>Ga0210409_10000008_pt1 | contig 770632 bp, 732 predicted proteins | sample IncBWH17MmetaG_FD_161649 | JGI IMG/M metagenome (GOLD analysis project Ga0210409, IMG submission 161649) | Forest soil microbial communities from Barre Woods Harvard Forest LTER site, Petersham, Massachusetts, United States - Inc-BW-H-17-M | ecosystem: Environmental > Terrestrial > Soil >...
GCCTATTTTCACTGCACCAATCGCGGCAAGCGCTCGGTCGAGGCCGATTTCACCACGCCCGAGGGCCAGCGCATCGTCAAGAAACTGGTGGCGCGCTCCGACGTGCTGATCGAGAATTTCAAGGTCGGCGGCCTGAAGAAATTCGGCCTCGATTACGCGAGCCTGGCGGCAGACAATCCGCGCCTGATCTATTGCTCGGTCACCGGCTTCGGCCAGACCGGGCCGTCGGCGCCGCGCGCCGGCTACGATCTGATGGCGCAGGGCATCGGGGGCATCATGGGCATGACCGGTGAGCCCGACGGCCCGCCGATGCGGGTCGGTGTGCCGACGGCCGACGTCTTCTCCGGCGTCTATTCGGCGGTCGGCATTCTGGCGGCGCTGGCGCGGCGCGAGAAGACCGGCAAGGGCGGCTATGTCGATTGCGCGCTGGTCGATTCCACCGTCGGTACGCTGGCGTTCCAGGCGCTCAATTATCTGGTCTCCGGCGAAATCCCCAAACGCATCGGCAATGCCCATCCGAACCTCGTGCCGTACCAGGAATTTCCGGTCGCCGACGGCGCCGTCATCATCGCCACCGGCAACGACGCGCAATTCGTCAAGCTGTGCGGCCTTCTGGGCGACCCGCAGCTCGCCGAGGTTAAGGCCTACAAGGACAACAAAGGCCGGCTCGCCCATCGCGCCGAGCTGGTCGGCAAGCTTTGCACGCTCACCGCGCGGATGAAGCGCGAAGAAATATTGGACAAGCTCGAAGCCGCCGGCATTCCGGCAGGTCCCATCAACGATCTGCAACAGGTCTTCGCCGACCCGCAGGTCATTCATCGCGGCATGAAGCTCACCCTGAAAAACCCCGCCGCCAAAGGCGGCACCAGCCCCGGCATCCGCACGCCCATCGTGCTCGACGGCGCGCCGATGGCCTCGGACCGCCCGGCGCCGCGGCTCGGCGAGCACACCAAAGAAATTCTCAAAGAAATCGGCGAGGGGTAACTTCATCCGCCCCCGCGATAGCGGGGGAGGGGGACCACCCCGAAGGGGTGGTGGAGGGGGCGCAGGACTCGCCGCGCCGCAAGAGTCTTCGTGGTGTTCGTACATTTTCGTTAGCTCGCTTTTCTTCTTGCGAAGAGAATTTCCTGCAGCGACAACGAAGCTCCGCATCCGGCGCCCCCTCCACCACGGTTCGCTCGCTTCGCGAGCTCCAGTGGTCCCCCTCCCCCGCTATCGCGGGGGCGGATGGTGCGAGCGCTCTCGTTCTCGCGACGCAGCTGCGCCCGAGTTTTGCCGACCAAAGCCACCAAGCTTTCGCCTCCAAAAAAATAAGGGGAGGCGGAGCGCCGAAATGGCGCAACTGTCCCGTGGGGCCTCGCCACGCAGCGGATGTTGCCATCCATCTGCGCTTCGGGCGCGGCCGCGCGTTCAGCGGAACGCGCTCGCCTTTCGGCGCTCCACCGCGGCGCTCGCCTCGGCCATGTGCCGAAGCTCGATCCAGGCCGCGCTTCACGCGATGCAGTGCGCAGGCGTTACCTAAGCCTTGGCATCGCGCTTAAGCGAAGCACCTCGCGCGCCGGTCGTAATGCCGGCGGGGTCGATGCCCGGACCGCCCGAGAGCGGCAGTGACGAGCTTCCGCCCGCAGGAACCGCACCCGCCCCGTCAGTCGGCGTCACCGGTTGACGTCCCTTACGTGAGCAGGATGGAGCGCCTGTTAGCGGATGCGGAAGACGAGTCAAGCAGCAATGAAATTGCGCCGAGGCTCTCCCGTAAGTGACGGAAACCCGGGCGTTTCTTGTAGGCGAGCCATTGAATTTGCGGGAGCGCGCAAGGCCGAACGGCACAAAACCAATTTCACTCTCAAAGATTCGCAAAGCCGCTCGCTTGCCATTGCGGCGAGGTCGCGAGCCGGTCAACCTGTAGCCCGGATGAAGCGAAGCGCAATCCGGGATTGCCGCGACGCGTCGATGCCGCCCCGGATTTCGCTCTGCTCCATCCGGGCTACGATGGATTACGAGCGATTGGTTTTGTGTTCAGTGAGGACAAGATCGATGCCGCGGCGGATGAGCTTGTCCATCGTCGTGTCGGTCGACGCCGCTAGCATTCTCAGCTCGCGCCAAATATTCTGCGGCAAATAGACCGACACCGTTTTCTTGCCGATGCGCGACGGCTGCGGCTTGACGATCTCATGTTCGCGCTTTGCCATTCCTCCCGCATAAGTCCTCCCCAAGATCAGTCAAGATTTATTGACGCGAAGCGTGTAAGTATGTAAGCGTAAAAGTTGTCTTAAACCCTTCTTCGTTGTGAGAATGACCCGCAGCACGCATGTGAAGCAATCTCCCGATCCTATCGACGAGTACATCGGCAATCGCGTCCGCATGCGCCGGGAGATGCTCGCCATGAGCCAACAAAAGCTCGGCGCGGCGATCGGGCTGACGCGTCAGCAAGTGCAAAAATGCGAGGCGGGCACGCGTCGTCTCAGCGCGAGCCAGTTGCATCAGATCGCGAGAGTCCTGAAAATCCCGCTGGCATTCTTCTTCGAAGGCGCGCCGCAAGCCCGGCTCTATCGCAACATCGCCGGCGTGCCGACGCTGGACTTACTGTCCACCTTTCCCACCGCCGTCGAGGATTTTGCGCTGCTCAAATCCTTCCTGCGCATAAAGTCGGCGAAGATGCGCCGCTGCATTCTCGCGCTGATGCAGGCCGTCGATGAGGAAGGCCGCTAGCACGGAGGGCGGATTTGCGGAGCGTAATCCACCATCCGATTTCCAGAGGAAGGTGGATTATGCCTTCGGGGCTAATCCGCCCGACGCGCTCGCTCTGCATTTAGTCGGTCTCGGGACTTGAGTGGCGGCCAACTCCCATGGAAACTCCTTCCAGCGGGCTACCCAGCCCCGAGGAAGGATTTTGCCGTGCGCTGGGAGAAATTTTGGGAATGGTACGACTGGGCCGCGCGGGCTCATTTCGCTGGGACCATCGTATCCGCTGCGGTCAGTGCTGCCGCGGGGGGCATTGCTTACATTGAAGGATGGGATTGGCTTGCAATCGCACTAGCCATGCTGGTGTCGTTTGCTGCGGTTGCCATTGTCTATTTGGGATTTTGCACATTTTGGGATCGAGGCGTGACCGACGCACTGGCGCAAACAACGCCGCCGAAAGCGCCCGCGACTGTCATTCCTCTAAAACCGGGCTCAGAATCCTTTACCCAATCTGCACATCCAATCGACGGTGAAACATGGTCATCTCTCCTGCGCGTTGCCGATGAGGCGCGACGCGCGACAGAGGGGACAGAACTCGCGTTCACTGCGCAGGATTACGGAAACGGATCACGCGCTGATGTCCTTGCATTTTATGCGGGCAAACTCAGCGAGCACGCGGAATTGTACGGTGTCATGCCGCCCAGCCCAACAAGCGAACGGATCACACAACACTGGCCTGCCAATATTAGCTTCCATGTGAACGGCAGTCAGATGGATTCGGCTGAGCCACGGTCAGGCAAAGAGCTATATCGCTTCGTCCATATGCTTACCGCCGACGTAGGGCCAGCGCTCGCGAAAATTCAGGAATTATCAGCGAGCGGCGATTGACTACGATCGAACGCCAGTAATGCATTCAACAACCAGCGAGCGTGGCAGGTAGCCCGCATGAGCGAAGCGACATGCGGGGTTCTGGTTGGAGAGGAATACAGACCCTGATATCGCTTCGCTTATCCGGGCTACACACGCTATTCGGATTCGGAAACGATCGTGTAACCTGACTTGAGCGACGTTATATCCGGCCCATATACAACGGTGCGATCCGGTTGCCACGTCACACTGATTACTCGGCCACCCGATTCGCCAATGCGTTGCAGACACTCCCGGAGAGCTCCAGCATCATCCCGGCAGGTATCGACAGCGTACATTCGTTTGTTTGCCATAAGAGTAGAATAAGGCGCGTCCAGCAGTTCAGCAAGTAGCCTGGATGGAGCGAAGCGCAATATGGGGTTCCGTCGGCAATGTCGTGCCCGGATTTCGCTCGCGCTCGATCCAGTCTACGCTTCCTCGACCTCCATCACCCCTCCAGCATCCCAAAAAGCGCCATGGCCCGCATTTCCTACATCGAAGAAGACGACCACCCCGAGCTCGCCGAGCTGATCACAAAAATCCGCGCCGGACGTCGCGGGGCGTTGATCAATGTCTATAAGCTTTTACTGCACTCGCCGTCGCTTGCCGCGATCTGGCTCGAGTTCGTCAGCGCGGCGCGGTTCAAGGTCGAGCTTGAGGGGCGGCTGCGCGAGATCGTCATTGTCCGGGTCGCCCATCTCAACCGCACCGCTTACGTGTTCAAGCAGCACGTGCCGCAACTCTCGGCGCCGGAAGGCTTGAGCGACGCGGAGTGCGATGCGCTCGCCGACTGGCGCGATGCGAAAACATTCAGCGCGCGCGAGCGCGCGGCGCTGGCTTATACCGACGCCATGACCCGCGACATCGCCGTGCCCGACGACGTGGTCGAGGCGCTGCGCGCCCATTTCAACGAGCGGCAGATCGTCGAGTTGAGCGTGCTGATCGGGCTCTACAACATGCACACCCGCGTGTTCACGGCGCTCGGCATCGATCCCGAGCCGCATCACAAGTGAAGTGTTGTTGGATTGATGCGCGATCGCGTGACATGCTCGATTCCCTCCCCCGCTTGCGGGGGAGGGTAGGGAGGGGGCCTGCGGCAGTAAGGCTTGCCCAGGTGGTGAAGACTTGCCCCCTCTGCCATCGCTTCGCTCGGCTTCTCCCCCGCAAGCGGGGGAGAACGTTTTAGCCAACCGCCGCTTGCGGTTTCGGCGCCTCCGCGCGCTGCGCCTCGCGTAGCGCGCGGTCCAGCGCGGCGAGGTCATAGGGTTTTTGCAGCACGGCGAACCCTTGGCGCACGGCATCCTGGGCGCTCGAACTGTAGCCGGTGGTCAAGAGCACGACGATGTGGGGGAAGCGCCGGCGGACGGCGTCGGCGAGTTCGAGGCCGTTCATGCCGCCCGGCATCAAGATGTCGGAAAACACAACAACGATATCGCGTTCGCGCTCGATGAGATCGAGACCGGCTTGCGCACTCGCCGCTTGCTTGACCGTGTAGCCGAGCTCTTCGAAATAGGCTTTGCCGACCTCGGCGACCTCCGCATTGTCTTCGACCAGCAGCACGGTGCCGGCGTGTTTCTTCGCGGCCACGGCGGCGGACGGCTCTTGCGGCAAGGCGGGGGCTTCCCAGGTTCGCGGCAGAAACAGCGTGACGACGGTGCCGCGCCGTGCCGAGCTGGCGATGGTCGCGGCGCCGCCTGACTGATGGGCGAAGCCGTAGACTTGACTAAGGCCCAGGCCGGTGCCCTTGCCGATGTCCTTGGTGGTGAAGAACGGTTCGAACACCCGCGGCAGCACGTCGGCCGGAATGCCCGATCCGGTATCGGCGACGCGAATCGAGACGAAGTCGCCCGCAAGGCCTTCTTCGCTCGCCTTGCCGCGCAGCACGACAGGCTTGGCGGTGATGGTGAGCGTGCCGCCCGACGGCATGGCGTCGCGGGCATTGACGGCGAGATTGAGCAGCGCGAGCTCGAGTTCGCTCGGGTCGACCTTCACGGCGCAGTGCCGCCGCGGCACGCCGACGCGGATCTCGATATCGCCGCGCAGCGAGCGGCTGAGCATGTCCTTGATCTCGGGCAGCCGCTCGGCGAGATCGATGACGCTCGGCTGCAAGGTCTGGCGGCGCGAGAATGTCAGCAATTGCCGGGTCAGGCTTTCGCCGCGCTGCGTCGCGGTCGTTATGGCATCGAGCAAGTGGATCTGCTTGTCGTCCTTGATATGGCGGCGCAGCCGCTGCACGCTGCCGCTGACGATCATCAAAAGATTGTTGAAGTCGTGGGCGACGCCGCCGGTCAGTTGGCCGATGGCTTGAAGTTGCTGCGCCTGGTGCAGCGCGCCTTCCGCCATTTCGCGGCGCTCGGCTTCGTCGTGCAGGCGCTGGGTGCGGCGCAACGCGAACCACAGCACGGCAAACAGCAACAGCGTCGCCGGCAAGCCGAAGATCAGATGGGCGCCGATGGCCATGAGCCATTCGCGGTTGATCGCCGGGATGCTGGTGCCGGCGAGCGCATAGACCGGGTAGCCGGCAAGCTTGCGAAAGCCGATGCGCCGCGGCACGCCGTCGACCTCGGAGGTGACCGTGAAAATACCGGTCGTGATGCCGTGGTCGATGGCCACGCGCAACCCGCTGGTCGGGCTCAACCCTTGTGCGCGATTGTTGCGCAGCGGATAGCGCGCCAGGATGGAACCGTCGTCGCGCACCAGGGAGTAAAAGCTGCCGCGGGTCTGGCCGATCAGCGTGTAGAAATCCTCGAAATATTTCGGCCGTACCGCCACCGCGATGACGCCCCTGAATGACTTGGTCGGCGAATAGAGACGCCGCGACAGATCGAAGAAATCTCTGCCGACGACCGCCAGATTCGGTGTGCGCACGTCGCTGACATAAGTGCCGGCGTCCTTGCCGGCCTGGGCCTTGAAGTAATCGCGGTCGGCGAAGTTGACGTCGGTCTTGACCGATTCGAGCGCGCTCGACGCCAGCGGCCGGCCGTCGCGGCCGATCAGGACGATGGCTTGCAGCTGCGGCATCACGTCCGCGATCTGCGCCAGGCGGGGATGCAGGCGCGGCTGCGCGGCACGGATTTCGTCGTCGGACATGCCGCGTACGACCTCGTCGACCTCGGCAAAGGTGCGATCGATGGTCTCGAACACTTTAAGCGCCTGTTCCTGCTGCACCTCGAGCGAACGCTCGATCCGCTCGTCGGCGGCAGCATGAATGTCGCGATAGCTGACCCACGACGCATAGCCGTAGAGCGCCGCCGGCAGCACCAGCGACGCGATCATCATCAGTTTCAGCAGGCGGACTGCCGATTCCCGTGCGGTATTCATCGATTGCGAATTGCGACCGTTACGCCGTCAGTTTTCCATATTTCTCGGGCGCAAACGAGGCAGCGTGAGCCTTCGATGATTGCAATTTCGTGACCGGCTCGTGACCGGAATGGCCAAGTGTCACTCTTGACTGTACGAAATCGGCCGCAATTGAACTGATTTGTTTGAAGCCTACGCTACAGCCGTCGGCGCCAGCGCCTCGATATCGGTGACCACGTCGATGACGGCGGGACGATTTGCCGCGAGCGCTTGCGCCAGTGCCGCCGGAAACGCTGACGGTTCCTCGACGCGGATGCCGAGCGCGCCCATGTCCTCGGCGAGGCGGGCGAAATTGACCTTGCTAAATGTCCACAATTCGCGCGCTTTCGGCGTTTGCTGGCCGCCATAGACCCTGTCAAAACCGCGCTTGGACTGATTGCCGCCGCCATTGTTGTTGACCACGGTCACCGCGTTGATGTTCCAGCGCACCGCGGTCTCGACCTCGGCAATGTGATACCAAAAGCCGGCGTCGCCGGTGAAGGTGACCACCGGCCGCTCCGGGCAGCCGCATTTGGCGCCGAGGCCGGCGGGAAACGCCCAGCCGAGATGGCCGGCGCTGCGCATATAGCTTTGCCGCGGCGATTTCAGATCGAACATGCCGCCCATCCACATGCCGGCATGGCCGGTGTCGACCACCACGATGGCGTCGTCCGGCACGTGCCGCGTCAGCTCGCTGCACAGCCGCTCCGGCCGCATCGGCACCGCGTCGGACTCGAGCGCGGCCTTGTATTTCTGCCGCCACTCCGCGCAGAGGCCTTGCGCCTCCGCGACCCAGCTCTTGCGCTTCGCCGCGCTGTCGCGGTCGGCGATCTTGAGCATGCGGGCCAGCGTCACCTTGGCGTCGCCGTTGACGCCCGCCGCCAGCGGGTAATTGCGGCCGAGCGCTTCCGGGTCGATGTCGATCTGGAGCGCCGGTGTACCGATTTTAGGCACCGCCCAGAAATGCGTGGTCATGCCGCCGGTTTCGCTGCCGATGAAGCAGACCAGGTCGGCGGCATTGACGACGCGGTTGGCGCTCTCGCGCGAATAGGTGCCGGCAACGCCGACCGACAGCGGATGATTGCCGGGGATCGAATCCTTGCCGTTGAGCGAGGTCGCCACCGGGATTTGCAGCGCTTCGGCGAGTGCGACGAGTTCCGCGGCCGCGCCGGAAGCGCGCACGCCGCCGCCGGCGACGATCACCGGGCGCGCCGCGTCTTGCAGGATTTTCAGCGCCGCGCGCACGCTTGCCTCATCGGGCTCCGGCCGGAACGCCGGCACGCGGGAGAATTGCGGCTCGACCAGCGGCTCCATGTCGGCCTCTTCCGCGTCAATCTGTCCCTCGTTGCCGCGGAATTGCAGATGCACCGGCCCGGGACAGCCGGTCACCGCGGTGCGGAACGCTTGCCGCACCATGTCGGGGAAGCGCGCCACGTCGTCGATCGTGGCGTTGAATTTTGTCACCGGCTCGAACGCCGGCATGTCGTCGATCTCCTGATAGACTTTGCGGAATTTGGTCTTCGGCTCGCGGCCGCCGGTCATGGCGATCACGGGCGAATGGGCGAGCCAGGCGTCGCGCAGGCCGGCGGCGAGATTGAGCGCGCCGATCACCTGCGCCATGCAGATGCCCGGCTTGCTCGAGGCGCGCGCATAGCCGTCCGCCATATAGGCCGCGGCCTTCTCGCCATGCACATGCAGCCGCTTGATCTCGGTGCGCCGCTCCATCTCGGCGTAAGTGGTGCGCAGCACGGCGGGCACGTGAAACACGTGGGTGACGCCGTAACCTTTCAGCATGTCGGCGAGGCATTGCGCCCCGGTCATTTTGCGGTTGTGGCCGATTTGCATGGTGTGACGATGCTACTCTGTTACGGGACCGAAAAGGTCGGCCACCGACACCGTCAATCCGGGTGGATCAAGCGTGATGGCGCCGCTGCTGACGATTTGCGTGCCAAGGACGCCGCCCTGCGCGCGCGAGTGATGAATGACGATTCGCTTGTCGGGATCGACGATCAGATAGTGCTGGATGCTGGCGACACGAAAATAGCCTTGCAGCTTGTCGCGCAGATCGGTCATCGCATTCCCGGGCGACAATATCTCGACGACGATAACGGGATTCGGCACCTCGACCGCGTCGCCGGCGACGGGCTCGCCGCAATAGATCAGCACGTCCGGCTGGTAGCTGTTTCGTGCATCGATGCGAACGGCCGCGCTGTCGAGAACGAATCGGTACGGCACACGTGCTTGCGCGATCGCACCATCGAAGGTCCGAGCCGCGCGATACTTGGTGTCGCCGTGAATCACACGCTCCGGTGACATTGCAGTCGGGATGCCGTCGAGCAATTCCCATTGCTCCGGCTGCTGCTTGGCCCAGCGCAGGAACTCGTTCACCGTCATTTGTTCTTTGCGCAGCGCGACCATGCTGTCTTTTAGCACATCGTGAGACGCCCGTAACTACGCCTTAATTATCGAACACCGCAACAGCACGGATCGGCGAGCCGGTGCCTTCGCGCCATTTCAGCGGCAGGCCGATGAACTGGAATTCGCCTTGGCCGAGCAGCGCCTCCAGATTGCACAAGCTTTCCATGTGCGTGATGTCGAGCTCGAGGCAGGCCTTGTGCACCAGCGAGTTCACTTTGCCTTCCGGCCCCGGCCGCATCGAGTCGATGCCGAAATGCACGATGCCCTGCCGCGCCAGCCATTCGGTCGCCGCGACATTGACGCCCGGATTGTCGGTCGCATAGGCCGCGGTCGGGAAGGTGCGGTCGTGATGGCCGGTGCACAATAGCACCGTACCCTTTTTCGGGATCGGCACGCCGGCCTGCTTCACCGCCGCCTCGAGATCGGCCGGCGTGATCTCGGCGCGCGGTTTTATGTGGCGCAGGTCGATGCAGATGCCTTGGACGATGCAGTTCTCCAGCGGATATTCGTTGATCGGCGTGCCGCTTTTGCCGAAATGCCGCGGCGCGTCGATATGGGTGCCGCCGTGATCGGGCATGGAGAAGAACATCACGCTGTTGCCCTGGACGTTGCCGGATTCGGCGAACGCCTCCTCGTGGGTCTTCCAGATGCCGTGGATGATGGGCGGTTGCCCGGGATAAGACGGCGTGCGGTGATAAAGCTCCCGGCTCAAATCGACGATCCGCATTGCATTTCTCTCCCTTGCCGCTCCGGCTTTGGGCGAACACTATCCGCCTCGTAAGACCACGACAACGCCATGCCGGAGCACGCCATGAAGACCTCGACCGACCGCATCCTCACCACCCATACCGGCAGCCTGCCGCGGCCAAAGCCGCTGATCGACCTTGTTCTGCGCCGCGAGAAGGGCGAGGCGATCGCCGCGGACGCCTTCGAGGGCGAGGTGGTCAAGGCGGTCGACAGCGTCGTGGCGCAACAGGTCGCGGCCGGCATCGACGTGGTCTCCGACGGCGAGATGAGCAAGCCGTCCTATACGACTTATATCCGCCACCGCGTCAGCGGCATCGAGATGGACCCGCGCGCGGCGGAAAAGGGCCGCGACATCATGATCGGCCGCGACATGCTGCAGTTTCCGGATTTCGCCCGCCAGCGCAGCAATTTCTCCGCCGTGCCGTTTCCCGGCTGCGTCGGCGACTTGCGCTACGTGGACCGTTCTGCGCTCGACCGCGATCTGGCGCATCTCAAAGCCGCGGCGGCGAAATCGAAGCCGGCCGAAGTCTTCATGACCGCGCCGTCGCCGGGAATTCTGACGCGCTTCATCATCAACCTGCATTACCCGACCGAGGAGGCTTATGTCGCCGCGCTCGCCGACGTGCTCAAGGTCGAATATCGCGCCATCGTCGAGGCTGGCTTCGTGCTGCAGATCGACGCCCCCGACCTTGGCTCGGCGCGCAACAACCAGTACCGCCATCTCAGCGACGACGAGTTCCGTACAAAAATCGCCGAGCGCAATATCGCGGCGCTCAACGCCGCGATCGAGGGGCTGCCGGCTGACCGCATGCGGCTGCATATCTGCTGGGGCAATTACGAGGGCCCGCACACCCACGATTTGCCGGTGACAAAAATCATCGACATCGCGTTCAAGGCTCGCGTGCAGGCGTTCAGCATCGAGGCCGCCAATCCGCGCCACGACCACGAATGGGAAGACCTCAAGGCGATAAAAATCCCCGACGACAAGATCCTCATCCCCGGCGTCATCGACTCGACGACCAATTTCGTCGAGCATCCGCGGCTGGTGGCGCAACGCATCGGCCGCTACGCCCAAGTGGTCGATCGCGAGCGGTTGATCGCCGGCGTCGATTGCGGCTTTGGCACCGCGGTGCGCACCGAGCCGATGGTCGCCGATAGCATCGTCTGGGCAAAGCTCGCCGCGCTCAGCGAAGGCGCCGCGATCGCCAGCAAAAAGCTGTGGGCGTAAGCCTCATAACGTGAAGACGTGCGATATGAACACGCCGATGGCGACGCCGGCGAGCGCCGCGGCGACGCCGATCGAAACCGTCTCCAACACGGTGCGAACGATGGCGCGGCCGCCGATCTTGGCGCGGCCGACGCCGAGCGCGACCAGCAATAGCGTGGTGACGACGCCTGAGACCACGCGACCCTGCGGCACGTGCAGAAAGCCGAACGGCAGGATCGGGATGGCGGCGGCGAGAAAATCGGCGAGCAGCATCCACAGCGAGCGCACCAGCGGGCTCTGCCGCGAATCGGCATCGCCCGGCATGGCAAGCGCCATGGCGAAACCGCGCAGCGCGGCCGGCTGTGAACTTAGGAAGCTCTTGACGCTCGCCGCCTGATCGTCCGCCACGCCGACGGCTTGCAGCCGTTGCGTCACCCCTTGCAGCACCGCGCCCGGGTCTTTCTGCAGATCGGATGTGATGCGCGCCGCCATCACTTTGGTCTGATCCTCACCGGTCTCGGCGTCGAGATAGGTGCCGGCCATCATCGACACCGCGGCGGCGACCGCGCCCGACGCGCCGGCGATCAGCACCGCCTTCTGATCGGTGGTGGTCGCGGCGACGCCGAACACCAGTCCGAAGATCGAGACGGTGCCGTCCTCCATGCCGAACACGACGTCGCCGGCGGAGGCCTGCAGCGATGTCTTCAGCTTTTGCCACAGCGATGGTTCGCCCATGCCAAAACCTTTCTGGAAATGACCCTTCGGGAACTGACGTTTCAGGAAATTTCCCGGGCCCGAATTCACTCCGCGTGGATGTGAGCGGCCCTGATCACGTCGCCCCATTTCTTGGTTTCGGCAACCAGGAATTTGCCGAACTCGGCCGGGGTCACGATGAACGGCTCGGCGCCGAGCGCGGCGTAACGCGCTTTCATCGCCGGCGTGCCGAGTGCGTCGTTCAATGCCTTGTTGATCTTGTCGATGACATCGGCCGGCGTGTTCGCCGGCGCGCCCACGGCGTCCCACACATAGGCTTCGTAGCCGGGCACGATCTCGGTCGCGGCCGGAACGTCCGGCAGCGCCTCAAGCCGCGTCGCGCTGGTCACCGCCAGCGGGCGGAGCTTGCCGGCTTTGATGAACTCGATCGATTGCGCCACCGGGCTGAACGACGCCTGGACCTGGCCGCTCATCAGGTCGGGCAGGTAATTGGAGTGATAGGCGATGTGCACGAGGTCGATGCCGGTCATCAGCCGGAACAGCTCGCCGGCCACATTGGTGGCGCTGCCGCTGCCGGCCGAGGCGTAATTGAGCTTGCCCGGATTGGCCTTGGCGTAGGCGATGAATTCGGCGAGCGTTTTGACCGGCAGCGACGGCGTCACCTGGATCACGCTTGCCGAGCGCATCAGGCCGCCGACCGGCGCCAGGTCGCGCAACAGATCGAAATTGAGATGGCCTTCGTAGAGCGTGGCGTTGATGGCGTTGGTCGCCGTCATCGTCAATAGCGTGTAGCCGTCGGGCGTCGCGCGCACCACCAATTCGGTGGCGACATTGCTGTTGGCGCCGGGCCGGTTCTCGACGATGAATTGCTGTCCGAGCCGTTCCGACAACCCTTGTGCGGCGATGCGCGAGAAAATGTCGGGCGCGATGCCGGCCGGATAGCCGACGAGGATGCGCACCGGCCGCGTCGGATAAGCGTCCGCGCTGGCGGCGCGCGGCGAGAGCGGCAACAGCGGCAGCGTCGCCGCGCCCGCCATGAGGCGCAGGAATTTCCGGCGCGGTGTTTTCATTGCGGCTTCAATCCTGCGAACTTGACCACCTTGCCCCATTTCGCGGTTTCCTCGACGATGAATTTGCCGAATGCTTCCGGCGACAACGCGAACAGCGGCGCGCCGAAATCGGACAGCCGCTCCTTGAATTTCGGATCGGCTTGAATGGTGCCGATCGCGGCTGAGAGTTTGTCGATAATCTCTTGCGGCGTGTTCTTCGGCGCCACGACGCCGCTCCAGCCGCTGGCTTCAAAACCCGGGATGGTGTCGGCAATCGTCGGCACGTCCGGCAATTCCTGGACGCGCGCCGCCGTCGTTACGGCAAGCGCCTTGAGCTTGCCGGCCTTGATATGGCCGATGCCCGAGGAGATGCCGCCGACGCCGGCCATGAGCTGGGCGCCGAGCAGGTCGGTCACCATCTGATTCTCGCCCACATAGGGCACGTGCACGATATCGATGCCGGCCTTCATCTTGAGCAGTTCGACGCACAGATAAGGCGGCGTGCCGGCGGACGGCGAACCGACGCTGAGCCTGCCGGGATTGGCCTTGGCATAGGCGACGAAGCCGGCGACGTTTTGCGCCGCGAACGTCGGGTTCACTTCCAGCACCAGCGGAATGCGATTGATGGTGCCGACCGGCGCGGTGTCGCGGGCGAAATCGTAGGGCAGGTCGGCGAACAGCGTGGTGTTCACGGTGTTGGACGCCGCGGCGAAGAACAGCGTGTAGCCGTCTGGCGCGGCGTTGATCACCGCCTGCGCGCCGAGATTGCCGCCGGCGCCGGGCTTGTTCTCGACCACGAGGGTTTGGCCGAGCGCGTTGCCCAGCCAAAGCGCGGCGAGTCGGGCGATGATGTCGACCTGGCCGCCGGCCGGGAAGCCGACGATGAGGCGGATCGGATGCGCCGGGTAAGCCTGGGCGCGGGCAAGGCGCGGCGCGAACGGCAGCGTCACAGCGCTTGCGGCCAGGTGCAAAAAACTTCGGCGCTTCATTGTTTCCCCCGGACGTCGACGCACGCAACGCGCGTGGCGGCGTCCATGCCGACGGCTACAATATAGCAGAGCCGACGAGAGCGAGAGTTGGCAAAGGAGCGCACATGAATCGGCAAGCTGCGCCGGCCAAACCGGCCGGATCACGCGAGCGCTCGGCCGTACCGGGGTATGTACTCATAAACCGAGCGATGAATGCTTTGGATCGATGCTGGTGATTTTGCCTGAGCGCAGCCTTATCATTGCGGCACCGACCGGCCTGGAGAGCGACTGGCAATGCGATTCACTTGGACCGGCCTGATCCTGGCGCCGTTATTGGTGCCGGTGTTGTTCAGCGCGGCGTTTGTGAGTTTGTCCGGAGGGGATCGGCCGGTGCTGGGGTTCCTGATACTGCTGGTCCCGGGTTGCATCGTGTCCTACGGCGTCACGATAGTCCTCTTCCTGCCCTGCCTGTTTCTCTTCTCGTTGTGGCGGCCCATGACGGGCTTGAAGGTCTGCCTGCTGGGACTGGTGCTGGGCGCGGCGGTGTTCGTACCGATGACGTGGTTGGACTGGACGAGCAGCGGCACCGATTCCGGCCCACCGACCGAGAGCTTCTTTGAATTCTTCGTGCGCTGGGCCGCCGATCCATTCAACGCGATATTTCCGCTGGCCGGACTGATAACGGCGGGGCTGTACTGGTGGCTGGGGACGTGGCGGCTCGGCCGGTCAACACCCGCGCAGCAATAGCCGCCACCGCATGTCCGCTTCGGGCCTCAGCGGACATGCAAGATCCCACAAGCGATTTCGCCTACTCGACCGTGATATGCGCGGTCTCGATCAGCTTGCGCCATTGCGGCTCTTCGGTGCGGATGCGCTCGCTCAGTTCCTGCGGCGAGCCGGCGATGGATTCGAAATATTGCGGGTCGAGAAACGTTTTCTGAACGGCCGGATCGGCGAAGATCTTGCGCACCTCGCCGTTGATCTTGGCGACCACGTCGGGCGGAATGCCGGCCGGCCCGAATAGCGCGAACCACGACACCGCCGTGAAGCCCGGATAGCCGGCCTCGGCGACGGTCGGCACGTCCGGCAACAGCGCCATGCGCTTCGGCGCGCCCAGCGCGATGAATTTCACCGCGCCGGATTTCGATTGCGGCACGGCGTTGCCGACGCTGATGAACATCAATTGGATGTGGCCGGCGATGACGTCCTGCATCGCCGGCGCCGCGCCCTTGTAGTGCACGGCGACCAGATCGGTGCCGGTGACGGTCTTGAACATCTCCATATTGAGATGGCCGCTCGAGCCGGCGCCGTAAGTGCCGTAATTCAACTGGCCGGGCTTGGCCTTGGCGAGCGCGACCAACTCCTTGACGCTGTTCGCCGGCACCGACGGATGCAGGATCAGCCCATGATTGATCTGCGCGAGACCGCTGATCGGGGTGAAATCGGCGAGCTTATAGCGCAGGTCGGGGTAAAGCGTCGGATTGACGATGAAGGTGGTTTCCGGGCCGATGAACAGCGTGTAGCCGTCGCCCGGCTGGTGCATCACATATTCGGCGGCGACCTGGTTATTGGCGCCCGGCTTGTTCTCGACCACCGCTTGGGCGCCCCAGTCGGCGTTGAAGTGCTGCGCCAAGATGCGCGCGAGCATATCGGTCACACCGCCCGGCGACGCCGGCACGATGATGGTGATCGGCTTCGACGGATAAGTCTGCGCCTGGGCGCTCGAGACTGCGGCGAGACACGCCGCCATCGCCGCCACGCGAAGCCATGATTTCATCACCGTTCCTCCAGTTGCGGATTGTTTCTTTTTCGCGTCGGCAAAGGGGTAGATCCACCCCTTGGCTCTGGCAACGGCATCCTATCGGGTCGAATGAGTGCTTCGATAGGGGCTGTTAAAGGCCTCGCGGCAGCAACATGAGATGTCGGCCGAGGTCCGCTTTTCACCCGATAGCGACCAATTCGCTGCGCCGCACTAAGTGACGCTATGGGCCAGGAACGGACATTCGCGATTGCACAAGAAACAGAAGGGCCGCCTTACGGCGGCCCCTCTGTGGAAATCCGTAGTCTCTTCGGGCAAATCTGGTCGCGCCAGTTCTCGATCTTGTCGTACTGCTGCGCGGCCTTCTCGATCGTATCGCTCGGCACGCTACAAAGGGTCCTGGTGTCCCTGAGGAAAATCACGATCGCGGCTGCGGCCTCCACCGCGCGGTTGGTTGCGGCGCACTGCGCCTTGTGGTCGCCCCAGGGACCGAAGATTTCCACCGCCCTCGCGGCCCATCGCGCCGCATCATCGCGGAGCCTCGCGTATTCCTGACATGGCGGAGGCGGCTGCCAGTGACCCCGCCCCTCGGCGGCAGCGAAGGGCGCCACTCCCTGGACCGCAAGCAACGCCAGCATCAGGCTCCGAACCATGGGTGCTCCCCCGGTTGCCTATGTTGCCCAGGCCGCACCCTCACGAGAAACTGCTAAAAATTCGGCGACACGGCGGCAGACCGCGCCTGGTCCTTGGGGTGCGACGCTGGGTGCAGTAAATCCAGTCACGTTAACGTCGAAATGGGCCAACAACGGCCGTGAGCGGGTGCAACAATGGATGCACCAGAACGCCGGCTACTCGATAACCTCGTCGGCGCGGGCGAGCAGCATTGGCGGCACCTCCAGGCCGAGCGACTTCGCCATCTTGAGGTTGATCACCAGCTCAAGCTTCGTGGGCTGCTCGACCGGCAGGTTAGCGGGCCGTGCGCCCTTGAAGATCTTATCGATGAGCCCGGCGGCACGGTAATAGAGATCCGGATAGTCCACGCCATAGCTCAAGAGCCCGCCCAGCTCTACGAACTCGCGGGCCGGGTACGCGGTTGGTAGTTTCTGTTCCGCCGCAAGCTTAGCGATCGTCGCGGCATTGGCTTGCGTAACAGCGTCGATGCCGACCGACAGCGCGTTCACCCGGCGCTGGCGCATCGCCGCGAACGCACCCGCAATATCGAGGTCCCCGCGCACGTCAAACACCTCGGCCGATAACCCGAGCGTCTTTGCCACCGATAGTGTCGCCTCCCATTGCGGCGGGGAGACGGGGTTGCTCATGTTCAGTAGAAAGCCAACGCTGGTGATCGAAGGGAAGGTCTCTTTCAACAGCTCGACGCGCTTGCCAGATAGCTCGGTGACGAATGCGCTGAAGCCGGTGACGTTGCCGCCCGGCTGGGCGAGGCTTGCTACTACGCCAACACCGAGCGGCTCACCGATCGCCGCCATCACGATAGGAATCGTCGCGGTCGCGGCTTTCGCCGACCTTGCGGCGGGCGTGCCGCGGGTCACGATGAGGTCGACGCCGTGGCCGATCAAGTCGGCCACGAGCGCGGGAAAGCGATCATCGTGCCCATCGGCAGAGCGATATTCGATCTGCAAGTTCTGCGCTTCTATATAGCCGTGCTCGTGAAGGCCGCGCAGCAGAGCGGCGAAATTCGCCTTGTTGCGATCTGGCGGTAGCGTCTCAAGAACGCCGATACGATAGATACCTGCTGGCTGCTGCGCGCGCGCCGCGAGCGGCCACGCCGCCACCGTGCCTCCGAGCAGCGTAATGAATTTGCGCCGTCTCATGGCTCCCCGAGTGTTCAGAACCGCGCCAAATGCGCGTTCGGCTAAGGCCATCAGAACAGGAAATTGCGGCCGGCGAAATGGGGTCCAATGGTCAAGTTGCATTGCGAAATTCTTGCGTCACCAATGGCAGCCATGTGTTAGCAGCGACCGATTTGTGGCGTCCACACGATGTCCGCTTCTCCCCCGGAAGCGACCAAACTTCTGCGCCGCACTAAGTGACGCTTTGGGTCACGAACGACCGATTTGCTATGGCCGCGCGATGTCTGCTTGTCCCCCCGATAGCGACCGAATTGCTGCGTCACGGCAAGCGTCGCTAGGGCCTGACCTGCCGATTGGACAGTGGTAGCCTTTCCAGTATTGCAGCGGGGTGCGGTGCCTGACTGCCAGCAAAGGGAGTCTGACATGAATTTCACTGCATTTGGAATCCTGACCAGCAGGTCATGCGCAAGCGGACTGTTCTTGGCGCTCGCGCTCACGGCGATTGGCACGGCACGGGCACAAGATAAGACCTACGTGATGAAAATAACCGCGCCCACCCAAAATGCCTCGCCCGACACCTATGCGAGGAATTACGCGGCCGCCGTCGAAAAGGAGTCCAGGGGCCGCATCAAAGCCGAGGTCTACCCGGCAAGCCAGCTCGGCTCGATCCCACGGCAGATCGAAGGTACACAGTTCGGCGCCATCCAATGCGCGGTCATTCCACCAGAGTTCTTCGTCGGGGTCGACGAGCGCTTTGAGGTGCTGGCCGCCCCCGGCCTTGTCAGCTCTGTGGTGCAGGCACAGAACCTGGCCAAAGACCCGCAGGTGCTGAAGCTGATGCTTGGGCTCGGTGCCGACAAAGGACTGCGCGGTGTCGGCTTATTATTGGGCGAACCAAACCAAATCATCGCCAAAACTGCGATCCGCCACCTCGACGACATCAAGGGCAAGAAAGTCCGAATCTTTGCCTCTGATTTTCAGTCCACGACCTTTAAACGGCTTGGAGCTACACCGGTAGCGATGTCGCTTGGCGATGTCTTACCGGCGATCCAGCAAGGCGCCATTGACGGTGCGACCGGCGGCATTGAGGCCTTCGCCGGTCTACATTTCTACGATACAGCCAAATACATCACGACGACCCACCACGCGGCGATCTTCCTAGTCGTCGAAGTCAGCCGGAAGTGGTACGATTCGCTGCCCGCCGATTTGCAGGAAATCGTCGACCGGGTTGCTGCCAGCGAAGCGACGGCGATCAATCCGCAACTGGATGAGCTGGAAAAACAAGCCATTAAGACCTGGTCGAATAACGGCGGCGAACTCATCGACCTGCCTGCCGATGAGCAAACGGAGATGTTTAAGATTCTTGCAAGCGTTGGCGCCGATGTAGCGAAGACTAAGCCGAATGTTCAAGCAGCTTATGAGACAGTGACAGCGGCGGCGCAGCGAGCGCGGTAGAGGACGGCAAAGTGTAGGCGCTACGCCCGGGTTTTCGCCTCGACGATGTCGACGCGTTCGCTCATTGCCTTTTCGAGGACCAGGATGCGAGCCAATCGCGCGTAGGGCGAAATAAATGTAATGTAGAGCTTCATCGCCGGCCCTTTTGAACATTCTGCTGTGGCGCCCCGAGACCTGCAACCCTCGAAGCTTAGTCCGCTCATGGGGCGGTTAGGTCGTCCTCCTGTCCCACCAGCAATCGAATCTGGCCAGAGGCGCTAACGAGGAGCACGATAGCGACCGAATCGCCGCGTTGCGCCAAGCGCCGCTAGGGCCAGACCTGCCAATTGGTGCGTGATATTCTTCCTACATCGCGGCAGGCGCGATCCTGTTGGGGCCAGGTCAAATGGCAATCGGCATTGGTAGGCGGGAATTCATTGGAGCAGTTGGCGGTGCGGCGGTCGCGTGGCCGCTCGCGGCGCGCGCGCAGCAACCGGCGCTACCGGTGATTGGTTTTCTCAATGGCACATCGCCGCAGGGGTACGACCGCTTTCTGCTCGCATTTCGTCAAGGCCTTGGCGAAACTGGATTCACTGAGGATCGCAACGTGGCGATCGAATATCGGTGGGCGGGAGGCGACTACGAGCGCTTGCCCGCAATGGCAGCCGATTTAGTTCGCCGTGGCGTCAACGTGATTGCCGCAACGAGCACGCCTGCGAATGTTGTTGCTGCGGCCGCGACCAAGGATATCCCAATCGTCTTTACGACGAGCAGTGACCCCGTTGAGCTCGGTCTCGTTCGCAGCCTCAGCCATCCGGGTGGCAATGCGACCGGCGCGGTCACGTTGAATGTAGAAGTGGGTCCGAAGCGACTAGAGCTGCTCCATGACATAATCCCTATGACGAACATTATTGGCGTCCTGATCAATTCAAGCCGGCCTGGCGCGGCAGAACAATCGCTAAAGCTCGAAAAAGCCGGGCAAACACTCGGCCTGCAGATTCGCATTCTCAATGCAAGTACCGAACGTGACGTCGATGCTGCCGTTACAGGGCTCGCCGAGCTGCCGGCCAAAGCACTTCTAGTCACCACAGATGCGTTCTTCTTCAGCCGACGTAGTCGACTTATCGATCTGGTCGCGCGACATGCCATTCCGACGATCTTCGATCGTCGCGAGTTCGTCGAAGCAGGGGGATTGATGAGCTACGGTGGCAGCGTTACGGACGTATACCGGCTGGCCGGAAACTACACCGGCCAAATCTTGAAAGGCGGCAGACCCGTCGAGATGCCTGTGCAGCAGTCCACAAAGATCGAACTGGTGATCAACTTGAAGACCGCCAAAGCTCTCGGCCTCACAGTTTCTCCCAGCGTGCTTGCCACCGCCGACGAGGTCATCGAATAAATCTTTCGCAATGCGACAATTGACGGCGGCCGCGACCTGCTGCGATAGCTATCTCGCCTAGCCCTAAGGAGCTTCCCGATGACCATCATCGATTGCCAGGTCCACGCCTATGAGGCCAACACGCCGAAGCGGCCCTGGCACAATGTGCCGAACTGGCCGCCTCACGTTACCGGCGACGAGATGGTCGAGGCAATGGACAAGGTCGGCGTCGATGGCGCGATCTTCATCTCCGCCTTTTCCTTGTACCAATACGACGCCAGTTATGCGGTGGAGGTGCAGCGCGCCCATCCCGGCAGTTTCGGCATCGTCAAGCCGGTCGACCCGGACGACCCGGCTGTGGCCGATGTCGTCGCCGACTGGAAGAAGACGCCGGGCGCGGTCGGCATCCGCATCATGCTGACCAAGGAGGCGAAGCGCGATCCCAACGATCCCGGGCTCGATCGCATCCTCCGTGCCGCCGTCCGCTACGACATCCCGGTCAACATTTTGTGCTGGGGCAACCTCGACGACGGCATGGCGCTGATCGATCGCCACCCCGACGCGCGATTCATCATCGACCATCTGGGCATCCTGCAGCCGCGCACGCCGCCCGCCCCGCCGCAGCCCTGGGCCGACCTGCCGAAGGTGCTGGAGCTCGCCAAGCGCCCCAACGCGGTGATCAAGGTCAGCGGCGCCTGCACGTTGTCCAAGGAACCGTATCCCTTCCCGGACATCTGGGACCCGCTCGCCCGCGTGTTCGAGGCCTGGGGTTTCGACCGCTGCCTGTGGGGCACCGACTGGACGCGCGCCTTCGCGGTCGTCAACTACGAGCAGGGCGTCACGCCCTTCCTCAAGACCGACCGCCTGAGCGACAGCGAGCGGACGATGTTGATGGGCGGCGCCTGCGCCAAGGCCTACGGCTGGTCGCCGAAAAAAAGTTAGGCTCGTCTCCGCAACGGGCCGTAAGCAGACATTCTGCGCCGCAGCCAACCTGGCGCCGTCAGACAAGCGTCAGCCTGGCCAAAGGACCGGTATCCAAGCGCGTGCCCATGCCTCGACGAAGCGCCGCGCCTCAGCGGCCGGGTGCTTGCTTTGGACCGTATCCATGCGGATCTGGAAGAACTCTCCTTTGGCGCCGGCGAGGCAAAGATAGCTGTCGAGATCGACCGCACGCTGCTTGTGAAAGTAATTGTACTCGACGCAGATGAAGCGGCCGCGCCCTGCAGCATCGGCTATCGTGAACACGTCCTTCTTCGTCAGCCCGACATAGACACCCCGCTTCTCGGTGTTCACGATCTCGCCCTTGGCCTCCTCGACCGCTGCCAAAACCGCCGCTGACGCTGGATCGTCAGGAATCGATTTCATTTTCAGGTCATAGATATAGATGTCGATCGTCCAGTCCGGGTGCGGGAACCGCACGCCGTAGCCCATTCCCGGATGATCGGTTTCGAAATCCATCGGCGCCTGGTGTGGCAGACCTGAGACCCGATCTGGAACGGGCACACCCAGTAGAGTGGTCGTCGTCTGCGCCAGAGCGCCCGGGGTCGCAAGAAGGAGACTGGCGGCGAGCATCAGTATCGCGGTGGCAACCCAAGCAGTGGCCCATCTTGCAAGCATCGTCCGCAATCTCCTCGAAGGCTTACAGCATTAACTCAAATACAAAAGCCGGTGAATGGCCAGCAATGTCGCCTTTGAGTCACCAGCGACCGGAAGCCGGCGACTTCCAGTCCATCTCCCCGGTAGCGACCAAATCACTGCGTCGCCAACGCCATGAGCGTAGGACGGCTGCGTGCCCACCCGCGTGGCTGCCACCTTTGCACGATCCCTCGATTGACGTAGCATGATTGGAGAAAGTTCGAGATCGATCCGCCAGGGAGAAAAACATGTCGCCAGTCGCCGAACGGACGCGCGCGATTTCGGTCACCAAGCTGCATCCGGACATCGGGGCGGAAATCCGCGGCGTCGATCTCAGCCGTCCGCTGGACGGGGAGACGGTGCGAGCGATCAAGGACGCCTGGCACCAGCATGCGGTGCTGCTGTTCCGCGATCAAAAGCTGAGCGAAGACGATCAGCGCCGGTTCGCCTCCCATTTCGGTCCGGTGGCGAAGCGGGTGCCGCCCAAGCCGGGCGCACCGGGCGCTGAGGATGCGCTGGTGTGGGACGACATGATGACGATCAGCGATCACGTCGACGCCAACGGCAAGGCGCTCGGCTCGCTGGGACACGGCGAAATGTGGTTCCACACCGACAAGTGCTACCATCGGCGGCCGCATCGCGCGACGTTCCTTTACGGCATCGAAATTCCGTCCGAGGGCGGTCACACGCAGTTTTCCAGCATGTACGCGGCTTACGAAAACCTGCCGGCCGATCTGAAGCGGCAGCTCGACGGCGCAATGGTCATCCAGGGCCAGCAATACGGCGTCGGCCGCCGCATCGATATCACGCTGCCGCTCGAGAGCACCCATCACTGCGCGCAGCCGATCTTCGTCGCCAACCCGGGCTCCGGCCGCAAGGCGCTCTACGTCGCCAGCCAGAACTCGATGTGGATCGAAGGCATGGAGCGCGATGAAAGCGAAGCGTTGTTGCAACGGCTGTTCGCCATCGCCGAGGATCCGGCCATCATCTACGAGCACGTCTGGCGGCCCGACGACCTCGTCATGTGGGACAATCTCGCCTGCCTGCACGCCCGCACCGATTGGCCGAGCGAACAGCGCCGGACGCTGCGCCGTTGCACCGTCGAGGGCGAGCCGCTGTACTAGTATTCATCATTCGCGCAAGCGCGTTGCGGGAAATGCCGTGAATCGTCCCCGCCGGACTTTTCTGCAAATGGCTGCGGCTGCCGCGGCGCTGCCGGTGTTGCCGCGCATGGCCTGGCCGCTCGATTACCCGACACGCCCGGTGCGCGTGATCGTCGGCTTTCCGGCCGGCACCGGCCCCGACGTCATCGCACGCCTGATTGGACAACGGATCGGGGACCGGCTCGGTCAGCAATTCTTTGTCGAGAACCGGTCGGGCGCGGGTAGCAGCTTGGCCGCCCAGGACGTCGTGACTGCGCCGGCGGACGGCTACACGTTGCTGCTCGCCGCCAACGCCAATGCGGTCAACGCCAGCCTTTACCCGAACCTGCCTTTCAATTTCGTGCGCGACATCGCGGCCGTCGGCATGATCTGCAGCGCGCCTTTTCTGCTGACGGCCAATCTGCAAGTGCCAGCGAAAACTTTTCCGGAGTTCATCGCCTACGCCAAAGCCAATCCGGGCAAGATCAATATGGCGTCGCCGGGTATCGGAACCACGCCGCATCTGATGTATGAGCTCTTGAAGTTGATGACGGGCATCGAGCTGGTGCACGTGCCGTATCGGACCGGTTACATACCCGATCTCCTGAGCGGCCAGGTGCAAGTGGCGTTTTCAACCATAACCCAGGCGATGGCTTACGTCAGGGACGGCAAATTGCGCGCGTTGGCCGTGAGCAGCGCAACGCGGTCGGAAGTCTTGCCCGACGTGCCGGCGGTGGGAGAATCCGTTCCGGGCTACGACGCCAGCGGCTGGTTCGGCATCTGCGGGCCTAAGGCCACGCCGGCGGCCATCATCGACAAGCTCAACACTGAGATCAACGCCATCGTCGCCGAACCGGACACGCGGGCGCGCCTGATCGGCTTGGGCGTTCGGCCGCTGTCGATGACGCCCGCGCAATTCGGCAAGCTCATCGCCGACGATACCGAGAAATGGGCCAAGGTGATCCGCTCGGCCGATATCAAGGTGGAGTAATCCAGCGGACGCGAGCAAAGGTCAGGATGGACGCCGTGAAGCGGCAATTGCATTTGAATCTGTTCATACATGGCCGCGGCCATCACGAGGCATCTTGGCGACATCCGGCCTCCTCGCCGCGTGCGCTGACCGACATCCGTTATTACCAGGACCTGGCACAGCGCGCGGAGGCCGCGCTGTTCGACTCCGTTTTTCTGGCCGATCAGCTGGCTTTGGGCGACGATGCCTCTCAGGCGGCGCGCACTTGGCTCGAGCCGGTGACTGTCCTGGCGGCCTTGGCGGTGTCGACCAGCAAGATCGGATTGATCGGCACCTGTTCGACGACCTACACCGAACCGTTCAATCTCGCCCGGCAGTTTGGATCGCTGGACCACATCAGCAATGGTCGCGTGGGTTGGAATATCGTGACCTCGTGGCTTGCGACGGCGGCGGCCAACTTCGGCGGTTCCGGCCAGATCAGCCACGCCGACCGCTATGCCCGCGGCGAAGAGTTCATGACCGTGGTCAAGGCATTGTGGGACAGCTGGGCCGAAGACGCCGTCATCGATGACCGTGACCATGGGCGCTATGCGTTGCCGCAGCGCATTCGGCCCATCAACCATAAGGGCGATTGCTACCAGGTCGCAGGTCCTCTCAATCTGCCGCGTACGCCGCAAGGCCGGCCGGTCTTCGTGCAGGCGGGTTCGTCCGACACCGGTCGCCGCTTCGCGGCGCGGCATGCAGAGGCCGTGTTCACCGCCCATTTGGAGAAGGCTACGGCGCAGGCGTTCTATGCCGATCTGAAATCGCTGACAGCGGCCGAAGGCCGCTTGCCCGAGCAAGTGGTGATCCTTCCCGGCTTGAGCCCGATGATCGCCGCTACGGAGGCCGAAGCACGGCGCCTGGCGCGCGAGTTGAACGAGCTTTCCGACCCGGAAGTGGGCCGCAAACGGTTGTCCGGCCGGTTCGGAGGTCATGATTTCTCGAACCTGCCGCTGGATCGTCCGCTTGTGCCGGAGGACTTTCCCGCGACAGCGTCGGTCGAGGCGGCGCGCAGCCGCACCGAGGTGATTCTCAGCTTGGTGCGACGAGAAAATCCCACGCTGCGTCAATTGCTGGGTACGCTCGCCGGCGCGCGCGGCCATTTTACTTTTGCTGGAACGCCGGAGCAGGTCGCGGACCTGATCGAGGATTGGTTCACGGACGGCGCCGCCGACGGCTTTAATATCATGCCGCCACTCTTGCCATCGATGCTGGAGGTCTTCAGCGCCGAGGTGATCCCGCTGCTGCAGCGCCGCGGCCTGTTTCGCAGGGCCTATGAAGGCTCGACTTTGCGTGAGCATTACGGCTTACCTTGGCCGCAAAGCGCTTTTGATGAGGCGACGCTCGAGAAAGTTTGACGCGTAAGGCGTCAAATCAAGCAATGCATTCATCGCCTTTGATCTGGCTCCGATGCATGATGCGTCGTGATTTCGGATCGAACGGATCGCGTCGGTGCAGCACGGAGAGATTATTCCACATCAAAATGTCACCGACCTGCCATTGATGGCACATGGTGAAGCGCGACTGCGTCGCATGGGCCCATAGCGCGTCGAGCAAAGCTTCGCTCTCCGCCACACTGATGCCGAGCACATAGGCGTTCGGCCGGCGGCCGAGGAAAAGCGCCTTGCGGCCGGTCTTCGGTTCGGTGCGAACCAGCGGATGACGGGCGCCCACCGTCTCGCGAACGTCGGTGACGTCCTTGTACCCCTTGCGCAGCATTCCGGCGCTATTGCGCGATGCGTCGTGCACGGCGATCTTGCCTTCGACAGCCTTCTTCAGCTCCGCCGGCAGTGTCTCGTATGCGCTGAACATGCTGGCGAAGTAGGTGTTGCCCCCGGCCTCGGGCGGCGGAACCTCCAGCGCATGCAGAAGCGCCGCTTTAGGCGGCACTTCGACATACGTCATATCGGCGTGCCAGACCGCTTCACCGTCGCCGAGATTGCCGATCGGCTTGCCGTCTTCAACCACGTTGGAGATGACGTTGAGTTCCGGATATTCCGTGATGAACGGCGCTCCATAAGGATTGGGTCCCGGGGGGTCGAGCGCGCCGAAGTTCTTGCTGAAGGCGATGAGCTCGGCGTCCGAAAGATTTTGCCCGTGGAAAACCACGACCAGCCGTTCGCGCCAGGCGCTTTCGATGGCGTCGATTTCGGCATGCGGCACTGGCTTGGATACGTCGATGCCGGATACTTCGGCGCCCAGCGCGGCGTTCAAATTGTGAATGTGTATAGCCACGGACACTCCTTACCGGCATCTCGCCGTCGCGCGCAGCTCCGCGCGCCAAGCGCGTCGATGGATCACTCCAACTGAACGCCGCTGGCTTTGATCGGAGCTTGCCATTTCTTGATCTCGGCTGCGACGAATTGTGCGAGATATTCCGGCGACCTGCGCTCCGGCTCGACCACGTCGCCCCCGATCTGCTTCAGCCGCTGCTGCACGACAGGCATGTTCAGCACCGCCACGACGGCGCTGTTGAGCCTCTGAACGATCGCGGGCGGCGTGCCGGCGGGAAGGAAGAGCGCGTACCAGCTCGGGGCGTCGAAGCCGCCTAGCCCCTGCTCATCCGCGGATGGCAGATCCGGCAGAGCTTTCGAGCGGCTTTTGCTCAGGATCGCGATTGCTTTCACAGTGTTGGCAGTGATCTGGGGCAGCGCCAGGGGCAGGCTCAGGCATGTGTAGTCTATCCGTCCGGCAATGACGTCCTGCATCGCCTGGACGACATTGCGATAGGGCACGTGCGTGACGTTGATGCCGATCGTCGAATTAAGGAGAATGCAGGCCAGATGATTGGAGCCGCCGACGCCACTTGAGGCGAATTGCAGTTTCGACTGGTTCGCTTTCGCGTAAGCCATGAATTCCTTCAAGTCATGCGCTGGAAAGTCCGGGCGGGTCACGAGCACCAGGGACTCATCGGTGATCAGCGCCACTGGCGCGAAATCCTTCACGACATCGTAGGGCGGCTTTTTGTAGAGCCACTGACTCTGGGCGAAGCTGCCGACGTTTCCAATCACGAATTGATACCCGTCAGGCGCAGCCTTCGCTACGCGGCTGCCGCCGACCAATCCGCCGGCCCCGGTGACGTTCTCGACGACAACGGTTTGGCCGAGCTCGCTGCTCAGTCCGTCGGCCACGATACGCCCTATGGAGTCGCTCGATCCGCCCGCCGCAAATGGAACAACCAATGTTATCGGCCTTGTCGGCCAATTTTGCGCGGCGGCAGACGAAATACCGACCAACAATGCCGTGATCGCTGCGATTATTCGCATTTTGCCAGGCTCGCACCTACAAAATCACCGAAACAATCGGCCGTTGGCTCCGTGTCATTGTACACAGTTCCAACGCGCTGGGCATGCCTCCTCCTTAAGGCGTCTCACGGGAGGCCAAGCGTGGTTGTCATATGTGGCGATCAAGGTAGTGTTGCCGTACAAGCACGAGCGGTTGCCAAGGGAGCGTCCATGAATCTGCAAACCACACCGGCAAAACCGGCCGGATCGCGCGAGCGCTCGCTCGACGAGGTCAAGGCCGAATTCATGCGTCGCGCCGGGCGGCTCAATCCGTTCGAGGACATCCGCCGCGAGGACGCCGAGCGCGTGATGAATGCGCTGCAAAATCTCGACAAGGATCATTGGGCGGACGAGTGGAGCAAGATTGGGCTCGGTTACGAAGAGAAGGGTGATGCCCGCGCCAGGGCCGGCGCTCCCGGCGCCGAGCTTGCCGAGCTCTACATGCACGCCTTCGACGCCTGCCGCGTCGGCCGCTATCCGACGCCGAATTCGCCGGGCAAGCTGCAGGCGTACCAGCACTCGCTGCGCATGTTCCGCAAGGCGGCGAAATATTTCGCCCCGCCACTCGAAATCATCGAGCTGCCGTTCGACGGCGACAAAAACAACAAAAAGCTCATCGGCTATTTGCAGCTGCCGCCCGGCGTGACCAAGCCGCCCGTTGTGCTGCATTGGGGCGGCGTCGACGGCTGGAAGGAAGATCGCCTGCGCATCGCCAAGGCGGTGATGGACGCAGGCCTTGCCTCGCTGACCATCGACATGCCGGGCAGCGGCGAAAACCCGGTGCTCTATGGCGATCCTGCAGCCGAACGCACGTTCCTCACCTGGCTCGATTATCTGCCGCGGCGCGCCGAGATCGACGGCAGCCGCGTCGGCGTCTGGGGCGGCAGCTTCGGCGCCTACTGGGCGGCGCGGCTCGCCTACACCGCCGCCGACCGCATCAAGGGCGCGGTGTTCCACGGCGGCAATGTTCATTACGGTTTTCAGAAGGAATGGCTGATCCCGGCTTTCACCACCGGCGGCGCGACGTATCTCTTCGGCGCGCACAGCCTGCTCGAAGCGCGCGGCCGCGCCATGGGCACCAAGACGCTCGAAGAATTTTTGGCAGCCGCGCCGCGCCTGTCGTTGAAAGCGCTTGGGCTGCTCGACAAGCCGTCGGCACCGATCCTCGGCGTCAACGGCAAGCTCGACGACCAGGCGCCGGTCGACGACATCTATTTGCTCATGGAGCACGGCAACCCGAAATCGGCGCGCATTTATCCGAACGGCGCGCACATGGGCCGCACGCCGGGCGAGCCGTCGGAGCATATTACGACGACCATCGTCGCGTGGCTCAAGGGGCAGTTAAAGAGATAACGTGGCGCCGTGAGGCGATATTGCGCTCTACGATCACCGTGAATTGATATTTTTCGCCGGGGCGCCGGAACCTTTTCGGCTGCGATCCATCTATTTCTCTTGATGCGGCAGCGTTTCCAGCTGACCGCGCGAAAGCAGGAGCACGGCCATGGCCCAAGAGCAGCCACCGAGCGGCCCGGATTTGACCAAGGGCGTCGGTCTCGGCGATTTCAAGGACGACAAGCTTTTGGGCCATGTCGGCGACGAAGAGGTTTTGCTGGTGCGCAGCGGCGGCGAATTTTTCGCCGTCGGCGCCCATTGCAGCCATTATCATGGTCCGCTGGCCGAAGGCCTCGTCACCGGCAGGAGCGTGCGCTGCCCCTGGCATCACGCCTGTTTCGATCTTCGCACTGGCGAGGCGGAGCGCGCGCCGGCGCTCAGCCCGATCGATTGCTGGACGGTGGAACAGCGCGGCGGCCGCATCTTCGTCACGCAAAAGCGCGACCAGCCGAAGCCGCGCGCGATAGCGGCAAAGGCGGATACGCCCCAAAAGATCGTGATCGTCGGCGGCGGCGCGGCCGGCTTTGCCGCGGCCGAGATGCTGCGCCGGCACGGTTATGGCGGCAGCATCGTCATGGTCAGCAACGACGCCGCGCCGCCGGTCGACCGGCCCAATCTGTCCAAGGATTATCTCGCCGGCAGCGCGCCGGAGGATTGGCTGCCGCTGCGACCGGACGATTATTATGGCGCAAGCAAAATCGACTTGCGGCTTAACACCGAGGTCACGGCGATCGATGTCAAAGGGCGCCAGGTCCGCTGCGACGATGGTACGAATCTCGCCTACGACCGGCTGTTGCTGGCGACCGGGGCCGAGCCGGTGCGGCTGCCGGTTCCTAGCGCCGACCTGCCGCACGTCCATACGCTGCGCTCGCTCGCCGATTGCCGCGCCATTATCGCCGACACGACGGTTGCCAAGCGTGCGCTGATCATCGGCGCGAGCTTCATCGGGCTCGAAGCGGCGGCGGCGCTGCGCGCCCGCAATATCGAGGTCCATGTGGTGGCGCCGGAAACGCGGCCGATGGAGCGCGTGCTCGGGCCGCAGCTCGGCGATTTCGTTCGCGCGTTGCACGAAGAGCACGGCGTCGTCTTTCATCTTGGTGAAACCGTCACCGCGTTCGACGGCCGCCGCGCCACGCTCAAGGGCGGCGGCACGCTCGACACCGATGTGGTGGTCGTCGGCGTCGGCGTGCGCCCGCGTCTGACGCTCGCCGAACAAGCCGGCCTGACAATGGACCGCGGTGTCGCAGTCGACGCTTATCTGCGCACCAGCGCTCCGGATGTTTATGCCGCGGGCGACATCGCGCGCTGGCCCGATCCGCATTCGGGCGCCGCCATCCGTGTCGAGCATTGGGTCGTGGCCGAACGTCAGGGCCAGACCGCGGCGCGCAACATGCTCGGCGCGCAGGAGCGTTTCGACGCCGTGCCGTTCTTCTGGAACCAGCACTACGACGTGCCGATCAACTATGTCGGCCACGCCGAGCAGTGGGACGACATCGCGATCGACGGTTCCGTCGCGGGCAGGGACTGCGTGCTGCGCTACAAGTCCAAGGGGCGCGTGCTCGCGGTCGCCTCGATCTACCGCGACCTCGACAGTCTCAAAGCCGAGCTCGCCATGGAGCAGGGCGCCGCGCCGTAGCTTTAATGCAGCACCAGCGGCAGGCCCAGCAGACCCCAATACGGAATCGTCAGCAGGATCACGATTACTGCCAGGACGAGCATGCCGATGCCGAGGCGGCGGACGTCGGCTGAGCCGTAATAGCCGGTCTCGTAGGCGAGCAGATTGGTCGCGGTCTGGATCGGATAGAGGATGACCGCGTCGACCACGATGGTGACGATCAGGCCGCAGACGATCGGGTTGAGCGAAGCGCGCTCGGCGATGGTCGCCGCCACCGGAATCAGCAGCGCGATGCAGGCGGCGAGATTGGTGATGGCGAGATGAATGAGGGCTACGGCCAGGATCAGGCCGACGACCAGGAGCGTCGGCTGGTCGGCAAGCCCTGCAAGATGCGACACCACCGATTGGCTGACGAAGGCGGCGGCGCCGGTTTTGGTCATGGCGGCGGCGAGCGACAGCGCCGCGCCGATGCTCAGGATGATGCCCCAGGAGAGCTTGCTTTCGAACGTCTGCCACGTCAGCACGCCGATCCTCGGCAGCAGCAGCACCGCGGCGCCGATCAGCGCCGGGATCGCCGGCGACAGGTGGTGAACGCGGTCCGTCAGCCATAGCGCCAAGGTGCCGGCCAGAACGGCGAGTGTCTTGATCTCGATGGCGGTGAACGGTTGTGGCGGCTGCCTTAGTGAAGTTGGCGCGGTCTGCGCCGGCTCGAACGGCCCGATCACACAGCGCAGCACGACGGCGCCGCCGAACAGCAGCGCGTAATACGGCACCGCCATCAGTGTAAACCAGCGCAGCCAGGTAAAGCCGCCGAGCAGCGATGCCGCGGTGATCGAGACAAGGCCGCCGGTAAGTAGCGCCGACGACGCCAGCGGATTGAGCACGCCGAGCGCGAGCATCAGCATTCGTCCGGTGCGATCGGCCTTGCCGATGCCCATGCGGCCGAGCGCCTCTTCATAAGCCGGGATCAGGATGGCATTACGGGTGATCGCCGACGGCACCAGAACGGCGAAGGCGGGCAGGCTGGCGATCATCTGCACATAGAGCCGCGCCGGGCTGCCGCGCGCCATGCGGCCGAGAAAGCGGGCGGCGCGCGCGGCGAGCCCGCTCACTTCCACCGCCGTGCCGATGGCGACGGCGCCGATCAGAAAGAACACCACCTCCGAAGCAAAACCGCCGACGGCATCGGCGAGTTTTGCGCCAGGGCTCAAGGCCAAAAAAACCGTGACGATGATCGCCGTCACCCCGATCGGCGTCGCCTCGGATATCCACAGCATGGCGCCGGCCGCCGTGGCGCCGAGCACGGCTTGTCCCTGCGGGCTTAAATTCTCGAGCGGCGGCGACAGCCGGGCCAGCGCATAGGCCGCGAGCGCCGCGACGACCCAGCATTCGCGCCATCCTACACGCAATCCGATTTTGGCGGCGGTCACGGCGGTCCTTCCATCGATTGAGAAAAGCTCAGCTTGGTGCCGAGCGGCAGCCCCTATTGCGTGTTGCATGCCCGGCATGCGGCCGACAACCCCAAGATCGCGGCTTTTCGTGAGTGGATCGTCAGTACCGCCGGTTGATTGCCATGCGGGTGGCGAGGTTCGCTATAGTATGAGCCTTGGGTCGCGAAGGCAGGGCCGCCACGGGATGACAGGGATGGACGAGCGGACGAGCAGACCAGGACGGTTGGCGGCGGCGACCCGGTATCTCGCCGACCAAGCGCTCGACGGGGTGATTGCCGCGAGCAACGGCCTCAATAATTTTCTGGAGTCCAACGCCGTCTATGTTTTCTCGGGCGTGCGCCCGATCGGCGAAAGTGCCGTCGTGCTCGACCGCGACGGCGTTTCGACATTGATTGTGACTCCGGCCTGGAACGAGGCGCGCGCTGCGGCGACCGCGTCGACCGATCGCACCATCGGCACCGACGATCTCGCCGCGACGCTCAAGAGCGTGGTGGGCACGCATCGCTTGGATCTGTCGCGGACGATTTCGGTTGGGCTGGCTCTGCTCGGCGCGGCGCTGGTCGAGCGCATCGCGTCGGCGCTCGGCACTTTGCCGAAAGCCGCCGACGAATTGGCGCGCGATCTCGCGCGCCTGCGCACGCCGGACGAACTTGCGGCAGCGGAGCGCGCCACCTGGATCGCCGAGCGTGGCTACGAGCGATTGCTTGAGTTCGCACGGCCGGGCATCCGCGAGTTCGAGCTTGTCGCCGAGCTCTATTGCTTCATGAAAAAGCTCGGCGCCGAGGATAATTTTTTGCTGCTGAGCGCGTCGCAGCACAACCTCGCCGTCCGCGCCGCCGGCGAGCGCATCCTCGATGTCGGCGACATTATTCTGTCCGAAATCACGCCGTGCTATCGCGGCCAGTTCGCACAAATCTGCCGCACCACGGTGCTCGGCGCGCCGCGACCGGTGATCGGCGAAAAATTCGCGATTTTGCAGGATGCCATGGCCGAAGGCCTGCACGCGGGCCGCGCCGGCGCCACGGTCGCCGACGTGACGCGTGCCATCAACGGCGTGATCCAAAAAGCCGGCTACGGCGATTATTGCCGGCCGCCCTATATGCGGGTGCGCGGCCACGGCCTCGGCATCACCTCGGACCGGCCGGGCGACATCGTCGACACCAACACGCGCGTCCTGGAAAGCGGCATGGTATTCGTCATGCATCCCAACCAGTACATCCCCGAAAGCGGCTATCTGATGTGCGGCGAGCCGGTCGTGGTCACGGACTCAGGCGCGCGGGCGCTGTCGGCGCGGCCGGCCGCGCTCGACGTCATCGCGGTTTGAGGCGAGCATCATGCAGACCGTGCAACCTTGCGTGACGATCGGATCCTATGTCTGGGCGCAGGATCGCCTGCCGTATGACGAGTTCACGCTGCGGCTCGATGAGTTGCGCGCCGCCATGGACCACAACGGCTGGCCGGCCGTCCTGGTTTACGGCGACGTGCGCGAACACGCAGCGCTCGCGTTTCTTTCGAGCTTCATTCCGCGCGTGCGTTGGGGCATGGCGCTGTTGCCGCGCACTGGCGACGCGCGGCTGTTGTGCGCCATGAGCACGCGCGATCTGCCGGCGATGCGGACGCTGACCTGGATCGCCGACGTGCGGTCCGGCATGGGTCCGGAATGGGAGAAGGCATTCGATCCGTGGGTCGAACGTTTCAAAGGCGATCAGGCGCAAAAACTCGGCACGCTCGGTTTCGACATCATGGCGCCGGTGCTTTACGCCGCGGTGCGGGGCAGCCTCGGCGATCGCTTCGCGTTGCAACGCGCCGACGATATTGTCGCCATTCCGTCGCCGCGCAAGCGGCCGCGCGAGCTGACCATGGTGCGGGCGTCGTGCAAATTGCTCAAAACCGCGGCAAAAACTTTTGCCGAGAGCTGGCGCGGCAACCACGAACCGGAAACCGCCGCGCTCGATGCCGAGCACGTCGCGCGTTCGCGTGCCGCGCAGGATGTGCGCACGCTGGTCAGCCTCGACGGCGGCCGCACGTTAGTGCCGTTCCAGGGCCGCTTCGAAAAATGTGAAGGCCCGCTGGTCGGCTATCTCGCCGTCAAGGTTTTGGGTTATTGGGCCGATATGTTCATCACCGTCGATGACGGCAGCATCACCACCGCCGCGCGACAAACCGCGGCAGCGCTCGATGCGATCATCGCAGATATGCGGCCGGGTGCGCGGAGCGGTGCGCTGCACGCCAAAGCCCTCAGCGCGCTTGCGCCCTACAAGCTTCATCCGGCCCTCGGCGGCAGCATCGGCCATGGCATCGGCCTGTCGTTGCACGAAGGCCCCGAATTCCAGGCCTCGGCAGATGCCGCGCTGGTGGAAGACGGCGTCTACGCCTTGCAAGTTGGTGCCGCCGACGCCAAGGCGGGCAGTGCTTTACTGTCCGCGATTGTGCGCGTCGCGGCGAAGGGGACGGAAGTTCTGGTCCGCTCGCCGTCCATTGCGGAAGGTTGAGCAGACTGGGACACCGCGCCGATGGCCACTCAGAGGATCAATCATGAGAATCGTATCATCGCTCTTGCTGCTGATATCCCTATCCATCGGTGCTGACGCCCAAGCGCCGAAAATTGATCGTATCGAGGTGACCGAATACGGCATCTACACGGCCGACGAGCAGTCTTGCGAACGCAACGCGCAGGGCGTTTTAACATGTGAGCGAACCAATATGCGCCACGCCGTGACGACGCTCACCATTCCGGCCCAGCATGGTATCCACTTCGGTTTTCGTTTTAAGATTGTTGGTACGCCCGACGGCGCGCCGGTCGAGGTGACGGGAATCACGAATTTTCCGCCCCCAGGTCTCAAGAGTCCCAGTCAATCCGCGCCGCTTCGAAATTACCAATACACAAAGACCGTGAAGATCGGCGAGATTGGCTATACCGACTACGCTTTTGATGATCCTTGGGAGCTTGTCCCAGGTCCTTGGACCGTTGAGATTTGGGTCGATCATCGGCGGCTGGCGATCGAGAATTTTACCGCTGTGAGACCGTGACTGCGCGGCCTGACGCGGCGCGGCTATCACGAGGAGCCGAAGAGAGGTTGATTTGCTGCGGCATCGCATCTGCGCTGCATTGTTACTGGTGCTGGCTGTCGGCGCGGAATCCGCGGCGGCCGCCGCCGACAAGGTGCGCGTCGGCAAATCGGTGAGCCAGCCGTTCGCCTTCGCGCCGGTCGAAATCGGTACGGCGGAAGGCATATGGGCCAAGCGCGATCTGGACGTCGAAACCGTCATCTTCGCCGGCGATGCAAAGTTGCAGCAGGGGATGGTGGCGAATTCCGTCGACTTCGGCCTCGGCTCCGGGCCGGCCATGGGATTTCTGGCCAAGGGCGTTCCCGCCAAGGCGGTCGGCGCGCTCGCCAACGAGCCGCTGAGCATGGGCTTGATCGTCGGCGCGGCGCCGGACATCCAAAAACCCGGCGATCTCAAAGGCAAGAAGATCGGCGTCACCACCAACGGCTCGCTCAGCTATTGGCTGGCGCGGGAACTATCGCGGCAAATGGGCTGGGGCTCGAACGGCATCGAGACCGTCGCGCTCGGCGCCATGTCGGGGATGGTGGCGGCGCTCAAGCGCGGTCAGATCGACGGCGTGGTGTTGTCGGCGTCGCAGGGTTATGGGTTGGAAAAAACCGGCGACGGGCGCCTCTTGCTCAAGTTCGGCACCTACATCAAAGATTTCCACACCCACGTCATCTTCGCGACCGACGCCATGATCGCCGACAAGCCCGATCAGGTGCGGCGCTTTCTCGCCGGCTGGAAGGAGACAATCGCCTTCATGGCGGCGAACAAGGCCGAGACCGTGCGCATCGCTCGCCAAGTCACCGGGCTCGACGAAGCAATCGAAAGCCGGGAATACGACGACGTCATGCCGATGATGTCGCGCGACCTGCGCTTTCACGCCAAGGCGCTCGATGTGATCGGGGACTCGTTTCCGGAAATGGAGATCATGCCGGCCAAGCCCGACATGCACACGCTCTATACGGAAGAGTTTTTGAAAGAGTGATCTCCCTCTCCCCGCGCAGCGGGGAGAGGTGAAGACGCGTCACGCTGGCTTGAAGTTCATCGCCACGCCGTTGATGCAATAGCGCAGGTGCGTCGGCGGCGGGCCGTCGTCGAAGACGTGGCCGAGATGGCTGCCGCAGCGGCTGCAGTTCACCTCGGTGCGCTCCATGCCCCAGCTGCGGTCGGTGGTGGTGTCGATCGAACCCGGCTCCGGGTCGTTGAAGCTCGGCCAGCCGGTGCCGCTCTCGAATTTCTTCTTCGAGGAGAACAGCGCTTGCCCGCAACCGGCGCAATAGAACGTGCCGGCGCGCTTTTCGTAATTGAGCGCGCAGCTGCCCGGCCGTTCGGTGCCGTGCTCGCGCATGATGTGGAACTGCTCGGGCGTGAGCAGCTTCTTCCACTCGGCTTCGGTGTGCGTCACGGGATAGTGCTTGGTGTCCGCCTGCGTGCTCATGGTTCGCCCGTTCGTTATGGTGAGATGTCATAAAGGTAGTCGATGCGCGGCAAAGCGCAACCGCGCCAGGCGGCGGCTTGCGAAGCTGTGATGGCCGCTTGATCGCCTGGCTCGCCGGCTATTTCTCGGTGACGCGATTGGTGTAGGTGACCAGAAAATCCTTGATCTGGCGCGGCACCTTGGCGAGATCGGCCAGAATGCCCTGGCCGTCGGCGCCCGAGACCATGATCGGCTTGGTCGCCAGCACCTTGGCATAGCCGGCGAGGAAATCCTGGTCCTGCCACAGCTCGTCGAACGCCGTCCGCATCGTCGCCACCACGTCGGCGGGCGATTTCGGCGGCATCGCGGCGACGCGGAACATCGCCAGCTGCGGGTCGCACGCCGCGCGCATGGCCTGATAGCGGAAATCGCCGGCGAGCGGTTTGTTGCCGCCGGTGACGCTCGAATAAAACTCCTCGAAGGTCGGCATGTTGGGCAGCGAGCGGCTGCGCGGATAGCTGCCGTCTTTGCCGCGCGGCGCCAATTGCCAGAGCGGGATGACGATGTCGCGCATCGACGGCTCGGCCGAGCCGAGCCAGCCCGACAGCGACGTGTTGGCCATCTGTCCGGTGTTTTGCAGGATCGCGGTTTCGACCTCCTTGAGGCCGCGATAGGCGGGGATCGCCTGATATTTGATGCCGAGGAGGTCGAGCGAGAGCTCCTGGTTGATGCTGTTGATGTTCTGGGCGTTGAGCGACAGCGCCTTGAAATCCTTGGCCTTCATCAGGTCGGCCGGCACGGTGATGCCGGGCGGCGTGTCTTTGCGGATATAGGCGACCAGCGGACTTTCCACGCCGGCGAGCAGGACGAAATCGGAAAAGTGGGTGCGAACCGACGGATTGTCGGTCAGCTCGGCCATCACGTCGAGAGTGAAGAAGCCGATGGTCAGGCCGTCGGGCGTGGCACCGCCGAGCTCGTTGCTGCCGAGGAGGCCGGAGCCGCCGCCGATATTCTTGACCACGATGGTCGGATGGCCCGGAATGTGATCGGGCAGATGCTGCGCGACGATGCGGCCTTCGATGTCGGTCGGGCCGCCCGGCGGATAATTGACGATCATGATGATCGTCTTGCCCTTGTAGTATTGAGCTTGCGCGCCTCCGGGCAGGACGACGGCAAGCGCGAACATCGTCGCCAGCATTGTCCGTATCATGGACGGCCCTCCCTCGAAGCGGCATATCGGGCCAGCATATGGGTTATCGTGGTGCCTTGCGACCTCGCACGGCGCATGGACGGAATGAGGAGAGATCATGTTCGAGAAACCCGGCATCGCAGAATTGCGCCATGCGGCCCAGCAACTCGGCATGAAGCCGAGCGACGATTATCTGCGCGCGGTCGATGAGATCGTTGGCCCGCTTTCGCGCGCCTATGGGGCGCTCGACGCCATGCCGGACGAAGTGCCGGCGGTGAAATATCCGCGCGGGCCTTGGCACCGCCCGCAGGGCGACGAGAACCGCTATGGCGCCTGGTATGTGAAGACCGCGATCGAGGGCAGCCCCGGCGGCAAGCTCGCCGGCCGGCGCATCGCGCTCAAGGACAATGTCTGCCTTGCCGGCGTGCCGATGATGATCGGCGCCGATATTTTGGAAGGCTATGTGCCGGACGTCGACGCCACCATCGTCGAGCGCATTCTCGATGCCGGCGGCGAAATCGCCGGCAAGGCGGTGTGCGAATATTACTGCGTGTCCGGCGGCAGCCATACGTCGTCGACCGGGCCGGTGCAGAATCCGCGCAAGCTCGGCTACACCACCGGCGGCTCGTCGTCGGGCAGCGCCGCGCTGGTCGCGGCGGGCGACGTGGACATGGCAATTGGCGGCGATCAGGCCGGCTCGATCCGCATTCCGGCGAGCTTTTGCGGCATCGTCGGCCTGAAGCCGACCTTCGGCCTGGTGCCTTATACCGGCATTGCGCCGCTCGAAATGACCATCGACGTGTGCGGGCCGATGACCGCCAATGTGCGCGACAACGCGCTGCTGCTCGAAGTCATCGCCGGGCCGGACGGTATCGACTCGCGCCAACGCGGCGTTGCCGCCGGCCAGTACACCGCGGCGCTGGACGGTGGCGTCAAAGGGTTGCGCATCGGCGTGCTCAAGGAAGGTTTTGGCCTGCACAATTCCGAGCCTGACGTCGATGCGCGCGTGCGCGACGCGGCGCGGCGTTTCGCCGCCCTTGGCGCGACGGTCGAGGACATATCGGTGCCGTCGCATACGCAGGGTTTCCCGGTCTGGGCGGCGATCCGCGGCGACGCTGCTTGCGTGACGCTTCTGGAAATGAACGGCGCCGGCATCAATCACGAAGGTCTCTACGTCTTGAGCCTCATGGACAAAGCCATGGCCTGGCGCAGCCGCGCCGACGATTTCGCCGACACCATCAAGATCGCGTCGATCTTCAGCAAATATACGATGCAGCGCTACGGCGGCCGCTATTACGGCAAGGCGCAGAACATCCGGCGCCGGTTGCGCGCGGCCTACAACGCGGCGCTCGAGGCGCACGATCTCCTGCTGCTGCCGACGACGCCGATGAAGGCGACGCCGATCCCGCGGAAGGGCGCAACCCCGCAGGAGATCACCCGGCGCAGCTGGGAAGCGACCGGCAATACCTGTCCGTTCAACGTCACCGGCCATCCCGCCATCAGCCTGCCGTGCGGCATGGAGGACGGCCGGCCGATCGGCATGATGCTGGTCGGCCGCGCCTACGACGAGGCCACGATTTACCGCGCCGCGGCGGCTTTCGAGGCTGCCGCCGATTGGATGACGTTCTGAGTGCAAGCAGCCATTCGGAAAACTAAGCCAAGCGCTATTGCGAGGCTTGCTCGGCGCCTTCGATAACGAATACCCGGATCGTCTTGACGGCCTTATTGCGCAGTAGCGCGAGCTTGCTGAACGCGGCCGATTCACGCCAAGCCAGAGCTTGCTGCAGGCTTTCCCATTCGGTAATGCCGATCCGCTTCGGCGCCGCACCCACTAACGCTATGGTGTTTCCCCCGACGGGTGCGATCCTTCGACCACCGGCAGCCTCGATAGCGGCCTGCGCCTGCCGGACGTAGTCGGCAAGCGCGGCAGGGTCCCGCAGTTCGGTCTCGATGACGAGGTAGGCTTTCGGCACCGGTGTCTATTCCGGCTTGATGTCGGCTTGTTTGATGAGCGGCCACCACTTGTCGATCTCGGATTTCTGAAAGGCCTTAAGCGCCTCGGGCGACTGCTGATCGCGTTCCGGGATCGCCAAACCGATATCGCGAAGCTTCAAGCGCACCGCCTGGTCGGCCAAAGTATCGACGACCGCGGTGTTGAGCTTTCCAATAAATTCCTTTGGCGTATTTTTCGGCGCCCAAAGACCGAACCAGGCAAAAGCATAAAGTGCCGGCACGCCGGCCTCGTCCACGGTTGGAACGTCCGGTGCCGCTTCCAGGCGGTTTTTGCTGGTGACCGCATAGGCCTGGATATTGCCGGAGCGGAGTTGCGGCAGGAGCTCGGGCGGCAGGCTGATACTCAGATCGATCCGCCCGGCAAGCATATCCGGCATCGCAGCGCCGCGGTACGGCACGAATTGAAAATCGGTGTTTGTTTCGCGCTGAAACAACAGCCCGGCAACATGCATGATGCTGCCCGGGCCATTAGTCCACTGCGTTGCCTTGCCGGGATTGGCTTTAAGCCAGGCAATCAGCTCCTTCAAGCTATTCGCCGGAATGCCTTTGCGGCCGACGATCAAAAGCGGACTGCTCGCAATCAGGGCGATCGGTTCGAAATCGTTCTGCACGTCGTAGTGCAGGGCATAGATGGCGCCGTTGGCAACGTGCGTGGACCAATTGCCTTCGACCAGCGAGTAGCCATCGGGGGCCGCGCGCGCGACCCGGCCGACACCGATGCTGCCGGCCGCGCCTGGCGCGTTTTCAACGATGACGGCTTGGCCAAGCGAAGCGGCCATGCGCCCGGCGACAATGCGCGCAACCGTATCGGCGCCGCCGCCTGCGGCATAAGGGACCACGAGCGAAACGGGACGCGATGGGTAATCCGGCGCTGCCGCGGCTCCGACGATGGCCAGAACGCCGGCCATCATGAGCGAAGAAAGGACAGCTTTCAGCATGAGCCCTGCCGCTGCTCCATCGGCGCTGACGCACGTGATCGATTGCGACGCTATCGCGGAATTGATATAGACGGAATGTCCAAATTGGCTTTATCGTTATAACTAAAAATCTATGGCCAAAGCGATCGACTGGCAAAGCCGCATCGGCCGTCGACTGCGGCTCCGGGATCTGCACGTCTTTTTTGCAGTCGCGCAATCGGGAAGCATGGCCAAGGCGGCGGCCCATCTCGGCATCACACAACCGTCTGTCTCGGCGTCTATTCGCGGTCTCGAAGCAACCCTCAACGTGCGGCTGTTTGATCGCAGCCCGCAGGGCGTGATGCTTACGGTGTATGGCAACGAATTGCATAAATGCGGCTTGGCGGCCTTCGACGATCTCCGGCAAGGCATAAAAAGCATCGAGTTTCTGTCCGATCCGGATGCCGGTGAAGTTCGCATCGGCAGCGCCGAGGCTATGATGGCGGGCTGCATCCCAGCAATCGTCGATCGCCTTGCACAGACACACCCGCGCGTCGTGTTTCACACTGTCGAAGGAACGGGACATGCGCTTCGCAATGCGTTGCGCGAGCGCCGGGTCGACCTGGTGGTCGCGAGGAAGCTGCCGCTACCCGCCGAAGAGGATTTTGTGTCGGAAGTCCTGTTCCACGATGAATTGCATGTCGTCGTTGGCGCAGGCAGTCCGTGGGCGCGCCGTCGCAAGATTAAGCTTGCCGAATTGCTGGATGAGCTCTGGATCGTCCCTGTATCCGACTCTGTCCTGGGCGGTCTTTTCAGAGAGTACTTTCGTTCCGCCGGCATGCGGCTGCCGCGATTGAGCGTCGCCTCGAATTCGATGATCCTGCGCAATCGCCTTTTAGAGACAGGGCGTTATGTGAGCGTATTGCCGCGTTCAATTCTGTATTTCAGCGGCGATCTTCCCAAGATGAAGGTTTTGCCGGTGACTCTGCCGGGCATTACTCCTGTCACTGAAATCCTTACACTGAAGAATCGAACACTCAATCCGGCAGCTAGACTCTTCATCCAATGCGCCCGCGACGTGGCGAAAGCGATGAACGCGGCTAAGCGATGATAATTGCTAACCGAGCTTGATATTGGCGAACTTGACCACCTTCGCCCACTTCGCGGTCTCGTCTGCCAGAAATTTACCGAATGCGGCCGCCGTCATGGGCGCCGGCGATGCGCCGAGGTCGGCCAGGCTTGCCTGCACCTTGGCATCGGCGAGGCCGGTGCCGATGGCGCCGTTCAACGTGGCGACGATGTCGGCCGGCGTGTTTGCCGGTGCGCCGACGCCGGCCCAGCCGCTCGACTCGTAGCCCGGCACGGTGTCGGCCACCGTCGGCACATCCGGCAACGCCGCCGAGCGCGCCGTCGTGGTCACCGCGATGGCGCGCACTTCGCCGGCGCGGATATGGCCGATCGACGAGGTGAGCACGTCGAACATCACTTGCACCCGGCCGCTGATCAGGTCGGTCAGCGCCTGTGCCGGGCCGCGATAGGGCACGTGGACGATATCGACGCCGGTCATGAACTTGAACAGCTCGGCGGCGACATGGGAGCCGGTGCCGTTGCCGGAGGAAGCGAAGTTGAGCTTGCCCGGGTTGGCCTTGGCATAGGCGATGAACTCGGCGACCGTTTGGATCGGCAGCGCCGCATTCACTTCCACGACCATGGGGGTGCGCATGATGCTCGCGACCGGGGCGATGTCGCGAAGGAAATCGAAATTGAGGTTGTCGTAGAGCGAGGCATTGATCGCGTTCGGCGGCGTAACCAGCAGCAGCGTGTAGCCGTCGGCCGGCGCATGCGCCGCCGCTTCGGTGCCCACATTGCTGCCGGCGCCCGGTCGGTTATCGACGATGAATTGCTGGCCGAGCCGCTGCGACAGCCAGTCGCCGATCAGGCGGGCGTTGATGTCGGACGCGGCGCCGGGCGGAAAGCCGACGATGATATGCACCGGCCGCGCCGGATAGGTTTCCGCGCGCGCGATGCGCGGCATGGTCGAGAGCGCGGCGCTGCCGGCCGCCAGTCGCAGAATTGTTCGACGCGGAAGCTGCATGGACCGCTCCGTTCGCTTTCACAGCATGCCGGTTATGCATGTTGAGCGCAACGCCGCACCCGACGCGAGCATTGTCCGACCGGGCAATATGTGGTTGTTGCGACACCAACCGCCGGCAACAAAGCCAACGCCGCGCCCGAAGAGCTTATTCACTTGCTTAACGCCAAACCCAATCGGGCGCGCAATGTCACCGCGCTCACGATCGTCGCCATTGCGCTCGCGGTGATGTTCGTCGGCGCCATCCTGCCGACGCCGCTTTATCCGCTCTACCAGCACGCCTTCGGATTTTCCGGCATCACGCTGACCCTGATCTATGCGGTCTATGTGTTCGGTAATCTTGTGGCGCTGTTGTTCTTCGGCCGGCTCGCCGACCAGGTCGGCCGCCGCAGCGCGATCCTGCCGGCGATCGGGATCGGCATCGCCAGCACGATTGTGTTCGCCGCGGCGACGGGCACGGCCTGGCTGTTCGCGGCGCGGTCGCTCAGCGGATTCTCTACCGGTCTTGCCGCCGGTGCGGCCACCGCGTGGATCGCCGAGCTTTATGGCGGCACCGGCACCGGCGCCGCGTCGCGGATCGCGGCCGCGGCGAATTTCTTCGGCTGTGCTGCCGGACCGATCTTGGGCGGAGTCCTGGCGCAGTTCGCGCCGTGGCCGCTGCGGCTGCCGTTCGTCATTTATCTGGCGCTGCTCTGCGCGGTGGCAGGCGCCATCTTGGTCGCACCCGAAACCGTTGCCAGCCCGAAACGCTTCGGCGAGGCATCGCTGCGGCCGCGGCTCGGCGTGCCGCGGTCCATTTGGCTGCAGTTCGTGGCACCGTCGGTGGGCGGCTTCGCCACGTTCGCCCTGATCGGCTTCTACGCCGCCCTGATCCCGAGCGTGTTGCGCGACAGCCTGCATCAGCCCGCGCCGACGATCGCCGGCATCGTCGTCTGCGAGGTGTTCGGTATTGCCGCCATCACAATTCTTTCGACCGCGTGGCTTGGCAGCCAGGCCGCCATGCTGAGCGCGCTGGCGCTCCTGCTGCCGGCGGTATGGCTCCTGGTCGGCGCTGAAGTCGTCCACTCGCTGCCGCTGCTGTTGTTCGCCGCCGCGCTGTGCGGCGTCGCCGGCGGGCTCGGCTATCGCGGCAGCCTCGAAGTCATCAACCGCATCGCGCCGGCGGATCAGCGCAGCGAGGTGGTGTCGAGCTATCTGATCGCGCTGTTTGCCGGCAATTCGGTGCCGGTGATCGGCATCGGCGTGCTGGCGGCGGCGGCGACACCGCTCGTCGCGCATGTGACGTTCGCAGCGGTGATCACGGCGCTCGCCGGCATCGCAGCATGGACCGGCATCAAATACGCGCCGAAATCGTAGGCGTGATTTATTGCTTCTGTCCGAGCTTGCGCGAAAGGCAGGCAGTGAATTGCGCGGTTGCCGTGGGACCGCCGCCGCAATTGCGGGCATAGACGTGCCCATAGCACCAGCTCCCGGTCTTGGCATCGCAGGTGCCACCGAGCTCCATGGCGCATTGCGCCTGGATGCTGGTGCATTTACCCGGGTTCGACGCCGTGGCGACCTCGCCCACCGCCTTCGGGACCTGTGGCCCATAAACCTGCACGCCGTGGCTCGCCATGCAGGACCGGAACGCCGCCGGGCTGCCGCCGCACTGCTCGCCGGTATGGGAATGGCCGTAGCACCAGTGGCCGGTTTGGGCGTCGCATCTGCCGCCAGCTTTGACGGCGCACTGCGCCTGGATGCTGTTGCAGTCGGCCCTCGCAAATGAAGGCGTGCCGAGCCAGGCGGACGCTATCGCAAGTAGCAGAACAAGGCGTGCGGATGTCATGATGGCGTCTCCTCCAATCAGATTGTCTCTACAAAAGTCGCGTGGGCGCGCTTCGCTTCGTTCGCCCCACGTTTACTTGATCGCCAGCGGATTGGTCGGCGAGCCCACAGCTCCGGTAATGGGTATAGCCGGCGCCACGAACATGAATTCGTAGACGCCGTCGGCGGCGCAATCCTCGGCGAGGTCTTTGAGATAAAAAATCTCGCCCATGGTCATGCCCATGATCGGGATGGTGATCCAGTGCCAGGGCTGGTTGATGCCGCCTTCGGTATTGTTCGGCCGCACCTCGCAGCCCCAGGTGTCGCTGGCCAGCGCGGCGAGCTCGGTCTTGGCCACGAACTCCAGCGTCTCGAAGGCAAAGCCCGGCGCGTCGCCGCCGGGATAGCCGTCCCAGCTGCCGGCCTTGAGGCAACGCTCCATCTGCCCGGTGCGCACGATGATGTAGTCGCCGCGCTTGAACGCGATGTTCTGTTTCTTGGCTGTGAGATCGAGATCGGCGGTCGTGATGCCGTAGCCGTCGTCCAAAAAATCCTTGCCGAGCGCGCGGGCGACGTCGAGGAACACGCCGCGGCCGACCATCTTGGCCTTGGTTTTCTCGATGCCGCACTTTTGCGCGCCGAACGACGTCACTTCGCGGCAATCGTAGCCGTTCCACATATTGTTCTCGTAGAACACGTGGCCCAGCCCGTCCCATTGCGTGCCGCATTGCAGCGGCATCACCACCATGTCGTCGGCGGCGCGGATGCCGCGCTTGTCGAGCACGCCCGAATAGGCGTCGGTGCCGGTGCGCAGCATGGTGTGCAGCGGATTGATGCGGCCGAGCGCCGGATAATTGGTCTTGCCGCCCTGCGGGCCGTTGTTGTCGAAATTCAGCGCCAGCGAGATCACCTTGCCCTTTTTGACGAGCTGCGCCGCGGCGATGATGTCCTCCGCCGAGGTGTAATTGAGCGTGCCAATCTCGTCGTCGGGGCCCCATTTGCCCCAGTTCTTGTATTTCTCCGCGGCGGCCCGCAGATCGTCTCGGGTTACTTTCTTACTTGTCATTAGTCTGTCCTTTGCAGTTCGAACCGGATTAGTGTTCCGAGGTCCCTTGCCCGAAGATCAATTGATGGCCGTCGGGATCGGTGACGATGAAATCGCGCATGCCGTAAGGATGCGTCGTGGTTTCGCGGGTAATGCTGGCGCCGCGCGCGGCGAGATCGTCGTGCAGCGCATCGACGCCCTTGCAGAAAATGCAGATCACCGAGACGGCGGCGGGCGGCAACGAGGAATTCAGATGGATGGCCGCATCGCCGCGACAAAGGCATGCGTAATACGGCGGATCGCCCCAGACGAATTCGCCCGTGAAGCCGAGCTTGTCGCGGTAATAGGCGAGCGCCGCCGGCAGGTCTTTGACGTAGAGGACGGTGGCGTGCCCCGTGATTTGGAATGCCGGATCGGTCATGAGCGCGCCTCCCGTCGTGCGCCAGTTTGCGGTTTACTGCACCGCTGTCGGAAGCGATGATAGCAAGAACGATCCGAGGGAGGACAGCCCAGGAGAAGGGACCATGAGACAGCCATTGCTGCGGTTTGCGTTCATGGTGACGGCGGTGCTGATGTCCGGCGCGGCCTGTGCGCAAGGCACCTATCCCGATCACAAGATCCGCATGATCGTGCCGTTCTCGGCCGGCGGGCCGACTGATGTGATCGGGCGTCTGGTGGCGGAGCGGCTCTCCGACGTGTTGGGCCAGCAGGTCTATGTAGAAAACTTGCCCGGCGCCGGCGGCAATCTCGGCGTCGAGACCGCCAAGCGCGCCGCGCCGGACGGTTACACCATCGTCGTCGTCAGTACCGGCTTCATCATCAATCCAAGCATGTACACCACCATCGGCTACGATCCGCTCAAGGATTTCGCGCCGATCTCGCTGGTGGCGGCATCGCCCAACGTGATCACCGTGCATCCTTCGCTGGCGGCGAAAAACCTCAAAGAGCTGATCGACCTGATCAAGGCCAATCCGGACAAAATGAGCTATGCGCAGCCCTCGACCGGCTCGACCCCGCACCTCGCCGCCGAGCAGATGAAGCAAATGTTCGGCCTCGACATGGTGATGGTGCCGTTCAACGGTGCGCCGCTCGCCATCAATTCCACCTTGGGCAACCACACGCCGATGGCGTTCACCGCGCTGCCGCCGGCGATCGGCGCCGTCAAGGACGGCAGCCTGCGCGGTATCGCGATCCTGTCGAAAGCACGCGTCGCGGCGCTGCCGGATCTGCCGACCAACGTCGAGCAAGGCGTGCCGGGCCTCGAGAGCGACACCCTGACCGGCATTCTGGCGCCGGCGGGCACGCCGCAAGCGATCGTCGACAGATGGCACGACGCCATCGCCAAGATGGCGGCCGACCCGGAGGTGAAGAAGAAACTCGACACGCTGGGCTTCGTCCCGGTCGCCAACACGCCGGCCGAGTTCACCGAGCGTATCAAGACCGAAGCGGCGCGCTGGGGCAAGGTGGTGAAGGCGGCCGGGATTCATATGGATTAATTCACCTCTCCCCGCGTGCGGGGAGAGGTCGAGGGAGCGGAGCGACCGAGGGTGAGGGGGCGTTTCCGCGATTCTGAGCTTTGACGATATAGTCTGAGCCCAGCGGAAACGCCCCCCCACCCCATCCCTCTCCCCGCAAGCGGGGAGAGGGAGGAGTAAATCAATGCGCATCACCGACATCCGTGAAACCGCGGTCCCGCTGAACTCGACGCTCGCCAATTCGAGCATCGATTTTTCTGAAATGACCACGTCGGTGGTCGCCGTCATCACCGATGTCATACGTGACGGCAAGCAGGTCTGCGGCTTCGCCTTCAATTCCACCGGGCGCTATGCCTGCGGCGCGCAGATGCGGGCGCGCTTCATTCCACGCGTGCTCAAGGCCGATCCGAAGTCGCTGCTCGACGCGGCGGGCGATAATTTCGCGCCGGAAAAGATCCTCGCCGTCATGATGCAGAACGAAAAATCCGGCGGCCACAGCGAGCGCTCGGTCGGCATCGGCACCATCGAGGTCGCGGTCTGGGACGCGGTCGCCAAGATCGCCGAAAAACCGCTGCATCGGCTGCTGGCCGAACGCTACAACGGCGGCAAAATCGCCGACAAAGTGTTTTGCTATGTCGGCGGCGGCTGGTATGCGCCCGGCAAAACCACCAGGGATTTGACCGACGAGATGCAGCGCCACCTCGATGCCGGCTACACCATGGTGAAGATGAAAGTCGGCGGCATGAAGCTTGCCGACGATCTGTCCCGGGTCGAGGCGGTGAAATCGATCCTGCCGCGCGGCGGTAAACTTGCGGTCGATGCCAATTCGAAATTCGGCCGCGACGAGGCGCTGGCGTATGCGCATGGCCTCGAGCCGTTCGGGCTGCGCTGGTTCGAGGAGCCGTGCGATCCACTGGATTTTGCGCTGCTCGCCGAGATCGCCGACGCCTATGACGCACCGCTGTCCACCGGCGAGAATTTGTTCTCCACGCAAGACGTCGAGAATTTGGTGCGCTTCGGCGGCCTGAAAGCCCAGCGCGACGACGTCATCCAGGTCGATCCGCCGCAGGCCTACGGCATCGTGCAATATGCCAAAACGCTCGACATGCTGGCGTGGCATCAATGGCCGCGGCGGCTGTTGTTTCCCCACGGCGGCAACCAGATGTCGCTCGCCATCGCCGCCGGCTTCGGCCTCGGCGGCGCGGAGTCTTACCCAGGCGTGTTCGGCGATTTCGGCGGCTTCGCCGACGACGCCGAGCTTAAAGACGGCTGTCTCACATTGAGCGACCGCCCCGGCATCGGCTTCGAAGGCCAGGCGCGGCTTTACCGCATCATGTCGGAACTCGCCGCGTGACCGATATGCCGAGCGCTCCGACATTTTAGGGCATGGGCTCCCAGGGTGCCGGTCCAACGATAAAAGGAGGAAAACATGGATTCGCAATTGTCCGTATCGCGCCTTTCGCGGCGTGCGCTGCTGGGAGCAACGGCGGCGCTCGCGGTGGGTCCGGCCGTTGCGGAGGAATGTCGGCTCGGTCCGGCGCCGCACGAACAGGGCGCGCGCGTCTTTATGGACATGGATCAACAGGAGCTCGATGCGTCCTACAATCAGTTGACCTATGAACCGTTTCTTTCACAAATCACAAAGCGGCTCGCGACGAACAGCGAGGCGATGCGCGCCAGAATTGGCGCGCCGCAGCGCGAATCCTACGGGCCGTCCGCGGCCGAAGGGCTCGATATCTATCGCGCCAAGCGAGACAACGCTCCGATTTTTGTTTTCATCCACGGCGGTGCGTGGCTCGGCGGCGCGGCGAAGGATTACGGCTATCCGGCCGAGATGTTCGTCAATGCCGGTGCGCATTACATCGCGGTCGATTTCGTCGCGATCAAAGAGGCCGGCGGCGATCTTGACGTCATGGCGAAGCAGGTCCGCAGCGCCGTCGCCTGGGTCCACAACAACGCGGCAAAGTTCGGCGGCGATCCGGCGCAGCTTTATGTCGGCGGCCATTCGTCAGGCGGGCATCTTTGCGGCGTGGTGATGGTCACCGACTGGCAGAAGGACTTCGGGCTGGCGCCTGACATCATCAAGGGCGGAATGTGCATGAGCGGCATGTACGAGATGGATCCCGTGGCGTTGTCGGCGCGCCGCAACTACGTGAGATTTACCGACGCGATGAAAGGTTCGATGAGCGCCATACGGCACATCGATCGGCTATCTGCACCGATCACCGTCACCTATGGGACGTTCGAGACACCCGACTTTCAGCGCCAGTCGCGCGAGTTTGCGGCGGCGGTGAAGGCGCAAGGCAAGCCGGTACGGCTTATCGCGGCCGCGAACTACGCGCACCTGGAAATGTGCGAATCGCTCGGCAATCCCTACGGCGCCAACGGACGTGTAGCCTTGGAGATGATGAAGCTCGGATAATAGGTACCGCCCCAAGCATCACTTGCCGCGATGCAGGGGGCCGTTCGCCAAGAGACCGGCGGCGCGATAGGCGGCAAGCGCGCCGGGATGCAGCGCGACGCCGCCGAATTCGAGCGCACTAGCGCCGTCCGAGCGCAACGGCTCGAACAGCGCGGCAAGGCCGTCGAACAACGCGTTCAATCGCGGCAGCTCGTCGCGGGCGGCGAAGATCGCGGCGGCGACGTCCTTCACTTTATCCTCGGCAACGCGCGCATGGGTGACCAGCACATTGACCACGGCGGCCTGCGCCACGTCGTCGTCGAGGCCGCGGATCGCGCCTTTGCGCATCACCGCGCGGCGATAGAACGGCACGGCGTGCAACACGGCATCGAGATCGGCCGGTGCGTAAGGCAGCACGCGCAGCAAAACCCGCGCGGCGAGCGCCGTCATTACCTTGTTGGGGATCGGGCATTGCAATTGCGCGTCGGCCTCGCCGCGCTCGAGCGCCTCGGCGCCGCCGGTGAAGTCGAGGAATATTGGCGTGACATCGGAAAATGTCAGGCCGAGCGCGCCGAGGATCACGCGGGCGTGCTGCGTCATGCCGCTTTTTTCCGGGCCGACCACGAGGCGCCGGCCGCGCAGATCGGTCACGGTGCGCAGATTGGAATCGGCGCGCGCGATGAAAAACAACGGCCCGGCATTCATCGGCGCCACCATGCGCAGGTCGATTTTTTGCGTGAACGGCGCCTCGCCGTTCTTGGCGCGGCCGATCCAGTTCGAGGCCATGAAGCCGAAGTCGATGTCGTCCGCCGCAAGCCGATTGGCGTTCTCGACGCTGGCATGCCCCGAGGTGCTGACGTCGACCGGCGCCAGCGCCGGGTGGCGATCGAGTACCGTCTTGAGCGCAAAACCTTGACTCAAAAACGTCGAGTCGCGCTCCGCCGTGCCGATGCGCACGCCCGTCATGTCATTCGCCCGTGATGCCTTTGTCGCGGATCACCTTGCCCCAGCGGGCGATCTCGGCGCGCAAATATTGATCGAATTCTTCCGGACTGCTCGGCGCCGGCGTGGTGCCGGCATTGTGCAGCCGCGTGCGCACCTCGGCATCGTTCACTGCCGCGACCAGCGCGGCGTTGAGCTTGGCGATGATCGGCGCCGGCGTGCCGGCCGGCGCCAGCACGGCGTCCCAGTTGTCGCCGACGACGTCGGCAAAGCCCTGTTCGACGAAGGTCGGCACGTCGGGAAAAATATCGGAACGCTCCGACGAGGTCGCGGCCAGCGCTTTGAGCTTGCCGGCCTTGACCTGCGCCATGATGGTCGGCACGTCGCCGAACAGGCCGTCGAGATGGCCGGCCAGCATGTCGGTCAGCGCCGGCGCCGCGCCGCGATACGGTACGCCTTGCAGTTTTATGCCGGCGGCGTCCTCGAACAATTGCCGGCCGAGATCGGAAATCGCGCCGCGGCCGGTGATGCCGATGGTGATGCTGTTGGGTTTTCGCTTTGCGAGCGCGACGAGGTCGCGCGCCGAATTGACCGGCATGGCGGCGTTGACGACCAGGATGGTGGAATTCACCGCGGCCTTGCCGACCGCGGCGAAATCCTTCAGCGGATCGTAGGGCAGGTCGGGGCGCAGGGCAGGATTGATCGCCACCGCGCCGACCGTGGTGAAGAACAGGGTGTAGCCGTCCGGATCGGACCGCGCCACGTATTCGGCGCCGATGGCGCCGTTGGCGCCCGGCTTGTTCTCGATGGCGATCGGTTGGCCGAGAACCCGTTGCATCTTGTCGGCGATGATGCGCGCGGTGAAATCGGCGGTGCCGCCGGGGGCGAACGCCACGATCATATGCACCGGGCGCGTCGGAAAATCCTCGGCGAAGGCGATGCCGGAGCAGCACGTCGCGGCGAAGACGAACGGCGCGATGCGAAGCAAAGTGGTGGCGAAATTCAGCCGCATGGAGAAGCGTACGCTTGTGCGTCCCCGCGTGAATGCGAGGGCGGCCGGACGTTAGCAATTTGCCGATTAGCCCGACAGGCGCTCAATTGCCGCGCCGCAGCGGCCGAGCTTGTCTTCCAGCCGCTCAAAGCCGCGGTCGAGGTGATAGACGCGGTTGACGATGGTCTCGCCTTCGGCGGCGAGTGCCGCGATCACCAGCGACACCGAAGCGCGCAGATCGGTCGCCATCACGGGCGCGCCCTTGAGCGCTTCGACGCCTTCGATGGTCGCGCGCTCGCCATCCAGCTGGATGCGCGCGCCGAGCCGCGCCAATTCCTGCACGTGCATGAAGCGGTTCTCGAACACCGTCTCGACGATATGCGAAGTGCCGCGCGCCCGCGTCATCAGCGCCATGAGCTGGGCCTGCAGGTCGGTCGGAAAGTCCGGAAACGGCGCCGTCGTCACTTCGACCGGCGCAAGGCTGCCGCCGTTGCGGGCGATGCGGATCCCCTGATTGGTCGGCGTGACGGTGACGCCGGTGCGTGCGATCACGTCGAGCGCGGCCTGCAACAATTCCGGGCGCGAGTTCTGCAACAGGATATCGCCGCCGGCCATGGCGACCGCCATCGCGTAGGTGCCGGTCTCGATGCGGTCCGGTAGCACGGCATGGCGGGCGCCGTGAAGTTTCGTCACGCCTTCGACCGTGATGCGGTTCGTGCCGGCGCCGGAAATGCGCGCGCCCATCTTGTTGAGGCAGTCGGCGACGTCGCCGATCTCGGGTTCCCGCGCGGCATTCTCGATCACCGTCGTGCCGTCGGCGAGCGACGCCGCCATGATCGCGGTGTGGGTGCCACCGACGGTGACTTTGGGGAAGACGATCTCGCCGCCCTTGAGCCCGTGCGGCGCCTTTGCCACCACGTAGCCGGCGTCGATCTCGACTTTGGCGCCAAGCTGCTCCATCGCCATGATGAGCAGATCCACCGGCCGCGTGCCGATGGCGCAGCCGCCGGGCAGCGAGACCTTGGCTTCGCCCGTGCGCGCCACCAGCGGTGCCAGCACCCAGAAGCTGGCGCGCATCTTGGAGACGAGCTCGTAGGGCGCGGTGGTGTCGACGATGCGGGACGCGGAGATATGCAGCGTCAGGCCGTGATCGGCGGTTTCGCCGGGGCGCTTGCCGCTGGTCATGATGTCGACGCCGTGATTGCCGAGGATGCGCTCGAGCAGGCCGACGTCGGCAAGGCGCGGCACGTTGTCGAGGATCAAGGTCTCCTCGGTGAGGAGGCTCGCGATCATCAGCGGCAAGGTGGCGTTCTTGGCGCCCGAGATCGGGATGGTGCCGTGCAGAGGCCGGCCGCCGACAATACGAATGCGATCCATGTTTCAGCCCCCGCGGCCCGTCGCGGGCCCGCCCGTTCCGCCGCCCACTTTCCCGCCCGGATTGCGGCGAAAGTCGGGAGCGGCTCCGACACCGGCATCGGCCGCCGCCACATCCTCGGCCTTGCGGCCACGCGCTTGCTCCTTGCGCCGCTTGAGGTTTTCCCGCAAGCGCGCCGACAGCCGCGCGCTCCGCGCCGCCCATTTCTCGGCTTTGCCGGGTTTGATCATGGCCAATTTTCCGTCACCCTGAGGTGGCGGTGGAAATACGACATGCAAGAGGCAGCCGTTGGCCTCTCCTGTAGGCCATTAAGAGACATTCGCCATCGGGAGCAATTCCACCTTGGCAGAAGACTTTTCCAACAACCAGGCTAGCGCCGCGCGCCTGGGATCATTCCGATAATTCTGCCGGTCCGCATCGGATGCGTAGCTAACGATGTGCATCTCTACGGTGCCATCCGGGTTTCGCAGACGACGCTCCAAACGCCCGTTAAACTCGGGCAATAGCGGCAAGACGGCCGCCTCGTAGGCGCGAAAGTCCTCGACGCCTTCCGCAGGTATTCGGAATATGGCCACAAGCGTCACGGGGTCGGTTTGATGGGCGGTCACAGTCGTCCCCAGCCAAGATCGTCGCGCATTGAAGACCCTGTATCCTGCGGTCGCCGCCTCGCAGCGTCAATGACGGCTCTGGGTCATGGGCGGTCATTCTTCCAGATTTGCGGCAAGTCCGCTTTACCCTCAAGCGCGGGCGTTGGCCGGCGTATTCTCCCGTGCACGCGCACAAGCCAGTCGATGCATGAACCGTCGCGCACCGCCGGGTTTCCTTTTCGCGACGACCCGAATATAAACAGCGTTTGGCGACAGTGCTAACAGCGAAGAAACGCCGATAAAATAAGGCTAAGCTGCCGTAGCTCAGTGGTAGAGCACCCCCTTGGTAAGGGGGAGGTCGTAAGTTCAATCCTTACCGGCAGCACCACGAACGGCCGATAGGCGCGGACCGCATCATCAGCTCTTATCCTCTGCGCGCAACGACATCCGGATTGCCGAGCCGCAGCGGTGCGCCTTGCTCGAACAGCACGATCTGTTCGAAGGCCTCGCGGAAATAGAGCTCGAAATTGGTCCACTCCGCCCAGCCGAGGTGCGGCGTGCACAGAACGTTCGGCATCGACAGGAATGGATGATCGCCCTTCATGATCGGCTCCTGCTCATAGACGTCGACGGCCGCGTAACCGGGCCGGCCCTTGCGCAGCGCGTCGAGCAAGGCGCCCGGCGCGATCAACTCCGCCCGCGACGTATTGACCAGGAGCGCCGTCGATTTCATGCGCGCGAGATCCTCGGCCGTGACGATGCCGGTCGTCTCGGGTCGCAGCCGCACATGCAGCGAGAGAACATCGGAGCGCTCGAACAGATCGGCCTTGTCGCGCGCGACGGCGTAGCCGGCTGCCTGCGCCTTGGCCGCCGAGGCACTTTGGCCGAAGACCAGAATGTCCATGCCGAGCCCGCGGCCGGCCTCGGCGACCAGCTGGCCGATGGTGCCGAGGCCGAAAATGCCCAAAGTGGAGCCGCGCAGCCGATGCGACAGGGTGCACGGCCAGTCACCGCGCTTCATGCGCTCCGCCTCGAGAGCGACGTTGCGCCGGGCGGCGAGGATCAATGCGACGGTCAATTCGGCGGGCGCGACCGGAGAATTGCTCTTGCCGGTCGAAACCGGAATGCCGAGCGCCGTGCACGCCTTGAAATCAATGGCCTGCGAATTGCGCCCCACCAGCGCGATCAGCTTCAACTTCGGCAGCCGCTCCAGTAGCGCCCGTGTGAACGCGATTCGCTCGCGGATCGAAACCACGACGTCGGCATCGAGGAGCCGCTCGACCAGGTGATCGAGATCGCGCGCCGGCTCGCGATAGCGGACGATCTCATGATGCCGAATGAGATTGTAGCAATCGAGACGATCGACCAGGTTCTGATAGTCGTCGGGGATCACGATTTTCATGGGGTTTTCAGAGCCCGCTCTTCGGTCATTGGTTTGATATCTGCGTTCGCTCGATAACGTCGAGCCGATCAATCCGTCAGCTCCGTAACACCCGCCATGACCAGGCGATCGACCGTCAGCGATGCATCGGCATTGCCCAGCGCGCGCTGGGCGTCGATGAGGTTCTGCAATTTGGCGCGCGAGACTTTGCTGCTCGGCTCGAAATAAGCGATCCGGCGCAACAGGTCGTAGCTTGCCTCGGCGTCTTCCTGCCTGGCGCGTGCGGCGCTGACCAGAACCTCGATCGCCTCGCCGCGATGCGCGTCGTCGGCGAGCCAGGCGATGCTCTTGTCGGTCGCCGCGAGCAGCCGCTTGGCAAGCGGGACATTGGCCGCCGCCCAGGATTTGCGCACCACCATGCCGGTGAAGGGCAGGTCTTTGACGTAATCGGCCGAGAAGCCCAGCGTCACATAGCCCGCGGCATTGGCCTGAAAGTTGAGCGGCGGCAGCACGAAGGCGGCGTCGGCGACGCCGGCCTTGAGCGCGGCAAGGCGCGCCGCGGCGACGCCGCCGACCAGTTCGTCATAGTCGGCGCGCTGCAACCCATTGGCCGCCGCCATCCGCTCGAAATAAACCGTGGTGATATCATTGGCCTGGCCGACCGAAATCGTCTTGCCCTTGAGATCGGCGATGGTTTTCAACTCGGGCTTGGCGATCAACGCATAAGGCGCGGTATTGCCGATGATGCGCACGATGGCGAGCGGCGCGCCTTTGTCGATGGCGTGGATGGCATTGTCGTTGCCGATGCTCAGCGCCACGTCGAAGGCGCCGCCGGTAAGCTGCTGGGCAACCGCGGCGCCGCTTTGCGCGAAGTTGATCTCGACGTCGAGATCTTCGCCGGCGAAAAATCCCTTGCGCGCCGCGACGTAGAACGGCCACAGCGGCGCCTGGCCGCCGAGCGTGCCGCCGACGATTTTGTCCGCGGCGCGGGCCGGCCGCCCGAATGGCGCCGTGCCGATGAGGCCGAGAATAACGCGTCGCGAAATTTTCATGCGAACCCCGGCCCCGACTATAGCCGGGATTGTCATCGCTTGGTGATTTTATGGCTTGGTGATTTTGAACGAATTGAAAAAATCGTCCCGCACCGCTGTGGCCTGGGCGCGCGCGGTTTCCGGAAACTGGATGACCTGCATGTATTGCGTCTTGTCAGCGCGGACCACATGGAAGAAATAGCCGCCCGAGGCATCGGCCAGCGCGAACGACAGTATCTCCGTGCCGTCTTTGCTCTCGCGATGAACGTCGGACACCGCGGCGCCCGGCCGCTGCTTCATGGCTTCCATGAAGTCCTCCATGGGCCGCGGCTCCAGCCCCAGCATCGGCGTTTCCGTCGCCGAGAATCTGACGTTGTCGATGTTCAGCCCCGTCAGCATGCGCACGATGGCCGGCGGCGCCGGCGGATCTTTCGCCTTCAATTCGACGTCGCTGAAGGTGACGGGGAAGCGGATCGAGAATGTGCCGTTGGTTGGCGTGGCCACGCCTGCCGGGACGTCTTTGCGATAGACGGTTTGGGCGTGGCCGGGCGTGGGCGCGGCCACGACGAGAGCGAGGGCAAAAGCGGCGCATAGACGAAATGGCATGATGGGGAGTCCTCTTTTGTGCCCGGCTATCGACTATAATACGCGGCGGAACCTGGTTCGACGTGTCCGCCTTGACACCGCCCGACGCCATAACGCAAGTGCCCGGCAGGGGAGGCAAGGATGGCAATGCCGGCCTCTGAGCAATGCCTCGCCGTCTTCTGCGTGCTGCTTGCGCTCGGTACCAGCGAGGCGGCGGCGCAGGCCAATTGCGCCGCGATGCGCAAGATCGATATCGGCATTTCCGTCGCGCCGCCGAACGTTGTTCATACCTCGCCTTATGTGGCGTTGGAGCTCGGCTACTTCGCCAAGCATTGCATCGACGCCCATATCGTCCAGTTCGACGGCGCTGAATCGCCGGCGGCGCGGGCGGCGGTCGCGCAAGGCACCGCGCTGGTCTCGACCAATGCGGCGGAGATCGGCCGCGGCGCCAAGGTGCAGCAGGTTTGGGGCTTGGCGCCGCGCTTGCCGCAGGCCTACGTGGTGGCCGAAAGCATCAAGACCGCGGCGGATCTCAAAGGCAAGCGACTGAGCGCGACCGGTGGCGGCATCGGCGGCCTCAATTGGTTGCTGAGCCGCGAGGTGCTGAAAACCGCGGGGCTCACGACCAACGACGCGCTGTTCATTCCCTCGTCCACCGCGGCGCGGCTGCCGGCTTTGCTCGCCGGGCAACTCGACGGCGTCGCGCTGCATCCGGAGGATGTTTATCTGGCGCAGAAGGAGAAGCCGGGGCTGCATGTCTTGGTTCAACTCGTCGATCTGTTGCCCGAATACATGTTCAATGCCTATGGCGCCGCGACCGACTGGATCGCGCGCGATCATGCGTTGATGGTCGACACCGTCGCCGCCATGATCGAGGCCAACCGCACCATCTACCGCGACCAAGCCAGGGTGGTGCCGATCATGATGAAGGCCACCGGCAAGCCCAAGGAGGCCGTGGAACATGCCTGGGAGGTCGAGACCCAGCATTGCGTCTGGTCGGTGAATGAGGGCTTTTCCGCCAAGCGCACGCAATGGACCATCGATAACGCCGTCGCCAACGGCTATATCGATCAGGCGAAGAAGCCGACCGTCGAGCAAGTGGTCAACATGCAGATCGCCAACGAGGCGGTCGCTGCCGCCGGGGGGCGCGTGATCATTGGCGGGTGTACGGAGTGAGCCGATCCAAGGCGCATATCGATGACCACACCAACCAAGCTCTTTGAGCAGGCTGTTGCTGCAATAGGACAATTGCCGCCAGAGACACAGGACGACATCGCCCGTATGTTACTCGCGCTTGTCGGCCGTGAGCCGACATCGCTGACGGCGGATGAAGCAGCGGCTGTGGCCGAGGCGGAAGTTGAAATCGGGCGCGGCGAACAGGTGCCAAAAGAAATAGTTCAAGCATTTTGGCATGCTCATCTTGCGACACGATGAATCGATCCAGCATTCACCAATTGGAAGTTATCGAGGTCCTGACATGAACACACAAATCAGACCGCCGCGGATCGGACCGCAGCCGTGGGACATGGTGCGCGGAAAACTCGATCAATCGCTGCCGTTCGCCAATATGCGCGACACGCCGTATTACCGCGACGCGGTGTGGGAGCAGTTCTCCAAAGCCGAATACGACCGCCGCTACGCGGCGCTGCGGGCGAAGATGCGCGAGCACAAGCTCGATGCGCTGATCGTGCCCGGCGGGCCCAGCCATTGGAGTTTTGGCGGCGGCATGTTGTGGCTGACCGGCCATTGGGAATGGCACGCGCTGGCGAGCTATGTGCTGGTGCCGCGCGAAGGCGAGCCGACCATGATCTATTCCATGGGCGGCACCCACGCCGAGGCGGTGCGTCGGCAGGTCGAGATCGCCATCAAGGACGTGCGCCACAGCCGCAGCGGCCGCTACGCCGACATCATGGTGGAGCGCATTCGCGAATTGAAACTCGAGCGCGGCCGCATCGGCCTGATGGAAATCGATCCGCGCCATGCCGACTACATGCCGGTGAACCAATACAACGTGTTGCGCGACAACCTGCCCGACGCCGAGCTCATTTTCACCAAAGGTTTTCTGCACGAGCTGCTCTCCGTGCACAGCGCCGAGGAGCTCGACTGCGTGCGCAAGGCCGGCGTGCTGTGCAAGAACGCCATGGACGCCATGGTGGCCCGCGCCCGTCCCGGGGTGAAGGAATACGAGCTGCGGGCCGCCGCCGGTTCCGCCATCCTCGAAGGCGGCGGCGACATCGATTTTTTGATCATCGGCTCGACGCCGATGGCGAACCCGGCGCAGATCTTTGGCAATCCGCGGCCGTCCGGCCGCGTGTTGCAGAAGGGCGACATCATCAATATGGAGCTCGCCGCCGGCTATCGCGGCTATACCGCGCAGATCGGCTCGCCGATTTGCGTCGGCGAGCCGACCGAGATGGTGAAGAAATTCTGGAACGACATCACGCTGCCCGGCTACAAGAAAATCATCGCCGAGATCGCGCCGGGGAGACCTGCGGAGAACATGCGGCTCGCCAGCAAATTCTTCCGCGACAACGGCTACCAGTCACGGCCGACGCAATGCCACGGCATCGATCTGGTCACCGACGGCCCGCATGTTGTGGCGGAGCATGTCTCGGCGGAGAAATTCGAGGAAATTCTGAAAGCCGGCATGGTGATCATGGCCGAGCCCAATCCGATCACGCCGGACGGGCTGTTCGGGATTTTTCTCGGGCATACGTTTATCGTGACGGAAAGCGGTCACGAGGTGGTCGACGACTTTCCGTTGGAGATCGCGGTGGCGAAGGGGTGATCGTCATTCCGGGGCCGAGCGAAGCGAGGAACCCGGAATCCATAACCCCAGCGCTGGGGGTATGGATTCCGGACTCGCCGCTTCGCGGCGATCCGGAATGACGCGGATTTACCGCGGCATCAGAAACTTGAAATCGCAGCCTTCGTCGGCACCGAGAATTTGCTCTGCGAACAGTTTTGCATAGCCGCGTTGCGGCGCTTCCGCCGGCGGCGGCATCGCGGCGGCGCGTTTTTTCAGTTCGGCGTCGTCGACCAGGAGCGCGATGCGACGCTCTTTCACCGACAGCCGGATGCGATCGCCATTGCGCACCAGCCCGAGCGGGCCGCCGGAGGCGGCGTCGGGGGTGATGTGCAGCACGATGGTGCCGAAGGCGGTGCCGCTCATGCGGGCGTCGGAAATCCGCACCATGTCCTTGACGCCGCGCTGCGCGAGTTTTTTCGGGATCGGCAGGTAGCCGGCCTCCGGCATGCATTCCGGCGCGTGCGGGCCGGCGTTCTGCAGCACCATGATATCCTGTGGCTCAACATCGAGCGCCGGATCGTCGATCCGCGCGGCCAGATCGGCCAGCGACGAGAACACCACCGCGCGGCCTTCGTGCTCGAACAATTTGGTATCGGCCGCCGAGCGTTTGAGGATGGCGCCCTGCGGCGCCAGGTTGCCGAACAGCGCGACCAGGCCGCCGGTCGGCTCCAGCGGCTTTTTGGCCTCGGCGATGATCGAGCGATCGATGTAGCTGTCGGCATCGCCTTCAAGGCGTTCGCCCAGCGTTTCTCCGGTCACCGTCATGCAGTCGAGATGCAACAGCGGCTTGAGCTCGCGCAGCAGCGCGCCCATGCCGCCAGCCGCGCAAAAGTCTTCCATATAGCCGTTGCCGACCGGCTTGAGATTGACCAGCACGGGTGTCGAGTCCGACAGCGTATTGAGATGATCGAGCGAGATTTTTATGCCGGCGCGGCCGGCGATCGCGGTCAAATGAATGATGGCGTTGGTCGAGCCGCCGAGCGCGAGCAATACGCGCAAAGCGTTCTCGACCGACTTCGCGTTGATCAGTTGCGATGGCTTAAGCTTTGAGCCGATCAGCTTGACCGCCGCGGCGCCGGTTGCCTCCGCGGCGCGCAGCCGGTCGGCGTGCACCGCCGGGATCGCCGCGGTGCCGGGCAGGCAGAGGCCGAGTGCTTCGGTGAGGCAGGCCATGGTCGAAGCTGTGCCCATCACCGCGCAGGTGCCGGCGGTCACGGCGAGCTGGCCTTCGACCTCGGAGATTTCATCGGCATCGACGTCGCCCGCGCGATAGCGCGCCCAGAAGCGGCGGCAATCGGTGCAGGCGCCGAGCCGCTCGCCGCGATGGCGGCCGGTCATCATCGGGCCGCCGATCAGCGCGATGGCAGGAAGGTCGGCGGACACCGCGCCCATCAGCTGCGCCGGCACGGTCTTGTCGCAGCCGCCCATCAGCACCACCGCATCCATCGGTTGCGCGCGGATCATTTCCTCGGTGTCGATGGCCATCAGGTTGCGGTATTTGAGGCTGGTCGGCGTGAGGAACACTTCGCCCAGCGAAATGGTCGGGAATTCCAGCGGCAGCGCGCCGGCCGCGAGCACGCCACGTTTCACCGCTGCCAACAGCTCGGGGAAATGGCGGTGGCAATTATTGAAGTCGGAACCCGTGTAAGCGATGCCGATCACCGGCTTGTCGAGCATCGCGCGCGAATAGCCCATGGACTGTGCGAACGAGCGGCGCATGTAACGGGAGAAATCGCGGTCGCCATAATTGGTGAGGCCTTGGTCTAAACCGACGGTGGGTTCTGCCATCTCTTGGTCAAATCCTGGATGAGGCCGCGCAGGGCTTGCGGGTCGTGGTCAACGAATATGCGTAATTTCGCTGCGGTTCTCCAGGATTTTTCCGGAATTGCCGCGGCCGGACGTATTGATCCGGATCAAGGCCGCGGCAACCAATCCCCCGTATAGAGCCTCGACAAGGGCCCTAGAACGCTTCTAGAAATACCCTGGTCGAGTTCCAAAGAGGCCCGGCCGGACCGGACACTATCCCTATGCATGATCGTCGGAATTCCCGCGTCAATTATCACGCCTTTTTCGCCGACGCGCTCGGCCGGCTGCACAATGAGCGGCGCTACCGCGTCTTTGCCGACCTGGAGCGCATTGCCGGCCGCTTTCCGCACGCCATCTGGCATTCGCCGGACGGGCCGAAGAACGTCGTGATCTGGTGCTCGAACGACTATCTCGGCATGGGCCAGCATCCGAAAGTCATCGGCGCCATGGTCGAGACCGCGACCCGCATGGGCACCGGCGCCGGCGGCACCCGCAATATCGCCGGCAACAATCACCCGGTGGTCGAGCTCGAGCGCGAGCTTGCCGACCTGCACCGCAAGGAAGCGGCGCTGGTCTTCACCTCCGGCTATGTGTCGAACGAGACCGGCATTTCCACGCTCGCCAAGCTGATGCCGAATTGCCTGATCCTGTCGGACGCCTGGAACCACAATTCGATGATCGAGGGCGTGCGCCAGGCGCACACCGAGAAACAGATTTTCCGCCACAACGACATGGCGCATCTCGAAGCGCTGCTCGCCGCCGCCGATCCGGCGCGGCCGAAGCTCGTCGTGTTCGAGAGCCTTTATTCCATGGACGGCGACTTGGCGCCGCTGCAGCAGATCTGCGATCTCGCCGAGCGCTACGGCGCCATGACCTATGTGGACGAGGTGCACGCGGTCGGCATGTACGGCCCGCGCGGCGGCGGCATCACCGAGCGCGACGGCGTCGTGAACCGCATCGACGTGATCGAGGGCACGCTGGCCAAAGCGTTCGGCTGTCTCGGCGGCTATATCGCGGGCTCTGCCGCGCTGATCGACGCGGTGCGCTCCTACGCGCCGGGTTTTATTTTCACCACCGCGCTGCCGCCCTCCGTTGCCGCCGCGGCGACCGCCGCGATCCGGCATCTGAAAAGTTCGCAATGGGAACGTGAACGGCACCAGGATCGCGCTGCGCGCACCAAGGCCGTGCTCACCGCGGCGCGACTGCCGGTGATGACCAGCCCGACGCATATCGTGCCGGTCTTTGTCGGCGATCCGGAGCTGTGCAAGGCGGCGAGCGATCTCTTGCTCGCCGACCACGGCCTCTACCTGCAGCCGATCAATTATCCGACCGTGCCGAAGGGCACCGAGCGGCTGCGCATCACGCCGAGCCCCTATCACGAGGATGCGCTGATCGACACGTTGGCCGAAGCGCTGGTCGACGTCTGGCAAAAGCTCGGCCTGCCGCTCAAGGAACGCGCGCTCGCCGCGGAGTGATTGAATACTTGCGATTGAAATATTGGCGATACCCTGAGCGAAATCGCTCATGTCGGGCGTCGTGCGCCGAATTGTGTTGACGAACGCGGCAACGCCTTCGGTCACCAATAACCGCGACTGCGACCGTAGTATCCGCCGCCGCCGCCGAACAGCAGCACCAATACAAGAACTATCAGGATCAATTCCATAACAAGTCTCCGTTGCTGGCGACGGCGCTATTTGCCGCGCACCGCATCTTTCAATCCGCCGATCGCGTTTTGCACTTGGCCGGCAGCCTTGTCGGTCTTGCCTTCGGTTTCCAGCTTCTTGTCGCCGAGAATCTTCCCGGCGGCTTCTTTGACGGCGCCCTTGGCTTGCGCGGCCGAGCCTTTGATGCGATCTTTGTCCATTGTCGTTTCCTCGATCTCGGTTGGGTCTCGGAGTAACGGTTGGAGTCGATGTTTTGTTCCAGATAGCATTGGGTGCATGCGCGCGCGCATCATCCGTCTTGCGCTTTGGACTGAGCAATTCTGCACAGTCTTTATCGCGCCGACAGTTCAGCTATTCTGACAGTCGATAGGCGCGTTAATTTCCCACCCACCCATCGGACACCCCGCGCGGAGTATTAGGCATGGCGAAGAAATCCCGGACCAAGACCAAGAAACGAGCCAAGGTGGCTTATCCCGGCATGATGGGCGACGGCACCGAAGAGCAGAATCTCGGGCAGCGCGGCAACCCGAAGGCGCGTATAAAAATGCAAGAAGTCACGGCGGCCTTTGGCAAACCACGCTCCAAGAAATAACTCGCGCGTCGAAAACTAGACCGCCTCTTCGCCAGTAAGAGGAACGGTCACGCGTCGGCAATTCGCGGTGCCGTGACATTTTCTTTCGGCGCGCCGGGTGACTGCGGCCGAGGTCCATTGCTTTTTTGCGGCATGGTTTGCTGCCCGGCCAAGGCCAGGGCCACGACGGGATTGAGGCTATCGACCATCGACGTCGGGATCAGGATGGTCGCGCCGCGCTCCTTGGTCGTTTCATAGATGATGTTCATGGCGCGCAGCTGCAGCGCCGCCGGATGATCGGCATAGGTCATGGCGGCCTCGACGAACTTGCCCGCGATCGCCGCTTCGGCCGAGCCGAGGATCACCCGCGCCTGCTTTTCGCGTTCCGCCTGGGCCTGCCGGGACATGGCGTCCTGCAAGGCGACTGGGATTGCGACATCGCGGATCTCGACGGATTTTACCGAAATGCCCCAGTCGGCGGTTTTGCGGCCGATTTCGCCGCGCAGCAACTCGGCGGCGGCGGTGCGTTCCGACAGCAGCGCTGAGAGCATCGACGACCCGATCATTTCGCGCAGCGACGTCTGGGAGACCCGATCGATGGCCTCGCGGTAGTTGGTGATGTTCAATGCGGCCTTTTGCGCGTCGTGGACGAACCAGAAGATGATCGCGTCCACATTCACCGGGACGGTATCCTTGGTCAGCGCCTCCTCGGCGCTAAAGGCCGTGGTCTGAATGCGCTCGTCGATGACGGCCACGATGTGGTCGATGACCGGAATGATGAGAAAGAGCCCCGGCCCCTCGACGCCGCGCAATTTGCCGGCACGAAGGATGACGAATTTTTGCCAGGTGTTGGCCATCTTCAGCGCCGAGGCGACGACGATCGCAACGATCACGATGGCAATGCCCGAATAAAGGTGCCCGGTTGCGCCCAGTCCTGCGCCCACGGCGAGGCAGGCGACGGTCAGAAATACGGTAATGGGATTCACTGTCTTGGCTCCCTACTCGGGGCGCCCCTCAGTCATGCATAGTGATCTTCGGCACCACCCGGTTCTGAGCAATATCGCTCACAGGGATGCAGCTCTATCGTGTCTTATGGTCCCGGACGGGCTTCTCCGATTTGATCGTGGTACCCGCCCATAACCATAACGGCTCAGGCGCTCCTTCACGTTCACGTTTGGTGGGCGGGTTTTTGCTCGACCTCCCCCAATTTATGGTATGGTACGGTATGGTACGGAAGGCGAGGTCCACGGCGACTAAACGCCGACCATCATTCGATCCAAAAACGTTTCTCGCCCGTGTTGGGGGCGGGCGAAGCCGTGCCAAATACCGCAAGGGCCAGATCGTCTTTTCACAAGGGGACACTGGCGATTCGGTTTTCTATATCCAGAAGGGCAAGGCCAAGGTCACCGTCGTTTCCGAGCAGGGCAAGGAAGCAGTCGTCGCAATTCTAGGAATAGACGAGTTCTTCGGCGAGGGATGTCTTGCCGGTCAGGTGCAGCGTATCTCGACGGTCACGGCCATGACGGACGCCCTCATTGTCCGGCTGGAAAAGGCGGCCATTGTCCGGGTGATCCATCAGGAGCCGGCATTCTCCGAGATGTTCATTGCGCATCTTCTGGGCCGGAGCATCCGCGTTGAAGCCGATCTTGTCGATCAGCTGTTCAATTCGAGCGAGAAACGTCTTGCCCGAATGCTCCTGCTGTTGGCGAACTTCGGCAAGGAAACCAGGCCGGAGACGATTATCGCCAAAATCAGCCAGGAGACGCTTGCGGAGATGATTGGAACGACGCGGTCGCGGGTGAGTTTCTTCATGAACAAATTTCGCAAGCTTGGCTTTATTGCATACAATGGCGGCATCGAAGGCGGCATCGAAGTCCACAGCTCATTGTTGAATGTCGTTCTGCACGAACAGCCGCAAATCAAAAGTTAAACTTGCAGTTTTTTGTCACGCGATCGCGGATCCATGTCCGCGCTATGAAATCGCTCGGCTGATCAATATTGCACAGAATTCTACCGGCTGGCGGTCGAAGCTGAGCGCGACTGCGGCGCCATAGCTCGAGTAAAGCGGGCCACGTCAGCAATGAGCGACCTGAATTACCATCGCGACCGGGTGTCACGCGACAGTTTTAGCAGGACGACGCGGAGCGTCATCATCGCCGTCCTCGTCGTAAGTATCGTCGTCGTCGGTGTGTGCGTCTACAGCAGTGCCGACGGCGACAAGAGTTCTGCCGTGAGAAATGACCCGCCCCAAGCTGAAGTGACCCCCTGATCGTGATGTCCCCGAATCGACAAAGGTAATTTCGAAGATCGGCGAGGCAGCCATCTGAGGCGATCAAAAAGAAAGAGCCCCGACGAGGGGGTTGGGGGCGCTGTCAGGGCTCAGGAACGGCATTCCCGCGCGGGAATACGGCGAGCCGCAGCCTGCTCGATATGAGCAATATTGCACAGACGCCAGCTTGGCTTTTGACTCCAATGAACACGACAAATTGGAGATAAGGCCATGTCGCTTGGGCTCATCCTCGTCATCATCCTCGTCATTTTCCTGTTTGGCGGCTTCAGCGGCCGCTTCGGCGGCTACGGTTATGGCTATGGACACGGCGGTATCGGGATCATCGGCGTGATCTTGATCATCATTGTCGTTCTTATGCTGCTCGGGCGGATTTGACGTGAATTCGCCGCGCCGAAGCAGCGTCGATGGTCTGTCAAGCAGCGGGTGAAAGTTTAACATGGATATGAATTGCGCGACGTACCAAGCCAAAGGGCCAATCATCTTGGCAAATGCAAATGCGGCGGGATCGACGGCGACGGACACGGTGGCTGAACCGATGGCGCCCCAGCCGTCCGTGCGGGATGTCATGCTCGCTGCCGTTCCAAATTTGCGCGCATTCGCGATGTCGTTGAGCGGTAACGCCGACCGTGCGGACGACCTGGTGCAGGAAACCGTGATGCGCGCCATGGCCAACATCAAATCGTTCACGCCGGGGACGAATATGGCGGCGTGGCTTTTCACCATCCTGCGCAATTTATTTCGGTCGCAATATCGCAAGCGACGCCGCGAAGTCGAGGATCCGGATGGCGGCTACCTGGCCAGCCTGAAATCGCCCGCCGAGCAGTTCGGTCGCTTGGAATTCAAGGAGCTCATCGGGGCGCTTGCAAAGCTGCCTGACGTTCAGCGCGAGGCGCTGCTTCTGGTCGCTGCGTCGGGCTTTTCCTATGACGAAGCGGCGGCGATTTGCGAGGTGGCGGTCGGGACCATAAAGAGCCGGGTCTCGCGCGCACGCCAGCTGCTCGCGGAGTTGCTCGTCATCGACAGCCCGGCAGCATTCGCTCTGGACCGCGCGACGGCCGCAGTGGGAAGCGGCTGATAGGAAAAAAGATCGCGCCACCGGCAGGCGCGATTCAATCCGCGCATAAGCAAAAGCGGCCGCGCTCCCAACCGGGAACGCGGCCGCCAAGTTTTCAAGTCCGCCGGATGACCTCAGTAGCCGCCGTAACCATCGTAGCCGCCGTAGCCCCCGAGGACGCTGTTAATCACGGCGCCGACAATGGGAACACCATAGCCGGGGCATTCACCGTAGCCATAGCCGGCGCAGCTGTCGTAGATCGGGGCATTATAGTAGACCGGTCCGCCGCCGCCGTAGTAACCGCCGCCGCCGGAGCGGACGACAACACGACCGCCACCGACGTAGCCGGCCGAGCCACGTCCAGCGCGGGCGTAGCCAGCCGATCCATTTCCGCCGCGGGCGGGGCCGGCCATCGCGCGTCCGCCGCCACCATGTCCGGCAAAGGACTGTCCGCCGCCGCCATGACCATTATTTTGATGGCCGGCAGCTAACGCATTCGTCGCCACAGGCACGCAACCCAGCGCGACCGCAGCCGCGAGAGCGATCAGAGTTTTTTTGTGAAGCACGTGATTCTCCTATGTTTCAAACAAAGATTTGTTTGTGACTGGATCGACAACACCCGACCGCCGCTAAGGGTTGCAAGGCAAACGGACACGTTCGCGTGTCAGACCACGACGCGCGTCGCCTTAATTGCCCGCGCGGTGTGAGCAATTTTGCACAGTTTTCGCCTCGGCGACGGGCTCCAATGGTGGCGAAGAGTCGCCTCCAGCGCGGCGAACGTGGACGCTGTTGCGTCGATCATCCGTTCAACTAACGCGCTGATCTTGCTGACAATCGTCAGACTTATCCGCGACAGAGGCGGATGACGGGGAGGGGGGAGAATAGCGGCGGCCGACGCTTGTAGCGGGGCGACGCGTTGGTTGCTTTTCGTGAGGATAGACATGGAAAACTTGCACTATCGAGAGCGCTCCCGACCGGCAGACGCATTGGTCTTGCCCAATAATCCGCTGCTCATAGACCTCGACGATGCGCGCCCGCTCGCCCAGGCCATCGTCGATACGGTCCGCGATCCCCTGTTGGTTCTCGATCAAGACCTGCGTGTCGTCACTGCAAACCGCGCCTTCTATCAGGCGTTCAGGATGAAGCGTCAGGACATTCATGGCCGTCCGGTCTACGGGCTGGGCGATGGCCAATGGGATATTCCCGAGCTTCGGTTGCTGCTGGAAGGCGTGGCACCGCAGCACGCCGTGATGGAGGCTTACGAAGTCGAGCGCGACTTTCCCGTTATCGGACGGCGCTCGATGCTCCTGAATGCGCGCGAGCTATTTTTTCAAAAAAACTCCCGCAAGCTCATTCTCCTGGCAATAGAGGATGTCACTGACCGTCGCAACGCCGAACGGGAGATCGCCAATCTGCTGCAGCAGAAGGAAACGCTGCTGCAGGAAATGCAGCACCGCATTGGAAACAGTCTGCAAATCATCGCAAGCATCCTTTCGCTGAAGGCACGGGCAGTGCAGTCGGAGGACACGCGGCTCCATCTCATGGACGCGCAACAGCGGGTTATGTCGGTGGCGGCCGTGCAACAACAGCTGCTGGCTTCAGGCCACGGAGGCCGGATCGAAATCGGCCCTTATCTCACTCGATTGTGCCAGGCTCTGGCAGCGTCGATGACCGATGACTGTCGTCCGGTCTCATTGCAGGTCCGGGCAGATGCCGGCACCACCTCATCGACCGATGCGGGCAGTATCGGTTACCTGGTCACGGAGCTCGTCATCAACGCGTTCAAGCACGCCTTTGTCGGCGAGCGCGCTGCCGGCGAGCTCGTCGTCACCTATGAGGCGGCTGATACAGGTTGGCGGCTTGCAGTTTCCGACAACGGCGTTGGGACGCCGCAGGCCCATCCGGCTCCGGCCAGGACAACGTCCGGATTGGGCACGATCATCGTCGAGGCGCTCGCCAAACAACTCGGTGCTCGCGTAGACACCGTGACGAACTCCCAGGGCACGACGGTCTCGATCACCCACGGTTCGATCGGTCTTGGCCCGGCCACCCGCGCAACCGTCGCGGCGTCCTGAGGAGGGAAGCGCAAATGTTCACCGAAAAGAAATATCGCGCAAAGTCCAAGGAATACGGCGATCTCATCAAAGGGTCGAACGACCCTGGCCAGATTCGCGAATTTCAAGATTCCAAGGAAAGTTTCAGCTCGCTTGCCGACAACGAAAAGTGGCTGGCGAACAATTTCGACAAGATGGTGCACGTGCCGGCCGAAAAGCAACCCGGCCATATCACCCTCGTCGCCGAAGAAGAGCGTGTTCTTCGCTGCCTGGGCGCCGCCGTCATCATGCAGTGGAACACGCTGCCGGCCAAGCTTCAGCGCGAGCTTTTCGACACGGCCGGATCGATGGGCGATCTCTTGGATACGGCGGCGTTGCGAGGACAGATCGCCAGGTTCTTGCACAAGCATAAGGACGACGAGTCGGAAGCGTAAATAATATGGCTTCCTAATCCATATTCCGGACCGCTGCATTCTTCAGGCAATGCGTGATCGCGGCATGCGGATCACTCCTCGATCCTGGATTGCTCCAGCAGGGTACGATTGCCCGCCGCGGTCTTTTGCGGCGCGATCCGGCGAGCGGCGATGGCGACCGAGAAGGTGACCACCAAGAACCGCGCCAGATGGTGCGCGCCGACATAGACCGGGTCGAGATGCAGCGCCAAAGCCAGCACCATCATGGTGTCCTGGGCGCCGGGTGAGAACGCAATGACGATATTGGCGATCGGAAACGGAAAAAAGTACGCCACGATGGCGATGAAGAATGCCGCCACCGCCATCGACACGGCGAATGAACCGAGCGCGGCGCCGAGATAGCCGACCAGCATCCGCGTGGAAGTGTTGGCGAAGCGCGAGCCGACCAGCGCGCCAAGCGCGATCACCGAGCTCGAGCCGATCCACCACGGCAGCACGGCGTGAATATAGCCGGTGCCGTGCAGCAGGCCCGATCCGGTCAGCGCGCCGAACATCAGTCCCCCCGGGAAGCGCAAATATAAGAACGCGACGGCGAAGCCGACCGAAACCGCGACCAAGAGGATCATTTGCCCGAGCACGGAGACGTCGGCCGGGCCGCGCGCCACCGCGACTGCAGGGACCACGAGCCCGAACAAAGCGAGCCCGTTGGGCAGGCCGATGACGATCAACAACACGCGCATGGTCTGCACGATGGCGATGGCGCGCAGATCGCCGCCGAGCTCCGACGACAGCGCGATCACCTGCGCCATGGCGCCGGGACTGGCGCCCAAGAGCGCGGAGAGCGGATCCCAATGATGCACGATGCGCAGATAGCTCGAGGTCGCGAGCATCAGAACGACGGAGCACAACATGAGCAGCGCGATGCTCACCGGCCACGTCGTCACGCCGCGTAGCGTCTCGGGCGTCACCACGGCGCCGAGCAGAATGCCGACGATGACGTAGCAGACGCGCGCCAGCGCAAGCGGCATCCGGACCGGCCGGCCTAACAGCGCCGCCGTGGCCACGGCCAGAACCGAGCCGGAGACCAGCCCCGCGGGCAAAGCCAGATAGGTGAATGTCAGGCCGCCGGCGAGCGCGATCGCAAGCGTCTCGGTGGTTTCGATCAGCACGCGCCGCGAGGGAAAGGCAGGGATCATCGTTTCCCCATGAATGCTCCCTGGCTCAAGCGCCGTCAACGCGCCGATTGCGACGACGCATGCCATAGACAGGCCATTGGAAAAGTGATGATTTTCATTAAAATCGGGCGCGGCGGACCTAAAAACGCCACGCGTAGGCGTTGGCCAAGGTCATGTTTGGGGTAAGGCCATGTTGCAGGGCTGGGTCGTCGTTATCATTGCCCTCGCCTATATCGGCTTTCTGTTCCTGGTGGCGAGCTACGGCGACCGCAGGCGCGAGCTGTCGCGCGGCACCACGTCGCGATTGCTGATCTATCCGCTGTCGCTGGCGATCTACTGCACGTCGTGGACGTTCTTCGGTTCCGTCGGCCTGGCCTCGCGCGGCGGCTTGGATTTCTTCGCCATCTATATCGGCCCGATGGTGATGGTCGGCCTGGCCTATCCGCTGCTCATACGCATCGTGCGGCTTGCCAAGGGCCAGAACATCACCTCGATCGCCGACCTGATCGCCGCGCGCTACGGCAAGAGCCAGGCGGTGGCGGCGACCGTGGCGCTGATCGCCATCGTCGGTATGGTTCCCTATATCGCGCTGCAGCTCAAAGCGGTGTCGTCGTCGGTCGGCACCATCTTGGCGCAAGCCTATCCGGGCGGCGCGCAGCCGATCGTCGGCGACAGCGCGTTGTTCGTCGCGCTGTTGATGGCGGCATTCGCGGTGCTGTTCGGCACCCGCCACACCGACGCCACCGAGCATCAGGACGGGCTGATGCTGGCAATCGCGACAGAATCGATCGTCAAGCTGGTGGCCTTCCTCGCCGTCGGCATCTTCGTGACCTTCGTGATGTTTCACGGCCCGCTGGCGCTGTTCGCTCGCGCTCTCGATCAAGCCAATACCGCGGCGGTGCTGATGCGTGTGCCGCCGCTGACCAGTTTTTTAGCGATGACGGTGCTGTCGCTGTTCGCCATCGTGCTGTTGCCGCGGCAATTCCATGTCGCCGTGGTGGAGAACCACAGCGAGGCCGAGATCCGCCGCGCCGTCTGGCTGTTCCCGGTCTATCTGGTGCTGATCAATCTGTTCGTGCTGCCGATCGCCATGGCCGGGCTGCTGACGTTTCCGGCCGGCCGGGTCGACAGCGACATGTTCGTGCTGGCGCTGCCGATCGCCGCCCATTCGGAATTGATCACGCTCATCGCCTTCGTCGGCGGGCTGTCGGCGGCGACCGCCATGGTGATCGTGGAATCGGTGGCGCTGGCCATCATGGTGTCGAACGACATCGTGGTGCCTCTGGTGCTCAAGCGCCGGGCCACGCTCGCCGGCTCGAGCGATGCCGGCGCCTGGCTATTGACCACGCGGCGCATCGCCATCTTCGTTATTCTCTTGTTCGCCTACATCTATTACCGCTCGGCCGGCGAGGCGCAGCTTGCCGCCATCGGGCTGTTGTCGTTCGCCGCCATCGCGCAACTGGCGCCGGCGTTTTTCGGCGGGCTGATCTGGCCGCGCGGCACCGCGCGCGGCGCCATCGCCGGCATGACCGCGGGCATTTTGGTCTGGGGCTATACGCTGCTGGTTCCGAGCATTTCCGATGCCGGCATCGTCAGCGCCAGCATTTTGACCGACGGGCCGTGGGGTTTTGGCTTTTTGCGGCCGCAGGCGCTGTTCGGGCTCGATCTGCCGCCGCTGGTTCACGGCGTGCTGCTTAGCCTTGCCGCCAATATCGCCTGCTATGTCGGCTGGTCGCTGAGCCGGCGGCCGACCTCGATCGAGCGGGTGCAAGCGGATGTGTTCGTGCCCTCGACCTTGGCGCCGATCCTGGCGCCGATGGCGCCGAGCTTTCGGCTGCGGCGCGCTTCCGTCACGGTCGAGGAGTTGATCGCCACGGTGGCGCGCTATCTCGGCGAGGAGCGCACCCGCGAATCTTTCGCCAGCTTCGCCGCCTCGCGCCGCATCAGTCTCGCGCCGCAGGCCGAGGCCGATTTTGAGGTGCTGCAATACGGCGAATATCTGCTGGCGTCGGCCATCGGCGCGGCCTCGTCGCGGCTGGTGCTATCGCTGTTGCTGCGCAAGCGCACGGTCTCGACCAAGGATGCGTTAAAGCTGCTCGACGACGCCAATGCGGCGATCCACTACAACCGCGAGATTTTGCAGACCGCGCTCGACCACGTGCGCCAAGGTATTGCCGTGTTCGACAAGGACCTCAATCTGGTGTGCTGGAACCGGCAGTTCGGCGAGATTTTCGATCTGCCGCACGGCCTCACCCGCGTCGGCATCGCGCTCAGTGAGATTCTGCGTTACGTCGCGCAGCACGGCGACGAAAAAAATTTCGATGCCGCCATTGCCGAGCGCATCGCCAAATATACCTCCGAGGTCGAGCCGTTCCTCGAACGCTTCGCCGAGCGCGGGTTGGTGATCGAAGTCCGCTCCAATCACATGCCCGACGGCGGCCTGGTGACGACCTTCACCGACATCACCCCGAGCGTAAAAGCAGCCGAGGCGCTGGAGCGCGCCAATGCCACGCTGGAGCGACGGGTGCGCGAGCGCACCAAGGAATTGACCCGGCTCAACACCGAGCTCGAGCGCGCCAAGGCCGAAGCCGACGAGGCCAATGTGTCAAAGACGCGTTTCGTCGCCGCCGCGAGCCACGACATCCTGCAGCCGCTCAACGCCGCGCGGCTCTATGTCACCAGCCTGATCGAGCGCCAGCGCCAAACCGACAATGAAGCCGAGGACGGCGACTTGGTGCAAAACATCGACGCTTCGCTCGAAGCGGTCGAAGAGATTTTCGCCGCGCTCTTGGACATTTCGCGGCTCGATACCGGCGCCATGAAGCCGGAAATGACCGACTTCCGCGTCGACGAATTGTTGCAGCGGCTCGACGTCGAATTTGCGCCGTTGGCCCGCGAGAAAGGCCTGAAGCTGCGCTTCATGCCGTGTGCGCTCACGGTGCGGTCGGACCGCCGCCTGCTGCGGCGGCTTCTGCAAAATTTTGTCTCCAACGCCATCAAATACACGCCCGCGGGCAGCGTGCTGGTCGGCTGCCGGCGCCGCGGCGGCAAGCTGCGCATCGACGTCTACGATACCGGCATCGGCATTCCGCATGCCAAGCGCCGGGCCGTGTTCAAGGAATTCCACCGCCTCGACCAGGGCGCGCGGGTCGCGCGCGGCGTCGGCCTCGGCCTCTCCATCGTCGAGCGCATCGCGCGTGTGCTCGACAGCGAGGTGGCGCTGAAATCCGTGGTCGGGCGCGGCTCGCGGTTTTCGGTCGAGGTGCCGCGCGCCGCGGCGGCTGCGGCGAGCCCGGCCGTTGCCGCCATGACGCGAACCGGCGCCGGCCGGCTCACCGGCACGGTCGCGCTGTGCATCGACAACGACCGCAGCATTCTCGACGGCATGGAGAAGCTTTTAGGCGGCTGGGGCTGCCGCGTATTGACCGCAGCCGACCTCACCGAAGCACTGGCGGCGATCGACGCCAGCGGCCTCGAACCCGACGGCCTCCTGGTCGACTATCATCTCGACGGCGGCAACGGCATCGCCGCCATCGCCGAACTGCGCCGCCGCCTCGGCCGCGATTTGCCGGCGATCCTGATCACCGCGGACCGGTCGCTCCACGTGCGCGAGGAAGCGCAAGCCGAAGGCGTGCATCTCCTGCACAAGCCGCTCAAGCCGGCGTCATTGCGCGCGCTGATCACGCAATGGCGCGTGCAACGGGTGGCGGCGGAATAATTCTTTCCGCCCCCGCTATCGCGGGGGCGGATGGAGCGGCCATTGCCCCGCTTCGATTCGGCCGGCTGCAATGACGGCCTGCGTCCGACTCTCCACGCCGAGTTTTTGCAGGATCGCGGAGACGTGGGCTTTCACGGTCGCTTCCGAGACGCCGAGCTCGAACGCGATCTGCTTGTTGAGCAAGCCGCCCGACAGCATCATCAGCACGCGCACCTGCTGTGGCGTCAGACTCGAGAGTCGCGCGATCAAGGCCGTGGTCTCGGCGTCGGTTTGACGCGCCAGATCGACGTCGGGCGGCGTCCACACTTCGCCGGCCAGCACGCGCGCGATGGCCCCCCGCATGGCGTCGATGCCGAGCGTCTTTGGAATGAAGCCCGACGCGCCGAATTCCATGCAGCGGCGGATCACCGCCGGGTCGTCGTTGGCCGACACCACAACGATCGGCAGGCTCGGATATTGCGCGCGCAAATACATCAGGCCGGAGAAGCCGCGCACGCCGGGCATGCTGAGGTCGAGCAGGATCAGATCGACCTCGCCGCCGCGTTCGAGCTGTTCGGTGATCTCCTCGAAAGTCCCGGCCTCGCCGATATCGGCGCGGCCGAACAGACCGGACACCGCCTCGCGCAGCGCGCCGCGGAACAGCGGATGATCGTCGGCAATCAGAAGATGGTGCAATTGCGCTTCGGCCAATGTCGCCTTCCGCCCGGTCGCGAGCGGTATTTTAGGACCTATCGGCGTCGATGGTCCACAGGCCGGCCTGTGGCGGCAGGCCGCGGCGCATCCATGGTCAAAACACCCATGAATCCGGCGTTTTGCGCGCGATCGATTGTTCGCCTTTCATTGATAGTCTGTTCGCCGGTTCGCCGATTAAGAACCGCCGGCCCAAGCCCATGTCCTGATCAGCATCGATACCGGCGTCATACCGCTATCTGCTGCGTAAAGGAGACTTTCCATGATCAACACATCAAAGCTTGCCGTCGTTGCCGTGCTCGTGGCGATGAGCGTCGCATCGCCGGCATTGGCTCAGTCGTTCGACAAGAGCTCTGGCACCGGCAACGAATTGCCGTTCGCCTATGGACCAGGCGGCACCAAGCCGGCTTGGACCGTTCTGCCGCAGAACGAGCAGATTGCCGTGCGGCAGAGCAACGCCGGCAAGGTCGCCGTTCGTCAGACCGGCCGCAACGCCTTCGCTGCTGTCCCCGGGCGCGGCCTCTATGACTACGCCGCGGTTCCGTTCGCCTCCGGCTCCGATGCCGCAAACAGCCCGGCAGCCACCGGCGGCGGCAGCACCGGCTACAATGAGATGCTTCTGCGCGACTGAAGCATCGGCGAAAACGGGGGCGAGCCTGGCTCGCCCTCGTTTCCTTTTAATTGCTTGGGGCGGATGGATGTCGCAGCGGGTCGGTACGCAGATCGGGCGGCGTGAGTATGGGCTTGGCGCCGTCGTGGCCGTTTTGTTTGATCTGGGGCGAATGCGCGAAACGTGCCGCGAGGAAATCGATGAATGTCCTGGTTTTCGCTGGCAAATTGTGACTGTGCGGATAGACGGCGTAGACCGGCGTTTCCTGCGTCTTGTAGCCGGGCAAGAGGCGGACCAGCCGTCCGACGTTGAGATCGTTGGCGACAAGATAGTCCGGACCGAGCAGTATCCCCGCGCCCTTGAGCGCCAGCGCCAACAGCGGATCGCCGCTGTTTGCCGATAAGCGGCCGGAAACACGGATGACCTCTGCCTTGCCGTTTGGATCGGTAAAGGTCCACATCCGGGGCGTCGCATAGGTGTAGATCAGGCAATTACTTTTGACGAGATCGCGCGGCGTATGCGGCGTGCCGTTGGCCGCCAGATAGCCCGGCGAGGCGCACAGCACCATTTCCACCGCATATAGTTTTTTGGCGATCAGGCTCGAATCCGACAGCTGGCCGAGGCGGATCGCCAAGTCGATGCGCTCTTCGAGCAGATCGATATAATTGTCGTGCAGGCTCAAGTCGATCGAGACGTCGGGATAGGCGACGAGATAATCGGCAATCGCCGGCGCCAGTTGATGCGCGCCGAACGACACCGACGAGGTCACCCGGAGCAGGCCGCGCGGCGCGGCTTCCAGATCGCCGGCGGCGCGTTCGGCATCTTCCAATTCGTTGAGAATGCGCAGGCAGCGCTCGTAGTAGTTCTGCCCGACCTCGGTGGCGCTGACGTGCCGCGTCGTGCGATTGAGGAGGCGCACGCCAAGCCGCTCCTCCAGCGTGCGGATATGTTTGCTCACCATGGCTGGTGACATGTCGAAGTGCCGAGCCGCCGCAGCAAAGCTCGAGGACTCCACGACTTTGGCGAATACCGCCATTCCAACGAAGCGATCCAAGTGCAAACCTCTCAAGGCTAATCCCGGCCCGGCACAAGTCCCCTTGGTCCTCCCGCCTGGACGCGCGCTTTTTTCACCCCGCGCGGCCTGTTCGCAGCTATTGGTTCGGAACCTGCGCGACTACGCTGCCGCTCTCATCGCAGCGTTGCGCGGATTGCATGATGATGTGACGGCGATCACAGTCGGCTATGCGCCGCAACGGCCGAGAAATTGCAGGACGATCTCGCGGCGATGCGGCCGCGCGCGATGCTCGGCCAAATAGATGCCTTGCCAGGTACCGAGTCCGATTTTGCCGCCGGCGACAGGCACATGCAGCGACACGCCGTTGACCATGGCCTTGACGTGGGCCGGCATGTCGTCGGGGCCTTCGGTGTCGTGCACCCAGCCGGCGTCGGCCGGCGCGATGCGCTTGAGCGCGGTGACGAGATCGGTCTGCACGTCCGGATCGGCGTTCTCCTGGATCACCAGCGAAGCCGAGGTGTGCTGCAGATAAAGCAGCACCACGCCGTCGCGCGCCTTGACCTGTTCTAGAAAGCGCGCGACCTGGCGCGTGATCTCGAAAAAACCCTCGCCGGATGTTTGGACCGCAAGCGCCGCCCGCGCGATCGTCTCCACGCGCGTACTGTGAATGGCGGACAATTCGCTCAAGGCCGCGCCATCAGCTCTTGTTCAGCATCTGCTTTTGCGCCCGGTTGACGGCATCGACGAATCGATTCCACAGCCGGTTAACATAGGCCACGGCGCGATCGATATCGGCGTTGTCGGGCAGGCGGATGGTGATGTCGTTGTCGTGGCTGCCGGAGGGTTCCGGCGTCGCGCCGGACGGCAGCGGCAGGCCGCGCGACAGCAGGGACTGCTTGAGGGCGGCATTCTCGCCGCGCAGCCGCGCGATCTCGCTCTCGAACGCGGCGCGATCTTCCGGCGCCACCTGACACGCCCAACCCACGGTGCGCTGGCTGCACAGCGCGACTTCGCCGGTCTGCGTATCGAGCCGGACAAAACCGTCGGTCACTTTGTTGAGCGTATAGCGGCCGCCACTGGTGTCGGGCGTCGCGTCATCGGCAAAAACCGGTGTGCTCAGGCAGACGGCGGCGATGGCGATGACGAAAGCTTTGCTGAACATGGTCGTCTCCTGACGGGGAGCGGTTTTCGAAACAGTAACGACGAACAACCCGTATGCGTAGTCAATATGGGAGGACGATGGCCGCGCCTAAAGGCAAGCGCTGCGCCGAGGTTTGTCGCTTCGCAACGCACAAACTGCTCGTTTCGATCGCGGGAAAACAGCGCATATCTGTCATGAATTCAATATGTTAGGATCGCTCGTGCGTTTCTTGACTTGGATTTACCCTCTCAGTATGGTCCGCCCGGCTTCAGGGGGCGGGCGTCGAGCAATTGCCGCAAATCCGCGAGTGTCGAGATCATGAGCGACGCGCGCAACAACGGCAGCAAGGCGCACACCGATGAGGCCGCTCTCTCCGCGAGGCTCCAGCGGCTCGGCGAAGGTCTGGCACGTCGACGTGCCGAAGACCCATCGCATGATGCTTCTGAAAATCGCGCGGCGACCGCATCGGGCTACGCCCGGGGCTTTCGGCTCTCGAGCGAACTCGTTGCCGGCGTGGTGGTCGGTGCCGGTCTCGGCTGGGGCCTCGATCGCTTGCTCGGTGTAACGCCGTGGGGGCTCATTGTATTTCTCTTGCTCGGCTTTGCCGCCGGCGTGCTCAATGTGATGCGTTCGGCGGGCGTCGTGGCAAGCCCCGGTTTGGACGACAGACTTCGCAAAGACTAGAATTGGCAACGACCAGGACGAGGCGATCGGCGCTTTAAGCGCGCGACAGTGACGAGATCATGCAAGTCGATCCGATTCATCAGTTTCAGATCCACGACATGGTGCCGCTGATGACCTTGGCCGGTCGTGAGATCGCGTTCACCAATTCGGCCCTGTTCATGATGATCATCGTGGTCGGCGTTTCGGCGCTGATGATCGGCGCCAGCGCGCCGCGCGCGGTGGTGCCCGGCCGGCTGCAATCGATCGCGGAGATCTCTTACGAATTCGTCGCCAACACGGTGCGCAGCTCCGCCGGCACCGAAGGGATGAAATTCTTCCCGTTCGTGTTCACGCTGTTCATGTTCGTGCTGTTCGCCAACCTGATCGGGCTCATTCCTTATTCCTTCACGGTGACCAGCCAGATCATCATCACCGCGGCCTTGGCGCTCACCGTGTTCCTGGTCGTCGTCGGTTACGGCTTCTGGAGGAACGGCCTGCACTTTCTCAATCTGTTCGTGCCGAAGGGCGTGCCGAAAGCGATCCTGCCGGCGATCGTGCTCATCGAGGTGCTGTCGTTCTTGTCGCGGCCGGTGTCCCATAGCGTGCGTCTGTTCGCCAACATGCTGGCCGGCCACATCACGCTGCAGGTCTTCGCCGGCTTCATCATCATGCTCGCCGGCGCCGGAATCCTCGGCTGGTTCGGCGCGGTGCTGCCGTTCGCCATGGTGGTGGCGTTGACCGCGCTCGAGCTGTTGGTGGCCTTCTTGCAGGCCTACGTCTTCGCCATTCTCACCTGCATCTATCTCAACGATGCGATACACCCGGGTCACTGACGGCCCGCTGCAACCTCGAAAAGGAGCTTTGTCATGGATCCGCTCGCGGCAAAATACATTGGCGCAGGCATCGCCTGCATCGGCATGGGCGGCGCCGGCGTCGGCGTCGGCATCATCTTCGGCAACTATCTGGCCGCGGCGCTGCGCAATCCGTCCGCCGCGCAGGGCCAGTTCGGCAACCTGATCTTCGGCTTCGCCATCACGGAAGCGCTCGGCATCTTCTCGCTGCTGATCGCGCTGTTGCTGCTGTTCGGGCTGTAAGCAAAACAGCGCCGTCATGGCCGAGCCTGTCGCCCATAGCCAAGCGCCCGCCGGGCACCCGGCGTTTCCGCCGTTCCAGGCGGAGCACTTTCCGTCGCAGCTGACCTGGCTGGCGGTGAGCTTCGTGCTGCTCTACGCGCTGATGGCGAAAGTGGCATTGCCGCGCATCGCCGCGATCTTCGCCGAGCGCAGCAAACGCATCGGCGACGATCTCAAAGCCGCGCAGGCTTTCAAGGAGCAATCCGACGCCGCGCACGCCGCTTACGAGAAAGCGCTGGCCGATGCCCGCGCCCGCGCCCAAGCCATGGCCGCCGAAACCCGCGAGCAGCAGGCGGCCGCGGCCGAGGCGACCAACAAGCGGCTGGAAGCTCAGCTGCACGAGCGGCTGGCGGCGGCGGAGCAATCGATCGCCGCGACCCGCACCGCCGCCATGGGCCATGTCGGCGCCATCGCGGCGGACACCGCGTCCGCCATCGTCGAGCGCCTGATCGGACAGGCGCCCGCCGAGCACGAGGTCGCCGCCGCTTTGGGCGACGCGCTCAAGCGCTAGGATTTGCCGATGCTCGAGCCCTTGCAAGAAACCGAGAACTGGGTCGCCCTGGCGTTCCTGCTGTTTCTCGGGCTACTGGCCTATCTGGGCGTGCACCGCAAGCTTTTTGCCTCGCTCGATCAGCGGCAGACCCGCATCAAGGGCGAGCTCGACGAGGCCCGCCGGCTCCGCGAGGAAGCCCAGGCGCTATTGGCCGAGTTCGAGCGCAAGGGGCGCGCGGCCGAAGGCGAGGCCACAGCTATCATCGCCGGCGCCAAGGCCGAGGCCGAACGCCTGGCCGCCGAAGCCAAGACGCGGATGGAAGATTTCGTCGCGCGCCGCACCAAGATGGCCGAGGCCAAGATCACCCAGGCCGAGGCGCAGGCGCTGGCCGACGTCCGCTCCGCCGCCGCCGATGCCGCCGTTGCCGCCGCCGAGAAAATCCTCGCCGCCGCCGCCAAGGGCAAGGTCGCCGAAAACCTGCTGGCGCAGGGCATCGAAGACGTCAGAAAAAAATTCAACTAAGACGCCAGTCGTCACGACGCGGTCGTGCAAAACTCGCGACCTGATCGCAATTTCTGTGCATAAGACGTTTCACAGTGTTGCGACGGTCTTTGCATACCGCGGCCGTTCGCTATCGTCGCTGTTGATAACTTGAAAAGCTTAAACGGCGGCCAATCGGCGTGGTCGACGCATCGGAGGGACCCATGGTCATCTTCGATTGCAATGGCGTACTTGTAGACAGCGAACCGATTGTGAGCGCGGTCCTCGCCGAGTCTCTGACCCGCGCGGGATTTCCGGCGAATGCGGATGGCTTGGCGCGCCGCTACCACGGCCGACGTCCGGCGGACGTGTTTGCGTCGGTCGAAGCCGCCACCGGCAAAAAGCTGCCGCCGAATTTCGCGTCCGGAGTTTCGATCGAAACGTTGCGCCGTTTCCGCACCGAGCTTCGCGCGCTGCCCCACGTCGCCCATGCCCTGACCTGGGTGCGCGGCCCGAAGGCGGTGGCGTCGTCGTCGCCGCACGACCGGCTGCGGGCCGGGCTCGACGCCGCCGACCTGCTGCGCTTCTTCGAAGCGCGCTTGTTCTCGGCCAGCGACGTGCCCAACGGCAAGCCGGCGCCCGATCTGTTCCGCTTCGCCGCAGGACGGCTTGAGGTCGATCCGGCGTCCTGCATCGTGATCGAGGATTCGGTGCCCGGTGTCGCCGCCGCGGTCGCGGCCGGTATGACGGCGATCGGCTTTGTCGGCGGCAATCTCACGCCGGGCCGGCTTGCCCAGGACCTGGTCAATGCCGGCGCCCGCACCGTGATCGCCGACATGCGGGTGCTCAAAGCCACCATCACCGACATTCGCGGCTGGTGACGCCGTCACCCTGTCTTGGCGGGCTTGGCCTTGGGCTTCGGTTTCGGCGCCGCCTTCGGATGATCCTGCGCTGCGGCGGCGATCGGATCGAAGCCGATGTAGACGAGGTAATTGTCCAAATTGGCCGGCATCGGGAAGGTTACGCCTTCCTCGATATGGGTGAAGGTCGGATTTTCGGTCGCCGACGCCACGGTCACCGGAATGCGAATGAGCTGGGTGACGATCGGCTTGGTGCGCGCGGTGGTTTCCTCGACCACGGCGATGCGCAGCGGCACGTCGACTTGTCCGGGACCGCCGGCCGGTCCGACGATGATGCGGCCTTCGACGCCGATCTTCATCACCACGTTGCCGCCGACCAGGGCGCATTCGCGCGCGGCGCGCACGAACGTGCCCTGATATCTCACCGCCATCGCCCCGTTGTTGGTGCTGTTGGCGTCACCGGCGCTGCTGCTGGTGGCGCCAATGGTCAGCGTGGAAGCGCCGGAGCGGATATTGATCAGCGGGCAATCGATCTCCTGCGTTGTTCCGGTGACCGACTGCTGGGACGTTGCCGTCGAGCGGGAGAAGAAGCCCGAGATCTTGTCCGTAAAGGACGGCGAGCTCGACGTCGGCGGGGCGCCAGCCGCGGGCGGCGTGCCGGTGAGACTAGTCCCCGAGCAACCCGAGGCCAGCAGCGCCAGGAATAGCAACGGCGCGCAATGGCTCCGCCGCATCACGCCCGGCACTATGAAACTTGGCATTATGAAAGGAGTGTTCCGCCGCATTCCCCCAACTCATCGCCTCGCCCGCGATGCCCCAAAACCTTATACCAAACGAACCGTGGCCATCCCAAGGCGCCTGCCTTCCCTCCGGGGGGAGGCAGGGAGGTTTGGTTAAGACCAAGAACGCCTGGCTAAGACACCTGGTGGTTAAGACACTTGGCCGTCCTTCAGCCGCGCATAGAGCAGGTGATCCTGCCAGATGCCGTTGATGCATAGATATTCGCGCGCATAGCCCTCGCGCGCGAATCCGGTATTTTCCAAAAGCCGCGTCGAGCCGGCATTGGTGGGGATGCAGGCGGCCTCGATGCGGTGCAGCCGTAAGCTGCCGAAAGCGAACGGAATGACGGCGCGCACCGCCGCCGTCATGTAGCCGTGGCGCGCATAGGGCAGGCCCATCCAATAGCCGAGGCTGCCGGCCTGGGCGACGCCGCGCCGGATATTGGCGAGTGTCAGGCCGCCGACCAGTGTGTCGTCGGAGCGGCGGATGATGAGGAAGGCGTAGCCCTGGTCGGTGCGCAGGTCCTCGCTATAGCGCCGGATGCGGCGGCGGAAGGCGCTGCGGGTGAGATCGTCGGCCGGCCAGGTCGGCTCCCACGGCGTGAGGAAATCGCGGCTGGTTTCGCGCAGCGCCGCCCACTCGGCGAAATCGGTCATTTGCGGGGTGCGCAGCAGCACGCCGTCGCCGGCGATCGACGGCAGCGGCTCGCTGAAGTTGATGGTGCGGAAGAACGCCATGTCGGCTGAAGCGATAAGCAGCTGAAGCGATAAGCGGCTGAAGCGATGGTGCGTCCTCACGCGGCCCGGCGCGTCAAAGTCTCGGCGATTGTGGCTGCGCTTTCAAGGCCGGAGCCCAGCCCGAGCACGGCGGTCGCCATCTTGCCGCGGGCAATGAGCGCGCGGCCGGCGGTGCGCGCGGAATCGACCGTGACCGCGTCGACCTTTTCGACCAGCTCGTCGACCGGGATCGGCCGGCCGCGCGTGATCATCTGGCGCGCCAATTGCTCGATGCGGGCGCCGGAGCTTTCCAGCGCCATCAACAGGCCGGCCTTCATCTGCGCCTTGGAGCGCGCGATTTCCGGCTCGGAGATGCTGTCGGCTGTGCCGGCGATCTCGCCGACGATGACGCGCATCAGCTCCGCGGTGTCGGCGGCGTCGGTGCCGGCATAGAGGCCGAACATGCCGGTGTCGGAATACGGAATGTGGAAAGAATAGATCGAATAGCACAGGCCGCGCCGCTCGCGCGCCTCCTGGAACAGCCGCGACGACATTCCGCCGCCAAGGATGTTGGTGAACACCTGGAGGCTGTACAGCGAGTCATCGGTCACCGCCACGCCGGGCAATGCCATCGCGATGTGGACCTGTTCGAGCTCGCGCTTCTCGACGCGGCTGCCGCCGCCGAATTTGGCCGGCTCCGGCAGCGGGCTGGCGGGCCCGGTGAAGCTCGCAAAACGCTGTTCGACGTCGGCGACCACTGCGGCGTGATCGACCGCGCCGGCGGCGGCCACCACAATGTCGGGGGCGCGATAGTGCCGGCCGAGATAGTCGCGCAGCGTGCCGTCGTGGAACGACCGCACCGTATTGGCGGTGCCGAGGATCGAGCGGCCGAGCGGCTGGTCGGGGAAGGCGATGGCGTTCAAATGCTCGAAAATCAGATCGTCCGGCGTGTCGGCGACGGCGCCGATTTCCTGGACGATGACGCCCTGCTCGCGGATGATCTCCTCGCGGTCGAAAGTAGGGTCGGACAGGATATCGGCGAGCACGTCGAGCGCCAGTGGCACGTCGGCCTTGAGCACGCGCGCGTAATAGGCCGTGGTCTCGGCGCTGGTCGCCGCATTGAGATCGCCACCGACCGCCTCGATCTCTTCGGCGATCTGGCGCGCGCTGCGCCGCCGCGTGCCTTTGAACGCCATGTGCTCGAGCAAATGCGAAATGCCGTGCTCGTTGGAGCGCTCGTCGCGGCTGCCGGAAGCGACCCAGACGCCGAGCGAGGCGGTCTCGAGATGCGGCATCGTATCGGTCACCACGTTGATGCCGGATTTCAAGGTCGTCACCTCGATACTCATGCCGCCGCTCCTTCCTGTGCGGCCCGGCTCGTCTTGAGGACGAAACGCTCGACCGCGGACTGGTCCACCGGCAACGCGGTGACGCGCTCCGGCCGTTTATCGAGATCGCAAAGCCATTCCGGCAGTTGCGGCCGCACCCCGCAGGCGGCCTCGACCGCGTCGGGGAATTTCGCCGCATGCGCGGTCGACAGCACCACCATCGGCACCGCCGGGTCACGCGGCTCCTTCTCGGCCACCGCAATGCCGACCGCGGTATGCGGATCGACGAAATTGCCGGTCTCGCGCTTGACCGTGCGGATGGTCGCGGCGACCTCGTCCTCGTCGGCGCGGCCGGCGGCGAAGTGCGCGCGGATTTGCGCCAGCGCCTTTGCCGACAGCGCAAAGCGCCGCGATTGCGCCAGCGAGCCCATCAGGGCCCGTATCGCCGAGCCGTCGCGGTCATAGGCGTCGAACAACAACCGCTCGAAATTCGACGAGACCTGGATGTCCATGGACGGCGAAGTCGTCGCCACCACGTCGCGCAGCTCGTAAGTGCCGGTCGAAAGCGTGCGCGCCAGGATGTCGTTGACATTGGTGGCGATCACCAGCCGGTCGATCGGCAGGCCCATGCGAAGCGCCACATAGCCGGCGTAGATGTCGCCGAAATTGCCGGTCGGCACGGTGAACGCCACTTTGCGATACGGCGCGCCGAGCGCCACCGCGGCGGTGAAGTAATAGACGGTCTGCGCCACGATGCGCGCCCAGTTGATCGAATTGACGCCGGAGAGCCGCACCCGGTCGGCGAAGGCGTGATGGTTGAACAGGCCCTTCACGATCGCCTGGCAGTCGTCGAATGTGCCGTCGATGGCAATGGCATTGATGTTGTCGGCCGCGGCCGTCGTCATCATGCGCCGCTGCACGTCGGAAATGCGGCCCTGCGGAAACAGCACGACGAGATCGACCTGGCTCGTGCCGCGGAACGCCTCCACTGCGGCGCCGCCGGTATCGCCCGAGGTCGCCACCACGATGGTGCGGCGCTCGCCACGCGCGGCCAGCACCCGGTCCATCATCCGGGCCAACAGCTGCATCGCCAAATCCTTGAACGCCAAGGTCGGGCCATGGAACAGTTCGAGCGCGAATGTACTCACGCCGAGCTGCGTCAGCGGCGCCACGGCGGGATGGCGGAATGTGCCGTAAGCCTCGCGCACCATGCGGGCAAGGTCGGCCGCGGCGATGGCATCGCCGACAAAAAGCCCGATGATTTCGACCGCGACCTCCGCATAGGGGCGGCCGGCGAAAGCCGCGATCGCCGCCGGTTCCAGCCGCGGCCAGGATTGCGGCACGTAAAGGCCGCCGTCGCGGGCCAGACCCGCGAGCATGACTTCCGCAAAGCCGAGCGGCGGGGCCTCGCCCCTGGTCGAGACGTGTTGCATTAACATATTGATTCTGCGCGCTATTTTGGCCGAGAGGCGACGTGCCGCCGGGACCGAATACAGGGCACAGTAATAGGAAAACCGGCCGCTTCACAAGGAACGCGAGGGGGTGCCTTTTCCGCCGATTCCACGGCGTCGCGAGCCGAAGGCGAAGACCGCAAAGACCCCGACCAGCGCGGCCGCGAGCCCGTACCAGGTGATGGCATATTGCAGGTGGTTGTCCGGCAGGTTGACCACGATCTTGCCGGGGCTCGGCAAGCCGCCCGGTGGCACCGGCGCCTCCATTTCGACGAAGAACGGCGCCACGGCGCCGAGTCCCTTGGCGGCGGCGATGGCATGGGGGTCGCGGCTGAACCAGAGATTATGCGCGGCGTCGTCGTTGGGCGTGAACCAGTGCCGCGTATCGGGCCAGCGCAGCGCGCCGATGATCTCGACCGGCCCCGAAACTTGTCCGTCGGCGCGCGATTTTGCGTCTTTGCGGTCTTCCGGCACAAAACCGCGGTTGACCATGACCAGGCCGCCGTCGGTAAGGCGCGCCGGCGTGAATACCCAATAGCCCGGACCGGACACGTCGGGACGGAAGGCCGACGCCGCGCCATAGACCAGCGCTTCCGCCGCATGATCGAACTGCGCGGTGAATGTGACGCGGCGGTATTCGTCGCTCGCCGCATCGAGGTTTGGCCACGTCGCCTGAGCCGGCAGCGCCTCAGGCGGCGCGGCGAGTCGCTCGGTCAACGTGGCGATCAGCGCTTCCTTCCAGGCCTTGCGCTCGACCTGCCAGGTGCCCAACCCGATCAGGACGATGAACGCAAGCAGAGCAGGGAGCAGCAATCCGAGCCAAGATCGTCGCCATGCGCGCCGCGGCGGCTGCGGCATGCTCAAGGTTTATCTCCGCTGCCGAAGCGTCCCTCTTCGGCTTTGTGATGATATTGCAGCGCGATCATCAGTCCCTTCATCGGCCGCAACGGGCCGATCGTGACGATGACGATCAAAGGCAGCCACAGTACGGCGTGGACCCAGTACGGTGGGTGATACAGCGCCTCGACGATCAACGCTGAGCCGACCACGACGAAGCCGGCGAGAAGCATGATGAACACCGCCGGCCCGTCGCCGGCATCGGCAAAGCCATAGTCCAGCCCACACGCCTCACAGCGCGGCCGCAGCGTCAAAAATCCTTGAAACAATTTGCCGCGGCCGCAGCGCGGGCAGGCGCACAACAGCCCAGCGCGGATCGAGCCGGAAAGTGTGTCGATCGGTTGGTGGCTCATAGACTTTTCCGTCACCCTGAGGTGCTCGGCGCGCAAGCGACGAGCCTCGAAGGGCGACGGCCCGAGCGCCTCGGCCGTGCATCCTTCGAGGCTCGCTGCGCTCGCACCTCAGGATGACGGCGCGCGGGCGTGTTTGCAGCGCTAACCAGCCGCGGCGCTGCCGCCCCACACGTAGATGCAGGCGAACAGGAACAGCCACACCACGTCGACGAAGTGCCAGTACCAGGCACAAAACTCGAAGCCGAGATGCTGCGTCGGCGTGAACTGGCCGGCCATGGCGCGGAACAAGCAGACGATCAAGAAGGTCGAGCCGATGATGACATGGGCGCCGTGGAAGCCGGTCGCCATGAAGAACGCGGCGCCGTACATGTTGCCGGAAAAGTGGAACGCGGCGTGGGCATATTCCCAGGCCTGCACGCAGGTGAAAGTGAGGCCAAGCGCGATGGTGAGCACGAGCCCCCAGATCAAGCCCTTGCGGTTGTTCTCCAACAGCGCGTGATGCGCCCAGGTCACCGTTGTGCCCGACGTGAGCAGGATCAGCGTATTGAGCAGCGGGAAGTGCCAGGGATCGAAGGTCTCGATGCCCTTGGGCGGCCACACTCCGCCGGTGAACGCGATCCGCGCGACGTCCTCGAACTGGTCCGGGAACAGCGCGGTGTTGAAATAGGCCCAGAACCAGGCGACGAAGAACATTACCTCCGAGGCGATGAACAAGATCATGCCGTAGCGGTGCGAGATCTGCACCACGCGGGTGTGATCGTGCTCGACCTCGGCTTCGTAGATCACATCGCGCCACCAGTGGAACATGGTGTAGGCGATGCCGAGTACGCCGAGACCGAAAATGATCGGCGCATAGGCGGCGGAGTGGTGCATCCACAGGATGCCGCCGACGGCCGTCAGGAATGCCGAGCTCGCGCCCCATGCCGGCCACGGGCTGGGATTGACCAGGTGGTAGTCGTGGTGCGGTTTGGCGTGGGCAGCATCAGCCATCGTCTTCATCTCCACTTTGGCGCGACCGTAGAGGTTGGGCGCGCCGCTGTCATTGCTGTCATCGGATCCGGCCGGATTGCCCTCAAGCTTATCCTCCCCCGCTTGCGGGGGAGGGCAGGGTGGGGGCGCTCACGGCGACCGGTTGTTCCGGCTCCTTCACCGGATAGAAGGTGTAGGAGAGCGTGATCATTCTGGTGCCGTCCTGCTCGGAGTCTTTGGCGAGCTTGGGATCGACGTAAAAGACCACCGCCATGTCGCGCTTCTCACCCGGCTTGAGCGTCTGCTCGGTAAAGCAGAAGCAGTTGATCTTCTCGAAATAGATGCCGGTGGTCGGCGGGTTGACGTTGTAGGCCGCCTGGCCCGTAGTGACGCGGGCGGCTTCGTTGGTGACCTTGTAGTAGACGGTCACCACCTCGCCGAGCTTGACATCGATGGTCCGGCGCTCCGGCTCGAACGACCACGGCAGTCCGGCGGCGATATTGGAGTCGAAGTAGACCGTCATCGTGCGTTCGTTGGTGTGCTCCGGCGCCGCATGGGCACGCTGGGTGGTGCCGCCGTAACCGGTGGTGCGGCAGAACCAGTTGTAGAACGGCACCGCGGCAAATGACGCGCCGACCATCAATGCCACCACGCCGCCGCAGATAAAGGCGACCAGGAGGTCGCGGCGGCTGGCGGGTCTTGGGCGTCGTTGGTTGGTCGGTTGCTGCATGGGCATCTACATCGGCCGCGTCAGCACATTGGAGCCGAGCTTCACCAGGGTCACCAGGAAGATCACCACGACGAAGGCGCCGAGCGCGAGCGCAATCGCGATCGAGCGGGAGCGGCGCGCGCGCAACTGCTGCTCCGTCAACCTGATGCCCCCACCCTGACCCTCCCCCGCAAGCGGGGGAGGGAAGGGAGGGGGTGGGGTCTCATCCATGGCGTCACTCACGATCGTCATGCCGCGAAGTGGCTGACCGCCTGGGCGGCGAGCCCTCCCCACAGCCGATCGGCCAGCAGCACGGCAAACAACAGGAACAGATAGAGGATCGAGAAGCCGAACATTTGCTTGCTGGCGACGTGGCCGTGCCGTTCGGCGCGCACGCGCAGTGCCAGCGCGATCATGGCAGCGCCGCCCGCGATAGCAGCGATGCCATAGAGCGGTCCGGCAAAGCCCATGAGCCACGGCGCGACGCCGAGCGGCGCCAGGATCAGCGTATAGAGCACGATCTGGCGCCGGGTTTCCGCTTCGCCCGCGACTACCGGCAACATGGGAATGCCAGCGCGCGCATAGTCCTCGGCGCGATAGAGCGACAGCGCCCAGAAATGCGGCGGCGTCCAGAAGAAGATGATGAGGAACAGCACGATCGGCTCGACGGCAACGCCGCCGGTCACCGCCGCCCAGCCGATAATCGGCGGCAGCGCGCCCGCGGCGCCGCCGATGACGATGTTCTGCGGCGTCGAGCGCTTGAGCCACATCGTATAGATCACGACATAGAAGGCGATGGTGAAGGCCAGCAGCGACGCCGAGACCCAGTTCACCAATAGCCCGAGCGTCGCTACCGCGAACACCGCGAGCGTCAGCCCAAAGCCCGCCACCTCGCCGGGGGTGACGCGGCCCTGCGGAATAGGCCTGCCGGCGGTGCGCAGCATGCGCGCGTCGATGTCGGCGTCGTACCACATATTGAGCGCGCCCGCGGCGCCGGCGCCGACCGCGATGCATAGCAGCGCGGTGAGCGCGATCACCGGATGCACATGGCCGGGCGCGATCAACAACCCGACCAGCGCCGTGAACACCACGAGCGACATCACCCGCGGCTTGAGCAGCGCGACGTAATCGCCGACGCCGGCGATCGAGGGCTCTATGCGTGCAAGCGTGACGCTCATTTGATCAGCGGCAGCGTCTCGAATTGGTGGAACGGCGGCGGCGACGGCAGCGTCCATTCCAGCGTGGTGGCGCCCGGTCCCCACGGGTTGGCCGCCGCCCGTTCCTTGCGGACGAAGGCCTGCACGATGCCGAAGAAGAACACCAGCACGCCGAAGCCGGAAATGAACGAGCCGATCGAGGAGATGAAATTCCAATCGGCGAACGCATCCGGATAATCGACGACGCGGCGCGGCATGCCGGCGAGGCCGAGGAAGTGCTGCGGGAAGAACACGATGTTGACACCGATGAAGGTCAGCCAGAAGTGCAGCTTGCCGACGAACTCGGAGTACATGTAGCCGGTCATCTTCGGGAACCAGTAGTACCAGCCGCCGAAGATGGCGAACACGGCGCCGAGCGACAGCACGTAGTGGAAGTGCGCGACGACGTAATAGGTGTCCTGCAACACGCGGTCGACGCCGGCATTGGCCAGCACCACGCCGGTGACGCCGCCGAGCGTGAACAGGAAGATGAAGCCGATCGCCCACAGCATCGGCGTCTTGAACTCGATCGAGCCGCCCCACATGGTGGCGATCCACGAGAAGATCTTCACGCCGGTCGGCACCGCGATCACCATGGTGGCGGCGATGAAATAGGCCTGCACGGTCGACGACATGCCGACCGTGTACATGTGGTGCGCCCACACCACGAAGCCGATGCCGCCGATCGCCACCATGGCATAGGCCATGCCGAGATAGCCGAACACCGGTTTGCGCGAGAACGTCGCCACGATCTGACTGACCATGCCGAAGCCGGGCAGGATGAGGATGTAGACTTCGGGGTGGCCGAAGAACCAGAACAGATGCTGAAACAACAGCGGATCGCCGCCGCCCTGCGGATCGAAGAAGGTGGTGCCGAAATTACGGTCGGTGAGCAGCATGGTGATGGCGCCGGCCAGCACCGGCAGCGCCAAAAGCAACAGGAACACGGTGACGAGCTGTGACCACACGAACAGCGGCATCTTGTGCATGGTCATGCCGGGCGCGCGCATGTTGAAGATGGTGGTGATGAAGTTGATGGCGCCGAGGATCGACGAGGCGCCGGCGAGATGCAGCGAAAGAATCGCGAAATCCATGGCCGGGCCGGGATGGCCGTAGGTCGATAGCGGCGCGTAGATGGTCCAGCCGGCGCCGACGCCGTTGGCGCCCGGCTCGCCCTCGAAGAACATCGAGGTCAGCAACAGCGCGAAAGACGCCGGCAACAGCCAGAACGAAATGTTGTTCATGCGCGGGAACGCCATGTCGGGCGCGCCGATCATCAGCGGCACCATCCAATTGCCGAAGCCGCCGATCATCGCCGGCATGATCATGAAAAAGATCATGATCAATCCGTGCGCGGTGACGAAGACGTTGTAGGTGTGGGTCTCGTGGAAGAACTGCAGGCCGGGATACATCAGCTCGGCGCGGATGGCGATCGACAGGCAGCCGCCGATCACGCCGGCGACCAGCGCGAACACCAGGTACATCGTGCCGATGTCCTTGTGGTTCGTAGAATAAAGATAGCGGCGCCAGCCGTGCGGGATGGCGTGCCCGTTATCGTCGCCGTGTGCCGCGTGTGCCATCGTGTCCATTGCCAGTTCCCTACGTTAGGCCGTCCGTCAGCGGCTTACTTTATTGCCCAAGATTATCGTCGCCCAAGCTTATTTGCCCGAGCTTATTGCTGCGCCGCCGCCACTGTCGTCGGCGGCGCGCTCACCCCGTCGGCGTATTTCTGCTTCGCCTGCGTGGCCCAGGCCGCAAAGCCCTTGTCGTCGGTGACCCGCACCGTGATCGGCATGAAGGCGTGATCCTTGCCGCACAGTTCGGAGCACTGGCCGTGGAAGGTGCCTTGGATCGTCGCCTTGAACCAGGTGTCGTTGATGCGGCCCGGCACGGCGTCGATCTTGATGCCGAATGACGGCACGGCGAAGGAGTGGATGACGTCGGCGCCGGTCACCAGCACGTGCACCACCTTGTTGACCGGCACGACCATTTCGTTGTCGACGGTCAAGAGGCGCGGCTGATCGGCCTTGAGGTCCTTTTCGGCGACGATGAGCGAATCGAATTCGAAATTGCCGTTATCGGGATAGGCGTAGCTCCAGTACCACTGCTTGCCGGTCGCCTTGATGGTCAGGTCCGGCGTCGGCACGTCGAGCTCGGTGAACAGGAGCTTGAACGACGGAATGGCGATGAACACCAGAATGACGACCGGGACGATCGTCCACATGACTTCGAGCAGCGTGTTGTGGGTGGTGCGCGACGGCGTCGGATTGGCGCGCGCGTTGAAGCGGACGATGATGATCACGAGGAGCGCGAGAACGAAGATCGTAATCGCGGTGACGATCCAGAGCACGTAAGTATGGAACGAGGCAATTTGCTCCATGACCGGGGAGGCGGCGTCTTGCAGGCCGAGTTCCCAGGGCGTCGGCTGGCCGAGCCCGGCAAAGGCAGAGCCTGCGCTGGCGAACAGGGCGGCCGCCGCAATGGCGGTCAAGCGTGACAACACCTTCATCTGTCTCTCTGCTCCCTGTTTCTGATCTTGGTCATGACTGCCGGCGAGCAGCGCAGACTATCTCGAGCGCGGACCGCAACAGTATGACGCCGCCTGCGTCCGGCGGGGCTTGCGCCACGGTTCTGGTTGGCAGGCATCGGCGGGATGGGGAAATCCCAGCCCCTCAAACCACAAATCGGGGTCTGCTGCAATGCACTCTTACCTGCGTATGGCGGGGTCTGGATAAGCGCTGTGCGTAGCCGCTTTTGGCCGCGTCCCGCGGGGACCTTCATCCACCTTTCCGTGGCCACAATGCCTTGATTTGGATCAATCTTGACACTGTAGGCTCACGATGTACGCAGGCTCGCCCGGCGACCGGGCTTGATGATTCGCGGTGGGGCGCCCATCGGGGGCGGCTCGTCGAGGGAAACACGACCATGGGCATATTCGATGTCGCGCGGCGGCTGCGGGCGTCCGCATTGGCCGGCGCCGCCGTCCTGCTGGCAGCCGCGCTGCCGTTCGCCGGAGAGGCCGCCGCCCAGGGCGCGGTCCGCTCGGTCCATGGCGACTGGCAGATCCGCTGCGAGACGCCGCCCGGCGCCCAGAACGAGCAATGCGCGCTGATGCAGAGCGTGACGGCGGAGGACCGCCCCAATCTCGGCCTGGTCGTGATCGTGCTCAAGACCAGCGATCAGAAGAACCGGCTGATGCGGGTCGTCGCCCCGCTCGGCGTCCTGATCCCTTCGGGGCTTGGGCTGAAGATCGACAACAACGACGTCGGCCGCGCCGGCTTCGTGCGCTGCCTGCCCAACGGCTGCATCGCCGAAGTGGTCATGGACGACAACCTGATCAACAAATTGCGCAACGGCCAGACCTCGACCTTCATCATCTTCCAGACGCCCGAGGAGGGCATCGGCTTTCCCATGAGCCTGAAGGGCTTTGGCGAGGGCTACGACAAGTTGCCGTAACGCTTCGTAGGGTGGGCTGAGCCAACGGGTCCGGCCCGAAGTGGCCGGCCCGATGACAGGCTCCGCGAAGCCCACGTTGCGCGGCCCGACGGCGTGGGCACGGCGCTTGCGCGCCTTTGCCCACCCTGCCAAGGGGGACGCTCGTGAGTGCAGGCCGCAAAATCGTCGCCGTTGCCGCAATGCTGTTCGCCGCCATTTTCGCGGCAACATCGGCCGCGCGAGCCGAGGCCGATTACCCCATCCGCCCGGTGACCCTGATCGTGCCCTACGGCGCCGGCGGCGTCGCCGATGTCGGCATGCGCATCCTCGGCGAGCAGTTGAGCAACCGGCTGAAGCAGCAATTCGTCATCGAGAACCGTCCCGGCGCCGCCGGCATCGTCGCCGCACAGACCGGCGCGCAAGCCGCGCCCGACGGCTACACAGTGCTGATGACCGGCAACAACACCGCCATCGCGGTCGCGCTGTTCAAATCGCTGCCCTACAACATCCTCACCGACTTCGATTCGGTTTCGACCGCCGCGTTCTTCGATCTGCTGATCGTCACCCGCGCCGGCTCGCCCCTGAAATCGCTCGCCGATCTCATCACCGCGGCGAAGGCCAACCCGGGTAAGCTCAATATCGGCACCATCAATCCGGGCTCGACGCAAAACCTCGCCGCCGAGCTGTTCACCAGCACCGCCGGCATCAAGGCGGCGATCGTGCCGTTCCGCACTTCACCCGACATGGCCGGCGCGGTGATGCGCGGCGACGTCGACGTCGCATTCGAATTCTATGCCGCGATCAGCGGGCTGCTCGCCGACAGCAAGATGGTGGCGCTGGCCTCGACCGGCGCCAAACGCACGGCCTATCTGCCGGACGTGCCGACCGTCATGGAAAGCGGCATCAAGGACTACGATGTTGCCAGCTGGAATGGGCTATCGGTTCCCGCCGGCACGCCGAAGCCGATCATCGCCACGCTCAACGCCGCCATGAAAGAGGTCATTCCCGGCCCCGACGTGCAGGGCAAGGCGAACCAGATGGGCATGGCCATGCGCTGGAGCACGCCCGACGACATGACGGCGCGGATGAAGGCCGACATCGCCAAATGGGGGGCGGTCATCGAGAAGGCGGGGATTGCGAAGCGGGAGTGAACATTTGCGCTGGTTACAGAGGTTGGGGAGAGACGTGGTTGGTTAGCTGTACTCCCTCGGCGGCGCGGTAGGGCCTGATGCCGGCGACTTGTCGAGACTGTACTTGGCTCTCAGCGTTGCGGCTTCGTCGGTCCGGCCGAGGGTGAGGAGGACATTCGCGTAAGTTTGGGCACAGCCATTTGTGTTGGGATGCTCGGCACCGAACGATTGCTCCAAAGCTGCCAGAGCGGCCTCGGCGTATGGCAGCGCCTCGGTCGCGCGGCCGGTGGCGAGGCAAAGGGCAGCGAGGCTCCACTGCCGAATGGCCGTTTTCGGATGATTTGGTCCGAGCATTTTCTGATCAATCGCCAGCGCTTCGTATAACAGGGCCTCGGCCTCTGCATGGCGACGAAGAGAGGAGAGCAGGTTCGCGAGGTTGCTAAGAACAGTCGCTACCCTGGGGTGTTGGCGTCCGAAAGCATTTTCGTGGATCGCGAGCGCCTCGCGATAGAGCGGCTCGGCCTCAGTATAGCGGCGAGTTGCGCGGAACAGGCCTGCGAGGTTGCCGAGCTGGATGGCCACAGTGGGATGTTCGCGCCCGAAGGTTTTTTCGCTGATCGTGATCGCCTCGCGCAAGTGCGTCTCTGCCTCAGCATGGCCGCCGGTGTCGATTAGTAAGCTCGCGAGATTATTGAGAAAATTCGAGACGGCCGCGTGCTCCCGCCCGAGCGTCTTCTCTCCGAGGGCCAGCCCTTCGCGCAAAAGTGGCTCCGCCTCAGCAACGGCGGCTCGCCCGTGGAGATAGAGGCCGGCCTTGCCGAGCAGATCAGATGCTGACACGCCCGATGCCTCGTCCCAGGTTTTGTGCTCGCGCAACGCCAGCACGTGCGGCAGCAGCGCGGCGCAACGCGGCCAAACTTTGGGCTCGCTATAGCCATCGTCAGGAAATGCTTCAGCAAGCCGCGTGATCGCGCGCGCGACTGCCGCGGCGGTTTCCGCATGCTCGGCGAGCCGCGCGCGCATTGCCGCTTGCACGAGCCGATGGAGTGTCTCCCCCGGCATGCCGTCGTCGAGCGTCACATGCTCGATCAAAGACACTGACGCGAGTGCCCCCAATGCTTCGGGTAAGTCGGCCGTAGGAACGATCTCATCGGTGACGAGATCGAGTGGGATGTTCTCAGGCGCGAGATAGGCAAAGAACCCAAGGAGCGGTTCAGCAGCATGGCATTCGCTTGAAGCTTTCTCAATGGCGAGACTGAACGTTGCAAAGACATCCGGGTGTGTCGCGCCCTTTGGCGCTTTGGCAATTAGTGCATCGATTTTATCTCGATAGGCGTCGAACGACGTGCCGGTCAGCTTGCAATAGGCGCCGGCGTGATCAAGCGCGAGTGGAAGGTTGCCAAGCGCCGAGGCGAGTCGTACCGCGCCAGATTGGTCGGTGCGCGCTGCACGCTTCTGTAAGAACTCGGCAGCTTTCAAAGGCGGGAGGACTTCGAGCTTTAGTTCCGCGGCGCGGCCGCCCCAATCGGTCCAACGTGTCGTCACCAACACGCGCGCTCCGCCAGATGGCATGAGTCCGTCTAGAGTTTGCGGATTCTCGACGTTGTCATAGACCAAGAGGATAGGCAAACCGCTCCGCTCGGCAAGACGCGCAATCGCAAGACGCGCCGCTTTGTCCTGTTCGGGCTCCTCGGCGAGCCGACGATCGAGTCGACCGGCAAGTGCCGCCAAGCTAGCAACGAGAACGGTGCGCTGTTCGGCGTTTGCCCACCACACTCCACTATAGGCACCGGCATAGCGATGCGCATATTCGATTGCGAGGGTGGTCTTCCCAATGCCGCCGAGGCCGTGAATTGCCGCTTGGGTGATGGCTGCCGGTTTTTCGACATCCATCAACAGCGAATGCAACTCGGCGAGCCTCTCGTCGCGACCGGTAAAATTGAGATCCCGCGGCGGCACGTTCTCGAATATGCGCGCGCCACCGGGTTCAGCGATTGAACGACCGCCGGCAGCGGCGAGGATGCGCTTACGGCGCTCGCGGGGATCGTGCACGCCGACCAGGTCCGCGAACACGATGCCAGCGAATAGACCCGGCGGGTCACAGGCTTCCACCCGGATAACGATAAAGCGGCGCGCACCGTTAGATTCGACGGCGGCTTTGTAGAAATTCGTCCATTCTGCCTGCGTGTACGTCGACTCGTCGTAGTCGTGGGTCAGCAGCGCAATGAAATGCTGACAGCCCTTCAAAGCCTTGTGGATTTCGGCAACAAAATTGGCGCCATGCCCGATGTCGTAGTCCTGGCTGAATGACGTATAGCCGCCGCTCTCCAGCACATCCGCGACCTCCTGCGCCACCGTCGCGGCTGAGCCGCGGCGGCTTACGAAGAAGCCATATTTGCCGTCTTTTCCGGGCGCCATGAAAGTGATCGCTGCCCCAAGCAGCATCCCCTCGCAGGATTGAGTCCGAAAGACTATCTTGGCGGAAACGCTACACGCAATGAGAACATAAATATGGCCCCCACAACCACCTCCCTCGTCGATCGCTCAGGCCTCGATCGGCCGCGGCTGGCCAAAATCGTCTCCCGCGGCCTCGACGGTGCCGACGATGGCGAGCTTTATCTCGAATATCGCCAGTCCGAGGTTTTGGCGTTCGACAACGGCCGGCTGAAACAGGCGACCTACGACACGTCCCAGGGGTTCGGCCTGCGCGCCGTCAAGGACGAGGCGGTCGGCTATGCCCATGCCTCCGACCTGTCGGAGGCGGCGATCGAGCGGGCCGCTGACGCCGTGCGCGCGGTCAAGGGCGGCTATTCCGGCCACTACGCGGCACCGCCGCCGCGCAGCAACGTCAAGCTCTATGGCGAGGAGAACCCGCTCGGCAGCCCAGCTTTCGAGACCAAGGCGCGTCTTCTCGAAACCATCGACGCCTATGCACGCGCCAAGGACCCGCGGGTGCGCCAGGTCTCGGCAAGCTTGGCGGCAAGCTGGCAGGCGGTCGAAATTTTGCGCGGCGACGGCGAGACCTATCGCGACGTACGGCCGATGGTGCGTGTCAATGTCGCGGTCGTCGTCGGCGACGGCGAGCGTCAGGAGAGCGGCAGTGCCGGCTATGGCGGCCGCGAAGGTTACGAGCGTTTCATTGCCACCGACGCTTGGCAGAGTACCGTGGATTCCGCGATCCGCCGCGCGTTGATCAATCTCGAAGCGGTGCCGGCGCCGGCCGGCGAGATGGACGTCGTGCTCGGCCCGGGTTGGCCCGGCGTGATGCTGCACGAGGCCATCGGCCACGGTCTTGAAGGCGACTTCAACCGCAAGAAGACGTCGGCGTTTGCCGGATTGATGGGGCAACAGGTCGCTTCGAAAGGCGTGACGGTCGTCGATGACGGCACCATGGCGCTGCGTCGCGGCTCGCTGTCGATCGATGACGAAGGCACGCCGACCAATCGCACCGTGCTGATCGAGGACGGCACTCTGGTCGGTTACATGCAGGACCGCCAGAACGCCCGCCTGATGGGCATGCAACCCACCGGCAACGGCCGGCGCGAAAGTTTCGCCCATGTGCCGATGCCGCGCATGACCAACACCTACATGCTGGCCGGCAATCGCGATCCCGGCGAGATCATCGCCTCGGTGAAGAACGGCATCTACGCCGTCTATTTCGGTGGCGGCCAGGTCGACATCACCTCGGGCAAATACGTGTTCGAGTGCACCGAAGCCTATCGGCTCGAGAACGGCAAAGTCGGCGCGCCGATCAAGGGCGCTATGCTGGTCGGCAACGGGCCGACCGACCTGCGCCGGGTGTCGATGGTCGGCAACGATCTCGAGCTCGACCACGGCATCGGCACCTGCGGCAAGAACGGCCAGGGCGTCCCCGTCGGCGTCGGCCAGCCGACCTTGCGGATTGATCGCATCACCGTAGGCGGCACGGGGTAATTACCGGTTAGTAAGGCTGCAGAATCCAGGCGTTTATGGTAGTATCCGCACCAATAGCGGAGGTTGTTCAATGGGCGAACGTGTGACGCTTGAACTCGACGCGGAATCCATCGCTGCCGCAAAGGCCGCCGGCATCGATCTCTCTCAATTATTGGTGGACGCCTTACGCCGTCGACTGCCCAATTTACATGCCGCCGAACGAGCCAAGCTTGCCCGACAGTGGCAAGAGGAAAACCGTGAAGCGATCGAGGCTTATAATAGGATGATTGAGCAAGACGGTTTCGTATTCTCCGATGGCGTTCGGACCTTCTGACAGCGGCCGTGCAGCAATTCGATATAGTTGAGAATAATAATCCGCTCACTCGCTCCCGTTATCCATTCGCTGTTGTTCTACAGCATGATCGTGTGCCGTCGGCCAGCACCGTTATTGTCGCGCCGCTGACTGCAACAAACTCCTCCCTCGCATCGTCTCGGCTTCACCCGCCGATCAACCTGGGTGGACGCTCGTTCTTGATTATGACGGAGGAACTTGCGGCAGCGCACCGTCGTTCGCTCGGGCGTATCATTGCTTCTGCAGAATTGGAGCGCTACGCGATCATTGCCGCGATTGATCTCTGCTTCACAGGGATCTGAAGATTATCGCACCACCCCCGAAATGCAGCACGGCCGGTGCCGCGGCGGCTTGATCGTGTCCTTGAGGTAGCAGTGCGCGACCGTCACGCCGTAGCCCGGCCGGCGATAGGTAAAAGCGCGGCAGCGGTTCTCGGCTTTGCAGGCGTCGGCGCAGGCCGCGGCCTTGGGATCAGGCTTGGTTTCGAACGAGCGGTAATCGCCGCCGTAGCGGTCGATGGAAAATTCGAGGTCGCCGGCGCGCGGCTCGATGACGCCGGCGCCACGCACGCCCGACACGCAGCAACTCGCCTCCACCCGCGGCACCACGTCGCGCTTGAGCCAGCACATCGCCGGGCCGCCCGAGGCCGGCGGATAGGAGAAGCTCCAGGCCCGGCAGCGGGCCTCGTGCTCGCAGCGCGCGGCGCAGACCGCGGGATCGCCGTTCGGCACGGCGGAGTTCGCATAATCGCCGCCCGGCCGGTCGAAGCCGGATTGCGCCAGCGCCGGCCCGACGGCCGGCCCCGCCGCGGCGAGGAGCGCGATGCTCACGATGACCGCCCGCACCATGCGCCGTCCTCGCCCCTCCCGGCCGATCGCCCGCTACAGAGAAACGTCCTTCCCGGCGAAATGCCACAAGAATCTTGACTTTTTGGCCGGTCATGCACGCCTTTGCAAAGACCCTGCCGGCGATCTTTAATGGATATCCGCGCCGAATTGCCTCATCCCGCTGAACGATCTGTCCACGACGAGTCCGCTAATATTTGCCCATGACCGATTCACCAAGCTTCGTTACGCGGGCGAGTTCGACGATTGCCGCGACGCTCGTTCTGCTCGTGCCGGCGCTGTGGAACCGCTTGCCGCTGCTGGAATACGACACCGGCGGCTATCTGGCGCGCTGGTTCGAGGGCTATCTGGTGCCGAGCCGCTCGACGACTTACGGGCTCTTCCTCACCGCCGGCTGGCCGCTCGACTTCTGGCCGATTGTCGTCCTGCAGGCCTTGGCGACGGTCTGGATCATCGGCCTGTTGCTGCGGACCCATCGCTTCACGGTCCATCCGATTGCGCTGCCGGCGATCACGGCGGTGCTGGCGCTGACGACGGCGCTGCCGTGGCTGGCGAGCGTTCTCTTGACCGATGTTTTCGCCGGTCTCGCCGTGCTCGCCCTGCATGCGCTGGTGTGGCACGGCGATCGCGTGCCGCGGCGCGAGCGCCACGCGCTGGTGCTGTTCATTGCGTTTGCAAGCTCGACCCATAGCGCCACCTTTGCGGTGCTGCTCGGGCTGGGAGCAGCGGCGCTGTTGTTGTCGTGGCTCAATGCCAAGCTTGTGCCGCGCCCGGGGCTCGCGCCCATGACGGTGGCATTGGTGCTGAGCGCCGTCATGCTGCTGGGCGCGAATTATATCGTCAGCAAGACCGTCGCCTGGACGCCCGGCGGCTATGGCATCGCATTCGGCCGCATGCTGCAAGACGGCATCGTCACCCGCTATCTCAACGACCATTGTCCGGATGCGCAGCTCAAGCTGTGCCCGTACCGCAACGAATTGCCGCGTGACGCCGACACGTTCCTGTGGGGCAAGAGCGTGTTCGACAAGCTCGGCCGCTTTGCTGGGCTCGGCGACGAGATGCGCACCATCGTGCTCGGCAGCCTGCGCGACTATCCCGCCATGCAGGTCGAGACCGCGCTGCGCGCCACCGCGCGACAGCTGGTCGAGGTCGCCACCGGCGAAGGCATCGTCACCACGCTGTGGCATACCTACGGCATCATCGAGCGCTACACGCCGTCGGTGGTGCCGGCGATGCAAGCGGCGCGGCAGCAGCACGGCGAGATCGGCTTTGCCACGATCAACATGATCGACGTGCCGGTGGCCTGGGCGGCAATGGCGCTGCTGCCGGTCTTATTGCTGCTTGGCATTTACGGCGCCGAATTTGCCGACCTCGGCCGGCTCGCCGCGACGTTGCTGCTGGCGCTCTTGGGCAATGCCGTCGTCTGCGGCGTCATATCGGACCCGCACGATCGCTATGGCGCGCGCATCGTTTGGACGGCGGTCTTCGCCGTCGCGCTCGCGGCGGCGCGCGCCTACGCGTTGGTCAGGGAGCGGGGCACGCCGCTCAAACGCGAAAGTGCTTCGACAGTTTGAGGCCCTGCGCCTGGTAGTTCGAACCGATGCCAGCGCCGTAAAGCTGGTCCGGCCGCGCCAGCATTTTCTCGTAGACTAGGCGGCCGACGATCTGGCCGTGCTCGAGGATGAACGGCACTTCGCGCGAGCGCACTTCCAGGACCGCGCGCGAGCCAAGGCCGCCGGAGCCGGCATAACCAAAACCCGGATCGAAGAAGCCGGCATAGTGCACGCGGAATTCGCCGACCAGCGGATCGAACGGCACCATCTCGGCGGCATAATCGGGCGGCACCTGCACGGCTTCGTTCGAGGCCAGGATGTAGAACTCGTCGGGATCGAGGATCAGGCTCTTGTCGGCGCGCGCTGCGATCGGCTCCCAGAAATCGGCGACCTCATAGGCATCGCGCTGATCGACTTCGATCACTGCGGTGTGGCGCTTGGCGCGATAGCCGACGATGCCCGCGCCCCCTCCCTTTCCCTCCCCCGCATGCAGGGGAGGGTTAGGGTGGGGGCCGGCGCCCGACAGATCGATGCTGACCGCGATGCCATCGCCCATCACCGCCTCGGCGCGATCGACCAGCCGTTCGCTCAAGTGCAGCGCGCGTAGCGCCTCGGCGCTCAGCACGGTGCCACCGCGGCGCAGCCGCAACTGCGACAGTCGCGTGCCTTCGCGCACCAGGACCGGAAACGTCTTCGGGCTGATCTCGGCGTAGAGCGGGCCTTCATAGCCGGCCGCGACCCGGTCGAAGCCGCGGGTCTCGTCGGCGATGACGCGGGTGAAGACATCGAGCCGCCCGGTCGAGCTTTTCGGATTGGTCGCCGCCGCGATGTCGGCGGGCAAGCTGAGCCGCTCGATCAACGGAACGATATAGACGCAATTGGTCTCCAGCACGGCGCCGGCGGCGAGCGAAAATTCATGCAGCTTCAGCTCGACGATGCGTTCGGCGACCGTGGTGCCGGGGCCGGGCAAAAAACTCGCGCGCACGCGATAGGCGATGGCGCCCAGCCGCAGATCGAGGCTCGCCGGCTGGATTTGCCCCGGCGCGAACGGATAATGCGCGCGAATGCCGCCGTCCGCCGCCAGTTCCGCGATCATGCGGTCGGGCAGGATTCCTTCGTCGGTTGGCGAGAAAGTCAGCGGCAACTTATAGTCTCCATCAACTGCCGACAGCGGCGCGGCGGGTCATTTGGGCGGAACCAGAACTGCCTGAATTTCGTCGTTGCTCATCACCGCAGCTATTTTGCCGTTCATGTATCGCAACGAAATATCGTGATGCTCCCGATCGTAGGAATCAACGCAGTCGGACGCCACGATGACGTCCCAGTCCCGTTGATAAGCGTCGATGGCCGTTACACGGATACAGGCATGCGTATTGATTCCGGCGAGGATCAATCCATCAGGGTCGAGACCGGCAAGGACCTGGTCGAGGGACGTGCCGAAGAACGCACTGTAGCGTTTCTTGACGACGACGACGTCGGACGCATCGACCGCCAGGTCCGAAATCACCTGGCAGCCGGGCGTGCCCTGGATCGTGATGCGAATATTCTTGGCGCGCATTTCCGGGAATGCGTCGCTCAGGTCCGGCTGAAATTCCTGACGGACCCAGATGATCGGCCGGTGATGGCGCCGCATCATGGCGATGAGCGAGTTTGTCGACGCGATAAGCCGTTGTTTCGACGCCTGCGGCCATGGTGCAAGAAAATCATTCAACATATCGACGACGATCAGCGCGGGCGCTTTCATGGCATGACGCTCATATCGCGTCATTCTTACCTAGCCGACGGGCTCCTTGACGAAAAGAGACGCCGCGCGTAAAACGAGCTTTATCCCGTGGTCATTTGAGCCGGTCGGCTTGCTAGCCACGTAAAACAAGTAGCTAAAAGGCCGGGGATGTGTGAGCCCGGCCTGAGGATTTTCCTCCCGGCCGGGTTTTGTTTTGTTTGGCCAATTCTTGCTTCGATTGGCCAATGGAGGTCACATGTCCGCGTCCGCGAAAAAGACCTATCGCCCCGAAACGCGCCTGGTTCAGTCCGGCACGTTGCGCTCGCCGTTCGGCGAAACCTCCGAGGCGATGTTTTTGACTCAAGGCTATGTCTACGACACCGCGGCGCAGGCCGAGGCGCGCTTCAAGGGCGAAGATCCCGGCTATCAGTATTCCCGTTTCGCCAATCCGACCGTCGACATGTTCGAGCGGCGCATGGCGGCGTTCGAAGGCGCGGAAGCGGCGCGCGCCACCGCGACCGGCATGGCCGCGGTCACCATCTCGCTGGTCGGGCAACTGAAGGCCGGCGATCACGTGGTGGCGTCGAAAGCCATGTTCGGTTCCTGCCGCTACGTCGTCGAAGATTATCTGCCGCGCTTCGGCGTCGCCTCGACCTTGGTCGACGGCTGTAATCTCGAGGCCTGGAAAAACGCGGTGCGGCCCAACACCAAGACGTTCTTTCTCGAAAGCCCGACCAATCCCGCGCTCGACGTCATCGACATCGCCGAAGTGGCCAAGATCGCGCACGCGGCCGGCGCGACCTTGGTGGTCGACAACGTGTTCGCCACGCCGCTGTTCCAGAGTCCGCTCGCGCTCGGCGCCGACTGCGTGGTCTATTCGGCCACCAAGCACATCGACGGGCAGGGGCGCTGCCTGGGCGGCGTCGTGCTCGGCTCGCAGAAATTCATCATGGACAAGATCCATGTGTTGATCCGGCAGACCGGGCCGTCGATGTCGCCGTTCAACGCCTGGGTGCTGCTCAAGAGCTTGGAGACGCTCGCCGTGCGCGTGCGGAGGCAGACCGACAGCGCCGCGACGGTCGCGGTGGCGCTCGCCGAGCATCCCAAGATTTCGCGCCTGATCTATCCGGGTCGGCCCGATCATCCGCAGGCCGCGGTGGTGCAAAAGCAGATGCGCGGCGGCTCGACCTTGGTCGCCTTCGAGGTCAAGGGCGGCAAGAAGGCGGCGTTCCGTTTCCAGGACGCGCTAAAACTCATCCGCATCAGCAACAATCTCGGCGACGCCAAGAGCCTGATCACCCACCCGGCGACCACGACGCACCAGCGGCTGACGCCGCCGCAGCGCGCCGAGATCGGCGTCACCGATGGGCTGGTGCGGCTCTCGGTCGGCCTCGAACATCCCGACGATATCGTCGAGGACGTGCTCGCCGGGCTCGAGGCGGTGTAATTGTCATCAGCCGCGAATGCGGATGATCCAGTATGCGCTGCAGGTTTGTGCGGCTTGGCGTTTGGGGAAGCGCGCACTTATCTCAAGGTTGGGGTTGCCTAAACTATACGGTTTAGTATATATCATCGCCGCTACAGGGCCTCGACATCGACCAAAATGTCGGCTCAGTGGAAGGCATAACAAATGTTCGATCCAATCTATATTCCCGTCGTGGCGTTTTGCGGATCGGCGTGTGGAAGCATCGCGACAATTCTGTCGAATTGGGTAGCCCAGCGCCGACAAGACCACGTACGCAATAAATCGCGGGCCAGTTCGCGACGCGCGAAGCTCTATAAGGCATTCATTGAGGAGGCGTCGAAGCTATATGCCGATGCCCTTGTCAATGACAAATCAGAGGCTTCCAAACTGGTCGGCATGTACGCGCTCATTGCACGAATGAAAGTGATGTCGAGCGATGGTGTTATTGAAGCGGCTGAGAAAGCTGGTCACCTGATCATCGAGACTTATCTCGCACCCAACAGGACGTTCGCGGATTTGGCCGATTTGATAAAGGAAATGGACCCGCTGCGAGATTTCAGTGAAGCCTGCCGGCACGAATTGCAAACGGCTCATTGGCGCTGATAAGCGTCGAAACCTGCTGCTGCGGTTGAAGCACCTACCCTACGGCTTCCAACCGGCCTCACAGGCTGCCAGAAAAAAGCCGACGCGCTCGCGCATGAAAGACGGCAGTTCCTTCCGCAAAATCTTCGCTTCATCACCCATGAGGGATCGCATCAGCATAGGGAGCAGAATGAGATCCATGAAGATCTGAGCCGTTGCGATATTTCTTTTGCCACCCAAGGGGCCGCTGGGTGCGCGCGAAAGCGTTTGAGTCGCATTATTTAAGAGGTGGGAGACGGCGTCGGCGCCTTGATTTCGCGCTGCCTCATGTACGCGGCGGCTCAGATCCGGAAATCTCTGCGCCTCGGCGATCGTTGCACGGAACACGCCTACCGACTCGGCGACCGTTCTTTCGACCATCTCGATACCCAAGCTTGTGAGTTTGTCCTGCACCGTGCGTCCCTCAGGCGTATAGCGTTCCAATTTCGTCAATCCGTCGATGATACGCGCGACAACAGCGGCGAACAGCGCCTCTTTGCCGGCAAAATGCCCATAAATCGTCGGTTTGCTCGCAGGGGCCCTTGCTGCGATCTCATCGACGCTCGCGCTCTGGAAACCGCGTTCAAGAAAGACCCGCTCCGCGGCGTCAAGGATGCGCCCTTCGACATCGCCGGCAAGATCCTTGCGCGGCCTGCCGAGGCGGCCGCCTCCTTTTGCTTTTGCACTCTTCGCCATAAATCGATCCTTTTGTTGCACCGCGTTATGCGAAAGTTTTAGGCGCGCTACCCAAACTGCACTTGACACGTTATTGGCAGCATGGCAATTAAAATATACTATACTGTATAGTTTACTTCAAGGAAGAGCCATGAAGCACCGATTTCCATATTGCATTGGGGTTGGCCGAAAGGCAGGCAGCCGTATTCCCCAGCGACTGGGCGCCGCCCTCGTCGTCGCGCTTATGACGGCAGCGTTGAGCGCTCGTAATGATCGCTCAGCCGCTGCAAGTCGCGCCTTGTACGTGCGCACCGAGCTTGTGCGGCCGCTCGATCGACAAAGTGCTGTGACTCTGACCGGCGAGGTCCAAGCCCGGTTCCGCGCCGACCTCTCATTTCGGGTAAGCGGCCGCGTTGCCGCACGGTTCGCCGATGTCGGCAGCCATGTCCGTGCCGGCGACCTGCTGGCTCGGCTCGATCCGGCCGAGCAGCAGGCCGAAGTCGATGCAGCGACTGCGGCGGAGGCCGCCGCCGAAGCCCAATTGCGCGTGGCAAGCGCGACTTTCGAGCGGCAAAAGACTCTGATCGCCGAGGGCTTCACCACCCGCGTGGCGTTCGACAACGCGCAGGAGGGATTGCGCAACGCAGAAGGTTCGCTTGAAGCGGCGAAGGCCCAGCTCGGAACAGCGACAGAAGCGCTTGGCTATACCGAATTGCGCGCCGGCGCCTCCGGCGTGATTACCGCGCGAAGCCTTGAGTCCGGCCAGGTGGTGCAGGCAGCTCAGCCGGTCTTTACCCTGGCGCAGGATGGCGATCGAGACGCCGTCTTCGATGTGTACGAATCGATTTTCTTTGGTGACTATGACGGCGACCGCCTATCGCTGGCGCTCCTCTCAGATCCAGCTGTCACGGCCACAGGTTACGTGAGGGAGGTGTCGCCGGCCATCGATCCGAAAAGCGCGACTGTCCGCGTCAAGGTCGCGATCCAAAATCCGTCGGCAGCGCTGACGCTGGGAAGCGCCGTGGCGGGCACAGCCACACGCAAGCCCGGCGCGCAAATATCGGTCCCATGGACCGCCTTGATGGCGCTTGGGCCGGAGCCCGCTGTCTGGATCGTCGGCCCGCAAACCAAGACGGTATCCCTGAGGCCGGTGACCATTGTTGGTTACGAAGCCGGCGCCGTGATCGTCAAACACGGGCTTGAGCCCGGCGAGCGCGTCGTTGTCGACGGCGGCAAACTGCTCAGCCCCGGCCAGCTCGTAACCTTCGACGGGAGTCCATCGTGATGATGCGCTCAATCCTAATCCCAAGCATCCTCGTTCTGACCCTTGTGTCGGGATGCAAGCAAGAGACAAAGGCGCCGGAGCCTGTTCGGCCGGTGCTCTCGAGCGTTGTCGAATCAATGCGGTCAAGCAGCACGGTGGCGGTGGGCACCGTCGAACCGCGCTTCAAGACTGATCTTAGTTTCCGCTTGCTAGGGCGCCTCATCGCACGTCCCGTAAACGTGGGGGATCTGGTCGGCGAAGGCGATGTCGTTGCCGCAATCGATTCCACTGCGCTCGAATTCGCGGTGCGGTCGGCCAAAGCCGAGCTCGCAAAAAGCCAAGCGCAATTTGCGAATGCCAGCGCAACGGAGGAGCGGCAACGGACGCTGATTACCACCAACACGACGACAAAAGCGACGCTGGACAACGCAGTGCAGGCCCGGGCCGGCGCCGAAGCATCGGTGGCTCGCGCCCAGGCGAACCTGACTAAGGCGCTTGAGCAACTCAGCTATGCGCGGCTGAAATCAGACTTCGCCGGTGTCGTTACGGCTGTGGGCGCCGACGTTGGACAAGTTGTGTCACCTGGGAGGAGTGTTGCCACAGTCGCGCGCCCCGACATCAGAGAGGCTGTTGTCGACATTGGGCCGGACTTCCCGGTCCCACTGACTGCCGGCTTGCCATTTATCGTCACCTTGCAGCTCCTTCCCAGCGTTGAGGTCGAAGGTCGAATTCGGGAGATTGCGCCGCAAGCCGATCCTGTGACGCGCACGCAGCGCATCAAAATTGCCTTGAACGATCCGCCTCCAAGCTTCCGGCTGGGAGCGACCGTCACCGCGAGATTGAGCAGCGATGAGCGCTCAGTTTTGCACGTGCCCGCGTCCGCCGTGCTGACCAAGGACGCTGTGAGCTTTGTTTGGGTCGTTGACCTTCCAGCCAGCACGGTCTCGCTACGCAGAGTCGATCTTGCTCCGGACGCAACCGGCATCCAAGTCATGAGCGGTCTCGATGCCGGAACGCGCATCGTCACCGCCGGAATCCATAGCCTCAAACAGGGGCAGCAAGTCAGAATCCAACAGGACGCGACACCATGAAGTCATTCAACCTTTCCGACTGGGCACTCGGACATCGTTCGCTTGTCTGGTATTTCATGATCGCCTTCATGGCGGCCGGCCTGTTCTCGTACCTGCACCTGGGACGACAAGAGGACCCCGATTTCACCATCAAGACCATGGTGATCCAGGCGCAATGGCCGGGCGCTTCCGCCGAGGAGATTACGCGCCAAGTCACGGAGCGGATCGAGAAGAAGCTCGAAGAACTGGAATCGCTCGATTACACCAAAAGTGTAACCGTTGCCGGGCAGACGACGGTCTTCGTCTATCTACGTGACAGCACCAAGGCCACTGACGTCAACCCGACCTGGGTTCGCGTGCGCAACATGGTGGCCGACATCAAGGGCGATTTTCCCAAAGGCGTCATCGGACCGTTCTTCAATGATCGCTTCGGGGACGTGTTCGGCAACATCTACGCTTTCACCGGCGACGGTTTGAGCCAACGCCAGCTGCGCGATCGAGTCGAGGAAATTCGCGGAAAGATATTGACCGTGCCGGATGTCGGTAAAGTCGACATTCTGGGCGCTCAGGACGAAGTGATTTATCTGGAATTTTCGACCCGGAAAATCGCCGCACTCGGGCTCGACAGCCGCTCCGTCATGGCATCTTTGCAGGGGCAAAACGCCGTCACGCCATCTGGCGTATTCGAAGCCGGGCCGGAGCGCATCAGCGTGCGCGTCAACGGCCAGTTTGCGTCCGAAGCCAGCCTGAAGGCCATCAATTTGCGGGTCAACGATCGGTTCTTTCCATTGACCGATGTGGCAACCATCACGCGTGGCTACGCCGATCCGCCGACGACGCTGTTTCGTTTCAACGGCGAGCCCGCCATCGCTCTCGCCATTGGCATGAAAAGCGGCGCCAATCTCCTGAAGTTCGGCGATGCGCTGAAGCAGGAAATGTCGGAAATCATCGCCGATCTGCCGATCGGCGTGGGAGTCCATTTGGTCGCGGATCAGCCGTTAGTCGTCGAGCACGCGGTATCAGGGTTCACCGAAGCGCTGTTCGAAGCTGTGGCGATTGTTCTCGCCATCAGCTTCTTCAGTCTTGGGCTTCGTGCCGGGCTTGTTGTCGCGATCGCCATTCCCCTGGTCCTCGCCATAACTTTTGTCGTGATGGCTTATGCTGGAATTTCGCTGCAGCGCATTTCGCTCGGCGCATTGATCATCGCGCTCGGGCTTCTGGTCGATGATGCCATGATCGCTGTCGAAATGATGGTGGCGCGGCTGGAAGTCGGCGATGCCTTAACGAAGGCGGCGACCTACGTCTACACGTCTACTGCCTTTCCGATGCTGACAGGTACGCTGGTTACAGTCGCCGGCTTCATTCCGATTGGCCTGAACAGCAGCAACGCCGGCGAATTTACCTTCACTCTGTTCGTGGTGATCGCCGTCTCCTTGGTCGTGTCGTGGATCGTCGCCGTCCTGTTCACGCCGCTGCTCGGAGTTACGATCCTGCCGGCCAGGATGGAAACTCATCACGGGACGAAAGGACGATCGGCACAAATGTTCTCTCGTCTTCTTATCGGCTGCATGCAGCATCGCTGGACCGCCATTGGCGTGACGGTCGGAGCTTTTCTCCTCGCGCTGGTCGGCATGCAATTCGTGCAGCAGCAGTTCTTTCCGTCGTCGGACCGCGACGAACTTATCATCGACTGGAGCCTGCCTCAGAATGCTTCGATTGCGGACACCAACGCACAAATGGCTCGCTTCGAGCGCGAGCAACTCCAGGGCAATGACGGCGTCGACCATTGGTCGAGCTACGTCGGAACCGGCGCTCCGCGCTTTGTTCTGTCATTCGATGTGCAGACCGCCAACACCTGGTTTGGCCAGATGGTCGTCGTGACCAAGGGCGGCATCAAGGCGCGCGATCGCCTCAAGGCGCAATTCGGAGCCTATCTGAAAAAGACTTTCCCCGGTACCGATACGTTGGTCAAATTGCTTGAGGTCGGTCCTCCGGTCGGACGCCCCGTGCAGTATCGGCTCAGTGGACCCGACATCGCCAAAATCCGGGAATTTTCGCAACGCCTGGCCGCGATCGTGCGCGGCAATGCGCACCTCGACAATGTGGTGTTCGACTGGATGGAGCCCGCGCGCGTCGTCAAGGTCGACGTACTGCAGGATAAAGCCCGTCAACTTGGCATCACCTCGGAAGACATCGCGACGACCTTGAACGGCGTGCTTGACGGCACGTCGATCACCCAGATTCGAGACGGCATCTACCTGGTGAACGTCGTGGGGCGCGCGACGGCGCCCGAGCGCGCATCCATCGATACGCTGCGCGACTTACAGCTGATCGGCCTGGGCGGGCAGTCGGTGCCGCTCGGTGCCGTGGCCAGCCTGCACTACGAAATAGAGCAGCCGACGATATGGCGGCGATCGCGCATCCCTACGATCACCCTGAAAGCGGGCATCCTTGATGCGGCACAGCCAAAAACCGTCGTCGACCAACTCGCGCCGCAGGTGGCGGAGTTCGCCAAGGGGCTGCCGGCCGGCTATTCGGTGGCACTCGGCGGCGCTGTGGAGGAAAGCGCCAAAAGCCAGGCCCCGATCGAGGCCGTGGTTCCGCTGATGCTTTTCATCATGGCCACGATCCTGATGATCCAGCTGCAAAGCTTTGCTCGGCTGTTTCTGGTGTTCGCGGTCGCGCCGCTCGCTTTCATTGGCGTGGTGTTGGCCTTGCTGCCGAGCGGGGCGCCTCTCGGGTTCGTTGCCATCCTCGGCGTTCTGGCATTGATCGGCATCCTGATCCGCAACTCGGTCATATTGATTGTCCAGATCGAGCACCTGAAAGAGGCCGGGCGTCCGGTATGGGACGCCGTGGTGGAGGCAACCGAACATCGCATGCGCCCGATCATGCTGACTGCCGCTGCGGCCAGTCTGGCGCTCATTCCGATTGCGCGCGAGATTTTCTGGGGCCCAATGGCGTTCGCGATGATGGGCGGCATCATCGTTGGCACCGTACTGACCCTGTTGTTCCTCCCGGCGCTCTATGTGGCGTGGTTTCGGATCAAAGCGCCGGCCCGATCGCTGGAATCGACACCCGAGGTGGCGCATCCTGAGCTTGACTATCAAGCCGCAGAAGCCGCCGTGTGAATGTCCATGGCAATCGAAGTGGTCCCATGTGCAGCTTCGGATGGAAAGCAATCTTGGCGGGCGCGCTCATTCTTGTCGCCGTCATCGGCCCCGATCGCGGACGCGCCCAATCGAAAATCGCGTCGCAGGAAGTGGCGAGGCACGTGTTGGATACGAACTGGCTTCAGGCTCTTGAATCCAAACCCGTTCCCCCGGAATAGCGCGGATTGGCCCTTTTGAGCGTGGCACCCCGGCCGGCGCCGTGGCGACCGCGAAACGTGGGCGGCCTGGTCTAGCGCCCGTGCGCCGCGGCGGAGGCGACCGGGCGGGTCGCCGCTTCGGCGATGCCGCTGGCAAGCAATTTTGCCACGCAGGCATAGCCCCAGTCGTTCATGTGCAGTCCATCCGGCGACACGAACGTGTCGAACGGCAGGTGCTGTACTTCGAACCAGTTACGCATCACCGCAAAGCGCCGGAACAGGTCGACGTTCTCTTCCTTGGCCGCCGCCGCGATCTGCTCGACCATGCCCGGCGTCTCGGACTTGACCAGAACCTTCGGCGCATATTGCGGATCGATCAGCACCACGTCGGCGCCGGTCGCCTTGAGCTCTTCGATGCCTTCGTGCAGCTGCGCCGAATGCGGCGCCAGCGGATGATCGCGCAGCACCGAATTGGTGCCGACCTGCCAGAGCACGAGTTGCGGATGCTCGGCGATCACGCCGGTTTCGAACCGCGCCATCATGTTTTCGGTTTCGTCGCCGTTGACGCCGCGGTTGAGCACGGTGATGTCCTGCAGCGGGAAGCGCTGCTTGAGCTCGACCGCGAGCCGGCTCGGATAGCTGGCGTCGGGAGAGCTGGCGCCGGCGCCGGCGGTCGACGAGGAGCCGATGGCGACGACGGTCAGCGGCTCGCCGCCGGCGAGGCGGCGCGCGGTGCGAATGAGCGGTCGATCGAGATGGCTGAACTCGGTCGGCGCGCTGCAGGCGGCCGGTGGCACGGCGTCCGGCGTAGAGGCCTGCGGCAAGGCGGCCGGCGTCACCGGTCGCGGCACTGCAGCAACGGCCGGCCTTGCCGCCGGCATCGCCGCCGGAGCGGCAGCCAGGGTGAGACCGGGTGCGACAAAACGCGCAGGCTCGGGCATCTCTGCGTGCGCTGCAGCAAAAGTTGCAAAAACCGCCGAAGCGGCTGCGGCCCGCGCCACGCGGGCGATCGTTAAGGGTTTGTTAGGAGACATTAACGCGTCGTTTGCATTCTCATGGCGTCCAGATGCGCGGCACTAATGATCTGGGTCGCCAAAGCCCGGCCTATACAGTCATGAACACGTCGCGCCATATCATAGTTCTTGGTGGCGGTATAGAGATCGAACGTGCCGCTGTCGTTCCAGCTGCGCATGATGCCAAGGCGATCGAACAACAGCGCATTATGCTGCTGTGCAACAATGCGCATGACATCGGCCAGCGTCGAGACGTCGAGCATGGAATCGGTGCGCGGGCTGTATTGCATGTTCATGAGGATGACATTGGCGCGCGCGTTCTCGATCGCGCCAACGCCGTCGTCGAGGCTGGTGCGGAAGTCCTCGGCGGCGACGCCGTTGATGGCGTCGGCGGTGCCGGTCTGCCAGATCACCAGCGACGGCTTGTCGTCGGCCAGGATTTTCGCCAGGCCCGGGACCATGTCGGCGGTCGTGGCGCGGGGCTGAACATGCGCCGTCACCTTCACCGTAATGCCCTTTAATTGCTGCTGCAGCGCCTCTTCGAGCCGCGCCGGATAGGCATAGCGGGCGCCGTCGATACCGGCCAATGACGAGGAGCCGGTGCCGATCACGCTGATATCCAGGCGTTGACGCGCCTTGACCTCGCTGGTGACGTTGGTGAGGTCGCTCTCGCTGGAGAGAAACGAGTCCGGCACGTCGCAACGATCCGTCGGCGCCGCGGCAGCGGCGCCGTCGATCAGCGCGATAGTCGTGATCAGCGCAAGGATCACACTCATGCCTCGCCTCCCGCGAGGTCGGCGTCAGGTTGCTTGACGCGCGAACTGGGGCTTCGCCCTTCTATCACCTTGTACCATGATATCAGGTTCGCTGTCGCGATCATGATGATAATCCCGGTAAAGCTAATGGCGATCTGAATGAGCGGGCCGCCCGAATATTCGCTGATCACGAACTGGCCGGCAAAGGCGAGGAAGACGCCGAGACAGAAGATTTCCAGCGAATGCTGGCCGCAGCGGATGGCCGGCTGCAGGATCGGCCACTTCAGCCCCGGCCAGTCGCGCGGCACGAAGCGCACGGTCACCGCGGCCAGCGCCAGAAAGTGCGCGAAGCGCAACACGTCGAGGTTGGTCTTGTCGATCGGATACATCCATTCGCTCAGCCAGTTCGGCACCAGCCGCCCGAGCGGCTCGACGTACCAGGTCAGCGTGATGACGAAGGCGAACGCCAGATAGGCGATGGCGACGGCGAGGACGGTGCGCGATTGCAGCACCGGCGCCAGCCGCTTGGCGCCGCCGAGCGCACACCAGGCGCCGAACACGAACAATAATTGCCAGGCGAACGGATTGAAGAACCACACGCCGTTCGGATAGGCCGGCAAATTCCAGTCGAAATTCCAGGTCAGCACATAGAGCAACGCTGAAGCCGCGAGCGCGAAAGCCGGCTGCCACATCAGCATGGCAAGCGCCGGCGGGAACAGCAGCAACAGCACGATGTAAAGCGGCAGCACGTCCATGTTGACCGGCTTGAACTTGAGCAGCAGCGCCTGGAAGATCGTGACGTCGGGCTGCTTGAGGAAATCCAGAATATTCATTTCCTCGGCATAGAGCGGATTGTCGAACGTCGCCGCCACATAGGCGATCTCGGCCATGAAAATCGTGAACAGGAAGATGTGCGCGACATAGATCTGCCAGGCGCGGCGCAGGATCCGCGCGCTGGCGATCAGGTAGCCGCGCTCGCGCATCGCCCGGCCGTAGACGAAGGCCGCGGTGTAGCCGGAGATGAAGATGAAGATCTCGGTAGCGTCGGAAAAGCCGTAGTTGCGGATCGTGAACCAGTTCACGACGTTTTCCGGGATGTGGTCGAGGAAGATCAGCCACAGCGCGATGCCGCGGAACAGATCGAGGCGGAGGTCGCGCTCGGGCGCGGCCGGCGCCGCAGGCAGCGGCGCGGCCGTCGGCAGGGGCATGACTACGTCGGGATTCGCAACCATTGTCCGTCGTCGCAGCGCGGCAAGAGCGCCCAAATCACCCCTCAGTACGCTTGCGCGTCCGCACGGTTATTGCAACAACGGGCGCGAATCTATTCACTTATGCGTGGAATCGAATGAAGTTTTAAGTCGGCCGCGCCAGCCCCGCCGGTCCCGTGCTCGATCTTGGCGGCGCGGCGTCGGAAATGCGACAGGACCATCGCCAAGGCAGTTACCGAGACCGTTACCAAGACCACGACCAGGACCGTCACCATGTATCGTGCCATCACCCGCAAAATAGAGGTCGTGGTGAAACCGCGGTTCGTCGCCGACCGGTCGTCGCCGGAGAATAATTATTTCTTCTGGGCCTATACCATCTCCATCACCAACAACAGCGACGAGACGGTGCAGCTGAAAACCCGCCATTGGCGCATCACCGATGCCAACGGCCGCCGCCAGGAGGTGCGCGGCGCCGGCGTCGTCGGCGAGGAACCGGTGCTCAAGGCCGGCGAGCAGTTCGAATATACCAGCGGCGTGCCGCTGCAGACGCCGTCGGGCTTCATGGTCGGCAGCTACGGCATGGTGAGCGCCGGCGGCGAGCATTTCGACATCGAGGTGCCGGCGTTCTCGCTCGACAGCGTCGAATCGAAACGGACGCTGAATTGAATCCAGCGTCCGCCGACGTTTGCGAATTAAGCTGCGATCTACCGCGCCGGTGGCTGCACCGGGCTCGTCGCCGCATCCAGAGCCGACACCGACAGGTCGGGCTGCTTGCCGAGCCGCGCGCCGTTGCCAATTGGCGACTGCAGCGGCTTCTGCTCCTGCCTGACCGGTTGTTCGGACTTGGCCGGCTTCTGTTCCGGCCGGTATTCGGTCGACGAGATGCCGCCGGCGATGGTGGCGCCTTGCTCGATTTGCAGCATGCCGTAGCTGACATTGCCGTCGACCCGGCTGGTCGAGCGCAGGATCATCAGGCATTTGACGTCGAGTTTTTCGAACACCTTGCCGGAAATCTCGGCGTTCTGCGCGACGATGATCCGGCCCTTGATGACGCCGGTTTCGCCGACCACCAGATTGCCGACCGAGACGTCGCCTTCGACCGAGCCGCACACCACCAGGGTGTCAGGCACGCTGATCTCGCCCTTGATGGTCACGCCCTCGCCGATATAGAGCCGGCTGGCGTCCGGCATCGAGTCCACGGCTGACGACATCTTGTTATCCCCTTCGGTAACTTGTGACAGGCTGTTCCGAAGGAATTTTATAGGTACCGCGCTGACATTGTACGAAGGTTGCGCGGCCATTTTCGGATTATCCACAGAACTCCCGCTATTCACCGCTCTGTTCGGAACTGCCGCACGGAGCACGGTTCCTCGGCGATGTGCCTGCCGGACCCATCGCGACTTGATTTTATATCGCAAATTCACCCACTTAGAAGATGAGCGCGGCGCGCACGCCGCTGTTCGGGCGATCCTGCAGCGGGCCGCGGCCGCGCTTTCGCAGCCGCGAGTTCCAATCTCGGTACTTCAGTCTAAAGACGCGCGGGGGCAGAGGGGACAGCAAGCCGTGCGCGGATCCGTTGATCGAATCCGCGCCTGATTGAATTAAATTGTGCTCGACTTGCGACTAACGGTCGACGTCAACATCGGCGCCAGGCACATGCAATTCCACGCCCGGCACACGATCGCGCTCGGGAATAATCGCTTTGCTATCCGGATTGTCCACACAGCGCGAGATGCATGTGCCGTTGTCGCACACCTGCTGGCAAATGCGTTCGGCATTGACGGCTTGGGACAACACGAACCATAGCGCCGCCGCGGCCATGCCAACCAGGATTTTGCTCATTGTTTCGCCTCCGGATCGTTCATGTCGTCAATCGCGGCCAGGCGGTTAGGTTCCGGAAGTTGCCTTGTGCGCCGGCCGGATCAGCGAACTGAAAGGATATCGTTAGGCACCAGGGAAACCCAAACGACATCATGGTGCGGAACAGCATCGTGCCGACCGCGTTGAACTGAGGCGCGATTGGCCGCGTCCAAAGGTCTGCTTGCACGCCCGGCGCATCGCGGGCGCGGATTGGTCATGTTTATCGCTTTGCTCGGGTATATCGGCACCATGGTGGCGGCTTTCGTCACGCTGGTGGTGGTTTGGCACCAGGTCATCGGGCCGCAGCAGTTGGCAACGGTGCGCCAGCAACCGCGTCCCATCGGCGCCGTGACGCAGGCCGCGCCGCCGGTGCCGCAACCGGGCGCCTGGGGTCCGGCGGTCATCCATAAAGCCGACGATGGCGCGGATGCCGCTGCGGCGAGCGCGGAGGATGCCCGCCTGGCCGCGGCGCAAGCGGCGGCTGCCGAAAAAGCCAAACGGCTGAAACAGGCGCGCTACCAGAAACGCAAAGAGCAGGAGCAATTGGCGCGTCAGAGCGGCGACCGGCAATATTCGACCGCGCTCGGCTATGACCAGGAGCAGCGGGATGTGTCGCAGCCTTCGGGGTTCAATTTTTTCGGGCCGCGGCGTTTCTGAAACCAGGCCCTACGACGCCGCTGTGTCTTGTGCCGTTATCTCGTCCGGCTGAAAGACGTAGGTCGAATTGCAGAACTCGCAGGTCACGGTGATGCGGCCGTTCTCGACCATGTCGTCGCGGTCGCCTTGCGAAAAACTCCGCAGCATGTTCTCGACGCTGTTGCGCGAGCACGAGCACTTCGCCTGCACCGGCGCGGCGCGGAAGACGCGCACGCCGCGTTCGTGGAACAGCCGATAGGCCAAGCGCTCGCTGGAGAGTTCCGGGTCGAGCAGCTCGATGTCGTTGACGGTGGCGATCAGAGAACGGCCTTCGACCCAGGCATCGTCCTCGGGCAAGACGTGTGCTGTCGTGCCGGGCGGCGCGTCGCCGGGATCGAGATCGGCCTGGCGCGAGCGCTCGATCGAATTCGGCAGGAACTGCGCTAAAATTCCCCCGGCGCGCCAGTGCCGGCGCGGGCCGCCAGGGCCGGCGCGGAATTCTTCGGCGACCGCGAGACGTACCCGGGTCGGGATCTGCTCCGAGCGCGAAAAATATTCGTGCGCGGCCTGTTCGAGGTCGCCGCCTTCGAGCGGCACCAGCCCCTGGTAGCGGCTCATGTCTGGGCCCTGATCGATGGTCATGGCGAGATGGCCGTGGCCGAGCAGTTTTCCCGGCTCCGCCGCATTGGCGCCGATGGCGGCCGCAACCCGCTCGGCGTCAAAACTGGCGCAGGCCCGCACCGTGCCGGGCGAGGCGAAATCGACCACCAGCATGCGCACCGGCCCGTCGCTCTTGGTCTGCAAGATGAAACGGCCTTCGAATTTGAGCGCCGAGCCCAGCATCACCGTGAGCACGATGGCCTCGCCGAGGAGCTTTGCCACCGGCGTCGGATAATCGTGGCCGCTCAGGATGGTATCGACCGCCGGGCCGAGCCGCACGACGCGGCCGCGCAGGTCGAGCGCCTTCACCGCAAACGGCAGGATGGTGTCGTCGCTGCCGGTTTGCTCAGGCTCGCGGACCGGAATGGCGAGTTCGGGATTGGTCATCGCGCCTGAATATAGGCAAGGCTGACGAAATTTGGAGGCCTCGACGGCAGCTGGCTTGGCTTACTTGGCTTGGCTTACCGCCCTTCAGCCTCCAGGCACCACGTCAAAATCCCCTTCTGCGCGTGCAGCCGGTTCTCGGCCTCGTCGAACACCACCGATTGCGAGCCGTCGATCACCTCGTCGGTGACCTCCTCGCCGCGATGGGCCGGCAGGCAATGCATGAAGATGGCGTCGGGCTTGGCGTGCGCCATCAGCCGCGCATTGACCTGGTAGCGCTTGAGCAGGTTGTGGCGCCGCGCGCCGTTGCGGTCCCCCATGGAGACCCAGGTGTCGGTGATGACGCAGTCGGCGCCTTTGACGGCTTCTTCCGGGTCGGTGCCGACGCGGATTTCGGCGCCCGATGACTTGATCCATTCCAGAAGCGGCTTCTTTGGCGCCAGCTCCGGCGGAGTGGCGACGCGCAAGCGGAACTCGAACCGCTCGGCGGCCTGCATCAATGACGTGAGCACGTTGTTGGCGTCGCCGGTCCAGGCCACGGTGCGGCCGCGGATCGGGCCGCGATGCTCCTCAAACGTCATCACGTCGGCCATCACCTGGCATGGATGCGAACGTCGGGTCAGGCCATTGATCACGGGAACCGTGGCATAACGCGCCAGCTCGGCGAGCGCTTCGGCGTCCAGCGTGCGGATCATGATGGCATCGATGTAGCGCGACAGCACGCGCGCGGTATCGGCGAGCGTCTCGCCGCGGCCGAGCTGCATTTCCTCCGCCGTCAGCAAAATGGCATCGCCGCCGAGCTGGCGCATGGCGACCTCGAACGAGACGCGGGTGCGCGTCGACGGCCGCTCGAAGATCATCGCCAAGGTCTTGCCGGCGAGCGGCCGGTCGGCGCCGGCGCCGCGGCGCTCGGCCTTCTCGGCCTTCATGACGCGCGCGGCATCGATGATCTGGCGCAGGTCGGTGGCGGGAACGTCGATGAGATCGAGGAAGTGGCGGATGCCGCTCATCCGGCCGCCTCCTGCTTTTGCCTCCTGGCATAGGCCTGGTTCAGCTGCGCGCAGGCGCGGTCGAGGCGGCTGATGCCCTCGGCGATTTCCTGTTCGCTGATGATGAGCGGCGGCAACAGCCGCACGACGTTATCGCCGGCGGAGACCGTGATCATCTTCTCGGCGCGTAACGCGTCGACCATTTCGCCGGCCGGAATGAGCGCACGGAGGCCTACCAGGAACCCTTCGCCGCGCACCTCCGCGATCAGCGCCGGATAGCGGTCCTTGATCTCGGCCAGCCGCTGCTTGAAGAGCAGCGCCGTGTGCTTGACGTGATCGAAGAAGCCGGGCGCCAGCATGACGTCGAGCGTGGCGTTGACGGCGCTCATGGCCAAGAGATTGCCGCCGAAGGTCGAGCCGTGCGTGCCCGGGGTCATGCCCTTGGCGGCTTCGCGCGTGGTCAGGCAGGCGCCGACCGGGAATCCGGCGCCCAACGCCTTGGCGAGCGCCATGATGTCGGGCGTGACGCCAATGCGCTGGTAGGCGAACAATTCGCCGGTGCGGCCCATGCCGGTCTGCACTTCGTCGAAGATCAGCATCAGGCCGTGCTGGTCGCACAGCGCGCGCAGTGCCCTGAGGAACGACGGCTCGACGACCCGCACGCCACCTTCGCCCATCATCGGCTCGATCAGAATCGCGGCGGTCTGCGGCCCGATGGCGCGCTTGACTGCTTCGAGGTCGCCGAATGGCATGTGATCGAAGCCGTCGACCTCCGGGCCAAAACCGTCGAGATATTTCTTCTGGCCGGCGGCGGCGAGCGTCGCCAGTGTGCGGCCGTGGAAGGAACCTTCGAAAGTGATGATGCGATAGCGCTCAGGTGCGCCGCTCGCCGCTTGGAATTTGCGCGCCACCTTGATCGCGCATTCCATCGCCTCGGCGCCGGAATTGCAGAAGAACGCGTAGTCGGCAAAGCTTGCCTCGCACAGCCGCTTGGCGGCGCGCTCGCCCTCCGGAATTTCGTAGAGATTGGAGACGTGCCAGACTTTTCGGGTCTGCTCCTCCAGCGCGGCGACGAGCTGCGGGTGCGAGTGCCCGAGCGCATTGACGGCGACGCCCGAGCAGAAATCGAGGTAGCGCTCGCCATTGGTCGCGATCAGCCATACGCCTTCGCCCCGCTCGAAAGCGAGGTCGACGCGCGCGAAGGTCGGCATCAGGTGCGATGTCACGGTTAGCTCGCTTTCGCTGCGCAGCAAAATCGGCGCGGCTGAAACGACAAAGCCCGGCGCAGCCGAAACAAAATGTGCCGCCTCTCCGGGCGGCACGGTTTAGCACTTTATTTCCGCGCGCTCATTCGGTCAACACGGGAAAATACGCCCCGCCGTTCGATTTACGCCCATATCATCCACACACAGACAGGAATGTGTGGACGCTTGCCGCGCCGACTCTTGCGCCCGACTCCCGCCATATTGTAGCATTTTTATTGTCAAGTACGACATCTCGTGCGGCGGACAGTCTTCTAAGCAGCGTTCGGGTGAGTAAGTGCGTGTTGGGCGGCTTTTAGCGCCGCCCGGCTCGGTGGGGGATTCTTTCAAGGCTCTACCCGCACGTTCAGGGAGGAAAAAGAGCATGTCGTGGACTGACGAGCGGGTCGAACTGCTCAAGAAGCTGTGGTCCGACGGCCTGTCGGCGAGCCAGATCGCCGCCGAGCTTGGCGGCATCACGCGCAACGCCGTGATCGGCAAGGTGCATCGTCTCGGCCTGTCCGGCCGCGCCAAGTCGACGTCGACCGGCGCGCCGCGGCCGCGCAAGGCGCGTTCGCCGTCGATGATGCGCATCGGCCGCGCTTCGATCCGCGGCAATACCGCGCTGGCGCACGCCTATGAGGTCGAGGAGGCGGAGCCGGAACTGCTCGACAACATCATCCCGATCGGCCAGCGCCGCACGCTCTTGGAACTCAACGAGCAGACCTGCCGCTGGCCCATCGGCGACCCGAGCAGCACCGACTTTTTCTTTTGCGGCGGCCAAACGATAACCAGCCTGCCGTATTGCTCCTATCACTCCCGCGTGGCTTATCAGCCGGCGACCGACCGGCGCCGCGACAAGCGGCCGATGAGGTGAGCTCTCGGCATTGCCGGGAGCCAACGGGTCCGGCCCGAAGTGGCCGGTCCGGTGACAGGCCCCGGCAAGGCATCCAGCAGTCGCGGCGGCCGCGCATCAGGACTCGACAAGAATGATGCGGCCGAGGACTGGCATGGCCGCCGCATTCGGCGTGTCGACCGGTACCAGGGAAACGCTCGGATTAGCGGTAAGCAGACCTCGGCTTTCGAGCGCCTTGACCTTTTGCGTGACGTTAAAGGTCTGGACATGGTCGTCGTGCGAACCATGCGCTCCGTTCGATTCCAGCTGGACGAAATAAAATGTGCCGACGTAATGGGGATCGCTCGGGCCAGACGGCACAGCCGCCGCCGGAAGTTCGAGGTAAACGTTGTAACGTATGATGGCCGGAGCGCTTAGCGAGGCATCGCCGAGCACAAGATAGAGCTGCCGCTCAGGGTTGAGACCGAACACTGCCGCCTTGATCTGCTCCGGCGTCATGTCCGAGGCCGGAGGCAAAACCGCGGGCGAGGGCTGCAACCCGACCCGCACAAGATCAGACGCGAGCTTGACCGGTGCAGTCGCAGCAGCACGCGTCAATTGCGCCACCCATTGCGTGGTGGCGAAGCTTACGACCGCCGGATCGGGCGCCCTTTTCGGCACGTAATAGTCGTCATACCGATAATTGAGCGGGGCCACGCGGTCGGCGTCCTTGCATTGATGGACGACGGGCATGCCGGTTGCATCCGCAAACACGAATGAACGGTCCGGCCAGGTCGGATTGCGGACGTAGGGAAGACGATTCCAGCTCTCCCACAGCCGATCGATTTCGCAGTGGTGAACCCAGAACAGCGGATCCTTCGCGGCATAGGGGATGCCAGCCATATTGGTGTCCTTGCCCACCAAGGTGTGAATCGACTTGTGCGGATTGAGGTTGAGCAATCCGCAGAAGCCATCTTCTCCATTGGGTCGGATGTACACCGGCTCGGCAAAGGCTGAGTCATTGAACTCGCCGGGATTGTCCCAGTCGATGCGCTGACCGGCATTGACCTGCTCGATGCGGTCCTCGACAAAAAGCGGACTGTCCCGATCGCGGAATTCGGACGGTATCGACAGGTCCTTCACATCGTCACTGATATAATTCCAATACGGCAGGGTGAAGTCATCATCGTTGATTTCCTGCTTGAGGACGCTGCGCACGATCGCCTCAAAATGGTAGACGAGTAATCGATGCCATGGCGGGAACAGTATGAGCTGGAAAAGGTTGGGGTCGGCCGGGTCGGTGCCGTGCACTTGGCAGGTTTGCCACATCGCTTGCGCGAGCGCACGCAGGGGATCGGTCGGCGGCCTGCCGGCATAGACCTGTTCGATCGCCTGCTGCTTCCGGCTGATGACGTCTGACCACGGACCCTGCGGGCCGGGAACCCAATGCGTGTACCACTGGAACTCCCAATGCCGCGGATCGCCTCTCGGAATCTTGTTCTTCATAATGTCCACGGCTTTCGCGTACTTCGCGAGCATTCGCTTACCGGGCGGGCTGCTGGCGTTGTGACGGGTACGCACTGGCGGGGGTTGGGCGGCTTGTGCGAACGTCTGCTCGCTGGAATGTCTGAGCGACAGCGCCGCTCCGCCTGCCGCAGCGGCCAGAATTGAGCGGCGCGTCATTTTCATGATGGCTCTCCCTGGAGTGCGGGCGTTGTCCGCGGCGACGTACGCGCCTTCACTCGATCACCTGGTCAGCGAGGGCGAGCAGCGCCGGCGGGATATCGACGCCGAGCGCCTTGGCGGTCTTTAGGTCGATCACGAGCTCGAACTTGGTCGGCTGCATGACCGGCAGTTCGGCAGGTTTGGTTCCTTTGAGGATTCGCGCAATATATGTGCCGGCCTGTTGATACGCGTCCTTGATATTGGATCCATAACTGATCAGACCGCCGACGTCGCAAAACTCGCGCAGCGAGTAGATCGTGGGAATTGCGAAGCGAGCAGCAAGCGCCACAAGTTGATCGCGTCGGCTGGTGAATACCGGGTCGGAGACAATCAGGAGAGCGTCGGCGCGCTCGCGGACAAACGTGGCGAAAGCCGTGTCGATGTCGGCCGCGGTAACGGCCCTCGCCACAATCGGCTGTTGCCCGCCCGCCCTGATTGCGCTCTCCACGCCACCCAAGCCGGCCTCGGCTTCGTGACTTTCAGGATTGAGAAGGACCGCTATGGTCTTGGCCTTCGGCACGATTTCGCGCAGGATTCCGAGCCGCTTCAATCCGAGTTCGATGGTAAAAAAGTTTATGCCCGTGACATTGCCACCCGGTTGATTGATGCTGGCCACCAAGCCGAATTTGACCGGGTCTCCGGCAGTCACGAAAACGATCGGAATGGTCGCCGTAGCTGCCATCGCCGCGTGGGTGGGAGCGGAACCGCCGCTCGTCGCGATCGCCGCGACTTGGCGCTGGATCAAGTCGGCCGCCAACTTCGGCAAGCGACTCCAGTCATTCTCGGCCCAACGGTATTCGATGGCTAAATTTTGCCCTTCGACATAACCGATTTCCTTCAAGCCTCGCCGAAACGCGTCCAGCATCGGTACGTAGGGCCCAGGAGAACTGCTGCCCAGAAACCCCACCACCGGCATCGCCGGCTGCTGCGCGTGAGCGCCGAGCGGCCACGTCACGGCCGCGCCGCCGAGAAGTTTGACGAAGTCGCGCCGCCTCATACAGACCGCCTAGTCCCCGGACCAATCAGCGTGCACTATACCACACGTTGTCACGGCGCCGCGAGGTGTCGACATGTCGAGGGGCGCCGTGGAGGCGACGGCCCTTATGAGCGTCGCCGATAGGATATCGACGTCCGCATTCGCAACAACCCTTTGAATTCCAAAATCTATTTTCGAGTTTGTCCCACTTATTCGGTCAGCTCAGTGCCTTCATGACGCGATCGGGAGTCATCGGCGTTTCGCGCAGACGCTTACCCGTCAATGCCGCGAAAGCATTGTTGATCGCTGGCGCCAGCAGCGGCGTCGCCATCTGCCCAGCACCGGTCGGATGATTGTCGGTGGCGAGGATTTCAATGTGCATCTGCGGCAGATCCCCCATGCGCATCACCCGATAGTCGTAGAAGTTCGACTGCTCGACAGCGCCATCCTTGATCGAGATGCGTTCGGTCAGCGCCATGCCGAGGCCATAGACGATGCTGCTTTCCGTCTGCGCGACGACGTTGTCCGGCTGCACCGGGATGCCGCAGTCGATTACGCACCAGAAATCATGCACTTTGATCTGGCCGCTGGCGCGGTCGACGGAAATCTCCGCAATGCCGCCGAGCAGAGAGTTCGAGTAGTCGATGAAGGCGAAGCCTAGGCCGCGGCCATCTGCGGGTTTTCTGCCCCAGTTCGCCATCTGCGCGACGCGCTCGACCACCGCGCGACCGCGCGGCGTATTTTTGAGCAATTCCAGTCGCAACTGCACCGGATCGATGCCGCGCCTGAGCGCGACCTCGTCGAGGAACGCCTCGGTGACGAACTTGTTGGCAGTGTATCCGATGCCGCGCAGTGACGATGTGCGAACCCCGCTGTCGCGATAGATCTGCCCGCAATACTGGTTGGCGATGTCGTAGCTGCGCAGTTCGACGCCGAGCATCAGGATGAAGTCCTTATTGCCGGCACTCTTGTAGCGCACCGGATCCTGGTATGGCGTCACGCGGTCGCCCGCGAGGCGCTGGTGCCATGCGACGATTTTACCGGACGAGTCGAGACCGGCTCGCAGGTAATGCGCGGTGATCGGCCGTAACCGGCCGTTATGCACGTCATCCTCGCGCGTCCACATCATCTTTACCGGGCGCTTGGCTTCCTTCGAGAGCAGCACCGCGTCGACGATGAACTCCTCGTCGCGATGGCCGCGCCGGCCAAAGCCGCCGCCGAGCAAGGTGTAATGCAGCGTGACTTTCTCGCGCGGAATGCCCAGCGCCTTGGCGGGGGCGTCCGTCGCCATGGTCGGGCTCTGCGTGCCGCACCACACTTCGACGGCGTCGCCCGCCGGCGACACCGCGGCGATTGCATTCAGCGGCTCCATCTGGGCGTGATAGGCGTAGTCGCAGCGGTATTCGCCTTCGATCACCGTCGCGGCCTTGCCGAGTTCGCCCTCGGCGTCGCCCTGTTTGAACCAGTCATTGGTGATGGGAACGCTGAGATTACGGGCATCCGCGGCGAACCCTTCCATGCCCTGGTCGCTGTCGAAACCCCACGCCTGGCCGGTTTGGGCCCAGGTGATAGTCCCTTCCACCGCCGCTTTGCCATCGAAAGCCGCCCAGGACGTGTCCGCCAGCACGCCGATGCCGTAAGGCAAGCGCACAATCGAGATCACGCCCGGGACGGCCTTGACCCTGGCTTCGTCGAATTGGTTCGGCGTGCCGCCTTCGACGGGGCTGCGTACCACCGCGCCATAGATCATGCCCGGCACCTCGACATCGATCGAATACGTCGCGGTACCGTTGACTTTGTTAGGCAGTTCGACGCGCATCACGTCCTTGCCGATCAGTCGGAATTCGCTGGTCTTCTTGAGCTGGCTCTCGGGCGCATTCGCCGGGATTTCGGCGAACGCAGCGATCTCGCCATAGCCGAGCCGGCGCCCGGTTTTGGCGTGCACGACGACGCTCGGCTCGGTGGTCAGTTCCTCAAGCGGGACGCCCCATTTCCTGGCGGCGTTGTCGAGGAGCACACGGCGCACCTGCGCGCCGAACATGCGCAGCGACTCGAAATAGCTTGTCACCGCGTTGCTGCCGGCGGTGTAGATCATGCCGCCGAAGCCGGGATTGCCGTAGAGTTTCTCAATCACCGGCGCCGGCACGACGCGCACCATGCTCCAGTCGGCGTCAAGCTCCTCGGCGAGGATCAGCGGCAGGGAGGTCATCGATCCCTGCCCCATCTCGGTCGCGGGCGACATGATCGAGATCTTGCCGTCGGGCGCGATGCTCACCCAAGGACTCAAACTCTTGCCTTCGATCTCGCCGGCCGGAATGGCATCGGCCACGACATCGTCGCGGCCAAGCGCAATCGCGAAGGTCAAGCCGGCTACGCCAGTCATCACCTGACGACGGGAGACAGCGGGACTCAGATGTTTGGTCATGGCTCAGGATTCCCGGGCTGCGCGTTCAATGGCGCGGACAATGCGCGGATAGGTGCCACAGCGACAGATGTGGGCGCTCATGTGCTCGATAATTTCGTCGCGCGTGGGATGCGGCTTTTGCTTGAGCAGGTCGACCGCACTCATGATCTGGCCCGATTGGCAGTAGCCGCATTGCGGCACGCGCTCAGCGAGCCAGGCCTTTTGCACTGGATGCGAAGAATCCTTCGACAAACCCTCAATCGTCGTAACCTCGCGGCCGGCGACCTCGGACAATTGCGTCTGGCACGAAAAAGCGCGCTTGCCGTCAATGTGGACCATACAAGCGCCGCACAATCCGGCGCCGCAGCCAAACTTCGTGCCTCTCAACTTGATCTGCTCGCGAATGATCCAAAGCAGCGGCGTCGGCATCGGCGCGTCGGAACTCACCGCCTGTCCGTTAACGCGGAACATGATCGGCATTGGTCCCTCCATCATTAGCCATGTCTGCGGCGATATGCGCTAGACCATGATCCAATTCAATTGAATCGGATCATGGTCTAGAATCTTGGTTTGCGCATGATCTTATCCGAAAACCGGTATCCACTTTTCGGGATGATGCTCTAATATACATTGGACGTGATCGAATGGCGATACGCCGGTCACTTAGACCGTGCCACTTCCGTTTCAGCCCCAATTACCGACATTCGCCAGTGCGACCGAGATGTCCGAGTCGCGCGTGCCGATTGTGTTGCTAAAGTTCCCGCTCCCCCGCTCGATCGGGGAAAACGGACAATAATGGAAACTGAAAGCGCTGATTTGTGAATCAATTTTTTCGGTTGGAGCATAATCTGCAAACAACGTTCTTCGCTCCGGGACAAAAATCGTTTTGCAACGCTATTTGCCAAAAGCGGAAGTGGCCAAACTTATTCGATCTCCTCGGTGTCGCGCGCCCGTAACGATTGAGGCCCGTTGAGGCGAGCGCGCTCGCGGTCTTGAGGTCAACTACAAGCTCATATTTGGTCAGAGTTTTGAGTCTTACACCGGCAGGTCGGCCGGCTTCTCGCCTTCAGGCTTATCATCGGGCCGGCCACCTCGGGCCGGACCCGTTGGCGGATGATGACGGCTCAGCTCGCTTTGCCGAACCGATCGTCGAGCGAATAGCCGGCGCCGCGTACGGTTCGGATCGGATCGACGGCGTGGCCGCGGTTGAGCGCCTTGCGCAGGCGGCCGACATGGACGTCGACGGTGCGCTCGTCGATATAGACATCGCTGCCCCACACGCCGTCGAGCAGTTGCTCGCGGGAAAACACCCGGCCGGGGCGTTCCATCAGGAATTCGAGCAGGCGGAACTCGGTCGGCCCGAGATCGACCGGGCGGGCCGAGCGCGACACGCGCTTCTTCTCGCGATCGAGCTCGAGATCGCCGATGTTGAGCACCATGGCGACGCGTTCGGGGCTGGCGCGGCGCAACAACGCGCGGATGCGCGCCAACAACTCCGGCACCGAGAACGGCTTGACGATGTAGTCGTCGGCACCGGTGGCGAGGCCGCGGATGCGCTCGCTTTCCTCGCCGCGGGCGGTCAGCATGATGATCGGCAGGGCTTGGGTCTGCGGCCGCGTGCGCAGGCGCCGGCACAATTCGATGCCGGACAGCCCCGGCAGCATCCAGTCGAGCACGATCAGATCGGGGGCGGTCTCGCGCAGCCGCGTATCGGCGTCGTCGCCCCGGCTCACGGCATCGACCTCGTAGCCTTCGGCTTCGAGGTTATAACGCAACAGCGTGGTGAGCGGCTCCTCGTCTTCCACGATCAGGATGTTGGCTCCCATCCCCGGTCTCCTATTTCTGCAGCGCTGCTGCGCCAAAATTTGTCGGATCACCCTTGGGACGCTGGTCAGTGATAGGCCGGCCTTCGACCATGTAGTACACGGTTTCGGCGATGTTGGTGGCATGATCGCCCATGCGCTCGATGTCCTTAGCGCAGAACATCAGATGCATGCAGAAGGTGATGTCGCGCGGGTCCTCCATCATATAGGTGAGGAGTTCGCGGAACAGCGACGTGCACATGGCGTCGACTTCTTCGTCGCCCTTCCAGACCGCCATTGCGGACTGCAAATCGCGGCTGGCATAGGCGTCCAGCACCTGCTTGAGCTGCGTCAAAACCAATTCGGACATGTGCTCGACGCCGCGGATGAGCTTTTGCGGATAGAAGTCGCCGTCGAGCGCGACCACGCGCTTGCCGATATGCTTGGCATGGTCGCCGACCCGCTCCAGGTCATTGGCGACCCGCATGGCGCCGACGATCTCGCGCAGATCGATGGCCATCGGCTGCCGCCGCGCGATGGTGAGGATGGCTTTTTCCTCGATCTCGCGCTGCAGGGCGTCGATGGCAGGGTCGGTCGTTAACACGCGTTCGCCGAGCTCGAGATCGCGGTCGGCCAGCGCCTGGACGGCGTCGCTGATCTGCCGCTCGACGAGGCCGCCCATCTCGGCGACCTTGCGGGTGATCTCCAGCAAGTCGGTGTCGAACGCCTTGGCGGTGTGGTCGACCCTGGTGGTGAATTCGGTCATCGTGTTTTCCCCGGCGCTTATCCAAAGCGGCCTGTGATATAATCCTGCGTACGCTGATCGTGCGGCGCGGTGAACATTTTGCTGGTCGAGTCGAATTCGATCAGCTCGCCAAGATACATGAAGGCGGTGAACTCGGACACGCGCGCCGCCTGCTGCATGTTGTGGGTAACGATCACGATCGTGTAGTCGTCGGTCAGTTCGTCGATCAGCTCCTCGATCTTGGCGGTCGAAATCGGATCGAGCGCCGAGCACGGCTCGTCGAACAAAATCACCTCGGGCCGCACCGCGACGGTACGGGCGATGCACAGCCGCTGCTGCTGGCCGCCCGAGAGGCTTTGGCCGTTGGCGGCAAGCTTGTCCTTGACTTCGTCCCACAGCGCGGCGCGCCGCAGCGAGGTCTCGACCCTGCCATCGAGCTCCGATTTCGGCAGCCGCTCGTAGAGCCTGATGCCGAAGGCGATGTTCTCGTAGATCGACATCGGGAACGGCGTCGGCTTCTGGAACACCATGCCGATGCGTGCGCGCAACAGATTGAGGTCCTGTTTCGCCGACAGGATGTTGACGCCGTCGAACAGCACTTCGCCGGTGGCGCGCTGGTTCGGATAAAGGTCGTACATGCGGTTGAGCACGCGCAACAACGTCGACTTGCCGCAGCCGGACGGGCCGATGAAGGCGGTGACCTTGTTCTGATAGAGCGACAGGCTGATCGATTTCAGCGCCCGCGAGTCGCCATAGAAGAAATTCAGGTCGCGCAGGATGACCTTCTCGGCAAGGCCGGCTCGATCGGGGGCGGCATGGGTGACGCTGGGTACGGCAACACTGGCGACGTTCATGACTGTCTTCCCGATGGAATAAGGGCGCGCGCGGTGATGCTCAAGGCCAGCACGGCGAGCGTGATGATGAGAGCGCCGGTCCAGGCCAGCGCCTGCCAGTCCTTGTAGGGGCTGAGCGCGAACTGAAAGATCACGACCGGCAGGCTCGAGATCGGCGCGTTCAGGTTGGTGCTCCAGAACTGGTTATTGAGCGAGGTGAACAAGAGCGGCGCGGTCTCGCCGCTGATGCGAGCGACCGCGAGCAGCACGCCGGTCACCATGCCGGCGCGCGCCGCGCGATAGCAGATGCGGGTGATCGATAACGAGCGCGGCAGGCCGATCGAGGTCGCGGCCTCGCGCAGCGAATTCGGCACCAGGGTCAACATATCCTCGGTGGTGCGCACCACCACCGGAATGACGATGACGGCGAGGGCGACGCCGCCGGCGTAGCCGGAGAAATGCCCGAGCGGCGCCACCATCACCTCGTAGATGAACAGGCCGACGACGATGGAGGGCGCGCTCAGCAATATGTCATTGATGAAACGCACCACGGTGCTCAGCCGGTCGTAGCGGCCGTATTCGGCCATGTAGGTGCCGGCGAGGATGCCGATCGGCGTGCCGATCAGGACGGCAAGGGTCGTGAGGATGAGGCTGCCGAAGATCGGGTTGAGCAGGCCGCCGGCGGAGCCGGGCGGCGGCGTCATCTCGGTGAAGACCGCGACCGACAAGCCGCTGAAACCCTTCCACAATAGCGCGCCCAGGATCAGCACCAGCCAGCCCAGGCCGATTGCGGTCGCCGCAAATGCCAGCGCCGTCGCGACAGCGTTGTTGCGGCGGCGGCCGGAATAGCGAGAGGCCAGGATTTTGTCCGGCATGACGTCACCCGATCCGGCGTTCGATGCGCATCAGCATGTAACGCGCGATGGCCAGCACGATGAAAGTTATGACGAACAGGATCAGGCCGAGCGAGATCAGCGCCGAGGTGTAGAGGTCGCCGACCGCTTCGGTGAATTCGTTGGCGATGGTGGCGGAGATGGTGGTGCCGGGTGCAAGGATCGACGCCGAGATGCGATGCGCGTTGCCGATGACGAAGGTCACCGCCATGGTCTCGCCGAGCGCGCGGCCGAGGCTGAGCATCACGCCGCCGATGACGCCGACCCTGGCATAGGGCAACACCACGTTGCGTACCACTTCCCATCGGGTGCAGCCAAGGCCATAAGCCGCCTCCTTGAGCACGCTGGGCACCGCCTCGAACACGTCGCGCGTGATCGAAGTGACGAATGGCAGCACCATGATGGCGAGGATCAGGCCCGAGGTCAGGATGCCGATGCCATAGGGTGGGCCGGCAAACAGCGCCCCAATGCCCGGCAGATTGCCGAGCGTGTTGATCAGGAACGGCTGCAGCGTCGCCTGCAGGAATGGGGCGAAAATGAACAGGCCCCAGATGCCGTAGATGATGCTGGGGATGCCGGCGAGCAATTCGATGGCAATGCCGATCGGCCGGCGCAGCCATTGCGGGCACAGCTCGGTGAGAAAGAAAGCGATCATCAGGCCGATCGGAACCGCGATCAGCATCGCGATCAGCGAGGTGAGGATGGTGCCGTAGATTGCCGGCAGCGCGCCGAAATTGTCGGTGACCGGATTCCAACGCTCGCTGATTAGGAAGCCGAAGCCGAAAGTGCGAAGCGCGGGCAGGGAGCCGCTGATCAGCGAGACGATGACGCCGCTGAGCAACAACAGCACGCCGATGGCTGCGGCGCGAGTCAGGTGGCGGAATACGAGGTCGCCCAGCCGCAAGCGGTCGAGCGCCTTGGTACGCGCCAGGGCCTCGGCCGGGACAAAAGCTTGGCCAGACAACGCCATATCGACCACTGGCTGCCTCCGCGCCGGTTGCATGAGCTCTCCCTGTACCGGGTCTGTCAGGAGAGCCACTCAAGCGGCCTTAACGTCACGATACAAGCCGCCATTGCGGCAAAGTGGAAAAGGAAAAGGCGCCGTGTCTGGCGCCTTTTCCGCACGCTTCGATCTCAGTAGACCGGCTTGCCGTCGGAACTTTTGATCTTGTCTTTCCAGGTCTTCTCGATCAACGCCACGACGTTATCGGGCATCGGCACGTAATCGAGGTCGGCCGCCATCTGCTTGCCGTTCTTATAACCCCAATCGAAGAATTTCAGGGCTTCGGACGACGATGCGATGTCGGTCGGAACCGTCTGCATCAGGATGAAGGTCGAGCCGGCGACCGGCCAGGACTTTTCGCCCGGCGCGTCGGTGATGATGACGCGGAAATCCTGCGCGTTGGCCCAATCGGCGCTGGCCGCGGCGGCGAGGAACGATTCCGCCGTCGGAGCCACGACCTTGCCGGCATGATTGACCATCTTGGCGTAGGTCAGGTTGTTCTGCTTGGCATAGGCATATTCGACATAGCCCAGCGCGCCCACGGTGTTGGCGGTGTTGTTGGCGACGCCTTCAGAGCCCTTGGCGCCAATGCCGACCGGCCATTCGACCGCGGTGTTCTCGCCGACCTTGTCTTTCCACTCCGGGCTGACCTTGGAGAGATAGTTGGTCCAGATGAAGGTGGTGCCGGAACCGTCCGAGCGGTGCACGACGGCAATCGCGGTATCGGGCAGCTTGACGCCGGGATTGAGCTTGGCGATCGCCGGATCGTTCCACTTGGTGATTTCGCCGAGGAAGATCTTGGCGATGGTCGGCCCGTCGAGCGTCAATTCACCCGGCTTGATGCCTGGCAGATTGAGCAGCGGAACCACCGCACCGTTGATGACCGGGAACTGGACAAAACCGTTCTTGGCGACGTCTTCCGACTTCAGCGGCATGTCGGTGGCGCCGAAGGTAACGGTCTTGGCGGTGATCTGCTTGATGCCGCCGCCCGAGCCGATCGACTGATAGTTCAGCCCGATATTGGTGTTCTTCTTGTAGACGTCGGCCCATTTGGCGAGGACCGGATAGACGAAGGTGGAACCGGCGCCGGTGATGTCGGCGGCGAATGCAGGAAGCGCCGTTGCGGCCAGCAAGCCGGCTACGGCGATCGTTGTGAGATGTTTCACGAGGTCTCTCCTGTTCGAGGAATTTCGGCGTGGTGGATCGTCGACCCACGACGGCTGTTGCTCGACCCTGCTTGGGCGATTTTTCTGTTCAACGTCTGCTGCGGCGATTGCGACTGGGTAGTCCAGTCGAGGCTGACCCGCAGCGGCGGAATGGTTAGGTTTGGCACGTCACTGTTCTATGTCCGCCAGATGACAGTGAAATGACAGCGCAAGCCACGGGAAAAACACGGCTTTACGCGGTGGGCGCGGTTCCGGCGGTGGGCAGGTGCACCGTGAAGGTGGCGCCGGCGCCGGGCGCGCTGTCGATGGTCAGCCGGCCGCGGTGGCGATTGAGGATGTGCTTGACCAGCGCCAGGCCGAGTCCGGTTCCGCCTTGGGCGCGGCTCTCGGTGACGTCGACGCGATAGAACCGTTCGGTCAGCCGCGGCAAATGTTCCGGCGCAATGCCAGGCCCGTAATCGCGCACGGCCACTTGCGCTTCCGGCTCGCCGTCGGCCGTCGTGCCGGGCGCGAGCTTGATATCGACGCGCTTGCCAGGCGCGCCGTATTTGAGCGCGTTCTCGACCAGGTTCTCGAACAGGCGGACGAGCTCGTCGCGATCGCCGAGGATCAAGAGCGCATTGCCCGCCTCGACGTTGACGCTGACGCCGCGGTCGCGCGACAGCGTCTCGAGGCCGTCGACCACCTGGCGGACGATCGGCACCAGATCGACCGGCTTGTCGGGGCGACGGTGCGCGTTGAGCTCGATGCGCGACAGCGACAACAGGTCGTCGATCAGCCGCGCCATGCGGCGCGCCTGCTCCTGCATGATGGCGAGGAAGCGCTCGCGCGCTTTGGTGTCGTCGCGCGCCGAGCCTTGCAGGGTCTCGATGAAACCGGATAGCGCCGCAAGCGGCGTGCGCAATTCATGGCTGGCATTGGCGACGAAGTCGGCGCGCATCTCCTCGACGCGGCGCAGCGGCGTGAGATCGTGGAAGGTCAGCAGCACCAGATCGGGCCGCTCCAAGCCGGGCTCGCGCTTGACCGGCATGACGATCGCCTCGAACCAGCGGTCGAGCGGGCCGCGCTCGGCATAGGCGACGCGTTGCTCTTCGCCGCGCGCCGCGGCGCGGCCGATCGCTTCGATCAGCTCGGGCATGCGTAACGCCAGCGACACCGGCTCGCCCTGGCGGAGCGCCGGCGCCAGCGCGCGGGCGTGCTCGTTGAGCGCCAGCACCCGGCCGTCGCGGTCGAGCGCGATGACCGGATCGGGCAGGCCGGCGACCACGGCGCGCAGCGGATCGTCGGCGCGCGCGGCAACCGCGACCGGCTGTGCCAAGCGAGCGTCTTCGTCGCCGGCGCGCAGCGCCAACAACGCCGCCGCCGCGATGACGGCGAAACTTGCGAGCGCATAGACGGCGGCAAGCACTTCGGTCAGCGCCAGCACGGCGAATAGGATAGCCGCCGTGACGATGATGAGCCGAACGCCGCGCGATCGCCTTCGAACCGGCGCCGCCCGATTTTCGGCCAGGCTCATGGCGCCGTCTCTTTGGCGCCGACGTGCCGCGCGGCACGGCCGAGCAACAATTCGCGAACGCCTAAGATCGCAAGCGAGATCACGAATGGAATAACGTAATAGAGCAGCCGGAACAGCAGCAGGCCGGCTAATAAATCTTCCTTGTCGAACTGCCAGAGCGCCACCATCATGGCGGCGTCGAACACACCGAGCCCGCCTGGCGCATGGCTGGCGAAACCGAGCAATGTGGCGGCGACGAAGATCACCGCCACCGTGACGAAGCCGAGATTGGGCTCGTCGGGCACCAGCATGTACATCGCCGCCGCGCAGCAGCCGAGATCGACGATGCCGATCGCGATCTGCAACAGCGTCAGCGGTCCGCCCGGCAGCGTCACCTGCCAGCCGTCGCGGCCGATGACGCGCGGCTTGACCCAGACCCAGGCGACGTAGGCGCCGAGCATGGCGAGCACCACGAGCGCGAGCACGCGGTTGCACCACAGCGGCAATTGATCGATGGCACGGGCGGCTTGCGGCGCGTGCAGCACGCCGAGCCCGAGCACGGTGGCGTTGCCGAGCCAGAAAGTCAGCCCGGCGACGAAGCAGATCTTGGTGACCTCGACGACGCTCAAGCCCCAGGCGGAATAGATGCGATAGCGCACGGCGCCGCCGGAGAACACGCTGGCGCCGACATTGTGGCCGACCGCGTAGCTGGTGAAGCCGGCCAGCGCCGCGACCCGGTACGGAATTTCCGGGTGTCCGATGGTGCGCAACGCGAACAGGTCGTAGAAGGTCAGCGTCACATAGCCCAAGGCGACGAAGACGCCGGCGACGATCAGGGTGCGCCAGTCGGTCGCCTCGATGGCGTCGATCAGCGAATCGGGATCGATGTCGCGCAGGATGCGATAGAGCACGACGACGGCGACGATGATGATGGTGAGGCTGAGCGCAACGCCGAGGCGGCTCCAGCCGATGCGCCGGTCGAAAAAATGCGCGGTGTCGCGCAGGGTCTTCAGCATTTCCGGACCGGCTGTTGGCGCATCAATCGACCGTTTTTGGCACCGCGGCCCCCACTAGCAGATGTCGTGTGCCGGCGCGAGGGTGGCGAGCGGCGCGTTGATTGGCCACACCCTGCCATGTTCCCATGCAGCCTGCTATTGTCGCGGCCTTCAATGCGCCGGCGGGCCATCGTCCATTAACACCGCCGGCAGGCGCACATTTCATAGGGAGGTCGCCATGACGGATCATCCGGTCGCACGCCGCACGGTCATCAAGAGCGCGGGCTTGAGCATCGGCGCCGGACTGGCCTCGGGGATCACGTCGGCGCATGCGCAAACCGCGGCTGCCGCAGCGCAAGAGATCTGGAGCGGCGAATATTGGGCCCACAAGGGCAACGTGAAGCTTGCCATGTTCCGCAAGCGGCGCACGGCGCCCGCGGCGAATGCGCCGGCGCAGCCGGTGCTGTTTCTGGTGCACGGCTCGTCGAACGCGGCGCGCAGCAGCTACGACCTGACCGTGCCCGGCAAGGGCGAATATTCGATGATGAATGTGTTCGCCCGCTACGGCTACGACGTGTGGACCATGGACCACGACGGCTACGGCAATTCCGACAGCTCCGGCAACAATTCGGACATCGCCAGCGGGGTGGAGGATTTGAAGGTGGCGATGCCGGTGGTGACGCAGGAAACCGGCCAGCAAAGGATTCATTTTTACGGCACGTCGTCCGGCGGCATTCGCGCCGCGGCTTACGCCCAGGCGCAGCCGGATCGCGTCGACCGGCTGGTGCTCTCCGCCTTCACCTACAAGGGCGAAGGCGCCGCGGAGATCCAGCGGCGGCAGAAGAACATCGAGACGTTGCGCGCCAATCCGCGGCGCAGGCGCGACGCCAACATGATCCGCTCGATCTTCACCCGCGACGGGCATCCGGGCATTTACGATCCCGCCGTGCCCGAAGCGATCATCGCCGCCGAGATGAAGTTCGGCGACACCATTCCGAGCGGCACCTATCTCGACATGGCGGCGAACCTGCCGGTGGTCGATCCGACCAAGGTCATGGCGCCGGTGTTGATGGCGCGCGGCGAATGGGACGGCAATTCCACCAATGACGACCTGCTCGATTTCTTCCGCCAATTGCCGAACGGCGACCGCCAATTCGTCATCCTGCCGCAGACCGCGCACAGCGCTGGCTTCAGCAAGAACCGCGATTTGTTGTGGTACGCGATGAAGAACTTTTTGGCCGCGCCGGCACCGATGGCATCGTAGCGCGCGGCCATCCGAAGGAAACCCATGAAGCTCATTCAGGTGCAAAAACCGGGTCCGCCCGGCGTGATGCAATTGCTCGACGTGCCGATCCCGGAGCCGAAGCCGGGCGAAGTTTTGATCAAGGCGCGCGCCATCGGCGTCGGCATGCCCGATTGTCTGATCCGCGCCGGCACCTATAGCTGGATGCCGCCGCTGCCGGCGACGCCAGGCACCGAGCTCGCCGGCACCATCGAGAAGGTCGGATCCGGCGTGACGTCGCGCCAAGTTGGCCAGCGCGTCTACACCACCGCACGCGAGCGGCCGCATCGCGGCGGGCATTATGCTGATTATGTCGCGACGCCCGCGGAGGCGACTTTTCTGCTTCCCGATAACGTCGCGTTCGCTGCCGCGGCGGCGCTCGCCAATTATCAGGTCGCCTATCACATCTTCAACGATGCGCTGGCGTTGCGCCAAGGCCAAACCGTGCTGATCTACGCTGCCGCCGGTGGTATGGGCAACGCGCTGATCGACCTGGCCAAAGTTGCGCAGCTCACCGTGGTCGGCGTGGTCTCGAGCGAGGCCAAGGCGCGCTTCGCCCGGGAGCTTGGCGCCGATCACGTCATCGACCGTAAAAGCCAAAAGGTTGGCGACGCCGTCAACGCGTTCACGCATGGCCGCGGCGTCGATGCCATCATCGATCCGGTCGGCGGAGCGGGTATTCCCGGCAATCTCGCGCTGTTGGCGCCGTGCGGCACGCTGGTGGTCTATGGCGGGCTCGGCGGCAAAGCGGCGCTCGATCTGCAGACCACGATGCGGACGAGCAAGAATTCGCCGGCGATCCGGCAATTCTCCATCCACACTTGGGATCATCTGGTCGAGGAGCGCCGCGCCGGCATGCGCGCGCTGATCGACATGCTGGCGGCCGGAAAACTCAAGCCGCGCATTCTCGCCAAATTGCCGCTCGCCGAAGCGGCGCGCGCGCATGAGATGCTCGAGGGCGGCGAAGTGTTGGGCAAGTTGCTGCTGGTGCCGTGAAAACGTAGCCCGGATGAGCGAAGCGACATCCGGGAAAACGGTGACGCTTAAACCCCGCATATCGCTGCGCTCATGCGGCTACGCGACTATATCGGCAGCGCTTCCATCTCCTCGCCGACCGTCAGCGGGTGCGCCATGGTCTCGTGCAGCTTGTCGGCGTCGAGCTCGCCTTCCCAGCGGCTGATCACCACGGTGGCGACGCCGTTGCCGATGAGATTGGTCAGCGCCCGGCATTCGCTCATGAACTTGTCGATACCGAGGATGATGGCGATCGACTGGATCGGGATGTCCGGCACGATGGCGAGCGTGGCGGCGAGCGTGACAAAGCCGGCGCCGGTGACGCCGGACGCGCCTTTCGAGGTGAGCATGGCGATCACCAGGATGCTCATCTCCTGGCCGAAGGTGAGCGGCGTGTTGGTGGCCTGCGCCAGGAACAGCGTCGCCAAGGTCATATAGATGTTGGTGCCGTCGAGATTGAAGCTATAGCCGGTCGGGATCACGAGCCCCACGACCGATTTCGAGGCGCCGAGCCGCTCCATTTTCTGGATCATGTGCGGCAGCACGGTCTCCGACGAACTGGTGCCGAGCACGATCAACAGCTCGTCCTTGATGTAGCCGATGAAGCGCAGGATCGAGAAGCCGGCGAAATGGGCGATGGTGCCGAGCACGCACAGCACGAACAATAAGCTGGTCAGGTAGAACGTCCCGATCAGTTGCAAGAGGTTGACCAGCGAACCGAGCCCATAAGCGCCGATGGTGAACGCCATGGCGCCGAACGCGCCGATCGGCGCCACGCGCACGATGATACGGATGATGCCGAAGAACATCTTTGCGGCGGAATCGATCGCGTAGTTGATCTTCTCGCCGACCGCGCCCAACCGCGCGATCACGAAGCCGGAGAGAATCGACACCAGCAGCACTTGCAGGATGTCGCCGCGGGCCAGCGCGCCGAAGAAGCTGTCGGGGATGATCCCCAACAAATGGCCGACGACGCCTTCCTGCTTGGCCGCGGTGACGTAACTCGCCACCGCCTTGGGATCGAGCGTCGCCGGATCGATGTCGAAGCCCTTGCCGGGCTGCAGCACCTCGCCGACAATCAGCCCGATGGCGAGTGCGATGGTGGAAACGGCTTCGAAATAGAACAGCGTCTTGATGCCGACGCGGCCGACCTTGCTGAGATCGCGCATCGAGCCGATGCCGTGCACCACGGTGCAGAAGATCACCGGCGCGATCATCATCTTGATCAGCGCGATGAAGGCGTCGCCGAGCGGCTTCATCGCCACGCCGGTCTTGGGAAAGTAATATCCGAGCGCGATGCCGAGCGCGATGGCGATCAGCACCTGGATGTACAGCACGGTGTACCAGGGACGCCGCTTCGGCGCGGCAACGGTACTCGACATGGGATGGCCCCTTTGCGTTTCCTTCTCCGGCTTCAGCTTAGCAGCTTGGTTCAGGCGCGGAAGAACTGCCGCAGCTCGTTGTAGGTCTCCTCCGGCGCTTCTTCCGAGAGATAATGTCCGCACGGCAGCGCCTTGGCGCCGCGGATGTCGGCGGCGTAGCGCTGCCAGATTTCGCTCGGGCTCGGCTTGGAATTGCGGCCGACGCCTCCGGTCGCGCCCCACAGCAGCAGCACCGGGCAGGCGATCTTGCGGCCGGCCTCAAAATCTTTCGTATCCATGTCGAAATCGATGCCGGCGCAGGCGCGATAATCCTCGCACATGGCATGCACCGTCGCCGGATCGCGGAAATAGCGCTTGTACTCGGCGATCGCCGCCGGATCGAAGAAGCTCAACCCCTGTTTGGTCTTCGACAGCTTCTTCTCGATGAAGAAATCCGGGTCCGCGCTCATCAGGTGCTCGGGGAACGGCGTGGGCTGGATCATGAAGAACCAGTGCCACGAAAAGGTCGCCCAGGCCTTGTTGGGGTGATTGAACACGTGATGCTGCGGAACGATGTCGAGGATGGCGGCGCGCAACACCTTGTCGGGATGATCGAGGCACATGCGGTGCAGCACGCGGGCGCCGCGGTCGTGGCCGGCGGCGAAGAATTTGTCGTGGCCGAGCGCCGCCATCACCTCGATCTGGTCCTGCGCCATGGCGCGGAACGAATAGTTTTCGTGGTTGTCGCCGCCCGGCGGTTTTTCGGAATCGCCATAGCCGCGCAGATCGGTGGCGACCACGGTGAAGTCCTTAGCCAGCTTTGGCGCAAATTTCTGCCAGGACAAATGGCTGAACGGATTGCCGTGCATGAGCAGAAGCGGCGGCCCGCTGCCGCCATGCACGGTGACGATGCGCGCGCCGGAGGTTTTGATCTCGGTGCGGGTAAAGTCTTCGGAGAACATCTACTCTCCTCTCGTCATTCCGGGGCCGCGCGTAGCGCGGAGCCCGGAATCCATAGCCACAGTTCTACGAACAATTGCGCGACTGAGCGAGAGCCTCCCTGGCGGTGAGTATGGATTCCGGGCCTGCGGGCGGAGCCTGTCATCGGGCCGGCCACTTCGGGCCGGACCCGTTGGCCCGCATCCCGGAATGACGGCTAGGAAAGCCCGCGCTAAGCTCTGCGCAAAGATCAGCCAAGGCAGGGATCGTCATGCGTCTGCACCGTATCCTTACGTCTCTTGCCGGCGTAATCGTGATGCTGGCGGTTGTCGCAGCCGCACATGAATCCCACGCCCAATCCAATCAAACGTCCAACACGGGGAGTACGATGCCGTCCGATATCGATCCAAAATCCGGATTCCGCCTGCCGTTGCCGAAGCGCGAAGATTTGGACGACGTCGGCAAGCGCGCCTACGACCGCGCCGCGGCGCCCGGAAAGTCGCTGGTCGGCTTGCGCGGGCCGGGCGGCATTACGCTGTACAGCACCAAGACGGTCGAGGCGCGCGCCCAGTTCAGCAATCATCTGCGCTTTGACGTTTTTCCGCCGAACATCCGCGAGGTGGCGATCCTCGCCGTCGCCCGCGAAATGGACAGCCAGTTCGAATGGGCCGCGCACGAGCCGGAAGCCTTGAAAGAAGGCGTGCCGGCCGACGTTGTCGACGTCATCAAGCGTCGCTTGAGCACGCAAGGCCTGGACGAGACTTACGCGGCGATCATCGAGCTCGGTCGGCAGACCTTTGGCGACCACAAAGTCACGTCGGAATGTTTTGCGCGGGTCAAGAAACTGTTCCCGCCGACAAAGCTGGTCGAGCTCGTCATGCTGATGGGCAACTACGCCGCGACCGCGGCATTGTTGACGGCGTTCGACATGCAATTGCCCGAAGGTCAGAAGCCGCTGTTGCCGGTAGCGGAGGACAGACGACGGACGACAGACGACAGATGAAGAAGAACAGCGAGGCGAGCAACATTCCGTCCTCTGTCGTCCGTCCTCCGTCGTCCACAACTCAGCGCTTCCTCTTCTCCAACCCCAACTCCCCCCACCGCTTCATCACCGCGTCGATATCCTTCTGCTCCGGCCGCACCGTCGGCGGGAAGCGGGCGCCGCCGAGATCGGGGTCGGGGTCGTAATCGAGATTGATGGTGGCGTCGATCAAGACGCGGTTCCATTTGCCGGTGCCGAATTGCGCCACGTTGCGGTCGCGCTTGCGCACCGACGGATCGAGCCCGGCGCCGAAGGTCGAGGGCATGATGACGATGTCGTCCTCGCCGGCATTGACCCTGAACGCGATCGCCCAATCCACCGCGGCATAATCGTGGATGTCGATGTCGTCGTCGACCACGGTGACATGCTTATAGCGCACATGCGCCGCCGACGAGCCCCACAGCGCGTTCGCCACCTGCTTGGCGACGCCGCGATAGCTTTGCTTGACCTGCACCAGCGTATTCACCCCGGCCTGCACCGGCGGGCACCACACGTCGGTGATGCCCGGCACGCCGGCGCGATCCAGCACGTTCCACGCCGTCGCCGCGCGCATCACCGACGAGGTGACGCTGTTCTCCGAATAGCTGCCCGGCATGGTGCCCTCGATGGTGCCGCGCAGGATCGGATTCTTGCGGTGGGTGATGCAGGTGACGCGGATCGCCGATTTCGGCGAGCGGTCGCCGGCGATGTAGCCGGTGAACTCGGCGTAAGGCCCTTCCGGCAAAAAGGTCGCCGGATCGAAACTCATGAAACCTTCGATGACGATCTCGGCGCTGGCCGGCACGTAAAGATCGACGGTCTCGCATTTGACGAGTTCCACCGGCGCGCCGCGGATGGCGCCGACCACGTCGTATTCGCACAGGTTTTTCGGCACCGGCGCGCCGCCGACGAAATCGAGCGACGGCTCCCAGCCGATGGCGACCGCGATCGGCATTTCGGTGTGGCCGAGTTGCTGCCAGGCGGTGGCGTGATGGCCGATATGCTGCGCCCGCCAGGTCAGCATCGGGATCGTGTTTTTTCCCGCCACCATGCCGCGATAGACGCCGACATTCATGACGTTGGTGTTCGGGTCTTTGGTGACGACGCCGCCGTAAGTGAGAATGTAGCGGCCGCCGTCGGCGCGATTCCATTGCGGCGTCGGGAAATCGTTCAAGTCCACGTCGTCGCCTTTGACGATGTTCTCCTTGACCGGCCCGGTCTTGACGATTGTCGGCGGGATCGCGCCGGTGAGGATGGTGCGGCCGAGCTGGACCAGCTCGCGCGGATGGGTGTCGGGCGGCAGCCCCAGCATCATGGCGATGCGCCGGTAGCTCGACAGCGCGCCGGCAAACACCTGCCGGCAGCGCGCGTTCTCGCCGTAGTCGCGGATCTTATTGAACAGCAGCGCCGGCCCGGTGCCGGGACCTTGGGCGAGGCGCGCCACGGTGCCAAGCTCGATATTCCAATCGACCTCGGCATCGATCGCCTGCAACTCGCCGGCGCCATCGAGCACCTGCATCCAGCCGCGCAGATCGCCGAAGGCAACGGGTTTGCGTTCTACCGTCATGGCTTATTCTCGGCTCACGTTGCGCCGTTCTTCGCTGCCGGCATCGGCCTTGTCAAATCCGGGCGCCGTGACGTGCGGGCGCTGTTCCCCACCTTCCCCTGGAGGGGGAAGGTCGCCGCGCGAAGCGCGGCGGGTTGGGGTGAAAGCGCGCACAAGCGCGCTGCGATTCCCTGCATCGCCGCGCACCCCACCCCGCGCACCTGCGGTACGCGACCCTCCCCCTGCAGGGGAGGGTGAAACGAGCGATCCCGTCCTCGCAACGCGATCCGCGTCGGAGTTACGTGTCGGGCGAGATGCGAATTGAGAGAAGTTCTCTTCCCTGTCACTCACTCGCCACTTGCTTTTGTCTTCCCTCAAATAAGAAGGGAAGGCGGAACGCCGGCAAACGCTGGGTACCACCGCCGCATCTTGCGATGCGGCGCGCGCCCTTTTGGAGCGCGCACGCCTGACGGCGTTCCACCACGGCTCTCACCTCAGGGAATTATTCCATCCCAAAGGCTCGGCTCAGGCCAGGCTTCCTGGGACGCGGTCCGAACGGGCGTTACCCGCCTTCGCCTGTCCCAGTCCAGGGAGCACCTCCCGCCCCGGTCATCGTGCCGGGGGACTGATACCCAAACCGCCCGGGAGCAGCCTGCAAAGCCGCCCGCGAGCACCGCACCCGCTCCACCTCACGGCATGCCTCCGGTAGGCGTCCCTTGGTGAGCGGGATTTCGCTTCGTAACACAAGTAGAGACGATTGTCAAGAAAATGTCACTTATATGTTGACAACATAGGATCATTAGCCTATAAATCGCAAATAATAGGACGAAAATGATTCCCAGAATTTGGCGTCTCAGTGAAAACACCGGCGATGACAATCTCGGCCTCTCCTGCACCGAGCAAGGCTTGATGCTTGGCCGCACGCCGCTGATCGAGCGGCGCGACGGACGCTTTGTCGCGCGCGCGCGATCCGAAATCGAATAGCTGTTGAGCTGTGCCTTTCAATCAAATGTCGTCGTTGACCGGCTCATGCCTGGGCTCGCAACAGTGGCCGCTGCCTTGAACGCCAACGATCAAGCCTTGGCGCGGATCGCCGCGGTGCATCTGCGCATTCCCGATCTGCCCAATCAGGCCGCGCGTGACGCCATGGAAGCGGCGGATGTTCTCATCAAGTCGGCCGATTGGAATCCGGCGCTGCATCCGCGCGCCGGCACGCCGCCAAATCCCGGCTGGTTTGCGCCGACGGACGGCGCCGGCAGCGAATCATTTTCAACACGAACGGCGCAAAACGACGATCCGACGCATCGCTCGGATGCCTCGCCAAACGCCGGCGAAGATCGGGTCAGGTTGCGGCCCGGACCGCAGCGCGTCGACGAGCTCGCCGACTTCATTGAATGGATCGCCAACGCCAAGCCGGAAGATGAGCAGGCGATAAGAGCTGAGATCAAACGCTATTTCTACGATGTCGGCGACCAAGGTAGCGCCGCAGCGCTCAATAGTGCCCTGACAGTTCTGCTCAGGCCCGGCATCACAAAGGAAGATCGACAGCGAATTCTCGATCGTCAACTCGATATTTTTGCTCGCGCCGATCCTGGCGCTTACGCACAAACCCGAGATTGGGCGACCGGCGCGGCACTTCTGGCAGGCGGCATGCCGCCGGTCGCTGCTGGCGAGGCCGCAGCGGCAGAGCAGGCCTCGGAGGCGTGGACCTATGGCTGGGCCCGGCGAGGACAATATTTCGATCAGCTGCTCCGTGATGGATCGCTGCCTCCGTTGTTTCGAACCATCGACAACTTTACCGACGGTGTCGCAACCAGCATCAAATCTATCGACCTCAATGCCGCCACTTACCAAGATGCCGCACGTCTCACATACAGGCTCAATCAATATGTCGATGACCTGGGGGACTACGCGGGTGGTAGATTGTTAGCGACAATAGTTAGGTTGCCGGACATCAGCGATCGGGTGTTGAATTTGGTAGTGCCGAAGGGTGCGACGACGGAAGTACAACGTGTCGCCATCGAAGCAGCGCAGGCAAGAGCGTTGGTTACGAACCGCTATCCGGTGAAAATCATCATCACGCCATTGTAGGCTCGTATCATGCTATTTAGCTCTTACTTGAGAAACGGCGTCGTCTATGTGCCGACCGTCGTAAAGTTACAGACGGGAGCCTATGTGGATGTCGAACCAGTTGCGGTTGCGGCGGTGTCAGATACCGAAGGTCTGCGACGCGCATTCTTGGACGCAATCGCCCGGAAAAACGCTGTCGTCCCGCCGCCACCCAAGGATAAGTGGCCGCCGCCCGTTCTGTTGAAATATGCCGGCGTCAAGACATGGTCGGCCTTCGCCCGCGGCGCGGCAACCTGGAGTATCGACGAATCGGACGGCAATTTCCAAATCATTGGCTATCGAGACCATCCCGACGGATATTGGGCGCCGGACCGCGAGAAAAAAATCGACTTTCCACCCGGATCGAGAGTTGAAGTGGTGATCGATCGCATGATCGCGGTCCTACAGGATGCAGCGAGGCAGCAAGCGTCGGCCGGATGAGCGCGAGCTAGGATTTCTTGATTCGCACGCCCGGCGCGTCGCCGTTGGTGAACTCGACGCCGGCCTTTTCGAAAGCGGCCTGGATTGCGTCCAGCGTTCGCGGCTTCAATTCCTCGCCGGCTTCCAGCCGGGTAATCGTGCCCGTGGCCACTTTGGCCATCGCAGCAAGCTCCAGCACTCCAATGCGGAGCGCCGCTCTTGCCATCCGGCACTGGGTTGCAGTAATTGTCATCGTATGTCGTTTTTATCTTGACATGACGAAAAAGATAGCCTACGTTAGCGCACATTGCCGGATTCGGGGGAGATTCGCCATGCCCGCGCAAAAGCGCGCCGGCAAACGCCTGCGCGTGTCCAACGCCACCACGCGCAAGCTCACGGCACTTTGCCTCGACATGGAGGACAAGCTCGACCGGGCAACCGACGCCGCCCGCGCGCTGCATCTCATGGGTCATGGCCTAAAACTGTCCGCCGTCGACGCGGAAGAAAGCAGCGCGATCGCCGCCGTCGCCTGGATCGCCTGCGAACGGCTCGACACGTTGCGGCGGGCTTGGCGGAATTTGTGCAAGTTCACGTTGGGGGAGCGATAAGGTCGGCGAGCAATCACCCTTGTCCAGCCGATCTTGACAACCTACTTCGCCCTCAGCGCGCCAAATTGACTGGCCAAAGTTAAGAGATGTCAGAATCGATTCGCCCTCATCAGGCTAGCACTCCATGGATCGTTCCCATGCGAGTGCCCCCAACAACGGAGTCGCTCGCGGGGCGTCGCGTGTCGAAATGGAGTCTGCCGTATCGGCCGTTAAGTTTAGTTGGGAGTACGATTGTTCTGAAGGCGTCCGAATTCTTACCTTCTGTATACAACTCTGGCACCCATTCGGCTTTGGAGCAAATAGCGCGAGGAATTGACTATGCCTGCGAGGAGCTTGGGCTGGATTTCGATAAGCATCTAAACTGGAAAGTACCCTTGGAGGAAATCGGAGATGGTGAGGTCACCAGCGAGTTTTTCCGTTCCGGCGCATTGATCGTTGGATCGCTGGTGACGTTTACGGATGTGCTGGCCGGCCTTCTGGTTTGGACTATGGATTTTGACAAATACGCTGCCGAGGAATCCATCGCAATTAACGTTGAGAACTCCCTAGAACGGTTGCGAGCGAACGAAGATATTCGCGGCAGATGGGAGTACTTCTTTCTCAGATTCGCAGGCTTAGCCTTCAAGGGGGCACCGGAAGAGCCTGCCCTCAATGACAATCAGACAACAACCAAATTCCAACTTACCTCAGCCATAGAAGTTTTTGTTTTGGCTCGGGAATATGCGCATCATTTGCTACGACATGATGGTTCCGCGCTAAGATTGCTAGTAGGATCGCACGGCGATGCATTTCGTAGAGAATTTGAAGCCGACGAATTTGCCTTGAAGATCGGAAGCTTGTTAGGCGCGCGCGGCTTTTCAGGACATTTCTCAGCGATCAGAAATACGTGGATGGAGTCCGGAGCGGGTGCAGTCGCTGTCCTCAGAGGCATAGAAATCGTAAGGCGCGTCCGGGAAACTCTACAAACTGGAGCACATTCGGATGAAAACTCCCGGTCAAGCGTTCCTCACGGTGATCGGTTGACTGCATTCGAGAAATGGGCATCGCTCGTAGCAAATCCTTTAGCAACTCAATTCTTACGACAACGTAGTTTTGTTGGTCGCCTCCTACCTGACATATACAATCAACAGTCAATCCGATTTCCAGCGGCATACCGAGCAGGATACCGACCGAAGCACGCCGAGTTACACAAAGCGGCCATTGAGTCGGCAAGGGCGGGCGTCGCCGATGCAGGTCTTGTCGAAATTCTCTGCAAAGGTGAGGTTGTTGACCTTAGTCAGAGCAAAGCCGCGGCATCACTTGGCGTTTTGCCGTCTGCAAAGAATGCCCGTAGTCCAAAAGATATTGCCGCGCATCTAAAGTTATCCACAGCTGGCGCGAGCGCGGCGCACGTTCGTGATTATCTGGACCACAGAAAGGACAGCAGTATCACAGACCTTGCTAATCACTTGGTCGCTAGTCGTATTGGTGTAACTGAACCAAACGTCTCGAACGCGATAGCGGAGCGCTTGCGACTTAATAAGCAGAACGATTTTAGAAGTGGCTTCGAAGAACTTACTGAAATCTACTCTTACTGGATCGAAAGCACATGTGAAAAGTTGGCGCTGCCGCTGCATGGTGGCGTCGCCTGTGGAGTCGTGTGGAGCCCGACGTTTGAGCCACTGCAGCAAAATTTCTTTAATTCAGATGTTAGCAGGATTGAGATTCCAGAATGGACATTCATGCTGTGCCACTTTTTTGCAAAATTACTTGCACGGGCCGCTAAAATCACCGTTGAGGGGGGACAGCTCGCAGTATTGATTGATGCCCCAACCGTAGTTACGAAAATTCGCTCCAGCGTCAAACTTAGAAAATATGCTGCTGGATTTCTTACCTCTTTCGCAACGGGAGATCGGCGAGCATATACCCCAATGAGGAAGGTTACTGGTAAAATTAAAACCGTTTATTGGCACCTCTTGACCGCCAGCGAAGTCTTTGTGCTCGCACACGAATACGCACATCATATCCTGGAGCATAAGTGTGGCGGATCGGCGAGTGTTGATGACGCATCTGATGAATTGATGAAGGTGCAAGAGTTGGCTGCCGACCTAGTAGCTGCGCGCATCGCTGCGCACATCGGCGTTGACCTAAAAAGCCCGCATGCCCATCTCGGCGGGGGAGCAGTGCTCGCACTAATGGCAGTAGATATACTGAGACGTGCAAAATCTGTACTCTCTACAGGGATGGAACAGCCGTTTGTTTCAAATACCCATCCAACGCTAAAAGAGCGGTTGCTGAACCTTGCTTTGCTTCGTTACGATCCGCGTAATGAAAAAGCTGCTGAGAACACGCGAAACAATTTTGAGCGGATCATGGAGGAAATTTGGACACTCGTCCTACCGGATTTGCAGCAAATGCATGCCCGAGGGATTCGGCCGCTTTCCAGGATTCCTGACGATTTGCGGTGGCTTAGATTTAGCGCCGCTTCAGAATTGCCATTGTAGACGTTTTTTCTGACGAGCCCCGCGTCAGACGCTAGGCCGGCATGTTCACTTGGGCTGTTCTGCTATACTCTCGCACAGCCGTACCGCGCCCGACATAGTCATCGACCAAGGAAAACATGATGAGCAACGGTAGTACGCTTTCGCTCCCTGAAATCGAGGATCGCATCGCCATTGTTCGTGACAATATCCGGCAGCTGATCGAGCAGGCCGCGGCGTTTTCGGGCGCCGAGGATGAGGAGCGCAACGCGGACCGTCTGGCGCAGCAGAATGAAGAGCTGGAAACTCTGATCAAGCAACGGGATGCGTTGCTGAAGAAGAAGAAATAACGCCGACGCGCGTCAAACACTTACCCCCACCCGCTTCGCTTCGCTCGCGTCCTCCCCCGTAAACGGGGGAGGAAAAAGGTGTTCATTCCGCCTTCGGGCTACTCAGTAAACCGCTCCGCGGTCTCAGAGCGATCGGTCGCGACGGGAATTCGGTAGACCACTTCGTCCAAAACGACGCCGCTGGATTTGCGCAGCTTACGCTCGCCCGAAATGATGCCGCGCAAGCTTTCGGCGAGGCGGCGGCTTGGACGATTTTGCTTGGCAACCGGATAGATCAAGGCCGTGGCGCCGATATGCGCGGGCGCCCATTTTGCGATTGCTCCGATGGCTTCGCGGCCATAGCCGAGGCAATGGGCGGTTTCCTTGAGCCAAATTCCAACCTCAGGCTCGGCGCTGCCGATGCGGTGGATGCCGGCGACGCCGAGGAATTCGTCGGTCGACGTCAGCCGAATGACGAGAGACAGGTCGGTCCCGGCCGTCGTGCGCGCAAGCCATTGGCGCCAAACCTCGGCGAAGGCCGCTAGCGACGGTGACGGGTCCCAGGACATAAAGCGGGTTATCGCCGGGCTGACCGCGGCAAAGATTTCCGGCGCATCGGCCGGAGTAAATGCGTGCAGCGCGAGGCGGTTTGCGAAGAGCGCGATGCTGGTGAGATCGGACTCGGCGCTCATTGATTGACCCGGAAGGTTCTTCACTCCTCCCCCGCTTGCGGGGGAGGGTAGGGAGGGGGCTTGCGGCAGTGAGGCTTGCCCAGGTGATGAAGACTGACCCCCTCTGCCGTCGCTTCGCTCGGCATCTCCCCCGCAAGCGGGGGAGAGCTGTTATTCCGCCTTCAGCCCGGCGTCCTTGATCACCTTGCCCCACTTGTCCATTTCGCCCCTGAAGAACGCCGTGCATTCCTCCGGCGAATTGCCGATGCCCACATAGGCCATGGCGGCGAGCTTGTCTTTGACGTCGGGGGCGCCGAGGCTCTTGACGATCATGTCGTGCAGCTTGGCGGTAATGTCCTTGGGCGTGCCGGCCGGCACCACCACGGCGGTCCAGGTGGCGCCCTCGACTTCGGGGAAGCCTGCCTCCGCCATGGTCGGAATGTCCGGCAAGGTCGGCGATCGCGTCTTGCCGGTCACGGCGAGCGCGCGCAGATCGCCGTTCTTGATCAGCGGCACGGCGGGCGCCATGGCGCCGAACGAGATCGGCGTGTGATTGCCGACGGTGGCTTCAACCGCCGGCCCGCCGCCGCCGAACGGCACATGGACGAGGTCGAGGTTAAGCGCATGCACGAACAGCGCGCCGGTGAGCTGCGGCGGCGTGCCGGTGCCCGGCGAGGCGTAGCTCTCCTTGCCGGGATTGGCTTTGATCCACTCCACCAGCTCCTTGACGGTCTTGGCCGGCACCGAGGGATGGACGGCGAGCACCACCGGCGTCGCGGCGGCGAGCGTGACCGCGTCGAAATCTTTCAAGGTATCGAAGCCGGGGTGCGCGAACAGGAACAGGTTGTTGGTGATGTTGCCGCCGGTCACCAGGATCGTATAGCCGTCGGGCGCCGACTGTGCCGCTTTCACCGTGCCGACATTGCCGCCGGCGCCGGAAATATTCTCGACGAAAAAATTCTTGCCGGTCTGGGCGGCGAGTTGCTGGGCGATCAGCCGCGCCACCAGATCGGTCGGGCCGCCGGGCGCGAAGCCGACGATGACTTTTACCGGCCGCTGCGGCCAGGTGTCGGCAGCGGTTCCAGTCGCGGCACCGGCGAGGCTCGCTGCAAGCAAGCAGGACGCTAAAGCAAAACGCTTTCTCATGATGGTCTATCCCCGGGAAACCGGCGCGGAGCCGAGCGCCTGGATCCGATTATGGCAGTGCCGATACGGCGTTCCTAGGCATTCGCGCCGTTTTCGCGGACAAAACGGCCTTTTTGCAAGTGTACGGAGCCGCCGGGTGCCCGATTTACGACTTATTCTTAGTCGCTAATTAACCTGCTTGGGACCTGTGTCGACCGTCGGGGGACGACTCGCACAATGAAAATCCTGCAGTGCGCCTGCATTCTGGGCGCCGTTGCTGCACTTTATTCGGTGGCGCAGCGCGCGACGGTGCGCGAGCCTTCGCTTGCCTCTGGCGAGACGCTGGCGCTTGCCGTGCTGGATAACGCGCACGCCAATCTGGAGCGGGCTTTTGCCGCGTTCCCGCTCGCCGCCGCCGATCCCATGCCGGTGTCCGCCTTGCGCGCAACTCAGGTCGCCTCCGCCGATCCGACGCCGGTCGGTTCCTTGGGCGCAACGCGGGTTGCTTCCGTGCGCACCAAACCAATCGTGACCGCAAGCGCAACTCCCGAAATCCCGACGGTGCTCGCTTTCGACGAGCCGCGGCCGAATGCCTATTTCGATCCGGCGCCGATCGGTCCGGCCAATCCGATCGTCCTCGCCTCGCTTGGTCTGATACCGGTCTCTCACGTGGACCTGGCAACCGCGGAGCCGCCGAAGAACGACTTCCACTATCTGGCCTATTACGCCTATTCGGAAACGCCGCCGCCGGAGAAACCGGCGGACACGGTGCTCAATTCGCTCCAGGACATTCCGGTCGGCACGCCGATCGAGGAGATCAGGCACGCGGCCGACGCCTTCGGCCTGGATTTCGGCTACATGAAAGCCGTCGCCAAGATCGAATCCGATTTCGATCCCAAGCAACGCACCGGCTCCTATGTGGGGCTCTATCAGCTGAGCAAATACGAATTCAACCGCTACGGCGACGGCGACATTTTAAGCCCGCGCGACAATGCCATCGCGGCCGCCTACAAGATCATCGTCGAGGCCGAGCTGTTCGAACTGCGCACCCACAAGAAACCGACCTTGAGCGATCTCTATTTGATCCATCAGCAGGGCATCCAGGGCGCCGAGGAGCACGTCAGCCATCCGGAGCGGGTCGCCTGGCAATCCATGTGCGCCACCGAAGAAGGCCAGCAGAAGGGCGAAAAGTGGTGCAAGCGCGCGATCTGGCAGAACACGCTGCCGGCCATCAAGAAGATCTGGAAATCGGTGGATAATCTCACCTCGGCCGCGTTCGTCGGCATGTGGGAGCAGCGGGTCGCCGACCTCTACGCGCGCTATTCCCATACGGCCGACGCGGCGCCGGCGAAGTAGTTCACCTCTCCCCGCTGTGCGGGGAGAGCGTAGGCGTCCTGCGGACGCCGTTCTTCCTAAAGTAAAGAACGCCGATCCGAAGGATCGGCTATGTGAGCGGAGCGAAGGAGGGTGAGGGGGCCTCTCCGCGATTCTGAGCTCAGCGGATCGAGCAGTGGCGCCGCAGACGTCCCCTCAAATCTAAACCCAGCGGATAGGCCCCCTCATCCCACCCTTCTCCCCGCACGCGGGGAGAAGGAGGAGCGAGCGGCTCAATCCAGGCGCTCCACCACGGCAAGCCGCGTGATCTCGTGGTTCTTGTAGGCCTGCAGGAACGCACCGTAATCCCTGAACGACACGCAGCCGTTGGAATCGCCGTTCGGGCCGAGCATGTAGCTGTGCGCGAGCAGGCCGTCGCGGCCGAGCGCCTGGGACTCGTCCTCGGGGATCAGCCGCAATGCCTCGACGCCGTGGAACAAGGCTTCGCGCGGCTGCAGATCGTAGACCGCGGGCGGCGTGACGCCGCGCATCTTGACGTCGGCGTGGCGCGGATCGTCGAGCAGAGTGCCGAGGCCGGAATGCGCTTCGAGCGCGGTGCCGTCGGGCAGGTAAACCTTGTGGGCGGTGATGTCGTAAACCGCGGTGGAGCGGTCATAGAGACCCAAGGCCGGGTTGTGTCCGCTGCCCAGGCTGCCGGTCTCGGCGCCCGCATAGGCCAGCGTCAGGGCAGAAGCCGGCTTGCCGAAAAGCTTCTCCCAGATCGAGCGCGTGTCGGCGACCGCGTCGGCCACGACGCGGTGCGCGCCATCGCGCAGTGCGGCGGTGCGGCTAAGCGGCGCGGGCTGCGGCAGCGGCACGGCGTCTGGCGCGATCCGGGCATCCCGCACCGGCACCGATTTGTCATCCCGCGCGGCCTCGATCGCGGCTTGCGCCGGCGCCGTTGCCGCCTCTACCGACCAGCCGCGCGGTTGCACGGGCGCGTTCGCGGCGAATGATTGCGCGGCAGAGCCCATGGTAAAGCGAGCATCGAATAACGGGGCGTCGCTTTTCGAAACTTGCCGCGACCCACGTAGCGGACTTGGTGCCGTGACCACGAGCTTGTCGCTGCGCGGGGCGGTATGCTCGATGGCATCGAAAATGGTGCCGGAGAGGTCGATCGCGCCGGCGCGCGGGCCGGCAAGATTGACGGCCAGCGTCCAGCTGCACGCGAACGCCACACAGGCCATGGCCGCGCTGCCCATCAGCCGTTGTGGGCGGTCGCTCCGTAGGCCAAGTGTCTGAACGTCCCCCGACGTATAACGCGACGCAGTAACGAAACTCATTCCCCCGTCCACATTTCAGATCGCTTCTCCGCCAATATCGTGACGACGTGGCAAGGCCGAGAAGCGAAGAGAGCGCGCCTCTCCCCCGACGAAGATTGCGCGCGGTAGGCCGCAGAGCTACGCAATGATTGCGGCAATTTTTGTAAAATGCGCGGCACGAAATCTCAATTTCGCCACAGAACTTAACCGCGCCAATGGCGCCGCCAAGCGTTCAGCTTTGCCTCATTTACCAAACCGCTCGCTCGGCGGCGCGATCTCGGTGACCAGGTCGCGGATGAGCTTCTTGTTCGGCAGCGGGGTGAGCGTCATGGCGCGCGGCTCCAGCCGGGCGGTGCAGGCATAGACGGTGTCGCCGTCGAGCTGAATCATGCATTCCTTGCAGGCATTGGCGTTGATGCAGGAGAAGCGCACCGCCAGCGACGGGTCCTTGTTGATGCGCAGCCAGCGCAGGCCGTCGAGCACCGATTGGCCGGGCTCGAAGGGGACTTCGTAGGCTTGCCATTGTCCGGCGTCGCGCGCGCTGCCGCGCCAGATTTTCAGGGTCGCGACCTGCTTGGCATCCTTCATGACGCGAGCGCCTTTGCCGCGGCCGGCGCGCCGGAAATTTTCAGCGCGCCGTCGCGCCATTGCACGTGCTGATGCACCTGCCATTGCGGCAGCATTTTCGGGAAATCTTCGCGCTGATGCGCGCCGCGGCTTTCGTTGCGTGCCAGTGCCGTCGCGGCAACGGCGTGGGCGACGCTGAGCATGTTGCGCAGGTCGAACCAGTCGAGGCGTTGCAGATCGAAGGCGGCGGCGTGGCCCGATGGGTGTTCGCCAAGCTCGGCCGCGAGCCCGGCAATCTCGTTGAGCGCCGTGCCGAGCTTCGCGCCGGTGCGGAACGGGCCGACGTGATCGGCCATGGTGGCTTGCAGATGCGCGACCATGGCGGCGGTATTTTGGCAAGGTTCCGTTGTCGCGTCAGCGCGTATCAGATCAAGCGTCGCGGCAGTGTCTTGCGGCTTGAGCGTTGGTCGCGCCATGCGTTTCGCGCGTTCGGCGGCACTCTTCCCGGCGCGGCGGCCGAAAACCAAGGCCTCGGTGATGGCGTTGCCGGAAAGGCGATTGGCGCCGTTGGCGCCGCCGACCACTTCGCCGGCTGCGTACAAACCGGACACGTCGGTGGTCATGCTGGCGTCGGCCTTCACGCCGCCCATGTGATAATGCGCGATCGGCGCCACTTCGACGGGCATGCGGGTGAGATCGATATGGTTTTCAGCGAGCCGGTCGATCACCGGGCCGAACGCCGCGCGCAGCGCCTCAGCCGAGCAATGCTCGAAAGACAGATACGCGCCGCCATGCGGCGAGCCGCGCCCGGCCTCGACTTCCTTGATGATGGCGTAGGTGGCGAGATCGCGGGTGAGCACGTATTTGCCGTCTTCGTCGGAGCCGTAGCGCGAGGTGAACTCTTCCATGCGGCCGTTGAGGAGGCGGCCGCCGAGCTTGTAGCGGAACGGATCCCACATGATCGGGTCCATGCCGACGAGCCGCGGCGCCAAATGCCCGATCGGAAAGAACTGCACGAATTCCATGTCGATCAGCGTCGCGCCGGCGCGCAGCGCCAGCGCATAGCCGTCGCCGCCCATATTGGCCGAGGCGCTGTTGCGGCGGTAAAGCCGCGTCAAGCCGCCGGTCGCCAGCACCGTGGCCTTGGCGGCGATGATCACCGGCGCGCCGGTGCCGAGATGATAGGCCACCGCGCCGGTGACCTCGCCGTCGCTGGTGACGAGATCGACGATGCAAAGATCGCCGGCTTTGCGGATCGCCGGATTGCGCGCCATCGCCGTGCGCAAGGTCTTCGAGACTGCAGGCCCCGTGTTGATGAAATCCACATAGACGCAGCGCGGCCGGTCATGGCCCGGCGCCGTGGTGGCGGTGATGTGGCCGTCCTTGCGCGCCCAGCCGACCCCCCAATGATCCAGCTCGCGGATGCAGTCCGGCGCGTCCTCGCAGAGCAGTTGCGCCAGTTTTTGGTCGCACAGTCCGCGGCCGGCGGCGATGGTGTCGGCATAATGATGCTGCCAATCGTCGGGCGTCTCCTCGCCGAGCGCGCACGCCACCGTCATCTGCGCCATCACGGTGGCGCCGCCGCGTCCGATCAGGCTGCGATCGGCGAGCAGCACATGCGCGCCGTTGCGCGCCGCCTCGATCGCCGCATACATGCCCGCGGCGCCGGAGCCGATGACCAGCACGTCGGTGTCGATGGCGATGGGATCTAACTTCATGCCGGCCACACTACTTCGTCACGGCCGGGCTTGTCGCGGGTGCCTTCCTTCACCTCTCCCCAGAGGGGAGAGGTCGAGTAAGCGAAGCGAACGAGGGTGAGGGGGTTCGGAAACTTCGGTTTTTCTCAGACGTCCGAACCCCCTCACCCCAACCCTCTCCCCTCTGGGGAGAGGGAGTTCGTATGCGCAAGCCCGGTTCATGCGACGGCTGGAAAGCTCATGGCGCCGGCGTCGTCTGGGTCGCGAATGCGGCGGCGAGCTTTGCGGCGAATTGCCGTTCCATCTCCTTCGCCTTGGAGCGCAGCACCGGCTGGCCGAGGCTGCCGAGCTTGCCGGTGAGCGCGGCCTCGACTTCGTAGGCGATCTTGGTGTCGTCGCCGGCTTCGGTCAGCGTGGTCAGCGACGTCGCGGTCAAGCGGCCGACGATGCCAAGCGGCGTGCCTTCGACCTTGGCTTCGATTTCGCGCGGCTCCTCGGCGCGCACGACTTCGACCGTCACCTTGAAGCTGAATTTCATATAGGCGACCTTGGTTTCGAACACCGCGGCATAAGTGTCGGGCGCGGTCTCCTGCAGATCGTGCACGCCGTCGATGCAGGACGCGAAAAAGCGGGCATCGCGCACCGCCTTGTACACTTGCGCGCGCGGCGCCTTGACGGTCAGCTCTCCGGTAAATTTCATTGGCGCCTGATTCCGAAGCTCACGCGCGCAGCGCCGTGAGCATGTCCTTGATGTATTCGTCGGCGCTGGAAATCACCAGCATCATCACATGCGGCCGCAATTGCGCGAGCATTTTCGAGATGGTCTCGTCGCTCGACGACGCGCCGCCGAGGATCAGCGCCGTGGTCATCACGTGCTTGACGTTGCAGGCCTCGCCGATGATCGCCGCGGCGGCGACGTTCTCGCCGGCGGTCGCCACCATGACCACCAGATCGGCGGTGTTGACCTCGTCGACCAGATCCTTGGTGCGGCCGGCGAGGTCGTTGAGCCAGCCGCCCATCGAGAACGGCTCGCCGCGGCGCGGCGCGCCGGAAAACGACGAGGCGGTCAGAAAGCTGGCGCGCTGCCATGGCGCCTGCGCCAGCTCCTTGACGATGCGCTCGCTCTGGGCGTCGAGCGCGATCACCTTGACGGCGCGCGGCTGCGAATTCGGTCGATCGATGCGGAATTTGGCCTCCGCCGCCGAGCTCATCCGGGCCGATTCGCTTTGCATGCGCCGCTCTCCTTGGCTGCCGTCCCTAGATATAGCGCAGGTTCCAGGATATTTCATTATGCGCGGCGTCGGCTATAAAGCGCTGCACTGAGGGGACAATCGCGGCGAGGCCATCGTTCATGTCCGGCGGAAAGCGTATCGAGCTCTGCAGCACCGACGAGGTGGCGCCCGGCGCCGCGCTCAAGGTCGAGATCGAGGATTTGGCGCTGGCGGTGTTCAACGTCGGCGGCCAGTTCTACGTCACCGACGACACCTGCACCCACGGCCCCGGCTCGCTGTCGGAAGGCTATATCGAGGACGACGTGGTCGAGTGCAATTTCCACAACGGCCAGTTCAATATCCGCACCGGCGAAGTGGTCTCGCCGCCCTGCATGGTGCCGATCAAGACCTATCCGACGCTGGTGGTGGACGGGAAGGTGACGATCGAGGTGTGAGCCCGCTCTGTCATGCTCCGCCAACGGGTCCGGCCCGAAGTGGCCGGCCCGATGACAAGCGCCGGCGGAGCATCCAGTAGCCGCTGGCGTCTCGGCTAACAACCTGATCGTTTCGGAATACTGGATCATCCGCCTTCGCGGATGATGACACGTTGTTAGGCTGACCGTTGGGATATCGCCCATCGCTCCTCAATGTTTTAGCAGTTGACGAAGCCCGCGCTCCCCGCTTGTGTCCCGCCAACGGTTTTTCAGGAGGATCGCCCGATGCCGAGAAGCAAGCCGCCGTTCCGCGCCGACGTGGTCGGCTCGATTTTGCGCACCGCGCCGCTCAAGGAGGCGCGGGCCAAGCGTGAGAAGGGCGCGATCACGGCCGCGCAACTCAAGGAGGTCGAGGACCGCGAGATCGAGAAGATCATCAAGAAGCAGGAAGCGGTCGGGCTGCGATGCGCCACCGACGGCGAATTCCGCCGCTCGTGGTGGCATTTCGATTTCTACGGCATGCTCGATGGCGTCGAGATTCATGAGATCGATCACGGCATCCAGTTTCAGGGCGTGCAGACCAAGCATTTGAGCCCGCGCATCACCGGCAAGCTCGGCTTCTCCGGCAGCCATCCGATGCTGGAGCATTTCAAGTTTCTTAAAAGCCATACGCGCGTCACGCCGAAAATGTGCATCCCGTCCGCGGCGACCATGCATTTCCGCCTTGAGCCGAACGCGATTGCCACCAAGGAATACGCCGACCGCGACGCCATCTTCGACGATCTGGCAAAGACGTATCGGCAAGCGATCCGCGGCTTCTACGACGCCGGCTGCCGCTATCTGCAGATCGACGACACCGCCTGGGCCTATCTGTGCTCGCAGGCCGAGCTGAAGAAAGCGCGCGACCGCGGCCTCAACGCCGACACTCTGGCCAAAGACTACGCCCGCGTCATCAACAGCTCGCTGGAAGGCAAGCCGGCGGATATGACGATTACGACGCACATCTGCCGCGGCAATTTCCGCTCGACCTGGATCTCCGAAGGCGGCTACGAGCCGGTCGCCGAGATTTTACTCGGGCAATTGAACTACGACGGCTATTTCCTCGAATACGACACCGCGCGCGCCGGCGGTTTCGAGCCGCTGCGCTTTTTGCCCAAAGGCAACAAGATCGTCGTGCTCGGGCTGATCACGACAAAATCCGGCAAGCTGGAAAAGAAGGACGACGTCAAGCGCCGCATCGAGGAAGCGACCAAGTTCGCCGCGCTCGATCAGCTCTGCCTCTCGCCGCAATGCGGCTTTGCCTCCACCGAAGAGGGCAACGTGCTCGCCGAGGAAGAGCAATGGGCGAAGCTGCGGATGGTGGTCGAGCTGGCCGGTGAGGTGTGGGGCTGAAGCGTAATTTCGGCGACGAAGCAAAGACAGCAGTCTCAACAGCGGCGCGCGTTGGCTAAATTACCCGCCAAAAAAGATCGCCTGCGGTACTGCCGCAGGCGATCTCAATTTTCGACTAACATTTACGCTCGGCGTTTTGACCGCCATCTTCAGTTTTTCTGCGGGGCCTGAGGCGCCGGGTTGGCGGCTTGCGGGTTCGCCGCGAGATAGTCGTCATAGGTGCGGCCGGCGTAGTTCGGCGTAGTCGGCACCACGGTCATCGGCACTGCGGTGGCCGCGACCGGGGTTGTCGGCGCTTGCGACGCGTCGGAGCTTGAGTAGACCGAAGCGCTGGCCGATTCCTTGGTGCAGACGTCGGCGAACACAACAAGCCCGCTCGGCGTGTAGTTCTTGGTCAGGCAGGTGCACGGACCGGGCGCGGTCACGATGGCCGGCGCTTCCTCGACGACGTCGTCGACGACGATCCAGCGGCCGAAACGGAACACCCAGTGGCCATGATCGTGATGGTGGAAGGTCCAATGCGGGTTACCGGGACGGCCGGGACGGCCCGGGATGATCGGGATGAAGGTGCGGCCGACGCGGCTGTTGACGCGAGCCATTCCGATGTTACCGCCGCCGATGGAGCGGCTTGCCATTCCGCCGCCACCGAAGCCGCGGCCACCGCCGCCGAAGCCGCCGCCGCCGCCGAAGCCGCGGGCGTCGGCCGATTGAGAAGCAAGCAGCGCCACCGCGAGCGTAGCCGCAGAGGCGAGAGTGAGGATCGTTTTGCGTGACATGGTCGTTCTCCGAGGGTTTGAGTTCCAATAGCCGTGGGACAGGCGCGTCGGAGAAAGGTTCAAGCGATTTTTTCGCCCGGCGGAATCGGCGCGGCTTCTCGCCAAAAGAATGTGACCCATGGCGGGCCGAGCGAAAAACCCTCGAAATGCCGGCAAAATCCCCTGTAGCGGCTCCAAAACTTGCCCAACTGCGCCTGAACGGCGAAACTTGCGGCGGGCGCTCGGCCGACCGGTGCCGGCGCCCGGAAGAGCCGCGCAAAGTTTTTTCCTTATCTGTTGAACCTGCGCGCCCCCCGGCTGCCTAACCGATGAGTCGATAGCCCTGCCGATGCCGACGACTTCGGACGAGGTTCTGATCGGAAGGATCGCCAAGGGCGACCGGCTCGCCATGGAGGAGATTTACGGGCGCTATCGCGTTCCGGTCTATCGCTTTGTGCTGCGCATGGTGCGCAACCCGACCATTGCGGAGGACTTGAACAGCGATGTGTTCCTCGACGTCTGGCGGCAAGCCGGAACGTTCGAGGGGCGCTCCGCGGTCTCGACATGGATCTTCAGCATCGCCCGCTTCAAGGCGCTGAACGCGTTGCAGCGGCGGCCGACGGAGGAACTGAACGAGACGGCCGACGCCATCGAGGATCAAGCCGACGATCCGGAAGTGGCGCTGGCCAAGAAAGACAAGGCGGCGGTGTTGCGGGCCTGCCTGCTCAAGCTATCGGCGGAGCACCGCGAGATCGTCAACCTGGTCTACTACCAGCACAAGTCCGTGGAAGACGTTGCCGGAATTGTCGGCATCCCGGAGGCGACCGTGAAAACGCGAATGTTCTATGCGCGCAAGAAATTATCCGAGCTCCTCACCGAGCAAGGCATTGAGCGAGGCTGGCCATGACGACGGCGAAGCAAAGCGAACCGAGCGAGATCGAGCTCCTGCTGCCCTGGTATGCGGCGGGAACGCTGGACGCGCGGGAGTCGCAACAGGTGGAAGCAGCGCTCGCCAGTGATCCGGAGCTCGCGGCCCGCTACGCGTGGGTGCATGCCGAGCTCGAGCAGGAGACTCATGTTAGCGAGGCTGCGGGCGAGCCGTCGGCTCGTGATGTGAAAACACTGTTCGCCAAGATCGATGCCTTGCCGGCGCAAAAGTCTCGTACATCGATTGATCTCGGCGCCCGCATCGCCGAATTTCTGACGGCGCTTTCGCCGCGCACCTTGGCCTGGTCGGCGATGGCGGCGGCGCTTGCCATCGTGCTGCAGGCGGGATTTTTGGCCGGCTTTGTGCTCAAAGAGAAAAGTCCGGGTGGTTTTGAAACCGCCTCGGCGCCGGCGAACGTTTCCGGCGAAGGCTCCTATGTGCTGCTGCGCTTCCAGCCGCAGGTGACCGCCGCCGACGTCGCCAACTTTCTGGAAACCAACAAGCTGAGCATTGTCGGCGGGCCGTCGACGGGCGGGCTATACCGGGTGCGGGTCGCGCCGACCAAGCTTGCCAAGGCGGACGTGATGCGGATCGTGAATACGCTGCAGGACAATAAGGTCGTAGGCTTCATCGCCGTGACCGAGTGATGGCCCCACATCGGGAGTTTGCCATGCACAAGAGCGCAATGAGTTCGCGGCCGATCCTGGCGCTAGTGTTCGGCGGCCTGTTCCTGACGGTCTGCTGTATCGCCGGATCGTATTCGGCGGCGGCGTTTGGCATGGGTGGTTTCGGCGGCAGGCCGATGGGCGGCGGGCCGATGATGGCGCGCCCCGGCGCGGGAATGACTGCGCCGCGTCCTGGCGGCGGCATATCTGTTGGCCGGCCTCCCGGTGAGGGTGGGTGGCCAGGGAGACGTCCTCCGTTTGTCGGTGGCGGTGGCGGCGGTGGCGGCGGTGGCGGATATGTCGGCGGTGGTGGCGGCGCAGGCGGCGGTCCGGTCGGCCGCAGCAACAGCGGGGGCAACCGCAACAACGGTGGCGGCGGGGCGCCGCAACCAGGCAATCAAAATTTCGTTCCCAACGAAATCATCACCGCGTTCGCGCCGGGCGCGACGCCGCAGGCGATCAATCAGGTCGCGCGGCGGTACGAATTGACGCAACTGGAAACGCAAAGTTTTCCGTTGATCGGGACGAGCCTCTATCGCTGGCGCCTTGGCGGCGGCCGTACGGTGGCCAACACGGTCCGTGCGCTTGGCGGTGAACGCATCGTCGCCAGCGTGCAGCCGAACTACGTTTTCACGCTGCAGGAAGACACCGCCAAGATCGCCGCCGGCCCGCAGGGCGATGCGGCGCAATACGTCCTGGCGAAACTGCAAATCGCGCAAGCGCAGCAAATCGCAACGGGCAAGGATGTCCTGGTTGCCGTGATCGATTCGGAAATCGACGCAAAACATCCGGGTCTCGACGGCACCATCGTGAAAAGTTTTGATGCGCTTGGCGGTAACGAAAAAGCGCATGCGCACGGAACGTCGATTGCCGGCGCCATTGCGGCGCACGGCAAGCTATTGGGCATCGCGCCGGGCGCGCAAGTTTTGGCGGTGCATGCATTCGACGATACGCCCGGCGTAGCGCGCGGCAACTCGTTCGCCATTTACAAGGGCCTGCAATGGGCGGCGGATAATGGCGCGCGCATCGTCAACATGAGCTTCGCCGGTCCCGCCGATCCGACTTTGCAGCGCCTATTGGCTGCGGCCTACGACAAAGGCATGGTGCTGATCGCGGCCGCCGGCAATGCCGGACCCAAGTCGGACCCGCTCTACCCGGCAGCCGATCCCAATGTCATTGCGGTGACCGCAACCGACAGCGACGACCACTTGTTCCCGATGGCCAATCGCGGCCGCCATATCGCGGTTGCGGCGCCGGGGGTCGAGATTTTCGTGTTGGCGCCGGGCGACGAATATGTGTTCACCACCGGAACCTCGATTGCGGCCGCGCATGTCAGCGGCATCGCGGCGCTGTTGCTCGAGCACAAACCGTCGCTCAAGCCGGGCGAAATTCGCGCGGCGCTGACGGCCACCGCGCAGCCGCTCGGGCCGCCACGCCCGGATTCGGATTTTGGCGCCGGCCTGGTGAGCGCTTATCGCGCCGTGATGTGGCTCGACCGCAGTCCGCCGGCCCCGGCCGACGGCGGCACGCAAGCGAAGCAGTAACGGACAGCGCCAACGTCATGGCAGCAACGTTATTGCTGAATAGGTTTTGAACCATCGCCCTACTCTCAGGACTAACGTGCGATCAGTGCATTTGCTGGAGCATCGTCATGAGCGATCTGGAGAGAGACCCGAACAAAGTTCCGCAACGGACGTGGATGGGAATGCCCGTCAATTGGGACTGGAAGAACGTGAACAAAGGGGTGTGGAATACGGAAGACCACCGCCTGTTCCCACCCAAGCGCGTCGGCATCGGCTGGACCATCAATGTCCACGAGTTGCTGCGGCGATTGCGGATCGTCGGGTAACGCCGCTCCGCTGTGCGCGCCCTGACGAACGAGTTAGGGCGCAATCAGCCGCGGCCCGCCGAGCCGCTTGTGCAGATGCACCATCAAGGCCATGGCGAACAGTGGCGTCGCCAGATTGACCACCGGGATCGAGACGAAGGCGGCGATGAACAGGCCGGCGATGAAAACCCTCGCCGCGTTGCGCTTGCGCAACGCTTTCGCTTCCTCTGGCGGGCGAAAGCGCATGGCGGCGAGCTCGAAATATTCGCGGCTGAGCAGCCAGGCGGTGGCGACAAAGAAGATCACCACGCCAAAACCGGCGAACAGCAAAAACGGCGTCGCGATCAGGTAGACCAGGATCGCGAGCAGCGCCGTCTTGCCGCCCTCGATGATCGCGCGCCACAGCGGCAGCGCCTTGCCGGGAGGATCGGCGGGATAGTGCTCGCGTTCGACTTCGTCGGCGATCTGATCGGCGAAGAAGCTGGCGACAAACGCCGTGACCGCCGGCATCAGGAAGACGCTGCCGACGATGATGCCGAGGCTGACGGCGACCGAGAGCAGCCAGGCCAGCGCGCTCGCCGGCCAGTGCGCGTTCGGCCCGAGCGTCGTCTCGACCGAGGCGCTGCCGGCGCCAAGGAGCCAGATGATCAGCCGGTCGAGCACGATGCCGACGACGACGATCAGCGCCAGCGCCAGCGCGACGGATTTCCAAAGCACCGCGCGCAGCGGCGGCGCGAATATCTGGGTGAGAGCATTGATGGCGTCGTCGAGCATTTTCGCCTCTGCAGGATGGCAGAGGTAGCGACGCCGGGGAGCAAGTACAAGTGGCGTGGGAGAGCGATCAGGCCGCCACCGCCCCGGCATTCTCGTCCGCGGACTGCGATGCGAGCGATGTGCCATCGCCGGGCGCTTGGGCCAAATCCGCCCACTGCAGCGCCTTGTAATTGAAACCCTGGCGGATGGTCGGCTTGACCACGTTGAAATAGGGCGAGATGTCGAAATCGCGCGGGCAGTACAGCGAGGAGTGGCGGATCTCCAAAATCTGCTCCAGCGCCTGCAGGCTGCGCGCCAATGTGATCTTGGGCAGGATCGGATAGCGCACGGCGGTGAACGCGTCGGCGATCAGCGCCGAGCAGATCAGCCGCGAAGGATCGCCCGAGCCGAGCGCGATCATGCGCCGGCGCCAGCGCTGCGGCACCGGCAGCGGCAACAGATAGCGCAACAGGTCGGTGATGTTCTTGACGTCGTAGCCGAAGCCGACGCGGGCGATGGCGTAGGCGCACACCGTTGCGCAGTCGTCCGCGGTCAGGCCGACCGGCCGGCAGATGCGGGTGTGGAAGCGGAAATATTTCGACAGCGGCGCCGACACCACGCCTTCGCCGACATTGGCCTCGATCAGGACATGCGGCTCGCCATCCCCGGCGAAGCGTCCTTCGATCGGCCCGACATAGAGCGCCGAATGCGACCAAGTCGACTGCGTGAGATATTTGATGACGCCGGAAATGTGGTTGTTGCCTTCGACCAAGAGCACGTCGCCGGGCGCGAGCGATTGGCGCAGCGCTTCCGGATCGCTCGGCGTGAACGGCTCATAGCCGCGCACCGGCCTCTGGAGATAGCGGGCGATCAGTTGCCCGACGCTATCGCGCACTCTACCCATGGGCCCCTCCCGGCCAGGTCTCGCGAATCATGTCGCGTCTATCGCGCGGTTTGGTCGCGTCTTTGTTTGGACGCAATCTATTCGAAGTCCGTTGCGTTTTGGTTCACGGGCCGCCGGCGCCGTTGACGGAAACTTAAGCGTAGCGTTTGCGGAACACGCTACATTCGGGCAATCTGCAATCCCGCCGCAAGCATCCGGAAACCATGCCGCGCAAGGCTCCTGCGAAAATCAGCCGACGTTGCTTTCTCGCCACGGCCGCAGCCGTTGTGGCGCGTCCAGCCGGTGCGGCCACGCCGCAGCCGGCGCCAGCCGCGACCGACGTCATCATCGTCGGCGCCGGTGCCGCCGGCATCGCCGCGGCGCGGCGCGTCGCCGCCGCCGGGCGGCGCTATGTGCTCGTCGAGGCGTCCGATCATATCGGCGGCCGCTGTGTCACCGACACCAAGACGTTCGGCGTGCCATTCGACCGCGGCGCCCATTGGATCTACGCGCCCGACCTCAATCCGCTGACCAAGCTGACGCCGCGCCGCGGCATCGAGGTCTATCCGGCGCCGCCGAGCCAAAAGATCCGCATCGGCCGGCGCTATGCCCGCGAAGGCGAGCTCGAGGATTTCCTGTCTGCCGAGGTGCGCGCCACCCGCGCCATCAACGACGCCGCGCGCAAGGCCGACGTGCCGTGCGAGCAGGTGATGCCGAACGATCTCGGCGACTGGCGCGGCGCGATCGAATTCATGCTCGGCCCGTTCGGCTGCGGCAAGGAATTGTCGCAGTTTTCGGCGTTGGATTTTTCACGCGCCGCCGAGCGCACCACCGCGACCTTCTGCCGCCAGGGTTTTGGCGCGCTGCTCGCGGCGCTCGCCGAAGGCGTCACGGTGCAATTATCGACGCCGGTGAAGTCGATCGACACGCGGCGGAGCCTCACCGTCGAAACCGGCAAGGGCACGCTGACCGCGCGCGCCGTCATCGTCACGGTATCGACCAACATCATCGCCGCGGGCCGCATTCAATTTTCGCCCGAATTGCCGCACCGTGCCATCGACGCCTTCGGCCGGCTCTCGCTCGGCAGCTACGACCACGTTGCGCTCGAGCTTGTCGGCAACCCGCTCGGCCTCGACAGCGACGACCTGGTGTTCGAGAAATCCACCGACAGCCACACCGCCGCCATGCTCGCCAACGTATCCGGCACGCCGCTCTGCCTGGTCGATGTCGCCGGCGCGTTCGGCCGCGATCTATCGGCGCGCGGCGAAGCCGCCATGGTCGACTTCGCCACGCAGTGGCTGGCGGGGCTTTACGGCGCCGAGATCAAGAAGGCGATCGGCCGCACGCAGGCGACACGCTGGAACGCCGACGCCTTCACGCTCGGCGCCGCCTCCGCCGCCGTGCCCGGCGCCCAGCTGGCGCGCCGCATCATGATGGAGCCGGTGAACGATGCGATCTGGTTCGCCGGCGAAGCCGCGCACGAGACTTTATGGGGGACGGTCGGCGGTGCCTGGGAATCCGGCGAGCGTGCCGCCGAAGCGGTGCTCCGCCGCATGGGCGTGCTCAAGACGCCGGCTCCGGAAGCCGAGGCCGCGCCCAAGCCCAAGGCGAAAGGCACGCGCAGCGCGCCGCCGCGCGAGCGGTCGTCATTCGGCGCCACGCCGAGCATCATGCGCCCGGAGCGGTGACGCTTACGCCCGCAGCACGCCGCCGGTGCGTTTGCCGACCTCGGCGACGATTTTTGCCGCCAGCGCCTCGATCTCGGCGTCGGTCATGGTCTTGTCGCGCGGCTGGATGGTGACGGCGATGGCGATCGACTTCTTGCCGGGCTCGATACCTTTGCCTTCGTAGACGTCGAACACGGTGACGCCGGTGATCAGTTTGCGGTCGGCGGACTGCGCCGTGCGCACGATGTCGGCGGCTTTCACATTGCGCTCGACCACGAAGGCGAAATCGCGCTCCACGGGCTGGAACGGCGACAGCTCGAGCGCCGGCTTGGCGCGGGTCGCTTTCGCCTTGGGCTCCGGGATGCGTTCGAGAATGACTTCGAAGCCGACCAGCGGGCCTTCGGCATCGAGTTTTTCCAGCGTGCCGGGATGCAATTCACCGAAATGGCCGAGCACGTTTTGCGGTCCGATCTGGATCGTGCCGCAGCGGCCGGGATGAAACCACGGCGGGCCGCCGGGCGCGATTTGCAGCGCCTGCGGCGGCACGCCGGCTGCTATCAGCACCGTGAGCGCATCGGCTTTGGCGTCGAAGGCGTCGACCTCGCCGTCGTGCTTGCTCCAGTGCCGGCCGATGCCGGAGGGTTTGGCCAGCGCGCGGCGCACGCCGGCCGCAGCAGTGAGTTGGTCGGCCGGCGCGTCGCCGCGAAATATTTGGCCGACTTCGAACAGGCCGGCGTCGGGGAGTCCGCGATCCGCGTTCTTCTGCGCCGCCGCGATCAGGCCGGGGATCAGGCTCGGCCGCATGTCGGAGAGATCGGCGGCGATCGGATTGGCCAGCGCCAGCTCAGGCTTGCCGCCGCCGAACAGTTCGGCGTGGGCCTTGGATATGAACGACCATGTCACCGCTTCGACCAGATTGCGCGCCGCGAGCGCGCGCTTGGCCTTGCGGACGCGCAGCTGGATCGGCGTCAGCACCGGCTTGCGCGGCGACGCGCCGCGATCGAACGGCGTCGACGGCACTTTGTCGACGCCGACAATGCGCACCACCTCTTCGACGACGTCGGCCTTGCCCTCGACGTCGGGCCGCCACGACGGCACCGCGATCTTCACCCGCTCGCCCTGGCCGGCGACGAAGAAGCCGAGCCGCTCCAGCACGCGGCGCATCTCGGCCTGCGGCACGGTGAGGCCGGCCAGGCGCTTGAGCTCGGACAGCGGGAAATCGATGACGCGCTCGCGCGGCTCGGCGCTGCCGGCGACTGTCGCCTCCGACGGCGTGCCGCCGCACAGGTCCAGCACCATGCGGGTCGCGAGCTCCAAGCCCGGCAGCATGAAGGCCGGATCGACGCCGCGCTCGAAGCGGTAACGCGCGTCGGAATTGATGCCGAGCTTGCGGCCGCTCTGCGCGATATTGATCTCGTTCCACAGCGCCGATTCGATCAGCACGTCGGTGGTGGTTTCCGAGCAGCCCGTTGTTTCGCCGCCCATGATGCCGGACAGCGATTCGACACCGTCCTGGTCGGCGATGACACAGACGCTATCGTCGAGCGTGTAGGTCTTGCCGTCGAGCGCCAACAATTGTTCGCCATCTTTCGCGCGGCGCACGGTGAGATTGCCGCGCACTTTCGCGGCGTCGAACACATGCAGCGGCCGGCCGCGGTCGTAGGTGATGAAATTGGTGATATCGACCAGCGCATTGATCGGGCGCAAGCCGATCGCGGTCAGCCGCTTTTGCAGCCACGTCGGCGACGGCCCGTTCTTGACGCCGCGCACCAGGCGCAGCGCAAAGGCCGGGCACAGCTCGGGCGCTTCGATCTTGACCGCGACCGGGCAGGGGAACTCGCCCTTGACCGGCTTGATGGCCGCATCCTTGAACTTGCCGATGTCGGCGGCGGCCAGATCGCGGGCGATGCCGTGCACGCCGGCGCAGTCCGGCCGGTTCGGCGTCAAATTGATCTCGATTACCGGATCGTCGAGGCCGGCATAGTGCGCGTAGCTTGCGCCGACCGGCGCATCGTCGGGCAGATCGATGATGCCTTCGTGATCGTCGGAGATTTTCAGTTCGAACTCCGACACCAGCATGCCGCGGCTCTCGACGCCGCGGATGGTGCCGACGGCGAGCGTCATATCCTTGCCGGGGATGTAGGCGCCAGGCGGCACGAACACGCCCTTCATGCCGGCGCGCGCATTCGGCGCGCCGCACACCACCTGGACCGGCTCGCCGCTACCGGTATCGACCATGCAGACGCGCAACCGGTCCGCGTTCGGATGCTGCTTGGCCTCGACCACGCGCGCGATGGTGAACGGCGCGAGCTGTTGACCCATGTCCTCGACGCGCTCGACCTCGAGCCCGATCATGGTCAGCTTGTCGGTGATCTCGCCGAGCGCTTGGTCGGTGTCGAGATGCTCCTTGAGCCAGGCGAGGGTGAATTTCATCACGGGCTCAATCCCCCCGCTAGCGTCGGGAAATCGAGCGGGCGGAAGCCGTAATGCGATAGCCAGCGCACGTCGGCCTCGAAGAAGGCGCGCAGGTCCGGCATGCCGTATTTGAGCATGGCGAGGCGGTCGATCCCCATGCCCCAGGCAAAGCCTTGGTATTCGTCGGGATCGAGGCCGCAGTTTTTCAGAACGTTCGGATGCACCATGCCGCAGCCGAGAATCTCCATCCACTGGTCGCCTTCGCCGAACCGGACTTCGTCCTTGTCGCGGCGGTACTGCAGGTCGACTTCGAGCGACGGTTCGGTGAACGGGAAGAACGACGGCCGAAACCGCATGCCGACCCGATCGACTTCGAAGAACGCCTTGAAGAATTCTTCAAGAATCCATTTCAGGTGGCCGAGATGCGAGCCCTTGTCGATGACCAGGCCCTCGACCTGATGGAACATCGGCGTGTGCGTTTGATCTGAGTCGCGGCGATAGGTGCGGCCGGGAATGATGACGCGGATCGGCGGCTTTTGGCTCAGCATGGTGCGCACCTGCACCGGCGAGGTGTGGGTACGCAGGAGAAGCCGCGTGCCGTCCGGCTTCGGATTGAAGAAGAACGTGTCGTGCATGTCCCGCGCCGGATGGTCTTCCGGAAAATTCAGCTTGGTGAAGTTGTAGTCGTTGGTCTCGATGTCCGGCCCTTCGGCGACGGCGAAGCCCATGTCGGCGAAGATCGCGGTCAATTCGTCGGTCACTTGCGTGATCGGATGGACGCGGCCGATCTCGGCCGGCGCCTCGCGCACCGGCAAGGTGACGTCGACGCTCTCGGTGTTGAGGCGGGCTTCCAGCGCCGCATCTTTAAGCGCCTCGCGGCGGGCGGCGAGCGCTGAGTTGACGCGATCCTTCAGGCCGTTGATCAGCGGCCCTTGGGTCCTGCGCTCCTCAGGCGGCAGCGTGCCGAGCGTTTTCAGGAGCGCGGTGAGCGAGCCGCTCTTGCCGAGAGCCGCGATGCGCACCGCTTCGAGCGCCGCGTCGTCGCTAGCGGCGGCGACATCGGCGAGAATTTGCTGCTCGAGTTGCGTGGTGTCGGTCATGACTCAGTCCGGTATGAATGTCAGGTCGGTATCGCTCGGTCGGCCGCCGGCCTGGGTCAGCATGGAATGGACCTGGCCGCGGTGATGGGTCTGGTGATTGAACATATGGGTGACCAGCATCCAGCGCGGCCGCGTCCAGTCGCGCTTGGTGGCGCCGGAATAAAAGGTCTGGTCGGCGGCGAGCCAGGCATCGTCGACCTTGTCGGCCCAATCGATCATGGTCCCGTCGAAGTCTTTACGCTCAGACTTCAGATTGTCCCAGTCCGGATAGAGCGACACCGACTCCGGAATGCCGACCGTCGGCGGCGGCAGGTCGGTGAAGCGGCTCATCCAGGTGTGGTCGGCCCACAGGATGTGGCTCAGCGTCTTGTGGATCGAGCCGAACCAGGCGCCGCGCTCGCGGCGGCGCTCGTCGTCCGACAAGCCGTCGGCGACGCCGTAGAGGTTTTCATTCTGCCAGCGATTGTAACGCGCCATCCGCTGGACGTACGCGCGGTCGATCATGGTTTTGCCGGACGAAGGACGACGGACGACAGAGGACGGGGATCAGCGAACCGTCATCTGTCGTCTGTCGTCCGTCATCTGTCCTCTGTTAAGCGAGCGCCGACTTGGCCTGGCCGACGATCGCCTCGAAGGCCACCGGCTCGGTGATGGCGAGATCCGAGAGCACCTTGCGGTCGACCATGATGCCGGCCTTGCTCAAGCCGGCGATGAAGCGGCTGTAGTTCAGCCCGAACGGGCGCACCGCCGCATTGAGGCGCTGGATCCACAGCGCGCGGAAGGTGCGCTTCTTGCGCTTGCGGTCGCGGAAGGCATATTGGCCCGCCTTCTCCACCGCCTGCTTGGCGATGCGGATGGTGTTCTTGCGCCGGCCGCGATAGCCCTTGGCGGCCTTGAGCACCTTCTTGTGCTTGGCATGGGATGTGACGCCGCGCTTGACGCGTGCCATGGTCGATCTCCTTTGAAAGCTCGCAGAACGTTGAAACGGTACGCTGCAGAAAGCAGGCGGACGTCAGCCGTTCGGCAAAAAGTACTTTTTGATGTTGTCGCCGTCGGTCTTGAACAGCACGTTGGTGCCGCGCAACTGGCGGATCTGCTTCTTGGTGCGCTTGATCATGCCGTGGCGCTTGCGTGACTGCGTGTAGAGGACCTTTCCGGACCCCGTCACCTTGAAGCGCTTCTTGGCGCCCGACTTGGTCTTGATCTTGGGCATTTGGCTCTCCTGATGGCCGCCCCCCTCCCTTCCCTCCCCCGCACGCGGGGGAGGGAAGGGAGGGGGCAGCCGAAAATGCTCATAAATGAGCGGGGTGTGCGTGAGCACATCGCCGCCGCCACGGCAGCCCTTAATCAGCCGGGCGGCGGGAAGGGCGCGGTTATGGCAGAGGAGGCGGAATTAGGCAATCGCTTTGACGATCAAAGGGTTTCACCCCCGGATCGGAGTGCGGCCTTGATCGCTTGGACGCTGGCTTGTTCGTGTTGGCGATGTTGTCAAGGATCGCGGACCGCCGAAGGCGGCGGCCCTTCGGGCCGTCCTTGACAACATCGCCAACACGAACACAAACGCTGTCCAAGCGATCAAGGCCGCTTTCTCGGCGTTCGTTTTTCTTATTTTGGGGAACGCGAACGCCGCCGTTACCGCGGCGCCAGCACCATGACCACCTGGCGGCCTTCGAAGCGCGGCTCTTGCTCGATCTTGGCAATCTTCGCGGTGTCGACCTTGACCCGGTCTAAGAGCTTATAGCCGAGCTCCTGGTGCGCCATTTCGCGGCCGCGGAACCGCAGCGTCACCTTGACCTTGTCGCCTTCCTGGAAGAAGCGCTCCATCGACCGCATCTTCACGTCGTAATCGTGATGATCGATCATCGGCCGCAGCTTGATCTCCTTGATCTCGACGACCTTCTGCTTCTTGCGCGCCTCGGCGGCTTTCTTCTGCGCCTGATATTTGTATTTGCCGTAATCGAGAATTTTTGCGACCGGCGGCACCGAATTCGGTGCGATCTCTACCAAATCGAGGCCGGCCTCCTGGGCCATGGCAATCGCTGCCTCGATTTCGGTGACGCCCTTGTTGGCGCCGTCTTTGTCGATGAGTTGGACCTCGCGTACGCGGATCTCCTCGTTGATGCGCGGACCCTCCTTGGCGGCGGGTTGCGGCGCTCTGCTGGGGCGACGAATGGGTTTTGTCTCCTTAGGTGGTTGCAGTAAACGCGGAGAATCGGGAGTTTCCGGGCATAAGTCAACGACAATGCGCGTTGCGTGTCTGGCGTGATTGATGTTTCGTCACCCGGCTCAGGATGACGGAAGCGGCGATGAACGATAACAGCCTGAAATTCCTGCACATTGGCGACGGCGCCGCGCGGCGCGGTATCGCCGTGCGGGCGCAGGCGGGCGTCGCGCCCGGGCTGTTCTGGCTCGGCGGCTACAAGTCCGACATGAAGGGCACCAAGGCTGAGGCGCTGGCCGACTGGGCGGCGGAAGCCTCCCGCGCCTGCGTGCGGTTCGACTATTCCGGCCACGGCGAGTCGGAAGGCGCCTTCACCGACGGCACCATCGGCCGCTGGCTCGCCGACAGTCTCGCCGTGTTCGATGCCTGCTGCAGGGGGCCGCAAATCCTGATCGGCTCGTCCATGGGGGGCTGGCTGGCGCTGCTGCTGACGCGGGAATTAAAGCGCCGCGGGCACGACGGCGCTGCCTCCATTGCCGGCATGGTGCTGATCGCGCCGGCGGTGGATTTTACCGAAGAGCTGATGTGGAAGCGCTTCACGCCGGAGATCAAGCGCGAGCTCGAGGCGACCGGCGTCTGGGCGCGGCCGTCGCAATATGCGGCGGAGCCTTATCTGGTGACGCGGCAATTGATCGAGGACGGGCGCAAGCATCTCTTGCTCGGCGGCTTGATCGAGACCGGCTGTCCGGTGCGTATTTTGCAAGGCGTCGAGGATCCCGACGTGCCGTGGCAGCACGCCGTCGAGCTGACCTCGCGGCTGGCCAGCGACGACGTCGTGCTCACGCTGGTCAAGGACGGCGATCACCGCCTGTCGCGGCCGGAGGATATCGAGCGCCTGATCGCGGCGGTGAAGGAATTTTAGCTCGCGGCGGCCGCGGCGGCCGCGGCAGCCGCGACGTCCTCGAACGCCACGCCGATCTGGTCGGCAGTGCGCCACACCACGCGGCAAGCGCGCCGCGTGCGGCCTTGCTCGAAGGTCAGTTCGAAGGTCTCCGGCAGGCCATAGGTGTTGGCGAGCTTCAGGCAGGCGCCGCTCGACGTAATGTTTTGCACGGTGCAGTGAATCATCGATCCGCGGTGCGGCGGGATGATTTTGGCGCCGCGCAACACGCGGGTGCGGGTGACGTCTCTGCGTTCCTTGTCGTCGGTGTCGTCGTTCATGATGCGGTGGTGCCTGCGCGACGTCGCGAGTTCGAGCGCCAGCGTGCGTTATAGCGTTCAAAACTTACGGATCGGCGAACGTTGAGGTGCGCGGGAAGTTAACGGCGCTGAACCATTTCGACGAAATTTTTTGCTGCATCCGCCGCAAACGCAAAGCGGGAGGCTTGAAGCCTCCCGCTCTTACGCAACGCATGCTCAACTGACACACACGCACTAAACCGGCAAAGCCTTAGCCCTTGCCGACAACATCGACCGTGACCGCACCGAGCCCGGCAATGCCGATGGCGTGGGCCGCTCCCGGCGTCAGGTCGATGATGCGGCCTTTGACGAAAGGCCCGCGATCGTTGATGCGGACCACGACGGAGCGGCCGTTGCTGGTGTTGGTCACCCGCACCATGGTGCCGAACGGCAGGGTGCGATGAGCCGCGGTCATACCCGAAGCCACCACCCGTTCGCCGGTGGCGGTTGGCCCCTCGGAATATACTGAAGCAATTCCGCTTTGCGCCGATGCAATCGTTGGTATTGCGATAGTAGAAATAACAAGAGCTGAAAGTACAACGATCTTTGTCAGGCTATTGCCAGCCATGATCTTCCTATTCAGTAGTTGATGGGATGGGTGAAGTGGCTCGTTGGTCTTGAGCCATGCCCGCTAAGACAGGCCAAATATGTTCATTGTGCGACGCAGCATTTTTGCCTAATCTTTATGCGGTAACCGATTCCTGCCGCTGTGGCGGGCAGCGCGCGCAAGCCATTGTTTCAACAAATAGAAAAGTGAGACGCCGGCCGCAGAAAAGCGGCGCCATGCACGAGCGGGATTCAGCTCTGCGTGCGGTGCGGAATCAAAACGGCGCCGTCGGCCGTTGTTCTAATTGGCCTGCCGGGTCATCGATTTGACGGGGACGATTACGCCTGGATGGCAGCGGCCGTCGGCAGCTCGTAGCTCTTGAATTGGTCGCGCAGCGCGGTTTTCAGAATCTTTCCGGTCGCGGTGTGCGGGATTTCGGGCACGAAGGCGACGTCGTCGGGCATCCACCACTTGGCGATCTTGCCGTCGAGAAACGACAATAGCTCGGCCTTGGTCGCCGTCTGCCCCGGCTTGAGCACGACGATGAGCAGCGGCCGCTCGTCCCATTTCGGATGGCGCACGCCGATCACCGCGGCCTCCGCCACTTTGGGATGGCCGACCGCGAAGTTCTCGATGTCGATCGAGGAGATCCACTCGCCGCCCGACTTGATCACGTCCTTGGAGCGGTCGGTGATCTGCATGTAGCCGTAGGGGTCGAGGGTAGCGACGTCGCCGGTATCGAAATAGCCGTTGTCGTCGAGGATCGAGCCCTCTTCCTTGAAGTAGGCGCGCGCCACCGACGGCCCGCGCACCTTTAGCCGGCCGAACTTTTTGCCGTCGCGCGGCAATTCGGTGTCGGCGTCGTCGGTGATCTTCATGTCGACGCCGAACGGCGGATGGCCTTGCTTCATCTGCACGTCGAGCCGGGCTTCGCCGGTCAGCGCGGCATATTCGGGCTTGATCGAGCCGAGCGTGCCGAGCGGGCTCATCTCGGTCATGCCCCAGGCGTGCAGCACATCGACCTCGTAGTGCTCCTGGAATTTTTGCGTCATCGCGCGCGGGCACGCCGAGCCGCCGATCACCACCTTCTTCAGGTATGGCAGCTTCAGATTGTTGGCTTCGAGATGCTGCAGCAGCATTAGCCACACCGTGGGCACCGCGGCGGTGAAGCTGACCCGGAAGGTGTCGAGCAATTCGTAGATCGAGGCGCCGTCGAGCTTTGAGCCAGGCATCACCATGGCGGCGCCGACCATCGGCGAGGTCAAAGCGAGCCCCCAGCAATTGGCGTGGAACATCGGCACCACCGGCATGATCACGTCGCGCGAGGCAACTCCCATGGCGTCGGGCTGCGCCGCAATCATCGAGTGCAGCACGTTGGAGCGGTGCGAATAGACCACGCCCTTCGGGTTGCCGGTTGTGCCCGACGTGTAGCACATGCCGGCCGCGGTATTTTCGTCAAAGGTTTTCCAGTTGAAGTCGCCGTCGACGTCGGCGATCCATTCCTCGTAGGGCACGGCATTCTTCAACGTGGTCGCCGGCATATGCGCGGCGTCGGTCAGCACCACATATGTCTCGATCGACTTCAGCTTGTCGGCGATCTTTTCCAGAAGCGGCACGAAGGTCAGATCGACCAACACGATGCGGTCTTCGGCATGATTGACGATCCAGACGATCTGCTCGGGGAACAGGCGCGGATTGACGGTGTGATAGATGGCGCCGATGCCCATGATGCCGTACCAGGCCTCGAGATGCCGCCAGCTGTTCCAGGCCAAGGTCGCTACCCGATCGCCGAGCTTGATGCCGTCCTTGCTGAGCCGCTGCGACACCCGTAGCGCCCGCTTGCGCAGATCGGCGTAGGTCGTGGTGTGGAACGGGCCTTCGATCGAGCGCGTGATGACCTGCCGCTCGGCATGATAGGTCGCGGCGTGGTCGAGGATGCGGTTGCACAAGAGCGGCCAGTCCTGCATCAGGCCAAACATGATGTCCCCTCCCACGGGTCGTGCATTGTTACTTTGGGCCGCGGCGTCCGCCGGCAGCCGCCCTAAATTAACCGCCTGCGGCCGCTAGGCAAATACCGTTCGCTTGAAGGCGGGGGCACGGTTGGCTTAAAGCATGCAAGCCTGAGATTGCGGCGGGGCGCGGGGAGCTGTGGCGTGAAGATTTGCGGCGTAAAAGCTGCCTTTGCCCTCGGCGTTCTGCTGTGCGCGAGCCATGGGGCGTCGGCGCAATTGGCGCTGGTCCCGCAGGCCAAGCACGCCCGAGCCGAGCGCGCCCCGCCGGCCCCGGTGGCCCCGGTGGCCTTGCCGCAGGAATTCGCCCCGCCGCAGGAAGCCTATGCGGCATTCCCGGAAGAGCCCGTCGCCGCGGCGGCGCCGGCGGCGCCTTCGGCCTGCCAGGTGCGGCTTGCCAAGATCGCGGTGTTCCAGCCACTGCCGACCCTGGTCGGACCCGGCGAATGCGGCGCCGTCGATGCGGTGCATCTGGACGCCGTGATCCTGCCCGACCAGAGCAAGGTGGCGGTCACGCCGGCGGGGATATTGCGCTGTCCGATGGCCGAAGAGCTGGCGCACTGGGTGCGCGACGACGTGGCGCCGACGGCGACCAAACTCGGCTCGCCGCTGCGCGTGCTCGACAATTTCGATTCTTACGAATGCCGCGGCCGCAATCGGGTGCGCGGCGCCACCTTGAGCGAGCACGGTCGCGCCGACGCCATCGACGTCCGTCTGTTCAAGCTCGCCGACGGCCGCTCGCTGACCTTGACCGACGTGAACGTCGACAAAACCTGGCGCGAAACCATCAAGGCCAGCGTCTGCGCGCGGTTCTCCACCGTGCTCGGTCCCGGCTCCGACGGCAATCACGAAGAGCACATCCATCTCGATCTCGCCGAGCGGCGCAACAATTACAAGCTCTGCGAATGGGACGTCCGCGTGCCGCCGCCGCCGCCCGCGGTCGCGCAAGCAGAGGACGCGCCGCCGCCGGCCGAGGCTGCGGCCACCGAGGGCGACGACGACACGGCGCTGATTCCGCTCGATATGGTGCCGCTGCCGCGGCCGCGGCCGAAACTGGCCGAGGACGCGTCAGCCCGGGCAAAAAAATCCGAACGCAACTAGCGAGCACAGCAAAGCTGCAAAACTTCGCGTCAACTGCTCGGCAGTTTTGCGCGACAGTTTTGAAAAAAGTTAGCGACCGTCGCAATCAAGTCCTAGGAGATTTGGGCGCACCGTCCTGGCGAGGGCGATTTCTGCTGGGCTGGGCTCATGCAGGATTGGATGCTCATATCGGCGCCGCTGGCGCTGACTCTTTATTTCCTGGCCTTCCAAGACCAGTTTAGAATGTTGTTGTCCTGGCTGAGCGCGCTGGTGAATTAGGCCGCCTGCTCATAACGGTGCGGCGGGCCGAAGCTTTTCCAGCAATCGCGGCATGGCTCCGGCAGAACGCTGCGCGATGACGACGAATAGGTTGCCGCGTTCTCAATCGGCCACGCCAAAAGCATCGACCGGTCGCCCGGCGTCCGCGCGCGCGCCTCCGGGTTCAATAGCTTTTGGCGCCAAGCGCGCTTGACGCTTGTCTCGGTATGAAATGCGCGAGAAAGCGTTCGCATCGATCGCCGCGATGGCCATGCGCATCGCCGCTTCTGCGGCCGTTGCATCCATGCCGGTGATGAATTTGTCGAGCGCTCGGCGGCGGCGGGCCATGGCCCTTAACAGGGCTTTCCCATTGGCGCGCTCGACGCTCGCGCGCCACTTCCCCGGCTCTCGCTCGAAAGCCTTGACGACAAACTGCTTGTACTCCATGGCGACCCCCCGTCGCGCATGAGTCTGTCGCGCATTATGGCGGGCGCTGGGCGGTATTATGTTACAATGCTGGACCGGTCGCCTTAAATGCGGCCGCAGCCGAGAGCGGAATTGCCGGTCCCCTTCGGGCAAAAAAATAACGCCGCCGGGATCGCACCAGCCGCGCAATTCAGTCCTTCACTGGCCCAATGTTACGAAGTCTTTTTCGGAGCCCGCGTCGCCATACAGCCGCAGACCACAAGTGCGATCATGACGGCAAGAAAGATTCCAAGTTCCACCATGCTCATTCTCCGTCGCCCTGCATGGGGTGGCATCAAGTCTTGCGCAGTAACGCGGGGAGCTTAGCAGCATTGGCGGCAGCGAGTCTTGCCTCGCTGCGGGTAAAAAGCTTCTTTACCGGCCCGCGGCTGCGGGCCACCGATGGAAGCCTCGATTGTGAACGAGCTCATTGAACAGATCCGGCTGACTGCTCGCGCTCTTGCGGAGTTCGGCAGCCATTTGTTCGATCCGACGATCAGGCTCGGGGTGACCGGCCTTGCCAACGCCGGCAAGACCGTCTTCATCACCGCGCTGGTTCATGGCCTGCTGCGCGGCGGCCGTTTTCCGGTGTTCGAGGCGATGGCCACCGGCCGCATCGCGCGCGCCTATTTGGCGCCGCAGCCGGACTACGCGGTGCCGCGCTTCGATTACGAGAGCCACCTGGAGGCGCTGGTCGATAAACGGCAGTGGCCTCACTCGACGCGGCAAATCAGCGAATTGCGCCTCGTCATCGACTATCAATCGCAGCGCGGCCAGCAGCGCGCGCTCACCCTCGATATCGTCGACTATCCGGGTGAATGGCTGCTCGATCTGCCGCTGCTCGACAAAAGCTATGAGGCATGGGCGGCGGAGAGCGTGAGTCTCTCCAGGCTCGGGCCGCGCGCCGGCCTCGCCAAGGATTGGAATTCCTATCTGGCGACGCTCGACCCACACGGCGTCGAGGACGAGCAGGCGGCGCTGACCGCGGCAAAGCTCTTCACCGCGTATCTGAAAGCCTGCCGCGACCAGAACTATGCGATGAGTCTGTTGCCGCCCGGACGGTTTCTGATGCCGGGCGATCTCGACCATACGCCGGCACTGACGTTTGCGCCGCTCGATGTCGCAGGCGACGGTGTTGCCCCGAAAGGATCGCTCTGGGCGCTGATGCGTCGCCGCTATGACGCCTATCGGGACATCGTGGTGCGGCCTTTTTTCCGCGATCACTTTGCCCGGCTCGACCGCCAGATCGTGCTGGTCGATACCTTGGCGGCGATCAATGCCGGCCCCGACGCGGTTCTCGATCTCGAGCGCGCGCTGGGGCAAGTCCTCGACTGTTTTCAAATCGGCCGCAAAACCGTCTTGAGCACGATGCTGCGTCCACGCATCGACCGCATCCTGCTGGCGGCGACCAAGGCCGATCATCTGCATCATACCAGCCACGACCGGCTCGAAGCCGTGCTGAAGCGCATGACGCAAGCGGCCACGGCGAAAGCCGAGCTCGCCGGCGCGCAGGTCGATGTCGCCGCACTCGCCGCGGTGCGCGCCACCCGCGAAGCAACGGTGCGGCGGGCGCGCCAAGAGCTGCCTTGCATTCTCGGCGTGCCGGTTGCCGGTGAGGTGCTGGCGGGGGAAACGTTCGACGGCGAGACCGAGGCGGCCATGTTTCCCGGCGACTTGCCCGACGACCCCAACGAACTGTTCCGCAGTGACGCCAGCGCGTTTCGCGGCATCGCCACGACCTCGCCGCAGAACGCCGATTTTCGGTTCCTGCGCGTGCGGCCGCCGCTCCTGGAGACGACGGAGCGCGGCATACCCGCGCTGCCTCACATTCGCCTCGACCGCGCGCTGCAATTCCTGATCGGAGACCGGCTGCAATGAGCAAAACCTGGCCGCATCGGCCGCCCGCGGTCTTTCGCCTCGACGACGATCACGTGATGGTCGGCTTGGCCAAGGACGACGCCGCCAGACGTGCCGTGCAGGTGATACCGGAGCCCGACACCGAGACCTCGGTCATCGCCGTCGACGATCCGCTGCAATGGCGGCGACGCGGTTTCCGCTGGGGCGCGCTGTTTTGGGGCGCCGTGTGCGGCTTGATCTTGCTCGCCGCCGGTCTCGGGGCGGTTCGCCTGATCGAGGATCTGTTCGCGCGCAATCAGGAATTCGGCTTTCTCGGCTTGGCGCTCGCCGTCGCGGCCGTGGTCGCGTTTTTGGTCGTGGTCATTCGCGAGACCATGGGGCTGGCGCGGCTTGCGACCATAGAAAAACTTCATCGACGCGCCTCGGATACGCTTTTGAGCGACGATCGCCAGGAGGGCCTCGCCGTCGCCCACGCGCTTTTGGCGCTGACGCGCCGCATGCCGCGGCTCGCCCGCGGCCGCGCAACGATGGAAAGTCATCTCGGCGATATCATCGACGGCGCCGACATGGTGCGGGTTGCCGAGCGCGAACTGATGGCGCCGCTGGATCAGCAGGCGCGTCGCATCGTCACCGCGGCGGCAACGCGGGTGTCGGCCTTCACCGCGGTGAGCCCGCGCGCCGCCGTCGACGTGCTGTTCGTGTTCGGCTCCGCCATGCTCCTGGTACGCCGGCTGTCTTTGCTGTACGGCGCGCGACCGGGTGCGCTCGGCCTGGTGCGGCTGATGCGTCTTGTGGTCGTGCATCTGGCGATGACCGGGGGCATGGCGACCACCGACGGCCTCGTTCAACAAATGCTCGGCCATGGCATCGCCGGCAAATTGTCGGCGCGGCTCGGCGAGGGCCTGCTCAACGGCTTCCTCACCGCGCGCTTGGGCCTCGCGGCCATCGACGTGGTGCGGCCGCTGCCCTTCACCGTCCTGCCGCGTCCGACGGTGAGCAATCTGATGAGCGACGTGTTGCGCGGCTTTGGCGACAAGGCAGACGCGCCGCCGTCGAGAGACTCCGATCTATCGCGCGGCTAGATCAGCCGCTAGCGCAACGCCAGCGTCATGCCGCCGAGGCCGAGCGAAACCTGAAAGCCGGCCTGGACGCCCTGCAACTGGAGGACGACGCCGTTGCCGTTCTGCAGCGTCGCCACTTGGCCGCCGCCCACAAAGGAGCCGCCGGCGCCCGCACCCGCATACGTGCCGGCGATGGCGCCAGGGCTCGTCAAATTGCTCGCGGTGCCAACCAGGTCCACCGCCGCGACGCCAAGGCTGCCGAGGCCGATGCCGCTGACGGCGAGCCGATATCTGTGGCCATGATAGTACAAGACGCCGTTGCCGCCGCCGACACCGATGATGAATCCCACCTTGACGATGTGCAGGCGCACTTGGCCCGTGGTCTGCGCCTGTGAGGGCGTAGTAGCGCCCAGCAGCATGACCGCTAACGACACCGCGGCCGCAGCCATTTTCATTGCCCGCGTAAAGACCAGCATCGACGCCTCCCGATTGATTGATTTTGCCGTTCCGTTCGTCCGGAGCGGAGCAGTAACACAATTTCCGACGGTCTCACATATTGGACCGCGGTCCAATAGGCGCACCCGAGGCCTAAGGAAAAGCGGCGCCGTCGGCGCTCAATGCGCGTAGATCAAGCACGTCGTCGTGCCGTGCGCGAGAATGCGGCCGTCCTTGTCGGTCAATTTTCCCTCGGCGGTGCCGACGCGGCGCCCGCAACTGATGACCTTGCCTTCGGCCTTCACCAGTCCGGTCTGCGGCGTGATGGGCCGAACGAGCGAAATCTTGAACTCGAGCGTCGTTTGCGTGAGTCCCTTGTCCAGCATCGACTGCACGGCGAGCCCCATGGCGCTGTCGAGCAAGGTCGCGGCAAGGCCGCCGTGGACCGTGCCCGCGGGATTGCGGTGCCTCTCGTTGGGTGTTGCGGCGGCGACAACGCGGCCCTTGGCAACCTCGACGATGTCATAACCGAGCGTTTCCGCCATCGCGTTCAACGGCAGTGTGCCGTCGACCAGCCCCTGGACGAATTCGAGGCCGCTCATGGCGCGTTTCCGGTCGTCATCGATGACGCCATAACTTTTCCGAACAGAAGATTGCGTCATGAATTGCGCTCCGCGCGGGTAGGCGGCGCGGCGGCTACAGCACCGGCGGCACGGCCAATATTCTCAAACGTTGAGAGGGTCGCCCGAGAGTATCTCTAGAGCCACCCGTTTTCTGCGGGGACCAATCGCCGTAGCTTCAGCCCTTGCGCGCCTGATGCTTGTCGATCGCCGCCTGCACCGCGGCGCGCGACTGATCGCCGGCGCTGGCGTATTTCGCCTTGGCGTCGTCGTAGCTCCATTGCCGCAGTTCGTTTGAGTTGCGCTGGAAGTGCGGATGGACGTAGCGCGCCATCAGCTCGTAGCTTTTTTTGGTCGCCGGCCAGTCGGCCCAGTTGTGTGCCAACAAGAGCACGCCGCCGAAGCCGCCGCTCGAGCCGCGCCACAGCCGCTCGAAATGGCGGATGCAATCGTCCGGCGTGCCGATGCAGGCGATGCCCGACGATACCAGATACTCGGCCGGGTCGCTGGTGATGTCGGGCGGCACGATGGGGAAGGTCGCCACTTCGGCGAAATAGCGCTTAAAATCTTCGAGGCCGAATTTCATGTCGGCGCGCGCCTGCTCGCGTGTCTCCGCCACGTGCGCAAAAGTGACGATGCGCCACTTCTTGCGGTCCGCGATCTTGCCGTGCGCTTTCGCGCTTTCTTCGTAGACGCCCCAGTTGCTGGCGTGGGCCTTGAGCGCATCGTCCGAAGTGCCGCCGATCGAGAGCATGCCGATGCCGTGCTTGCCGGCCGACAGCGCGCCGGTCGGCGAGCGCGCCGACGCCACCGCCATCTCCATCATCGGCTGCGAATAGCTTTTGAACTGCAGGCGCGCTTCGTGCAGATCGAACCAGTCGGTCTTTCTGGTCACCGTGCCGCCCTGCATCAGCTCCATGATGACGTCGAGCGATTCGTCGAGCTTGCGCCGCTGATCCTCGGCCTTGAGCCCCATCTTGATCGCGTCATAGACCAACGAGCCCGGCCCGACGCCGAACATGGCGCGGCCGCGCGTCATGTAGTCGAGCTGCATCATGCGGCCCGCGACGGTGAACGGGTTGTGATAGGGCAGCGAGACCACGCCGGTGCCGAGCCGGATGTGGCGGGTGCGCTCGGCCGCGGCGGCAATGAACATTTCCGGGCAGGCGATGATCTCGTAGCCGCCCGAATGGTGCTCGCCGATCCAGGCCTCGTGATAGTTCAGCCGGTCGAGATGGACCAGAAGCTCCATGTCGCGCTCGAGCGCCAGCAGCGGATTTTCGCCGAGCGCATGGAACGGCGCCAGGAAAATGCCGGTTTTCAAAAACCTGTCTTGCATGGGGATGATCTTCTTCGCGAGGGTTCCGCTACCGTAGCATAACCGATCGGCGCGGTTATTTGGACAAGGCGGACGCGATGCAAATGCCGCCCTTGTTCTGCCGTCGTCTTCGCGTCACTTTGGCAATAGCGCCCGTCACCATCGCCGCACCGGGGGCGCCGACGGAGATCGAGTTGGACAGGGTTACCACAGTACCGGCCGCGACCGGAGTGAACGCGTCATCCACGGGGTTTCGGGCCATCATCTATATCGTCGCCTTCGTCACCGGCGCGATCGTGATGAGCTTTGAAATGCTCGGATCGCGCTATCTCAATCCTTATTTCGGCAGCGGCATCTATACCTGGGCGGCGCTGATTTCGACGGTGCTGGCGGCGCTCACCGCCGGCTATTTCCTCGGCGGCTTCATCGCCGATCGCACGGTGTCGGCATCGGTCCTCGGCGCGATCGTCAGTGTGGCGTCGCTGTACCTCCTGGCACTGCCGAGCTTTGCCGACGTCATACTGGGACTGGTGTCCAACACCATGGACGACGTGCGGCTCGGCAGCCTCGCCGCCGCGCTCGCCATCATGAGCCTGCCGGTGGCGCTCTTCGGGGTCTATTCGCCATTTGCGATCAGGCTGGTGTTGCGCGCCGCCCAGCATTCGGGAACGATTTCCGGCGCCGTCTATGGCGTTTCCACCGCGGGCTCGATCGCCGGCACGCTGGGCACGACATTCTTTCTCATCCCGACGATCGGAACGCGCGCGATCACGCTCTTGCTGGGGGCTGCCGGCCTGTGCTGCGGGCTCTTGTTGTTTGCGCTCGGCCGGCTGCATCGGCCGGGAAAAGGCGCCGCGGTCTTGGCCGCGCTCGCGGTGCTCGTGTTCGGTGGCGGTCGCGCCTGGTCGGATGATGTGATCGACGCCAACGTGCGCGCGCAAATGCTCAAGCACGGCGACGGCCGGGTCGCGCATCTGGAAACCGAGTACAACAATTTGTTTATCGACAAGCACGGCTCGATGCTTGGGCTGAGCAGCATGTACACGGGCCGGCCCAATTACATCGAATCGATCGTCGACCTCAAAGACCCCGATGCCATGCCGGTCCCTTACAATCAGACCATGACGGCGGCGCTCGCTTACCCCAAGGCGCTAAAGCGCATCCTGATGATCGGGCTCGGCGCCGGATCGATATCGACCTATCTGGGGCGCGCCATGCCGGATGCCCAGATCGACGTGGTAGAGCTCGACCCCGGCGTCATCGGCGCGGGCAAGGACTATTTCGGTCTGCGCGAGACTGAGCGGGTTCGGCTCATTGCCGGCGACGGCCGCGTCTATCTCAACCGCAACAAAGATCTTTACGACCTTATCCTCCTCGATGCATTTCGCGATCTCGGCATTCCATTCCATCTGCTGACGCGGGAGTTTTATGGGCTGGTCAAGGAGCATCTCGCCCCCGGCGGCGCCATGGCGTCCAACGTCGCCGCCAACACCAAACTTTATCTCTCGACCTTGGTCACCTTGGGCGCGGTATTTCCGACCGTCGATGCTTATCCCGATTGGCTCGACCGCAGCGAGGCGCAGGTGATTGCGGTCGCCATGCCGGCGCCGCGGCCGGCCGCGGACGCGTTGCAGCAATCCGCCATCGCGCTGCAGCAGCAGTATCGTTTTCGCTATCCGTTGCCCGCTCTCGTCGGCAAACGGCTCACGGAGCCGAATTCGGAAGGCGGCGAGTTGCTGACCGACGATTTCGCGCCGGCCGATCTTTATCGGGTCACGCCCGTCAAATTGCCGAAGGGTCAATAAAGCGCCCGCGACCGCCGACGAGGCGCGTGATGGGTTTTGCTGCGGTGCGTCAAACCTCGCCGATCCAGTCCCTGTGACGCGCGTCACACCGTCCGCCAAAGGATGTGCGTATACAAGCAGGGGCGGCGCCGATTGGGGGGACGGGAACAATGGCGGCCTATTTCATCTCCGATGCTTCCGTGAAGAATCGCGAGGCTTTGGGCATGTTTCGCGCGCGGGCGCTTGCATCGATCACGCGCCATGGCGGTCGCTACTTGGCGCGCGCCGGCTTGGTCGAACCGGTTGAAGGCGACTGGAAACCAAGCGCGATCATCATCATCGAATTTCCCGATATGGAGCGGGCGAGGACCTGGTATCGATCCGCCGAATATGCCTCAGCGCTTACGATCCGCGACGACGCCATCAGCCGCGACATGATTCTTGTCGAGGGAATAAGTTAACGATGAAACGTCGGCGCCGGATCATTCCTCCGGCAACGACAGCTCACTGACACAAGAACTGCTCACCCGAGCGGCCGAAGCAGAATTTTTTGCCGACATTGACGAGCTGAACGCGCCGGTTGACGCCCGACGTCGGATGCGCCGGATCGCGCAATTGCTCCTCGCCCATGCCGACCGCATCCAGCACGGCGGGATTGACGCCGAAGGGTTCGACCAAGGCTTCGCGGATCGCTTCGGCGCGGCGCTGGCTTAAACCCACATTGGACTGGCGGCTGCCGACCGAATCGGTGTGGCCGATGACCAGAAAGCCATAGCCGAGCAAGAGCGGATGATGCAGCGCGTCGGCGATGGCGCCCACGGTGCGATAGGACGACGGCCGGATGACCGCCGAACCGAAGTCGAAATCCACCTCGACGACGAATTGCGTCAGCCCTTCGAGTTGCGGGAAACTCATCGGCCGCGGCGGCAGCGCGCCGGGATTGTCGCGGATGTAATCCAGCACAGCCTGGCGCATCTGGGCGCCGGTCATGGACAGCCTGTTGTTGCCGCTGACGTTGGCCAGGCTGGTGGCCATCTGCGACGAATTGATCGATTGTTGCGCCAGAGCGGCGGTGACGACGGCGGTGCAGAATAGCGCGCCGGCGGCGAGCGTGTGATGGAGCTTCATGGCCGCGCCTTTTCCGTAGCCCAACCGGTATCGACGAAGGTCTGGTAACAGCGCGGGCTCATCGCTTGCGGCGCGAGGCCCGCCATGCATGTCACCAGATTGGCATCGGCAAACGACGTGCCGCACAAGCGCAAGATATCCGCGCTACAAACGTCGCCGATATCGCGCTGCGCCGTCGCCCGCCGCGTGATCGATGCATAGACCACGCCGGTGGTCTGCTGGCATTGCGGCGACATCCTCGCCGCATTGGCGTCGAAGCACGCGCGCAGACGCGGACCGAGCGGCACGCCCTTGCAGAATCTGGCGATGTCGTTTTTGCACACCGTGGCGATCTGCGAGATTGCTTCGGCGTAGCTCATCGTCTGCGCCGAGGCGGCGCCGGTGCCCCCGATCAGAATCAGCAATGCCAGGCCGAACGATGTTCGCTTCATTGCCATGCCCTCCTGCCCAAATACCTTACTTATTTTCTGTGCCTCCCCTAAACTGTCGCTCAGGGGCCGATCAGGATCAAGACAGGCTTTTCCTGCAGCAGAGGTGATCGCGCTTTCGCAATGACGGTGGGCACAAGGAGGCGAAGAAATGGCCGCGATTTTGGATCATTTGGATCAAGTATCGGTCTTCGGACACTCTGCCGTCGCGCTCTTCCTCATCCTGGGCCTCGACTGGGTGTTTACGGGCATTCACACCTATCAGGAATGGCGCGGCGAAGCAGCGCCGCTGTGGCGCGTTTTCGGTGCGGTCGTTGGCCTTCGGCTGCCCAATTGGCTCGGGTTCTTGCTGTTCACGGTGACGCTGACGCTCGCTCTGTGGGGCGTGGGATTGGCGGGCATAGCCGGTTGGTTGCCTTTAGCCGGCCATTTGGCGCCGTATAAGGCGGTTGGTGCACTAGGGGTTTTGATTGGCGCGCGGATAGCCGACACCTTGATCTCGCATTGGGGTCTTTATGCTGTGGGTTACCGCCCCAATCCGGGTCTCAAATCGACGCCGCTTTATGTTCTTGAAGCGGTTTTCATTCTGCTGACATTTTGGCACGGCTTGGCGCTTTATCCGCATGCGGCGCTTTGCGGATTTGTCATCGGCGCCGGATTCTTCATTCTGGTGCTGCCGGCGCTGTGGGCGTTGCGGATCATCGCACCCTCCTGGCGCCGTGAGCCTTGGACGCGATGGCAACCTCTGCCGGCGTGGGCCATGGACTAGTCTCAACCGCCGCTTCGCCTCTATAAGAATTCAGCACTGCAACGATCGCCGCGCATGAGCGACGGTGAAAATTTGGGACGGGAAATGCCGACACGACGTCATCTGTTGAAAGTTCTCGGCGGCGTGTGCGCGGCAACAAGCTTTTCGGCGCGCGCCGCCGAATTTCCATCCGGCCCGATCACTTTCATCGTGTCGTTCCCGGCGGGCGGCAGCATCGACGTCGTGGTGCGGGCGATGGCGGGACGGCTGCAGGAACAATTCGGCAAAGCGATCGTCGTCGAGAATCGCGCCGGCGCCGGCGGCGTTTTGGCCGCAGGCGACGTCGTCAAGGCAGCCGCCGACGGACTGACGCTGCTGGCCGCGGCGAGCTCGCTTGCCGCCAACCCGACGCTGGTCAAAGCGCTGCCCTACGACACCCTCAAGGATTTGCAGGCGGTGGCGCTGATCTTCCGCACGCCGCTGGTGCTGGTGGTCGATCCGAAAATGCCGGTTCATACGGTGGCGGAGCTGGTGGCGCTGTTGAAAGCAAAACCTGGCCAGATCAATTTCGGCCACGGCGGCCCCGGCTCGGCGATCCATCTGGCCGGCGAATTGTTCCAGGTCATGACTGGCACCGAGATGACCGGCGTCTCCTATCGCGGCGCGCCGCTGGCGCTCAACGACGTCATGGCCGGTCACGTGGCGTTGATGTTCGCCGATGCCGGCAGCGTCATGGGGCAGATCAATGCCGGCACGGTGCGGCCGCTCGGCGTGTCCTCGACGATCCGCGTTCCGGCGCTGCCCGATGTTCCCACGATTGACGAAGCGGGCGTGCCCGGATTCGACGCGGTCGGCTGGACCTTGATCTGCGCGCCGGCGGCGACGCCGAAGCCGGTCGTCGAGCGGCTGAACGCCGAACTCAAGAAGGCTGCGGCCGCGCCCGAGCTGCAATCGCTGATGATCAAGCTCGGCACCGTTCCGGTGCAAAGTCCGGCGCCCGCCGAGCTGCAAAAATTTCTGGCGTCCGAAATCGAACGCTGGGGCGATCTCATCAAACGGGCCGGCGTCGCCAATACGCTTTAGGCGTAACCGCAGATCTCCATGATTCGGCAATGAGGATGGAATGAGCGAAGAAGACGTTTTGCGTGCAAAGACCGCCACACTGACGCGCATGTTGAACCTGCAAGGCACGATCGGGATGTTCGGCCACGTCTCGATCCGCGTTCCGGGCACCGATACATGCTTCATCAGTCCCGGCGCCAGCACCGATAAAACCACGGTTCGTCCGGAGCAGATTTTTACTTACAATGTCGACGGCACCATCATCGACAATCCCGGCGGCCTGATCCCGCTGGAATGGCGCATCCACACCCAAATCCATCGCGACCGGCCCGATGCCATGTGCGTCTGCCATCTGCACGCGCCGCACGCGCGCGCGCTCGGCATCGCCGGCAAGCCGTTGCGGCCGGTGTTTCTGCACGGCTCGTTTCTCTGCACCGGCGTGCCGACCTGGGACAATCCGCGGCTCGTGGTCATGGATAGCCAGGCCGCCGACCTGTCCCGCGCACTCGGCAATCACCGGGTCGCGCAGATGCGCGGTCATGGCAGCGTCGTCGTCGGCACAACCGCCGAGGAGGCATTTTTCGCCTGCACGTTTTTGGAAGAGAACGCGCAAATCCAGTTGCAGGCGGAGATCATGGGCGGCGCCATTCCCTTGAGCGAAGACGAGGCGCGCGATTGCGCCGCGGGCACCTTCAATCCGCGGCTGTTTGCGCTGTTATGGACGTTCTACGAGAACAAGGTGAAACTCGACTAGCGCAAGCGGACATCGGCCGCCAAATTTGACGCGCTGCCCAACACTCCTGTGGTAGAGTGCGTCGCGAGCTTAAGGGAATCCCATGAAGCGGCGCGATTTTATCGCAGCACTCGGCGGCGCCATCGCGACGTGGCCGCTCGCCGCCCGCGCGCAGCAGGACAATGCGCCGCGGCGCCTCGGCGTGCTGATGCCATCCGCGCCTGACGATCAGGAGGTGAAGAAAGAGCTGGCCGGGTTTACCAGACAAATGCAAAGCCTGGGTTGGACGGAAGGCGGCAACCTCCGCGTCGACTACCGCTGGTCGAGCGGCGACAGCCAGAAACTCCAAGCTCACGCCAAGGAACTGGTCGACGCCCGGCCGGACGTCATCTTCGTGCGGAGCACGCCTGCCACCGCTGCGCTTTTGAAGAACACGCGCAGCATCCCCATCGTGTTCGCAGTAGTATCCGATCCGGTCGGCGAAGGATTTGTCGCCAGTGTCGCGCGGCCAGGCGGCAACGTCACCGGCTTCACCAATGCCGAAGCGTCGCTGTCGGGAAAATGGCTGGGACTTCTCAAAGAGGTCGCGCCCAAGATGACGCGCGCGGGATATCTGTTCGATCCGAAAGTGGCGCCTGGCGGGGGAAACTATTACACGAATCTTATCAACGCCGCGGCCGCTGCATCTGCGGTGGTCCTATCCGCCATGCCCGTTCACGGCAGCGACGACATCGAGCGCGCGATTGGTGAGTTTTCCCACGCGCCCGACGGCGGCTTGATCGTGCTGCCGGACGCCACGACGAATCTGCATCGCGCGCAGATCATCGCGCTGGCAGGCCGCTATCGGCTTCCGGCTATCTACGCATTCCGCAATCTCGCCGAGGAGGGCGGCCTGATGTCCTACGGCTCCGATGTGGGCGAGTTGTTTCGGCTTGCGGCGAACTATGTGGATCGGATTCTCAAAGGCGCCAAGCCCGCCGACCTTCCGGTTCAGCTGCCGGAGAAATTCGAGTTTGTGCTCAATCTGAAGACGGCCAAGGCGCTCGGCATCAAGATTCCGCCTGGAGTGATGGCGATTGCCGACGCGGTGATCGAATAAAGCAGGACGGCGTCGTCTGCCGTCCTGTCGACCCGGAAGCAAGACTGATATTTTTCGCGCAGCTCAGCCGGCGGAGCGAACGCGCCGGCTGAATCGTCCAGCCTTATTAGCCTGCACGACTTAAGTTGTCAGGCTTTGATATTGACGGATTGACCGGTCGGCGACGGTGAGGTGGTCGGCGCCGATGAAGTGGCCGGCGCCGATGTCTGCGGGCTCGGCGAGCTCGATGCAGTTCCGGAATTACCGGCACCGCTGGAAGTATTGGTGGCGGGACTTGCTGTAGCCTGCGGGCTTATCGATTGAAGTTGGCCGTGCCGGTGATGACGATGATGATGTATTCCGCTGATGCTCATTCCGTGCCCCTATGAAGGGCGCAGAGTTAGACGGCCAGGATTAAGATCGCATGGGGGAACAGGGTTAGGCAGCCGTGAAGGCTCATGGTAACCAAGAGGTAAACAATGCGGATGTGCGCCAATTGAGTTGATCTCACGATGAAACTCCCGCGCCGGAAATTTCTATCGTTAGCGGGCGCCGTTACCGCCGCGCCCGCGCTGTCACGCTTCGCTTCCGCGCTCGATTATCCGACGCGACCGATCACGATCATCGTGCCGTTTCCCGCCGGCGGGCCGGTCGATACCTTGGCGCGGCTTTTGTCCGAGCCGATGCGGATCGCGCTCGGCCAGCCGCTGGTGGTCGAGAATGTCGGCGGCGCCGGCGGCAGTATCGCCGCGGCCCGCGTCGCGCGCGCCGAGCCCGACGGCTACACCATGATCCTCGGCAACTGGACGAGCCTCGTCGGCACGCCGGCGGTCTATCCGGTATCGTTCGACGTGAAGAACGATTTCGCCCCGGTGGCGCTGTTGGCATCTTCGCCGCTGATGCTGGTCGGCCGAAAGTCGCTGCCGGCGAACAACGTGCAGGAGCTGATCGCCTGGCTCAAGGCCAATCCGGGCAAGGCGACGGCAGGCACCATCGGCATCGGCAGCCCGAGCCAGGTCGGCGCCATCTATTTTCAGAAACTCACCGGCACACAAATCCAGCTGGTGCCCTATCGCGGCGCGGCGCCGGCGCTGACCGACCTGCTCGCCGGCCAGATCGACCTGCGCATGGCAGCGGAGGCTTCGCAAATGCTGCCTTATCTCAAGAGCGATACGGTCAAGGCCTTCGCCATCATGGGCAAGACGCGCTGGCCGTCGGCGCCCGACATCCCGACCATCGAAGAGGCCGGCGTGCCCGAGCTTGCGCTGTCGTTCTGGCAGGCGTTCTGGGTGCCGAAATCGACGCCGGAAGCCGTCGTCGCCAAGCTCAACGCCGCCGCGGTCGCCGCCTTGGCCGACCCCGGAGTGCGCCGACGCCTGGACGATCTCGGCCAGGAGATTCCGCCGCGCGCGCAGCAAACACCGCAGGCGCTCGGTGCCTTTCACCGGTCCGAAATCGACAAGTGGTGGCCGATCATCAAGGCGGCGGGGATCAAGCCGGAATAGTTACATTGAATGCTAGTGCGCCGAGAAAGCGATCAAGGCCGCCATCTGATCAGTCGGAGATGAACCGATCTGGGCCCGCCTTTGACGGCGCGGACGCCAGCGCGCCACAATGGCGGCTTAGCCTTCGGGATCGCTTAAAGGATTTTCATGCCCCCGCTCAGCAATCTCGCCACCCGCGACGTCGAGACCTTGGTGCATCCCTATACCAATCTGTCCGGCTTTCGCGATGCCGGGCCGCTCATCGTCGAGCGCGGCCAGGGCGTCTATGTCTACGACACCGAGGGCAAGCCTTACATCGAAGCCATGGCGGGGCTGTGGTGCACCGCGCTCGGCTATGGCAACGAGGAGCTGGTCGAGGCCGCGGCGGCGCAGATGCGCAAGCTGTCGTTTGCGCACCTCTTCACCGGCAAGAGCCACGACCCGGCGATCGAACTTGCGGAGAAGCTCAAGGAGATCGCGCCGGTGCCGATCTCGAAGGTTTTCTTTTGCAGTTCCGGGTCGGAAGCCAACGACACCCAGGTCAAGCTGGTCTGGTATCTCAACAACGCGCTCGGCCGGCCGAACAAAAAGAAAATCGTCAGCCGCGTGAAGGGCTATCACGGCGTCACCATCGTGGCGGCGTCGCTGACCGGGCTGCCGGCGAACCACCGCGATTTCGACCTGCCGTTGCCGGGCTTTTTGCACACCAGCTGCCCGCATCATTATCGTTTCGCGCAAGATGGCGAGAGCGAAGAGCAATTCGCCACGCGCCTTGCCCACGAGCTCGAAGCGCTGATCGTCAAGGAAGGCCCCGACACCGTGGCGGCGTTCATCGCCGAGCCGGTGATGGGCGCCGGCGGCGTCATCGTGCCGCCGAAAACCTATTTCGAAAAGATCATGAAGGTCTGCGACAAGCACGACGTGTTCATGATCTCCGACGAAGTGATCTGCGGCTTCGGCCGCCTCGGCACGGCGTTCGGCTGCGAAGCGCTGAACTTCAAGCCGCATTCGATCTCGGTCGCCAAGGCGCTGTCGTCGGCCTATCTGCCGATCGCCGGCGTGATGATTCCGGAGGCCATGTACCAGGCGCTGCTCGCCGAGAGCAAAAAGATCGGCGTGTTCGGCCACGGTTTTACCTATGGCGGTCATCCGGTGTCGGCTGCGGTGGCGCTCAAGGCGCTCGAAATCTATGTCCGTGACCGCGTCTTCGAAACCGCGGCGGCGCGGGCGCCGCAATTCCAGGCCCGGCTCGGAGCGCTCAATGAACATCCGCTGGTCGGCGATGCACGCGGCCTCGGCCTGATCGGCGGCGTGGAGCTCGTCGCCGACAAACGCGACAAGCGCGCCTTCGCCCCGCAGCACGGCGTCGGCGCCAAGGCGGTGCAATTCGCCGAAGCCGAAGGTTTGATCGTGCGCGCGGTGCTGGGCGACGTTTTGACGCTGTGCCCGCCGCTCATCATCAGCACGGCCGAGACCGACGAATTGTTCGACAAGCTCAGCCGCGCGCTGGACAAGACGCTGGATTGGGTTAACGGCGCGCGCCTCGCGCAGACGTGAAGGCGCGGTAACACACTCTCATCACTTGCACGCTATAAGCCGCCCATGAAGGCCGATATCCCGCCAGCAACCGCACGACGACCTGGGCCCGGCGCCAAGCCGCGCGTCACGCGTCGCCGCGTGCTGACCGGTGCGGCGGGTTTGTTGGGACTGTCGGCGGGAACCGCGGTCTATGCCGCGGCAATCGAACCCGACGGTCTCGTGGTCACGCGCTATGCGCCGGCTTTGCCGGGCTGGCCCAAGGGCCGCAAGCTCTCCGTCACCGTGATCGCCGATCTCCATGCCGGCGGTCCCGACATGCAGCTCGAACACATCCGCCGCATTGTCGACCGGGCGAGCGCGCTGCAATCCGACATCGTGTTGTTGCTCGGCGATTTCATCGCCTCGTACCGCTTCGCCATCACCAAGGTGCCCGATCCGGTCTGGGCGACGGAACTGGCGCGGCTTCAAGCGCCGCTCGGCACGTGGGCGGTGCTCGGCAATCACGATTGGTGGCACGACCTCAAAGGCGTGCGCGCCGCGCTTGCCGGGGTGAACATTCCGGTGCTGGAAAACGATGCCGTCCTGCTCGGTCCGGCGGGGCAGCGCTTCTGGCTCGCCGGCATCGGCGACCAATTGGCCATTCCGCTCGGCCACGGCCGCTATCGCGGCGTCGACGATCTGCCGCTGACGCTGTCGCGCATCAAAACCGACGATCCGGTCCTGCTCATGGTTCACGAGCCGGACATTTTCCCGCGCGTGCCGGAGCGCGTCGCGCTCACCTTGGCCGGCCATACCCATGGCGGCCAGATCCGCGTGCCGTTCCTCTGGCAGCACTTCGTGCCGTCGCGTTACGGTGCGCGCTTCGCCTACGGCCACGTCGTCGAGGACGAGCGGCATCTGATCGTCTCCGGCGGGCTCGGCACCAGCATCATCCCGGCGCGGCTCGGTGTGCCGCCGGAGATTCTGCATATCGAGCTTGGTGCTTGACGCGCGGGCTTTGTCGCGGCGATCCCCTCCGGTTGCCCTGTGCCGGAGGCCGACGGCTCGCACGACTGCAACTATATCTTGCGTTCATATAGAAATACCGCTTAAATTGTCCTTCCACGGTCTTGGGGGGACGATGACAGTTCGCGGCCAGCTCTATGCAAAAGTCGTCAGTGCCGGCGGCACTGTCATCAATTACCTCACCGGCGAGCAGAGCACGCCCAAAACGACCGTGGATGTACTCAGCGCTGAGTATAAAGAGATATGGGGCGAGGATCTGCCCAAAGAGAAGGAGGATCTGCCCAAAGAGAAGATTGAGGAAATCTATCGCAAAAACGTGCAGGAGAAGAACCAGGTCGCGCTCTGTCTGTCAGGCGGCGGCATTCGCAGCGGTGCGTTTTCGCTCGGCGTGTTGCAGGTTCTCGCGCGTCATGGGCTGCTCACGCAATTTCAATATCTGTCGACCGTATCGGGGGGCGGATACATCGGCGGATGGTTGTCACGCTGGATCGCCGCGGATCCGATGCAGGATGCGGCCAAGATCGAGGGCGTGCTCGCAAGAGAGGGCGAGATACTTCAGGTTTCCAGCCTGCGTGCGAACTCGAATTTCCTCACGCCAAAAACCGGAATCACCTCGGCGGACACCTGGACGGGGATTCTGCTGTGGGTGCGTAACGTCCTGCTGAACTGGACGGTGTTCATTCCGGCGCTCATTTTCGCGGTGCTCGCGCCCAATCTGTATTTGGCTCTGATGATTTGGTTTGCTGAGCTGGCGCAGGCGCGAGAAAAAACTCGCGCCGCGTTGTTCGGCTGCGACCTGCCCATGGTTCTGCTCTGGATCGGAGGCATCGGCTTGACCATCGCGACCTGGCAAGCGGTGCGAAACATACCGAGCCATCGCAACGACAACGGCTGGTCGGGCGCCGCCGTCGGCTGGAAAATCGTCGTGCCGCTCCTGCTGTGGGCGTGGTTGATGCCGCTCGTGCTCGTCGCCGGCGGCTACGGAGTGACGCCTGAACCAATGTTCCCAATGTTTGGCAAGTCGGAGACGATCCTGATCTGGATTCTCCTCTTCAGCTTCGGCGCCAAGATTGTCGGCTACGTGTTCGGGGCCATCACAAATCACCGTAATTTCCGCAATTATTTCATCAATGCCGGGACTTGGGTGATCGTGGCCGCCATTGCGACCGGCGCGCTATGGCTCGTCATTGAGATCATCGACTACCTTGGTAGCGTCTTGCAATCCGCGAGAACGGAGCCGGGCGATCGGACGGCGATCGTCTACGCGCTCAGCATCCTGGGGCCGCTCGGCACGAGCCTCGCACACCTTCTTTTATCGACGCTCTACGTCGGATTCCGCCATGTTGGCTTTCAGGACGATGCCGATCGGGAATGGCTTGCGCGGCTGAGCGCGGTCAGTGTCTTTCCGGCGCTGCTGTGGGCGGTATTTGCCCTGATCTGTCTGCTCCTGCCAATTATCTTCACGGCCCATGATTGGCTGGCGAAGCGCGCTCCGACGTGGGGGACGGCCATCGACCGGCTGGTCAAAGCGCTCGGTGTCATATCAGGTTTCGTCGCGGTCCTGGGCGGCAAGAGTGCGGCGGTCAAGCTCGACATTTCCAATGCTGAGCCGAAGAGCAACACGTCGAAAGCCTATGAACTTGTCGTTCGGCTTGCGACGCTGTTCTTCATCGTTTTCCTATTCATGATGCTGGCGGATGTCGAACGGACGATCGCGGAGGGCCTGGGCAGCGCCGCTGTGAAGTACAACGCGTTGAGTGGGATCGGTGGCTTCCTCATCCCGCGCCTGCTGGTTTTCCTGATCGGATTCGTGCCGGTTTATCTGCTCTGGTATTTGGGATCGCGGCGTGAGTTGTCGGTTCTCTGGTCGGGCATAGGAGCCCTTGCAGCCGTCAGCCTGGTCGGTTGGTACGCCGATGCATTGTGGGCGTGGTTCACCGACCCGGTTTATAGCGACAGTGCGAAAGCTGCAAGAATACTGCAAGCCCAAGGTCTTATCGCGGCCGGTCTGTTTCTACTCATTTCCGTCACCTCCACGAAGATCGACGTGAACAGGTTTTCGATGCACGGCGTCTATCGCAACCGGCTGGTCCGTGCCTTCCTTGGCGCCGCGCGCGCCGGCCGTAATCCGGACCCCTTCACCGATTTCGATGCCGACGACAATTGCCGCGTCCACGAATTAAAGGCGCAGAAGGACAATCGCCGCGTCCTCTATCCCGTCATCAACGTGACGCTCAATCTGGTCGGCGGCGAAAACCTCGCCTGGCAGGAGCGCAAAGCGAGCTCTTTCATCATCACGCCGTTATATTGCGGCAGCGGCGCGTTGGGAGACGAAGTTCCAGGCTATGTCAAGGCGAACGATCCGTGCAGACGGGTCGGCGCCTACGTCGAATCGCAAGATTATGGCGGCAAGGAGCCGGACCTCAATGTCAACCCGGACCTCAATGTCAACCCGGACCTCGATGACAACAAGACCGGTATCTCGCTGGGCACCGCGCTAACGATCTCGGGGGCGGCCGCCAGCCCGAGCATGGGCTACAACTCCGCGCCGGCGACCGCATTCCTGATGACGCTGTTCAATGTTCGTCTCGGCGCGTGGCTTGCCAACCCGGCCGCCGAAAACCTCAAGGACCAGGTGAAGGCCGGCCCTACCAGCGCACTGAAGCCGCTGCTGACCGAAGCGCTTGGGCTGACCGATGCCAAAAGCTCGAACGTCTATCTCTCCGACGGCGGGCATTTCGACAATCTCGGCATTTACGAGATGATCCGCCGCCGTTGCCGGTACATTCTGGTCGTAGATGCTGATGAGGATGAGAAGTTCGCCTTCGAGGACTTGGCGCGTTCGGTGCGCTTCGCCGCCATCGATCTCGATGCCAAGATCGAATTCGAATCCATCGAGATGAGGACCGCGCAAAAAGCCACGAAAGATTCCGCGACCTTCGCCATTGGCAAGATCACCTATGCGGAGCGGCTCAACGATCCAAGCTGGCTCATTTACCTCAAGCCGACGTATTTTTATCTAAATGCGCCGGTCGACGTGCGTTCCTACGGGACGGTGAATCCGAAATTTCCGCATGAGAGCACGCTCGATCAGTGGTTTGGCGAGTCCCGGTTCGAGAGCTACCGCCGGCTCGGCGAATACCTAATGGACGAGCTTTACGAGCGGCGTGATAAAACGAAGCTTGCCGACGGAGCCCAACCCACAATGGAGCAGTTCTTCAATGCGGTGACGTCTCCCGCCAAGCAATAACCTGAAGGAATGGGCTCCGCCGTCTCCTTGGTCCATCCCCGCTGCCATAGGGGCCCGGTCGCGAAGCGCGGCGTCACGCAAGCAATGAGTCCATTATCCCGTCGTGCCGGAATAAGGCGCTGGCCGGTGCCGCAAAGGAAAAAGCCCCGAGGGTGTCAAACCCACCGGGGCTTCTTGGCCGGAGTGAAAAAGCTGACGCTTCGGCGATTATGGGCCGAACTTGTAGCTGACGCCGCCTTCGAGCTGATTTTCGGTAAAATGACGGCTGACGGTCGTGGCCGGGAAAAATGCCACCGCAGACCTGTCGATGAAAGTGCCGAAATCGGAATAGCGATATTCCGCCAGCAACGACCAGTTGTTGGTGACGGCGTAGTCTATACCGCCGCCGGCAGTCCAGCCATCGCGCGTATGCGAAAGGCTCGCGAAGCCGCCGCCAAAAGCCGTCGTGTCGTAAGTGTTGGTGATACGGGCGACCGCCCAGCCGCCAGTGGCGTAGAACAGCGCGCGATCGACGGCGATGCCCACCCGTCCGCGAACTGAGCCCTGAGTATCCGCTTTGGTGGTGGCGGTGCCGCAGAACAAGGGACAAATGCCAACGATGAAGGTCTTGTCCAGCCTGGTCCAGTCGACCGAGGCTTCAAGGCCAAACACCCATTGGCTGACCTGATAGTTGTATCCGGCATGGAAGCCGCCCATCGCGCCGTTTGTATTGACCGTGAACGGTATGAAGATCGGCGGCGGAAACGGTATGCCCGGGTTGGCAATGCTGCCGTTGTCGTGCCCCGAGGCGCCGCCGACCTGCGCGCCGATATAGAAGCCCGTCCAGCTGAAGACCGGCGCAGGCGGCGCAGGCGGCGCTTTGAGCGGCATGTCCGCCGCGCTGGCGGTGCTCAAAGGCGCAGCGATGAGCAGTCCCGAAATTCCAATGATGCCAAGCAAAATGCGTTTCATGGCCGTCCCCCAGTCAGAGTCAATTCTCGAATTCCTGTGCCTGACCTTCGCAGCGTCCGCTTCCGTACGCGAGTGCGAAATCGGCTTATCAATCGCTTTTCTTTGAATAGTAGCAACTATGTCACAGTTCCTCGAATGGTTGCGACCGTGCCGGTGGCGTGACGGCCGCACTAAACCGCCGCATCCGCCCCTGGCGAGCGCATGAACATCGCCACGCGCATTTCTCGGCTTCGCCAAAAAGAAACGGCGCCGACCGAAGTCGGCGCCGTTAGCATCCCCCGACGCTAAAACTTTGTTGGCCTAGTTTGGCCTCGCCGCTGAATCCAGGCCGCTGGCGACGCGCGACGGCGCAATCGCCTGGCTTTGCGGCGCCAGCACCACGACGATGGTGCCCATTTTGACGCGGCTATAAAGGTCGATGACGTCTTCGTTGGTCATGCGGATGCAGCCCGACGAGATCGCCTGGCCGATATATTCCGGCTGATTGGTGCCGTGGATGCGGTACAGCGTGTCCTTGTTGCCGGAGAACAGATACAAGCCGCGGGCGCCCAGCGGATTATGCGGGCCGCCGGTGACGTAGGCCGGCAGCGGGCCGAGCCGCTGCTGCTCGCCGGGCGTCGGCGTCCAGCCCGGCCATTCTTCCATGCGGCCGACCTTGGCGATGCCGCTCCACACCTGGGCGTCTTCGCCGACGGTGATGCCGTAGCGGATCGCCTGATGGTTCGGCATCACGTAGTAGAGGAACTTGTTGTCGCTATCGATGACGATCGAGCCCGCGGTTTCCTTGCGGTCGAAGCTGACCATGTGCCGGCGGTAAGGCTCAGGGATGGTCGCCTGCGCATAGGGCAGGTTCGACATCAGTTCCTTGTCGCGCGGCTTCCAGGAGACTTGAGTCGCCGGCTCAAGCGTCTCCTGCATACAGCCGCCGAGCATCAGGCCTATAATCAGAAATGCTATCGTACGCATGATCATGGTCGCTTCCCACCAACCCCGCTCACGCCCGCCCGCCGAAATGCCCAGAGTCCAATAACCAAATCGCGCTGCCGTTTCCAGCCGATAAGGTGTCTGTCCCGCATAGTCGCTGCCGGGTGTTGCAGGAATGCCGCACTATCCCCGGGTTCCTTTGGATAATCGGCTTATTGGCCCGATAAACCCGTCAGTGGGGTCAGTATGCGCCTTACCCATTAAGCAAGGGTTTACCATCGCCGGTATCTGGTGCCGCCGTGAGTTCTGCCGAAATGTCACGACAGCGCACGATTTGTCGCCCATTTCCGCCGCACTCGCCGCTTATGATTTGAGCATCACTCACCGGATGGGAATGGGGTTTTCGAATGCAACAAGCGTCCGCCGAAATGGCCAAGAAGATCAGCCAAAAGAGGGCTAACGACCGCAAAGTTCATAGCGAAGGGATCGCATTGGCCGGCTGCTACGGGCAGATCGGTATTTCCGCGGTGGTAGCCGCCGTGCGCTACCAGGGCAGCGCCAAGAATCCGGCCTATGCGCCGACTTCGACCAAATGGCGCGACCGCATCGCCGAGGCGGCGGCTTAGCGCGCCACGCTTTTCCGGCTTTGGTTGGAGAAAAAGGGGACGCGATGTCCCCTTTTTGCTTTCTTAGAGGGCAGTAGTCGGCGATACGAAGCCCGGTAACGTCGCGACGAACCGCGGGCGAACGCAGAGCCGATACCATGGTCGACTTTTCCGCAGCCGAGATCGAGGCCGGACGGCTCTTGTTTGCCGGCGCGTGGGATTTCATCTCCGCGGCGGGCTCGATCGAGTCGGTGCCGCCGATGAGCGCGCCCGAGATTGCGTTTGCCGGCCGTTCCAATGTCGGCAAGTCGAGCCTGATCAATGCGCTGACCGGCCGCCGCGCGCTGGCGCGCACCTCGAATACGCCGGGCCGTACCCAGCAACTGATCTTCTTCGGTGGCCCGGATCGGCTCGTGCTGGTCGACATGCCGGGTTATGGCTATGCGGCCGCGGCCAAGAGCAAGGTCGCCGCCTGGACCGATCTCATCCATGACTATCTGCGCGGCCGCGCCACGCTGGCGCGAGTCTACGTGCTGATCGATGCGCGGCACGGGCTGAAAGACGTCGACGATGCGATTCTCGATACATTGAGTAAAGCCGCTGTCAGCCACGAAATCGTGCTGACCAAATGCGACCAGGTCGAGGAAGCGGCGCTCGCCGAGCGCGTCGACGCGGTCAAGGCCGCGGTGCGCAAGCGGCCGGCGGCGTTTCCCGACCTGATCGCCACCTCGGCGCGCACCGGCGCCGGCATCGATCTGCTGCGCGCCGCCATCGCGCGGCTCCTTGCCGAGCGCGGCACACGAACCAAAGATATCCAAGGGCACCGGTTATGAACGACGGGCTGGAAGGCGTGATCGCGGCGGAAACGGTGCTGAGCCACGCGGACGGCGAGAGCGGTGCGGTCTGGGTGCGCGGTCACACCATCGAGCGTCTCGCCGCCGAGCACGGCTATGAAGGCGCGGTGGCGGTGATGTGGGAGGGCTTTGCCGGTAGCGGCCTCACCGGCGCCGGCATGCGCGAAGCGCTCGCCGCAGCGCGCGCCGTTGCGTTCGCGCGGAGCGGCGAATGGCTGGCCTGCGCGGCGCCGCGGCCGCTGGCCGAAGGTCTGCGCATCGCGCTTGCCGCGTTGCCGGACAACGCCGAGCCCGCGGCAATTCTCGCGACCTTGCCGGTGGCGATCACGGTCCTGCTGCGCGCCCATGCCGGCAAGCCACCGGTCGCGCCCGATCCGTCGCTCGCCACCGCCGCCGATTTATTGCACATGATCGCCGGCGCGCCGGTCACGCCGCAACGCGCCGCGGCGCTCGATACTTATCTGGCGACCGTCATCGACAACGGCCTTGGCAATTCCACCTTCGCGGCGCGCGTCGTCGTCTCATCGCGCGCCTCGCTCGCCGCCGCGGCGCTGGGCGGCTATTGCGCGTTTTGCGGCCCGCTTCATGGCGGCGCGCCCGGGCTCGCGCTCGACATGCTCGACGAGATCGAGGCGAGCGGCGACATCGACGGCTGGATCGAGCAAAAACTCGCTTCCGGCGGCCGCCTCATGGGCTTCGGTCATCGCATCTTTCGCCATCGCGATCCGCGCGCCGACCTGTTGCGCTCAGCCCTCAAGCGTCTCGATCCGAACTCCGCCCGGCTCGGCTTTGTCATCGACGTCGAGCGCCGCGCGGTCGCGGCGTTGCAGCGCCGCAAGCCCGGCCGCAGGGTCGAGGCCAATATCGAGATGGACGCCGGCCTCTTGCTCGACGCCATCGGCCTGCCGCGCGACGCGTTCACCCCGGTCTTTGCCGTCGCGCGCTGCGCCGCCTGGCTGGCGCATGCCATGGAGCAGCGGCAAACCGGCCGCATGATCCGCCCGGCCTCGACCTATATCGGGCCTGTACCTGTCGCTCTTGCCGAATGAGTTGTCGCGCCCCCTGCGCACCGCTACATAAGCTTCGCCAAAAGATTGCCGGGAAGACCGATCCGATGAGCGCAAGCGACCCCGTAAGCCCCGAGGTGCAGGCCCGTATCCTGTCCGAAGCGCTGCCCTATATGCAGCGCTACGACGAGGAGATCATCGTCGTAAAATACGGCGGCCACGCCATGGGCGATGAGCATCTCGCCCGCGACTTTGCCCGCGACATCGTGCTTCTGGAGCAGACCGCCATCAATCCGATCGTGGTGCATGGCGGCGGGCCGCAGATCGAGGCGATGCTGAAAAAAGTCGGCGTGCAATCGCAATACGCCGCCGGCCTGCGCATCACCGACGCCAAGACGCTGGAAATCGTCGAAATGGTGCTGGCCGGCTCCATCAACAAGCAGATGGTCGGCTACATCAACGAGGCCGGCGGCAAGGCGGTCGGCCTGTGCGGCAAGGACGGCAACATGGTGGTGGCGCGCAAGCTCACCCGCACCGTGATCGATCCGGATTCGGCCATCGAGCAGGTCATCGATCTCGGCTATGTGGGCGAGCCGGAAAAAGTCGATACCATGGTGCTCAACCAGATTCTCGGCCGCGAGCTCATTCCGGTGCTGGCGCCGGTCGCCGCCGCGGCCAATGGCGGCACCTTCAACGTCAACGCCGATACTTTTGCCGGCGCGATCGCCGGCGCGCTCAAGGCCAAGCGCCTGTTGCTGCTCACCGACGTGCCCGGCGTGCTCGACAAGTCGAAGAACCTGATCAAGGAGCTGTCGGTCGACGATGCGCGCCGGCTGATCGCCGACGGCACCATTTCGGGCGGCATGATTCCGAAAGTGGAAACCTGCATCGAGGCGCTCGACCACGGCGTCGAAGGCGTCGTCATCCTCGACGGCAAGGTGCCGCACGCGGTGCTGCTCGAATTGTTCACCGAGCTCGGCTCCGGCACGCTGATCCACCAATAATACGCCGGCGCGGCGCTGCAGCCGCCGGCGGCCGCCCCAAACAAACATCTTCAGGCTTTCATGAGCTCGCCCGCCTCGCGCCTTGTCCTGCCCATAGGCCCCGGCATTGCCGCGGCGACCTCGCTCGGCATTTCCGACGTGCTGGCGAAAGTGGTTCTGGCCTCCGGCAGCGACGTGCTGACCATGCTGTCGTTTCGCGGCGTTGCCGGTCTTGCCTTCATGGCGGTGTGGCTTCGGCTTGGCGCAAAACCGTTCGCCGATGCGCGCCAGCGCTGGATCGCGCTCGGCATCGGCATCATTCTGGCGGGAGTCGTCTTCTTTCTGTTCAAGGCGATCGAAGCGATCGACGTGCCGACGGCGATCCTGTCCTATTTCATCTATCCGTTGCTGACGGGGCTGATCGCGTCCGCGATCGGGCTCGAGCGGCTGCGCTGGCGGGGCGCCTTGTGCGCCATCTTCGCCTTTCTCGGCCTGGCGGTGATGATCGGGGCCCATCCCGCGGGTCTCGCCTTCGCCGGCGTTGCCTTTGCGCTCGCCGCCGCCTGCTGCCGCACCGCCATTCTTTTGCTCACCCGCGCTTTTCTCGCCGGCGCCGACGCGCGGCTGTCGACGTGGTATTCGCTGATGTCGTCAACGGCTCTGTTTGTCGCCTTGTCGCTCGGCACGTTGAACTGGCAGCCGCCGCAGACGTCGATCGGCTGGATGGCCATCATCGGTATGAGCGTCGCCATCACCTCGGGCTTCCTGTTCATCTTCGTGTCGACCGTGCGTGTCGGGGCGTTTCGCACGGCGCTGATCATGAATCTGGAGCCGCTGTTGGCGACGATCCTCAGCGCGCTCTTGCTCGGTGAGGTGATCACGCCGGTCCAGGGGCTGGGTGCCGGCGTCATGCTGGCGGCGCTGGTCGCATTCCAGTTATGGCGCTGACGGTGTAACATCGTCGGCGAAAAAAGCCCGGAGGACTCCATGAACACGCCAAAAAACGCGCACCGTTTCTCGCCCACATGCAGCTGCTGCGTCTCGCGCCGGACGTTTCTCGCCAGCGCCGCGGCCGTCGGCGCCACGACGCTGCTGCCCGGCGAAGACGCTGCCGCCCAAGGCGCGCCGGCAAAACTGATTGACACCCATCACCATTTCTATCCGCCGGCCTATCAGAAGGCCTGGGCCGATTGGGAGGACGCGCGCAAGATTCCGCATTTTGGCGTGCAACTGTCGTGGACGCCCGCGCAGGACATCGAGGCGATGGACAAGAACGGCATCACCACCGCGATGCTGGCGCTGGCGTCGACGCCCGGCGTGTGGTTCGACGGCGCCGCTGGCTCGCCCCACGACCTGGCGCGGATGTGCAGCGATTTCGGCGCCGGTATGGTGCGCGACCATCCGGGCCGCTACGGCCTGTTCGCGCCGCTGTCGATGATCGATATCGACGCGACCTTGAAGGAGATCGAATACGTCTTCGATACGCTGCACGCCGACGGCGTCAACCTGCAAACCAATTACGGCGACAAGTGGCTCGGCGATGCGGCCTACAAACCGGTGCTGGAGGAGCTCAATCGCCGCAAGGCGGTCGCCTATGTGCATCCGCTGGTGGCGAGCTGCTGCGGCCGGCTCAGCGTCGGCGCCTTTCCGGCGGTGATCGAGGTGCCGCACGACACCACGCGCACGGTCACGAGCCTCTTGCTCAGCGGCAGCTTCGCGCGTGAGCGCGACATCAAATGGCTGTTCTCGCACGGCGGCGGCACCATTCCGTTCCTCGCCGGCCGCATCGAGGCATTCTACGAGCAGCGCGCGCGCAATACGGGCGGCTTTGCCCCCGACGGCATCGAAGCCGAATTCCGCCGGCTCTATTACGACACCGCGAATGCCACGCACCCCGCGGCGATGGCAGCCTTGATGAAGCTCGTGCCGGTGTCCCAAATCACCTACGGCACCGACTATCCGTATTTCCCGCTCAACCAGATCGACAATTTGCGGCAGCTCAATCTGCCGGCGGGCGATCTCACCGCCATCGCCAGCGGCAATGCCGCGCGCCTGGTGCCACGGCTGAGCGCGTGAACTGGACGTCGGTATTGGGGGCGGCCGTTGTACTGGCCGCCTTTTCCGCTTCTGCGCCAGCGCAAAACCAGGCGCCGCCGGCCGAGCAGAAAGCCGACGTCGCGCTTGCGCTGGTGCTCGCGGTCGATGCCTCCGGCAGCGTCGACAACCGGCGCTTCGAGTTGCAGAAGCAGGGTTATGCGGCGGCATTCCGCAGCCCAAAGGTTTTGAATTCGATCCGCTCGCTGATGACGCAGTCGATCGCCGTCACCATGGTGCAATGGACCGGGCCGCGGCTGCATGTGGTGGTGGTCGATTGGATGCTGGTCAAGGACGAGTCCAGCGTCAACGCGCTCGCCGCCGCGATCGAAGCGGCGCCACGCCAATTGTTCGGCGGCGGCACCTCGATCTCCGGCGCCATCGACTATGCGCGGCTTCTCCTCGCGCAATGTCCGTGCAACCCGGCGCGGCGGGTGATCGACATTTCCGGCGACGGTTCCAACAATTCTGGCCGTCCGGTGACCCAGGCGCGCGACGAAGCGGTCCATGACGGCGTCGGCATCAACGGCCTGCCGATCCTCTCCATCGAGCCCTTTCTCGACCGCTACTATTATGACAATGTCATCGGCGGGCCGGGCGCGTTCATGATTCCCGCCGAGAATTATGACACTTTCGCCGATGCGATCTTGAAGAAACTGATCACCGAGATTGCGATGCAAGGCGACATCCGATCAATTGCAATTGATCCAAACTCTCCCGATGCGTCACAAACTCGGCCAAGTTCCCGCGCAAGCTTGACGAATTCCGTAAAGTTCGTATCTGGAGAGCCGCGGTGAGGGCGGTCGATGCGCGGGTTCCATAACAATTCCTTCGATCCCCAGACGCTGGTCGTCCTGGAAGCCGCGTTCGACGAGGCTTGGCTGACCTTGAAGGCGATCGGCAACACCACGGTGAAACCCGACGAGCTGGCGCGCTCGGTGCTGGCGCTGGCCATGGAGGGCGAGCGCGATCCGGTGCGGCTGCACGACGGCGCGCTCAAAGGTTTGGTGCCGGCGGCGTCGTGGCGCGAGGCGGGCTGAGTTTTCGTCAGGGATGCGCGGCCAGGATCGCCACGCCGGCGACAAGAACGCCGGCGATCACGCCTAAAAATATCGCCAGCAAGAACGGAATCGATCGCCGTAGCCGTCGCCGCATCCATGGCTCCTTGTTGCGCCGCGGCTACCGGAACTGATTCGCAGGCGCGCGGCGCGCTTGGTCGCCGGGAAGTGTGGCAATAACGAGTCTGAGCTCAATATTCATGCTGAGCGCATGGCGGCCTTGATCGCATGGATGCTAGTTGTTCGCATTGGCAATCTTGTCAAGGACGGCGCGAAGCGCCGCCGCCTCCGGCGGTCTTCGATCCTTGACAAGATTGCCAATGCGAACACAGTGCTGTCCATGCGATCAAGGCCGCTTTCTCCGCCTTCAGATAGCAAATTGATCCCAGACGTGAGTCGTCGAGAATGAACGATCAATACGTTCGCGGTTCGGTGCAGCGCGGTTTTGCCGACGTCGAGACCTGGGTCTTCGACCTCGACAACACGCTCTATCCGCATCACCTGAATCTCTGGCAGCAGGTCGACGTGCGCATCCGCGACTACATCGTCGATTTTTTGAAGATCACCCACGACGAGGCGTTCCGGCTGCAGAAGGATTATTACAAGCGCTACGGCACCACCATGCGCGGGCTGATGGCGGAGCACGGCCTGCAACCGGATGAATTTTTGGAGATGGTGCATCAGATCGATCACTCGCCGCTGACGCCGAACCCCGCGCTCGGCGCGGCGATCGCGCAACTCTCCGGCCGCAAGCTCATTCTCACAAATGGCACCCGCGAGCATGCCGACGCGGTCTTGCGCCGGCTCGAAATCGAACACCATTTCGACGATGTGTTCGACATCCGCGCGGCCGAGCTCGAGCCGAAGCCGCAGCCGGTGGTTTACGAGCGCTTCCTCGCCCGCCACGACGTCGATCCGCACAAGGCCGCGATCTTCGAGGACCTCGCCCGCAATCTCGAAGTGCCGCACGCGCTCGGCATGACCACGGTGCTGGTGGTGCCGCAAGGCGCTCGTGTGGTGCTGCGCGAGGACTGGGAGCTCGCCGGCCGCGACGCGCCCCATGTCGATCACGTCACCGACGATCTCGCCGGGTTTTTGCGCGCGATCGCGCAAACGTAGCCCGGAGTGAGCGGAGCGAAATCCGGGAACGATCGACCAGCTTCAACGCCGCCCCGGGTTTCGCTCCGCTCAACCCGGGCTACAGATAACCGGCCAGCCCGGCCATATGCCAGGCCACCGGAATGAGAACCGCGGTGGCGAGGCCGGAATCGCGCCGATAGACCGGTTGGATTTGGCCGTTGCCGCGCAACACGCTCAAGCCGCCATAAACGATTGCATAAATCAGAATCCAGAACGCCAGCTTGTAGATGCCCAGCCAGTAAAACACGCCGGCGCCGAGCCCTATTACCATCGTGATCATCGCACGCCCTTTGCTCGCCTTGTTTGCAATGCGTGCCATGCAAGAAAGGTTCCAGTTTGGTCGCACGTTAGGTCGAGCACCGCTTGACATCGCGTCGGCACGCTCCGACAAACCGCGCAGCGGGGAGTGATTTCATGTCAGCCGGGACCAACGAGAATCTCGCCAAGATCATCGATTTAGCCTTCGAGCAGCGCGACACCATCGGGCCATCGACCAAGGGCGCGGTGCGCGAGGCGGTCGAACAGGCGCTCGATCTACTCGACCGCGGCGAAGCGCGCGTCGCCGAGAAGGCGGCCGACGGCAGTTGGCACGTGAATCAATGGCTCAAGAAGGCGGTGCTGCTGTCGTTCCGGCTCAACGACATGAGCGAAATCCCGGGCGGGCCCGGCCACGCCGCGTGGTGGGACAAGGTGCCGTCGAAATTCGACAATTGGCACGACAAGAATTTTCGCGCCGCGGGCTTCCGCGCGGTGCCGGGCTGCGTGGTGCGCCGCTCCGCCTATATCGCGCCCGGCGTGGTGCTGATGCCGTCGTTCGTCAATCTCGGCGCCTATGTGGATTCCGGCACCATGATCGACACCTGGTCCACGGTCGGCTCCTGCGCGCAGATCGGCAAGAACTGTCACATCTCCGGCGGCGTCGGCATCGGCGGCGTGCTCGAGCCGCTGCAGGCCGGGCCGGTGATCGTCGAGGACAATTGCTTCATCGGCGCGCGCTCGGAAGTCGCCGAAGGCGTCGTCGTGCGCCAAGGCGCGGTGCTGTCCATGGGCGTGTTCATCGGCGCTTCCACCAAAATCGTCGATCGCGACAGCGGCGAGGTTTTTCAGGGCGAAGTGCCGGCTTATTCGGTGGTGGTGCCGGGCACTATGCCAGGCAAGCAGGGCGAACATGCGAAGCGAAATTCCGTGAATCCCAATCTTTACTGCGCCGTCATCGTCAAGCGCGTCGACGAAAAGACTCGTGCCAAGACGTCCATCAACGAACTGCTGCGCGACTAAGTCAGCTAAGTCCGTGAACAAAATCCTGCCGATGGATTGGCTCTATCTCTTCAACAGTTTCGACGGCCGCATCGGCCGGCAGACGTTCTGGATCGCCATGGGCGTGGTGACGGTCGCCGAGGTTTTCGGCCACTTCATTGCCGAGCAGATCCAGGGCGACCGGCTGAGCGCGATCGTCGATCTCGCTTTCACCTATCCGGAATTCGCCGTTGCCGCCAAGCGCGGCCAGGACCGCAACATGCCGCTGTGGCTGATCGGAGCGTTCTTCGCCGCCGGCGTGCTGCTCGACCTGCTCACCGTGCTGGGCCTCGCCGGCACCGACGACGCGCCGAGCACCATTTCGCTGGTCATCGCCGTGCCGTTCACGGTGTTCGGGCTGGCGCTCCTGGTCGAGCTCGGCTTGCGCAAGGGCACCACGGGGCCGAACCGCTACGGGCCGGATCCGCTGGGGCCGCAACCCCTGCCACCGCACGGTTGAACCAGGCGCGCTGGCGTGGCGACTTATGCTGGGAATGACCTGTCCCCGGTAATGACCTGCGAAGGCGCGGGAGGGTCGAATGGATTGGCAGTCGCTCTTCTTCAGCTTTCGCGGCCGCATCAACCGCGCCAAATATTGGCTCGCCGTGCTGGTCTTTTTCGTTGTCGGCATTGCGCTCGGACTGGTCGGCTGGCTGCTGGGCAACGGCTTGGCGTTTCAAATCTTGAGCTTTGTGGTCAACCTGGCGGTGTTCATCGCCACCATCGCGGTGTGCATCAAGCGGCTGCATGACCGCGATCGCTCGGGCTGGTGGCTCATGCTGTTCTATTTCGGTCCGTTGGTCTTTGTCCTAATGGGCGGTTTCCTTTTCTGGGCCGCCGCCGACACCGTCGGCATGTCTGCGGAATGGTCGTATCTGGGGCTTCGGCTTTGCCTCCTCGGCGGTATTGCGCTCGCCATCTGGGGTTTCGTGGAGATCGGCTGCCGGCGCGGCACCGCGGGATATAACCGCTTCGGGCCGGACCCGCTCAAAGCGCGCATGCTGCCGGCGCACCGTTGACTTTTCAGGGAATTGACCAGCGGGGTGGCGTGCCCGATGTTCCTGCCATGAGCCGTTCGATAACCATTGACGCCCGTTGGGACGCCGAGGCGAGCGTTTGGATTGCCACCAGCGATGATGTGCCGGGCCTCGTGGTCGAGGCCGATACTTGGCCGGCCATGATCGAAGAAGTGCGGCTGGTATTGCCCGACCTGCTCGAATTGTCGGGTGAAGGAACCGCATGACTGCCGATCCCGTCGCCATAGCCCGCGATCTTGTCCGCTGCCGTTCCGTCACGCCGGAGGACGGCGGTGCGCTGGCTTATTTGCAGGGCGTGCTGACCAAAGCCGGCTTCACCGTCCATCGCATGACGTTCGCCGAGCCCGGCACAGCGCCGATCGAGAATCTCTACGCCCGTATCGGCACGGAAAAACCCAATCTGGTATTTGCCGGCCATACCGACGTGGTGCCGCCCGGCGATGAAGCGGCGTGGCATCATCCGCCGTTCGGCGGCGAGATCGCGGGCGACAGGCTTTACGGCCGCGGCGCCGTCGATATGAAAGGTGGCATTGCCTGCTTCGTCGCCGCGGCGGCCGATTATCTGGCGGCGAACGGCGGCAAGCCCAAGCGCGGCTCGATTTCGCTGCTCATCACCGGCGACGAGGAGAGCGTCGCGGTCAACGGCACCGTCAAGCTGTTGCAATGGGCGGCCGAGCGCGGCGAAAAGTTCGACCACTGCATCCTCGGCGAGCCGAGCAATGTGGAAATGCTCGGCGACACCATCAAGGCCGGCCGCCGCGGCTCGCTCAATGGCACGCTGATCGTCACCGGGCGGCAGGGCCACGTCGCCTATCCGGATCGCGCCGACAATCCGATCCGCGGTCTGGTGACCTTGATCGCCGCGCTGCAGGCGCCGCTCGACGACGGCAGCGCGCAATTTGCGCCGTCGAATTTGGAGTTCACCTCGATCGACGTCGGCAATTCGACCGTCAATCTCATTCCCGGCGAGGCGCGCGCCCGCTTCAACATCCGCTACAACGATCATCACAGCCAAGCCGCGCTGAAGATGTTGCTCGATCGCCGCGCCCGCGACGCCGCGGCCGGCCGCGTGCACTACGCCTTCGACTGGCAGCCATCGAACGCCGACGTCTTCGTCACAAAACCCGGCCCGTTCACCGATCTCGCCGCAGCGGCCATCGCCGAAGTGACCGGCCGTCAGCCGAAGCTCTCGACCACCGGCGGCACCTCGGATGCGCGCTTCATCAAGGATTATTGCCCGGTGCTGGAATTCGGCCTGGTCGGCCAGACCATGCACAGCGTCGACGAATGCACGCCGGTCGCCGACCTGGTCACGCTGACGGCAGTGTATCGGCGGATCATCGAGAAGTATTTCGGGTGACTCGTCGTTATGCCCTCTCCCCTTGCGGGAGAGGGCTACTCAGCGGATCAACGACAAGAATGGGTGAGGGGGCGGCCCGAGAGCCCTCACCCGATCGTGCTTGTTGAAACTCCGGTGCCGCCCTCTCCCGCAAGGGGAGAGGGCATGCGCGCGAACGCCGAGCTTTCTCAATACTCCACCCGCACCAGATAAAGCCCATGCGGCGGGGCGACCTGGCCGCAGGCGGCGCGGTCGCGGGCGGCGAGTGCGGAGGCGAGATCGTCGGCGCTCCATTTGCCTTCGCCGACGTGCACCAGCGAGCCGACCATCGAGCGCACCTGGTGCTGCAGGAACGAGCGGGCGGACGCGGTGACGCGCACGTCGTTGCCGTCGCGCGCGACATCGAGACGGTCGAGGGTCTTCACTGGCGATTTCGCCTGGCATTCGGTGGATCGAAAGGTGGTGAAATCGTGCTTGCCGATCAGTTTTTGCGCGGCGGCGTGCATGGCATCGCAGTCGAGCGGGCGCGGCACGCGCCAAGCGCGGTTTTGCTCGAGTGCGAGATCGGCGCGGCGGTTGCTGATGCGGTAGAGATAATGCCGCTTGATTGCCGAAAAGCGCGCGTCGAAGGTTTCGTCGACCCGTTCCGCCACCAGCACGGCGATCGGCCGCGGGCGCAAGTGGAAATTGATGGCGTCGCGCACATTGTCGCTGTCCCAGTCCCTGGCGAGATCGACATGGGCGACTTGTCCCAGCGCATGCACGCCGGCATCGGTGCGCCCGGCGCCGTACACGACGGGCCGCGCTCCGGTGAAGGCCGCGATCGCTTCGGTCAGCGCGCCCTGAATCGTGGGCCCGTTGTCCTGCATCTGCCAGCCGACATAAGGCGTGCCGTCATATTCGATGGTGAGCTTGTAGCGCGGCATGGCGGACGATATTCAGATCAGAACGTTTGCGCGCATGATCGGCATGCCCCGCAAAAATTCGTCCGCCGCCATCGGGTGCTTGCCGGCGCGTTGCAGTTCGAGTAGCTGCACGGCGCCGGTGCCACAAGCGATCGTCAACTTGTCGTCGAGCACGCCGCCTGGCTGTCCTACGCCAATTCCTTTCGTTGTGCGTAAGATTTTAACGCGCCCCGCGCCGGGAAGCTCGCACCAAGCCCCGGGAAACGGCGACAGCCCGCGGCAATGATTGTGGACTGTCTGCCAGGGCTTCGTCCAATCGACGCGCGTCTCGTCCTTGTCCACTTTGTTGGCGTAGGTCGCGCCGGTGGCGGCTTGCGGCGTCAATTGCAACTGGCCTTTTTCCAGCGCGGCGAGTGCACGCAGCATCAGATCGGCGCCGCGGCGAGCCAATTCGTCGTGCAACTCGCCGGTGGTCGCGTCGGCGCCGATCGGCACGCGCTCCGCCATGGCGATGGCGCCGGTGTCGAGGCTTTCGTCCATCTTCATCACCATCACGCCGGTCTCTGTGTCGCCGGCCATGATGGCGCGATGGATCGGCGCGGCGCCGCGCCAGCGCGGCAATAGCGAAGCGTGCAGGTTGAAACAGCCGAGCGGAAAGGCATCCAGGATCGCTTTCGGCAGAATCAGGCCATAGGCGACCACTACAGCGACGTGGGCGCCGTGCGCGCGCATGGCGTTGATAGCATCGGCCTCTTTGAAACTTTTTGGCGTAACGATTGGCAGCCCCAGCCGCTGGGCCTGGCGGGCGATCGGACTTGGCGTCAGCTCGAGCCCGCGTCGTCCGGCAGGCTGCGGCGCGCGCGTATAGACCGCCGCGACATCATGGCCGGCGCCGTGAATCTCCACCAGCGTGGGTACGGCGAAGTCGGGCGTCCCCATAAAAACCAGGCGAAGCGCCAATCACGCCTCCACCTTCTTTGCCGCCTTGGTGAACTTTTTGATGATGAGGCCGCGTTTGAGCCTGGAGAGATGATCGATGAACAGCACGCCGTTGATGTGGTCGATCTCATGCTGCAGGCAAGTCGCCAGCAAACCTTTCGCTTCGGTCTCGTGCGCCTTGCCGTCGAGGTCGAGATATTTGACCTTGACCTTCGCCGGCCGTTCGACCTCCTCGTAATATTCCGGGATCGACAGGCAGCCTTCCTCGTATTTGGATTTTTCCTCGGACGTCCAGGTCACCTCGGGATTGATGAAGACCAGCGGCTTGTGGTCGTCCTCCTTCTTCGACAGGTCGAGAATGACCACGCGCTTGGGCACGCCGATCTGGATCGCCGCGAGCCCGATGCCCGGCGCCTTGTACATGGTGTCGAACATGTCATCGACCAGCTTGCGGATGCCGTCGTCGATGCGCTTGACCGGCTCGGAAACGAGCCGCAGCCGCTTGTCCGGAAGTTTGATGATGTCGCGCACAGCCATGGTGCGCGATGTAAGCGGTGCATAAAGCGGGGTCAATCGGCGATGTTTTGCAAGCCGTGCCGTTGATCCCGCGGCCGCGACCGGCTATCACCGTTCGCTCTTCGTTCACGCCGCCCGCGAATCGCATAGAGTCACCCGATGATCGAGATGCTGCCGCTCTTCGCGATTGTGGCCGCTGTCGTGGCTTTGGCCGCGGTCGCGGCGCTCGTTGTCGTGCTCTGGCGCGGCCGCAGCCCGTCGGAGCCGCAGGCCGCCGTGATGGCCGAGCTGGCGCAGGCGCAGAGCGCCACCGGGCAGCGCCTCGAAGCCATGATCAGGATGCTCGGCGACCGCCAATCGCAGTTGCAGACTGCGGTCAACGAGCGGCTCGAGTCGGTCTCGCACCGGCTTGGCGATTCGCTGCAAAAGACCACGGCACACACCAGCGAGCATCTGCAAAAGCTGCACGAGCGGCTCGCCGTCATCGACACCGCGCAAAAAAACATCACCAATCTCGCGACCCAGGTCACCTCGCTGCAAAGCATATTGGCCAACAAGCAGGAGCGCGGCGCGTTCGGCCAAGCGCGCATGGAAATCATCGTCCAGGACGGCCTGCCGAAGAGTTGTTACGAATTCCAATACACGCTCTCCAACAAGATGCGGCCCGATTGCGCGGTGTTCCTGCCCGGGCAGCGGCCGCTGGTCATCGACGCCAAATTCCCGCTCGAAGCCGTCACCGCCTACAAGGAGGCCAAGACCGACGACGAGCGACGGCAGGCGGCCGCGCGCGTGCGCACCGACATGGCCAAGCACCTGGGCGACATCGCGGACAAATATCTGATCCCCGGCGAGACCCAGGACATCGCGCTGATGTTCGTGCCATCGGAATCGCTCTACGCCGATTTGCAGGAAACTTTCGACGACGTCGTGCAAAAAGCGTTCCGCGCCAAGGTCGTCATCGTCTCGCCGTCGCTGCTCATGGTCTGCATCCACCTCGTGCAGCAGATGCAGAAAGAAGAGCGCATGCGCGAGGCCGCGGGCCAGATCCAGGCCGAGGTCGGCCGGTTGATCGAGGACGTGTCGCGCATGCATGACCGCGTGCTCAAGCTGCAAGGCCATTTCAACCAGGCCAACGAGGACGTGCGCCAGATCGTGATCTCGGCGGAGAAGGTGGAAAAGCGCGGCGCGCGCATCGCCGAGGTCGAGTTCGACGAAGACGGCGCCGAAATCATTCCGGCGCCGATGACGCGCAAGCTGGAAGCGGGCGAGTAGGTGGCGGGCGAGGGCGAACCCTCCCGTCGCGATTGGCGCGAGACCTTCTCGGTCTATTTCAAGCGCCGCGTGCTCATCGTGTTCTTGCTCGGCTTCTCGGGCGGGCTGCCCATCGTGCTGGTCGGCTCGACGCTGCAAGCCTGGATGAAGCAGAACGGCGTCGACATCAGGACCATCGGCCTGATCACCGCCGTCGCGCTGCCCTACAATTTGAAATTCCTCTGGGCGCCGCTGGTCGACGCGTTCGATATACCGGTGCTGTCGCGCTTGTTGGGTCGGCGACGCGGCTGGCTGTTGTCCTCGCAAATCCTCCTGATGGCGACCATCGTCTGCCTCGGCCTGTGCGATCCCGCGGTGTCCATACCGCTGATCACGGTCGGCGCGGTGCTGGTGGCGGCGGCTTCGGCAACGCAAGACATCGTCATCGACGCATTCCGCATCGAAAGCCTGAGCGAAAACGAGCAGGCCGCCGGCATGGCATCCTACGTCGCGGCTTATCGCATCGGCAGCCTGATCGCCGGCGCCGGCGCGCTATTGTTGGTGGCGACCTTCCAGGCGCACGGCATCGCTGGCAATGCCGCCTGGCGCGCCGGCTACGTGATGATGAGCATTCTCGTTCTGGTCGGCGTGCTGGCGACCTTGCTGGCGACCGAGCCGGCCAGTTCCGCCGCCGTCGAAGTGGACCACGCCGGGCTGACGCGCGACAACGCGATGCAACGTGCGCTGTGGTCGGCGGTCGACAGTTTTCGCGATTTTCTGTCGCGCGATTTTGCGCTCGCGGCGCTCGCCTTCGTCGTCCTGTTCAAGCTCGCCGATGCGCTCGCCTTCGCCTTGTTGACGCCGTTCGTGCTCGATCTGGGATTTTCGCTGACCCAGGTGGCGACCATCCGCAACGGTATCGGTTTTGTCGCTGCCTTGATCGGCGGCTTTGTCGGCGGCTTCATCGCCCGCGCCTTGCCGTTGTCCACGAGTCTTTGGATCGGCGGCATTCTACAGGCGATCATGGTGTTCGCGTTTTCGTGGCAGGCCGTGGTCGGCATGAACGTGCCGCTCCTTGGGCTGACCACCACCATCGAGTCGTTCGCCGACGCCGTCGGCACGGTGATCTTCGTCGCTTATCTCTCGGCGCTCTGCCGCAACCCGCTCTATACGGCGACGCAGTTTGCGCTCTTGACCGCGCTGGCGGCGGTCGGCCGCAACGTGTTCTCGCTCGGCACCGGCTATGTCGAGCACATGACCGGATGGCCCTGGTTCTTCGTCATCTGCGCGCTGGCCGGCCTGCCGGGCCTCGCCATGCTCGCCTGGCTGCAGCACCGCGGGCATTTCGCCGCACTATCGCCGGCCAGACGGTAATTCCACGGGCGCATCCGGCGCCGGCTGCTCGCATAAACCTTCGCAGCAATGGGCGATGGCTTGGCCACCGCAATCGGGGCAGGGGATGAAAGCGGCGGCTTCGTCCCGGGGCGCCGCGGGGCCGGGATCGGGCTCGGCCGGGCGGCGGACGAAGCCGGGCCGTTCGGTCCAGCGGCAGGTCTCGCAAAGCATGGCGCTTGCCCCAATGTCGGCGGCAATTCATCGCGGTGTCATCGCCAGATCGTCCGATTCTCGCACCTTTCGCAATGCCTCACGCGCCGCCCGCAAAAAAGTCTTTTTGTAAGGATCGGATCGCTATAATCGCCGTTGTATAAAGGCTTTGCGTCCCTCGAACCGAGTGCCCGTAGTCCCCAGCATGGATTTGATTCTCGTCAAGCTCTTCGCAACCGCGCTGGCGCTCAGCGAGGTCATGACCCAGCCGCAGGCGGTGAAGACGCAGTTCGATCCGGTGAAGGACCAGGACGCCGTGGTGCAGACCCTGCGCGACGGCTGCGCCCACATGCGCCAGGCGTTCGACATCGAATCGATCAATGTCGACGACCTGATCTCGACCGCGCTGGACGATCCGGCGGCAGTCGGCGGCAACATCAAGGCGTTCCACGGGCTGAATTTCGCGGACCTCAATACCGCCTACAAACAATTCTGCAAGAACGAGACGGTGGCCAATCCGGTGGTCGATATCGGCCAGGTGATCACGTTCTACAACAACGCCGCCGCCGATCTGCCCGACCCGGCGCGGCTGAAGGGCAAGCAATTGCCCGGCATGAGCGCGGTGCTCGACGGCAAGGGCGATCACTATGCCGACGTGTTCCAGCCCGGCAACCGCCGCGTCTGGGTGCCGCTCGCCGACGTTCCCGACTTCGTGCAGAAGGCGTTCATCGCCGCCGAGGACCGGCGCTTCTATCAGCATCACGGCATCGACGAGCACGGCATCATCCGCGCCTTCATCGGCAATCTTGCCGAATCCGGCCGCCCGCAAGGCGGCTCGACCATCACGCAGCAGGTGGTGAAGAACCTGTTGGTCGGCGATGACGTCACTTACGAGCGAAAAATCCGCGAGATGATCGTGGCGTCGCGGCTGGAAAGCACGGTCGGCAAGAACGACATTCTCGAGCTCTATATCAATTCCGTCTATCTCGGCCGCGGCTCCTGGGGCATCGAGATGGCGGCGCGCAGCTACTTTGGCAAATCGGCCAAGGACCTCACCTTGCCCGAAGGCGCCATGCTCGCCGGCCTGCTCAAGGGACCGAGCTTTTACAATCCCGACCGCCATCCCGACCGCGCCAAGGAACGCCTGGTCTACGTACTCGGCCGCATGCAGGAAGACGGCGTGATCAGCGCCGAGCAGAAGAGTACGGCGACCGCAGCGCTGCCGAAGCGGGTCGTCTACGCGTTTCCACATCGCGACTCTGGTTTCAATTTCGTCGACTATCTCGGCCGTGAGGCCAAGACCGACGGCGTCGACAGCCTGACCGCGCAAACCTACACGGTGCGCTCCACGATCAACGCGCAATTGCAGCGCGATGCCGAATCGGCGCTCCAGGAAGGTTTGGCGCAGTACGAGATGTCGTCGGGCCGGGTACAGTTCCGCGGGCCTGAGGCGAATATCGCCGATGCCATCAGAAAGATCGGCTCCAGCCCGGCCGGCATGCCGCCGTGGCAGCAGGCGCTGCAAGCCGTGCGCCTGCCGCTCTACGATGTGCACTGGACGCCGGCGGTGATCGTGCAAAAGGGCGATGGCAAGAAAGACGACGGCAACATCCGCGTCGGTCTGCCCGACGGCCGCATCATGCCGCTGACCGGCCTGTCCTATGTGAGCCGGCGCGGCCTCGGCCTCTATGACGTGGTCTATGTCAACGTGGTCGAGAGCCGGCGCAGCGAGGTTCGCGCGCCCGCGGTCGACGCCAGAGGCAATCCCGTCAAACCGAAACCGCAAGCAAAACCCCAAATGACGGTTTCGAGCGGCCAGGCGCAATTGCGGGCGCGTCCGACGGTGCAGGGCGCGGCTTTGGTGCTGGAGAACAAGACCGGCCGCATCCTCGCCATGGCGGGCAGCTTTTCTTATCCGCTGAGCCAGCTCAATCGCACCTGGCAGACCCAGCGTCAGCCCGGTTCGGCAATCAAGCCGATCACTTATCTCACCGCGCTGCAGAAGGGGCTGCAACCGAACACGCTGGTGGCGAACGATCCGCTCACGCTGCCGCCGATCGGCAGCGCGACCTATGGCAGCATCATCCGCGACTCCGGCGCCCCCGACCGGCCCGAAGATTACTGGTCGCCGCGCAACGCCGACTATGCGTCGGGCGGCGTCTTCACCATGCGGCGCGGCCTGGAAAATTCGATCAACGTGGTGACCGCGCATCTGCTCGCCGGCGGCATCGACGCCGATCCGGTGGCGAGCCTCGACGAAGTCTGCGCCACCGCCAAGGCGGCAAAAATCTACACCGACTGCGTGCGCTATTATCCGTTCGTGCTTGGCGCGCAGCCGGTGCACATGATCGATCTCGCCGCCTTCTATGCGGCGGTCGCCAACGAAGGCGCGCGGCCGCAGCCCCATGCCATCGATGCGATCGAGGCCAACGGCAAAGTGATCTACGAATATCCCAAAGTGCCGCTGTTCTCGCCGATCAGCGCCGCCGACGGAGTGAGCTTCTATCAGCTCAAGACCATGCTGCAGGGCGTGGTGGCGCGCGGCACCGCGCGCGCCATCGGCGGCCTGTCGCCCTATGTGGCCGGCAAGACCGGCACCACCGAAGACGCCGTCGACGGCTGGTTCGTCGGCTTTACCAACGACGTGACGATTGCGGTCTGGGTCGGCTACGACAACGGCGACGGCAAGCGCCGTTCGCTCGGCTCCAACGCGACCGGGGCGCGGGTGGCGCTGCCGATCTTCAAGCCCATTATTGAAGCTATATGGGCCGAGCATATCGCGCCGAAGGCGCCGCTTGCCGGTCCGTCGCGCGAGGTGCAGCGGCTACTGATCGACGTGCCGATCGACTATACGTCCGGCACGCCTTTGAACGCCCCCGCGAACAACAATCCTGGCCTCGGCGGCCTGTTCGGCGTATTTGCCGGCAACGCCCAGCCTGCCGCGCCGCCGCCTGGCGGCGGCAGTTTCATCGAGCACTTCCGGCGCGATGCCGAGGGCAAAGCCCAAGATACGCAATATCAGATCGTGTCGCGCGAGGACGCCTACGCCGTGCGCTCCGATCCGGACAGCGACCAAGTTTATGGCGGCTACGGCAACGACGGCCGCTGGACCACCGGGCGGACTTATTATCCCAATCAGGGCTGGGGGCCGGCGGCGCCACCGCCGCCACAGCCGGTGGCGCGCGGGCTATTCCAGCCTTGGGGCGGCCAAAATGGGGCGCCACAACCCGTGCCGCAACGAGGCCCGGATAATTTCTGGGGCGGACGCTACAACTGATCCCGCGCCAAAACCGATTCGCGAGACGTTTTTCCATGACAATGCGGCACGCGATCGTGTTTGTCGGCTTGCTTGGGTTCGTCCCAGCAGCCGCAGCGCAGGATTTCCATATCGAGGACGCCGGCGCAGCGCGGCTCGCCGATGTGGCGCAGCTCAAGCCCGGCGTGATCGCCTTTAGCGACCAATGGAGCGGCGACGCCGTCGACGCCGGCGGCGTGCTGATCCGCTTCGAGGACTGGGCCAACAAGCGCCCGGTGCAGAAAAAATTCCTGGCGCTGTTTCCCACTTATGTCGAGCCGACCATCGCCAAGCCGGCGAACGGCGGCGGGCCGATGGTCGAAAAGCTCTACATGTACGTCGCGCAAGCCCGCTTCGTGCTCAACCGCGCGCCGGCCGCCATCGATCTGTCGCGCTACGTGACGCTGCCGGTGCTGGAGCGCATCGATCCGGCCATCAAGCACAAGCTGATCACGGCGGCCGACGTGGTGCCGTTCAACGACGACCCCGGCGCCGGCAACGACAATCCCGACCGCAAATGGTGCACCGGCCGCGCGATCCTGATCTGCATCCAGTCGAGCTACAAGCTCGAAGGCAAGATTCCGATCGGCGTGCTCTTGGTCAACAAGCTGCGCGACAGTGTCAAGAAGGTCTCCGATACCCTCGATTTCCAGAGCGAGCTGTCGGCGCAAGCTTCAGCCGACGTCGATCAGGCCGCGTTGCAGGAGCTCACCGCGCTCGATACGCCGGTCTCAGGCGTGCTCGAGCAGGACATTTTCTACGTCAACCAGATCATGAAGTTCGGCAAGCTTTTGGCGGTGTTCCAAAGCCACCCGAGCGACGCGAACAAGACCGTGGTCACCGCGTTCATGTCGCTCGCGATCAAGGCCCGCGTGCTCGACGAGAAGCGCGATTACGAAAATGTTCCGGTGCTGCGCAACCTGGTGCCGGCGCAAGTGCTGATGGGCCAGTCGTCGTTCAATTCCGGCAGTTCGATCAGCGCCGGCCTGCCGAAATACGCGCGCAATGAAATTTCGATGATTGCCGGCATTCTAGAGCACAACAGCGGGAAGTAGCGCTTCGCACATCCCCGCTCGCGACTTGCACTTCCCGCCGCACGGGGAGGTATCATGGTCCGCCGCGAATTACATCGTCAAGTTGAATAAATTTGACTCGTCTATCTTTCCGGCAGAAGCTTCTACGAGGGGGTAACTGGATCGCCATCAGGAGAGCAACATGACGACCGCGGCAATCACTCCGCTACCGCCAAGTTTTAACGCCAATCAGGTCAATTTATCGCCTGACGGCGCTACCGTTTTAGTCGCCACGCTGAAACTCGCAGCAGGCAATTGGATCGTGTTCGGCAAATTTCAGGTTGTCAGTGAGAACTTTGTCATCGCGAACACCTTTTGCAGACTGACCGCGAATTTGAACACGACCCAAGGCAGCGCGGTGCCTACCGCCCAATCCGGCAATGCAATAGACTATGTCGAAATCGGAATCACCGCGGTCCCTGACCAGCCGACAGATACAAGCATCAGTTTAATGGGGCCTTGTGTCATCGGGTCAGGTGGTGGATATGCCACTATCACCGCGCGACCGTTGGCACTTCCAGCGCCTACAGCAATCGCGATACAACTGTTCGCTGTTAAAATTGATAATTTCGTTTCCTGATAGCGATCGGGCCGCCGCAACAACTAGCCTCCGCTCGCCCCGGGCAGCGGCACGAACAGCGTCTCGATCGGCATCGCCTCGGCGATGAAATGCTGCTCGACCATGTATTGCACCAGCGCTTGCAGCGTCGGCCGGTTCGGCTCGATGCCGTAAGGGAACGGATCGCCGCCGAACACTTCGTCGATCTCCTCGATCTCGTCCTGCAGCCACGGCAGCATGGCGGCGAGCGAGCCGGCGTAGCGCAACCGGGCGCGGGCGATGCGCTTGGCTTCGACGAAGGCGGTGTACAAGCTCGACGCGATCCAGGGATTTTTCTGGTAGACCGCGCGCCGTATGGCGACGAGGTGCATGATCGGAAAAATTTTTGCGCGCTGAAAAAGCTCGCGCTCCAGCGCGTGGTGATTGGGCAATAGCCGCACCACGTCGGGATCGACGCCGAAGGCCGGCGGTTTGCGCGAGCCCAGATAGGCGTCGATCTCGCCGCGGGCCAACAACTCGCTCAGCGGCCGGCCGGTGCGGTTCTGCTCGATGACGACGGGACGCAGAAGCGGCAGCGCGTGCGGATTGCCGTGGCTGCCGCCGCTTTCGACCGCGCCCTGCAGCCAATGGATCGTGCTCAGATCGACGCCGAACTGATGCTGCAGATGACCGCGCAGCCAGATCGACGCGGTCTGGGTGTAGAGCGGCAGGCCGACCCTGCGGCCTTCGAGGTCTTTCGGCGTGCGGATGCCTGAGCGCTTGTTGACGAAAATATAGCCGTGGCGGAACACCCGCGACGGAAACACCGGAATGGCGACGAACGGGCTGTTGCCGCGGCCGGCATGCGCGATGAATTCCGACGCCGACAGCTCCGACGCATCGAATTCCTCGCCGCCGATCATGCGGTCGAAAATCCGCCGGCCCGACGGGAACACGACGACGTTGAGATCGATGCCTTCGACCTGCACCTCGCCCGACCGCAGCGCCTCGATGCGATCGTATTTGCAGCTTGCATAGGTGAGCTTGAGCGGAGCCATTTTCCGTCATTCCGGCCGAGCGAAGCGAGAGCCGCAATCCATATCCACGATTCTCGCAGTTGAACGGGGCCGTGCGCGTTCTGCAAGACCTGTGATTATGGATTCCGGCTCTCGCTTCGCTCGGCCGGAATGACGCATCGATTATTGTATGCCATTGTCCGCGCCCCATGCACGAGACCGATTTTTCCCACGAGCACGTCGAGACCGCGGCCGAGCGGGCCGCGATCCTGCGCACCATCTGGGACCAGGACAACGTCTCGTTCAAGACCGTCGGTATCGATATCGGCTCTTCGACCTCGCACCTGTTATTCGCCAAGGTCGCCTTGCAGCGGCAGTCGCAGGGGCTGTCCAGCCGCTTTGTCGTGGTCGGCCGCGAGATCGTGTGGCGCTCGCCGATCCTGCTGACGCCGTTTTTGCCCGACGGCACCATCGATGCGGTCGCGCTCGGTGAATTCATCCGGCGCTGCTACGGCGACGCCGGCTTCACCCAAGAAGAGATCGATTCCGGCGCCGTCATCCTCACCGGCGAGGCGATCAAGCGTACCAATGCCCGCGCCATCGACGAGCTGTTTGCCGCGGAGGCCGGCAAATTCGTCTGCGCCACCGCCGGCCACAAACTCGAAAGCCGGCTCGCCGCCCACGGCTCCGGCGCGGTCGCGCTGTCGAAAGCGCGCGACACCTGTCTCCTGCATGTCGATGTCGGCGGCGGCACCACCAAGCTGGCGCTGATCGACCGCGGTGTGATGGTCGGCCTCTGCGCTTTCGCGGTCGGCGGCCGGCTGATTGCCGCCGATGCGGACGGCGCCTGGACCCGGATCGATCAATCGGCGCAGCTCGTCGCCGACGATCTCGGCACGAAAATCTCGCCGCAGGCGCTCGCCGACGAATCTGTCCGCCGCCGCATTGCGCAACGCCTCGCCGTGATCGCGGCTGACGTGATCAGCGGCGCGGCCCTCGACAGTCTCGGCCGATCGCTGCTCCTCACCGAACCGCTGCCACGCGCGGCGGTACCGACCGCGTTGACGTTCTCCGGCGGCGTTGCCGAATATATCTTCGGGCACGAGGACCAAGAGTTCGGTGATATCGCCAAACCGCTCGCGACGGCGCTGGCGAGCGAGCTGAGCCGGCGCACCGGTCTGCCGCTGATCGATCCCGGCCAGCGCATTCGCGCCACGGTCATCGGCGCCTCGCAGTTCACGGTCCAGGTCAGCGGCAAGACCATTTATCTGCCGGACCCTTACGTGCTGCCGGTGCACAACGTGCCGGTGGTGCGGGTCGCGCTTGCCGTGGCGGGCGATATCGATCCGGGCCGGCTCGCCGACGCCATCCGCTCAGGGCTGGAAGAAATCGAGCTCGACCGCAACGGGCGCCTGGCGATTTCGTTCCCCTGGCACGGCGATCCGGAGCACGCGCGCCTCAAGGCCGCAGGACAGGGCGTCGTCCACGCGCTCAAGCCACACCAGGACCAGATCAAGCTCCTGCTCCTGATGATCGACGGTGACGTCGGCAAAACCTTCGGCCGGCTCATGCACCGCGAGCTCAACTGGCCAGGGAAAATCGTCTCCATCGACGGCGTGGAGTTGCAGGAGCTCGATTATGTCGATGTCGGCGCGCTGATCGCCCCGCCGGGCGTCGTGCCGGTGGTCATCAAGTCGCTGCTGTTCGCATAGCCTGTCATGCCCCGCGCAGGCAGGCGGGGCACCCAGTAATCACTGCGCTGAAGGACATATCTCCAATGCCTCGGATACTGGGTCATCCGCCTTCGCGGATGATGACAGGGCGTATATGATGCACGGCAAAGCTCGCCCGGAGGAACACATGAATATCCGCGAATTGCCGCAGCAGCAGGCGCGCTACGGTGTCGACCCGTATCTCGATTGGCTCAAGGGCGAAGGCATCCCGGTCGTCGAGGATTACGGTGTCTACCTGTTCGACGTCGAGACCGCGCCCTGGCCGCGCTACGGCGTTAACGGCGCGGCGGTGCATCTCAAGGGCCGCGGTGATTTTGCCAACATGTTCGTGCTCGACATCGCGCCCGGCCGCTCGACGGCGCCGCAGCGGCACCTCTACGAAGAGGTCGTCTATGTGCTCGAAGGCCATGGCTCGACCCAGGTCGAAATGGCCGACGGAACCAAGCGCAGCTTCGAATGGGGCGCCAAGAGCCTGTTCGCCATTCCGCTCAATGCCAAACACCGGCACTTCAACGGCAGCGGCACCGAGCGCGCGCTGCTCGTCACCACGACGAACCTGCCGATGATGATGAATGTCTTTCACAACGAGGCTTTCGTGTTCGGAGCCGATTTCGATTTTTCCGATCGCGCCGGCAAGAAGGAATATTTCTCCGGCGAGGGCGATCTCATCACCGTGCGGCCGGGCAACCACATGTGGGAGACCAATTTCGTCCCCGATCTGACCGCGATCGAGCTCAAAACCTGGGGCGACCGCGGCGCCGGCGGCACCAACATCATGTTCGTGCTCGCCGACGGCACCATGCATGCGCATATCTCGGAAATGCCGGTCGGCACCTATAAGAAAGGGCACCGCCACGGCCCGAGCTTCCACGTCATGTGCGTGATCGGGCAGGGCTACTCGCTGCTCTGGTACGAGCACGACAAGGATTTCCGCCGCATCGACTGGAAGCACGGCATGGTGCTGGTGCCGTCGGACCGGCAGTTCCATCAGCATTTCAACACCGGCCCCGCTCCGGCGCGCTATCTCGCCACCGCGGTCGGCGGGTTGCGTTATCCGACCACCCTGGCGAACCGCATCTCGCTCCTTGGCGCCGGCGGCGACGACCTGCCGGCGGTGTCGAAAAGCGTCAAGGACGGCGGCGACCAGATCGAATACGAGGATCAGGACCCGCGCATCCACCGCATTTGGCTCGAGGACATGCGCAAGAACGGCGCCCCGCCGAAAATGGAAAAATTCGTCCCGACGCCCGAGGATTTGAAGGCGACCGTAAAGGCGTAACAATGACGCGGTTGCTTGGCGTTGCGTTTGCCGTCGTCGTTGCGTTGGCCGCGCGGAACGCGGCGGCAGCTGACGCGACACTGGTCGAGGCGGCCAAGAAAGAAGGTCAGGTCGTCTGGTACACGACCCTGGTCGTCAACCAGATCGTCCGCCCGCTCAAAGACGCGTTCGAGAAGAAATATCCCGGCGTCACGCTGCAATATACCCGCGCCGACGACCTGGTGACGGCGGCGAAAATCCTGGCCGAAGGCCAGGCCGGCCGCATGCAGGCCGACATTTTGGACAGCATCTCCGGCATGTTTGCACTGCAGGAGGCCGGTCTGTTGGCGCCGTTCACGGTGCCGAATGCGGCCGATTACCCGGCCGAGTTGAAAGCCAAGGACGGCTATTGGACGGCGGTGATCATGTATGTGTTCACGCCGGGCATCAACACGACGCTGTTGCCGAAGGATCAGGCGCCGAAAACATTCGCCGGCCTGCTCGATCCCAAACTAAAAGGCAAAATGGCGTGGAACGGCAGCTCCATGGCCGGCGCCTTCGGCTTCGTCGCCAATATTTTGACCACCATGGGCGAAAACAAAGGCATGGATTACCTGCGCGCGCTCGCCAAGCAGCAGGTCGTCAATGTCGATGCCTCCTCGCGCGCCGTGCTCGATCAGGTCATCGCTGGCGAATATTGGATCAACCTGATGGCGTTCAACCATCACACCGTGATCTCAGCGCGCAAGGGCGCGCCGAGCGACTGGCTCAAGATCGAGCCGGCGCCTGTCACGCTCGATGCCGTGGGCCTGGTCAAGGACGCGCCGCATCCGAACGCGGCGCGGCTATTGCTGGAATTTTTGCTGTCCGAAGATGGCCAGAAAGTTTTTCAGCAGAACGATTACCTGCCGGCGTTGCCGAGTGTCCCCGCCATGGTCGCCGGCCTGCGGCCGAACGACGGCGGCTTCCAAGCGAATTTCATGCGGCCGGAAGAGATTCACCGGCAATTGCCGCATTGGCAAAAAGTCACGCAGGAATTGTTCCGATGAGCGGCATCGCGGTCGAGGTCTCAGCGCGCGGCATCGCCACGGTCACACTCGATCGGCCCGAGCGCTCCAACGCCTTCGATCAGGCCATGCTCGACGCGCTGGCGCAAGCACTCGCCGAGCGCGCGGCGGACTCGGCAACGCGCGTCGTGGTGTTGCGCGGCAGCGGCAAGCATTTTTGCGGCGGCGCCGACCTGGTGGCGCGCGGCATGGAGCCCGCGCCGGCGGCCGGACAAGTCTCGCTGGTGGACGCGCTCGCCAGGCTTGACCGGCTGCCGAAGCCGACGGTCGCTGTCGTGCACGGCGCCGCGGTCGGCGGCGGCGCGGCATTGGCGGCGTGCTGCGACATCGTGCTGGCTGCGGACGGCGCGTTCTTTTCCATTCCCGAAGTGCGGGTCGGCATGGCGCCGCTCGGCGTCGCGCCGTTCCTGATCCGCGCCATAGGGCATCGCAGCTTCCGCCGCTATGGTTTGTCCGGCGAGCGCTTCGGTGCCGCGGAGGCGTTACGCATCGGTCTCGCCCATGAGGTCGTGAGCGCCGACAGGCTCGAGGCGAAGCTGATCGAAATAACCGATGCACTGCTCCATGCGGCACCCGGCGCGGTGCGCGAAATGAAGGCCGCGATGGAGCACGACGTGACGCCGTCCATCACGGCGATCCTCGCCCGCCGCGCCGCCCACGGCCCGCCGCGATCGGAAGAGGCAAAGGAAGGCGTCGCGGCATTCAAGGAAAAACGCAAGCCGAGTTGGTATTCGCAATGACGTGCCGTGCCGTCGCATCCGTGTTTTTGATTGCGGCAGTGCGGTTTGCTTGTCCGTGTGCGCAAGCTGACGACACGCTCTACGAGGCGGCGAAGAAGGAGGGCCAGGTCGTCTGGTACACCTCGTTGATCGTCAATCAGGCGGTGCGGCCGCTGGTCGAGGCGTTTAACAAGAAATATCCCGGCGTCGAGGTCAAATATGCCCGCGGCGACTCCGGCCCCAACGCCATCAAGGTCATCAACGAAGCGCGCGCCGGCAGGGTCGAAGGCGATGTGTTCGACGGCATCGCCACCACGGCGCCGCTGCTCAAGGCAGGGCTGGTCGAGCCATTCACGCCGTCGGCGGCGAACAGATATCCGCCGGCGCTGCGCGATCCCGATGGGCGCTGGAATGCGCTCGTGGTCTATTTCCTCACCCCGGGCATCAACACGCAGCTCGTTGGCGTCGACGAGATCAAGACGGCGCAGGATCTGCTCAATCCGAAATGGCAGGGCAAGATCGCCTGGAGCACCGAACCGTCGTCCGGCGCGCCGGTCTATGTCGGCTCCGCCTTGCAGACCATGGGCGATGACAAGGGCATGACGTTTCTCCGCGCGCTCGCCAAGCAGGAAATCGTCAATGTCGACGCCACCAACCGCGCCATTCTCGATCAGGTGATTCTCGGGCAGTACGCCATCGCGCTCAGCATCTTCAATCATCACGCCGTGGTCAGCGCCAAGAAAGGCGCGCCGGTGGCCTGGCTCAAGGTCGAGCCGATCCCGGCGCCGTTTCATTCCATCGGCCTGGTCAAGAACGCGCCGCACCCGAATGCCGGCAAGCTGCTGATCGATTTTCTGCTGTCCGAGGAGGGCCAGCGCGCCTTCGCCGATGTCGATTACCTTCCGGCGATGCCGTCAGTGCCGGCGAAAACGCCCGAGGTCAAACCCGAAGGCGGCAGTTTCTCGGCCAATTTCATCTCACCCGCCACGGCGTCGGAAAACATCGATCGCTGGGTGAAGATCAAGAAGGAGCTGTTCAACTGAAATCACCTCTCCCCGCAGCGCGGGGAGAGGTCGAGTGAGCGTAGCGAACGAGGGTGAGGGGGCCTCTCCGCGATTCTGAGCAATCAGGGTTTTGCTCTACGGTCCAGCCCAGCGGAAACGCCCCCTCACCCCTCCCTCTCCCCGCGCGCGGGGAGAGGGAGACGCGGGCATCACCAAGAAATCAAGAATGCAAATCGCTAGGTCCAGCACATTTCAACACGCCACAGCCGCGCCCGATCCGACGCGGACGCTGGTCGTGGTGCTGGCGCTCGTGCTGCTGCTCCTGGTCGTGCCGCCGCTGATTTTTCTGCTCAACGGCAGCCTGCACACCACGACGGTGACCGGCGCGCCCGGCGATTTCACCTTCGCCTATTATCGGCGGCTTTTGTCCGACCGGCAGTTCTTCGGCAGCCTCCTAAATTCGCTGGTCTTCAGCTTCGGCAGCATGGCGATCGCGCTCGCCTTCGGCGGGCTGGTCGCCTGGCTGGTCGAGCGCACCAACGCGCCGTTCAAGGCTTTTGCCTATCTCACCGCGATCATCTCGCTCGGCACGCCGTTCGTGCTCTATGTCATCGCCTGGCTGTTCCTGTTCGGCCGCAACGGGCCGCTCAACGATCTCATCACGTCGATCGGGTTGCCGCGCTTCAACGTTTATTCCATGCCCGGCATGATCCTGGTCGAAGGGTTTTTGTGGTCGCCGCTCGCCTTCCTGCTTTTGTCGTCGGTGTTTGCCCAGGCCAATGCCGAATACGAGGAGGCCGCGCGCATGAGCGGCGCCGGCATTTTGCGCACGGTGACGCGCATCTCGATGCGGCTGGCGCTGCCGGCGTTTCTCGCCGTCGCGCTATTGATCGTCGTGCGCTCGATCGAGGCGTTCGAAGTGCCGGCGCTGGTCGGCCTACCGGGAAAAATCAAGGTTTTGACCACTGACATCTATCTCGACATGAAGGAGAACGTGCCGCCCGATCTCGGCTATTCCAGCGCGTTCTCCATCGTGCTGTTGCTGCTCGCTGGCCTCTTGATCGGCCTTTATTCGCGCATCGCACGCCATGCCTCGCGCTATCACAGCGTCACCGGGAAGAGCTTTCGCGCGCGGCCGGTCGATCTCGGGCCGGCGCGCTATCTCGGCGGCGGCATCATCCTGTTCAATTTTTTGCTGATCCTGTTGACGCCGACCTTGGGCCTCGTCTGGCTCGCCTTGATGCCGTTCACCCAAGGAGTCAGTCGACACGGCTTTGCGCTGATCACGCTGGATAATTTCCGCACCGTGCTGCACTCGACTTTCTATGTCGATGTGGTGTGGCAGACGCTGTTGATGAGCGCGGGAGCGGCGACCTGCGTCATGGCGCTGACGGTGGTCGCCGGTTGGCTCGCGGTGCGGCGGCGGCCGGGCGCGTGGCTGCTCGATCAGCTGGCGACGGCGCCGCTGATCTTTCCCGGCATCGTGCTCGGCGTCGCCATGATCCAGATTTATCTCGCAGTGCCCATCGCGATCTACGGCACGCTGTGGGCGTTCATCCTGGCTTTCACCATCCGCTTTCTGCCCTATGGCATGCGCTACGCCGCGTCCGGCATTCTGCAGATTCATCCAGAGCTCGAGGAAGCCGCGGCGATCGCCGGCAGCCCGCTGCGCACGGCATTGCGGCGCATCGTCGTGCCGTTGGCGACGCCGGCTTTGCTGGCCGGCTGGCTGTTCATCTTCCTCGTCGCCGCGCGCGATCTTTCGCTCGCCGTGATTCTCGCTTCGCCGAGAGCGCAGCCGGTGTCGGTGGCGATGTTCGACCTGTGGGCCAACGGCCAGGGCACCGAGCTCGCGGCCTTCGGTCTGGTGTGGACGGCGATCATGACGGTGATCGCCGCGGGCTTTTATCTTGTCGGCCGGCGCACTATCGCGTTCGCCGTGCGCGCGTAACTGGAGAATGCCAAAGTGGACTTGGAAGCATTGGACCTCGAAGCCTCGAAGAAAAAAGTCAAAGCGCTCACCGAGCCGCGCAATGCGGTACTGGTCGGCGCCAACGACCGGCCGGGTAGCTGGGCATGGCGCGTCTTGCGCAATCTCAAGCAATACGAATTTCCGCAACCGCTCTATCTGGTCAATCCGCGCCGCACCGAAATCGGCGGCGACCGCTGTTATCCCGACTTCAAGTCGCTGCCGGAGCCGCCCGACCATCTCGTCGTGCTGGTGCCGGCACCGGGCGTGCCGGAGGTGTTGCGCCAGGGCGCCGCGGCCGGCGCGCGCAGCGCAACCGTCTTCTCTTCGGGTTTCGGCGAGGCTTACAACAGCGACGCCGCACCGCTCGGCCGCGAGCTCAAGGCGGTGATCGCCGAGACCGGGCTCGCGGTGTCCGGTCCCAATTGCATGGGCAATATCTGCGCAAAAACCCGCTTGGTCACGCTCAGCGAAGACCGCCCGCTGCTGCTGCGCCAAGGGCCCATCGCGCTGGTCGGCCAGAGCGGCGGCATGATGATCTTCTTGAACGCAGCGCTGGAAGAGCGCGGCATGAATGCCGAATACCTCATCACCAGCGGCAACGAAGCCGGTCTCGGCATCCCCGACTATATTGCGTTCTTCTCCGATCAGCCCGAGCTGAAAGTCATCATCGTCTATATCGAGGCGATCGCCGACATCGAGAAATTCAAGGCCGCATGCCGCATGGCGCGCGCCGCCGGCAAGGCGATCGTCGCCGTAAAGCTTGGCCAATCGGAAAGCGGCCGCAACGCCGCGATGGCGCATACCGCCTCGCTGGCCGGCTCCATCGAAGCCTTCGATGCGGTCGCGGCGGACTTGGGCATCGTCCGCGCCGACACGCTGGACGACGCCGTCGAGATCAGCGAGCTGCTGGTCCATACCGGCGCGCCGGCCGGCCGCCGCCTCGGCGCCATCACGCTGTCGGGCGCGTTCCGCGGGCTGCTTTACGACGCCGCCGAGCGCAACGGCCTGCAATTTCCAAAACTCGCCGATGCGACGCTTGAAAAGCTCAATGCCATTCTCGGCGTCGGCTCGCTGGTCTCGAATCCGATCGACGGCGGCTTTGGCGTGCTGAGCAGCGACGACAATTACAAAGCTTCGATCGCGGCGCTGCAGGCGGATCCGAACATCGACATGATTTTGGTCCAGGAGAACCTGCCGCGCGAACCGGGCTCCGACCGCGCCGAGCGCTACATTCACACCGTGGAAGCGATCGTCGCCGGCGGCGCGCCAAAACCGATCGCCATCATCACGCCGGTGTCGCACAGCCAGAGCGATTATAGCCGCGCGCTGCGGGCGCAAGTGCCGCATGTCTCGTTCCTGCTGGAAGTCAACAAGTCGCTGCGCGCCATCGCGACTGTGGCCCGGCGCGACGAGCTTGAGCGGTTGGCAACTCCCTCGAACAAAATTACTTCGACACCCGCCGAAGCCGCTGCGGCCGCGCGAGTGGGGGCGCTGGCAAAAAGCGGAGCCGCACTCGACGAGGTCGAATCGAAACAGTTGATCCGTGCCTATGGCATTCCGACGCCGGCGGAGATGGCTGTGAAGTCGCCGGACGACGCTGTGAAAGCGGCGCGGCAGATCGGCTATCCGGTGGTGCTGAAGGGTGTGGCGGCGAAGCTATTACACAAATCCGACGCTGGCGCGGTGGCGTTGCATCTAGGCGATGACGATGCGGTACGCGCGGCTTATGCGCGTATTACCGAAAACGTCCGGCGCGCGGGGATCGAATCGCTCGATGCCATGCTGGTCTGCCAGCAAATCAGCGGCGGCTTGGAGCTTGTTCTCGGGCTCAATCGCGATCCGGAAATGGGCCTCGTGGTGATGGCTGGCTCAGGCGGTGTGCTGCTCGAACTGACCAAGGACGTGGCGTTCGCGGCGCCGCCGCTCACGCGTGAAAAAGCGCGCGCCATGATTGAGCGCACCCACGCGGCGCAGTTGCTGCGCGGCTATCGCTCGTCGCCGGTGCTCGATACCGATGCGGTGATCGACGCATTGATCGCACTCGGCCGTATCGCCGAGGATTTGGCCGACGTTGTGCAATCGATCGACATCAATCCCTTCGTCGTGCTGCCGCGCGGCGGTTTCGCGCTCGATGCGCTTGTCGTGCCGCTTGTTTTCCCTCCCCACAAGGGGGAGGGGGTAGATGAGTTTGCCGCTCGCAACGAATTCCTAATCCCAGCAGGAGAACGGCGATGACCGATACTTTGACGGATACTTGGCGCACGCTCAAAGCTTGGCCAGAACTGATCCTGGAGCAGCTCGCCGACGCCGGCGTGGCGCGGGTCGTTCTCAACCGGCCGGACAAGCGCAATTGCCTGAACGAGGCGCTGGTCGCGGCCTGGTTCGAGGCGCTCGACATCGTGCGCGCCGACCGCGACATCAAGGCAGTGATCACCAAGGGCGCGGGCATTTGCTTCAGCTCTGGCCTCGATCTGCATTTTTTGCGCAAAGTCAGCGAAGAGCCGCGCGACTGGGATCGGCCGACGCCGACGGTGCAGATGGCGGAGGCGCTGCGCGGATTCCCGCGCATCGTCATCGCCCAGGTGCACGGCTATTGCCTCGGCGGCGCGCTCGGCATCATGAATTGCCACGATCTGGTGTTCGCCGCCGACGATGCGCAGCTCGGCATGCCGGAAATTTTGCGCGGTAGTTTTGGCCAGCTCGTCACTTCGACCCTGGTGCACGGCGCCATCCCGCTCAAGAAGGTCGCGCTGATGCAGCTCGTCGGCCGCAATATTTCCGGCGCCGAGGCCGACCGCTGGGGCATCGTCTCGCAAGCCGTGCCGGCGGCGGAGCTGGAGGCGACGGTGACGGGCATCGCCCGCGAAATCTCCGAACGCCACCTGGCGCCGCTGGAGCATTCCAAGATCACCGTGCAGATGGGCCGCGACCTGTCGCTGTCGCAGGCGATCCAGCTCGATCAGCTGGTCTCCGCCCGCATGCGGCGCGTCATGGACCCGACGCAGCACGTCGAGTCGTATCTGAAGTCACAGAAGGGTGGGCCGAATTTGGAGTACAAGCGGCCGGACGTTTAGGATGGCTACGCCGCCGCTTTCTTCTTGTCGCCGCGCTCCAGCGACTGCGCCAACTCGTCCACCGTCTGCACGTCGCCGAACTGGCCGTAGAACGCCGACAGCGTCGCGTTGTGCTCGTCGTCGGTGTGTGTCGCCAAGCCATCCGACACCAGGACGACCTTGAAATTGAGCATCATGGCGTCGCGCGCCGAGCTTTCGCAGCAGACATTGGTGGCGGTGCCGGTGATCAATAGCGTGTCGATGCCACGGTCGCGCAAATGGCGCTCGACGTCGGACGAATTTTGGATGAAGGCGCTGTAGCGCTTCTTGGTGATTTGCGCGTCTTCGGGCCGGATGTCGTTGAGGTGCCAGTATTCGTAGCCGTCCTCGCCGATATCCATGGCTTTCAGCCGCCGCTCGGCGCGCTCCGGCTTTTGCAGGTAGCCGTGGTAGTTCGACCAGCTCTCGCGGGTGCCCGTGGTGCCGTTGCGGATCCAGACCACGTGGCCGCCGCGGCGGCGCAGCTCGGTGGCGAGCCGGTTGATGTTGGGCACGATCTCGCGCGCCAGCGGTACCTCGCCCTGATGGCCCGGCTTGACGAAATAGTTCTGCATGTCGACCACCAGCAGCGCGGTGGCGCGCGGGTCGATGGCGTCGAACGGGTGCAGCTTGCCCATCCGCGTATTCATGCGGTCGAGGGAGGCTTGCGAGATCGCGATCTTGTGCATTGGGGCGTCCTCAACTAGTCGTTTGAGCCGAGAGTGGCACAAAAGCTGGTTGGGATCGAGGGCAGGTTGGTGAGCATGTCCGGCAGTTGGGAATTCTGGATCGACCGCGGCGGCACCTTCACCGACGTGATCGGCAGGCGGCCGGACGGTGCGCTGCTCACCCACAAGTTGCTCTCGGAAAATCCCGAAGCCTATCGGGACGCCGCGGTGCACGGCATCCGCCACCTGCTCGGGCTTAATCCCGGCGAAGCGATCCCCGGCGAGCGCATCGCCGCGGTCAAGATGGGCACCACGGTCGCCACCAACGCGCTGCTCGAGCGCAAGGGCGATCGCACCTTGCTGCTCATCACCAAAGGCTTTCGCGACGCGCTGCGCATCGGCTACCAGGCGCGGCCAAAGATCTTCGCCAAGCACATCATCAAGCCCGACATGCTGTACGAGCGCGTCGTCGAGGTTGACGAACGGGTCCGCGCCGACGGCACAGTGGAGCGTACGCTCGATCTCGACGCGGTACGCGCCGAGCTCGAGCGCGCCAAGCTTGACGGCATCAACGCCGTCGCCGTCGTGTTGATGCATGCCTACCGCTACAGCGATCACGAACAGCAGGTTGCGAGGCTGGCGCGCGACCTCGGCTTTGAGCAGGTCTCCGCCAGCCACGAAGTCTCGCCGCTGATCAAGCTGGTCGGCCGCGGCGACACCACCGTCGTCGACAGCTACCTCTCGCCGATCCTGCGCCGCTACGTGTCGCAGGTGGCGGGCGATTTGAACTCACCCTCCCCTGCAGGGGGAGGGTCGGCCGCGAAGCGGCCGGGGTGGGGTGGCGGCGGTGAAGCAACGCGCCTGATGTTCATGATGTCCTCGGGCGGCCTCACCGCGGCGGAATTATTCCGCGGCAAGGACGCGATCCTGTCGGGGCCGGCGGCCGGTGTCGTCGGCATGGCGGAGACCGGCCGCGCCGCGGGGTTCACCCGGCTCATCGGCTTCGACATGGGCGGCACCTCGACCGATGTGTCGCATTTTGCCGGCGCATACGAGCGCGCCTTCGAGACCGAAGTCGCCGGCGTGCGCATGCGCGCGCCGATGATGCTGATCCACACGGTGGCGGCCGGCGGCGGCTCGGTCCTGCATTTCGACGGCGCGCGGTTTCGCGTCGGCCCCGATTCGGCCGGTGCCAATCCCGGCCCGAAATGCTATCGCCGCGGCGGCCCGCTGGCGGTGACCGACGCCAATGTGATGGTCGGCAAGCTCATTGCCGATTTCTTTCCCAAAATTTTCGGCCCGCAACAAAACCAGCCGCTCGATGCCGAGGCGGTGCGCCGCGCTTTCGCGGCGATGGCCAAGGAGATCGGCGACGGTCGTTCCGGCGAACAAGTCGCCGACGGTTTTATCAAGATCGCCGTCGAGAACATGGCCAACGCGATCAAGAAGATTTCCGTGCAGCGCGGCTACGACGTGACGCGCTATGCGCTCAATTGCTTCGGTGGCGCCGGCGGCCAGCACGCCTGCCTGGTGGCCGATGCGCTCGGCATGGAGAGCGTGCTGATCCATCCGCTGTCGTCGCTGCTGTCGGCCTACGGCATGGGCCTCGCCGATATCCGCAGCGTGCGCCAGCAGGCCATCGAGGAGCCGTTCGGCGATAAGGCGCGGAAGACGCTTGAGAGCGTGGCGCGCCGGCTGGCGCGCGCGACCGTCGACGAGGTGACCGGCCAAGGTGTCGCGACGAACAAGATCACGGTGCATGTGCGGGCGCATATTCGCTACGCCGGAACCGATACGCCGCTGATCGTCGATGCCGGCCGGGATGCCAAGCTCGCATCCCTGCAAAGCATGAAATCCGCCTTCGAGCGTGCGCACAAAGCGCAGTTCGGCTTCGTCGATCGCGCTAAGGCATTGGTCATCGAGGCCGTCTCGGTCGAGGCGATCGGCGGCGGCGCGACGTTTCGGGAAAAAACCCGCAAGACCACGCGGGCCAAGCTGCCGGCGCCGGCGCGCCGCACGCGGTTTTTCTCCAACGGCCAGTGGCAGCGCGCGCTGGTTTATACGCGCGACACGCTGGCGCCAGGTCACAAGGTGAAGGGCCCCGCCATCATCATCGAGCCGCACCAGACCGTCGTCGTCGAGCACGGCTGGCAAGCCGAACTGACCGCCAAGGATCACCTGGTGCTGCGGCGGGTGCAAAAACTCAAGCGCACGCGCGCCATCGGCACCCATGCCGATCCGGTGATGCTGGAAGTGTTCAACAACCTGTTCATGTCGATCGCCGAGCAGATGGGCGTGGCGCTGCAGAACACCGCCTATTCGGTGAACATCAAGGAGCGGCTCGATTTCTCCTGCGCGGTGTTCGACGGCACCGGCTCGCTGGTCGCCAACGCGCCGCACATGCCGGTGCATCTCGGCTCCATGGACCGCGCCGTGGAGACCATCATTCGCGAAAACAAGGGCAAGGTTCGCCCCGGCAACGTCTATGCGATCAACGCGCCGTATAACGGCGGCACGCATCTACCCGATATCACCGTGTGCACGCCGGTTTTCGACGGCGGCAAAATCCTATTCTGGGTCGCCTCGCGCGGCCACCATGCCGACGTCGGCGGCATTTCGCCGGGCTCGATGTCACCGAACGCAACGACCATCGAGCAGGAAGGCGTCTATATCGATAATTTCAAACTGGTCGAGCGCGGCCGCTTCCGCGAGAAGGAGACTTATCAGTTGTTGCAAGGCGCCAAATATCCGGCGCGCAATCCGCTGCAGAACGTCAATGACATCAAGGCCCAAATCGCCGCCAACGAGATGGGCGTGCGCGAATTGCGTAAGATGGTGCGCTATTTCACGCTGCCGGTGGTGCGCGCCTATATGCGCCACGTGCAGGACAATGCGGCGGAGAGCGTGCGCCGGGTCATCGATCGGCTACACGACAGCGCATTTGCCATCGAGACCGATCAGGGCTCGACCATCAAGGTGCGCATCGCGGTCGACAAGAAAAAGCGCGAGGCCACCGTTGACTTCACCGGCACCAGCCCGCAACAGCCGTCGAACTTCAACGCGCCGGAACCGGTGACCCGCGCCGCCGTGCTCTACGTGTTCCGCGTCATGGTCGACGACGACATTCCGATGAATGCCGGCTGTCTGCGGCCGATCCGCATCGTCATTCCGAAACAGTCGATGCTGACGCCGGAATTTCCCGCCGCCGTCGTCGCCGGCAATGTCGAGACCTCGCAGGAGGTGACCAATTGCCTGTTCGGCGCGCTCGGCGCCATGGCGGCGGCGCAAGGCACCATGAACAATCTCAATTTCGGCAACACCCGTTATCAGTATTATGAAACCATCTGCTCCGGTTCGCCGGCCGGCCCCGGATTTCCCGGCACCGACGCCGTGCACACCCATATGACGAACACGCGGCTGACCGATCCGGAAATTTTGGAATTCCGCTATCCGGTGCTGCTCGAAGACTTCCACATCCGCAAAAACTCCGGCGGGCGCGGTGAGTGGATCGCCGGCGACGGCATCCGCCGCACCATCCGTTTCCTGGAAAAAATGGAATGCACGATTTTATCCGGCCACCGCCGCGTGCCGCCATTCGGGCTCGCCGGCGGCGACGACGGCCATGTCGGCGAAAATTCAGTGCGCCGCAAGGATGGCCGCATCGAAAAGCTGCAAGGCTGCGATGCCACCGTCATCGACGCCGGCGAAGCGGTCGTCATCCAGACGCCGACGGCAGGCGGATACGGCAAGCCGCCCTCCCGCTGATCGGGCGTTCGCTATTTCGCAATATTCGGCTTCGGAATCCGGCGCTCCGCGACCCGCTCGATGCGCCTTATCGCCTCGACGCCGAGATAGCCGCCGTCGCGATAGCGCGCGCTCATCTCGCGGGCGTCGCGGCCGCAATGCGGGCAGGTCACGGTGCCCTCGAAGACATATTGGACGCATTGGCGGCACAAGATCAGCACCGGCGCGGTGCGTCCTCGCGGCGGCTGACCGGTGCCGTCGCTCATGCGCTGCCGCCTTCGAGCGGAATCGGTTCTTCGATCAACGCGAAGCGTCCGGTCGCAAACGGTAATGCCGGCGCGTCCTCGACCTTGACGACCCGTTCGCGGACGCCGCGCTCGGCCAGCGTTAGCACCCGGTGATGGCAGTACGGATTGTTGCCGCGCCGGCCGAAGAGCGAATCTGCCGTCCAGGTGCAACCGCCGCGGCATACGTCGGCATAGTAGCAGCTGCGGCAAAATCCCCAGAGATCCTCGGTGCCGCGGTTGCGGTTGAACTGCAGCGCCGGATGATTCGCCCACAGCTCCGCGATCGGCGTGTTGCGCACGTCGCCGGCGCCGTAGCGCTCGGTGGCAAGCGACGGGCAGCCCTTGAGGGTGCCGTCCGCTTCCAGGCCGATGGCATTCTGGCCCGCCGGGCAACCGCCGTAATAGCCGCGATCCGGGCCGCGCCATAACACGTCGTAGGGACCGAAATAGCCGATATTGTTGCCCGGCAGCAGCGTTAGGTTCCGCTCGCGTCCCTTGCGATGAAGATCGGCCAACAGCGGCATCAGCGAGGTGAGCTCGTAAGGCTGCAGCAGGATGTCGTCGTGATCGACGGCGTTGCCCATGGCGACGGTAAGCTGGATTTGCCAATATTTTGCGCCGGCATCGATGATGACGTCCATCAGTTGCGGCAGCTCGGGCATGATGGTCGAAGTGATTTGCGTGTTGACGCTCGCGATCAGGCCGACGTTTCGGCAATCGTCGAGCACGCGCAGCGCTTCCTCGTAGGAACCGGCCACGCCGCGCAGGCGGTCGTGCAGCGGCTTCAGCCCGTCGACCGACACGCCGAGCCCGAGCAGCCCGGCCGCGGCCGCGGCCTCGATCATTTCGCGCGACAGCTTGTAGCCGCCGGTCTGCATCGTGCAGTCCATGCCGTGATCGCGGATGGCGCTCACGATGGTCAGCCAATCCTTGCGCACAAAAGCTTCACCGCCGATGATCGAAATCTCGCGGGTGCCGAGCTCGGCGAGCTGGCGCACCACGTCGATGCACTCGTCGGTCGAGAGCTCGCGCGCGCGGCGGTGGCCGGCGCGCGAGCCGCAGTGAATGCATTTGAGGTTGCAGGCGAGCGTGATTTCCCAGACCACGTAGACCGGCACGCAGTCCAACTGGTCGCGAAGCGACAGTCTCCGGCGCGGACCGTCGTCGTGCGTTGGCTCTGTCATGGCCTGCCGCCTGGCGGGGTTTGGCGAAGCTTAAATGCCCAACGCAGCGATGCGTCGTCGACGCCTCACCAGTGCGCCTGGATCGCCTTTTCGAGATCGGCCAGCGCTCCCTGCAGATCTTCCGCAGCTTCCTTGCTCGCGCCGTTCATCAGGTCGCTCGCGACGTGCCGATAAGCCATCAGCGTTTCCTTGTCGGCCGTTTTGGCTTTGTCGCGAAGAATCACGCCATAGAGCTGCCGAATGTCACCGCTTCCTTCAGCCATCTTCAACTCCTCTCGGTTCGAGATGTTTGCCAAGCTTAACTCATTTCCGCCGCGGCTACATCGCGCCGCGACAGCCGTGCGTTGTCGATTCTGCTTTGCGGGCCTTTGCGGTCTCGCACCCGAGACGCGGCGCTGGCGGCATCACTTGGGTTGTTTCGCCGCGATCGCCTTGTCTAGCTCGCCGAGCGAAGCTTTCAATTCGTCCGCAGCGGGACCGCTGGCGCCTTTCAGCAGGTCGTGCGCGACTGTCCGATAGGATTGCAACATGCTCAGATCGGCCGTTTTGCATTTATCGCGGATGACGACGCCGTAGAGTGGTTGGATGCCGCCGGATTGTGTCGCCATGAACTCCTCCTCATTTTGCTCGCCCGGTCGGCGGACCGCTGCCCCGCCGGAGGCGAAAGACACCAACGCCCGAACGACTGCCGCCTGTCTGAAGTCGCCGGGGTAGCGTCCCGTGCGCAGATTGTGGAGTAAGTCTCGCGATAGTTCAACCACAAATGGAACGAGGCGCGACGTCCTGACGCCGCAGGGGCAACCACTGTCCGATCATGGCACCGCGTCAGCCGCCGGACGTTTTGCGCGCCACTGAATATTTCATATTGGCTTTGTCGCCTTGCCAATAGAACGTGAAATCGGCTGCTATGCTCGAGCCGTCGGGCAGCGGCAGCACGGCGCTGCACACCACCTGGTCCTTGGTGGTGGAGACCGTCGTGATCGGCTCGTATTTCGTCGGCGCGTAATTGAGCTCTTTGAGAACCTCCGCCAGCGATTTTTTGGCGCGATCCGAATCGCACTCCGGCAACACGATGCGATCGCGGATGCCGCTATAGATGAACACGCCGGCGACGGCGAGGATCGGAATGCCGAGGAGGCGCAACACGAAGCGATAGGACTTGCGGGGCGACGATCGTCCGGCGACTGAGGGCGGCGGCGTCCACCGGCGCGCGCGCAGAGGCGGCGGATTGTCATCGGCCATGCGCGCCTCACACCGCCTTGACGATCTCCTCGGTCATCTTTTTGGCGTCGCCAAGGAGCATCATGGTGTTGTCGCGGTAGAACAGCGGATTGTCGATGCCGGCGTAACCGGATGCCAAAGAGCGCTTGTTGAACATCACCGTGCCCGCTTTCCACACCTGCAGCACCGGCATGCCGTAGATCGGCGATTTCGGATCGTCCTCGGCGGCCGGATTGGTGACGTCGTTGGCGCCGATCACATAGGCGACATCGGCCTGAGCGAATTCCGAGTTGATGTTCTCGAGCTCGAACACGTCGTCGTAGGGCACGTTGGCTTCGGCAAGCAGCACGTTCATGTGGCCCGGCATGCGGCCGGCCACCGGGTGGATGGCGTATTTGACCTCGACGCCTTCGCGCTTGAGCTTGTCGCCCATTTCGCGCAACGCATGCTGCGCCTGCGCCACCGCCATGCCGTAGCCCGGCACGATGATCACCTTGCCGGCGTTCTTGAGGATGAAGGCGGCGTCCTCGGCCGAGCCGATCTTGACCGGCCGGTCGCCCGCGGCCGCGGCCGGTCCCGCCACCTCGCCGCCAAAGCCGCCGAGGATCACCGAGATGAACGAGCGATTCATGCCCTTGCACATGATGTAGGACAGGATCGCGCCCGAAGAGCCGACCAGCGCGCCGGTGATGATCAGCGCCGAATTGCCGAGCGTGAAGCCGATGCCGGCCGCCGCCCATCCCGAATAGGAATTGAGCATCGAGATCACGACCGGCATGTCGGCGCCGCCGATCGGGATGATGATGAGCACGCCCAGCAGGAACGATGCCAGCGCGATCAGCCAGAACGCGACGTGCAGCTGCGCCAGGTAGAACCACGCGACCAACGCGATGAGGCTTATGCCCAGCGCGATGTTGATAACGTGCCGGCCGGGCAGTGTGATCGGCGCGCCGCTCATGCGGCCGGAGAGTTTTAGGAACGCGATCACGGAACCCGTAAACGTAACAGCGCCGATGGCGACGCCGAGCGACATTTCGATCAGGCTCTGGCCGTGGATAGCGCCTTCGACGCCAATGCCGAACGCCGCGGGCGCGTACAGCGCGCCGGCCGCGACCAGCACCGCGGCCATGCCGACCAGGGAGTGGAACGCGGCGACCAGCTCCGGCATCGAGGTCATCGGCACGCGCCGCGCGATCACCGCGCCGATGCCGCCGCCGAGCGCCATGCCGAGCACGACCAGCGCCCAGGCAGCAAACGATGCCGGCGGATGCGCTGCCAGCGTCGTCAAGACGGCAATGGTCATGCCGATCATGCCGAACTGGTTGCCGCGCCGGCTGGTTTCCGGATTCGACAATCCGCGTAACGCAAGAATGAAGAGGGCGCCGGCGACCAGATAACAGAGTGCGGCGAGATCGGCAGACATCATTGACCTCTATGGGCTGCGCCTGCGGCGGGATATTCAAGAAACGCTATGGTGTTGCCGGAGGGATCTTCGGCAAACAGCATGATGCCGCCCCAATATTGCTTTTCCGGAGGGCCATGCAGCGGCACGCCGCGCGCTTTCAAGTCGGCGTAGAGCGCGGTGGCATCCTTGGTCTCGAAGGTCACGCCGGTAAAGCGGCCGATCAATCCTTCGCGTCGCGCATCGTCGTCGGCGGTCTCGACGACGATACACGGAGACTCTTCGAACAGGATCGCCGTCGGCGCCGTCGTGGTGCGGTTCAGCCCGATGACGTCCTCGTAGAATGCCGCGGCCTTCTCGAGGTCATCGACGAAGATGCGCACGGATGTCAGGCGCATGGCGGCGCTCACTTCTGTTTTCTCTGGAACATGGCGAGCATGCGCTGCGTCACCAGGAAGCCGCCGAATATATTCACCGAGGCGAAAGTCAGCGCGACGAAGCCGAGGGCGCGCGCCCACAGCGGGCCGTCGTCATTGGCGACCAGCGCGACGCCGACCGCGAGCAGCGCGCCGACCACGATGACCGAGGAGATCGCGTTGGTCACCGACATCAGCGGGGTGTGCAGCGCCGGCGTCACCGACCACACCACGTAATAGCCGACAAAGACCGCGAGCACGAAAATCGACAGCCGGAATACGAACGGATCGGCGATATCGCTCGCCGCGTGCGTGGCGCCGCTGCCTATGGTGGCGAGATCGAGCTGGGCCAGGATCGAGAGAGTGATCATTGCACCTATCCTTCTTTCCCCTCCCCCTTGTGGGGAGGGGCAGGGGTGGGGAAGCGGGAGCCGTGGCGGTGAAAACTTCCCCACCCTCGGCTTCGCTTCGCTCGCCGTCCCTCCCCCAGTCTTATTGAAACAAGATTTGGGGGAGGGGATAGAAAATCACGCCGCGCTCTTCGGCTGGAAATTCGGATGCACGATGGCGCCGTCGCGGGTGAGCGCCGTCGCCTTGACGATGTCATCGTCCCAGTTGACCGCAAGCGCCTTGGTCTTCTTGTCGATCAAAATTTCCAGAAACGCGTAGAGGTTCTTGGCGTAGAGGTTCGACGCCGTGGCGGCGAGCCGGCCCGGCACGTTGCGATAGCCGACGACTTTGACGCCGTTCTGCTCGCTCACCGCATCGGCAGCCACACCTTCGACATTGCCGCCGCGCTCGACGGCGAGATCGACCACCACCGAGCCCGGCCGCATCGACGTCACCATGGCCGACGAGATCAGCCGCGGCGCCGGCCGGCCGGGAATGAGCGCGGTGGTGATGACGATGTCCTGTTTCTTGATGTGCTCGGCGACGAGTGCGGCCTGCTTGGCCTGATATTCTTTCGACATTTCCTTGGCGTAGCCGCCGGCGGTCTCGGCCGCCTTGAATTCCTCGTCTTCGACGGCGATGAATTTGGCGCCGAGGCTCTCGACCTGCTCCTTGGCTGCCGGCCGCACGTCGGTGGCAGTGACGATGGCGCCAAGGCGCCGCGCGGTGGCGATTGCCTGCAGGCCGGCGACGCCGGCGCCCATGACGAAAACTCTTGTGGCCGGCACGGTGCCGGCCGCCGTCATCATCATCGGCAGCGCGCGGCCGAACTCGGCGGCGGCATCGATGACGGCGCGGTAGCCGGCGAGATTGGCCTGGCTTGAGAGCACGTCCATCACCTGCGCGCGGGTGATGCGCGGCAGAAGCTCCATGGCAAAGCTGATGATGCCGGCGTCGGCCATGGCGCGCAGCGCCGCGTCGTTGCCGTAAGGGTCCATGATGGCGATGACGATGGCGCCTTTCTTGACCCGTGAAAGCTCGGCGCCTTGCGGGCGGCGCACCTGGAGTACGACATCGGCGCCGTTCAAGGCGTCGGCGGATACGGTGGCGCCGACCGCGGTGTAATCCGCATCGAGAACACCGGATTTGACGCCGGCGCCCGGCTCGATCGCGACTTCGGCGCCGAGGCCGATCATCTTCTTGACGGTTTCGGGAACCGCGGCCACCCGCGGCTCGCCCGCGTCGGTTTCGGCAACGACCGCAACCTTCATGATGCCTCCGACGGCTGCCGCGTAGGCGCTGCTAGCTGCGAACCGATTTGGTACGGGAAACCTGCTCAGGTCAGGAAATACGCCATTCCGATAAGGATGATCACGACGATCGTCATGACGACTTTCACCAACTTGATGAAATTCTCGTAGGTGTGTTCGTGAGCGGCGTAATCGTTGCCCTCTGCGGTCGCGTATTCGACCTCGCCGTGATCGGCCATACCATCGTCTCCAAACGTCGCACCCGGTGCGGGCGGACTTAGCGTAATTGCCTGTCCAGGGCAACGGGATGGCGTCGTTGCGAGCGTATTTTTGCGCAGCCATCATGGCGCTGCGCGCCGCGCCGCCATGCATGTTCCGCCACCGCCGATGCGGGCGTTCGGCTTGCCGGGGCGGGGCCGAATCCCTACTCTCAAAGGCAACGGCCATTGGCCACGGACAGCACCGATGCTCAGAAAAGAACAGAACGAATTATTGACCCAGACCGGCCCCGGCACGCCCATGGGCCAGCTTTTCCGCTCCTACTGGATGCCGGTGCTCCTTGCCGAGGAACTGCCGGAGGACGGGTGTCCGCCGGTACGGGTCAAAATCCTGTCCGAGCGGCTCCTGGCGTTCCGCGACTCCAACGGCAAATACGGCCTGATCGACGAATTCTGCGCCCATCGCGGCGTCTCGCTGTGGTTCGGCCGCAACGAGGAAGGCGGGCTGCGCTGCCCCTACCACGGCTGGAAATACGACGTGAACGGCCAGTGCATGGAGGTTCCCTCCGAGCCCGCCGAAAGCGGCTTCTGCAAGAAGGTCAAGCTGACGTCCTACCCGCTGGTGAAGCGCGGCGAGGTGCTGTGGGCCTATATGGGCCCCGCCGACAAAAAGCCGCCGCTGCCGGAATGGGAATTTGCCATGGTGCGGCCGGAACAGACCTTCGTCTCCAAGCGGCTGCAGGAATCCAACTGGCTGCAAGCCATGGAAGGTGGCATCGATTCGAGCCACGTCTCGTTCCTGCACCGCGGCGACCTCGGCACCGATCCGCTGTTCAAGGGCGCCAAAGGCAATCAATACAATCTCTCCGACATGCAGCCGCATTTCGAAGTGGTCGAGCAGCCGGGTGGCCTGTTCATCGGCGCGCGGCGCAATGCCGAGGACGGCAAGTACTACTGGCGCATCACGCCGTGGGTGATGCCGTGCTTCACCATGATCCCGCCGCGCGGCGACCATCCGATCCACGGCCATTTCTGGGTGCCGATCGACGACGAGAATTGCTGGGCGTGGTCCTACGACTTCCATCCGGTGCGGGCGCTGAGCAAGACCGAGGTCGACGCCATGAAGGACGGCGCCGGCGTGCATTGCAAAGTCGATGCCGCGTTCCGGCCGCTCGCCAACAAGGACAACGACTATCTGATCGACCGCGCCGCGCAAAAAGCCGGCAGCACCTATAGCGGCGTCGCCGGCTTCGCCATGCAGGATGCGTCGCTGCAGGAAAGCATGGGCCCGGTCTGCGACCGCACCAAGGAAAATCTGGTCTCGACCGACAACGGCATCATCATGGCGCGGCACCGCCTGATGCGCGCCGCCAAGGCGCTCCTAGACAAGGGCGTGGCGCCGCCCGGCATCGACGTCGAGCACCAAAAGGTCCGCTCCTGCTCGGTGGTGCTGCCGCCCGATGTGGCGTTCAAGGACGGCGCCAAGGAAGCGCTCTACGGCAAGCCGGGGATGGCGCAGACCACGGTGTAGCCGGCGCGGACCGCAATGCGCTTCCAATATCGGCTTTGGCTGGACGACCAGACGTCACGAGCGCAGTTGCCAAGTCCGCTCGCCCGACCCTAGCGCGCCACTGTACTCCCACCAGTAAGACGATTGATGACCACGGAGGGCGGCGGTGGCACTTTCACGGATGCGCCACTCGGATCAACGAATTGCCAGAGCTGGTTTCTAATTTTTAGGGAGCCGGTTTTCTTCGGCCAAGCGTCGAGATATGCGCCGGCCCCGGGTTGCTGCCCATCTGGCAGCCCCTTTTCCTCGATGTCGACGACGAAGCTCGTCAGCCAATTCTCGATGAAGTAAAAGCCCGACTCGGAGTCTTGCGTGAACCCCCACAACTGGTTCGAACTTTCCGGGCGACTATCATCCAGATCGCCCGCCTGACCGCTCTTCACGGTATAGGCATCAAGTCGCGATCCAGCCTTGATTGTGTCCCCGCCCGGTGATTTTGTTATGACATTACCCTCCTCGATGTCGATAACGAAGGGATACGCGGAATTGGCATTCTGGAGGAAGAAATAGTTTAAAACCGTTTTAACCGGTTCCTGATTGGACGGCGTGAATGTCCAGAGCTGGTAGGTGTTTCCGGGCGCGCTCGTCTTTTTAGCGTTGGCGCGGAGCGCTGTACCGGGCAGGGGCCGCTGTGAATTTTCTCCGATGTCGATGACAAGTCCGGTCCAGGGATTCTGGATGTAGAAGGAATTAGGCATTTTGGCTCTCCCTCTCCACTAAACTTATCGCCCCGCACGAACTGATTTTCTGGTCTGCCTGAGATTCAGAGTCTCCAACGTTTCGCACCGCGATTGCCGCCAAGCCGCTCCGCCTAAGGCAAGAAGCAGAAAAACTTGTTCAGCATTGGATTGATCTCTCGCGACTGAAGGAGTCAGCGCGTCTGGCTTTCATCGAAAGCGATGCGAGCGGCAGCCCATTGCCTCAACTATGATACAATCTTCGCGTGCGTCAAGGGCCTGCGCTCGTTGAACAATTGACCAAGAAGGATTGCAAAGTCGCCGACACGCCGCCGCAATGAACTCAGCGCGGCGGTGGCGCCGTCATCCTGATACCGGTGAGCGCGGCTAATTCACCCTGGCGCTTGGTTTCGCGGCGCATGTAATCGGCGAGGCCTTCCGGCGTGTTCTCCGTGGGCACGGTCATGCCGAGCGCCGCCATGCGGCTCTTGAAGTCTTGCGATTGCACGACCTCGTTGAGCGCTTTGTTGAGGTAGGCGATGATCGGCGCCGGCGTCTTGGCGGGCGCGGCAAGGCCGACGAAGCCGCCGTAGTCGAAATTGGCGAAGCCCAGCTCCTGCATGGTCGGCACTTCGGGCCAGGTCGCGATCCGCTGCGGCCTCGCGATCGCCAGCGCGCGCACCTTGCCGCTATCGGCGAGCGGCTTGGCTTGGGCATAGAACGCGAACGCGCCTTGCACGCCGCTTGCCGTGACATTGCGGGCGGCTTCGCCGGAGCCGTTGAAGGGCACGCCGGCAATTGCGGTCTTGGCGAGCGCATTGAGCTGCGCCAGCGCCATGGCGGGCGATGTCGCCGGCCCGGACGTGCCGAAGCTGATCTTGCTCGGATTGGCTCTGGCGTCGGCAAGCAATTCGTCGAGCGTCTTGTAGGGCAGCGCCGCATCGACGATCAGCACCAGCGGCGGTCCATCGACGATCAACCCGATCATGGCGAAGTCGTCGATGGCGTTATACGGGACGGGGAGAAAATACAGGTTCTGCGCGTCGGCGATCGAATTGGCGAACAGTGTGTAGCCGTCGGGCGCGGCCCGCACCGCATAGGCGCCGCCCAGCGTGCCGGAGCCGCCCGGCTTGTTCTCGACGATGATGTTCTGGCCGATCCGCTCCTGCAGCATCGCGGCAAGGACGCGCGCCGGCACGTCGGTCAGGCCGCCGACCGCGAACGGCACGATCATGGTGATCGGCCGCGCCGGATAGCTTTGCGCCGGCGCCTGCGTCGGCCAGAGCGCGCCGAGCACCAGCGCGGCGAAGAGCGGCAGGCCAAGTCTGAAAGGATGGATCATCGGTCGCTCCCGCGTGCGTGACCTTGAGGCCGTCGCGCCGCAATGCCAAAGTCAAAACCCCGCCCGGCACGGGCCAGCATATCAGCATGAGACGGACCCGATGACCAAGAGCGTAGAGCCGCTGCTGCCGGTCGAGCTCGGCGCGGGCAAGATCAAGTTTGCGCAAGGCATGAAAGCCGGGCGTTGGGTGTTCGCCACCGGCCTGATGGCGCAGGATTTTGCCAACGGCATCGCGCCCGACGTACTGGCCGAGAGCGCGCCTCATGCGGGCCTACCCAAGCGCGAGAAAGAAGCGCTGCGCATCTTCGAGAATCTCGACGCCGTGCTGCGCTCAGCCGGCACCGACCGCGGCAATCTCGTGCGCACCGACCAGTACTACACCACCGTGAAAGCCGTGCCGCCTTATCAGCAGGTGCGGCGCGAATTTCTCGATGGCCGCATCCCGCCCTCGACTTCGATCGCGCAGCAGGGGCTGTTGCTGCCCGGCGCCGATATGAACATCCAGGCCATGGCCGCCATTCCCGAACCTGGGTTCAAGGTCGAGCACCTCAAGCACGCGCAATTGGCCGGGCGTCCGACCTCCGGCTACTCGCCGGCGCTCACGGTCGGCGACTTCATCTTCCTGCCGGGCATCACATCGCTCGCCATTGGCGACGAGCCGCGGCGCAACGGGGTTGCCGCAGCAGCCCTGATGGCCGAGGGCGCGCAATGGGGCGGCCAGCCGATAAAACTCGAAACCGAATTCATCATCACCAAGCGGATGACGGCGTCGCTGGCGCTTGCCGGCGCGACGCTCGAAGACGTGGTGCACGCGCAGGTCTATCTCACCGACCGTGACGACTACTCGGCGTTCAACGCGGCGTGGACCAAGCATTTCGGCGCGGCCGGCCCGAGCGTGTCGATCATTCCATGCATCGACCACGGCCTTGCGCCCTATGACGGCAAGATCGAAATCAACGTGATCGCGGCGAAGCCCGGCAGCGCCGCTCGCAAGCGCCATGTCGACGCCGGCATCGCCACCGCCTTCCGCCATCAGCCGCAGGCCGTGCGGGCGGGCGATCTGCTGTTCATCCCGGCCTCGATGGCGGCCGACCGCGATGGGTTGTTGCCAGCCGCCGCGATAAATCCGCGGCAGCCTTATTTTTCGTCATCGCCCGAAGCGCAGGCGGAAGCGATCATCGACAACATCTCGCGGCTCTGCGCGGCCGCAGGCACGTCCCTCGAAAACGTGGTTCGCGTGTTGCTGTTCCTCACCGACATCGCCGAGTTCCACCCGGTCTACAAAGCCTGGGAGCGCCGGCTCGGCGGCCGCCCGCTGCCGTTTTCCGCCGTCGAAGTGCCGGGGCCGCTGCCAGTGCTGGGTGCGACGGTGATGATGGAAGCGTGGGTTTACGCGCCGTAGGGTGGCAAAGCGAAGCGTGACCACGCGGCTCTGCACGGCGTGGGCTTCGCTGCGCTCAGCCCACCCTACGAATTTTCCGTCACCGCCTCGCGCCCCGCAATGAACCCCTGACACACCGCGCGCGGCAGGCCGTGCATGGAAAAACCGCCGGCGGATTCGCCGCCGCAATAGAGGCCCGGGATCACCTTGCCGTTCATGTCGATGACCTGGCAGCGTGCATTGATGCGCAGGCCGGCGCGGGTGTCGTGGATGACCGGCGTCGCCCAGGCGGCGTAGAATGGCGGCCTTGAAATCTTGTAGAGCGGTTTCGGCTTGCCGAAGTCGGCGTCCTTGCCGGCGTCGACGAAGGCGTTGTAGCGCGCCACGGTGGCGGCGAGGTTTTGCGGCGGCATCGGGACGCGCTGGTATTTCATTTTGATTTTTGCCGCGAGTGCCTCAATGCTGCCGGCCTCGAAAAAAAATCCCGCGTCAACATCGACATGCGGTGGCTTCGGTTGCCACTTTTCGCGCGCCACGGCATCGGCATCGAAGATCGCCCAGATCGGGCCGCCGCCGTTGTGGCCGTCGCCGATGCCGGCCAGCGCCGCGTTGATGAAATTGCTCGGATTGTATTTTTGGTTCTTGGCATTGAGATAGGAATGCGGCTCGTACGGATTGGTGCTCTGATAGGTGTTGTAATTGAAGTGCCCGCCGGTCTCGTCGTAGAAGCGCCGGCCCAGCATGTTGACAAGGATGACGTCCTGCCAGTCCTTGACCGGCAACCCGATGGCGCGCGCCTTGTCGAACACGTCGCTGCCGGGATGCCAGCGCACGTTGACGTAGCCGTATTGGCAGCCGATGGCGCCCGGCTTGGTGATGCCGGAGCCGAACTCGCCGGTATAGTTGAACAATCCCCACAGCGCGGCGCCGGCCGCCATGGCGGCGATTTCGCCGCTGGCATCTTGATCGGACCACGGCATGCCGGCGAGCCCGCAATATTCCTCGGTGAGGCGCGGGTCGAACATGCGGCGGAAATTGACGTTGCCGGTCGAGCCGCCGGTGGCGACGATCACGGCTTTTTCCGCGCGCACATTGAGTCGGGCCCCCTTGTGGTCGACGGCGACGCCCAGCACGCGGCCGTCGCGCAGCGTCTCGCGATGAATCGCCGTCATGCGATGCTCGAGCAAAATCTCGACACCGGCCTCGAGCGCTGCGGCTTCGAGCGGCCGGATCAATCCGGCGCCGGCCCTGATTTCGTCATCGTCCGGATCGGCCGGGCCGCCGGTATGGACCATCGGCCACTCCTCGACCGAGATCTGCATGGTGCGCAGCGCCGAGACGCCGATCTCGTGGCCGATGCTGTTCGGCGGCCGGTCGATGACTTTCACGCCGTGCGCCAGCAAAAATTCGAACGCCGCCACGCTGTTGTCGGCGAAAGCGCGGATGATCTCGCGGTCGTTGTAGCGATAGGGCGGAAAGCCGTTGGTCTCGACCACCGACCAGTCGGTCAAATCCTGGAAGAACAGGTCGGGTGAGTCGTCGATGCCGTACTTTTTCTGGTAGCTGGTGCCGCCGCCCAGCGGCAGGTTGCCGCCGGAGGTGATGGCATGGCCGCCGACATGGTTTTCCGCTTCGACCACGATCACCGATGCGCCGGCTTCGCGCGCCACGATCGCGGCCGGCAACCCGGTCGCGCCCGAGCCGATCACGACCACGTCGGCCTCGCGATCCCAAGTCATTGCGTTTGCCATTTCGGATTATTCCGTCTCGATTGCGGCCGGGACACTAGACCATGAACCAATTCATTTGAATTGGCTCATGGTCTAGTTTTTCGTTTAGCATGATCTTTCCCGAAAACCGGTGACCACTTTTCGGGATCATGCTGAATCAGCATTGCGGATTTTGTGTCATTGGGGATGATTGCTGTGCGATCGAGGATTGCGTGTCATGGCGGATGTCGTCCCCACCCACCGGCTCACCCATGAGGCGAGCATGAAAATGATTCATGCCGGCGTTGCCAAAGCAAACGAACTCGGCTGCAAGGTCTCGCTCGCGGTGGTCGACCAGAGCTGTCGGCTGATCGCTTTCCTGATGATGGACGGCGCGCGGCATTTCTCCATCATCACCACGCAGCGCAAGGCCATTACCGCGGCGTCGCAGCGGCTGCCGACCGGCTATGCGCCCGAGGAGAACGCGCTGAGCATGTCGGTGCGCATGGGCGACTTCACCAACGTGCCGGGCGGCTTCCCGATCGAGGTCGGCGGCGAAGTCATCGGTGCCGTCGCCGCCGGCGGCGCCAAGATCGAGCAGGATGTCGAGGTGGCGAAAGCGGCGCTGGCGGCGCTGAACTTGTAGCCCGGATGAGCGAAGCGAAATCCGGGGACCTCGTGCCGGCTTATATACTGCTCCCGGATATCGCTCCGCTCATCCGGGCTACGTCTTTACGCGCATCTGATCGCGCGCCGCGCGCACTGCCTTGATGATGTTCTGATAGCCGGTGCAGCGGCACAGGTTCGAGGCCAGCATGTCGGTCAAATCCTCGTCGCCGATCTGCGGGTACTTCTCCAGCACGTTGGTGGCGAGCATCAAAAAACCCGGCGTGCAATAGCCGCATTGCAGGCCGTGATTGTCGATGAAGGCCTGCTGCAGCACGCTGAGCTTGTCGCCGTCGGCGAGGCCCTCGACGGTGCGGATCTTCTTGGCCTGAGCCTGCACGGCAAACATCAGGCAGGAGCGCACCGCCTCGTCGTCGACGATGACGGTGCAGGTGCCGCAGACGCCGTGCTCGCAGCCGATATGGGTGCCGGTCTGGCCGCAATCATCGCGGATGGCGTCGACGAGCGTCTTGCGCGGCTCGACCCGGATCGGATAATCGCGGCCGTTGATATTGAGCGTGATGTCGGTTTTTTCGTTCATGCTGCAAGCTTAGAGCATTTTTCTCCAGGGCCGAACCCCCTCACCCCGCCCTCTCCCCTCTGGGGAGAGGGAGCAGCCAGCCGCCAACCCATCATCAGTATTCTCGCGCGGAGCGTGCCGCTAACTCCTCCCTCTCCCCAGAGGGGAGAGGGATGGCGTGAGGGGGCTCCGACCTCTCGGCAAAATCTCTGCAGCCAATTAGCCGTGCGGCAAGACATCGGAAAACTTCCCGCGCACGTGCTCTTCGACCTCTTGGCTCGCCCGCACCACGATAGGGAACGTGTCGCGGCGCCGGAACGGCGTGCAGGCGTCGATCACCACGCGGGCGTTGCGCGGGTCGTCGCTGCCATAGACCATCGGATCGAGCACGGTCGACCAGCAGCCGCGCAGCGTTTCCATGCCCTCGCGCGGATCGAATCGCGTGCACATGGCCCATATCACCTTATCCATATCGGCCGGATCGATGTCGTCATCGACCACGACGACGAAACGGTTGGCGTAGGCGCCGGCATGGCATTGCGAAGCGATCAGCCCGGCCTGCTTGGCGTGGCCGGCATATTGCTGCTTGATGGCAACGGTGAGCCACAGCCGGCTGCCGCCCGCCGCATGGGCCCAGACGCCTTTCACCTCCGGCACGCCGGCGGCTTCGAGCTGATTCCACACCGCTCCCGACCGATACGTGCCGCGATAAAACGAATCGTCGTCGGGCGGGATGCCGGGGATGGCGCCGAGCAAGATCGGATCGTCGCGGTGCATGAAGGTCTCGATGCGGATCGCCGGCTCCTTCTTCAGGCCGCCGGCGTAGTAGCCAGTCCATTCGCCGAGCGGGCCTTCGTCCAACAGATCGTTCGGATGGATAAAACCCTCGAAGGCGATTTCGGCGTGCGCCGGGATTGGCAGCCCGGTGCGCGGCCCGGCGATCACTTCGACCGGCTCGCCGATCAAGCCGCCGGCGGCGTCGAATTCGTTCTTGCCGTAAGGGATTTCGAGGCCGGCGATCATGAACAGCGCCGGATGCATGCCGCACACCACGGCGATCGGGCAGGGCTCGCCGCGCTCGTGATAGCGGCGCTTGATCAGGTCGCCGTGCTTGCCCTTCGAGCACATCACCGTCGCCACGTTGCGGTCGTGGGCCTGGACCCGATAGGCGCCGTAATTGATCCAACCGGTGTCCGGATCGCGCATGATCACCATGTCGCCGGTGCCGATGTAATAGCCGCCATCGTGCTCGTGCCAGCGCGGCACTGGGATTTTGAAAATGTCGATGTCTTTGCCGGTGTGCACGTTCTCCAGCACCGGGCCGGTTTTCACCGTGACCGGCGCATGGACCTTGGCCTCTTTCATATAGCGGCGCCAGTAATGCACGAGGTCGATGGCGCTGGCGTCAGGCGGAAGCCCGAGCGTGATATTGATGCGGGGTATCGAGGTCAGGATATTGGCGAGGATGCGGTGGCCGCGCGGATAGCCCGGCACGTCGTCGAACAGCACCGCCTTGTTGCCGATTTTGCGCTGATAGATGTCGACGATGCCGCCGATTTCCTTCTCGCGCTCGGCGCCGGAAATGTCCTGCAGTTCGCCAAAGGCGCGCAATTGCGCGATCCAGGCGCGCAGGTCCTGGCGCTCGTTAATGGTGTTTTGTTTCGCGGGGCGGGTTTTGACGGCGGTGTCCATTCTTCGTCATCACCGGGCTTGACCCGGTGATCCATGCTGAATTGCGGCTGCCTTGGACCAACCGCAACGATCTCAAGGCATTTTACGCAGCATGGATTGCTGGGTCGAGCCCGGCAATGACGATTTAGGAATTACATATCGAGGACCAGCCGCTCGGTCTTGCAGCCGCAGCAGCAGATCATGACCTTTTCGTTGCTGGCTTGCTCTTCCTCGCTGAGCACCGAATCGTGGTGCACCGGGATGCCGGAAATCACCTTGGTCTCGCAGGCGCCGCAGATGCCGAGCTCGCAGGAATAATCGACGTCGACGCCGGCGTCGAACAGCACTTCGAGCACCTTCTTGCCGGGCGGGATGAAATATTCCTCGCCCGACTTGGCGAGCTCGACCCAGAAGCCGCCGAGGCTGTCTTCCGCGTTCGCATCTTCCTTCGGCGTAAAATATTCGACGTGGATGTTGACCTTCGGCCGGCTCGCCGCTGCCGCCTCGAAGGCCTTGAGCATCGGATTGGGGCCGCAACAGTAAAAATGCGCCTCCGCCGGCGCCTCGGCGATGGCCGCCGCAAGGTCCATGACCTTGCCGCCGGCCTCGTCGTCGAAATGCAGATGGACGAATTTCGGATCGAGCTTTTTCAGGTCGTTCAAGAACGCCATGTCGGCTTGCGACCGGCAGGCGTAGTGGATCTTCCACGACCGGCCCTGCGCCGCGAGCTGTTGCGCCATGCACCAGATCGGCGTGATGCCGATGCCGCCGGCGAACAGCACGACGTGCGCGGCGTCTTCGACCAGCGGAAAATTATTGCGCGGCGCGCTGATCTTGATCTGGTCGCCGACCTTCATCTGCTCAATGATGTAACGCGAGCCGCCGCGGCTGTTTTCGTCGCGCTTGACGCCGACGGTGTAGCTGTCGGGATTTTCGGCCGGGAGGGTCAGCGAGAATTGGCGCAATAGCCCGTTCGGCAGATGCAGGTCGATATGGGCGCCGGGCTTATAGCCCGGCAGCTTGCCGCCATCGATGCGCTCAAACGTGTACAGCTTGGTGTCGCGGGCGACGTCCTCGATCTTGCTCAATCGAGCGTCGATCAGGCTATGGGCGGCCGTCGGCCCGGCGGTGGTGGCGGCGCTGGTGGGAGTGGCTGCGGTGTCCATGCGGGGCTTAGATAGGCGGCTGAGGTGGGCTTCCGCAACCCATTCTTTGCGGCCGCAAGTACGCTTTGCCGGGTGCTTCCCGGCCGGTCAAACGGCGATTTTCCCTTGCCGGTACAAGCAAAAGACCACACTGTGGCCGCAGCCGATCGGCACTGGCAGGGCTCTACGGTTAAGCCAATGGAGGCAATGGAAAACGTCGATTTCCGCACCGCGGAGCCCGACCGGATCGTCGCGACATTGCTGCATCGAGGTTGCGTGCTGCTGCGCAATTTCGTCGACACCTCAGCGCTCGCCCGCGCTTACGACGTGATGGTGCAGGCCTACGATCAGGTCGAGATATTTCACATCCAGCCCGGTCAATTGCGGCAATTGGGGCTGCCGATGTATTCGGACATCCTGTTCTCGCAGCCGCATTGTGACCTGCTCGCCAAGGTGTTCGGCGGCCGCGATTATGAAATCAGCGCCGAGACCGCCTCGCGGCGCGTCGGGCGCACGCGCCAGCCGCCCCATTGGTTACCGCCGCTCGGACCGCATCTCGACGCCTTCATTCACGCCCCTCGATTCACGGTCAATTTCTGGGTCCCCTTCCAGGAATGCGGCGTCGATGCGCCCAGCCTTGGCGTAGTTGAAGCGCCGTTCGCCGATATTCTATCGTTCACCGGCTACGAGAACGGTGCGGAATTGTGGGCCGATCCGGCGCCGGTCGGCCAATTCACCCGCTTTCGGCCGGCGATGCAGGCGATGTCCCGCTATCGCGATCCGGCGGCGATCGCCGAGATGCGCGAACGGTTTGGCGACCGCATTCGCACGCCTAGCTTCGCGCCGGGCGATGCGATGATGTTGTCGAACTGGACGCTGCATTTGACGCACGCGACGCCAGACATGACCAAGACCAGGGAAAATCTGGAACTACGGTTCTGGTCGTCGGCATCGCTCGACGATATTTTGCGCGAGCACGGCATCGCCAGCGCCTGACGGCGCCGCCTGAAAATCACGGCAGCGGAAACTCATTGAGGTAGGGCAGATAGTCGTCCTCGACGTCGATCTGCAGCGTTGCCAGCACGCGCACCACCGCGCAGTAGAAGGCGATGGTCAAGACAAGGTCGGTGAGGCGCTCGGCGTCGAGCTTGTCGCGCAGCTGCGCGAAGGTTGAGTCCGAGATGGCAAGTTCCGTCGACATTTCCCGCGCCGCCTTGAGCACGGTTTTGGCCAGCGGTTCGAGCGCGCTGGCGCGGCCCTCGGTCTCGGTGGCAATGGCGCGGATGTCGTCGTCGCTGACGCCAAAATCGCGGCCGATCTTGACGTGATGGGAATACTCGTAGGGCGACCGCGCCAGGTAGCCGACCTGAAGGATGGCGAGCTCGCGCAGCCGCGGATCGAGCTTGGAGCCGTGACGGATGTAGTGGCCGACCCCGCTCCAGCCGCGCGCGGCGCCCGGACTGTTGACCAGAGCCCGAAACAGATTGATCGGCCGATCGAGCAAATCCTGATGCTCCGGCGGTAAATCCGCGCGATCGAAATAGGGAACGCGTGCCATTTGTCTTTCGCCCCGTTTCCGTTCACTCGCTCGGTTTCTCCACCGCCCGCACCGAAGTCTCCGGCATCACGCCGTCGCGCTGGCGGGCGAGCGTTTCGAGTCCGGACAGTTCCCAATCGCCGGCGGCGGCGCGCTTGGCGAATTTCTCCCAGGTCTCGGTCCAGTCGCCGAGATGGTAGCCGTGCCAGGGCGACGTCACGGCGAGCGGGTGCAGGCCGAGCCGCTCCCACAGCTCTCGCGCATGCTCCATGTGCTCGCGGGTTGGCAACGCCAGCGGCGCCATCGGGCGCTTGCGGGTGGCATCCACGAGCATGCTGGAATCCGATTGCTCGGGGCCGTATTGCGCGCCCTGCACGCCGCCGCGATAGGGCACGAGCTGCACATCCTCGATCGGGTTCGAGCGGTAGGCGAGCGACCACAGCACCGCGTCGACGCTATATGGATCGATGTCGTCCGACACCGCGACGACGATCTTGCCGCAGTTCGACATCAGCGTCGCAGCGCCGTGCAGCGCCCGCCACACTTCGGTGCGCGGCGTGTCGGCCTTGATCTGCACGAAGATCACCGGCCGTAGATTGGTGAGCCGCTCATGCATGGCGACGCGCAGCACGCCCTTGATCGCCAGGTTGTCGCGCAGATGGGCGAGGAACAACGGCTCGTAGGCGACCTTCTTGATGACGCTCGATTCGCTCGGCGTGACCTGGCTGATGATCGAGCAGAACACCGGCTTCTTCTTGCGCGTAATCGCGGTGACCTGCATCGGCATGTTGAAGGCTTCGAGCGCGACGTAACCGTTGCTCTCGCCGAACGGCGCCTCGGGCTCGAGCTTTTGGCAATCGATCAATCCCTCGATGACGATCTCGGCGTCGGCCGGCACGTCGAGGTCCACGGTCTTGGCCTTGACGACGCGGATCGGCTCGCCGGCAAGCCCGCCGGCGACGCCAAGCTCGTCGAGGTCGATGGCGAGCTTTTGCGGCCCGGTGAACACCACCACCGGGGCGGCGCCGATGACGATGGCGATCGGCATCTTCTCGCCGCGGTCGCGGTATTTGAGCCAGTGCCGGAAGCCGCCAGCGCCGGTCGCTTCGCGCGCCACCATGCGCACCGCGAGGCGATCCGCTGCCTTCAGCGCTGCGCGGTAAGTGCCCATGTTCTGCACGCCGCTGTCGGGATCGCGGGTAACGCACAAAGTCGCCGTCAGATACGGCGCGGAATCGAACCCCGGCGTCGACACCGGCACCGGCAGCGCGTTGAGCCCGCCCGGCGCTTTCAGATCGTTGCCGGTGATGACCACCTCTTGGCAGGGCGCCGTGGTGACGGCGAGCGGCGCAATCGGATGATTGATCGCCGCCAACCAGGCCTCGCCGATCTCCTCGACCTTGCGGCCCATGCCGATGGCATAAATCTCCGGCGACGCCGACAGCGCGCCGACCACGACTGGAATGTCGTATTTGCAGCCCTTGGCGTCGGTGACATTGGTGAAGATAAATGCGCGGCGTTTTTCCTCCGGCACGCCGCCGACGAATTGCCAGCGCACCAGCGGATGCAGCTCGGTGTCCTTGTTGATCGGCGTGTCGATGCGCGTGACCAGGCCGGCGGCTTCGAGATCGGCGAGGTGATCCTGGAAATCGAGGCGCGGCCCCTGCCGCGTCGTACGCGCGCGGCGAGCTTCGTCGGCTTGGTCGAGCATGACGGTGCGGCATCCTTGTTGAGGATGCCGACCGTATCACACCCGTCGCGCGGCGGACAAAGCGGGGAGGGCGGCAGCTTGACTTGCAGCGGCTTCGACGTAGTCCGCGAATGCGCGGCCGATCATAACGACGACCGGCCCCGACGACGCCTCGGCCGCAAGCCGCGCCGGCAGATCGGCGATCGTCGCGGCGATCACGCGCTCATCGGCGCGCGTGGCGCGCTCGACGGCGACGGCGGGTGTCGCCGGATCGAGGCCGGCCTGCACGGCGTTGGCGACAAGCTCGGGCAGCGTTTTGCTCGGCATATAGACCACGGTGGTCACCGCCGGATCGGCCACGCTCGCCCAGTCGATGTCGGCGGGGAGCTTTCCGTCACGGCCGTGGCCGGTGAGATATTGCACGCGGCGGGCTTTGCCGCGGCGTGTCAGCGACACCAATAGCCGGCTCGCTGCGCCCTGCGCGGTGGTGATGCCGGGCACCACTTCGACCGCGATGGCCGCCGCGCGGCATGCCGCGATCTCTTCGTCGGCGCGGCCAAAAATCATCGGGTCGCCGCCCTTGAGCCGCACCACGCGGCGGCCGGCCTTGGCGAGCGCGATCATCAGCGCGTTGATGTCATCCTGCTTGCACGACGGCGCGTGGCCGGTTTTGCCGACCAGCATTTTCTTGGCTTCGCGGCGGGCGAAATCGAGGATGTCCGGGGCGACCAGGTCGTCGAACAGGATGACGTCGGCGGATTGCAGCGCGCGCACCGCGCGCAACGTCAATAGCTCCGGATCGCCGGGGCCGGCGCCGACCAGAATAACCGAGCCGGCGGTCTGCGCCGTGGCCGGCTGGAGCAGCGCATCGAGATCCGCTTTCGTAGGCGCAGCGTTCGGCGCCGCGACCGCGCGCTCGGTAAATCGTTCCCAGAAATTGCGCCGGCCGCGGAACGGCAGTGCCAGCGCCTGCACCCGCGGGCGCCAGGCGCGCGCGGCGTCGGCCCACCGGGCAAAGCCTTTCGGGATCAGCGCTTCGATCTTGGCGCGGATCGCCTGGCCGAATACCGGCGACGCGCCATCGGTCGAAATGCCGATGACCAGCGGCGAGCGATTGACGATGGCGCCGAAGGAGAAATCGCAGAATGCCGGGCGGTCGATGACATTGACCGGCACGCCTTTCGCACGCGCCGCCGTCGCAAACGCTGCGGCTTCCTGGTCGTCCGCACAATCGGCAACCGCGATGGCGGCGCTATTGAAATCGCCCGCATTCCAAGCTCGCTCATGCACGATGACCGCGCCACGCGGCGGCGCGGCGGCGAGCGCCGGCATCTCCTCGCCGGGTGCCGCGGCAAAAACCTCGACACGCGCGCCGGCGGCCGAGAGCAATTCGGCTTTCCACGCCGCCGCCTGGCTGCCGCCGGCAACGACCGCGCGCTTATCGTCCAGCGCAATGAACACCGGCAGCCGCGCCAAAGCGCCGATGCGGGTCGAGCGAATCTCGGCGGGCGCGCGGATCATGTGGGCAGCCTCGGCATACCCAAGCAAATAGAATTTTCTACCCCTACCCGCAATTGCGGCGCCGAATTTTGCAATAATTTCGTTGACCCTGGCGCTTTCATAGAAAATATCTCCGAAACCCGTATCGAGACGGCAAGTTCGCACCCTGCCGTCCTCGCCGTTTTTCATTCAAATGCCGTGCCAACCGGACGCCGAAAATTGGCGGGCGCCCGACGGGGTTTCCGCCGGACGCCCTTAGTCACACGTCAGCCGGCCTATAAGCCGGGTTCTGGATGGCATGCGGGCGTGCCCGCATACGTGACGGCCATTCCTCTGGGACGCCGGTTACCCGGCGCCTCCAGCAACCTACCCGAACGGCCAGATCTAGACACGATCCCGAAGCGCTTCGTGCTTGCGCGCAAAGCCTTCGCGCCGTTCCTATTCGGTCTTGCTCCCGGTGGGGTTTGCCGTGCCGCCGGCGTTACCGCCAGCGCGGTGCGCTCTTACCGCACCGTTTCACCCTTGCCGTCTCCTCCCGTTGCCGGGCGGAGCAGGCGGTCTGTTCTCTGTGGCACTTTCCCTGGGCTCGCACCCGCCGGACGTTATCCGGCACCGTTTGTCCATGGAGCCCGGACTTTCCTCCCCGGCAATCCCCCTCCCATACCCTCCCCCGCAAGCGGGGGAGGGAAGGGTGGGGGCCGGAGCGGCCGTCCGGCCGACTGACGCTAGAAGGGATGGGGTCGTTAGCCGCCGTCGTCAAGAGGTCGATATTTAAGAAGCGACCACCAGACGATCGAAGTTAATGACCCGCGCCGCGACGGTGCGCGGCCGGTTCCGATGGAGGAGTAGCTCCTGCAAGGTGGCCCGGGTCGATGCGTCCCAAACGCCGTCGATGCGCTCCGGGCGAAAGTGCCGCTGGAACGCCGTCACCACTTCGTGGGTGGTGGAATCGTAAGTGCCGTTGTCCTCGATTCCATAACCGTATTCGGCGAGCGACCGCTGCACCGCAACGACGGCGTCGCCGCGGTCGCCGAGCGCCAGCAACGGGCCGTCGGTGATTTTTGCCGGCTTGACCCAATGGCCGACGCCGGAATCGTGCAGGATGCGCCAGGGAAACTTTTCGCCCGGATCCTGCTTGCGCGCCGGCGCCACGTCGGAATGGCCGAGCACGCGCGTCGGCGGAATCGTATTGCGCGTGAGGATGCCGCGGCACAGCGCGGTCACCGCCGCGATCTGCCGCTTGGGAAAATCGCGATAGCCGAACTCGTGGCCGGGATTGGCGATCTCGATGCCGATCGAGCAGGAATTGATATCGGTCTCGCCGGCCCATAACGCGACGCCGGCATGCCAGGCGCGCTTGCTCTCCTGCACCAACTGAATGACGCGGCCGTCTTCGAACACGAAATAATGGCAAGAAACCTGGCTCGCCGGCGTGCGTAAATGTTCGAGCGCCGCAGCCGCATCCAACATGCCGGTGTAGTGCAGCACAATCATATCCGGCCGCCGGCCGTCCTTGCGCTCGCCGAAATTCGGCGACGGCATGACGTCGGCAACGACGCACGAGTCGGATGGGAACGCACGACCTGACATTGGCGGAAACACACTACGTGACACTGCGATGACACTAGGCTAGCGCGCGGTGCCTACAAGCCGATTTGCACTTGTGCACAGCCCCTCGCGAAAATAGCGGAGAGCCGTGACTTGCTTGCAACGTTGCGGTCGCTCGCCATAGCCCGTTCGCGTTTGCGGCAAAGAATTGTGGACGACGAGAAGGCCCGGCGTGCTCGGATTGCCTCGATTGCGCTTGCCGCCGGATTGCGGGCACGGCGCCTGGCCGCGGGCGTCCGCTCAACCCGCCGCAATCTTTCAACCTTTCCTTAAGCTTACACCTTGTTAATCGGTATCGAGCGGAGCTGCGGTTTCAATCCAGGCAGGTCCGTTGACGCCCATATTGGCCCATGATAGCCCATTTACTCCCACAAACGCTGGCGACCCCGAAATCCGGTCTGGGCCGCGCCGCGGGTGGCGAGGGTGCACAGGGCGTAAGCCCGTTAGGGCGGCAGAGCGGTCTGCCGCCCAACGAGGGGCGAGATGGACCGGTTTGTGTCCCACTACATGCTGCGTCTCGATGCCAAGGGTCGCGTCTCGGTGCCGGCGCCGTTTCGCGCCGTTCTCGCGCGCGACGGCTTCGATGGCCTTTATTGCTATCCGGCCCCCGACCGGCCGGCGCTCGATGCCGGCGGCAAGGCGCTATTGACGGAGATCGAAGCGCTGCTCGCGGGCTTGCCGCTTTATTCGCAACAGCGCGAGCAATTTTCGCTGGCGCTCTACGGCACCAGCGAGACGCTGAAGATCGACGGCGAGGGCCGGGTTCAGCTCACCGAGACATTGAAAGCCCATGCGGCGATTGCCGACACGGTGTCGTTCGTCGGCCTCGGCCACAAATTTCAGATCTGGGAGCCCGGCCGCTTTCGCAGCGAGTTCGCGGAGGCCACCGCGAAAGTCCGTGCCTTCAAGCAAGTGCCGGGTACCCCGATGGCGGCGGAAAAACCGCTTGGAGCGCGGGAAGAATGACGGGCAGCGACGGCCACGCTGTCGCTGGCGGACCGGCTCGTCATATTCCCGTGCTCAGCCGCCGCTCTGTCGAATGGCTCGACGTCCGCGACGGCGGTCTTTACGTCGATGCGACCTTCGGCGCCGGCGGCTATACGCAAGCGATCCTGGCGACGCCGGGCACCCGTGTCATCGGCATCGATCGCGATCGGAGTGCGATCACGCAAGGCGCCGGCCTGGTCGAGGCGGCGCAAGGCCGGCTCGATCTGGTCGAGGACCGCTTCTCCAATCTGGAAACAATCGTCGGCGGCATGTCCGCGGTCGACGGCATCGTGTTCGACGTCGGCGTCTCGTCGATGCAGATCGACGATGCCGCGCGCGGCTTTTCATTCCGTCTCGATGGGCCGCTCGACATGCGCATGGGCAATGACGGCCCGAGCGCGGCCGACATCGTTGCGCGCGCCAGCGAGCGCGAGCTCGGACTCATCATCGCGACATTGGGCGAGGAGCGTCATGCGCGCAGTGTTGCGCGCGCGATCGTCAAGGCGCGCGGCGAGCGCACCATAGACACGACGCGGGCGCTGGCCGAGATCGTCGCCCGTGTCGTGCATTCGCGCGACAGCGCCATCCATCCGGCGACGCGCACGTTCCAGGGCTTGCGGATTTTCGTCAACGATGAGCTCGGCGAATTGGCCCGCGGCCTCGCCGCCGCCGAGCGGGTGCTCAAACCATCCGGACGCCTGGTCGTCGTCGCCTTCCATTCGCTTGAGGACCGCATCGTCAAAACCTTCCTTACCGAGCGCAGCCGCGCGCCGGCCGGCTCGCGGCATCGTCCGGAAGTGGTGGCGCGGCCGCCGAGTTTCAGCGTGCTGACGCGGCGCCCGGAAACGCCGGACGACGCCGAGATTGCCGCCAATCCGCGCGCCCGCTCGGCTAAGCTTCGGGCCGCCGCGCGCACCGATGCCGCGCCGTATTCGGCAGCAATCGACCATCTTTTGCCGCGCCTGCCGTCACCCACGGACATCATGCGGGGCCGGCCATGATTTTCCGCGTCATCAATATCGTGGTGATCGGCGCGCTGGTGCTTGCCGCAGCCTACGTCTACCGCATCAAGTTCGATTCGACCGTGCAGGCTGAGCATCTGGCAAAACTGCGCGGTGAGGTGCGGCGCGAGCGCGACCGCATCGCCGCGTTGCGCGCCGAATGGGGTGAGCTCGACAATCCCGCCCGCATCGAAATCTTGGCCAAGCGCTTCCTCCAGCTCAAACCGGTCGCGCCGACCCAATTCGACAGCCTCGATCGCCTGCCCGAACGTCCGCCCGATGACGCCCGCGCCGCCAATGACGACCCGATCGGCGGCATGATCGGCAATTTGGATCCACCCGAAGTCACGGGAACTCTCCCGTCGCCGGCCGCGCCCACCGCAACTCCACCCGACCAACCAAGCGGAGCGCCGAGCCGATGAGCGTAACCGCGGCAACGATCCCGTCCGCGCCGGCCGAGCCCTTGCGACGGCGGCTTCTGCGCAGCCTGCTTTATGGCCGCAACAGCAATCGCGCCGCCAAGGCGCGGGCGCGGGTCGGATTGGCGATCGTCGCCTTCGCCGTCGTCTATGGCATCATTGCCGTGCGGCTTGTGATGTTCGCCGCCGTCTCCGACGGCCGCGTCGCCCATCGCGTGGTCTCCGGCGATGCCATCGCCACCGCGCGTCCCGACATCCTCGACCGCAACGGCGAGGTGTTGGCGACCGATGTGCGCGTGCCGTCGCTCTATGCCGAGCCGCGCCGGCTGATCGACGTCGACGAGGCGGTCGAACTGCTCACGGCGGACTTGCCCGACCTCGACGCCAGCGAGTTGCGCGAGCGGCTGTCGTCGCGGCGCGGTTTTGTCTGGCTCAAGCGCGACATCACCTCGGAACAGCAGCGCGAGATTTATCATCAGGGCCTGCCGGGCATCGGCTTTCTCAACGAGAACAAGCGCGATTATCCGAATGGCTCGGAGGTCTCGCATCTGCTCGGCCACGTCAATATCGACAATCAGGGTATCGCCGGCATCGAGAAATGGCTCGACAACCAGGGCCTCGCCGCGCTGCACATGGCCGGCCTCGCCACCGACCGTCTGCAGACGCCGGTGCAGCTGGCGCTCGATCTGCGCGTGCAACATGCGCTGCGCGACGAGCTCGTTAAAGCACGCGACAAATTCAAGGCCATTGCGGCCGCCGGCGTTGTGCTCAACGTGCGTACCGGCGAGATCGTCGCCATGGTGTCGGAGCCGGATTTCGACCCGAACAACCCGCGTCAGGCGCTCGATCCGACGCGCATCAACCGGCTGACCACCGGCGTCTTCGAGATGGGATCGACGTTCAAGGCGTTCACCGTCGCCATGGCGCTCGATTCCGGCAAGGTGACGTTGAAGTCGACGTTCGACGCGCACAATCCGCTGCACTACGGCAAGTTCGACATCCACGATTTCGAGCCGATGCAGCGGTCGCTGAGCGTGCCGGAAATCTTCACCTACTCGTCGAATATCGGCGCCGCCCGCATCGCCATGGCGATGGGCGTCGATGCCCACAAGGCGTTCCTGAGAAAACTGGGCCAGCTCGACCGCCTGCGCACCGAACTGCCGGAAAGCGCCGAGCCGATCGTGCCGAAGCGTTGGAGCGAGCTGAACACCATCACCATCGCCTTCGGCCATGGCCTCTCGGTCGCGCCGCTGCAGGCGGTGATGGGTATCGCCGCCTTGATGAACGGCGGCATCCTGATCCCGCCGACTTTCCTCAAGCGCACCGAGGCCGAGGCCCAGGCGCTCGGCCATCGTGTCATCAAGCCCGAGACCAGCACCCTCATGCGCTACCTGATGCGGCTCAATGTCGAGAAGGGCACCGCGTCCAAGGCCGATGTCGCCGGCTATTACATCGGCGGCAAGACCGGCACCGCCGACAAGGTCGTGTTCGGCCGCTATTCGAAGACCCGGGTGCTCACCGACTTCATGGCGGTGCTGCCGGCCGACCAGCCGCGCTACGTGCTCATGATCATGCTCGACGAGCCGAAGGCGCTGCCGGAAACCCACGGCTTCACCACGTCGGGCTGGAACGCGGTGCCGACCGGCGGCGCCGTGGTCGCGCGCATCGCGCCGCTCCTGGGCATCGAGCCGCGCCTCGATTTGCTGCCGGCCGACCAGCAGATACTGGCCACGCTGAAGGAAAACAGGTAAGGCCTTGGCCGCAATATCGACCGAGCCACCAAGAAGCTTGAGATGAAGCTTCGCGAGATTTTGCCTCCTGATGCGGACCTCGACCCACGCCATGCCGATCTCGACGTCGGCGGGGTGACGGCGGACAGCCGTGCCGTCAAGCGCGGCGACGTCTTCGTCGCCATTGCGGGCAACAAGGCCGACGGCGCGCGTTTCATCGCGCCGGCGATTGCGGCCGGTGCCGTTGCGATCGTTGCGGAACATCAACCGGCCGCGCCGCTCGACGTCGCGTTTGTGCGTGTTGCCAATGCACGGCGTGCGCTGGCGCTGGCCGCCGCGAAATTTTATCCGCGCCAGCCCAAAACCATCGCCGCCGTCACCGGCACCAGCGGCAAAACTTCGGTCGCGGCGTTTACGCGGCAGATTTGGAGCGCGCTGGGTCATAGCGCCGCCAGCATCGGCACCGTCGGTATCGTCTCACCGCGCGGCGAGACTTATGGCTCGTTGACGACGCCCGATCCGGTCGAACTGCATCGTTCGATCGATGCGCTCGCCGGCGACGGTGTTACCCATCTCGCCATCGAAGCGTCGTCCCACGGCCTCGATCAATTCCGGCTCGACGGCCTGCGCATCGCGGCGGGCGGCTTCACCAACATCACCCGCGATCATCTCGATTATCATCAAACCTTCGAAGCCTATCTCGCCGCCAAGCTGCGGCTGTTCGAGGCGCTGCTCGACCGCGGCGCCGCGGCCGTCATCGACATCGACCACGATCACGCCGACGCGGCGCTCGCTGCCGCAAAAACGCACGGCTTGTCGATCCTCAGCGTCGGCCGTGGCGGATCCGGCATTCGGCTCGTCGAAGCCAAGATCGACGGCTTCGCGCAGACTCTGCGGCTCGAACGCGACGGAAAAAGCTTTACCGTGCGCTTGCCGCTGGTCGGCGAATTTCAGGTCGAGAACGCGCTCGTTGCCGCCGGGCTTGCTATTGCGACCGGCAGTGATGCGGCTGCGGTGTTTCCGGCGCTGGAGAATCTCAAAGGCGCCAAGGGCCGGCTCGAGCTCGTCGGTTCAAGCCGCGGCGCGCCGATCTTTGTCGACTACGCGCACAAGCCCGACGCGCTCGCCAAGGCGCTCGACGCCTTGCGGCCTTATGTGACCGGCCGGTTAGCGGTGGTATTCGGCGCCGGCGGCGACCGCGATCGCGGCAAGCGGCCGCTGATGGGCGCCATCGCCGCGGAGAAAGCCGACCGGGTCGTCGTCACCGACGACAATCCGCGCAGCGAGGACGCCGCCGCCATCCGCGCCGCCATTTTGGGAGAAGCGCGCGGCGCCGCCGAAATCGGCGACCGGCGCGAGGCCATCCGTTCGGCCATTGCGGAACTACGCCGCGGCGATGTCCTGTTGATTGCCGGCAAGGGCCATGAAACCGGCCAAATTATCGGCGACCGGATTGTGCCGTTCAGCGATCACGAAGCAGTCGCTGCGGCGCTCAAGGAGCTGGCCGCGTGAGCGCGCTATGGACCGTCGAGGCAATGGCGACTGCGATGGCGGCCGAACGGCACGGCGCGCTGCCGCAATCCATTTCCGGAGTTTCCATCGACACGCGCACGATCGCACCCGGCGAAGCGTTTTTCGCCATCCAAGGCGACAACCGCGACGGCCACGATTTCGTCGTTGCGGCGCTTGCGGCCAAAGCCGGCCTCGCCGTTGTCGCCGCCGACCGGTGCGGGCAATTTCCGGGACATGCGCCGCTCCTTGTGGTGCCCGATGTGCTCGCGGCACTGCGCGATCTCGCCGCCGCCGCGCGGCTGCGCACCGCCGCCAAGGTGATCGGCGTCACCGGCTCCGTCGGCAAGACCAGCACCAAGGAAGCGCTGCGGTTGGCGCTCTCGAAGGACGGCAAGACCTACGCCTCGGCCGCGTCCTACAACAACCATTGGGGCGTGCCGTTGTCGCTGGCGCGTTTGCCCGCGGACGCACGCTATGCGGTGCTCGAAATGGGCATGAATCATCCCGGCGAGATCGCGCCGCTGTCGCGGCTCGCCCGCCCGCATGTGGCGCTGGTCACCACCATCGCGCCGGTGCATCTGGAATCGCTGGGCTCGCTCACCAAGATCGCCGACGCCAAGGCGGAGATTTTTCTCGGGCTCGAGCCAGGCGGCGTCGCCGTCCTCAACCGCGACATTGCGCAATTCGCCCATCTGGCGCGCCGCGCCAACGAAGCCAAAGTCGCCCGCCTCGTGTCGTTCGGCGAGCACGCCAAGGCCGACGCCCGTCTGATCAAATGCGTGCTGCATCCGCGCTGCTCGACCGTGCAAGCCGACATCCTCGGCACCGAGCTCACCTATAAGATCGGCGCGCCGGGCCGCCATATGGTGATGAATTCGCTGGCCGTGCTGGCGGTCGCCGAACTGGTCGGCGCCGATCTCGCGCTGGCGGCGCTGGCCCTCGCCGAGCTCGAAGCCGTCTCCGGACGCGGCGCGCCCATCGAGCTCGATCTGCCGGGCGGCGCGGCGCTCCTCATCGACGAGAGCTATAACGCCAATCCGGTCTCGGTCGATGCCGCGCTCGCTTTGCTGGGCCAGGCGCCGCTCGGGCCGCAGGGCCGGCGCATCGCCGTGCTCGGCGACATGCTCGAATTGGGGCCGAAGGGCAAGGCGCTGCATCGCGGTCTTGCCGCACCGGTCGAGGCCAACGCCATCGATCTGGTATTCTGCTGCGGGCCGCTGATGCATGCGCTGTGGCAGGCCCTTCCCGCCAGCCGGCGCGGCGGCTATGCAGAGGACTCTGCCGCGCTCGAAGCGCAAGTGGTGCCTGCGATCCGTGCCGGCGACGTGGTCATGGTCAAGGGCTCGAACGGTTCGCGCATGGCACCCATCGTCAAGGCGCTGCAACGGGTGTATCCGCAGCCCCCTCCCTACCCTCCCGCGCTTGCGGGGGAGGGTAGGGAGGGGGCAGAAGCGTCCGCATAAGGTTGAGGGTATGCTTTATTGGCTGGTCGATCTGTCGGACAAGCTCTCCGTCCTCAATGTGTTCCGCTACATCACGTTCCGCACCGGCGGCGCGGTGATCACCGCGCTGTTTTTTGTTTTCCTGTTCGGTCCGACCATCATCGACCGGCTGCGGCTGTTCCAGGGCAAGGGCCAGCCGATCCGCAGCGACGGGCCGCAGTCGCACATCATCGCCAAGGCCGGCACGCCGACCATGGGCGGCTTGATGATTCTTTCCGGCATGCTGGTTTCGACCTTGCTGTGGGCCAATCCCGCCAACCCTTATGTCTGGATCGTGCTTGGCGTCACCCTCAGCTTCGGCTTTGTCGGTTTCTATGACGATTATCTGAAGGTCAAAAAGCAGCGCTCCGACGGCTTTTCGGCGCGCACGCGGCTCGGCATCGAAGCCATCATCGCCATGCTTGCCGTTATCGCCCTGGTCCGGCTCGGCCAGACTCAGATCGCGATGACGCTGGTGTTTCCGTTCTTCAAGGAAGTCGTGCTCAATCTCGGTTGGTTCTTCGTATTCTTTGCCGCCTTCATCATCGTCGGCGCCGGCAACGCGGTGAACCTCACCGACGGTCTCGACGGCCTTGCCATCGTTCCGGTGATGATCGCGGCGGCGAGCTTCGGCATGATCGCCTACCTCTCCGGCAATGCCGTGTTCGCCGACTACCTGCAAATTCACTATGTCGCCGGCACCGGCGAGCTTGCGGTGCTGTGCGGAGCCGTGCTCGGCGCCGGCTTGGGCTTTCTCTGGTTCAATGCGCCGCCGGCCTCGATCTTCATGGGTGACACCGGCTCGCTGGCGCTCGGCGGCATGATCGGCGCTGTCGCGGTCGCCACCAAGCACGAGATCGTTCTTGCCGTGATCGGCGGTCTTTTCGTATTGGAAGCAGTGTCGGTGATCGTCCAGGTGGTGTCGTTCAAGCTCACCGGCAAGCGCATCTTCAAGATGGCGCCGATCCATCATCATTTCGAGCAACTCGGCTGGACCGAGCCGCAGATCGTCATTCGCTTCTGGATCGTCTCGGTGGTGCTGGCGCTGGCGGGGCTGTCGACCCTGAAGCTGAGGTAGACGTGATCCCGGTTACGGCCTTCGCGGGGAAAAAGGTCGCGGTGTTCGGTCTGGGCGGCTCGGGGCTGGTGAGCGCCAGCGGGCTGCTTGCCGGCGGCGCCGATGTCGTCGCTTTCGACGACGATTCGCAGAGCGTCGCCAAGGCCAATGCCGCCGGCATTCCGACCGCCGACTTGCACGATGTCGACTGGTCCAGGATCGCGGCGCTCGTGCTGGCGCCCGGCGTGCCGCTTACCCATCCGCAGCCGCATTGGATCGTCACACTGGCGCGCCAAGCCAATGTCGCGGTGATCGGCGATATCGAATTGTTCTGCCGCGAGCGCGCGAAGCTTGCGCCAAACGCGCCTTTCGTCGCCATCACCGGCACCAACGGCAAATCGACCACCACGGCGCTGATCGCGCATCTCGCCGCGTCGGCCGGCCTGGACGCGCAGCTTGGCGGCAATATCGGTACCGCGATCCTGTCGCTGCAGCCGCCGCAAGCGGGTCGTGTCCACGTCATCGAATGCTCGTCCTATCAGATCGATCTCGCGCCCTCGCTCGATCCCTCGGTCGGTATTTTGATCAATCTCAGCGAGGACCATCTCGATCGCCACGGCAGCATGGAACATTACGCCCAGGTGAAAGAGCGCCTCGTCGCCGGCGTGCCAAGCAACGGCACGGCCATCGTCGGCGTCGATGACGATTGGTGCAGCGCGATTGCCGACCGGCTCGCGCAAATTGGCAAGCGCGTGGTCAGGATTTCGGTGCACCGGGAATTGTCCGACGGCATCTATGTCGCGAACGGGCGCATCATGCGCGCCACGCCCGCCGGCGTTACGCCGATCGCCGAGCTTGGCGGCATCGGCTCATTGCGCGGCCAGCACAATGCACAGAACGCCGCTTGCGCCGCCGCCGCAGCTCTGGCGCTCGGCCTCGAACCGCCGGCGATTCAGGCCGGGCTGCGCTCGTTCCCCGGCCTCGCGCACCGCATGGAAGAGCTCGGCCGCCGCGGCGCGGTTCTCTACGTCAACGACTCCAAAGCCACCAATGCCGACTCCGCGGCCCAGGCGCTGGCCTGCTTCACCGACATTTTCTGGATTGCCGGCGGCAGGCCGAAGACCGGCGGCATCGAGTCCTTGCGCGGTTTCTTCCCCCGCATCCGCAAAGCCTACCTGATCGGCGAGGCGGCCGACGAATTCGCCGCAACGCTGTCGCCCGGCGTACCCCATGAGATCGACGGCACGCTCGACAAGGCGCTGGCCGCAGCCACGCGTGACGCCGAAGCCGCCACGGTCGCGGAGCCGGTAGTGCTGCTCTCGCCAGCCTGCGCCTCGTTCGACCAGTACCGCAATTTCGAGGTGCGAGGCGACGCCTTCAGGGACCTGGTGCGGGCGCTGCCGGGGCTAACCGTCCCGAGGAAATGAACCGTCACCCTGAGGTGGCCGCGAAGCGGCCCTCGAAGGGCGACGGCCCGGGCCGTGCATCCTTCGAGGCCCGCCTTCGGCGGGCACCTCAGGATGACGGAAATTGGGATTCTTAATCCCCTTTAAACCAAGGCGGTGTCACCACTAGGCGGGGACTTCTCTTCGGGAGGGGCCATGGCCTCGCGGGCGCAACCGACGCCGTTTTCCGAATGGTGGTGGACGGTCGACCGGCTGACATTGGCGGCGCTTGGCGCGCTGATGCTGGGCGGTATCGTGCTGTGCCTGGCCGCGAGCCCGCCGGTGGCCACGCGCATTGGGCTCGACCCGTTTCACTTCGTCAACCGCCAGGTGCTGTTTCTCATTCCCGCCGCAGGCGTCCTGATCGCGACCTCGTTTCTGTCGCCGCGGGAAATCCGCCAGCTCTCGATCGTCGTCTTTGCCGTCAGTCTCGCGCTGGTCGCCATCACTCCCTATTTCGGCGCCGAGATCAAAGGCGCGCGGCGCTGGCTGGTGATCTTAGGGATGAACATCCAGCCGTCGGAATTTTTGAAACCCGCTTTCGTGGTTTTGATCGCCTGGCTGTTCGGTGAATCGGCGAAACGTCCGGAGATGCCGGCCAATACGTTCGCCTTGATGCTGCTCATCACCGTGGTGGCGCTGTTGGTGATGCAGCCCGACTTCGGCCAGACCATGCTGATCGCGCTGGTGTGGGGCGCGTTGTTCTACATGGCGGGCATGCGCTTCATCTGGGTGATCGGGCTCGCCGCCACCGCGGGCCTCGGCCTGACGGCGGCGTTTTTCACCGTGCCGCACGTGGCGCAACGCATCAATCGCTTCATCGATCCGGCGTCCGGCGACACCTTCAATATCGATATCGCCACCGAATCCTTCATCCGTGGCGGCTGGTTCGGCCGCGGGCCGGGCGAGGGCACCATCAAACGCATCCTGCCCGAAGGCCATACCGACTTCGTCTTCGCGGTCGCGGCGGAAGAATTCGGCGTCGTGCTCTGCCTCATTCTGGTCGCGCTGTTCGCGTTCATTGTCATCCGCGCGCTGACCAAGGCGATGCGCACGGAAGATCCGTTCATCCGTTTCGCCGCCGCGGGGCTGGCGATTTTGTTCGGCATGCAATCGACCATCAACATGGCGGTCAATCTGCATCTCATTCCGGCCAAGGGCATGACGTTGCCGTTCATCTCCTATGGCGGCTCGTCGTTGATCTCGCTGGCCTACGGCATGGGCATGCTGGTGGCGCTCACACGCGAGCGGCCGCGCGCGCAGTTGCCCGGCGGAATCGTGCTGGGCGGGAGCACGGCCTGATGCTGGCGCCGGGCCGGGCGCCGGTGCTGGTGGCGGCCGGCGGTACGGGCGGTCATTTGTTTCCGGCCGAAGCGCTTGCGGCGGCGCTGGCGCAGCGCGGCATTCCGGTTCACCTCGTCACCGACCGGCGTGCCGAGCGCTATGGCGGCGGCTTTTCCGAACAGACCATCCATGTGGTCTCGAGCGCCACAGTTGCGTCGCGCAATCCGATCGCGCTCGCGCGGACTGCTGTCATGCTGAGCCGTGGATATTTCCAGGCGCGTGCGCTGCTGGCGCGACTAAAACCGGCCGCCGTGGTCGGCTTCGGCGGTTATCCGACGGTGCCGCCGCTGCTGGCGGCGGCTTGGGGTGGCGTGCCGAGCCTGATCCACGACGCCAATGCGGTGATCGGGCGCGCTAACCGGCTGCTGGCGCCGCGGGTCGCCGCGATCGCGACCTCGTTCCCCGATATGTTTGCGCAAAGGCCGGATTTGGCCGCCAAGGCGACGCTGACCGGCAATCCGGTGCGCCCGGCGGTCGTTGCGGCTGCGGCGATAGCCTATCCGGCGCCCGACGATCCGTTGCGGCTCCTGGTTTTCGGCGGCAGCCAGGGCGCTCGCGTCATGGCCGATATCGTGCCCGCCGCGGTCGGGCTGCTCGACCCGGCCCTGCGGGCGCGGCTGGCGATCGTGCAGCAGGCCCGCGACGAGGATTTGGCCCGGGTGCGGGGCGCCTATGCCAAGCTTGCCGTAGCCGCTGAAATAGCGCCGTTTTTCACCGATTTGCCGGCGCGCCTGGCGGCGAGCCACCTGATCGTGTCGCGGTCGGGGGCGTCCACGGTCGCGGAACTGGCCGCGATCGGCCGGCCGTCGATCCTGGTCCCCCTGCCGCACGCGCTCGACCAGGACCAATTCGCCAATGCCGGCGTGCTCGAAGCGGCCGGCAGCGCTATCCGGCTCACCCAGGACGTTTTCACCCCGCGGCGGCTCGCCGCCGAGCTCGCAGGCCTCGCCGCGGCGCCGCAGCGGCTGACCGCCATGGCGGCGGGGGCCCGCTCCGTGGGCCGGCTCGATGCCGCGGATCGACTTGCGGACTTGGTGCTGAAGGTGGCGGCGGCGGGCGCAAACCAGTAGGTTTAGCGGCTGCATCTGCGAGCCTGGGACGGCACATGAAACTACCGCACGACATTGGGCCGGTGCATTTCGTCGGCATCGGCGGCATCGGCATGAGCGGCATCGCCGAGGTGATGCTGAATCTCGGCTATATGGTGCAGGGCTCCGACCAGTCCGAGAGCGCCAACGTCAAGCGTTTGCGCGACAAGGGCGTGAAAATCTCGATCGGACATGCGGCCGAGAACTTGACCGGCGTGCGCGTCGTCGTCGTGTCCTCGGCGATCAAGTCCGACAATCCGGAACTGGTCGCGGCGCGTGCCGAGCGGCTGCCGGTGGTGCGCCGCGCCGAGATGCTGGCCGAGCTGATGCGGCTGAAAAGCTGCGTCGCCATCGCCGGCACCCACGGCAAGACCACCACCACATCGATGGTGGCGGCACTGCTCGATGCCGACGGGTTCGATCCGACCGTGATCAACGGCGGCATCATCAACGCCTATGGTACCAATGCGCGGCTCGGCACCGGCGAGTGGATGGTGGTCGAGGCCGACGAGTCCGACGGCACCTTCCTCAAGCTGCCGGCCGATGTCGCCATCGTCACCAATATCGATCCCGAGCATCTCGATCACTTCAAGACTTTCGAGGCGGTGCAGGAGGCGTTCCGCGCTTTCGTCGAGAACGTGCCGTTCTATGGCTTCTCGGTGATGTGCACCGACCATCCGGTGGTACAAAGCCTGGTCGGCCGCATCGAGGATCACCGCATGGTCACCTACGGCGAAAACCCGCAGGCCGACGTGCGCCTCGTCGACGTCTCCCATGCCGGCGGCACCTCGCTGTTCACCATCGCGTTCCGCGACCGCACCGGAAATTTTTTGCACGAGATCAAGAACCTCGCGCTGCCGATGCCGGGACGGCATAACGCGCTCAATGCCACGGCGGCGATCGCGGTGGCCCACGAGCTCGGCGTCGGCGACGACGTGATCCGCCACGCGCTGGCCAATTTCGGCGGCGTGCGGCGGCGCTTCACCCGCACCGGCATGTGGAACGGCGTCACCATCGTCGACGATTACGGCCACCATCCGGTCGAGATCGCCTCGGTGCTGCGGGCGGCGCGCGAGTCCACCAAAGGCCATGTCATCGCCGTGGTGCAGCCGCATCGCTATACGCGGCTCCAGGCTTTGTTCGAGCAATTTTGCACCTGCTTCAACGATGCCGACGCGGTGATCGTCGCGCCGGTCTATTCGGCCGGCGAAGCGCCGATCGAGGGTTTCGATCGCGATTCCTTGGTGCAAGGCCTGCGCAAAAACGGGCACCGGCAGGTCTTTGCGCTGGACAGCCCGGACCGGCTGCATTTGCTGGTCTCCAGCATGGCGAAGCCGGGCGACTATGTGGTGTGCCTCGGCGCCGGCTCGATCACGCAATGGGCCTATGCACTGCCCGGCGAGTTGGCGGCGGCAACCTGATAATGCCATGGCAAGAGCTTGCCTTGCGGTTCGTCACGTCGCCTTCGAGGATCTCGGACTTTTAGGACCGCTCCTCTCGGCGCGCGGCTACGAGGTCCGCTATCACGACGCAGGCATCGATCGCTTCGACAACGACACGCTGATCGCGCCCGATCTGGTGATCGTGCTTGGCGGCCCGATCGGCGTCTATGAGGCCGATGCCTATCCGTTCATTTCTGCCGAGATTGCCGGCGTTGCCGCGCGCCTCGCGTCGAACAAGCCGATTCTCGGCATCTGCCTTGGCGCGCAGATGATGGCTGCGGCGCTCGGCGCGCGCGTGGCGCCTGGGCCGGTGAAGGAAATCGGCTGGGCGCCACTGACGCTGACGGAAGCCGGAAAAACTTCGGTGCTGGCGCCGCTCGGGGCCAGTCCGGTGCTGCATTGGCACGGCGACAATTGCGACTTGCCGGCGGGCTGCGAGCGGCTCGCCGCGACGCCCCACTGCCCGGTGCAGGCGTTTTCTCGCACGCCATCGCAGCTCGCGCTGCAATTTCACCTGGAGACCGAGCCCGCGCGCTTTGAGGCTTGGCTGGTCGGCCATACTGTCGAGCTCGGCAAAGCCTGCATCGATCCGCGCGAGATCCGCCGGCAGGTGCACACCTTGGGGCCGACGACACGCGAACTCGGCGGCAAGGTGCTGGCGGCCTGGCTCGACACGGTGGTGGGCGCGGCCGCATGAGCTTTCCCGACATCGTCGCCGATCTGAAAGCGAAAATGCCGGCGCTGCGCGGCCGGCTGTTGGCGAACCTGTCGCTGGCGGAGCTGACCTGGTTTCGCGTCGGCGGCCCGGCACAGATTTTGTTCATGCCGGAAGACGAGCAGGACTTGGCGTACGCGCTGGCCAATCTGCCGGCGGACATTCCAGTGACGATCATCGGGCTCGGCTCCAATCTCATCGTGCGTGACGGCGGCGTGCCGGGCGTGGTGATCAGGCTCGGCCGCGGGTTCAGTGAAATCGCCGTGGAGGACACGCGCATTCGCGCCGGCGCGGCCGTCCCGGACGTCAAAGTCGCGCGCGCGGCGCAGGAGGCCGGCATCGCCGGCCTGTCGTTCATGCGCGGCATTCCGGGCGGCGTCGGCGGCGCGCTGCGCATGAATGGCGGCGCCTACGGCCGCGAGACCAAGGATGCGCTGATCGAAGCGCGCGCGGTCGATCGGGCGAGCCGCGTGCATGTGCTGCGCAACGCCGACATGGGCTACAGCTACCGGCATTGCGGCGTGCCCGGCGATTACATCTTCACGGAGGCTCTGTACCAAGGCGAACGCGGCGATCCCGCCGTCATCGCCGCCGAGATGGACAAGATCACCGAGTCGCGCGAGGCGACGCAGCCGATCAAGAGCCGCACCGGCGGCTCGACCTTCAAGAATCCGCCGGGGCGCAAAGCGTGGCAGTTGATCGACGCTGCCGGCTGCCGCGGCTTGAAAGTCGGCGGCGCGCAAGTGTCAGAGATGCATTGCAATTTTTTGATCAATCGCGGCGGTGCGACGGCGGCCGACATCGAAGCGCTCGGCGAAAACGTGCGCCGCCGCGTCAGGGAAACTTCCGGCATCGAATTGGAATGGGAGATCGAACGCATCGGCGTGCCTGCGCCGCGCGATTGACTGCGCTCAGGGCGTCGGCAGGGACTCCTTGCCGATCAGGTTGCGTTCCTTCAGCCACGGGTCGATCGCCAGCGCGCGCTTGAGCGGCGCCTGCGCTTCCTCGACTTTGCCCGCGTAGTACAAAATGATGCCCTTGCCGGCCAGCGCCGCGTAATGCATTGGCTCGAGTGCGAGCACGTGTTCGATCGCGTCCGGCGAAGCGTCGTATTGTCCGGCAAGAAAATAAACGTAGCCAAGCTGATTCCAACCTTCGGCGAATTGCGGTGCGCGCTTGACCACTTCCTTGTTGTAAATGAGCGCTTCGGCGTAATCGAAACGCAACTGCGCCTCGCGCGATTGCTCCAGCAACTGCCGCGATCCGTCGTCGGCAAGGCCGCGCCAGAAGGTCCACAGCCGCTCTTCGACCTCGCGCGCCTCGGCGTCGCTTTTCGCTGCGGCAAGCGCGGCAAAAAGCGCCGCTCTTTCCTTGGCTGCGCTCTCGTTCAAACCCACCGCGGGCGCCGGCTCGGCGGCCCGCGAGGTCGCGCTCGCCAGCATCAGCAGCAGCGCCGTTGCCAGGACGCGAAATATCATGCGGCGATCATGCCGGCCGGCGCGCGGCGGCGCGGCTCACGACTCGTCGAGCAGCGAGCGGGGCAGGTTGAAACTTTGGTGCTCGTTCGGGCGGGGATCGAACATGGTCTGGGCGCCGGAGCCGTCGCACCGCATCTTGGCCGCGTAATGCACACCAAACCGGCTGCCCTCGTACAATCCGCGGGCATGGGCGAAGACGTGGCGGCGGCCGGCCTTATTGACGTGGAGGCGAACCATCTGCTGGCAGATCGGACATTGGGTGGCGATCGGGTGCAGCCGCCGTCCGCCCAAGAGTTTGACGCCCAAGAGCTTGATGAATTCGACGACCCATACCGAGATGTGCCGCATGTCCCACCTCCCAAAGCCCAAACAAGGAAATACCTGCATCTGAACGAAATTATGACGGCGCTTCCGGGCCGGCCGAGCGGTCGGCCGAGCGGTCGGCCGAGCCCTGGGTTTCGCCCTGTCCTCTGATACGCCCGATCAATTGACCCATGGCGCGCCTGCGCTCATCGTGGTTAAGCCAAACCGAGGTCCCGCCATGTCCTTCGCCACGTTGAGCATCGACCGGCCGCGCCAGCACGTCATGCTCGTCACGCTTAATCGCCCCGACGTCGCCAACGCGATGAATTCGCAATGCGGCACCGACATCATGACGCTGTTCGAGGCTCTCAACCTCGACGGCGGCGATACCCGCTGCGTCGTCCTCACCGGGGCGGGGGAGCGGGCCTTTTGCGCCGGTGCCGATCTCAAGGAGCGCAAGGGCATGACCGACGAAGCCTGGACCCGCCAGCACCTGATCTACGAGCGCATGGTGCGCGCCATCTTGGCATGCCCGATTCCGGTCATCGCCGCGGTCAATGGCGCGGCCTATGCCGGCGGCTGCGAATTGGCGCTGGCCTGCGATTTCATCTATGCGGCGGAACAGGCCCGGTTCGCGCTGACCGAAGTCACGCTCGGCATCATGCCGGGCGCCGGCGGCACGCAGACGCTGCCGCGCGCCGTCGGCGAGCGGCGGGCCAAGGAAATCATCCTCACCGGAAAGCCCTTTACCGCCGTCGAAGCGCAAGCGTGGGGCATGGTCAGCAAGGTGCTGCCGGGGTCGCAGCTCATCGCCGAAGCGTTGACGACGGCCGAGACCATCGCCCGCAATGCGCCGATTTCGGTGCGGCAGGCCAAGCTCGCCATCGGCCGCGGCGTGAACGTGTCGCTGTGGGATGGCCTCGCGCTCGAGACCGAAGCGTATTACCGGATGGTGCCGACTGAAGATCGCCGCGAAGGCATTTTGGCCTTCAACGAGAAACGCGCGGCGAATTTCAAAGGCAAATAGGAATTTCAAAGGCAAATAGTATGTCATCTCCGCAAAGGCCCGATGTTGCCGAACTCCTCGCGCGGGCCCGCGAGATCGCCGGCATTGCGCGGGCGCGCGCGCGCGAAACCGAAGCCGCGCGCCGCGTCAGCGACGACATGATCGCGCGCATGCGGCAGGCCGACTTGTTCCGCATCATGCAGCCGCGCGCCTACGGCGGCTTCGAATACGGCTTTGACGTGTTCGTGCAGGTCCAGATGACGATTGCGGGCGGCTGCGGCTCGACCGGCTGGGTCTACGGCCTGCTCGCTTCGCAGCAATGGCTGATCGCTTGCCTGTCGCAACAGGCGCAAGACGAGATCTGGCACGACCGCGCGGCGCTTTCGGCCGGCACCTATACGCCGATCGCGCAAGCCGTTGCGGTCGACGGCGGCTACAAGGTCTCGGGCTCGGGCTTTTTCTGCAGCGGTTGCGACAATGCGCAGTGGCAATTCTTCGGCGGCATGATTCCGCAATCCGGCGGTCCGCCATTGCCGGGATTCTTCGTGCTGCGCACCTCAGACATCACCATCGACGACAACTGGCACACCATGGGGCTCGCGGGCACCGGCAGCAAAACCATTGTCGCCGACAGTGCGTTCGTGCCTGCGCACCGCGCGGTGACTTTCGCCGAGCTTCGTAACGCCACCGCGCCCGGAATGCGCGCTCAGACCAATCCGCTTTACAAACAATCGTTCCTGGCGGTGCTGCCGATCGCGATCGTGGCGCCCGTCGTCGGCATGGCGGAAGGGGCGCTGGCGGCGTTTCTCGACATGGCGAAAGTCCGCACCTCGCGCGGCGCGCTCTACGGCGGCAATCGCAAGCTGGCCGAGTTGACCACGGTGCAGTTGCGCGCCGCCGAGGCGTCCGCTTGCATCGACGCCGCCAGGGTCTTGATGTTTCGCGATCTGGCCGAGGCTTATGAGGCGGCCGCGCGCGGCGAAGCCGTCAGCATGGACGTGCGGTTGCGCAATCGCCGCGACCAGGCGTTTTCCGCGCGGCTGGCGGTGCAAGCAATCGATGCGCTGGTCGTCACCGGCGGCGGCCAAGGCCTCTATCTCGACCACCCCTTGCAGCGTTTTTGGCGTGACGCCCATGCCGCGACGTCGCATATCAGCCTGAACTGGGATTCCAGCGGCAGCATGTTCGGGCAATATATGCTCGGGCTGGAGCCCAACGGACAGTATTAGCCTGGCGGCGGTGAAGCGATGTCGCGTGATCCCATCCTCATCGTCGGCGGCGGGCTTGGCGGGCTGACCGCGGCGTTGGCGTTGGCGCGCCGCGGCCGGCCGGCCCGTGTGCTCGAAGGCGCGTCCGAATTCGGCGCCATCGGTTACGGCATCCAGTTCGGCCCCAACGTCTTTCACGTGTTCGATCGCCTCGGCCTGACCGAACAGGTGATGGCGGTAGCGGATTCACCGCCTGCGGTGCTGATGCTGGATGCGTTGAACGGCAAGGAACTGGTGCGCATTCCCACCGGCGGCGCCGCGTTTCGCGCCCGTTTCAAGCACCCCTACATCATCGTGCATCGCATCGACGTGCATAACGTCCTGCTCGATGCCTGCCGGCGCAGCGACGCCATCGAACTCGTCGCCGATGCGATGGTGAGCGGCTACGAGGAACGCGAAGAGGGCGTTGCGGTGACGACCGCGGACGGCCGCACCTTCTCCGGCGACGCGCTCGTGGCGGCGGACGGTGTGCGTTCGCTGTTCCGCGCCAAGCTGATCGGCGACGGCGAGCCGCAGCCGATCGGCTATGTGGCGCTGCGCACCATCGTGCCGATGCAAGAACTCAAGGCCGACGTGCCGCGCGATTGCGTGGTGCTGTGGAGCGGGCCGGGCCTGCACATCGTGCATTATCCGCTGCGTCACGGCAGCGAGTTCAACATCGTCAACGTATTCCGCACCGCGGCCCACGCCGAGAAGCTGGACGCCGCGGCCGCCCGCGCCGAGCTCGGCAACGCCTACCGCAACACCCATCCGTCGATGCGTGCGCTGATCGGGATGATGGATCTGCGCTGGCGCCGCTCGATCGGCGACCGCGCTCCAGTGCGGCATTGGCACCAGGGCCGCATCGTGCTCTTGGGCGACGCCGCGCACGCGCCCTTGCAGTCGCTGGCGCAAGGCGCCGGCATGGCCATCGAAGATGGCCTCTGCCTCGCCGAATCAATCCATGCCGCGGACGGCGACTACCGGGCCGCATTCCGCCGTTTCGAGGCGGCGCGGCTGTTGCGCACCGCGCGGGTGCAGCTCGAATCCCGGTCGCTGTGGGATTTTTATCACCTCGACGAAGGCATTGCCCGGGATGTGCGCAACGCCACCGTGGCCGATTGGGACGAGGCGCACCTGTTCGACTGCCTGGCTTGGCTCTACGACGGCTTCGTCGTCCCGGGGGCCGGCGGCCACTAAAACTCTCGATTTTTCGCCAATTGTGGATTCTATTCGTGAGCCATGCGAATCAGCGGAACTAGCTGAGCATGGCACAGCACGTGGCCGTCCTGATGGGTGGCTGGTCGGCGGAGCGCGACGTCTCGCTGCGCTCCGGCAAGGCTTGCGCCGACGCGCTCACCCGGCTCGGCTATCGCGTCACCACCATCGATGTGACCCCCGACATTGCCGCGGGGCTGGCCGCCGCCAAGCCCGATATCGCGCTCAATGTGCTGCACGGCCGGCCCGGCGAAGACGGCACGCTGCAAGGCGTCCTGGAGATCCTCGGCATCCCCTATAGCCATTCCGGCGTCATGGCCTCGGCCGTCGCCATGCAGAAGGACTTTGCCAAAATCCTGTTCCGCGCCGCCGGCGTGCCGGTCGCCGACGACCGCGTGGTGTCGCGCTTCGAGGCGGCCAAGAGCCATCTCATGGCGCGGCCCTATGTGGTCAAGCCGATCGCGGAAGGCTCGAGCGTCGGCGTTTTCATCGTCACCGAAGCGCATCCGCACCCGCCGCAGGAGCTTTATCGCGAGGATTGGGCGTTCGGCGAGCGGGTGATGGTCGAGCGCTACATCCCCGGCAAGGAACTGACCTGCGCCGTGCTCGGCGACCGGGTGCTCGACGTCATCGAGATCGTGCCGGCGACACGATTTTACGACTACGAGGCAAAATACGCCGCCGGCGGCTCCAAACACCTGCTGCCGGCGCAAATTTTACCAAATGTTTACCAGGAAGTCCGCAGACTCAGTCTGGCTGCCCATAACGCGCTTGGCTGCCGCGGCGTGAGCCGCGCGGACTTTCGCTACGACGATCGGGGAACGGGTGAGCTTGTCTGTCTTGAGGTCAATACACAACCGGGCATGACCGAGACGTCGCTCGTGCCCGAGCTTGCCGCGTATGCGGGCATTACGTTCGATGAGCTGGTGCGATGGATGGTGGAGGACGCCTCGACCAATCGCTGAGGTCGGGGTTATCAGAGGTGGGGGAGGCCGGCACGTCGATGGATGAGCCGGCCCACGCGCGCGTTGGCGTGAAGCCTCGCCGTTTCTTTTGGCTGGCCTATGGCGGCCTGGCCGGACGCTGGCGTTCGCGGCTCAAGCGCTTGCCGTCGGGCATCGGTATCGCTGGATCGGTGCTGCTCTTGGCCGGGGCGCTCGGTTATGGCGTCGTCAAGGGCCAGCACCTTCCCGACCTTATCACTTGGTTCAAGGACGCCCGCGACACGGCCGCGAATTCGGTCGGCTTGCGGATCGCGGCGATTTCGCTGACCGGCTCCAAGGAAGTCAGCCGCGAGGAAATCCTCACCACCGCTGGCGTCACCGGCCGCGCGTCGCTGTTGTTCCTCGACGCCGACGCCGCGCGCACGCGCTTGATGGCCAATCCGTGGATTGGCGACGCGGCAGTGCTGAAACTTTATCCCGATCGCCTGCAGATCACGGTGACCGAACGGCAGGCTTTTGCCATCTGGCAGAAGGACGGCCGCGTCAGCGTCATTGCCGCCGACGGCACGGTGCTCGAACCGTTCGTCGAACGCCGCTATGTCGGGCTGCCGCTTGTGGTCGGCAAAGGCGCCGAACACGTTGCCAAGGAATTCCTCGCCGTCATCGACCGCTATCCGGATATCCGCTCTCAGCTGCGCGCCTCGATCCTGGTGGCGGAACGGCGCTGGAATCTGCGGCTCGCCAACGGCATCGACGTGCGGCTGCCGGAAATCGACGTCGTCGCCGCGCTCGACCGCCTGGTCGCGCTCGATCGCGACAAAAAACTTTTGTCGCGCGACGTCACCATGGTCGATCTGCGGCTGCCGGATCGTGTGAGCGTGCGGCTGTCCGACGCCGCGGTGCAGGCTCGCGACGAGGCCTTGCAAGCCAACAAGAAGAAGAAAAAGGGGGGTGACGCATGACCGCCCTCCATTACGGCCTCACGCCGAAGATGAAGCCGATCTCGCCGCATCGCAGCGCCGTCGTCGCCGCGCTCGATATCGGCTCGAGCAAGATCGCCTGCCTGATCGCGCGGTTGCGGCCGCAAGGGCCGCAACAAGTGTTGACCCGAAGGAGCCACACCGTCGAGGTGATCGGCTTCGGCCATACCGCTGCGCGCGGCATGAAAGCCGGCGGCGTCGTCAATCTGACGCAAGTCGAAGAAGGGATCCGGCAAGCCGTCGATGCCGCCGAGCGCATGGCGGCGGTCGAGATCGAGTCGGTGATCCTGCCGATTTCGTCCGGGCGCCTGTCCGGCGAATTGTTCGCCGCCGACGTCGATATCGTCGGCTCCGGCGTGTCCGAAGGCGATATCGCCCGCGTGCTTGGCGCCGGCAGCCGGCACTCTCAGAGGGACGGCCGCGCCGTGCTGCATTCGCTGCCGGTCGGTTATTCGATCGACGGTACCGACGGCATCCGCGATCCGCGCGGCATGCTCGGCGGCCGGTTCGGCGTCGACATGCATGTGGCGACAACCGATATCGCCGCCGCCCGCAATCTGATGCTGGCGGTCGAGCGCTGCCATCTCAGCGTCGAGGCCATGGTGGCGAGCCCCTATGTGGCCGGCTTGTCCTCGCTCGCCGATGACGAAGCGGATCTCGGCGCTGCGGTCGTCGATATGGGCGCCGGCACCACCACGATGGCGGTCTTTATCGGCGGTCGCTTCGTTCATCTGGACGGTTTTGCGCTCGGCGGCCAGCACGTCACCACCGATATCGCCCGCGGGCTGAACGCCCGCATCGTCGATGCCGAACGGATCAAGACGCTTTACGGCAGCGTGCTCGCCGGCGGCTCCGACGAGCGCGACATGATCACGGTGCCGCCGATCAACGACGACGAGCGCGAGCAGACCCAATTCGTGTCCCGCGCCACCCTGGTCCAAATCATCAAGCCGCGTGTCGAAGAGATTCTGGAAATGGTGCGCGACCGGCTCGCCACGTCGGCATTCGCCGGCGAAGCGCGCGGCCGCGTGGTCCTGACCGGCGGCGCCAGCCAATTGACCGGCTTGGCCGATCTTGCCGGCCGCATTCTCAACCGGCCGGTGCGCGTCGGGCGCCCGCTCGGTATCGCCGCTCTGCCGGACTCGGCTAAGGGCGCGGCCTTTGCCGTCGCCGCCGGCCTCCTGGTCTACCCGCAGGCGGCGCATCTCGAACACTTCGAACCGCGACGTCGGCGGTATCCGAAGACAGGTACGGGCGGCTACTTCGCCCGCGTCGGACAATGGCTTCGCGAGAGTTTCTGATGGCCCCCAGAGACGAAGTCACTCCATCACAACGGCCGGTGGCGGACCGGTCGGGGCAGGGCGTGAGTCACGCCCGCGCAAGGAAGAAGAGGCAACCATGGCAATCAATCTGAACATCCCCGATATCCGTGAGCTCAAACCCCGCATCACCGTGTTCGGGGTCGGCGGCGCGGGCGGCAATGCCGTCAACAACATGATCACCGCCGGCTTGCAGGGCGTCGATTTTGTCGTGGCCAATACCGACGCCCAGGCGCTCACCATGTCGAAGGCCGAGCGCATCGTGCAGATGGGCGTGCAGGTCACCGAAGGTCTTGGCGCCGGCTCGCAGCCCGACGTCGGCCGCGCAGCCGCCGAAGAAGTGATCGACGAGATCCGCGATCATCTCGCCGGCGTGCATATGGTGTTCGTCACCGCCGGCATGGGCGGCGGCACCGGTACCGGCGCCGCTCCGGTCATCGCCAAAGTGTCGCGCGAGCTCGGCATCCTCACCGTCGGCGTCGTCACCAAGCCGTTCCACTTCGAAGGCCAGCGCCGCATGCGCACCGCCGACGGCGGCATCGCCGAATTGCAGAAATGCGTCGACACGCTGCTCATCATCCCGAACCAGAATCTGTTCCGGGTGGCCAACGAGAAGACGACGTTCGCCGATGCCTTCGCCATGGCCGACCAGGTGCTCTATTCCGGCGTCGCCTGCATCACCGATCTGATGGTGAAAGAAGGCCTCATCAACCTCGACTTCGCCGACGTGCGCGCCGTGATGCGCGAAATGGGCAAGGCGATGATGGGCACCGGCGAGGCCGAGGGCGACAAGCGCGCGCTCACCGCCGCCGAGGCCGCGATCTCCAATCCGCTGATCGACGATGCCTCGATGAAGGGCGCGCGGGGCTTGCTTATTTCCATCACTGGCGGCCGCGATCTGAAACTCTACGAGGTCGACGAAGCGGCGACCCGCATCCGTGAAGAAGTCGATTCCGACGCCAACATCATCGTCGGCGCCACCTTCGACGAAAGCCTCGACGGCATCATCCGCGTCTCCGTCGTCGCCACCGGCATCGATCAGGCGTTGGCGCAGAAGCCGAGCTTGCCGCAGGCCGAACAGCGCATCGCCGAGGTGGCGCACCGGCTGCGTGCCGACCATGCCCATGCGCGTGTTGCGGAACGTGCTGAGCCGGTGCAACAACAGCTGCGGCCCGCTGCTGCGGCGCCCGCATCCGTCAATGCTTCGATCGCATCGGTAGCAAAGGCGGCCATTGCGGCGGCGATCATGCCACAGGGCGGCAGCGACGATGTCGCGATCCGTCCGCTGGCGCCAAAACCCTCGCTGTTCATCGATCCGCCGGCGAGCGCTGCCGACGCCCGCGAACCGGAGGCGTTCATTCCACCGCAGCCGGAGCGGGCGGCGGTGCGCACGCCGCGCATGCCGCGTATCGACGAGCTGCCGGTGCCGGCGCAGAACGAGATCCGCGCCCGCCGCGGTGAGCTGCCGCCGGCCGAGCATCCCGAAGGACAGCGCAAGTCGCTGTTGCAGCGGTTGGCTTCGGTCGGTCTCGGCCGCCGCCAGCACGAGGAGGAAGACGCCGAGGCGAGCCCGCGCAGCGCGCCGCCAAGCCCGCCGCAGGCCTCTGAGCGCCTGGCCGGGCGGCCGATGCCGCGGTTGCCGGAACCGCGTCCGGAGCCGGTTTCCGAATATGCCAAGCGCCCGGCGCCCCAAGGAACGTCCCAAGCAACGTCCCAAGGAGCGCCGCAAGGTCTCGACCAGCACGGCCGGCAGGCGCCTGTGCATAACCAGTCCGAAGAGGACCAGCTCGACATCCCGGCTTTCCTGCGTCGGCAAGCGAACTAGAACCCATCCGGCGCCGCCAATAAGCGGCGCCGGCATCATCTGTGGCTGGCCGGCAGCAATGTCCGCTTGGGCCTGTTGCGGCGGCCTAAGTCATTGAATTTTCGATAGTGTTATGATTGGTGCGGCCGCGCCCGGAGCGGCCGCATGATGCGGTGCAGCGGCAAGAGAAAATTTCGGGTCGGAGGAACCCGCACGGCTTCGCCAAATTTCGCGGCTAAGCCGGCAAGAGTGCGGCCACAACATGGTAACAGTCGGTAAGAAAGCGTGAGTTGGCCTGTGGACGGCCCACCGGTACATTAAGGCCGTCGGAGGGGTAGTGTTTTGGGGGTCGAGTTCGGTCAGCCAAGTTCAGGTTGGCCCGTGGGTGGACCACCCCGGACTGCAGGTCAAGCTGCATACCTCTCAAGTTGGGGTGGGTCATAACTGGTCGCGTGTCTCTTGCTCGCGCAGTTGGGCCATAAGTTGTGGGACGACCGCATGGCGCGGGGCATGCTAGCCGGTAGTCAGACGACGTTGCGTAGTGACGCGACCGTCGCAGGTATCGGCGTCCATTCCGGCTCACCCGTCACCCTGACGCTCCATCCCGCCGAAGCCAATACCGGCATCGTTTTCCTGCGACCCGGACCGAACGGCCAATGCGACCGCGAGCTGGTTGCCGATTACCGCTCGGTGACGGCGACCGAATTCGCAACAGTGCTTGGCGATCAGGCCGGCCCGGCGGTCTCGACCACCGAACATGTGCTTGCCGCGCTGCACGGTCTCGGCGTCGACAATGTCGTCGTCGAGGTCGATGGTCCCGAAGTTCCGATCATGGACGGCAGCGCCGAGCCTTTCGTCGCCGCCATCGATCAGGTCGGCATCGCAACGCTTACGGAGCCGCGGCGCTACATCAAAGTGCTGAAAGCCGTGCAGGTCGGCAAGAACGGCTGCTCCGGCGAGTTGCGGCCCTATGCGCGAGGCTTGCGCATCGAAACCGAAATCGAATTCGATCATCCGATGATCGGCTGCCAGACTTTCGCCATGGACGTCGAGCCGGACACGTTCCGCCGCGAGCTGGCGCGGGCGCGGACCTTCGGCTTCATGCGCGACGTGGCGAAACTGTGGAGCGCGGGCTATGCGCTCGGCGCCTCCTTCGAGAATACCGTTGTGGTCGCCGAGAACCGGGTGCTCAACGCCGAGGGCGTGCGGTTCCCCGACGAATTCGTGCGCCACAAGGCGGTCGATGCCATCGGCGACCTGGCGCTGGCCGGCGCCCCGCTGATCGGCGCCTATCGTTCGGTGCGCGGCGGCCACAAGCTCAATCACGCCGTCCTCACCGCCCTGATGGCGGACCAGAGCGCATGGACCTATGTCGAGATGCCGGAGACGGTCCGCCGCCTGCGCGGCCACGCCGATCTCTCAACCGGCGTTGTCGCCCCCGCTTACGGGCCTGACGTCTCTTGAATTGCTTAACTTTTTCGCCTTAATCCCGGCCGATTGCCGGGCTTAATTGCGCTATTATCGTCGGACCTCAGGGGAAGCTCCCCTTGGACGCGCATGCGGCGCGGAATAAGGTGGGGCTATCGGCGGGACGGGACTCTGACCATCTCATGACGCTGCGCTTACGAGGATCGGAAAAATCCGGTCACAGGCTGCGTGCGCTGGCGGGCTGCCTGGCGCTGGCGCTTGTCGTCGCGCCGCTCATGGGCTGCAGCCTTTTCAACAAAGACGACGATCTCATCCCCGATACGCCCGCCGACAAGCTCTATAACGAGGGCCTGTTCCTGCTCAACAACAGGCAGGAGTACAAGGAAGCGGCGAAAAAATTCGACGAAGTGGATCGCCAGAATCCGTATTCGGATTGGGCGCGCAAGGCGTTGCTGATGTCGGCCTATTCCTACTACCAGGCCAAGGAATACACCGACTGCATCAGTTCGGCGCAGCGCTATGTGACGCTGCATCCCGGCAGTCCCGACGCGGCCTACGCCCAATACCTGATCGGCTCGTCCTACTACGATCAAATCCTCGACGTCAGCCGCGACCAGGCGCGCGCCGACAAGGCGATCAATTCGCTCGAAGAAGTGGTGCGCAAATATCCGGAATCCGAATACGCGACGGCGGCCAAGAAAAAAGTCGACATGGCGCGCGACCAGCTCGCCGGCAAGGAGATGGAGATCGGCCGCTTCTACATGAACAAGCGCGACTTCATCGGCGCCATCAACCGGTTCAAGGTCGTAGTGACGCAATACCAGACCACGCGCCACGTCGAGGAAGCGCTGGAGCGGCTGACCGAGGCCTATGTCGCGCTCGGCATCCTCGACGAAGCGCAGACCGCAGCCGCCGTGCTCGGCCACAATTTCCCGGACAGCTCTTGGTACAAGGACGCCTATAAGCTGGTGAAGAACGCCGGCGGCGAGCCGAACGAGAACAAGGAATCCTGGATGAGCAAGGCGTTCAAGAAGGTAGGGCTGGGATAGCGGACGTCGGACGACAGACGACGGACGACAGAGGACAGAACGCAGAATCACGACTAGAGTCCGTCGTCCGTCCTCTGTCGTCCGTTGTCTGACATCATGCTTGCACGGCTTTCAATCCGCGACATCGTCCTGATCGATCGCCTGGACATCGATTTCGGCTCCGGCCTCGCCACGCTGACCGGCGAGACCGGCGCCGGCAAATCGATCCTGCTCGATGCTTTTGCATTGGCGCTCGGCGCGCGCGGCGACACCGCCATGGTGCGCGAGGGCGCCGAGCAGGGCCAGGTGATTGCCGCTTTCGATTTGGCGCAAGATCATCCGGCGCGCCGGCTGTTGGCGGAGAACGATTTGGGCGGCGAAGACGAACTGATCATGCGGCGCGTGCAATTCGCCGACGGCCGTACCCGCGCCTTCGTCAACGACCAGCCGGTCAGCGTCCAGGTGCTGCGCGCGCTCGGTGCGGCGCTGGTGGAAATCCACGGCCAGCACGACGAGCGCGCCTTCGTCGACGCCGCGACCCATCGCGCTTTGCTCGACGCTTACGGCGGCATCGAAGGCGACGCTGCCGCGGTGGCGCGGCTGTGGGACGAGCGGCGCGCGCGCGAGGAGGCCGTCGCGCACCATCGCGCCGAAGTCGAGCGCCTGGGCCGCGAGGCCGAATGGCTGCGCCACGCGGTCGAAGAACTCGGCCGTCTCACGCCCGAAACCGGCGAGGAGACGGCGCTCGCCGAACGGCGCGCCGCCATGATGCAGGCGGAAAAGGTCGCCGAGGATTTGCGCTCGACGCTGGACAGCGTCACCGGCCCGCAATCTCCCGTGCCGCCGCTGTCGACCGCGGTGCGCCGCCTCGAGCGCCGCGCCGTGCAGGCGCCGGCGCTGATCGAGCCGGTGGTCAAGGCGATCGACGCCGCGTTGACCGCGCTCGACGAGGCGCGCAGCCATCTCGAACAGGCGCTGCGCGTGGCCGACTTCGACCCGCACGAGCTCGAGCGCATCGAGGAGCGCCTGTTCGCGCTGCGCGCCGCCGGGCGCAAATACAATGTGCCGGTCGATAATCTGGCCGCGCTCGGGCAACGCTATCAGGGCGATCTGGCGCTGATCGACGCCGGCGCCGAGCGCCTCACGGCGCTGGAGCAGGAAGCGCAAGCGGCCACGGCGCGCTATCGCGAGGCGGCGCAAGCGCTGTCCGCCGGCCGGCGCCGCGCCGCGCAAAAGCTCGACAAGGCGGTCAATGCGGAGCTGAAACCGCTCAAGCTCGAACGCGCGCAATTTTCCACCCAGATCGAGAGCGAGAGCGAAGGCCCCAACGGCCTCGACCGGATCGAGTTCTGGGTGCGCACCAATCCCGGCACCCGGCCGGGGCCGCTGATGAAGATTGCCTCCGGCGGCGAGCTGGCGCGCTTTCTCCTGGCGCTCAAAGTCGTGCTGGCCGATCGCGGCTCGGCACCGACCCTGGTGTTCGACGAGATCGACACCGGCGTCGGCGGCGCCGTCGCCGATGCGATTGGTGTACGTCTCGCCCGGCTCGCCTCCAGCGTCCAGGTCATCGCCGTGACGCATGCACCGCAGGTCGCGGCGCGCGCCGACCGGCATTACCTCATCACCAAGGACGCGCTGGCGAAAGGCAAGCGGGTGGCGACCCGCGTCGTCGAGCTTGCCGACGAGCGGCGCCGGGAAGAGATCGCGCGCATGCTGGCCGGCGCCGAAATCACCGCCGAAGCCCGCGCTGCCGCCGAACGCTTGATCCGTGCTGCGAGCTGATCGCGGTCGCGCGCTGGCACATCGTCTGCTAGATTGCGCAAAACGGCTTTACGACAGGCCGTCGCACAATAATCGTCGGGGAGGAATGTCATGTCTGTCCGCGTCGTCGTTGCCGCCGCGATATTCGCACTGGCGAGCACCGCGATTGTGCCCGCCGCCGGCACGCTCGACTACGATTTCTACAAGGCCAAGGTGCAGCCGATCTTCCTGGTCAAGCGGCCGGGCCACGCGCCTTGCGTGATGTGCCACGCCGACGCCAACAACATGCTGCGCCTGGAAAAGCTTCCCGACGGCCAATCGACCTGGACCGAGGAACAGACGCGCAAGAATTTCGACACGGTGGCGAAGATCGTCCAGGCCGCCGACGATCCGCTCGCCTCGAAGATCTTGCTGCATCCGCTGGCGCCCGAAGCCGGCGGCGACGCCTTCCATTCCGGCGGCCGGCAATTCGCCAGCAAGAACGACCCCAATTGGAAGACCATCGCCCAATGGGCGCAAGGCGCGACGCTGGGGCCGGGGAAGAAGTAGCGCGGCTTGGCACTCCTCATCCGCCACCGCGATAGCGGGGGAGGGGGACCACCCTGCGACCCGCCTTCGCTCGCTGGGCGAGCTACGGCGGGTTTGAGTCCGCCGAAGCGCAGAGCGCGTAGGCGGAAGCAGGGTGGTGGAGGGGGCGCTTGCATCAACGTTCCGCAGGAGTCGCCAAGACACGCCGACTTTAAGCTTGCTAGATTTTTTGCCGCACGTGAGCGAAGCAACTTCAATGTTGTCATCCTTTTGCAACGACAACAAAGCGACGAGTCCGGCGCCCCCTCCACCACGGTTCGCTCGCTACGCGAGCTCCAGTGGTCCCCCTCCCCCGCTAACGCGGGGGCGGAAAGCAATCGCGTTCTCGCGGCGCGCGTGCGTCCGAGTTTTGCCAAAGCCACGATCACGAAACCATGGCGTGACCTGTGAAGGGCTACGCCTGCTTGTCATCATCCGCGAAGGCGGATGATCCAGTAATCGCTTGCGCCGAAAGAAATCTCGCACGCCCCGTATACTGGGTGCCCCGCCTTCGCGGGGCATGACAGTGAAGACTACTGCGCCGCGGCCCGCTTGCTCGGCGCCGGCGTGTTGGCGTGACCGCCTTCGTCGGGAATGACCAGCGTGCCGTTGCGCTTCGGCACTTCGCCGACCGGAATGACCTTGGTGACCTTCATCGCCGCGGTATCGACCACCGTCACCGAGCGCATCCCGGAATTGGAGATGAACAGCTCCTTGCCGTCCGGCGTGAACGTGACCCAGTTGGCGATCGCCGACAGCGGCGCGGCGTGGCCGGCGACGGTTTCGCTGGGCAGGTCGACTTTGCCGATCAGCGTGAGGTCGGCGAGCGAATATTCGTACACGGCGTTGTTGGGGATGCTGGTGACCCACAGCGTCTTGTTGTCCGGCGCGATGCCGATGCCGTGGGACGGCTCGTTGGTGCGGTAGCCGCCGTGGTCGAATTCCTGCGCCACCTTCGGCAAGGTCACCCGGGCGGCTTCCTTCTGTTGGGCGATATCGATCACCGAGAAGCCGTTGAGGCTCGACATCTGCGCGAACACGCGCTTGGTCGAGCCGTCCGGGTTGGTCTCGATCGCCATGCAGCGGACGCCGAGATCCATCGGCATGGCCCAGGCCAATTGCTCCTTCTCCAGATCGAACACATAGAAGGTTTTGGACGGGATCGAGCCGCCGACCACGTATTTGCTGTCCGGCGTGACATAGACGTTGTGCAGCCGGCCGCCATTGGTGGAAATCGTCTTCTTCAACGTCAGGGTCGCTGCGTCGACGATGTCGAGCCCGCCGCGGCCGCGGGCGATGGCGACGACGATGCGGTCGCCGGTCTTGGTCACCGAAATGTTGTTCGGATGATCCGACAACGCGACTTTCTTGATCAGCTTGCCGGTCTTGCGGTCATAGACGTCCAGCGTCGAGGTCTCCTCGTTACTGACATAGACCCGCGCGGCGTCCGGCGAGAACGCGATGCCATGGGCGCCGACCACGTCCTTGATCTCCTGCACCACCTTGTTGCTGACCGGATCGATGACATGGATGCTGTCGCCGGCCGAGTTGGTGACGTAGATGCGCACGGTGGCGGCGGAGGCCGGCACTGATGCAAGAGCCAACGCCAAGAGTGGTACGACGTATTGCAAAATCGATCGTGTCGTCATGGCGGTGACCCTCGGCTGGCGTTCATCCCAGCGCCAAATTACGCTCAATCGCGCGGCTAGACAACGCCGGCCACGGCGGGGCAAAGTTCGCCGCGCTGCATCATGTCGGGTGTCGATGACCGCAAATGGCCGCAAAAGATACCACGAAGCTCGCCGTCGGCGACCTCACTGAAAAACAGGCCAAAGCCGAGCACGCGCGGCTTGAGGCCGAGATCGCCGGGCACGACCGGCGCTATTATCAGGACGACGCGCCGAGCGTGTCCGATGCCGCCTATGACGCGCTGCGGCGGCGCTACGGCGCGATCGAGGCGCGTTTTCCGCAGCTGCGGACGCTCGAGAGCCTGACGCAACGGGTCGGCGCGGCGCCGTCGGGGCGTTTCGCAAAGGTCCGGCATGCGGTGCCGATGCTGTCGCTCGATAACGCGTTCGCCGAGGAGGACGTCGTCGATTTCGTCGGCCGTATCCGCCGCTTCCTGCGCCTGCCCGATGACGAGGAGATCGTGTTCAGCGCCGAACCGAAGATCGACGGCCTGTCGATGTCGCTGCGCTACGAAGACGGCGCGCTGGTCACCGGCGCGACGCGCGGCGACGGCACTGAGGGCGAGGACGTCACTGCCAATGTGAAAACCCTGGAGGACGTGCCGAAGCGGCTGAAGGGCAGGGGCGTGCCGAAAATCTGCGAAGTGCGCGGCGAAGTCTACATGACCAAGGCTGCGTTCCTGGAGCTCAACCGCAAGCAGGCGGAGGCCGGCAAGCCGCTCTATGTCAATCCGCGCAACACCGCGGCCGGTTCGTTGCGTCAGCTCGACCCGACGATCACGGCGGCGCGCCCGCTCGGCTTCTTTGCCTATGCCTGGGGCGAGATGAGCGACATGCCGGCCGATACGCAATCCGGCATGATCAAATGGCTCGCCTCATGCGGCTTCAAGACCAATCCGCTGACCAAGATGTGCCGCTCGGTCGAGGCGCTGCTGGCATTCCATCGCAAGATCGAGGCCGAACGCGCCACGCTCGACTACGACATCGACGGCGTCGTCTACAAGGTCGACCGCCTCGACTGGCAGGAGCGGCTCGGGTTCGTGTCGCGTAATCCGCGCTGGGCGATCGCGCACAAATTCCCCGCCGAGAAGGCGACGACTGTCATCAAGGATATCGAGATTCAGGTCGGCCGCACCGGCGCGCTCACTCCGGTCGCCAAGCTCGAGCCGGTCACGGTCGGCGGCGTCGTGGTGCAGAACGCGACCCTGCACAACGAAGAGGAGATCAAGCGGCTCGATGTCCGCGTCGGCGACACCGTGACCATCCAGCGCGCCGGCGACGTCATCCCGCAAGTGCTCGGCGTCGTCCTCGACAAACGCCCGCGCGGCGCCAAGGCGTATCAGTTTCCGAAAAAGTGTCCGTGCCCGCTGCATACCGACGTGGTGCGCGAGATCATCGCCGGCGGCGCCGAAGGGGCGCGCGCCCATTGCACCGGCGAATTCGCCTGTCCCTTTCAGGCCATCGAGCACCTCAGGCATTTCGTGTCGCGCCGCGCCTTTGACATCGACGGGCTTGGCGAGAAGCAGATCGAGCTGTTCTACGAGAAAGAGTGGGTGAGGGAGCCGGCCGACATTTTCACCTTGGAAGAGCGCAACAAGAAAATCCATCTCGAAGAGGTGGAAGGTTTTGGCGAGACCTCGGTGCGCAACTTGTTCGCCGCCATCGCGGCGCGGCGCGAGATATCGCTGGAGCGGTTCATCTATGCGCTCGGCGTCCGCCATGTCGGCGAAACCACGGCGGTGGCGCTGGCGCGCGGCTACGGCAGTTGGAAAGCGTTCCACGAAGCCTGTCTCAAGCTCGCCAAGGACGATGCCGAAACGAAAGAGGAAATGGACGCGCTCGATCAGATCGGCGACACCGTGATCGAGAGCCTGGGCGAATATTTCAGCGAGGCGCACAATGTCCGGCGCATCGACCGGCTTGTGAAGCAGGTGAAGATCCGCGACGCCGAAAAGCCGCGCGCGGACTCCGCCGTCGCCGGCAAGACCGTCGTGTTCACCGGCACGCTGGAGCAAATGACCCGCGACGAGGCCAAGGCGTCGGCGGAACGGCTCGGCGCCAAAGTGTCCGGCTCGGTGTCGAAAAAGACCGACTACGTGGTCGCCGGCCCGGGCGCCGGCTCCAAGCTCACGGATGCGAAGAAGCTTGGCGTCAAAGTCTTGACCGAGGATGAGTGGGTGAAGCTCATCCGCTGATGGCTAATCGTCATTGCGGGCGTGAGCGAAGCAATCCATGGCGCAAAACCATGGATTGCTTCCTCGCGCCGCTTCCTCGCAATGACGCACTGCAAAATCAGGTCGTGATTCAAATTCTACCGGAGAGCGCCAATATGATGACGATGATCAGGACGAGGCCGAGCCCGCCGCCGGGGTAATAACCCCAGCCTGAGCTATACGGCCACGTCGGCAGCGCGCCGACCAGCAACAGAATCAGGACGACGATGAGAATAGTCGAGAGCATGACGTTTCCTCGCTTCGAGCATGATCCGGAAAAGTGGCTACCGGTTTTCCGAAAGATCATGCTTCACTAAAAAGCCAACCCGCGGGGAAAAACGTCGAGTGAACGCAAAGGTTCCACGCCGCAAAACCGGCATTACCGCGGCCCTAGCGGCGCCGTCGCGGTGATCAGCCAGGCGCGCGTGGCGGCGTCGAGCGACGGGGCCAGCACATCGCGCACGCGTGCGTGATAGGCGTTGAGCCAGGCCAGCTCGTCGGCAGTGAGCAGCGTCAGCTCGACCAGCCGGGAGTCGATCGGCGCCAAGGTCAGCGTCTCGAAGGCGTTGAGCGGCTTTTCCGCGCCGATGACCAGCGCCGCTTCCGTCACCAGGATCAAATTCTCGATGCGGATGCCGTAGGCGCCGGTGCGGTAATAGCCCGGCTCGTTGCTGAGAATCATGCCGCGCTTGAGCGCCACGCTGCCGAGTTTCGCGATCCGCGCCGGTCCCTCGTGCACCGAGAGGTAACTGCCGACGCCGTGGCCGGTGCCGTGATCGAAATCGACGCCGGCCTGCCACAGATATTGCCGCGCCAAGGTGTCGAGCTGCGCGCCGGAGGTGCCGTCGGGAAACACCGCTCGCGCCAACGCGATATGGCCCTTGAGCACGAGGGTGAATTTTTGCCGCATGTCGGGGCTCGGCGTTCCGACCGCGATGGTGCGGGTGATGTCGGTGGTGCCGTCCTCGTATTGGCCGCCGGAATCGATCAGGAACAATTCGCCCGGCGCGATGCGGCGATTGCTCTTGCGGGTGACGCGGTAGTGCACGATGGCGCCGTCCGGCCCGGCGCCGGCGATGGTCGGAAACGAAACGTCCTTCAACAGCCCGCTGTCGCGGCGGAAACTCTCCAGCGCCTCGACCGCATCGATCTCGGTCAAGCCGCGCGTGGACTCGCGATCGAACCAGGCGAGGAATTTTGTCACCGCGGCGCCGTCGCGCAATTGCGCCGCGCGAGCGCCGGCGATTTCGGTTAAGTTCTTCACCGCCTTCATCGGCGCGATCGGATCGCTGCCGCGGACGATTTCGCCGCCGTTCTCGACGATAAGGCGCGCGATTGCCTCGGCGCAGGTCGCGGGATCGAGCCGCACCGCGCGATGCTCCTTGCCGAGCTCGGCGAGGTCGCGCTCGAAGGCGGCATTGGCGCGCAACTCGGCGATGTCCTCGAGGCGGGAGCGCATATCGTTGCCGAGCTTGCGCAGATCGACATAGAGCGCCGGGCGACCTTCCTTGGGCACCGTGGCGAAGGCCAGTACCACCGGCGTGTGCGGCACGTCGCTGCCGCGGATGTTGAACAGCCACGACACGTTCTGCGGGTCGGAGACCACCAGCGCATCGGCGGAGATCTTTTCCATCTCGGCGTGCAGACGTTTGAGCTTGTCCGCGGTCGTCTCGCCGGCATAGCGCAGCTCGTGCGGCACCACGGCGCCGAGCGGCGGCTGCGGCCGGTCGGTCCAGATGGCGTCGATCGGATTGTCTTCGACCGGGACCAGCATGGCGCGCGCTGCGGCGCAGGCCTTTGCAAACCGCTCGGCGCCTTCGACGGTATGCAGCCACGGCGAATAGCCGAGCTTGGCTCCAGCCGGCAGATTGTTTTCGATCCACAGCGTCGGCGGATTCTCGATCACGTGCGCGACGGAAAAAATCGTGCCGTCGATTTCTTCCTGCACCTGCACCTGATAGCGGCCGTCGACGAAGATCACCGCGCGGTCGGCGAGCACGATGGCGATGCCGGCCGAGCCGGTGAAGCCGGTGAGCCAGGCCAGCTGCTCGGCGCACGGCGGTACATATTCGTTCTGGAAGCGGTCGGCGCGCGGCACGATAAAACCGTCGAGGCCGCGCTTGGCCAGTTCCGCCCGCAGCGCCGCCATGCGCGGCGCGCTGACCGCGCGCTCGCTGCGATCCTCGAACGACTGGAAATGAGCCTCGAACATAAGAGCAATCTATGAGGCCGGGACGCCTCGGGCAACGTTGGCCCGGGGCCGCTGGCGGCGGACCAAGACCAGCGTGGTCCAGCCGTCGAGATCGATCCGCCGTTCGAGCGCCAGGCCGCGATAGGCCGCGATGGCGGCATTGGCCTGGGATGCCAGCAGGCCGGACAGAACGATGCGGCCATCCGGGGCGGTCAATCGGATCAGCGGCGCCGCGAGGCGCTGCAATGGCCGCAGCAAGATGTTGGCGAGGACGAGATCGTAGGGCGCGCGCTCACGGAGTTTTGGTGCAGTGACGCCGTCCGCTTTTATCACCTCGACGAAACTGCCGGCGCGATTGAGCGCGGCATTGGCGCGGGCGGCGCACACGGCGTCGCCGTCGATGTCGGTTGCGAGCACGGGCCGCCGCCAGGCGCGGGCTGCAGCGATGGCGAGCACGCCCGAGCCGGTGCCGAGGTCGAGGATGCGTCGTCGCGGCATCGATTTGCAAAGCCAATCGAGCGCCAGCAGGCAGCCGCGTGTGGTGCCGTGATGGCCGGTGCCGAAAGCCAACGCGGCTTCGATCTCGATGCCGATGCGGTTGAGCGGAATGCGGGCGCGGTCGTGGGCGCCGTGCACGATGAAGCGGCCGGCGGTGACCGGAGCCAATCCGGCGAGGCTTTCGCGCACCCAATCTTTGGCCGCCACGCGCTCGAAGCGCAGCGCTTTGGCCGCGGGGTTGCCGGCGGCCGCGGCGGTCAGGGCGCGTATTATTTTTTCATCGGGCGCGACGCGAAAATGCATTGCCACCCGCCAGCGGCCGGCGCCGATATCCACACGGCTCACGGCAAGGTCCTCGGCAGGCAGACTCTCGGCGACAAGATCGGCGACCTGGCGCGCCGATTGTTCACCGGTTTCGAGCAGGCCGACGACGGTCGGCTTGGCGCTTGAGCGCCTATCCGAACTCATTGTTCTGTTGGCAGCTTTCAAAGCTTTGCCCGGATTTCACAAGGCCCGAGTGCCGGTAGATCGTGGCGCCGCTCGGTCCAATCCATCCACCGCGCAATACACCCTTATCCGCAATGTTATGCAGAACCATTCCCCAGGCTTATCCACAGGATGCGCGGCGGCCCCTTTGGGTCGTTTTTGCCGGCCGAATGTCATATGAAATCGGGAGCTGTGGGAAGCGGAGTGAGCCGGATGATGGATCGGCGCGTCGTTGTCGGCGGATTGGCCACGAGTGTGCTGGCGCTGTCTTCCATTGCAGCCAGGGCAGACGAGTGGCCGGAACGGCCGGTGCGCATCGTGGTGCCGTTTTCCGCGGGCGGCGCGGCGGACACGTTCGGCCGGTTTTATGCCGACGCCTTGAGCACGGCCTTCGGCAAGCCGTTCTACGTCGAGAACAAGGTCGGCGCCGGCGGCATGATCGCCAGCGAGGAGGTCGCGCGGGCAAAGCCCGATGGCTACACGCTGATGGTCTCCGGCATCCCGACCCACGTGCTTGGGCCGGCGATGAACAAGAATATCAGCTTCGATCCGATGCGCGATTTCACCCATATCGCGTTTTTCGGCGGCGCGCCGAACGCCTTCGTGGTGCATCCGGACTTCGGCGTGCGCACCTTCGGCGATTTCATGACGCGGGCGAAGAGCGAAAGCGCCGGCATCGAATATGTCTCGGCCGGCGTCGGCACGGTCGGCAACTGGGTTGCCGAATATCTCGCCGCCAAGACCGGCATCAAGCTCACGCACGTCGCCTATAAGGGCGGCGCCAATGCGGTGCTCGATCTCATCGCCGGCCACGTCAAGGTCGGCATGCTGACCTATTCAAGCGTCAGCGAGCATGTTCGCTCAGGCGCGCTGTTGCCGCTGGTGGTCAGCGCCTCGGCGCGGTTGCCGCAATTGCCGAACGTGCCGACGTTCCGCGAGCTCGGTTACCCGGAACTGGTGGCGACCACCTGGTTCGCGCTCTCCGGTCCGGCCGGATTGCCGCCGGATATCGTCGCACGCATCAATCACGAAGTCGTCAACGCCATGGACCGGCCGCAAATGCGCAAGCTGATGGAGCAGGATGCCATCGAGACCAAGGCGATGAGCCCCGCCGAGGTCGCGCAATATTATCAAAGTGAGATCGACAAGTGGCAGCCGATCATCGGGCGCATCATGACTGCCAAGTAACGCTCGCGGGAATAACGCGCGGCCCTGGTGTAACTGTCGTAACGGGTTCATGCTCGCCACCCATCATGCCTATGCCGGGAGAATGAGATGTTTGCAGATCGCGGATCAGCGCTTGTCTTGAGTTTTGCCGTCGTTCTCGGGATCGCCGCCGGCGCGCACCAGGCGCGGGCGCAGGCCGCGCCCGATTACGCCGCGCTGCTCGCCGCGCCCGACCGCAGCGACGCCGACCGCGAGGCTGACAAGCGCCGCGATCCGCTGCCACTGCTCAAATTCGCCGCCCCGCGCCCCGGCATGAAGGTGCTCGATATGGGCGCCGGCGGCGGCTACTCGACCGAATTGATGGCGCGCGCGGTGACGCCGAACGGCAAGGTGTATGGTCAATTCCCGGCTGACGGCTTCCAGAAGGCCATCGACAATTTCAACGCGCGGCTGAAAACGCCGGCGATGAGCGACGCGGCGGCCGACTTCCGGCCGTTCGACGATCCCATTCCGCCGGACGTGAGCAATCTCGATCTGATCACGTTCCTGTTCTACTACCACGACACGACCTACATGAAGGTCGATCGCGAGCAGATGGACCGCAAGATGTTCGCGGCGCTAAAACCCGGCGGCTATCTGGTGCTCGCCGATCATGCGGCGGCGGCCGGCGCCGATATTTCGGTCGGCAAATCGCTGCATCGCATCGACGAGGCGATCGTGCGCAAGGAGCTCGAAGCCGCAGGCTTCAAATTCGTCGCCGCAGGCGATTTCTGGCGCGTGCCCGGCGACACCCGCGATTTCTCGAGCAACCGGCCGCCGTCGCCGGTCGATTCCTTCGTGCTGAAATATCAGAAGCCGTGACGCGTCATTCCGGGGCCTCGCGCAGCGAGGAGCCCGGAATCCATAGCCACTGGTCGTGCAGAACGTGCGCGGAGATTCTTCTTCAGGGCAGGGACTATGGATTCCGGATAACCGCTTCGCGGTTTCCGGAATGACGGCTATTACTGCAATTGGTCTTTGATCTTTTCGATACCGGCGTTGACGCACTCGGAGTCGATGCCCGGCGAACCGGACACCCCGGCGGCGCCGATCACCTCGTTGCCGACTTTGATCGGCACGCCGCCGTCGATGGCGATGATGCTCGGCAACGTCACCTGCTGGTGCGCGACCGAAGCGGGATCCAACAGCTTCTTGGCGTAGTCCGCCGTGGGTTGCTTGAAGGTATTGGCGGTGTAGGCCTTGCGCCGCGCATTCTCCAGGGTGTGCGGACCGGCGCCGTCGCCGCGCATCGCAACCAGGGTTTCGCCATCGCGATCGACGACCACGGCCGAGGTGGCATAGCCTTTGGCCAGGCAAGCCTGCATCGCGCCCTCGGCGACGGCCAATGCCATCTCGTGCGACAAATCCTTGTGCATGATGAGGGCTGCGGCGGCGGGAAGCGGCGCGGCGCACAGGCAGGCGATGGCAACGAAGCCGAGACGATGAGCAAGCGACATTGTTGTGTTTCCTCCAACGGAATTGGATCCGCTGCAAAATTAACAGCGGGGGCCGAACCCTATTCCATTTTTAACGGCGGGAAGACGACGTCTGTGCCCGGCCTGCTCAATACGGCGTGATCTAGCGCCCGTAGTACGGCTGAGGCTGTCCGTAATACTGCTGCTGGCCGTAGTACGGCTGCGGCTGCTGCCCAGAATAGGGTTGAGCGTAATAGCCCTGGCCATAAACGCGCTGACCGTAATACGGCTGCTGGCCGTAACCGACAGGCGGCGGCTGGGGTGGCAGTTGTTGGCCGTAGCCCGGCTGCTGCTGGCTGTAACCGGGCGGTGGCGGTGGGCTGTAGCCTGGCTGCTGTTGCTGGCCATAATAACCAGGCTGCTGTTGCTGGCCATAATAACCAGGCTGCTGCTGGCCATAACCAGGCGGCGGTTGCTGGTCGTAGCCCGGCTGCGGCTGCGACGAATAGACGGTTTCGTTGTCCGGCAGGCGCGCGCGCGCCACCGGGCCGTTGTCGCCGCCCGGCGTGCGGCCGGTCACGGTGACGCTGGTATTGGCCATGCCTTGCGCCTTCACCAAGTTGAACAGCACCGTGGCATTGGCCGGCGCCAGCCGCACGCAGCCGTGCGACACCGCGAGCCCCAGATGCGCGACATCGGAGAAGCCGTGGATGGCGTGGCCGTGCATGTCGAAGAACATGGTGTGCGGCATCGGCGCATTGTCCCACTCCTGGGAGAAGTGGTTGGCGTCCATGCGGTTGACCTTGAAGATGCCGTTCGGCGTGTCGTAGCCCGGCCGCCCGGTCGACACCGGCCACGTGTAGCGCTGCGCGCCGTCGACCGCGACCGACATTTGCTGCGTGTTCTTGTCGATGGCGATGTCGATATTGGCGAACGCGGCCGAGGCACACGGCAACGCCAGCGCCGCGGCCAGAAGCGAGGCGGGGAGGAGAGTGACGGGACGCATCGTTGACACCTGATGAAACGGAGAGAGCCCGGTTATTAGAAGTGTCTCGCGGGCGAATGGTTCAGATCAAGAGCCTAAAGCCGCGGCCCGGCGAAATGGTGAACGGATTGCGGCGGGATTGTTAAGCGGCGTCTAGTGTCGCTTGAAATACTGCACCGCACGCTCGTGCTTCTCGGCCGCGGCACGGCTGGCGAAGGTGCCGAGATTGCGCCGCCGCCCAGTCTTCGGGGTCTTCTTGCGCGAATAGAGGCGGTATTTGCCGGAGGGGAGCTTGCGGATCATGGGGGTTATCTCGCGACGCGGCGCTGTAACGCTCCATTTCACCGCGGACGGCGAACGTAGAACGGTTCGTGCGATCCGCGGCGAAATGCCGAATTCTCCACGAGTTCGCCGCACCGAACTCCAGCATCTGTCGCTTGGCCGTAGAACCAACAGCCCAAGCGATAAGCCCATGCGAAAGGGCCGCGGCAGTCAGTCTTGAATGCCAACTCGCAGAGCACATAACCGAGCATGTCACACGATCGATACATCAATTGATCGAACATCGTCGCATCTCAATTATCGTGAGAACACCCGTGACACGATGTCGTCGAACGAATAGGGGCAAGCCGGCGGAAACGCCGTCTCGTCAAGGCCGGTTTCTTTAGCCGCCTCGATGCGCGCCCGGCGGTAGGCGCGCGCAATGGCCTCGGCAATACGCGGCCGTAGACCCGGGTTGTCGGCCAGCACATCGGCGATTTCCAGGCGCTGTTCTTCGATCGAGAGCACCCAACTGCGTGAGCGCAAGGCCGTCTGGTGATCCCACTTCAGCATGTGCAGCATCAGCACCCGCAGCGCGCTGACGAGCTTGTTGAACTGCTCGCGCCCCAAAGCTTCGATCTCCTCGGCAAGATTATCGCGGTCGAGCGCCTCGTACCGGCCCTCGCGAATATGGCGCGCCTGCTCCATCAGCCAGGAATAGAAGTCGCGCTCGTATTCGGCGCGCACCGGCTCGTCGCCGGGCGCTAGATCGGCCGCGATGTCTTTGCGCTGTCCGGCCATGGCTACCTCTGGGCCGATCTTATATCAGATTTGGCGGTGCTGGAGCGGTCCCGCTGGCTGCTCCCTCCCCCCTTGTGGGGGAGGGCGGGGTGGGGGGTCGGGAGGTAACGCGAAATCGTAGACGCAAGCGCAAAACCTCACGACCCCCACCCCTACCCCTCCCCACAAGGGGGAGGGGAAAGTGCTAGCCGGCCGCCCGCCCGAACCCGGCGCGCTTGAGCCGCACGATGGCCTGATCCAGCGCCGCGAGAAAGCTCGAGCGGTCGCGCGGCGAAAACGGTTTTGGACCGCCGGTAATCTCGCCGGCGCTGCGCAGCGAATCCATCAGGTTGCGCGTCGCTAACGTCATGCCGATCGAATCCGCGGTGAAGGCGCGGCCGTTCGGCGCAATCACCTCGGCACCCGCCTTCACAGCCCGGCTCGCCAGCGGCACATCCGCCGTGATCACGATAGCGCCGGCGCCCGCGCGCTCCGCGATCCAATTGTCCGCCTCATCCATGCCGGCGCCGACGACCACGCGCTCGATCATCTCTTCGCGCGGCACGGCGATGGGGCTGTTGCTGACGACGAAGACTTTGAGGGCGGTGCCCTTGAGCGCGTGACGCTCGGCGACGCGATAAATCTCCTGCTTTACGGGGCAGGCGTCGGCATCGATGAAGAGGGCGATCATCTTATTCTGCTACCATATGTCATTATGTCATTTGCCGATTCGAACCGGATCGGGCCGGCGTGCGACACAAACCACTAGGGGCTGGTTGCTTTCAGCAAGCCGTAAGACTGGCTAGCTTATGTTAAGACTTCGGGGTCAGCCTTTGGGCACCGATTCCCGCTTCAACCGAGGAATGGAATGGCCAATCGAGTAATGCCGGCGCGATCCACTCGCGTTCGCGCCGCGGGTTTACGCGCATCTGCCGCCATTGTGGCGCTTTCGGCTATGGGCGCGCTGACGGCGTTGGACGCGCCGCTGGCCGCCGCCAGGCAGGCGGCCGCCGCACACCCGACCCAGATGACGGCCCCGCGCCCGGCGGCGGACCCGATCATGGCCATCGTGTCGATCAAGAGCCAGCAGGTGACCTTCTACGACGCCGACGGCTGGATCCTGCGGGCGCCGGTCTCGACCGGCACCACCGGACGCGAGACGCCGGCCGGCGTGTTCGCCGTCCTCGAGAAGAACAAGGAGCACCACTCGAGCCTCTATGACGACGCTTCGATGCCGAACATGCTGCGCATCACCTGGAACGGCGTCGCGCTGCACGGCGGCCCGCTGCCCGGCTACGCCGCCTCGCATGGCTGCATTCGCATGCCGTTCGATTTCGCCGCAAAAGTGTTCGACAAGGCGCCGATGGGGATGCGGGTGATTATTGCGCCGACCGACTCCGAGCCGGTGGCGTTTTCCGATCCGGCCCTGTTCGTGCCGAAGCAGGATGCGATCGACGCGGCGCCGGCGCTGGCCGCAGCGGCTGCCCGCGACGCCGACGATGCCGCCAAGGCGGCAGTCGCGGCGAAGGCCGCTGTCGCGCCGGCCAAGCGCGCGGCTGCCGCGGCGCCTGCGGCGGTGCGCAATCTGACGGCGCTCAAAACCCGTGCCGATGCCGAGCTCGCCCATGCCGAGAAGGCGCTCGCTGCCGCCAACGCCAACCCGAAAATGACCGATCAGGCCAAAACCGCGGCGCAGACCGCCGCGCAGGACGCGCAGCAGAAGGCCGCCGCCAAAGCGCAGGCGCTGGCTGCACAGCTCGATGCCGCCAAGGCCGAGCTGAAAGCGAAGCAGGATGCCGCCGCAGCCGCGGAAGCCGCCGCCAAGGCCACCGAGGCGAAGCGGGTCGCGACCGCCAGCGCCGCAACGGCCGCGAAGCTCGCCGGCAGCCCGGTGTCGATCTACATCAGCCGGGCGACGCAGAAGCTTTACGTGCGTCGCGCCACGCACAAGAAATGGTCGGACGGCGGCGAGCTGTACGACTTCAGCCAGGAGTTCCCGGTCACCATCAAGGACCCGGACAAGCCGATCGGCACGCACATCTTCACCGCGGTGGCGCGCGACGGCGGCGGTCTGCGCTGGACCGAGGTTTCGATCGACAACGGCGACAACGCCAAGGACGCGCTCGACCGCATCACCTTCCCGCAGGCAGTGCTCGACACGATCGCGCCGACGACAGTGCCGCTGTCCTCGATCATCATCTCGGATGAGCCGCTGTCGAGCGAGACCAACTACCGCACCGAATTCGTCGCGGTCTTGAACAACCAGCCGCAGGGCGGCTTCATCACCCGCGCGCCATCGCCCAAGGTGTACATCGCGCGCGATGACGGTGGGTTCTTCGGCCACTTCGGCGGCTGGTTCGGCTCATCCGGTTACAATCAGCCGCCGCCGCCGCCGCCCGCCAGACCGCCGGCCCGCGGCGTGTCGTATTATCCTTATCCGCGATAGCGGCGCCGACGGAGTTATTGGCGAACGTGTCCATATTTCGACCGCGTCGGCGCTCGGCGACGCGATAAATCTCCGGCTTTACGGGGCAGGCGTCCGCGTCGATGTAGATGGTGATAGCTTTGGACGGCGGCGGGGTATTCACGTCGTCTCCACAAACTGTCCACTGTGGGTTTCTTACCCGCTTCGCCGTCGGCGACGAAGATGATACGAGACTTACGCGCGTCCTCCCAATCGAAGCATACTAAAGAATCATGTATCTTTGAAACAACACGAGCGCTCAATGGCCTCAATTGTTCAGGGAACCGACGTCTTGCAGGCTTGGTGCAACGGAGCGCAGCTCCTTTCGCAAACGCCAGATCATGCTATTTGTAATCTGATTACCGAAGTTGACGATCCAATCCTCTGTAATCCTGAATGGTACCGCCGGTTCGACCCGAAGAGCGTTGGTGCAGACGATCGGCTGTCTGTAGTCGCTAAGGTTCTGTTTCCTGGGTTACCGAGACGTCAAGGCGAAGCGCGGCCTGCATATTACGATCGCTGCACGACGATGTTGCAGCGCGCGTTAAATCAAAAGAGACTTCATTCAAGCTGGGGATCAACGTATTTTCAGAGACTAGTTTCACTCGATGGTTCAGAAAATCAGATTGAACGAGCGATACGCGTCTTAACAACTTGGCAGGTGCGTGCCGAGGCTTCGATTGTGGCGCACACGTCTTGCCCGAGGATCGACGGTTTAAGAAAGCGGGGCAGTCCCTGTCTACAGTATGTTGAGGTCTTGTGGGGACGTAACGGTGTTCTAGACTTGGTTGCGGTGTACCGAAATCACGATTTCCTCAATAAAGCGCTCGGAAATTTTCTTGGTTTGGGACGGCTCTTGCAATTCATAGCGGCGGAAAGTGGAAAAACACCGGGACGACTAGTATGCCACTCAATTCATGCGTACAGCCCGAACATCGGTAAGCTACGAGCACTCATGGCCAAATGAAAGCCGATCAGAAGACCTTCCAGAATTTGGTAACTCAGGTACACCAGTGTGTGCGTTGCGAGCGCATGGCAAGTAGCTGTCGCATTTTCGGTCGTTCTAGCGGCGAGATTACAGCTCCGTTGATGTTTATAGGCGAGGCACCCGGGCGTTTTGGCGCCGACGACACTTCAATTCCTTTTCATGGAGATCGCGCCGGCGAAAACTTTGAAAGACTCATCGCGCAGGTTGGTATTAGTCGCTACGACTGCTTTATCACCAATGCAGTCCTATGCAATCCAAGGGACGAGAAGGGCAACAATGCAACTCCATCCAGACAGGAAGTTGCAAACTGCACTAGTTTTTTAAAGGCTCAGATTGACCTAATAGGTCCTAAGATCATCGCGACGTTGGGTAATCAGGCCCTTCATGCTTTGAAGCTCATCGAACTTCACTCTTGCGAGCTTTCCAAAGATGTCCGTAAGCCACATTTTTGGTACGGAAGGACTCTCATTCCGCTTTACCATCCTGGTCAGCGCGCAATGTTGCATCGTAGTTTTTTGAATCAGCTTGCCGATTACCGGTTTTTGGCTGAACAACTAAGCAGTACTACGAAAGGCGCAAAGAAAGCAGTAGCGCGTGGTAAGACAAGCTTGGCGACTGCGAATATCGTCCGTTCTATTTTGGAAGCTAGTGGCGCGATAACTTACTTCCGTCTGCATAAACTTTTCTACATGCTAGAGTACCATCACGTCCGAAGGACTGGGCGTCGGTTGACCCACTCGTACGCGATCCGGCAAAAAGACGGTCCTTATTTTGTCGATCTTCACATTTCAAAGCTAAGGCGGGCGATACCTGATCTAGAAATTTCAACAAAGGCAGGTGCGTTATGGCTGGCTCTAAAACAAAGTGCCGACCTATTTCAAGATAAGTCCGCTGATGATGAATTCCTGTGCTTTGTCGCAGCTATTATAGAGCGCTATCGCGTTCGAACCGACGATGAGTTGAAGACGGCGGTATACTTGACTTCGCCAATGCGTTCTCTTTTACGCAAGGAGAAGTACGATGGCGCAAACCTTTTTAATGCGGCTATCGATTTTACGCACGCTAGGCAAAAACCCCGAGGTGAATCTACGGGAACGCGAGCTTCAAAATGATGAGGTTTCTGCGCTTCGAGGTAGGCGGCGCATCCGCTCTGTTTTGGATGCTGTTGTTTCTGACCCCTCACTTAAATATCGATGCGCTTACTCAAGTAGACGCTATGAAGTTATTTGCCGTAATATTTGGTTCCATTACCTTGTCCATACCGCTTGGCAACTACGTACATCAGTTTACCGACGCGGTTTTTAATCCATTTGCACGACGGCGCCTTATACTATGGCCTCGAGCCGTGATCAGGTACATCGAAGGTGAGCTTGGTCAAGCCACTAGATTTCACGACGGCCTGTATCAGGCCGTACTCGTGTTCTCTAAGTCACACGCCAGAACATCGAAGATTGCAAATGCTAAGATTGCAAAGCCGAAACCCGGGCGAACCCAAGAATTAAACATCGATTTCAAAGTTGAGATATTGCGAGAGGAAATAGCAAACCGATATTCGTATTATTACGCGCGCATTGAGAATGGGGTCGTGTCGCCCGTTTTCGGATACCTTCTCGCTCTGCTACTCATCAAAATGTTTGGCGACACGCGGTATATCACACTGTATCCCGCTTTTTCGCCGTGGTGGATGGTGTCCGTTGCGATTGCGGGAGCTATCCCTGTCCTGTGGAGGATACCTCAGCTATTTCGCGAGCTTGACGATCTGGAGGTCGCACTTGTCGCGCTTCAGCGAGATAACTGGCCGACGGGGACACTAGGCGCTTAGCTCGGGCATAGGCTCAATTTCAAAAGTACGCTCTTCGAGATTGATCTTGAGGCGTCCGCGTCGGTGTTCTCGCAAGAAGCGGAATCCTTTGTAGCCCTGCAATATCGCCTCTTCCCACTGCCATAACGGACATTCTGCCACTTCGTACCCTTGGACAAAATCCTTCACACGTTTGAGCAATGTAAAGCTCAAATCTCCAGGCGCTTGGCCTTCAAAAAAATCTAAATGTTTGGCGTAAGCAAATACAAAGGCCGATACTCCTTCCTCAATTAGTACGGCACGCGCCCCATCCTGACTTTCGTCAATTTTGCTGTCGCTCTTTCGCTTTAATCGCAGAAGCGCGCGAATCACTGGGGACCACCCCAGAACTGCTGCGTATGCATAGTGAAAGATATCGTGGAACCTATAATCATCGGGCTCCAGAATATTGTCGGTGACGCGGTCGCCTATGAAAATGTCATTTGAACGTTGTAAGACATACTGCCTTTCGTCCGTTTTCCCTGGATTGATTATTCGCTCGTAGATGTCAACCGTCATATGCCGGGGAAGGCGCTCCTCAATAGAGTATTTATCGTCGAACAGGCCATGAGGTTTGCGATCGACGGGCCAACGATCGAATATTTTATTTAGGTTTTCTCGGGCTGCCTGATCTAAGGTCACACCAGCCTCGTTCGAGGCTTGTACGAGCGCGGCAAAGACATTTGCCAATCCAGGTCCTAGGGTCCCTGCGTCCAATTGTTGATTAAATTGCGCCGCAGCCAAATTGCCGATCCCCGACACGAGCTGCATAAGCGTGCGCTCGAAGGCGGATGTCGGGGTCTGAAGGGGTAAATGGTGCTGTGGTTGAATACTTATGAAGCTTAATGGAGATCCAGGTTCACTGAACTCCGATATGTTTTCTCCTGTCGCATGTCGTGCAATTGCATTTAGACTTATTCCGGCGCGGTCCGCGATGTTTGAAAGGTACCAGAGAACATCCCCTAACTCTTCGACAACACTCTGCTCGTAGCCGACATATGATCTTGAGTCCCGCTGTTTCTTCTTTACTTCATCCATCAGCGTTCCAATTTCGCCGAATAATCCAAGGAGCAGAAACTCCTGACCTTTGCTTTCACGAGTTCGATCCGCTTTTCGAGCTTCGCTTTGGTATGTTTGTAGCGTCAGTGGGGCTTCGTGCATATCGCGTCTCCGGCACAACTTAGCCGAGCATAGCACTTTTATTTGATAGGCCGCTATCTTTTCACACCCGCTCCACAAAACTATCCACCACCCGCTTCTCCCCAGCCCGATCAAACTGAATCGTCAGCTTATTGCCATCGATCGCCGTCACATTCCCGTTGCCGAATTTCTGGTGAAACACCCGGTCGCCGAGTGTGAAGGCGGAGACGGTGCCGGTGGATTTGGCCACCAGCTCGCCTTCGATGGTGAGCGGCAGGCGGCGGGGGTTTTCCTCGCGGGCGCGCCAGGGGGAAGGGGATGAGGCGTCGTCGAAGCCGTCGCTGTCGTCCGCGTAGCGCGAGCCGGTCTCGGAAAAGCCGCCGCCTTTTTTCGCTTGGGCGCGCTGCCAGCCCGGCGTGGTGTAGTTGGAGCCGAAGGCGGTGGTGGCGTCGAAGCGTGAGGCGCCATAGCCGCCATAGCCGCCGAAGCCGCCTTGGGACTCGGTCACTTCGACATGGGCTTCGGGCAACTCGTCCAAAAAGCGCGACGGGATGTTGGTCTGCCACAACCCGTGCATGCGGCGGTTGGTGGCGAAATAGATCTTTGCACGCTTGCGCGCGCGCGTGAGGCCGACATGGGCGAGGCGGCGCTCTTCTTCCAGGCCGGCGCGGCCCTGGTCGTCCAGCGTGCGCTGGTGCGGGAACAGGCCTTCCTCCCAGCCGGGCAGGAACACGGTGTTGAATTCAAGACCCTTGGCCGAGTGCAAGGTCATGATGTTGACCGCGTCGGCATCGGCGCTCTTGTCTTTGTCCATCACCAGCGAGATGTGCTCCAAAAAACCTTGCAGGTTCTCGAACTCCTCCATGGAGCGGACCAATTCCTTGAGGTTTTCGAGGCGCCCGGCGGCGTCGGCGGAGCGGTCCTTCTGCCACATCTCGGTGTAGCCGGATTCATCGAGGATGATCTCGGCGAGCTCGTTGTGCGGCAGGGCATCGCGCTGCTTGCGCCAGCGCTCGAAGGCTTCGAGCACCCCGCGCAGCGCGCCGCGCGGCTTTGGTTTCAGCTCGTCGGTCTCGACGATGGCGCGCGCGGCTTCGGTCAGCGGCACCCGGCGCTTGCGGGCGTGGTCGTGCAGCACTTGCACCGTTGCGTCGCCAAGGCCGCGCTTGGGCACATTGACGATGCGCTCGAAGGCGAGATCGTCGGCCGGCGAGTTCACCACCCGCAGATACGCCAGCGCGTCGCGGATTTCGGCGCGCTCGTAGAACCGCGGTCCGCCGATGACACGATAAGGAAGCCCGAGTGTGACGAAGCGGTCTTCGAATTCGCGCATCTGGAACGAGGCGCGCACCAGGATGGCGATCTCGTTGAGGCGATGGCCGCCGCGCTGCAACTGCTCGATCTCCTCGCCGATGGTGCGGGCTTCTTCCTCGGAATCCCACGAGCCGGTGACGGTGACCTTCTCGCCCAGTTCGTCGTCGGTGCGCAGCGTCTTGCCGAGCCGGCCTTCGTTGTGGGCGATGATGTGCGAGGCGGCGGCGAGGATATGGCCGGTCGAGCGGTAATTGCGTTCCAGCCGGATCACCGTGGCGCCGGGAAAGTCGTGCTCGAAGCGCAAAATGTTGTCGACCTCGGCGCCGCGCCAGCCGTAGATCGACTGGTCGTCGTCGCCGACGCAGCAGATGTTTTTGGAATTTGCCTCTCCCCCTGCGGGAGAGGCCGGCGCGCGAAGCGCGCCAGGTGAGGGCAGGGCAGCGGCGCCCGGGCCCTCACCCGGTTCCTCGCTGCGCGAGGAACCGCCCTCTCCCGCAAGGGGAGAGGGCTTACTCGCGCGCTGCGCCAGCAGCCGCAGCCACAGATACTGCGCCACGTTGGTGTCCTGGTATTCGTCGACCAGGATGAATTTGAAGCGGCCCTGATATTGCCGCAGCACTTCGGGCTGCTCGCGGAACAGCCGGATGCTTTCGAGCAAGAGGTCGCCGAAGTCGGCGGCGTTGAGGATTTTCAGCCGCTCCTGGAACGCCTTGTAGAGTTTTAAGCCTTTGCCGTTGGCGAACACGGCGGCTTCGCCGGGCGGCACCTGCTCGGGCGTGAGGCCGCGATTCTTCCAGCCGTCGATCAGCATGGCCAAAACGCGCGCCGGCCAGCGCTTCTCGTCGATGTTCTCGGCTTCGAGCAATTGCTTAAGCAGCCGGATCTGGTCGTCGACGTCCAAAATGGTGAAGTCGGATTTCAGCCCGACCATCTCGGCGTGCCGACGCAGGATTTTCACGCCGATGGAATGGAACGTGCCGAGCCACGGCATGCCCTCGACCACACCGCCGACGATGTCGCCGACGCGGGTTTTCATCTCGCGCGCCGCCTTGTTGGTGAAGGTGACCGCCAGAATCTCGCCGGGCCGGGCGCGGCCGGTGGCGAGGATATGGGCGATGCGCACGGTGAGCACGCGGGTCTTGCCGGTGCCGGCGCCGGCCAGCACCAGCACCGGGCCGTCGAGCGTCTCGACCGCGAGCCGCTGTTCCGGATTGAGCCCGGCGAGATACGGCGCGCCGGCGGCCGCCTGCGCGCGCGCGGCAATGCCGCCAGGGGCAGGCCCCGACGGTGCTGTCGGCTCGATCGTGCGCTTCAAAGGGTCAGCCAAGGTGACCGATATCGCTGATTCTCACGCGCCTAAGATGGCATCTGGGCGCGGCTTTTACGAGGCCGCGGGCCGACGTCACTTCATATACTTGTCGACCAGCACCGCGGCGTCCTGGCGGTCTTTCTTGAGGAACGCGGCAAAATCCTCGGTCGAGCCGGCGGCCGGATCGAGGAAGTTCTGGTTGGCGAAGTCGGTGAATTTTTGCCCGCGGAAGATCGCCAGCAGTTCGTCGTGCAGGCGCTTGACGATCGGCGCCGGCGTGCCGGCCGGAACCACAGCGCCCCAAAAGATCGGCCCGCCGGGAAACGCGCCAAAACCCGCTTCGGCGAAGGTCGGCACGTCGGGCAATTGCGGCGAACGGTGCGAGGCGCGCAGCGCCAAGACCTTGATCTTGCCCTCCTTCAACTGGCTGGTCATGTTGCCGACGCCGATTTTGGTGACGTCGATGGTGTTGCCGAGCAGCGCGGCGATGATCTCGGAGCCGCCCTTGTAGGGGATGGCGACAAGACTTGTTTTCCAATGTTCGCCGAGCCATTGCCGGAACGCGTCGGTGGTGGTGCGCTCGCCGAGCGTGCCGTAATTGAGCTTGCCGGGCTCCGCCACCGCCTTGGCGCGCAGCTCGTCGATGGAATTGATGCCTGACGCCGCCGGCGTCATCAGGCCTTCGACCACGTGATACATGTCGATGACGGGCGTGAAATCCTTCTCGGGATTATACGGCAGGTTCGGAATGGTCAGCGGGTTGAACGACATGGTGTCGGGGCTGACCACGCACAACGTGTAGCCGTCGGGATCCGACTTTGCGCATTCGCTGCCGCCGAGCACCATGGCGGCGCCCGGCTTGTTGATGACGATGACCGATTGGCCGAGCCGCTCCTGGAGCTCCTGCGCGGTCAAGCGCGACGCGACGTCGGTGATCGAGCCGACCGAGATCGGCACGATCATCTTGATCGGCTTATTCGGATAATTTTGCGCGATAGCGGCGGCCGGCCACGACGCGGCCAGGCAAGCGATAACGAGCACGGCTTTTTTCATGGCATTTCTCTCCCAATTATTTGCGTAGGGCGGGTTAGCCGAAGGCGTAACCCGCCGTCCGGAGTCGCTTGGCGGATTACGCTGCGCTAATCCGCCCTACTTGACCATCACTTCGCCGATCAGCCCGGCATCGTATTGCGTGAAGAACAGCCGGCCGTCGGCGAGCGCTGTGATGCAGCGCGCGCCGCTGTTCGGCGTCGGAATATCGTATTCGCCGCGGACCGTGCCATCGGGCGCCATGCGGCCGATCTTGTTGGCGAAGTTCGCGGTGTACCAGAGGTCGCCGTCGGCGCCGACGGTGACGCCGCGCAGCGACGCGTTCGGCGTCGGCACCGGATGCTCGGTGGTGCGGCCTGAGCGGTCGATGCGGCCGAGCGCGTTGGTCGAAGTCTCGACGAACCAGATGCTGCCGTCGGGATGGGTGACGGTGGCGCGCGGCTGGCTGTCGTGGCTCGGGATTTGAAATTCCGTGACCTTGCCGTCCATGGTCATGCGGCCGATGCGGTTGCCGGCGGCCTCGCTGAACCACAGCGCGCCGTCGCGCACCGAGATCGACAGCGGTTTTGCGCCCGGCGTGATGCCGTCGGCGAATTCGGTGATGCGTCCGTCGGGCGTGATCCGGCCGATGCGGCTGACCTCGCTCTCGGAGAACCAGACGTTGCCGTCCGGACCCAGGACGATGCCGTCAGGTCCGGCATTCGGCGTCGGCAGCGCAAATTCGGTGATCGCGCCGCGCGGCGTGATGCGGCCGATCTTGTTGGCGGCCTTTTCGGCGAACCACAGATTGCCGTCGCTGCCGCTGGTGATGCCGATCGGCGTGGCATTTTTGTCCGGCAGCGCGAACTCGGTGAACGTGCCGCGGTCGGGATCGAGACGGCCGATTTTTGCCGCGCCGCTTTCGCAGAACCACAGGCAGCGATCCGGCCCCTCGACGGCAATATAGGGCTTGCTGTCGGCGCTGGGAATTTTGTGCTCGCGGATCGTCACCATCGTTAGACCTGTCACTTTGCGCCCGGCATGGCGATGCGCCGTCCGGCGCCATCCGGGATCGGCAGCGTGGCATGCGCCGCCTTCATGCGCTCGAGGCGCGCGGCGATATCCGGCGGAAAAGCGGCCGTCTTCCGCGCATCCATATCGACATGCAGCGCCATGTTTTCTGAGGTGGCCGAGAGCCAGTTTTCCTCGGCGTGATGCAGCTCCTCGAAATAATGCAGCCGCTTGGCGTCGTAGCCGAGCAATTGGAAGGTTACGCGCACCGGATCGTCGACGTGCAATTCGCGTAAGTAGCGCACATGCACTTCCGCAGTGAAGGTCGAGTGCCGGCTGACTTCCACATAGGCCAAGCCGAGGCCCAACAGCTCGTAGACTTCGTCTACGGCGCGGTCGAACAGCACATTGTAATAGGCCATGTTGAGATGGCCGTTGTAGTCGATCCAGCCGGGCTCGACCCGCATCACCGAGGATACGAAAGGCGTGGGGACTGCGGTTTCGGGCCGTTCGAGCATGGTCATGTCCGACGATCGGGCGTGCAATGCAGCCGACCGAGGCGGCTTTGGCAAGGCTCAATTTCATGCCGGCTGAAGTGATGTGCTAACGTCGAGCGCCTACCAGTCTCTCGCAGCGCCATCCCGGGATTGCCGCGCACCGTGTCGAAAAAAGCCAAGAACATCCTCTTCATCATGTGCGACCAGCTGCGCTGGGACTATCTGTCCTGCTACGGCCATCCGCGGCTCAAAACCCCGAACATCGATGCGCTGGCGGCGCGCGGCGTGCGCTTCACCCGCGCCTATGTGCAATCGCCGATTTGCGGCGCCTCGCGCATGAGCACCTATACCGGGCGCTATGTGCAGTCGCACGGGGCGGCGTGGAACGGATTCCCGCTCAAGGTCGGTGAGATGACCATGGGCGATTACTTGCGCCCGCTCGGCATGCGCACCGCGCTGGTCGGCAAGACCCACATGGAGGCCGACGTCGAGGGCATGCAGCGGCTCGGCATCGATCCGGATTCAATCATCGGCGTGCGAGTCGCCGAATGCGGCTTTGAGCCCTACGAGCGCGACGACGGCCTGCACGGCATGGGCCCGGACGGCGTGCGCTACTCGCCGAAGCGGCCGCGCTACAACAGCTATCTCAACGACAAGGGCTATGGCGGCGAGAACCCGTGGCACGATTGGGCCAACGCCGCCGACGGCGAAGGCAATGCCTTGGCCTCAGGCTGGGCGATGCGCCATGCGCGCAAACCGGCGCGGGTGCGCGAGGAGGATTCCGAGACGCCGTACATGACGCGGCGCGGCATCGATTTCATCCGCGAGGCTGGCGACACACCGTGGTGCCTGCATCTGTCCTACATAAAACCGCATTGGCCCTATATCGCGCCGGCGCCCTACAACACCATGTATGGGCCGGACGACGTCATTTCGGCCGTGCGTTCGCCGGACGAACGCCGCGATCCGCATCCGGTCTATCGCGCCTTCATGGAACACGATGTCAGCAAGACGTTTTCCCGCGACGAGGTGCGCGCCGAGGTTATTCCCGTCTACATGGGCTTGATCAAACAGATCGACGACCAGATGGGCGTGCTGTTCGGCTTCATGAATGAGCACGGGCTGTTCGACAACACCATGATCGTCTTTACCGCCGATCACGGCGATTACCTCGGCGACCATTGGCTCGGCGACAAGGATTTCTTCCACGACGCCTCGGTGAAGGTGCCGCTGATCGTCTACGATCCGTCGCCCGCCGCCGACACAGCGCGCGGCAGCATATGCGACGAGATGGTCGAGGCGATCGATCTGGCGCCGACATTTTTGGAAATTGCCGGGGGCGATCCGGCGCAGCAATCGCACCGGCTTGAGGGTCGCTCGCTATTGCCGTTGCTGCGTGGCGAGCGGCCGCCGGCATGGCGACCGTTCACCATCAGCGAATACGATTACGGCATGATGCCGGCGTCGGCAAAGCTTGGGCTAAAACCGCGCGACGCGCGTCTGTTCATGATCGCCGATAAGCGCTGGAAGCTGATCCACGCCATCGGCTTCCGGCCGATGCTGTTCGATCGCGTCAACGATCCCGACGAGTTGCACGACCTCGGCGCCGATCCCGCCCACGCCGACCAATGCGAGCGGCTGTCGGCGGCGCTGGCGCAATGGGGCCTTCGCGTTTCGCAACGCACCACGCGCTCGGAGCAGCAGATCGACAATGCGCGCGGCAAGGCGGCCCGGCGCGGCATTTTGATCGGCGTTTGGGATGAAACAGACATTCCTGCAGAGCTGTGGAGCGGTTATCTTGGGGACAAGCGATAACCGGGAGAAGCATGATGCCGGGGTTGTTGCGTCTCGTGCTTGCGGTTCTGGTTGGATGGCTTGTTGCCACCCCGCTGCACGCGCAAATCGGCGAGCAACCGATCCGCATCATCTTTCCGTTTGCCCCCGGCGGCGCCGGCGATACCGTGGCACGCCTGATCGCCAATAAAATGAGTGGCGCGCTCAATCGCCCGGTGATCGTCGAGAACCGCACCGGCGCCGACGGCCGCATCGGCGTCAAAATGGTGAAAGATTCGGCGCCCGACGGCAGTACTCTGCTGCTGACGCCGATCGCGCCGCTGGCGATCTACCAGCACTTCTACACGCACCTGGATTACGACCCGATCGCGGATTTTGTGCCGCTGAGCCAGCTGGGCACGTACGATTTCGGCATTGCGGTCGGGCCGCAAACCGACGCCAAGACGCTCAAGGATTTGGTCGATTGGGCCAAGGCCAATCCCGCTGACGCGAACTACGCCATTCCCGGCGCCGGCACGCTGCCGCACTTTTTGGGCGTGATGTTCGGCCGCGCCGCCAAGATCGATCTGCGCCCGGTGCCGTATCACGGCTCGGCCGCAGGCCTCACCGATCTCGTGGCCGGGCACATTCCGATCGAGATCACGACCACGGCGGATCTGGTGCAGATGGCCGAAGCCGGCCGCATCCGCGTCTTGGCGACTTCGAACAGACGGCGCTCGCCGTTCCTGCCGAACGTGCCGACGCTGCGCGAAGCCGGCTACGATCTGGTGGCGTCCGGCTGGTACGGCATGTTCGCGCCGGCAAAGACGCCGCCGGATTTGATCGAGCGGCTCAACAAGGCGATCGTCGACGCGGTACATTCACCCGACGTGGAACACCGGTTCCTGACGTTCGGATTGCAGCCGACCGGCACCTCCGCCGCAGCCTTTGCCGACATTCAGAAGCACGACTCGGAAAAATGGGCGCCGGCTGTTAAAGCATCGGGCTTCAGGCCGGAAGAGTAGAAAACGCGATGGTATTGGCCGAGGCAAAGACCGAGCAAAAACGCGACCGCAAGGCGATCGACGGCGTCATCGCCGCGCTTGCCGCGCAATTCGGCAACCGCCTCGTCACATCCCAGGCGGTGCGCGAGCAGCACGGCAATACGGTGACCTGGATTCCGAACCAGCCGCCGGATGCGGTGGTGTTCCCGCAGACGACCGAAGACGTGCAGCAGGTGGTGCGGCTGTGCGCCGCGGCGCGCGTGCCGGTGATCGCGTTCGGCGTCGGCACGTCGCTCGAAGGCCAGGTCAATGCGCCGCGGGGCGGCATCTCGCTCGATTTCCGCGATATGAACCGCGTGCTCGCGGTTCACGCCGAGGATCTCGATTGCGTCATCGAGCCCGGCATCACGCGCAAAACGCTGAACGAGCAGCTGCGCGATCAGGGCGTCTTCTTTCCAATCGACCCTGGCGCGGACGCTTCACTCGGCGGCATGGCAGCGACGCGCGCCTCGGGCACCAATGCGGTGCGCTACGGCACCATGAAGGACAATGTGCTGTCGCTGAAAGCCGTGCTCGCCGACGGCGAGGTGATGACGACGGCGAGCCGGGCCAAAAAATCCAGCTCCGGTTACGATCTCACGCGGCTCATCGTCGGATCGGAAGGCACGCTTGGCATCATTACCGAGCTGACCCTCAAGCTCGCCGGCATCCCTGAGGCGATATCGGGAGGCGTGTGTCCATTTCCCTCGGTCGAGGCCTGCTGCCGGGCCACCATCCTGACCATCCAGTCCGGCATTCCGGTGGCGCGCATCGAACTGCTCGACGCGCTGCAGGTGCGTGCGGTCAATCTTCATTCCAAGCTCGGGCTGCCCGAGACGCCGATGTTGTTCTTGGAGTTTCACGGCACCGAGGCGGGAGTAGCCGAGCAGTCGGAACGTTTTGGCGATATCGCGCGCGAGTTCGGCGGCGGGCCGTTTGACTGGGCGACGCGCCAGGAAGATCGCACCCGTCTGTGGGAGGCTCGCCATAACGCGGCGCTATCGTGCAAGGCGCTGCGGCCGGGCGCGCAGATTGTCGCCACCGACGTTTGCGTGCCGATATCGCGGCTGGCCGAATGCGTCGTGGAGACCCAACGCGACATCGCCGCAAGTCGTCTGTTGGCTCCGATCGTCGGCCACGTCGGCGACGGCAACTTCCATCTGACGCTACTGGTGGACATGGACGACGCCGACGAGGTCGCTCGCGCGCAAGCACTGTCGCAACGCCTGGTCGAGCGGGCACTGGCGATGGACGGCACCTGCACCGGCGAGCACGGCGTCGGCCAGGGCAAGATGAAATATCTGTTGGCCGAGCACGGCGAGCCGGCGCTGGCGGCGATGCGGGCGATCAAGCGCACGCTCGATCCGCTCGACATCTTAAATCCCGGCAAGATCGTTAATCTTTGATCGCGGGACGCGCGCGGGCGACATACTATCGCCCCGAATGCGGCCCAAACGCCGGCGGTGAAGCGTGCAATCGGTGCCGGCCTCATTTAGGTTTGGGCAAAGGCGCGCAAGATTCGCAAGATGCGGATTTAGGAGCTCGGAGGCGCCGTGCAGACGACGCTGCTCGGATTGGCAATTGCGATCATCCTGGCGCTGGTTGCGGCGCTGGTGGCGCCGCTCGTTGTTGATTGGAATCATTTCCGCACGACGTTCGAGAACGAGGCGAGCCGCCTCACCGGATTGAGCGTGCGCGTGACCGGAACCATCGACGCCCGCATCCTGCCGACCCCGCGCATCAAGCTGCGCAATGTTGAGATCGGTGAAGCGGGCCGGGAGCCGCAGCTGCGCGCCGGCGCGATCGATCTCGAGGTGCGGCTTGGTCCGCTCATCCGCGGCGAGGTGCAAGCCACTGAAGCGCGCCTGGTGGCGCCGCAGATCGATCTCGCGCTCGACCGGTCCGGCGCCATCGACTGGCCGGTTCCGACGCGCGCATGGCGTGCGGAGGATCTGTCCGTCTCCCGGTTGCGCATCGAAGATGGCAGCATCGTTCTCGCCGATGCCGCGTCGGGCTCGCGCCTAACGTTGCAAAAGCTCTCGTTCGACGGCGACATCCGCTCGCTGCTTGGGCCGTTCAGGGGGGAAGGAACGTTCGTCGCCGGCGACGAACCCTATAGCTATCGAATTTCGGGCGGCCGCGGCGATGACGGGTTCAAGATCAGGCTCGGCGTCAATCCGTCCAACTATCCGTTGACCACCGACATCGACGGCACGCTCACCGTCGATCGCGGCGTGCCGCAATTTGACGGCATCCTTGCGCTGGCGCGGCCGGTTGGCGCCGCGCTGTCGAGCGGCCAGCGGGTGATGAGCGATCCGTGGCACGCCAACGGTAAGATCCGCGCGACGTCGACCGCGGCGTCGCTGCACGACGTTACTTTTCAATATGGGCCGGACGAGCGCGCGGTGGTCTTCACCGGCAAAGCCGATCTGACATTCGGCGAAGAGCCGCATTTCGACGGCGATATCGCGGCGCTCGAGGTCGATGTCGATCGCGCGCTCGCCGCGCCCGACCTGACGCATCGGCCGCCGCTCCTTGTGCTGAAGAGTTTCGTCGATGCGTTCGTGGCGTCGGTCAAGCCGCCGCTGCCGGGCAAGCTCGGCGTCGGCATTGCCGGCCTGACGGTCGGTGGCACCAATGTCCAGTCGCTGCACGGCGTCGCGCGCTTCGACGCTACGGGATGGAGCCTGGACGGCGTCGAATTGCGCGCGCCGGGGCTCACCCAAGTGAGCTTGAGCGGTCACGTCGCGCAGTCCGGGCATGGTCTCGCTTTTACAGGTCCCGGCGCCTTGGACTCCGCCGACGCCGATACGCTATTCGCCTGGCTCAGCGGCCGTGGCGCCACATCGTCGGCCGGCGTGCGGACGTTGCGCGCGCGTGGCGACGTCACCATTGCGGGCGATCGGCTGGCGGTCGATGGGCTCGACGCCACGCTCGATCAGGAAAACGTCCAGGGCCGCTTCGCCTATACTTGGCCTAGTACTTGGCCGGCAGCCGACCGTCCGGCCATTGTCGAGGCCGATCTTCACGCCACCAAGCTCGATCTCGACGCGTTATCGGCGTTCGCCAAGACCGCCGTGGACGAGAACGGTTTCGCGCCGCCGCGCCAGGGTTCGCTGACGCTCGATATCGGCAAGGCGACGTTGGCCGGTGTCGATGCGCGTGCGGTCAAGGCGCAAGTGAAATTCGATGCCGGCGCGTTGCAGATCGAGCATCTGTCGGTCGGCGAACTGGGCGGCGCCGCGCTCGACATCTCGGGACGCATCGACGAGTTGTCGTCGCAGCCGCGCGGCCGCGTCACGGTCGATCTCAAGGCCGGCACGCTTGCCGATCTGTCGCGTGTGCTGGGGCAGTTTTCGCCGCAAGCGGCGGACGTGCTGCGCCGTGCCGCCGATCGCCTGGCGCCGGCAAAATTGCACGGCACCTTGACCCTCGAGCGGGCGGCGACGGCCGGCAGCACCGTCAAGCTCGATCTCATTGGCCAGTTGGGCTTGATGCGCATTGCACTCAACGGCGCGGCGACCGGCGAGCCGGCCAAGCTCGGTGACGCGAATGTGCGCATCGACAGCCGGCTCGATGCCGACGACGCCACCGCGCTGGCGGCGCTGTTCGGTCTCGATCGTGTCGTCGCCGTCGATCAATTGCCCGGCCGCGTGACGCTGTCGGCTGTCGGACCGCTGAACGGCGAGCTTCGTGTCGACGGCGAGGCGTCGGCAAGCGGTTTCACTGCTGCGGCGCGTGGTGCTTTGCGGTCGAACGGCACGGAAACGCCGACGGGTACGCTCCAAATATTGGCGACCGCCGCCGACCTTCGGCCGTTGCAGCAAGCGATGACCGGCCAGCCGGGCAACGCAGCCCCGATCTCCGCGCGCGCCGCCGTCTCTATTGCGGGCAGCGCATTATCGTTCACGCAAATCGCCATCGTTGCCGGCAAGACGTCGGCGCACGGGCATCTGGCCGTCAATCTGGCAAGCCCGATCGTCATCGACGGTGACGTTGCTGCCGATAATGTCGATGGCACCTGGCTGGCGGGCGTGCTGTTGGGGCTGCCGCGCCAAGCGCAAAACGCCGCCGCGCCGTGGTCGAGCCAGCCGCTCGGCGGCGGCGCGTTTGCCGCGATGAACGGCGCCGTGACTTTCACGCTCGACCATGCGGCGTTCGCGCCGGCGCTGGTCGCCAGCAATCTCAAAGGCGTGGCGCAGTTTCGTCCAGGCGAAATCGCGTTGCAGAATATCGATGGCGGTGTGGCCGGCGGCCGCATCACCGGCGAATTGGCGTTCCGCCGCAACGCCGACGGGCTGATCGGTCACGGCCACATCGCGCTTGCCGATGCCGACGCGGCAACGGTCCTGCAAACCGACAAGAAAATCATCGACGCGCGGCTGACGCTCAAGGCCGACTTCGACGGCTTCGGCTCAAGTCCCGCGGCGCTGGTGCACGCGGTGCACGGCAGCGGCGCGATCGAACTGGCCGATGCTCATATCGCGGGGCTCGATCCGGCGGCATTCGTCGCCGCCATGCACGCGGCCGATCAGGGCACGGCAATCGAGCCCGCGAAAATTCAACCCTCCGTAAACGCGGCGCTCGCCAGTGGCCATCTGGGCGCCCCGCAAGGCGATGCGGCCATGACGATCACCGACGGCAAGGTCGGCGTCGCCAACGCGACTTTGTCGGCACAAGACGGCGCCGCGCTGTCGCTTGCCGGCGCGCTCGATCTCAACACCGGTGCCGTCGACGCGCGGATGACGCTATCGGCGCCGCCGCCTCCCCATGCCTTGATCCGTATGCGGCCGGAGCTGGCCGTTGCGCTCAAAGGTCCACTCGCGGCGCCGGCGCGCACGCTCGATGTTTCGGTGCTGACCGGTTGGTTGAGCTTGCGCGCCGCCGAACTGCAAACCCGTCGTCTGGAATCGATCGAGGCCAACGGACGGCAGGACGTCATCGGCCGCGCGGTTCGTCCGGACTTTCCGGCTGTCCGCACAGTCCCCGCGGGCGGCATCGTCGAATTCGCGGGGCCGGCGAGCGCGTCGCCTGCCGGAGCGCGCGGATTGGATCTATTGCAGACCGAAGTGCCAGCTGCCGCCGTCACCGGATCGACAACGGCAAACAAACCGCGGCCCGCGCCGCAGCCTGCCCCCGCGGCAATTCCGCAAACAGCAGGGCCGCCGCTCGATCTTTTATTCCGGCCGCAGAACTGACGTCGCTGCCACGGGCATGACCATCAGCGGCGTTTGGTCGCTGCTCTCGGCGGCATGACCGTTGGTCTGCCCCCGGTAGTGATCAAGCACGAACAGCCGGATAGCCGACGACAGATTGCCGTGTGGACGTCCGGTATCGATCTCGGCGACGAGGTCCGACAGCGTCTTGTCGCGGCCGATGGCGATCTCCTTGAGCCCCCTCCAGAAAGCGTCTTCAAGGCTGACGCTGGTCTTATGACCGGCGATAACGATCGAGCGCTTGATGACTGGCGATTTCATTGCCCTTCTCCCGTTTCGACCCGGTGTAGGTCGAGGCTTCGCTGGGCTTTGTCGTCGCGTGACCGTGTCGCGGTTCGATCCGCTTTGGTCCGACCATGGACCAAGCGGTTCGCCGCGGCCTCTTGCTCGGCTTCACGCCGTTTGGCCCGCTTTCGCGCGGTTCGGAGATTGACAATGTCGCCCATCAGGTAGCTCGGCGGTAACCGGATAACGTGACCAGGGCCATCCTGGCCCGCGTCGGCTGTAAAGTTATACGCCGGTACCCTGGCACTGGATCACGACAATGGAGAGTCTACGAAGCCTTAATGCGGCGCTTGTGGTCGTAACCAAAGCCTATTCATTTGGTCCAGAGGCAAAATTAAATTTAGGTCAAATATTTCTGGACGTTCGGGCTCGACTGATACTGCGTTAATATTAGAAATAGGTGGTTTTTTGTGTTGGCGCTCGATGTAGACGTGAATCTGATGTCGGATGTTAGATGATATACTTGAGAGTATTTTACCAATATTGCCGCGCCGCGCCCCCGATATTGACGAAATTCATTGGCGCCGCGGGTAAGCCGATACTTCTGAGCCTGCACACAAATTCGTGATTGCCGGATCGCCGACCCAGCGGCAACCGCCGACGGTCAAGCGTTCCTACTTTTTGCGGAAACGGTCGAGCCGCACGACTTCGCCGCCGCCGCTCTTTTCATTGGGCGCCGGCTCTGACGACGCAGCATGGGCGGGAGCCGGCAGGGCAGCATCGGTTTTTTCGGTCGCCGCCGGACGTGGCGCGGGTGCCTCGGCCGCGGTGCTCGGCTGTTCGGCGGCTTGCTTGTCGAGGGTCTCGAACTGGAAGCCGAATTGCACCGCCGGATCGAAGAACGCCGTCACCGCGTCGAACGGCACCGCGAGCCGTTCCGGAATGCCGCCGAACGACAAGCCGACCTCGAAGCCGTCGTCGTCGACCGTCAGATCCCAGAACTGATGTTGCAACACGATGGTCATCGCGTCGGGATATTGCCCGCGCATCCGCTCGGACAGCCGCACCCCGGGCGCCGCGGTGGCAAACGTGATCTTGAAATGATGCTCGCCCGGCAGGCCCTTCTTGGCGACGTCCGCCAATACCGTGCGCACGACCCCGCGCAAGGCCGCCTGGGCGAGAATGTCGTAGCGGATGTAGTCAACAGGCATCAGGGATCACGGATCAGGAATCAGACATCGGAGATCAGATTACAAATGGGGTGCGAATCATAGAGGTCCAGGCAGTTCTGTCCTCTACCTGATTACTGATGCCTGATACCTGCCTACTGAAAAGTGGAGGCTTCTGTTGCCAGGTGCCTCCGAACCCCGCCTGACGGAGCTTAACCCGCCAGGGCTTTAAGTCGGTCTTTCAGACTGCGTTACGCAGCCAGAGCAACCGGAGCATAGTTGTCATTGGCAACTATGGATTTGGCCCGATAACGCCGGAACCATCCCGGGCAAAAGCGCGCCTTTTACGCCCTCGTCGATCCTATTTCGACCCCGTGAGCAGGGATCAGCAATCAGGACATCAGGGATCAGAAGCCTACTGATACCTGAACCCTGATACCTGACCCCTGGAATTGGTGGAGTCGCCGGGTACCGCCCCCGGGTCCGAAAGGTTTATTACGACGCCCGTTTATCGCCATATCTGGCTTGCGCCAGCACCAGGGAATATAGGCGCAAATGGTTGCCGAAAGAAGAGCGGGGTCAGGGCCCAAGAAACTCACAAGAAACTCCCATGAAACCCACATGAAACTCCTCTCCGGCGGACAATCCGGCGTCGACCGCGCCGTGCTCGATGTGGCGATAGCGCGCGGCATCGATTATGGCGGTTGGTGTCCCAAGAACGGCTGGGCCGAGGACCTTTCGGCGCTGCCCGGGCTATTGGCGAAATATCCGCACCTCAAAGAGACGCCGTTCGCCGATCCGGCGCAGCGCACCGAATGGAATGTGCGCGATGCCGATGCCTGCATGATCGTGATCGCGGCTGGCGGTCTGGCGGTCTCCAAGGGCACGGCGCTCGCCGAGGAGCTCGCGCATCGCCACCGCAAGCCGCTCTTGGTCGTCGATCTGGGCAACCCTGAGCCCGTCGAGCACGCGGCGCTATGGCTGCGCGTGCAGCAGCGCCGGCTCGGTGCCGATCTGGTGGTCGCCATCGGCGGCCCGCGCGAGAGCGAAGCGCCGGGTATCTACACTCGCGCGACGGCGTTCATCCACGCCATGTTGGACGCGACGGCCAGCTTGACGTGACGACCCGACGCGACAGCGGTCAACCCTCAGCGACTGGGCGTGCTTCTCTGGCAGTTTTGCGCGCATTTATTGAGGCACCAGCTTTTCGATGCCGCGGTCTGACAAACGTTGAGGCAATGTGCGTCGCAGGATTGCGCGGAGAACGCGGCCGACGACGCCAATGACGTGAGCGCGAAACAGGCGATCGCACCGACAAGCATCACTATCCGCATGATTTCCCCCTCTCAAATCGGCTCGACGTGGCCGTGTTGAAGCACTCAACATCAAATAGCAGGCACAACATGCCGCGCGCCATAAGATTGTTTTGGGGATTTCGTCTGGCCGTGGCGGCGGACCGGCGTTAAACGAATAGCATGAACGACGCATTGCCTGCGCCGCGCGCGGCCGAATCGCTTGTCGCCGCCGCGGCGCCACCGCGCCCCAGCCTGTCCGAATTGTTCATCGCCTATGCGCTGATCTCGCTCTACGGCTTTGGCGGCGTGCTGGCGTGGTCGCGCCGCATGATGGTCGAGGAGCGGCGCTGGCTGACGCCGGAACAGTTCAACGAAGCTTATGCGCTGTGCTCGTTCCTGCCTGGGCCCAACATTGTCAACTTCTCGGTGATTTTCGGCTCCCGGGTGCGCGGGCCGCTCGGCGGCTTGGTCGCGCTGGCCGGGCTGCTCGGCCCGCCGATGGCGCTGATCGTCGTCATCGGCGCGTTGTATGCCCATTGCGGCGACCTGCCGTCGCTGCGCCGCGCGCTGATCGGCGTCACCGCGGCGGCGGCCGGCCTGATCATGTCGACGGTGGTGAAGATGGCGCTGCCGCTGTTCCGTAACCGCGCCGTGGGCGGCCCGGTCATCGCGTTCGCGACCTTCGGCGCCATCGGCATCGCGCAGTGGCCGCTGCCGATCGTGCTCGTCGTGGTGCTGCCGATCAGTCTCGCGCTCGCCTGGGTGCGGCGATGAAGGAATTGGGCGGCACGCTCGGGACGCTGGCGTGGTTTTTCGCGCTGATGTCGCTGTTCGCCATCGGCGGCGCCAATTCGGCCGTGCCGGAAATCCACCGCTTTGCGGTCGACGTGCAGCACTGGATGACCGACCCGCAATTCAGCGACATTTTCGGGCTGGCGCAGCTGACGCCGGGGCCGAACGTCATCGTCGTCACCTTGATCGGCTATCACGTCGCCGGACTTGCCGGCGCGCTGGTGGCGACGCTGGCGATGTGCGGGCCGACCTGCCTGTTGGCTTTCTATGTCGGCCGCACCTTCGACCGCTTCCGCGGCGCATCCTGGCAGGTGGCGCTGGCCGGCGGCCTGGTGCCGGTGACGCTCGGGCTGACCGCGGCGAGCGCCGTCGTCGTGGCGAGAGCGGCGGACGATACGCGGGTGGCGGTCGGCATTACCGTCGCCACCGCGCTGATGACCTACTGGATCCGGGTGAATCCGCTTTGGATCTTTGCCGCGGCCGCGCTGCTCGGACTGAGCGGGGTGGTCTGAGGCGGTCCACAGCGCTCTTTCTTGCGGCTCTTGCGCGCGTTTCGTTCGCCCCTCATTTGACGTTAAACTCCTCCGAGTCGGCCGGATCGCACCGCTCATGCGCCAATACCTCGACCTCATGGAACGCGTGCTCGCCGAGGGCGTGGAAAAGCGCGACCGCACCGGCGTCGGCACGCGCTCGGTGTTCGGCCATCAGATGCGCTTCGATCTCGCCTCAGGCTTCCCGCTGGTCACCACCAAGAAACTGCACGTCAAATCCATCATCTACGAGCTGCTCTGGTTCTTGCGCGGCGACACCAACGTCAAATATCTCAACGAGCATGGCGTCACCATCTGGAACGAATGGGCCGACGCCAACGGCGATCTCGGTCCGGTCTACGGCAAGCAATGGCGCTCCTGGCCGGCGCCGGACGGTTCCGCCATCGATCAGTTCGCCAACGTGCTCGCGGAAATCCGTCGCAATCCCAACTCGCGCCGCCTGATCGTCACCGCCTGGAACCCGGCGGAAGTCGACAGCATGGCATTGCCGCCGTGCCATTGCCTGTTTCAGTTCAACGTCGCCGACGGCGCGCTGTCGTGCCAGCTCTATCAGCGCTCGGCCGATGTCTTTCTCGGCGTGCCGTTCAATATCGCGTCTTACGCGCTGTTGACGATGGCCGTGGCGCAGGTGAGCGGGCTCAAACCCGGCACCTTCATCCACAGCCTCGGCGACGCACATCTTTATCTCAACCACCTCGAACAGGCGCGGCTGCAGCTGACGCGAAACCCGCGGCCGCTGCCGACGCTGCGGCTCAATCCAGCGGCGAAGGATTTGTTCGCGCTGCGCTACGAGGATTTTGTGCTCGAAGGCTACGATCCGCACCCGCACATCAAGGCCGCGATTGCTGTGTGATGGCTAACGACCGTGCACTTTTTCAGCAACTTGCCAAGCTTCGGCTCGATGAAGGCAAACTGTTGGCTCGTGAAAAGCAACCATCAGGCGCTTACTATGTTGCCGGATACGCGATCGAATGTGCTCTAAAGGCCCGAATCGCCGCACAATTTCGTGAGAACGAAATTCCTGATAAGAACCTTGTAAATCGTGTCTATACTCACGATTTGGCAGAATTACTTCGCCTCGCCGGACTGGAATCGGAATTGGAAGCGGCGCGCCGAATCGACTCAGACCTTGATCGACGATGGTCAATAGTCAAAAACTGGAAAGAACAAGCGCGTTACAGCACTTGGACTGAAGAACAGGCCGCAGCTATTATCGACGCAATCGATGGAGTCGCGGGAGTTGGAGGATTATTCCAATGGCTGAGCGCTCGCTGGTAGAGCGAAAGTTTGAGGTTTCTAAGCAGCTGACCAGCCTTTTGAAGGCTGATGGGGCGCCATTGCTTGCAGCCTACTGGGAATGGACCCAAGAAAAGGATCGCTGGATTTTTTATCTTGTTCCAAAGTCAAGTGACGACGAGCGTAAACTGGTAGAGTCAGCCTCCAAAATTATGATTACGCAGCCGTATCGCTCTGTGTTCTCGCTCTCCGATGTGTTCGTGGATGCCCACCAGATCGAGCGGGCGCGTGCTATTGGCTCTTATCTTCGCAGTCCTGATGACTTGGGACGACAATTTGATACGACATTTACCGGGGGGCATTATTTCGAAAGTGTCATAGTTGTCTATGTTGCGCCAGAGTTGCATAAAGCGAATTTCGCTGCGTAGGGCTCATTTCTCTGACGATCGTGCAAAAGATTGTACTCGTCGCAGCCGTCGCCGAGAACGGCGTCATCGGCCGCGGCAATGCGCTGCCGTGGCGGCTCAAATCGGACATGCAGCATTTCCGCGCGCTGACCATGGGCAAGCCGGTGGTGATGGGGCGCAAGACCTATCTGTCGATCGGCAAGCCGCTCAACGGTCGCACCACCATCGTGGTCAGCCGCGACAGTAACTTTACCGCGCCGGGCATCGTGGTGGCGTCGAGCCTCGATGCCGCGCTGACGACGGCGCGCGGCGACGCCTTGCGGCGCAACGCAGACACCATCGTCGTTGCCGGCGGCGCCGAAATCTATGGCCAAGCCATGCCGTTCGCGACGCAGCTCGGCATCACGCACGTTCACCAACACGTCGATGGCGATGCCTACTTTCCGGCCATCGATCCAAATGAATGGCGTGAAAGCGCGCGCAGCGAACATGAGGCGGCGGCCGAGGACGAAGTCGCGTTCGCATTCGTGACTTACGAACGCGCAATTGACGCCAAATTGCGGCCGGCCAGCGCGTCATAACTGCGCGTTGTAAGGGGCAGTGCGCTCCCCTATAACCCCCCACAACGCGTGCCGGCGCTGCGCCGGCGTCCGAGGAGACAATTGATGCCGTGGAACAACCAATCCGGCGGCCCGTGGGGTTCCGGGTCGCGGGGACCGTGGGGCTCGGGGCCGCAAACACCCGGGGGGCCGAGGCCGCCCGATCTCGAAGACTTCCTGCGCCGCGGCCAGGACAAGCTGCGTGGCCTGATGCCGGGCAATCTCGGCGGCCGCGGCATCGCGCTCATTGCGCTTGTTGCCGTGGCGCTGTGGGGATTTTCCGGCTTCTTCCGCGTCGAGCCCGATGAGCTTGGCGTCGTGCTGCGCTTTGGCCAGTTCGTGCGCGAGGTCCAGCCGGGGCTGAATTATCATCTGCCTTATCCGATCGAGACCGCGCTGACGCCGCAGGCGTTGCGCGTCAACAAGATCGACATCGGCATGCGGGTCGCCGAGGACATGCGCCGCGGCACCACCGTCCGCGACGTGCCGGAAGAAAGCCTGATGCTCACTGGCGACGAAAACATCGTCGACGTCGATTTCTCGGTGCTGTGGAAGGTCAAGCCGAATGCGGTCGGCGATTACCTGTTCAACGTGCAGGGTCCCGAAAGCACCGTGAAAGCGGTCGGCGAAAGCGCCATGCGCGCGGTGATCGGCCGCTCGAACATTCAGGCGATCCTCACCGGCGCGCGGCAGACCATCGAGACCGCGGTGCAGGAACTGATGCAGAAGACGCTGGACGATTACGGCGCCGGCATCGTGGTGCAGCAGGTCCAGCTGCAGAAGGTCGATCCGCCCACCCAGGTGATCGATGCCTTCCGCGACGTGCAAGCCGCCCGCTCCGATCTCGAGCGTGCGCAGAACGAGGCGCAGACCTACGCCAATCGTATCGTGCCGGAGGCGCGCGGCCGCGCCGCCAAGATCACCCAGGACGCCGAAGCCTACCGCGAGCAAACCGTCGCCGAGGCCACCGGCCAGGCCTCGCGCTTCTCGCAGGTCTACGATCAATACAAAAAGGCGCCCGACGTCACCCGCCAGCGCATCTATCTCGAGACCATGGAGCATGTTCTCGGCGGCACCGACAAGACGATCATCGACACCGGTCCGCAGGGCGGCCCGGGTGTCGTGCCGTATCTGCCACTCGGCGACCTGACGCGGCAACCGCAGCAAACGCAGAAACCGGCAGGCACGCCATGAGAATGGGTCTCGCGGGCGGCGCTGCCGCCATTCTGCTGTTGGCTGCGATCATCGTCGGCTACAGCACCTTCTTCACCGTGTATCAGACCCGGCAGGCGCTCGTGGTCCGGCTCGGGCAACCGGTGCGCGTCATCACCGAGCCGGGCTTGAACGCGAAAATCCCGTTCATCGACAGCGTCATCTATATCGACAAGCGCATTCTCAACATCGAGACGCCGGCGCAGGAAGTGATTGCCTCGAGCGGCGACCGGGCCAATGCCGGCGTCGCCCAGGCCGGCGAGCGCCTCGTCGTCGATGCCTTTGCGCGCTACCGCGTCGTCGACCCGCTCAAATTCTACCAGACGGTCGGGCCGGACGGTGCCAGCACGCAGCTGGCGATCCTGCTCAACTCGGCGCTGCGGCGCGTGTTGGGCGCGGCCACGCTGTCCGACGCCGTGCGCAACAAGCGCGAGGAGTTGATGGGGCAGATGCGCGATCAGCTCGATCGCGATGCCCAGCCGTTCGGCATCCACATCATCGACGTGCGCATCCGCCGCGTCGATCTGCCGGAGCAGAACAGCCAGGCGGTCTATCAGCGCATGCAGACCGAGCGGCAGCGTGAAGCGGCCGAGTTCCGCGCTCAGGGCAGCCAGAAGGCCCAGGAGATCAGAGCCAGGGCCGATCGTGACGTCACGGTGCTGTTGGCGGACGCAACCTCCAAGTCCGAGCAGGTCCGCGGCCAGGGTGACGCCGAGCGCAATCGCATCTACGCCGAGGCCTACGGTCAGGATCCGGGGTTCTTCGGCTTCTACCGCTCGATGCAGGCTTACGAACGCAGCATGCAGCACGGCGACACGCACTTGGTGCTGCGGCCGGATTCGGATTTCTTCCGCTATTTCGGCGATCCGACGGGCAAATCGCTGCCGGGAGGCACCCAGGCGGCCGTGCCGTCCGGAACTGCGGCGGCGCCTGTTCCACCGAGCGCGAGCGGCACGACAAAATAGAGTGTGGCGGGTTGCCGGGTTCATGTCCGATTTCCTCGCCGCGCTCGGCTTGTTCTTCGCGATCGAGGGCATCTTTCTTGCCGCGTTCCCGGTCGGCGCTAAGCGCGCCATGGCGACCGTGCTGGAAATGGCCGACGGCCCGTTGCGGATCGCCGGCATCGTTTCGGCGCTGGTCGGCGTGCTGATCGTTTACCTGGTGCGTGGTTGAACGGCCGGTTCGCGAGCCGCTTTTCCGCCCCAATCGGGTTCCTAATGGCCGGGCCGGCTGGGTTATGGCCTTGCGCCGGGGGCACGTCGGGGGCACTTTTCCGTTAAATCGAGTCCCCTTGCAGGAGCGCTGACATCCATGTCTCGCCACTTCACCTCTCGCCATCTCTCGCAATTCGTGCGGCACGGCGCGGTAACAGCGGCGCTGATGGCGGCCGTTATCATCCTACCGGCGCAGCCCGCGGCGGCACGCGGACCCGAGAACATCGCCGACGTCGCCGAGCAGGTGATCGACGCCGTCGTCAACATTTCGACGTCGCAGAAGGTCGATGCGCGCGTCAGCGGCATGCCCGACCTGCCGCCCGGCTCGCCGATGGAGGAATTCTTCGACGAGTTCTTCAAGAACCGGCGCGGGCAGGGTGGCGGCGACAACCCCGAGCGCGCACCGCGCCGCGTCAACTCGCTCGGCTCCGGCTTCATCATCGACCCGTCCGGCCTGGTGGTGACCAACAATCACGTCATCGCCGACGCCGACGAGATCAATGTCATCCTCAACGACGGCACCAAGCTGCCGGCGCAACTGGTCGGCAAGGATACCAAGAGCGACCTGGCGCTGCTGCGCGTGAAGACCGAACATCCGCTCAAAGCGGTGGCGTTCGGCGATTCCGACAAGCTGCGACTCGGCGAATGGGTCATCGCCATCGGCAACCCGTTCAGCCTCGGCGGCACTGTGACCGCGGGCATCGTCTCGGCGCGCAACCGCGACATCCAGTCGGGCCCCTATGACAATTACATTCAGACCGACGCCGCCATCAACCGCGGCAATTCCGGCGGTCCGCTGTTCAACCTCAACGGCGAGGTCATCGGCATCAACACGGCGATCATCTCGCCGTCCGGCGGCTCGATCGGCATCGGCTTTGCCGTGCCGTCGGACACCGCGATGCCGGTCATCAATCAGCTGCGCGACTTCGGCGAGACCCGGCGCGGCTGGCTCGGCGTGCGCATCCAGCAGGTCACCGACGATATCGCCGAAAGCCTGAGCATCAAGCCGGCGCGCGGCGCGCTGGTCGCCGGCGTCGACGACAAGGGGCCGGCCAAGCCCGGTGGCCTCGAGCCGGGCGACGTCGTCGTCAAGTTCGACGGCCACGACATCAAGGAAATGCGCGACCTGCCGCGTGTCGTCGCCGACACGCCGGTCGGCAAGCAGGTCGATGTCGTCGTCATCCGCAAGGGCAAGGAAGAGACCCACCAGGTCAAGATCGGCCGGCTCCTGGACACCGACAAAGTGGCGTCGAACGATCCCAAGCAGGATGCGGCGCCGCAGCAGAAATCCACCGTGCAGAAAACGCTGGGGCTCGAGCTGTCCGCGATGTCCGACGATTTGCGCAAAAAATTCAAGATCCGGGACACCATCAAGGGCGTTGTCGTCACCGGTGTGGATTCCAGCGTGGATGTTTCGCAAGCCGATAAGCGGCTGACGCCCGGCGACGTCATCGTCGAGGTGCAATACGAGGCCGTCGGCAATCCGGCCGCGGTGCAGACGCGGGTCGATGCGCTCAAGGCCCAGGGCAAGAAGGTCGCGGTGCTGCTGGTCTCCAACGGCAACGGCGAGACGCGGTTTGTCGCGCTGAATTTGCAGTAAGCTGAGGACGGACGACAGACAACGGACGACAGACGACGGACTACTAGCTGCTACGCTTTTTTCATCTGTCGTCTGTCGTCTGTCGTCCGTCCTCCGTTGTCCGTCCTCCGTCGTTCGTCAATCCAAAATATAACTCACCGCGCCATCCGCGAGCTTCGGCTCGAACCACGTTGATTTCGGCGGCATGATCGCGCCGGCGTCGGCGACCGCCATCAAATCGCTCATCTGGGTCGGGTAGAGCGCAAAGGCGACGGCAAAAGCGCCCGACGACACCAGCCGCTCCAGCTCGCCAAGCCCGCGGCCGCCGCCGACGAAGTCGATGCGCTTGTCGGTGCGCGGATCGACGATGCCGAAAATCGGCTCGATGACGTTGCGGGTTAACAGCGTGATCGGCAGCCGCTCCACCGGGTCGGCGGATTTTTGCGCCTTGGCGGCGATTTCTGGTTTCAGCGTCAGCCGGTACCAGCGCCCGGCCAAATACATTCCGACTTCGTCCGGCGCCGTTGGATGCGCCGGCTGATCGCTCGCCGCAACCGCGTACGCTTCGCGTAATTCCGCCAAAAGCTGGTCAGGGCTGCGTCCGTTCAAATCGCGCAGCACGCGGTTATAGTCGAGGATCGTCATCTCGTTCTGCGGAAACATCACGGTGAGGAAATAACCCCGCGCGCCATCGCCGCGGGATTTCGCGACGCGCTCGGCGGCGGCCGAGCGGTGATGGCCGTCGGCGATATAGAGCGCCGGCAAGGCATCAACCGCCCCGGTCAGCGCCGCGACGGTTGCGTCGTCGCTGATCACCCAGAGCTGATGCCGTACGCCGTCATCGGCGGTGACGTCGAATGCCGGATCGCCGGACGCGGCGCGCGCCAGCATGGCGTCGATCTGCGGCGCGGTCGGGTAGCCGAGCATGACCGGGCCGGTCTGCGCGTTGACCGCTTCGATCTGGCGCACCCGGTCGTCTTCCTTGGCCGGCGTGGTGTGCTCGTGGCGGCGGACGCGGTTGCTGGCGTAGTCGGCGAGCGACGCGATGGCTGCAAGCCCAGTCGAAACGTGGCCGCGCCAGGTCGTCCGGTAGACGTAGTAGCTCGGCTTGGCGTCGCGGACGAGCACGCCGGCGGCGATCATGGCTTTGAGGTTCGCGGCGGCCTTGGCATAGACCGCGCCGTCGTAAGGGTCGGTCGCCGGATCGAGGTCGACCTCCGCCTTGGAGACGTGCAGGAAGCTCCACGCCTTGCCGTTGACGCGTTCCCTCGCCTCCACGCTCGAGAGCACGTCATAGGGCGGGGCCAAAACTTCGGCGGCGCGTCCCGGCGCCGGCCGCAACGCGCGGAAGGGTTTTATGAGGGTCACGAAGCTGCTCCGGTATTATGCGTTATGGTCCGGGTTTGAGTTAAAGCAGGGCGGCGAGGCATTTTCGTCCAGCAAGTCCAAGCAAGTTGGCTTATGACGTCAGATCGGCACGATCGATAGCGTGCACAGCTATTCGAACAGGGGGCTGACCTTGCTCAGGACCTCGTCGACGACGTGCTCGGGAATGGATTCCAACCTTTTGGCTCCTCGCGCGCGTAAGTCGAGGGCGCGCGGCTGATCACAGCGCACGACGCCGGTCGTCTTCGTTCCCGCGCCCATCAGGGACACTGCAAAGCCAGCCGTCCGAGCGAAATTGCCGCCGGTCGTCACGGGCAATATGACGGGCACGCCGGTCACGCGGTTGAACTTCCCCGGCGATATCACGAGCACAGGTCGTTTACCTTGCTGCTCGTGGCCCGCCGCCGGGTCGAGCGAGACCAGATAAATGTCGCCGCGCTGCATCAGATAAGCTCGCGGCCGACGGCAGGACTTGTAACCCACTCACGATCTTCGCGAGATCGCCGGGCCGAGGGCTTGCACTGTGCGAGCAATTCATCGAGCGAATAGCGGCGTCGTTTCTTTGGGTCGACTACGAGCCTGCCTGCCTTGATAGACAGCCCGACCGCGGCATCCGGGGCGAGGTCGAGTGCCTCGAGCATGGGCTTGGGTATGGCGAGCATGACCGAGCCGCCAACTTTGCGAAGTCGAGATGCATGAGGCATTGTGATTTATCCTGGATTATATCTCAATATAATTCATTAGACTGGAGTGGACAAGTGATAAGTCGTTACGCTCGGGATTTCCCTTGGCGCTGAAACAGAATACGTCAACCCCGTGAGCGAGCCAAAGATCATTCTCGTCGCCGGCCCGACCGCGAGCGGCAAGTCGGCGCTGGCGCTGGCGCTCGCCGAAAAGCTCGGCGGCACGATCGTCAATGCCGATTCCATGCAGGTCTACCGCGACCTGCGCATCATCACCGCGCGGCCGACGCCGGAGGAAGAGGCGCGGGTGCCGCATCGGCTCTACGGCCACGTCGACGCGGCGGAGAATTTTTCGGTCGGCCGTTGGTGCACGGAGGCCGCCGACGTGCTTGCGGCGACGCGACGTGAAGGGCACGCAGCCATCATCGTCGGCGGCACCGGGCTTTATTTCAATGCGCTCACGCGTGGGCTTGCCGCGGTGCCGCCGATCCCCGCGCAAATTCGCAATGAGGTGCGCGCTCGGCTTGCGAGCGACGGCGTCGAGGCATTGCATGCCGACCTGGCGCGGCGCGATCCTGCCGCCGCGGCACGGCTGATGCCCGGTGATCGCGCCCGCATCACCCGTGCGCTTGAAGTGATCCTGGCGACCGGACGCTCGCTGGTGTTGTGGCACGAAGAGAATATGCCGGCATGCGTCGATGCGGCGCTTGCCGCAAAAGTCTTTCTCATGCCCGATCGCGACGCGCTGTTGCGGCGTATCGACACCCGCTTCGACGCCATGATGGCGGCGGGTGCCCTGGACGAGGTGCGCACGCTCGCCGAGCGCCATCTCGATTCCAATCTGCCGGCAATGAAGGCGCACGGCGTGCCGTGGCTCATTCGTCACCTCAATGGCGAAATTGCTCTTGCCGAAGCCGTCGAGGGCGGCAAGCGCGACACCCGGCAATACACCAAACGACAGGCGACGTGGTTTCGCAATCAGCTGCCCGACTTCGTCTGGGTCGAGCCGGAACGCGCGCTTGGCGCAGTCGAAGGACAGCTGCTGGCCCAGTCGAATTGACGCTACGTCATGGCTCGCGCCGCGGGCTATCGCTCCTAACGTACGGAGTTATAATGGGTTTTTGCCGCCTTGATGACGGCCGATAGCGGCAAGACGTAAAATCGGCCTCGGCTGCGATCTGACAGCCAGCCACTTCCACTGGACCAGTTCGACTCGCTACGATGTCCGTCCTGAGCCTCGGGGGAGGCAATGCGACGGCACTCCAAAGCAGGGGACGGCTCGCGACGCCGCAAAACGGCGCCGAAGCGCAGCCACGCGTCAAAGCCGGCGCGCCGTCGCCGGTCCTCTGCGCCCAGCCCGGCAGTCAAGATCGCGCGGCTCAGACGCGAGCTCGACGAGGCGTCAGAGCTGCAGAAGGCGACGTCGGAGGTGCTTCACGTCATCGCCAGCTCCACCGGCGACCTGGAGCGGCTGTTCGAAACCATCCTGGCCAATGCGGTTCGGGTCTGCGACGCCGCGACCGGAGCCATCAACCGCTGGGACGGCGAAACCCTGCAGCTCGTCGCCACCCACAACATGCCGCCGGCTTTTGCCGAAGCGCGCAAGCTCGTGCCGTACCGGTCCGACGAAAATTCCGCGAGCGGCCGTCTGCTGCTGCACAAAGCGATCGTTCACATTCCCGACCTGGCCGCAGATCAGGCTTATGCCGCGCGCAGCCCGACGACGGTTGCCGCCGTCGAGCTTGCCGGCGTGCGCACGACCTTGGCGGTGCCGATGTTCAAGGATAACGAGCTGGTCGGCTCGTTCACGGTCGGCCGCCGCGAAGTGCGTCCCTTCACCGACAAGCAGATCGAAATCGTCCAGAATTTTGCCGCCCAAGCCGTCATTGCCGTTGAAAATGCCCGGCTGCTCAACGAGCTGCGCCAGCGCACCGACGAGCTCGGCCGCTCGGTGGCGGACCTGCAGCGCGAGCGGGACAACAAGCTGATGAATCTCGAGGCCATGGCGGCGTCGATCGGGCACGAGGTACGGCAGCCGCTGGCCGGTATCTCCTCGAACGGCGGCGCGGCGCTGCGATTTCTCGGCCATACGCCACCCAATATCGAGGAGGCGCGGCTGGCTTTGCAGCGGATGGTCAAAGACAGTCACCGCGCCAGCCAGGTTTTCGACAATATCCGCACTTTGTTCGGCAAAGCCGATCAGAGTCACGAGCCGATCGACGTGAACGAGCTGGCGCTCGGCGTGTTACAAGCGCTGCGCGAAGACCTGAAGGATCACCGCGTCACCACGCAGGCCGAGCTGACGTCGCAGTTGCCGTTCGTCATGGGCCATCGCGGTCAATTGCAGGAGGTCTTCATCAACCTGGTGCACAACGCGATCGAAGCCATGGATGCGGTCGCCGGTGACGATCGAATCCTGCGCGTGCGCGCCGAGCGGCACGGCGGCAATGCCATCATCGTGGCGGTGGAAGATTCCGGGCCCGGCATCGATCCGCAGCAGCTCAAGACCATATTCGATGCCTTCATCACCACGAAGCCGAACGGTCTGGGATTGGGCCTGGCAATTTGCCGCCTGATCGTCGAGCGTCACAAAGGCCAGCTTACGGTCGCGCCGGCCGCGCCGCGCGGCACGGCCTTTCGCATCGTCCTGCCTGCCGGAATGTCGGGTGTCGCATGAGCACCGAAGCGCAACCGATCGTGCTTGTGATCGACGACGATGCGCCGCTGCGCGAGGCGCTCTCGAGCCTGTTTCGTTCGGTCGGCTTGCAGGTCAAGACGTTCGGCTCGGCTCAGGAATTTTTGCAAAGCGGCGCGCCGGACGGCCCGAGTTGCCTGGTGCTCGACGTCCGCTTGCCGGGCCTGAGCGGGCTCGATTTCCAGGCCGAACTCGCCAAGGCCAATATCCATATTCCGATCGTTTTCATGACCGGCCACGGCGACATTCCGATGACGGTGCGGGCGATGAAGGCGGGCGCGGTGGAATTCCTGCCAAAACCGTTTCGCGATCAGGACATGCTGGATGCCGTTCAAATCGGCCTGGAGCAGGACCGCAACCGGCGCAAAAGCGCGGGCGACATCTCCAAGCTGAAGGCAGCCTTCGATGCGCTCACCCCGCGCGAGCAGGAGATCATGGGCTACGTCACCGCCGGCCTGATGAACAAGCAGATTGCCGGCGAGCTCAAGGTCAGCGAGATCACCGTGAAAGTTCACCGCGGCAATGTCATGCGCAAGATGAACGCGAAATCGCTGGCCGAACTGGTACGCATGGCCGACGCGTTGGGCGTTCGTCGCGGCAAATGACAACCTATACAAAAGTATAGTTCAACGCCGCGAACGGATACACGAACCTTTCCCATGTACAGTGGCTGACGGCGTGCGCGTTCGGTATCTAGTCGGGTAAGGGTACGACAATTGGCAAAAGCTCCCGTGATATCGATAATCGACGACGATGAATCCGTTCGTGAGGCCACGAAAAGCCTCATAAAATCGCTAGGTTACTCCGCCACCACGTTTTCCTCCGCCGAAGAATATCTGCGTTCCGGCGATATTTGGGAATCGTCGTGCGTGATTACCGATCTGCACATGCCGGGCATGAGCGGGGCCGATCTGCAGGCCCGGTTGATCGCCAATGGCCACTCTACGCCGGTCATATTCATGACCGCCTATTTCGACGAAAGGGTCCGAGACCGGGTCTTGGACGCGGGCGCATTCGGTTTTTTGCGTAAGCCGTTTAGCGAGGACAGCCTGATCGAATGCCTCGATAAGGCCCTCGGCAGTTCTGTTGCCGGATCCGCGTAGCAGCGGTTCGGAGTTTCCGCGCTCTCCGCTTCCACCCGGTTGATGCCGCCGCGCGTGGACCGATTAAGCCCCGCGGGACCGCTATTCTATACGGACGTATAGGGTGGCTTCTCACTTCTGCTAGCCCAAATTTACAAACGTAGAATGGTGAAGCAACCGTTAAGAATTTTACGCTGCCCCCATAAGAAATAAGCGGTAACGGGGGACTAAAATGAATACCATCACGGCAAGTCTAGGTCATGAATTCGCGGTCGGGGCGGTGGCGAATGCCGTTCAGGGGCGCGGTCTCACTCAACCAAAGGCAATCAATCCGGCCGTCGCGGCGAAGCAACGCGATGACGCGGATTTGCTCGAGCGCATCGCCGCGGGCGACAAGCTGGCGATGAAGGTGCTGTACGCCCGGCACCACGTGCAAACCTACCGGTTCCTGCTCCGCCTGGTCGGTGACGAGGCGCACGCCGAAGACCTGGTCAGCGAAGTGTTCTTCGACGTGTGGCGCAACGCCCACCAGTTCCAGGGCAACAGCCGGGTATCGACGTGGATCCTGGCGATCGCGCGCTTCAAGGCGCTCTCCGCGCTGCGCCGCCGCAAGGACGACGAGCTCGATGACGATCAGGCCGCCGCCATTGCGGATACGGCCGACGATCCCGAGATCGCCGTCCAGAAGAAGGATCGGGTCGCCATCATGCGCCAGTGTCTGAGCCACCTGTCGCTGGTGCACCGGGAAATCATCGATCTCGCCTACTACCAGGACAAGCCGATCAACGAAGTCGCCGAGATCCTGGGCGTGCCGGAGAACACCGTGAAGACGCGCATGTTTCATGCCCGCCGGCGGTTGTCGGAGCTCCTGGCGCAGGCCGGTATCGACCGCACCTATCAGTGAACGAAGGTCAGTGAATGGAAGAACAGCCGCGCTCCAACGCGGCTGTCACCATTGCTTGGCGATGTTTTCCGCTCGTCAATGCGAGATGTATTGCATGCCCGCCGAATAGGCGGCGCCGCCGATCACGCACGGTATGCCCAGCTCGATCTGCCCGGTGGCTGCCGCCACCACGCAGCCCATCGACAGCGCGCCGGCGCCGACCTGGCTCCAGCCGCTCAGCTCGCGCTTTGAGTTCGGGCCTTTCTGCTTGAGCTCGTCGATCGCGGCCAGCGATTCCTTGCGCATGCGCGTGGTGTCGACGGTGTCGGCAGTCTCGATCACGTCATTGAGCACGACCGCGGCCTCCTTGGGTTGGCGCTTGGCCGCCCATTTCAGCATGTTGAGCAGGTTGAGATCGCGCACCGCGTTGCTGGCCAGGGTGAATTTGGCGGCGCTGCCGGCGGTCAGGTTGTCGACATTGTCCTTGTCGTTGGCGAGCGGCAACAGCTTGATGATGCGCCCGATGGAGGTGTAGGTGCCGGTGGCGAGATAATAACCCCACAGCACGTCGATCAGCTCCGGGCTCGGCCCTAGCATCACCGGCTTCTCGCGTCCGTCGGTGAGCTGCAGAACGACTTTCACCTTGTCCATCATGCCGGGCTTCTTGGATTCGTAGTCGATCTGGTCCAGCGTCGGCAGCGTGCCGTCGAGATATTTGTCGATCATGGCGCGGCGCATCGGCATGCGGTCGGCGAAGGTGCTCAGCAAATCCTTCCAGTTCGGCAAGCCCGAATAGGCGATGGCGCGCACCAGCACCCAGTGGTCGGCCGGATCGATCGCCAGCATCTTGGCGATCAATTTCTCGGCGCGGTTTGGATTGGCACCTAGCACGCCGGCGATGAAGCCCACATAGGCGCCCGAGGTTTCGGCGTCCTTGAACGCCTGCAGCGCGCCGAGCGTGCGAACGACGGCGGGCAGGCCGTCAGGATCGGGCCGGTCGCGATAGGCGTTGATCCACCGCAAAATGCCTCCAGTCGAGTTGAGCGCCACATTCGGCGGATGCGCCGCGGCCGCCGGTGCCACGAGTGCGAGCGCAACGACGAACACGGCGAACAGACCAGTGACGGTGCGACGCAAATGTCCTGTGACCATGTCCCCTCCTGCGGAGAAGGTTGACGACGCGTGATTGGCGATTTCAGAACGTGTCGGCATCCCCCAGGTGCTGCAATTGAGCAACGCGCCGGGGAAATTTGAAGGCCGCGGCGGCGCGAAATCGCGGCTGCTATAAGGCACTTAATAATAGTTAACGATTGCGGTTTTGCCCGTCCCGCCGATTTCAAACGCGCGTTTGAAGTATACCGCGGCCCGCCGCGCCGGATTCCCGCCGTAATTTACTTGACCGGCGCTGCCGCAATGCATATAAATCAGCCTTCAGAACGAAGGGCACATCCGTGCGTAATTTTGCGACCTCGCTGATCCTCGTATCGAAGCGCACCGCCGGGGGTGGATAATCCACCTGCGAGACGTGGCGGTGCGCGACCCAGGGGCCCTTCGAGGCCCTTTTTTGTTATCTGAAATCCCAACGACCGAATGTCCGAGCGAAAGAACGACAGAGTGGAGCGGACCATGACAGAGATGACCGGCGCCGAAATGGTGATCGAGGCGCTCGCCGACCAGGGCGTGGAGCACATCTTCGGCTATCCCGGCGGCGCGGTGCTGCCGATCTACGACGCGCTGTTCCAGTCGCAGGACCGGGTCCGCCACATCCTGGTGCGCCACGAGCAGGGCGCGGTGCACGCCGCCGAAGGCTATGCGCGCTCCACCGGCAAGGTCGGCTGCGTGCTGGTGACGTCGGGGCCGGGCGCGACCAATGCGGTCACCGGCTTGACCGATGCTTTGTGCGACTCCATCCCGCTGGTCGTCATCACCGGGCAGGTGCCGACCCATCTGATCGGCAACGACGCCTTCCAGGAATGCGACACCGTCGGCATCACCCGGCCGTGCACCAAGTACAATTACCTGGTGAAGACCATCGACGACCTGCCGCGCGCGCTGCACGAGGCATTTCATATCGCGTCCAGCGGCCGTCCCGGTCCGGTCGTGGTCGATATCCCCAAAGACATCCAGTTTGCCAAGGGCACCTACGCGAAGCCGAAGGAGTTTCAGCACAAGGGCTATAAGCCGCGGCTCAAGGGCGATCCCGACAGGATCAAGCAGGCGGTCGAGATGATGGCGGCGGCCAAGCGGCCGCTGTTTTATACCGGCGGCGGCGTGGTCAATTCCGGCCCTGCCGCGTCCGAACACTTACGCGAACTGGTCAAGCTCACCGGCTTTCCCATCACTTCGACCCTGATGGGGCTCGGCGCCTTCCCGGCGGCCGATCCGCAATGGCTCGGCATGCTCGGCATGCATGGCACCTGGGAGGCGAACTGGTCGATGCACGATTGCGACCTGATGATCTGCATCGGCGCGCGCTTCGACGACCGCATCACCGGGCGGCTCGACGCCTTTTCGCCCGGCTCGAAGAAAATCCACGTCGACATCGACCCGTCGTCGATCAACAAGAACGTCAAGGTCGATCTGCCCATCGTCGGCGATTGCGCGCACGTGCTCGAGGACATGCTGCGCGCCTGGCGCGCCAGCGCGCATAAGCCGGACAAGAAGGCGATTGCCGCCTGGTGGGACCAGATCGCGAAGTGGCGGGCGAAAAAGTCGCTCGCCTATCGCGGCTCCAACGACATCATCAAGCCGCAATACGCCATCCAGCGGCTGTTCGAGCTGACCAAGGACCGCGACACCTACATCACCACCGAAGTCGGCCAGCACCAGATGTGGGCGGCGCAGTTCTATCAGTTCCAGGAGCCGAACCGCTGGATGACCTCGGGCGGGCTGGGCACCATGGGCTACGGGCTGCCGGCCTCGGTCGGCGTGCAGCTGGCGCATCCGGATTCGCTGGTCATCGACATCGCCGGCGAGGCTTCGGTGATGATGACCATGCAGGAGATTTCGACGGCGGTGCAGTACGACCTGCCGGTGAAGATCTTCATCATCAACAACAAATATATGGGCATGGTGCGGCAGTGGCAGGAATTGCTGCACGGCGGGCGCTATTCGCACTCCTACAGCGAGGCGCTGCCCGATTTCGTCAAGCTCGCCGAGGCCTATCACGCCCACGGTATCCACTGCGAGCGGCCGGCCGATCTCGACGCCAAGATCCTTGAGATGATCGAGGTGAAGCGGCCGGTGATCTTCGACTGCGTGGTCGATCCGACGGAAAACTGCTTCCCGATGATCCCCTCGGGCCGCGCCCACAACGAGATGCTGCTCGGCGACGCCTCCGTCAGCGTCGAAGACGCCGTCACCGAAGCAGGCAAGATGCTGGTCTAGGAGATTAGCCGTGAACACGTCGACGTCGCATTACCCGTCCGCAGGGACGAGCGAACGCATCGAAACCCGCACCTTGTGCGTTCTGGTCGACAACGAGCCCGGCGTGCTGGCGCGGGTCATCGGGCTGTTCGCCGGCCGCGGCTACAACATCGATTCGCTCACTGTCTCGGAGACCGAGCACGAGAAGCATCTGTCCCGCATCACCATTGTCACCCGCGGCACGCCGATGGTGCTGGAGCAGATCAAGAACCAGCTCGACCGCCTGGTGCCGGTGCACAGAGTCGTCGATGTCACGACAGCAGGGCCGGCGATCCAGCGCGAGCTCGCCATGGTCAAGGTGCGCGGCAAGGACGAGCACCGCATGGAGGCGCTACGCCTCGCCGACGCGTTTCGTGCCCGGGTGATCGACGCCACCACCGAAAGCTTCGTGTTCGAGATCACCGGTGCTTCCGAGAAGATCGAAAGTTTTATCGCGCTGATGCTGCCGGTCGGCCTGGTCGAAGTCTCGCGCACCGGCGTCGTCGCCATCGCGCGCGGGCCGGAGGGGATGTGAGATGAGACATTAGTAGGCGATGAAGAATCCTCCTCATATTGGCCGAGTAATTTGGCACGGTATCCTTGAGCCGCTAAGCCTTTCCGTCACCAAAGCGGCCGAGGTGCTCGGCGTGCGGCGGGCGACGTTGTCCGACTTGGTCAATGGCAAGGCGACGCTGACCGCCGAGATGGCCCTGCGGATTCACAAGGCGTTTGGCCCCGATGTCGACCACCTGTTGCGGATGCAGGCGGCTTACGATGCCGCCCGAATCCGCAAGCGCGCGAAGACGATCAAGGTCAAACGTTACGTCGCTAAGGCTGCGTGAAATTCGGCCCTGAGCTGAGCACTAAGCCTTCCCCGACAATTTCCCGACCAGCGTTGCGAAGCGGTCGACAAAGCCCTGCAAAAATTTCTGCGTGGTCTCGTCGCCGATATTGCCCTGATCGTCGAACAGGTTCGGCTTGAAGGTAACGTAAGCCTCGCCGCCAAGCAGCGTCATGCCGAGCCCGAGCATCACCGTACGCAGGTGCGCCTGCACCAGTGCGGTGCCGATCACACCCGGCGTGGTGCCGGTGATGAAAGCGGGCTTGCCGGTCCAGCGGTTGGTGCCGGGAGGCCGCACGCCCCAATCGACCGCGTTTTTCAGCACCGCGGGCATCGAGCGGTCGTGTTCCGGCGTCACGAACAGCACGCCGTCGGCGCGTCCGATCTCGTCCTTGAAGCGCGTCACTTCGGGACCGTGATTGGCTTCGTTATCCTGGTTGTACATCGGCAGATCGTCGATGCGCACGAAATGGGCGTCGAATTTGTCGGCGCCGAGCTTGGCCAGCGCATGGGCGTATTTGCGGTTGATCGATTCACGGCGGTTCGAGCCGACGATCACGGCGATGGTGGGCTTGGGCATGGTTGAAAACCTCGGTTATGATACGTAACTGGGGCTAGATAGGTGACCGCGGGCAAGGTGCACAAGAGGGCACAGCGATGAAATCTAGATACACCCATTTGCCCGGCGACTGCCGCGCCATCAGCGACGTGCTGGCCCGGGTCGGCGACAAGTGGTCGGTGCTGGTGGTGACGCGGCTCGGCGCGGGCTCGATGCGCTTTAACGAGCTGCGGCGCGCGATCGGCGGCATTTCCCAGCGCATGCTGACGCTGACCCTGCGCGGGCTCGAGCGCGACGGCCTGGTGACCCGCACGGTTTTCCCGACCATCCCGCCGCGGGTCGATTATGCGCTCACCCCGCTCGGCCGCGATCTGTTGGAGCCGGTCTCAGCGCTCGGGGATTGGGCGACACGCAATCAGGCGAAAATCGCCCGCGCCCGGGAGAAGTTCGACGGCGCAGCGGCTTAGGTGCGGCGCCGCCGCGATAAACGCTTACCGGGCTTGTCGTAAAGCCCCACAGAACCTAGAAGCTTCCCGACAACAATCGGCCGGGGCCCAAATCCCTGGCCCAGTAGGGGTGAGACCAATGCGTGTTTATTACGACCGTGACGCCGACCTGAACCTGATCAAGGGCAAGAAGGTCGCCATCATCGGCTATGGCAGCCAGGGCCATGCCCATGCGCTCAATCTGCGCGACTCCGGCGTCAAGGAGGTCACCGTGGCGCTGCGCAAGGGCTCGCAGGGCGTCAAGAAGGCCGAGGGTGAAAAGCTCCCCGTAAAAGAGGTCGCCGAGGCCGCCAAATGGGCCGACGTCATGATGATGCTCACCCCTGACGAGTTGCAGGCCGACATCTATCGCGATCATCTCGCCGCCAACATGAAAGAGGGCGCGGCCATCATGTTCGCCCACGGCCTCAACGTGCACTTCAACCTGATCGAGCCGCGCTCCGACCTCGACGTCATGATGATCGCGCCCAAGGGGCCGGGCCACACCGTGCGCTCGGAGTATCAGCGCGGCGCCGGCGTGCCCTGCTTGTTGGCCGTGCACCGCGACGTCTCCGGCAATGCCCACGATCTCGGGCTGTCCTACGGCGCCGCGATCGGCGGCGGCCGGGCCGGCATCATCGAGACGAGTTTCAAAGAGGAATGCGAGACCGACCTGTTCGGCGAGCAGACTGTGCTGTGCGGCGGCCTCGTCGAGCTGATGAAGGCCGGCTACGAGACCCTGGTGGAAGCCGGCTATGCGCCCGAAATGGCCTATTTTGAATGCGTCCACGAGGTGAAGCTGATCGTCGACCTGATCTACGAGGGCGGCATCGCCAATATGAACTACTCGGTGTCGAACACCGCCGAATACGGCGAATATGTCTCCGGCCCCCGCGTCATCACCGACCAGACCCGCGCCGAGATGAAGAAAGTTTTGGCCGACATCCAGTCCGGCCGCTTCACCAAGGATTGGATGCTCGAGAACAAGGTTAATCAGACCTCGTTCAAGGCGACCCGCGCCAAGCTCGCCGAGCATCCGATCGAGCAGGTGGGCGCCAAGCTGCGGGAGATGATGCCTTGGATCAAGCAACGCGCGCTGGTGGATCGGTCGCGGAATTGATCTGGTAGCCCGGATTGAGCGCCAGCGAAATCCGGGGCCTGCCTTGCCGACACCCCGGATTTCGCTTTGCTCAATCCGGGCTACACCCGCCGCGACGCTATGTGACGGACCGATGCTCTTGTCATGACTGAATAAATACAGTTTTATGACAATGCGCCGTGTGCCGGCGAAGGTGGATCATTTCCGGGCACGCGCGCGTCAGTCATGCGTGCCGTCATTTCATCGCTGATTCATCGGCTTGGTGCCGCGGATATCGTCGCCCGGCATGGCTATGGGCGGCTGGCCCTGATCGCCGTCCCGCACCTCATCGCTCTCGCCATCATGCTCGCGACCGAATCCCGGCCGGTCGAGATCGCAGCATTTCTGTTGGCTTGGGGAATTTTGAATTTCTTCTGGCTCGCGCTCACGCGCCGGCCGGCGGTCGCCGCCGTGCTGTCGCTGGTGATGATGACGGTATTGGTGCTGCTCTCCGACCTCAAATACCACGTGCTGATGATGACGGCGAACTTCGTCGACCTGATGATCATCGACACCGATACCGTCAGCTTCCTGTTCACGATCTATCCGGCGTTGCGCTGGATCGTTTTGCTGTGCGTCGTCGCGCTGGTGCCGCTGGTGGTGTTCACGTGGCGCGCCGATCCGTTCCGCGTCCGCCGGCTGACCGCGGTCGCGGCGGTGCTGGCCTGCATCGGCGGGCTCACGGCGGTCGAAACCCATCTGCCGCTGCAGCCGTTCGAGGCGTTCTATGGCGGCAATCAGGTGTCGTCCTTCGCCCGCTCTGGCGTCGACGCGATCTCCGAGTTGCTGACCCACGGCCTTATGGAATCCGACGCCGTCGCTGCCGAACGCCTGCAGCCGGCCGGCGACGAAACCTGCGCGCCGGCAAAAAAACCGCCGCACATCATTCTCATCCACGACGAGTCGAGCTTCGACATCCGCGTGGCGCCGGGCATCAAGGTGCCGAGTGGCTACGGCCCGCACTTCAAGTCGTTCGACGGCAAGGAGCGCAATTTCCTGGTCGAAGGCAACGGCGGGCCGAGTTGGTTCACCGAATACAACGTGCTGGAAGGCCTCTCGGCGCGCACCTTCGGCCGCTTCTCCTATTTCGTCACCCGCATTGCCGCCGGCCGCGTCGAGCGCGGCCTGCCGGCGGCGCTGCGGCGCTGCGGCTATCGCACGTTTTCGCTCTATCCGGCGCTCGGCGCCTTCATGAGCGCGAGGAGCTTCCAGACCACGACCGGTGTGCAGCATTTCTTCGATCAGCACGATCTGGGGACGAAAGATATCGAGCCCGACAGTTTCTTCTTCGACGCCGCCACGCGGATGATCGGCAAGGAACACGAGCGCAGCCCGATGTTCGTCTTCGTCTATCTCGCCGCCAATCATTTCCCCTGGGACGACCGCTATCGGCCCGACCTGATGCCGCAGTGGAAGGATTTGGGCAACGTGCCGCCGGTCGATGAATATCTGCGCCGGCAGGCGATCAGCGCGCAGAACTATTCGGATTTTGTGGCGCGGCTCAAGCGCGAGTTCCCCAACGAACAGTTCCTCCTGGTGCGGTTCGGCGATCATCAGCCGGATTTCGCCGCGCACCTGATCGAGCCCGGCCTCGATGATCCAGCCATCGAGCGCCGCCTGATGGCGTGGGATAAGCGCTATTTCACCACCTATTACGCGATCGACGCCATCAACTTCAAACCGGTCGATATCTCTTCGGCGCTCGATACCTTGGAAGGGCCCTATCTGCCGCTGGTCGTGCAGGAGGCCGCGGGCCTGCCGCTCGATCCGTCGTTCGCCGCGCAGAAGAAGATCCTCGTGCGCTGCAACGGATTGTTCTATGGCTGCGATAATGGCGCGGAGGCGCGCCAATTCAACCGCATGCTGATCGACGCCGGCCTCATCAAAAATCTCTGAGCGAAATAGATCTGGTTCAACGCCTTTCGGTGCACGTTGGAACCGAGGAATTTTTTCGCGTCGTCGGTGTTGTTGTGCCCGTACCCGCCTTGATCTCGCATCCCCGGCCGTTACACTCCGGGCACTGTCACAATCGAAAAAAGGGAGGACTATTCATGCTTGCAAAGCGACATCATCTGCTCGTGGCCGCGGCCACGCTGACGCTGGGCCTGTTCGGCACGGCAGCGAATGCGGCCGACATTTTCTCGCTGACCTCGGCGACATTCAAAGACTCAACCATGATGCCGAAGAATGCCGCCAACAGCGCAGCGAACGCGCCGAAAAATCCGAACTGCGTCGGCGAGAACGTCTCGCCACAATTGTCTTGGACCGGCGTACCGGAAGGCACCAAAAGCTTCGCCATACTCATGATCGACCCCGAGGGTCGCGGTGGCGCCGGTGTCAATCACTGGGTCGCCTATGGCATTCCGGCTTCGGTCACCAGCTTTGCCCAGGGCGAAGTCTCAAAACCGTCCGACAAATATGTCGGCGGCAAGAGCACCCAGGGCGTTGGTTTCTATTCCGGCCCATGCACACCGCCCGGCACGACGCCGCATCACTATACGTTCGTTATGATCGCCACCGACTTCGATCCGAAGGAACTGCCACCCGGTCTGACCAAAGACGAAGTCACGGCGAAAATCGCGCCGGATAACGGGCCGCCCGTGCACGCCAAGGGCTCGGCGGGTTTGGTCGGGCTGTTCGTCAATCCATGGAAAATGTGAATGCGTCCAATCATCGGCGCATTTGTCTGATGCCATCCGGCTGCGTCATTGCCATAATCGATCGGCGATGACGCAGCCGTACCAAACTCCCGAAATTTTCGCGATCGACCGCGCCGAGATCACGCTGGAATCCTGGTCGTGGCCGTTCGCCACCGACCGCGGCGTGGATATCGATCGATATTTTGCCGATCTGCAATGCCGGCGGCCGGGCGTATGGAATGGCCGCGTCCTACTGCTCAATCGCTTTGCCATTGCCGAACGTGCGTTGTGCGGCGCCTGCTTCGAGACCGATTATTCAAGTTTCATCACCTGGCGCGACCGGGAGTTTCCCGATCCCAGCGTCTATAATTTCTTTGCCGCCGCGGTGTTGCGCGCAGCCGACGGCGGTTATCTGCTCGGCGAGATGGCGGCCTATACGGCGGGGGCAGGGCGCAGCTATTTTCCCTGCGGTACGCCGGAGCCGGCCGACATTGGCACCGGCGGCCTGTTCGACCTGCACGGCAATCTCTGTCGCGAGCTCTTGGAGGAGACCGGCCTCGCCGTCGCCGAGCTCGATGCCGAACCGGGATGGACCGTGGTGCGCGACCGGTGTTTTCTTGGGCTGATGAAGCGGCTTACGGCACGCCAAAATGCCGACCAATTGCGCGCCCGGATCATGCGCCACATTGTCAGTGACAAACACCCCGAGCTCGCCGATATCCGCATCGTCCGCGGGCCGGCCGACATCGATTCGACCATGCCGCCCTCGGTGGTCGCTTATCTGCAACGGGAATGGACGCAGTGAAATGGCCAAGCAGCGCAATCAGACACCCATGAAGCTCGCCAAGATCGTCAAGCATTGCCGCATCGACAAGCCGCGGCATTTCAAGCTCGCCGACCACGATCCGGCGGAAAGCTTCGGCCTCTCCACCGACATCGAAGACGTCAATCGTATCCTTGCCGCCGGCGTCGCCCGAATGGAGGAATTGCAGCAGCGCCTTTTCGCCCAGAGCGAATGGGGCGTGCTGATCGTGTTCCAGGGCATGGATGCGGCCGGCAAGGACGGCGTGGTCAAGCATGTGATGTCCGGCATCGATCCGCAGGGTTGCGAGGTGCATTCGTTCAAGGCGCCCAGCGCCGAGGAACTGGCGCATGATTTCTTGTGGCGGATCGGCAGGGTCGTGCCGGCGCGTGGCCGCATCGGCATTTTCAATCGCTCCCATTACGAGGAGGTGCTGGTGGTGCGGGTGCATCCGGACATGCTGGAGCGGCAGAACCTGCCGCCCAGCGCTACCGGCAAGAATATCTGGAAGCACCGCTTCAAGGAGATCCGCGCCTTCGAGCAGCATCTCGCGCGCAACGGTACGGTGCTGCTGAAATTCCACTTGCGCATTTCCAAGGACGAACAGCGCAAGCGCTTCCTGGCGCGGCTCGACGAGCCGGCTAAGCGTTGGAAATTTTCGCCAAATGATGCCGCCGAGCGCAAGCGCTGGGACGATTACATGGCGGCTTACCAGGACATGATCCGCGAAACCTCGACTGACTATGCGCCGTGGTACGTCGTCCCCGCCGACCACAAGCATGTCGCATGGCTGGTCGTCTCGGCGGCGATCGTCGAGGCGCTGGAAGGCCTCAAGCTGGAATACCCAAAGGTCACCGGCAAAGCGCTCAAGGAGCTGAAAAAAGCGGAGCGCGCGCTCAAGGCCGAATAGCGGCGCCGCTGCGGACGCTTGCGCCGGCGCCGGCTTTTCCGCTACAACGATGCGGGTACCGATGAGGTTAACGCGGAATTCACCTTGATCCGCGACCTTTGGACCGTAACGAGGGTTTGGCAATGTCGACGCGCCGCGATTTCCGCGCGATGACCCGGGAGGCCGTGCAGGCCTCGGCCGGCGCCGCCCTCATTCTCGGCGGGCTCCTGCTGCTTAGCGCCCCCTGAGGGCCGGCTGGGCGTTTGCGCCTGGGCACTCAGGGGATGACGGAAGCCACGGAACCCACGAGCGCTACCCCCACCCTACCCTCCCCCGCGTGCGGGGGAGGGTAGGGTGGGGGCCGGGCGCAAACGAGAAGGACCTAAATCATGACCCCGCCAGTCAAACCTGAGCCGGTCAAATCCGCACCGGCAAGGTCCGAAAAGGACCGCGTCGTCATCTTCGACACCACCTTGCGCGACGGCGAGCAATGCCCCGGCGCCACCATGACGCACGAGGAAAAGCTCGAAGTCGCCGAGCTCCTCGACACCATGGGCGTCGACATCATCGAGGCCGGCTTTCCGATCGCCTCCGAAGGCGATTTCGCCGCGGTGAACGAGATCGCCAAGCGCACCAAGAACGCAGTGGTGTGCGGTCTGGCACGCGCCGGCTTCAAGGACATCGACCGCGCCGGCGAAGCGGTCAAGCCGGCCCGGCAGTCGCGCATCCACACCTTCATCTCCACCTCGCCGGTGCACATGAAGTGGAAGCTGCAGCTCGAGCCGGAGAAGGTTTTCGAGATGGTGGTCGGCTCGGTGACGCGGGCGCGCGGCTACACCGACAATGTCGAGTGGTCGTGCGAGGACGGCACCCGCACCGAGCACGATTTCCTCTGCCGCTGTGTCGAGGCCGCGATCAAGGCCGGCGCCACCACCATCAATATTCCCGACACTGTCGGCTATACGGTGCCGGAGGAATATTTCGCGCTGATCAAGATGGTGCGCGACCGGGTGCCGAATTCCGATCAGGCCATCTTCTCGGTGCATTGCCATGACGATCTCGGCATGGCGGTGGCGAACTCGCTCGCCGGCGTGCGCGCCGGCGCCCGCCAGATCGAATGCACCATCAACGGCATCGGCGAGCGCGCCGGCAATGCATCGCTGGAAGAGGCGGTGATGGCGATGCGGGTGCGTAACGACGTGATGCCGTTCTGGACCGGCGTCGACGCCACCATGCTGACGCGGGCGTCAAAGCTCGTCGCGGCCGTCACGTCTTTCCCGGTGCAATACAACAAGGCGATCGTCGGCCGGAACGCTTTCGCCCACGAGAGCGGCATCCACCAGGACGGCATGCTCAAGCACACCCAGACCTACGAGATCATGCTGCCCGAGGACGTCGGCGTGAAGCAGACCTCGCTGGTCATGGGCAAGCATTCCGGACGCCATGCCTTCGTGCATAAGCTCGAAGAGCTCGGCTACAAGCTCGCCGGCAACCAGCTCGAAGACGCCTTCGTGCGCTTCAAGGCGCTCGCCGACCGCAAGAAGCACGTCTACGACGAAGACCTCGAGGCGCTGGTCGACGAAGAGATCGCCACCTTCCAGGATCACATCAAGCTCGTCTCGCTGTCGGTGATCGCCGGCACCCGCGGGCCGCAGCGCGCCACCATGAAGCTCGACGTCAACGGCAAGACGATGCTCGAAGAGTGCGAGGGCAACGGCCCGGTCGACGCGGTATTCAATTGCATCAAGGCGATGGTGCCGCACGAGGCGGTGCTGGAGCTTTACCAGGTGCACGCCGTCACCGCGGGCACCGACGCCCAAGCCGAAGTCTCGGTGCGCCTGTCGGAGAACGGCCGGTCGGTGACCGCCAAGGGCGCCGATCCCGACACCTTGGTGGCGTCGGCGAAGGCCTATCTCGCGGCGCTGAACAAGCTGATGGCCCGGCAGCTCCGCGGCCAGCCGGACGAGCGCCGCCTGCATTCGACGGATGTGGGGTAAGAGCTTTCTCGGCTAGCAAATAAAAAGGGCCGCTCGCGAGAGCGGCCCTTTGTGTTAGCGGAAAGGTTTTCGCTCAGTGGAACTGATAGTTCACGCCGGCCCGCAAGATGTTGTCGGTGACGTGCGAACTGTAGCCGACGATGAGATTGTTCCCGGCCGGCGTCACGATGTTCGTGGCGAGCGATCCCGAGACGGTTCCGAGATCGACGTAGAGGTATTCGATCTTGCCCGTCCAATTGCCCGAGATGACTGTTTCGATGCCGCAGCCGATGGTCCATCCCAGCTTGATGGTGCTGTTGCTCAGACTGCCGCCGCCCGGCACGACCGCGACGCCATTGACGCCCTGCGGGCCGACCAGGCTTGTGCCGCTGACGTTGTTGGTGACGCGGATTTCGCCATAGGCCAGGCCGCCGGTCAGGTAAGCGAAGGTCGTTGGATTGATCGTTGGGCCGACGCGCCCGCGAAACGTGCCGAACCACTCGAGCTTCTCGCTCAAGCTGTCGGTTACCGGGAACGCTGGCACGTTGAATGGACCCGTGTCGCCGACATGCCCCCCTGTGCAAGCTCCGTTCAAGACGTTTGAACCCGGCGGGGTGGTCAGCAATGTGGGTGCGCCGCCGGGGCACACGATGGTCGAACTGCCTCTTTGGCCAGAGCCCTGGATGTCGGCCTCGAGGCCGTAGACCCAATTCTGGATCTGCCAGTTATGGCCGACCTGAAGGCCGCCGATGACGCCATCGAGGCGGGTGTTGTTGTTGACGGAAAACAGCGGACCGGCAACCGGATCGCTGAACGTGACCGGGCCGTTGTCACGACCCCAGCTGTAGCCAATGTTGCCGCCGACGTACCAACCAGTCCAGTTCCACATCGGTGGCGGCGGCGCCTTGAGCGCCAAGTCGGCTGCGCTGGCCGATTGAATCGCGGCAAAGGAGGCGAGCATCGCGCCTGCAATGAGAAGCTTTTTCATCGGACCGTCCCCCGGTCGTGGCGGTAACGCCAGCGAAAGGAGATCGAACACTAGCAAACCGGCGCACCGATTCCTGTGATACTTCGGCAACATTCCAGAAAAAAAGCAGATCGGCTGGCTGGATGGCTTGACCGTTGGCGAGCGGCGAAGAATTCGCAACATTCGTCGCGAGTTAGGAGCGCGGTCATCAAACCAAAAGGGCCGCTCCGAGGAGCGGCCCTTCGTCCGTAAAGCTCTTCGCTTAGTGGAAGTGATAGTTCACGCCGGCGCGCACAACGTTGTCGGTCACGTGCGAGTTGATCGCCACTGTGGCGAAGGAACCGGTGCCGATGAAGCCATCCGAAATGTGGCCGTAGTCCATGTAGAGATATTCGAGCTTCGCACTCCACTGGTGTGCGAACATCCACTCCGAGCCAACGCCCACCGTCCATCCGGCACGGTCGTTGTTGACGCTCGCCGAGGTCGCCGTCGCGACGCCGGTGGTGGTCAGCGCGTTGGTGTTAAGAGTCGAGCGAATTTGTCCGTAGGCGAGGCCGCCGGTCACATAAAGCAGCCAATTGCTGCTGGGCTCGGCGCCGAGACGCGCGCGGACGGTGCCGAACCAGGGCAGCTTCTGCGTCAGGGTAGCGGTACTGGTGAAGCCCGGAATGACTGCAATGACGCCGCCCGGCGGTACCACGAATGTGGGGAGGGTGGCGGTGCCGCGCTGGCCGGTGCCCTGGATATCGGCCTCGAGGCCGAGCACCCAGCTCCGGTTAAACTGCCAATTGTAGCCGACCTGGCCGCCGCCCAGCACGCCGTCCATGTTTTGCGACGTGGCGAACGGCGCGAAGCCGACGCCGGTGTACGTCGTCGACGATCGTCCCCAGCTGCCGCCGAGATTCAAGCCGGCATACCAGCCGGTCCACTCGTCCACCACCGGCGGAGGCGGAGGAGCCTTGAGCGCCAAGTCGGCCGCGTTGGCCGCGCTGATCGTGCCAAAGCCGATAAGAGCCGTCGCCGCCAAAACAAGTTTGTTCATGGGTGCCTCCCGGTCCGGGGCGTCTGCCGTCAGTCCGCAGAAATTCCACGTTAGCAGAGCAGCGACTCGAATCCTGTGATACTTCGGCAACATCCCGGGAAAAAACGCAGATCGGCGGCTCGATGTCTTGACTGCTGGCGAGCGGCAGGGAAGCCGCAGACCTCCGTCATGGGTTAGCGTCGCTGAGCGGATCGACGGCGAAATGCGACCCGATCGCCGATCCGGCCGCGGTTTGGACATAGGCCCGGCAAGGAAAAACGGCTTATGCCGGCACGGAATTCGCAAGGCGAGTTCCGTGCGATTCAGGAGCCGTCGGCCGGCGCGCTTGCCCCCTCCCAACCCCCTCGCTATATCTGCTCTAGGGCGCCGCTCCCCGTCGGGGCGGCTTCTTTGTCTGAGCGCCGACCGGCGCCGCGACAACATGGTGGAAGTGCCTGACCACGTACCGTTCTCCGGTTAGGGCGCATAGCTCAGTTGGTAGAGCAGCTGACTCTTAATCAGCGGGTCCAAGGTTCGAATCCTTGTGCGCCCACCACTGGATTGCCGAAAACGGGCAATTCGGCCCTATGTGTGGCGTCCATCGATCTGTCCGTCGAATTCGCCTCATTGCCATTTTGTTCTGGGATTGGAGCATAAGAATGCTCCTTTTTCATTTGGGCGATTCTAATCCGATGTCACTCGCAATATGTGCCGTCTGAGCCAGAAAATCATCTTTTTATGCAAGCATTCGGTCATAGACGCTAACGTTTGCAAAGGCCAAGAGAATCGCCAATAAGTTCTTGCTTGAGCCATCTGGGCAAGTCTGTAGCGGCGAATGCCTCCATTGAGAAAGCCCACAGAATCATGGGCCGTGCGATCGGAAGGAACCATATTTTGCTGACATCAACGAGCCAATCTACCTACTGGCGCTGGGGACATTCAATTTGGCGCTCGCCCCTGTTTTAACCGAGGAAGCGCGCCTAAAACGCCGAGTTCGCGCGCATTTGAGAAGCCTGGGGCTGAGCAGGGGGCCCCTGGGTGAGTTGGTTCTGCCTGACACTGATAAGGACACGATCCGAGCGATTCACTCTAAGCACCGTCGCGATCGCATCGACTTGCATCGCGCTTTCTTAAAAGACCGCGGCCAAATTCTGTTGAAGAGTTTTGCAAACGGCAACGAGATCGATCCAGAGCGTATCCGACTTCGAATACAGGAAGTCACTCCCGGAACGGAGGCGTCTGAAATCTTCCGTCTGGCCACGTTGATTTGGTCAGTCCCCGTTTCAAATGGGTTTGGTCGCCGCTTAAAGTATCTTGTGTGGGACGAGCAAAACGGGAAACTGGTTGGACTCTTTGCGTTGGGGGATCCGGTATTCAATCTGTCGGTGCGCGATTCCTTGATAGGCTGGAGTGCTCAAGACCGCGCAAAGCGCCTAGTAAATATTTTGGACGCCTATGTTCTTGGGGCGGTTCCACCCTATAACGACCTGCTTGGCGGCAAAGCTGTTGCGTGCCTCGTCCGAAGTAGAGAAGTCTTCGACGATTTTGCGCGTAAATATGGTAACGCCTCAGGTACGATATCCGGAGAAAACAAAAAACCCTCGTTACTCGTGGTCACTACAAGTTCCTCGTTGGGACGATCTTCTGTTTACAATCGACTTAAATTGAACGGGTTGCAGTACTTCCGTCCGGTCGGCTTTACTGCGGGATGGGGTCACTTTCACTTTCCAGATCAGCTCTTTGCTGACCTTCGAGTATTTCTGCGCAATAACGGCCATATTTACGCAGACCGGAACAGGTTTGGACAAGGGCCAAACTGGCGGATGAGAACGTTACGTGTTGCATTGCAGGCGCTAGGATTCGATGAAAATTTACTTCGGCATGGAATTCGGCGCGAAGTTTTCTTGAGCACTCTTGCTGCAAATGGGTTGGAAATATTGAAGTCTGGAACTGGCGATCTGGACCTGCGAGACTTGAAATCAGTCAATGAAATCTCATCGGCCGCTGTAGCAAGATGGATGTTGCCCCGGTCTCAGAGGCGGCCAGAATATAGAAGCTGGGTGCGTACGAATGTATTGAGATTAATATCGGCTAAGAGCTCTGTCCTTTATAAAACCGCCATTGATTACTCCACTTGAGTATCTTTTGCGAAAAGAGCCTTGGACAGTTTAGATAGATAGTCGAATATATCACTGCTAGTATAGCCTCCGGCGAATGCCATAAGCATTACTACGTATAAGCCCGCTTCGGAAAGTGAAGCGGATGATCCGGCGTTAGTTTTACTAAGAGTGGATAGCCCTCCCAAAATAAGCATCGTGATAGCCGGGCCGATAGCCAATCCGCCAATGGGCCTTAGTAGCAAGTACGAATAATATCCAGCTAGTCTATTGCGAATACGATCGGGAATCGGCTGGGCTTCTCCGGAGCGGTCGAAAGTTTCAATTGCGAGTTGCCTCTCGATGCGCTCAACCTTACCCGTGATTAAATAGACGTACGCTTTGCGCGAAAAGTAAAGCAGACTCCCAATAAAGCTAGAAAGTGAAACATTAATCCAAAATATCAATGCGACGTTGCCAACCGAGTTAATCCAATACAGAATGGCCCCGCACGTAATTAGAAGGATAGAGTGAATCAGGACTATAGCTATAAACCACCTGACCGCAGACTTGTGTATTTGATCCATCTACTGGCGCTTCCTGTCCATGGGGAGATCATCTATCAAAAATGTATCTCCGAATCCGTCCGAATACTTGTCGACAAATAATTTTGCTGGCGTTGCGGTTACTACTTTGACCCTTGGATTGTTCTTGGCGAATAGCCAGGCGCCGACTGTCTGCATTTTGCTGCCAAGTGGCGCGAGCAAGAAGTTGTAGCGATATCTATTTTCATTCTCGATGTAGAGCGCATAAAGCATTTTATATGTATCGCGCCAATCAAGGGTCGTGACTGTCCGGATGGCGCTTCGATTATCTTCGATAAGATCGAAATTGATCATTTCCATTGCGCGATCACGCCACTTTAAATCTGAGCGCACCGGCAGACTCTTGATCAAGACTCTAACGTTTGCCTCATACTCCCTTAGGACCGCTCCAACACGAGAGCGTTTGAACGTTAAAAATGCTATAAGCAACAGCGGGTAGTTCGGCAAATGTATTCCCTCGAACCCAGGAATCTCTTCCACTTGGCAATTCCCGGAATAGACTATTTCCTTTTCTTCATAGTCAGTGAGTTGCATGAAAGCTGAACCTGGGTCGGACTTCCTCAGTAGCGGTCCGAAAGACGATAGCTTTGGATAGTACTCACGTGCTTCCGTATATATTAGACAATATTTTCGTCCTGAATTTGCGAGGAGGGTCAATAATCCAAACATTGCGAGCCGTGACAAACCCGTAATGTCGCAAACGATAAGCCCATCTGGGCGGGTACGTTCTTCTAGCCACTTTGCCGCTGATGCCCAGTCTGGAATGGTGATGTCTACGACATCTCTCGACGATAGCACGAGGCCCAAAGAATTTGCGGCGATGCTGTCGAAGTGTGAGGGATTCTCGTTACCGTACCTAAGCAACAGGACGGTGTCGGCCCGGATGCGCATTTCACTTAGCAGGCCCACTGCTCGCTTTGCGCGATCTTCAAATCCCGCGCAAAATATCAAGCTCATGGAACCGCCATACCCCTTCAAAGAATCGATTCCGGTCTTCATGTCTATTCCACGTCGGGTCTGAATAGGTCTTCCATTGCCTGCGATTGAGAGTGAGGTGGCACTCCAGCCTCTCCGAGTAGCAGGGTAAGCTGGCCCTGTGGATCTTTAAGAAATCTCAGGAAGTGTGGCGATGTCATAGAGAATGTGTCGCGACTGTTGAAAGTTGTCGGAAACGCGGGTGTGAACATCTTCCGAAATATTATTCTTCGCGCAGGGATGCCCTGCGATGATGAGCTAAATCCAGCGTCGATAAAAATGCCGTTTCTTACTAGCTCCGCCAAACCATTGCGAACATACTCAGTCATCTGAGTGAGTTGAATTTCAATTCGCAGATACTCAGCGGGTCGACTGCCTTCTTTTTGCTTTATCTCTTCGCTCAGAAGCTTGAATCGGGACATCATACCGAACCGGAGCGCGATTTCGAACAAGTTTAGCTCCGGTGATGAATAGTCTTGAAGTTTGTAAAGCTCCTGACGCGCGTAGTTGCGAATAATCTTGTTCTGAATAGGCAATTGAATTTTGGAGCGCTTTGCCTTGCCTGCGTGGAGCTCGAACATTTTCTTCAGTAAATCGATAACGTAGCTAATGTCGCCGGAACAAAGTGATATAATTGTATCCCATCCTCCATATCTTAGCCCCCGAAGAGTGTGTTTTTCGCTGCGTTCTTTAATTTCACGAGCGATATTTGTGATCTTACTGTATCCCAACAGCGATTCAATAGTATTGGTGAGGCTGCTTTTGCTCAATGCGAACCGCTTAGCAAAAATCTCATTGACTGTCTTGCTGATTAGTTCCCGTCGCTCTCGTACATCCACAGCGTTGATGTACACGGCGCCTAAATTAATCTCCCGATACTCTCGATTTACGACGTAAACATTCGATCGAAGGTCAACCGTTTCCATGCTCTCGCTATGTGCGGTTACTCGAAATGTGTAGCCGGCGCCGGAGTTCCAGATCAGTGGCAGAAGAGACCTTTGCACCTCGGAGGGAATCTTTGGTACAGAAAAATCATCCAACAAAAAAATAAATTTCTTTTGGCCAAAGATCGGATGTAGTAATTTTAAGCAATCGCAAAGTTGGCTAAGGAATGTGCCCTTTAGCAGAAGGGAGTTCTCATCCGGCTCGATCTTTGAATAAAGTACAGCGGCTTGACGTTGCTTTAAAATAGACAGAGCGCTTGAAATGCTAACTACCGTTTCATTTAACGAGGCGGACAAGAATTGACAAAGAACGAATTCGCGTTCTCTGTCAATTTGCAGGATGTTCTTCACTACGGCGAACATCACGCTATCGCAAACTTCGTAAGCGTACAGCAAATGGAAATAATAAATTACAAGTTGTGGCGATTGCATCCACTTTGGAAGTTTTGTGATCAGAGAATGATTTCCGATTTCTAGCCGGGCTGAAACAAAAAAGCCCACAAAATCATCGTTGATAAGTCTTTCTCTAATCTCACTAATCGGCTCGTCGTCTCTCAAGGAGGAAAGGCGTGTTCTAAGGCGCATGCTTCGCAGAATCATAGTCTTTCCGGAGCCGCGCGGGCCAGTTATAAGCATTGATTGCACGGCCGGCATTATTGTTTCGCTTAGCCATGGAAAATGCTCAGCAAACAATCGAGTGACAAAAGAGTCGTTTGGGAAGTCGTTCGCGTTAAGATATTCGAATGGGTCGTTTAGCCGGACATCCGGCTGCTCTGAAAGGAGATGTCGCCGCAGGTAGAGTCTGTTGAGCTGGTCGATCACCTCCAGCGCGCTAGGGAGTCGCCTAGATGGGCTTTCGTCCAAAAGGGCGCCAACGATTGGACCAAGTTGGTCAAGAAAATATTGGTCTTCCAGAGTTGCTGTATCAGCGCTTCCGCGTGCGGCGAGTAGAAGTTCATCGGCGTGGTGTCCTAAAAATGTTAAATCATCGAGCGATTTATGGTGAAATGCTTGCCGAAACACAGCTGAGCCGGTGTCTACAATTTTGAGGATGACGGGCGATTCGGAGGGGTAGGCGCGTATCTCCTCCGGAGACCGCCGCTTAACCATGATATTGTCGGAGTTGAGATCATTGTGCCAAAGATTTTTCTCTTCGAAGCGCGAAAGTCCAACTGCGATGTCACGGATGGCGCCGTACACTATGCTGGCACTTAAGGGCGCATGAGTTTTTATGAATCTAGAGAGGGAAACGCCCTCGATCCACTCCATAACGATGAAGTAGATTGGCAAGAGCACGCCATCGATCGTTATCTCAGTCTCTCCTGCGTCACGCAGTTCTGCAATATTGGGGTGAGCGCCGAGTGCGGCGTAGCGACTCATTTCTTCAGTGAATGACTTTTGATGATGGGCATACAGGTTCTTTGGTACTATCTTTAGTGCGACGTGCATGCCAATCCCGGTCGTGGCTTTGAAGGTTGCGCCGTAATATCCGCGACCTATGCAGGATTGAAGTGTGTATGAAGAAATCTTGATGCCTTCTGCGCGGTGGCCGATATCTATGGGTCGTCCGCACTTGCGACAGTGCGCCCCTATGTCGTTTTCCTTACTGTCTATGCAGAAGAAGCATGCAAATTCCCGGTCGGAAGGGGTTTCAATCATTGAGCATTTTCTCCGGGAATCCTGCTTCTTATGGAGACGAGCGAGCCTGAGGCCCAATGGCGAAGTAATCATTATAACAAGTCATGGTAGATAGAAATACGGTATGCAGCTGGTAGGAGTGAATAAATGGCAAGAAACATTCCAAGGTTCGAATCCTTGTGCACCCATCACTTCAATCAAGCACGTCGGATCGATCAAAGCGGCATACGCAGCGCGGGAGCGGCGGTGCTCTCGATCATCACGTTCACACATGCGGGCTTGCCGCTGGCGAGGGCGCGCTCGATAGCGCCCGGCAGGTCGGCCGCGCGCTCGACGTATTCCCCGTGTCCCCCGAGAGCCTGCACGACCTGATCGTATCGCACCGGCAAAAGCTCGCAGCCGTGCATCCTGTTGGCGCCGTAGTCGCGGCGTTGGATTTCGCTTTCCGCGTTCCAGCGCGCGTCGTTGCCGAGGATCGCGACGAACGGCAACGCGCGTCGCACCGCCGTTTCAAATTCGGCAATGTGAAAGCCGATCGTGCCGTCGCCGAGCACCGCGAACACCGACGCCTTGCTCTCGACCATGCGTGCTGCGAGCGCGAAGGAGAGCGAGCTGCCGATCGCGCCGGCGACGCCGTTGACGAGCCGGCGCCGGGCCGGGAGCATGCTTTGGCCCCACTGCGCGAATTCCCCGCCGTCGCAGATCAGGACGGTGTCCGGATCGCGCTCGACGAAAGGACGTAAGGTCCGAAAGACTTCGGCGGGATGCAGCCGGCCTGGCGTCCGCGACACGACGTCCTGCCACCATGCCGGCCGCGCGTCGCGAGCATGGCGGGCTTCGGCGAGCCAGGCAGTATCGCCTGTCTGCTTGCCACCGACGGCGAGCTTTTTCGCGGCCAGGGCCGGATCTGCAACACAGGCGAGGAGCAGTGCATCGCCTTTCTCGCGCTTCGCCCGCGCCGTCAGCTCCGCTTCCGGATCGATGGCGATGATCTGGACGTCGGCGGCAAAACTCGGAGCGGCCGCCCATTTGAGCGAAAAATCCAGCGCTTTGCCCAGCAGCACGACAAGATCGGCACGCTTCACCAGGTCGGGCAGCGCTCCGAGCGTCGCGTCTGCCAGGCCGCGTGGGCTCTCCAAAATCATTGTCGGCGCGCCGGTCGCGGCTTCAACCTTTGCCAACAGATCGCGTCCGCTCGTGCTCGACATTTGCGGACCGGCAAAGATGATCGGACGTTTTGCGGCGGCGACGGCGGCGAGAATCCTGGCGCAGTCCACGTCGCCAAGCGCCTCGTGCGTTGCCGGCCCATCGGTCGGCCACGTCACGGCACTCTCGTCCAACCGCGCGTCGAGCAAATCCGACGGCAAGCTCACGTGAACCGGGCCGCGCCGCCCGGAGCATGCGATACGGATCGCCTCGCCGATATCGCTGCCGAGGGATTCGACGCTGCCGGCCGTCCAGGACGCCTTGGTCACCGGCTTGGCCATCTCGGCCTGGCGCAATTCCTGAAATCCGCCGCGACCGATCTCCCAGGTTGCGGCGTGTCCCGACAGCAGAACCATCGGCGATTCCGCCGCCAACGCGGTGTACAAAGCGCCGACCGCGTTGGCATGACCGGGTCCGCCGGTGACCAAGGCAACGCCGGCCTCGCCGGTCAGGCGGCCATGGGCGTCGGCCATGTGCACGGCGGCGGCTTCGTGCCGCACGTGAACAAGGTCGATGCCTGCATCCAGCGCGGCATCGAAGATCGACATGATGTGGTTGCCGGACAGCGTGAAGACACGTCGGCAGCCGAGACGGCGAAGCGAACGAGCGACGACGTCGGCGCCGCGTAAGGTGTTGCTCATCTTCTGCGTCGGACTTTCGCGGCCGGCTCAACGGGTATTGGTCATGAACAAAGACATCAACATTTCCATCCTGTCAATTTTCAACCCGGCGTGGTGCCGTTACGAACCTTCGGCGCTTAGGGCGGGCAAATATAGCCGGGTCCGCTCGGGTTTTTGAAGCATCCGACTGAAACCGGGATGACCTGTTTCGGCAACCACAACACGACTTTCGGAAAATAGATCGCGAACGAGATGGTGATCAGAAACACGACATAGATCGGCAGCGCGGCACGAAGTGCCTTTGAGAATCGTACGCCGACGAATTTCGAGGCCATCAACAGCACGAGTCCGTAAGGCGGCGTTATCAGCCCGAAAGCAAGCGTGGCGATCAGCACCACGCCCATGTGCACCGGATTGATATTGCCGGCTTGCGTCAGCGTATTCACCAGCGGCATGAAGATGATGATCGTCGGCACCGGTTCGATGAAATCGCCGATGATGGTGAACAGCGCCACCATGAGCAACATCATCAGATGCGGGTCGTTGCCGGCAATCGAGGTGATCCAGTCGGCGATGACCAGCGCGCCGCGCAGATAAGCCAGCATCCAGCCGAACGCATTGGCGGCGCCGATCGTGATCAACGGCAATGAGAAGATCAGGCCGGCGAGACAGAAATCATACGGCAATAGCTTGAGATGGCCGCGGTTGAGCGCCGGGATGACCGCGACAATGATCCAGACCACCGCGACCACGCCGGCCTCGGTCGGCGTAAACCAGCCGGTCAGGATACCGCCCATCAGAATGACCGGGATCATCAGCGGCAGCGCCGCATCCTTGGCAGTAAGTGCAACAGTGAAAAAAGACGCGCGCGGCCGTCGCGTGCCGATCGGACCGAAGAAGTAGCAATAGATCATCAACCCAAAGCCGATCATGAAGCCCGGCACCACGCCGGCCATGAACAGGCCGGCGATCGAGACGTTGCCGACTGCGCCATAGACCACGGCCGTGATGCTCGGCGGCACTAGCGCCGCGATCGTCGAGGCCGCCGCGATGATCGCGGCGATGAAAGCCGGCTCATAGCCCTCGCGCTTCATCGGGCCGCCCAAGGCGCGGCTGATCACGGCGACGTCGGCAGTTGTCGAACCCGACATTTCGGAGAACATCATGCTGAAGACGGTGACGACCTGCGACAGCCCGCCGCGAATGTGGCCGACCAGTGCCAGCGCCAGATTGGCCACCCGAATGACGACGTTGGCCGAGCTCATCAGTTCGCCGACAAGAAGAAAGAACGGAATGGCGAGCAGCGCCTCGCTATCCACGCCGTCGAACATCTTCTGGATGATCGCCGGCATCGACACGTCGGTGAACATGGCGCCGACCAGGACGCCCGCCATCAGCGAGAAAGCGACCGGCACGCCCATATAGCCGAGGACCAGGAACAGCGCGGTCATCAAGGCTAGAATGAGCGGAGCGCTCACAAGAGCTCTCGCTTCGCCAGGAGGTCGATCGGGGTGATGTGCACCGGCTCTTCGGCAGGCTCCGGATGGTCGAAGCCGTTGCGGATGCCGTTGACGAGCTGCTCGACGGTGAACAGCGCTATCAGCACTCCGGAGATCGGGATCGCCGCATAAAGCGAGGCGATCGGCGTCATCGAGGGCATGCGAAAGCTGCCGAAGCCGCGCAGAAAATTGATGTAGCCGAAATAAGCCAGGCAGAGGGCGACACCCAGGACCACGCCGCGAATGACGATTTCAATGACGAGCCGGGGCGTGCCGTGCATCGCTTCCGACAGCGCCGTCAGATAGAGGTGATCGTTGCGGCGCGTGGCGACGGCCGCGCCGATGAATATCGCGTAGATGAAGAACGTCGACGTGACTTCCTGGAGCCACAGCCACGGATGACCGATGCTGCGGGTGACGATGTCGAACGTCACGGTCGTCGAGAAGCCGAACAGCAACACCCCGCACAGCATCATCAGGACGAGTTCGAGCACATCGAACGCGCGCCATTTCAAATGACGTTGACGGTTCAGTACGAGCTTGTCGGCGAACCGCATGGTCCGGCGCCTGGATGAGAACGCGGCACGGAGAGGCCGGAAGGTCTCTCCGTGCGGGCGGGATGGCTAGTTGATGCTGCCGATCAGCTTTTCAATCTTGACGGCGTGCGGGCCAAGGCCGGCGGAAAGCTTGTCCAGATACGGCGTGGCGACGTTGACGAAGCCCGACTTGTCGACGTCGGGGACGATCTTGACGCCGATCGCCTTGAGCTTGCCGATCGACTGGTGCTCGAGCTCGAACGCCTTGGCCGGCTCGTTCTTGTTGACCTCGGCGCCGGCCATTTGCACCCATTGCTTCTGCTCGGCCGTGAGGCTTTGCCAGAGCTTGTCGCTGATCCAGACCAAGCTGTTATTGGCCTCGTGTTCGGTGAGCGAGAGCACCGGCGCCACTTCGTAATGCTTGTTGACGAGATAGACATTGATGCCGTTTTCGGCGACGTCGACGACACCGGTCTGCAGCGAGGTGTAGACGCTGCCGAACGGCATATGCACGACCTGGGCGCCATAAGCAGGGAAGATGGCGTCCTCGGTCGGCGTCGCCTGAACGCGAACCTTCAGGCCCTTGATATCCTCGACCTTGTGGATTTCCTTCTTGCTGTACATCGAGCGCAAGCCGAGCGTGGCGAGCCCGATCACGTGCGAGCCCTGCACCGTCTCCTCGATCATCGCCTTGACGGCGTCGGAAACCCGCGGATCGGCGAGCGCTTTGGTCAGGTGGTCTTCGGAGCGGAACAGGAAGTGCAGCGACATCACGCCAGCCTGCGGCGATACCGTCGCAGCGTTGGCGGACGACGAGATGGCGAAATCGATATCGCCGGATTTCAACAATTGCAGCACCTGCGGTTCCTGGCCGAGCTGCGCGCCGGGATATTGATCGACCAGGAACTGACCCTTGCTCAATTCCTTCATCTTGTTGGCGAAGATGTCACCGGCGACGCCGTAGCCGGTCGTATTCGGCTGGTCATAGGCGAAGCGATAGTGCTTTTCCTGCGCGTCGGCGCCAAACGGAATGGCGGCGACGGCGGCACCGAGCAGGATGCCTCGCAAAAGCGAAGAAACGCGAATGACGGACATTGGATTTCCCCCTATTTGGTCGTGTCTTGTTGATCGTGTCTTGCACGCGGTTTGCCGCGCCGGACGCCTTGTCTTTTCGACAAGTATTTATTGGGCAAAAGGGTCGTCCGCCAATCGTCCTTTGTCAATGACAATACGTTGCCGCGCTGCATTTTGAGCCGGCGGTCCGGCATGGCTGCTTCTGTCTGGGACCAGAAACATGTAGACATTCACGATTGCGATATTGAATGCGGAGAGGACCTGCGATGACGATTTTCGACTTGCAGAAAAAGGTTGCATTCATAACCGGGGGCAATGGCGGCATCGGCCTGGGCATGGCGAAGGGTTTGGCCTCAGCCGGCGCTGCGGTCGTCATCGCCGGGCGCAACAAGGCCAAGGCCCAATCGGCGCTCTCGGAGTTGCATGCGCTCGGCGCTTCGGCCGAGTTTGTGGAGCTGGATGTTCTCGACGAGGCATCCTGTCAGTTCGCCATCCGGCGCGCCGTGGAGCGATTTGGACGTCTCGACATCCTTGTCAACAACGCCGGCATGACCGTTCGCGCGCAGCCTCAAGACCTCACTGCGCAAGATTGGCATCTGGTGATGAACACCAATCTCACCGGCGCCTTCCTGTGCTCGCAGGCAGCGTATCCCCACATGGTGCGTGCCGGCGCCGGCAAGATCATCAATGTCGGATCGATGATGTCGGTGTTCGCATCGTCCTACGCCACGCCCTATGCGGCGAGCAAGGGCGGCATCGTGCAGATGGCAAGGGCGATGGCGATCGCCTGGGCGAAGGACAACATCCAGGTCAACACCATCTTGCCCGGGTGGATCGATACCGAACTCACGCAAAAGGCGCGTGAAGAAGTCGAAGGCCTTCACGACAGGGTGCTGGCGCGCACGCCGGCGCAGCGCTGGGGCAAGCCGGACGATTTTGCCGGCATCGCCGTCTTCCTGGCCGCTCCGGCTTCGAATTTCATCACCGGCGCCGCCATCGCCGTCGACGGCGGATATTCGGTGCAAGCCTGAATGCGCAAGTCGATGCCAGCACGAGGCGCTTAGTACGGCCTGTCGCCGACAATGGTGCAGCGGCGCATCACGCGCTTGAGGCGCGCCTCGTCGAAGCCGGTGGCGCGGTGCAGCGTGCAGCGGTTGTCCCATACGATGCATTGGCGCGGCGCCCAGCGGTGGGTGTAGACGCGCGCCTGCGGCGTGATCGTCGCATTGATCTCCTCGATGAGCGCGCGCCCTTCGTCGTAATCCATGCCCTCGATATATTCGGCATGGTCGCCGAGGAAAATCGCCTTGCGGGCGGTCTCGGGATGCGTGCGCACGATCGGATGCGCGACCGGCGGCACCTTGGCCTTCTGCTCCGCCGTCAGCGGATCCTCGCCGTGGCGGCGCGTGCGCGAGAAATCGAAATTGTGGATGGCGTTGCGTCCCTCGATCGCCGTCCTGATCGCGGCGGGCAACAGCTCGTAGGCGGAATACATGTCGGCGAATTCGGTTTCCCCGCCTTCGCCCGGCACGATCTCGGAATACATCATGGTGGCTTGGCCGGTGCGCTCCTTCCAGGAGCCGTCGGTGTGCCAAAAGAGCGTGCCGCGATCCGGATGCTTGCCGCTCGGATTGCCGTCCTTGTCGAGGTTGGACAGCATGTAGATTTCCGGATGCTCCTTGTAGCCATGATACTGGCTGAGCACGTGGACCTGCACCTCGCCGAAATTGCGCGCGAAGGCGACTTGGGTCGCCGGCGGCAGATCGACGTCGCGGAACAGGATCAGTTGGTAGTCGAGGAAGGCTTCATAGACCTTCTCGAACAGCGCCGGCGACACTGCTTGCGAGAGCGTGATGCCGGTGATTTGGCAGCCCAGCACCGGATGCAGCGGCGTGATTTTGAACGGCCAATCGCGGCCCGCGCGTTGCGATTTAAGCTGGGCCTGGGCCATGATCATCTCCGGCAGGTTCGGCGTCGCAGCGAATATGCCAGCACCCGCGCGCGCTTCCTAGGGCGTGGAATCATAAATACGCCGCCATGTCCGCTTCCGACCCGGAGCGTCGCTTCGCCACCCTCAATGACGCATTGCGAAAACGTCCCAGATGGTGGCTGGCGGCAGGAGCACAGTCGGACCATCCCATGAGCGGACATCGCAATCCACGTTTCGTGATGATGCAAAACAGCCTCCCTATGATGTGCTAGGGTATGGTCTTCCGGCTGGGGAGGAAGCGAAGCGCATGAGGCGACGGGAGTTCATCACGATTGCCGGCGGTGCTATGGCCGCTTGGCCGCTCGTCGCACGTGCGCAGCAAGCCGGCCCAGTGCGGGTGATTGGCGCGCTGTTTGACCAGCCGGACAACGCTCCGGTCGCGCAATCTTACATTGCCGCATTCCGGGACGAACTCGCGAAGCTGGGATGGAAGGAAGGCAGCAATCTGCGGATCGAGATTCGCTATAGCGCCGGTCATACGGATGAGCTGAAGACGCTGGCAAAACAATTGGTCGATTTGCGGCCCGACACGATTCTCGGTCGGGGTACCGCTGAAACCATCGCCCTTGCCCATGCGACGCAGACGATTCCAATCGTATTCGCGGCGGTCTCCGATCCACTCGGCAACGGCCTTGCCGCGAGCCTTGCCCACCCGGGCGGCAACATCACCGGCTTTACGAACATCGAGTCTTCGATGGGAGGCAAATGGATCGAACTATTGAAGGAGATCGCGCCGCGCACCGAGCGTGTAGCGCTCCTGTTCAACCCAACAACCGCTGCGCCAGTCGAATTCTACCTGTCCTCCATTCAAACGGCCGCACAGTCCTTGGGCGTAAAGGTCAGTAACGCGCCGGTTCACGCCAAGGATGAGATAGAAGGTGTCGTCGCGGCACTGGCCCGCGATCCGGGCGGTGCCCTGATGGCGATGCCGGACACCTTCAACGGGACAAATCTCGAACTGACCGTTGCGCTGGCGACCCGCTACCGTATTCCGGCGATCTCATACCCTCCGCTCTTTGCGGAATTGGGCGGGCTGATTTCTTATGGTGTCGATTTCACCGAATTGTTTCGTCAAGCGGCCGGGTACATCGATCGCATCTTCAAAGGCGCCAAGCCGGCCGATTTGCCGGTTCAATTGCCGAGCAAGTTAGTGCTGGTGATCAATAAGAAAACCGCCAAAGCACTCGGGCTTACGGTACCGCTGACGCTGCAAGCCAGCGCCAACGAGGTGATAGAATAGGCCGCCTTGCTGCACCCGACCCAAACCGCCATTTCGTCTCCGTAAATTGACGCATGCTGGGGGCGCGTGGGGCCAGGCGCGTCCCGACCTCACACTCCTATCCCACTTTCCGGAACTTGTGCAGCGAGCGCAGATTATCCGGCCGTGGCTGGTCCTTGAAAGTTTGCGGCCAGTTGGTCCACGACACTTCGCCGACATAAAGGTCGCCGCGGCTGTCCACGGTCAGCCCGTGCGGCGCCAGGAAATCGGTTGGACCAAGGCCCGGCCCAAGCCCACCCAGCCGGGAAATGCGCTTGCCGGTATTGTCGACGATGGTGACCCGCGGGCCGAGGTTCGGCACATTGCGGTTGACCGGCTGCACCGGGCCGAGCTCGCCGATGTAGCACACCGGGCACTTGCCGGGCGGCATGAACAGACCGCACGGGCGGTGCAGGTTGTTCCACTGGGTCTCGTACTTGCCGTTGCCGTCGAACACCTGCACGCGATGATTCTCGCGGTCGGCCACATAGACCCAACCGTCGGCATCGCAGGTGATATTGTGCGCGATGTTGAACTCGCCCGGATCGGTGCCAGGTCCACCCCAGGAGAACAGCAGCTTGCCGTTCGGCGCGTATTTGTGCACGCGCGAGTTGCCATAGCCGTCGGACACGTAGATGTCGCCCTGCGGAGACATCGCGGTGTGGGTGCAGCGATGGAATGGCTCGCCACTCATGTAGGGTGCCGGCTTGCCGGCAATGCCCAGCGTCAGCAGCACTTTTCCTTCCAGCGTGCACCGGCGGACGGTGTGGTCGCCATCGTCGGTGAGCCAGACCGTGTCGTCGGGCGCCATGAACACGCCGTGGGCGCGCGGGAAGAGCCCTTCGCCGAACGAGCGGAGGAAGTTGCCTTCGCGGTCGAACACGATCATCGGATGGTCGCCGCGGTTGAACACATAGACGTTGTCGTTTCTGTCGACGCCGACGCCGCCGATCTCCTTGAACGACCAGCCGGGCGGCAGTTTCGCCCAGTTCTCCACCGGTTCGTATGCGTACGCGCCGTTGCCAACGGTAGCCATGCCGGGCTCCCCTGTTCATTGCCGGTCGGCAAGCTTGTCACGAAGCAAATGGTTCGGCCAGCCAAACCCGGCTAGGGCACCGCCGTGGTACTGTTCCGACCGCCGGCAAATTCTTCGCGGCCGGTTAAAGCCTATTCCGCCGGCGCGGCCTTGGCGGACGGGCGTGGCTTGTTCATTTTTTGCAGCATGCCGACGATGCCGCGCGGCATGAAGACGATGCACAGGATGAGCAGGATGCCGTAGATCGTATTGGCGGCGCCGATAAAATGGGTGCCAAAGCCGACCCGCAGTCCCTCATTCAACGAAATGGTCACCAGCGCTCCGGCGGTCGGGCCGAGCATGTCGTACATCCCGCCGACGATGGCGGCGAACACGATCTGCAGCGATACGCTGATGCCCGACACGGTCTCGGGATTGAGATACATGAAGTATTGCCCATAAATCGCGCCGCCGAGCGCCGTGAGCGCCGCGCTGATGACGGTCACGCGCAGCTTCTCGCGCATGACGTCGATGCCGATCGAGGCGGCAGCCTCTTCGTCTTCCGAGATCGCATCGAGCGCCTCGCGGCCGATGCCGCGATCGATCCAGCGCCAGACGGCAAGCCCACCAAGCCACAGCACCAGCGCAATGACATAGAAGTAGCTCTTCTCGGAAAATTGCAGCGCGTACCAGGAATTGCCGACCGCTCTTGGCGTGAAGCCGAGCGATCCGCCGGTAATGTCGCGCGCCGCAATGATCGAGAGCATCACCACCTGGCTCAGCGCCAGCGTCACCAGCGCGAAATAATGGCCGACGACCCGGAAGCGGAAGCACGGATAGCCGATCACCAGCGCCAGCAGCGCGGACAGCAACACGCCGAGCGGAATGCCGGCCCAGGGCGTGACGTCATAGTAGTTCCACAACAGCGCCGGCACATAGGCGCCGACACCCATGAAGGCGCCGTGGCCGAGCGAGACGAAGCCGAAACGGCCCATCATCGACCATGCCGTGTAGATGAAGCCCCAGATCAGCGCCTGGATCAGCAGATGCAGGAAATAGGTCGGTGTGAAATACGGCACGCACAACAGAATTGCGAGTCCGGCGAGAAGCGTGGCGGATCGCGCGTTCATCGCACGAAAATCCCGCGCGGGCGTACGAACATCAGGGCGATGAAGAACGCGAAGGCGAGCACATAGGCGAGCTCGGTGTTGGTGTAATAACCGACGATCGAGATGATCTGGCTGATGATGAAGGCGGCGACGAAGCCGCCGATCATGTCGCCGAGCCCGCCGAGCACGCAGATCATGAAAAGAAGCGGGCCGAACGTGTTGCCGATAAAGGGATGAACGTCGTACTGCAGCAGCAGCAGGCAGGACGCCAGTCCGGCGAGCGCGCCGCCGATCGCCGAGGTCACAAGATAAATACGCCGCTGGTCGACGCCCATCAAGCCTATGATGTCGCGGTCCTGCGCGATGGCGCGAATCGCAGTGCCGATGAAGGTGCGCTTGAGGAAGAAATAGAGCGCGATCGCGCCGACCAGCGCTATCGCGAAGGCCAAAAGGCGCGCGGTGCTGATATAGATCTCGCCGAGCTCGATGATCGGCAGGCGAATGCCGAGGTTGCGGAAGTCGGTGCCGAACAATAGCGTGGCGAAACTCTGCAGAAAGAACAGCAGGCCGCCGGTGGCGAGAAGCTGATTGATCGGCGCCGAGCCGAGAATAGGCGCGATGATCAGGACATGCACCAGAACGCCGAGCACGGCCACGCCGGCGATGGCCACGGCGCACGCCAACAACAGCGGCCAGCCGAACCCGGCATAGAGCCAATAGACCATATACATGCCGCACATGACGAGGTCGGCATAGGCGATCCACACCACGTCGATCACGCCGAAGATCAGGTTGAGGCCAAGAGCAAGGAGCGCCAGCACGCCGCCGAGCAGAATGCCGTTGATGATCGCTTCGAGGAGATAGATGTCCATCGCCGCTACAATCCCAAATACGCCTTGCGGATGAATTCGTGGCCCTTGAGATCGCTCGAGGTGCCTGCAAGCTTGATGCTGCCCACCTCCAGCAGATAGGCGCGGTCGACCACGTCGAGCACTTGCTGCACGTTCTGCTCGACGATCAGCACGGTCAGGCCTTCGCCGCGAATGCGGCGAACCAGATCGAACACCTGCTCGACCACGAGCGGCGCCAGCCCGGCGGACGGCTCGTCCATCAGCAGCAATTTCGGCCGCGACATCAGGGCGCGGCCGATCGCGCACATCTGCTGTTCGCCGCCCGAGAGCGTGCCGGCGAATTGATCGCGCCGGTCTTTCAAGCGGGGAAACAGCGCGTAGACCCGGTCGAGTTGCTCGGCGAAGCGTGCCCGCGCCTGCGGGATGAAGGCGCCGATGCGCAGATTGTCCTCGACGCTGAGCCTTGGAAACAGCCGCCGGTGCTCGGGTACGTGGGCTATGCCAAGCTCGATCACGCGATGCGCCGGAAGGCCGCCGACGGAACGGCCTTCGAGCGTCATCGCGCCGCCGCGCAGCGGCACCAGGCCGGAGATGACGCGCATCAACGTGGTCTTGCCGGCGCCGTTCGGGCCGATGACGCCCACCGCCTCGCCTTGCGACACGTCCAGCGATACATCGAACAAGGCTTGGAAGGAGCCGTACCCGGCCGAAACCGCGGCAAGCGACAACATTGCGCTCACGTGCGCGCCTTGCCGAGATAGACCTCGGTGACACGAGGATCGACCGCCGCCTGCGCCGGCGCGCCCTCGAATATCTTTTCCCCATGGTCGAGCACGATGACGCGGTCGACGATGCGCATCAGCACCCCCATGATGTGCTCGACCCAGACGATCGTCACGCCCATGCGGCTGCGAATGCTTTCGAGCAGATCCGCGGCGCGCTCCATTTCCGTCGAATCGAGTCCGCCGAGCGACTCATCGGCGAGCAGCAGCCGAGGTTTTGTGGCGAGCGCGCGGGCAAGTTCGAGTTTTTTCAGTGCGGCGGCGCCGAGCCCGCTCGTCGTCGCCGTGGCGTCGGTCGGCAGCCCGACGAGGCCGAGCGCCTCCACCGCGCGGTCGTGCGCCTGCGCACGCGTGATGCCGGGAGCCTCGCCGTAATGGGCGGCAATCGTCACGTTCTCCAATAGCGACAGCTTGCGAAACGGTCGCGGGATTTGGAAGGTGCGGGCAACGCCCAGCCGGCAGATCGTGTGTGCAGGCAAGCTTGTGATGTCCTCGCCCTCGAAACGGATCGATCCCGTCGTGGGGCGGAGCGTGCCGGCAATCAGATTGAACGTCGTGCTCTTGCCCGAGCCGTTCGGACCGATCAGGCCAAGAATCTCGCCTTGGCGGACTTCAAAGGAAACCTGGTTGACGGCCAGGAATCCTCCGAAGCGCTTGGACAGCCCCTCGACTGCGAGCATCGTCAGCGCATGGCATAGACCGAAGAAGCCGGCAGCGGCAGGACGGGCTCCTGAGTCTTGATGTTGTTCGGCCAGACCACCGAAATGTGCTCGCCGGCATTCTGCATCACGACCGGCGTCGAGCGCTCGTTCTGTCCGGCAAGCTGCGTTCCAGGCCGGTAGAACTTCACGCCATAGCCCTGGATGGTGCCGCCGGGAGGAATGTCGACGTCGAGCGCGGCTTGGCGCACCGCCTCGGGGTCGAAGCCGCCATATTTCTCCTTGGCGACCGGCAGCACGTTATTGAGCAGCACCCAGGTCTGGTTGAAGCCCATCGAGCAATGCGGCGGCACGTCAGTGGCATTGGTCTTGGCCTTGTAGCGCTCGACCATGGTCTTGGTGAGATCGCCAATTCCCGGCGCCAGCGAAGCGGGATTGAGCAATTGCGCCGGGACCGGATCGATGTTGCAGAAATTATCGATGTCGGTGCCGAAGGTCGCCCGCAGCTTGTCGAGCTGGCTGTAACCGGCGCCGTTGCCGACCAGCATCTTGAACCGCAATCCGCTCTCGCGCGCTTGGCGCAGGAACAGCGTGATGTCGGGATTATAACCGACCTGGGAAACCACGTCGGCGCCGGCCCGCTTGAGCTTGGTGACCAGCGATGAGAGATCGGGTGCGGTGGCCGAATAGCCTTCCACCATCACGATTTGGAGGCCTTTCTCCTTGCCAAACCGCTCGCTGGCGTCGGCAACGCCGACCCCATAGGGCCCATCCTCGTGGATGATCGCGACCTTGATGTTGCCCGGTTCGGCACCGAGCTTGGCCTTGGCGTTGTCGGCGATAAAGGAGGCGAAGGCCTGGCCGTACTGGTCGGAATGGATCTGGCCGCGGAACACGTATTGCAGATTCTTGTCCTTGAACACCGCGGTCGCGATCGCCGTCGTGATCCAGAGAATCTTCTTTTGCGCCTCCACTTTGGCGGCGAGTGGCACGGCATGCGCGCTGGCATAGACGCCGTTGATGATCTCGACCTTCTCCTGGCTGATCAGCCGCTCGACCTCGTTGATCGCCACATCCACCTTGCTCTGGCAATCGGCGTTGATCGGCACGACTTTGTATTTGCCGGCAACGCCGCCGCGCTCGTTGACGAGATCGATCGCGATCTGGGCGCCTATGGAGCAGGCGACAGAACCGCCGGCGGCGAATGGGCCGGACAGGTCGTAAACGACGCCGATCCGAATGGTCTCCGCCTCGGCACTGGCAAAGCGTCCGGATAGGCTCATCGCGGCAACCGTTGCGGCAGATGTCTTGAGCAGCGACCGTCGTGAGGTCGTCATGGTGTTCCTCCCTGACTGGACCGCTTTTGCGGATGATATTTTTGCTTGGCGCTCAGTATTTGGAGAACCGGTTGGAAAGTCAACGCCGGTTACCGGCGGCGGCGGTCGCAATTCCCGCGAAAGGAATCGGCATTCCTGAGGCGATTACGGTCTTTTTTGCAAAAGCTCAGTCTCAACTGTCTGAGCATATTTTTATACGAGGGTGATTTGGGGCGGACGACCGGGGTCGAACCGGCGACCTCCAGATTCACAGTCTGGCGCTCTAACCAATTGAGCTACGCCCGCCATTGCGTCCTCATATTATGCCTGACTTTGAGGGTCAATCCCAAGTCTCGGAACCAAGTCTCGGAACCAAGTCCCGCAATGACATTGTCCGCGAGCGCAAATCGACGCGTCTTATCCGCCTTTCACGCCCGGAAACCAAATTGCCGGATCTGCGGGGGCCTGGGTGCCGGCCGCCATGTCTTTTACTTCGTGAGGTCGTGAACCGGAGGACGGAAACCAAACGTAGGGAATTCCCTTCCGTGCGGCATAACGCAGCTGCGCATCCATTTTGCGTTCTTCGTGATACATCTCCACCTTCAAGCCTCGCGATCGAAGAATTCTCGCCGTCTCCAGCATGAGCGATCGGGTTTCGCCGGGAATGTAGGCGACAAGAACATCCGTCGGTCCTTTCGGACCAAGAGGTATGCGCCCCTCTTTCAATAGCTTCGAAAATATTCTGGTCAGCCCGATCGATATTCCAACCCCCGGCAGTTTTTGGCCGGAAAACGCGCCGACCAGATTATCGTAGCGTCCGCCTGAGCAGATGCTGGGATAATTTGGAAAATCGGTCAGTTTTCCCTCGTACACCGTGCCCGTGTAGTAATCGAAACCCCGCGCGATGGACAAATCTGCAAAGATCACGCCGGAGTGCTTGTGGGCTACGCTCGTCATGACGAAATCAAGTTCCGTCAACCCTTCTTCCAAGAGGGCGGACTGGACGCTCAATTCACGAACCTTATCCATGAAGGAAGAGTCGGCGGTCCGGATGCCTGCCAGCGTTAAACATTTTTCGGCGACCGGCGGCGGCAAATTCAATGTCTCGATGAGAAGATCGCGAACTCCAGCCGCGCCAACTTTGTCGAGCTTGTCCAGCACTCTGATGACCGGAACGGTATTCTCGATCCCCAGTCCTTTGTAAAATCCCTCGAGAATTTTCCGGTTGTTGATATTCAGAGACACGCCGCCGATGTTCAGACTCTGCAGTATCTGATATACGATCTCCGGCAGCTCCGCATCGAAGTGTATCGACACCGCGTTGTTGTCGATGATGTCGATGTCGCATTGGTAGAACTCTCGAAACCGACCTTCTTGCGGACGCTCACCGCGCCATACGCGCTGAATTTGGTAGCGCTTGAACGGAAATACCAGGTTTGCGTAGTGCTGCGCGACGTAGCGCGCGAGCGGCACCGTCAGATCGTAGTGCAAGGCGACCCTGGAGTCCGAATCATCGGCTGCCCCCGCCAGCCGATGCAGGGCATATATTTCCTTGTCGACATCGCCGCCTTTGGCCGCCAGCACCGGAATTTCTTCGACTGACGGCGTCTCGATGGAACAAAAGCCGTAGCTTTCAAAGGCCGCCCGGACGGTGTCGAGCCAGCGCAATTCTACGATGCGTTCCTCGGGCAGCAGTTCGGGAAATCCGCTGATCGATCTTGGTTTATATTTGCGTTTGCTGTCGTTCATATGCTTTTGCTCGTGACTTTCTTTCGCCTATGACTGTTGGACGCTTTGTTGTGAATTTTACACGCCGCGTTCGCTTTGCCAATCGAGCCTGCCTCGCCTGCGGCCCTTTAAAAACCTGCGTTCACAATACGCGGCGGCGGATTTCCTCGATGACGATGCTGTTGTCCTGTTCGCTGTCGCCGTGGCGAACGCAGGCCTGCAGCACGTCGGCGTGAATTTGCAGCAGCGGCAATTGCTGGCCGGCCTTGCGCGCCTGGTCGAGCATGAGCTGGGTGTCCTTGAGCGTCTGGCGGACGCGGCCTTCCGGCGCGAAATCGCCGCCGATCATTTTCGGCCCCTTGGTGTCCATGACCTGCGAGGCCGCTGCCGAGCGGCGGGCGACGTCGAGGAACGCCGCCGGATCGAGCCCGAGGCGCGCGGCAAAGACCAGCCCTTCGGCCAGCGCCAGGCGGTTGAGGCCGAGGATGAGATTGACCGCGAGCTTGGCGCGGCCGCCGTCGCCGATCTTGCCGATGTGAAAACTCTTCGCGAACAGCGCATCGAGCACCGGCGCGGCGTCGGCCGCGATTTTTTGGTCGCCGCCAATCAAGCCGACGCCGTCGCCCTGGCGGACCTGTTCGCTCGTGCCTGATACCGGCGTCTCGAGAAAGCGCAATCTGTCGCCGACGCGCGCGCCGAGCGCGGCAATGCGGTCGGGATCGCAGGTCGAGGTGACGAGCACGATCTTGCCGGAAGCGGCCGGGATGAGCGCGTTCTCCACTACATCCTCGACCTGCTCGGTGTTGAACACCGCGACCACGATCGGCTCGCATTTTTGCGCGATATCGACAAGCGTACCGGCCTGTGCGCCGAATTGCGCGAGGCGCGCGGTCTTCGCCGGATCGACATCGTAGCCGATCACCGTAAATCCCGCCGCGATGAGGCGGCGGGCATATACCTCGCCCATGAGACCGACGCCAATGACGCCGATGGGTGTGCGCGGCGCCATGATCTATTCCAGCGGTGCGACGTTGAGATCGCGCGCCAGCGCATCGAGACTATCGCGCAGCGCCTTTGGCATCGGCACGCCATGGACGCGGCGTTCCAAATATTTGGCGTGGCTCTGTTCGCCCGGCAGAAAAATGCGCTCGACGCCCGGCAGACGCTTCGAACCACGGATATCGCGGATCACCTGGTCGACGCTGCGTTTGAATTCAGCCGCCGGCATGAAGGCGTCGATCGCGATCGCCGCGATCGCCTGCCCGGTATTGGTCGCCTTGCCGGTCTCCTTGACGAAGTCGATGACGTCGCGGCCCAGCGCCGCGCGATTGAGCGCACCGGCCAGGATGCCGATAATCAGGCTCAGCCCATAACCCTTGTAATCGCCGATCGGCAGCAAATGACCCTCGTCGGCGCGTTTCGGATCGGTCAGCGGCTTGCCTTCCTTGTCGATCATCCAGCCGATCGGCATTTGCTCGCCGCGCTGCGCCTTGAGCCGCACCTTGCCGTAGGCGGCGACGGTCGGCGCCATGTCGAGCACGATGGCGGGCTCGTCCTGCGCCGGCACCGCGACCGCCATCGGATTGGTGCCGAGCAGGCTCTCGCTGCCGCCCCAGGGCGGCAAATGGTTGTTGCTGCCGACGGCGAAATAGAGCCCGATCATGTCGTGGTGCAGCGGCAAGGTGACGTAGAGCGCCGCCGGGCCGGCGTGATTGCTCATGCGCGCGCCGACCCAGCCGATGCCGGTCGCCTTGGCCTTTTCGATGGCGAGATGCGCGGCGCGGCGCATCACCAGGTGGCCCATGGCATTGTCGCCGTCGATCAGCGCCGCCGAGGGCCGATCACTGACCACATGGATGTTCGGCTTGGCATTGACGCCGCCGGCGCGGATGCGGCGCACATAAAGCGGCAGCCGGATCACGCCGTGGGTGTCGCTGCCGCGCAGGTCGGCCTCGACCATAAGCCCGGCAACGGCTTCCGCGTCGGTCGCCGGCAGCCCCGCCGCGGTCAAAGCGCGGACGATGAAGGCTGCGAGCCGGTCGGCGGCAATGCGCGTATCGTTCGTGGTCATGCTGGTCATGCTTCCCTTGCGCGGCAGAGACTGGTTTAACGCCCAGCCGCACCATAAGATCAAGCGAGTTTCGGAGGTAAGCCCATATGAGCACGATGACGGCCGAAAAAATCGACACCATCAATGCCTGCTTCGGAACCTATCCGCAGACCCAGGCGCTGAAAGCGGGCCAGATCAAGTCCGACCGCGTGAAGCTCAATCTCACCGAGGTCAATCCGGTCTACAAGGCCTTCGGCATCATGGTGCGCGAGCAGAAGTTCGACGTCTGCGAGATGGCGATCGTCAGCTATCTGCAGGGCAAGGCCTACGGCAAGCCGATCACGCTCATTCCGGCGACCATGGTGGGGCGCTTCCAGCACGGCACCATGCTGTACAATTCCGAGCGCGGCACGGTGACGCCGGACACGCTGGAGGGCCGCCGGATCGGCGTGCGCTCGTTCGCCCAGACCACCGGCTGCTGGCTGCGCGGAATTTTGTGGAAGGACTATGGCCTCGACAACAGCAAGGTGAAATGGGTGACGTTCGAGGATGCCCACGTTCCCGAAGTCAAGGACCCGCCCGGTGTCGAGCGCGCCGCTGACGGCAAGGATATGGCAAAAATGCTGCTCGACGGCGAGCTCGACGCCGCGATCTTTGGCACCGTGCTGCCGCCCGATCCGCGGTTGAAAAGCGTCATCCCCGATCCCGACGCCGCCGCCAGGGAATGGTACAAAAAATACAACACCGTGCCGGTGAACCACATGGTGGTGGTCAAGAATTCGGTGTTGCAATCCGATCCCGGCGCGGTGCGCGAAGTGTTCCGCATGCTGCACGACAGCAAGAAGGCCGCCGGCCTGCCCAAGCCCGGCGCCATCGACACGCTGCCGTTCGGCTTCGATGCGGTGAAGCCGGCGCTCGAGCTGATGTCGAGCTATGCGCTGGAGATGAAAATCATTCCGCGGCGCTATTCGGTCGAGGAATTGTTCGACGACACCACGCGGGCGCTCTAGCTTCATCCGCCCCCGCTAACGCGGGGGCGGAAAGTTAAGCGTAAACCATTACGGCAAACGCCCCAACAATACCTCAGATTCCGACACAATCGGTCACGATCCCGCCGCCGCAACCCGATGTGATGGCGCTCGGCCTGTTGGCCGTGGGGTTTGGCGATGGACGGCCGGGGACTTGCCGCCATTCTTTCGATAGTTTTGTCGATATTTCTTTTGACCGCCGCGTGCGCCGATGCCGCCGCAGCGGGAGTGAAGGATTCCGCGATCACGGTGACCGGAAATCGGCATGTCGGCACCGATACCATCCGCTCCTATTTTCACCCCGCGGCAGACGGCAAGCTTGATGCCGCCGCGCTCGACGCGACGCTGAAGCGGCTTTACGCCACCGGGCTGTTTCAGAACGTGAAAATCTCGCACGACGGCGATGCCGTGTTTGTGTCGGTCGTCGAGAACCCAATCGTCGTCCGCGTCGCCTTCGAGGGCAACCACAAGATCAAGGACGCCGATCTCAAGAAGGATTTGCTATCCAAGGAAAGCGGTCCGCTGTGGCGCGCCTTCGTGCAGAGCGACGTCGAGCGCATCGCCGCGCTCTATCGCTTGCGCGGTTTCTTCGAAACGCGGGTCGTGCCGAAAACCATCAAGCTCAAGGACGACCGGGTCAATCTCGTCTTCGAGATCAAGGAAAACGAAAAACTCGCGGTCCGCCAGATCGTGTTCGCCGGCAACTCAGCTTATCCGCGCAACAAGCTCACCGGCGTGATCAAGACCGGCGTCACCAATCCGTTGAGCTTTGCGCTCGACAACGACAGCTATGATCCCGACAAGGTCGCGAACGACGGCGATCTCTTGCGCAAATTTTATCGGGCTCACGGTTATGACGACGTCCACGTGGTCGCGTCGTCGAGTTACGACGTCAACAAGGCAGGCGTCGTCGTTGTCTTCAAGATCGACGAAGGCCCGCAATACCGCGTCGGCAAGGTCGATATCGACTCGCACCTGAAGACCGCTGCCGCCGCCGATTTGATGCAGTATCTGCGCACGCCGTCCGGCGATGTCTACGACACCGACGCGGTGGACAAGACCGTCGGGGATCTGGCAATGCAGCTCGCCAAAAGCGGCGAGCCGTTCGCCGATGTGTCGGTGCACACGCAGCGCTTGGCGGGTAGCCACCAGATAAACTTGGTGTACACCATCGATCAGGGCAAACGGCTCTATGTCGAGCGCATCGAGATCCACGGCAATACCAAGACCCGCGACGCGGTGATCCGCCGCGAATTCGATTTCGGCGAGGGCGACGCCTATAACCGCGCGCTGGTCGATCGCGGCGAGCGCCACCTCAAGGCGCTCGGCTACTTCAAATCGGTGAAGATCGGCACCAAGCCGGGCTCGGCGGCCGATCGTGTCGTCCTCGACGTTGCGGTCGAGGAGCAGCAGACCGGCGATTTCTCCATTGCCGGCGGCTATTCCACGACCGACGGCTGGCTGGCACAGATCAGCGTCAGCGACAGGAATTTCCTCGGCACCGGCGACATCGCCAAGGCTTCGGTGATGTACGGCCAATATGCCCGCGGTTTTGTCCTCGGCTTCACCGACCCTTACGCGCTCGGCCCGAGGGTCTCGCTCGGCGGCGAGCTGTTCGGCAAGCAGAGCTTCGCCAACAACAATCAGTCCTACGATACATCGCTCTACGGCGCCAAGCTGTTGCTCGGTACGCCGTTCAGCGACCAACTCGGCGTGACGTGGAATTACTCGATCTATAATCAGGGCGTATCGTTGCCTGCGGGAACCGCGGCCTCGCTACCGATCCAGCAGGCGGCGCAGACCGGGCCGTCGTGGGTGTCCTCGGTCGGCAACAGCGTGGTCTATTCCACGCTCGACGATGCCAGGCACCCGACGGAGGGCTTCCGCGCCCAGACCAACAACGATTTTGCCGGCCTGGGCGGCGCGACAAGATTCGCGCGCACCACCGAGGACATTCGCTACTACCACCCGATCGCCGGCGATGTGGTCGGCATGGTGCGGACGCAGGGCGGCTACATCACGCCGTGGGGCGGCCAGCCGTTGCCGCTCATCAACGGCTTCTTCGGCGGCCCGCAGCTGGTGCGCGGTTTTGCGCCCAACGGTTTTGGCCCGCGCGACATCACGCCCGGCACGACGATGGATAATGTCGGCGGCAACGTTTACTGGACCTCATCGGCCGAATTGCAGGCACCGGTACCGCTGGTCCCCGCGGACGCGCAATTGAAAATGGCGCTGTTCTCCGACGTCGGCAGCCTGTGGGCCAACGGCGCTTCGAGCGTGTCGAACCTCAACGCGCTGTCGCCCTCGCAGCAGATCGCCAATTCGCGCTCACTGCGCGCCTCGGCCGGCGCCAGCCTGATCTGGGATTCGCCGTTCGGGCCGCTGCGGGTCGACTACGCCTATCCGTTCGCCAAGCAGCCTTACGACGTCACCCAGCGCCTGCAATTTACCGCCGGCGCGTGGTGACGGGGCGCGGTCACACATATTTGAGCGTAATGCCGCCGTCGACCACGAGCTCGAGCCCGGTGACATAGCGGCTCTCGTCGCTGGCGAGATAGACCGCCGCCCAGGCGACGTCCCAGGCATCGCCGCCAAATCCCATCGGCACCTGGCGGTCGCGGGCGCGCCACATCTCCTCGACGTCGCCACCGGCGTAGCTCTTGGCCAGCCCCGCGCTGTGCTCGACCATCGGCGTTTTCATCAGCCCCGGCAGGATGGCGTTCACCCGGATGCGCTTGCCGGCGTATTCGACCGCGGTGGTCTTGCTGAGCTGGTTGAGCGCGGCCTTGGTGGCGTAATAGGTCGCGTAAGGCACGCCGGTATAGCGGATCGACGCGATCGAGGAGATGTTGATGATCGAGCCGCCGCCCTGCCGCTCCATGAGCGGGATGACGTGCTTCATGGTCAGGAAAGCGCTTTTGAGATTGACGGCGAAGACGCGATCCCAGGCCGCTTCCGATAATTCGACCACGCCTCCCATCTCGGCAATGCCGACATTGTTGTCGAGCACATCGATGCGGCCGAAAGCCGAGACGCAGGCTTCGACCATCGCAGCGACGTCGGCGGCCTTGCTGACATCGGCGCGATGCGCCGCGGCCTGGCCGCCTTCGTCCTTGATGATCTTGGCAGTCTCCTCGGCGGCGGCCGGATTGATGTCGACGCAGAACACGCGCGCACCCTCGCGCGCAAACGCCACCGCCGTGGCCTTGCCGTTGCCCCATCCGGGCCCGATCGAGCCTGCGCCGACAACGAGCGCCACTTTGCCCTTGAGCCGATCGGCCATGCGGTCCTCCCGTTTCAGGTCCTTGTTTTCTTGGCATCGAGCTCACGCAGCTCGGTCTTGAGAATTTTACCGTAATTGTTCTTCGGCAGCGCGCTCACGAACACGTAATCCTTCGGGCGTTTGAACCGCGCGATGCCATTGAGGCACAGCGCATCGAGCTCGCCGCGGTCGGCGTCGCCGACCACATAGGCGACGACGACCTCGCCCCATTGCGGATCGGGCCGCCCGATCACCGAGACCTCGCGGACGTTTGTGTGCTCGAGCAGGATTTCCTCGACCTCGCGCGGATAGATATTGGAGCCGCCCGAAATGATGACGTCCTTGGAGCGGTCCTTGAGCGTCAGATAGCCTTCGGCATCGAACGCGCCGACGTCACCGGTATGCAGCCAGCCGCCGCGCAAGGCCGCCGCCGACGCTTCCGGATTGTTCCAGTAACCCGGCATCACCACGTCGCCGCGGCACAAAATTTCGCCGGTCTCGCCGGTTGGCAACGCGCGATCGTCGCTGTCGGCGATCGTCACTTCGAGGCAGCCGAAGGGCCGGCCGGCGGAGCCCAGCCGTTCGGCCCAACGCGGATGGTCGCGGTCGGCAATCTCCTGCTTCGACAAGGTCGTGATGGTCATCGGGCTTTCGCCCTGGCCGTAGATCTGCGCGAAACGCGGACCGAAGCGATCGATGGCGGCGCGCGCATCGGCGACATACATCGGCGCGCCGCCCCAGACGATGGTTTTGATGTGATCGGGATCGCATTCCCCGTCGCATTCAACGAGCCGCTTGACCATGGTGGGCGCGGCGAACATCGACGTGCCCGGCCAGGCGTCGATCAGCTGCATTACTTCGTCGGCTTCAAAGCCGCTCGATTCCGGCACCACATTGACGCCGAGCCGCGCCACGTGCGCCATCATGTAAAGGCCGGAGCCGTGGCTCATCGGCGCGGCATGCAGGAGCGGACTGCCGGGCGCGATGGGATTGACCTCGCTGGCGTAGGCGAAGCTCGCCGCCGCCAGCACGCGATGGGTGAGCATGGCGCCCTTCGGCCGGCCCGTGGTGCCGGAGGTGTAGAACAGCCACGCCAGATCGTTGCCGTCGCGCGGCCACGGCGCGATTGGCTCAGCGGCGAACAGCGCTTCGTAATCGCGGCTGCCGATCACGATCAACCGTTCCAGCGTCGACGGCGCGTGCGGCGCGATTTCGGCATCGAGCCCGTCCGACGCGAAGCAGATGCGGGCGCCGGAATGCTGCAAAATATAGCCGAGCTCGCGGCCGTGCAGTTTGGCGTTGGCCGGCACGGCGGCGAGCCCGGCGTGCCAGATGCCGAACATGAGCTCCACATAATCGGTGCAATTCTTCGCCGCGATGGCGACACGCTCGCCCGGCTGAAGGCCGAATTTTTGCTGCAGCGTCGCCGCCAACTTGGCCGCGCGTCCGGCGACGTCGCCATAGCGCCGGAAAGCGCGCGTGCCCAATCCCAGCGCCGGTCGATCGCCGTGGCTCAATCCCGCGCGATGGAGCCAGAGCGCCAGATTCACAATCTTATCCCTTCCACAACGGCGCAAACTGCGTGGCGACGATCCGCTCGTACGGCACTTCTCCGTCGAGCACGCCCTGGCTGCGTAGAAACGCCGTCATGCCGGCAATGAAATCGCGCGACAGCGTCGCGTCGTAATAGGGCAGATCGCGGCGGATCAGCTCGGTGATCAGACCGGCTTCGGTCGGCGGAAACAGCTTTCGTCCGACTTCGCCGGCGCGCGATACATCGGCTTTCAACGCCGCTTGCGTCTTGACGATGGCGCGCACCGCCGCGGCAACCTTTTCGGGGGAACGTGCGATCAGCTCGTCCGACGCGGTGATGGCCGGCGCCGTGAAATTGAAGCACTGCTGCGGTCCGTCGCCGCGGCGGGCGTCGATGACGACGGTGCCGTAACCGCCGCGCACCGCGACCTCCGCGCCCATGCCGTTCGCCCAAAAGCCGTCGAGCTTGCGGTCTTCCAGCGCCTTCGACGCCATGACGCCGAAATTCGGCACATCGCCGATGAGCCCGGGCACGGGTGCGATATTGACCTTGTCGCGTTCGAGATCGATGCCGGCCGCGATCAGCAGTCCGCGCAGGCCGGTATTGACCCAGGGCGCGGCGCCGATGGTGCGGCCCTTGACGACGCTGAGATCGCCGCGCTTGGCGCCGAGATCGGAGCGCATCACCAGAAACCAGTACATGCCCTGGGCTTGCGCCGCGATCAGCTTGGCGCCCTTGTAACCGGGAAACGCCGCCGGCACCGCGTGCGCCGCGCCGCCGACGAAATCGATCTTGCCGTCGCGCAGCGCTTCGTAGGCCTTGTCGACCGGGTAAACCAGCTCGAGCGAGACATCGAGCCCTTCGGCCTTGAAGAAACCGAGCTCGACCGCAGCCTCGGCAACGAAATAGGACGGTGAGATTTTATCCGGGACTGCAAGCTTCATGGCGATTTCTTTCCATCGAGCAACCAACCAAACTTTTCTCGCGCCTTCTTGGCGACTTCCGGGCTCGGCGTGTTGCTCGGCGGAAATTTCTCGCGCCAGTGCCACGGCTTGCAAGCGTTGATCAGCGCCACCGAGTGGGTGAAATCGCCGGCGGCGCGGCGTTCCGGCGGGATCGCAGGATCGGCGCTGGAATCCCAAGAGCCGGTGATGAACTGGATCGACTCCTTCGGGTCGGTGCGCGTCAGCATCGCCCACAGCATCTGGTCGAGATTGGTGACGTCGACGTCGTCGTCGCACACCACGATATATTTCGACGCATAGGCCGAGGCGCCGCATTGCGCCGCGACGTGCGCCGCCTGCACGGCATGGCCGGGATAGCGTTGCGTGATCGAGACGGCGTGGAGCATGCGCGCGCCGCCGACCTCGTGGCACCACACCTGCTGCACGCCGGGCACGCCCGCATTGGTCATGTTCTGCCGGATCATCGCCGAGCGCATCACCGCGCGATAGCGCGCCATCTCGTCCGGCCCGCCGCCCATCGGCGGCACGCCGACCAGGATCGGATCGTTGCGGTGATAGATCGCTTCGATATCCAGCACCGGGATCGGGCGTTTGCCGCCGGCATAATGCCCGGTCCATTCGCCGAACGGGCCTTCGTCCTTGCGCTTGTCGGGCGTAACGAAACCTTCGAGCACGATTTCGGCATTGGCGGGGAACGGCAGGCCGGTGACTTTGCCGCGCACCATCTTGGTCGGCCGGCCGCGCATGCCGCCCACGATGTCCAATTCAAAAGTGCCGTAGGGCGCCTCGACGCCGCCGTAGAAGAACGCCAGCGGATCGCCGCCGAGCACCATGACGACGGGCATCGCTTCGCCGCGCGCCCAATATTTCTCGCGATGGATATAGCCGTGATGGCCGCGCGCGGTGACGAAGCCGACCGATTTCTTGTCGTGCACCATGGCGCGATAGGCGCCGGCATTGAGCCAGTTCTCTTCCGGGTCGCGGGTGATGCTGTAGGTGCCGGTGCCGATGTAGCGGCCGCCGTCTTTCTCATGCCAGATCGGCGAGGGGAATTTGGTGACGTCGATGGCGTCGCCGGTGAGCACGTTTTCCAGCACCGGGCCGTCGTCGACGATCTCGTGCGCAAGCAATTTCGGGTCCACCAAATAGGCTTCGCGATAAGCGTCGCTCAATTCCCATTTGTTGAGGTGGTCGGGAAAGCCCAGCGTCATGTTGCGCCGGGTGCCGGCGAACATGTTGAGCAGCACGCGAAAGCCTTTCGGGCAGCCGGGCACATCGTCGAACACCACGCACGGCCCGTCCTCGGCGCGCAGGATCGCCTCGGCGGCAAGCCCGATATCCTCCTGCCAGCTGGCGCCCTTGACGTTTTTGACCTCGCCGAGCGCTTCGGCGGCCGAAAGCCATTCGCGTAAGTCGTCGTAGCCGATCGCGGCCTTGATATTGCTGTGCTGGTTCATGGGGTACTCCGGATGGCAGTCAGGATGGCCGCCGCGCCGGGCTTGTCAATGCTTGGCGGCCTGGACGCGGCCGCGGCAGCCATGCTGGGATGCAATGAGGTTGACGGTGACGCGGCGAGGGCCAATCCCATGACCGGGCGTTTCGAGACAATTACGGTCGAAAGGATCGGCGCTGTCGCGCGCCTCACCCTCAACCGGCCCGAGCGCGCCAATGCGCTCAATGCGGCCATGCTTGGCGAAATCGGCACCGCGCTTGACGAGATCGAGCACGATGCCGGCTTGCGCGCGCTGATCGTCACCGGCGCCGGCGCGGCCTTCTCTTCGGGGTTTGATCTCAAGGAACAGATGGAACGCCGCCCCACCGGCGTCGAATCCTGGCGCGCGATCCTGCGCAAGGATTTCGACACCATCATGCGCTTTTGGCATTTCCCGCTGCCGACCATCGCGACGGTGCGAGGGCCGTGTCTTGCCGGCGCCTGCGAGCTCGCATTGGCTTGCGACATCACCATTGCCGCGGACGATGCGTTCTTCGGCGAGCCGGAGCTTAAATTCGGCGCCGGCATTGTCGCCCTGATATTGCCGTGGGTGGTCGGCCCCAAGATCGCGAAGGAGATCATCCTGCTCGGCGAGGACCGGATTCCGGCCACCCGCGCCCACGCGCTCGGCATGGTCAATCGCGTCGTGGCGCCGGCCGAGCTCGATCGCGTTGGGCTGACCATGGCGAACCACATCGCGGCGATCGATCCCAATCTCGTCAAGCAAACCAAGCGCGCCATCAATCGCTCCTTCGAAGCGCGCAATATGCTGGACGCGCTCGAAGAGGGGCTGGCCGTCGATCTGGCGATCGAAGGCGCGGGCTCGCCCGACAAGATCCGGTTCATGGAGATCGCGCGGCGCGACGGCCTCAAAGCCGCGCTCGCTTGGCGCGATGCCCGGTTCCCGGGCCGCACCGCATGAGCGGCGCGCTTGCCGAGATTCTCGGCGCTGCGCTGAAGCCGGCCGGTTATGCCATTGCGAGCACCAGCGGCGAGGCGCAACAAGGCGACAGCCTTTTGGCACTTGCCGACCGCGTGCGGCACGCCCTCGTCGAGCGGAATGTCGCGCAGCATGAACCCGTCCACGTCAGCATCGGCAACAGACCATCCGATCTCGCCGCCTTGCTCGGCATCTGGCAGGCTGGCGCGGTCGCCGTGCCGATCCATGGCTTGGCGGCGGCATCGACCATCGCGCGGGTGCAACGGATATCTTGCGCGCGGTTTTTGATTGATAGCGACTGGCTTGATGTGATCGGCGAACAGCCGCCGCCGGATCGCGCGCTGTTGCGCGACGCCGCTTTGGTCATCTTCACCTCGGGCAGCACCGGAGAACCGAAAGGCGTCGTCATCGGCCATCGGCGGCTTGCGGACAAACTCGCCGTTCTCGATCGCCTGTTGAAAATCGCGCCGAGTGACATCGTGCTGTCGCCGCTGCAGCTTGTTTTCATCTTCGGTCTCTGGGTGAGCCTGTTGACGCTCATGAAGGGCGCGCGGCTCATTCTGGTGCCGAAATTCGCCGCCGACGCGATGGCGCGCGGCCTCACGGAAGCAACCGTCCTGGCCGGCGTTCCTTCCATGTTTCGCACGTTGTTGACCTATCCCGGCGTCGCGGCGTCAAAACTGCGGACGATGCTCAGCGGCGGCGAAGTGCTGGCACCGGCGCTGGCGCACGCCATGGCGCGGCTCGCACCCGCGGCGATCCACGATCTCTATGGCCTGACCGAGACCGGCACGTGCGATTTCCATCTCGGTCCCGCCGGTCAGCCGCAAGGTTTCGGCACTATCGGGCATCCGACCGAGCACGTCATGTTCCGGATCGCCAGCGGCGGCCGTGTCGTCGCGGCCGGCGAAACCGGCGAACTGCAAATCCGCACGCCGTTCGGCATGCTCGGCTATCTGGACAACCCCGCATTGACCGAAGCCTCGTTCGAGGGCGGCTATTTCAAGACCGGCGACTTGGCGCGGCTGACGGTGGACGGTGCTGTCGCGCTCATCGGGCGCGCCAAGGACATCATCTCGCGCGGCGGCAACAAGATTGCCCCGCTCGAGATCGACAACCTGCTGGCGGAGCATCCGGACATTGCCGCGGCGCTCTGCGCCGGCGTTGCCGACGAACGCCTCGGCGAAGTCATTCACGCGGTCATCGTCACGCGTGCCGGCGCCCGCTTGGATGCCAAAACCTTGCGCGGCTGGCTGCTGGCGCGTACCGAACGCTTCAAGGTGCCGGACGTTTTCCACTTCCGCGACGCGCTGCCTAGCGGATCGAGCGGCAAAGCGGATCGCAGGGCCGTGGCGCAACTTGCGTCGCAGCCGGGCAATGGTCGTTGACAACAAGGTGCAAGCCGCGCCGATAATGGCACCATGCACGGGGCCGGCGTGCCGGAATCCGCCGCCCACGACCGGAGGAAGCCTATGAACCGCCCAATGCAGGGATTTCCGCCCATCCTCGACAAGCGCGGCGCGCCGCATGTGCGCCGCTTCGACGAGCAGCGCTGGTTGATCGACAACATCATCCGCGCCAACGGCATCGACTGGGACCAGCCGCGCTCGCTCTATATCCACCTGCCATGCGGCATGGAGGCCAATGCCGATTTCGCCATTATCCGCGAGCGGGTGAAGAAGATGGCCGATATCGGCCCGGCCTTTGCCGCCGTGGCCAAGCGCCGCGAGGCCAAGGCCAATGCCGCAGCGCTTGCCGACCGCAAGGTCACCGCGCGCGACAATTTCTTCATGGCCGCGGTGCATTGGGGCGCCGCGCAATGGCCCTATGACGAGAACGACGAGACCAATGTCGCCTACAACAACAAGAAGCGCGAGTGCTACGCCAAATATGCGGCGCTCGCCGATCATCACGTCGAGGCGGTGTGGGTGCCGTTCAAGGACAAGGCGATCCCGGCCTGGCTGCATCTGCCGCCCGGCCACACCGGCGGCAAACTGCCGGTGGTGATCTCGATCCCCGGCATGGACAGCTACAAGGAGATCCAGGTCGCGCTCTACGGCGACAAATATCTCAACCGCGGCATGGCGGTGCTGGCGATCGACGGGCCGGGCCAATACGAAGCGCCGATGATCGGCCTGAACTTCACGATGGAGAACTGGATGGCGACCGGGCCGGCTTTGGTCGATTGGATCGCGGCGCGGCCCGAGCTCGACGTGACGAAGATTGGCGTCGCCGGCACCAGCTTCGGCTCGCTGTTCGGCACGGTGTTGACCGCTCACGAGTCGCGCATAAAGGCCTGCGCGGTGATGTCGGTGTGTCATGAGCCGGGCTGTCACACGATTTTCCAGGAAGCTTCGCCGACCTTCAAGAAACGCTTCATGTACATGTCGGGCATCACCGACGAGGACGCGTTCGACGAATTCCGCAAAAAGATCACCTGGGAAGGCCACGCCAGCAGGATCAAGGTGCCATATCTGTGCGTCGCCGGCGAAGCCGAGGAGCTGAGCCCGCTGGAGCATTCCGAGCGGCTGATGGCGGCGCTGCAAGGGCCGAAGCAGATGGTGGTCTATCAGGAATCGCGCCACTCGGTTGGCAACGTGCCGGCCGCCAATCTCGGCCCGTTCCCGCCGATCCTGCTTGCCGACTGGCTCGCCGACCGCCTCGCCGGCAAGGCTTTTGTCAGCGAGCGCTGGTACGTCACCGGCTCGGGCGAGATCAACAAGACGCCGTATTGAATACGTAGCCCGGATGAGCGAAGCGACATCCGGGGGCGGCGTTCGAGCCGGCCGATCGTTCCCGGATATCGCTTCGCTCATCCGGGCTACAGGCCCATCATGAAACGTCGCGAATTTCTGCATTTCGCAGCGGGCACCGCTACATTGGCGCTGCCGCGCTTCGCGACGGCAGCGACTTATCCGTCGCGGCCGGTGCGCCTCATCGTCGGCCTGCCGCCGGCCAACTCGCCCGACATCATCGCGCGGCTGATCGGCGGATGGCTGTCGGAACGGCTCGGCCAGCCGTTTGTCGTCGAGAACCGGCCCGGCGCCGCCACCAATATCGCCACCGAGCTCGTCGTGCGCGCGGCGCCCGACGGCTACACGCTCCTCCTCGTCGTCGCCGGCAATACCGTCAACGGCTCGGTGTTCAAGAATCTCAATTACGATTTCAGCCGCGACATTGCGCCGGTCGCCAGCATCGGCGGCATCCCGCTGGTCATGGCGGTCACGCCGTCGTTGCCGGTCAAGACGCTGCCGGAATTCATCGCCTATGCCAAAGCCAATCCGGGCAAGATCTATATGGCCTCGTCGGGCAACGGCAGCGTGCTGCACGTTGCCGGCGCGCTGTTCGAGATGATGGCTGGCGTCGATCTTCTTCACGTTCCGTATCGCAACAGCATGTTTCCCGACCTGCTCAGCGGACAGGTCCAGGTCGTGTTCAGTCCGGTGCCGGCGGCGGTCGGCTATATCCAGAGCGGCAAGCTGCGTGCGCTGGCCGTCAGCACGGCGCGGCGGCTCGATGTATTGCCGGATGTCCCGACCGTGGCCGAATTCGTGCCGGGCTACGAGGCGAGCGGCTGGCTCGGCATCGGCGCGCCGAAAGGCACGCCGGCCGAGATCATCGACACGCTCAACAAGGCGGTCGCGGCCGGCGTTGCCGATCAAAAATTCAGGGCGCGGTTGAGCGACTTGGGCGTTGTGGTGAATCCGATGACGCCTGCGGAGTTCGCAAGCTACATCGCTTCGGAAACCGAGAAGTGGGCCAAGGTGGTGAAGTTCGCCAACATCCAGCCGGAATGATCGCGCTATCCCGCGCGCTTGAGGCGCGCCAGGCCGCGCCGGATGCAGCCGCGTTTCACCAAGAGCCAGCGGAAGACCAGCGCGAGCCAACCGGGCACGCCCATGTAACGCAGAAGTTCGACGCCGCCCTCGATGTAACGATCGCGGAATGCGGCGCTGGTCCAATACGTGCCGGTAGCGCAGAGCGCGAGCGTTCGCTCCGCCTGGTCGCGTACGGCCTCGCCGTTCGGCAATTTCGCCGCAAAGGCAATCTCGCGGCGCAAACAGATTTCTTCGATGCGCGGCCGCTGCGCTTCCTCGTAGCGTATGCCGCGGCGCCAGAGGCGGGCGTGGGTGGCTTCGTGGACGATGACGGCGGCGAGCAGTTCCGGTGTCGTCGTTTCAGCAAGGCAATAGCGGGTGTCGATCTCGCACCGGTAAATTCTGACTTCGAAGCTTCCGATGCTCGAGGGCAGCAAGAGAACCCAAACGCGCTGCAGATCGCGGAGCAATCGGTCGTAACGAATGCGGTCGTAGCGCTTGATGAGCAGGAGCGCCTCCTCGATCCGGCGTAGAATCGGCTCCGCCTCGGTTTCCCAGGTGCCGATCCATAGCCCGTCGAGGTATCGGTGGGCCGAAAAGCGCAACATGATCCGCACGGCAAGACGAGGCCGGTCCGCGCGCTCGGTTTCGCCTTGGTTCATGCGCTGGCCTCTGGTCGCGGCCAACAATGCAAGCCGCAGGCGTGAGGGTCAGCAAGCGCGGTGAAAAAATCGTGTCGTCGTGGGCGGTACGCGGAAGCGGGACGTTGATTCGGCGATCGTTGTTAATCAAGCCTTGCCGGCCGGTTGCGTTCGCCGCCGCATGCCGAGCAGTCCGCGCGGGAAGAACAGCACGACCAATATGAACATCACGCCGATGAAGAACATCCAGTTCACCGTCATCGACGAAATGTAGTCCTGCAACAGCACGAACAGCGCCGCGCCGACCAGCGGCCCCCAGAACGTGCGCATGCCGCCGGTCACGGTCATGACCACGAAATAGCCCGACAGCGAATAGTGCAAGGTCAGCGGGTCGGCGAAATTGTTGAGCAGCGCATAGAGCGTGCCGGCCAGCGCGGCGATGAAGCAGGAGATCGAGAACGACATCCAGACATGCCGCTCCACCGGAATGCCGAGGAAGCGCGCACGGCGTTCGTTCTCGCGGATCGCGACGAGCGTCCGGCCGAACGGCGAGCGCAGCAGCAAGCCCATCACGGCTACGGCGGCGGCGAAGATCGCCAGCAAGAAGAAATAGAACCTGGTCTCGCCATTGGTGATGTCGAACGTAAACGCGCCGAAGCCGATCGGCTCGCGATGAAAATCGCGCAAGCCGTCGAAGCCGCCGGTGAAATCGTTCCAGCTATAGGCGAGGTAATACCAAAGCTGGCCGAAGGCGATGGTGCACATGGCGAAATAGACGCCGCGACGCCGTACGATCAGCATGCCGAACAGCGTACCGGCAAGACCGCCGAACAGCGTGCCGGCCAGCATGGCAAGCGGTGTCGAATGCACGAGGTAGCGCAGCGTCAGCCCTGCGCCGTAGGCGCCAAGTCCGAAATAGGCGGCGTGGCCAAAACTCAATACGCCGGTGAAGCCGAGCAAAATGTTGAGCCCCATGGCGGCCAGTCCGAACACCAGCACCTTGCTGGCGAGCGCGGTATAGCCGCCCAGCGACGGCAGCCAGAACGGCACGCTGACCAGCAGCATCCAAATAACGACGAGCACGATCAGGTCTTGGCCCTTGGGCAAGCGCTCCCTGGCGGCAGCAAAGAATGCGCTCATGAGAACATGCCTTCTTCACCCAAGAGTCCGCGCGGCCGCAGCAGCAGTACCGCCATCAGGATGGCGTAGATCACCGCCTCGCTGGCGGCCGGATAGAACACGGTGGTCAGCGCGGCCGCCATGCCGATCAATAAGCCGCCACACAAGGTGCCGACCAGGCTGCCGACGCCGCCGACGATGATGGCGATAAAACTCGGCATCAACAGATCGTCGCCCATGTTCGGGTTGAGCCCGATCTGGCCGGCGGCGAGCACGCCGCTCAGGCCGGCGAGCAGGCAGCCGACGGCAAAATTGAAGGTGCGCAGATTGCGCACGTTGACGCCGAGCGTCGCCACGGTTTCGAGATCGAAGGTGCCGGCACGGATGCGCAAGCCGACGCGGGTGTGGCGCAGGAACGAGAACAGCCCGACGATGGTGACGATGACGATCGTCACCATGAAGACGCGATACCAGGTGATGAAGAACAGGGTCGGCGTGATCGGTTGTGCCAGCATGTCGGGCAGGCCCATCGGCAGGCCGTTCGGGCCCCAGATATAGCGGCAGGCATCCTGGATCACGAAGGCCAGGCCGAAGGTCAGCAGCAGGCTATAGACCGGATCGCGGTTATAGATGCGGCGTATCATCAGACGCTCGACCGCAACGCCGAGCAGCGCGGTGAGCAGCGGCGAAACCAGCAACGCGCCCCAATAACCTAGCGCCGGCGTCAGCGAGTAGGCCAGATAGCCGCCGAGCGCCAGGAAATTGCCGTGGGCGAAGTTGATGACGTTGGACAGATTGAGGATCAGCGACAGCCCGAGCGCCATCAGCACGTAGAACGCGCCGATGATCAGCCCGTTGGTGACGTTGAACAGTACGACCTGCCACATCTGCCGCTCTGCGTTCGGTGTCTCGCCGCAACGAGCTTCAGATCAGGCCGGCTGCTCCATCTTGCATCCGGTATCGGCGACCGAACCGGCGGCTTCCTCGCCCGGCACCAGCGCCTCGACGGTGAAGACGTCGTCAGGGCCGGATTTCGGCGGATGCGCTTGGCCGACGAAGATATTCGGCATCAGTTCGTGATCGCCGGCGCGATAGCGCACCTTGCCGGGCTGCAGCGCCACGTCCGGCGGCAGCTCCATGTCCTCGAGCGCCTTGGCCAGCTTCGGCCCCTCGAGAGACTTCGCCTTGTCGGCGGCGAGCCGCACCGAATGCATCGACACATAGCCGAACCAGTCGCGCGCCGACGGCGTCTTCTTGGTCGCCGCCCGATAATCGGCGACGAACTTCACCACCTCCGGCACGTTCGGCTGGTTCCACCACCACTCCATGTCCCACCAGCCGGTTTGCGCCTCCGGCGACACCGCCTTGACGCTTTCCAGCTCGAACAGCGCGCCGCCGAGCGCCATTTCCTTCTGCATGCCGAACTGGGTGAATTGCTTCATGCAGTTGATCTGCGTGAGCCCGCCCATGTTGTTGAGCAGCACATTCGGCTTGTAGCCTTTGGCCTTGATCAGGGTGGCGGAAAAATCGGTGTTGTTGATCGGCAGGAAGTCGCCGTCGAAAGTGCCGCCGAGCTTGGTCAAAGCCTTGACGAAGGCGTCCTGCAACGAGTGGCCGTAGGCGTAATCCGGCGTGATGAAGAACCATTTCTTGCCGAATTTCTTCACCAGCTCCGGCGTGACCGCGGATGCGTCCATCGTCGTGGTGTTGCAGACGCGGAACACGTTCCATTTGCAATTGGTGCCGGTGATCGGATCGGTGTGGCCGCCGGGCACGATGTGGAACACTTTCTTCTCGTTGGTCACTTGCGACATGGCGTAGGCGATGCCGGAATTGACGTCGCCGAGGATGACGGCGACCTGATCGCGGTCGATCAGCTTGCGCGTCTTCTGCACGCCGGTGCCGACGTCGTTGGCGGAATCCTCGACCAGGAGCTGGACCTGGCGGCCCAGAATGCCGCCCTTCTTGTTGATCTCGGCCTCGGCATATTTGGCGCCGTCGACCTCGCTTTGCGCCAGTGCCGACAACACGCCGGTCAGCGGATTGACCATGCCGATCTTGACCGGCTCTTCGCCGAGCGCGGTGACGATGAACGGGGCGGCGATGACCTGGCTGGCGCCGAGCGCAGCGCCGGCCTTGAGCAACGTGCGACGGCGTATCGACGTGTCGAATCGTGACATTCTTGATTCTCCCTGATGTCGGTGACTTGTTTTTTATTGTTCTCGTGCCGGGCTTCGCCCGTGGCCAGGCGGCAAACATCTTCTACTGCGCTTTTGGGGTGGTCAAGGCGATGGCGGTGCTCCGCGGATGCGACATAAGTCGCATCCGCGCACGGCATTCGCCTTTCCGGGCCCATAGTATTTGAGCCCATGGTATATGACCGGCGCGGCATTTTGCCCGCTGGATGGTCATGCCTATGGACGTTTTCGAAGCCGTCGATTCGCGCATCGCCTGCCGCTGGTTTCTCGACACGCCGGTCGATGCCGACATCGTCCGCGATCTCATCACGCGGGCCGCCCGCGCCGCGTCCGGCGGCAATCTGCAGTCCTGGCAGGTCTATGCGCTCGCCGGCGCGCCGCTCGCCGCGCTCAAGCGCAAGGTCGCCGCCCATATCGCCGGCCGCGATCCGCGCCACGACGATGCCGAATATCCGATCTACCCGAAGACCATGTGGGAGCCTTACAAGTCGCGCCGCGAGGAGCACGGCGTGCAGCTTTACGGCGCGCTCGGCGTCGCGCGCGACGATGCCGACGGGCGGCTCGCGCAATACAAGCGCAATTTCGAATTCTTCAACGCGCCGGTCGCGCTGTTCATCGCCATCGACCGCAAGCTCGGGCCCGGCCAGTGGGCCGATCTCGGCGGCTATATCCACGCTTTGGCGTTTCTCGCCCGCGGCTACGGCCTCGACACCTGCCCGCAGGAATCCTGGGCTCGCATGCACCGCATCGTCGGCGCGTTCGTTGCCATGCCGCCCGAGCAGATGCTGTTCTGCGCGGTGGCGATCGGCTACGGCGACCACGCCCATCCGGCCAACAGTTTTCGCTCGCCGCGCGCTGAGGTTGACGAGTTCTGCAAATTTATTGGTTTCGAGTGATGCTGCCGCGCGGCATGAATTCGCGAGCAGCGACGCTGCGTCCCTTCTCCCCATCAGCGCGTTTACGCGCGTCTTTGACGCGCTATTGGGGGAGAAGGACAGGATGAGGGGGTTCGGACGGTCGAGTTTTGTTCTGAATCTTCCGAACCCCCTCACCCCATCCCTCTCCCCTATGGGGAGAGGGAGTCCCAAGCGTCGCCGTCGCTCGCAACGGCGCGCGTTGTGGCGCCTCTGCTTACTCAAACAAATCCCGCGGCATGCATTGCCGCGCCGCGCGCTCCGGCGCGCCAATATTGCGCGGCGTGGCGGCAAGGATGTCCTGCCGCGCCCGCCACTGCTGCGGATGTGGCACGCGCTCGAGCGCACGGCGCAGGCAGCCGGCGGCGTCGCCGCCGCAGCGGCCCTGCCGGCGGCAAGTCTTACGCGAACAGGTATGCCACAAAGCGAACGCGTCGCAATAGCGGCGTTGCTGCAACGCCTTCTCGACCGCGAGGCGCCGCGCGTATTCAATCGCGCTAAGCTTCGGCTTTTGTTTCATGCCCGCCTTGAGCATGGCGGACAGCACGGCAAAGTTTTGGTCGTTCTTTTGTTCGGCCTCTTTCACGGCCAGACTCTCCCGTCTCGCGGCGCGTTCTTGCGGCCGCGTTTTGTCGTGCGCACGACTGGCTCGCGCGCCGGCATCATGCTGTCATCAAGCGCGAAACCGGTCCGGTCCAAAGAAAGGGCAGGGGTGGGGCCTGCCTTTCGGTCGTCCGTTCCTGGTTTCGTAGCCCGGATGAGCGAAGCGACATCCGGGAACGACTGCGCGGCTTCACCGCCGCTCCCCGGGTCTCGCTTCGCTCACCCGGGCTACGAAATAAAATGAAGGAAGCGGAACGCCGGCAAACGCAGGGTCACAACCGCCGCATCTTGCGATGCGGCGCGCGCTCTTTTGGAGCGCGCACGCTTGACGGCGTTCCACCACGGCTCTCACCTCAGGGAATTATTCCATCCCAAAGGCTCAGCTTCAGGCCAGGCTTCCTGGGACGCGGTCTGAACGGGCGTTACCCGCCTTCGCCTGTCCCAGTCCAGGGAAGCACCTCCCACCCCGGTCGTAATGCCGGGAGACATGATGCCCAAGCCGCCCGGGAGCAGGCTGCAAACCCGCCCGCGGGCACCGCCCTCGCTCCCATGACACGGTGTGCCTCCGTGTCATGTCCTTCACTGGAGCGAGGATGGTGAGGTAACTGTAATGGGGACGTATGTCAAGGGGTCGTCGCTGAAAAAGTTACGACGTGCCTGCGGGGGCGGTAGCTAGGATGAAGCGGAGCAAAAACCCGGGAATGAAGCGTCCCGTCGGGCGGGTTTAGGGGAGCGTACCTGCCAATTCATCGCCAAGAGACGGCGGATTACGCATTCGGCAGACCGGCACCCGTGCGCCACTGGTATATATTTCCATTGTTGATCCTCGAAAGGCAGCGCCATGGCTAACGAGCACGAGCACATTGAACTTAGCACCCTCCTTGACGGGCTAAAAATCGATTCTGCGGATTACTTTGAAAGGGCTGAAGGAGCGCTGGAAGGCGTCGAGATTGAGGAGCGTGTGCCCTGGTGGCCCGACGAACCGGACAAGGCTGATCGCGACCGCTACTGGGTGAAGCTGCCAGCGCAAATCCGCGATGAGGCGAAACGGCTCAACAACCGGCTCGTATCCTTAATGGGGCAAGTCGCACGTGCCATACGGAATGCTCCGCTGTCGTCAGAAGCCGATCAGCGGGACGTGATGACTGGCACCAAAGCCATGCGGGCTGCGCTGCTCCTCCGCCGTTTTCGCTCGTGGGATACGGAAATCCTAAACGACGAAGATACTGTGTTAGGGGTCAAGCCTGCTGGTCAGTCTGACAATGAGGGTATTAGCCCCCCTGAGGCCGGGCAGATATTTGTAAATTGGATAGAAAAAATCAGTGCAATCGTCGACTTGGTAGCTGCGTCGCATGACCTTGCTCCAGCTGCAGAACAGCAACGAGAAGAGCCGATTCGGTATCGCCCCGGAACAGCCTTTGTAATGATGTGGATGGACAAGTCACAACCTCAATTAGTCGATGTGTCCGATGCAGTGAAGGAGGTTTTCGGAAGCTTTGATGTCCACGCTGTAAAAGCGGACGATATCGAGCACGAAGGTTTGATCACCTCGCGTATCCTTAGTGAAATCAAGACCGCTGAATTCTGTTTTGCCGACCTTACAGGAAGTCGACCGAATGTGTACTACGAAGTCGGTTACGCTCATGCTTTGCCTCGCCGCGTGATTTTGTTCCGAAAGGCAGGTACCGGGCTGCATTTTGATCTGGCTGGTTATAACTGCCCAGAGTACGAAAATCTCCATGATTTAAAGGAGAAGCTTACGCATCGTCTTCGCGCGCTGACGAACAAAGAACCAAAGAAGCCAGCTTAGCGTGGGCAAAGGCGAGCAGCGCCGTGCCCACCAAAGCGCATACCCTACGCTTGCTGCGGCGGATTGCGGCGGCCTCAGTATATGCTTGGGGGATGCTGTTCTTCTTCGTGCACCAAAGCGAAGCGGCCAGCTCGATATTGGTACCGCCAAAAGTATTGGTAATCCCGCTTGAAAGTGTCCCGGAACGTCACGAAGCCGTAGAAAAACAGCGGACGGTCACCATCGAGCGCAGCCTTGCCGTCAGCAATGGTGAGTTCGGATTCGGCCACACATGGCGTGGCGGGTGATGTTTGAGAATTTCCTTCGACGACAGGAATCATAATCGTATCGGCGAAGGCGTATCTCCAATCGGTTGTTTCTGCGTCCGCCTGCAAGAATTGATAGCTGACGTCCCTCAATACTGCAGCGGTTCGGCCAGTGTTCTTAATTATGAACTCAAGCATGAGGCGCGGTATCCGGGCATCGTGCATTCCAGCCGACTGATCACCACTATAGAATCTGACACCACGCATGGCGGTGTGCACGTTGTTTTCTACGACAACGACGAACAAGTGCGCGCGATCAGCGCTGATAATTGCTTCGGCGCCAAGTTTTGCCGCTTCGGCGTTTTGTCGAGAAATTTTGATCTGTTCTTCAATTCGCGGTTCATCTTTGAGACGGTAAACGCGGGCGCGTTGCGCCTCGATTTCAGCGTGCCGAAGCTGGCGTCCGCTGATGAGATAAAGCCCAACAGTAGCGAACCCCAAACCCATGGTAGCGATTGCAAGGATGGCTGTGAAAAACATCAGCCATTTGTTGTAATAGGCAATAGCTTCTTCGGTGGCCAGACGCCGTTCTTCTTGGGACTCGTGATTGGGTTGCCGCTCTTGTTGTTTGGCTGCATTCTGATTTATCGGCGCATGAGGAGCATTTGTTGCACGCCAAACCTCTACGCCAAATCCGGTCACCAAAAGCAACGCCAGCACAATCACTATCTCGTTTTGTAGCCGCTTTAGCATCCTGCTACTGCCGTTCCGAACATGTCGGGGCTGAAGCGATTGTTATACCGGCACCGAAACTCGGCAACATGGAGCGGCATATATTCCGTCTCTTCTTGTGGGACGTGTCGAATGATCCGACGACTCGGCGTTCAACGTGGAGTATAGACCAAACAGAACCCACCGCGTCACCGCCGGGCTTGACCCGGTGGTCCATGGTGACACCCGGCGTATGAGGCTCCACGGAGGGACTGAGCAAGCAGGTTCTCTGCATGGATTGCCGGATCACGTCCGGCAATGGCGACTGAAAAGACCTGCGCCCGCGATATTCAACTCAACGTCCGGACGGGTCACACGCTTGCTGGCGGCGCGTCGCCAACGACCTTGGCAACCCACCATCGGGTTCTTGGGCGGAAGCGCCTGACAAAAAATAAGATTCCCTTTGACGCCGCGATGACGCTGCATTGACTGCGGCTGTGTCATCGGTGCGGGGAATCGAAAGCGCGTTCCGACGTGGAGCGGCGGAGAGGTCATACCAATGAGGCGCTGCGCACTCGCACTTGTCATTGTGGTTTTTGGCTACCTGCTCGCCGATGCCGCAAACGCTCAATCGAGCGGACGCGGCGGAGCGGACGTCAGGGCTATAAGGGGAGGTTATTGCCCCACCGGCACATGCAACATTATCGGTGGCCGCTGGGCTGTCAGGTTGGCCAACTGCAAGGCGGCGCACTGCAGGTAGAAGAGACACCGTCAGCCAACTGAGCAGCAGCCCATGACGATGCGCGCAAGTTTGGCGAAGGCTTTGCTGTCGACGTTGTTTGCGGCGTTGATGACCGTGCCGGCGCCTGGATCGGCATCGGCGGGCGCCATCACGATTGTCGCCCTCGGCGCCAGCAACACTTACGGCAAGGGCGTTGCGCGCAGTCAGTCCTACCCGGCGCAGCTCGAAGCGATGCTGAGGGCCAAGGGTTTTGACGTCAGAGTCATCAATGCCGGCGTCAACGGCGATACGACGGGCGGCATGCTGAACCGGCTTGACAGAGCGGTGGCGCCGGGAACCCGCGTCGTCATTCTCCAGCCGGGTAACAACGACAGGCGCAAGGGCGTTGCCGAACAGGTGGAAGGCAACCTCGCTGCCATCAACAGTCGTCTTGCCGCGCGCGGCATCAAGGTCATCGTGGCGGCCAACAGCCTGAACCGCGGCTTACCTCATCAGATGGATGGGCAGCATTTAACGGCTGAGGGATATCGCCTGCTGGCGATGGCGTTGCTCCCGGAGGTGGAGAATTCGATCCGGCCATAGGATGATTGCGCGAGGGCCACCCTGCGCTTGCCGTAGGGTCGGTATCGAATAAAATCGCGAGCCAGGATCGCTTCAAGTCGACAGGACAAAGTCATGAAGATCGAAATCGAATACTGCGGTCAATGAGGCTATGAACCGCGCGCCCGTGAGGCGGAAAAACTGATCGCCAAGCTGCGGCCCTCGGCGCAAATAAACCTGCGGCGGTCGAGCGGCGGCGTCTTCGAAATTCGCGTCGACGGCCGCTTAGCGTTCTCGAAGAAGGCGACCGGTCGCTTTCCGACGAGCGAACAGATCGCCGGCTGTCTCACCTAGAAATCGGTCCGGGCTACGCACCAAGCCGTAAGCAACGGCTTTGCACCATCGATCGTGCGGCCAATACAGCGTCACGGCTCGCGGCGGACTATTTCTCCAGGGCGGCGCGGCACGTTCGGATCGGTGACGCAGAAGCCATGATGATTCACCGTCTCTTCGCACTGCTCGCGCGTCATGTACCAGCAGCGAATGATGCTGCCCCCCTGGGCGCACCAGGGATACGACGGCGATTCGGCGGCCGCGGGGGAAGCTGCGCCGAGCGCCATCGCGGTGCCTAACATGACAAGCGTCAGGGTTGCTTGGACGATGTGTTTGACTGACATGACACGACCATCTCTATTGACCAACTTGCGCCAACACTCTGCGGGCGCCTCAGCCGGATATGAGATGGGTATCGGTCATCGGCACCTAAAATTCTTGTTAAAGCGACGTTCTGTGACGCAGGTCACGTTGGCAGGTTTCGGCTCCGACTGATGGTCGTTTCGCCTCTCCCGGTCCGGCAGAGCCGTAGGCACACGCCGCAGGCGCACAAGTGAGGGCCTGTCCGCCGGACCAAGCCGCGGCCCTCACCTGATCGCGCTGCGCGCGATCTGTCATCTCCCGCAAGGGGCGAGGCAAAGCGTGCCTTGAACCCGTCGTGCGCTTGCTGTCGCGTCCGCTAGCGATGCGCGCCGCCAATCAAGGTCGCTTGCGCTTCGTAGTAGTTGTGGATGGAGGGGCTGCAGCTGACGAGGTGGCAGTGCGTACCGCGCTTGGCGCATTCTGAAAGGGCGCGGAGCGAGGCCGAGGCTTGGTTCGGAAAGCCCCATGACCGGCCCCTCGCTGTTCCGTCCGTCGCACCGCAGCCCCACGCCTGATTGCTCGTAGCCGTGCCGGCGCCAGTCGCGCCATACGCCGGCATGTGACGGCCGGGAGACCAGTAATAGTTCCGGCCGTCGGGTTCATAGCGACACCGCCATGGCATGACATCGCAGATCTTTGTGGCCGCACGCGCAGCCGTGACGTCCGCTATCAGTACGGCCAAGGCAGCCAGCGCGACGTAGGCCAAATCCATGCGTATCGTCATATTTCTCCTCCCTGTCGAGCTTAGCTGCAAAGACTATACGAAGCCTATGCAATTGGCGCGTGCGATCCGTTCTCTCCGCGCGGGGCGAAGGCAAGCGTGCCTTGAACGCGCCGTGCGTTTGCTGTCGCGTCCGCTATCGATGCGCGCTGCTCAACAAAATAGCGCGCGCTTCGTCGCGGTTGTGGACAGATGAGCTGCAGGTGATGATGTGGCAGTGCCCGCCGCGCCTCGCGCATGCATAAAGGGCGCCGTACGAGGCCGCGGTTCGGTTCGGAAGATTCCACGACCCGCCCGTCGCTTTTCCATCCGTCGCTACGCAGCCCCAAGCCTGTGTGCTTGCGGCGTTGCCGGCGCCGAACCCGGGCATTTCACTCGGCAGGCGGTAGCCGTGCGGATAGTAATAACCCTTGCCCGATGGGGTATATTGACAGCGGTTTGGATAAATATCGCAAAAGCTGAGCGCATGCGCGGCGCCCGACATCATCAGGGCCAAAGCGGCGATCGCCACAGTGGCCATAACTATGCGCGACGTCATAGTCTCCCTCCCTGTCGATTCCAGGTGCAAAGAATAGACGAAGCCTATTCAATTGGCGCGTGCGATCCGCACTTTCCCCACGGGAAGAGGGCGCCCGCCTTGATCCCATCAATTTACCCATTAGCTCCAACGTGATAGGCTGCAGCCATCTGGTCAGGAGACGGCGCAATGCATCTCAACGCCCTGGGCTATGTCGGTATCCGCACCAAGAATCTCGAGGATTGGGCGGCTTACGGCACCGACCTTCTCGGCATGCAGCTGGTCGACAAGAGCCGCGGCACGCTGGCGCTGCGCATGGACGACCGCAAGCAGCGCGTCATCATCCACACCGACGAAGACGAAGGCCCGTCGTTCTATGGCTGGGAGGTTGCCGACGCGGCGGCGCTCGATGCGCTGGCGGCGCATCTGGAAAGCAACGGCGTGAAAATCGCGCGCGGCTCCCGCGCGCTGGCGGATGAGCGCCGGGTCAAGGATTTGATCGTATTCGCCGACCCGATCGGCAACCGGCTCGAAGCGTTCCACGGCGCCGAGACCGCGAGTGATCCGTTCAAGCCCGGCCGCTCGATCTCCGGCTACCGCACCGGCCCGCTCGGCATGGGCCACGCCGTGCTCACCGCGGAGCGGCTCGAAGAGGTGTTGCCGTTCTATACCGAGATCCTCAACTTCAAGCCGACCGACTACATTTTGAAGCCGTTCAAGGCGTATTTCTTCCACATCAATCCGCGCCACCACAGCCTTGCCTTCATCGACACCGGCAAGAACGGCATCCATCATCTGATGTTCGAGGTCTGCTATCTCGACGACGTCGGCCAGGCTTACGACCTGTTGCTGCGCAAGCCGGAGCTGATCGGCACCACGCTCGGCCGTCACGTCAACGACCACGTCACCTCGTTCTATTCGTGGTCGCCGTCGAAATTTTTGGTCGAATACGGCTGGGGCGGCCGCACCATCGACACCGGCAGCTGGACGCCGCACGAGCGCACCGAAGGCCCGAGCCTGTGGGGCCACGACCGCATGTGGCTTACTGATGAAGGCCGCGAGGAAGCGCGCAATCTGCGCATCGGCGTCGCCCAAGCCGGCGGCCGCGAGCCCGTCAACGTCATGGACGGCAATTACCGCCGCGCCGCCGACGTCTGCCCGTGGTGGAACGCCAACGTGGCGACACGCAGGACCGGATGACTTTCGCCAGCCACGATATCAATGCGGCGGCACGCTGATTTTTTCGATTTTGTCCGCGACGCTCATTGAGTACTCGCCGCTGTGCCGGCGCGCAATGGCGACGAAATTTTGCACCGCACGCGAGCGGTCATCGCGTCGACGCGCTAGACCGATCCGTGCGCGCGGCGCATCGCCATCAATCGGGAGGTACACGACCGCGTCGGTCAAAATTCGGCGCATCGAACGCGGCACGATCGATACGCCCAGGCCCGCTGCCACCAAAGGGATGACAGCCACGATTTGCGGCGCCCATTGGCCCAAAATCGGGCTGAAGCCGGCGCGCTGGCAGGCCGCCATAATCGAATCGTAATGGCCGGGATTGAACTCGCGCGGAAATAGGACAAGAGTCTCCTTGGCGAATGCACCGAGGGGCGCCGAAGTCGACCGACTTAGCGGGTGCCCGGTCGGCACGGCCAGGACAGTGGGCTCGTCCACGAGCACATCAATCGCGAGTTCCTCGGTGTCGCTGATCGGCAGGCGAACAAAGGCAATGTCAAGCTGTCCGGCCCGTATCCTTGCGGCCAGCAGGGTCGTGGTGCTCGCTTGGGGGAACATAACGACATCGGGATAATTGGTCCGGAATTCAAGGATGATTGCCGGTATGAGCGGATGGAAGTAGGTGCCGCCGGCGGAGCCGATATTGATCTGTCCGCTTTCGCCGCGGGCACGGCGGCGCACGCCGGTCTTGGCCTGCTCCACCCGTTTCAAAATGACGCGGGCTTCCTCGAGCAGCAACTTGCCGGGATTGGTCAGTTCGACGCTGCGCCCCCGGCGATAGAATAGCGGCGTGCCGAGCTCCTTCTCCAACTGTCGAATCTGGAGGCTCAGTCCCGGCTGATTGATGCCCAGCCGCTGAGCGGCGCGGGTGAAATTCAACTCTTCTGCGACCGCAACAAAATAGCGGAGATGGCGAAGTTCCATCAGTAGTGTCCTTGCGGAGCTAATTTGAGGTCGCCCGGAATCACCTTTTTTGCTGTTGGGTGCGGCCGTCTACGTTCAACAGCCGGAACTATATCTTACAGCGGTGGAAAAAGTCATACCCATTTATTGGACGGCTCGGCGCTCGGCCGCCATATCGTGCCCAGAACGACGTATGGCCCGCAAACAATTTTTTGCGACGCCGTTATTCGACGTCGGAGAGAGGCCGTGGCGTATTCAACCAAAGATAGATCGTTGCGTGAAAAGATCGAGCCCGCCGCGGACTCTTCTCTTTCAGATCGAAAATTAGATCCGCTCCGAATCCTGCAATCGGAAAATCGGCGTCTGCGTGACTTGGTCGTTTCGCTCAGCGCCGCTTTGGTGCGCAATATAATGCTCGAGCTTGGCAGCGAACGCCCCGCCGTCAGCGCCGGAAATGCCAAGCCGTCGGATATCGCTGCCAATGGTCTGCCGACGTCGTTTCCAGGTCACCAGCTGTTGACGTCGCGCGAGCACGCGGTTTTGGCTCAGATTCTGAAGGGTGCTTCCAGCAAAGAGGCGGCGCGAACGCTGGCTATCAGCGCACGCACGGTGGAATCGCACCGCGCCAACATTCTCCTAAAGCTCGGTGCAAAGAACACCGCCGAGCTGGTCCGCATCGTGCTCGGCGAATAACGCGACAGTAATCCCGCGCCATTGCTGCGTTCGCTAGCGGTGGGACCGCCGAAAAGCGATTGGGGAAACGGCAAAGGACTGTCGAAAATGCCGTGCAAGATGGCTCTGGTCTGAGAACCCTGCCGCAATCGCGATATCGGCAATTGGGCGATCCGTGCTGGTCAGTAAATCGCGAGCCAGGCTCAAGCGCCGTTGCAACACAAATTGGTGCGGTGGGACACCTACGGACGTCTTGAAAGCGCGAGCGAAATGGTGCAACGACAAGCCGGCGGTCAGCGCGAGCTGCTCCAATTCAAGATCTTCACTGAGATGCGAGTCGATATACTCCCGCACCCGACCTAACACCCGTGGCGGCAACCCGCCCCTCCATTGAGCGGGCGCTGCGGTGTGCGGTATGTTTATCAAATGTCTGCGTGGTCGACAGTGTAGCCACGCGCTCTCCGCATTGCGCCAAATCGCCGCCGATGATTCGGGCGGCGTAATAAGCGCCGGTAATGTCTGTGCACCGCAAATGAGGGTCAACTGAGCGACGAAATCGCCATCGCCGTCCTTCGAGCGAAAAATCCGGTCATCGCGTTCAAATAGAGTCCAAAATCCTGCCCCTGTGTCCAAGGGAGGGACGGTTCGCGCAAACGAAGCACGCGCGTTGTGGTCCACGCCGACAATCTGCCGATCTTTGTCAACGGCTATCAACGCAGTGCGAACGGCAGCCTGAGGAAATGCAATTGCGACGATCCAGTGTTGGCGAAACTGCTCTCGAAATACACGTTCTTCAATAGAACGCGCCGACTCGTTTACGAGTGTGCCCGCCAAGTTGTGCGCGTGCTCCGACAATTTTGGATCGATTGACGAGATGTCTAATACGCCAATGAGTTCATCGTGGACACCAAAGATTGGTGCGGCCGAGCAGCTGGCGCCGATGTGCCTTGAACGAAAATGCTGAGACTGGTGAATCGTTATCGGGCGGCGTTCCACAACGCACGTTCCGGTTCCGTTTGTTCCTTCCGCCTCTTCGGACCAAACACCGCCGATCGAATTGCCCCAATTGGCGAAACGCGACGGTGGTGCCTCTTCGACGCGATGGTCGACGACGATGCCATGCTCATTGCTCAGCAGGGCAACGTAGCCTGCCGGCGAAGATATCCGAAAAAGCTGATCGAGTTCCTCTCGGGCAGTGAAGGTTATTGCTTTGGCTCTCTCCTGGTGGTCTTTCAATTCTCCGGTGGTTAGAATCCTAGGCGAATCGTTCGATGCTGGATCGATTCCAAAATCGATCGCCGACCGCTTCCATGATGCGGCTATCGAGCCCACCGCGCAGGTGCCGCTGCCTTCAACGACGGCTTGGACTCGATCAAGATGTTGGTCTGCACGTTCTTCGCGCATTGTCAGATAGACCTCGACCAGCCTTCGCACACCTTGGTCGACATGTGACCCAAGGTGCTCCGACGGAACTTTACTTAGTAAGTATGGCGGTCAATTTCAAGGAAACAGATCGTCTCTGCATTGGCCAAGGTCACGGTGCTCTGCTTCGCCCACATTATTGCGCAAATCCGTTCCGCTAGCAGCAAATTTGTCCAAGTGTCGTCGCGCGACACTTTCCAAATAGGGTGTGCTCAAGCAAACGTTGGAGAAACGCGAGACGCGATTTATTCCCGAGCTGGTATCCGCCCCATTCGACGCGAGAGCGAAGGCAATGGCGAATTCAACCATCGATAGATCACAGCGGGAGAACATCGATCACGCAAGGGAATCCGCTGCCAAACAAAAATTAGTGTCTTTGCGAATCTTGCAATCGGAAAATCAGCGTCTTCGCGACTTGGTCGTTTCGCTCAGCGCCGCTTTGGTGCGAAATTTAGCGCTCGATCTTGGCAGCCAACGCGGCGCTGTCCGGACCGGCGAGGCCAAGCCGTCGGATATCGCTGCCGATGGTCTGCCGACGTCGTTTCCAGGTCACGAGCAGCTGACGTCGCGCGAACGCGCGGTATTGGCTCAGATTCTGAAGGGTGCTTCCAGCAGAGAAGCCGCGCGAACGCTGGCTATCAGCGCCCGCACGGTGGAAGCGCACCGCGCCAACATCCTGCTGAAGCTTAGTGCAAAGAACACCGCCGAGCTGGTCCGCATCGTGCTCGGCGAATAACGCGACAATTGTACCGCGCCATTGCTGCTTGGGCATTGCGCCAAGCCAAGCGATCGGCGCAGGCGGCCCGCTCGCAAGCGTCGCGCAGATTTCTTGACGGCTCATTTACCAGGTTAGCCAAAAACGCGCCCACTCTAGGTAGAAACACCGATGCCAATGCGCCCGCTTTGCTTCAAATCGACCCCAATTGACGTTGGCCATGGGGATAGCAATGCGGTTGGTAACGATGCGCAATTGGTCCACCGACTTTCCTGTCAAACTCGTATCGCTTCGCCGGCGCGCTTACGATATGTGGCCATATCGAAACAAAAGCCGCGGATCAGCTGCCGGCGCCGTCACTCAAAGATTTTCGCTGCGACGGCTGTGGTGGGCTGCCGTTTTACTCCTCGGACTCTCGGCCAGCGCGGTCGCTTGGACGATTTGGCAGCTCAGAACCGACGCCATCGGCGCCGCCATTTCGGAATCGGGAAACATTGCGACGGTTCTTGCCGCTCAGCTGTCCCGCTCGGTGCAGGCCATTGATGCCGTATTACTGGAGATCGAACAGTCAAGCAAAAGTCGGGATATCGATACGTTTGGCGATTTTCACGCTGAATTCGGCCGCCGTGAATTTCAAGAGTCCTTGATCAAGTACCGCGCCCGCCTGCCGCAGGTCTTTAATATCGCCATTGCGGACAAGAACGGGCAAATTGTGGCTTCGACGATCGCTTGGCCCGCTCCGAATTTCAATGTTGTCGACCGGGATTATTTCCTCGACGCGCGCACTCGTACGGACGGTGAATTGAGCAGCTCAATTCCAATCAACAGCAGAATCGACGGAAGGCGGAACATCGTCTTTGCCCGACGCCTTGAGAGCTCGAATGGCAACTTTGCCGGGATCGTATTCGTCAGCGTTGACACCAGGTACTTCGAAGATATCTACGGCGCCGTCCAATCGGTCCATAGTCTTCTCTTCACGTTGCTCAATCCAGACGGCACAATTCTGTTTCGCCATCCGATCGACCCGGACTCCGCAGGAAAACAACTTTCGGATAAATCCGGCTGGCTCAACTCGGTGTCAAAAGGTGACGCAGGCTTTCGCGTTCTCGCCCAGGCCGACGGCAATATTCGGTTTGTGTCGGTGCGAAGAGTGCCGGGATATCCACTGTTTGTGAATATTTCCGTTACCGAGAGCACGGCTCTTGCGACCTGGCGACGACGAGCAGCCGCGATCGGATTTGGCAGCTCGGTGCTTTTGCTGTTCTCGATTTATCTTCTCACGGCGATCACGAGGCAAGTCCGTTCCCTCAAGGACTCCAAGGCAGCGTTGGCGCGCAAGTCAAGAGAGCTTGAGCACATGGCGTGTTACGACGCCTTGACCGGTCTCGCCAATCGAACGCTGTTCATGGAAAAAGTCAACGCGGCGCTGGCGCGACTGCGGCGGGTGGGAGGAGAATTCTCGGTACTCATGCTTGATCTCGACCGGTTCAAGACCGTGAACGACTCGCTCGGCCATCCGACCGGCGATGTGTTGTTGAAGGAAGTTGCCCGACGATTGCAAAAAATCATCCGCGATGTCGATAGCGTGGCCAGGTTCGGCGGTGACGAATTTATCGTCCTTCAGGCGCCCGAGCAGGATCTCAAACATGGTGTGACCGTCCTGGCCGAGCGAATACTCAGGGCAATCAACGAGCCGTATGATCTCGACGGCCGAAAGATCACCCTCGAAACGAGCATCGGCATTACCTTGGCGCCGCCGGACGGCGGCGACGCCGATACACTGATCAAAAACGCCGATCTTGCGCTCTACAAGGCCAAATCCGAGGGCCGGAATCGATATTGCTTCTTCGAGGCCGCCATGGAAGCCAAGGCACGCGAGCGCCGGGAGCTCGAAGACGACATGCGCAAGGCCATAACGCGCAACGAGTTCGAGATTCACTACCAGACCATAGTCGATCTTGAAAGGCAGGAATATGCCGCCGCTGAAGCATTGGTTCGCTGGCGTCATCCGCAACAGGGCCTCATTCCTCCCGACCGCTTCATCTCGCTTGCCGAGGAAAGCGGTTTGATTGTTCCGCTGGGCCAATGGATCCTGCGGCAGGCCTGCGCCGACGCGGCCGCGTGGCCGCCCCATCTGAAGGTGGCGGTCAATCTGTCGGCGGCCCAATTCAAGCAAGGCAACATCCTGAATGTCCTTCGGTCCGCGCTCAAGGAGACCGGTTTGCCGCCGCAGCGGCTGGAGCTGGAAATTACCGAGACCGTTCTGCTCGAAAGAAACGAGGAAAATCTCGCCGTTCTGCACCAGTTCAGGACGCTGGGCGTATTGATCGTTCTCGACGATTTCGGGACCGGATATTCCTCAATGAGGTACTTGCAGATGTTTCCGTTCGATCGGATCAAGATCGATCAAACGTTCATAAAAAATATGACGAACCACGATACCGGCGCCGCAATTGTATGCGCCATTGCCGGGCTCGGGCGGATGCTCGGCATTACAACGGTGGCCGAAGGTGTCGAAACGGTCGAGCAGCTCGTGCTCTTGCGCGCCGCCGGGTGCCAGTTAGCGCAGGGCTATTTATTCAGTCATCCCGTCCCGGCATCCGAACTCAGTTTTGAACGCCCAGCGGTGCTGCAACAGAGCATCAAGGCAGCCTGACCAACGGCCTGGTAGGAAGGCCGAACCAAGGTCCCATGTCCATTCCGCCAAGCACGATGCTTGCGATTAACGGTTCGCGCGCGGTCCGTGTTTCGATACGGGATATATTATGAGGCGAGTATGATAATGAACGTACTTTATCGCTTTGCGGTGGATCAACGAGGCGCTGCTGGAATCGATCAAGCCCTCCTGGTGTTTGGGCTGGCTATCGCCGTCGTCGTAAGTCTCCACACGTTGCGATCGAGTTACGATATCGATTGCGCACTGGGTTCGCCGACGCCTTCACTTTGCGGCCAAGTCGAGGGAGCCGGGTCGGTTCGCAGCGTCGACAACACTTTGCCTTGACCGAATTGCAAGCGCGATCCGTACCGCCACTACATGTCCTCGTTCTGCTATCGGCAGCCTTATGGACGGCCTTGTGGTCCAGCGGACTGCGATAGCCGCATCGTCGGTGCTGACGGTTCAGTCCGATGGACAGGGCTGACCGGCTGCGCCCCACATCGCGACGTCCTTCACGTGGTCCTCGAAAGTGCCCGGCGGCGTACTGCGTTCCCCGCCTGGGTTCCAGGCCCAAGGAACGAAGCCGTGCTCGGCCGCGTCCTTTCGCAGATGCCCGACAAGGCCCGCGGCGTCGCGGCCGCCGTTGCGGTTCGGCTCGCGCATCTGCGTGCAAATTTCCGCGCTGCTCTTGCCGAACCAAACGAATTTCACCGGCGCGAGTTCCCACTGGAGACCCACATGGGGCGGGGCGTGCGGGACGTCGTTCGGCGCGGTGGAGGTCATGTGGCAGGTCGAGCAGAGGAGCGTCTTGGTGCCGATCCGGCCGTCGTCCGCATGCGGGCTATCGTCCGCATGAATGTTCATCCCGTGCGGGCGGGTCTTGGTCTCGCCGACGACCGTCCACATTGGAATGTTGTCGGGGCCGACGTGACAATTGGCGCAGCGCGGATGGGTCACCACCGCTTCGATCCGTTTCCAAGCCTCGAGCCCCTCCGCCTTGGTGACGCTGCCGGGCGGGGGCATCGTACTAGCGGTGTTGTCTTCCGCAGCGACCGAGATCGCGAAGGCGACTGCGACGGGAGTTGCAATGAGAAGCGCCGACAGGATGTGTTTCACGATCACGGCCCCTCAGACGAAAGCGATGAACTTGTTGAACGGCATTTCCGGGATTCGCTTGCCGGTCGCAGCAAAGATTGCGTTGGCCAGCGCCGGCGCCGCCGGAGGCACCGGTGGCTCGCCGATGCCGCGTAACTCGGGGCCATTCTCGAGCCCGCGGACCTCGATCGTTGGGCATTGATAGAGCCGCATGCCCTCGTGGCTGTTGAAATTCCGCTGCTGAACGGCGCCGTCGGCATAGGTCAGCTCGCAATTCATGGCATGACCCAGGCCCCAGACGACGCCGCCTTGGACGAGGTTTTCGAAGTTGACCGGATCGACCACGCGCCCGACGTCGGCAGCGACCCAGACCTTGTCGATGCGGATCCCCTTGTCCGTCGCGGAGACTTCGATCACCTCGGCGACGGGCACGCCGAACGATTCGACGAAGGCCACGCCGCGTCCCTTGCCGTTGCCGAGCGGGCCGCTCCAACTCGACATTTTGCCGACTTCTTCAAGCACCTTGCGGTGGTAGTCGACGGAACACATGTCGATCCGCGCCTGCAGCGGGTCGAGGCCCGCCGCATGGATCAGTTCGTCGATGAAGCATTCGCCGAAGAATCCCCCGGTCGAGGCGCCGACCGAGCGCCAAGACGAGCATGGCGACAGGCCGGCGGCCGTATAGGTCGTGGTGCGGAAGTTCGGGATCGCGTAAGTCATGTTCCAGACTCCTTGCGGAATCTGGACGTCCGCGGCGATGTCCGAGACCAAGCCAAGGAAGCGTCCCATCCGCCCGGACTGCGACCGCACCGCCGAAACGGTCGAGACACGGAAATCCGCGGCGACGATCCTGCCGTTGCTGACTGCTCCCCGATTATGGGCCATGCCGATCTGGCGCGGGAAGTCCTGCAGAAAATCCTCTTCGCGCGAGAACACCAGCTTCACCGGTGTACCGCGCATCTGATTGGCGATCTCGACAGCGCAACGGATGTTCTCGAATTCCAACCGGTGGCCGAAGCTGCCGCCTGACCATTGATTGTGGAACACGACCCGTTCGGGCGGGTGTTTGGTCATGCGGGCTGTCATCGAATGGACGGCGCGGGGAATCTGGTGGCCGGCCCAGATCTCGGCGCCGTCATCGCGGACGACCGCGATCGCGTTCAGCGGCTCGAGCGGCTGATGGGCGACATAGGGCGCGCGATATTTGGCCTCGACCACCTTGGCGCCCGGCAGCACCGCGTCAACGTTGCCGTCATTGCGCCAGACCTTGTCGACATTGTGCGGCGTGAAAGACGCCTCCACCGCGGCCCAATGTTCGGCCTGGTCGGGCGGGTAGGCGGCCGCGGCCCATTGGCACTCCACGGCATCCGCCGCCTTCATCGCATACCAGGTGTTGCTGGCGACGACCGCGATTCCGTTCGTGATCTTGAGGATCTTCTTGACGCCGGGCATGCCTTCGGCCCTGCTGGCGTCGAAAGACTGCAGCGCCGCTCCCTTATGCGGATTGAGCTTGACGGTGGCGAAGACCATGCCCTCGACCGCCTGGTCGATCCCGAACTTCAGGGCGCCAGTGGCTTTCGCTTCGATGTCCAGTCGCTGCGTCGGCTTGCCGATCAGGCGCCATTGCGATGGTTTGCGCAGCGTAACGTCCGTGACCGGATCGATTTTCGCCGCCTCGGCCGCCAGGTCGGTATACGCAATGCGCTTGCCGTCGGGCAGGATCACCGCGCCTGCTTCGGTGCGCAAAGCCGTGACTGGGAGCCCGCTGCGCCTGGCTGCGGTCGCCTTGAGCGTCTCGCGCGCGACCGCGCCGGCAACGCGCAACTTGGTATAGCTGTCGGCGACCGAACTGGAACCGCCGGTCAAGTCCTGTCCTGAGGCTTTAAGCACAGCCGCCGCGGTCTTACGCGCGAATTTGGCTGCGAAGCTGTTATCGGTGACGCGGAACGGAACGAGCCCGTCCGCCAGAGCGGCGTTGTAGTAGGCCGCACTCGGCGGGCCGAACTCGGTCTCGAACTGGCCGAGCTCAAGATCCATCTCCTCGGCGATGAGGATCGCCTGAGCTGAAGCCACGCCCTGGCCGACATCGGCGTGCGGCGTGATCAGCGTTATCTTTTCGGGGCTGATCTTGACCCAGGGGTTGAAGGTCGCCGCGTTGGGACCGAGTCTTTGCTTCAGGGGGTTCGCGGCGTCCCGGGCGACCGCATAGCCGCCAAAGACCACGCCTCCGGCGATGGCGGTCGACCCGATCAAAAAAGCACGGCGCGAAAAACGTCGGCCCATGGCTCATTTCTCCTGAAGCTTTGCGGCAGCCGCATGGATCGCAGCGCGGATGCGCACGTAAGTTCCGCAGCGGCACAAATTGCCGGACATCGTCGCGTCGATGTCGGCGTCCGTTGGTTTTGGATTCGCGTTCAGAAGTGCAACGGCCTGCATGATCTGGCCGGTCTGGCAATAGCCGCATTGCGGAACTTGACGTTCGATCCAGGCGCGCTGGACGGCATGCAGCGATTTGGCGCCGAGTCCCTCGATCGTGGTCACTTTGGCGTCGCTCTTCAGATCGCCGATGCGCGCCTGACAGGAACGAACCGCCATGCCATCAATATGAACGGTGCAGGCGCCGCATTGCGCAATGCCGCAGCCATACTTCGTGCCCGTCAGATTGAGGACATCACGCAGCGCCCAAAGCAACGGCATGTCGCCATCGACATCCAGCGTGCGCGGCGTGTCATTGATTGTAAGGCTGTAAGCCATTTGCCATCCCCCCTCACAATATTTGCCCACACTCGTCCGCTGACGATGCGCAATCCGGCGCCCGGCCGGCCGCACTGATGCGTCAACGAACTTGAAATCGTCGCGTTACCTCGTCCGATGTTCCACCAGACAATAATACAGCAAAATACACCAACTACCAGAACGTGTGTTGGTTAAAGTCGGCCATGCTCGATAAGCGGGAGAGGCTTGTTCTGCGCCGGGCTTTGCTCATGCTGCAGGGCGTCGGCTTGTGACCTGGCGGAGGCGCTGACGAAATGGCCGTTGCATGCAACGACGTTGCGAATGCCATTCCTGCCGAAAGCCTTCCAGTCAATGCGCGGCTACCGGCAGCCCGGCAGGGTGCTCGCCTTGTTCTCGAGCTCGAACGGCCCGAGTTTCTTCACCGCATAATCCGCGTAGGACGAATCGACCACGCGGTCGGCCGGAAAATTTGCGGTCGACATCTTGTTGGCGGTGTACCAGGCCTGCATGTCCATCATGCTGGCGGTGTTGATCTTGCCGTTCGGGCTGCGCGCCGGCCAGGCTTTCTGGTCGTTGAGGATTTCGGGGCGGCGTTCGATGCCGGACTTGGCGACGAGGTCGATGAAGTCGGCGCGGATCGAGCCGCCGTGATAGGCCTGGCAATAGTCGCGCACGCCGCGCAGATAAGCGACGAAATAGTTGCGCACCAGGTCGGGATTCTTCTTCGCCCAGTCGGTGTTGATCATGACCACCGCGATGGTCATCGGCGTCGGCTTGATCAGTTCGTCGGAGGACAGGAACGGCACCGCGATGTTGTCTTTGATGTACTGCGTGCCGAACGGCGGAATGACCAGCCCGGCGTCGATGGCCTTGTTGGCGAAGGCGAGCGCATATTGCGGGAACGGCAGGACTTTCAGATCGACGTCATTGATGGAGAGCCCGCCGAGCGCCAATAGCTTGCCGATCTCGTAGGTCGAGACGGAACCGTTGCCGTTGGTGGCGATCACCTTGCCCTTGAGCTGTTCGGGTTTGGTGATCTGGCCCTTCAGGTCGGGCCGCAGCATCAGATTGTGGCCGATGGGCGTCGAGACGCGGTCCATCACCATGGTGATCGGCAGCTCTTTCTCCAACCCGTTGAAATAGCCCGCGGCGATGCCGCCCTCGATGACGTCGAACTGGTTCTGCGACAAGAGCGCAATGGAGTTCGCCGTGGTGTCGAGGTCGGATGAGTCGAGCTTGATGCCGAAGTCCTTGAAGTAACCGCGGGCGCTGGCCCACGCGGTCACGCCCGAGGTGATCGAGCGCACGACGCCGAGGCGCACGGTGGTTTCATCGGCACGCGCGGCTGTCGTCGCGGCCGCGGCCGCGACCGCGATCACCGCTGTCGCCGCAACGGCCCTTGCCGAAAATTTGTTCGACCACGCCATGACGTCACCGCCCCGATATCGATTGCCGGCAGCCGCGCACCGGCGCCGCTTGCCGGCATCCTAGCAAGCCGAGGCCGCGGTTCGCCATGCGCAGAAAAGCCGCACTCCGCCGTAACCGACAGAGATGCGCCGCCTGATAGCGCATCGTCGCGAAATGATGCGATGGAGCAACGGCAGACACTGCAATCAGCAGCATCCGATCTGGTCTCATCAAAATGCCGCGAGTGGTCAACGCGTGTACTTGCGCCCCCAATCGCGCATGGCGCGGACGATCGGCCCGAGCTCGCGCCCCTTTGCGGTGAGGACGTACTCGGCCCGCGGCGGACTCATCGAATAGAAGCGCCGCTCGACGACGCCATTCTCCTCAAGCGTCCGCAGACGCTCCGATAACGTCGTCGGGGCAATGCCTTTCAACGAGTCCTGCAACTGCTGAAAGCGCCTTGGCCCGTGCAGGAAAAAGTCGCGCAGGATAAGGCAAGTCCAACTCGATCCGATGACGCTGATCGTGCGGGCCACCGCGGAGTCAGGGTGGTCTTCATCCTTCATGATGGAACTTTATTCACCCGTTGCGTCAGTCGCAATTGTTTCCCCAGTCACTATCATGTGATCTCGTTACTGGGAACATATTTATTGACTAGTATTTATGAAGTCACTATCGGATTGATAGTTATAGATGGAGTCGTACCATGTCGCCTCAAATCCCCGGATATGTGTTGTCATTCGAATCGATCCTTCGGCCGCTCGTGATGACGATTGCGCTGGGCCTTATTTGGTTGGGTGCCGCGCACATGCCGGCGCCCGCGAAGTCGCGTTACACGACTGCGGGCGTCCTATCGGTGGTGTTCATCGGATGGGAGGCTGTCGCCCAGTATCTCGGCGCGGCAAATACCTATCTCGCAACCATAGAGAACCCTCCCGCGGTGCCGACCATATTGTTCGGTTTGCTGATCCCGCTCGCTATCGCCGCCATCGGCCTGTGGCAGTCGGACGGCATCGCAAGGCTGATCTCCGCGATCCCGCTGCATTGGCTCGTCGCGGCGCAGGTCTATCGCGTCGCGGGCGGCATTTTCCTCGTGCTTTGGGCTGACGGACGCCTGCCATGGCAATTCGCACTGCCGGCGGGGATCGGGGACGTCATGACGGGCATCGCTGCCGTCGTCGTGGCTGCGCGGTTGGCGCAAAACGCAATTGGCGCTTACAGGGCAACATACGCCTGGTGCCTTTTCGGAATCGCCGACCTCGTCGTGGCCATCACCATGGGGGCAATGACCTCTCCGGGGCAGGCGCATCTTCTTGCGTTCGACGCGCCGAACCTTCTCGTGACAGCCTATCCGCTGGTCATGATACCGACTTTCGCCGTCCCGCTGGCCCTGATGCTCCATGGCCTCGTTCTGTTGCGGCTGCGGCGAGGCGCCGCCGCGACCGGCCGGCTGGCGGCAGCATGAGGCCTGTCGCCTGATCAAATGCACTGGGGAGGAGGCCGAGTGGTCGTCCTCCCCTGATCCTTCTTCAGCAGTTGTCCGAACCGATTGGATTCGCGCGCGTCGACGGATTGCGACACGCTACGAGAAACTCGCGGCCAACTACCTTGCCTTTATCCAGCTCGCGTGGATCAGGCTGTGGCTGTGCCTTAATGAGTCCACGCCCTAGTAGGTGCGGCGCTCCGCGGTCCACTGGCCGGAGCATTCGCCGGTGCTGGTGCGCCATCGTCCCGCCCCCGCGTTGCCGGACAACCGGCCGGTGCCGCTGGCGGATTGGCCTTTTTCAGAGACCGTCACCCGGGTGGCGCCGTTCGCCGCCACGGACCCGTTGACATCGTAGCTTTGATCATCGCCGTATACCCGGCCTCGCGCCACGCGCACGCCGTAGCGCAGCGAGCTCGGGCAGTTGCCGGCCTGGGTGATGATCGTCACACTCCACATGCCGTCATAGCTGCTGGCCGCTCGCGCGGCGGACGGAATAGCCGCAACAAGCACGGCCGCAGCCGCCATCGCGGTGAAAAAGCCCCCAGTCTTGGTCATTTGTTCGCTCCGGTTTTCGCAGTGTCGGCAGGTTCTGTTGTAGGTCGGCCCGGATAGGCCGGCGGTTCATTGGCAAACGGCGTTGCGCTCTTGCCCAGAGTCTCGCCGAGCTGAAACAGCGCACTCATATAGTCGGGGTCGAACGGGCCGCGGCTCGGCGCGTTGAAGTCGGCCGGAATGCTGGCGATGTTGAAACCGACGCCGCTGCGCTTTGCGGCCAGATAGGCGCGATCGATCATCAGCCTTGTATCGACCTTCACCGCGGCGCCGACCGTGCCGGTGAGGATCGACGACGTCGAGCGCGGCACGATCTGGAAGGCCGGCTGCAGCCCGGTATTGATCACCACATAGAGCGCCGTCGCCGGCAGGCGATAATCGGAGGTCGCCGCCATCACGGCCGGCGGCGCGACAAAGAACTGGCCGCCGACGCCGCCGTCGACGTGCATTTCCTGGAACGGCCTGCCGTTGGCTTCGACGTCGATGAGCACCGGCGGAAAGCCGCCCGGAATGGCGCTCGACGCCAGCAACACGTTGCGGAACAGAGTGAGCGCGGCGTCACCGCCGTGGGCGGCGATGGCGCCCATGTTCCACACCACCGAGCGCTCGGCGTCGAGATCGGTGGTGACGACGAACAGCCGCCGGCCGCTCTTGTGAGCGGCGGCGATATCGGCGAACAGCGCCGGCGTGATTTGTTTGGCGATCAAATCCTTGAGCGGCCAGGAATCGACAAAACTCTCGCCGGTCGAGCCGACTTCGAAAACGTCGGCCGCAGTCAACTTGGTGTAAGCGGTGCGCAGTGCATCGTCATAGCGCGGCCCGGCAAAGACGAACGGCGCCATCAGCGCGCCGGTGCTCACGCCGGTGACCACCGCGTAGTCCGGCCGATGGCCGGATTCGCTCAAGCCGTTGAGGAGGCCTGCGCCGAATGCGCCGTCGGCGCCGCCGCTCGACAGCGCCAGCCAGGGGCCGGGCTGTGGCGGCAAGGCGGCGGTGAAATCGGCCAGCGAATCCGCCCAGAACCGCGCGTCCGGCATGCCGGGAATTGTCGCGGCAACCTCGTCGGCGGCCGTGAACGGGATGCGCGGCGGCAGCTGCTTGGCCTGGGGTTGAGGCTGCGCCGGCGGTGGTTTGGCAGGTGCGCGCTTATGGGCAGGTGCTTTATGGGCAGGTGCGTAGCGATCTTGTGCAGCCGCAAACGGCGCCGGCACAAGCAACGGCGCCGCCAGGAGGGCCGCAGCCGTATAAACATACCATCGTGCCATATTGGCCATTCGCAGTGGGGTCACGAAATCAACGGAAGGTTCGGGTCCCGTTCTTTCCCGGTCACAAAGCACGATGGCCCGAAAAACCAAGATGGCTCAAAGAACCATGGCCCAAAACTGTCCGCAACAAGACGGTCAGCAAATAGGGCCGTCCTTCGCCAAGATCAATCGGGCAGCGGTGATGTCGCATATGAGCCTAGAAAGCCCCGCCAGGCGCCGCAATGCCCGCCCAAAACCTATCCACGGTTACGCATTTGTCATGGTTTTGGATCAGGCATGCCGATCGGCGACGAATTTTGCCCCTTCGATGAGAATGGCCGCCGCGGATCCGAACGGCGCTAGCGCCTGCTCGGCCTCGCTGACGAGCTCTTTTAGTCGCGCCTTGGCCACCGGCACGCCGAGCACGCTGACCAGGGTCGCCTTGCCGGCGGCCGCGTCCTTGCCGGTCTGTTTGCCGACCAGCGCCGGATCGCCTTCGAGATCCAAGAGATCGTCGGCGATCTGGAACGCCTGGCCGACCGCGCTGCCGTAACGCTCCAGCGCCGCGCGTTGCTCAGGCGTCGCCGCGGCCAAAATGCCGCCGGCCTCGCAGGCGAAGCGCAACAGCGCGCCGGTCTTCATCGCCTGCAAGGTGCGCACGTCTTTTTCGCTGAACTCAAGCGCGGCGCGATTTCGCACGAAGCGGCCCTCGGCGGCGAGATCGAGCATCTGGCCGCCGGCCATACCGCCGACGCCCGATGCGCGCGCCAGCGCCATGACCAGTTCGATGCGCACGCGCGGGTCGGCATGGGTCTCTGGCCGCGACAGGATATCGAAGGCGAAGGTGAGCAGGCCGTCGCCGGCCAGGATCGCGGTCGCTTCGTCGAACGCCTTGTGCGCGGTCGGCTGGCCGCGCCTTAAATCGTCGTTGTCCATGGCCGGCAGGTCGTCATGCACCAAGGAGTAGCAATGCACGCATTCCAGCGCCGCGCCCGCCATCAAGGCATTTGGCCGCGGCACCTCGAACAGGGCTGAGCTTTCCACCACCAGGAACGGCCGGAAGCGCTTGCCGCCGTTGAGGCACACATAGCGCATCGCCTCGATCAGCCGCGCCGGCCGGCTCAATTCGCCCTGTTCGGGCGTCGCCGCCAAAAGCCGGTCGAGCAAAACCTCGATATCGGCGGCCACCGCATCGAGGCGCGAGAGAAAGGGGCTGTTTTTGTCGTTCATTGCGTCATTAACCAGCGGTTCCGCGACCCTGCCGGGTCCTATATTTGGTCCTACATTTACGGGATAACGATGGGTCCGATCGGGAAGGGCTATCTGTGGCCAACGACCTTATAGCGTCAATGGTGCTGGCGATCTGGCTGTATCTGCTCGCGGCGCGGGGCGGATTCTGGCTGGCCGACCAGCGCGATGACGACGGCCCCGGATGGGACGGACCATGGCCCGCGGTTGCCGCCATTATTCCGGCGCGCGATGAGGCCGCCTGCGTCGGCGAGACCATCGCCTCGCTGATCCGGCAGAATTATGCGGGCGCGCTCCATGTGATCGTGGTCGACGACCAGAGCCGCGACGGCACCGCGCTTGTCGCCCGCGACGCCGCGGCCGCGCTCGGCGCCGCCGAGCGCCTCACTGTCGTGCCGGGGCGCGTGTTGCCGGCGGGGTGGACCGGCAAGTTGTGGGCGCAGCAGCAAGGCGTCGAGCTTGCCGAGACCATGCCGCTTAAGCCGGACTACCTGCTCTTCACCGATGCCGACATTGTCTATGAGCCGGATGTGCTCACAGGCCTCGTCGCCCGCGCGCAAGCGGGCGGTCTCGTTCTCACCTCGCTGATGGTAAAGCTGCGCTGCGAAAGCTTTGCCGAGCGGCTGTTCATCCCGGCCTTCATTTTCTTCTTTCAGATGCTTTACCCGTTCGCCTGGGTCAACGATCCACGTCGTACGACAGCAGCCGCGGCCGGCGGCTGCATGCTGGTGCGCCGCGATGCGTTGGGCGCGGCCGGCGGCATGGCGGCGATCCGCGACGCCTTGATCGACGACTGCGCGCTTGGAAAAAATCTCAAAAGTTTCGGCCCGATCTGGCTCGGCTTGACCGCGCGCGTGCACAGCATCCGCGCCTATCCGAAGATCGCCGATATCCGCCGCATGGTCGCGCGCACTGCCTATGCGCAATTGCGCTATTCGCCGTTGTTGTTGGCTGGAACCGTTGTCGGGCTGGCGCTGACTTATCTCACGCCGGTGGTGCTGACCTTCTTCGCCGACGGTCTGGCGCAATATCTCGGCCTGGTCACCTGGCTGATGATGGCCTTCGCCTTTAAGCCGACATTGCGGCTTTATCGCATGTCGGCGCTGTGGGGGCTGGCGCTGCCGGCGATCGCGGCCATCTATATGGCGTTCACGCTCGATTCCGCCTATCAGCATGCCCGCGGGCGCGGCGGCATGTGGAAGGGCCGCGCCCAGGCTAATGTGTCCAACGTTTCGGAATTGCGATGAATGACGCGAGCGCATTACGATCGGGCAAGGGCCATCGGGATGAGAATTTCCCGGTGGCGTCCTGGCTCATTGCTCCGCGCCATCGCGGGCCGATCATGGCGTTCTACAATTTCGTCCGCACGGCGGACGACGTTGCCGATCACGCGACGCTGCCGGCGGCCGAAAAATTGACACTGCTCGATCGCCTCGATGCCGGGCTCACCGGCAGGGACGACAGTGACGCGGCCGCGGTGCGGCTGCGCGCCGAGCTCGCCGCACATAACCTTTCGCCGAAGCACGCCCAGGATCTGCTCGCCGCGTTCAAGCTCGACGTCACAAAGCTGCGCTATCGCGATTGGGACGATCTGATCGGCTATTGTGCGCTGTCGGCGATGCCGGTCGGCCGTTTCGTCTGCGACGTCCACGGCGAAAGCCGCGATTGCTGGCCGGCCAATGACGCGCTGTGCGCCGCCTTGCAGATCATCAATCACTTGCAGGATTGCCGGGAGGATTACCGTAATCTCGACCGGGTCTACATTCCGCAGGATGCGCTCGCCGCCTGCGGCACGACGGTCGAGGCGCTCGACGCGCCGCAATCTTCGCCCTCGCTGCTGATCTGTCTGCATCGGCTTGCCGGGCACACCGAGCGGCTATTGTGCGAGAGCGACGACTTTCCGGCCCTGATCAACGACTGGCGCCTCGGCCTCGAAGTCTCGGTCATCAACACGCTGGCGCATCGCCTGACGCGCATGCTTATGAAGCGCGATCCGCTGCGCGATCGCGTGCATCTGTCCGTGCCCGCCGTCGCCGGCTTCACCATCGCCGGCATCTTGCGCGGTACATCGCGGCGGCTCGGCCGGCGCTTCTCCGCCACTTCGCAAAAGCCGCGAGGTGTTTAGGTGAACGCGTCTTCCCAGGCCGCCGCGCGCGCTTCCGGCAGCTCGTTCTATCGCGGCATGCGCATTCTGCCGCGTGCCGAGCGCGAGGCGATGTTCGAAATCTATTCGTTCTGCCGCGCGGTCGACGACATCGCCGACGATCCCGGGCCGCGCGAGCCGCGGCGCCGGCAATTGCAAGCCTGGCGCGCCGACATCGATGCGATCTACGCCGGTTCGCCGCCGCCGCAGTTCTCCGGTCTCGCCCAGGCTGTGAAGCAATTCAACCTCAAGCGCGAGGATTTCATGGCCGTCATCGACGGCATGGAAATGGACGTGGACGCCGAAATCCGCGCGCCCGATCAGGCGACGCTCGATCTTTATTGCGACCGCGTCGCCTGCGCCGTCGGGCGCCTCTCGGTGCGGGTGTTCGGCATGGCGCCCGATGCCGGCCTGGCGCTCGCCAATCACTTGGGGCGCGCGCTGCAGCTCACGAATATTTTGCGCGATGTCGACGAAGACGCCGCGATGGGCCGGCTCTATCTGCCGCGCGAGGCGTTGCGGGACGCCGGAATCATCAGCACCGATCCGGCCACGGTGCTGGCCAATCCGATGTTGGGTGTCGTTTGCGACACGGTGGTGGCGCTTGCCCGCCGGCATTTTCAGGAAGCGCGCGCGATCATGGCGCGGTCGCCGCGCCGCGTGGTGCGGGCGCCGCGCATCATGGGCGACGCTTATCGGGCGATCCTCGACAAGCTCGTGGCCCGTGGCTTTGCGCCGCCACGTAAGCCGGTGCGCCATTCAAAACTGCATCTCCTTCTCATCGTGGCGCGCAATCTGGTGTGATGCAAAATTCGCGATGAACGGAACCGTCCACATCATCGGCGCCGGCCTCGCCGGGTTGTCCGCTGCGCTCAAGCTGACGCAGCGCGGCCGCAGCGTTGTCGTGCACGAGGCCACGGGGTTTGCCGGCGGCCGCTGCCGCTCCTATCACGACGCCGCTGTCGGCATGACCATCGACAACGGCAATCACCTCTTGCTTTCGGGCAACCGCGCCGCGCTCGCTTATCTGCGCGATATCGGCGCCGCGGACCGGCTGGTTGGTCCGGACCATGCCGAGTTCCCCTTCGTCGATCTGGCAAGCGGCGAGCGCTGGACGCTGCGCTTCAACGACGGCCGTCTGCCGTGGTGGATTTTCGACACCAAACGGCGCGTGCCGGGAACGCGCGTGCTCGATTATCTGCCGCTGGCGCGGCTCTTGCGCGCGGCTCCCGGCCAAGCGGTCGGCGACGTCATCGCTTGCGACGGCGTGCTCTATAAGCGCCTGGTCGAGCCGCTGTTGCTCGCCGCGCTCAACATCGATCCGCCGCAAGGCGCGGCGCGGCTCGCCTCCGCCGTCATCCGCGAGACGCTCGCCGCCGGCGGCCGCGCCTGCCGGCCGCTGATTGCCCGCGAAGGCCTCGGCGCGACGCTGATCGAGCCGGCGCTGTCGCATCTGCAACAACACGGCGCGGTGTTGCGTCTGGAGCACCAGTTGCGGGCGCTGCGCTTTGCCGCCGATCGCGTCGAGGCGCTCGATTTCGGCGGCGACACCATTGCGCTCGCGCCCGACGATGCCGTCATTCTTGCGGTGCCACCCTATGTGGCGGCGCCACTGGTACAAAACCTCGTGGTGCCGAGCGAATTCCGCGCCATCGTCAACGCGCATTTCCGCATCGCGCCGCCGGCCGATATGCCGCAAATCCTCGGCGTGCTCAACGGCACCGTGGAATGGATTTTTGCTTTTTCCGGCCGGGTGTCGGTGACCATCAGCGCCGGCGATCGTCTGGTCGATGGTGCGCGCGACGTGCTGGCGAAGACGATCTGGAGCGAAGTTGCCGCCGCGACCGGCCTGCCGGCGGAATTGCCGCCGTGGCAGATCGTGCGCGAGCGCCGCGCTACGTTCGCCGCAACGCCCGCGCAGGATGCCAAACGGCCCGGCGCCGCAACCCGCTGGCGCAATTTTGCGCTGGCCGGCGATTGGACCGACACCGGCCTGCCGGCAACAATCGAGGGCGCGATCCGCTCCGGCAATCGCGCCGCCGAAGTCATCGCGAGGCTGCCGTGATGGACGACAAGCTCACGCACAGCATCGCGAGTGCGACGGAAGCCTTGCTCGCCCGCCAGCGTCCCGACGGCCATTGGGTGTTCGAGCTCGAGGCCGACGCCACGATTCCGGCCGAATACGTGCTGCTGCGGCACTATCTGGGCGAACCGGTCGATGCCGCGCTCGAACAAAAGATCGCCGTCTATCTGCGCCGCATCCAGGGGGCGCACGGCGGCTGGCCGCTGTTCGCCGACGGCGATGTCGACGTCAGCGCGACGGTGAAAGCCTATTTCGCGCTCAAGATGATTGGCGACGCCATCGACGCCGAGCACATGCGCCGCGCCCGCGAGGCGGTGCTGGCCCGCGGCGGCGCCGAGCGCGCCAATGTCTTCACCCGCGTCATGCTGGCGCTGTTCGGCTTCATTCCGTGGCACGCGGTGCCGGTGATGCCGATCGAGATCATGCTATTGCCGAAATGGTTTCCGTTCCATCTCGACAAGATCTCGTATTGGAGCCGCACCGTCATCGTGCCGCTGTTGGTGCTGATGGCGAAGAAGCCTTTGGCGCGCAACGCCAAGGGCGTGCGCATCGACGAGCTGTTTCTCGAGCCGCCACACACCATCGGCCCGACGCCGAAGGCGCCGCAGCAGAAAGCGTCGTGGTTCTGGTTCTTCCGCGGCGTCGACAATGTTTTGCGCGTGGCCGAGCCGTATTTTCCCAAGCGCACTCGCCAACGCGCGGTCGATCGCGCCGTCGCCTGGGTGACCGAGCGGCTCAACGGCGAGGACGGCCTGGGCGCCATCTTTCCGGCCATGGCCAACAGCGTGATGATGTTCGACGTGCTCGGCTATCCGGAAAATTATCCGCAGCGCGCCATCGCCCGCACATCCATCGAGAAGCTTCTGGCGGTGCACGAGCACGAAGCCTATTGCCAACCCTGCGTCTCGCCGATCTGGGATACCGGGCTGGTTTGCCACGCGCTGTTGGAAGTCGGCGGCGAGCGCGCGACGGCCGAGGCCAAGCGCGGCCTCGACTGGCTGGTGCCGAAACAAATCCTCGACGTGCGCGGCGACTGGATCGCGCGGCGGCCAAATCTGCGGCCTGGCGGCTGGGCGTTCCAATATGCCAACGCCCATTATCCCGACGTCGACGACACCGCGGTCGTCGCCATGGCGATGGATCGCGTGCAGAACCTGTCGGGCCGGCAGGATTTTTCCGCGAGTCTTTCACGCGCGAAAGAGTGGATCTTGGGCATGCAGAGCGCGAACGGCGCCTGGGGCGCGTTCGATGCCGACAACGAATTCTATTATCTCAACAACATTCCGTTCGCCGATCACGGCGCGCTGCTCGATCCGCCGACCGAGGATGTCACCGCGCGCTGCCTGTCGATGCTGGCGCAATTCGGCGAGACGGCGGCGAACAGTGAAGCGGTCAAGCGCGCCATCGACTATCTGCGCCGCACACAGCTCGCAGAGGGAAGCTGGTACGGCCGCTGGGGCATGAATTACATCTACGGCACCTGGTCGGTGCTCTGTGCGCTCAATGCTGCCGGCGTCGATCACGGCGCGCCGGAAATGCGCAAAGCGCGCGATTGGCTGATTGCCATCCAGAACGACGACGGCGGCTGGGGCGAGGACGGCGCGAGCTACAAGCTCGACTACAAGGGCTACGAGCGCGCGCCGAGTACTGCGTCACAGACGGCGTGGGCGCTGCTCGGCCTGATGGCCACCGGCGACGTCGATCATCCGGCAGTCGCCCGCGGCATCGCCTATCTCACCGCGCAGCAAGGCGCCGACGGTTTCTGGAACGAGCCGCGCTACACCGCCACGGGTTTCCCGCGCGTGTTCTATCTGCGCTACCACGGCTATGCGAAATTCTTCCCGCTATGGGCGCTGGCGCGCTACCGCAATCTCAGGAGCGGCAATGTGCGCGCGGTGGCGTTCGGGATGTAATTGCCCGTTGCGCCCAAAATGGGCGCACGCTAAATTACGCTATGCGGATCATCGCACGGCGAACTTTGCGGGAGTTCGTTGACTCGCTTGCCGGGCATAAGGACCAGCCCGCTGTCAAGGCATCGCTGGATGCTTGGTTCGATGAAGTAAGAAAGGCGCGTTGGAGAAGTGCGGCAGAGGTGAAGCGATCCTATGCGACCGCCAGTGTCGTAACGGCCGAGCGTATCGTCTTCAACGTGAAGGACAATGCCTACCGGCTGATCGTGGCTGTCGACTTCGAGAAGCACATCGTCTGGATCAAATGGATCGGCACGCACAAGGACTACGATCGAATCGACGTGACAAAGGTGCAATATGAAAAGTGAGCTGAAGCCAATCCGCACCAAAGCGGACTACGAAAAAGCTCTCAGCGAGGTCGAGCGCCTTTGGGGCGCCAAGACCGGCACGCGGGAGGGCAACCGTCTCGATGTGTTGGCGACGCTGATCGATGCTTACGAAGCCGAGCATTATCCGATGGACCCGCCCGATCCGGTCGAAGCCATAAAATTCCGCATGGAGCAGCAGGGTCTTTCGCGCAAGGATTTGGAGCCTCTCATCGGAACGCGGACGCGCGTTGCGGAAGTGCTGAACCGCAAGCGCAGCCTATCGATCGGCATGATCCGGCGCTTGCACAAGCATCTCGGCATTTCTGCCGAGGTACTGATCAGGCCGACGCAGAAAGACAAAGCTGCCTGACGTTCGCCGCAACGTTCGAGGGGTAGTCTCGTTAGGTGCGTGAAGAGGCGGATCCCGAATACTGGGCTGCCTGCCACTGTGTCTTGCTTGCAACAGTCGGCCAAATTCAACCGTGAGAACCGATTTGGTCTTCGCCGAAAAGAGCCAACGTGCAATTCTCTCTCAAACGTGAAAATTGCACCTTGGGGGACCCCATGAAGAAGACCCTGCTTGGCGTTGTTGCCATCGCCGCGCTGATGGGCACGCCCGCGTTTGCGGCCGACTTGGCGCTCAAGGCGCCGCCTCCACCGCCACCGGCGGCGAGCTGGACCGGTTGCTATATCGGCGCCAATGTCGGCGGTATCTGGGAGCATGACAACACGCCTATTACGCTTTTTGATCCAACCGGCATCGCCACCGTGGCGTTCACGACGGGCCGCATACCCTCAAGCTTCAGCTACGATCGAAGCGGCGTGGTCGGCGGCGGACAGCTTGGTTGCAATTGGCAAGTCACGAACTGGGTGGTGGGCATCGAGACTGACTTCGACGGGGCCGGTCGCAACGGCGGGCAGACCATCAGCACGGCGGTGCCAGGCTTCTTTCCGCTTACGTCGACCGTCACGCAGAAGATGGATTGGATCGGAACCACGCGCGGACGTCTCGGCGTCGTGGCCGGGAACAATATTTTGCTCTATGGGACAGCCGGCGTGGCCTATGCGGGCGTGCACGACTCTTACTTTCAGAGCGACGCGGCAGCGGGCGGCCCGATCAATATTTTTGCTTCCGATTCGACGACGCTGTTTGGCTGGACGGCCGGCGGCGGGGCCGAGGTGGGATTTGGCCAATGGTCGGTTAAAGGCGAGGCGCTTTACTATGATCTTGGCAATCACTCGCTCTCCGCAAATTGTACCATTGTCACGGGCGCAGCCTGCGCAACGCCGAATACCGTTTTTACATCCCATTTCGAAAACCGCGGCGTCATGGCCCGCGTCGGCCTGAACTATCACTTCAACATGGGTCCGGTCGCGGCAAAATACTGACTGGCAAAGCGCCAGGGCATACGTAGGGCGAATTAGCGCAACATTCGCTACGCCGCGCTCGCCGAAGTCTGCGCCGCCTTCGCCGCCTTCTCGCGCGCCTCGTTGGCGCGGATTTGCGACAGCGTCAGCTGCACCTGGCTGTCGAAGACGTATTGCGCCGGACGCTGGTTCTCCATGGGGATTTCCGGCGCCATCGGGCCCTTGGTCTTGATGCCGCGCCAGGCGACCGCCAGCGCTTTGAGCGGATGCTTCATCATGGCGTCGGCCGCGGTCGGCTCGTAGCCGCAATGCGCCATGCAGTTGGCGCACTTTTCGTAGCGGCCGGTACCGTAGGCGTCCCAGTCGGTGGTCTCCATCAATTCCGTGAACGTCTTGGCATAGCCTTCGCCGAGCAGGTAGCACGGCTTCTGCCAGCCAAAAATGTTGCGCGTCGGCATGCCCCACGGCGTGCAGTGGAATTCCTGGTTGCCGGCGAGGAAGTCCAAGAACATGCCGGAATGGGTGAGATTCCAGTTCTTGCTCTTGCCGAGCGCGAAGACGTTGCGGAACAATTCCTTGGTCTTGCGCCGCGACAGGAAGTGCTCCTGGTCGGGCGCGCGCTCATAGGCATAGCCGGGCGAGATCGAGACGCCGACGCCGAGCTGTTCGGTGAGATCGAGGAAGGCGGCGATGTCCTCGGCCGGATGGCCGTCGAACACCGTGCAATTGACGTTGACGGCGAACCCTTTGGCTTTGGCGGCCTTGATGGCGTCGACGGCGCGCTCGAAGCCGCCCTCCATGCACACCGACTTGTCGTGGTGATGCTTCAAGCCGTCGAGATGCACCGAGAAAAACAAATAAGGCGACGGCTCGAACAGGTGCAGCTTCTTTTCCAGAAGCAGCGCATTGGTGCACAGCGAGACGAATTTCTTGCGCGCCACAATGCCTTTGACGATCTCGCCGATCTCCTTGTGGATCAGCGGCTCGCCGCCCGGAATGGCGACCATCGGCGCGCCGCACTCGTCGACCGCGTCGAGGCATTCCTGCACCGTCAGGCGCTTGTTGAGGATGGCGTCGGGATAATCGATCTTGCCACAGCCGACGCAGGCGAGATTGCAGCGGAACAGCGGCTCCAGCATCAGCACCAGCGGATAGCGTTTGCGGCCCTTCAGGCGCTGCCGCATGATGTAGGAGCCGACGGCAGTCATCTGGCGTAAGGATACAGTCACGGCATTACCTTCTTGGATTTTCGAATTTTTGGTTGATCTTGGTCGACCTGCTTCGAACTAGACTTTCGCTGTCGCCCGGCGCCCGACATTGCGGCCGTCGGTCAATTCAGGCGGCAAGCGGAACTCGATGGTCTCCTGGCGGCCGGTCAATTCGCTGACATCCACCGAACCGAGCCGGCGCAACGCATCGATGACGTCCTCCACCAGCACTTCGGGCGCGGATGCGCCCGCCGTAATGCCGACGGTCTTGGCGTCGCGGAACCAATTCGGCTCGACTTCGCTGCCGTCGGCGATCAGATAACTGGGCGTACCGGCCTCTTCGCCGATCTCGCGCAGCCGGTTGGAATTGGAACTGTTCTTCGCTCCAACCACCAGGATAACGTCGACAAGCTTCGATAGTTCACGCACCGCGGTCTGCCGGTTCTGCGTCGCGTAGCAGATGTCGCGGGTTTCCGGTCCGACGATGTCGGTAAAGCGCTCATGCAGCGCCGCGATGATGCCGCGGGTGTCGTCGACGCTGAGCGTGGTCTGCGTCACATAGGCGACCGGCGTGTCGGCCGGGATGTCGAGCGAAGCGACGTCGCTCTCGGTCTGCACCAAGGTCACCGGCTCGGCGATCTGGCCCATGGTGCCTTCGACCTCGGGATGGCCGGCATGGCCGATCAGGATCAGTTGGCGCCCCTGGCCGACATAGCGCTTGCCTTGGTTGTGCACCTTGGTGACCAGCGGGCAGGTCGCGTTCAAGACCGGAAGCTGGCGCGACGCCGCTTCCTCCTCGACGCTTTTGGCCACGCCATGAGCGCTGAAAATCGTCACCGCGTTCGGCGGTACTTCGGACAGATCCTCGACAAAGCGGGCGCCCTTGGCCTTGAGGCTTTCGACCACATGCTTGTTGTGCACGATCTCGTGACGCACATAGACCGGCGGGCCGTATTTCTGCAGCGCGCGTTCGACGATCTCGATGGCGCGGACGACGCCGGCGCAGAAACCGCGGGGCTGAGCGAGGATAACTTTCATCGTCAAATTACCTCCCGGCCCGAGGCCGGTTTGCGTTTTTTCGGTCTGCGGCCATGGGACGCATTCGTGGGACGCATCCATGGGCCGCAATGGTGCTCGGCCACCGTCTTCGTGGTCGAGTCTTCGTGGTCAATTCCCGGATATTTCGGCAAAGACTCCGTGACTATCAACCCCAGCCCAACCCGCCGGAGGCGGCCGATCAATGCCGCCCCAAGCAGCCGATCAATAATGAACGTAACTTAGGACACCAATGGGGGGAAATGCACCCCTTGTCCAGCGCGCGGCGCCGGCAGCCACCAGGAACGTAAACATGCAGGGGGGCTGATTGCTCCCCAGGGGCAAAAATAGGAAAATATCCCCGATTTCACTTTTGCGGCATTTCAGGCCATTAGAGTCGCGGCCGGGCGGCGGATGCCGCATGGATGCCGGGGATTATCGCCGATGGACAGCGCCAACGCAGGACGAGGAACATAGTGCCTCCATTTTGCCTTTCTCTTGACGCCTCAAAGGCCGGTTAGACCCGCCGAACATTCCGTCCCTGACCATCGCATTCCACTTAGGCCCATGAAGATCATCACTGCCTTTGTCGTCCGCGCGATCGATTTTTGCGTTCACCATGCGTGGCCGGTCTTCGGTCTTGCGCTGGTCCTGACGGTCGCGTCGTCGTGGTACGCGGCGACGCATTTTTCCATGACCACCGACATCAACAAGCTGATCTCCACCGACATGCCGTGGCGGCAGCGCGAGATGGCGTTCGAGAAGGCGTTCCCGCAATACGAATTGATCGTCGCGGTGATCGAAGCGCCGACGCCGGAACTGGTCGCCTCGGCGAGCGATGCGCTGACCGAGCGCCTGTCCAAGCAGAAGGATCTGTTCCGCTCCGTCCAGCAGCCGCAAGGCGGCGCGTTCTTCGAGCAGAACGGTTTCCTCTTCGAAACGACCGATCAGCTCGGGCCGCAGCTCAAAAATCTGACCCAGGCGCAGCGCCTGGTGCAGGTGCTGGCGGGCGACCCGAGCCTGCGCGGCGTGATCCAGGCGCTGCAATTCGGCCTGCTCGGCGTCCAAGGCGGCCGCATCACGCTCGACGCCATGACCTGGCCGATGACGCTCGGCGCCGACGCCATCGAGAAGGTCAACGCCGGGCAACCGGCAACCTTTTCCTGGCGCGACATGGTGCAAGGCCGCGCCTCGACAGCCGGCGAGCGGCGAAAGTTTATCAACATCCAGGGCGTGCTCGACTATTCGGAGCTCGAGCCCGGATTGAAGGCGACCGATGCGATCCGCAAGGCTGCCGCCGATCTTAAGTTCGCGAGCGACTATCAGGCGAGCCTGCGCCTGACCGGCCCGGTGCCCTTGGCGGACGAAGAATTCGCCACCATCAAGGAGAACGCCGCGCTGAACGCCACCGTCACCATTGCCATCGTGCTGTTCATTCTGTGGTTGGCGCTGCGCTGGTTCCGCATCATCTTTGCCGTGTTCGTCAGCCTGGTCGTTGGGCTCGCGGTCACCGCCGCGGCCGGCATGCTGATGGTCGGCACGCTCAACCTGATATCGGTCTATTTCGCGGTGCTGTTCGTCGGCCTTGGCGTCGATTTCGGATTGCAGTTCAGCGTCCGCTATCGCGCCGAGCGGCACGAGGTCGACGACCTGCACGAGGCCTTGCTGTATTCGGGCCGCCGCGCCGGCGCGCCGCTGACGCTGGCCGCGCTCGCCACCGCCGCCGGCTTCCTGTCGTTCCTGCCGACCGATTACAAAGGCGTGTCCGAGCTCGGCCTCATTGCCGGCGTCGGCATGTTGATCGCGTTCTTCACCAGCATCACCTTGCTGCCCGCTTTGTTGAGCCGGCTCAAGCCGCCGAGCGAGCCGCACCACCTCGGTTACACGGCGCTGGCGCCGGTCGATGCTTTCCTGGAACGGCACCGCATGCCGATCCTGATCGTGACGCTGTTGACGGTCGCCGCCGGATTGCCGCTGCTCTACCACCTGCAGTTCGATTTCAATCCGATGAATTTGCGCAGCAAGACCACCGAATCGGTCGCGACTTTTCTCGAGCTGAAAAACGATCCGGAAAGCGGCGCCAACGACATCGAAATATTGCAGCCGACGCTGGCCCAGGCCGACGCCGTGGCCGCCAAGTTGCGTGCGCTGCCGCAGGTGGAGCGGGTGACGACGCTGTCGACTTTCATCCCGGACCAGCAAAGCGAAAAGCTGGCGCTGATCGCGGACGCCGCCAAGACGCTCAATCCCGCCCTCAATCCGACCGCAGCGGCGGCGCCGACCTCCGACGCGCAGACCGTCAGCATGATCAATTCGACGGTCGATGCGCTCATCCGCCTGGCCGGCGACGGCAACGGTACCGGCGCAGTTGCGGCCAAGCGCCTCGCTGCCGCCATGACGGCGCTCGCCAAGGCCGATCCGTCGGTGCGGCAGCGTGCCGAGGCGGTATTCGTGCAGCCGCTAAAGGCGACGCTCGACGATTTGCGCAATCTGTTGAAGGCGCAAGCGATCACCCGCGAAAATCTGCCGCAAAACCTGGCCCGGGACTGGGTCACGCCCGACGGTCAGGCGCGTATCGACGTCGCCCCGAAGGGCGACCCGAACAACAACGACGTGTTGCGCGCCTTTGCCCGCGCCGTGCAGACCGTCGCGCCGGATGCGACCGAGGGACCGATCGCTATCTTGGAGGCGCGGCGCACGGTCGTCACCGCCTTCATCGTCGCCGGCGCCTGCGCGCTGTTGTCGATCGCGATCATTTTGTGGATCACGCTGCGGCGGATCAGCGACGTGCTGCTCACCCTCATCCCGTTGATCATGGCCGGCATCGTCACGCTGGAAATCTGCGTCTTGATCGGCATGCCGCTGAATTTCGCCAACATCATCGCGCTGCCGCTCTTGCTCGGCGTCGGCGTGGCGTTCAAGATCTATTACATCATGGCCTGGCGCGAAGGGCAGACCAACCTGTTGCAATCGGTGCTGACGCGTGCCGTGACGTTCAGCGCCTGCACCACGGCGACCGCGTTCGGCAGCCTGTGGTTCTCCAGCCATCCCGGTACGTCGAGCATGGGCAAGCTGTTGGCGATCTCGCTGCTGACGACCATGGCGGCCGCGGCCTTCTTTCAGCCCATCCTGATGGGCAAGCCGCGGCAAGCGCTGAAGGAAGCGCTGAAGGACTCATAAACACGCATCCAATGTCTGATTTGGGAATAAAGCCGACATGGCGCGGAGTTGCCGCCATGTCCGCTTTTGATCCGTCGCGCACATTGAGCGACTCGGTTTGCTGTGATGCACAACAGTCTTCCAATTCGATATGGTAGGCTGCCGTCATCGGCTTGGGGAGGCTCATGAGACGGCGCGAGGTTTTCCCGCTTTTCATCGCTGCTACGGTGTGGCCGCTCCTAGCGCGTGCGCAGAATAGCGGCAATCTGCCGATTATCGGCTTTCTCGGCGCCACGGCGCCTTCAATTGCCCCGGATCGAACCGCCGCTTTCGTGCAGCGGCTCAGTGAATTGGGTTGGAACGACGGCCGAACCATTAAGATCGAATATCAGTGGGCCGAGGGGCGCGACGAACGCGCGGTTCAGCTCGCTGCCGAATTCGTCCGGCATAGGGTCGACATCATCGTCACCTCAGGGGTGCCGGCTATCCTAGCGGCCAAGCAGGCGACTTCGGAGATTCCCATTGTTTTTGCGGTCGCCGCAGATCCGGTCGGCGCCGGATTGGTGGCGAGCCTGGCCAACCCGGGCGGCAATGTTACCGGGTTGTCCAATCAATCGGCCGATCTTGCGGGCAAGCGGCTTCAGCTGCTGCGCGAGCTCATCCCCACGCTGCGGCGCGTCGCAATCATCGCCAACGTCGCGAACTCCGATGGCGCGCTCGAGACGCACGATGTCGAGGCGGCGTCCCGCGCACTCGGCTTGGAGGTAACAAATTTGCCGGTCAGGAAAACGGAAGACATCGAGCCAGCCCTTGGCTCGCTTGGCGGCTTGGTGGACGCCCTATATGTCGTCGCCGATCCGCTCATAAATACCAATCGCGTCCGCATCCAGATCCGCGCGCTCGCGGCGAGACTGCCCACGATTTACAATTCCAGAGAGTTCGTCGAGGTCGGCGGCCTGATATCCTATGGTCCCAATTTCCCCGACCTGTGGCGGCGCGCGGCCGAATTGGTCGACAAGATTCTGCGCGGTGCACGGCCAGCCAATATTCCCGTCGAGCAGCCGACCAAGTTCGACTTGACCATCAACATGATTACCGCCCGGGCGCTCGGCCTGACAGCTCCAACTGGGCTACTCGCCCGCGCCGATCAGGTTGTTGAATAAAGACTCCTTAGTACTAACGGCGCGGTGGTGCGCAATTGGTGCGTCGCGACAGCCCAAAAGAACGCTGTTGGGGGCTCAGCGGACATGGCGTGGACACTGCAAATCGGTCGCTCGCGACCCAAAGCCACCATGGATCCAGCTAATTTGCTGTGATGCACAAGGCGGCTGCTTAAACCCCTTTCCCGCGTGGCGCATTGCAAGCAGAACCAGTAAGATTGATTGTGGAGATCTCTCCTTGCGGGAATCTCCTCCACCTCTCTAATACGATGCGAGCGCGCAGCTCAGCAACGTGATCGGCAGGACGCGGGTATGGAGCAGATTCGCGTTTCAGTTTTCGCTGGCCCAGGTACCGGACCGGAGATTCGTAGCGTACCCCGACCGGTCATCCCCAAGAAGGCGGCGCTGATCAAGATCGGCGCCTGTGGGGTCTGCGGCACTGACCTGCACATCCTCAAAGGCCATTGGCCGAAGCAGCTGCCATGGCCGTTCACTCTCGGCCACGAGCTCGGTGGCGTGCTGGTCGAAGTCGGCTCAGAATTCACCGAAGATTTTATGAGCAAACCGCTCAAGGTCGGATCGAAAGTGATGATTCCGCCATTGATGCCATGCGGGCGCTGCTACTACTGCACCCACTATCCGGAGAGCGCCAACAAGTGCCTCGCCCCTGTTTACTATGGCCGCTATCTTGGTTTCGACAAAGCGCCGCACCTCTGGGGTGGCTGGGCGGAATACGTCTATGTCGATCTCGATATGCTGCCTGGCACCAAGATCTACAAGTTGCCGGACGACATGTCGTTGCGCCTCGGCGCATTGTCCGAGCCGCTGACCTCGTGTATCCGGGCCTTCAACCGCGCAATTCGCGCCGGCGGCTTTAAGTGGGGTGACACCGTCGTCATCCAGGGCTCGGGGCCGATTGGAATTTTGGCGATCGCAGCTGCGCAGGAGATGGGAGCGGGCCGCGTGATTTGCGTCGGCGCGCCGGAGTCCCCGCGGCTCGCCCTGGCGCGCCGCTTCGGCGCCGAGGCAACAGTGAACGTCGACGAGTTTCAGACGCCTGACGCACGGATCAAAAGAGTCCGCGACATCGTCGGCGGCTTTGGCGCCGACCTGGTGATGGACTGCACAGGACACCCGAGCGCCGGGCCGGAGGGCATCGAATTTCTGCGCGATGGTGGCTCCTACGTCGAGATGGGCCAGTTCACCGACGCAGGGTCGATCATGACTTCGTGGCATCGCATCTGCGCCAAGGATCTCATTATTCTTGGCTCGTGGGGGTTTACCGGCAATGACTTGCCGCTCGGCGTCGACATGCTCTATCGCAGCCGTGACAAATACCCATGGCTCGATATGCAGACGCTCTATCCGTTCTCCGAGGACGGCATCAGTCGGGCCGTCGCCGACGCCATGGCTATGAAAACGGTGAAATCGACCATCGTCCCATGGCCCGAGCTGCTCAAGTAGTGTGTCAGTCGCGCCAAGGCCCAACGTCGGCCAGTCGCCACTCCGGTCGCTTTTGCGGTAGCAACGAACATCGGACTGGAGCGCCTAAAACGGCGAAGTTGATCCAAAGCAGACATCGGCAATCCAAATTTGCTGTGATGCGCAAAGCGCCTCCGCATGGTAGGGTCGGTTTTCCTGCCTGAGGGGCAGCCCGTGAGGCGACGCGAGTTCATAACGCTTGTCGGTGCCGCCGCCGCGTGGCCGCTGGCGGCGCGCGCGCAACAATCCGATAAACTCCCAACCATCGGATTCTTAGGTGCGGACTCTTCGGCCTGGGGGTCCAGGACAACCGACTTTGTGCGGCGATTGGGGCAACTCGGCTGGATCGAAGGTCGCACCATTGCAATTCAGTATCGCTGGACCGAAGGACGCTCCGCGGGCCTCGCCGAAATCGCGGCCGAGTTTGCGCGGTTGAAGGTCGACGCCATTTTCACGTTCGCTGACGCCGTCCCCGCATTAAAAGAAGCGACATCGGTAATCCCAATCGTCTTTGCACTGGCCCGCGACCCGGTCGGTGATGGTCTGGTCGCGAATCTGGCGCGACCAGGCGGTAACGTGACCGGCTTATCAGCCCAGACGACTGATACCGCCGCCAAGCGGCTCGGGCTGTTACGCGAGGTCTTGCCCGGCCTGCGCCGGCTGGCAATTCTCGCCAGCGTTCCTGAATCCTTGCCGGAGATGGCTGAGGCCCAGGATGCCGCTCGTAGGCTTAGTCTCGAAGGTGTGCCCCTCGAAGTCCGGCGGGCCGAGGACATCGCTCCTGCCTTCGCTGTGCTGAAGGCAGACGGGCTTTACGTTGTGGGTTCTTCTCTCATTGCCGCCAATCGCACGCGCGTCATAACGCTTGCGCTCGGCGCGCGGCTGCCGACCGTCTTTTATACCCGCGATTATGTCCAAGCCGGTGCGCTTATGTCTTACGGAGTAAGCGTCTCAGACCAATTCCGGCGCGCCGCCGAATTTGTCGACAAGATTCTGCACGGGACGAAGCCCGGAGATATTCCCGTCGAGCAGCCGACCAAGTTTGAGCTCGTCGTCAATCTCACGACCGCCAAAGCAATCGGACTCACCATTCCGGAATCATTTCTCGCGCTCACCGATGACATTATCGAGTAGGCGTCATTTTGACGCTGCACTTTGTCGACCAATGGCACTTAGCGACCAGCCGGCAGGTCGCTTTTCCGTTCACTATCGGAGGAAAGCCGACACGGCCCGGGTAGGCGGAATTGGTCGAAGTTGATCCATCGCGTCATTTTGCGACCGGCAATTACCGCATTGCGAAGAGTTTATTCGATCACGCCGTCGGCGCGGCCGAGCAGCGTCGGCGGCACGGTGAGGCCGAGCACCTTGGCAGTCTTAAGGTTGATGACCAGCTCGTATTTGGTCGGCAGAACGACCGGTAGGTCACTCGGCTTGGTGCCGTTGAGAATTCGGCCGGCATAATTGCCGACCTGGCGATAGCCTTCGGTGAAACTGGTTCCATACGACATCAGTCCGCCGAGGTCGGCAAACTCCCGGAACGAAAAGATAGCGGGCAGAGAGTAGCGTGCCGCCAATATAACGAGTTGTTCCTGTCGGCTATTGAAGAAAGGGTCCGCCCCGACAAGCAGCGCATCGACGCGTAAGTGGGCGGCTGCGGCAAATGCCGCGTCGATCTCACGCTCATTGCTGGCTTTCAAGATTTCGATCTTCCGGCCGGCAGCAGCGGCGGCATCGTCAACTCCTCTCGACTGGGCGTCGAAAAGACTGGCGTTAGGGTTTAGCAGTGCGGCAAAAATCGCGGCAGCCGGAACGAGCTCACTCAGTAGCCCGAACCGTTTGCCCTCGAGGTCCACGGCCAGCAGGGTGACGCCTGTGACGTTGCCATCAGGCCGGTTGATGCGTGTGACGAGACCGAGCTCGACCGGGTCGACGCCGGTCAGAAAAACAATCGGGATAGTTGACGTCGTGGCTTTTGCCGCGATAGGCGAAAGGTCCCCACCGGTCGCTACAATCACAGCGACCTGGTGGTGGACTAATTCAGCCGCCATCTCAGGCAGGCGATCAAACTGACGCTCCGCCCAGCGATATTCGATAACGACATTGCGACGTTCGACGAAACCCGCTTCGTTCAAGCCATCGCGGAAAGCGGTGAGTACGTCCCCAGCCTCTCCCTGCGATCGCCCACTGAGGTACCCAACCACCGGCAAGGCCGGCTGCTGCGCCTGCGCCGTGAGCGGCCCTGCGACGGCCGCGCCGCCGAGCGCGGACATGAATTGCCGCCTCCCGATATCGATTGCCATTTAACCTGTCCCTTCGGATCATGCCCGCTGCAATCTCCGGCACGATATCACGCTCCACTCGGCTGGTCTGTGACCGACTTCACGGTGGTCCAACGGTGAATAAGACGCGGAGCTTATGCTGCGGGTGCGTGAGGCAGTTGTTGGCCCATGGCGGACATTCGCTGCGATACAATGAATGTCCGCTCATGGCCTATGTCTGCTTTCGGGGTGCGGGCTAAAGCGGACACTCTTATACTTGGCGAGACAAGAACTTACTGCGTCAAGACATCCGCGGAAGGGCGAGGGTCTCTACCCAGCTCGGATTCAACCCCACAGAATACCTGTGCAGCGGTGTCAGGACGCCGTTCGCTGGGTTGATCGCATAAACTCCCACGGCGTTCTTGTCCTGCCCCGCACAGATCAGAAAGCGGCCGTGCGGGTCCAGGGCGAAGCTGCGCGGCGAGGCCTCGGCTTCGAAGAGCCCGATAGGCGAGACCATGCCGGAATCGGCATCGATGCAAAACCCGGCGATCGCGTTGGTGCTGCGCACGCTGGCGTAAGCGAAGCGGCCATCAGCTGTCACGTGCAGGTCCGCAGCCCTGGCGTTTTCCTTGAACCCCGGCGGCGTCAGCGCTTCATATTGCATTTCCGACAAGGCGCCGGTTTCGTTCTCGATAGCGAATGCTGCCAACGTTCCGGCAAGCTCGTTCACGCAGTAGAGTACGTTGAGGCGCGGATGCAGGGCCAAGTGCCGTGGACCCGAACCCGGCCGACAAGCAACGAAATGCGGTTTTGCCTGCGCAAGCCGTCCGGTCGTTGTATCCAGGTGGAACACCATGATCGCATTGCCTTCCACCGTGGTCGCATAGATGACGTCTTCGAATCGGCCGGGAATGATGCAGTGTGCCTTCGGTGGCGTGGTCACGACTTGTACCGGCGGCGCTTTGATGCCGTCGGGAGTGATTGCGCTGACGCAGAGCACACCTTCCTTGTAGGAAGCGCCCATCAAGAAACGGCCGCCGGCGCTGACGGAGATATATGCCATGGGCGCCGGAAGTGGCGCGGTGCCTTGGCACGCCAACCTTCCGGTCGCGGGGTCGATGGCAAATTTCGTCACCGGGAACGGCGCCGTTCGAAGAGCCGCATAAAGTAGTGTTCCGTCCGGCGCCAATGCCATCGGCATGTTGCTCGGCGACGGCTCGTTACCCGATATCGTCACCACGTCGATCGGCATCAGTGCGCCGCTATCCGTGTCGAGATCGAAGCAGTGAATTTCGCGACTCCCCGCGCATCCCACATAGACGATGGTCGTCGCGGTCACGGCAAAATCCTATCGGCGAGGATCGTTGAAGGTGTCACGCGGAAGACCCCAGCTTGCAGCGACGGTACTTATTCGGATTTGATACCGAGCTTGGTGACCAATTGCGCCCACCGTGCCGTATCTTCGGCCAGCCGCTTTGCGAGCGGATCGGGACCGTCCAGCCGTATCAGTGCGGCTCCGGCGGCGAAACGCACTTGCAATTCCGGCCAGTCGCGCAGTGACGTCAAGGCGTGAACCAGGCGCGCGCGTATGTCTTCGGGGAGTCGCGCCGGCGCAAAGATCGCGAACCAGTTGGATACGGTGTAGCCGGGCACGAATTCGGCAATCGCCGGCACGTCGGGCAAAGCCGGCAGCCGTTCCGGCAGCGTCACTCCAAGCGGCCGCAATGTCCCGCCCTCTCCGACGTGCCCCAGGATGTCCAGAGTGGGTGCGAACATGAGGTCGATATCGCCGGCATAAAGTGCATTCAGGGTCTGTGCCGTGCCGCGATAGGGCACGTGCAACAGCTCGATACCGGCCATACTGGCGAACGAAGCGCCGGCAAGATGGTTTGAGGAGCCCGTGCCGCCGGAGCCATAGGTCAAGCGCCCCGGCGCGGAACGCGCTTCGGCGATGAGCTGCGGCACGCTCGTGAAGCGTGAATTGGCGCGAACCAACAAGACTGAGGCCACATCGCAGACCAAGCTCACCGGCAGCAGATCGTTACGCGGATCGAAGCCGAGATTTGGCTGCAAGGCGGGAAGAATGGCAACGGAGGAGCTGGTGAACAGAAAGGTACTGCCGTCAGGTGCGGCCTGCACCACGGCCTGCGCGCCGACCGCGCCTCCGGCGCCGGCGCGGTTCTCGACAATGAAGGTTGCTCCCAATTCACTGCCAAGCCGCTGAGCAATCATCCGGGCTGGAGTGTCCAGCGCGCCCGCTGGAGCGAACGGCACGATGAAGCGCGAAACGCGCGCCGGCCAAGCATTTTGCGCCTCGCTCCGGAACGCCGAGAAACCGCCGATGAGGGCGAAGAGGAGAAAGTTTCTACGTCGCACGGTTTTGAAACTCCAGGCCCGAAAACTTACCGGTTGCACGCCGCAGCGCCGCATGAGCCATGATGGGGTTCCTCACTTCATTCGCACATAACCGGCATCTGTCGCGATTGTAAGCAATACAGTCAACCAGTGACACGCGTCGGAAACTCACGCTTTCAAGTCAGCTGCCCGCGAGTTTTGTCAACAATCTTGCCAACAATATTATCCGCGTCTAGCGTTCCTGTAGGAAACTTCCGAGGACCAAAAGATGCCGTTGACGGACCAAGAGCGCGCCGACCTGGAAGCCATGTCGAGCGGCCAGATCAGCGACGCGATGGAGGCGTTAAACCTGCGCCGCTCAGTGATCGCCGGCTTTCTGATGCTGGCACCGCACGGATCGAAGATCGTCGGTCCGGCAGTTACGCTTCGCCAGATGCCGAAGAATGCCGACGATGCCCGCGAGACCAGGCTGACCCGCCATCAGGAGCTCTCGCGCAAGATCGCGCAGAAGGGCGACGTCGTGGTGGTGGACAATGGCGGCAGACTGGATACGGCCACCTGGGGCGAGTTCCACGGCTATGCCTGCAAGCAGAATGGCGTCGCCGGCGCCATCATCGACGGAGCTACGCGCGACGGGCCGGAGATCCGGACCTCCGGTTTCCCAACCTTCGTGCGCGGCATGACGCCGGTGACGAGCAAATGGGATCTCAAGACAGCCTCGATCAACGAGCCTGTGATGCTCGGTCCCGTTCAGGTGAATCCGGGTGACGTCGTGTTTGCCGACGAGACGGGAATTGTGGTCATTCCGGCGGCCAAGGTGGCCTCGGTGCTTCTCAAGGCCAATGAGATTCGCGAAGCCGAGGATAGCAGACGTGCTCAGATTCCTTGATCTCATCTTGCGAAAACCGATCGCTCGTTCCGACTTTCAGTGTATCCGCTCGGTAGCATCGTCACAAACAAACAACACCAATTACAAACAAAAGCGGGGAGGAAATAATGCGTGAGCGTATCGTCATGCTCGGCGGCGGTGCAGTCGGCGGCTATGTGGGCGGACATCTTGCGCTGCATGGCCACGACGTGACGCTAATCGACTTCTGGCACGACAATGTCGAGGCCATTCGCAAGAACGGTATCGAGCTCTCCGGCATGACCGAGGAAGAGCGGCAGGTTTCCCATCCGAAGACCATGCACATGCACGAAGTCGCATCGCTGGCGAAGCGGGCGCCGGTGGATATCGCCTTCATGTGCATGAAGTCCTACGACACCGAATGGGCGACCCAGCTCATCAAGCCTTATCTCGCGCCCGGCGGCTATGTGGTTTCGCTGCAGAACTGCATCAATGAAGAGCGCATCGCCGACATCGTGGGGTGGGGCCGCACGCTGGGATGCATCGCGTCGCGCATTTCCGTCGAGCTGTTCGAGCCGGGCAAAGTCCGTCGCCAGGCGCCCAAAGGCGCAGCGTCACATACTGTATTCCGCGTCGGCGAGGTCCACGGCATCGCCACCGAGCGCGCCAAGCGCGTCGCCGAATTGTTGAGTGTGGTGGACGGCAGCAAGGTGACGACGAATCTTTGGGGCGAGCGCTGGTCGAAGCTTTGTCACAACGCCATGAGGAACGGCGTGGCGGCGGCCACCGGCCTTGCCGGCCGCGAAATCGATCAGCACGAGGACATCCGCCATTTTACCATCAAGATCGGCGGCGAGGCGGTGCGGATCGGCCAGGCGCTGGGCTATGAGCTCGAAAAGATCGGCAAGCTCGATCCTGCGAAGCTGGTTCTGGCAGGAGACGGCGATGCCGCCGCGCTCGAGGAGATCGATACCATCCTCATCGAGGAATCGGCCGGCGGCGGCCGCGGCAAGCTGCAGCGTCCCTCCATGGGCCAGGACATGCTCAAGGGCCGCCGCACCGAAATCGAATTCATCAACGGCCATATCGTCGACAAAGGCGCGCAGATTGGCATTGCCGCTCCCTGCAACGCCAAGATCACATCGGTCGTAAAGCGTGTCGAGCGCCAAGATCTGCCGATATCGATAAACAATCTTCGGGACGTGTGACGTGAAGGCATCCAGCACGGTCGGCGCAGCGAATGTCGACATGCAGCGGCGGAACTTCCTGAAACGATCCACCGCCGCCTTCGCATTGGCAGGCCTCGGTGCCGTCCGCGCGACCCCGTCGCTGGCGGCGGACTATCCGACGCTCGCCATCCGCGTCGTCGTTCCCTATCCGGCCGGCGGGGCGGCGGACGTGGTCGCTCGTATCACCGCGAAATACCTGTCCGATCAGCTCGGCCAGCAGATTTTCATCGACAATCGCGCCGGTGCCGGCGGCACGATCGGCACCGATTTTGCCGCGCGTGCCACGCCGGACGGTTATACGTTGGTGATGCACACGATTTCCTCGGCGGTGCTCAATAAGTTTCTCTACACGCAGGTGAAGCTTGACGTGCTCGAAAGGTTCGCACCGATTTCCCAGATCGGCACCGCGGTCCAGCTCCTTGTCATCAACGCCAATCTGCCGGCGCGGAATTTGCAGGAATTCATCGCGCTCCTGAAGGCCGATCCAGGCAAGTACCACTATGGTTCGTCGGGCCTCGGCGCCATCATGCATCTGAGCGGCGAGCTGTTTGGTTTCATGTCCGGCACTCAGGTGGTCCACGTCCCCTATAAAGGCGAAGGGCCGGCGATGGTGGACCTCTTCGCGGGCCGCATTGATTTCGTGGTGGCCAGCGCTCCCGCGGTTCTGTCGCATATCCGTTCCGGCGAACTGCGCGCTTTGTGTGTGAACGCCGATCATCGCCTGGCGTTGCTGCCTGACGTGCCGACTGCCGCCGAGGCGGGCCTGCCGGGCTACGAGACGTACAATTGGTACGCCTTGTTCGCCCCGCTGGGCACGCCGGAGCCGATCATCGATCGCCTCAACGCGGCGCTGGCAAAAGCCTTGGCGACGCCCGAGGCGCGCAAACAGTTCGAGGAGATCGGGGTCGAGATTGTGGTCTCCAACCCCACCGCTCTGTCCGCGGAGATCAAGCGGCAGTCCGATTTCTGGGGTCCGGTTATCGAACGCGCCGGCGTGAAGCTGGATTGATCGCCGCCTTTCTATCTATCGGCGCCCGTTGCCGCGGGCACCTTTTCAGGACAAGAGGTTGACCATGATGATCGTCGATTCCCAGGTGCATATCTGGGCCGCGGACACGCCCGAGCGTCCCTGGCCGCCGGGTGAGGCGGCGCGGGCGCACCAGCCCACGCCGCTCACCGCCGAGGTCCTTCTGGAAAAAATGGATGCGGCCGGCGTGGCGCGCGCCATCCTCGTGCCGCCCTCATGGGAGGGCGACAGGAACGACGTGGTGCTGGCGGCGGCTCATCGCTATCCCGAGCGGTTCGCCGTCATGGGGCGCATATCGCTGCAAGCGCCCGCGAGCCGCGAGGAATTTCTGCCGCTGACGCGCACCGGCGGTATGCTCGGCCTGCGGTTCACTTTCCATACGGAAAAGCAGCAGAAACTTCTGACCGGTGGCGCTGCCGACTGGCTCTGGCCTGCCGCTGCCGCTGCGGGCGTTCCGTTGATGGTGCATCCGCCGCATTCGCTGCCGCTGATCGATGCCATTGCGGCGCGCTATCCGAATCTGCGGCTTATCATCGACCATCTGGGCCTGGTTCGGCCCAAGCTCGATCACGAAGCCTTTGCTCATTTGCCCGGGCTGCTCGCCTTGGCCAAGCGCCCGAACATTGCGGTGAAGGCGAGCGCGGTCACCGACTATTCCAGCGAGCCTTATCCGTTTCCCATCCTGCACGGCTATCTGCGCCAGGTGTTCGACGCCTTCGGGCCGAAGCGAATATTCTGGGGATCCGATATTTCGCGGGTGCGTCACCCTTATCGGCAGATGATCACTCTGTTTACCGAAGAACTTGCCTGGCTTGGCGAGGAAGACAAAGCTTGGATCATGGGCCGCGGCCTTTGCGAATGGCTGAACTGGCCCGTGAGCGCCGCCGGATGAGGTGATCGTACAGAGCTATTGCCGCCCTAATGCTGCGTCGCGCTATTTGGGTGCAGGCGTTGGCGCCGCGCCGGGCGCGGCAGCTTGCGGTTTGCGCGCCGGCGCCGGCTTGGTGGCGGGACCGGGTGCGGCGACCGCGGGATTCGGATTCACCGACGGATCGAGCATGGTCATGGCGGAATCCGGCAAGCGCGTCCAATATTGGTTCTTGCCCAGAAGCGAAATGCCGATATAGCCGCGCACCACAAGAGTCTGGCCGTCGGGCGTCACCGTCATATTGGCCTTGTAGACCTTGCCGTCGCGCGGATCGAGGATGGTGCCGTCGACATATTTTTCCGGCTTCTCCGGATCCTGCTTCATGCCGCGGATGATCTCGAGCCCGAGCCAGGTGTGGTTCAGGCGGTCGTCCTTGCACTCGCTGCACACCGCATTGGGGTCTTCGCCGGGCTTGAGGAACATCTTGGCGATGATGCCGGAATAGACGCCGTCGTGATTGGCGATCAAAAACCAGCCGGTTGGCTGCTTGGTGTCGTCGTCGACTGCCTGCCACAGGCCGGCAGGCGTCTGCGGCGCGGCCGGCGCCGGGGTTTGGGCGGACACGGCAGCGGCGAGTGACAGCAGCGCGGCGGTGGCGGCGGGGATCAGGAATTTTGCTCGCATAATGGGTACTCCCGGAATTGAACCGATCGCGCCGCGCCAATAGCGGAACTCAAGTGAGCGGGCTCATCGCGGCGCGGCACACATAATCATTGCGCGCACCAATGCATAACAAGCCGATGGCATTCAATCCGACCGCAATACCACCGATGCCGCGGCGGGCGCCGCGCCGGCAGCCGACTGTGCGGGTTGCACCCGCCGAATGTCGGGCCCGCCTTCAATATGCGGCCATATGACGCCTCGCTTTGCCTCGATCCCGCTCTCACAAGCGCGCGTAAATTTCGTATAAACATAACCAATAGGCGCTGCGGCAGCAGGGGGCTGTTGCCGGGCGTAAAAGAACAAGATTCCTGGGGCTGGGGCGAAAATCGTGACATATCAATGGGCGGATTGCGGCCGCGACGTTGTCAGCCGCCGCTATGACCGTATCGCGAAATTTATACCGTTTTTCGATTGGCTGTTCTTTGTGCCGTGGGATTTGCGCCGCAAGGCGGTCCGAACGATGGGGCTTGGCCGCGGCGACAGCGTGCTGGAGATCGGCTGCGGCACCGGCCGGAACTTCCCTTATCTACGCCAAGCGGTCGGAGCCGGGGGCCACATCTACGGCGTCGATATTTCACCCGGCATGCTGCGCCAGGCGCGGGCGCTCCGCGAGGCCAAGGACTGGCGCAATATCGCGCTGTGCGAGTGCGACGCCGCCGACTATGCGGCGCCGGCGCCGCTCGACGCCGTGCTGTTCAGCCTGTCGTACAACACCATGCCGCATCATCGCACCGTGCTGCGGCGCGCCTGGCGGCAGCTCCGTCCGGGCGGCCGGCTTGTCATCATGGACGCCAAGGTACCGCCGGGACTGGGCGGACGCCTAGTGCTGCCGTTCAGCCTCTGGCTGATGAAGCACACCATGCTCGGCAATCCGCTCATCCACCCGTGGCAGGAGCTCGGCGCCGTCGCCGATCAAGTCGACATGAGCGAGTGCATGTTCAGTTCGTATTACATTTGCTCCGCCACAAAGCCCTTTGCCGATTCCGCAACCGGCGACGGCGCGGCGAATGACAATGCGGGCCCCGATTCCGCCTACCGCATCGCCGCGGAGTGACGATCCGGCACAGCGCCGCTGACGCTTAAGGCGCGACCGCCGCTTGTCGCCATGCGGCCCGCCCCGGTACACTTCGCCGGCCGGCGCCGACGCGCGGCATTCGCGATTCGAGGAACAGCGTGCGGATCAAAGCCATCGAGCCCATCGCGGTCAGCTTGCCGATGAAAAAGCCGGTGAAGATGGCCGGCGAAACCGTCACCCGCGCCGACAATATCCTTGTGCGCATCGAAAGCGACGACGGCGCGGTCGGCTGGGGCGAGGCCGCCGCGGCGCCGACCATGACCGGCGAAACCGTCGCCAGCATGATGGCGGCGGTGACCCATATGGCGCCCGGCCTGCTCAAGCGTCCGGCCGACGACATTGCCGGCGCGGCGGCGGCGATGGACGCGCAGATGTATGGCAACAGCGGCGCTAAGGCGGCGATCGAGATCGCGCTGCACGATCTCCTCGGCCGCGCCAGGGGGCTGCCGCTGCACGCGTTGCTCGGCGGCAAGCGCCGCGACCGCATTCCATTGCTTGCGGTGATCGGCTCCGACGATGCCGCCGCCGATTTGCGCGAGGCACAAGAGCGCCGCAACGCCGGCTATGTCATCTACAAGATCAAAGTCGGCGTCGATACGCCGGAAGCCGACGCCGCGCGCACGCGGGATATCTGCCGCGTGCTGGGCGGAGACTGCCTCATTTCCGCCGACGCCAATCAGGGTTTTAGCGCGGAGGAGGGCGTCCGTTACGTGCGTGCGGTCGCCGATTGCGGCCTAGGCTTTTTCGAGCAACCGGTCCACGCCCACGATCTTGCCGGCATGGCGAGAATAGCCGCGGCGAGCGGCGTGCTGATCGGCGCCGATGAGGGCATTCACTCCCCGGACGATATCGAACGCCATCATGCCGCCAAGGCAGCGCTTGGCGTGAGCCTCAAGGCGATCAAGCTCGGCGGCGTGCAACGGGTGTTCGATGCAAGCCGGCTGTGCGACCGGCTCGGCATGAAGCTGAACATTTCCTGCAAGACCGGCGAATCGAGCGTCGCCTCGGCTGCGGCCTTGCATCTCGCCGCTGTCGTGCCGTCGCTGGCCTGGGGCCTGACTGTGACCAGCCCCGGCCTTGCCGAAGATGTCGTCACCGATCCGCTGCGCATCGACAATGGCCATTTGAACGTGCTGGACCGGCCCGGGCTGGGCATAGAGGTCGACGAGCGCCGGGTGCGGCGCGCCCAGCAGGACTTCAAGAAAGTGGCCTAGAGCGAGATCATTTCGCGTTGAAATGATCTTACTCAAAGGATCTCAGCAGCCGTAACGGATAGTCACTCGTGCCAGGCTACTATCAGGCTCGGGCATTAAGCCTACTCGAGCTTTAGTCCAAGTTTCTTCACCAGCGTCGCCCACTTGCCCTCTTCGCGGTGGATGTTGGCGCCGTAATCCTCCGGCGTACCGGGCGCCGGTTCGCTGCCTTCGGCCAGCAGGCGCTGCTTTATCGTGTCCGATTTCAAGATGACCTGCAGTTCCTTGTTGAGCCGCTCGACGATCGGGCGCGGCGTGCCGGCGGGTGCAGCCAGGCCGTAATACTGCACGACTTCGAAGCCGGGCAGCCCGGACTCGGCCGAGGTCGGCACGTCGGGAAGCGCCGGCGAGCGGACAGCAGAGGTTACCGCAAGCGCACGCAATTGTCCGGCCTGGACTTGGCTTACCGACGCCGGGATCGTGTTGACGCCGAGCGGCACATGGTTGCCGAGTAGGTCGGTGGTCAGCGGTCCCGTGCCTTTGTAGGCGACGAGGGTGATGTCGACGCCGGCCAGCATGTTGAACAGCAACGCTGCGAAATAATTGAGCGTCGGCGCCGGCGGCGTGCCGATGGAATATTTGCCGGGCGCCGCTTTCGCCAAGTCGATCACTCCGGCCAGCGACCTCGCCGGAAACGACGGATGAGATTCAATGATCTCCGGCGTCGAAGCGACCGTGCCGATCGGCGCGAAATCCTTCTCCACGTCATAGCCGGCATTGGGGCTAAGGCTGATGCCCGTCAGCAGCATCACGATGGTGTAGCCGTCCGGCGCGGACTTTGCGGCATCGCGGGTGCCGATCATGCCGCCGGCGCCACCGCGGTTCTCGATAACGACCTGCTGGCCGAGCGCGGCGGAGAGCCTTTGACCGACGAGGCGGCCCATGGTGTCAACGCCGCCGCCGGCCGGGTAAGGCACGATCAGGGTGATCGGCCGTGTTGGATAGTCCTGCGCGATCGCCGGACAGAGCTGGGCACAGAGACAAGCCGCGGCGATGGCGGCGCATGAAAGAACGGCTGCTCGCATGATCTTTCCCCACGGTGCCATTATCTACAATATCACCAATCTTCCAAAAGCTTCGGCCTCGACAGCCCGGCAAGTCGCTATTGCGGTCGCAATCGGGGATAAGCCGACATGGCGTGGATGGGTGGAATCGGTTGAAAATGACCCAACAGAGACATGAGCGGGCCGCTTTTGGTGCGATGCAGGGCCCTGACCTGCTATACTGCTATGATCCTTGGGTTTGGGATCAGTGCAATGAAGCGGCGCGAGTTCATGACGCTCCTGGGCGGCGCGGCTACGCCGTCGTTCTGGCCGCTTGCGGCGCAGGCGCAGCACTCAGCAACACCCATCATCGCATTCGTGAACGGCAGCTCGCCCGAATTCTCTGCGGGCCGCGCTGCAGCTTTCAGAAAGGGCCTCAGCGAGACTGGCTTCGTTGAGCGCCAGAACGTAACGGTCGAGTACTACTGGCTGGAGGGCCAATATGAACGCTTGCCCTTGGTCATGGCCGAACTCATCCGCCGTCCTGTGGCCGTTATCGCGGTACCCGGGAACAATCCTGCTGCTCTTGCAGCCAAAGCTGCAACAGCAACGATCCCGATCGTCTTCGGCGTGGGCGACGACCCGGTCAAGCTTGGTCTAGTCGCAAGCCTCGCCCGGCCGGGCGGTAATGCGACCGGCATTAATTTTTTTGTCCAGGAGGTTTTGGGCAAACGCTTGGGGTTCTTGCACGACGTGGTGCCAAAGGCTGTTCGTGTTGCCGTGCTGGTCAATCCGGCCAATGCGACGGTCACCGAGACCACGTTACAACAGATACCGGAAGCTGCGCGCGCCCTCGGACTGCAAATTCAGGTACTCAACGCCGACACCAGCAGCGAAATTGAGGCGGCTTTCGCGATGCTCGTACGCGATCGAGCCGAGGGTCTGTTTGTCGCCGCCGACGGTTCCTTAAACACGCGGCGCGTGCAATTGGCTACGCTAGCGGCTCGCTACGGGATTCCGGCGTCCTATTCCGCTCGCGAGGTCGTCGAAATCGGCGGGTTGATGAGCTATGGGGGCGATGCTCGGGACATGTTTCGACAGGCTGGCGTCTACTCCGGTCACATACTCAAGGGTGTGAACCCTGCTGAGCTGCCGGTCGCGCAGTCGACGAAATTCGAGTTCGTCATCAACCTGTCAACGGCAAAAGCGCTCGGCCTAACAGTGCCGCCGGGGCTTCTTGCCACCGCTGATGAGGTGATCCAGTAGCGGGTTCCTTTGCTGCACCTGCTCACGGCAGTTGTTGGCCCATAACAGACATCGGGCGACGCCTGCTCGATGTCCGCTTTTGGGAGCAAAGCGGACATCACGCCGCGAGCGCGGCCAGTGCGTTGATCGGCACGACCTGAAGGACGACGCGTGGGAGTTCGCCTGACGGCGCGCTCGCCCGCACCTTTGCCATCGAGCCGGATATCCTGCTGATGGACGAGCCGTTCGGCGCTCTCGACAGCCAGACCCGCTTGCTGCTGCAAGCGCTGTTTCTCTCGGTGTGGGAACGCAACAAACGCACCGTGCTGTTCGTCACCCACGATCTGCACGAGGCGATCTTCCTCTCCGACATCGTCGTCGTCTTCACCAACCGCCCGGGACGGGTGAAATCGATCATCCCGGTCGAGCTCAAGCGGCCGCGGCCGCCGCCCGCCGAGCTCGCCATCGCGCCGGAATTCCGCGACATCTATTCGCGCATCTGGAGCGATTTGAAGGACGAAGTGAGGGAATTCGAGTGACTTGCGATCGGCTCACAGCTTCCGCCGATGTTTCCGCACAACGAAAATATCTTACACCGGCTTTTCGCCGAGGATGGTCACACGCCGCAACAAGCGCCGCTCGCCGGCGGAGAAATCGCTGCGCGCGTGCAGCGTGCAACGGTTGTCCCACATCACGATGTCGCCGACGCGCCAGACATGCTCGTAGACGAATTTTTGCTGCTCCTGGTGATTGAAAAGGTTCTGCAGGATCGCTTCGCTCTCCTCGTGCGGCAGGCCTTCGATTTCCCGCGTCATCAGGCGGTTGACATAGAGCGCCTTGCGTCCCGTTGCCGGATGCGTGCGCACCACGGGATGCCAGCATGACGACTTGGCGTCATCGTAATTCGCGGAGCGCAGCATCGTATCCGAAGTGTAAGCGTTGAGCGCGCGCCGGCCGGCAATGCGCCGCCTGATGTCCTCGGGCAAAGTCTCATACGCCGTGTAGGCGTTGGCGAACAACGTGTTGCCGCCCTTGCGCGGGATCTCGATGGCGTAGAGCATCGTCGCTTTTGCGGGCGTTGGCTGGTGGCACTGGTCGGTGTGGAAATGCATTTCGCCATCGGGCAGGGCACCGATCGGCTTGCCGTCTTCGCGGATGTTCGAGACCAGCATGACGGATGGGTGCTTCACGCTGAACGGACGGCCCGAGGTGGTTTTCGCCAGCGTGCCGAAGGTCTCGGCAAAGCGCACCTGGGCATCCTCGTCCAGTGTCTGGTCGCGCAGCAGCAGAACGAGATGCCGGTGCCAAGCATCGAGGAAATTCTGCTTGCGCGCGTCGTCAATCGCATCGCGCAAGTCAATCCCTAAGATTTCGGCCCCGAGCGCCGGAGAGAGCGGCCGCAGGCTGAAGCTGTCGGCTTGCTTCCGGAGGGTGGTCGGTTCCATGAATTGTTCTCCCGGCGCCTCGTGAGGAAGTTTCGGGGATCCGCCCCGCATTGCTCATTATTGCTATCTTATACGGCTGTCATCGTTAGGTGCCAGACCTGCCGCAGGAGGCGTGATAACGTTGCTCATTGCACGCACCCGTGAGGTCGCCGAATGCAACTTCCCCGCCGTCAATTTCTCCATCTTGCAGCAGGCGCCGCTGCGTTCCCGGCCATGTCGAGGAACGCGAGCGCGCAAGCCTATCCGACGCGGCCGGTGCGCATTGTTGCCGGCTTTCCGCCCGGCTCCGCCGCCGACATCACCGCGCGGCTGATCGGTCAATGGCTGTCGGAGCGTCTCGGCCAACAAGTCATCGTCGATAACCGGCCCGGCGCCTCCGGCAATGTCGCCACCGAGGCGGTCGTGCGTGCGGCTGCGGATGGTTACACGCTGCTTCTGGCCACGTCGGCAAACGCGATCAATGCGGGGCTGTACGACAATCTCAACTTCAATTTCATCCGCGATATCGCACCGGTCGCCAGCATCGGCCGCACGCCTTACGCCATCGTCGTCACGCCGTCGTTTCCGGCCAAGACGGTTCCCGAGCTCATCGCCTATGCCAAGGCTAACCCGGGCAAAATCAACATGGCATCGGCCGGCAGCGGCAGCGCGCCACATATCTTTGGCGCGCTGTTCATGTTCATGGCGGGGATCGATATGGTCCACGTGCCGTATCGCGGCAGTTACTTTCCCGATCTGCTCGGCGGGCAGGTGCAGGTGGTGTTTTGTCCGGTGCCTTCGTCAATTGCCTATATCAAAGCAGACAAGCTGCGGGCGCTCGCGGTCACGACCGCGGCGCGATGGCAGGGCTTGCCGAACCTGCCGAGCGTTGCCGAAGTCCTGCCGGGCTATGACGTGAGCCTCTGGTTCGGCATCGGCGCGCCAAAGGGCATGGCCACGGGCGTTATCGACAGGCTCAACAAGGAGATCAACGCGGGCCTCGGCGATTCCAAGCTGAACGCGCAACTTGCCGACTTGGGCGAAGTGCTGCTGCCGATGACGCCTGCCGAATTCGGCAATCTTATCGGCAACGAGACCGAGAAGTGGGCCAAGGTGATCCGAGAGGCCAACATCAAGCCGGAGTAAGGCCAATACCCCGACGCCCGCTATTCCATATTTTGCGTTGCGCGAAACCAGCGCCATGTCCGCTCCAGCCTCGGAAGCGGACATTTCCCCGCGGCGCATGTGACACTTGCGGCCATAGTCTTTACAAACAAAGAAGCCCCGGCGTGTATGTCGCCGGGGCCTCTCCGTCAGCGCAGATCGGGGGCTCAGACCAATATCCCGACCGTTTACTGCTAGCGAGAACTCGTTACCCGCGACTCAATGGACATCGTCACAAGTAAATTAACACGTCAGGAAAACCCCGACGGGATAAGGAACGACGAGGCGATCGAGTGAGGGAGTGCAAGTTCCGCTTTAGGTCGGAAGCGACATTGGGCGAAACATCGGACAACTAACAACCAGGCAGCCGTTTCGAGCGACAAGGAGACTAACATGCCGGACAACATTCGCTTCTCGAACCCCGATACGATACAGAAGCCGCCAGGCTACAGCCACGTCGTGGAAGTCACCGGACCGGGCCGCACCGTCTACTTTGCCGGCCAGCTCGGCATCGACAAGTCCGGCAGGATGGGCGCCAACGCCCGCGAGCAGATGGAATTTGCGTTCGAGAACGTAAAGGCGGCGCTCGCCTCTGTCGGCGCCGGATTTGAGCATGTCGTCAAGCTCAACAACTATGTGGTCGATATCGGCGCCAATCTCGCGCATTACCGCGAGGTGCGGGACAGATACGTGAACACGGTTTCGCCGCCGGCCAGCACCACAGTCGGTGTGCCGCAGTTGGCGCGCTCCGGGGCGTTGTTCGAGGTCGAGGCCATCGCGATATTGCCGCCGAAATGACGGCTGTTCGAGCAAGCTGGGGTTCAATTCGCCGAGCACTTCTCGGATCTGTGCATAAAAAGGGGCCAGGAATTCCGTGCGTATCTTCGTGACTGGGGCGAGCGGCTACATTGGGGGATCGATCTGCGCTGCGCTCATTAACGCCGGGCACTCCGTCGGGGGCTTGGTGCGGCAGGCAGACAAGGCATCTCAACTGGCGCTCCGGGGAATTCAGCCGCTCTTCGGAACACTCGCCGACCTTGCCGAGATTACGAAAGCCGCAGGTGCGGCCGACGCTGTCATAAATGCGGCCAATGCCGACGACTTTCTCGCTGCCGATACGCTCATAAAGGCGCTGGCCGGATCGGGCAAAGTGCTCATTCATACCAGCGGTACCAGTGTCGTTTCAGATCGTGCAGCGGGCGAATACAGCGCTGCAATCTTCCAAGAAGACAGCCCATTCGATCCTCTGCCGGAACGCCTGTTGCGGGTTGCGATCGACCGGGCCGTGCTGATGGGAGCGCAGCAAAAAATCCGCAGCATTGTCATTCGACCGAGCCTTATTTATGGAAGAGGACACGGCCTCAATCGGCACAGCATCCAGCTTCCTCGTCTCATCGAGCTGGCAAGGAAATACAAAATCGCTCGCCATGTCGGGCGCGGACTTAACGTCTGGTCCCATGTGCACATCGACGATCTCGTAGACCTTTATCTATTAGCTCTCGATGCAGCGCCGCCCGGTTCGTTGTTTTACGCCGAAAACGGCGAGGCTTCATGGAAGGCCATGGCTTCCGCCGTAGGTCGCCTTCTCGGCTTCGGTGCAGAAACCAGGGACTGGCCGATTGAGGAGGCGGTGCGTGAATGGGGTCCAAGCGCCATCACGAGCTACGGCTCGAACAGCCGTGTCAGCGCGCTGAAGGCGCGCAAGATGCTCGGATGGGCGCCGAAGGGTCGCACTTTGCTGGATGATATCGAGGCAGGAAGTTATGCAGAAGTTCTGTAGAACAGAGAGCCAGAAAAACTGGGCTGACCGAAGAACAAGAGGAAACAGGGACAAGAAAACCGGCACCGATCGATCCAACATCAAAGCGGCGTCGGCCGCTCGCGCCACCGCACACCAGGTGCGGACGTCCCGGGGAGGGGTTATGCTCAAAGGTTGGTTTCGCCTCACTACGGTCGCGCTTACGCTGGCGATTCACGCGATCGCCGCGACGGCAAGCCTCGCCCAGCAGTGGCCCACGCATCCGGTGCGATTCGTGCTGCCGTTTGGTCCGGGCTCCGGAGCCGACACCGCCGCGCGGCTGATCACCGACACGCTGCAGCAAAAATGGGGCCAGCCCATCGTCATCGACGGCAAACCGGGAGGCGATGGCCTGTTGTCGCTGGGGACCGTCGTGTCGGCAAAGGACGACCATACGTTATACTTCGGGCCAAGCAGCCTCTTCGTCGTACAACGCTACCTGCACGACGACATGACCTTCGATCCCGAGACCGACCTGGTGCCGATCGCGGCGGTCGCCAAGGTGCAGATCGCGGTCGCCGTGCCGACCAGTCTCGGCATCTCCACGCTGGCCGAATTCGTGGCGCTGGCGCGCGCCAAGCCAAACGAGACGAGCTATGCGGTGGCGCCGGGATTTTCCGAATTCGTGCTCGACGGATTCGTCAAGGAAAACGGCCTCGCCATCGCCAAGGTTCCTTACCGCGACATCACCAAGTCGCCGGTCGATCTCGGCGAAAACAGAATCCAGTTGTGCATGCAATCCTACGCGGCGATGCGGAGCTACGCGCAGACCGGCAAGATCAAGATCATCTCGATCAACGATCGCGAGCGCTCGCCCATCGCGCCGGACATTCCCACGGTGGTGGAAGCCGGATTCCCGTCGTTACTCGCGAGTCCCGTCCTGGGGCTGCTCGGACCGCGCGACATGCCGATCGACCTGCGCCGGCGCATCGCAGCCGACGTGCTTGCAGCGCTCGACGACAAGTCGATCGGCGAAAAATTGGCGCTCGTCGGGCAGCCGGCCGCGCCGATGGGCGTCGATGCCTACACCGCCGCACTCAAGGAGCAATACGCGCAAGTCGCCCGTATCGCAGCTGTGCTGGGCATCGCGCGAAAGAAATAAGCAGGCCGCTACGACCGGCCCTATGCGGCCGGATTGGCGAGCGTCGGCCGTGACGGGGTTGATACAGCTCGTCACTCTACAGCGAAATGCGTATTTTCTTCTTGAGCCGCTGGTTGCGGCAGGATGCTGCCTAGCGCAAGCAGGAACCATGCATCGAAGATATACCATGCCGAGGCGTCGGCCAGGCCAGGTATCGGCAGCGATATCGGTAATGCCGAGAGGATGCCCATCATCGCCAGGCAGCCGGACATAACGAACAAAGCAATGTTTGGCGCACGCAACATAATGCTCTCCCAATCGTTCGCAGCGCAGTGTGTTATTCCGATTTTCTGCAATTCCTCTTAAACGACTGATTAGATTTTGAATCTAATGATCCCGCGCGCGCGTCGGCGCAATCGTGCGCTGGCCGCGCTGTCGCCCGCGGATTTGGCGTTGCGGCAGCCGCTAGTGGCTGGGCGTCAATCAGTCCATGTCCCGGTCGCACTCCGTCCGGTCTCATTTGTCGTCCTCTTCGTCCGGCCCTTCGTCGTCGTCCTCGGTCTCTTCTCTTCTGTCCCTCTCCTCCTCGATCTCGCCGTCGATGAATTCGGCGAGATCGTCGAAGGCTTCTTGAATCTCGGCTGCCGGAATGTCTTCCTCCAGCGCGGCTTGAAAGCATTCATTCGCCAAGGTTTTGGCCGTTGCTTCGTCGCCCTCTGCGGGAAGCGTCGCCATCGCCTCGATTTTCTCGGAAACCCAGGTCTCGACGAATTCGAGAGCGCGTGCACTCATGTATGATCTCCTGCTTCGCCTGCCTAAAAGCGTGGCCTAGCTTGAGGCAGGAGCCGGACCGATGGCAAGGGAGGAAAGCGTGACGACAAAGGAACTCGGCATCGCCGTCGTCGGCTCGGGCCGCATTGGCACGTTGCGGGCACGGCTCGCGGCGAAACATCCGGCGGTGCGCTTCGTCGCGGTGTCCGACAAAGACCCGGCCAATGCCAAGAAGCTGGCGGATTTGGCCGGCGCGCATTTTCACTCCGCCGACAACGACGAAGTGATCGCGCATCCCGACGTCAACGCCGTGTTCGTCTCGACGCCGGAAGGCGAGCACGCCGCGGCGGTCTGCAAGGCGCTCGAATTGGGCAAGGCGGTGCTGGTGGAAAAGCCGCTGGCGCTGTGGCTCAACGATGCCGGGGCGATCATCAATACGCTCAAGCGCACCAATGGCACCTTGCGCGTCGGCTATAGCCGCCGCTTCAAGGAATGTTTTTTGCGCGCCAAGGAGCAGATGGTGCACGGCCGGCTCGGCCGCATCAGCGGCGGCTTGGCGCGGGTCTATAATTCTCGCGCGCAGACCTTCGCCATCCTCAAGCGCGATCCGCACGCCACGCCGGTGCTCGACGTGCTGACCTATTACGTCGACCTGATGTGCTGGTTCCTCGACGGCAACAAGCCGGTGGAAGTCGTGGCGCGCGGTCAGCACGGCATTTTCCGCGACGCCGGCTACAGCGCCCATGACGTGACCTGGGCGATCGTCACCTTTGCCGATGGCGCCGTGGTCAATTTCGGCATCAGCTACGCGCTGCCGGCGAATTATCCGACGCAAGGTCAATCGGATCGCGTCGAGCTCTTAGGCACCGACGGCACCATGATCATCGACGACGACCACATGGAGCATCTGATTTTTTCCGAGAAAGGCATCCCGCATCCTTACGTGCCCGGTCATTCGATCAATCTGGCGTTCCTCGGCAGCAACACCGCGGGCGATTGGGCCATGGGCGATTTCTGGGGACCTCTTGGGAATGAAACGCGCTCGTGGCTCGATTTTTTGTCGACCGGGCGGGGAGGGGATGTGCACGCCACGCCGGAGCAGGCGATGTTGAATCTGAAAACCACCTACGCCATCGAGCGCGCGGTCGCGACCGGGCAGGCGGTGCGGCTGGATTGACAGCATACGTAGCCCGGATTGAGCGCAGCGAAATCCGGGAACGATCTTTCGGTTCAAGCGCCGATCCCGGATTTCGCTGCGCTCAATCCGGGCTACGTCTGACTAAAATATCAGCTCGCTGAGCTTGAAGAAGCCGTATGCAGAAACACCCAGCAAAAGAGCGGTGATGAAGGGTGTGACATCTGCGGTCGGCCAAACGCGATGGATGATCTTACTCACGGTACCAACTCCCGCTTTGCGCCTCCGAGCCAAAGCTCCGCGCATTCGCAACTCCACACGTATTAGTCGCGGCATTCGCGGCGATGGTTCTCTTGTACGGCGCCGCCTTGGGCGCCAATCTGCCAACAAAGACCAAGGGGGAGAGTTCCAATGACCATCCGTATTGCCGCCGTCGGGGTCAGCCACTGGCATGCGCTCAATGATGCCGCCTATCTGCGCCACCTCCTGGCCATGCCGGACGTCAAACTGGTTGCCATTCAGGATTCCGACGCCCAAATCCTCGCCAAAAGGGCAGTCGAGGTGGGAAACCCGCCCACTTTTGCCGACTGCGGCAAGATGCTGGCGGAAATTCGCCCCGACTTCGTCCTGGCGCTGGGGCGGCACCGGCAGATGGCGGCGATCGCCGACGAGCTGCTCGATGCCGGCTATCCGTTCCTGATGGAGAAGCCGATGGGGATCAGCGCCGCCGAGGTCGACGCGGTGGCGGCCAAGGCGGCGCGGCTTGATGCCTTCGTCGCCGTCCCGCTGGCGCAACGCTATGCGCCTTTCGCCAAGCGCGCCCGCGCGCTGATCGACGCCGGCCGTCTCGGGCCGCTGTCGCACATCTACGTCCGCATCAACCGGCCGGGGCCGGCGCGCTACCCGGGCTGGGATTGCGCCTGGATGCTCGATCCGGCCGAGGCCGGCGGCGGCTGCGTGCGCAACCTGGGGCCCCACGGCTTTGACATGTTCCTGCACCTGACCGGCGAGGAGGCGCAGGTGACCGCCGCCCAACTCAGCCACCGTGCGCACGAGCAGGCGGTCGAGGACTACGCGTCCGTGATGCTGCGTTCGGCGAGCGGCATTCTCGGCACCGTCGAGGTCGGCAACGGCTTTCCCCGCGACGGCACCGACGGCGAGTGGAAGCTCGCCGGCCGCGACGGCATCCTCACCATGAAGGATGGCATCCTGAAGCTCGCTACCGCCGCGGGCGACGAGATCTTTCCGGGCACCGACCTCACCGCGCCCTATTTCACCGCCGTGCGCGACGCCCTCGACCACTGGCAGCACGGCACACCGCCGCCGATCAGCGTCCACGACTGCGCCCGGATGGTGCGGTTGATCGACCAGGCTTATGCGCGGGCGGCGTAGCGATGTGGTCAACGCATCCCGTCAACGGAAATGCGGTACAACTCGCTCGCTCATCAGCTGCAGCGAGCGCATCACTTTGTCGGTGGAAATTCGACCGCCGCAATTGATCTCGGCGAGCACGCCGCTAAGACCGAGCGTGTGGATCAGCTCCGCAAGCCGCTTCGCCACGGCGTCCGGCGTCCCGACGATCACCTTGTCGCGCAGCACGTCGGGGTATGAGATCGTTTGCAGCGCCTGTCCTCGCTCCGCTCGCCGTTCGCTTGTGCGCATGCCCGCAAGCGCGGCCGAGCGCTCGAGTTGCAGCCCCAGCGCTCGATAGAATTGAAGGATGGAGTCCTCGGGATCGGCGCGTGCCACCGCCACGGTGTCGCCGACGTAGATCGGCACGCGCAGGTAGACTTCGCCTTGCCCGGCGTGGCCGGCGGCGCGAAACGCCGCCCGATAGGCTTCGATCTGCGGACCTAGTTCCTCGATGGTGCCCAGCCGCACGGCAACGAAGATCGGCAGACCCATGGCGCCGATAGCCGCATAGGTGTCGGGACTCGTCGCAGCAACGCGCAGCCGAGATCGCAAGTTCGGCAGCGGTCGCGGAACGACGGCAATGCCGCTGAATTTGTAGAAATTCCCCGTAAAGGAGAAGGGTTCATCGCTCCAGGAGCGTTGCAGGATCTCCAGCACTTCGGCGAAGCGTTCGCGGCTCTCGCTGTAGGGTATGCCGTATGCCTCGTAGGAACGCGGAATGCCGCTGCGGCCGACGCCGAGGATGAGCCGTCCCTCGCTGATATGGTCGAGCGTCGCAACTTCCTCGGCCAGCCGCAACGGATGGCACAGTGGCAGCACCTGGACGCCAATGCCGATCTTCATTCGACGCGTGCGCGCGGCTATGGCACTGGCGAGAACGAGCGGCGCTGAGGCGATAGACCGCTCCGGCGCGAAGTGTAATTCGGCGAGCCAGACCGCGTCGAAGCGTAAGCGTTCGGCGGCGTCGGCCTGGGCAAAGGATTGAGCGAATGCTTCGGCGTCGGACCGTGCCGGGTAGCGCGGAAACTCCAGAAAGACGCCGAATTCGAATGCCATGCTGATGCCTGCCCGCCCATCCGCGCTTTTAGCACGGCCAGCGTGGACTGTCCGGCTGTCCGCCGTGATGGCTGGTTCTGGAAATGAGCGCGCGGTGTAGTAAGTTGCGGGCCCGGCCAGTTGCAGCGGCGAGGATCAATGGACGACAAAACCAGACCGGACGAAACCGGCTACCGCTTCATCGGCAAGCCGATGCCGCGCAAGGAGGATGCGCGGCTCATTGCCGGCAAGGGCCGCTTCACCGACGATTTCAATCTCGACGGCCAGGCTTTTGCGATGATGGTGCGCTCGCGGCATCCGCATGCGCGGATTGTCGCGATCGATGCCGCGGTGGCGGGAAAAATGCCGGGCGTGCTCGGCGTGTTCACCGGCGCTGATTGCGCCGCCGATAAGCTTGCGCCGATACCGCACGATCCGGTGCCGAAAACCAAATTCGACATGAAGCTGACCGGCCCTCGCGGCGCCGCCGTGTTCATCGGGCCGAATATGCTGCTGCCGGCCGACAAGGTGCGGCATGTCGGCGAAGCCGTGGCCATGGTGGTGGCGGAGACCAAGGCGCAAGCCATGGATGCTGCCGAAGCCGTGGAAGTGGCTTACGAGGAATTGCCGTTCGTCTTGCATTCCGAGGATGCGATGCGGCCCGGCGCGCCGGTGCTGTGGGACGAAGTGCCGAACAACGTCACGGTGGAAACCGTATTCGGCAATGTCGAGGCGACCGATCAGGCGTTCGCGCGCGCCGCGCATGTGGTGGCGAAGAATTTCCATATCGGCAGAGTCACCGGCGTGCCGCTCGAGCCGCGCGCCGCGCTCGGCCATTACGACTCAGCGACCGGCCGCTACACGCTCTATGCCGGCTCCGGCGGCGCGGTGCGGCAGAAGAACGAGCTCATTCAGGTGCTCGGCATCGCGCCGGAAAATTTGCGCGTCCTTTCGCCCGACGTTGGCGGCAATTTCGGCACGCGGAACCGGACATTCGTCGAATTCGGCCTGGTGCTGTGGGCGGCGAAAAAGATCGGCCGGCCGGTGAAATTCACCGCGACGCGCTCGGAAGCTTTCCTCAGCGATTATCAGGGCCGCGATCTGGTGACCAAGGTCGAGCTGGCGCTCGACGACAAGCATCGCTTCATCGCCATGCGCGCCACCAATATCAGCAATGTCGGCGCGCGCTGCGTGTCGCTGTCGCCGCTGAGCAAGGGCTCGGGCCTCATTCCCGGCTCCTATGCCATTCCGGCGACGACCTTGCGCGCTGTTGCCGTGTTCACCAACACCATGCCGACCAACGCCTATCGCAGCTCCGGCCGGCCGGAAGTCACTTTCGCCATCGAGCGGCTGGTCGACACCGCCGCGGCGCAGCTTGGCGTTGATCGCATCGCGCTGCGCCGCAAGAACCTCGTTCCGCCCAAAGCCATGCCGTACCGCAATTCCGTCGGCATGCTCTACGACAGCGGCCGCTACCAAGAGAACATGGACTGGGCGATGGAGATCGCCGACTGGAAAGGTTTTGCGGCGCGCCGCCGCGAAGCCAAGCGCCGCGGCAAGTTGTTGGGCCGCGGCCTTGCCAACTACGTGGAGTCGTCAATCGGCGCGCCGCGCGAGCAGGCGCGCATCAAGGTGCAGCCGGAAGGGCGCGTCGATGTGGTGATCGGCACCCAGCCGAGCGGGCAGGGCCATGAGACGAGTTTCGCGCAGGTGATCTCGGACCTGCTGCACGTGCCGACAGACAGCGTACGCATGATTCTCGGCGATACCGATGTGGTGAAAGTCGGCGGCGGCTCCCATTCCGGCCGTTCCATGCGCCATGCCGCGACCGTGTTCTCCAAGGCCGCGGTCGATCTCATCGCCAGGGGCAAGGCGATCGCCGCCATCGTCATGGGCGCGGCGCCCGACAGCGTCTCGTTCAGCGACGGCCGCTTCGTCTCGCGCGATACCAATCTGACTTTCGACTTTCTCGAGCTTGCCGCCGAGGCGGCGCGGCACAAGCTTCCCGACGCGCTGAAGGACGGCATCGCGGTGGTCACCGACAACGAGATGCACGAGCCGGTGTTTCCCAACGGTACCGCCATCTGCGAGGTCGAGGTCGATCCCGACACCGGCGAAATCGCGATCACCCGCTATGCCTCGATCGACGATGTCGGCCGCTGCATCAATCCCTTGATCGTGCACGGCCAGACCCATGGCGCCATCGCGCAGGGCGTCGGCCAGGCGATGTGGGAGCAGATTTATCTCGATCCGGATTCCGGCCAGCCGCTGACCGGCTCGCTGATGGATTACGGCATGCCGCGCGCCGACATTTTGCCGCCGTTCAAGACCGAAATCGCCGAGGTGCTGTCGCCGACCAACCCGCTCGGCATCAAGGCCGGGGGTGAAGGCGGCACCACGGCGGCGCCCGCCGTCATGGTCAGTGCCATCCTCGATGCCCTGGGCGAGCTCGGCGTCCGCGACATCACCATGCCGGCGACGCCCTATACGGTTTGGACGGCGATCCAGAAGGCTAAAGCGCAATAAGCCGCAGCGTCGATTTGGCTTTGGCCCGCGGTCGCATGGAACGGCTTGGGCCCTTAATCGTTCCATGTCAGGGCGATTTTTAATCCGTTGGCCGGTGAGCGCTAAACCATGCCCGCCCAAACTGCATCCACCCATCCGCGCAGCCGTTCCGCGGCCGATTCCCATGCGGACATCGACCGGCTGTGCATCAATACCATCCGCACCCTCGCCATCGACGCAGTGCAGAAGGCGCAGTCCGGCCATGCCGGGGCGCCGATGGGGATCGCGCCGGTCGCCTATACGCTGTGGCAGCAGTTTTTGCGCTACGACCCGGCCGATCCGCTGTGGGCCAACCGCGACCGCTTCGTGCTGTCGGCCGGCCACGCCTGTATGCTGCTCTATGCGCTGCTGCACCTCGCCCAGGTGCGCCGCGTCGACGGGCAAAGCGTCACCGATCGTCCGGCGGTGAGCCTCGACGACATCAAGAATTTCCGCCAGCTCGACAGCGTCACCCCCGGCCATCCGGAATACGGTCATACCACCGGCATCGAGGCTACCACCGGCCCGCTCGGCCAGGGCTGCGGCAACAGCGTCGGCATGGCGATCGCGTCGCGCTTCCTCGGCGCGCATTACAACCGGCCGCGCTTCACCTTGTTCGACTATGACGTCTACACGATTTGCAGCGACGGCGATTTGATGGAGGGCGTCGCCAGCGAGGCGGCGTCGCTGGCCGGTCATCTCGGTCTCGGCAATCTATGCTGGATCTACGACAACAACACGGTGACCATCGAAGGCCACACCAAGCTCGCCTTCAGCGAGGACGTCGAGACGAGGTTCAAGGGCTATCGCTGGAATGTCTTGCGCGTGCGCGACGCCAATGACACCGCGGCGTTCGCCGAGGCGATAAAAATATTCCGCCGCATCAAGGACCGCCCGACGCTGATCATCGTCGACAGCATCATCGGCTACGGCGCGCCGCACAAGCAGAACACGGCGGCGGCGCACAGCGATCCGCTCGGCGAGGAGGAAGTCCGTCTCACCAAACGGTTTTACGGCTGGCCGGAAGACGCACAATTTTTGGTGCCGGACGGCGTTTACAATCAATTCCGCCAAAACATCGGCCGGCGCGGCCGGGCGCTGCGCGACGATTGGGACGAGCTGTTCGCCGCCTACAGCAGAGAATTTCCGCAAGCCGCGCGCGAGATCGAGCAGCTGTTGTCCGGTGCCTTGCCGGAAAACTGGGATGCGGGCTTGCCGGAATTCCCGGCTGACGACAAAGGCATCGCCACGCGGGACGCGTCCGGCAAAGTGCTCAACGCCATCGCCGAGCACGTGCCGTGGCTGATCGGCGGCGCCGGCGATCTGGCACCCTCGACCAAGACCAATTTTACCTTCGACGGTGCGGGTCAACTCGAGCCCGATGAGCCGGGCGGCCGCGACATGCATTTCGGCATCCGCGAGCATGCCATGGGCGCCGTGGTGAATGGCCTCGTGCTGTCAAAACTGCGCGCCTTCGGCGCGACGTTTCTGACTTTCAGCGACTATATGCGGCCGGCGATCCGGCTCGCTGCGTTGATGAAGCTGCCGGTCTTTCACGTCTTCACCCACGACTCCATCGGCCTCGGCGAGGATGGTCCGACCCATCAGCCGATCGAGCAGCTTGTGGCGTTGCGTGCCATCCCGAACCTGATCGTGCTGCGTCCCGCCGACGCCAATGAGGTGCGCGAGGCTTATCGGGTGATTTTCGGTTTGACCGACGAGCCTGTCTGCTTGGCGCTGACCCGCCAGAAGTTGCCGGTGTTCGACCGTACCCGCTATGCGCCGGCTTCGGGTCTAGCGCGCGGCGCCTATGTGATGGCCGACGCCGAAAACCCGCAAGTGATCCTGATCGCAAGCGGCAGCGAGGTGCAGCTCTGCATCGCGGCCCGCGAGCATCTCGCGCAAAAAGGCCTCGCCGCCCGGGTCGTCAGCATGCCCAGCTGGGAGCTGTTCGAGCGCCAGGACGAGCGCTATCGTGACACGGTGCTGCCGTCGCATATCGAAGCGCGTGTTGCTGTGGAAATGGGTTCTGTGATCGGCTGGGATCGCTACGCCGGCTGTCACGGCGCCATCATCGGCATGCATAGCTTCGGCGCTTCGGCGCCGATCAAGGATGTGCTGCAGAAATTCGGCTTCGTGGCGGATAAAGTGGTGGCGGCCGCCGAATCGCAGATTGCAAAGCATTCGACATCGAGGAATTCGCGACAATGAATCCCTTAAAATCGCTTGCCGATCACGGCCAGGCCGTCTGGCTCGATTTCCTGTCCCGCGGCTTCATCGCCAAGGGCGGCTTGAAAAAGCTCGCCGATGACGACGGCCTGCGCGGGGTGACGTCGAACCCCTCGATCTTCGAGCATGCCATCGGCCATTCCGACGAATACGATGCGGCCATCGCCCGCATGTTGCAGGTGCAGGACCGGTCCGTCGGCGAGCTTTTCGAGCATCTGGCGGTCGAGGACATCCAGCAGGCCACCGACGTGTTGCGCCCGACCTTCGACGCCACCCATGGCGCCGACGGCTATGTCAGCATCGAAGTCTCGCCGTATCTGGCCAAGGACACCCAAGGCACCATCGACGAAGCCAAGCGGCTGTGGCGCGAGGTCGGCCGCAAGAACCTGATGATCAAGGTGCCGGGCACGCCCGAAGGCATGCCGGCGATCCATGATCTCATCGCCGGCGGCATCAACGTCAATATCACGCTGCTGTTCGCCCAAGCCGTCTACGAGCAGGTGGTCGAGGCCTATCTCGCGGGTCTCGAGGTGCTCGCCGCCAAGGGCGGCGACATTTCGCAGATCGCCAGCGTGGCGAGTTTCTTCGTCAGCCGCATCGACACCGCGGTGGATAAATTGCTCGACGAGAAGATCGCGCAGGCCAACGATCCGGACGAGAAAGCGCGCCTCAATGCGCTCAAAGGCAAGATCGCCGTCGCCAATGCCAGGCTCGCCTATCAGCGTTACAAGCGCCTGTTCGACGGCGCGCGCTGGCAGGCGCTGGCCGCGAAAGGCGCAAAAACGCAGCGGCTGCTGTGGGCTTCGACCGGCACCAAGAACAAAGCCTATAGCGACGTGCTCTATGTCGACGAGCTGATCGGGCCGGACACTATCAACACCATGCCGATCGCGACCATGGATGCGTTCCGCGATCACGGCAAGCTCGCCGATACGCTGGACCACAATGTCGCCGATGCGCAGCGCGTGCTCGGCGATCTCGGCCGCGCCGGGATTTCGCTCGACGCGGTGACCGACAAGTTGGTCGAAGACGGCGTGCGGCTGTTCGCCGACGCCGCCGATAAGCTGTTCGCCGCCGTAGCGCAGAAGCGTGACAAAATCCTCGACGGCAAGATCGATACGCAAACGCTGGCGCTGGGCGACGCTTTGACCAAGAAGGTCGATGCCACGGCGGAGGAATGGCGCAGCCACGGCAATGCGCGCCGGTTGTGGCAGCGCGACAAATCGCTGTGGACCGGCACCGACGAAGACCGCTGGCTCGGCTGGCTCGACGCGGTCAGCGCCGACCAGATCAAAAGCTACCAAGCCTTCGCCGAGGAAATTAGGCGCGAAGGATTTGCCGACGCGCTCCTGCTCGGCATGGGCGGCTCGAGCCTCGGCCCGGAAGTTTTGGCTGCGGTGTTCGGCCACAAAGCCGGTTTCCCGCGCTTGCGCATTCTCGATTCCACCGTGCCGGCGCAGATCAAGGCGATCGAGGGCACGCTCGATCTCGCCAAGACAGTGTTCATCGTGTCGAGCAAGTCGGGCTCGACGACCGAGCCGAATATTTTCAAGGATTACTTTTTCAAGCGCGTGGCGGATGCGGTCGGCGAAGACAAAGCCGGCCGGCACTTTGTCGCCATCACCGATCCGGGCTCGGCGCTGGAGCAAGCGGCCAAAGCGCAGAATTTTCGCAAGATATTTTTTGGCGTGCCCAGCATCGGCGGCCGTTATTCGGTGCTGTCGCCGTTCGGCCTGGTGCCGGCCGCCGTCGCCGGTATCGACATCGCGGCTTTGGAAAAGTCGGCGCGCGTGATGATGCATTCGTGCGGCCCCGACGTGCCGCCGTCGCAAAATCCCGGTGTCGCGCTCGGGCTTGCGCTCGGCGCCGCCGCGCGGGCAGGCCGCGATAAGGTGACGATCCTGGCGTCGCCGCGGCTTGCCGATTTCGGCGCCTGGGCCGAGCAGCTGTTTGCCGAGTCCACCGGCAAGAACGGCAAGGGTCTCATCCCGATCGATAACGAGCCGCTCGGCGTCCCACAGCTTTACGGCGACGACCGCTTCTTCATCGATCTCACGCTCGATGGTGAAGCGGATTCCGGACACGAGGCCAAGCTTGCGAAGCTGCAAGCGGCCGGCCATCCGGTGGCGCGCATCACGCTGGAATCGGCCGAACATATCGGCCAGGAATTCTTCCGCTTCGAGATCGCGACTGCGGTCGCCGGCGCGGTCATCGGCATCAATCCGTTCGATCAGCCCGACGTCGAAGCGAGCAAGATCAAGACTCGCGAATTGACGGCTGCCTTCGAGAAGACCGGCGTGCTGCCGGCCGAGACACCGGCGTTTTCCGGCAAATCCATCGACCTCTATACCGACGATACGAACGCCAAGGCGCTGCACGCCGCGGGCGCCGACTCGACCCTCGATAGCTGGCTCAAGGCGCATCTCGGCCGCATCGGCGCCGGCGACTATTTTACCGTGCTGGCCTATGTGGCGCGCGACGATGCCAACGCCGCGCCGCTGCAGAAAGCGCGGCTCGCGGTGCGCGACCGTCGCCATGTCGCGACCTGTCTCGAATTCGGCCCGCGCTTTTTGCATTCCACCGGCCAGGCGTACAAAGGCGGCCCGGACAGCGGCGTGTTTCTGCAAATCACCGCGGACGATGCCGAGGATTTGGCGATCCCAGGACACCGGGCGAGTTTCAGTGTCGTCAAAACGGCGCAGGCTCGCGGCGATTTCGACGTGCTGCTGGAGCGCGGCCGGCGCGCGCTTCGGGCGCATCTCAAAGGCGATTTGTCGGCCGGCCTCGCCGAACTCGAGGCCGCAGTCCAGCGTGCATTGGCGTGAACGGAGTCCATTATGCAAATCGGCGTGATCGGTCTTGGCCGCATGGGCGGCAATATTTCCCGTCGCCTGATTAAAAACGGCCACGAGGTTGTTGTTTACGATCACGACGCCAAGGCGGTCGCCGCGCTGAGCCGCGATGGCGCAAAGGGCGCCGGCGGTCTCGACACGCTGGTGCAGCAACTGCGCCCGCCGCGCGCGGTCTGGGTCATGCTGCCGGCCGGCAAGATCACCGAAGACGTGATCGGCGAGCTCGCAAAACTGCTCGCCGCCGGCGATATCGTGCTCGACGGCGGCAATACCTTTTGGCGCGACGATATCCGCCGCGCCAAGATGCTCAAGGAACGCAACATCCATCACGTCGACGTCGGCACCAGCGGTGGCGTGTGGGGTTTTGACCGCGGCTATTGCATGATGATCGGCGGCGACAAGGCGATCGTCGACCGGCTCGATCCGATTTTCGCCGCGTTGGCGCCCGGCCTCGGCAATGTGCCGCGCACGCCCAAGCGCGACGGCCGCGATCCGCGCGCCGAGCGCGGTTACATCCACGCCGGGCCGAGCGGCGCCGGCCATTTCGTCAAGATGGTGCACAATGGCATCGAATACGGCCTGATGCAGGCCTATGCGGAAGGTTTCGATATTCTCAAAAACGCCGGCAACAAAACGCTGCCCGAGGATGGCCGTTTCGCTCTCGATCTCGCCGACATCGCCGAAGTCTGGCGGCGCGGCAGCGTGGTCAGCTCCTGGCTGCTCGATCTCACGGCAAGCGCGCTCGCTGTCGATGACAAGCTCGACGGCTTTGAAGGCGTGGTCGAGGATTCCGGCGAAGGCCGCTGGACCATCATGGCGGCGATCGAGGAGGCGGTGCCGGCGGACGTGCTGTCGGCGGCGCTCTATACCCGCTTCCGCTCGCGGCAGAACCACACATTCGCAGAAAAAATCCTCTCCGCCATGCGCAAGGGCTTTGGCGACCACGTCGAGCCGAAAGCCAAACAGTCATGACGGCACTGGCGACGACGCCGCGGCCGGCTGATCCGTGCTGCCTGGTGATTTTCGGCGCGTCAGGCGACCTCACGCACCGACTGCTGGTTCCGGCGCTGTACAATCTCGAAGTCTCAGGCTTGCTGCCGGACGCTTTTGCCTTGATCGGCGTCGCCCGCAGTGAATCCTCGAGCGAAGCGTTCCGCGCCGATCTCGAGAAAAGCCTGCCGCGATTCGCCACCCGCAAGATCGACGCCGCCGCCGTGAAGAAGCTTCTCGCCTGCGTCGCCTATGTGCAAGGCGACCCGGACGATCCGCAAACTTACGAAAAAATCGGCCGCGAGCTCGCCCGCATCGAGGGCGAGCGCAAGACCAACGGCAACCGCCTGTTCTATCTGGCCACGCCGCCGGCCGGCTTTGCGCCAATCGGCCGTCATCTCGGCGAGTCGGGGCTGGCAAGCGAAGCCAACGGCGCCTGGCGGCGCCTCATCATCGAAAAGCCATTCGGCACCGATCTCGCTTCGGCGCGGGAGCTCAATAGTAAATTGCTCGGCGTCCTCCGCGAGGATCAGATTTTTCGCATCGACCACTATCTGGGCAAGGAGACGGTGCAGAACATTTTGGTGCTGCGCTTCGCCAACGGTTTGTTCGAGCCGATCTGGAATCGCGACCATATCGACCACGTGCAGATCACGGTTGCAGAAGCGCTCACCGTCGGCCGCCGCGGCAATTATTACGACTCCACCGGCGCGCTGCGCGACATGGTGCCGAACCATCTGTTCCAGCTGCTCTCGCTCGTCGCCATGGAGCCGCCGGCACGCTTTGCCGCCGACGCGGTGCGCGCCGGCAAGGCCGAATTGCTCGACGCGGTGCAACTGCAAACCCGCGATGAGGCGCTGCGCAATGCGGTACGCGCGCAATATGCCGAGGGCACCATCGACAATCGCGCCGTCGAGGCTTATCGCGACACCAAGGATGTGCGGCCCGACAGCACCACGGAAACCTATGTCGCGCTCAAGCTGATGATCGACAATTGGCGCTGGGCCGGCGTGCCGTTCTATCTGCGCACCGGCAAGGCGCTGTGCGCCAAGCGCACCGAGGTGGCGATCAAATTCAAGCAGGCGCCGGTGGCGATGTTCCGCGACACGCCGATCGAGAATCTGGCGCAGAACTTTTTGGTGCTGGGCATCCAGCCCAACGAATGCATCGGGCTCGAGTTCAACGCCAAGGTGCCGGGGCCGTCGATCGCGATCGGCGGCGTCGGCATGACGTTCAAATACGAGGATTATTTCGACGTCGCGCCGTCGACCGGCTACGAGACGTTGATCTACGATTGCATGATCGGCGACGCCATTCTCTATCCCCGTGCCGACGGCATCGAGGCCGGCTGGCATGTGGTGCAGCCGTTCATGGAGGCCTGGCGCGACGCCGGCGGCCAGGGTTTGGCGAGTTACCGCGCCGGCAGCGAAGGTCCGGCCGAGGCCGAGCGGCTGCTGACGCAAGACGGTCGCCGCTGGCGTGCCATCGCATGAGGATTGACGACATGGATTCAAAACATCGTCAGATTATCGTGGTCGACGATCCTGCCGCGCTCGCCGAAACCGCGGCGCAGCGGCTGTTGAGCCGCATCGCCCATGACGGCCGCTGTTCCGTTTGTCTCACCGGCGGCTCGAGCCCCGAAGGGCTTTATCGGCTGCTCGCCGAAGAGCCCTGGCGCGGCAAGGTGCCGTGGGAGCGCGTGCATTGGTTCATGGGCGACGACCGCTTCGTTCCACTCGCGGATCCGCGCAGCAACATGGGCATAGCGAAGCGGCTGTTTCTCGACCGTAGTCCGGCGCCGCGCGGCAACGTGCATCCGATTCCGACCGACGCCAACTACCCCGAAGGCGCCGCCAATCTCTACGCCGAGGAGCTGCAGACTTTTTACGGCGCCGACACACTCGATCCGGCGCGGCCGTTGTTCGATCTCGTGCTCATGGGGCTCGGACCCGACGGCCATGTCGCCTCGCTCTATCCGCAATCGCGCGTGCTCGACGAAAAGGAACGTTGGGTGGTCGGCGTCGCCAAGGCCGGATGGGAGCCCTTCGTGCCGCGGGTCACGCTGACGTTTCCGACGCTCGCCTCGAGCCGCGAAATGCTGTTCCTGGTCGACGGCGCCGAAAAGCGCGACATTTTGCATCGTGTGTTCTCCGGCGAGGATTTGCCGGGAGCGTGCGTCTATTGCAACGCCGATCTGGTGTGGCTGCTCGACCGCGCGGCGGCGCCGGAGCGCGTGTCGTGAAGGCACCGTCGGACATTCCTTCCGTCATCGTGGTGATGGGCGTTTCCGGTTCCGGCAAAAGCACCGTCGCGTCGATACTGGCCCATCGGCTGCATTGGACCTACGAGGACGGCGACTGGTTTCATCCGGAATCCAACGTCGAGAAGATGCATCACGGCGAGCCGCTGACCGATCAGGACCGCCTGCCATGGCTGCGCGCCATCGCCGCCTGGATCGACAACACCCGCAAAGCCGGCAATCACGGCGTCGTCGCCTGCTCGGCGCTCAAGCGCGCCTATCGCGATATTCTGGTCGGCGAGCGGCGCGACGTGCGGCTGGTTTTCCTCAAAGGCGACAGCGAATTGATCGCACGGCGCATTGCCGCGCGCGACGATCACTTCATGCCGGCGTCGCTGCTCGACAGCCAGTTCGCCGCGCTGCAGGAGCCGGCCGCGGACGAGCGGCCGGTCACGGTCTCGATCGCGCCGCATCCCCGCGACATCGTCGATGCCATCATCGCCAAGCTCGGCATTGCCGAGGCGGCGACGCCGATATAAGAGTTTCGCGCGACGCCGGGCGTAGTCCTGGGGCGACAGGGGAGGAAGACAGCAATGGCGAAAATCGTCATCAGTTGCGCGATCACCGGCTCGATCCACACGCCGACCATGTCGGACGCGCTGCCGATCACGCCGGACCAGATCGCCACTCAGGCCATCGATGCCGCCAAGGCCGGCGCCGCCATTCTGCACCTGCACGCGCGCGACCCCAAGGACGGCCGGCCGTCGCCCGAGGCATCGGTGTTCATGCAATTCCTGCCGCGCATCAAGCAGGCCACCGACGCGGTGGTGAACATCACCACCGGCGGCGCCGTGACCATGACGGTCGAGCAGCGCATCTCGGCGGCCAACACGCTGTCGCCGGAAATGTGCTCGATGAACATGGGCTCGATGAACTTCGCCCTCTATCCCATGGCGAAGCGTTACAAGACCTGGAAATACGACTGGGAGGAGAGCTACCTGCTCAACTCCGACGGCTACATTTTTCCCAACACGTTCCGCGACATCGAGAAGGTCTACAAGACGCTCGGCGAAGGCCACGGCGTGAAATTCGAGCACGAGTGCTACGACACCGGCCATCTCTACAACCTGGCGCACCTGATCGACAAAGGCCTGTTCAAGCCGCCGGTCTTCGTGCAGTTGATCTTCGGCATCCTCGGCGGCATCGGCGCCGATCTCGATAATCTGTTCTTCATGAAGCGCACGGCAGACCGGCTGTTCGGCAAAGACTATCTGTGGTCGGTGCTGGCCGGCGGCCGCCATCAGATGAATTTCTGCACCGCCGCCGCCATGATCGGCGGCAATGTGCGCGTCGGCCTGGAAGACTCGCTCTACATCGGGCCGGGCAAGCTCGCGTCGAGCAATGCCGAGCAGGTGACAAAAATCCGCCGTATCGTCGAGGACCTCGGCCACCAGATCGCAACGCCCGCGGAAGCCCGGCAGATGCTGGGCTTGAAGGGTGGCGACCGGGTAAAATTCTAGACAGCAGCAAACGCCGCAACGGTCGTTTCATATGAACGCCATCGATCTCAAAGGCCGCACGGCGATCGTCACCGGCGGCGCCAGGGGCATCGGCTTTGCGGCCGCGCAGAAGATGCTGGCGTCAGGCGCCGCAGTTGCGCTGTGGGACATCGATGCGGCCGCGCTCGGCAAGGCCGCGGCGTCCCTGGCCAAGAGCGGGCGCGTCTACACCGCGATCCTCGATCTCACCGCAGAAGCGGAGATCGGCAAAGCGGTCGAAGCGCTGATCCGCGACGTCGGCAAGATCGACATTCTGGTCAACAATGCCGGCATCACCGGCGGCAACGCGCCGCTGTGGGAGCTTAAGCCCGACGTCTGGCGCCGCGTCATCGAGGTCAATCTCGTCGCGCCGTATCTCGTCTGCCGCGCGGTGGTGCCGCACATGACGAAGGCGGGTTACGGGCGCATCGTCAACATCGCCTCCATCGCCGGCAAGGAAGGCAATCCAAACGCCTCGCATTATTCGGCGTCGAAAGCCGGCCTGATCGGATTGACCAAATCGCTGGCCAAGGAACTGGCGACCACGGGCGTGCTGGTGAACGCCATCACGCCGGCGGCGGCCAAGACCGAAATGTTCGGTCAGATGACGCAGCAGCATATCGACTACATGCTGGCCAAAATCCCGATGAACCGCTTCGTCAACGTCGAAGAGCTCGCCGCCATGATCGCGTGGCTTTCGTCGGAGGATTGCTCGTTCTCGACCGGCGCGGTGTTCGATATTTCGGGCGGGCGGGCGGTTTATTGATTTCGGTTGATTGGCTTGCCGAGCCGTAGCTCGCGGCGGCTGGCACGGCCCGCCTTCGCTACGCTTCGGCGCGGCAGCCTTCACTCGCTTCGCGAGCGAAGACTGGTGGGCGGGCGACTTATTAATTTGGCTGGCTTGCCGAGCCGTAGCTCGCGGCAGCTGGCACGGCCCGCCTTCGCTGCGCTTCGGCGCGGCAGCCTTCACTCGCTGCGCGAGCGAAGGCTGGTGGGCGGTGCAGGGATCGAACCTGCGACCCCCTCCATGTCAAGGAGGTGCTCTTCCGCTGAGCTAACCGCCCGGTCAGCCCCAGCGGTTTAGCGTCGCGCGCCCCGCGGGGTCAAGCCCGCGGCTGGGATCAAGGGGTAATACACTCCGATCGGGTGGCGGCCTTGATCGCTTGGCTGCCAATTGTTCGTGTTGACAATCTTGTCAAGGACGGCGCGAAGCGCCGCCGCCTCCGGCGGTCTTCGATCCTTGACAAGATTGTCAACACGAACAGAAACGCTGTCCAAGCGATCAAGGCCGCTTTCTAGGCCGTCTGAGCAATATCCCGGATAGCCCCGCGTGGTGCGGCGTTCCGGCGGCTCTGCGCGCGCTTACGACGCGCCGGCGTCCGTCATGCACTTCTTGGTGAAGCTGGTTTCGGCGGCGCCGTGCAGCTTTTGCGCCGCGGCCTGGTCCTTGCAGCACTTCTTGGCAAAACTGTTGAGTGCGGCGCCGTGCAGGCTTTTGCCAGTCGCCTGGACCGCGCAGCTGTCCTCCGCCGCGGCGGCGGTCACGATGCAAAACGACGCGACGATGATGGCAAGCGTCTTCATGTTTTTCTCCCTAGTGGTCGCTGGAAAAAACCGGCACGCCGGCCGGCGTCACGCGTGCGGCTGCAACACGCCGTTCGGGCTCGCCTTGTCGACGATCTCCGGCAGATACTGCGCCAGCAGTTTGAGCATCTCGTCGACCGGCAGGCCGAGATGGCGGGCGAAATCCTGAACCTGGGCATTGCCGAGAACGGCTTTGAGCTGGTCGGCGGTGATCGGCATGTTTTGGCCGTTGCCGAGCCACGACTGGACCTGCGGGCCGAGGCCGCCTTTCTGCAGCGCCGCCACCAGGCCGTTGAGGTCGTGGTACTGCGTCTGCGCCAGCACCGTGTTGAGCAGCGCCGGCAAGGCTTCGCTTTCCAACGCGCCTTTGAGACTGTCAAACAAACCCATGATTGTTCTCCCGCGCGTAGACTGCAAAACGCTACGCTAATCCGTGCCAAACCCGGAGCGGCAGTTTAGACCATCGGTGTGGGTCTCACCAGAGCCGCGCGCCGGTCGGCGGGCATCGAATTGCGCAATTCGCAGCCGCTCGACAATGCTAATCTGCCGCACACTTTCATGACGCGAGCGCGGTGCGAGGGACGCGATGGGCAATGTCCGGTTGACGGTGCGGATCGATTTCGGCGCGGAGCGGGCGCTTGGGCCGGGCAAGATCCGCCTCCTCGAGGCGATCGGCAAAGCCGGATCGATCTCGCGGGCCGGCCGCGCGCTCGGCATGTCCTATCGGCGCGCCTGGCTCCTGGTCGACGACATGAACCGCTGTTTCCGCGCGCCCGTGGTGGCGACGCAGCCCGGCGGCGTGAAGGGCGGCGGCGCTGCGCTCACCCCGTTCGGCCTTCAGCTGATCGAGAACTATCGGGCGATCGAAGCGCAGGCGGCGGCAGCGGCGATGCCGCGGTTGCAGGCGCTGGAAAATTCATTGCGCCGTCAGCGCGGGCGCTCGCAAAAACCGTTGAAGACGTCGATCCGGGCCGCCACCGTGCGCTGATGGCGCTGCCGCGCTGATTGCGGCGCGATCAGGCTGAGCGGCGGGAGGCGAGCAGGCCGTAACCGGCGATCGCCGTCAGCGCCAGCGAGATCAGCACGTTGTAGCCGGCGAGCGAAATGCCGAGGAAGCGCCACGCCGCTTCGTCGCAGCGCACCACGTGGACCGTATCCAATTGGCCGAGGATCGAGCCTTTGGCGGAAAGATCGGTGATCGGTCCCGAGCACTCGGCCGGGCCGGCCCACCAGTGCCATTCGACGCCGGCGTGATAGGTGCCGAGCACGGCGCCGCACAGCATGGCGACGATGATCGCGGTAAAGCCGACGGCGAGCAGCGTCCGCGGCGCCCGCGCCAGTGCCGCGATCGCCATCAACAGCGCCAGCGGAATGACCACATGATAGGGCAGCCGCTGTTCGAGGCAGAGCGGGCAGGGCGGCAGCTTCAGCACGAATTCGAAATACCAGGCGCCGACGATGGTCGCGGTGCTGCCAACGAAGATCGCCAGCGCCGCCGCGGCGGCCGGCTCGGCGCGCAGCCGATCGATCAAGGTCATCCGCAATGTCGAAGTCTGGGTCATCACACCCTCGCCGCCGCGCCGCTCCCGCCACAACCGGCAGCAATTGACCGATCTTTAAGGCGGAAGCAAGCCCGCCGTGGGGGCCGGATTTTCTTTTTGCCCGGCGCGCCAGCCTTCGGATATAGATGGCGCCGCATGCCCGTGTGGCGGAACTGGTAGACGCGCACGACTCAAAATCGTGTTCCGCAAGGAGTGGGGGTTCGATTCCCTCCACGGGCACCAGCCTTCGCTGCTCCGCAGCTACGGCTGGCAGGCCAGCTGTGCATCGTTGGCGGAGCAGCGAAGGCTGCCCGTCGTAGCCCAAAGGGCGAAGACGGGCTAAGGCAATGCGACACGTCTATTTGCTCCAGAGTGTAGAGTTTCCAGATCAAACCTACGTTGGCCTAACCGACGATTTGCGGTCTCGACTATCTGCACACAACAGGGGACACTCATCCCATACGGACAAGTACAAGCCGTGGCGCTTGGTTACGTACGTGGCATTTTCCGACGAGCGCAAGGCGATTGAATTCGAGCAATATTTGAAGAGGGCTTCTGGTCGAGCATTTGCGAACAAGCGACTCCGTTAGAGATAAAATAACAGAAGCCCGGCAAACGTCCTGACTGACGCCTCGATCACGCATCCCTCTTGCATTTCGCCATAAAACTATTCTTGGCCGCGCCGTGCAGCGGCTTGCCCTCGGCGCTGAGCGCCTTGGGTTCGCAGGCGTCCTTCTTGCATTTCTTCACGAAGCTGTTTTTGGCCGCGCCGTGGAGCGGCTTGCCCTCGGCGCTGACGGCCTTGCTTTCGCAGGACTGTGCCAAGGCCGTGCCGATGGGAAAAAATGCAATCGAACCTGCGAGAGCCAATGCTGCAAGAGCCAAAACTGGACGAGCCAAAACTGGACGAGCTATGTGTTTCACCGTTACCTCCCTTATCTTGCGCTCATAGACCTGGGCATCTGACCATGAGATAAATGTATCTTCAAGGCATCGCCTCAGCTCAGCCTTCTCGTGTCGGTGCGGCGCAGTCGGTGCGGACACCGCAATGACGACAGATGGGCTCGCGTTGGGCGCGCCCGTCAGGCACAATATCGGCATGACTGAAAACGAGAGAGAGAAGACGCAATGAAAATTCGGCTCTTGATGGCGGCCCCGCTGTTGGCGGTGTTGCTGCCGGCGACAAGCCAGGCGCAGGTCACGGTGGACGTGGCGAAAATCAGCTGCAGGCAGTTCCTGCTCGACGCGGTGGCGCCGACCAAGACGGTGGCGGTTTGGCTGAGCGGCTATTATCACGGCAAGCACGGCGGCACCGTCGTCGATATGGCGGCCTTGCAGCGCGAGACCGACAAGCTCTCCGACTATTGCCGGCTCAATCTCGATATGACGGTCATGGATGCCGTCGAGGGCGCCTTGGCTGTCAAATAACAGCCGGGCGTGGCAGGCGCGGCAGGTACGACAAAGTTCACGGCGTGGTCCCATGAAATTTTCCCATTTCTCCCACATCTGGGCAAAACCCGGCATGTCGCCGCACGCGCGCTACGAGCAACTCTGGCGCGAGCTTGCGCTGTGCGACGAGCTCGGCTTCGACCATTCGTTCTGCGTCGAGCATCATTTCCGGCCCGACGAAAGCTGGATGTCGTCGCCGAGCCTCTACGCGGTCGGCGCCGGCGCGCGCACCAAGCGGCTGCGCATCGGGCCGATGGGCTATATCGTGCCGCTCTATCATCCGCTGCGGCTTGCCGAGGAGATCGCCATCGTCGATCAGATGCTCGGCGGCCGCATGGAGCTCGGCCTGGTGCCCGGCATCAATCCGGATTATTTCCGGCCCTTTGGCTTGGACTACGGCCAGCGCAAATCGCCGACGCTCGAATTCGTCGATTATTTACGCGCGGCGTTTGGCGACATTCAGCCGTTCTCGTATCACGGCCAGGAATTTCATACCGACAACGCCCGCATTGCGGTGATGCCGGCGCAAGCGCCGCATCCGCCGCTGTGGATGATGAGCCGCGATCCGCAGACGCTGGAATTCTGCGCCAGGAACGGAGTCAATCCCGGCTATTTCCTGGTCTATCCGCGCGCCGACGCCGCGCCGCGTTACCGGAAATTCCTGCAGGACTGGGCACGCACCGGCTGGCCGGAGAAACCGAACATCGCCTATTGCTCGGTGGTCTATGTCGACGACACCGACGACAAAGCGATCGAGAACGGATTATTCCGCGCCAGCCGCGCCTATGAGGGCTTTCTCGCACCGGCAAAACCCGGCGAGACGTTCGAAGACCGCGCCCGCGAACACGCCAAAATGTTCGTCGGCCGCGGCGAGCCCGGCGCCTCGGAAATCATGCAGCATCTGTTCGACGCCGATTATCTGTTCAAGCACGATCTCGTCTTCATCGGCTCACCCGAGACCGTCGCCGCCAAAATCTGTGCCGCCGCGCAGCAGGGCGTGTTCAACGTCTTCATGGGCGAATTCAACTTCGCCGATCTGCCGGAGGACGCGCTGCTGCGCTCGATCCGGCTGTTCGGCGAGAAGGTGATCCCGGCGCTGCGCGGGTACGAGCCGTTTTGATTTCCGGTCATCGCGCGCACGTCGTTTCGTCTTTCGCAATGCCGTGATTTGACATAGCGTGGGGTTCGGCTACTTTTCGCACAAAGGTTGCGTTAGCCGATCTTTCTATCATCCTCGCAATGCAGCCGTTCAATGCGCGGCTGACGCCCGATAGGACATTGCCATGGCCGGCTATTTGCAACGTTTCGATGCGACACCTCAGGCGCAGCGTTGGCCGCTGGTGCGCGGCTGGATGTTCAGCGAGCCGCTGCCGTTCTATGCCGAACTCCGCCGAGACCGGCCGATCCTGGTCATGCCGGAGCTCACTCTGGCGACGCGGTTTGACGATTGCACCGCGTTCTGCGCCGCTACGACGTGTTCAGCGTCGCGCTCTACAAGCCCAAACAGAGCGACTACTGGATGGATGAAGACGATACCGCGAACCATTGGCGCGATAAGTCCATCATGCGCTCCATTCTGGACGTGGAGGATATTCCGGGCATCCGGGCCTATGTCGCAGACAAGGCCGCCAAATTGTTGGCCGCGGCGGGCGGGTCGATCGACGCGGTGTCCGGGCTGACGCGCGCGGTGCCGATCGCGCTGGTCCAGGACTGGTTCGGCTTCCGCCACAGCGATCCCGCGAAATTATGCAAATGGTCGTATTGGAACCAGATCGATACCTTCTGGAATCAGCCCTTCGATGCCATCGCCTGGCCCGATCCGTCCATGATCGTCGCCGAGCGCGAGGCGGCCAATGTGGAAATGGTCGTTTATCTGGTCAAGCTGGTCGGGTTGGACGTGGTGCGCGAAATCGCATTGGGCGCTAAAGACCCGGTGACACGGCTGTTGGCGCTTTCGTTGTCCAAGGCGGTCAAGTTCGACATCAAGCGGGTGCTGTTGAATGTCGGCGGACTCCTGATCGGCGCGGTCGAAACCACATCCCATTGCGTGGTCAATGCGCTCGATGGGCTGATGGCACGGCCCGATCAGCTGGCCAAGGCACGCGCCGCCGCGCTGTCCGACGATCCAGCCGCAGTCGACGGATTCGTGTTCGAGGAGCTGCGCTTTCGTCCGGCGTTTCCTTATTTCTTCCGGACCTGCGAGCAGGATACGGTTCTGGGGCGTGGCGAGAGCTACGAAGCTGCGATTCCGAAGGGCGCCACGGTGCTCGCGGTCACGCATTCGGGGATGTTCGATCCGAAGGCGCTGTCCCATCCCGACGATTTCGACGCCACGCGCGGTCTCGACAATCAATTTCACTTCGGCCTAGGCTTGCATGAGTGTCTCGGCCGTCACATTGGTCGCGTCATGATCCCGGAGATCGTCCGGCAAAGCCTGAGATTAGAAGGGCTGACCGCCGGACCTGTCGACCGCAAAGGCGGACCGGTGCCGGAATCGTGGCAATGGCGTTGGAACTGAACTCCGCTGTTCATTCGGTCTGAAGCGATTTCCGATCACGTGGATGAGGAGAGGAGAGATATGCGCACGCCCGTCATGCCGTTCCGTTCAGCTGTGCCGGTCGCCGCCTGGACTGTTGCCGCATCGATCCTCCTCTGTGCCGGCGCCGCACACGCGCAACCGGCGCCGGCGCCGACGGCTGTGACCTACATGGCGCAAAACTGGTCGGCAACCGACCGCGAGACCTTTTACACGACGAGCCAGGGCTCGCATCTCATCCGCGCTGCGTGGTTCAAGGCGCTGCGTCGCCTCGACGTCGACCAGCCGTTCGCGGCGGATCAGCTTGCGCGTTACGGCTATCTCCGCAACGACAGCCCGAACAATCGCGACGGCCTGCCGGTTGGCTTCGTGGTCGAAACGCGGAGCGGACAGCTCGGCATGACCTGCGCGGCGTGCCACACCGGACAATTGGAATACAGCAAGGACGGCGTCAACCACGTCTGGCGCATCGACGGCGCACCGGCCAGCGCCGATTTTCAGCAGTTTTTGCACGATCTCGTCGCTGCGGCGCGCGCGACGCTCAGTCAATCCGACCGGTTCGACGCCTTTGCCAAAGCGGTGCTCGGGCGCGGCTATTCGGCCGCAAACGCCGCGAGCCTCAAGGCGGAGTTCGGCGAATGGCTCGACGGATTTGGTACGTTCATGGACGCGAGCCTGCCGCCATCGCCATGGGGGACCGGCCGGCTCGACGCCTTCGGCATGATCTTCAATCGCGTCGCTGGGCTCGACCTCAATATCGCCGGCAATATCAAGTTCGCCGACGCCCCCGTTAGCTATCCGTTTCTGTGGAATGCCTCGCGCCAGGATCGTACCCAGTGGAACGGTGCCGTGAAGAACGGGCTTTTGATCAACGGCTTGGGGCGCAATGCCGGCGAAGTTCTCGGCGTATTTGCCGACTTCAAGCCGATCTCCATATTGCGGCGTTTCGGCTTGGTCCCGCCGACGATTCTCTACAACGACAATTCGGTAGATCTCACCGGCCTGGAGAAACTCGAGGAGGAGATCGTCAAGCTGCAACCCCCGCCGTGGCAAACCCAGATTTTCGGCCTCAATGACCAGCTTGTGAAGAAGGGCGAGGCGCTGTTCGATCAAAATTGCGCCCACCAATGTCATGAAGAAATAAAGTCATCTGACATCGTTGGTCTCGTCGGCGCGTGGGCGACGCCGGTCCAGCCAGTCAAGACCGACCCGAAGATGGCGAACAATGCCGGACGGATTTCCGCTTCGGGGATCTATGAGGGGGCGCCGCTGCCACGGCCGGCGATCCCGCCGACATTTTCCCAATCTGCGGCCATTGTGGACGTTCTTGGTAACTCCGTGGTGCAAATCCTGATTGCCGGAGTGGCGCAGGCCGGCGCGCAGCGCGCGGTCCTGACCGATTTGTCCCGGCTGCAACCGGGCGCAACGAAGCCGCTGGATACGATCCCCGTCGTCATCAACTTCATCAACACGCAGCTTACCGATCTGATCGATCCGCCAAAGCCCGGCCCGGCCGCTTACGAGGCGCGCGTCCTGCACGGCATCTGGGCCACCGCGCCCTATCTGCACAACGGCTCGGTGCCTAGTCTGTGGGAGCTGCTGAAGCCCGCGAAAGACCGCGTAACGACGTTCAATGTCGGCTGCCGGCGATTCGACCCGAAGAATGTCGGCTTCGTCAGCGACGACCCGTCGTGCAAAACCGGGACGTTCACCGTCGATCCAAACAACGCCAACGGCAACGGTAACGGCGGGCACGAATACGGCACCGATCTCTCCGAGGACGATCGCTGGGCGATCGTTGAATATTTGAAGAAATATTAGCGCGGCACGATCGCTCGCCGGTCGTGCTCGCGGTCGGCGACGTCCGTCGCTACTGCCCCTGCGCCAATTCCGGCCGCGCCTTTAGCCGCGCGGTGTTGAGCTTGTAGATGATGAAGCACACCACGGCGCCGGCAGCGAACGGGATTGCCGACCACATGTAAAGCTGCGGCACCGGCAGGCCGACGAACAGCGCGCCGAGCAGCGGGCCGATGATGGCGCCGAGGCGGCCGATGCCGAGCTGCCAGCCGGAGCCGTTGGCGCGCAGCGAGGTCGGATAGATCATGGCGCCGACCACGTTAATGCCGGACTGGATGCCGAGCACGATGGCGCCGGCAAAGAACGTCGCGGCGATCAACGCGCCGGTCGAGCTCAAGCCGGCATAGCCGATCGAGCCGACCACCGGCACCGCGATCACGAACAGGATGGCGATGGCGAGGAATCGCGCCCGCTGCAGCCACCAGCACAGCAGCAGCGAACCGACCGTGCCGCCGACTTGCAACGCCGCGCCGGCCAGTGCCGCGGTCTGCGGCGGCACATGCGCCGCGCCCATGAGCGTCGGCGTCCAGCTGATGAGGAAGAAGTAACCCATCAGGTTGCAGGCGAACATCAGCCAGGTGAGCGGCGTGATCGCGGCCAGCCCGTTGCCGAACAGATAGATCGGGCTGCTGCTCGGCGATTGCTTTTCGTCCTCGATGACGAAGCGCGCGTTGGGCGGCACCGTGTAGCCGGGCCGGATGTCCCGCAGCAGCGCCACCATCTTGCCGCGGTGGCTTTCGTGCAGCGTCATGAACTTGATCGATTCCGGCAGGCCGTAGACCGCGGCCAGCGCGAATACGATCGGCGCAATGCCGCCGATGTAGAACAGGATCTGCCAGCCGTGAGTAGGCACCAGGGCGGCGCTGGCGAAGCCGGCGAGCGCGCCGCCGAGCGGCACCATGCCGGTGGCGATGATCGCCATGGTGGCGCGCATGTTGCGCGGCGCCGATTCGGCATTGATCGCCACGATATTCGGGATGACGCCGCCGATGCCCAGTCCGGCGACGAAGCGCAGCACCGACAGTTCGGTGAGATTGGTCGAATAGGCGGCCCAATAGGTCAGCACGCCGAACAACAGGTTGGCGAAGATCAGCGCGGTCTTGCGGCCGTAGCGGTCGCCGATCCAGCCGAAAATCTGCGAGCCGAACAGCACGCCGAAATTCGAGGCGCTGAGCACCCATTTGAGGTCGGCGGGCGGCACGTGCCATTCCTTGATCAGGCTTGGTGCCGCGAACGCGATGGCGCCGATGTCGTAGCCGTCGATGAAAGCGATCAGGACCGACCACAGGATCAGCTTGATCTGGAACGCCCCGATCCCGTGCTCGTCCAGGAAATGCGAGACTTGAACTTCCGCTTCGCCGGCCATCGTTTCCCCCCGGGCGATTTATTCTTGTGCCGGGAGGTTATGGCAGTCGGCGCGCTAAGGAAAGCGGCATTGCGGCGCGCCGTGGGACGATGCCCGCAATCAGCGTTCGCGCGCTTGCCCTCTCCCCTTGCGGGAGAGGGCAGCACTGGAGATTCAACATGCACGATTGGGTGAGGGGCGCGGCCCGACCCCTCACCCCATCTTGTTGCTGAACCGCCGAGTCGCCCTCTCCCGCAAGGGGAGAGGGCATAACCACAAGCGCTCAGTCAGCCTCCAGCGGCCGGCCCGCTTTCTCGCGCAACGCGCGGAATATCGCCTCCGGCGTCAGCGGCAATTCCGTCAGCCGCACGCCGACCGCGTCGTCGAGCGCGTTGGCGATGGCCGGCGACAGCGGCATGGTCGAGGATTCGCCGACGCCCTTGGCGCCGAACGGCGCGTTGTGCTGGTACGCATCGATCGCTTCGTTGATCATCACTGCCGGCACGTCGGCGATGCCGGGGATCTTGTAGTCGGCCAGCGACGCATTGGTGATCTGGCCGTTGTCGAGATGGATCTTCTCGAACAGCGTGAAGCCGAGCTGCATCAGCGCCGCGCCTGAAATCTGCGTCTCGACGATGCGCGGATTGACCAGCCGGCCGCAATCGACCGCGTTGATGAGTTTCAGGATGCGCATGCGCCCGGTCTCGGTGTCGACCTCGACCTCGGCGCCGGTGCCCGCGACCATCCAGAACGGCGTGATTGCGGTCGACGCGCCGGTGTCGTGATCGGGCGCGACATAATCGGGCTTGTAGCTGCCGCTGCCGACGATATTGCCGGCCTTCATGCCGTATTTTTTGATGAACAGCCCGGACACCGGCGTGTTGCTGCCTTCCGGCTCGCCGACCTCGCGCCGCAACGCCTCGATCTTGCTGCGCGCGTCCTCGGCGGCGAGCCGCACCGCGTGGCCCATGTGGAACAGCGAGCGCGAGCCGAGCGTGCCCATGTCGTAGGGCGTGATGTCGGTATCGCGGGCGACGACCCGCACCGATTCCGCCGGCACATTGAGCACCTCGCCGACGATCTGCGCCATGCCGGTGTCGGAGCCTTGCCCCATATCGACGGTGGAGATGTAAAGCGTCGGGCTGCCGTCGGCGCCGACATTGATGATGGCGACCGACGTGGTCGGCGACACGCAGGCCTTGAGCGCAAACGCAATGCCGCGGCCGCGTTTCACGGTGCCGCTGCCGCGCTCGAACTTTTCTTTCCAGTGCAGCCGCTCGGCGACGTGGTCGAGGATGGCCTCGAGCGGCGCGTCTTGCAAAATCGTGCCGGTCGCCTGCGGGCGGCCGTTCTTCAGCACATTGGCGCGGCGAAACGCGACCGGATCGACGCCGAGCGACCGCGCCATCATGTCGGTGTGGCTCTCATAGGCGAAGGTGAGCTGCGGCATGCCGAAACCGCGTAGCGCGCCGGCCGGCGTCATGTTGGTGTACATGGCGTAGGAATCGATCCAGACATTGTCGATGTCGTAGGGACCGCCGGCAGTGAAGCCGGATTTATGCGTCACCCGCGGGCCGATATCGGCGTATGCCCCGCCGTTCCAGAACACCTCGCATTTGCGCGCCGTGATGCGGCCCGACTTGTCGACGCCGCTCTTGATGCGGATCGTCGCCGGATGTTTGGTGATCTGATAAAACTGCTCCTCCATGGTCAGCGCGATCTTGACCGGCCGGCGCGCGATCATCGAGCACGCCGTCACCAGCGCTTCGAGCTTGATGTAAAGCTTGCCGCCGTAGCCGCCGCCGAGGTACGGCACTTTGATGCGCACCTTGTTTTCCGCCCAGCCCAAGAGCCGCGCGATCTCTGAGCGCACGAAAGACGGCCCCTGCGCGCCCGAATAAATCGTCAGGCCGGATTCCTTGTAGTCGGCGATCGAGCAGAACGGCTCGAACGGCACGTGCAGACATTTTTGCGTGCGGAATTCGTGCTCGAAGACATGCGCCGCTGCGGCGAAAGCTTTATCCACGTCGCCGCGCCGTGTCTTGGCCTGCAGCGCCAGATTAGTGTCCTTGATGCCCTTGAGATGTTTTAGGTCGGCGAAGCTGCCGGCGGGTTTTAGCTCGTCGTGCACATGGCTCGCCGACGTCATCGCCTCGACCTCGTCATAGATCGGCTCGAGCTCCTCGTATTCGGCGGTGATCGCCTGCACGGCCGCTTCCGCGACATGCGGATCGGCGGCGAGCACCACCGCGACCGGCTCGCCGACAAAGCGCACTTTGTCGATCGCCAGGATCGGCTGATCGTGGAACGCCGGGCCGTAATAGGGATCGGGGATCACTTTGCGCACGTCGTCCGCGGTGATGACGCGGAACACGCCGGGGATTTTCTTTGCCGCCGAGGTATCGATCGACTTGATGCGGCCGTGCGGTACCGTCGAGCGGAAGATCTTGCCGTAAAGCATGCCGGGCCGCCGCATCAGATGGGTATATTCGGCGCGCCCGGTGACCTTTTCGCGCGCTTCGAGCCGCGGTATCGAGCGGCCGATCTGGCCGCCGCCTATCGGATTTGTCGGCATCGGTAGTGAACTCCCTGCGGCATTCGGACGTTACCGAGTCCCTTAAGTTCCGCGCATTTGGACATGAATCCGGTTCGGGAATCCACTATATTCCCTCAGACCTTTCTGCATACGGGAGTGCGTGATGGCGATCACCTTCACCGTCAATAACAAGCCGGCCAGTGTGGATGCCGGCCCTGAAACGCCGCTGCTCTGGGTTGTGCGCGAGCACCTCAAGCTCACCGGCACGAAATATGGCTGCGGCGCCGGCATGTGCGGCGCCTGCACGGTTCACCTCGACGGCAAAGCGGTGCGCTCGTGCCAGACGCCGGTCGCCATGGTGGCGGGCAAGAACGTCACCACCATCGAAGGGCTATCGGCCAACAGCGACCATCCGCTGCAAAAAGCCTGGCTCGATCTGCAGGTGCCGCAATGCGGTTACTGTCAGTCCGGGCAGATCATGCAGGCGGCGGCACTGCTTGCGGCCAACAAGAATCCGAGCCGCGACGACATTGTTCGCCACATGGACGGCAACATCTGCCGCTGCGGCACCTATCCGCGCATCCTCCGCGCCGTCGAGCGCGCCGCCAAGCAGGGAGCGTGAGCCATGTTCCATAAAGTCATGGGCAAAGAATTCATGGGTAAGATCGAGCGCAATCCGAACGGCGCGCTGTCGCGGCGCGGTTTTCTCGAAGGCGCCGCGGGGCTCACCTTCGCTTTGAGCATTCCGGGCGCGTTGTTCGCGCCGCGGGTGGCGCTGGCCGATAACGCGCCGGGCGCAATCGGCGCCTGGGTCACCATCGGTGCGGACGGCGCCATCGTGCTCGCCATTCCGGTTGCCGAAATGGGGCAGGGCAGCCTGACCGGCCTGGCCATGGTGTTTGCCGAAGAGATGGACGCCGATTGGTCGCGGGTATCGACCACTTATCCGCCGGTCAAGCCGGAGATTTTCGGCAATCCGATCTTTGGCGGCATGATGGTGACCTATGGCAGCGGCTCGATCCGCGGCTATTGGGACAAGGTGCGGCTGCAAGCCGCCGCCGTGCGCCAAGTGCTGATACAGGCGGCCGCCGATCGTTGGCAGGTGCCGTTGAGCGAATTGCACACCGAGCCGAGTCTCGTGGTGCATGCGGCGAGCAATCGCTCCATGAGCTACGGCGAGATCGCGGGTTTTGCCCAGGTGCCGGCGACCATGCCGACGATCGACAAGTCGGCGCTGAAGAAGATGGCCGACTATCGCATCCTCGGCAAGAACACGCCGCGCTTGGACATTCCGGAAAAGATCGACGGCTCCGCGCTTTACGCCATCGACGTGCAAGTGCCCAACATGGTCTACGCCACGGTGCTGCGTACGCCGGTCGAAGGCGGATCGCCGGAGCATGTCGATGATGTCGCCGCACTGAAAGTGCCGGGCGTGCTCAAAGTGGTGCCGCTGAAGAATTCGGTCGGTGTCGTCGCCGAGACCATTGAGGCCGCCTTCAAGGGCCGCTCCGCGCTCCAGGTGAGCTGGTCGAGTGTGCCGACGGATTCCTTCGACAGCACCTCGGGCCTGAAGGAATTTCTCGGCCGCGCCGGAAAGCTCGACGACAAGGGCGTGAGCTACGTCGCCAAGGGCAATGTCGACGATGCGTTCGCCAAGGCGGCGAAGGTGATGTCGTCGCAATATTCGTCCGAATACGTCTATCACGCGCAGATGGAGCCGATGAACGTCACCGCGTCGGTCGGCCCCGGCGGCGACAGCGCCGAAATCTGGATCGGCACGCAAGGCGTCAGCATCAACGCCAACGCCGCCGCGGCGATGCTCAAGACCACGCCGGACAAGATCAAGCTCAATCAGTTCTATCTCGGCGGCGGCTATGGCCGGCGCAGTCCGGCCGACATGCTTCCGGAGGTGCTGCCGCTGGCTAAGGCGATGCAGCGGCCGGTAAAACTGATCTGGACCCGCGAGCAGGACGTCAAATCGGCGCAGATGCGGCCGATGACCGGTCATCAGGTCGACGCCGCGCTCGATGCCGACGGCAAGGTGACCGGCTGGCGCCATCGCGTGGTCGGCGAATCCGTGGTCGCCTATCGCGGCACCGAGAAGGCGCTGGAGAACAACAAAGGTCTCGACAACATCGTGCTCGAAGGCTCGAAGCACGAATACGGCATTGCCAATCAATCGATCGCCTATCTGCGCGAGAAGCGCGGCATCGCGGTCGCCTCCTGGCGCGGCATCGGTGCCGGCTACAACAAGTTCGTCATCGAGTCCTTCATCGACGAAATCGCCGCCGCCCAGAACAAGGATCCGGTTGCGTTCCGGCTCGAGCTCCTGAAAGATGAGCCGCGTGCACAGGCGGTGATCAAGGCGGTCGTTGAGAAATCGGGCTGGGGCAAAGCAGTCGCCGACGGCCATGCGCTCGGCTTTTCCTATGCCAAGGTGGTCGAGACCTATGTGGCCGCGGTCGGCGAAATCTCGCTGGATACCAAGACCGGCATCGTGCGCGCGCATCGCTTCTGGCTCGCGCTCGATCCGGGCATCGTGCTCAATCCCGACAGCGTTTTGGCGCAGACCGAAGGCAACGTGATCTTCGGCTTGAGCCAGACTTTTAAGGAGCAGGTTTCGATTTCCGGCGGTCAGGTGCAGCAGAATAATTTCTACGACTACCCGGTGCTGCGCATGTCGGAAATGCCGGAGATCGATATCCAGCTGATGCCGACCGACAATCCGGCCAAAGGCATCGGCGAGGCCTCGCTGCCGCTGATCGCGCCGTGCGTCGGCAATGCGCTGTTCAAGCTGACCGGCAAGCGTTTCCGTGCGCTGCCGATGTCGCCGGAGCGGGTGAAGGCGGTGACGGGGGTTTGACGCCGCAGCGTCTTCCTTGGCCATGCGCTCTCGCCCTCGCGGCGCATTGCGGCGCCCGAGCTCTGTGATGCGCGCGCGCCTCCCACCCCGGTCGTAATGCCGGGAGACATGATGCCCAAGCCGCCCGGTACCGTGACGAATTTCATCTACGTCAGAATAAATCAATTAAATCAAATATATACACAATAGGAGCCTGCATTCTCTCACCAGGAATACTATAGGTGACAGCCGAAGGCCTCACTTACGACAGCGTAAGCTTGCTTTCACCAGTGGTTATTGTCCGCCCGTGAGGGGTCGAATGATATCAAGCAGGACGTCCAGTCTCCTACTTCCTCTTCTTGGTTTGTTCATAGACCTTCTTACGCTCTGCCGTCATTTCCGCACTATCCTCGCGAAGTCGGCCGCCAAACGCATTGTTATACGCCGTGTACTTAGCGCCGTGCCTCATCGCCCATTCCGCTTGAAATCTGTTTAGCGCCTTTGTCTCGCGTCTCTCGCGCTTTTCGTCCCTAAAGCCTGCTTGCCCGCGCGTATGACCGTACGGACTAAATGATTGTCCGCCCCATCCTCGGTATCCAATTATCATTTCTCCTCCCATGTGAATGAGACGCGGCTCGGGCATCAGCAGATAGCCATCTCCAAACTTCTTCCAGTGATCGGTAGAGACAGCGTGTTCCGGGTAAAGCCATTCCTCCTTGGCTGCCGCGATGTAGCGGTATGCGCGGCGTTTCGTAATGAGATTAATTTGCAGGACCTCGTCTTCGGTCAATATGCGGCCTAGTTGAATGTCGAGAAAGCTGAACACGGTATCCCGAAAGAGGCCGGGATTTGGTCGGAACCTTACCTCGTTCTGGTACGGATCACGTACCCAACTTAGATTCGTCAGGATCAGAACCTTGTCGAACGAAAGCGGAAAATAGGTGTGGGTCGCGTGCAGCCGGATATCGGGGTCGTTCGCCCCGGTGCAATAACTGGAGAGGTACGGACAGGCCCGGTTATACACCGTAACAGGATGGTCCGAGATAATGAACTTAGTGGGCGAGTCCGAAGCATCCGCGATCTGCCAGACACACTCCGTCCACGTGGCGCAATTCATCTCCTGCATCCGCTGAAGCAAAATAAGCGTCGAGTTTTTGTCGTTGCTCTGGGCGCGCTTTACCCCCGAAAGCGACCCTTTGCTGCGTTGCCGCGAAATGACGCTAAGGGCCAACAGGCGACATCGCCTGTTCGTCGAACACGTCGTCCGACGCCACTAGAAGCCTTAGTGAATGTATGCTGTGGGAGATACCGCGGAGGTGGCATTTACATGAGGCGATATCCCCACACATCCAGCATTCAGGCAGCAGTTTTATCTAGTGTCTTCCGATTACCGCTAGTCGCGCGCCAGAGCAGTTGCATCAGGTCCCTAACCTGGATGTTTTCGAGCGAACGCACGGCATCCTTGATCTCGCGAGAGAGTCCCCCATCGACGCGTCCGGCGACGATCCTGTCGAACTTCTCGACGGAGTCTTCCCAAGTGAACGGATGGGAGGCGAGGCCCGGAAAATCCTGAACCTCATGCTCGATCACCTTTCCGTCCTGTAGCCGGACGGTAATCCTGGCGGGCATCTTCGCGGGATATTGCTCGGTGAATTCCTGATCCGGCCGGACCGAAACCTTCTTGAGGAGCTGCTGCACATCGGCGCGCATGATACGGTCCGGAGCGAATTGTGCCGGCATCACATCGCCGTCAAGCAACGCCACCGCGAGCAGATATGGCAGGCTGTGATCCGCCTGTTCCTTGGTCCGGATGACCTTGTCCACGCCGTAGAGGCCGCCGCCGGCAAAATCGTAGGCGATCCGGATCACGTCGGCCTCGATCGAAACCACCTTGCCGGGGTCGAGCTTGTTCTGTCTGACGAGTTCGACCATGCAATGGACCGCGGACTGCGTGTGGATCATGGAGTTGTACTTTTTGATGGTGCTCTGCAAAACACCCTCGTAACCTTGCTTGTCCCAGTCGATGCGTATCTGCATGTGCAGCAGGTTGTCGATGCCGTTGGGGCCCTCTATCACCTGCAGCGGTCCCTCCACGCCGCGACGAGCAAGAAACAGCGCGTTCATCGCGCCAAGCGCCGATTGCGCCGAGGCGAGACCTTTCCATTGCGATAGCGGCTTCGCTCGTATGACGGCGAAGGAAGCATCACTGGCTGCTGCCATGGCGATGGCGTTTGCGATCTGCGGCTCGCTCAGGCCGAGCAGCCGGCCCGCAGCGGCATTGAGCGAGAAAGCGAGTTGCGCGGTGTGGTCGAAGCCGCGCGTCATGAAGTTGGCGTGATCCACAAAACGAGACTGCACTGTGTACGCCAGCGCCACTGCCAGCATCAGGTCGCGCCCGCTGCCGCCGACATATTCAGCGATGGTCAGCGCCACGCCAAAGTTATCGGCTGTATGGCAGGTCTCAGTCGGCGCCAAAAAATTGTCCATGAAATCGACGTAGCGTACCAGAACGGTGTGCCAGAACGCCGCGAAGATTGGGTTGGCGTTGCCACCGCCGATCAGCGCGCACGGGCCGTCCCCACCGAAATCCGAGACCTGCGCCCGACAAGCTTCGATCGGGCCCGCGCCCAAGGCGGCGATACAGCAGCCGAGGGAGTCCAGAATGTGCACCGGTAACTGCTTGCGCGACTGGACCGAAAGATCGGCAAACGAAGCACGGACGGCATACTTGGCGAGGGCTTCGACTTGGGTCATGACTGATCTCCTTCTACTGCATCGCTAAGTGGATCAGGGCGATGAAAACTCCCAGTGTGAATATCGAGAAAATCACACTGAGAAACAGGGCGGTGGAGGCGCGCCCCTCCGACACGTGGTATTGGACGGCAAGCGTGATCGTGATCGGCATCACTGGGATGGCCGTTGTCAACACAGCTTCGGGGACAATGGGCGCGCCGTAGCCGAGCCAGAGTAGACCGCCAAGAACCAGCGCCGGCTGAGCGATGTTCTTTAACAACACCAATAAAACTGCGCTCCAATCGATGCTGATCTTGTAGGTGGCAAGCATGATGCCGGAAGCGAACAACGCGACGCCGCCAGTGGCCTGTCCTAAAAGTGAAAGTCCGTGGTCAACAATTGAGGGAATACGGACATTGCACAGCACAAGTACGAAAGCGAGCACGGGGGCCCAGACAATCGGCTCTTTGACCGTTTCCAGGAGCTTTACTGTAAAGGCCGAGTGACGCGTCGTTGGCGGCGCCTTCGTCCCAACGGGTGTTGTTCCCAACGCCAGGCCGAGAATTGTGATCGGCACGACGATGAGATTGATGATTAGAGCAGCGATTGCGATAGTAACAGCGCTGGCTTTGCCGAACAGGTCGCCGAGGATAGCCGGACCCATGAACGGAACGGCCGGCGCAGACGCGGTCAGTGCCGCCAATACGCTCTCGCTCAACGAGTCGCGAAATACGAAATGGAACAGCAGAAACACTAGGGCATATAAGCCGACAACCGCCGCGAATATCGCAACAACAAACGCGATATCCTGGACCAGATCAGCGCGCGGCGTGCCAACCGTGCCTACGAAAAGCGCGAGTGGCACGGCGTACAACAGCACCATGCGATTGAGGACCGAAGCTTCCTTCGGCCCGAAGTCGCCGCGCCAAGCCGCCACGAAACCGAGCAGCAAGGTGAAGACGATCGGAGCCAGTGCGCTCAGAATGGTCTGTACCATAGCGGTGAGACCCAATTCGTAACCCGTGGGCAGAATTATCGAATTGCTCGAACATTCAGTGCGATGAGGTCGATGTCGGGGAGGCTTCTTAATAATGTTGCCTCCGAAAGACGCTACCGGAACTAATTTGGCGCGACTTTGTTCCATACAGGATTGCGAAATTCCTGCATCAGGCGTCAACACCAGGAGAGAACCATGGCATATCCCACCGCCTACGCCTCTACCGTCGCGATCCCCTTGCCCTCGGAACAAGCTGTCCGGCAGGTCATCGGCAAATCCTATGATCCGGATAAAACCCTGAACGTTCTGAAGATGTTCGCCGGAACTGAGGACCTGCACGAGGCGACAATCGGCATAGTCAAAGCAATGTTCCAGGCGAAAGGTATTGATCCCAGGACGCGCGAGATGATCATTCTGCGTGCGGCAAAGGTGTTGAATACGCCTTACGAGGCGCAAGCCAACGTCGTGATGGCTAAGAACGCGGGCTTGTCTGCTGCTGAGATCGACGCCGCTGCCACCGACGGACCGGTATCCGGTATCAGTCCAGAGTATGTTCTCGTGTGTAAAGCGACCGATGAGTTATCAAAGACCGGCACATTGCGCGACGAGACCTTACGCGAACTTCTTGACAGGTACGGTGAGACGATCTCTCGTAAGGTCGTGCTTATGATCGGCTGGTTCAATATGCTCAGCCTGTTTTTGAATGGGTGCCGGGTCCCGCTCGAGACCACCGACAAGGTAGGAACGAGGACTTCGCCACTCCGGGCCGCGTAAAGGAACGGATCGGGATACTCGAACAATCTCCGAACCCGGCGCAGCGTCATAAGCTGCTGAAACCGATTGTCCGCTTTGGGTCAAACACGTCGTTTCGAGGCCGCGCCGGGCACTGCCGTCGTTCACTGGAAATACCCCCAACTGCAAAGGAGAATCTCTATGGACCGTCGCACCTTTGTGGGCACGCTGGCCGCAGCTGGCGCCGCCCTTCCGCTGCTCAACCAAGTTGCCAGCGCTCAGACGTCCCTGAAAACAAAGAATGTCGTTTTCGTCCATGGACTGTTTGCTGACGGTTCCTCCTGGTCGAAGGTCATCCCTCGCCTCCAGGAGAAGGGCATCAATTGCACCAGCGTGCAGAATCCTCTGACCTCGCTGCAGGAGGCGTCGGAGGCCGCGCGGCGGGCGATCGCATTGCAGCCGGGCCCGACGGTGCTCGTTGGCCACTCGTTCTCCGGAATGATCGTGACGGAGGTTGGGGTGGACCCGAAGATCACCGCGCTTGTCTACGTCGCCGCGCGGGCACCCGATGCCGGTGAGGACTATGCGGCACTGGCGAAGAACTACCCGGCGCCGCCCGCCTCAGCCGGCGTTGTGTTCAACGACGATTGGGGCCAGTTGACCGAGGAGGCTTTCCTGCACGACTTCGCGGGCGACCTGCCGAAGGAAGAGGCACGCGTCCTCTACGCGGTTCAGCAGCCCTTCAAGAAGTCGCTGAACACAGACAAGACAACGAACGCCGCCTGGCGCACCAAGCCCACCTTCTACGCCGTGTCCACCGAAGACCGGACGATCAATCCCGACCTCGAGCGTTTCATGGCCAAGCGGATGGGTGCGAAGACGATCGAGGTCAAGTCGAGCCACCTGTCGCTGATCTCACGCCCTGATGCGATCACGGACCTGATCCTGCAGGCGCTCGCCGTCTGAGCGGATCACGGTCGATCTCAATGTGCGGGCGTTACCGATACCGCGGGAAGCGCTCTTCCCAATTAGACAGGCGTAAAAACATGTCCGTCTATGATGCCAAATCTATTCCAGCCGAAGTGAACAGCAGCACGAAGGATCCGGAGGTCGCTGCCTTTCTGAAAACCGGGCCGATTCTTGCGCACTGAGTTGCCACGCATCCTCACGGCACCACCCGATGTGCTGTCGTCCCGCATGGTTGGCCTCATCGAGGGCCTGGCTGAAGACTGGCGCCGGCTTGATGGCCGCGCCGACAGATCAAGTTCGTCAACGCGCGCTTGGGACGAAAAGCTTGACGGCAAGACTAAGTGAATGGTCACTGCGGACGCGGTCGATTCGTGGACCACGCATGACAATTCAGCAGACGATGATTACTACCACCGACGAGTGATTGCGTTCAACAAACTTTGATGGAACCCAGTCTCGGCTCTTCTGTTTAGGCCGGTAAGTCGATCGAGGAGGCGAACGGCATAAGGTACGTGCGCTACTTCACTCGGATCTGGAATTAGGCGAGGGATAAGGCCGGAGTGCAATCGGTACTTCTCCTGGGCTCCACGTCAGTTGTCTTTTTCGTCACAATCCCACAAAGTTAGGCCCATGACAGATGCCCTTTCTCAAAGGGGCGTCATCGACGGAGTAAGGTTCATTGAGCGCGTCCGGCGCACGATCCGGCTTACCTCCGGTGCCCCAGGCGGTGGTTGGGACTTTGACTCGTGCCGCGATCTTTCTCGTCGCAACGGTCAACCCCGGCGGTGCTAGTCGTGAGGCAGTCCGGTCGTTTTGCGGCGATCTGCCGGCGCTGTTACGTGCCGTCGGTTTCCGCGATATCGAGGGCGACCTCTCCTGCGTGATGGGATTTGGATCCGACGCGTGGGACAGCCTCTTTGGTCAACCGCGGCCGGCGGAACTGCACCCCTTTCGGGAAATCAACGCCGGTTCGCGCCATGCCGTCGCGACGCCCGGCGATCTCCTCTTTCACATTCGCGCCAAGCGTATGGACCTTTGCTTCGAGCTGGCGACGCAAATCATGGCCCGGCTCGGCGAGGCCGTTTCCGTGGCCGATGAAGTGCACGGCTTTCGCTATTTCGACGACCGCGATCTCATCGGCTTCGTCGATGGCACGGAGAACCCGACGGCGCAAACGGCGATCGATGCGGTTTATCTGGGCGCCGAAGATGCCCCCTTCGCCGGCGGCAGCTACGTGATCGTGCAAAAATACTTGCACGATGTGGCCGGTTGGAACGCGCTATCGACCGAAGCACAGGAGCGCATTATCGGGCGCACAAAGCTTTCGGATATCGAGCTCGACGATACCGTGAAGCCGACGTCCGCGCACAATGCGCTGACGACCATCATCGAGGATGGCAAGGAAATCAAGATTGTCCGCGACAACATGCCGTTCGGCCGTGTCGGCGACAAGGAATTCGGCACCTATTTCATCGGCTACGCGCGCTCGCCACGAACGATCGAGCAGATGTTGGAAAATATGTTCGTAGGGCGTCCGCCCGGCAACTACGACCGTTTGCTCGATTTCAGCGTCGCAAAGACCGGCAATCTGTTCTTCGTGCCGTCCGTGACGTTTTTGGAAAACGTCGGCGACGACGCTCCGCCTGCCGGACACATGCTTTCTGACACGCCCGCCCCCGCCGCGCCACAGCCGACGCCGCAACGCGACGGCTCGCTCGGTATCGGTTCGCTTAAAGGAGACAATGGCTCATGAACAACCTTCACCGCGAACTTGCCCCGATATCCGACGCTGCCTGGGCTCAGATCGAGGAGGAAGCGTCGCGCACCATCAAACGCTACCTCGCTGGCAGGCGCGTCGTCGACGTGCAGGGTCCAAGCGGCGTCGCCACCCCCGCCATCGGCACCGGCCATTTGCGTAATGTCGCGGCGCCGGACGACGGAATCCTTGCACGACAGCGCGAGGTCAAAGCGCTAGTCGAACTCCGCGTTCCTTTCGAACTCGATCGCCAACAGATCGACGACGTGGAGCGTGGCGCCAACGATTCGGATTGGCAGCCCGCGAAAGATGCCGCACGGCTTTTGGCCTTTGCCGAAGACCGCGCGATCTTCGAAGGCTATGCCGCCGCCGGCATCGGCGGCATTCGCCAGGGAACCAGCAATCCGGTGAAGCCCCTTCCGGCCGACATGCGCGCCTATCCGGACGCCATCGCGCAAGCGCTCAGTCAATTGCGGCTCGTCGGCGTCAATGGTCCCTATTCGGTGTTGCTGAGCGCCGATGCCTATACGGGGCTGAGTGAGACCAGCGACAACGGCTATCCGGTGCTTGAGCACGTCAAACGGCTGGTGGACGGTCACATCATCTGGGCTCCGGCGATTTCCGGCGCATTTGTGCTCACGACCCGCGGCGGCGATTTCGGCCTGTATATCGGCGAGGATGTGTCGATCGGCTACCTGAGCCACGATGACAAGACGGTTCGGCTTTACCTCGAGGAGACGTTTACCTTCCTCTTGCTGACGACGGAGGCGTCGGTTGCGCTGACGACCGCCGAAACCAAGGCTGGCACCAATACGCGAAAATGATCAGCACGATCGGCGCCAGTGGCAAACACCAAGGCCGAATGAGCCTTTCGCGATGCGGCCATTAGGGGTGCCGAACTGTCGCTATGGGTCATTAGCGACCGATTGGCAGCATCCGCCCGATGTCCGCTTCACCCCCGTTAGCGACCAAATTTGTGTGTTACGGCAACCGCCGCTAGGGCCAGACCTGCTGAAGGGTGCGTGGTATTCTGCACCTCATCTCAGCGGGCATAACCCCTCTGGGGCACGGCAAATGGCAATCGAAATCGGAAGGCGGCATGCGGCCGCAATGAAGATTTTACCTAGAGACCCCGGTCACCCAAGGCCGACGAGAAGATGCACGTCGCATTTGTGGCGATCGAATGCTAAGGCGGCGTTCGCATGACAAAGCCGGCAGTCAGTGTCCGTGGAGTTTCCAAACACTTCGGCGCGACGCGAGCGCTAGCTGACGTGAAATTTGATGTGCTGCCGGGCGAGTTGCACGCGCTCGTGGGCGAGAACGGAGCCGGAAAATCGACGTTGATGCGCTTGCTCGGCGGGGTACATCGGCCCGACCAGGGTGAGATTACCCTCGATGGACGGGTTTGCCATTTCAGTGGGCCGAGGGATGCCATTGCGGCAGGGATTGTAACAATTCCACAGGAATTGCGGCTTGTCCCTGCTCTGTCGATAGCCGAAAACCTCACACTCGGCGATACGCCGTCGCGCCGCGTGCTGGGTCTGCGCATAATCGATCGCGCGCGCATGCGCAAAGAAGCCCAGGAGCAACTTGCGCAACTCGACTTCGCTCCCGATCCCGACGTTCGGGTCGACCGCTTGAACTTTGCCGAACGTCAGCTTGTTGCCATCGCTAAGGCGCTGCGCCGGCGCTGTCGCGTCCTGATTCTCGATGAACCCACCGCCGCGCTGGAGACGCACGAAATCGAGCGATTGTTCGCCATCCTCGCGCGCATGAAGAGCCAGGGCACGGCGATCATTTACGTCTCGCACCGGCTTGACGAGGTAGTCGCGCTCGGCGACCGCTGCACCGTGCTGCGCGACGGGCGGACTACAGCCGAGAGTCGCCGCGGCGCCTTCAATGTCGCCGATCTGATCGAGGCTATGACCGGCCGCACAATGACGCAGGCCAAAGTGCAGACGTTGCCGCCCGGCGCCAGTCTGCTCGAGGTCGGGGTCGATAGCCTTGACTCCATTCGTCTGCGCGCGAACGAAGTAATAGGCCTCGCCGGGCTCCTTGGCAGCGGCGCTAGTGGTGTACTGCGGCGGATATTCGGTATTGGTGGCGGGGCAATCGACGTGCGTCGCGACGGCGTGCCGCAACGGATTGCAAGCCCGGCCGATGCCGTCCGAGTCGGCATCGGCTTCGTGCCCGGTGAACGCCACCTCGGACTGATCATGAATCTTTCAGTGCGGGACAACATTCTGCTGCCTAGCCTCGACCTGCTGGCGCGTGGCGGCCGCATTGACCGCGCCAAGGGTGATCGTCTCGTCGAACAATTGATGGAGTTACTCGACATCCGACCGCGGCAAGCCCATCTGCCGGCATCGGCGTTGTCCGGCGGCAATCAGCAGAAAGTGATTTTGGCGAAGTGGCTTGCGCGTGCAGTGAACGTACTGTTGTTAGATGAACCAACGCAGGGAGTCGATGTCGCAGCAAAGGCACAGATTCATGCCTTGATACGCGACTTTGCTAAACGCGGCGGTGGCATCCTCGTTCGCTCCAGCGATCTTACCGAACTCACCCTCATCTCCGACGCTATCTTCGCGCTGCATCAAGGAAGCATTACGGACCGTCTGCAGCGTTACGAAGGCTTTGATGAGAAGCGATTGCATGCGGCAATCGGCGGATGATCATGCCCTCGCGCTTCAATCTGGCTGGCCAGGTCCCGTTGATCTCGCTTTTGGTGGTGTGCCTTGTAACTACGCTATTGACAGATCGTTTTCTATCGCCGCTCAACCTCACCAATATTCTTGTACAGTCCTCGATCATGGCCGTCATCGCGATCGGCATGACGTTCGTGATCATCGGCGGCGGCTTCGATCTTTCGGTCGGTTCGACCGTTGCTCTCGCCGGCTGCATTGCCGCCATGATGATCGTGAAGTTCGGTGTGGCCGTGGGCGTCCTTGCCGGCATCGCGGCCGGCGGCGCGGTCGGACTGGCCAATGGCATGATCATTGCCAAGCTCGGCGTCAATCCTTTCATCACCACACTCGGCACAATGGTGCTGGTGCGTGGCGTTGTTTATCTAATCACAGGTGGCGCTCCCGTGGGCGACGAAGGTCTGCCCGCTGCGTTCATCGCGTTCGGCTCGGCGCGCTTCTTGGGGATTCATTACCTCGTATGGGTCCCGGCTTTTTTGCTACTTGTCCTCTCGTGGGCGCTGCAGGCGACGCCCTACGGCCGGCGCATCTACGCCACTGGGGGCAATCGGGAAGCGGCCTATCTTTCCGGCGTCCCGGTCGATCGGATCATCGCTTCGACCTATGCGTGGTGCGGAGCGCTGGCCGGTATAGCCGGGGTGATGCTGGCGGCGCGCCTACAGTCGGGGCAACCGACCGCCGGCGAGTTCTACGAACTTACGGCGATCGCGGCGGTGATTCTCGGTGGCGCCAGCCTCCAAGGCGGCGAAGGCACCCTCTACAAGAGCATCATCGGCGTATTCATCATGGTGGTGTTGGGCAACAGCCTCAACCTTCTCAACGTCGACTCCTATTGGCAACGCGTGGCAATCGGAATGGTGATCATTGCCGCCGCAGCGGCAGATCGGCTACGCTCTCGACGATAACAGGGAGGGTTTGTCATGCGGTTCCTTCGTCCTGCCGTAGTAGCGGCCGCCGTGCTGGCATACGGCCTCAGCGCCGTACCATCCCAAGCGCAGCAAAAGACCACGATCGGAGTCTCGCTCGCGCAGGACGACAATCCGTTCTATATCGCTATGCTGCGTGGAATTCATGACCGTGCCCAGGAAATCGGCTGGGACGTAGTGACCGTCTCGGCCAACGAGGATAAGGCCAAACAGATCAACGGCGTTCAGGATCTGATTGCTCGCGGCGTCAAAGGCATCTTAATCTCGCCAATCGACGCCGTTGGCGTCAACGCCGCTTACGATGCCGCGAAAGCGGCGAATGTTCCCATCATCTCGGTCGCGCGCGGCTCGACATCGCCAAATCAGACACTGCACGTGGCGATGGACGAAAAGCAGATTGGCCGTGACATAGCGGAGTGGACCGCCAAGGCGATTGGCGACGAAGGCAAAGTAGCGATGCTAACCGGCCCAAGCGGCGTACCTACCTTCCGTAATCTCGCGGACGGCTATACCGAAGTGATGGCCAAATTCCCGAAGATCCAGATTGCGTTTCGCTCTGATGGACCACTTACTCGAGAGCGCGGCCTGAAACAGGCCGAGGATGTCATTGTCGCCAATCCTGACCTAAAAGCGATCTATGCCGCCAATGATGACGTCGCATTGGGAGCGATGCAGGCGGTGATTGCCGCGGGTCGCACCGACAAAACGATTGTTACTGGGATGAATGGAGTGCCGCCTGCGTTACGCGGAATCAAGGATGGCACGCTCGCCATGACGGTTGAACTCAATCCGGTTCAGTGGGGCCGGCTCGGCGTCGACACCCTTGCCGCGTACCTCAAGGGAGAGAAAGTCGAGCCTCACGTATTTATCAGGCACAACATCATCGATAAGACCAACATCGATCAGAAGCTGCCAAAGAGCTGAGGATACCGAACATGGTTGTCCAGGCTGCTGCAAAGCAAAGCGATTTCGTTGCCCAATTAGCGGCCGCTAACTTGCATCCTCTCTGGGATCGCTTTCGCACGCTCACCCCAGTCAAGCCGCAGGCCAAGGATCCGCCGCTGATCTGGCGCTGGCGGGACATCGAACCGTTCACCACGCGCGCGGTATCGGAAGTGCCGATCGACGATGTCGAACGGCGCGCCTTGATTCTGGTCAACCCGGCCTTTGCCGGCGAGACGGTGACGACTTCAAACCTCATTGCTGCCTTTACCGTGCTCGATCCGGGCGACCGAGCGCGGCCGCACCGGCATACCTTTGCGGCGATCCGTTTTGCCACACGCGCCGAGGGCGCGGCCACCATCGTCAACGGCCGGCGCTGCGACATGCATGAGGGCGATCTGATCCTGACCCCGCCGATGTGCTGGCATGGTCATATCAACGAGAGCGATCGCCGCATCATCTGGTTCGACGCCGCCAACATCCCGTTCATTCGCACTCTCGACGCCAATTTCTTCGAACCCGGTGACCCCAAGTCCAATCAGTTCTGGCAGGTCGATGAAGGCGACGAGAAGCTATGGGCCGAGTCCGGCATCGTCGGTGCCGATCTGGAGTATACACCAGCCCACTCGCCCAAATACCATTACTCCGGCGCCGCGACCCGCCGTTTACTCGATGCGCTACCGGCGGGCCGCGATGGTGCGCGCACGGTGCGCTATACTAATCCCACCACCGGCGATGCTGTGATGCCGGCGCTCGATTGCTTCGCAGTTCGACTGTCGAAGGGTCAAACCACTCGGCCAAAACGCACGACCTGCAATATGATCTGCTTGGTGGTGTCTGGAACCGGCCGTTCGACCGTCGGCGAGCACTCCTTCGACTGGTCGCAACACGACGTGTTCTCGATTCCGCACTGGAACTTTGCCAGCCATATGGCCACGGGTGGCGACGCCGAGTTCTTCATCGTCTCCGACAAGGTGGCGTTCGAGCGCCTCGATCTCCTGCGCGAGGAATACCAATAACGCCAAGCTCGACATTGACGAATGAAGGCATCGGCGCGGCAGTTCGACGCGTCGAGGACCCGAAATTCCTGCGTGGCCTGGGCTGCTTCGTCGCCGACATCACGCTGGCCGGTGAGTTGCACTGCGTGTTGGTGCGCTCTCCGCATGCGCATGCCCGTATCCGCAAGATCGATTGCGCACCCGCGGCTGGTCAGCCGGGTGTCGCCGCCGTGCTCACCGGCGCGGATATGGCGGCCGACAACATCGGCACCATGGCGCCTCTTTGGGCCATCAAATCGGCCGACGGCAAGCCGATGGCGGAGCCGCCGCGTTGGGCGCTGGCGCGCGGGACAGTCCGCCACGTCGGGGAGGCGGTGGCCGCCGTCATTGCCGAGACATTGCCGCAGGCACGTGACGCTGCCGATCTCGTGCAAGTTGATTATGACCCGCTACCATCTGTGACCGATGCGAAAGCCGCGATGCGCAACGGTGCGCCGCAGCTTCACAAGGCCGCGCCTGGTAACATCTGCTTCCGCTTCGAGCGCGGCGATGAAGTCGCCGTGCGCAGAGCATTTGGCGCCGCCGCACACGTGGTCCAACTCGACCTCGTCAATAACCGCCTGATCGGAGCAGCAATCGAGCCGCGCGCAGTTCTGGCCGACGGCAGTCCGACCGGCAAGCTTACGCTCTATTGCGCCACGCAGGTACCGCATCACATCCGGCGCGTCGTCAGCGAGCAACTTAACCTGCCGCAGACCGCGATCCGGCTGGTTGCGCCCGACGTCGGCGGCGGCTTCGGATACAAGGGTAAGCACTATCCCGAGGAGACGATTGTCGCTTGGGCCGCGCGGCGATTGCGAAGGCCGGTGAAATGGATCGGCACACGCAGCGAATGTTTCGTCTCCGACAATCAAGGGCGCGATCACCAGACTCACGCGGAACTTGCCATCGATGCCGACGGACATTTTCTCGCGCTACGCGTCAACACCGTCGCCAACCTTGGCGCCTACGTTTCGACCTTCGGCGCCGCCATTCCGAGCGCGATCTACAGCGCCCTGCTCGCCGGCGTCTACCGCACACCCGCGATTGCCGTCCAATCGACCGGCGTATTTACCGATACATTGCCGACCGATGCCTATCGCGGCGCGGGCCGACCCGAAGCGTGTTACGTGCTGGAGCGACTTGCCGACGAAGCAGCGCAGGTACTCGGGCTCGATCGGGCGGAAATTCGGCGACGTAATCTGATTGCCACGGAGGCCATGCCGTACAAGACACCCATTGGTCCTACCTACGACTGCGGCAATTTTCCAAAGATTCTTTCCCGCCTCTTAGACATTGCCGATTATGAGGGGTTTGCCAAACGGCGCGGTATCGCAGCCCGAGCAAAAAAGCTACGCGGCTTCGGCGTTGCCTGTTATGTGGAATCCTCGGGCGTGGCGCCTTCGCGGTTCGCTACGGCACTGGGCGCGCGCGTGGGCTTCTTCGAGGCAGCCACGATCCGTGTGCAGCCCGACGGTAGTGTGCAGGTTCTAGTCGGCACCCATAATCATGGCCAAGGTCACGTCACGACATTCGCGCAAATCATTGCGTCGCGGCTTGGCGTTCCGTTGTCCAGCATCGAGATTATCGAAGGCGACACCGATCAGGTTCCGTTTGGATCGGGCACATTCGGATCGCGATCGATTGCGGTCGGCGGCTCCGCCATTGATCGTGCGGCAATAAAAATCATCGAAAAAGGTAAGCGGATCGCCGCTCACCTGCTCGAAGCCTCGGAGGGGGACATTACCTTCACGGGTGGAATATTTTCCATCGCCGGCACGGACAGGCGCATCAGCCTTCCGGAGGTCGCTCGCGCCGCTCACATTCCTGCCAGCTATCCATCTGGTCTGGAGCTCGGGCTTCAAGACAGCGCGGTCTATGATCCTTCGGGTTTTGCCTGGAGCAATGGCGCACACGCTTGCGAAGTCGAGATTGATCCCGACACGTGCGAAGTCGGTGTGATCGGCTATTGGTGCGTGGACGACGTCGGCACCGTGATCAATCCGATGATTGTCGAAGGACAAATTCAAGGCGGCATCGCGCAGGGCCTCGGCCAAGCACTGCGGGAACACTGCGTCTACGACGCCGGTGGCCAACTGCTGTCTGGTTCGTTCATGGACTACGCACTGCCGCGTGCGAGCGACATACCGAAGATTTCTTCGGAGTTAGACGAAAGTCAGCCCTGCCCCCACAACCCACTGGGCGCGAAGGGGTGCGGCGAAGCTGGTGCGATCGGTGCACCCTCGGCAATCGTAGGCGCGGTTCTTGAAGCGCTCAGTCCGCTAGGTGTTACCGACATCCAGTTGCCCCTGACACCGGGAAGAATATGGGAAACAATCTACGCGACAGGAAGGAAGTCAATTCGCTTTTGACCGAGCCTTTCGCAATGCAGTAATTAATGGTCGCGAAGTGTCGCTATGGGTCAATAACTGCCGCGGCCCGATCACGTTGGGATGTCCGCTTTGCTCCCGAAAGCCGCCGCGACTGCCATTGACTGGCGTGTCCGCTAAGGGCCAATCGCGTCGTTTTGGCGTCGCAGCAATTCTGGCTCAGCGGGCAGCTGCTGGCGCGACGCTCGTTAGAGCAATTAGAAATTCTAAGTCGCTTCAAAAATGCGGTTGTAGTCACTTTCGTGCCGCCGACTGTTCAAGATGCGCGGGTGGGTCGCGCAGCAACAACATCAGAAAGAGCGCGCCGATGACGGCAAAGCCGAGCACCATGAAGCCGTCGATGTAGGCAAGCACATAGGCTTGGTTCTGCACCGCGCGTGCGAGAAGGGCAGTCGCGCGCGCCGCAGCTTCCGGGTCGCCGACGGAGCGGCCGGCGACGGATCTCGCATAATCCTCCAGTCGCTGGTTTGTTAGCAGCGAGCCGGCATCGACGTGGAGGCCGATGAGATTGGAATAGATCTGCTCGCGGACACGCACGAACGTTTGGACGAAGGCAGCGCCTAGTTGCCCGCCGAACAGCCGTGCGGTTTGCAAGAATGCGCCGAAGGTAAATATCTCACTCGGTTCCAAGTGTTTCAAGCTGAACCAAACCAGCGAGGTCAGACCGAACGACTGCCCCACCGCCTGAAGAAGCTGCGAAGGCAGGAAGTCCTCGCTGACCCAATCGTGGGTAAGTTGGCCGGCCATGAAGCACGCGCAGCCTACCAGCGCAAAGCCGAACGCCATGATCAATCTGGGGTCAACAAAGCGAAGAAGCGTCGCCACGGCCGGCGCGGCAAGGAATTGCGGCAGCGCGACCCACTTCAACGCCCCACCGATCTCAATCGCGCGGTAATTCTGCACCGTCGTCAGATATTGCGGGATGATGTACGAGGTCGAAAGAATGGTGAAGCGAAAGAACGAAATAAAGAAAAATAGCAATGGCATGTTGCCCCTGGCCGCGAAGCGCAAATTGATCCACGGCCGTTTGTAAGTAAGCTCATGTACGACGAAGACGACGAGCATAAGAGTGCCGCCAAGCAGCAGCGCGTTGATCAGTCCCGAGTTCAGCCAGTCGAGCCGATTGCCTTGATCGAGGCCGGCATAGAGCAGGCTGAAACCGAAACTGGCGTAGAGCATGCCGGTCCAATCCGCGGTCTTCAGGAGCGCGCGGTTTACCGGTTGGCGCGGCATGCCGAAGACAACGCAGGCAAGCATTAGCGGACTGAGTAAAGCCGTGTCCCAAAATATCCATTGCCACGACCAATAGTCGTCGAACCATCCTTCGATCGAAGCGGCAATATTGAGCGACAGTTCCAGGTTCAGCGAATAGGCGGCAATCCCATAGATCACGAGTCGTGCCGGCAAATTCTGCACGACGAAGCCGATCGCGAGCGGAATGAAGGTGCCTGATGCCAACCCGCTGATCGCCTGGAAGACGAAGACGTAGCCGAGGCTCGGCGACAACGGCAGCAGCGAATTTGAGATCCCGAAGACGACGACCGAGACTGTCAGAACCCGCCGTGGACCAAATACGCCGCCCAGCCAAGCCGAAGGCGGCCCAATCATCATTTGCCCGACGGTGAAAGCCGTTGTTATCCAGGCGCCCTCGTCAAAGCCGGAATGGACCGCACCGCGAACATCGGCGAGGCCGAAGGTAGTGATGCGACTGTTCAGTGTCGAGATAACGGCACCGATCAGCACGGCGAGTACGCCGATGAACGGCCGCGCCGAAACACCTGGGCGCGCGTGCGCGGTACGATCGTCCGGATGACAAAGGGTCTGCGGCGGTGCGCCGGCGCGAGTTGACGAACGATCTCCAACCAAGCGCCAGGCAAACTGTCGCACTGCGCCCATCTCCGTGACTATTTGGTGCTGACGCCAGGATCGGGAAGTTTCGAACTGGTGTCGATCGTTGCGATCACCGACATGCCGGGCCGCAACAGGTCGGCCAGCGACGGATCATGGTCCAGCACGATCTTCACGGGAATTCGCTGCACCACCTTGGTGAAATTTCCGGTCGCATTGTCGGGCGGCAACAGCGCAAACTCGGCGCCCGACGCCGGCGACCAGCCGTCGACCTGACCATGCAGGACCTTGCCGGGGAAAGCGTCCACGGTGACGCGCGCCTTTTGGCCAATACGTATATTGGTCATTTGCGTTTCCTTGTAGTTGGCGATGACCCATACATTCGGCAGCGGCACGAGCGAGATCACCTGCGTGCCGACGCTGAGATATTGGCCGGCGCGCACCAGGCGTTGACTCACCATGCCGTCGACAGGGGCGACTATCCGCGTGTAGCCCAAATTGATCGACGCCAGATTTTTTGCAGCCCTTTGTCCCTCCAGCGCCGCGGCAGCTTGCGCCTTCTGGCTCTCCAAGACGTTGAGTTGTTGACGCTGCTGATCCAGCTTGGCCTGGTTGAGGGCAAGACTGGAGGTCGCCCGCTTTTCGTTGTCGACAGCCTGTTCGACGAGTTGCGGCGTACCGGCGTATTTATCTGCGAGATTCTGTTGGCGCACGGTTTCCAGATGATAGCGAGTCACGTCAGCCTCGCTCGACGCGATTTCGGCCTCGGCCTGTTTGACCAGGGTTTCCTGTAGGTGCTTTTGTTGTTCGATGTTTTCGATCGCGGCTCCGGCGGCGTCGACATTGGCCTGAGCCTGATCGAGCTGGGCGCGGTAGTCGTCGTCGACGATCTCGACCAAGACATCGCCTCCGCGAACGCGCTGGAAGTCCTGCACCCGCACGTGCTTGACGTAGCCGGGAACTTTGGCAGCGAGGGGTGTCGTATCAGCCTGAAGGTGGGCATCGTCGGTTTTTTGCAGTACGGCCGACCCCACCCACCCGTCCCATTCGCGGGCGACGACGAGAACCAGGGCGCCGATCAGAACGAGAATAAAGACCCGGATGGTGGCAACGACCCGGATGGCGGCAAAGACCCGGCTGGCGGCGACGTTCCAAACAATTGGCTTTCTCGCCGCGGCGGAACGGTTCTCGACCTTATTGTCGGTCAATGCATCCATGTTCGGGCTCGCTTGCTGATCCATCGTCATCAAGCTCCGCCAATTCCGATTGCCTCCTTGGGAGGATAAACCAGCAGGAAATCCAAGAAAAGCTTTCGCTGAGCATTCTGTGAAGGCCTCGTATTCATAGCGCCACGCCGCTATCCAGGCGGCATCCTTTCAGGGAACCGAGGGATAAATCCATTCCGGTTGGGCATTTGCACTTTAGGTAGCGTCTGCGCGTTGATGACTTGTTTTGCATCGATCAATTTGTTCTGTGCCAGAATGTAGGCGGTCAACGCGTAGACTTGATCGTCGGTCAGCGTTCGCGGCGACGTCCACGGCATGGCGCGCTTGATGTAATCGAACAGCGTCGTCGCGTAGGGCCAGTAATTGGCGATGGACAGCGTCGTATCGTCGATGCCGTTTCGCTTGACGTCGCTGACCACCGGCGGGGCGGCCGGTGCGCCGCTCGTCGTGGTGGTGGCGCCTCTGCCGCCATCGCCATGACAGGCGGCGCAGTTATCGGCAAAAATCGCGGCACCCTGATCGGACGTGCCACTGCCCGCCGGCAACCCCGCCCCACTGGGCTCGGTGTCAATGTCCCAGGGCGCAAGGTCGGCCGGACTGATCGGCTTGCCGAGGTTCGGGCCCGCGCCGAACACGACGCCGGGAGCAAGCGTGAGGGAGAACAGCACAGATACAAGAACGGCGCTATGCATACGCATGTGTGACCTGCCCTTTCTGGTCGACCGCCCAGCTCGTGACCCCGTTGTAATGATGGTTTTCAAAGGCCAAAAGTGGCGGCACCGAAGGCAGCTCGCCGCGCGCTGCAACAAATTGCGCCCGCGTCGGCTGCGCGTTGCCGTCTTCGTCCCAAGCACGGCTTTGCAGAATGGCTGGGCCGCCATTCCATTGCCAGGGCATGCGAAAGCGCGTGAATGCCATGCTCAGCACCGGCTGTTGCAGTGCCGCCTCGCCCCAGCTTTGGCCGCCGTCGGCGGAGACCAGAACTTTGGCAATCCTGCCTTTGCCCGAATAAGCGAGACCGGAAATCTCGTAAAAGCCCGGCTGCTGCAACGACAGTCCCGGCGACGGTTTGGTGACGAAGGATTTGACCTCGTTGACGAAGTAGAATTGATACGCTTTTCCGCTCGGCAACGGCTCGGTGTAAACCTGCGATTCCCAATAGCTGAAGGCGGCCTCCGGCAAAAGCTTGATCCGCCGCACATATTTGATGTTCATGTTGCCTTCATAGCCCGGCAGCAACAGGCGCATCGGATAGCCATTGCCCGGCATCAGCGGCTCGCCGTTCTGATAAAGCACGATCATCGCGTCATCCAAGGCCTTGGCGAGCGGCGCGCTGCGCATCACATGCGCCGCGTCGGCACCCTCGGCGATGAACCATTTCGCTTTCGGATCGATGCCGGCCTCGTCGAGCAGCGTCGAGAGCATGACGCCGGTCCATTCGGCGCAAGAGACCAGCCCATGCAACGCCTGCACGTCCGCTTGCAGTGGCTGGGGCGAAAACAACCCCGCGCTGTTGCCGCCGCATTCGATGAAGGCGATGCGCGATGTCATCGGATAGCGCAGCAGCGCCTCGTAACTGAAAATTAGCGGGCGTTTGACCAGGCCGTGAAGCAAAAGCTGATGCGCGCTTGGATCGATGTTCGGAACGCCGTCATGAACGATGGTGAAGAACACACCATTCGGCGTGATCATGCCGTCAAGCAATTGGTGCGGCGCGCGCGACTGTGAGGTGCGCGGCTCGAAGTTAGGATTGGAGAGCGTACGCACGACGTTCTTGGCAAATTTCGACGGCACCTGATAGGCGGGCACCGGGTCGCCCGGCGCGAGACCCCAGTCCGGCTCGGCAAGAGGCTCGGCAGCGGCGCTGGCCGCGTTCAGTCCCGCGCCCGTTGCCAAGGCGCCGGCGAAAGCGACGCCGCGCCCCAACAGCGCGCGCCGGTGCAGGAGGCCATTGCCTGCCACCTGTTCGTTCTTGCTCGACACTGGATTTGTCATGGAGCGCGTCATGGTTTCACCCTCGTGATCATGCCTGGCCAGGTTATTTGCCCATCGTGGGTTCCACTACGGTTCACGCGAGGCGACATAGGCCGCGATGGCCAGCATGTCGTCGATCGTAAGCCTTTGCACAACGTTGTGCATCAGTGCCTCCGCGGGTCCGGAGCGGCTGCCGTCTTGGAAAAAGTAAAGCTGGCGCACCATGTAGCCGGTGTGCCGGCCGGCGATCGCAGGCGTGGCACCGACGCCCTTCAGTGCCGGACCGTGGCAGATGACGCAGGCGGTGGTTTCCCCGCCCCCGGTCGTGACAAGGGCCTGGCCTTTGGCAATGCTCCCCGGGGGCGCATAGGCGACAAAACCGGATCGTGGATCGCGCGCAACGGCCGCCGCCTCGTTCTCGGGCAGTTCGACGATGCGGCTTCCGATTGGCTCTGTGCCGCCGTTTGGCAGCGCCAGTCGCATGTTGCCGGGATTGACAAAAGTTTTTGGCACCGTGTCGGTCTCAACGACACGAATCCAGGGCCGCGCGGCGAGCGAAGAAAAATATGCGGCTGCCGATTGAATGTCGGCGTCGCTAAGCGCCTGGGCGATGGCCGGCATGTTGCCAAAACCCTTCCTGGCGCCGCTTTTGAAATCCGCCATTTGGCGCATGATGTAGGTTGCAGGCAGCGCCGCAAGATAAGCGGACTCATCGTGACCGGTGCCGACCGGCAGATGACAGGAGCCGCAAGCGAATGTCGCTGTGCCTTGTGCAACAACCGGCGGCATCGGCGGATGCATGTCGGGGAACCAATCCGGCGGATTTTTCAAATCGTCGATCTGCATTTGTGTGTAGGACTTGGTGCTGCCCGCTAAGGTTTTCGGCTGGTCCTCATCTTGCGACGTTGGCTGAATTTTGTCGGCGATGGGAAAGGCCCAGTCGGGCCGGTCGGCGCCGTACGCAACGACCGGCATCAGAACGATCAGCAACACCAAAGTCGACCTGTCGATCACTGCCTTCCCTCTTGCCATTAAACGCGAGCAGTTCATTCCGCCGTACCGCAACATGTCATACCGCCCAGCAAGCACAACCAAGCGCGCCCCAGAATGATTTCAGATCTGCAATTGGCAACTTGTCTGACCAAGCGATTGCGTGATTATGGCCATGGATGCCGCATGCATTCGCACAGCTGCAGGTCATTGCAAGCGTGCGATCGAGCGCTGCCTGGCCCGCATTTCTCGAATCGGCCCAAGCTCCGTAGCCACCGAAGGTGCGGACCGGCGACCACTCAGGCATCGCCGGTGGCGGGCCGCCTTCGTCGAGGGAGGCAAATGCGCCTGCACCATAGACCACCTTTCCACCAACAATGGTGAGGTCGGAGGTCGTGTCGGCGATCTCATTCTCGGCGCACGCGAAATAGTCCCGATCAGGCACCATCAGATCGGCGAACTGGCCGACCGCGATCCGCCCCTTCTTGCCTTCCTCGTTGGAGAACCAGGTGACGTTTTCAGTCCACATCCGCAGCGCGGTCTCGCGGTCGAGGCAGTTCTGCGTGGGGTAGATACGCAGGCCCGAAACGGTCTTGCCGGTGACAAGCCAGGCGAGCGCAACCCAAGGGTTATAGGACGCAACCCGCGTTGCATCGGTGCCGGCCGACACTTTGACGCCGGCCTTGATGATGCGCGCTATCGGCGGCGTCGTTTCCGCGGCGCCCGGACCGTAGCGCTCGACGAAATATTCGCCCTGGTAGGCCATGCGATGCTGCACGGCGATGCCACCACCGAGCGCGGCGACGCGATCGATCGATTCATCGGAAATCGTTTCGGCGTGATCGAAGAACCAGTTCAGCCCTTCGAGCGGGATATCCTGGTTGACGCGCTCGAACACGTCGAGCGCGCGCGAGATCGTCTCGTCGTAGGTGGCATGCAGCCGCCACGGCCAGCGGTTCTGCGCCAGGATCCGCACCACCTCGTCAAGCTCGGGCTCCATTTCGGGCGGCATGTCGGGACGCGGCTGGCGAAAATCCTCGAAGTCCGCCGCCGAGAATACCAGCATCTCGCCGGCGCCGTTGTGCCGAAAGTATTCGCTGCCCTGCTTGTACTTCGTGGTCTTCGTCCAGTTCAGGAAATCGTCCTTCTCGCCTTTCGGCTTTTGGGTGAAAAGGTTGTAGGCGAGACGGACCGTCAGCTGGCCGTCGTCGGCGAGTTTCTGGATGACGGCGTAATCCTCCGGATAGTTCTGAAAGCCGCCGCCGGCGTCGATGGCGCCGGTGAGCCCGAGCCGATTGAGCTCGCGCATGAAGTGGCGGGTCGAGTTGACCTGGTAGTCGAACGGCAGCTTTGGACCCTTGGCCAGCGTGGCGTAGAGGATCGCCGCGTTCGGCTTGGCCAATAACAGCCCGGTCGGATTGCCGTGCGCGTCGCGCACGATCTCGCCCGCCGGAGGCTCCGGCGTGTCCTTGGTGTAGCCGACAGCGCGCAACGCTGCGGCGTTGAGAAACGCGCGATCATAGAGATGCAGCAGGAATACCGGCGTATCCGGCGCCGCGGCATTGAGCTCTTCGATGGTCGGCAAGCGCTTCTCGGCGAATTGATGCGCCGTAAAGCCGCCCACCACGCGCACCCATTGCGGCGGCGGGGTGACGGCGACCTGGCGCTTGAGCATCGCCATGGCGTCGGCGAGGCTCCGCACGCCGTCCCAGCGCAGCTCCATGTTGAAATTCAAGCCGCCGCGGATGATGTGGAGATGGTTGTCGATCAGGCCGGGCAAGACGCGCCGGCCCTTGAGATCGACGACGCGCGTGTCCGGACCCGCCAGTGCCATCACCGCATTGTCGCGGTCAACGGCGGTGAAAATGCCGTCGCTGATCGCCACGGCGCTGGCGATGGGATTGCCGCGATCAAGTGTCGTAAAGCGACCGTTCCGCAGGATAAGGTCTGCACTCATCGTCGTGCCTCGCTATTGCTAAGCCGAGGTACCGGCCTCGCTGGCGATGATGCGCCTCATCTACCATCGAACGTCAATGGCGGGGGCTCGATGTTTTCGTCGAACGCCTTTGCCGAAACAGCGAACCCCTTATGGGCGTCGGCGCTGTCGAACAGGTCCATCGTTATGTCTAGCATCACGGCATCGGCGGCAGCGACGCCGCCATTACCCCACGTCTTGAGCAGTGCTCGCACGGCGCCGTAGGCGCGGGTGGGCCCGGTCGCCAGATGGTGCGCCACGGCGTCCGTCTCTTGCGTGAGTCGGGCGGCCGGAACGAGATGCGACACGAAACCGAGCTTGAAACCTTCCGGTGCGGGCACCCCGTCCCCGAATATGGCCATTCGCGCCGCTCTAGCGCGGCCAATATGGGCGGCGAGTCGTTGCATGCCCCCTGCGATGGGCAACATGCCCGTAGTCACCTCAACATTCCGAAATATCGCGTCTTCGGCAGCGACGATCAGGTCGCAGGCAAGCGCGAGCTCAAAGCCACCGCCCATGGCGATGCCCTGCACCGACGCCAGCGTCGGGACGCGTAATGCTTCGATGGCCCGATAGGCTTGGTTCACTTCGGCTACGAATGTCCGGAACCAGTTGATGTCTTTTCCCGGCCACTCCCGCACTTCACCGCCGAAACTGAAGTTCGGACCTTCCGCTCGGACCACCAGAACGCGGATGCCGCTCTCGCTCGCGCGGTGTATCGCATCGAGAAGATTAGCTGCGTAGGCCGAGTCGATCCTGTTGAAGGGCGGATTGGCCAAGACGATGCTGCCGATTGCGCCGTCCTGTTCGAACCTGACTGTCTTCAAATGTGCCTCCTGTCGCTTCAGTAGCGTTTAGTCCTGCGGTGGAAGGCAGTTCTTCAACGGCCAACGGACTCTTTAGACCGCTTCAGAATGATTGGCAGAAGTAGGTGGGACGGGTGCTCTGCATCGCGGTAGACCTTGTGGGTCACGGATTTGCTAATGCCGACGTGGTAAGGAATGTATTCCACGTGGCTCATCGCACCGGTGCCGGTCGGGCTATCCATGCTGGTGATATCCAGGCAGATACGATGTCCGGCTTTGAATTCGTTGGCTGTCGCCAGGATTTGGATTTCGTATTTTACGATCTCGCCCGGCTCGACCGCTTCGATCGAATCTCGGGTGAGCTTGTGGAAAGGCTCCCAAGGCTTGCTGCGCTCCTCGTCCAGCGCGCGATAGGATGCCTTCAGCCAGCCGCGGGTAAGTTCGCGTTCCGGTAGGTTGTCGGGAACGAACCGCTCTCCTTCACGCGCCGTACGGACCGAGACATCCGGACCGACATCCTTCAACACGACGATCCAGTTGGTATCGGTCTCGTCGATCGAAGCGTAGAGTGTCAATGAGATCGGCCCCGCGACAAGCACGTCATTCGGCAGCGGATCGGTCATATAGCGCAGCCTCTCGATCTTCATCGTCTGCGTCAGCGGCATCTGCGCGAACACGTCCGGCTGGGATGCGACTGCATTCGTCTTCGAGAGTGGAGCAGGCTCCTGCGTCGTCAGACGCTCCCACGTCGACAGGAAATATTTCGTCCATTGAGTTTCAGGGAGAGGCCAGTCTTGGCCGGTACGCCATTCGTTGGCGCCCATCACCCAATATTTTACGGGAGGCTCGTCAAGGATGCCCGTATCCTTGCCCTTCAGCCAATGGTCGTACCATCGGATGATTTCGTCGTGGTAGATGTGGAAGGGCCGTTCCACGTGAGCGGGCGGCGCGAAAAGAAGCTTGCGCGGCTGCGTCTTCACGTTCTGAAACCAGTGCTGGGCTCCCAGCCAGTGAAGCTTGTAAGTGTACGCGTAGGCGCCGGAGCCGGTATAGAACGGGATGCTCAGGTCCCTAAAAGCCTTCTCCGCATTTGCGACGTCGTCGTCCCTTGCCCATGGCTCGGTCAGCGCTTCGTACATCAAAGCGGTGCGCTGGCCCTTCTGCGTGAGAATGTTGTACAGGTTGACGTAGACCTTGTAGTCCGGATTTGCCATTGCCGCCTTCCAGTACTCCTCCTGCTGCGGCGGCAGCTTGCCGGGGATGCCGCGTGGTTCGTGAACAACGCTGAACACATCCAGAAGATACGGAAAGGTGTGAAGCACGCCGCCGGGGTAGAAATCGCGAAAGCCGAACGGCCCGCCGTAGGCGCTGCAGGCGTCGTATGGAAAGATCGCCTTCAAGGCAGGGGGGTGCTGCAGCGCTGCACGCCACTGCTGACCGGCAAAACCTGAAATTCCCACCATGCCGACTTTGCCGTCGGACCATGGCTGTTGGGATATCCATTCGATCGTGTCGTAATGGTCCCACTCTTCGTCGCCGTATTGGCCTTCCGACTTGCCGGAACCCCGCGGCTGGGCGATCACGTGGACATAGCCGTTAGCAACGAAACGTCGCGTGTCGCCGGCCTCCAGGGGACCAAACCAAAGCGGAGCGTACGCGGGCTGTGGGGGAAGGACGTCGGAAATGTCCGGCCCCTGGTTATCCTTGTTGTGAAGCGACGTCGCAAAGAGCACCGGATACTTTCCCGAGCCGCTCGGACGATAAACATCGACCGACAAGTGAACGCCATCACGCATCCTCACCGAGATGTCGCGCTCCTGAATTATCTCGATATCGTTATGCTTCTCAGGCATGCTTACCTCTCTTCGTATCAACAATGGCCGCCCCTCAGGCGTCGATCGCCACCGCCAAGCAACACGCCGCCCAAAAAACGCAGTACTCATACCCGCCAAAATTCCACAGCCACTTGCCCTTGTTGACGCGATAGACGGCAGCGCCCGCGATCAGGAGATGGACAGCTCCGAGGACACCGAAATAACGCGCATACATGTTGGACAGAAACGACACGGCGACAGAAGCTTCGATCACGCAGGCGACGTACATCCAGAACGCCGGCGGCTTAAATCCCGCTGCCTTGAAAAAGCCGACCGTGCCAGACCCAACAAGTTTTGAGTAGACATGCGGAATTAGGAATATGCCTGCGATGAGCCTGACGATCGTATCGCCTCTCGTGAAATCGAAATTCAGCGCAAGCCAAGACATGCCGACACGTAGCCTCTCATTGCCGATGACGTCGTGTGATCGTTCGATGTTCGCTCCTCGTGGCTGTTTATTCACGACGCTTTGGCTGCGGTCCCGAGAAGCTGCATCTCCCAGGCAAAGGCGATGCCCGAGGCGCCGCCGTGCTGGCCGAGAATTTCGGCGATCGCGCCGAACGTTTCAGTGCGCGCCCAATCGCGTTGCCACTCGCCAAACAATGCCAGCCAGGTGATGGGAGTTACGCCGGCCTGAACCATGCGCCGAATTGCCATATCGTGCGCCTCGACGGAAACTCCACCGGAGGCGTCCGTTACGGCATACACATCATAGCCTTCGCCCTGCGCCTGTATTGCAGGCATCGCCAGACACATCTCGGTCCACAGCGAGGCGATGATGAGCTTCTTTCGTCTCGTCTTTTGCACGGCTTCGACGACGCGCTTATCCTCCCAGGCGTTGATGAATGTGCGATTGATCGGCTTTTGATCAGGAAAAACGCTTTGAACTTCTTTGATCAGCAGTCCGCCGCGCTCTTCGATAACCGTCGTCAAGATGGTCGGAACCTGAAACGCCTTTGCGGTCTTTGCCAGGCCCGCGACATTGTTCACGATCAGCGTAGGTTCATGACTATGCAAATTAGCGAACTGGAATGCCTGATGGTCGATCAGCAGCAGCACGCTGTTTTGTGGCGTCAACAAAGCTTCGATACCGGCGTGCGGATTGGGAGAGTCAATCATGGTCGCTCCTTGCCTAAGGTTGGCTTATTGAAGACTTGCTTCGAGGCCGTGGCATCGCCAGGGCCATCGAAAAAGAGATAGACGGCGGCAATCTTGCCGTTCCGGGCGATGAGGAAATCAGTCCCGGCATAAGTTGGCGGCTTGCCGGGGGGGCCCGACACCCATCGGACCCGCGCGGCGTCGCCCAACTCTTCTGGCTGGCCGATCGGCTTATATTGAAAGTCAGGATGAGTAGCCTTGATCACGCCCGCGACGCGGTCGATCTCGTCGCGGCCACGGTGGGCACCCGAGTTCGGGTCGTAGAACACGCCATCTTCGTTGTAGAGCTCGTCAATGGCGGCGCGGCGACGTGCGGGGTCGATTTCGCCGAAGACATCGTGAAGACTGCGGATTATCAGGGTCGCTGCGCTATAGGGCATGGTTTGTCTCCGTGAACCTCGCTGACTGCGAGCTGTACCTTGGCTTACGCCGCTCCAATGTTGCTGCTGTTGGAAAAAGCGCCAAAATAAATGGTGTAAAAAGTTGTAAATTGAGAGTGCCGGGATCATTCTGAGCGGACGAACGGACCGTGATGCAGATCCGAGAAAAGATACTGTCGTTCGGCACATTCCGTCTTGTGCCATCGCGTCAGCAATTGTTTGACGGCGATCAGCCTTTGCGCATCGGCAGCCGTGCGCTGGGCTTGCTTCAGGTCCTGCTCGAGAATGCCGGCGAAGTCGTCACAAAGGACAAGCTCATTGAAGCCGTTTGGCACGGTATTTGGGTCGACGAAGCCAACCTGCGCACCAATATGGGCTTCCTCCGCAAGATTCTCGGCGACGGTCGCGATGGCCGCCGCTACATTCAGAATGTCCCGGGTCGAGGCTACCGTTTCGTCGAACCGGTTTACCGCGGCGAAAAGTCCTTTGCGCCGACGCTACCGGACACGGGCATTACTCCTCAAGGCGCGTCGCGCGAGTCCATGCGGCTGATCGGCCGATCAGAAGCGGTAGAAAACCTATCATCGCAACTCGCTGCACATCGCATGGTCAGCGTGGTCGGCTCGGGCGGAATTGGAAAGACTAGTCTTGCGGCGGTGGTGGCCGAGCTATGGCAGCGGGCCAACGGTGACATGGCGATTTTCATAGATTTGGCGACCGCGAAGGATGCGGACCAATTGTGGATTGCTGCTGCAACGGCCTTCGAAGTGGAAACGAACCCGAGCGCCCGGGCGCAGGTCCTTCGAGCTGTGCGCTCGCGCAACTGCCTCGTCATTCTCGATAATTGCGAGCATATCGTCGATCCAGCGGCAGAGCTTGCCGAGGCCCTCCTAAGGTCGGCGGAGGGCGTGCAAATCCTTGCCACCAGCCACGAACCCCTACGAGTTCGGGGTGAATGGGTGCACCGACTGGCGCCGCTCGATTATCCGGAGGCCGATGCGAGTATCACTGCGCGGGAGGCGCTCGCCTTTTCAGCGGTTGAATTGCTTGTTGAACGCATTGCCGAAACTGTTGGCGGGTTCACGCTGACCGATCGTGAGGCCACGTACGCGGTCGAAATCTGTCGGCGCCTCGACGGAGTGCCGCTTGCCCTTGAGTTGGCTGCTGCGCAGGCGGAAGTCTTCAGCCTGCGTCAGCTCGCCGAGGGCCTTCGCGATCGTTTCAAGTTTCTGTCTCGTGGACTTCGCACGGCACTGCCGCGGCACCAAAGCCTCCACGCCATGCTGGAGTGGAGCTGCCAGTTGCTTAGCGAACCGGAGCGCATGGTGCTTCGGCGGCTTTCCGTGTTTCCCGCTTGGTTTGGCATGTCGGACGCCACGCAAGTTGGGGCACGGCTCGGCATGTCCGTGTCCGCGGTCCGCGAGGCCCTCGCCAATCTTGTAACCAAGTCGATTGCAACCGCCGATTTGACTGACCAGGACGCGCGTTACCGTCTGCCCGAGACTGCTCGGGCGTATTCCAGAGAGCAACTCGTCGCCGCCGGCGAATTTGATTCAGCGTTCCGGGCCCTTGCGCGATATGTCACAGAACAATACGCGGATACCTCAACCGGACAGGATGACGCGCGGATGAATTGGTTGGCGTGCGGTGTCCGCAATCTGGGTAATGCGCGAGCCTGCCTCGACTGGGCACTAATCGATGGGAGGGACCCGACCGTCGGCGTTGAGCTGATCTCCAAGGCGCTTCCGTTCTGGAAGCTGGGATCGCGTCTCATCGAGCATCAAAAGTATCTCGAACCCGCCCTTCGGCACATCCTAAAAGTCCGGCCTCGCCGCATGAGAGACGAACTTGCGCTCGAAGTCGCTATCGCGCATGCCTATTTCGTCGAGTTTGGACCGACGAGCGACGTCATAGCCCGGCTGAGGCACGCGCTCACGTTAGCGCGCAGGCTCCGCTCCAAGCCGCAAGAACTCACCATTCTGTGGCTGCTCTACGGCGTGTCCGATAATTGGGGGAACTACCGCGCCGCGATGGACTTCGCGCGTCAGATCGGAGAGGTAGGCACAGACGCCCCCAAGCATCTGACCCGCATCCGACTTCACCGCATTCTCGCGCGCGCTCTCCACACTAACGGGGACCAGCGGAACGCTTTGAAAGAGATCGATCGGGCGCTCACGCCTCCGTTCAGCGACCAGCAACTCGACGCTTATTCCATCGACGATGTCACCGCGGCATTGGCCATTCGCTCGCGCATCCTCTGGATCACCGGGCGGGCCGAGGACGCTATGGCCGTAGCTGAAGAGTGCGTGGCGCGGGGACTGGCGGTCTATCACCCGCAGTCGCTCTGCTGGGCGATCACTTCCAACCTTTGCCCAGTGGCGATCTGGTCCGGCGATACGGAAAACGCGAACCGGTTCACTGCCATTGCACTGGCCCATTCGGAAAATACCTTTGAGCACTGGCATGAATGGGCCCTGATGTACCGTACCGCGCTAGATCATCCGCACGACACCATGGTCTCGGCGCAGTTGTTTGGCCGAATGAACCCGGCGCAGAAGGATATCTTCGCCACACTATGGCCGAGCTTCGCAGGTGAAGAGATCAAGCCCCGCGCGGTGCGTTATGCCTCCTGGTGTTCCGCTGAGCTGATGCGGCTTGCTGCAGCCCGTGTCGATGTTGCTGTCGGACTGCGTCTTCTCCAGCAAGCTGACACACTGGCCAAGGAGCAAGGGGCGCTGGCGTGGCGGCTGCGGATCGCAACCAGTCTTGCCGAGCGCTACCTAGCCCGCAACGAAAGGACGAAGGCGCGAACCGTATTGGCGCCAGTCTACGAGACCTTCAAGCAAGGCTTCAATTCCAAGGACCTGCGTAGCGCAGCGCAAATTCTTAGCTCAATATGACGTTCCGACGTTCCGTTCTTCGGCTGTGTGCTGGGCCATCCAGTCTTCACAAGATTTCACAACGTTTTTTTGGCTGACGTCTTTGGAAGCCACTAGGCTTCGGCGTGTCATTTTCTCCCTTGGAGTGTGGTTTCTCCAAAGGACCGCGACATGAATGTCGCTAACGAGACAACCAATAAGGCGCTGGTACTCGTTGCCTTGGACACGCTGTTCAACAAGAGAGACTATTGGGCTGCTGAGCAGTACTGGTGGTCAGGCCTTATTCTTCACTGTGCACACAGTGCGCCTGGTCGTCATGGGCTGTTCGACTTTGTCAAGACCGCGCCCGCCACGCTGAGGTACGAGCCCGGCCTGATTGTTGCGAATGAGGATTATGTGATCGTTCATGGTCGGATGACCGGGAATGGCCGCCCCATGAACTGGATCATCGCGACTATCCTGCGGATTGAGGGCGCTCGTGTTGCCGAGCAGTGGCAGTTATTTGAAGAGGAAGCGTCGCAGATGGAATTTAAGAGTGAGCATCCGATCCTGTACTCGTCCCACATGGAGACACACGTGGCTGCGACTTCGCCCGAACAAAACAAGGCGCTCGTGCTACAGGCTTTGGATGTGCTGTTCAATAAACGCGACTATGTCGCGGCAGAGCGGTTTTGGTCGCAGACATACATTCAACATAGCACACACGTTCCTCCCGGCCGCGATGGCTTGTTCGATCTGGTTCACGGTCTTCCCGACACACTCCGCTACGAAAATCACGTGATCCTCGCTGAAGGCGACTACGTCGTCGCTCACGGGCGCTATTCGGGCCACGGTGGTCCAGCGTCATGGATCGCCGTCAATGTTGTGCGAGTCGAAGACGGCAAGCTCGCCGAGCACTGGGACATTATTCAGGACGAGGCGACCCAAGCGGAATCCCTTAGTGGTCTTCCGATGTTCGGCGATCGCTTCCCGGCCTGAGCGACGAAGCCTTTCCTCGACCTTCCGAAATCGCGCGTCTGGTTCCCAACTTTTCGCACTGCATCATTTGAAAGTGACCATTGGTCGCTTTGGGTCAATATCTACCGAAACCCGGCGATTGCGGAAGGTCCGCAGACCGCCGCAGGAGCCCGTTGCTTCTTGAGCTGGCATTACCCACTTGATCTGCAGAGTAGCAGAGGAGCGTGCCATGGCCGCGATCGAGAAACCACGCGTGGTAGGCTTCAACCACGTCGCACTGGAGGTGGGGGATATCGACGAGGCCCTGGCATTCTATGGCCGTCTCTTCAAGTTTGAACTGCGCGGTAAAAGTGACTCGATGGCTTTCATTGACTTAGGCGATCAGTTCATTGCACTTCAGAAGGGCCGCACGCAGCCGGCTGATGATGCTCGCCACTTTGGCCTCGTCGTCGATGATAAAGAAACCGCCCGCAAGGCGCTCAAGGCAGCCGGAGTTACCCCACTCGACGGGCCCTTCCTTGATTTTCGAGACCCTTGGGGCAACCGAGTAGAGATAGTCGGTTACGACAACGTTCAGTTCACAAAGGCACCCAATGTGCTGCGCGGCATGGGGCTGACGCATTTGGCCAAAAATGAGAAAGCAAAAAAGGAACTGGACGAAAAGGGCATGGCGCTGGAGTAGGACTTAGCAGGACGCACTCTTGCTTCTGCTGCGCAGCAATATTAAATGACATCGCGGCGCAATCCTTATCTCCTTGTAGAGCGCCAGACACAGGCTATGCGGCCAAAGCCGGACGATCACGCAGCTTTATTCTTGACCCTTGATCTCATTAGGGCGGCCGACGATGTTCCTTCGAGCGACAGCCCATATCCAACTTCTCGGACAATGCGCTCCTTCAATGGTTGAATGAAGTGGATGCGCGTGTCGCGACGCGTCACTTCCGGAGCCTTCAAGTACAGCGCGGCCAGTTCCCGCGCCCGACTGAGCGCTTTGCCGTTCGGCACGACTTCTGCCACGACTCCCCACTCATATGCGGTACTCGCCGGCAGCGGCCGCGGGTTGAGCAGGAACGCCTCGGCTCGTCCTGGTCCAGCGCGATAACTCCACGTCGTAAAGATTCCGTCGCCGGGCACGACGCCTACGGCGAAATGCCCGACATCCTGGAAGGTCGAACCCTCGGCCGCCACGATCACGTTCGCAAGCAGCGCATAGTCTGAATGGATATACGCACGTCCTTCGATTGCCGCGATGACAGGCACGCGTATGTTGGCTATGTTTTCCAAAACCTGAGCGCCTTCATCGTGAATCTGGCTCCAAACGCCGGGATCGGAAACATCGCCAAAAGAGCTCCAATCGACCCCAATAATGAAGTCGCCATCTGCTCCCGTCATTATGACGATCTTGTTTGCTCGATCTTGCGCAATCCGGTGAAAAGCATCCACGACCTCCGTATGGTGCTGTGCCGAGAAAGTGCACGGCCCGCCATTGCTGTGAAATTCGACAACCAGCACGCCTTGGGCATCTCGCGTCATCTTCATGGTGCGATAGGCACCGAAGTAGTCAGCTTGATTGGTTTGCATAGCGCACTCCCTGGATTGCTTCGCTTTACTCGTAATGACATTTCAACCAGATCTGAGTTTCAGGCTCGGAGTTCCGCTCCGTCGCTGCATTTTTCGAACCTATCCGCAAGTTTGGCACCAGGTTTGGGCCCAAGCATGGGCGCCAGCGCATTGTTCGAACAGCTCAAGCTCACGCGGCTCGGTGAGCTGGATCGGCGGTAGCTATCCTCAGGGCGCTGAGGACCTCGTCTGCGGTGGTGGTCTCGCTGAACCACCTTTGGAGTACGTGGAGCGCGCGGGCGTGGGCCTCATCGCTGTCGGCCTGGCAGGCGTCGGAGACGACTATCGTCCGGTATTGCAGATCGGATGCAACGCGCGCGGTGGATTCGACGGCGACGTCGGTGGCGATACCGACGAGCACGACTGTGTCGACGCCTGCCACCCGGAGAATGGTGTTGAGCGCGGTGCCGTCGAACCCGTTGGCCGCCTGTCCCCTGACGACCGGCTCATCGGGCCGGGGGGCGATGTCGTCGATGACCTCAACCGCGGGAGTACCCTGCAGAAGGGTGGGGCTCTCGACGAGCGTGCGAAACAACGGAGAGTTCGGCCTGACCCCAGGCAAACCCTGCTGGTAGGTGACCAGGGTGTAGATCACCTTCGCCTGCGCCCTGCGGAACCCGTCCAGCAGACGTGCCTGGACCCGGATGATCCCTGTCTTTTCGGCCCGCTCCCGGAAAAGTCGGTTGAAAGGGGTGTCCACTTGGCCAGCCACCCCCTTGGCCATGTGCACCACTAGAAGGGCCGTTCGGGCGGGATCAAGACTATCCATGCTATGCCTCCTTACTTCGCGCGGTAGGTAAAGACTCACACAGCATCTTGTTGTCTATCAGGATAAGCGGTAACCCTGGGGCGAGGTTCCAGTAATTCGCTTGAACACTACGGAGAAGTCACTCGAGCCGCTGAAGCCGCAATCCAGCGCAATCTCGGTCAAGGTACGTTTTTGATCTTTCATCATTTCCCTGGCGCAATTTTTTCGTAAGGTCGGGTTTTACGTGGTCAAAATCCTCAACGGGGCGAAACCCGCCGATTGCCGGTCGAGCAGGCGGTGAAATTCGAACTGGCTATCAATCTCAAGACCGCCAAAGTGATCGTTGTGCGGCACAGCAAATGATCCGGCTGATATGTCGAAATGGGTCACTAGCGACCGATTTGCGGTGTCCGCGCGATGTCCGCTCTTACCCCAAGAGCGACCAAACCGCTGCGTTGCACTAACCGTCGTAGAGGGCCAAATCCGGAAATCAGGGCCCCTTCTTGAGGACAAGGAGTTGGGATAGCTTTAGTGTCGCGCGAGAGGCGCTCGCCATGAAACTTCCCCGTCGCGAATTTTTGCATCTGGTGGCGGGCGCTCTCGCACTGCCGGCCGCGTCGCGCATCGCATTGGCGCTCGATTATCCGACGCGGCAAATCACAATTATTGTGCCGTTTCCTCCAGGCGGGCCGACAGATTTGCTTGGGCGCATGGTGGGCGAAAGGCTTCAGAACGCCTTCGGGGAGCCGGCCGTCGTAGAGAACGTGCCTGGCGCGAATGGCAGTCTTGGGGTCGGTCGGGTGGCGCGTGCCGCACCTGATGGCTACACTCTGGTGCTCGGCCTTTGGAATACCCATGTCGCGAATGGCGCGGTGTACAGTCTGCCATACGATGTGCAGAAGGATTTTGAACCGGTCGCAATGCTGTCCAGTGCCGCATCCCTCGTCGTGGTGCGAAAGAACTTTCCGGCAGACGATCTGAAAGGCCTTATCGAGTGGATGAAGGCCAACCCAGGCAAGGCGACGGAGGGTCATGTCGGCATTGGGAGCATCGGGCACCTCGGCGGCATTCTGCTCCAACAAATGACGAGCGTGCAGTTTCAGCAGGTGCCCTATCGTGGCTCCGCCCCAGTCATGCAGGATTTGATTGCCGGACAAATCGACTTCGGGATAGAAAGCTCGGTTACCTCGTTGCCGCAATTCCGCGCCGGCAACATCAGGGCACTTGCAGTCGCGGGCAAGAGTCGGCTGGAATCGGCAATGGAAATTCCGACCGTGGATGAGGCGGGACTGCCGGGACTTTACATGACGGCGTGGTTTGCTCTTTTTGCCCCAAAGGGCACGCCCAAGGACATCGTCGCCAAGCTGAACGCCGAAGTTCAAATCATGCTTGCCGATTCAGCGGCCCGCCAGCGTCTGGTCGAGCTTGGCCAGCAGATTCCACCGCGCGACCAGCGAACGCCCGCGGCTCTCGCCGCAATTCAAAAGGCGGAGATCGAAAAGTGGTGGCCGATCATTAAGGCCGCAAATATCAAGGCGGAGTAACGCGCCGCATATTTCGTAACTCGCGTTCCGCGAAAAGAACCTTTCGCTATGCACTATTCGACCGATGGCGAAGTGACGCTATGGGTCAGGATCGACGTTTTCGACCCGATCGGGCAATGTCGGCTATTACCCCGATAACGGCCAAACCGAGGCCCCCAACTACGACGGTCGAAAAGGACCATTAACGGACTCACGCACTACGGCAAAATAACGATCTATTCGATCACCTCGTCGGCGAGTGCGAAGAAAGTCGAAGGAATGACCAGACCCATCGTTTTCGCGGTCTGCTTGTTAATGACGAATTCAAACTTGGTCGCGCGCATGACGGGCAACGCGGACGGTTTCTCTCCCTTGAGAATGCGGCCGACATAGATACCGACTTGACGATCGCGGTCGGCGAGATTGGGGCCATAACTCATCAAGCCGCCTGCTTCGGCATTCTCGCGAAACGGATAGATCGCCGGTATGGCGTGCCGTGCCGAAAGTATGATCAATTGGACGCGCCGATCGGCGAAAAGCGTGTCGGTTGTAACCAAGAGTCCCTGAACGCGGTTTTCTACGAGGGCGGCGAACGCTCCATCAATTTCAGCGATTGTACTGGCGTTAAGGACCTCAACGTGCTGCCCCGTTGCAGACGCGGCAGCCTGTGCGTCTCGGCCCAATGATGCAGTAGCTGGATTTTCGGGATTAAGAAGCACGGCAAACCGCGTCGCATTCGGCAACAGCTCGTGCAAGAGTCCCAGTTGCTTGCCGCCAAGCTCACCACTCATCGAGGTAATTCCGGTGATATTGCCGCTGGGCCGATTGATGCTGTCAACCAGACCGGCAGCGACCGGATCGACGCCGAAACCGAAGACGATCGGAATTGCCGTAGTCGCCGCTTTGGCCGCGAGTGCCGCTGGCGCGCTTGCCATCGCAACAATGACGGTCACTCCGCGGCGAACCAAATCGGCGGCCAAATCCGGCAGGCGAGTTAGATCATTATTCGCCCAACGGTATTCGATCGCGACGCTCCGGCCTTCGACAAAACCCGCATCCTTCAACCCCTCGCGCAAGCCTGAGAGTGGATAAACAAAAGGTGCCCCGATGTTCAAAATGCCGATTACCGGCATCACCTGCTGCGCGCGCGCTACAAGCGGCCACGCCGTCGCGCTGCCGAGCAGCGTGATGAATTCGCGCCGTCTCATGTGCTCCTCTCAACCCGAGGGTCGCAGCCTACCACACCGCTGCAGGAAATGCCGCGTTGTGCATCAACGCAAACTCAGGTGGCTGCTGTCTCAGTTGCTCATTCCCGACCGGGCCGCCAGATGAGCGATGCTTTCAATCTGGCGCCAAATGCCGGCCGCGTGGACGCAAAACGGCTTGTCCAGGCGGATGACTTACGCGTGGCCGCTTTGCACGGAAAGCTGATAAGTCAGTGCATCGCCGCGAAATGACGCGATGGGCCAATAGGCGACAAGTGCAGCGCAGCAAAATCTGGCCTATTCGATCACTTCGTTGGCGCGGGCCACCAAGGAAGACGGCACGTCGATACCTAATATTTTTGCAGTTTTCAGATTAATGGTGAGATCGTATTTGGTGGGCGACTGTACCGGCAAGTCCGCCGGCTTCTCGCCTTTTAGGATACGATCGACATATTGAGCGGCGCGGGGGAACTCGTCGATGATATTTGAGCCATAGGACATCAGACCGCCGGCCCTGGCAAAAAGTTGAGAATTGTAAACTGCCGGCAACCGATGGCGGGCAGCGAGGTCTATGATCAGCGCGCGATGAAAAGTTATTATTGGACTGCCAGTTACAATCAAGCCGCCATTCGCAACGCTGGCAAACGCCGTGATAGCTTTTTCGATCTCGCCAGCGTCGCGCACATTGATGGGGCGTAACTCTACGCCACGCGACTCCGCCACACCCTGGATCGCGGCGAACTGGCCCGGCCCGGCGGCAATGCTTGGGTCGCGGAGCACTGCGACACGCGTGACGCGCGGCGCAATCTCCTTGAGGAACTCAAGCCATTTACCGGCGATGGAATATTCAAAATTGGTGAAGCCGGTCGCGTTGCCCCCGGGGTGAGCCAAGCTGTCGACGTAACCGGCACCGACTGGATCCGCGACAACCGTGAACACAATGGGAATTGTCCGCGTTGCCTGCAGCACCGCCGCAAGCGTATTGCTCGACTGGCTGAGAATGACGTCTGGAGCAAGCGCTACCAATTCTGCGACGACACTGCGTAGCCTGTCGGGATCACCACCCGCTGAGCGGTACTCGAGTTGGACATTCTGCCCAACGGTCCAACCGAATTGCTGAAGCGCATCTACGAAGGCTTTATGGCGCGCTTCCGCCTCCGGATCGTCGGCAGCCAACGGCTCAAGGACGCCAATGCGCCGCATGCGCCCCGACTGTTGCGCGCGCGCGATGAGCGGCCATGCAACCGCTAATCCCGCAATGGCTTTGACGAAATCGCGTCGTCGCACCGCCATCCCCCAGGCTCAAGACTGTGTCGACTTTACCTTACAGCGGTGCAATTACAGCAGGGATTTGCAGCCGGCGAAATGGGGGCGGCGCCCAATCTGCACTGCAAAAATCCAAAGTTACGGATGTCGCCTTTGGGTCGTTTAGCTGCCGCGGCTGTCGCCGACCAGCGTGGCAGCCAAGGGCCAATAGCTGCCGTGAGCGGCTACAGCAAATGCAGCTTATTCGATCATCTCTTGGGCAGCAACGAACATCGATGTTGGAATTGCAAGGCCGAGCATCTTCGCCGTTTTCACATTGACGACGAGCTCAAATCTGGTCGGCTGCTGGACGGCAAGTTCGTTCGGCTTTTCGCCGCGAAGGATGCGGTCGATGTATTCGGCCGCGCCCCGAAGCAGATCGGCGACATCGACTCCGTAGGACATCAAGCCCCCCTCGGCGGCAAAGACACGATACGGGTAGATCGTGGGCAAACGAAAGCGCTCGGCGAGCGCATAAATCGTTTTGCGATAAACAACCATCGAGGTGTCCGACATGACGAAAAGGCCGACGCCGGCTTCGCCCCCGAGCTTCGTCATGAGGGCTTCAACCTCCTCGGTGCTGTGCACGGGGGCGTCAATCGCCTCGATGGCGAGCGTCCGCGCAGCGGTGCGGAACGTATCGAGATAATATCGCGCATAGGGCGCGGTCTGCGGATTGTACAAGAAGCCGATGCGGGAAACCTGCGGTGCAATTTCACGCATCAATGAGAGCCACTTTCCGATCACCGAGGCTTCGATATTGAGGAAGCCGGTGATGTTGCCGCCCGGATGCGCCAGGCTCGAGACAAATCCGCTGCCAATCGGATCGGACACCCAGGCAAATACAATCGGAATTGTGCGAGTCTCGGCCTGCAACGCCGCGGTCGCCGGCGTGCTTATGCTGACGAGCGCATCCGGCTTTAGCTGGACCAGTTCCGCCGCGAACAGGCGCATGCGGTCTACGCTTCCGGCGCCCCAGCGATAATCGATATGAACGCTGCGACCATCGATCCAGCCCAGCTCAACGAGCCGCTTGCGGAAAGCGGCATCCCAAGCCTGGGCCTCCGTATCGGTCTCGGCGAGTGAACTCAAAACGCCGAGACGCCGCATCCGCTCGGGCTGCTGCGCATGAGCGACCAGCGGCCATGTGACCGCTATGCCGCCAGCAAGCGAAATGAAGTCGCGCCGTCGCATTGCCTCGCCCCTAAGGCTGCGCCACGATCGGATTACAACAGAAATTTGCGATCGGCGGAATGGGGCTCAGTGGTCAATTTGCACTGCAAAAATTCCTGGCCGCCAATGTCGCCTTTGGGTCATCAGCGGCCGATTTGCGATGGCCGCGCAATGTCTATTTCGGTCGCGGGTATACTTGGGTTGGTCGGTTTGCTGCCTTCAGGCGTCCCACCGTGTCGGGGACCTCCGGGAGTTCGGCCCAGCAAATGACATCGAGATCGGTTCCGGCGATCGTGTCGCCGCCGACCCTGACCGGTCGCCACTCCTGATTGCTCTCTGCCCACGCGGCGACAACTCGCACAAGATTGACGCTTCCGGACTTGATCGCCTTGACAAACGCGAGCGCAAGAACCTGCCGATCTTTGGGCGGCTCATCTTCATTCCAGGACGGTTGATAAGCCATTGGCGAACTTCCCCCATAGCAAAGCTCCGCCGCGTGAGCGGTTCAGCGGAGTTAGCGGTGCCCGAGGTGTCTTGGGTAGCGCCTGCTCGCATTCGGATATGCGTAGCGCGAAGGCTGTGCAATGCAGATTTGAGATTCAGGTTACCGACCTGGCGGCTACCCCGGCGTTGTGTCTGACATTTGACCCGATTGCGTCGTGGCATTATCGAGGCGGGGCCGGAGACCGGTTCATGCCTGCAAACGCGATAGTGTGAGGCATTCAATGACTTTTGGTCATTGCAGCACGCCACCTGACGGCGGGCCCTCCGTAGCGTTCGCGCTGCCAGCCGGCTTGACCAACGGCGGTGTCACGACCTGGACTCTTGCCCTGTCAAAAAGACTGAACCAAAAAGGCCATCCATCGAAACTGATTTGTCACAGTGCGTGGCCAAATCGCGCCACATTCAGGTCTGACGACAGAGACGATGTTATTTATTGTGACGGATTAGGATGGGGTGCCGGCATCGATGCAGTCGGTGGCTTTCTGCCAACTTACGCGGCAGTCAAAGCGAGAATCTTCATTCCGAACTGGTCATGGGGAACGTATGGGACAGTGTCTCTCATGACCCTTGATGAGGATTGTGACATACGTGTCCTCGCTTTTGCCCATTCGGATCAGGACCATTATTACCAGCTTTTGACCTACTACGAACCGATCATAAACAAGTTTGTCGGTGTCAGCGAAACAATCTGCCAACGGCTGCGTTGCCTGTTGCCTTCTCGCTTGAACGATATTTGCAAGCTCATGTATCCGGTTGCTGTTCGCAACGAAAGTAGAAAACCCAATCGTAAAAACCCGCTTACAATTACCTATGGAGGGAGAATAGAGCAGCGACAGAAGCGAATATTGGACTTGATTGCCTTGTCCGACCTGCTCGCATTGAAAAAGGGAAACTACCACTTCAAAATTGCCGGTGACGGACCGCAATTGGCTCAACTTACCGAGCATTTCGCCAAGAAAGAATACGCAAACGTCTCGATTGAATTCTTAGGGCTGGTCGCTCACGAAAGGATGACAGATTTATGGGCAAGTTCGGACATCAGCATACTTTTCTCCGACTTTGAAGGGATGTCGATTTCCATGCTCGAAAGCATGGGGCAAGGATGCGTGCCTATCGTAACCGACGTCAGCGGCGCCAAAGAAAAAATCACGCATGGCCAAACCGGCTTTATCGTCGCTGTTGGCGACGTGGCCGCCATGGCGCAAATCATTGCCGATCTTGACGCGAACCGAGCTCGTGTTGAGAAAATTTCCAATGCCTGCGTTTCGTCCGTTCGTAACCACCACAGATTTGATACTTATGACCAGGCGTTCGTAAAAATTATGCGAGAGTGCATGAGCGGGCCATCTGCCAAGTGGCCTGCGAGCAAAGCAATAGTGCCGAATTAAAATTCGTCGACGGCGTTTTCAACCTCGCCAGTACGGACCGAGGCCGTCATGCCTTATGAAGGAGCCGCCAGGTGCCAACTGAGGATAAATGTGGTCAAGCGCAGACAGCCGGCTTTGATCGTGCCGAGGCCGGTCACGCGGCGGAACGAGCCGATTCAGCCGATACCGTCCACGTCGCCTGTTGCTTCGACCGGAAAATGGAATTGCCGTTTCTGGTTCTCGCCAGCTCACTCAAAAGACATCTGAAGGGCGATCGAAAGGTCGTCTTGCATGCCTTCCATTCCGATCCTGTCGCACACGACCTGGCGTATTTTGTCGGGCTCAATTCCGCAATGTTTGAGCTTCGATTGCGACCAATCGAGAACCGGTTCCATGGTCCAGTTGCCTGGCCAAGCCATCTGACGGCGGCGACGCTGCTCCGGCTCCAGTTGCCCTCGGTTCTAAAAGACATCGATCGGGTCGTTTATCTCGACTGCGACCTTGTTGTTCTCAACGACATCGCGACGCTCTACGATACCGATCTATCGGACTTCCCTTTGGCGGCATGTTTGGATTTCTGGCTCACCGGCGCTCCCCCCTTCGCACCCCCCGGCTGGGACGTCGGAGAGTGGCACAAATTTTTGAATGAGGTCGTCAGTCTCGCTGACTGGAAAACCTATTTCAACGCGGGGGTCCTGGTGATGGACCTCAATAGGTTCCGCAACACTGGCCTCGTTCATGCCGCCGAAGAATTCCTTGAACAGACAAATTATAAGACACCGTTTGTCGACCAGGAGGCATTGAACCATGTGGTCGATGGTGCATTTGTCAGGCTGGATTCACGCTGGAACGTCCTTGCGGCTCTTGGCCATTCCAACCCGTGGATCATACACTATGCGGGCCCCAACAAGCCCTGGAGCTGCGAGGGGCGACCGATCCCATTTTGGAATCAGCGGTTCTGGCTGGAGGCCGCGGAATCTGCGGTGTTGCCGCTGCTGGCGCGGGCCTATCTGGAAACGTGCGATCGGCGCGGATTGACCAAGCTGCAGCCCGCGGCTGTCCTTTTGTCGAGCGGCAAGCCGCGACTGCGCAAACGCGACATTATCGCACACGCGGAAAAATACCGGTCTTTTACCGAGGCAGCACAGGCCAGCGAGTCGCTCGCCCGGGATCTTGATCGCCGACCTGAAAGATCAAATGCAGATGTCGCGCTGGTCCCGGTTGACGCTGTGAGCACCCGCGGTGGACTCCGCGAGGGTGAAATTTTGATCTTCGATCTTAAGGCGGCAGATGGCTACCTCGTCTTTGGCCCCTATTTGTGGTACCCGGCCGGAAACTACGAAGCGACTTTCAATCTTGCCGTGACGCGTGTCGCGCCGAACCCAACGAACAAACTCATGATCGACATTGTCGACGACACCGACAGATGTTTGGCGCAACGAGACCTTTCTCCTATCCCATGTGCAACTGAAAGCACGCTGCGGTTCGTGGTCGATAGGAGCGAGCTTTTTCTGGCGTTCCACGTTTTTGCAACGGGTTTTGCCGGCGGCGAGCTGCGCTTTGGCGGTGTGAAATTGCGCCCGCACGGGCGGCACGAAACGCTTGATCACAAAGCATAACGTCTCAAAGGGGAGGTATGAAACCTCGCTCAAACCAGTCGCGTAGCGTCGCCGACATGGCGATACCCAATTTTATTGGCGCAGGATTTCGAACGACTTCGTCATACCATGCAAGATCATATGGATGCGGCGGTCGGGGTGGCGGCGTCGTCAATTGCCACGACTTGCCGAAACCCGAGCAGTGCAGGACGGCGGGCGAACCGAATGTCCCGACGTGCAGGAAAGGGTAATGGGGCGCCACGGCTGCCCAAATATCGGGAGGGCTTATGCCGATAAGCGGCGCCTCCCAGTCCTGCAGCAAAGCATTAAGGACGTCTTGGTCGGACAACGGAAAGTCGACATCGGTCCACAGTGCGCCGGGAGCGACAAGCGTAGAGCGGATGAGCGTATCCCATTGTTCGAGCAGGATATGATCGCGCGCAAAATTGCAGGCGAGCAAACCGGCATGGTAATACCGACTCGGCCAATGTTGCGGACGTGCAGGCCGCCCCAATCGTTTTGCCCAATTATACCGTCGATAATCGATCGACGAGATTAGATTCGTGACACCGACGACCGGAGCTGCTTCAAGCCACTGCTCAAGTCGGGGAAAAAAAGTTGGATCGGCGATGATGATATCGGCGTCCAGCAGCACACAGTGCTCGCTGGGGCACTGCAGCGGCAATTCGGCCTTTCGGTTTCCCGGCCAATAGCCGTTTAGGCCAAGTGCGTGAAATTCAACTCCCTCAGGTGGTCGCCGTGAGATTGAAAGCGGCTCTGGACTGCCGACATGGATCTTCCCTGAGAAACCGTGCCGCCGTACCGAATTGATCAGCGCGGCAATTCCCGGAACAAATGCTTCGTCGGCAAACGTATACAGCGACAATTTCATTTTTCCGCAACTCACACATGCGTATTTTTAGCTCATTAGACAAAATTCAGGTATCCCGCAAGGGACCTCAATTTGGTTCGGCGACAACTTGCGGCCAATTCGCGGCATTAGCCTGCATCATTGTAGTCAAGCGCAGAGCCGGTTTTCTTGGTCGCTTCGCTCCTCGCAATGAAGAATTGAACTATCGAACTCCACGCTACGGCAGCGCCTTGCGCGCCTTGTCGATGTCGGCGGCGGTGACTTTGGTGGTGCCGTTGCCGAAGAAGCCGTTGACGAAATTCGCCACCGCGGCGAGCTCGTCGTCGCTATGCCCGCGCGCGAACGGCGGCATGAAGGCGTGCTCGACCGGCAGCGGGGCGTTCGAGCCGGCGAGCAGGATGGCCGTCAGGTTGGTGGCGTCGGGATCGTTCACCGTGCGGCTGCCGCGCAGGTCGGCGTAGGGCGATTGCACGCCCTTGCCGTCCCAATCGTGGCAATTGGCGCAATTGCCGGCGAAGACCTGGACGCCGAGGTTTTGCGGCGGCGACGCTTCGTTAGCGGCGGGCGGGTTCTGCGCGATGGCGGGCGCGTTGTCGATCGGGGCGATGCCGCGCAAGTAAGCCACGATGGCGTGGATGTCGTCGGGCGTCGCATAACGCAAACTGTTGTCGACCGCTTCGGCCATCGGGCCGCTCGCCGAGCTGTGGTCGTCGGCGTGGCCCTTGCTCAGATAGGAGGCGAGCGCGTCGTCGCTCCAGCCGCCGACGCCGGACTGCTTGCTCGACGTGATGTTGTAGGCCTTCCAGCCTTGCAGCACGGCGCCGGAGAATTTCCGCCCGTTATCGAGATTTTGCGCGATGCCGCGCGGCGTGTGGCACTCGCCGCAGTGCTCCAGGCCCTCGACGATATAGGCACCGCGATTCCACGACGCGTCCTTCGCCGGATCGGGCGTGAAGCGCGACGTGTCGAGGAACGCGACGTTCCAGAACGCCACCGGCCACCGCATGTCGAGTGGCCACGCCACCGTGTTGGCGGGCGGCGTCTGGCTGACCGGCGCGATGTTCTTTTGCAGATAGCCAAACAGATCCTGCAAATCCTCGTCGGACATTTTGGCGTAGGCGGTATACGGCATGGCCGGGTAGAGCCGCGCGCCGTCGGGCCGCACGCCGAGCCGCATGGCGCGGGCGAAGTCGGCAAAACTGTAATTGCCGATGCCGGTGTCGCGGTCGGGCGTGATGTTGGTGGTGTAGATGGTGCCGAGCGGCGTCTTCAGCGGCAGGCCGCCGGCCAGCGTCTTGCCGCCGGGTTTGGTGTGGCAGGCGGCGCAATCGCCAAGCGTGGCGATATATTGGCCGTGCGTCGCGTCGGGCTGACGCTGGGCGAGCGCGGGAGAAATTCCCGGATCGGGAACGCGAACGGCGATCACCACGGCCGCGGCCACCGCTACGGCGATAACGATGACGACCGCCCATAGTTTGCGGACCATGTGTCCGACTCCGCTTAAGGGCTAAAGATCAGACCTATTTAATTCGCGCGCGCATCTGTCACAACACATTATAAGCGGCAAGCGCTCCGTAATGTTCCCTAGACTATGATCCAATTCAACTGAATTGGATCATAGTCTAGATTGTTAGTATGAGCATGATCTTATCCGAAAACCGGTATCCACTTTTCGGGATCATGCTCTAGTGATGATAACCGATGTCGGCACGCACCTTGCCGCGGAACACCCAATACGACCACGCCGTGTAGGTCAGGATGATCGGCAACAGGAACAGCGTGCCGATCAGGAGGAACGCTTGCGTGCTCGGCGCGGCCGCGGCCTGGTAGAGCGTGAAATGCCCCGGCACGATCATCGGCCATAGGCTAATCGCGATGCCGATGTAGGACATCACGAACAGGCCCAAGCCGGCGATGAAGGGGCCGTATTCGGAAGCGTTGTGGAGCGAGCGCCATGCATAGAGCACCAGCGCCGCGGTGACGATCGGTACCGGTGCGAGATACGCGATGTGCGGCCAAGAAAACCAGCGGGTGGCGATTTTCGGATCGGTCCACGGCGTCCACAGGCTGACGACGGCGATGGCGAGCACCGTGCCGATCAGGCATTTGCGGCCGAGCGCGCGCGCCCAGTCCTGCAAAGCGCCTTCGGTCTTGATGATCAGCCAGCCGGCGCCGAGCAGGCCATAGCCGAACATCAAGGCGATCCCGCAAAAAATCGAAAACGGCGTAAAGCAGTCGAACGAGCCGCCGACGAAGTGGCGGCCTTCGACCTGGAAGCCCTGGATGAACGAGCCCAGCACCACGCCTTGGGCGAAAGCGGCGAGCGCGGAGCCGACGGCAAAACCGTGATCCCAGAATGTGCGGTGCTCGGCGTCGCGGTAGCGGAATTCGAACGCCAGCCCGCGGAAGATCAGCGCCAGCAGCATCAAGAGGATCGGGAAATAGACGGCGGGAATGATGATGGCGAAGGCGACGGGGAAAGCGGCCAGCAGTCCGAGGCTTCCCAGAATGAGCCAGGTCTCGTTGCCATCCCAGATCGGCGCGATCGAGTTCATCACCAGGTCGCGCGCATTGCGGTCGGGCGCGAAGTTGTAAAGCATGCCGACGCCGAGGTCGAAGCCGTCGAGCGCGACATAGAAGAAGACGGCTGCGGCGAGGATCGCCGTCCAAATCGGCACCAGGTCGAGCATCATCGTGCCGTCTCCGCCGTTGCGGGCGCCAAGGCCTCGATGGGTGATTTCGGGTGGCCGCTGCCGATCGGTGCGTCGTCGTCCGAGGCGGCGGGGCCGCGCCAGACGAAGCGCAGCATGACCGAAAGGCCGATCGGATAGATGATCAGATAGACGGCGATGTAGAGCAGCAGCGAGAGCAGGACATTGGCTCCGGTCAGCGATGGCGAGACCGATTCCGCGGTGCGCATCAGGCCGTAGACGGTCCATGGCTGACGGCCGACTTCGGTCGTGATCCAGCCGGCGATCACCGCGATAAAGCCGAGACAGCTGGTGAATTGGCAGAGCACGAGGTACCAGCGCGTCTCATCGAGCCGCCGCCGCGCCATCAAGACGAAGCCGGCCAGCACCACCGTCGCCATCAATAACGCGATGCCGACCATGACGCGGAACGTGAAATAGACCACCGCGACCGGCGCGCGCTGATCGGGCGGAAAATCCTTCAGCCCTTTGACTTCGCCATTCCAGGAATGGGTGAGATAGAGGCTGCCGAGGTGCGGGATCGCGATCTCCGCGATATTGCGTTCCGCCGCCTGATCGGGCCAGCCGATGATCGAGGCCGGCACGCCGCTGCCGCCGTCCCAAAGACCTTCAATAGCGGCAAGCTTGGCCGGCTGGTGTTCGAGCGTGTTCAAGCCGTGCAGGTCGCCCAGCACGATTTGCACCGGCACGAAAATCGCCAAAAACCACAAGGCGAGCCGCAGCATCATGCGGCCTTCGGTGGGCGATTGGCCGCGCCGCACCGTGTAGGCGCCGACGCCGAGCACGACGAAGGCGGTGGTCACATAAAAGGCGCTGACCGTATGCATGAACCGGTACGGGAACGACGGGCTGAAGACGATCGCGAACCAGTCTGTTGGAAAAAACCGGCCGTCGATCATTTCATAACCAGCTGGCGTCTGCATCCAGCTGTTGGTGGCAAGGATCCAGAACGCCGACAACAGTGTGCCGACGGCCACCAGCACGGCGGCGACGAAATGCATTGATGGCGGCACCAGCTTGCGGCCGAACAACAGCACGCCGAGAAATGTCGCTTCCAGAAAGAATGCAAACAAATCCTCGTAGGCCAGCAACGGCGAAATGATGTTGCCGGCGACATCGGAGAAGCGGCTCCAGTTGGTGCCGAATTGAAACGGCATGACGACGCCGGTGACGACGCCCATGCCGAAGGAGACGGCGAAAATCCGCAGCCAGAATTGCGAAAGATTGAGGAAGACGGCACGCCCGGTCAGCGCATAGGCGCCTTCGAGGAAGGCGATGAAGGAGGCCAGCCCGATGGTGAAGGCCGGCAGCAGGATGTGCCAGCCGATGACCCAGGCAAATTGAATGCGGGACAGGAATTCAGGATCGAGATGCATGTCCGCACTCCCGTTGTCGCTGGCCTCTTGCAGCGACCGTCACTCAGGTCCGGATGCGGCGGACATTTTAGCAGATGCCCGCAACCGACGCGACAGCCATGAAGCGGCGAACGCAGATCGCTATCGATAAGTTCCCAGGCCCTCACTATGATGCGCCAAGGCCGATGCAATGGCCGCGCGTGAGGAAATGCCATGGATATGAGTGTATCGGTCGCCCCGGAAAAGCAGGCGGTGGCGGGTGAGGCGAAATCGGATCAGATCGTGCGCAGCCCCAACGCCAGCGACCTCGACGAATGGCTGGCCAAGGTCGACGCCATGGGCGAGCTCAAGCGCATCACCGCCGAGGTCGATCCCGATCTCGAAGCGGCGACCATCACTTATCTGGTCGGCAGCCAAAAAAGCCCGGCGCTGTTGTTTGAGAACATCAAGGGCCATCCCGGGCATCGCGCGCTCTACAACATGATCGGCTGCAACCTGTCGCGGTTCTGCCTGATGATCGGCGAGGAGCCGATGGATCATCCGCTCAAAGCCGTGCAGGCGCTGCAGAAGAAGATGGGCCGCACCATGAAGCCCAAGGAGGTCTCGGCCGAGACCGCGATCTGCAACCAGAACATCGTCACCGGTGAGGCGATCGACATCCGCAAATTCCCGGCGCAGCGCATGTGGCCGCTCGACGGCGGGCTTTATCTCGGCACCGGCGATGCGGTGGTGACGCAATGCCCGGAAACCGGCCGCATCAATGTCGGCACCTATCGGATGATGATCAAAGGGCCGCGCGAGGTCGGCGTCTATACCTCGCCCGGCAAGGACGCCACCCTCGACCGCGAGAAATGGTGGAAGATGGGCAAGCCGATGCCGATCGCCGCCGCTTACGGCATCGACCCGCTTCTGTTCCTGGTCGCGGCGACGAGCTTTCCGAAAACCGAAAGCGAATACGAATATTACGGCGGCATCAACGGCGCGCCGATTGAATTGTTCAAAAGCGATGTCACCGGCCTGCCGCTGCCGGCGGGTGCCGAGATCATCCTCGAAGGTTTCGTCTATCCCGACGAGACGTTCGCCGAAGGCCCGTTCGGCGAATTCACCGGCTATTACGGCCGACCGAGCGGCGCCACGCCTTACATGCGCGTTGAGAAAGTCCGCTTCCGCAACAATCCGACCTTGACCTGCGCGCTGATGGCCGACGGCCCGGCCAACGAAGCCGGATTGTTCTGGGCGGCGCTGCGGTCGGCTGCGATCTGGTCGGACCTGCAAAAACTCGGTGTGCCCGGCATCCAGGGCGTATGGTCGATCCCGGAAGCCGCCGGCTGGGGCATCACCGTGGTCTCGATCAAGCAGATGTATCCGGGCCACGCGCCGCAGGCGATGGCGCTCGCCGCGCAATGCGTCGGCGGCGCTTATTTCGGCAAATACGTCATTGTCGTCGACGACGATATCGATCCGAGCAACGTGCATCAGGTGCTGTGGGCGATGGCGACGCGGTCGCGGCCGGCGCAGTCCATCGACATTTTGCGCGAGACCTGGAGCACCTTCCTCGATCCGAGCCTCAATCCGCCGGAAATCCGCCCCTGGGGCTCCAAGGCCCTGATCAACGCCTGCATGGACTACCGGCACATCAAGAATTTTTCCAAGCGTACCAAGCTGTCGAAAGCGACTTACGACCAAGTGGTCGCACGCTGGAACGAACTCGGCTTTTCGGGCACGCCGCCGGTGCAGACGGTGTTCGAGGATTCTGCGCCGGGGAGCAGTGTGGAGTAAATCTCTTCCGGCTTAGGCGCTCATCGCACGATGCAGCTGCAGCGATTGCTGCGCGGTTTCAGCTCCGCGTTGCACCTGTGCCGGTACTCGAACGCGCCACAAGCCCAAGACGCTCCCACGGACTGATCCGGCCACCAGCGATAGGCATCGCCGGCCAGTGCCGGCGTGGCGAGACATAGAACTGCGGCGGTCAATAGTAGCGTTCTGATGCTGGTCATTGGCTCGCTCCATAGTCTCCGGAACCGTAGCGCGGATTTCACTCCATTCATCCGGGCTACATTATACTATGACGACGCGGCGCCGGCAGTCTTTGCGACGGCAGTCCGCATCATGCGTTGCTTGGTGACGGTCATGACGGGAAATTTGCGAACCAGCGGGCAAGCTTCGAAATTTCGCATCGCCGCGACGGTGCGCGCGACGATGGCTTCCGTGCTTATCGCCGCGTTCGCGATATCGGCCTCCGCCCAGGACGCCACGACGCAAACAGGCGCCCCGGCCGATGTGTTTCCGCGGCCGGACCGCCCGGTCGCGGATATTATCAGCCCGATTTGGCATGATGAAAACGAACGCGACAAAGCCGGCGAACCGCAGCAGCTCGTTCGTCTCTTGGACATCAGACCGGGAATGACCGTTGCCGATATCGGCGCCGGCAGCGGCTATTACGTCGTGCGGCTGTCGCCGATCATCGGCACGAGCGGCCGCGTCATCGCCGAAGATGTGATGCCCGACTATCTGGAAAACCTGCGCCGGCGCGTGCGCGATCTCGGATTGCAAAACGTCGACATCGTCCGCGGCGAGGCGCACGACCCAAAACTGCCGGCGCAGTCGCTCGACCTTGCGATCCTGGTCCACATGTATCACGAGATCGCGCAGCCTTATGCGTTGCTCTACAATCTCGTTCCCGCGCTCAAGCCCGGCGCGCGGATCGGCATTGTCGACGCCTTCGCGCCGACGGCTCAACACGGTACGCCGCCCGGTCTGCTGCGCTGCGAGCTTCAAGCCGTCGGCTATCGCGAGATCGGCTTCGATCGGCTGACCGGCAGCGACGCCTACCTCGCGATCTTTGCGCCGCCTTCCGTCGCCAATCGTCCGCGTCCGGAAAACATCGTCGCCTGCAAGGCGCAATAGCCCGGCGCGTAGCCCGGATGAGCCAACGGGTCCGGCCCGAAGTGGCCGGCCCGATGACAGGCTCCGCGACATCCGGGAGCGGCGTTCAGGCGGCTCTATCGTTCCCGGATTTCACTCCGTTCATCCGGGCTACGTTCTTCATATTGTCATAGACCCGCCGCAGGCAGCGCTTGAGCACGGCGAGCTCCTGCGCCGGCAGGCCGGCGATTGCGACATTTTCGTATTCGCGCGCGATCGGGATCAGGCGGGCGACCAGCGCCGCGCCTTTTGCCGACAGTTTCACCGCGACCTCGCGGCTGCTGCTGGCCGAGCGCGTGCGGGTGACGAGGCCGAGCCGCACCAGGCGCGTCACCAGCCGCGACAGGGTCGAGGCGTCGGTGCTGGTCAGGTCCGCAAGGTCGATCTGGCGTTGCTGGCCGGTGCTCGCCAGCACGGCGATGACCCGCCACATGGCGATGCTAAGCCCATGGGGCGCCAAGGCTTCCGCGCCGAACTGGTCGGCAATGATGGTGCCGACCCGGTTGACCAGATAGGGCAGGTAATCGCCGAGATCGAGCTTGGCAGGGGGCTTCGCCACGGGGTTGGTCGGCCTTGATTATTGCATTTACAACAGATGCATTATCAACTATTCTGCGCACCGTGGCAATGAAAATATAGTTTCGTGGGAGGTCTGCAATGGATTTCGGCTATTTCACGCTGAGCGACAACCACTACGAAAACAACGATCGCACTTCCAACCAGTTCGTCGCCGACATCACCGCGGAAGCGCTCTATGCCGACAAGCTCGGCATGCATTCGGCCTGGATCGGCGAGCATCACTTCAATTCGCTCGGCGTGCTGTCGTGTCCGGATTTGGTGCTGGCCTATGTGGCCGCCAATACCAAGCGCATCCGGCTCGCGCCCGCGGTGACGGTGACGCCGTTGCATCATCCCATTCGCGTCGCCGAGCAATGGGCGACGCTCGATCTGCTCTCCAACGGCCGGGTCGATTTCGCCGCCGGGCGCGGCTACGACCGGCGCGAATATCAGCCGTTTCATGTGTCGTTCGACGACAACCAGGGAATTTTCGAAGAGGGCCTCGAGCTCATTCGCAGATTGTGGGAGGCCGACGACCGCATCTCCCATCACGGCAAACACTATTCGTTCGACGACGTGCGCATCACGCCGAAGCCGGTGCAGCGCCCGCTGCCGACTTATGTCGGCTCGTTCTCAAAGCCTTCGATCGAGCTCGCGGCGCGGCTCGGCTGCGGGCTGATCGTGGCGCCGTTCGCCGCGGCGATGAGCTACGGCGGCTTGAAGCAGGTCGCCGACCTCTATCACGAGACCTGCGCCAAGTTCGGCAAAAAGCCGCAGCGGCTGATGTGCAGCTATTTCACCCACTTCGCCGACACCAAGGCGCAGGAGGACGCGCAGCGGGCGCGGCAGATCCGCTACTACCGGGAATGCGTGATCCCGGCGCTGCCCGGCGATCCGAAAACCGCGCCGCCGAGCTACCGCTATTTCGTCGACATGGTCGATCGGCTGGGCAAGGTGAAGCCGGAGGATTTGACGGAAAATTCGGTGCTGATCGGTTCCTCGGCGCGCATCACCGAAATATTGAAAAAAGTCGAGGCCGCCGGCTTCGACGAAGTGATCCTTTATTTCAACGTCGGCCTGAAGCCGCACGGTCAGGTCAAGGACGAGATGGCGCGCTTTATGGGCGAAGTCGCGCCGGCTTTTGGCGGTGCGGCGAAGGAAAACGCGGCGTAGACGCGTAGCCCGGATTGAGCGTCAGCGAAATCCGGGGTCGGTGTTCAAACCGGTCGATCGTTCCCGGGTTTCGCGTTGCTCAACCCGGGCTACGGCAGCTTCGACTGATATGTCAGCGGTGCCGCCGCATCGCTCTTCGCGCTGTCGCGCGCCGGCAGTTCGCCGGCGGCTTCAAGCACCGGATAGGCGACCGAGCAGATGTGCGAGTGGATGCGCTTGAGATCGCTCAAAATGTCGAGGTGCAGCGACGTCGTCTCGAGGCTTTCCGGCCGGCCCTCGCGTAAGCGCTCGAAATGCCGGTCGGCGGCGTCGAGCTCGGCTCTGCGCAGCTCGGCTTTCTCGCGCAGCAATTTCTTCGCCGCTTCGACGTCGCCGGTCATGAAGATGCCGAAGGCCGATTGCAGGCTCTCGACGACGCGCTTGTGGAACGCGGTCAATTCGGCCGCGCCTTCGGCGGAGAACTGATAGCGCCGCTTGATCTTCTTTGCTGCAAGCTCGCACAGATTCTTGTCGATGATGTCGCCGATGTGTTCGAGATTGATGGTGAACGACACGATCTCCATGGCGCGGCGGCCCTCGCGCTCGTCGAGCGAGTCGCGGGTGAGTTTTGTGATGTAGAGCTTGATCGCTTCGTTGAGGCGGTCGGCGACGTTGTCGAGGCGCGACACGTCGCTGGCGAGCTTGCGGTCGTTGGCCATCAACGCGGCCATGACCTCGCGCAGCATGGCCTCGACGGTGTCGCCCATGCGCAGTGTCTCGCGCGCGGCATTGGCGAGCGCGAGTGGCGGATTTTCCAGCGCCGCTTCGTCGAGATAACGCGGCACGGAAGCGTCCGCCGTCTGCTTTTTCTCCGGCAACAGGCGCACCAGCAACCAGGCCACGGGGTCGAGCAGCCCGATGAAGATCGCCGCCAGCGCGACGTTGAACAGCATGTGGAACTCGGCCGTCATCTTGGCCGCGTCGGGCTGCAGCGCCGCCAGTTCGCGCGCGATCGGGCCCAGGAACGGCAACGCGATCAGCACGCCAATCAGGCGGTTGAGCATGTTGCCGACGGGGAGCCGCCGGCTTGCCGGATCGCCGCGCACGCCGGCTTCGAGCAGCGGATTGATGGCGCTGCCGAGATTGGCGCCCAGCACCAGCGCCAGCGCCGCCGGTTCGGTGACGAAGTGCGAATAGGCAAGCGACATCACCAGGAGCACGACGGCGACGCTGGAATGCGCCGCCCAGGTCAGCGCCGCGGCGATGACGACGCAGAGCACCGGATCGGTGGTGAGGGCGGCAAGCAGCGCCCGTACCGCCGGCGCCTGCTCGGCCGGCGCCAAGGTGTCGAGCAGGATGTGCAGCGCCAACAGCGTCAGGCCGAGTCCGATGGCGACCCGGCCGAGCGCCTTGGTCAGGCTGCCGCCACCGGCGCGGAAGGTGACGAGGCCAACGACGAACAGCACCGGCGCGATTGCGGAAATATTGAACGACAGCACCTGCACGATCAGCGTGGTGCCGACATTGGCGCCGAGCATGATGGCGAGCGCGGGCACCAGGCTGACGACACCGTCGGCGGCAAGCGAGGCGGTCATCAGACCGGTCGCGGTACTCGACTGCAGCAGCGCGGTCAGGCCGAGGCCGGCGGCGAACGCGCTGAAGCGGTTGCCCAGCGCCTTGCTCAAGGTACGGCGCAAGTCCGGCCCGAACGCGCGCAGCATGCCGCTCAGGACCATGTGCAGGCCCCACAGCAGCAGCGCCACGCCGCCCATCAGATCGAGCAGTACGATCGATCCCATCAGGAAAAACTCCTCGGGCGCAAAACTCCAATTGGCGCATGTAGTCCCATGCGCCGACGCGCACAACCCTTAAATGGCTTTGGTGCTGATAGGTTTCCGTGCCGCAGCGCAGCAGCGCGGGCGGCCGACGCCGATCACGGATCGAGCTCGGTGTCCCAATACAGATAATCGAGCCAGCTGTCGTGCAGGTAGTTCGGCGGGAACAGCCGGCCGTTGCGGTGCAGGTGCTGCACCGTCGGCTGGAACGGCATCTGCGACGGAAACATCCTGGCCTCGTTCGGCGTCAGGTTGCCCTTGCGCAGGTTGCACGGCGAGCATGCGGCGACGACGTTGCTCCACGTGGTGTGGCCGCCACGCGAGCGCGGGATCAGGTGATCGAAGGTGAGATCGTCGCGGGTGCCGCAGAACTGGCAGGAGAAGCGGTCGCGCAGGAACACGTTGAACCGCGTGAACGCCGGATGGGTCGACGGCTTCACATAGGTCTTGAGCGACACCACGCTCGGCAGCTTCATCTCGAAGCTCGGCGAGCGCACCGCGCGGTCGTAATTGGCGACGATGTTGACCCGCTCCAGGAACACCGCCTTGATGGCGTCCTGCCACGACCACAGCGACAGCGGGTAATAGCTCAGCGGACGGAAATCCGCGTTGAGCACCAGCGCCGGAAACCCCGATGGCGATACATGAGCGTTCAAGACGACGCTCCCACCTCGACTCAATGCCGCACTGCGGCGTTGGGCGGTAGTTTATAGGCAGACGTGACAGGATTGTGAAGCCCGCTCCGGGGCTTACGCCCACGCTCTTATTGCCGGGACATTTCTGCCGCCCCGGCAAGCCGGGCCGCTTCGAGCGGTGAGCGGCCGCGGATCAAGTCGGCGGCCTTTTCGGCGATCATGATGATCGGCGCATTGATGTGGGCGCCGACCAGGTCGGGCATCACCGCGCCGTCGACCACGCGCAGACCCTCGGTGCCGAACACGCGCAGCTCTGGATCGACCACCGCCTGCGGATCGGAGGCGAGGCCCATTTTGCAGGTGCCGAGCGGGTGGTGCACGGTGATGGAATTCGCAGCGATATGGGCGTCGAGATCGGCATCTGAGACCGCGCCGTCGCCCGGCGCGATCTCCCGCGTCATGAACCCTTGCATCGGCGCTTGGCGGCAGATGTCGCGCACCATGCGCAGGCCGGCACGCAGGGTCTTGCGGTCGTTGTCGGTGGCGAGGAAATTCTGGCGGATGCGCGGTGGCTGGCGCGGATCGGCGGAGACGAGCGCGACCCGGCCGCGGCTTTCCGGGCGCAACACCACGGCGCGGCAGGCATAGCTGTCGGCGTAGGGCGCGCGGAACGGCCAGAAATATGGCGCCGCCGTCATCGGCGCGGCGTTGAAGATCAGCTCGACGTCGGGCAGCGCCACGTCCGGCCGGCTTTTCAGGAACGCCATCTGGCCGGTCGGCAATTCGGTGGCAATGCCTTCGCCGCGCCAATAGGCGTTGGCCAGCGCCGGCACGATGCGGTCGAAGCGCATCGCGCGATGCAAGGTGCCGGGCTCCCTGCGTCCATAGGCAATGCTCGCCGAAATATGGTCCTGCAAATTCTTGCCGACGCCCGGCAACGCGACCTTCACGGCGATGTCGTGGGCGCGCAATTCGTCCGCATCGCCGATGCCCGAGAGCATCAGGAGCTGCGGCGAGTTGATGACGCCGCCGCATAAAATCACTTCGCGATCGGCGTGCGCCGTCACCGTCTCGCCGTGCTGCAAGTATTCGACGCCGGCCGCGCGCGTGCCGTCGAAGATGAGCCGCGTCGCCAAGGCCTGGATTTCGACGCTCAGATTGTTACGCGCCAGCGCCGGCCGCAGATAGGCGTCGGCAGCGCTGCAACGGCGGCCGTCGCGCACCGTCATCTGCCAGACGCCAAAACCTTCCTGCTGGGCGCCGTTGTAATCGGGCGTGGTCTTGTAGCCGGCGGCAATCCCTGACGCCGCGAACGCATCGACCAGCGGATCGGAAAACCGCGTCATCTGCGTCGTCAACGGGCCGTCGCCGCCGCGATAAAAGCTCGCGCCGCCCTTCCAGGATTCCTGGCGCCGGAAATACGGCAGCACGTGTGCGTAGGACCACGCGGTCAGCCCGGCGGCCGCCCAGCGGTCGTAATCGCCGCGGTGGCCGCGCACATAGGCCATGGCGTTGATCGACGACGAGCCGCCGATGATGCGGCCGCGCGCGCATTCCAGGCCGCGGCCTCCGGTCGAGGCCTCGGCCTCGGCGAAATACATCCAGTCGTGCTTGCGTTGCAGCAAAAGGCGCGGCCAACCCAGTGGGATCTTGATCCACGGATCGCGATCCCAGCCGCCGGCTTCGAGCAGCAGCACCCGCTTGCCCTTGTCCTCGCTCAGCCGGTTGGCCAGCACGCAGCCCGCCGAGCCGGCGCCGACGATAATGTAATCGTAGGTTTTTGGGTTGGGCATGGCGCCTACCTTATCCGCCACCGCCATAGCGGGGGAGGGACATCTTCTTCACCTTCCCCTGGAGGGGGAAGGTCCATAGGCGGCCTTCGGCCGCCGTCCTTTTACGTAAAGAACGCCGACGCGGAGCGTCGGCTATGCCGAAGGGCGGCGGGATGGGGTGAAAGCGCGCGCAGCGCGCTGCGACTCCCTGCATCGCCGCGCACCCCACCCCGCGCACCTGCGGTGCGCGACCCTCCCCCTGCAGGGGAGGGTGAAAAAGTGGCTTTGCTCTCGCGACGCACCGACCAAATTATTTCAACAATTGCTGAAATAACCCTTGACTTGTCGCCAACACTTCTATATTCGTAGAAATATGGAAACATCAGACGCCGTCGCGGCCTTGGCTGCGCTTGCCCAGGACAACCGCCTCGAAATTTTCCGCCTGCTGGTCCAGGCCGGGCCTGACGGGCTCGCCGCCGGGCGGGTGGCGGAAGCGCTCGAGCTCGCGCCGAATACGCTGACCTTTCATTTCGACCGCCTGCGCGTCGCCGGCCTGGTCACGGTGCGCCGCGACGGCCGCTCGATGATCTACGCGGCGCGCTACGAGACCATGAACGGCTTGCTCGCCTTTCTCACCGCGAATTGCTGCCAAGGCGTGGAATGCAAGCCGATGAAGACCACGCGTAAGAAAGAAGGCGTGTCATGAGGCTCTATCTGTTCGAGCACTGCTCGGTCTGTTTTCGCATCCGCATGGCGGCGGCGCTCAAGCGCCTGCATTTGCAGGAAACCGTCGTCCTCGACGACGATTCCGCGACCATGATCGCGCTCGTCGGCAGGCGCGTCATCCCTATCCTGGTGAAGGATGACGGCCGGCCCATGCTGGAGAGCATGGATATGGTCGCCCATATCGAGGCATTGGGCGACCCTGTCCTGACCGGCCCGCAACGCGGCGAGGTCAGCGCCTGGGCGGAAGGCGTCACCGGTAAGACCAAGCTGTTGACGTGGCCGCGTTATTCGCTGCTCGGCCTGCCGGAATTCGGCACCGTGGCCGCGCTCGACCACTACATGGTGCGCAAGCGCAAAACGCTCGGCGATTTCATCGAGCTGCGCGCCAAGACCCGCGAGCAGATCGACGCCTTGATGCCGGATCTGGAAACGCTCGATGGCCTGATCGAGAGCCCCACCGCGGTCAACGGCACGCTGTCGCTCGACGACATCCGCGTGCTGCCGCTACTGCGCTCGGCGGCCGTCGTCAAAGGGTTGAAATTTCCGCAAAAGGTCCGCGCCTATTTCGAAACCATGATGAGCCGCATCGGCTATCAGCCGTTGCCGGCGGTATAGGAGCGTCCGTCATGAAGCGCATGCACGTTCACGTCGCGGTCGACGATTTGCCGCGCGCCATCGGTTTCTACTCCGCGCTGTTTGCCGCGGAGCCGTCCGTCACCAAGACCGATTACGCCAAGTGGATGCTGGACGATCCGCGGGTCAATTTCGCCATCTCGGCGCGCGGCCGCCGCGTCGGCCTCGATCATCTCGGCATTCAAGTCGAGGACAAAGCCGAGCTGAACGAGATCTACGCCCGGCTGCACGAGGCGGGCGGCGACGTCATCGAGCAGGGCCAAACCAGCTGCTGCTACGCAAAATCGGAGAAATCCTGGATCGACGATCCGGCCGGCATTGCCTGGGAAACGTTCCTGACCACCGGCGAAAGCACCGACTATGGCGACGGCAGCGGCGAGAGGATTGCGCGCGTGGCCCAGCCCAAAGCCTGTTGCGTCCCCGAAGCCGCCGCGCAGCCGGTGTGAGCGTGCCATGGATCGACCGTTCAACGTGCTGTTTCTCTGCACCGGCAATTCCGCCCGTTCGATCTTGGCGGAAGCAATCCTCAATCGCGAAGGCCGCGGTAATTTCCGCAGCTTTTCCGCCGGCAGTCAGCCGAAAGGACAGGTGCATCCCTACACCCTCGATCTGCTGCGCAAACTGAATTTCGACGTCAGCGCGCTGCGCTCGAAAAGCTGGGCCGAATTCAGCGGAGCGAACGCCGCACCGCTCGATTTCGTCTTTACCGTCTGCGACAACGCCGCGGGCGAAGCCTGTCCCTATTGGCCCGGCCAGCCGATGACCGCCCATTGGGGCGTGCCCGATCCGGCTGCGGCGACCGGCAATGAAGCGCAAATCCGCCTGGCCTTCGCCGATACGTTCCGGATGCTGTCCAATCGCATTTCGCTCTTTGTCAGCCTGCCGCTGCGCTCGCTCGACAAGCTCACGCTGCAGCGGCAACTGGATTCGATCGGGGCCTCGAAGGATTCGGCCGCGTGATCGGCCGCCGCCTCGTCGCCGAAGGGTTGGGCACGGCAATCCTCGTCGCCACCGTCGTTGGCTCCGGCATCATGGCGCAGCGGCTTGCCGGCGGTAACGACGCCATCGCGCTGCTGTGCAACACCATCCCGACCGGCGCCATCCTGGTCGTTCTCATCACCATCTTTGCGCCGGTCTCCGGCGCCCATTTCAATCCCGCGGTGACGCTCGCCTTTGCCGCCACTGGCGAGCGGCCGTGGCGCGAGGCGTTGCCCTACATCGTGGCGCAATGCGCCGGCGGCATTTTGGGCACGATCGTCGCCCATCTGATGTTCGACCTGGCACCGCTTGCCATCGGCACCACCGCGCGCAGCGGGCCGTCGCAATGGCTCGCCGAGGCGGTGGCGACGTTCACCTTGCTGCTGGCGATCTTCGGCGGCGTCAGACATGCGCCGCAGGCGGTGCCTTGGCTGGTCGGGCTGACGATCACCGCGACCTATTGGTTCACCTCGTCGACGTCGTTCGCCAATCCGGCGGTGACCCTGGCGCGCGGCTTCACCACCACCTTCGCCGGCATCGCGATCAACCACGTCCCCGGTTTTGTCGCCGCGCAATTGGTCGGCGCGGCGATAGCGACCGTGGTTGCGATGGTGCTATGGCGGAGACCGGGCGCGGCCCAATCTCATCCGCCACCGCGATAGCGGGGGGAGGGGCAATGACGACATAAATATCTCTCCGAGCGCGAAGCTTGCGACTCCCTCTCCCCGGGGGGGGGGAGAGGGTGGGGTGAGGGGGCTCGGACGCAGGAGAAAAATCCCCAGCTTCCGAACCCCCTCACCCTCGCTCACCTCGTTCGCTCGACCTCTCCCCTCTGGGGAGAGGTGAAATAGAAGCTCGTTCTCGCGGTGCATTGTTTCCGAGTCTGTGAAGCTACGCCGGTTCACTTTATTTTGGCTATCTCTGTGATCGCCTCTTCCGGATCGAAGCCGATCGCTTCGGCCCATTCGATCAGCTCGATCAGGGCGATGCGCTTTTGTCCTATTTCTATGTTGCTGACGTAGGACTGGGTGCGGCCCACGCGCTTGGCGAGATCGACCTGGCGCAGGCCGGCAATCTTGCGGCGTTCGACCAGGAACGCCCGCAGGGCTTCGTGACGCCGGGTGTCCAAGGTTCGAGACATTCTGCTTCCCGCAGCTCGTTGCAGGAAGCAAAGCAGAACGCATGGAATTTGCACCTCGATATATTGCTCAAAATGATCGATCGGGACGTCCAGCTCCTGCGGCAACGCGCCGCGATGTCTGAAATAAGTCACACTCGGAAAAACTCGCAGCGACGCGGCTTGACCGCTTGCGCAACGCTCTACAAGATCGATGGCGGTGGTTCCCGCATGGGATCAAAAGGGAACGCGGTGCGCGTGCTTGGGGGCACGTCATGCCGCGGCTGCCCCCGCAACTGTGAGCGGCGAGCCTTCGGCCGGCATGACCACTGGGATTTTAAAATCCTGGGAAGGTGGCCGAAGGCAGCGACCCGCGAGCCAGGACATCTGCCACCAGCAACGAGTCACGCGCGAACGCGTTGGGCGGGGTGTCCTGGCGTAAACGTAAAAGTCCGGCCGTTACGCGGTGGCTGCCCGGGGCGAATGGCAGAGCGCGCAGCGGCCAAAATCGCCGTGACAGGTTACGGTTTCGCCGTTGGGGCGTGGCGTGTTGCCTGTCATCAGCAGCGGTCGCATTTGCGACCGTGTTCCCGCGTTGCGTTGTCTCTTCATCTCCACATCGGCAGCTGTCGCGTTCTTGGCAGCAGGAGCCGGCCGCGCGCAAACGGCGCCGCCGCCGGCGCAAGTCCTGCAAAACCAAGTCGCGCAAAATCAGGGCACGCTTCCGCCGGTCCACATCGAAGCGCCGCGCAAGAAGCCGCGGGCGAGGGCCAAGAAACCCGGCGGCCAATTGTCCACAACCGCCGCGCCGCCGTCGCCCGGGGAGGGACCGCCGCCCGGCCAGGCGCTGGCGGGGATTCCCATGACGCCGCTCAACGCCGTCGCCGCGAGCGCAAGCCGGTTGGGGCTGCCGGTCATCGAAACCCCGGCTTCCGTCGACATCGTCACCAGGCAGACCATGCAGGAGCAAGGCTACCGCACCACCACCGACACGGCGCAGGGCGCGGTCGGCGTGTTGGCCGGCGATTCCGCAGGCGCGCCGGCGAATTTTTCGATGCGGGGATTTTCCGGCTCGCAAGTCAATGTGCTCTACAACGGCATTTCGACCGGCCCGGCCGACATCACGTCGCGCTGGATGCCCACCGCCAATCTCGGCCAGGTCGAGTTCCTCAAAGGTCCGTCGGCGCTGATGTCCGGGCTCAACGCGATCGGCGGCTCGGTCAATTACGTGAGCCGGCAGCCGATCACGGGACCGATCCGCAACGAGCTCGACCTGTCGCTGGATTCATTCGGCTCGCCGCTCGCGCATGTCGGCTCCGGCGGCAGCACGACGGTCGAAGGCCTCGACTATCGTTTCGACGCCACCTCGTCCAGGTTCAACAGCTTCATCGACGGCGATTTTCGCAACCTGACGGACCTCTCGACGCAACTGAATTATCGCCTGACGGAGACGTTCAAAACCTTCGCGGCGGTCGAATACAAAAAGGATTCCGGTCACGCCTATTGGGGTACGCCGGTGGTGCCGACCTCGTTCGCAGGCGTTCGCCCGGTCGGCGGCGTCGTCTCCGGCACGGCGGCGAGCGTGTTCGACGGCTCGATCATCGGACCGGTGACGATCGACTCGCGCACGCTGTCGACCAATTACAACGTCGCCAACAATGCCACCGGCAGCCAGGATCTTTGGCTGCGCAGCGGATTCGAATGGGCGCCGCTCGCCAATGTCACGGTCAAGGATCAAGCTTATTTCTATCAGGCCAAACGCAACTGGATCGACAGCGAGACCTATGCGTTCGACAACGCGACATCCATGATCGACCGCGACCGTTTCGCCGTGTCGCACAATCAGCATGTGATCGGCAACAACCTCGACTTCAGCCACGATTCGCAAATCTTCGGGCTGGACAATCGTTTTGCCGCCCAGCTGCAGACCAGCAGAAACCGGATCACGTTCAAGCAGATGGATGATGGCGGATTTCCGCAAGACGGCGTTGCGGTGGTTGCTCCCGACCCCGGCCTTTACGGTCCCGTGGATTTCGACACCCGCAACAGCCGGCTCGACGACGTCGCCGGATCCTTCGAGGACCGGCTCAAGCTGACATCGGCATTGGCGTTGATCGGCGGCGTGCGGCTCGAGGATTTGACGCTGGCGCGCAACGGCATCAATGCCGACGGCACGTTTCCGGCCGGGCAACCGTTCACCAAATCCTGGCAGCCGGTATCCTACCGCGCGGCCTATACCTACGAGCCGATCCGCGACCTGATGTTCTACAGCATGTTCGCAACCGCCTACGATCCCGCGGTCGCCGGCATCTTCTCCGTCTCGCCTGGAAAGTCGCTGCAATTGACCAGCTCGCGCATCTTCGAGACCGGCGCCAAGCAATTATTCTGGGATGGCAAAGCGGAATGGACGATCGCCGCCTACGACATCCTGCAGCGCAATGTTTTCGTGCCGGTCAACACCACGACGACCGATCTCGCCGGCGAAGTCGCCAGCAAAGGCATCGAACTGGCGGCTGCGGTGCGTCCGTTCGACGGCTGGAAGCTTTGGGCCAATGCCGCCTACACCCACGCGCGCTTCGTCAACTTCGATGTGTGGAGCGGCAACGCGCCGCCGAACGTGGCGCCGGTCATCGTCAATGCCGGTGCGTCCTACCGTTTCAATCATTGGCGCTGGCCGGTGGAGCTTGGCGGCTCGGTGCGCCATGTCGGCGACCGCTATCTTTTCCCGGACAATCTTACGACGCTGGACGCCTATACGACGGCGGACGTTTATGCGTTCGTGGATATTCCAGGCCGCGATCTGGCGCGTCCCGAGCTCGACAACCTGCGCGTCACCTTTCGCGTGCGCAACGTGACCGACAAGGTTTACGCCGCGTGGTCCGATTCGACCTATCCGGACCAGATTCTGCTCGGTGCGCCGCGCACCTATGAGGTCGCGGCCTCGGCGCGGTGGTGAAATTTTCCAACCGACGAAGCGCGCGCATCTTGCTTCCGCTCGGCGATGCGCCGCTAATGGGGCGAACCGGAGACAGTTTCGATGTTTCCGCCCGAGCGGATCGTTTGCCTCACCGAGGAGACCGTCGAGACGCTTTATCTCATCGGCGAGGATAAGCGCATCGTCGGCATTTCGGGCTATACGGTGCGCCCGCCGCGGGCGCGGCGCGAAAAACCGCGGGTCTCGGCGTTCACCTCCGCGGATATTCCGAAGATTATTGCGCTTGAGCCCGATCTGGTTCTGACATTTTCGGATTTGCAGGCCGACATCGCGGCCGAGCTGATCAAGCGCGGCATCGACGTCCATGCCTTCAATCAGCGCAGCGTCGCCGAGATTCTCGATATGATCCGCACGCTCGGCGCCCTGGTCGGCGCGACGGGGCGTGCCGAACGCTTGGCGCAGGACTTGGCCGACGGTGTCGCGCGGGCCAAAAATCGCGCCGCGCTGGTGCCGCGGCGGCCAAAAGTTTATTTCGAGGAGTGGGACGAGCCGATGATTTCGGGCATCGGCTGGGTTTCGGAATTGATCGAGGCCGCCGGCGGCAGCGATATTTTTGCCGACCGCGCCGCCTGTAAATCCGCCAAGGAGCGCATCGTCACCGCGGCGGACGTCATCGCGCGCGCTCCCGACGTCATCATCGGCTCGTGGTGCGGCAAGAAATTCCGGCCGGAGAAGGTGATCAAGCGGCCGGGTTTTGACCGCGTTCCGGCGGTGCAGCGCGGCGCGCTGCACGAGATCAAATCGCCGCTGATCCTGCAGCCCGGCCCGGCCGCCCTGACCGACGGCCTTGCCGCGCTTGCGGCCATCGTCGCCGCCGCCTGCTGAAGCGCGGGGTTTAGGGCATGATCCCGAAAAGTGGATGCCGGTTTTCGGACAAGATCATGCTCCACCAAAATCCAGTGAATCGGTCGTTATCCGGTTCCTGACAATTTGAATCAAAATAATCGGCAAGCACGCGCACGCCGGTGTCAACGCGTTCAGGCGGCGCATCTTTCGCATCGGTGCCGGCATCGTGGTTAACGGCGCTCTCCCGATCGCGATAAAGAGCGCGGGTTTATGCTTGCGCGGCAACGGAAAATCAATGTGTTGCAACTATGAACGAGGCTGCGGGTTCGACCTTATTACGGGCCGACCCGGCCGTAAAACGGGACTCGCCAGGCATGTTCCGAAATTTATCAAGGCACTTGCGGCGTCGTGCGAGAACCGTCGCTCGCTTTTGCCTCTCCCGCGGCGGAACGACGGCGGTTGAATTCGCCTTGATTGCTCCACCCTTCCTGGCGCTCCTCATCGCTATTTTGCAATTGGCCTCCTATCTATTCGCCCAGCAGGCGTTGCAAACGGCGGTGGTCGCAGCCGGTCGCTTGATTTTGACCGGCCAGGTTCAGAACGCCAGCCTGACGCAGTCGCAATTCAAGACCAACGACGTCTGTCCGTTGCTTCCGACGATATTCACGTGCAGCAATCTGTATGTGAACGTGCAGACCTACACCAACTTCAGCGGCGCCAGCACCACCATTCCGTCGCTGTCCATCAGTTCCAGCGGTGCGGTCAGCGGTACCGGGGCGTACAATCTCGGCGGTCCGGGCGAGGTCATGGTGCTGCAACTGGTTTATCCGTGGAAGGTCATCACTGGACCTCTCGGCGCCTTGCTGCCCAATTTCAGCAATGGCTATTCCGAGATTATGGGCATCACTGCCTTTCGGGTGGAGCCCTATTGATGATGCGGCGGCTAAGCTCGACTTGCCGGTTTTTTGCTGCGGCGAAACAGGGTGTTGCCGCGGTCGAATTCGCGCTGATCCTGCCGATTCTGGTCGTCATGCTGCTGGCGACGTTCGATGGCGGCCGAGCGATAGCGGCCTACATGAAGATGCGGGCGGCGACCTACTCGCTCGCTTCGATCACAAACCAATATTCGACCATTCAATCGGTCGACATGACGGCGATCCTCGGTGCGACTTCGGTGGTGATGGCGCCGTATAGCAGCGGAACCCCGGCCGTCAAAATCTCGCAAGTGAAGATCAACAATAGTGGCGTCTCGACCATCGAGTGGAGCGCCGCCCAAGGCACCACCGCGCGTTCGGTTGGATCGTCGATAACGCCGCCGTCGGCGATGGTCGTCAACGGCTCTTATCTGATCTTTGCCGAAGTGAGCTACACCTACGTGCCGGTGTTTGGCTTTTTCGGCACCAGCAGCGGGATCACCTTTTCGGATAGTTTGTACGTTACGCCGCGCAGCGTGTCGTGCGTCGTGTATGTCCCGCAAAGCGGCACGTGCTGATCTGAAAAAGCATTGCAATCATCCGCGCCGCGGCGGTGGGGATGAGCTCAGCGTGTCGAAGTCGCGGAGCGATTTCCGACTGTCCCCTTAAGGCTGACGGCCAGGTTTACGGCGCTGCGATGCCGGCGCGCTGATCACGGCTGTGCACGCAAGTGGTGCCGCCGCGCGCGTCAGTCACGGGCGCGATCCGTCACGCGGCGCAGAGGTCGGATCAGTTGGTGATGTGGGCGGTGTTCACGGCCTGCTGGAACATCGAAAGCAGCGCGGAATTGATGTCTGCCGGCGTGTCCGCCGTGTAGTAGAAATTCGGCGAGGCGCAGGCTTGCAGCGCGGTTGGAATGCCGGGGATGTTGCTGTTGGCGTAGCCGTCCTCGTTATTGAAAATCGTGCTGGGATCCGCGATTGGCTGGTAAGGAACGTAGAGGATCGCGATGGTGATGCCGCGATTCTTGATGTTGGTGCAATAATCGGTTGTCGTGACGCTGTTCGGCGGGATGACCGCCGATGAATTCTGATACGGGACCGCCGTGGTCGAAGACCAGTTTTGCGAACCCCAACCCCCTGCCCATTGCGTTTGATAATCCTCGGAGCCGTCGGTGATGATGAAAACGTACGGCAGTGCGTTGTTCGAGCCTGCCCCCGTTCCGACGCTGGTGATCGCGCTGTTCATGCTGGAGAGCGCGTTCTCGAAATGGGTGCCGCCCGAGCCGAGGTTCGAATTGGCGCCGGTATCAAGCAGGCTGGCAAGGTTGGCGGCCGCATTGGTGATCGTACTTCCGGTCAGATTGGTGGTGAGCGGAACGTAGGCGTTTGACGCAGAACACGGCGTGACTGAGGTGCAGCCGTACAGATACTGAATGAACGGGAAGAGCCCGACCTGGTACTGGTTGCTCACCTGCTCCGACGCAGACGCGGTCGACAATAGGGTGGTCACCGCATAGCCGACCGCATCGGCGCGCAGCTGAATGCACGACGTCGTTCCCGGCGTGGGACAGGAGGTGACCTGGGTACCGTTCCAATTGACGCTGTTCCCGTTGGTGACGTTGTTGGTGCCGGAGCCAAAAGACGTCGGCGTCGTCCCCAGCCGGGAGATGAGGAACCCCTGACAGTATCCGCCAGGCGACGGGTTCGATGGTTGGCCGACGGCGGGGATTGGACCCTGATGGACCGGATTTCCGGTTTGCCCGCAGGCGCCCTGCGCGGAAAAATGGCAGGCAAACTGGCAACCCTGCGGATAGCCGGGGCTGCCCAGCAGATTGTCGGGATTGACGGCCATCAGGCGCGCTTGTTCGGCCTGAGTCGATGGAAAGCTCATCGAGCCCGAGACGTCGAGCATGAGGTAGAAATTGATGTAGGTCGGCATCGTGTAGCTTGCGGTCGACGAACCGCTGATGTTGGTGTTGCTGAAACCCATGACCCCCATGAAATAAGTCGGAACCTTGGCTGTGAACGACACCGTGGCGGTCATCTTCGTGCCGCTCAAGGTCACCGTCGCCGTCGGCGTAAGATTGGTGTAGCCGACGTTTGCCGGGGACCCGTTCAGGTTGGCATTGAAGAAATTGGTGGCAAATGTCGAACCGCCCGAGACGGTGCCGCCGCTGGACATTGCCTTCGCGGTGGTAACGACCGAAGAATTGACCGAAACAGTGGCGAGCGCTGCGGAGTCCGCCGCAGCCTGCAGCTTGGTCTTGACCAGGCTCGCCGTCGTATAGTCGATGACACAACCGACAGCGGCGATGAGCGGCAGGCAGCACAGCCCCGTGATCACCGCGACATTGCCGCGCTTATTCGATCGGAATTGGGCGATCAAAGACAGCGCGGGTTGAGCACGCTGGGCGAGCCGCTTCATCGTTGTCGTGAACATTGCGCACCTGCTCCAACAGGTACTTTCTAAGATGCATTTGCTAGGAAATCGTTACTGGATTCGATGACACCGAGTTAAATCATCTAGTTTTTTCAATGCTTTATCTTAAAACGCCGGGCCAAAAACTCGCCGCCGTGGCGCAGGCCTTCGGCGTCGATGCCGTGGCCGATGCCGGCCGACAAATGCCACTCTGCCGGCACTTCGAGAGCGGCGAGCCCCTGGGTCGCCTGGAACAGCGCCTGCGGCGGGATCAGGTCGTCGCGGTCGCCGTGCACCAGGAGCACCGGCGGCCGCGATTTGATCTCGGCGGCAAAAGCCTCGGCATCGACCTCCGGCGGCAGCACCAGGAGGCCGGAATAGCCGACGATGGCGGCCGGAGCCGCCGCGCGGCGCAAGCCCACATGCAGCGCCATCATGGTGCCTTGGCTGAAACCGACCAGGGCCAGCGCGGAAGGCGGCAGCTGGTGGCGCACCAGTTCGGCGTCGAGAAAGCGCTCGAGCACCGGCGCCGCCTTGTTGACGCCGACCCAGCGTTCGTCCGGATCGCGAAACGTCAGCGGAAACCATTGCCGGCCGGTCGGCGCCTGGCCGCACGGCTCCGGCGCGTGCGGCGAGACGAAAGCTGAGTGCGGCAGATATTGCTGCCAAGCGCGGCCGATCTCGATGAGATCGTTGCCGTCGGCGCCATAGCCGTGCAGGAACACGACGAGCTGTTGTGCGGCTCCGGATTTCGGAGCCAGCCGCGGACCATCGAGTTCAGCGGCCATGCTTCTTTCCCTTCGGCTTGATGGATTTTTTCGGCAGGACCGGCGCACCTTCGCGGCCTTTGACGGCGCGATAATAGGTCCACAGCACGCGCGCCGCCACCGCGCGCCACGGCCGCCATGGTTCGGCAAGCGGCAGCATCTCTTTTGCCGTCGGCCGCGCCTTGAGCCCGAACGCAAGCCGCGCGGCTTCCTGCAGCGCCAGGTCGCCCGCCGGCCAGGCATCGGCATGGCCGAGGCAGCCAAGAAGATAAATGTCGGCGGTCCACGGCCCGATGCCGTGAACGGCGGTGAGCGCCGCATGCGCGGCTTCGGCGTCGATGTCGCCGAGCGTCGCCAGCGCAAGCTCGCCGCGGACGATGGCGCGGGCGATTTCCTTCAAGGCACGGATTTTCGGTCCCGACAGACCGATGCGCGCGAGACGCTCCTTGCGCGCGCGGATGATCACCGCCGGTTCGACCGGATCGAATGCGGCAGCGAGCCGGCCCCAGATCGCGCCGGCGCTGGCGGTGGAGAGTTGCTGCGAGACCACCGTGGAGGCAAGGCCGGCAAAACCGTCGGCCCGCCGCCGCAGCGGCGGCCGCCCCGCTTTTGCGATCAGCGCGGCAAAGCGCGGATCGGCGGCGACCAAGGCGTCGATACCGCGATCGAGGTCGGCTTCGGTGTGGATGCGGCGGTCAGGCATCGGGGGTCAGGGATCAGGGATCAGGCATCAGGCATCAGGCATCAGGGATCAGGCATCAGGCATCAGGCATCAGGCATCAGAATCGGGAGCGGCAAATCTTGATACCTGATACCTGATCGCTGATCCCTGCCAAGCGCGGCAAATCTTGATTCCTGATCCCTGATCCCTGATAGCATGGCAAACGTGAACACCTACACCCATGTCTTCCGCTTCGCGCCGAGCCCGAACGGCTATCTGCATCTCGGCCATGCCTATTCGGCATTGCTCAATTACGACATGGCGCGCGAAGCCGGCGGCCGGCTGCTGCTGCGCATCGAGGATATCGATACGCCGCGGTCGCGGCCGGAATACGAGACCGCGATCTACGAGGATCTGGAGTGGCTCGGCATTTCCTGGCAGCAGCCGGTGCGCCGCCAGAGCGAGCATTTTGCCGATTACGAATCAGCCCTCCTCAAGCTCAGCGCGCTGGCGCTGCTCTATCCGAGTTTCGAGAGCCGCAGCGAGATCGCGGCGCTGGTCGTCGAGCGCGACCGCTACGGCCGCTGGCCGCGCGATCCCGACGGGGTGCCGCTTTATCCGGGCCGCGCCCGCAAGCTGCCGGCGGCCGAGCGCAAGCGGCGGGTCGATGCCGGCGAGCCTTATGCTTTACGCCTCGCCATCGATGCGGCGGTGGCGCAGGCCGGCGTGCTGACCTGGACCGAGGCCGGCTCTGGGCCGCATGGCCAGACCGGTACCGTCACCGCGGCGCCGATGATGTGGGGCGACGTCATCGTCGCGCGCAAGGAAGTGCCGACCAGCTATCACCTCGCCGTCACGCTGGACGACGCCTTTCAAGGCGTCAGCGACGTCGTGCGCGGCCAGGATCTGTTCTGGTCGACCAGCATCCATCGCCTCTTACAGGCGCTGCTCGGCCTGCCGGAGCCGATCTATCACCATCACCGGCTCATTCTCGATGCCGAGGGCCGCAAGCTGTCGAAATCGACCTTGGCCAAGAGCTTGCGCGAATTGCGCGCCGACGGCTCAACCGCGCAGGACATCCGGCGCATGGTCGGGCTCGGCCGCTAGCGCGCATGATCTTGGATAAGCCAGCCGGCGCTTGTTTTGTTTGGTGCGCCGCCGTGTCATTCTGAGCGCGGCGCGGGGCTGCCATGGTCCGATCAAAATCGGCGCGAAAGAGACTTAAGAAAAAGTCTGCGGCAAGGCGCTCGCGACGCCGGGCGCCGCGACGTGGTCCCGCGACTCGGATCACCGAGGCGGCGCTCGCTGCCTTCGCCCATGACATCCGCACCTCGCTCACCGGCATCCTGGCGCTCGGCGAATTGCTGGCAAGCTCCAATCTCGGCGAGCGTGAGCGGCGCTGGGCCGCGGGCATCAAGACCGGCGCCGAGCATCTCGCCGCGCTGACCACCTTGGCGATCGACGCCGCCAAAGCCGATGCCGGCGCGCTGACGCTGCAGCAACAGGCATTCCGGCCACGGCGCCTGATCGAAGCGCTGGCGGACACGCTGTCGGCGCGCGCGGAGACCAAAGGCCTCACCGTCGACGTGACGGTCGCCGCCGACTTGCCCGAAATGTTGCTCGGCGATGCGGCGCGGTTGCGCGCGGCGATCGAGAACCTGATCGACAATGCGGTGAAATTCACCGAGCGCGGCGCGGTTTGTCTTGACGTGCGCGCGTCGCAAGCCGGGCGCGGAAAAATAAAGCTCGTCTGCACCGTCAGCGACAGCGGCATCGGGCTGACGCGCGCCGAGATCAAGCGGCTGTTCCGCCCCTTCACCCAAGCCAACGCCGAAATCGCGCGGCGCTACGGCGGCGCCGGCCTCGGGCTTGCCGTGGTCAAATCGCTCGCCAAGCTGATGGGCGGCGACCTCACCGTCACTAGCACACCCGGCCGCGGCTCGACGTTTCGTCTGTCGATCGTGCTGCCGGTCGCGACCGGCGGCACATCCGGCGAGAAGCACGCGCAAACGACCAAGACGCCGGCGCGCCGTCTCGCGGTTCTCTGCGTCGAGGACAATCCTTACGGCCGCGTCATCCTCAACACCATCCTCACCGAGCTCGGCCATCGCGCCGACTTCGTCGCCTCGGGCGAGGAAGCGGTCGACGCGGTCAGGCGCGGCTACGACGTAGTGCTGATGGACGTGACGCTGCCCGGCATCGACGGGCTGGAAGCAACCCGGCGCATCCGCGCGCTGGCCGATGCATCGAGCCGCACGCCGATCGTCGGCATTTCCGGGCGCACGGAAACCGGCGACGAAGAGGCCGCACGTGCAGCGGGGATGAATTCTTATTTGCGCAAGCCGGTCAGCCCAAGCGCGCTGAGCGAGGCGATTGCGGCCATTCTTCCGTCATCCTGAGGTGGCCGCGAAGCGGCCCTCGAAGGATGCACGGCCCGGGCCGTCGCCCCAACCGAAATCGGGTATACCCGATTTCGGCATTTTAAGCGTCCAAGTCGGCAACAGCCGACTTGGTTGGCTCGCTTCGCTCGCACCTCAGGGTGACGGAAAACAGTCACTCGCCGCCGGCCGCGCCTTCCACGATCCGCACCAGATCGCTCATGATGCGATTGAGCTCGAAATCCTTCGGCGTATAGACCTCGGCGATGCCGGCGCTTTTCAAGACGCTGGCGTCCTGTGGCGGGATGATGCCGCCGACCACCACCGGAACGTCGTCGAGGCCGGCCTCTTTCATGCGCGCGACGACGTCGTGCACCAGCGGCATGTGCGAGCCGGACAGGATCGACAGGCCGACGACGTGCACGCGCTTTTCCGCCGCCGCCGCGACGATCGCCTCAGCGGTCAAGCGGATGCCGTCATAGACCACCTCCATGCCGGCGTCGCGGGCGCGGGCGGCGATCTGCTCGGCACCGTTGGAATGGCCGTCGAGGCCGGGTTTGCCGACCAAAAATTTCAAGCGCCGGCCGAGTTTTTTCGACACGCGGTCGACTTCGGCGCGGATGTCGTCGAGGCCTTCGGCGTCGTTGCGCATGGCGGTGCCGACGCCGGTCGGCGCGCGGTACTCGCCGAACGCCGCGCGCAGCGCAAATCCCCATTCGCCGGTGGTGACGCCGGCTTTGGCGCAGGCGATCGACGGCGGCATGATGTTGCCGCCGGTTTTTGCCGCCTTGCGCAAGCCTTCGAGCGCCGCGGCGACGGCTTTGGCGTCACGCGCGTCGCGCCAGGCGGCGAGCCGCTCGATCTGCCCGGCCTCCGCTTCGGGCGACACGGTGACCACGGCTTCGGCGGCGTCCGCCAGCGGCGACGCTTCGGTCTCGACGAAGCGGTTGACGCCAACCACGATCTGCTCGCCGCGCTCGATGGCCTCGACCCGGCGCGAATTGGATTCGACCAGTTGCTGCTTGAGATAGCCCTGTTCGACCGCGGCAACGGTGCCGCCCATCTTTTCGATTTGCGCCAGCTCTTCCTTGGCCGCCTGTTTCAGCTCGGCGACCTTGGCGGCGATGGCCGGCGAGCCTTCGAAGACGTCGCCGTATTCCAACAAGTCGGTCTCGTAGGCGAGGATCTGCTGCATGCGCAGCGACCATTGCTGGTCCCACGGCCGCGGCAGGCCGAGCGCCTCGTTCCAGGCCGGCAGCTGCACGGCGCGGGCGCGCGCGCCTTTCGACAAGGTGACGGCGAGCATCTCGATGAGAATGCGGGCGACGTTGTTTTCCGGTTGCTGCTCGGTCAGTCCGAGCGAATTGACCTGCACGCCATAGCGGAACAGCCGCTGCTTGGCGTCGGTGACGCCGTAGCGCTCGCGGGTGATCTCGTCCCACAGTTCCGTAAAGGCGCGCAGCTTGCAGACTTCGGTAACGAAGCGCAGCCCGGCATTGACGAAGAACGAGATGCGGCCGACCACTTCGCCGAATTCTTCCGGCGCGCATTGGCCCGACGCCTTGACCGCGTCGAGCACGCCGATGGCGGTGGCGAGCGCGAAGGCGAGCTCCTGGACCGGCGTCGCGCCGGCCTCCTGCAGGTGATAGGAGCACACGTTCATCGGATTCCATTTCGGCATGTCCTTGGTGGTGAACAAAATCACGTCCTTGGTCAGCCGCATCGACGGCGCCGGCGGGAACACGTAGGTGCCGCGGGAGAGGTATTCTTTGATGATGTCGTTCTGCGTCGTGCCTTGCAGGCTTTTCCGCGGCACGCCCTGCTCGTCGGCAAGCGCCACATAGAGCGCCAACAGCCAGGCGGCGGTGGCGTTGATGGTCATCGACGTGTTCATCTCGCCAAGCGGGATGCCGTCGAACAGCATGCGCATGTCGCCGATGTGGGAGATCGGCACGCCGACCTTGCCGACTTCTCCTTTGGCGAGCGGATGATCGCTGTCGTAGCCGGTCTGGGTCGGCAGATCGAAGGCGACCGACAGGCCGGTCTGACCCTTGCTCAAATTCTTACGGTACAGCGCGTTCGACGCCGTGGCAGTCGAATGCCCCGCATAGGTGCGGAAGATCCAAGGTTTGTCGCGTAAAGCTTTGTCGCGCATCGGCCTTGCAGGTAGTCCGGCGGCACACTGTGACGCGGATTTTGCTGCAATGCAACATTAACGATGATCGCGCTTCACACCCAATTTTAACCGTCGCGATTCGCGCGGCTTTAACCGCTGCCACGCCACATTCGCGGCCATGCAGGCGCAACAGACAGTGCCCGACGTGGAGGCCGCGTGGCGGTTCCTCCTGGTCAATTGGATTTTCGTCGGCGCCATGGGGGTTGTGCTGGCGCTGAGCCTTGCATTCACCAACTTCTCGCTCGAGCTGACCGGCCTCGCCGTTGCCGTCGGCTATGTCGGGCTCTACGCCGGCTTTGCCCATGCCAATGCGGTCTCGCCGAAGCGGCGCGATCCGCAGGTGATGTTCGTCCTCGGCGGCACGGCGCAGATCGTGCTGATCACCGCGGTCATGACGCCGCTGACTTATGTCGCCGCTTCCGCCAACCTGCCGATGCAGGATGCCAATCTTTTGGCCATCGACCGCGCGCTCGGTTTCGACTGGGGCGCCTATGTGCGCTACGTCGACGATCATCCGGCACTGGCGGCCTGGGTGAACTACGGCTACACCATGATCCGCTGGCCGATTTTCGCCATTCCGGTCGTGCTGGCGGCGACGCACCGCTATCGGCGCATCGAGGAATTCACTTTCGCATTTGGGCTTGCCTTGATCGTGACCACGATCATTTCCGGCCTGGTGCCGGCGATCGGCGTGTTTCAGCAGATCGGCCTCGATCCGATCAGCATCAAAAATCTCAATCTGCAGCCCTATCTCGACCAGCTGCGCGATCTGCCGCCGACCCGCGACGGCGCCTTGCGTCATCTCGATCTGTTGGGGCTCGGCGGCATCGTGACGTTTCCGAGCTTCCACGCCGCCTCCGCCGTGCTTTACGCCTGGGCGTTGTGGCCGGTGCGCTGGATGCGCCCGATCGCGGTCTTGGCTTTCACCGCCATGCTGGCGGCAACGCCGATCAACGGCGGTCATTATCTCATCGACATCATCGCCGGGACCGCCATCGCGGTATTGGCGATTGTCGCGGCGCGCCGCGCCGGGCGGGTCATCGCCAAGTGGCAAGTTCGCAGCGCCACCGGCGAACTGATTCCTGCCGCGGTTCCGGCAGAATAACCTTCAACGCATCGCTGCCGACGCGGGCCGCGCCGCGGCGAGCGCGCGATGCACGATCAAAACCATGACGATGACGACCGCGGCGAGGCCGACCTGGGTCTTCACATAAGGGTAGATCAGGATCAGCGCGCCGGCTGTGGCGAGCGCCGCTATCTCGATGCGGCTCAAAAATTCGCGCGCCAACGCGAGCCGCAACAGGAATGCCACCGCGACGGCGAGCACGACTAAATCGTACATGAAGAGATAAGGCGTCGCGAGCAGCGCGCCGGCGGCGAGTGCCGCGGCCTTGAGCTCGAAGTCGACCCGGCTCTTCCACAGCCAGCCAAGCCCGACGGCGAGCAATAGCGACAGCAAGCCTTGAACAAGCCAGGCCAGCGTTTCGCTGCCGCCATGGGCGCGCACCAAGGCGAATGCGCTTTGCAGCCGGTACCAATCCAGCGCGCCTTGGTCGATCAACACGCGGTTCGAAATCGGCGCCCAATGCACGAAGGCCGCCCAGCTCGCGCTGCCGAAGGCGAGCCACGACAGCGCCGCGAGCAGGAGCGCTACCAATGCCGCGACCGCAATGGTCAGCCAGCGCCGGTCGGCGATCAGCACGATCGGAAACAACAGACCGAATTGCGGCTTGTAGGTGAGAAGCCCGAGACAGATGCCGGCCAGCGCCGGATGCCGCTCCAAGAGACCGAGCGTGCCGCCGATGAGTGCCGCGGTGAGAAAACCGTTTTGCCCGGCGGTGACGTTCCAGATCGCGGCGGGAAATCCGAGCGCGAACAACACGCCGGTGCGCAAGCCGAGAATACCGGCGATGGCCGCGGCGTAAGCGGCGAGCGTCGTCAGCAGCCAAACGACTGCCGCGACCAGATACGGCAGCGTCGCCAGCACAGCTGCAAAGAAAAACGCCGGCGGCGGATAATGCCAGCCGTAATAGCCGTCGAAATCATAGCCGACGGCGCGCACTTCGGCGGCGCGGTGCAGGGTCCAGTCGTAGGCGGCCGGAGCTTCGCCGTCGCGCGCGAGCCGCCCGGCCGCCCAGACGTTGACGAAATCATTGGCGATCGGCCGGCCCTGCGGGTCGGTCAAAAAATGGCCTTGCAGATAAGCCCCGCCGAGAACGATCAGATAGCCGAGCGCCAACGTCAGTCCGATCAGCTTGATCGTCCGCTGTGGCGAGAGCTGCGGCGCGGCGCTCGGCGCGATCTTGTCGTTCTCCCGGTTTAGCGCTGCGTCAGACTCGTTTGACCAGCTTGATGATGACCAGCAGGATCACCGCGCCGATGAAGGCGTCGATGACGGCTGCGACAAAGCCGCTGCCGAGCGCAATCCCGAGGTACGGCAGCAACCAGCCGGCGATGACCGCACCGACGATGCCGACCACGATGTCGCCGATCAGCCCGAAGCCGCCGCCCTTGACGACCATGCCCGCAAGCCAGCCGGCAATCGCGCCGACGATGATCCAGATGATGAAACTCTCAACCATGGTGTTTTCCCCGTTTCCCAGTCCCGGCAAGGGCCGGACATTTACGTGCGTGACGCACCCTACGCAGTCTTTGCTGCGTCCCCATGACCATATGACTTCCCCGTAAAGCTGTCAGCGCCCGCCGCGCACTTGCTGTGGTTTATGCCCAGCAGGTAATTGTTGCACTGCAGCATAAAGTGCGGCAGACTGGCTGCGATCACCGTTGCGGCGTGTGCGCCGCAAAAACGGTTGAGACGGAGCCCCCCATGGCCGTCGCACAGAAAAAACCGTCCGCCGCGCCGCTCAAGGATCTCTACGACATCGGCGAGGTGCCGCCGCTCGGCCACGTGCCGGCGACCATGCACGCCTGGGCGATCCGCAAGGAGCGGCACGGTCCGCCGGAAAAGGCGATGCAGAGCGAGGTGGTGCCGACCTGGCCGATCGCCGAGGACGAGGTGCTGGTCTACGTCATGGCCGGCGGCGTCAACTACAACGGCGTGTGGGCGGGCTTGGGCATTCCGGTGTCGCCGCTCGACGGCCACAAGCATCCGTTCCATATCGCCGGCTCCGACGCGTCCGGCATCGTCTGGGCGGTCGGCTCAAAGGTGCGGCGCTGGAACGTCGGCGACGAAGTCATCATCCACTGCAATCAGGACGACGGTGACGACGAGGAGTGCAACGGCGGCGATCCGCTGTTGTCGCCGTCGCAGCGCATCTGGGGCTACGAAACGCCCGACGGCTCGTTCGCGCAATTCTGCCGCGTGCAGTCGCGCCAGCTGATGCGCAAGCCGCCGCATCTGAGCTGGGAAGAATCCGCCTGCTACACACTGACATTGGCGACGGCGTATCGCATGCTGTTCGGCCACGCGCCGCACATTCTCAAACCCAGCGACAATGTTCTGGTCTGGGGCGCCTCGGGCGGGCTCGGCGTGTTCGGCGTGCAACTCGTCGCCGCGTCCGGCGCCAATGCCATCGGCATCGTGTCCGATCAGGCCAAGGTCCAATACGTCATGGACCTCGGCGCCAAGGGCGTCATCAACCGCAACGATTTCAAATGCTGGGGTGCGATGCCGAAAGTCGGCACGCCCGAATACGACACCTGGGTGAAAGAGGCGCGGCGCTTCGGCAAGGCGATCTGGGACATCACCGGCAAGCGCGACGTCGACATCGTGTTCGAGCATCCGGGCGAAGCGACGTTCCCGGTGTCCTGCCTGGTGGTCAAGCGCGGCGGCATGGTGGTGTTCTGCGCCGGCACCTCGGGCTACAACATCACCTTCGACGCGCGCTACGTCTGGATGCGGCAAAAGCGCATCCAGGGCTCGCACTTCGCGCATTTGAAGCAGGCCAGCGCCGCCAACCAGTTCGTGCTCGACCAGCGCATCGACCCGTGCATGAGCGACGTGTTCTCCTGGGAGAAGATCCCCTACGCCCACGAGCTGATGCGCACCAACCGCCACAAGCCCGGCAACATGGCGGTGCTGGTCAACGCGCCCCGCCCGGGTCTGCGGAACTTTGAGGATGTGATCGAGGCGGCTGGGGCTCTCTGACGTCGGCCGGCTTTCGTTCAATCTTTTAATTCATCGATCATTGCCATGATTCACCGGCCGCAATTCCGGCAAGTGCACCGTGACGATTTCCCAGAGTCGACGATCGTCGATGCGCTGATATTCGTGCCGAAGAATATTGCCAATGCCGATGATTGCATTCCAGGGTGCCTTAGAATATCTAGCCAACATTTCCGGCGGCAGGGACTTCGCCGCTTCGGACACAATTTGTACCGCCCGCTCGGCCGCGCGACGCAGCGTGTAACTTTCTTGATAATCGGCAAAGGTCACGTTTCGCAGCGCAGACGCCATGCCATCGATTTCATCACGAATGTGAAGCAGTCGAAGATGAGGGCTTTTGCTCGCCGCCATCAAAAAATCCGTCTGGCTTCCCGCTCGACGCTGTCCCGGATGTAGCGCGATAGCCCTTCACGTGTCGAATAGCCGACTTCGACGTTCGGCCCGACGGCGTCGACAATCGTTTCGTAGGCCTTCATGAAGTCGAGAAAACCAAACGTTTCGTCCGCTTGCGGGTCGACAAAAACATCGACATCGGAATCGCTCGCCGCTTCGTCGCGAGCGTGAGAGCCAAAAAGGTACAAGGCGCCCACGCCCGTCGCGCGTAGCGCGGGCTCGGCGTTCTTCAGTCGATTAATGACATCGTGCGATCGCATGGCGCTAAAATAGCCCAATTTTACTTAGCTTTCCAGCAAGTTCCCGATCGAAAACAAACTGGCGTTACCATCGCGTATCCGCTAAAACTCGTTAAATCGGGAACGGGACCAATATGCAATCGAGTCAATCGCGGACCGAGGCCTTGAGCGCGCGCAAGCGTTTCCGCGTGATCCTGGTGAAACCGTCGCATTATGACGACGACGGCTATGTGATCCGCTGGTTCCGCTCGCCGATGCCGGCGAATTCGCTGGCGACGGTCTACGGCCTGGTCGACGATTGCGCGAACCGCCAGGTGCTTGGGCCCGATATCGATATCGACATCGTCGCCATCGACGAGACCAATACGCGGGTGCGCGTCGAGCGCATCATTGCCGAGATGCGCGCCAACGATAATTTCGGCTTTGTCGGCCTGGTCGGCGTGCAGTCGAACCAGTATCCGCGCTCGCTGCACATCGCCAAACCGTTGCGCGAGGCCGGCATCGCGGTGATCATCGGCGGCTTCCACGTCTCCGGCATGCTGGCGATGTTTCCGGATGTGATGGCGGATTTGCAGGAAGCCCTCGACATGGGCATCACCCTGTTCGCCGGCGAAGCCGAAGGCCGCATGGACGAGGTGATGCGCGATGCCGCAGCTGGCGCGCTCAAACCGCTCTACAATTACATCAACGATCTGCCGGCGCTCGAAGAGTCGGTGACGCCGTTTCTGCCCGGCAATTCGGTGCGCAAGACGATCGGCAACGTGACGACGTTCGATGCCGGCCGCGGCTGCCCGTTCCAATGCTCGTTCTGCACTATCATCAACGTGCAGGGCCGCAAATCGCGCCGCCGCAGCCCCGACGATGTCGAGCGCATCCTGCGCAAGAATTTCGAGCACGGCATCGACCGGTTTTTCATCACCGACGACAATTTCGCCCGCAACAAGGATTGGGAGCCGATCTTCGACCGCATCATCGAATTGCGCGAGCAGCACGGCATGGACGTACGCTTCCTGATCCAGGTCGACACGCTCTGCCACAAGATCCCGAATTTCGTCGCCAAGGCCAAGCGCGCCGGCGTCACCCGCATCTTCATCGGGCTCGAGAACATCAATCCCGACAATCTGCTCGCCGCCAAGAAGCGGCAGAACAAGATCACCGAATACCGCAACATGCTGTTGGCCTGGAAGGCGGTCGGCATCTGGACCTATGCGGGCTACATCCTCGGCTTTCCCAACGACACGCCGGAATCGGCGCGGCGCGACATCGAGATCATCAAGAAGGAAATGCCGCTCGACGTGCTGGAATTCTTTTTTCTGACGCCGCTGCCCGGCTCCGAGGACCACAAGGTGCTGTGGACGAAGGGCGCGCCGCTCGATCCGGACCTGAACAAATACGATCTCGAGCACGCGCTCACGCCGCATGCGCATATGAGCAAGGCGGAGTGGGAAAAGCTCTACCGCGATTCCTGGGAGATTTATTACACGCCCGAGCACATCGAGACGATTTTGCGCCGCGCGCAAGCCTACGGCATCAACATCCTGCGCCTGGCGCAAATCATTCTCTGGTTCGCGCAATCGCTGACCATCGAGAAGGTGCACCCGCTGCAAGGCGGCTTCGTCCGGCTGAAAGCGCGCCACGAACGCCGCCCCGAACTGCCGCTGGAGCCGGTGCTGACGTTCTATCCGGCGCTCGTCTGGGAGATGCTGGTCAAGCACGTTCGCGTGGCCAAAGCGGCGTGGAGCATCTTCCGCATCTACCGCAAGGTCGCGAAATCCAAGGACGTGCCGTACAGCGATCAGGCGATGCAGCCGGTGAGCGAGGACGACACTTCGACGCTCGAGCTGTTCACCCACAACCAATCGGCGCGCGACGCGGTCGACCACGCCCGCAAGGTCAAGACGCTGACCGCCGGCGCGGTCGCGATCGCGGAAACGACGGCATGAAGCACTGACCGGTCGGCGCCACATCGCTTCTCCCTCTCCCCAGAGGGGAGAGGCATAGGCGGCCTTCGGCCGCCGTCAATTAAGCTAAGAACGCCGATCCGAAGGATCGGCTATGGTGAGGGGGCTCGTGCCTCGCAGTCGGAACCCCCTCACCCCAACCCTCTCCCCTCTGGGGAGAGGGAGTTCGCCTGTGCAAGCGCGGTCGCCGAAACCGCGGCTTAGTTTCCTTCAAGACAGCGGCAGCTCCGTTCCCTCGCCGCGCAGGCGCGCGATCGCGGCGTTGAGCTCGCCGCCATAGATGAAGATCAAGGCGACGAAATAGAGGAACACCAGCGCCATCATCGCCGAGGCGAGGCCGGCATAGTAGTTCACATAGGTGTAGGAGAAGTCGGCGAGGTAGCGGCCGAAAATGAAGCCGCAGGTCATCCACATCGCCAAGGTCGCCACGATTCCGGGCCACACTTCGGTGAACTGCCGGCGGCCTGCCGGCAGCCACATGTGCAGGATCAGAAGCGACGTGATCAAAAGAACGCTCGCCACCGCGAACCGGCCGATATTGAAGTGGCTCTCGACTTCGGCGAGCCATGGCGCGTAGAGCAACGCGGTGCGGAACACCAGCGGGCCGAGCACCACCAGGAACGACAGCGCCAGGAGCCCGACCGCGGCAACCAGCACATAGCCGATCGATTCCAGGCGCAACAGCCACAACGGCCGCGGCTCGGTGAGCCCGTAAGCGCGGTTCAAGCCAATGCGCAGGCTCTCGACACCGCTCGAAGCGAAATAGATAGCGAACACCGCGCCCACCGTCAGCACGCCGCCGTGCGCCGTGGTCAGCACATTGTGGATCTCACCGGTGATCTGGCTCGACACTTGGCGCGGCCACGCTTCGACGATGATACGCGCCACCTCGGCGGCGAGATTCTCCGAGCCGATGAAGCCGGCGATCGCGGTGACCAGGATCAGAAACGGAAACATCGACATCAGCACCGAGAGCGCAATGTGGCTCGCGATCGCCCAGCCGTCGTCGGCATTGAAGCGATAGAAGGCGTCGATGACGACGCGGTAGACGAGGCGGATCGGGTGCAAGCGAGGCGGTCTCCGCGGGGAACGCGGCATCATTAATAGCACAGCGCAATCTTCCGCCCCCGCGATAGCGGGGGAGGGGGACCACCCCGAAGGGGTGGTGGAGGGGGCGCGGGCGGGGACGTGATTTGGATGAAGACGGCTGGGTGCTGACGACGAGGCCGGAATTATTTCGCGGCTGTGGGGATTAAGTTATCGGTCGTCGCAGTTCTTAGACGATATCGAAGCTGCGCCTCAGGCGCCCCCTCCACCACGGTTCGCTCGCTACGCGAGCTCCAGTGGTCCCCCTCCCCCGCTATCGCGGGGGCGGAAAGGGCTACGCCGCCTGCACGTCCGCCAAAAACCGCCGCACTTCGCTCTGCAGGCTCGCGGCTTCGATGGCGAGCGCGTCGGCCAGCGCCTTGACGTCGGCGGCGGTCGAGCGGGCACCGGTGGTGGCGCCGGCGACGCGGCTCATGGATTGCGCGCCGGTGCGCGCTTCGACCGAGGCGCGGTTGACGCCTTCGGCGATCGAGGCGACGGCGTTGTTTTGCTCCTCGACGGTGGAGGCCACTGTCACGGCGATCTCCGACATGTCGTCGATGATCGAGGACACCTGCTCGATGGCCTGCGCGGCGTCGGCGGTGGCCGATTGAATCGAGCCGATCTGGGCGGCGACGTCCTCGGTGGCGCGCGCGGTTTGCGCGGCAAGCGATTTCACTTCGGTGGCGACCACCGCAAAGCCGCGGCCGGCCTCGCCGGCGCGCGCCGCCTCGATGGTGGCGTTGAGCGCCAACAGGTTGGTCTGGCCGGCGATGGATTGGATGAGGCCTATCACCTCGCCGATGCGGTTCGCGGCGGTGCCGAGATCCGACATGGTGGTGACGGTGCGCTTGGATTCGGCGACCGCGCGGCCGGCGACCTCGGTCGAGCGCGTCGCCTGCAGCGCGATTTCGCCGATCGAGGCGGCCAGCTCCTCGATCGAGCTCGCCACCGTCGTAACGTTGACGGCGGCGGTGCTGACGCGGTTCTCGGCATCGCGCGCTTCCGACGAGACCGCGTCGGCGGCGTCGTTGAGCCCGCTGGAGGCGCTTTCGAGGGCGCCGGCGGCCTCGCGCAACCGGGCCAGGGCCTGCTCGACGGAAGCGCGGAATGTGTCGATCATCGCAGCGATCGTCTCGCCGCGTTGCGCGCGCGCGGTATTGGCTTGTGTCTCCACGGCGGAGAGCCGTCCGCGCTCGATCATATTGTCGCGGAACACAACGACCGTGCGCGCCATGGCGCCGATTTCGTCATGCGCTTTGGTTTCCGGAATTTGCGCCGAGGTATCGCCGTCGGCGAGCCGCTTCATCACGGCGGCCAGGCCTTCCAGTGGCCGCGTGATCGAACGGCCGATGCGCCAGCTGCAGCTCAGCCCGATCAGCACCACCGCCAGGCCGATCCAGAGGATGAAGCTGCGGATGCGGGCGCGCGACGCCGCCAGCGCCGCGCCGGCATCGCTCGAGCTGTCGCGCGCCGAGGCGATGATCTTGTCGGCTTCCGGCAGCACGGTCTCGGTGTCGTGGCCGATCAGCGTCATCAGCGGCTCGATATTGTCGGTCGAGGCGACCCATTGGGCGAAAGCGTAGCTATAGGTCTTCACTTCCTCGTTCAGCTTCTGCTTCATCGACGGCGCGCCGTCGACCGAGTCGAACAGCGCGTTGAAGTTGCGCACCTCGTCGAGGAAGTGCTTCTCGGACGCGCGCGCGCGCGTCAATCGGTACGCCATCTCGTCGCGGCGCATGGTCAGAAGCGACATCAGCATCTTGGTGGCGTCGCCGTCGGCGACCCACGACAGATCTTCGTGGATGATGCGCTCCACCGCGCTGCTCGCCACATTGAGCTCGGCGGTGATGCCTTGGCTGGCGTCGTAACCGAGCGATTTCTGCTCGTTGACCAGGCTTTCGAAGCTGGTCTTGAGGTCGCGCACGGTGATGCGCATCGGCGTGATCACGTCCTGCGCGGAGTCGCCCAGCATGGCAGAGATGCGCTCGAGCGATTTCATCGCCAGCTCTTGGCCGCCGGCGAAATCCGCAACCTCCTTGTCGGACGGCCGCGCGACATATTGGGTCGTCGCGGCGCGCATCACCAGCAGGCCGGCCTTGAGATCGCGGCTCGCGTCGGCAACCTGGCTATAGCGGTGCACGCTGTCGAAGGCGCGGCCGACTTCGACGTCGCCGACCATGAAGGCGATGCCGTTGGCAAGGAAGCCGATCACCGGAATGACGCCGAGCACGATGATGCGGGCACGAACCGACAGTTTGGCGAAGGCTTCGACGATGACCATGGGACGGAAAAACATATCGAGGCGGACTCTCGTCGCCGCGGCGCGGCATTGCGGTATTGCGCTTCAGCAAAACGGAAAATGGTTAATATTTGGCAAGGACTCGCGCGCTGCGTTGAGGACAAGCGCGATTTCAACCGGCCGTAGGTTCGCGTTGCTTTTGTGCACTGCACGCGTAAGCTTGGCGGGCCGTCCGGGCGGCCGCCGTCCTAGCCTTCCCCTGCGAGTGGGGAGGGAAACGAGGGGAAGGAGCCCTTGTCCATGCCGTTTGCCGCATCCGCAATGCCCGCCGGCCAGAACCTGATCGCAGCGCTCGACGAGGCGGTTGCCGCCGCCGAGGCGCTGTTTGCCGATGCCCGCCGTACCGTCGCCGCCCGGGTTACGGTCGAGGGCCGCCCGATGGCCCGGGTGTTCGACCGCGAGCAGCGCGCCACCCATGGCCTGGCCTGGCTCGCGACCTATGTGGAGGCGATCCGGCAGCTTGCGGCCTACGCCGCGCGGATGATCGACAGCGGCAATTTCGGCGAGATCGAAGATTTGGTCGTGCGCATCGGCGCGGGCGAATATTTGGCCCAAATTCTCGGCGGCATTGCCATGAGCCAGGGCGAAATCGTCCGCCTGGCCGATCTCGGCTTGAGCACCAGCGCGGTGGCGGCGCGGATCACGCCCGGCCTCGATCACCTCATCGCCACGGGCAACACCGCGGCGCGTCGCGCCCGGCTCGTCGAATTGATGCGCGAGCGGCCCGACGCCACGGTCGGCGCCTGCGGCCTCGAAGACACCCTGGATTCGATCCGCGAGGAAATGCGCAAATTCGCCGACGGTCAGGTGGTGCCGTATGCGCAAGCGTGGCATCTCGACAACGAATACATCCCGCTCGACGTCATCGCGCAGATGTCCGAGCTCGGCGTGTTCAGCCTGACCATCCCCGAGGATTACGGCGGCATGGGTCTCGGCAAGGAATCTATGTGCGTGGTCTCCGAGGAATTGTCGCGCGGCTATATCGGCGTCGGCTCCTTGGGCACCCGCTCCGAGATCGCCGCCGAGCTCATCCTCGGCAGCGGCACCGAAGATCAGAAACGCCAATGGCTGCCAAAGATCGCGTCCGGCGAAGTGCTGCCGACCGCGGTATTCACCGAACCGAATACCGGCTCCGATCTGGCCTCGCTGAAGACGCGCGCCGTGCGCGAGCGCGAGACTTATAAGGTCTACGGCAACAAGACCTGGATCACGCACCCGGTGCGCGCCGACCTGATGACGCTGCTCGTTCGCACCAATCCGGCCGAGAGCGGCTATCGCGGCCTCTCCATGCTGCTCGCCGAAAAGCCGCGCGGCAGCGATGAAAAGCCGTTTCCCGCCGCCGGCATGTCCGGCACCGAGATCGAGGTCTTGGGCTATCGTGGCATGAAGGAATACGAGATCGCCTTCGACGGTTTTGCGGTGGCTGCGGACAATCTTTTGGGCGGCGTCGAGGGGCTTGGCTTCAAGCAATTGATGGCGACGTTCGAATCGGCGCGTATCCAGACCGCGGCCCGCGCCATCGGCGTGGCGCAGGCGGCGATGGAGCAGGGGCTGAGCTATGCCACGGCGCGGGTGCAGTTCGGCGAGCCGATCGCCAATTTTCCGCGCGTCTCCGACAAGCTCGCCATGATGGCGGTCGAGATCATGATCGCGCGCCAGCTCACCTATTACGCCGCGCGGCAGAAGGATTCCGGCCGGCGCTGCGATCTCGAAGCCGGCATGGCGAAGCTCCTCGCCGCGCGCGTCGCCTGGGCCGCCGCCGACAACGCCGTGCAGATCCACGGCGGCAACGGCTTTGCCGTGGAATTCCCGATCTCGCGCATTCTGTGCGACGCCCGCATCCTGAATATTTTCGAGGGTGCCGCGGAGATTCAGGCCAATGTAATCGCGCGGCGGCTGTTGGATGGGTCGAACTGATTTGTAGCCTGGGTTGAGCGAAGCGAAACCCAGGGACGGCGCAGCAGCTTCTCAATCGTTCCCTGGGTTTCGCTGCGCTCAACCCAGGCTACAACACCCGGGATTGACGGGCATATTCACCTCAGTGAATGTCGCCCGATGGACACACTCGTCGCATCAACGCTCGGCAAAAGCCCGCAACCCGATTCGCCACAAGCCTGGCTGCGCCTTGCTGCGACGATGCTGATCTCGACCATCGGCGGCGTCGGCATGTGGTCGGTGGTGGTGGCGCTGCCGCCGGTGCAGGTCGAATTCGCCGTGCCGCGGGCGCAAGCGTCGCTGCCATTCACGCTGGCGATGGTGGGATTTGCCTTAGGCGGCGTGCTCATGGGCCGCCTGTTCGACCGGACCGGGATTTTGGGTCCGCTGGCACTTGGCGCCGTGGCGCTCAGCGTCGGTTATCTCGGCGCCGCAGGCGCCGGCAGCCTCGTGGTGTTCGCACTTGCGCACGGCTTGATCGGATTCGGCAGCTCGGCGACGTTTGGCCCACTGATCGCGGACATCTCGAACTGGTTCGTCCGCCGCCGTGGCGTCGCCGTAACGCTTTGCTCGGCTGGAAATTATGTCGCCGGCACGGTGTGGCCGCCGGTCGTGCAGCACGCCATGGCGCTCTATGGCTGGCGGGCGACTCATGTGGGCATTGCGCTGACATGCGGCGCGGCCATGTTTCTCATCGGCGTCGTTGCTCTGCGCCGGCGCGCGCCGGCCGCGCTCCTCGATTCCGGTGCCGCGACGCGCAAGGGATCGCCCGCGGCGTTCGGCCTGTCGACGCGGGCGCTGCAGACGCTGTTGGCCTTGGCCTCGGTTTGCTGCTGCGTCGCGATGTCGATGCCGCAGGTCCACATCGTCGCCTATTGCGGCGACCTCGGCTACGGCGTCGCCCGCGGCGCCGATATGCTGGCGCTGATGATGGCGTTCGGGATCGTGGGACGCATCGGCTCGGGATTCATCGCCGACCGGATCGGCGGTCTGCCGACACTGATGCTGGGGTCGGCGCTGCAGGGCGTCGCCTTGTTGCTCTACATCCTCTACGACGGACTGGTTTCGCTCTACGTCATCTCGGCGGTGTTCGGCCTGTTCCAGGGCGGCATCGTGCCGAGCTACGCCATCATCGTGCGCGAATATTTTCCCGCCAAAGAAGCCGGCGCCCGCATCGGCATCATTCTGATGATGAGCCTGTTCGGCATGGCGCTGGGCGGCTGGATGTCGGGCTATATCTTCGACCTCGCCGGTTCGTACCGCGCTGCGTTCTTCAACGGCCTCGGCTGGAACGCCGTCAACGGCACGATCGTGCTGTGGCTCCTGTTCCGGCGCCAGGGGCGCCTCGCCTATGCGTGAGCGTGACGCTGATCCTTGAGCAGTTGTAGCCCGGATTGAGCGGAGCGAAATCCGGGGACGATCTAACGGTTGTTACGCTCGTGGATTATGCTGCGCTCTGGTCGGACTACTTTCCGAGGAAAGTCTTTGCGCGATGAACAAACAGAAATCGAAGGCGCGTAAATACCACAGCGGCTTGTCCGGGGCGATCCATGAAACTGCCGCTGGACTGCATCGCATCGGACTTATGGACAAGGCGACAATGCGCGAGTTCGATCGGCCGAAACGCCGCTCCCGGGTTTCGCTGCGCTCAACCCGGGCTACTTGAGCAGCAACCCGACATTCCCCGACAAGATCCTCTCGCCATTAGCCCCAAGCGCGCGGATATCGCGCACAAAATCGCGCACGATCTCGCGCTTGCGGATTTCCTGCGGATAGTCGGTGGCGAAAACGATGCGGGACGCGGGGATCTCGCACAATCCAGCTTTGACCGCGCCGATGCCGCCGGCAAATCCGGCGGTGTCGAAGACGAGGTTGTTGCGGATGTAATAGTCGAAGTCGTGCTTCGGCGTCACGCCATGGCGTGGGTTGCCGGCGGTCCCCCAAAAATCCTTATCTTGAAAGCTTCGGATGCGCGCCAGCATCGAGGCGATGCCGCCGGAGAGATGCGCCATGTGCACGGTCAGTTCGGGATGGCGGTCGAATACGCCGGAATTGACCAGGCGGATGGTCGCCATGATCAGCGAGAATTCGCGGCCGACGCCGCGCGCGGTGTCGTAGGCGTCGAACTGCTCGGCGCGATTGAGTTTTAGCGCCGGATGCACGAACACGAAAAGCCCAAGCTTGCCCACTTCGTCCCAGAACGGCTCGATCGCCGGATCGTCGATCCATTTGCCGTCGAATTCCGAGGTGATGGTGACGCCCTGGAAACCGAACTCGTGGCGGCAGCGCGCCAGTTCCTTGAACGCGGCGGCGCCGCCGAGCGGGTGGGCGTGAGCGGCGCCGATGAAGCGGCCGGGATAATCGCGCTCAGCCTGTTTCGCCTTGTCGTTGACGAGGCGCGAGGTGTCGAGATCGGCGCACATGCCGGCGGCGCTGGTCAGCCAGGCGGCGTCGATGCCGGCCAGATCCATCATGCGCACGTGCTCGTCGAGATCGTAAAGCAGCGAATGGATCGTATAGCTCGGCGCGCCCGAGGCGTCGTAGTTGAGGATCAGACGGTCGCCCGGGTCCTCCTTGATCAATTCGCGCGGCGTGAAATGGTGCTGGAAATCGACGATCATGCGAGCGGTCCTCTGCGTCTTGCGGCCTCCTTGTAGCCCGGATTGCGCCGAGCGCAATCCGGGGACGGGCCCGCAACGCCGCCCCTGGGTTTCGCTACCGCTCAACCCAGGCTACAAGTAGCCATGGCCAATTTCATGTCCCATTTCGCGGTCCCGGTCGCCATCGGCGCGGTCGCGGTCGTGCTGCTGCTCGGCCTCTACAACATGATGCGCGGCGGCTCCGCCAACACCTCGCAGAAGCTGATGCGGCTGCGCGTGCTGCTGCAGTTCATCGCCATCATCGTCATCATGCTCACCGTCTGGATCATGTCGAAGTGACCGATGGTCAAGCTCAACAAGATCTATACCCGCACCGGCGATGACGGCTCGACCGGGCTCGGCTCCGGCGAGCGGCGCAAGAAATACGATTTGCGCGTCGCCGCCTACGGCACGCTCGACGAAGCCAATGCGGCGATCGGCATTGCGCGCCTGCACACCTCAGGCGACGTCACGCTGGACGCCGCGCTGTCGCGCATCCAGAACGATCTGTTCGACGTCGGTGCCGATCTGTGCACGCCCGGCAAGGGCAGGGGTCCGGATGGCGCGCGACTGACGGTAACGCAAGCGCAGGTCGATTGGCTGGAAAGCGAAATCGATCGGCTCAATGACGCGCTTGCGCCATTAAAATCCTTCGTCCTGCCGGGCGGCAGTCCGGCGGCGGCCTATCTGCATCTCGCCCGCACCATTTGCCGGCGCGCCGAACGGTTGATCGCCGAGCTCAAGGACAAGCCCGGCGAGAGCGTCGGCGCCGAGGTGCTGCAATACGTCAACCGGCTGTCTGATTTCTTGTTTGTCGCCGGCCGCTATGCCAATGACAAAGGTGCGCGCGACGTGCTTTGGCAGCCGGGCCAAAATCGCTGACAGCGTAGGGGGTAAGCCATGGTCATGCCGATATGGGATCACAGCCCGTTCAGGTGGCCGCAGCCGCCATACGTGATGTGGCTCCTCATCGTGGTCAACTTTGGCGTCTTTTTCTGGACCGCCGGGCTCGCCCCCGATGATGCGGAGGCGATCGCGCGCACGGCAGGCCTGGTCCCCGCCGCGCTCTTCGGCGGCGGCAGCGCCGGCGCCATCCCGGCGCCGCTGACGCTGATCACCTCGATGTTCCTGCATGGCAATTTCATGCACGTTTTCGGCAACATGATTTTCTTGTTTGTATTCGGCGATGACATCGAAGAGGCGCTCGGGCACTGGCGCTTTCTTGGCTTCTATCTGGCCTGTGGCATCGGCTCAGGCCTTGCCTTTGCGCTGAGCGGTCCGAGCTCGACGATCGATCTGATCGGCGCTTCGGGCGCCGTCGCCGGCGTCATAGCGGCATATCTCCTGTTCCGGCCGTGCGCCAAGGTGACCTGCCTGCTTGGCCTCATTCCGCTTCGGCTGCGGGCCTATTGGATCATCGGCGGCTGGGCGATCTGGCAGTTCGTCGACGCCGCGAGCCGCACCGACGACGGCATCGCCTATTGGGCGCATGTCGGCGGTCTGATCACCGGCGCTATTTTGTTCGTGGTGATGCGGCCGGCGGGGGTTCGGCTGTTCGAATGCATCGAGCCCGGCAAAGCTGTAGCCGAAGGTACGAGCACAAGCTGACACGTTGACCGCAGCGGCTGCGGCCGGTAGGTTCCCGCACCGCAGCATTTCCGGCATTCGTTCAGCCGGCCGTGCTCCGGAAACAAGCAAAAAAGCCATCGCAGCCAAAAGCCTCGCAGCCATGAAAATTCTCGTCCCCGTAAAACGGGCGGTCGACAAGGACGTGAAAATCCGCGTCAAGGCAGACGGCTCCGGCGTCGAGCTCGGCAACGTCAAAATGTCGATGAATCCGTTCGACGAGATCGCGGTCGAGGAAGCGATCCGGCTCAAGGAAGCCGGCAAGGCCACCGAGATCGTCTGCGCCTCGATCGGGCCGCAGCAGGCGGCCGAGACCATCCGCACCGCGCTCGCCATGGGCGCCGACCGCGGCATCCTGGTGAAGACCGACGGTGCCGCCGTCGAGCCTTTGGCGGTGGCGAAAATCCTCAAAGCCATCGCCGATGCCGAAGCGCCCGGCCTCATCATTCTCGGCAAACAGGCGATCGACGACGACTGCAATCAGACCGGCCAGATGCTGGCGGCGCTGCTCGGCTGGCCGCAGGGCACCTTCGCCTCAAAAGTCACGCTCGACGGCGACGCCATCATGGTGACGCGCGAAGTCGACGGCGGCTTGCAGACGGTGAAGCTGAAAATGCCGGCCATCGTCACCACCGACCTGCGCCTGAACGAGCCGCGCTATGCCTCGCTGCCGAACATCATGAAGGCGAAGAAGAAGCCGATCGACGAGAAGACCGCGGCCGATTACGGCGTCGACACCAAGCCGCGGCTCGAAGTGGTCAAGACCACCGAGCCGCCGGTGCGCAAGGCCGGCGTGAAAGTGAAAACCGTCGCCGAGCTGATCGACAAGCTGAAGAACGAAGCGGGGGCGATCTGATGCCGACGCTTCTTCTTGCCGAGCACGACAATAAATCGCTCAAGGACGCGACCAACAAGGCGCTGACGGTGGCCAAGGCGCTCGGCACCGAAGTGCACGTGCTGGTCGCCGGCTCCGGCTGCAAAGCGGTGGCGGACGCCGCCGCCAAACTCGACGGCGTGAGCAAAGTGTTGTTGGCGGACGCGCCGGCTTACGCTCACATGCTGGCCGAGCCGACGGCGGCGCTGATCGTCGCGCTCGCCGGCCCTTACGAAACCATCATGGCGGCGGCGACCACGTCCGGAAAGAACATCATGCCGCGGGTCGCGGCGCTGCTCGATGTGATGCAAATCTCCGACGTCATCAAGGTCGTCGCGCCCGACACCTTCGAGCGGCCGATCTATGCCGGCAACGCCATCCAGACCGTGCGCTCGCGCGATGCCAAGAAAGTGATCACGGTGCGCACGGCGGCATTCCAGGCGACCGGCGAGGGCGGCTCGGCAACCGTCGAAGCGGCTGCCGCTGCCGCCGATCCGGGCATTTCCGGCTTCGTCGGCGAGGAGCTGTCGAAGTCGGAGCGGCCGGAATTGACCTCGGCCAAGATCATCATTTCCGGCGGCCGGGCGATGCAAAGCCGCGACAACTTCACCAAATATATCGAGCCGGTGGCGGACAAGCTCGGCGCCGCGGTCGGCGCCTCGCGCGCCGCGGTCGATGCCGGCTACGCGCCAAACGACTGGCAGGTCGGCCAGACCGGTAAGGTGGTGGCGCCGGATCTTTATATCGCCGTCGGCATATCGGGCGCCATCCAGCACCTCGCCGGCATGAAGGATTCGAAAGTCATCGTCGCGATCAACAAGGATGAGGAAGCGCCGATCTTCCAGGTCGCGGATTATGGATTGGTGGCGGATCTCTATTCTGCGCTGCCGGAGCTCGCCAGCGAGCTCGATAAAGTCAAACGCTGACCGCGGCCGCACCCGCAATAACAAGGTGTGGCTCGGGGTATCAGAGGTGAGCTAAGATGGTCGAGGTCAAGGAACGGCCCAAAGAACGCACCCGCAGCGAGCGGACGGAAGCAATGGCCATTCGTAAGATCGGCATCGTCGGCGCCGGACAGATGGGCAACGGCATTGCGCATGTTTGCGCGCTGTCGGGCTTTCATGTCCTGCTCAACGACGTCGCGCCCGACCGCATCACCGAGGGGCTCGCCACCATCAGCGGCAATCTCGCCCGGCAAGTCAGCCGCCAGCGCATCACCGATGAGCAGCGCCAGGCCGCGCTCAAGCATATCGCGCCGGCGAAAACGCTCGACGAGCTCGGCGATTGCGATCTGGTGATCGAAGCCGCCACCGAAACGGAAGCGGTCAAGCGCAACATCTTCGCCGCGCTCTGTCCGGTGCTCAAGCCCGAGACCATCGTTGGCACCAACACGTCCTCGATCTCGATCACGCGGCTGGCCTCGTCGACCGACCGGCCGGAGCGCTTCATCGGCATTCATTTCATGAATCCGGTGCCGCTGATGGAGCTGGTCGAAGTGATCCGCGGCATCGCCACCGACGACGCCACCTTCGAGGCGACCAAGCAGTTCATCGGCAAGCTCGGCAAGCTGATCGCGGTATCCGAGGATTTCCCCGCCTTCATCGTCAACCGCATCCTCTTACCGATGATCAACGAGGCGATCTACACGCTCTATGAAGGCGTCGGCAATGTCGAGGCGATCGACACCGCGATGCGGCTCGGCGCCCACCATCCGATGGGGCCGCTCGAGCTCGCCGATTTCATCGGCCTCGACACCTGTCTGTCGGTGATGCAGGTGCTGCACGAGGGCCTGGCGGATTCCAAATACCGCCCGTGCCCGCTGCTCGTGAAATACGTCGAAGCCGGCTGGCTTGGCCGCAAGACGCAGCGGGGTTTTTACGACTATCGCGGCGACAAGCCGGTACCGACCCGATAGCCGACGGCGCGTTCGGTCATCGACAACTCCTTCTTTGTGGATGGCCCGGCTTTCTTCGCCGTGCTACTTTGCCGTGCAATAGGACTGCCGCAGGGGCGGTGCGCCAGGTGGGGCCGGCTGTGACGGAAACCTTATCTCCTTCGCGTTTCGCAAAATTCCGCCAAGACTACAGCGTGCTGTTCCAGCGCAGCGATCAAGATCGAATTCGCGAGGACTTGCGCACATTCTTTGGACCGCGCGCCGACAAATACCTCGCGATCTATGAGAAGATGCGGGCCGGCAATAGGTCATATGCCCCCGGTTGGAATTGGGTGGTGTTTTTCACCACGTTCCCTTGGTTTTTTTACCGCAAGATGTACATCTTCGGATCTCTCCTGATTTTTCTTCCCGCGCTGGCGGGTTATTTGTTCGGCCTCACGGGCAATGCAGGTCTGGTGGGGGCCTTGTCCGTCTCGGCGAACAGCCAGTATGTCCAGTCCGCAATGAAGCGTCTGCAGAAGGCCGATGAGCTCGGGCTGATCGGCGAAAGGCGTCAAGAATATCTGCGGCGCGCCGGTGGTGTTTCGATCGTCGCCGGCACTCTTACGGGCATCCTGTTCGCTCTATTGATGGCAGCCGTGGTTCTCGGCATATATCTCGAACATAACAAGTCCGCATAGCTATGGTTCGCTTCGCGGTTCTATTGGCTGCGGTCACACCGGGGCTGCTCGTTCTTGCCTACGGGGTCACAAAAACACGCGGCAGTTGGAGCAACGAGGCGCTGTGGACCGCGTTTTTCCTGGGTGGTCTCGGCTTAATCGCGGTCATACCGTTTGAAGCTGCCGTTAAGTGGCTTGCCGGGTTTGCTTCTTTGACGCCTCCGGTCAAAGCCGGCGTCCTCGCGGTTTTTGAGGCGGGGATACCGGAAGAGGCGGTCAAATACCTTATTCTCGTCGGTGTAGCCGAGCGGCACGTCGATGCATGGCGTCGCCAGGATATCATTGTCCTGGCGCTCGCCGTGTCGCTGGGTTTTGCCACCGTCGAAAACTTTCTTGCCGTTTTGGCGCCGGCACATTGGCATTTGGTCGCCGCGACGCGCGCGATGTCGGCCGTTCCCGGACACGGTATCGACGGCTTGGCGATGGGGGCGTTGTTGACTGCGGCGCGGGTGGCGCCGGCGCGGCGGTCCATGTGGGCCGTTCTCGCTTTTGTCATCCCGGCAATGATGCACGCGGCCTATGACTTTCCCCTATTAGTGTCCAAGAGCGCAGCCGACGCCGCCGCCGCGCCGTGGTCGAAAATGCTTTGGCCAATGATCTTATTGATCTCGTCAATCGTTTCGATCTGGCTGTGCAATTGGATTCTCCCGGCGGCGCAACGGGCCGACCGACGGTCCGGACGGGATTTGCGCACAAACGCGCCGGCGTCGCTCGCCATTGTGGCCGGCTGCGCATTCCTTGTCATTGCGCCGGCGCTGGCTACTTTGATTTTTCTGAACGATGGGACGCGATCGCCGGTGACGGCGATCAGCTTCGCGATCTTTCCGTCAGCCTTGGCGATCGATCTTATTTGGACCGGGATTCGCCGCAGCGCTTCGCCGGCATTCACATCGTAAATTCGTCGCCAGGCAGGTATCAGGACGTCAGGGATCAGGCATCAGGCATCAGGCATCAGCTATCAGAGTTCGAAACATTCTGATTACTGATCCCTGACTACCTGATCCCTGATTCGCTCACGCCGCCGCGGCGGCGAACTGCGGCGCGGTCTCGCGCCAGCACGGCAGCGCGGCGACGCGGTCGAACCAGCCGCGCAGGTTCGCGTAGGGGCCGACCGGCATTTGCGCTTGTTGCGCGTAATGCAGCGGCGCCGCGACGGCGAAGTCGGCGATCGTCAATTCCTTGCCGACCAGATAGGGCTGCTTGGCGAGATGGGCGTCGAGCATTTTCGCCTCTTTGTTGAAGGCCTCCGTGCCCTTGGCGATGGCCGCCTCGTCGGGCGGTCCGAGGTTGAGGATTTTCTTGACCAGGCGCTGGAACGTCAGCGGCTGGCACGCTTCGGCGCCCCAATGGGCCAGTTGCCAGAATTGCCAGCGCGCGATGTCGGCGCGGGTTCGTGCATCGTTCGGCCACAGCGCATTCGCGCTCTTGCCGGCGATATATTGCAGGATCGCATTGGATTCCCACAGCTTGAAATCGCCGTCGACCAGCGTCGGCGTGCGCCCGGCCGGGTTGAGCGCCAGATAAGCCGGAACGTATTGCGCGCCCTTGCTCAGATCGATGAATTCCAGCTCGAGCGGCACGCCGAGATGGGCGGCAAGCGCCCGCACCTTCCAGGTGTTCGGCGAGGGCGGAAAGCCATAGAGTTTCATGGTCGACTCCTATCGGTTGACAGAGGACGGACGACAGACAACGGATGACAGACAACGGATGACAGGCAACAGAAAAATATAGATCCGTCCTCTGTCCTCTGTCGTCCGTCGTCCGCTAATCGCAACACGAGTCCGATTTCTTCGGCTCCACGTACTGCGCTCTCGGATCGATCGCGGCGCCCTCGTAGCGGTCGTGGTGGCGCACCCAGGCCATCGACCACGGCAAACCTTCCTCGTCGCGGCCCTTCGGCGCCAGATCGAGCATGTGATAGGTGCCGATCAGCATGTCGAGGCCGCGGCCGTAGCTCGAATAGGTGTGGAAGATTTCGCCGCTCTCGTTCTTGTAGAACACGCTGGCGCCCGGGCGCTCCTCGCTCGGGAAGGTGGTCTCGACATAATTGTACATCGCCTTGCCGCTGGCCTTCTCCTCGGGCGTCGCGGAGACGTGATAGTCGAAGTTGAAGTCGCAGCCGTTCGACGACACCCATTTGAAGTGCCAGCCCATGCGCGCCTTGAATTTCTCGATCTGCGCCAGCGGCGCGCGCGACACGACGACAAACGTCACATCGCGTTGCGCGAGGTGAATGACGGTGCCGTCGAAATGATCGGCCAACAGCGAGCAGCTCGGGCAGCCGGCTTCCCAGTCGGGACCGAGCATGAAGTGATAGACGATCAGTTGGCTTTTGCCGTCGAACAGGTCGGCCAGCGTCTCCTTGCCGTTCGGCCCCTCGAACACGTAGGTCTTGTCGACTTTCACCCAGGGCAGCTCGCGCCGCTTTTTGCTGAGCGCATCGCGCGCGCGAGTAAAAGCTTTTTCCTCGGCGAGATGCGCTTTGCGGGCGGCGATCCATTCGTCCCGGGAAACGATGCGATGGGATTCCATGATTGTTGCTCCTCGATCTGTAGGGCGGATTAGCGAAGCGTAATCCGCCATTCGTTTGCAACGAGCGGTGGGTTACGCCTTCGGCTAACCCACCCTACTGCTCAGCCGGCGTCATCCAGCCGACGCCGGCGCCGTCGGGCTGCATCAGGATGGCGATGCGGCCGACGCCGGGTACGTCGAACGCCGGCTTCATCAGCTTGGCGCCGGCTTTGACCGCCTTGGCCACGCGCGCGTCGACGTCGTCGACCGCGATATAGGCCATCCAGCTTTCCGGCACCTGGCCGAAATCCGGCGCGCTGATGTCCAAAATGCCGCCGACCGGTTCGCCGTCCATCATGGCAATCCAATAGCTGCCGGCGCCGTCTGGCATCGGCATGGCGTCGTAGCTCCAGCCCAGAGTGTCGGCATAGAATTTCTTCGCGCCCTCGACGTCGCGCGTCATCAGTTCGTTCCAGTAAAACGTGCCGTGCGATCCGCGCATGATCTACTCCACTTATTGGTAGCCCGGATTGAGCGAAGCGAAATCCGGGAACATCAGACGTTGCGTCGTAGTTCCTGGGTTTCGCTGCGCTCAACCCAGGCTACATCTTTCAGGCGAGAAACTTCGCCATCTTGTCGAGCGCGCCGTTCCAGCCGCCCTGGTGGCGGTCACGCGCTTCTTCGTCGAAGAACTGCTCGTGGGTCAGCGTCAACAACGTGCCGTCGCCGTCGGGCTTGAGCAGCACGGTCACCAGCGATTCGCGCTCCGGCATGGTCTTCCAGGCCCAGGTGAAGACCAGTTTTTGGTTCGGCACGACCTCGCGGTAGACGCCGCCGACGTCGTGCTCCTCGCCGCTCGGCGCCCGCATCACCCAGCGATAGCGGCCGCCGACGCGCAGGTCGCACTCGGCGTGCATCGCCTTCATCTCGCCGGGACCCATCCAGCCTTTCACTTTTTCCGGGTCGGTCCACGCGGCGAAGACCTTGGCCGGCGGCGCGTTGAGGCGGCGTTTGATGGTGAGGCTCGGTTTTGTGGCGGTTTGGGTGGCCATGTTCTTTCCTTCTGCGAAAAAGATTTTTCTTCCTCCAGGAATGCGGCGAGACGGTCGAGCCGCTCGGACCAGAACTTTTGATAACGATTGAGCCACTCGAACGCATCGCGCATCGGCTCGGCGTCGAGGCGGCAGGCGACGACCCGCCCGGTCTTGCTGCGCGCCACGAGGCCGGCGTCGGCCAGCACATCGAGATGCTTCATGATCGCCGGCAGCGACACCGGGAACGGCGCGGCGAGCGCGCTCACCGAAATGTCCGGCTCTGCGGCGAGCCGCATCACCAGCGCGCGCCGCGTCGGGTCGGCTAGCGCCGCGAAAGTGCGGTCGAGAGTCGAGCTTTGAAGGTTAACCATTTGGTTTAGTATAGAAGCGCCGGCGGCGCTGTCAAGCGGCCGATCGCGCTATATTTCCCCGCTCCTCCCGCTCAAGCTACTTCAAAGGCGCGGCGGCGCCGCTTACGTCATTGCCGAACACGAGATTGTTATGAACGATTTGCCGACAAGCCCCGAGCAGCGCATCACCGTGAGGGCGCTTTTGCTTGGCGACCGGATCGAGACCGCGGGATTGGAACGCAGCGACGTCTTGTCGACGCTGCCTTTGGCGTTCCGCGCCGGAGCGAAGGGAATTGTCGCCTTGTTCCGCTATGGCGTCGCCGTCCTTGTCGGCATGTCGCCGCTCGAAGAAGACGAGGTCATACGCCGGTTGGACGGCCGCATCGTCGGTCCGATCGAGCCCCGCGAAGAGGAAATCGTTCAAATCGAAATCGCGCCCGACAAGGACGAACTGCTCACGCCATCGGGTGTCATCGTGCTCAAAGCGCTGACGATCGAACATACGCTGCTGATCGCGGACGCGCTCGCCACCAGCGTGGTCCTGGCGCACGACGAAAAAAATGTCGCGAAGGTTTTCGACGTGATTCAGCCTATTGCCCAGGAACTGGCGCAACATGGCCGTACGCCCGGCGGCCGTCGCGCGATCCTCAAACACATCGGCAATGCCCTGCTTGTTCAACACCGCGTTTCCGGCCTGGTTGCCGTGGCGGAAAAGCCCGACGTGCTGTGGGAGCGGCCGGTTCTGGAGCGCTTTTACGCCCGGCTCGAAGACGAATATGAATTGAAGGAACGCGCCGACCTGTTGACCCGCAAGCTCACGGTGATCTCCGATTCGGCAAAAGCGTTCGCCGACATCATCGATACCGAGCGATCCTTGCGGCTGGAGATGATCATCGTCGTGCTCATCGCTGTTGAGATCGTCATCGCCGGAATTCAGCTCTTGGTGCGCTAGGTGTTCGATGCCTATGGCAATCGTGACCCGGCCTGAACGGCTCGTATCCGGGCTCCGCGACGGGATTCATGTGTTCTTAAGATTAGAGGCCATAATCACTGCAGCCATCGAAGATTTGCGTCATGGACCCGACCAGCCTCATCACCACGCTCATGGGCGCCCAGACCGGCATGATGCAGCTTGCCGTCGCGGCGCGGCTCATGCGCATGAACGCGGATCAGGGCGCCGCGGTGGTGAAGCTGATCGACGCCGCGCAGCAGAATATCGATCCGCTCGCCAACGTCGCCGCCGGCATCGGCACCAACCTCGACGTCAGCGCGTAGGTCTCCGGCTAGCTGTCGGCCGGCATCGCGAATTTACGCGGCGTTTTACGGATCATCGCAACTGTGAGCCTGGCCCGCGGGATGCGCGGGGCCAGCGCCGCGTTGCGCAGATATTCCGGCGGCTCGAACTCCCTTTGGCCGATCAATGAGAGCTGGACGATCTCGTAGTCGTTGGCCTGCGCCAAGCGGTGAAAAAATTTCGGCTGATAGCCGAAGAAGCCGTGGTCGATGTGCCCGAAGGCCGGCACCTCATGGTACATCATGCCGCCGGTGCGCATGAGGCCGTGGATCGCCGCAAAGGCGTTACCCTGATTGGCAATGTGTTCGGTCGTCCCGGCATTGATGGCGAGATCGAAGGCGCCGCGATAACGCCACGGCACCCGGCCGCTGTTGAGATCGATGCGGATATCGGCGCCGGCGATGTCCACGGACTTGGACTGCAGCCCGAGCGCGGACCATAACAGCCGGCCCGGCGGCGAGTCCGGCGTGAGCTGCGGCGCGCCCACCGGCGTCAGAGCCGGCCTGGTGCCGCCGAACAACGCGACTGCGTCGTCGAGGAGCGGTGAAGCGATCAATCGATCGTTGATCTGCTGGGCGCCGATTTCGACGACGCGCCGATAACCGTCCAAAAGCCCGCGCCGTTTGAGCGCGATGATGTCGCTCATGAAGAAGGGGCTGTATCCCATTGCTTGGCTGCCTCACTGACGATGCCGGTTAGACAATCATGTTCGTAGCCCGGATTGAGCGAAGCGAAATCCGGGGTAGACTCGAGGCATGGTCCGTTACCGGCGCAATTTCCTCGCGGGCGGGACGTTCTTCTTTACTGCGACACTCGCAGATCGAACATCGAGCGTTCTCACCGATCATGTAGCCGCCTTGCGCCTAGCGGTGATCGCGACGCGGCGCGAACACGCTTTTGTCATCGATGCGGTGGTCATATTGCCCGATCACCTCCACATCGTCATGACCTTGCCCGAAGGAGACGCCGATTTTCCGAATCGTTGGCATTTGATCAAGCGTCGGTTCACCACCGCGATCATCAAAGCAGGTACCCCGGTCGCGCGCCACCGAAATGGCGAAGTCTTGCTGTGGCAGCGTCGATTCTGGGAACACACCATTCGTGACGAAAAGGATTTCGAACGTCACGTCGATTACATCCACTTCAATCTCGTGAAGCATGGTCTGGTTACCAGAGTACGCGATTGGCCGTACTCGTCGTTTCATCGTTACGTGCGTGCCGGCTTGTTGCAGGAGGATTGGGCCGGAGATTTCGGGCGCGACCGAGGAAGTTTCGGCGAACGGAAATGACCGTAGCCGCAGCCCGGAATGAACGCAGTGAAATCCGGGGTCAGCGCTGCTGCCGGGAGAGGCGTTCCCGGATTTCGCTGCGTTCAATCCGGGCTACGGGCTGCTGATCGCCGCGCTCACCAATTTCACCCCGTCGTCGCTCGCCCATTCGGCCGGGCCCGCCATGGTGCCGATCTCGCAGCCCGCGCGGTCGATCAAGAGCGTCGTTGGCATGCCGAACGCCTTGCCGGCGGTTTTCAAATCCTCGAACACGTGGGCGCTCGGATCGGAAAAATAGCCGAGCCGCTTGATGCCGAAGTCTTTGAAGAAAGTGAGCGGCTTTTGCGGGTCGCGGGTGTCGAGATTGACGGCGACCACTTCGAAGTCCGCCCCGCCGAGCTTGCCTTCGAGCGCGTCGAGCGCCGGCATTTCCTTGCGGCAGGGCACGCACCAGGTGGCCCACAGGTTCAACAGCACGGTGCGGCCGCGCCAATCTTTGAGGGTACGGTCGCGGCCGGTGGCGTCCCTGAAGGCCAGGTCGGGCACCAGAAAGCCGGTATGCGCCAAGCTTAATGCCGCGACCTCGCCGTGGACCAGCGGGGCGAGCCGCGCCGCGGTCTGCACCGCCGGCTGGCAGGCCGCATCGGCCGGATTGCCTCGCAGACGGCCAATCCCGTATACCCCCGCCAGCACCGCGAGCGTCCCGCACAGCGCCCAGGCGGTGGCGGCGATCAAGCGGCGGCGGCGTACCTTATAATACGGCTCGGCAGGCAACTCGGACATTGGCGATAAAACCTTTTGGGCGATAAAACCTTTTGGCGCAACCTTTATGAGCGATCTGTCATGAGCAACAAAATGTGGGGCGGACGATTTGGCGCCAAACCCGACCCGCTGATGGAGTATTTCAGCGCCTCCATCCATTTCGACTGGACCCTCTACCCGCAGGATATCGCGGCAAGCAAGGCCCATGCGGCGATGCTCGCCAAAAAGGGCATCATCACGGCTAAAGATGCGAAGAAGATCGCTCACGGTCTAGACACGATCCTGTCAGAGTTCAGAGCGAGCAAGTTCGCCTTCAATTCCGCGCTCGAAGACATCCATATGAATATCGAGAGCCGGCTCGCCGAGCTGATCGGGCCGGCGGCCGGGCGGCTGCACACCGCGCGCTCGCGCAACGACCAGGTCGCGACCGACTTCCGGCTCTGGGTGCGCGACTATGTCGACGGTTTTGATGCCGCGCTGGCCGGTTATCAACGCGCGCTCGCCGAGAAGGCGCTGCAATATGCCGACACGGTGATGCCGGGTTTCACCCATCTGCAGCCGGCGCAGCCGGTGACCTTCGGCCATCACCTGCTTGCCTATGTGGAGATGGCGGCGCGCGATCGCGGCCGGTTCGCCGATGCGCGGGCGCGGCTCAATGAAAGTCCGCTCGGCGCCGCCGCGTTGGCCGGCACCTCTTTCCCGATCGATCGCGGCATGACCGCCAACGCGCTCGGCTTTGCGCGGCCGATGGCGAATTCGCTCGACGCCGTCGCCGACCGCGATTTTGTGCTGGAAGCGCTGTCGGCCTGCGCCATTACCATCGTGCATCTATCGCGGTTCGCCGAAGAGATCGTGATCTGGTCGTCGCCGCTCATTGGCTTCCTGCGGCTGTCCGACCGCTTCACCACCGGCTCCTCGATCATGCCGCAAAAGCGCAATCCGGACGCCGCCGAGCTCATTCGCGCCAAGACCGGCCGGGTCGTCGGCGCGCTCACCGGGTTGCTGGTGGTGATGAAGGGACTGCCGCTCGCCTATCAGAAGGACATGCAGGAAGACAAGGAAGGCACCATCGACGCCTTCGGCACGCTGTCGCAGTCGATCGCCCTCATGACCAAAATGGTGCACGACATGGAGCCCGATATCGCGGCGATGGCCGACGCGGCGGGCGCCGGCTATTCCACCGCCACCGACCTCGCCGACTGGCTGGTGCGGACGCTGAAATTGCCGTTCCGCGACGCCCATCACGTCACCGGCCGGATCGTCGCTGCGGCGGCCGCGGCCGGTGTGGCGCTGGAAAAGCTGCCGCTCAAGGCGATGCAGGCGGTCGAGCCGCGTATCACCAAGGCGGTTTACGGCGTGCTCTCGGTCGGCAATTCGGTGAAGAGCCGCAAAGCTTACGGCGGCACGGCGCCGCAAAACGTGCGCGCCCAGGCCAAACGCTGGCTCAAACTGTTGAAAAAGCGGCCGTAAACGGCCTGGTAAAGGCTCTGGCAACGGGTTGCCGACACAATGTCGCCGCCGCGATCTGGTTTGCTATGCTGGCTTTGAGCGTGCGTCGGGGGGAGAGGCCTTTGGCCCGTTATCGTCTGAGCGTCGGTGTTGCGCTTGCCGCGGCCGTTGCGGCCGCGCTGTCGCTTGCGGCTTGCGGGCGCAAGGGCGAGCTCGAAATGCCGCCGGGGCCGGCGACCCAGCCGCCGCTCGCCGCCGCGCCGGCGTCGCCGACGTCGTTCATGCCGAGCTACGGCTCGCCCGGCGCGCCGGCCACGCAGCAGCAGGAAGATGCCACCGCCGTGAAAAACGGCTTCGATTCCCACGGCAATCCGGTGGCCGCGCCAGCCACGAAAAAATCGTTCATCCTCGATCCGATCCTGCAATAATTTTACGCGCACGGCTCAGCCGGTGTTTCGGGCCGTAGCGAACATCGCAATCACGCGCTAAACACGTCCCATGCACCACTTCGACTATCGCAACGGCGTGCTGCACGCCGAAGGGGTCAATCTCATCGCGCTGGCGGAAGCCGTCGGCACGCCGTTCTATTGCTATGCGAGCGCGACCTTGGAGCGGCACTACACCGTGTTCGCCGGCGCCTTCGCCGACGTCGACGCGCTGGTCTGCTACTCATTGAAGGCGAATTCCAACCAGGCCGTGATCGCGACGCTCGCCAAGCTCGGCGCCGGCGCCGACGTCGTCTCCGGCGGTGAATTGCTGCGCGCCCGCGCCGCCGGAATCCCGCCGCACAAGATCATGTTCTCCGGCGTCGGCAAGACCGCGCGCGAGTTGGCGCAAGCGGTCGACGAGGGCGTCTTGTGTGTCAACGTCGAATCCGAAGCGGAGCTCGAAATGCTGGCCGCGATCGCCGCCGCCAAGGGCCGCGCGATCGATATTTCGATCCGCGTCAATCCCGACATCGATTCGAAAACCCACGCCAAGATCGCGACCGGCAAGGCGGAGAACAAATTCGGCATTCCGATCAGCCGTGCCCGCGACGTTTATGCCCGCGCGGCGAAACTCAAGGGCGTGCGCATCGCCGGCGTCGACATGCATATCGGCAGCCAGATCGTCGAGCTCGATCCGTTCGGCGACGCGTTTGCGCTGCTCGCCGATTTCGTGCGCGCGCTGCGCGCCGACGGCCACACCATCAGCCACATCGATCTCGGCGGCGGCCTGGGCATTCCCTATCGCGAGGACAACGACCCGCCGCCCGATCCGGACGCCTATGCCAAGATCGTCAAAAACGCGACGCGCGGTCTCGGCTGCAAGCTGATCTTCGAGCCCGGCCGGCTTATCGTCGGCAATGCCGGCATCCTGGTCACGCGCGTGCTCTATGTGAAGCACGGCGAGGCAAAAACTTTCGTCATCGTCGATGCCGGCATGAACGATCTCATCCGCCCGACGCTCTACGACGCGCACCACGATATCCGCCCGGTGCGCGAGAGCGCGGTCGGCGCGCCGCGGATCACCGCCGACGTGGTCGGGCCGGTGTGCGAATCAGGCGATTTCCTCGCGCTCGACCGCTCGCTGCCCGAACCGCAGCCGGGCGAGCTCCTCGCCGTCATGACGGCGGGCGCCTATGGGGCGGTCCAGGCCGGCACCTACAACACCCGCGCTCTGGTCCCCGAAGTGCTTGTCAGGGCTGACGAATGGGCCCTGGTGCGGCCGCGGGTGACGGCCGAGGAACTGATCGCGCTGGACCGCCTGCCGCCCTGGCTTTGATACCATGCGATTTCAATCCGGCCGCGCGGCTGCCGTAGTATAATTGCGCAGACGTGCATCGTATGAGCTTTGCCATGAACGATTTCACCCGCATCACGCAAAACCCGGCGGTCATGGGCGGCAAGCCGTGCATTCGCGGTTTGCGCGTGACGGTCGGGATGATCGTCGGGCAGATCGGCGCCGGGCGGAGCATCGACCAGCTGCTTGCCGACTACCCCTATTTGCAGCGCGAGGATGTGCTTGATGCATTACGCTACTACACCGAACAGCGGATGATCTTGTGACGAGTGGGCAGGACCTTCGATATGACGTCCGGGCTTCAAACGCTGCAAAAAGTGCTCGGGAGGGCGCCTTTCGATCACTGGAGCAAACATCGGCCTGTGTAAAATTCAAGACTTAGGAACTGGGGTATAGGCTGAGATCACGTCAGCAATCAGATCGTGCACATGCACGCTTTCGGCTCCAACGAACAACACGCCGGTCTCAACTAGTCGTTCGAACAACCTTTCGCCCAGCGCACGCTTTGCTTTTGTAGTCGGGACAGACAATGCTGTCCCATTAGCCCCGACCAATATCTGAAGGCGCGCGAAATCAGCTTTATTGAGCCGTAAATCGTTCAGCCCGTCCTTTAGCTTCGGAAATATCGTCTCCAATAAAATCTTAAGGTCGAGAGATATACCCAAGACGCCAGGTTTAAGCGACAAAGCATCATAGATAGTACGGGCTAAAGACGGCCCGCCGGTGTCTGCCAAAGTTTTGCTGAGATGTTCATAAATTATCCGCCCGACTTTGTTTCTATCGAGTTCGTGCGGCCTCCGCGGTGCGGCTACTAGCTCTGTGTTTCCAAATGTAAGAGTGACCAGTCGTCCCCAGCTTTCATCTGACATACTGGGACCCTCTCCTTATGGAGCATTCCGCCAAGCGGCTTGCCCGCATAGCCTCGCTGCATAAGGCATAAAAATCAAGAATTCCGCCCCAAAACCGTGTCTTTGATTGCACCTGCCCGGTGCAGTTTTGACGCTTGTTCGCCGACGTGGTCGGGACGGTGTGCGAATCAGGCGACTCCCTCACGCTGGACCGCTCGCCCATCGCGCCGTAGCCGGGCGACCTCTTGGCCGTCATGACCGCCGGCGCCTATGGGGCGGTCCAGGCCGGCACCTACAATACCCGCGCTCTGATCCCCGAAGTGCTTGTCAGGGCTAGCGAATGGGCCGTGGTGCGACCGCGGGTGACGGCCGAGGAACTGATCGCGCTCGACCGCCTGCCGCCCTGGCTTTGAAATTACATAACATTGTAGCGAGCGGGGTTTGGTGCCTTGAACCCGCCCTCATGTTACTCTGTTGTCATGTCCGATGACGGTGCGCCGAGGCCCAAAATGACGGGACAAGTGTGACCGAAGCGAACTTGCCCAATACCGGCCCGCAGCCGCGGCCAGCGAACGCCACCCGGGCGCTGCTCGAGGCCACCCTCAAGCGTGCGCGCTGGACGATTTTCTGGGAACGGCTGTGGCCGGCGCTGACGTCGCTGGCGACCGCCGTCGGGCTGTTCCTGGCACTGTCCTGGCTCGGGCTGTGGCTGTGGCTGCCGCCGCTCGGCCGCGCCGCCGCCGTGATCGCTTGCGCGGCGCTCGCCGTCGTCGCGGCATGGCCGTTCGTGTTCGTGCGCATGCCCGGCGCCCGCGACGCGCTGAGCCGGATCGATCGCGGCAGCGGGCTGCCGCATCGGCCGGCGACCGCGATCACCGACGATCTCGCCGTCACGCCGAAAGATCCTTATTCGCTGGCGCTGTGGAATGCCCATGTCGAGCGCGCTCTCGCCGCCGCGCGGGCGCTGAAATCCGGCTGGCCGTCGCCGCGAGTGGCGCGGCGCGATCCTTACGCGCTGCGCGCGCTGGTTCTCATCGCCTGCGTCGCCACCTTCTTTGCCGCCGGCGGCGAGCGCTGGAAGCGCATCACCATGGCGTTCGACTGGCACGGTGTGGTGCTGCCGGCGAATTTCCGCGTCGATGCCTGGGTCATTCCGCCGGTCTATACCGGCAAGCCGCCGCTGATCCTGCCCGGCATCCATCCCGGCGAGACCGCGGCATTGCCGGCCAATGGCATCGTTGCCGTGCCGGTCAATTCGACGCTGGTGGTGCGCTCGACCGGCAAGGTCAGCCTCAACGTGTCCGGCATCGGCGGCGTCACGCCGGCGAAGGACGCCGTCCACGCGCCGGCCGGCACCGACGAGCATCGCTTCGCCATCACCGCGACCGGCAGCGCCACCATGCGCGGCGCCGGCGACGATCTGACCTGGGCGTTCAATGTCATCCCCGACAAGCCGCCGACCATCGAGCTGACCAAGGATCCCGAGCAGCAGCGCCGCGGCTCGCTGCTGTTGTCCTACCGGCTCGAGGACGATTACGGGGTGACCGAGGCGCAGGCGACATTTGCCCGCAAGAACGACGACGCCGATGCCGACGGCGAAAGCCCGCATCCGTTATACGGGCCGCCCGATTTCGCGCTCATCTTGCCGCAGGCGCGCACCCGGGCCGGCGTCGCCCAAACCATCAAGGATTTGACCGATCATCCCTGGGCCGGCGCCGAAGTCGAGATGACGCTGGTTGCCCGCGACGAGGGCGGCAATGTCGGCAAGAGCGAGCCGTTCGCATTGCGCCTGCCCGAGCGCATCTTCGTAAAGCCGCTGGCGCGGGCGCTGGTCGAGCAGCGCCGCGATCTGGCGCTCGACGCCAATGCGCGGCCGCTCGTTCTCACCGCGCTCGATGCGCTGGCGCTGGCGCCGGAAAAATTCACCCCCGAGGCCGGCACATATCTCGGGCTGCGCGGCGTCTACTGGTCGCTGGTGCGCGCCAAGACCGACGACGATTTGCGCGACGTGGCGGCGCGGCTGTGGTCGATGGCGGTGCAGCTCGAGGACGGCGACATTTCCGATGCGCAGGCCAATCTGCGCAATGCCGAAGAGGCGCTGCGCCAGGCGCTCGAACGCGGCGCCAGCGACGAAGAGCTCAAAGCCCTGATGGATCAGCTGCGCGCGGCGATGGACCGCTTCATGCAGGCATTGGCCGAGCAGCTGAAAAACAGCCAGCAGCTTGCCCGACCGCTTAGTCCCAACCAGCGCATGCTGAGCCAGCGCGATCTACAAAGCATGCTCGACCGGCTGGAGAACCTGGCCAAGAACGGCGCCCGCGATGCCGCCAAGCAGCTTTTGCAGCAGCTGCAGCAGATGATGGAGAATTTGCAGATGGCGTCGCCGGATATGAACGGCGACGACGGCGACGACATGATGTCGGCGCTCGACGAGCTCGGCGACATGATCCGCCAGCAGCAGGATTTGCGCGACCGCACCTTCCGGCAAGGCCAGGACCAGCGCCAGCAAGGCCAGCAGCGCGGCCAGCAATCGCGGCCCGGCCAGCCGGGGCAGCAACAAGGCCAAGGCCAACAACAAGGTCCGCAGCAAGGCCAGGGCAACAGCCTGGGCGAGCTGCGGCAGGGCCAGCAGGCGCTGCGCGATCGCCTCAACCAATTGCTCGAAGAGCTCAAGAGCCGCGGCTTCGGCCAGAACCAGGGCGGCCAGCAGGAGCAGGACAATCTGGATCAGCTCGGCCGCGCCGGCGAGGCCATGGGCCAGGCCGAAGGCAGTCTCGGCCAGGGCAATCCCGACAGCGCGGTGGATTCGCAAGGCCGCGCGCTCGACGCCTTGCGCAAGGGCGCGCAATCGCTGGCGCAATCCATGCAACAGCAGATGGGGCAGGGCCCCGGGCCGAATGGCCGCCCCGGCCGGCTCGGCCAATCGCGCGCCGATCAGGATACCGATCCGCTCGGCCGGCCGCTGCGCGGCCGCGACTACGGCGACGACACCACCGTGCGGGTGCCGGGCGAGATCGACGTGCAGCGCGCCCGCCGCATCATCGAGGAACTGCGCAAGCGCTTCGGCGACATGGGCCGCCCGCAGGATGAGCTCGATTACATCGAGCGGCTGCTGAAAGATTATTGAGGGTCATCTTGCTTTCCTCCCCCTGAAAGGGGGAGGACGCGAGCGAAGCGAGCGAGGTGGGGGTCCGCGGCGGCGACGCTTGCGCAAGCCTCGCGGCCGCGGACCCCCACCTAACCTCCCCCTTTCAGGGGGAGGAATGAGTCTCTCAAAACTTGAAAAGCTCCGACACCTTCTGACTCTCAAGATTATTCAACCGCGCCAGCAATTCGGTCCGCTGCTTCTCCGGAATGATGCTCGTCAGCTTAAGAAATTTTTGCTCGAGCCGCTCGCGCGACAGCGGCGATGTCGTCGTGCCTTCAAAATCGGTTTTCGCCATGCTCAATGCGCGGCCGTCTTTGAGCGCGATGTGCAGCCGGCACGCCATGTCGTTGTTGTTCGGGCCGTCTTTGGCGTAGGGCCGCAGCGCGACGCGCTTGGCCAATTCCAGGATCGCCGGGTTCTGGTTCGGCCCGTCGAGGAACGCCTGCGGATCGCCGGGGTCGCGGTACAAAGCCAGCGCGATGGTGAACGGCAGGCTGTACTGCGCCGTGGCCACGTCGCGCGGCGCCGGATCGGCGTGGTGCGACAGCACCTTGTCGGAGACCTCGATGGTAATGTTGGCGACGTCTTCCGGCGTGAATGGATGCTGCGCCCGCAGCGCCAGCAAAGCCTGCACCGGCGATTGCGACGTGACGTGGCACGGAAACGTCTTGAAGGTGATCGTTAGCGTTTCCCAGCGTTCGCCCAGGCCCGCGGCGATGAGCGAAGCGTCGCCGTCGCGGGCATAGACGTCGAGCACGCCGAACTTGCCTTCGAGGATGACTTCGGGGCCCTCAAAACCGCGCGCCGCGAGATTGGCCGCGGTCACGCCGCCCTCCGCGGCGCGGCCCATGTGGATGCGTTTCACCATGCCGCCCTGGCCGGACTTTACGAACGCCAAGAGCCCCGAGCAGAACGAGCCGCCGATGCCCATCGCCATGGTCGTCTGTTCGGCCGACAGCTTCATGATTTTGCTGGCCGCGACTGCCGAGCCGAATACGCCGGTGATGCCGGGCGCATGAAATCCGAGTTTTTCGCTCGAGCTTTTTGCCGCCAACGCGAACCGGAACATGCATTCCAGCCCGGCAACGAAGGCGGTGATCAAATCCTTGCCGGACACTTTGGCTTCTTCGGCCGCCGCCAATGCCCCGGTCAGCACCGTGGCGCCGGGATGCACGCCGGTCGACGGCTGGCGCAGATTGTCGAACTCGAAGGCGTGCGCGAAGGCGCCGTTGGCAAAAGCCGCGCCTGGCGCGCTGGTGCGGCGAAAGCCTGAGTCGAGGATGGTCGAGCGGCCGGTGCCGACGTGTTGGACGTAATCGTCGACGATTTTGCTCCACGGCATCGTCGAGCCGAACAGCACGACGCCGACGGTATCGACGATGCAGGCCTTGGCGATGGCCACGGCCGGCGCCGGAATGTCTTCGTAGCGCAAGCCGGCCGCGAACTGCGCCAGCGCTTTGGTCTCGCCTGCCATGATGCCCCGGATGGTTCAGCGATTGTGTTCAGTCCGCATAGTCTGCACGCGCGACGGTGTAAACCGCCTCTCCTTGCGCGCCGACTCTATTCCGTCATCCTGAGGTGGCCGCGAAGCGGCCCTCGAAGGATATCGGCCGAGGCGCCCGGGCCGTCGCCCTTCGAGGCTCGCTTCGCTCGCACCTCAGGGTGACGGAAGTCATGTCGCGCCCGCGCCCCAGCTATCGGCAAGCCGCGTTGACAGTACGTGCTATCGGCTTACATTAAACAGGTTCCGAGGGGAGCTCCGGCAGGAGCTGAGAGACCGCTTGCGCGGTGACCCTTTGAACCTGATCCGGGTCATGCCGGCGAAGGGACGGAAACTTCTCGCAAATCCCGCCCCGACCACGCCGGCGTCCGGATCGCTCGAAAGGAGCGAACCGATGAATAAGCCGCTTTCCGATTCCGATCTCGCCACGCCGAAGGTCACCACCGGCCCGATCGCGGGCTCGCGGAAAATCTTCTCGGTGCCCGAAGCGGCGCCGGATTTGCGCGTGCCGCTGCGCGAGATTCCGCTCTCGGAAGGTTCCGGCGAGGAGCCGGTGCGGGTCTACGATCCGTCCGGGCCTTATACCGACAACGATGTGGCGATCGACGTCGAGACGGGTCTCAAGCGCGCGCGCATCGCATGGGTCAAGGAACGCGGCGGCGTCGAGGAATATGACGGCCGGCCGATCAAGCCGGTCGATAACGGCAACGCCTCCGGCAAGCATTTGGCGCGCAATTTCCCCAATACGCCGCGCCCGCTGCGCGGGCTCGACGGCCATCCGGTGACCCAGCTCGAATGGGCGCGCAAGGGCGTCATCACCAAGGAAATGATCTATGTCGCCGAGCGCGAAAATCTCGGCCGCAAGAAGATGCTCGACGTCGCGCAGGCCGCCCATGACGACGGCGAGAGCTTTGGCGCATCGGTGCCGCTGTTCGTCACGCCGGAATTCGTGCGCGACGAGGTGGCGCGCGGCCGCGCCATCATTCCGTGCAACATCAATCACGCCGAGCTCGAGCCGATGGCGATCGGCCGCAACTTCCTCACCAAGATCAACGCCAATATCGGCAACTCGGCCGTCACCTCTTCGGTGGAAGAGGAAGTGGAAAAGATGGTGTGGGCGATCCGCTGGGGCGCCGACACGGTGATGGACCTCTCCACCGGCCGCAACATCCACAACACCCGCGAATGGATTCTTCGAAATTCGCCGGTGCCGATCGGCACCGTGCCGATCTACCAGGCGCTGGAGAAGGTCAACGGCGACCCCGTCAAGCTTGATTGGGAGTGCTACAAGGACACGCTGATCGAGCAGTGCGAGCAGGGCGTCGATTATTTCACCATCCACGCCGGCGTGCGGCTCGGCTACATCCATCTCACCGCCAACCGCGTCACCGGCATTGTCTCGCGCGGCGGCTCGATCATGGCCAAGTGGTGCCTGGCGCATCACAAGGAAAGTTTTTTGTACGAGCGCTTCGACGAGATCTGCGATCTCATGCGCAAGTACGACGTGTCGTTCTCGCTCGGCGACGGCCTGCGCCCCGGCTCGATCCGCGACGCCAACGACCGCGCGCAATTCGCCGAGCTCGAGACGCTCGGCGAACTGACCAAAGTCGCCTGGGCCAAAGGCTGCCAGGTGATGATCGAAGGCCCCGGCCACGTGCCGCTGCACAAGATCAAGATCAATGTCGACAAACAGCTCAAGGAATGCGGCGAGGCGCCGTTCTACACCTTGGGCCCGCTGGTGACTGACATCGCGCCGGCTTACGACCACATCACATCTGCCATTGGGGCGGCGATGATCGGCTGGTTCGGCACCGCCATGCTCTGCTACGTCACGCCGAAGGAGCATTTGGGCCTGCCCGACCGCAACGACGTCAAGGACGGCGTCATCGCCTACAAGATCGCCGCGCACGCCTCCGATCTCGCCAAGGGCCATCCCGCGGCGCAACTGCGCGACGACGCGCTCAGCCGTGCTCGCTTCGACTTCCGCTGGATCGACCAGTTCCACCTCTCGCTCGACCCCGACACCGCGCTCAAATACCACGACGAGACGCTGCCCAAGGACGCCCACAAAGTCGCGCATTTCTGCTCCATGTGCGGGCCGAAATTCTGCTCGATGAAGATCACGCAAGACGTGCGCGATTATGCGGCGACGCTGAACGATCAGCAGCAAGGCATGGCCGACATGTCGAAGAAGTTCATCGACATGGGGGCGGAGGTTTATGTCGATCAGGCGGCGGTGGTGAAGGAGAGCAATCGGACGCTGGGGTGAGTCATGGCTAGCTTGCTGGACCGTATTACGGTCGATCCACAGACGTGCGGCGGCCGCCCGTGCATTCGCGGCCTACGTGTCCGCGTCAAGGATGTCCTTGACATGTTGGCAGGCGGCTCATCGCGGGCCGATATACTTCGCGATTATCCGTATTTGGAAGATAGCGATATCACGGCGGCATTGGAGTTCGCGTCTCGCGCGACCGATCATCCCGTGTTTGCGGCCTCCGAGAGGTGAAATTTCTCGTCGACGCGAACCTGCCTCCGGCACTCGCTCAATGGCTGGTGTCTGAAGGGCATGAGGCCCGGCATGTGGCCGATTTAGGCATGCAGGCGGCGGCCGACCGGGAAATATGGCAACACGCTCGCGATTCGGGCGCCTGCATCGTGACCAAGGATGAGGATTTCGTGCTGCTACAAGCATTGGACCGCGCCGGCCCCGCCGTTGTCTGGATTCGTATCGGTAACGCGGTTCGCAATGTTCTGATGCGTCGCTTGCCCGTGTTATGGCCCGAGGTGATGAGCGCGATCGAACGTGGAGAGAAGGTCGTAGAGCTTGGGTAAATCAGGAAGCGTAGCCCGGATTGAGTGAAACGAAATCCGGGGCAAGCTTCGCAGGGCAATCCCGGATTTCGCTGGCGCTCAATTTGGGCTACGCTCGCTCTCTCGGCCGTCATGCCCGGGCTTGACCCGGGCATCCATGCGGACTCGCCGCGTTCGAGATCGTCCAGCGCACTCTCGGTGGCCAAAACGCACCATGGATTGCCGGGTCAAGCCCGGCAATGACGAGGCACAGGACAAAACCATGCGGATGAGAGTGGATCATGCGGCCGACGCGGTTCTATCTCAACCTGACCGATCGGCCGATCAAAGACAGCGAAGAGGTCGCCGATGGCATCGTCGTGGACTACGACGAGGAAGGCCGCATTGTCGGCATCGAAATCCTGGACGCCTCCAAACGTACCGAAGACCCGACGGCGCTCAAGCAATTCAGCTTCGAGGAAGCCTAGCAAGCGTAGCCCGGATTGAGTGAAACGAAATCCGGGGCAAGCTTCGCGGCATAATCCCGGATTTCGCTAGCGCTCAATCCGGGCTACGCGCGCCCTCGTTGGTATGGGATGGCAGGCATGAGACGAGGGCTTGATTTCGTGAAGGCCGAAACCGCGCTTAAACGCGCCGCCGAGAAGGCCGTGCACGGCACTCGCGAGGAACGTTCTGGGCGTTTCTTGGTATCATCCACGATAAAGTCCGTGGAATATGACGACGACGCCCGCGAGCTGGACATCACGTTCACGAGCGGGAAGACGTATCGCTATTTCAACGTCCCACTCGAAATCTACGCCGAGTTTTTGGACGCCGGCTCGAAGGGCAAGTTTTTCAACGACAATATCAAAGGCGCGTTTGCTTTCGCTGAGGTTGGGCAAAGATAGGAAGCGTAGCCGCGTAGCCCGGTTGGAGTGAAACGAAATCCGGGGTAGGCTTCACGGCACTGTTCTCGCCTTGGGATTTTCTCAACCGAGGTACGCTGCTGCGAAGGCGATCAGGTATTAAGGATTGGGGGCGGCAATGGGCACTCCGGTTTACAGAGGATTTCAGAACAGCGGCAATCGCCTGGAGCTGAAAAGAAGACCGGATATCTTCATCAGTCATAGCTCGGCCGACAAAGAGTTCGTCGAAAAACTATCGCACGCGCTGACCAAAGTAGGGGTCGATGTCTGGCTGGATGAATGGGAAATGGAGGTTGGCGACTCGCTCCACCGCAGCCTGGGCGTTGCTCTGGAGGAGAGCCGCTTTGTCGGGTTGGTGATCAGCCCGAGATTTCTGAGCTCGGATTGGTGCATGGAAGAGTTGAGTCAAGCGCTCAGCCGCGAAAGACGACAGGGCGCGAAAGTTATCCTGCCTCTCATGTACGAAAAGGTCACGGCCCCCGCCTTTATCGAGGATCGGCTTTATGTCGATTTCAGCACCGAGTTTTTCAAAGGGGTGGCCGAGCTCAGCCGGATCGTCCATGGCCTGAACAAGGCCAGCTTCATGCGAGCGGTTGCGAAGCGCGATCTGGGGAACATCGCCGAAGTCTGGGAAGCCCTTGAGGAATGCGGATGGGATTTGGAAAGCGTCTTCGATCCTGATGATATTAAAGCTCTGAAGCAACGATTGGACGAGCTTCGCATTCCGTACGAGTTTGAAGAAAATGGTTCCATTGCTCTGACTGACGATGTTATCATCAAGTACGGTAAGAAGCTCGAAGGTTTGCATGTTTATCAGATAATGTCGGAATTTCTGGCTCATCGGGAAAGAGTGAAAGAAGGCAAGCGCGGAAGAAGACTTAAGTAAGCGTTGGATTGGAATTACGTGACAGCAAGCGTAGTCCGGATTGAGTGAAACGAAATCCGGGAAGTGCCCTGCCGCCCACCGCGGATTTCGCTGGCGCTCAATCCGGGCCACCCTCTATTTGATTTTGAGCTGCGCCGGGTCGTTCACGATGATCTCGCAGCTTCCTTTATAGTCCTTCACCCGGCCAGTGATATCGATGACTTTGCCGGTCAGCGTATCTACAGTCGGAAACTTGTCGGCGTCATCCTTGAAGATGACTGCCGCGAACGTGTTGTTCGGGTAGCGGCCGCCCATGTCAATGAACGTCGCGCGCCCGGACGCGGCGTGATGGACTTCGCTGACGGTGCCCTCGATGGTCACGGTTTCCCCGAGGTGCTTGGGGCAATCCTCCGGCGGGATGATTGTCAGTGCGAGGGCGGGCGCCGCCGCCAGGGTAAGCACCAGAGCAAGAATGAGCGCACGCATGGTTTGTCTCCGCAATGGTGGCGATCATGGCAAGCGCGCGCAACGCTCGCTCGATCTTCCGTCACCGGCATGTATTTCAGCGGGCGCGCCGAAGCGAATTTTGTCATCTGCGGCGGTCGAACTCGCTGCGCTGAAATACTACTCTTGTTAGAAATATTATTGACAACTATAGCACGTTGTGCGAGGCACTTATCATCATTTCCCGTGAAAGAACCTACCGTGAAGGATCAGTCATGACCTATCTGCTCGCAAGCGACCTGCCGCGCGAAAGCGCCGGAAGGCGCTTCCGGGCCCTCATGGAACGGCCGGAGATCCTGCAGCTTCCTGGGGCTCATAATGGCATTGCGGCGCTGCAAGCGAAGGCTGCCGGTTTCGACGCGCTCTATTTATCGGGCGCAGGGATGTCGGCGACCATGGGGCTGCCAGATCTCGGCGTCATCACTGCGGAGGACGTTACCTTCTTTATCCGCCAAATCGTTGGAGCGACGGGCCTGCCGTTGCTGGTTGACGGTGACACGGGTTATGGCGGGGTGCTCAACGTCATGAACATGGTTCGTACCTTCGAGGCCGCGGGGGCCGGCGCCGTGCACATCGAGGATCAAGTGTTGCCGAAGAAATGCGGGCAGCTCAATGGCAAGCATCTTATCGATCCTAACGAAATGGCAGCGAAGGTTGCCGGCGCCGTCAAGGCGCGCCGCGATCTGATTGTCATCGCGCGCACCGACGCTGCGGCGGTCGAAGGCGTCGACGGTGCGGTCGCGCGCGCAAAGCTCTATGCCGCTGCGGGCGCCGATGCGATCTTCGTCGAGGCGTTGACCAGCAAGGACATGTTTCGGGAAGTCGCAACCAAGCTTCCCGGCATCCGACTGCTTGCGAACATGACGGAGTTCGGCGTCACTCCCGCCCTGACCGCCGCCGAGTTCAAGGCGCTCGGCTATGGCATGATCATTTGGCCGGTTTCTGCGCTGCGCGCGGCCAATAAGGCGCAGGCGAAGCTTTACGCCGCGTTGCGCCGCGACGGCAGCAGTCACGCGATGCTTGCGGACATGCAAACCCGCGCCGAGCTGTACGAACTGATCGGCCTGCGTGACTATGAGGCGCTCGATCCATCAATCGTCCCAACGGTACTGCCGCGCTAACAGGCCTCACCTCAATCGCGGTCCGCAGGCCGATGATCAAGCGAGCGCAGCCCGGATTGAGCGAGCGTAGCCCGGATTGAGTGAAACGAAATCCGGGGCAAGCCTCGCGGCACGACCCCGGATTTCGCTTTGCTCAATCCGGGCTACTTCCGCCTCTCCACGATCATCTGATAAACTTCGATCCAAAATTGCGCGGCGGGGCGGTCGAGATCGCGCGAGGCAAGGAAGGCGTGCAGAAGCGCCTCGGTTCCTGCCCTGGCGCCGAGGTATTTCTTTAGCAACGCGCAGGCGTGCTTTAGGCCGGTGGACGCCTCCGTCGCGGTTGCGGGTCGCTTCGATCGCAATGCGGTTGCTGCCGAGACCGCCGCCATTGCCATCCGCAGACCGATCCTACGGTCAAGCCGGCGGCGCTTTATGCCCGGAGAGGTGCGATGCTTTCGCGCCATGCGGCTGACGTGAGAAGCGGATGGGCTTTTTCTAGACTTTGCCATCGTTCCGTGTGCCAACGGTGTTGCACGCGTTTCTTCTTCAATTGGCGGTCTGCAGCAAAATACCAATTTTCTGGGTACCAGGAAAGTAGGTTTATTGATTCGCCTCCCTTCCCCGGGAGGCAGGATTGGTCCGTACCCTGGACTCGCCGCGTCACGAAGCCCTGCGGGCGTTCCTGGTCGAACGCCGCGACAAAGCCGGCTTGAGCCAGACCGACGTTGCCAGGCGGTTGCGCCGTTCGCAGTCTTACGTCAGCTATGTGGAGACTGGTCAAAAACTGGTGGACGTCGTCGAAATGATGGAATGGGCCGATGCGATCGGCTTTGACGCGGGCGAGATCATCAAGCGGTTGGCGAAGGTCCCTAGAAGATAATGCGTAGGATGGGTTGAGCTCTTGCGAAACCCATCATCTAGTGCCGCCGCCCTATGATGGGTTTCGCCTCGCTCAACCCATCCTACGCGAATTCGCACGCCGCCGCGCAGCCGCGCAAAGATTCGCAAAAGCGTGGAAAGCCTTGATTGACAGGCACAACTTCGCTTTTGCGAATCTTTAGAACGGAGTGAAACGCGTCCGGGCTGGCGCGCGGCCGCAATCGCGCCGCGCAACCCCGCGATTTGTCTGCATAAATCGAAAAGCCTTTGACGGGGCGTTGCGGATTTGATTAACGGCGTCCATCCCGCTCATCGTAAGGGACGTCAACCGGTGACGCCGACTGACGGAGCGGGTGCGGTTCCTGCGGGCGGAGTTCGTCGCTCTTAGCCTTCGGGCGGTTTGGGTATCAGCCCGTCCGGCGCGTGCCGGACTGCGAGGTGCTCGCTGCACTGGTGCCGGAGAGGGTCCTCCCGTTTGCATCCGGTGATTCCAGGAAGCGCGGCCCAGGCCGAGTCGGGAGTGATCCCGGCGCATGATCGCGGAGGAGCGCCGAAAGGCGAGCGGTCCGCTTATTTATTGGGCCGCGGCCGCGCCTGCGCATCGAGGCGCGGCAACCGTTGGTGCGCCGTTCGGCGCTCCGCCTCCCTCTTTTGGGGAGCAAAGACATCGCCTCCCGTCCGTTCGAGGCAAGCTTTTTTGAAGCGTGAAAGAAGACCCGGATGCTATTCGCATCGCGGCAATGCCGTTCCGCGTCGTCATTGCCGGGCTTGCGGTGATGACGCGAGGGTGCGTCGCTGTTTGACATTGTGGATCGGACAATAAAGCAAGCGTAGCCCGGATGAGCGAAGCGACATCCGGGACTTGCCCTGCCGTATGCAACCCGCATGTCGCTTCGCTCATGCGGGCTACTTAAGACCGCGCTCGCCCGCCATCCACATTCAGCCAGCGTAACCCGGATTGAGTGAAACGAAATCCGGGGCGGGCTTCGCGGCACAATCCCGGATTTCGCTGGCGCTCAATCCGGGCTACGCACGCTGCTTACTTCACCGTGATGACCAGGCCATTGAGATCCGCGCTGACGATGGCGCCGACCGAACTGCCGGTCAGCTCCAGCACCGCGCCGTGCTGGTTGGTGAGCACGATGGCCTGTGCGCCCCGCCCCAGCGCCGCGCCGACGTTTCCGGCGGCATAGACGCCGGTGACATCCCCCGGGCCGCTGATGTGGCTCACCGTGCCGCGAAAGTGCGTCTCGGAAGCGCCGAAGGTGAAGCCGTAGCTCAGCCCGCCGATCGCGAGCGGGTACTGTCTGCCGTGAAAGGTGAGGGTGCCCGAGCCAGCCGAGCCGCCGATGACAATGCCCGCTTTGATGACGCTGAAACTGATGCCGCCGCTGTCGGCATAGGCGGCGGGCCCGAAGAGGGCGCCGGCCAAGGCCGTCAAGGCGATCAGGCCTGCCCGAAGGGCGGATAAGATGCGCATGGGTGTTTGCTCCTTAGAGATGTCTGAGGGCGCGAATCGATTTTGCCGCCTGGAACCATACTGCGCCGGTGGCCTGCCGCCTATTTCTCCGCAGAAGCAAGCGTAGCCCGGATGAGCATAGCGACATCCGGGACTTATCTCACCGCATGCAACCCGCATGTCGCGGAGCCTGTCATCGGGCCGGCCACTTCGGGCCGGACCCGTTGGCTCATGCGGGCTACGTGCTCGCTAAGACCGCACCCGCCCGCCATCCACATTCAGCGTCTGCCCGGTCATGAAGGCGGCGTCGTCGCTGGTGAGAAACGATAGCGCCCCGACCAGATCCTCCGGCACCTCGACGCGCTTGATGGCCTGCAGGCCGGCGACGGCGGTGAATTCGTCGTCCATGGTGGCAAAGCCCGGGCGCGGCTTGCGCACCAGCGTTCCCGGCGAGCGGGTCAGTCCCGGCGCGATCGCGTTGACGGTGATGCCGTCGGCGGCGACGTCGCCGGCGAGGCCGCGGGTGAAGCCGATGATGCCGCCCTTCGAGGCGACGTAATGGGCAAAACCGGTGGTAACCGAGCCGAATGTGCTCGAGGCCAGATTGACGATGCGGCCCCATTTGCGCTCGCGCATGCCCGGCACGAAGGCCGCGGTGACGAGGAATGTGCCGTCGAGATTGATGGACATAACCTTGCGCCAGTCGGCGAAGGTCATGGCGGCGAAGTCGAGCTGCGGGTAAATTCCGGCGCAGTTCACCACGATATCGGCGCGGCCGAATTTTTCCTGCACCGCTTTCGCCATCGCCGCGACCGAGTCCGGGCTCGACACGTCGCAGATCACCGCCAGCGCGTTGCGCCCCGTCGCTTCGACGAGCTTTACGGTGTCGCGGCCGTCCGCCATATCGACGACGGCAATGTGCACGCCGTCTTCCGCCAGACGTTTTGCAAAAGCTTGCCCAATCCCATTGGCGCCGCCGGTGATGACGGCGACCTTGTCCTTATGGCCTTTTCCCACGCGTGCTCCTCCCGTAGCGTGCTCCTCCCGTAGCCCGGATGAGCGGAGCGACATCCGGGACTTACCTTGCCGTGCGCAACCCCGCATGTCGCGGAGCCTGTCATCGGGCCGGCCACTTCGGGCCGGACCCGTTGGCTCATGCGGGCTACTTGCTCAATCCCCAAATACCCACCGGATAATCCGCGCATCGCGCTCATACCCACCGTTCCTGGCGAACGGTTCGTTATTCCAGAACGTGTCCGCCGCCGCACGATCCGGCAGTTCGAGCAATAGCGCGGTACCGATATTGTCGGCGCCGTCGGCGGAGCGGATCGGGCCACGGAAGATGAAGCCGTCGCCGTAGGACGCGAAGTAGGATTCGTGGGCGTGCAGGTGTTCTCGGAAGAACTCAGGCGTGCCGGTCTTGGGTCCGGTGCACAGGAACTGCTGCAAGCCTTTGCGGCGATAGTCGGTGGCGCGCTTGCCAAAACTGTTCGACCAGCGGTGGATTTCGACGCGCTGGTAGACGCCGGCCTTGCTCAGCGGCTCGTCGGCGACGAACCTGTCCGCCGCGGTGCGGTCGTCGAGTTGCATGAAGAACGACGTGCCCAGCGGCTCGCGGCCGTCGTCGGATATGAAATGGCCGTAGCCGATGACGCGCTCGGCGAAATTCTTCGCATAGCTTTTCTGCTCCGCGAGCAGCGTGCGCCGGGTTTCCGCCGTCCCCGGCCTGTCCCAGCAATAGATTGCCCACTGCGCCGGCTTGGTGCGGTAGTAACCTTTAAGCGCCTCGCCCTGCAATCCGTAGCGCGGATCGCCCGGCAAATATCCGCTCGGGTTGCCGTCTGACATGTCGCCCCCAAAATCGCGCAATCCGCATCAGCGGATAATCCAGAGCTGAGTTTCCGTTGGCTGAACTGCCGGATCAAGCATGCTAAGCTCGAAACAAGCACATGCGAACAGCGATCTGGATCGGAATCCTCATCGGCTCGACCATCGGCGGGTTTATCCCGGCGCTTTGGGGCGGCGATCTGTTGTCTTATTCGGGGCTGTTGCTGAGCGGCGCCGGCGCTTTTGCCGGGCTGTGGGTCGGCTACAAGATGTCGACCTGACGAAAAAATTTACCGGCGGCAAACGGGGGCGGGCAGGTGCGGCTTTCGCCAATTGCGTCGGTCGAAAGCCGTCACGCGACGGCTTTGAACGTGATCAAGGTGTCGAAGCGATTGTCGCAAGCGTCGCACTGCCAGACGTGGCGGATTTCCACGCCGCTGCCGCGTTCGGCGAATTCCGGATATTCCGGCACCGTCAGCAACTCGCCGCAGCGCGGGCAGGCCGGCCGCCCGCAATAGCGCTCGTGCAGATAACGCATGGGCATGGCGACCTGGAGCGTCATGGCGATTCCTCCGTGCTCGGGAACCTTGTAGCGGCCCTCTGTGTCATCCTCGCGGTGGCGGCTTCAATAAACCGTGACATTTACCGGCAGCATTTGACTGAACTTTCGGCGTTTGGTGATAAAGTCGTCACAAAGCGGGGCTGAGCCGGCCAAGTCCACAAACAGGTCCACAAACAGGTCCACTAATAAGTCCGCTCACAAGCCCGCCAATCGGCGCCGCTCGAAGGACGCACCCGCAATCTGCTTTATCTGGTTTTAATCTGCGCCGGATCGTTCAGGATGGTCTCAGGCCTTCCCTTATAGGCATGCACCTGGCCGGTGATATCGACGACTTTGCCGGTCAGCGATTCCACATTGGGAAATTTGCCGGCGTCATCTTTGAAGATGACCCCGGTAAAGGCTTGGTCCGGGTAGCGGCCGCCCATGTCGATGAACGTTACGCCGGAACGGGGCTCGGTATGGACCGCGCTGACGGTCCCTTCAACCGTAACGGTTTCGCCGACATGCTTCGGGGCGTCGGCCGCCGCAATGATCGTCTCCGCGTGAGCGGACGCTGCCGCCAGGGCCAGCCCAAGAGCAAAAACGAGCGCGCGCATGATCCGTCTCCGCATCGGCGCAAATCATAGCAAGCGCGCGCAGCGCGGGCTACGCCCGGTTCTTGTCGGCGCGATCCGGTTTGTCAGCCACGGACTGCCGTGCTACCCGCAACACGCTTGCGGAGACTGCACCATGCCCGACGCCCTGAAACTCCTCACCACCCGGCGCTCCTTCAAAGCGGTCGAGCTCGGCGGTCCCGGTCCGTCGGCGGCCGAGATCGATGCGCTCTTGACCGTTGCCTCGCGGGTGCCCGATCACGGCAAGCTCACGCCGTGGCGCTTCATAGTGTTCGAAGGCGAGGCGCGGCGGGCGGCCGGTGCGGCGATTGCTGCGGCCTTCAACGCCAAATACCCGGACGCCAAGCCGGAGCATGTCGCGGCCGAGCGCGAGCGTCTCATGCGCGCGCCGCTGGTGATCGCCGTGGTGAGCCGCGCCGCGCCGCATGTGAAAATTCCGGAATGGGAGCAGGTGCTCTCCGCCGGCGCCGCCGCCATGAATCTCGTGCTCGCCGCGCACGCACTCGGTTATGGGGCGAGCTGGATCACCGAATGGTACGCCTACGATCGCGGCGTGCTCGACGCGCTGGGCCTAAAACCGCACGAGCGCATCGCCGGCTTTGTTCACATCGGCCGGCCGCCGGGCCCGCCCGAGGATCGGCCGCGGCCGCCGCTCGGCGAGATCGCCACCCGTTTTTCCGCTTAGCCGCAGTCCCGAGGGGAGTTGTTCGAAGCGGCCATGCCTCGTAAGGTTGTTGCCGCACTTACTGTGAGGAACGTTCCGTGCAATCCACAATCGGACAGGTCGAGATTTTCGCCTTCAACTTCGCGCCGGTCGGCTTTATGGCCTGCCAGGGGCAGCTGTTGCCGATCATCCAGTATCAGGCACTATTCAGCCTGATCGGTGCCCAATATGGCGGCAACGGCGTCACCGATTTCGCGCTGCCAAAATTGGCGCCGGTCACGCGTGAAGGTCCCTTCTACTATATCTGCGTTCAGGGCGGGGACGAGCCGCGCCGGGCTTAGTGACCGTAGCCCGGATTGAGTGAAACGAAATCCGGGGTAAGCCTTGCCGTCCATCCCGGATTTCGCTGCCGCTCAATCCGGGCTACTTTGCCTTAGCTAATTCAGCTCTGGCGGCCCTCTTTGGCCTGGCCGTCCAGCCAATCCGACAAGCTTCCCGTGCTTTTCTTCGTCTTGGCCTTGCGTTTCGGCGCGGCCGGAGCCGGCGGCGGTGCGGCGGCGTCCCTGGCCAAACGCAGTGCTTTGAGCCGCTCGGTCTTCGCGCGCAGCGCCGCGGCCGTCGATTCGTACTCCGATGTCGCCTTTTTGGCGTCGTTGGCGCGCTGGATTTTGGCGAATTGCGCGCTCGCCTCATGCTTGCTGGGTTTTTCGGCCATTTCGCCATCCTTTTCCGTGAGCGATCAAAGTCTGCATTGCCATAGCAGCCTGCGGGGCAAAATGGCGAAGATTCGTCCGGCATTGCCGCTCATCGGGGCCTTGCTGTCCAATTTGTAATCCCAACGCGTCGAACGGCGGCCGCGGCCGCGCGCGACCAACAGGGGAGGGCGATTGTTGCAAGCCAAGGAGGATTGCCATGACACGCATGGTTTTGATCGCCGCGCTGCTCCTTGGCACGGGCTTGAGCGCGCACGCCGATATGGTCACCTACCACAACATTTTGAAGGCGCCGCGCAACGACGACCAGCTGCACCAGGATGGTTACTCTTGCGACGCGCAGGTCGGACCGGGCAAAAACGGCGTACCGACGTCGGCGGCTTACAAGCGATGCATGCTCGGCCGCGGCTGGCGCTATCAGTCCATCAAGCGCGAGCCGGCGCCGAAAACCTGGATCGATTCGGACACCGGGCTGACCTGCCACGAGATTCTCCCGCGAATGCGCGCCTCCCGTCGAAACATTCGTCGTGTCGCAAATACTCACGAGCGCGGCCGATGCGAAATCCACCCGCCGCCAACTCGTCGATCTGTTCGCTGGTGAGGGACGCGAAGACTTCTTGCACGCGGGCCACGCCCTCGGCGGTTGGCCTTGTCCCATCCAGGGCGAAATGGAGACGGAGTGCCAGCTTGTTGCGAACGGTGTTTTCTGCGGCGGCCCGGAAGGTTTTTCCAGCGAGCGTGCGGCGCGCTTACGTCCTGGCGCTGCGGACTGGCGCCTCATTCTGCAATTAGACACCGACGAGCGCGCAGGATGGATGTGGGGAGACGGCGGCAAAATCTACGTCTGGATGCGCGAACAAGATGTGCGCGCCCGTCGCTTCGATCGATGTTGGACGATTTTGCAATCCTATTAGACAGAAAGCGGTCTCCACCTCGGTGAAGTCCCGGGCGGCTTTTTCCGAATCATGCTCTAATGGCTATGTCCCGCGGCCTGCCGGTTCTTCAGCCATTCCGACAACGAGACCGCCGGGCGCTTTTCCTTGCCGTTCTTCTTGCTGTTTTTCTTATCCTTCTTAACCGCGATAGCCGGCGCCGCCTGCTCGGCCGCGTCTCGTGCCAGGCGAAGCTCCTTCAGGCGCACGCTCTTGGCCGCAACGGCGGCCACGATGGCTTCGGATTCCGTCATGATGGTCTTGCCGTCGTCGACGCCGGGCAGCTTGCTGAAATGAGCATCAGCCCGCCGCTTTATCAAACCGTCCAACATTGTGATCTCCTTCGAGCTGCAGCTCGATATGGCAGTCTCCTTCGAACAATAGTACGATGACACAACGAGCGCTGAGCCGCAGCGCAACTGCTATCGCGCCGGCTACGCTTTTCCTATCATCGCGCATTTTCCCACTAGACCGAGACCCAGACTGTTCGAAATTGACCACAATCGAAAATGAATCGCTCGCCTTGCGCCTTGCCGCGCCATCGCGCGAAGAACACATTTGACACGCTGTGGGACCACTATTGAGGTGCCGGCCGCCGAGATTTTCGGCCAACAAGAGAATTCAACATGAAAGACGCACACAACAAGGCAGCGGAACATCACGAATCCGCTGCGAAGTCGCCAACGCGCGGAAACCCGGCCAAGAGCGGTCGGGTTTCCGATTAAGTCCGCAGACGCGGAGTTCCGCAGAAGCGCTTTAGCGCTGCGCGCCGATGCCCATGCCGCCGCCGGCGCCGACGCGCGGGCCGGGGCCGCCGCGTTGGGTGTTGTTTTCGTACCATGCCGGCGGCGAGCCGTAATAACCGTAGCCCGGCGCCGCGCCGTAATAATAGCTGTAGCCGGGTGCGGCGTCGTAATAGCCATAGCCAGGGGCGCCATAGACGTACTGGGCGAACGCAGCCGAGGTCGCCGTCAGGACGAACGCGGCCGCAAGGATGACTTTCTTCATAGTCTGATCTCCGTTGTCGCTCGTTGACGACAACCGCCCAGCGGCCCGTTTGTTTCATTCACAAGTCCTTGCGCGGCTCGCGGCGTGGAAGCATCGTTGCTATGCTGGCTTAAGGCCTCTTTCACAAGGATCAGCAATGCCCGGGCTTTTGCAAAACCACATCGCGGTCGTGACCGGCTCAGGGTCCGGGATCGGCCGCGCCATCGCGCTCGGCTATGCGCGCGAGGGCGCCAATCTCGCCGTGCTCGACATCAATGGCGAGGCGGCGGCGAAGACGGCGGCGGATATCCGCGGCGCCGGTGGCAAGGCGCAAGCCTTCACGCTTGACGTTACCGATCGGATGGCCTGCCGCACCATCGCGGCGGAGGTCGCCGAAAAAGTCGGCGCGGTCTCGATCCTGGTCAACAATGCCGGCATCAACCGGCGCAACGCCTTTACGGGCGATCCCGACGCCGTGATCAAGGATTGGCAGGACATCATGGCGATCAATCTCAACGGCGTGTTCAACGTGACGCACGCATTTCTCGGTGCGCTGCGCGCCAACAAAGGGCGCATCGTCAATATTGCGTCCATCCAGTCGTTCATGCATGTGCGCACGCCGAACTCGCCGGCCTACACCACCTCAAAGCACGGCGTGCTCGGCTTTACCCGCGCGCTCGCCGCCGAGCTCGGCAAGGACGGCGTGCGCGTCAACGCCATCGGCCCCGGCTTCATCGAGACGCCGCTGAACGAAAAGGTGCGCGCCACCAATCCGGAATTGGTCAAGATATTCCTCGACCACACCCCGCTCGGCCGCACCGGCAAGCCCGACGACATCGTCGGCCCGGCGATCTTCCTCGCCTCCGACCTTGCGGCCTATGTCACCGGCTCGATCGTCATGGCCGACGGCGGCTATCGGGCGATCTGAGATGAACGTGGGTCGGGCAAATGTGTGAGGTACCGCGCGATGTATTCAGTTTGGCATCGTACTGCACAGGCTTCGTTTTGCTCAGCCGGCGCTGTGCGCTCACCGTGAATAATCTATAGACACCGCCCATCTTTTTTGCAGCGTCGGGTTAACGACGGTTGCCAGACAGCAAACGTAAGCATAAGCAGTATATTCCCAAGCCGGGGCAATTTCCATCAATACCTCCAGCGCCGCGCGCATCCGGCTCCTTGCAAGAGGATGGCTTTTGGACTCTTTTGCCCGGTGGACCGTCTCAAGTATGTCGAGCAGAAAAACCGTGGCGAGGGCGCCAAAAAAATACCAAATTCCGTGGGGCTGGGTTGATGCCTCATAGGCATAGAGAGTGAAGGCAAAGCGATCAGCATCAAATTCGATCTGATGTGATTCCGGCATACGAAGATGGCCCTGCAGCAAGTGGCCGAATTCATGAAGCCAGACCATTCCGGCGCTGCCAGTCGTAATGAGGTCTAGTATCCTCTGTAATGCGTAAGAGCCAATTTCGCCAGCCAATCTTCGATCGGCATCTTCACAGAGAAGAAACTGGAGACACCCCGTCAGTCGGTCAACAAACTCGGCGTTGTTGGCGACAAGTTCCAGTTTCTTGGTGTCCGCAAGCTTTGCTGTTCTTCCTTCGAAATCGAAAACAGCCGGGACAACAAAGGAAGTGAATGCTTGGCAGGAAGTGAGCAACACCTCGTAAATGCAAACGCCAGGCAATCCGTCAAACTCGGACTCACCCGTAACAAATGCATTGAATTCCAAATCCCAATTTGAAATCAGCGGAACCGCCTCAATAAGTTTAATGGTTGCAACTGCTTCGTCTGATTCTTCTTTCAAGCGCAGAGTTTTAGACAGGGCCGCCACGTAATGCATATTGATCGGCAAGTTTCTGAAATGGTTAGATATCATTTGTGTGTAAAGACGAAGACTCGCGAGATTATCTTGCTCGCGCATTGATATGTAATCGGTTGCTCGCTGCATCGTCTCAATATGCTTGCGAATCCAAGGATCTGTGAGTTTTCGAAGATCAATGTCCGCTATGCTTGCGGCAACTCTGCTCTTCACGACGTCCATTATCATTTCACTATATTCCCGCTCATCATAGCCATGTTTAAGACAGAACCGGCTAAACGACGCCTTTTCAAATTCTCGAAGCTTTTGATTTCTATTATTTGTCAATGTGGACATGGAAGCCCTATGTCCTCGTATATTTGCCTGAGGGTTTCGAAATAAATCTTTGCGGTCAAAGTTGCAAGCTTGCAATTTTGGCTTGAAGTGCGGCAAGCCCCGTCCGGGCGCGGCGGAGCGCCGCGGAGGACCGCGAGCCAGCGACCCGATGCCGCTTTTCATTGCGGCGTCTTCCGCAAATGGTCTTCCCTAAGCTCGAAAGCCGTCATGGATTGCCGGATCAAGTCCGGCAATGACGAAGCGCTGAACGCGCGGCGTGCGTAGAGCTACTTCGCCGCCGCCTTGCGCCGCGCGCTAATTCGCCTTCAGCTGATCGGCGGTCTTGAGAATGATCTCGGGCCGATTCTGGTAGAGCACCACCTCGCCGCTGATCGCCACGGTCTTGCCTTTCAGATCGTTGGCGTGCGGGAACTTGGCGCGGTCGGACGCGAAGATCACGGCCGCGAAAGCATTGTCGGGATAAGCGCCGCCGATGTCGATGAAGGTTACGCCGGCGCGGCCGATATGGACGTCGCTGACGGCGGCCTGGACCGTCACGGTTTGTCCGACATGCGCCTTGATCTCGGCCGGCGCGATCGTCTGCGCCCGCGCCGGCAGCGCCGCCACGATTAAACCCAGAGCCAAAATGAGCGTTCGCATCGCTGTTTCTCCCTGCCTCAACACACTTGACAGGCGAGAACATAACATGAACATTCACCCAAGGCAACTGCGACCTGTAGGATGGATTGAGCAACCCGCCTACCGGCCGCGGAGACGCCATGCTCACGCTCTACTCCTATCCCGAACTGTTCGGCGTTGCCGACAACAACGGTTACGGGCTCAAGGTGTTTGCCTTCCTGCGGCTCGCCGGCGTGCCGTTCACGCATGAGCATATTTTCGATGCGGCGAAGGCGCCGCGCGGGCAGTTGCCCTATATCGTCGACGACGGCGAAACGGTTGGTGACAGCGAGACCATCATCGCCCACATCGCCGCCAAATATCGCCCGGCGATCGATGCCGGCCTGACGCAGGCGCAGCGCGACACCGACCTTTTGATCACGCGGATGCTCGACGATCTCTATTGGGTGATGTCGTATTCGCGCTGGAAGGACGACCGCTACTGGCCAAAATTTTGCGACGCGCTGATGCGGGAGCACCCGAGCCTTGACGAAGCGGGTCTCTTGAAAGCGCGCGAGTTCAATTTCCAACGCTACCACTTCCAGGGCATCGGCCGTTACGCGCCCGAGGCCGCTTACGCGCGCGGCCTCGCCGACTTGACGGTGCTGGCGCATCTCATTCCCGCGGAGGGTTATATGCACGGGCCGAAGCCGACCAGCATCGATGCCGGCATCTATGGCTTCATTGCCAATATCTTGTTCTACGATATCGAAACGCCGCTGAAGCAATTTGTCGTCGCGCAAGGCAACCTGCTGCGCCACTGCCGCGCCATCCACGCGGATGTCGCGCCGGCTGGGCGATCCACGCCGGCGTGAGGGGCGCGGAAGCGCGGTCGCCTGCGGCCATTGAATTTAAGCTCCCACTTACGGAACCGTTTCGCTGGAACTTGGTTCCTATCTCCGTGGACGGCATGGCGATCGCTCCGGCCGCCGGGGACCTGCTGCATGATCAAATCAGCGATCTGGATCGCGGTGAGCACAGCGGTTCTGGTAACGGGATTGGCGTCGCTCGCCGTGCCGGCCGTTGCCGGCGACAAGGCACAGCTCGCCACCATCTGCACCCAGGCCGGCAAGACCTCAAACGGCGAAACATTCTCGCCGTCCAAGCTCACGGCGGCGCATCGCACGCTGCCGTTCGGCACCATGGTGCGCATCACCAACCTGCGCAACGGCCGCACCGTCATCGTGCGCATCAACGACCGCGGGCCGTTCACCAAGGGCCGCATCATCGACGTGACGCCGGCCGCGGCGGCGGAGCTGAAGTTTTCCGACCTCACCCCGGTCACGCTCGAAGTGGTCAAGCCGCAATAGCGGTTGAGCCGCGCGCTATTTGCCCGCCGCCTTGCGCAGCGCTTCGTTGATGCGGTCCTGCCAGCCCGGGCCGGCTTCCTGGAAAAAATCGAGCACGTCGCGGTCGATGCGCAGCGACACCATCTCTTTGACGCCGGGCGGCGACAGCGGCGCTTTCGGCGGCGCTTCCACGGGCTTGGTGGTCGCGGCCTTGAAGGCTTTCTCGGCGGCGGTGCGCGGATCGTAGGTCGGTCGTCGGCTCATGCCGGGTTTATAGCACGTCCGGTTCCGCAAAGAAGACAGTGTGCCGGTCGCGGCGCTGGTCATGCGCTACGCGACTGTGATCGTTTTGCATCATCGAATCTTAAATCACTGCGGCATCGCGGCGCCACGTTACCGCCGCGCCAATGCCGTGATCGCCAGTCATGTCGCCGCCTCCCGTCAGCAGACAAGGATCGTTGCATGAAGTTCCATCTCTTACCCGTCGCCGTCATTCTCGCCGCTATCGCTACCCCGCTGACCGCCGCGCAGGCGCAAGGCATTGCCGATGGTGCCGCCCACGGTGCTTACGTCGGCAACAATGCCGCCGGCCCGATCGGTGCCGTTGTCGGTGGCGCGGTTGGCGGCGTCATCGGCGGCGTTGAGGGCGGCCTCGCCGGCGTTTTCGGCCTTCACCCCGTCGCGGCCTCATATCCGGCCAACCAGGCGCCGGTGTATCGGCACCATCATGTGCGGCATTCCTATCGCCACGGCTATCGCACGCACGCTGCCAGCTAAGCGCAAAACAACCGGCTACGTTCCCGCCGCATCGCTGATCGCGCGCAATAGCGCCAAGAGCGCGCGATTGAGCGGCGTGGCGATGCCGTGGCGCTCGCCGGCTGCGACGATGGCGCCGGTCAGCGCCTCGTGCTCGAACGGGCGGCCGGCGAGGCGGTCGAAATACATCGAGGTGCCGAGCTCGCCGGAAAAGGTGAACAGCGTCTCAAGCGTGCGCGCGGCTTCGTCGGCCGCGAGTTGCGCGCCTTCGGCGCGGCCGACCGCGATCGCCTCTTCGAGCACCGCGAGGCAGAGCGTTTGGATGTCGGGGCGCCGCAGCACCGCCTGCCGCTGCAGCGTCAGCGCGGTGACGGGGCTGGCGACGGCGTTGACCAAAAGCTTGCGCCAAACCAGCGTGACGAAATCGTTTCCCAAATGCACGCGCAGCGGCGTGGCTTCGAACAATTGCGCGAAGGCACGGCCGTCGTCGTTGTCGGCGACGACGAAATCCTGATCGGCGCCGCGCCGCAATCGCACCCGGTCGGCGGCCAGCCGCTCGCCGTTGTAATAGACGATCACCGGCAGCACGGTGGCGCCGCCGGCGAGCGGCGCGACGCGGGCGACGTGGTCGATGCCATTCTGCAACACGGCGACGCGCGTCGCCGGCGTGCACAGCCGCTTCAGCCACGGCGCCGCCGAGGCGGTGGCGTGGGTCTTGGTGCACAGCAGCACCCAGTCGGCAGATATGGCTTGCGCCGGATCGGTGAGCGCGGTGAGCGGCAGCTCGACCGTGCCGTCCGGGGCGTCGAGCGTAAGCCGCGCGATCGGTGTGCGCACGCAGGCGACGACGTCGTGCCGACCGGCGGCGACCAGACAGCCGGCGGCGACGCCGCCGATGCTGCCCAGCCCGACCACGGCGACGGTCGAACGCTGCCGAGTTTTTTCAGAAGACGCGGTCATCTTGCCAAGCGTGGTGTGAAAGCAACGGCGTGGCTTCAGCGCCGCGCATGCGCCGCGGCGGAGAGCGTGGATGGGTTCGAATCGCTGGCGTCGATTTCGCGGCCGCCGCCGCCGCCGCCGCCATTACCGCCGTTATGGGCGCCTTGCCCGCCGGCATTGCGGTAGCGCGCATGCCCATAATAATGCCCGCCGCTTCTCGCGGCCGCGGTGCCGCTAAAAGGTGTGCCGAAATTGCCGCCGCTCTGGCTTTGCGCCCAACCGGCCGACGTCGCGCTCAACAAAAGGACCAGCGCGGCGATGAACTTCGTCATGGCTCGATCTCCCTCACCGGCCATTCTAGCCGACAACCGCTGGTGCCGCACGCCATAACAAAACCCGGCCGTGACGGCCGGGTTTGCCGATGTTTCGCGTTGGTGCGACTTAAGCTATGGGAGACTTAAGTTGCGATCGCGCTCAATAGCGGTGGTGCCAGTAACGATAGCCGTATCCGCCGCCGCCCGGGCACCTCGATGCCACGGCGCCGCTATAGGGTTCGCCGAAGCAATTGAATCTGGATGGGCCGTTCGGGCCGAAATTGCGCTGGCTTTGCGCCAAGCCGATCGACGTCGTGCTCAACAGCAGCGCCAACGCCACAATGATTTTTGTCGCGCTCATGGTGCGATCTCCCTTCGATAGCGATAACCGCAATGACGCGATGAAGTTCCTTGCGCGCGGCCGCTCAGTACAGCCGCTGCCACTGCCATTGCGGCCGCTGCGGGTATGGCGGGTATTGCGGATTTTGCGGGTAGGGCTGGTACTGCGATCCTGGTCCGCCTTCAGGAGTGCCCGGGCACCTCGACGCTGCAGTGCCGGTAGAGAACGAGCCGTAGCAGCCGTAACTGCCCGGTCCGTTCGCGCCGTAATTGCGCTGGCTCTGCGCCGCCGCGATTGCACCCGTGCCCAGCAGCAGCGCAAGCGCGAGCATGATCGTCTTCCCGGTCATCTGACGTCTCCGTTAGCCGCGACGCGGCGCTGCATCATGGCCTGAAAGCACAAATCGGGTGGCTAGCGGCTCAAGCGTAGCACAGATTGCGTGCGACACAGAGGAGTACCGATCATGCACTTTCGTATCAAGGGTCTGCCGACCGAGCCATTCGCTCCGCTGTTTGCTATGCCGGACTGGGCGCTCGAGAAACGCGGCGCGGTGCGGCGAATTGCCGACAAGGCGGGCTACCCCTGCCGCATCAGCCTCACCGACGCCAAAGCAGGCGATGAATTGATCCTGGTTAATTACGAGCACCATGCGGTCGCCTCGCCTTACCGGATGCGCTTCGCCGTCTACATACGCAAAGGCGAGCAGACATTCGACGCGGTCGACACGATCCCCGACCAGTTGCGCGGCCGAACGCTGGCGGTACGTGGCTTCGATGCCGGTGGGATGATGACCGGCTGGGAACTCGTCGAAGGCGCGCAGGTCGAAGGCGCGATTGAGAAACTGTTCGCCGATCCGCGCGCGGCCTATCTGCATGTGCATTTCGCCGCGCCCGGCTGCTATGCGGCGCGGGTCGAGCGCGCCTGAGCGCCGTTGGCGTGAAGCGCGCCGCAGGTTAGGGTCGGTGCGGTCGTCAAGCGAGCCGCACCATGCCCGACTACCTCGAAATCGATCCGGCGACCGCCGAAAAGCGCCAGATCTACCGCATGCTGGTCGGCTCGGTGGTGCCGCGGCCGATCGGCTGGGCCTCGACCGTGAACGAGGCCGGCGTCACCAACCTGGCGCCGTTCTCCTTCTTCACCGTGGTCTGCGTCATCCCGCCGATGATCTCGCTGACCATCGCGCGCAATCCCGACGGCAGCGAGAAGCACACGCTGAAAAACATCCGCCAGACCGGCGAGTTCTGCTTCAACGTGGTGACGCAACCGGTGTGGAAGGAGATGGTGGACAGTGCCAACGGTTTCCCGGAAGGCGATTCCGAATTCGCCGAAACCGGCCTCACCCCGATCCCGTGCCTGAAGATCAAGCCGCCGCGGGTCAAGGAGGTGCCGATCCATTTCGAGTGCAAGCTCGAACGCGTGCTCGAGCTCGGCCCCAACCGGCATCCGCTGGTGATCGGCGAGGTGATCTACATGCACGTCGATCCGGCCTGCATGACCGGCAAATATATCGACATGCGCAAGCTCGATCCGATCGGCCGCCTCAATGGCTTCTTCTATGCGACGATCGGCGAGATTTTCGAGCGCGAATTCGTCGACGGCCAGCCGCGCTAGCGCCATGAACACATTCGATGCCGTTGTTGCCGCGGCGGCCGTTCTCGCCATGGTGCTGGGATTCAGCTCGGGCTTGCTTCGGAGCCTGGCGACGATTCTCGGTTATTTGATCGCCGCGCCGCTTGCGGTGGCGATCACGCCATACGTGACGGCCATCGCGCTGGGCCGATCGACGTCGCCGGACAATGCGTGGCCGATGCTGGTCATCGTGTTCGTCGCCGCCGGTGCCGGCATCAGCGCGCTGCTGCGCACAGTGGTCGGCGAATTCGTCGGCCCCGAGGTCGGTGCCTTCGACCGTCTTGCCGGAGCGGCGCTCGGCGCGGTCCGCATCGGTCTCATCGCCGTGCTGATCGTCGTCGTGTTCGATCGCGTCATTCCCGCCGACCGCCAGCCGCAGTTTCTGGTCGGATCGAAACTGCGTCCGTATCTGTCGGCGGCCGGCCGCGCCGGCCTGCGCTCCTTGCCGCCCGAGGTCGAGAGCTACATCGATCGGCTCAAACGCGAGCGCGGCTTGTAAGATCGGATTGCTATTTGCGCTTGCCGAACACGTCGAGCCGCAGCGGCAGCACGGCGCCGAACCAGGCGGCGTGCGCGGAGTGGTCGGTGTAGTCGTCGCCAGTCTCGGGATGGAGCAGGATGGTCAGCCCGTCGCGGTTGAGCATCAGCCACGGCACAAAACCCGCCAGCATTTCAGTCGGAAACGCGATCTGAAACATCGATTGCGGATGCGGCCCGACCAGTTCGTCATGCCAGCGGCCGAGTTTGGCTTGCGGAAATGCCGATCCGACGCGCTCGCGCAGCCGCTCCGCCTTGCCGCGCGTTTTTGCCGGATCGTAATAGATGTGGGCGTGGTAATCCGTGATCGCACCCGGATCGCGGCTCGGCAGTTTTGGCGCGCTCGATTTGTCTTGCATCGTCTCTTGCATCGTCGTCAGCCTCGGTTGGTTTCCGCTTGCCGCGGCCGAGCATAAAGGCTCGCCAGCAGCACGGCGAGGATGCCGGTGAGGAAAATGCCGTCGAACGTCCCGGCGCCGCCGATCGAAGCGACCGGGGCGTGGAGGCCGGCCACCTTGTCGAGATTGGTGATATCGGCGCCGATCAGCGTGCCGAGCCCGCCGCCGATATAAGCGAGCGGCGCCGCTTCCTGGCGCGACAGCAGCACCGCGACGATGGCGGTGATCACCGCCGGCATGAACACCGGCACGGCGATGCCGAGACCGGGAACCGGATTGGCGAGCCAGTGAATAATCAGTGCGACGATTGCGGTCGCGATCAGTCCCTGGGTCCACAGCCGATATTTGACGAGTAGGTAGATCGACATCACGGTCGGAATGACCGCGCCGCCGACATTGACCGCGATCACCGTGCCGGGCCAATTGACCACGACTGGCACCGCATATGCCATGCCGAAGAAGTTGACCGTCTGGTCAGACATCACCTGTTGCGCCGGCAGCACCGCGACGGGGATGTTGAAATAGCTGCCGATTAGCGAGCCGATCAGGAGCCGCATGGCGGCGCCGGAGCTGATGCCGAGGCTCAGATAGGCGTAGCGCAGCGCCCCCAGCTGAAGCAGCAAAAACACGATGCCGAAAATGCCGACCAGGATGGAAAAGAAGCCGGGGGTGAGCGGCAGATAGTGGAATTGGCTCATTTCCATCGGTTAACTCTCCCAATCGCCCACCGGTCCTTAAATATGGTGCCGCCTTGCCGTTCCAACACGCGAGTCTATAATCCGCCGCTTCCTTCGCGCAGGGGATTTTCGGTGGCGTCGCTGGGAGCGAAATCCGTAAGCATTATCATGGGCAGCCAGTCCGACTGGCAGACCATGAAGCATGCCGCCGACACGCTCGATGCTTTGGGCGTGCCCTACGAGGCGCGCATCGTCTCGGCACACCGCACGCCGGAGCGGCTCTACGCCTTCGCCAAGGGCGCCAAGGCAGCCGGTTTCAAGGTGATTATCGCCGGCGCCGGCGGTGCCGCGCATCTGCCGGGCATGACCGCGTCGCTCACCAGCCTGCCGGTGTTCGGCGTGCCGGTGGAGTCGAAGGCGTTGTCGGGGCTGGATTCGCTCTATTCCATCGTGCAGATGCCGCCCGGCGTTCCGGTCGGCACGCTCGCCATCGGCGCGGCCGGCGCGGTCAATGCGGCGCTGCTTGCCGCCAGCGTGTTGGCGCTGAGCGATCCGACGCTCGGCAACCGGCTCGAAGCCTGGCGGCAGCGCCAGACCGAAAGCGTCGCCGAACAGCCCAAGGACGGCGCGTGAGCGAAGCGGCGCCGGTTCTGCAGCCCGAAGCCACGATCGGGATTTTGGGCGGCGGCCAGCTCGGCCGCATGTTGGCGCTGGCCGCGGCACGGCTCGGCTTTAAGTGCCACGTCTTTGCGCCGTCGCCCGACTCGCCGGCTTTCGACGTCGTGCATCGTGTCACCACCGCCGATTACACCGACACCGAAGCGCTCGACCGCTTCGCCGGCGACGTCGACGTGGTGACTTACGAATTCGAGAACGTGCCGGCGGAGACCGCGACCTTTCTCGCCGCACGCGTTCCGGTGCTGCCCGATCCGCAGGTGCTGGCGACCACCCAGGACCGGCTCGTGGAAAAAAATTTCGTCACCGGGCTCGGCATCCGCACGGCTGCGTTTGTCGACGTCGGCGCGCCCGAGGCGCTTGCGGCGGCGATCGAGCGCATCGGCCGGCCGGCGATCCTGAAAACGCGTCGCTTCGGCTATGACGGCAAGGGCCACGCCACCATCAAGAACGGCACCGATCCGGTGGCGGCGTGGCGCGACGTCGGCGGCCAGCCTTGCATCCTCGAAGCTTTCGTGCCGTTCGAGCGCGAAGTCTCGGTGGTGGCGGCGCGCGCGCATGATGGCGCAGTGGAAAGTTTCGACGTCACCGAGAACGAGCACCGCGACCACATTTTGAAAACGTCGCGGGTGCCGGCGGCGATCTCCGAAGCCACGGCGCGGGAGGCGCGCCGCATCGCCGAGACCATTGCGCAAAAATTCAACTATGTGGGTGTGCTCGCGGTCGAGATGTTCGTGCTGCGCGGCGGCGAAGTCCTGGTCAACGAGATCGCGCCGCGGGTGCACAATTCCGGCCATTGGACGCTCGACGGCGCCTCGGTGTCGCAATTCGAGCAGCACATCCGCGCGGTGGCCGGCTGGCCGCTCGGCAAGCCGATCCGCCGCGGGCGGGTCGAGATGACGAACCTCATCGGCAGCGAGGTCGAGGAATATCGGCGCTGGCTCACGGTTCCCGGCGCGGCGGTGCATCTTTACGGCAAGACCGCGGTGCGGCCCGGCCGCAAGATGGGCCATGTGACGCGCGTCTTTGCCGACTGACGCAGGCCTCTCCTGAAATCAGCTTGTCCGCAACGGATCGCTCTCATAGGATTTTGGCCATGGGCCTCGGCAACGTTTTCCTCAACGACCTGATCGAACTGAAGCAGAAGGGCGCGCTCGACGGCGCCACGCGGGTCATGGAAATCGGCGCGCAGCAGATTTCCGATTCCTTGATGATCGCGCCGGGACTGCCGGAGGCCTACCGGCTGTTCGGCTGCGCCTCGCCTCCGGTCCTGACGCCGGTCGGCACCGAGAATTTCACCAAGTCGGCGCCGTCATCGGCGCCGTTCTGGACGGCGCTCGGATTTGTGCGCAGCGCCATCGACGTCGAGGGCGATGCCATCCGCATCGATCTCAACCGCGGCAAGGTTCCGCGGCGGCTGCGCGGCGCCTTCGACCTGGTGGTGAATGCCGGCACCACCGAGCATGTCGCCAATCAGATGAATGCGTTTCGCATCATCCATCATCTGGTCCGGGTCGGCGGCATCATGTACCACGAGCTGCCTGCCGGCGGCCTGATCGATCACGGGTTGGTCGGCTACCAGCCGAAATTTTTCAACATGCTGGCGAACTTCAACGGCTACGAGGCACTCTATATCCGCTTCACCGCCTGGGGGCCGGCCAAGATCCCGGAATATTTGCGCAAGCAGAATCCCTATGGCGGCGATTCCGTCATCGATTGCAGCATCCGGGTGGCGCTGCGCAAATTGCATCACCTGCCGTTTGTTTGTCCGTTCGACGCCGGCGACGGCGCGCCACAGCCTTGGCTGACCATCCTGTACCGGACCCTCAAGAACCTGTCGCTGCGCAAGTCGCGCCCGGGCGCCGATGCGTTTCGGCCGGGTGCGTCCGGATAACGAAGGGCCGGTACGAGCCGGGCTTTGCCGAAATCGGCCGGACTTATGGACTTTCCGGCGCCGTTCTGCTACATGGCGCGCCACGGCGGCGTGGGCGCTTACGCTAACGCCGCCAGGCAATCTTAGCGAACCTAACTGCAACAAAAGGAGCAAGCGTGCAGGTTCTCGTCCGCGACAACAATGTCGACCAGGCCCTCAAGGTGCTGAAGAAAAAGATGCAGCGCGAGGGCGTTTTCCGCGAGATGAAACTCCGCGGCCACTACGAAAAACCATCGGAAAAAAAGGCGAGGGAGAAGGCGGAGGCGGTCCGCCGCGCCCGCAAGCTTGCGCGCAAGAAGTTGCAGCGCGAGGGCCTCCTGCCGATGAAGCCGAAGCCGACCGGTCCCGGCGGCCCGGGCGGCCCTGGAGCCGGCAGGTCCGGCCCGCCGCGCGCGCCGCGTTTTGGCTGAAGCGCAAAGCCGATTTTATTGCGATTTCGACGATGGCGCGGGGTCTCACGGCCCCGCGTCTTTTTTTGCCGCCCGGCGGTGGTATCGTCTTGCCTGACTTGGTCAAGAGCCCTCGGATGACAGGTTCAACCATCGCCAATGCCAAAGCCGGGCGGATTGGAGCGAGCGTTATCGCGCTCGCTTTCGCTTTCGCCCTGGCCGGTTGCACCACGTTGGGCAATCCGCCTGCCGCCGAAAACAACGATCCGGCCTACGCCACCGCGGCGCCCAACCTGACGTCGCTCAGCGAGGTCATCGAAAAGCATCCCAACGACCCGCAGGCCTACAACATGCGCGGCTCGGTGTTCGGCGAAGCCGGCCACAACGAGCAGGCGCTGGCCGACTTCAACAAGGCGATCAGCCTCGATCCGAATTACACCCAGGCCTATGCCAATCGCGGCCTGGTCTACCGCAAGACGGGCAAGCTCGATCTGGCGGCGGCAGATTACGACAAGGCGTTGTCGCTCGATGCCGGCTATGCGACGGCCTATGTCGGCCGCGGCATGGTCGAGAGCCTGCAGGGCAAGAGCAGCCAGGCCTTGGCCGACTTCAACAAGGCGATCGCGCTGAAACCCGACAATGCGGAGGCCTATTACAGCCGTGGCCTGCTCTATCAGAGCCAGCGCCAGCACCAGTTCGCCATCGACGATTTCTCCACCGCGCTCGGGCTCACCACGCAGCGCACCGACCTGTTCGTCGCCCGCGGCTTGAGCTATCTCGCGGTCGGCGACAACAAGTCGGCGGCGAGCGATCTTGACCAAGCGGTGCAGGCCGATCCGACCAGCGCCAAAGCCTGGGCCAGCCGCGGCCTCGCCTACGAGCGGCTCGGGCAAAAGGAGAAGGCCGCGGGCTCTTATGCGAAAGCGCTCAACATCAACGACAAATATCAGCCGGCACAGACCGGTTTTGCCCGGGTCGGCGGCCGGGCAGGGCAGACCTATCAGACATTTTGATCGGACATGTAGCCCGGGTTGAGCGGAGCGAAACCCGGGACAGCCCCGCCGCACGATCCCGGATTTCGCTTCGCTCAATCCGGGCTACGAATGTGAGGAACGCCGATGACCATCACGCTCAACCACGCCATCGTGCCGGCCCGCGACAAAGTCGCGGCGGCCAAATTCTTCGCCAGTATTTTCGGATTGAAGCGCGGGCGCAGCGGCTATTTCGCGCCGGTGCGGGTCAACAAGACGCTGACGCTGTTGTTCGATGACGATTCCAAGTTCGAGAGTCATCATTACGCGTTTCATGTCAGCAAGGCCGAGTTCGATGCCATCCTCGGCCGCATCAAGAAAGCCAAGATCGTTTTCGGCAGCGCGCCGTGGAGCCTCGACGACGGCAAGCTCAACGACTGGAACGGCGGTCGCGGCGTCTATTTCCGCGATCCCAACGGCCACGTGCTCGAACTGATGACCGTGCCGCAGTAAAAATGTAGCCCGGATGAGCGCAGCTATATCCGGGATAGTGCGGTGAGGTTTGCCCCGGGTGTCGCTGCGCTCACCCGGGCTACGGATCCAAATCTCCCGCCAGGAATCTCCCAACCGCGACCAGCGCGCCATTCTTATCGAGGTCTTCGTGGCCGCCGTCGAGGAAACGCACGATGTGCTTCGGTTTGTTGGCGATATCGAACAGGTGCTCGCCCATGGCGTAGGGCACGGTCTGGTCTTTGACGCCGTGCAGGATCAACAACGGCGCCGTGACCTTGCCGATGCGCGCGTCGGAGCGGAATTGATCGGTCATCAACAGTCTGACCGGCACATACCAATAATGCTTGGCGGCCACCGCGGCGGCGGACGTGAACGGCGATTCCAGGATGACGCGGCCGACCGGTTTTTCCGCCGCCAGCGCCACCGCGACGCCGGAACCGAGCGACTCGCCCCAGAGCACGATTTGCTGCGCCGGATAGCGCGCCGCGGCGAAGGCGTAACCGGCTTCGGCATCGGCGATGAGGCCGCGTTCGCTCGGGCTGCCGCTCGAGCCGCCATAGCCGCGATATTCCACCGCGACGATGCCGATGCCGTCGGTGATCAGCCGGGTGAAGCGCTCGACCCGATACCGCAGCGCGCCGCCGTTGCCGTGCAAATAAAGAATGACCGGCTTGCCGTCGCGCGGCGGCACGTGCCAGGCGATGATGTGCTCGCCGTCGGACGTGGTCAGCTTGACTTCTTCGGCCTGCGGCAGGCCGGCCGCGGCCGGCGTGGTGTGGGCGGTTTCGGGAAAATACATCAGCGAGCGCTGCGTGACATAAAGCATCGCCAGCACGCCGGCATAGACGCACAGCACGCTGACGAGGATTCCCATCAGCACCGTCATCGTGCGCTTGCCCCCCCGGATGCGGGAGAAGGTTTCCCACGACACGTCCCACGCCCAGGCGACGATCTCGCGCGCAACCGCAAGCGCCAGCCAGGCGAACCGCCGCACTTTTGCGGCGGCCCTTTGCACGGCGCCTGCGCGCTCGACAACAGCGTCCTCCTGATCGGCGGTAAGGGAGTGCGCGCTCGCGTCTCTCGTGGTCTCTATGGGCATTGTCGCATGAAGCAAATCGCGCATGCCATGCAGTGTACTACGGCATGACCGCAAAACGATCTTGCGCATAAACAGATTAAAGCCAAAAAACAAACCGGCCGGCTGTTGCCAGCCGGCCGGAAAAATTCTGCGCTGTTGCGCGGTCAGGACTAGGCCGTTTTGCTAATAGACTTGCTTACTGACAAGCCTGAACGGTTCGCATCCGATAGCCGACACCTTCGACCCAAACCCGGCGCTGCGCCCAGTAGCAACCGGGCGCGAGCTGCGCATAACCGGGACCGGGCGGCGGGCCATAGGCAGCCGGCGGTGGCGGATAATAGCCGGGCGGCGGCGGATAATATCCGGGCGGTGGCGGGTAATAGCCCGGCGGCGGGCTGTTGGCGATGGCGCTGCCGATGATGGCACCGGCGGCGACGCCGCCGAGGACGCCGAAGCCGACGCCGCAACCCCAGCAGCCAGCGTTCGCCGGAGCCGGCGCCGCCAATGAAGCAAGGCCGATGCCGCCTGCGGCGGCAAGGCCAATGAGCGACTTATGCATGTGTTCTCCTCGAGCGATCGGACGGGTGCCGATCTGAAATTTGGTCGGCGGGAGTCCCCGTGAAACCCCCAATTGTCGCGGCACCACGTCCGCACCCTTCTGCCATTTTGCCGGTACTCTTTGGCGGAAGTTAGATGCCGGCGGTGGTACCCTGGTGCACGTACCGCCCGTCAAGCCGGCGCCATGCGCAACGCCGCCGCTTTTTCAGGTTCAAAAAGGTTGGAGCGCGCCGTCACACGCAGGCGCGCACCCAGCCGTATCCGGTCCAGACCCGCCGCCATACGCACGGCCCGCCGTAAGGCGGCGCAGCGTAGTAGCCGGCGTAGTAGCCATAGGGGTATGGATAGGCATATGGCGCCGCCAAAGCGCCGCCGATCAGGGCGCCGGCAGCAAGTCCGCCGATGACCGGGCCGGGACCCCAACCCCATCCACCGTGCCAACCGCCATGCCACTGCGCCTGCGCCGTGCCCGACGTTGCCATTGCCGCCGCGGCGATAGCCGTTGCCGCAACCAGAGCCGTCAAAATCTTCCTCATGATATTTACCTCGACAGCGTGGGTTCTTCGCAGAACACCAATCGCCCCCAGCGCGCTTAGGTTCCCATTTTTTGGTGAATGCGGACTGAACGGATATGCCTGAATATCGCCATCATTGAAAAGCGATCGGCGGTCATGTCTTTCACTTACGCCATCGGCGATATTCACGGCTGTTTGGATAAGCTGCGCAGCCTCTTGGTGCGTTGCGAAATGCACGCCGACGGTCGGCCGTTGGCGTTCGTGTTTGTCGGCGACTACATCGATCGCGGACCGCAATCGTCAGCCGTCATCGATTGTTTGATCGATCTGAAAGCGCAGCTCGGCGAAAACGTCGTGACGCTGATGGGAAACCACGAAGCGATGGCGCTCGCGGCCTTCGACGGCAGCGGCCCGGTGCGGCTGTGGCTGGCGCAAGGCGGACTGGCGACGCTCGAGAGCTACGGCATCGCGGAGGCGCGCGAGTTGCCGAGCGCTCATGTCGATTGGCTGCGTGCGCTGCCCTTGAGCTACGACGACGGCCGGCGCTTTTTCGTCCATGCCGGCGTCGATCCCGTGACGCCACTCGACGCGCAGGACGACTTCGACCTGCTGCGGATCAGAGAACCGTTCCTGTCCTATGGCGGCGACCACGGCCGCCTGATCGTGCACGGCCACACGCCGCTGGCCGACGGCGTACCCGAACTGCGCGGCAATCGGCTGAACCTCGACACCGGCGCCGTGTTCGGCGGCCCGCTGACGGCGGCGGTGTTCGACGACGCGCAGACGGAGCCGATCGGATTTCTGCAGGCCGAGTGAGAGTTGCGACATTCCGTCGCAGGCCCATTATGCCCCGCATGACAGGCGATTCGCGCGCTCCGGCGGCGGGCGCTGTGCCGGACCGGGGCGCGCGCTATCCTCGTTGTGCGATTCGCGCTTCGGGAATTTCACCTCAATGAAACGCAAGGCGGCCAAGTCGGAGCGCAAGCCGTCGGATCGCAAGCCGTCGCGGCGGCCGCAACCGAAATCGTCCCGCGCACCTTCCGGCAAGCACGCCGGCGCCGAAGCGGCGAAAGCGTCGCGCCCGCCATCGCGCGCGGTCGTCATGCGGCTTGCCGCCGAGGTCGACGCGCTGGCGGCGCAATTGCAGGATTCGCGCGCGCGCATTTTGGATCTCGAGGCGCGGGTCGACGTCGATCCGCTGACCGACGTGCTCAACCGCCGCGGTTTCGAGCGCGAGCTCAAGCGCTCGCTGGCTTACGTCAAGCGCTACGGCACCAGCGCGGCGCTGATCTATATCGATCTCGACGGTTTTAAGCCGGTCAACGACCGCCACGGCCACGGCGCCGGTGACGCCGTGCTCAAGGCGGTCGCGGCGGCACTGGTTCGCAACGTGCGCGCTTCCGACGTGGTGGCGCGCATCGGCGGCGACGAATTCGCCGTGCTGCTTTGGAACGTCAACGGCGCCAATGCCGCCGCCAAAGCCGGCGCGCTCGAGGCCGCCGTTTATGCAACGCCGGTACGCTGGAGCTCGTCGACGCTGGTCGTCGGCGCCTCTGCCGGCGTAGTGCTGCTCGGCGCGCTCGACAGTCCCGCCGACGTCATCGCCCGCGCCGACGCGGCGATGTATGCGCGCAAGGATGAGCGCAAGGGAAGCTCCTCCCTCTCCCCGCGTGCGGGGAGAGGGATGGGGTGAGGGGGCCCCTCCGCTGGGCTCAGAACGTTTCCAAAAAGCTCAGACTCGCGGCAACGCCCCCTCATCCCGGCCTTCTCCCCGCACGCGGGGAGAAGGAGGCGTTACGCAATAATATCCGGCGTGAGCTGGTCCTCGATGAAGGTGATGCGGTCGCGCAACTGCAGCTTGCGCTTCTTCAGGCGCTGCACCTGGATGACGTCGGCGCCGGGCGAATCCTGCAGCGCCGCAATCGCGGCGTCGAGGTCGCGATGCTCCTGCTGCAGGCGCGCCAGCTGCGCCCGAAGCTCGCGTTCTTCCTCTGTCGTCATCGCCGCCTTGGTCGCGCCGTGGGGGCCGTAAGGATAGCTTTTGGCGCCGTTTAGGCCGGTAAGTGGTTCTGGATTATCGCGTTTTGGTTAACGCCCGACAAGCCCGCATGATACTTTGGCATAGGGGGACAGTGCACAAAGGGGATTTTCTCACGCCCCGAAAAGGAGTATGCTTTGACATGTTGGGCTGGCGTAGGTCGATCTGATTAAGCCAAGGATCTGACGCGCAAGGAGACAGGCCACATGGCGATTGAAGCGCATCTCGCGGAACTCGAAAGACGACACCAAGCACTCGAAACCGAAATTAGCGAAGCTCTCACCCACCCATCGACGGACGACCTGGAAATAGCGCAATTGAAGCGCAAGAAATTGTACGTAAAGGACGAGATCGTGCGGTTGAGGCACGACGAACTCGTCCACTAAGCGGCTGAACACAGCGGTTGTTTTGTCTGCCCGTCCCCGCGCAAGCGGGGACGTAGGGGCGTTTTATTTCAAATCAGGCGTGGTTGCCCGACTCCCATCAGCGGATAAGCAGTCTGACTTGGCTTGACGCTCGGACAATTTTGTCCGACAGGGCGGAATGCGATCTTACATTTATCGTGCGCTGTGCGAGCCCGGCGATCGACGCGGCAATATTGTCGTCACGTTTCCCGATGTGCCTGAGGTCGTCACCCAAGGCCGCGGCGAAGCCGACGCGCGGGCGATGGCGGCGGAAGCGCTGGGCCTTGTGTTGTTGAGCTATCTCGTGCGCGGCAAGCCGCTGCCGGAGCGGCGCGCCAAAGGCCGCAACCTCGTTGACATCGTGGTTGCTCCCGACGCGGCGGCCAAGCTCGCGGTGCTGGAATCCTTTGCGGCCGCCGGGATCAGCAAAAGCGAATTAGCGCGCCGCATCGGCAAGGACGAAAAGGAAGTGCGCCGTATTCTCGATCCCAAGCGTCCGACCAAATTGCCGGCGCTGACCGCCGCCCTGCGCGCGCTCGGCAAGCGGCTGGTGGTGGGCGTGATGGAGGCTGCGGCGGCGTGATTTGTAAAAGTAACGTGACGAACAATCATTGGATGAGTTATTGAGTTTCCTAAGCTGGTCCTAAGTCGCTGCACCAAGCTTTTTAATTGAGTTGATCACCATTGCCTCGAAGCTTCGGTACAAATATCCATCGTCTGCTCCGAATTCTGTCTCTTCATGGGCGACATAGTTTGGGTTAAGAAGTGCTTCCATAGCGCGTTTTTGAAACCCATCTCGAATTTCACGCATGACTTCCGATGTCATGTGGTATAACAAAAATTGTACCTGCTCCTCGGGAACGAACCGAACTAGTCCTATACCGTTAGCGCGCGCATAATTAAGAGCGCCTCGCCGAAATCCTCTTTGTGTCAGGATATATCCTTTGGTTCGAAATCCTTTGATTTGATCGAGTTTAGCCTTGAATTCCTCCACTTCAGATACATCGACTAGGTTATTGTATGCCTTGCATTCAAAGATAATCACCAAGCTGGGTTGACCAACAGTCTGATTGACGCCTCTCGCAAATAACTCAACTACATTTTCAAATCTAATTTCTCCATTTCGGTCGCTAGACTCGTATGACTTCCATCTGTGGAATGAACATGTCGAGGAATCGTAGGGGAGGTCTTTTTCTGCAATTAGCTTTTTCACAAGTCCAAAAACCTTGTCTTCGTAAGAATGACCTTGACGCGTCGTGTTGATCATCTCGACACCCCCTTCGCCGTCTCCCGCAGCTTGAATTTCTGGATCTTGCCGGTCGACGTCTTCGGTACGGTCTCGAACACGATGTAGCGCGGGCACTTGTAGGCGGCGAGGTGCTTTCGGCACCAGGCGATCAGCTCTTCGGCGGTCGCGGTGGCGTCGGGTTTGAGCTCGACGAAGGCGCACGGCGTCTCGCCCCATTTGTCGTCGGGCTTGGCGACCACGGCGACCACCTGCACGGCCGGGTGCTTGTACAGCGCGTCCTCGACCTCGATCGAGGAGATGTTCTCGCCGCCGGAGATGATGATGTCCTTGGAGCGGTCCTTGATCTGGATGTAGCCGTCGGGATGGATGACGCCGAGGTCGCCGGAGTGAAACCAGCCGCCGGCGAAGGCCGCTGCGGTCGACGCCTTGTTTTTCAGATAGCCCTTCATCACCACATTGCCGCGGAACATCACCTCGCCCAGCGTCTCGCCGTCGCGCGGCACCGCTTGCATGGTGTCCGGATCGCGCACGTCGAGCGCATCGAGCACCGGATAGCTGACGCCTTGGCGCGCTTTTCTCGCCGCCTGCTCGGAGGCCGGCAGCGCGTCCCACTCGCGATGCCAGTCGTTAACGCTCGCCGGGCCGTAAGTTTCGGTCAGGCCATAGACGTGGGTGACGTTGAAGCCGGCCGCCTTCATCGCCGCCAGCACCGATTCCGGCGGCGGGGCGGCTGCGGTGACAAACTCGACGACGTGGGGCAGGGGTTTTCGCTCCTCGTCCGGCGCGCCGAGCAAGGTCGACATCACGATCGGCGCGCCGCACAGATGGGTGACCTTGTGGGTGGCGATGGCCTCAAAAATCGGCGCCGCGCGAACTGCCCTTAAGCAAACGTGAGTACCCGCAACTACCGACAAGGTCCATGGGAAGCACCAGCCGTTGCAGTGGAACATCGGCAAGGTCCACAGATAGACCGGATGCTTCCCCATGGCGCAGGTGATGACGTTCGCCATCGCCAACAAATAGGCGCCGCGATGATGATAGACGACGCCTTTGGGATCGCCCGTGGTGCCGGACGTGTAGTTCAGCGAAATCGCGTCCCATTCGTCGTTCGGCATCAGCCAGGCGAAGTCGGCGTCGCCTTGGCTTAAAAAATCCTCGTATTCGAGATTGCCGAGCCGTTCGCCGGGACCGGTGAATTCCGGATCGTCGTAATCGATCACCAGGGGCTTGGCCTTACAGGTCGCGAGCGCGTCCTTGACCACCTTGGAGAACTCGCGATCGGTGATCAACACCTTGGCCTCGCCATGATCGAGCGTAAACCCGATGATGGCGGCATCGAGCCGGGTGTTGATGGTGTTGAGCACCGCGCCGGCCATGGCCACGCCGTAGTGCGCTTCGAGCATCGCCGGCGTATTGGCCAGCACGGCCGCCACCGTATCGCCGCGCTTGATGCCGCGCTTGGCGAGCGCCGAGGCAAGTTGTTTGGCGCGCGCGAAAAACGCGCGATAGGTCCACGACCGCTTGCCATGGATGATCGCGGTCTGGTCCGGATAGACTGCGGCGGCGCGCGCCAAAAACGACAGCGGCGTCAGCGGCTGGAAATTCGCCGCGTTACGGTCAAGGTCGGTGTCGTAGGGTGTCGGCATGGCTTTCCCCGCTTGCCCGGCGCCTGGCCGGTTTTTTCTTTTGATTTCTTATAGCGTAGCCAAGGCGGACGGTTTTGATCAATGTCATGGCAGCGGCGCGATGTCGCTTGCAAACATCGCTATGGCGCTGAAAATACGCCGAGAAATCCACCTCTCCGGGCAGGCGGGGAGGGCGAGGAGACAGCCATGGACGCCCGTTCGAGCCGCTATCACGAGGTCTACGCGCGTTGGCAGCGCGACCCGCAAGGCTTTTGGGGTGACGCGGCGGCCGCTATCGAGTGGATCGAAAAACCCAAAACCGTGTTCGATCCGAGCGCTGGCGTTTACGGCCGCTGGTTCGTCGGCGGTGTCTGCAACACCTGCTTCAACGCGGTCGACCGCCACGTCGATGCCGGGCGCGGCGAGCAAGCGGCGATCATCTACGACTCGCCGCTCGCCGGGCAAAAGCGCACCATCACCTATCACCGCCTGTTGACCGAGACCCAGGTGCTCGGCGGCATGTTGCGCGATCTCGGCGTGCAAAAGGGCGACAGGGTCATTCTCTATATGCCGATGGTGCCGGAGGCGGTGTTCGCCATGCTGGCCTGCGCGCGCATCGGCGCCATTCACTCCGTCGTGTTCGGCGGGTTCGCCGCGCGTGAACTGGCGACGCGGATCGACGACGCCAAGCCCAAGGTCATCCTCTCGGCAAGTTGCGGCATCGAGCCCGGCCGCATCGTCGCTTACAAACCGCTGCTCGACGAGGCGATCAACCTGGCGGCGCACAAGCCGGACGCTTGTCTCATTCTGCAGCGGCCGCAGGCCGAAGCGAAGCTGGTCGAAGGCCGCGACCGCGATTGGGCAGCGATGCGCGATCATGCGCTCATTCACGCCCGCTCGGCCTGGGACTGCGTGCCGATGCAGGCGACGGATCCGCTCTACATTCTCTATACGTCGGGCACCACCGGCCGGCCCAAGGGCGTGATGCGCGACAATGGCGGCCACATGGTCGCGCTGCAGTGGTCGATGCAGAATCTCTACGGCATCGCGCCGGGCGAAGTGTGGTGGACGGCGTCGGATATCGGCTGGGTGGTCGGCCATTCCTATATCGTCTATGCGCCGCTGTTCCACGGCTGCACCACGATCCTCTATGAGGGCAAGCCGGTCGGCACGCCCGACGCCGGCGCATTCTGGAGGGTCATCGCCGAGCACGGCGCCGCCGCCATGTTCACGGCCCCGACCGCGTTCCGCGCCATCAAGAAGGAGGACCCGGACGGCAAGCTATTCGCGCAATACGATCTGAAAAAATTCCGCACGCTGTTTCTCGCCGGCGAGCGCGCCGATCCGCCGACGCTGGAATGGGCGGAAGCGCTTCTGAAAATCCCGGTGATCGATCATTGGTGGCAAACCGAGACCGGCTGGTGCATCGCCGGCAACCCGGTGGGGCTCGGCATGCTGCCGATCAAGCACGGCTCGCCGACGGTGGCGATGCCCGGCTATGACATCCGCGTCGTCGACGAGGGCTGCCACGAAGTCGCGGCCGGCAAGATGGGCTCGATCGTGGTCAAGTTGCCGCTGCCGCCCGCCTGCCTGCCGACCTTGTGGCAGGCCGACGCGCGCATGCGCGAAAGCTATCTCGACGAATTTCCCGGCTACTACAAAACCGCCGATGCCGGCTTCAAGGACGACGACGGCTACATCTTCGTCATGGGCCGCACCGACGACATCATCAACGTCGCCGGCCATCGGCTCTCGACCGGCGGCATGGAAGAAGTGCTGGCCTCGCATCCCGACGTCGCCGAATGCGCCGTGCTCGGCATCAAGGACGAGCTCAAGGGCGAAGTGCCGTGCGGCTTCATCGTGCTCAAATCCGGAGTCAACCGCGCGCCGACCGAGATCGAGAAGGAATGCATCGCGCTGATCCGCGACAAGATCGGCCCCGTGGCGGCGTTCAAGCTCGCCATCACCGTGGCGCGGCTGCCGAAGACGCGCTCGGGCAAGATATTGCGCGGGACGATCAAGAAGATCGCCGATGGTGATGACTGGACAATGCCGGCGACGATTGATGATCCGACGGTGCTTGAGGAAATAACGGAAGCAATGAAAATACACGAGATAGGCGGTTAATCCCTTTTCGGCGGTGTCATGCCTAAGCCCTCAAGTCTAACGAGAAGCACACTCACTCCTTACGAGAGAAAGTTGTACGTTGAAATTGATCGAATTATTTATCAGAACTATCTCACGCCTAGAACTGTGACTGATTTTTGGGCCGGAGATCACGATGCGGTTGTATTTGAACTTAGGCAGATGAAGGATCGAATCGTAAGGACAATCGTGATCAACGAGTATGTGCAATTAGACGAGGTCCTGAACAATACGATATTACGTCGAATCTTTGGTGAGGGACTCTTCAAACAGAACGCGAAACGCAAGACCGTACAAGAGATGCTCGATCGGATATATCCACAACAGAAGATTGATATCATTAGAACTTTTAGAAAAGTTCCTCCAAATGTTTACAGCAACGTCATGGCGCTAAATACGCTTCGCAATAGTTTCGCACATCGCTTCAATCTTGGTGCGGTACCAAAATCAAAAAGGCTATACAAGGCCAAGTATGACGTTTTTACAAAAAATGGCCTGAAGAAATTCAAGGAAGATATGTGGGAAGTTGATGAATTTTTCAGGCCGGTAGTCCTTAAGCGAGCTCTACGCCTGGTAAGGCGTCAGCGGGCTCTTAATAAGCGCAACGCAAGCCTAACGTGAGTAAAGGCGCGTAGCGCCGTGCCCTATCAGCGTCACTCGGACTGTCAGCACTCGCGCCCACCTCATTCTGCTCGAATTATTTTAAATAGTCCTTCCGAATATCGAAATCTTTTGGCCGCATCTGAGCTTCCTTAAGAAGCTTCGTATACATTGCACTAAACATTAGGTGGAGTAGCTCGTCGAGCGCAATCAGCTCGTCCCCGATGAATGTTAGTCCCTCGTCAAAAGCCGTCTGCAAATAGACAAACTTAAAGCCATTATCGAACTTCGTTAGGTGCGCTTTAGAGACCATGCGCATCATATCGGCGTCCGAATGCGCAATTACCTTGTTTCTTAAATTCATCAGCTTCTGATGAAGCTTTTTCTGTTCAGCGCTTAGTGTCGCCCCGACCATCTTGAGGCTTAAATGTGGGATCCCACCCTTCGATTGCGAGAACGGACGTGTGTAAGCAATAATAATTGTGGTTTCGTAGCACCGGAAGCGTCGCAATTCGACGTTAGAGTATTTTGCCTCGGGATCGCACTCAGACAAGAATGCGGCGGCACTGAGCGCGAGTTGAAAATCACCTAACGAATACAGTAGGCGCAGGCGGTGCCTCGGCAGTACGCCAACGACCGATTCAATTTCCTCCATCGCGTCGTCGGGATCTCGGCCTGATGGCACGGGCTTCTTCGCCGCCGCCTGCCAGTCGCTCTTGATCTCGCCGCGTTTCGCCATGCGCCGCAATTTAGCTTCGCTGCGCTTTACGATGCTTGCAGATTTTCGATTCATGATCCTGAGTATAGCGCCACTAGGCTCAATTTCATACGTTGCCCTGTATGGTGCGCCTCGCCGGACGAGTACTCGTATGTGTCTTGGTGGCTCTAACTGAGCCAGCGAACGCGCAGTCGTCCGCAAGTCCGCCAGTTGAGCAAACCCAGCCGGTCCCACCCAACCCGCCGACCGCCGACGACATCTGCCGCGCCGTCGAGGAGGACGCCGCGGCGAACGGGCTTCCGGTCGAATTCTTCGCGCGCGTGATCTGGCAGGAGAGCCGTTTTAACGCGCAGGCCGTGAGCCCCAAGGGCGCGCAGGGTATTGCGCAATTCATGCCGCAGACGGCGGATTGGCGCGGCTTGGCCGATCCGTTTGATCCGATCGAGGCGCTAAAAAATTCGGCGAGTTATTTGCGCGAGCTTCGCGAAAAATTCGGCAATCTCGGTCTCGCTGCGGCGGGCTACAACGCCGGTCCGGGACTGGTGAGTGCGTGGCTTGCCGGACGCCGCGCGCTGCCGAGCGAGACGCGCAATTATGTCGCGATCATCACTGGCTGGACCGTCGACGAATGGGCCTTGCCGTCGCCGCCGCAAACCGCGGAGACCACGATCCCGCAGGGCGTGCCGTGCACGCGGCTGGCGAATTTGATCCTGGCGCCGAAAGAAGAGGCGCAGCGCATCGCCGCTTATGTGCCGCGCTGGGGCATGCAGCTCACCGCCAACTGGTCGGAGAGCAAGGCCTGGGCGGTCTATCGCATGATCGCCAAACAATACGCCGCGTTGATCGGCGACCGCGAGCCGATCGTGATCCGTAGCCGCGGCATCGGGCTTGGCAGCGCCATGCGCTACAACATCCGCATCGCCGACGACAATCGCGGCTATCTGGAAAAATTCTGCAACAAGCTCATCGCCGCCGGCGGGGCGTGCGTGGTGTTGCGGAACGATCGGGGGTGAATTCTTTTCCGCCCTCGCGAAGCGGGGGAGGGGGACCACGCGAAGCGTGGTGGAGGGGGCTGGCTTGCTCTGAGCAAGCCGTCACTTGCCCCTACCGGCTCGCTTCGCTCGCCACCTCCCCCGCAAGCGGGGGAGGAAAGAAATGTTACTCGCTCTTCCCACCAAGCTGCTTGAGCTTGGCGAACACGGCGTTGACATCGAGCTCGTCGGACTTCTTCGCCGGAGGCGGCGCGGCGGGCTCGGGCTCTTCCTTCGGTGCTGTGGTGACCGAAGCGGGCAACAGCGTCGCGCCCTGGGCCTCGATCGGCACCGGCTTCTCTTTCGCCGCCTTCTGCACTTCGATGTCGAGATCGATCTGCGAGCACAGCCCGAGCGTCACCGGATCGAGCGGCGTCAGGTTGGTCGAGTTCCAGTGGGTGCGGTCGCGGATCGCCGAAATGGTCGACTTGGTGGTGCCGACGAGCCGCATGATGGCGCTGTCCTTGAGCTCGGGATGATTGCGCACCAGCCACAGGATGGCATTCGGCCGGTCCTGGCGGCGCGACACCGGCGTGTAGCGCGGGCCCTTCTTCGGCTTCGCTTCCGGCAGGCGCACCTTCGGGTCGGCGATGTGCAGCTTATGGTTCGGGTCGGCTTCGGCGGCGGAGATTTCCTCGCGGGTCAATTGCCCGGTGAGGATCGGATCGAGCCCCTTGATGCCTTGGGCCGCGTCGCCGTCGGCGATCGCCTTCACTTCCAGCGGATGCAGGTTGCAGAGCTGCGCGATCTGGTCGAACGACAACGAGGTATTCTCGACCAGCCACACGGCGGTTGCCTTCGGCATCAGGGGCGCGGTCGCCATAGGTAAATCTCCTCTGCGCTCCGCCCGCCTTTTGGGCGAAGCACTCAACGTCATCAAGGATGACTGGAAAGGTGACTGGAATATAGGCGGCGTAGCGCCCCGGTGCAACCGCCCCGAGTTCCTTGGTTTCTTGGCGCCTCGGGCATGGTCGGCGGGCAGGCGACCGGCTATTTGTTGGAGTTGTGGCGGCCGATGGCCCGAAACAAAAGGAAAAAAGGCATGGCCATTGGCGAGCGATTTTGGCCGACCGCCGCATTGGCTTTCGCGCTTGTTGGCGCCGGGGCAGCGGGCCACGCGCAAGCGCAGGATTTTCCGGCGCGGCCGGTGCACGTCATCGTGCCCTTCGCTCCGGGCGGCGGCGTCGATATCGTGGCCCGGCTGATCGCGCCGAAACTCAGCGAAACCTGGGGCCAGCCGGTCGTCATCGAAAATAAGCCGGGTGCGGTCGGCGCCGTGGCCAGCGAATATGTCATGCATCAGCCGGCTGACGGCCACACCGTGCTGATCGGCGTCGCCGGCAGTCACGCCATCGCGCAATATCTCAATCCCAATCTCGGCTATGACCCGGTGCGCGATTTTGCCGGCGTCACGGTGCTGTCGTACTCGCCGCTGATTTGTCTGGTGGCGCCGTCGTCACCGTTTCACAGCATGAAAGAGCTGGTCGAATACGCCAAGGCGACAACCGTGCCGTTCGGCAGTCCCGGCGTCGGTTCGCAAATGCATTTGATCGGCGAAATGTTCAATCTCACCTACGGCACCAAATTCCAGCACGTCGCCTATCGGGGCGTGGCGCCGGCAATGCAGGATCTGCTCGGTGGCCATATTCCGATGGTCATGGGCGAAATGGGCTCGGCGAAACCGCTGGTCACGTCGGGTCAGTTGCGGGCGCTGGCGGTGACCGGCACCAAACGAAACGCGAGCGTCCCCGATGTGCCGACGTTCACCGAAGCCGGTTTTCCGAATTTCGAGGTCAACAGCTGGTTCGCCTTGTTCGTGCCGGCCGCCACGCCGAAGGCGATTGTCGATAAGATCGCCGCCGACGTGACCAAGATCGTTCGTTCGCCCGAAATCAGCGCGCGGTTCGCCGATGACGGCTGGGAGCCCGGCGGCGGTACGCCGGCGGAATTCACCACCATGTGGCTCAAGACGTCGAAAGAGCTCGGCGCCGTCATCCAGCAACGCCACATCACAGTCGAATGAGGGACGATCATGGCCGGAACGCTTGATGGAAAAGTCGCGATCGTCACCGGCGCCGGGCGCGGCCTCGGCCAGGTGATGACGCTCGGATTGCTCGACGCCGGCGCGCGCGTCGCCGCGGTCGAGATCGATGCGCCGGCGCTCGAGGAAACCGAAAGCGCCGCCGATCAGCGCGGCTCAGGCGAGCGCATCCAGGGCGTCGTTGCCGACATCACGCGCGACGACAGCGCGCCGAAAATCGTGCGCGCCACCATGGAGCATTTCGGCCGGCTCGATATCCTCATCAACAATGCCGGCATCAATACCAGCCTGCTGCGCCCGGAAGGCCAGCCGGTCGGCAAATTCTGGGAGGTGACGCCCACGGAATTCCGCCGCGTCATCGACGTCAACGTGGTTGCCGTGTTCCTGATGACGCGCGCGGCGCTGCCGATCATGCTCAAGCAAGGTTGGGGCCGCATCATCAACGTGACGACGAGTCTCGACACCATGTATCGCGCCAAGATGCAACCCTATGGCGGCTCCAAGGCGGCGAACGAGGCGCATCTCCTCGCCATGGCGCAGGAGCTTGAAGGCTCTGGCGTCAGCGCCAACGTGCTGGTGCCGGGCGGCGCCGCCAATACGCGCATGGTTTCTCGCGTGCAAACGCCTGATCGCGCAAAGCTGATCCCGCCCGAGGTGATGGTGGCGCCGCTGATCTGGCTGTGCTCGAACGCCTCCGACGGCGTCAACGGCCAGCGCTTCATCGGCATGCGCTGGGATAAAAACTTGCCGCCCGAGGAAGCCGCCAAAAATGCCGGCGCGCCGATGGCCTGGCAGCAACTCGGCCGTCAGGCGATCATGCCGGGCGGTAGCCCGGATTGAGCGGAAGCGAAATCCGGGAACGGCGTTGCGGTGAGGTCGCCCCGGATTGCGCAACCGCAATCCGGGCTACGAGCCAGGAACGCGGCCCTTCACGGCATTGGCGAAGGATTCGTAGGCGATGCGGCCATCGGCTGCGATGGGCAGTTGCTTGCGCAGCTGTGCCTTGAGTTGCTCCAGCTCACCCGGCGACAGCGCGCTGATCAACTGTCCCGACGGCCCGATCGGCACGATGTTCGATTCGCAGAAATCGTCAAAGCTCGCATAGGCGACCGGGATACGGATTTCGCGCGTCTCGATCGCTTGCAGCCCTGCCGCCCGCCAAAAGCCTTGCATGGCGTCGCGTCCCGAGGCGGCGGCGCTGGCGCGCGTCGGCGGCGGCTTGCCGATGGCTTTCAGCGCAGCTTCGATCGGCGCCAGCGGCACGCCGCCGTTGAGCGTGTCCCACATGTAGGTCGCGACGAGACCGCCGGGCCGCACCACCCGCGCCAACTCCGCGACCGCTTTGGCCGGATCGGGGATGAAGGTGATGACCAGTGCCATCACGGCGGCGTCAAAACTGCGGTCGGGAAACGCCAGCGCCTGCGCGTCACCGAGGCCGAACTGCGCCAGCTTCGCCGCGGGCCGGGTCCGCGCAAAATCGAGCTGGCCCGGCGACGGGTCGACCGCCGACACCGCGCGTGGCGCGCAGCGGGCAATCAGCTCCTCGGTGAAAGCGCCGTTGCCGCAGCCGACTTCGATCCAGTTCAGATCCTTCGGCGGATCGAGCCAGTCGAGAAAAATCCGACCCGCAAGCTTACTCCAGCGGCCCATCATCCGTTCATAGGTCTTGCCGTCGGAGAACATTTGGCCGGGTTCGGTCATCGGAAATTCCTTCGGTTCGCCGATTTTTACGGGGTGCGGTGTTGCCTCGATCACGGGATTGTATTTTGCTGCCCACGTTCTTGTCACTGGGATGCAAAATCATGGATTTCGGCTTCACCGAGGAACAGCGGCTGTTGCGCGACAGCGTGCGCAAGCTTCTGCAAAAGCACGCGCCGCCCGAATATGTGCGCCAGCACGACCGCGAGCGCACGTATCCTGAGGAGCTGTTCCAGGCCTGCGCCGAGGCGGGCCTGTTGGCGCTGCCGTTTCCCGAAGAGTACGGCGGCGCCGGCGGCAGCATTCTCGACATGGTGATCGTCGCCGAGGAGATCGCGCGCGTCTCTGCCGATCTGGTGATGGCCTATACGGGCGGCATCTTTTGCGGCCTCAACCTCGTGCGCATGGCGTCGGAGGAGCAGAAGCGTTATTGGCTGCCGAAATTTCTCGCCGGCAAAATAAAATTCTCGATCTCGATGTCGGAGGCCGACGCCGGCTCCGACATCGGGGCGATGCGGACGACCGCCGTGAAAGACGGCAACGAATGGGTGATCGACGGCCGCAAAATCTGGGCGTCCACGGCCGGCGCCAAGAACAACGTCATCAATCTCTATGTGAAGACCGATGCCAAGGCGCATTACCGCCAGGGCATGTCTTTGTTTCTCGTCGACAACGACACGCCGGGGCTGACGCTGCGCAAGCTCGACATGCTCGGCCGCCGCGCCACCGGCACCTATGAGCTGACCTTCGACAAGGTTCGCGTGCCGCCGGATCGTCTCGTTGGCGGCGAGAACAAGGGCTGGGACTGCGTGATGTCCGGCCTGCAGGTCGAGCGCGCCACCTCGTCGGCCGGCAATGTCGGCGCGGCGCAAGCCGTGGTCGATCTTGCCTTGCAATACGCCAAGGACAGAAAACAGTTCGGCCGCCCGATCGGCACCAATCAGGCGATCGCGCATATGCTCGCCGACATGCAGACCGAGGTCGAAGCCGCGCGTACTTTAATGTGGCGCGCCGCCTGGATGGTGTCGAACGGCCAGGACGCGCTGCGCGAGATCACCATGGCAAAGCTCTTCACCTCGGAGACCTACGTGAAGATCGCAAGCCAAGGCATGCAGGTGCTCGGCGGCTTCGGCTACTCGGCCGAGTTCGACATGGAGCGCCACTTCCGCGATTCCCGCGCCGCGACGATTGCGGCGGGGACTTCGCAGATTCAGCGCAATTTGATTGCAAATTTGATGGGCTTGAAGGTGCAGTAGATGTAGCCCGGATTGAGCGTAGCGAAATCCGGGAGCGGCGATGTGGCGTGTAAGTTTCCCCGGATTGCGCTCTGCGCAATCCGGGCTACGTGCGGTGCGCGTTGATCGCCGCCCACACCCGGCTCGGCGTGGCCGGCATGTCGATGTGGTCGATGCCCAGCGGTTTTAGCGCATCGAGGATCGCGCCGATCACCGCGGGCGGCGCGCCCGTCGCGCCGGCTTCGCCGGCGCCTTTGACGCCGAGCGGGTTGGTTTTCGCAGGCACCTCGGTCAGCTCCGAGACCAAGTCGGGAAAATCGTCGGCGCGCGGCATGGCGTAGTCCTGGAAGCTGCCGGTGACGAGCTGGCCCTCGGCGTCGAACACGATCGCTTCCATCAGCGCCTGGCCGACGCCCTGCGCCACGCCGCCGTGGATTTGGCCTTCGCACAGCAGGTGATTCATGATCTTGCCGACGTCGTCGACCGCGGCATAGCGGGCGAGCGTGACGAAGCCGGTTTCCGGATCGACCTCGACCTCGCAGATGTGGCAGCCGTTGGGGTAATTCGGCGGCTCGGCGGCGAAGGTGCCCGACGCTTCGAGGCCGACGTCGAATTGCGGCGGCAGCATCGCCGGGCGATAGAACGCCTTCGCCACGTCGGTGAGCTTCATGGCGCGGTCGGTGCCGACGATGCGGAAGGAACCGTCCTTGAATTCGATGTCGCCGGCGGCCGCCTCCATCATCATCGCCGCCATCGGCTTGGCTTTCTCGATGATGTTGTCGGCGGCCTTTTTCAGCGCGTTGCCGCCGACATGCATGCTGCGCGAGCCGTAGCTGCCGCGGCCGATCGGCACCGCGTCAGTGTCGCCCTGGACGAAGCGGACGTTCTCGAACGGCACGCCAAGCCACTCGGTCACCATCTGCGCATAGACGGTTTGATGGCCCTGGCCGTGCGAATGGGTGCCGGCCAGGATGGTGAGCATGCCGCTCGGATCGAAGCGCAGCACCATGCGGTCGTTGAACACGGCGGCCTCTTCGAGGAAATAGCCGATGCCGCGGCCGCGCAGCTTGCCGTTCTTCTTCGATTCGGCTGAGCGCTTGGCAAAGCCGTTCCAGTCGGCGACCTTTAAGCACTCGTCCATCACGTGCACGAAGTCGCCGCTGTCATAGGTGATGCCGGTCTGGATCTTGTGCGGCATGGCGGACGACGGAATGAAATTGCGCCGCCTGATCTCGATCGGGTCGATGCCGATGACGTTGGCGGCGCGGTCGAGCAATTGCTCGATCAGATAAGTCGCTTCCGGCCGTCCGGCGCCACGATAGGGCGCCAGCGGAATGGTGTTGGTGAACACTGCTTTGCCGACGCAATGCACCGCCGGAATCTGATAAACGCCGGGCGCGAGCCGCATGGCGAACAGCGGCACCACCATCGAGGCGCCGAACACATGCGAGCCCATGGCGTGCAGCGCATTGACGCGCATCGCCATTACCTTGCCGTGCTCGTCGAGCGCCAGTTCGCCGGTGACGACCTGGTCGCGGCCTTGCGAGTCGCCGAGCAGCGCCTCCGAGCGCGTCGATACCCATTTCACCGGCCGGCCGCCGACATGGCGCGATGCCCACACCACCAGCGCATCCTCCGGATAGCCGCCGTGCTTCATGCCAAAACCGCCACCGACGTCGGGCGAGATCACGCGCAGCTTGGTCTCGGGAATTTTTAGCACCTGGCCGGCGACCGACGAGCGGGTGCCGTGCGGGTTCTGCGACGTCGAATAGAGCGTGTAATTGTCGCCGTCGGGATGATATTGCCCGATCGCGGCGCGCGGCTCGATCGAATTGGCGGTGATGCGGGTGTTGTTGAGCTTCAGCGTGACGACGTGCTTGGCGCCGGCGAACGCCGCGTCGGTTGCATCCTTGTTGCCCATCATCAAGGTGAAGGCGACATTGTTCGGCGCCTCGTCCCAGATCACCGGCGCGCCCGACTTCACCGCGTCTTCGACCGTGATCGCCGCCGGCAGCGGCTCATAATCGATCTCGAGCAACTCGGCGGCACTGCGCGCCTGCTCGACCGTTTCGGCAACCACGAAGGCGACGCGCTCGCCGACCGCGCGCACCTTGTCGGCGATCAGGATCGGCCGCAGCGAGCGAAAGCCCTTCGGGCCACCCATGTCTTCGGGCATCGGCGGGGCGAGACTGCCGAGCTTGTCGGCCACGACATCGGCGCCGGTGAGTACGGTGAGCACGCCGTCGGCGGCTAAAGCCTTGGCGGTGTCGACGCGCTTGATGCGGGCGTGCGCATGCGGCGACATCACCACCACGCCGTAGCATTGGTGCGGAAGCTCGATGTCGTCGACATAGCGGCCGCGGCCGGTGATGAAGCGCGGGTCCTCGACCCGGGGGACAGGCTGACCGATGCCGAACTTGTTCACGCATTCCTCCAATTTGTTTTCCGTCATCCTGAGGTGGCCGCGCAGCGGCCCTCGAAGGATACGGCCGAGGCACCCGGGCCGTCGCCCTTCGAGGCTCGCTCCGCTCGCACCTCAGGGTGACGGGAGAAGAAGCATCATACCGGCGAATGGCGGCTATGAGAATGGCGGGCAATCGCCTTCGGCGGTTGCACTTTTGACCCGGCCAGTCGATGCTTGCGGGTATTTTGCGGGGATCAGGCGCGTGCTGCACAATCCGGGCGTTACCGAGGTTTTGGCAAAATTCGTCGTCGACACGCGGTGGGACGACCTGCCGCCGCAGGTGACCCATCAGGCCAAGCGCTCGCTGATGAATTTCTTCGCCGTGGCGCTGACCGGCTGTCGGGATCAGACGTTCGAGACCGCGCTGGCCTCGCTTGCAATGTTCTCCGGAGGCAAGCAGGCGGCCTTGATCGGACGGCGCGAGCGCATCGATGCGCTCAACGCCGCGTTCCTCAATGCCGCCGGCGCCAATGTGCTCGATTTTTGCGACACCCATGTGCCGACCGCGATCCATCCGACCGCGCCCCTGGCGCCGGCGCTGCTGGCGCTTGCCGAGCTCAAGCCGGTGAGCGGTCGCGATCTCATTGTCGCGTTCGTCCTCGGCCAGGAAGTCGAGTGTCGCATCGGGCTCGCGATGTCGCCGAGCCATTACAACAAAGGCTGGCACATCACCGCGACCTGCGGTGTGTTCGGCGCCGCCGCCGGCAGCGGCAAGTTGTTGGCATTAAGCCCCGCACAAATGGTATGGGCGCTGGGCACGGCAGCAACTCAGGCCGCCGGGCTGTGCGAATGCCTCGGCACGCCGGCCAAAAGCGTTGGCGTCGGCAATGCGGCGCGCAACGGCTTATGGGCGGCGCTGTTGGCGGAAAAAGGTTTTGCCGGACCGGCCGAGCCGCTCAATGGCCGCCAGGGCTACTATCACGCGCTCGGCGAGGCGCCGAAGTTGTCGGCGCTCACTGACGGCCTCGGCGAAAGCTGGGAAATCATGCCGACCTCGTACAAGCCCTATCCGTGCGGCTTCGTCATGCATCCGGCGATCGATTGCGTGCTGGGTTGGCGCCGCGAAAATCCCAAAGAATTGGTCGAAAAGGTCGTGGTGACCGGCAATCCACTGATGGCCGTGCGCGCTGACCGGCCGAATATTTCCACCGGCCGCGAATCCCAAGTCAGCGTGCAGCACGCCGTCGCCGCCGCATTGACCTTCGGCAAGGCCGGTCTCGAACAGTTCACCGATGCCTGCGTCAACGATCCGGCGGTGCGGGCGCTGCGCGGCAAAGTCGAGGTGTTGCGCGATGAAAAGTATCCGACCATCGCCGCGGCAGTCGCGATCACCACCGCCAATGGCGAAACGCACTATCTGGTGCAGCACGCGGCGCGCGGCAGCGATAGTAATCCGATGAGCGATCGCGATCTCGAGGAGAAATTGCGCGATGCCGCCGCCAGCTGGGATCCGCGTCACGACATTGCGCCGCTGATCGATGCCATCTGGCAGGTGGACAAAAGTGCGGATGTCGCGCAGCTCGCAGCCATGACGGTGCCGCGTGGGTGAGTTGCCATGAAGACTTACGAAGGCAAACGCACCATCGACGGCCTGGTCGTCACCGTGGACGGGCAGCCGCTCGGCGAACATTACGAGGTCAAGCGCTTCACCAAATTCGGCTTCGAATGGACCTACGAGGGCGATAGCCCGCGGCAGCTCGCATTGGCGATTTTGGCGGACTATCTTGGCGACAACGCCCGGGCGATCCGGCTGTCCGAGCCGTTCATGAAGCGGATCGTGGCCAATCTCGATAACGATTGGCAGCTCACCGGTGCCGAGGTCGACGCCGCGGTGCGCAACATCGAGGCAGGCTGAGGCGGTTCGCTCGCGCGCCCCGATGTGTTAGTCTTGCGGCCAACAAGAAACAGTGGCCCAGGCAATGACCGCCCGAGGGAGAAACGGCATGATCGCCCAGCGGCAAATCGACTTCCGCAACGAATACCGCTCCCGCATCGTCGGCTGGTACAACGGCTATTTCCACATCGTGCTGATCTACGCCATGGGCGCGGCGGTGTTCACCATCTACGTCTCGCACCTCCATAACGTGACCTGGCTGGAATGGCTCACGGTGCCGCTGACTTTCATTTTCACCAACATCTTCGAATGGACGGTGCACAAATACGTCATGCACCGCCCGGTCAACATCAAAGGCCTGCGCGCCATCTATGAGCGGCACACGCTCAATCATCATCAGTTCTTCAGCGACGAGGAAATGCGCTTCCGCGACGACAAGGATTGGCGCGTCACCGTGTTTCCGCCCTATGCACTGGTCGTGTTCACCTTGATGTCGATCCCGCCGGCCGCCGTTCTCGGCCTCATCTTCACGCCGAATGTCGGCTGGCTGTTCATGTGCGTCACCACCGGCATGTACCTGATCTACGAGTTCATGCATTTCTGCTGCCACCTGGACGAAGGCTGGTTCGTCAAGCATTGCCCATTCGTCAACACGCTGCGGCGCCATCACACCGCGCACCACAATGCGCGATTGATGATGGAAGTGAACATGAATCTGACCTTCCCGATCGCCGATTGGGCGTTCGGCACCTCCGACCTCGACCGCGGCTTGCTCGGCCATCTGTTCAACGGCTATTCGACCCTCCACCTCAAGGGCCGCCTGCGCGCCCGGCCGAAGGGGCCGGAGGAGGCCGCCGCTATGCCGGTCGGGGCCAATTAGGTACAGAAGAGCGTCGCCATGCCGACCGATGTCAAAGCGGCCGTGTCCGTCGTCGTGATCCTGGTGGCGCTTGGGCTGGTGTTCTGGAGCGGCTCGCCGATCCGGCCGGAATTCGACAAATTCGTGCTGTTCACCGCCGTCTTCTTCGTCGTCGCCATGTGGATTTTTCCCGAGGCCGGCGGCAAAAAGGGCGGCGCGAAGAAACATTAGTGCAGTCGCGCAACGACGGGGAAGGGAATCGATGAATAACGCGGTCAACAACAAGCGCGTGTTTTGCGTCCAGCCGCACCGGCCGATCGGCTTCGGTGAAATGCTCGGCAAGCGCGGCGATATCCGGCTCGATATGCTGGAGCAGAAGAGCCCGGACGCGGACGCGCTGGAGATTCTCTCCGCCGCCCACGCCTACCAGATGAGTTCCGCCCGCGACGAGCTTGCGCGGCACTACCACGCCGGCGCCGAGCTGTTGGGCCGGACGCCGAACCTGCTGATCGTCTCGACCAACGGCGCCGGCTACGACACCGTCGACATGAAAGCCTGCACCGAACACGGCGTGCTGGTGGTCAACCAGTCCGGCGGCAATGCCGAAGCCGTCGCCGAGCACGTCATCGGCATGATGCTGTGCCTGATCAAACGCATGAACGATTCCGACCGCGCGCTGCGCACCGGCACCTTGAAGAACCGCAACGACTATACCGGCCACGAAGCCTATGGCCGTACCATCGGCATCGTCGGCCTCGGCAATGTCGGCAAGCGCGTCGCCGAGCTCGCCGGCATTTTGTTCAAGATGAAGGTCTTGGCCTACGATCCCTATCTGCCGGCCGATGCGGTGCGCGCGCGCGGCGCCGAGAAGGTCGAGCTCGATGAGCTGCTCAAGCGCTCCGACTTCGTCTCCATCAACTGCCCGCTGACGCCGGAAACCCGCAGCCTGATGGGCGCGCGCGAGTTCGCTCTGATGCGGCCGGACGCCTATTTCATCACCACGGCGCGCGGCTCGATCCACGACGAGGAGGCGCTGGAAAAGGCGCTGCGCGACAAAAAACTCGCCGGCGCCGGCCTCGACGTCTGGGAGAAGGAGCCGCCGCCGTCGAGTCACCCGCTGATGAAATACGACAACGTCATGGTGACCCCGCACATGGCCGGCGTGACCCATGAGGCGCGCGCCAGGATGGGCCGGATCGCCGCCGAGCAAATGCTCGACGCGCTCGACGGCAAGCCGGTGCCGCGCATCATCAATCCGCAGGTCTGGCCGGCCTATGCCAAGCGTTTCGAGCGCATGTTCGGCTTCAAGCCGAACGAGCCGCCCAACGAGCCGAATTGGCACGCCTCCGAGAAGCACGGGTAACGGGTGTTGGCGCTGCCGGAAGGAACGCGATGCGACAAGCTGCGTTCCTTCTCCCCAGAGGGGAGAAGGACAGGATGAGGGGGCTCGGACGTTTCGGATTTTTTCTGCATCGTCCGAACCCCCTCACCCCACCCTCTCCCCTACGGGGAGAGGGAGTCAAACGCCTTGCACGCCCATCCCGCGGACGTATTCAATCATCGCGATCCGTATGCTGTAATCGTTCCAACAATGACCTCTGATCGGGAGGCGCCCTTGTCGCGACACTTGAAGACTACTGGTATCGCCGGCTTGCTGCTCGCCGCGTCGTTCGCGCACGCCGCCGCGCAGGATCATCCCTGGCTCGATCCAAAGCTGCTCGACGCCGCCAAGGCCGAGGGCGGCGAGATGACCATCTATTCCGATACCAACGAGGGCGAAGGCCTGCCGTTGTTCAAGCTGTTCGAGGCCGCGACAGGCATCAAGACCAATTACGTGCGCGGCGCCGATCCGCCGCTGATGGCGCGCATGGTGGTCGAATTCCGCGGCAACCAGAAATCCTGGGACGTGGCGCAACTCGGCACCATGGACAAGATACCGGCGCAGCTCTTGCAGCCGTTCGATCTGGCGGAAGCCAAGAATATTTCGCCCGACGCGCGCGACAAGGACCGGCGCTGGTACGGCCTTTACGCCAATTACAACGCGCCGGCCTATAACACCCAGCACGTCCAGTCAGCGGACCTGCCGAAAACCTATGCCGATTTCGCGCAGCACAAGGACTGGGCCGGCCACGTCGCCATCGACGGCACCGACAGCGAGTGGCTGTGGGCAATGTATCAATATTTCGGCGACGACAAAGCCACCGCGCTGATCAAGGACATCGTCGCCGCAATCCAGCCGGTCACCACCGACGGTCATCTGGCGCAGGCGCGCTCGGTCGGCTCCGGCGAGTACTGGGTGTCGCTGAACAATTTCGTCAACCTCACCATGAACGTGAAACTCGCGGGCGGCCCGATCGACTATTTTCCGCTCGATCCGGTGGCGTTGACGTTCGGCGCGGTCGGCATCAGCGCCAAGGCGCCGCATCCAAACACGGCGCTCCTGGCGGCGAACTTTCTGCTCAGCAAAGAGGCGCAGACCTTCCTGGCAAAATTCGGCCGCATCCCGACCCGCGCCGACGTCGAATCCAACCCGCCCGGCATCGTGGCCGCCATCAGCAAGAAGAAAGTCATCACCGTGCTGCTGACGGCCGATGAAGAGCACAAATGGCAGAAGCGGTTCGACGAATTGTTCAAGGGGCGGTGAAGGTGACAGTTCCGTTGTTTTCTGGAGGCGAATGTCTCTGACCTGGGCGCTAGCGCGGGCGGCTCCCTCTCCCCAGAGGGGAGAGGGTGGGGGTGAGGGGGTTCCAACCTCTCGGCCCGAGCCCCCTCACCCCTCCCTCTCCCCTCTGGGGAGAGGGAGCAGCAAGCGCGGAGACCGCAGCCTGTGACCGCGGCCAACGGATCCGTAGACATTCTAACTGCAACCGCGCCCGCCTCACGCTGGCGCCAGCCGAACGTCCTCCTCATCGTTTGCGTCGTCATCGGCATCTGGCTGGTGCTGGTGCCGGTCGCGGCGTTGCTCCTGACTGCGTTCACCGAGGACACTGGACTGGGTTTCGGCGCCTTCACGCTGGATAATTTCGTCGAGGCCTATGCCTCGACGCGCATCCTGCGCCTCTTCGCCAACTCGGTCGTTTACGCGCTCGGCACCGCGGTCGTAACTTTTCTGATCGGCGGTTTCGTCGCCTGGGCGGTCGAGCGCACCGACGCGCCGGGCCGCACGCTGTTTCACAGTCTGGCGCTGCTGTCGTTCGCCGTCCCGGGCCTGCTGATGGCGATGGCGTGGATTTTCGTGCTCAGCCCCAATATCGGCTGGGTCAATGCGGTAGCAAAATCCGCATTCCACCTGAGCAAGGCGCCGGTCAACATCTACACCATGGCCGGCATGATCTGGGCGCTGTCGAGCCATTACTTTCCGCTGGCCTATCTCGCCATCGGTCCGGCGCTGCGCGCGCTCGATGTGCGCATGGAGGAGGCCGGGCTGATGTCCGGCGGCCGTTACTGGCACGTGCTGCCGAAAATCACGTTGCCGCTGTTGCGCCCGGCGATCCTCTCCGGCCTGCTCTTGCTCTTCATCATGGGCATGTCTTCATATGAAGTGCCGCGCCTGATCGGCCGGCCGGCGCGCATCGACGTGTTCACCACGGAAATCCAGAGCGCCACTGCCAGCGCGCCGCCGGAATTCGGCATCGCCAGCGCGCTGAGCCTCACCCTGCTGCTGACCTGCATCGTCGCCGTCTATTTCTATCGCCGCGCCACCCGCAACGCCGAAGCTTTCGCCACCATCACCGGCAAGGGCTACAAGCCGACCCGCATCGAGCTTGGCCGCTGGCGCTGGCCGGTGGCGGGCGCCATCGGGTTCATGTTCCTGATCGCGCTCGGGTTGCCGCTGTTTACGCTCGCCTGGCAATCGTTCTTCCGCAACCTGTCGCAGCCGTTCATGGGCTCGCCGGCGCAGGCGACCTTGGAAAATTATCGCTTCATCCTCAGCTACCCGGTATTCCTCAACGCGGTGCGCACCAGCGTCGTCGTCTCCGCCATGGCGGCAAGTTTCGTGGTCGCGCTCACTTTGGTGATGGCGTGGATGGCGCGGCGCTCGGCGTCGCGCTTCGCCTGGCTGCTCGATGTGCTGGCCTCGGCGCCGATCGCGATTCCGAGCGTGATCGTCGGCGCCAGCATCCTGTTCACCTATCTGGTCGTGCCGATACCGATCTACAACACGATCTGGATTCTGTTCGTCGCCTACGTGACGCTCTGCCTGCCTTACGGCATGCGCTTCGCCTCGAGCGGCATTACGCAAATCCACCGCGAGCTCGAGGAGGCGGCGTCTGTCTCGGGCGCAAGCCTCGGCCAGATTTTTCTGCGTGTCTTATTCCCGCTGATCCTGCCATTTTTGCTGGCGGCCTGGATTTACGTCTTCGTGCTCTCGGTACGCGAGCTCGGCGCCTCGGTGTTTTTGGTCGGGCCGGGCACCAGCGTGCTCGGCACCGTCAGCCTCACCATGTGGGAGGAGGGCGGCAGCTACGGCGCGGTCGCCGCGCTGGGCGTGCTGCAAATCCTGCCGCTGCTGGGGATCGTTGCCGGGCTGCGTTGGTTGGAAATGCGCGTACAGCGGCGCGGGCAAGACACCTCTCCCCGCGTGCGGGGAGAGGTCGAGTGAGCGGAGCGAACGAGGGTGAGGGGGCCTTTCCGCGATTCTGAGCTTCGCGGTTTCTGGCGCAGCGCTTCAGATAATTCCTCAACTCTCAGCCCAGCGGAGAGGCCCCCTCCCCCCAACCCCCTCCCCCCAACCGGGGAGAGGGAGGAGTGTCACCCTATATATTCCAAAATATGCATGCCCTGGCCCCAGCGGTCGATCAGATAAAGCCGCCCGTCGTCGTCTGAACCGATGTCGTTCGACTGGATGCCCGGGGTGCCGTCGGGCTGCTCCGGCACGTAGCAGCCGACTTCCTTGGGATGCAGCGGGTCGCTGACATTCACCGCGCGCAGCCCGGCGTTGAAATAGGTCAGGAACACGATGTCCTTCCATGGTCCCTCGGCCGGGATGTTCTCCAGAATGTTGTGCGCGCCGAAGCGGCCCGGGCGGTCGTAATATTTTTCGCGGTCGGGCATGAAGGTCGCGACCGGCAACGGTGCCGTCTCGTCGCGCGCGTCGATCACCCACATGAATTGCGCGTCCCAGAATTTTTCTTTTGCGCGCGCCTCGTCGGTGCAGATCAGATAGGGCCGGTCGCCGAGCGGCCAGCAGGTGTGGGTCGAGCCGGGGAACGGCGGCGACCATTTGATGTGGCCGACGAGTTTCATGGCGCGCAGGTCGCTGCAGTCGATGATCGACATGCCGCCGCCCCACCAGGCGCAATACATGCGGTTGCCGCGGATCATCGGCGGCCCGTGCAAGGTGACTGCTTCCTCGGCCGGCATCGGGTCGTTGCCGACTTCGTCGGAATCCGTTTTCATCCACGGCAGGCCCCAGATGCTGATCACCTCGGGCTTGAGCGGATCGCGGATGTCGAGCGTCCAGATCACGCGCTTTTTCCAGCCCGGGGCGTCGTTGGGCATGAAGGCAAGGCCGCGCTTGAGATCGACGCCGAAGCGGTGCGGGCCCGAGCCCGGCATGTCGTAGAAGCCGATCGGTTTTGGCGCGGCCGGCGTCGAGACGTCGAAGATGAAAAAACCGGCGCGCGCGTTCTTGCCCTTGTCGCCGGCCAGCCGCTCCGAGTTCACGTAGAGCAGATCGTCGCCGACGATGCGCAGCTTGTGGCAATGGATGCCGGGCGGCGCGCGGAACTCGCCGACTTTTTTCGGCGCCGTCGGATCGCGCACGTCGTGCACCGTAAATCCTTCCGGGCCGTTGTAGCTCGAACCGCCGACCGCGCCGACATAGGCGTGGCCTTTGTGCACTTGGACAAGGCTGCCGCCGCCCCAGGCTGCCGAGGCGTCGTGGCCGAGCAGCCGGAAGTTTTTTGCTTCTGCGGGAGTGGTGGCGGGCATTTCTGGCTCCTCACTTGTTCACGAGCGTCATGGCGCGATCATAGTAGCTGAGATCGACGTAGCGTTGCGGATCGGACGGCGCGCCGCCTTCGACTTCGGCGCGCAACGCCAGCACGTTCTTGAAGCCGGCCATGTCGAAGGCGGCATCGCGGGCAAAGCCGAAGCCGGGCTCCGCCATCAGCGCCAGGCTCTTTTCGGCGACATCCTGGGGCAGCTTGAGCTTGTCGACCAGAATGGCCGCGGCCTCGGCATGGTTGTTCGCATCGAGCGACCAGCGCAACGCCTCGACGAAGGCGGCGAGATAATTCTCCAGCACCGCCGCATTGTCGCGCGCCCAGGCGCGGCGCACGAAGGCGCCGCCGGCCTGGTAAGGGCCGAGCATGTCGGTGGTGCGGCCGAGGCTGCGCATGCCCTTGGCCGCGGCCTGCAGCGAGTAGGGCAGGTTGAGGATGGCGCCGGCATTGTTCTTGTCGTCGAACATGGCTTTGAGGCGCCGCTGGCCATTGCCGACCGGATTGAGCGAATAGTCCGTGCCGTCGCGCAGCCCGTGCTGGCCTAAAATTTTCTTCGCCTGCAGCGCATAGGCGGTGTTGGTGGCATCGACGACGATGGCCTTGCCGCGGATGTCGGAGAAATCCTTGATCGTGTCCTGGACGTAAAACTCGTTGCTGCCACTGTCGCCGCCGGAGACGATGACGACATCGGCCTTGGCGACGTCGATCATGGCGACCGCGTTGTCGACCGCCGAATGCACGATGTCGACGGTGCCACCGGCGAGCCCTTGGCGCTGGCGCTCCGAGCTTTCGGTGAATTCGAGCTCGACCTTCAGGCCATGCCTGGCGAAGAAGCCGCGATCGACCGCCACATAAAACGGCAGCGAGCGCGCGGTGGGGAAGGTGTTGACGTGCAGCAGGACCGGATCAGCCGCGTGCGCCAAGGTTAGGCTCCATAGGCTCGACACCAGGACAATCACGCGGCCAAGCATGGCTCCTCCCATGGCATCCGGCTTGCTTTATGTCATCATCCGGCTTGTCATCGTCCGCGAAGGCGGACGATCCAGTAATCACGAGCGGTAGAGGATATTCAAGTGCGGTCAGCGGTTACCGGATGCCTCGCATTCGCGGAGCATGACAATGCAGGGTATGCCGGTGGTTGACCGCGCTTCCACTATCGCGGCCGGTGGCGCCGCGCCTGCGGAGATTTTCGGCCACCCGCGGGGCCTCACCTTCCTCTTCACCACCGAGATGTGGGAGCGCTTCTCCTATTACGGGATGCGCTCGCTGCTCGTGCTCTACATGACGAAATACCTGCTGCTGCCCGAGCATTCAGGCGACGTGCGCGGCCTCTTGACGGTGAAGAGCGCGCTCGAAGCCATTTTCGGCCCGCTCGCCGTGCAGCCGCTGTCATCGCAGATCTGGGGTTTTTACACGGCGCTGGTGTATTTCACGCCGATCTTCGGCGGGCTGTTGGCCGACCGCGTGCTCGGCCAGCGCCGCACCGTCATCATCGGCGCGGTGCTGATGGCGATCGGCCATTTCATGATGGCGGTCGAGCAGCTTTTCCTGTTCGCACTGTTGGCGCTCATTCTCGGCAACGGCGCGTTCAAGCCGAATATCTCCACCCAGGTCGGCGGGCTTTATGCGCCCGGCGATCCACGCCGCGACCGCGCCTATTCGATCTTCTATGTCGGCATCAATGTCGGCGCGTTCCTGGCGCCGCTGATCTGCGGCACGCTGGGCGAGAAGGTGGGCTGGCACTACGGCTTTGCCGCCGCCGGCGTCGGCATGTGCATCGGGCTATCGATCTATCTCTACGCGCTGCCGCTGTTGCCGCCCGACGAGTTGCATAAGGCGCGTGCCGCGCATGTCGAGCGCAAGCCGCTCGACCGCGACCAATGGCGCGCCATCATCGCACTGTTGGTGCTGTTCGTGCCCAACACCTTGTTCTGGGCGACTTACGAGCAGATGGGCAACACCACGGTGTTATGGGCCGATGCCAACACCGACCGCACCCTCGCCCTGTTCGGTTTTAGCACCCAAATCCCGACCACGTGGTTTCTCGCCTTCAATCCGTTCCTGATCTTCGCTTTCACGCCGTTCATCGTCGCGCTGTGGACGCGGCAGGCCGCACGCGGCACCGAGCCTTCGACCATCACCAAAATGTCCCTTGGCTGTTTCGGCGTCACCGCGGCGAACCTGATCATGGCTGCCGCCGCGCTCCATGCCGGCGGCGGCAAGGCGGGCTTGGGTTGGCTCATGGGCTATTTCGTCATCATCACGCTCGGAGAGCTTTATCTGTCGCCCGTCGGGCTGTCGCTGGTGACCAAGGTGGCGCCGGCGCGCATCCTGTCGATGATGATGGGCGTGTGGCTGGCGACGAGCTTTACGGGCGGCTTTCTCGCCGGCTGGCTCGGCAGTTTCTGGAGCCGGATGGAGAAACCGCATTTCTTTTTGATGATCGCCGCCATTTCGGCGCTCGCCGGCGTTGTCATTTTTCTGTGCCGCTGGCCGTTGCGCGGCGCGCTGCGGGAGTGAATCTAGGGCGCGTACTCACAAATCCTGCGCCGCGAGTGGATAGCGTCGTGACGGCGCAGGGGCGCACATAGGACAGGCCCGCAACACTGCCGCTCGCCGCCACGATCGCCAACGAAATCGGGCATTTCCGTCCACCGCCAAAGGAATCCCTGCCGACCGGCAAGGGCAATTGCTAAGCACACGCGGCAGGTGTAGACATTTGTCGGTTGCGCGGTCCGCTCAATTCTTCCGAGAGCTGTGCAATGCATCGCAAGCAAGCAAATTTCGTTCTTAAAAAACAGCGACCTTTCGTGGCGATGCGCATCCCGCCGCGCCAACACGCCGTGTCGCGGCAGGGCATTCGCCTAAGTCCGCTGAGCGCGATGGAGGGTGATCATGCGCGCTGATCGCAGACGTAGAGTTTTCTTGCCAACAACGATTTCGGTTGCCATTGCATTGCTCACGACACCCGCACAAGCAATTGATGGTGTTTGCGTAAGATTCTGCGGCGGCGGTGGGTGGCTTGATTGGGCTATCTGGGCAGGTGTAGTCGCGGCACAAATATTGGCAAATCAGGCCAACACATCGCAGTCACAACACCCCACCCCTCGCCAGCCGGCCCCCCACCGGCAGGCTAGGTCCGGAGTGCCGGTTGTGCAGACGTCGCAACGTATGCCGTCAGCGAGCCGGCTTGTTGCGCGGACAGCCAAAAGGTCGCCATCCCCGAATTGGGCTGATTGTCACGCAAGCGGCGGCGTGTGGGGCCACAACGGCTCTTGCGGCCATCCAGTGATAAACACGCCGGCGCCGCAGATCGCGGCCGCACCTGCGGTCCCGCCGTCGCCAGAGCTGTATGCTCAGCCGCCGCTCCAATGGACCGAGCTTCGGCTGCCTGCGTCAATTCCCGCGCCACAGTCCAGCCCAGAAAGCGCAATGAGCCCGCCGCCGCCGCCCAATGCTGCGCGCGGTAGCGCCAACGCCAACAACTGCATCGGTGCACCGGCTGGGACAGCCATCTTCGAAAAAACGTCCAATCCGGATCGCCCTTCGCTTGAGTGCGGACCGGCGACCCAGCCTCCCATGGAGGATGCCGCGTGGACCGAGCTGACGGCCAAACAGCTGTACGCATATCAAACGAACAAGTCACCGACAGACATTAGCCAGTTCCCACAGGTCGCCGACCGTGGCGGCTTGCCTGATGTGGAAAGCGCCGATCGGATCCTATCCAAAAAAATGATGTACCGCGATTGCCTCAGGCTGAGAGTGTCGGAGAATTCAACATCAGCCACTCTCGAGAATCGCTGCAATGTCACGCTCCGCTACAGCGTGTGCTTCATCAACTATTCAGGCGGCATAAACCCGATGACAAAGGTCGGGTCACCCGAAATCGGACCTGCGATCGGCGAAGGAGCTTTACCCGAGTCGGCCGTCGATCATGACGAGCTTGGGCGATATTTCAAACTCGATGATGACAGCGGCCGTTTTGTTCTGAAGAGACCCGTTTCCAGTCCCGGCGTGATTGATGACGTGCCGACAATACGCGGTTATCAAGGTGTTAAATTGAGAGCCGAACCGGGGTACGGTCCCAGAACGGCCGAGTTGGATTGTTCCGCTGACGGCGGCCCGCGAGGCGATATTGAGTCGATCACCGCTCGTAACGCAGGCCGATTTCGGCGAGCGGGAGCGCCAAGCGGTGCATGTGAGTCCATTGCCTGGCGGTTGAACACAACCGTGGACAGCGACTTATTGAGCAAACCTCTCAACACCACCGTCGACAGCGATCTATTGCGAAATTTACCCGACGTTGCCCAGAAGGCGTGCACAGATTCCACAAACAAGAACTGTATTCTCCTCAATCAGCTCGTGAGTAGCATTCCCGTTCCTGAGTTTAAGAGGTTCGTGAAGAGCACGATCAACTTCAGCATGAGACGATATCCCGAACCGGGTTTCAGTTCAGGACCGATCAGCGCCGCTTGCCGCAGCAGAGAATATCCTAATCCGAGCCGGTGTCTTGTTTCAATCCGTCCCGAATTCTGGAAAATCCCAGACACAGCACGCCAGGAGCTTTTGCTCATTCTCGAAACTGGCAAGATCCAGAGCATGTTGAATCGAGGAAGGCTGCCGAATTATGTGCAGCCGCGGCAGGTCACGCCCGCGCACCTTAAATGCCTTAGTGGCTCCGAACTTTCTCTCGGAGATTACGCCGACGACAGTCAGGTTGGTCTAAACGTCATCGGTGCAATTCCAATCACGTCGCGCCAATGAAACTTCCGAGGCCGCCAGACGCGTCTCAGTGCCGATGTCGCATTGGCGCCCTTGTATTGGCAATTTTGCTCCTTTCCTCAATTGCACATAGCCAGGCGCCTGGCCAGACGTCCGGCCAGCCGCTGAGTGACGATGTAAGCGGCAAGTTGAATCGTGCCGTCGAGTATCTGGTTACTCAGAACTATCGGGAGCAGTCGCGGCAAGTTACCGAGACGATATCCGCGGGTGAGCACAAGAGTCTGCCAATCCAACTGGTGTCCGGGGCAAGAAGCGCAGTGATCGCATCGTGTGGAAAAGATTGCTCGCACGTCGAGATAGCGCTTTATGACTATCGACACCAGCTAATCGCGCGGACCCAGGAACAGGACGATCTCGTCACGATCAATGGTAACGCGCAGTACGACGGATTATACGAGGTGGAAATCGCCGTTCCCGGCTGCCACGCATTGGCATGCGAAGTCGGATTGCTGGTCATGCGCCAAGAGCTCAAAACTCCGAGCGGAGCACGTTACAAACTATATGAGAATCGTGATCTGGATGGCGGTGACTTTGACACATTGAAGAACATTGATCTGGACAAGTGCGCGTCTGTTTGCAGCGCGGATACCCGGTGTCGCGCCTATAGTTTCGATAAATGGAATCGGTTTTGTTTTCTGAAGAACGATATCAAATCGCCTCTCAGGCTTGATCCAAGGTCTGTCACGGGAGTTCGCGAGGACATTCAGGCGCCGCCGTTAGCGACAACTAGCCCCAAAATAGAGCACTATCATAACAGAGCATTCCCGGGTGCGGGGTACAAAGCACTCCAGACTGGACAGTCGGAGACGTGCGAAGCCGCGTGCCGCGGCCAAGACCGCTGCGTGGCCTATACATTTCACACGAAGGACCGAGTTTGTCACTTGTTCGACGCTACCACCGAATATCTCCCCGCGGCTGGCAGCGAGAGCGGCGCCAAGGTGCAGGAAGTGCTGGCGGACTTGAGCAAGCAGCCACCATCGCCATCGCAGGGATCACAACAGAATGCTACCGCGAAGCCCGTCGATTCTAAGTGTAAGGATATCTCCGGATTGTGGCACTGGTTCACCGGCGACACCGTAGCCATCAACGCAAACGGCACGACGCAACCATCGCCAACTGGTATCAGGAGCGACTGGACCTGCAATGGCGGGGTGTTTGTCTTCAAATGGAGCCATGGTTACACGGACCGCCTCAGCCTATCGGCCGACGGTACACGGCTCTCAGGTTCAAACAATGTTGGCATACCGGTGTGGGGAACTCGGAAGTGATCAGGGCCTTCCCACCAAATGGGACCGCCCTGGCGTCGTCTGTTGGAGCCATGCTGGCCGTTGCGCGGCGCGCCGCGGGACTGATCGCTACGACAGCAGCGCCTTCATCTTCTCCTGATTGATCCCCTTGACCAATTGATCGACCAGGCCGCCGAGCGGTACCGGAACTTTCGCCGCCTGCGCCAGCTCCAGCGCGGTATCCATATCTTTCTCGGCCCATTTGCCGGTGCTCTTGCCCCAGCGCGACAGCGACCAGTTGGCGCCCGAGCCGTGGCCGAGCGCGGCGGCGAGTTTTGGGATGTCCATGCCGAGTTGCTTGGCCAAAGTCAGCGATTCGAAATTCGCCACCATGGTCGCCCACAGCAGCATGTTGTTGATCATCTTGGCGATCTGGCCCGAGCCGACAGCGCCGAGATGCATGATGTCGCGGCCGAATGTTTGCAGCACCGGGCGCGCGCGCAAAAACCAGCGCTCCTCGCCGCCGACATAGACCGTGCAGGTGCCGTTATCGGCGGCTTCCTGGCCGAGCACCACGGGCGTATCGAGTACGCCGATATTCTTTGCCGCCGCGAGCGCCGCGAGGCGCCGGCAGGTTTCCGGCGCGACCGAGCTGGCGATGCAGATCACCGAACCCGGCGCCAGCGCGTCGATGAGGCCTGAACCTTCGACGACGCTCACGACCTGCTCGTCGGTCGCCACCATGACAACGACGACTTCGGCGTGCTTACCGATTTCGGCAAGCGAGTTGCGACGTTTGATGCCATCGTTTTCGGCGCGCCGGACGGCGTCGGCATTGATGTCGTAACCGGCGACGTCAAAACCCTTACGCTGCATGTGCCGGGCAAATTGCAGTCCCATGGCGCCGAGCCCGATCATGCCCGTGCGCTTCACGGTGATTGTTTGGTCCATGTTGATTCTCCACTCACCTCTCCCCGCCGCGCGGGGAGAGGTCGACGAGCGTAGCGAGGAGGGTGAGGGGGCCTCTCCGCGATTCTGAGCCCAGCGGAGAGGCCCCCTCATCCCAACCTTCTCCCCGCACGCGGGGAGAAGGAGGCGTGTGCTCGCCGACCATCATTTGTCTTTCTTAGTCATCGTCATGTCGCGCTTTCTGGTCGTCGCTGCGATGTTTATTTCATTCTTGTCTGCCGTCAGCACGACACCGTAATCGCGCTCGGCGGCTTCCACCGACACGTAGCCTTCGCGCACATCCGCGACCACGCACTCCGCCGGCCGCGACAGCGCGTCGCCGTAACCGCCGCCGCCGGGCGTGTCGAGGCGGAAAATGTCGCCCTCTTGCAGCGGATAGTCGGCGTAGCGCGTCGGCAGGCGCTTGGCTTGGTCGCTGCTGGGATTGATCCAAATGTCGCCGGGCCGGCCGGTGCCGCCGCCTGCAGCACCGTTCGGCGGAATGACGTGTTTCATCGAGCGGATCGAAAATCGTGCGTCGGCGAGATTGAGATATTCGCGGCGGATGCCGAGCCCGCCGCGGTAAAATCCCGCGCCGCCGGAATCGCGGATGAGCTCGAAGCGCAGCACGCGGGTCGGAAACTCGCTCTCGACGATCTCGATCGGCGCGATGCGGGCGTTGCTCTGGTTGACGGTGATGGCGCTGGCGCCGTCCTTGCTGGCGCGGGCGCCGCCGCCGCCGGCGATGATCTCGTATTGCACGTAGCCCTTGCCGGCAGAGGTCGAGCGCCCGCCGATGATGATCGAGCGGCTGCCGCTGCCGTCGGCGCGGACTTTGCCGGGCACGATCGGACCGAGCGCGGCGAACAGCGCATCGACCAGCGCGTGCACGGTCGGATTATAGGTGTTGACCGGCGCCGGGAAGCGCGGATTGAGCACACTGCCGTCGCGCGCGGTGATGCCAAACGCGCGCAGCAGCCCGCTCGACACGTACATGTGCGGGTCGATCAGCGAGATCAGCGCATAGGCGCAGGCCGCCTGCACCAGCGGCGGGCGGATGTTGGCCGGTCCCTGGGTCTGATCGGCCGAGCCCGAGAAATCGAAGTGCAGATTGTCGCCACGTTTCTCGGCGATTACGTGGATGCGCACCGGCTGTTCCAGCGTAATGCCGTCGTCGTCGACAAAACGCTCGGCTTGGTAGCGGCCGTCGGCCCATTCGGCGATGGCGGCGCGGACCCGCGCCTCGCCGATCTCGAAGAGGCGGGAATAACTCGCCAGCACTTTGTCCTTGCCGTATTTGGCAACGAGCTCCTGCAGCCGCCGTTCGCCGAGCCGGTCGGCGCCGAGCTGGCCGCGGATATCGCCGATCACCAATTCCGGCGTGCGGCTGTTGGCCGCGATGATGCGCTCGATGTCGGTGTTTTGGGCAAAGCGCCGCTGATAGCGCACCGCCGGCAGATGCAGGCCTTCGTTGAAAATCTCGCGTGCCTGGCCCGAACAGCTTCCTGGCACCGGACCGCCGATGTCGCCTTTGTGCGCGATCGAGCCGCAGAAGCCGAACAGCGCGCCGCCGACGAACACCGGCGTGATCACGGCCATATCCGGCGCGTGCGGACTGCCGCCCTGATAGGGATGGTTGATCAGGAAGGCGTCGCCCTCGGCGATGGCGTCGCCGTATACGGTGAGCACCGCGGCGCAGCAGGCCGGAAACGCGCCGATATGCAGCGGCAGCACGACGTGCTGGGCGACCACGTCGCCTTGCGCGTTCATCAGCGCGCAGGAGGCGTCCTGCGACTCGCGCACGATGGTGGAAAAGCCGGTGCGGAACAGCGAATTCTGCATCTCCTGCACGATGCCGGAGAGGCTCGCCTTGATGACTTCGAGATCGACAGCGTCGATCGGCCTATGCTGGTCCATCCAATGAACGCGCCGCTCCGCGCTCCTTCGTTGAGGGCGAGGATATAGCGATATCCCGCAAACTAGGCCAGCCGCGGCTCGCCGATACTTCCCGATGCCGCTGTGGTCTGCTAGTCGTTTGCGACAGCCGGGGAGCGTAAGCGATGAGTGCTCAGGGGGCGGCGCCCGTCGTTGGCGACGACGTCAAGAGCGAATCCGGGATGATACGGGCGATGGTTCGCCTGCTGGTGGCCGTCGGCTTCGGCGCGTTTATCGTCCTCTTCGTCATCCTGCCATTGAGCTTGAGGTTCGACGCCGGCGGTCCGGGGTCTTCGCTCAGTGCCCTTGTGCTTGAAGGTGCGCTGCTCGGTGCCGCGGCCTTGGTTGCCACCTGGGCGCTGTTCTATCTGCTGCGCAAACTCGAGCCGCTCCTGAACGCCAATGCGCTGGCGCAGGCGCAATTTCTCGACAAGCTCGATCCTCGTTATGTCGATCCGGCGATATTGTTCTCGGCCGCGCTCAGCCTGTTTCTCGAATTGGCGCTGATCCGTTGGCAATCCTCGGTTCTGATCTTCTTGGCCTTCTATAAGAACTTCAGCCTATTGGCGTGCTTTGCCGGCCTTGGCCTGGGCTATGCGCTCGCCGGGCGCAATCGCATTCCGCTGTTGATGGTGATGCCGCTATTGGCGGCGCAGTTCTGCTTCATCCTGCTCATCCGCCTCGTGCCGATCGACTTGAGCATAAATCCGTTCCGCGAGCAGCTGACCATGGGGTTGCAGCAGGGCGATTGGGTCGCGGCCGTCGTTTTGTTCTTGCTGCTGTCCATCCTGTTTTTGCTCACCGCCGTGACGTTCGTCCCGATCGGTCAGCTTTGCGGCCGGCTGATGGAACGCCGCAAGAATCTCCGGGCCTATGGCCTCAATCTCTTGGGCAGCCTGATCGGCGTCGTCATGATGCTGGTCGCGAGCTTGCTGTGGACGCCGCCGCTGGTCTGGTTCGCGGTGTGCTTCCTCGCCGTCGTGCTGTTTCACTTGCGGCGCCCGGCGTCGCTGATCGCCGGCATCGTGTTCAGCCTCGTCTGCACCATTGTGCTCGCATGGTGGCCGATCGATCCGCTGTGGAGCCGCGTCTATTCGCCCTATCAATTGGTGGAGGTCGGCACCGATTCGGAAACCGGGTTGACGCTCATTCGCGCTGCCGGGCATTACTATCAGCACATCCGCGACTTTTCCCCGTACAACAGTAGCGCGCAGGGCGTTCGCGACTATTACGATTTTCCCTACAAGGCCCATCCGGTTCTCAACGACGTTGCGATCGTCGGGTCCGGAACCGGCAATGACGTTGCCGCGGCTTTGCGGGCGAAGCCGGGGCATGTCGATGCCATCGAGATCGACCCGGTCATTCTTCAGGTCGGCGAGGAGCGCCATCCCGAAAAGCCGTATCAGGATCCACGCGTCCGCGTCGTCAACAACGACGCCCGCACTTTTCTCCGCGGCACCACCAACACCTACGACTTGATCGTCTATGGGTTGCTCGATTCCCACACGCTGCTCAGCCACGGTTCGAGCGTGCGGCTGGATTCTTTCGTCTACACGATCGAGGGCTTGCGTGAAGCGAGAATGCGTCTCAAGCCGGACGGCATGGTGGCGTTGTCGTTCACCGTGCTGTCGGAAGCGCTGGGGCGCAAGATTTTTTTGATGCTGCAGGATGTCTTTGACGGGCGCTCGCCGTTATGCCTCGGCTCTCCCGGCGGCAACACCACCTTCCTGATATCGAACGATCCGAACTGGAAGCCGCCGGCCGGCTTGATGTCGGCCGATCTCGAGGACGTGACCGCCAACTACGCCAACTCGGTGGCGCCGGCCAGCGTCTCCACGGACGATTGGCCGTTCTTCTACATGCCGCAGCGCATCTATCCGGTCTCGTACTTGATCATGATCGGGTTGATCCTGCTGCTGTCGCTGCTGCTGGTGGGCAATTTCGTCGGCGAAGCGCCGCGCTTCAGTCACCTGTCGTTCTTCTTTCTCGGCTCAGGCTTCATGCTGGTTGAAACCAAGGGCATCACCGAGATGGGACTGACGTTCGGCAACACCTGGCAGGTGATCGGCATCGTCTTCGCCGGCATATTGATCATGGCGTTTCTCGGCAATTGCTTGGTGCAGTGGCTGCACATCAAGCGCTCGCATGCGGCCTATCTTTTGCTGTTGGCGGCGCTCGCCGCCGGCTGGCTGGCGGCGCGATCCGGCGGATTTGCCTCCACGCCGGTCGGACGGCTGGAGACCGCCGCGTTGCTCAGCCTGCCGCTGTTGTTCTCAGGGATCGTGTTCTCGACCCTGCTCGCGGCGCGCGGCCACATTTCCGGGATCATGGCGATGAATCTGCTCGGCGCCATCGTCGGCGGCCTGCTGGAATACAATTCGATGTATCTCGGTTTCCAGGCGCTCTATCTGATGGCGATGGCCTGTTACGCGCTCGCCTTCGTCTCGGAATGGATTTTTGCCAACAAAGATGCGGCAGGCGCCGCGATACCGAGTTGAACTTCACGTCTCCTGCATGACGATCAAATTCTTCCACGCGTCGACGCGCGCGATCTGGCCGGCGCAAATGACCGTGGTGCAGTCGAATTGATCGAGAATGGCCGGCCCGCGCAAGGCGAGGCCGACGTCGAGCTTTTCACGCTGATACACCGGACATGGCACGGTGGCGCCATCGAAGCGAACGTTTCGCGTTTCGATCAATGCGTGGGATAGCGCACGGCCTTCCGGTTCGAATTTCGGCATGGCGACGGCCGGCACGATGCCGACGCCGCGCACCCGATAGGAGACGACCTCGACAGGCTCCTCAGGCGCCATGTGACCGAACAATGATTTGTGCTCGGCATCGAAGGCTTTGCGCAATGCGTCGAGCGCCGTTGTCTCTTCCGCCGTGCAGGCCATTGTGACTTCGTAGCCCTGACCGGCGTAGCGCAGATCGAGCGCCCGCTCGATGCGGATTTCACTCTCCGCAAAGCCATCGCGGCGTAGATCGTCGCGCGCCTGCATTTCCAGCTGCGCGAACACCGCGTTGACGTCGCCGGGACTGAGCGCGCCGATCGGCGTCATCCGCGAGCGGATGTAATCGTGCTTGACGTCGGACATCAGCAACCCGAGGGCGGAGAAAACGCCCGGATAGAGCGGTACGATCACGCCGGCCATGCCGAGGTCGCGCGCCATGCGTGCGGCATGGACCGGACCGGCGCCGCCGAAGGCGAGCAGCATGAAATCGCGCAGATCGTGGCCGCGCATGGTGGAGATGGCCTTGATCGCCTCTTCCATCTTCACTTCGATGATGCGCACGATGCCTTCGGCCGCTGCGGCGACATCAAGCGACAGCGGCTTCGCCACGCGCGCGACGGCCTCGTCCGCCTTCGCGCGGTCGAGTTTCATGCGGCCACCGAGGAAATTGCCGGCGCTGAGAGAACCGAGCACGAGATTGCAGTCGGTGATGGTCGCGGCCGCGCCGCCGCGGCCGTAGCAGGCCGGTCCCGGCACGGCGCCGGCGCTTTGCGGACCGACTTCGAGCACGCCAAAGCGGTCCACCTTGGCGATGGTGCCGCCGCCGGCGCTCACCGTGTTGATGTCCATCATCGGCACGGCGATGTCGCGGCCTTCGATCTTGCCGCGGCTGGAAAAAATAGGTCTTCCGTCCTTGATCAGCGCCACATCGCAAGAGGTGCCGCCCATGTCGAAAGTGATGATGTTGGGCAGGCCGGTCATGGCGCAGGCCGCAACGCCCGCGGTGACGCCGCCGGCCGGCCCGGACAGCACCGTGGTCACGGCGGTGCGCGCGGCGGCCGGAAACGTCGACATGCCGCCGTTCGACTGCATGATGTATTTCTGCCGCGTGGTGACGCCGGCGCCTGTCAGGCGGCGATCGAGGTTTGCGACATAGCGTGCCAGGATCGGCTGCAGGTAGGCGTTGATGACTGTCGTGCTCAGGCGATAGTACTCGCGGATCTGCGGCAGGATTTCGCTGGACAGCGAGACATCGCAGCTCGGCATTTCCTCACGCGCGATTTCGCCGACGCGCGCTTCGTGCTCGGGATGCAGGAATGAAAACAACAGGCACACGGCGAGCGCCTCGATATTTTGTGCCTTGAGTTTGCGCAATGTCTCGCGCAACGCGGCTTCGTCGAGCGGCACCAGCACATCACCCCGAAAATCGACGCGCTCCCTGACTTCGCCGGTCAGGCTCTGCGGCACCAGCGGCACCGGCTTGTCGTACATGACGTCGAAAATCGCGGTGCCGTAGGGCCGCGCTTGTTCCGCGACTTCGTAGATGCCGCGGAAACCTTCGGTGACCAAGAGGCCGGTCTTGACGCCCTTGCCCTCGAGCAGCGCGTTGGTGCCGACCGTGGTGCCGTGACAGAAGTAGCCGATATCCGCCCCGGACACGCCTTGCCCGATCAGCGCCTCGACGCCTTGCAGAATGGCGCGCGACGGGTCATCGGGCGTCGAGGGGATTTTGCCGACCGAAACCGCGCCGGTGTCCTCGTTGAGATAGACGAAATCCGAGAACGTCCCACCCGTATCGACCGCAACCCGGTAGCGAGGCATTCGTCGGTATCTCTCAAGCGGAATTTGATCGCACTTCCATGCGAAATGCCCCGCTTTCGCGGGGCACGACTGACTTATATACGTTTTGCTCGTGCTAAGCTATCGGCACCGGTAGCGCGGTCCAGGAACTTCACGGCATGAGTGATATTCGCGATTGGTTGCGCAGTAACAAGTTCGAGCAATTTGCCGATGCATTCGAGGCCAACGATGTCGATCTCGACATTCTGCCGGAACTCAGCGTGCGGGATCTCGAACAGCTCGGATTGTCACTGGGCAATCGCCGGCGGCTGTTGAAGGCGATCGCCGAGCGAGGCGTCGCCAAGCCGAAGCTGTCGGACGCCGAGGTCGCCGATGCTTCGGGTGACGCCGAGCGGCGCCAGGTCACGGTGCTGTTCTGCGACATGGTCGGCTCCACGGCGCTGTCCGGCACGGTCGATCCCGAGCTTCTGGGCGGGCTGATCCGCCGCTATCAGGACGCCGTGGCCGGCGCGATCGGACGGTTCGGCGGCTTCGTCGCCAAATTCATGGGCGACGGCGTGCTGGCCTATTTCGGCTTTCCGCGCGCCTTCGAGGACGCAGCCGAGCGGGCGATTCGCGCCGCGATCAACGTCCTGGCGGAGGTCGCCGGCATCGAACTGCCCGACGGCACGCGGGTTCAGGCGCGCGTCGGCATCGCCACCGGCCTCGTCGTGGTCGGCGAGATCGTCGGCAGCGGCGCCGCGCAGGAGCGCGCCATTGTCGGCGAAACGCCAAATCTCGCGGCACGGCTGCAGGCGCTGGCCGCGCCCAATACGATCCTCATCAGCGAGGCGACGCAGAATCTGCTGGGCGGATTGTTCGAGCTCGAATCCACCGGCGAGCACGCGCTGAAGGGATTTGCCCGCCCGGTGCCGGTATGGCGCGTGGTCGGCGAAGCGGCGGTGGAGAGCCGTTTCGCCGCCAGCCGCGCCGGCCGCGATCTGCCGATGGTCGGTCGTGCTCACGAGATGGGATTGATGCTCGACCGCTGGCGTCTGGCGCGCGGCGGCGAGGGCCAGATCGTCACGGTGATCGGCGAGGCCGGCATCGGCAAGTCGCGCGCCATCGAGGCGCTGCGCGCGGCATTGGCCGGCGAGCCGCATGCGCGCATCCACCTGCAGGGTTCGCCCTATTACAGCGACAGCGCGCTCTTTCCAGTCATCAAACATGTGACCCGCGCCGCCCACTTTGCGGTCGCGGACTCCGCAGCCGTGCGGATCGAGAAGCTGCGCGCCGCGTTCGCGCAGCGCGTGGCGTCGGATGCGGCGGCGCTGCCGCTCTTGGCGGAGCTGTTGTCGATTCCGGCGGATGGACTCGCGCCGCCGCCGTCGCTGACGCCGGCGCAGCGCAAGGCGGCCACCATTGCGCTTCTGGTCGACGAGATCGTCCGCCTCGGTGAAACCGAGCCGGTCCTGCTGGTGCTCGAAGATGCCCACTGGGTCGATGCCACCACGCTCGAATTGATGACGCAGCTTGCCGACAGCATCGGAAGCGCCCGATTGCTGGCGGTGGTGACCGCGCGGCCGGATTTTACGCCGCCGTGGCAGACGCGGCCGCATTCGACGCTGCTCACGCTCGGCCGCCTCGGCCGCGCCGACTGCGCCCAGCTTGTCGCCGGCGTCGCCGCAGCGGAGGACCTGTCCGCGGAAACCGTCGCCGCGATCCTCGACAAGACTGACGGCATTCCGCTGTTCGCCGAGGAATTTACCCGCGGCATATTGGAGTCGGCCGGCGAGGCGGCCGCGACGGTGCCGGCGACACTCAAGGATTTGCTGATGGCGCGCCTCGACCGCCTCGGCGCGGCGCGCGAGGTGGCGCAGATTGCCGCCGTGGTCGGCCGGCAGTTTCCATTGGCGATTCTCGATGCGGTCGTGCCGCGCGGCGGCGCGGCACTGGAGGCGGCGCTGACGAATCTGGTCGCGGCCGGAATCCTGCTGCCGGAAGGGCGCGGACTGGAGCGGGGGTTCAGTTTCAAGCACGCGCTCTTACGCGACGCCGCCTACGACAGTTTGCTGTTGACGCGCCGGCGCGAGTGGCATGAGCGCACCGCGCGTGCGGTCGAGCAGCGCTTCCCCGAGCTTGCGGCGAGCGAGCCGGAAGTGCTGGCCTATCACTTCGCCGAGGCCGGCCAGCCCGCTCCGGCCTGCGACTATCGCATGCGGGCCGGCGACCGCGCCGCCAGCCGGTCCGCCTATCGGGAGGCGGTCGCGCATTTTTCGGCGGGGCTCAAAGCGGCGGAGGCCTTGCCCGCATCCGCGGATCGCACCCGCCGCCAGCTTGATTTTCTGCTCAAGCTCGGTCCGGCATTGATCGTCACGCGGGGCATGGGCAGTCCCGAAGTCGAAGATGCGTATCGGCGTGCCGCCGAGATGGGCGAGGCAACCGGCGATGAGGCGGCGACGTTCAAGGCCAAATGGGGCCTGTGGCTCAACGCCAATATCAGGCGCAAGACCGCGCTGGCGCGCGACCGGGCCGACGAACTATTGGCGCTGGCGCAGCGCTCCGGCGACGGCGATTTGATGCTCGAAGCCCATCACTGCCGCTGGTCGACGGCATTTTTCCGCGGCGACGTCGCTGCGACCCTGAAAGACTGCCGGATCGGCAGCGCGACCTACGATATTGCCCGCCATCGCCACCTTGGCCATGCCTTCGGCGGTCACGATCCCGGCGTTTGCGCGGAGGTCTGCAGTGTCATGGCGTTGCAGATGGCGGGCGACAAGACAGACGCGGAGCGCGCCGCCGCGCGCGGACTTGCCCTTGCCGAAGCGCTCGACCATCCCAACACCCTCGCGCATGCCCTGCACAATATCGCCATCGGTCACCAGTTGGCCGGCGACCGCGACGCCGTCTACGCGGCCGCGAGCCGCGCCGCGGCGCTGGCGCAAAAATTCGGACTGACGCAATGGCGGGCCAACAGCCTGCTGCAGACCGCTTGGGCCACTGCGGTCGGCGCCGGCATCGCCGATGCCGCGCGCCTGGTTGACGCCGAAATCGCGAGCGCGACGGCCTCCGGTCCGCTGCCGCAGTATTTCATCGGCTTGGCCGCCGAGGTGCTGCTCGACGCCGGGCGCGCCGCCGATGCGCTGGCCCATCTCGACCGCGCCATCGCCGGCATCGACGAGCCCGGGGTCGGATTTTACGTGCCGGAAATCTACCGCTGGCGCGGTGAATGCCTGCTGGCGCTCGACCGAAACAACACGAATGAGGCGCGGCAGGCTTTCGTCACCGCCCGCGACATTGCGGATCGGCAAGGCGCGGTGATCTTCGCTCACCGCGCTCAAGCGTGCCTTGCCGCGTTGACAAATATTCGGACGGGGGCGCGCGCTTAATGCATCGCCGAGGCCGCAGCCGCGGCCTCGGGATTTTCCATGTGTGCGATCGAGTTCTTGACCGCCTTCTGCACCTTCTCGAAGGCGCGCACCTCGATCTGGCGGACGCGCTCGCGCGACACGCCGAATTCGTCGGCGAGCTCTTCGAGCGTGATCGGATCGTCCGCCAGCCGCCGCGCCTCGAAGATGCGGCGCTCGCGGTCGTTGAGCACCGTGAGCGCTTCGCCCAAGGCCTTGTGGCGGTTGTCCGACTGCTCGGATTCGGCGAGCCGGCTCTCCTGGCTGACGCTGTCGTCGACCAGCCAGTCCATCCACTCGCCGGAATCGCCGTCCTCGCGGATCGGCGCGTTGAGCGACGCATCGCCGCCGAGCCGGCGGTTCATGTCGATGACGTCCTGCTCGGTGACGCCTAGCCGCTTGGCGATCAGCTTGACCTGATCGGGCCGCATGTCGCCTTCGTCCAGCGCCGAGATGCGGCTCTTGGCCTTGCGCAGGTTGAAGAACAGCTTCTTTTGGTTGGCGGTGGTGCCCATCTTCACCAGCGACCACGAACGCAAGATGTATTCCTGGATCGCCGCCTTGATCCACCACATGGCATAGGTCGCGAGCCGAAAACCCTTGTCGGGCTCGAAGCGCTTGACCGCCTGCATCAGCCCGACATTGCCTTCGGAGATGACTTCGGCGATCGGCAGGCCATAGCCGCGATAGCCCATGGCGATCTTGGCCACGAGCCGCAAATGGCTGGTGACGAGCCGATGCGCCGCATCGCGGTCGCCGTGCTCGCGCCAGCGCTTGGCCAGCATGAATTCTTCCTGCGGTTCCAGCATCGGGAACCGCCTGATCTCTTCTAGATACCGGGTGAGGCCGGTTTCGCCCGATAAAATGGGCAATGCAGCAGTTTGGGCCATGACAGCGCCCTCCATCTTCAAGCCCCCGCGGTGCGGCGGGCCAACGACACCGTCGCTCCCCGAGCCGACGGCGCCAGTTCCATCACTTCGCAGTTGCAACATACACGGTCGAATCGGACCGATGGAAGCCAAGCGGCGTCACATGCGCGCGACGCAGCCGTGATCCTTTCCGATCCATGTGTGATTACGCATTGCGAGCAAACGGTTACGTCTATCCCCGACAGTTTATCCCCGGTCTCCGCCAGGGGCGGCCAGGGCAGTACGCAAACGGGCAAGGTCAGGTGGTAGTTCCGACCGGAAGGTAAGGATTTCCCCGGTCGAAGGGTGTTTCACCTTCAATATATGGGCATGCAGCGCCTGCCTGCCAAGGGTATCGAGCGCGGCTTGGGCATCGGGGGGCAAAAGGGCGGTTTTGGTGCGAAAACCCCCGCCATAGACCTGGTCGCCCATGACCGGATGGCCGATCGAGGCCAAATGGACCCGGATCTGGTGGGTCCGGCCGGTTTCCAGCCGGCAGGCCAGTAGGCTCGCCACCGGCGGCTGCGGCTTTTCCGGCTTCCCAGCCCTGCCGACCCGCCGGGGTCCGGGCTTGCCCGCATAACGCTCCAGCACCTGCCAATGGGTGACGGCCTCGCGGCCGCCCTGGCGCACCGCCATGCGGTCGCGGGCTTTTGGGTGGCGGTCGATCGGCTTGTCGACGGTGCCGTGGGGGCGCTCGGGCGCGCCCCAGACCAAGGCGAGGTAGCTGCGCGCAAACGCCTCGTCATTCTTGCCATGGTCGGCGAATTGCGCCGCCAGCGCCTGGTGCGCGCTGTCGTTCTTCGCCACCACCATGATGCCGGTGGTGTCCTTGTCGAGCCGGTGGACGATGCCGGGGCGGCGCTCGCCGCCGATGCCGGAGAGGCTGTCGCCGCAATGGGCGATCAGCGCATTGACCAGGGTGCCGGTCCAGTTGCCGGCGGCGGGATGAACGACGAGGTTGCGGGGTTTGTCGATGACGATGATGTCGTCGTCCTCGTAAATCACGCGCAGCGGGATGGCCTCGGCCGTGGGCTTGGCCGGCTCCGGCGGCGGCACGTCGACCGCGATGGCGGCGCCGGAATTGACCCGATGATTGGCATCGCGGATCGCGTGGCCGTCAAGCGTGACGGCGCCGGCCTCGATCAGCGCTTTGAGCCGCGACCGGGACAGCTCGGCGACATGGCGGGCGAGCACGCGGTCGAGCCGCTCGCCGGCCTCGGCGGCGGCGACCACGATCGATTTGTGCGTTACAGTGTCAGCCATGACCCAAGTATCTAATAACAACGTAGCCGGTAACCCGCCCATCGCCGATGCCGAATCGCTCGTGGCGCGGGCGCGGCTGATGATGATCATATCCGCCCTCACCACCCTGATCGCAATCGCCGCGGTCGTCAGCGTGATCGGCTACCGCGTTCTCAATAACGGCGGACCCGTCGGCTTCGACGGCATCATCGCCCTGCCGAAGGGCGCGCGGGTGGTTTCGACGTCGGCTTCTGCCGGCCGCGTCGCGGTGCTGATCGACGTCAACGGCACGAGCGAATTGCGGACCTTCGATATCAAGACCTTGAAGCAAACCGGCCGGCTGCAGTTCGCCACCGAGCCGTGACGGCCACGCCGGCCGCCAACGCGCTTGCATGGCCGCCCCATCGCGTTTATTTCCAGGGCAGGCTCCCTTCGTCTAGCGGTCTAGGACGCGGCCCTCTCAAGGCTGAAACAGGGGTTCGATTCCCCTAGGGAGCGCCAATAAAATCAGGCCTTTTTGCCATCTTGATAAATTAAATTTCTCTAGTACGGAAATTATACGGAATGGATGCCGGCGAACTTACGCAAACAAGCGCGGAAGACCGAAGCCGGAAACCTCGTCACTCTTCGCCAGAAATCGCAGGGGCGGCAGTTGTGCGTGCAGGTAATGACCTAGTTTCACATCGTTAAAGTGCACGGCACAAAACAGGTCAAATCTGATTCGCCTCCTTCGGCCACGGTCGCCGGGAATCAATATCGGGATGACGCGGTTCGCCCTCGATACCTCCGTGCCGATCGCGCAACCGGTCAATCTTGATTAAACATGCCTCGGCAAGGCTCGACTCCTTATTGCCGGTCGCCACGAGATCGAATAATTGCTTTCGAAGCGCCGTCAGGGGGACGCTGAATTCCTCAAATGCCCCCGGCCAACCTACCGCCGGGCGCCGCCCAACAGCGACGTTCCGGATCGCTTCGCCAAGCGCGCCGTCAAAAGGTCTCGTGTCGGCGGCATAGCTTCGCACCATGCTCATAACCACTTCGGAGTCCGCGGTTTCGACCAGCGCACGTTCAACGATGGCCTTGGCCGCGCCAGGGCCCAGTGTTGGATATCGTTCCGTAAGCTCCGCCCGGAATGCCGGGAATTTCTCTGCAAACTCGGCAAACCGTTGCCCGAGGTGCCAAGTATCAACACCGCCCGCCCGCCCGATGGGGCTACCGGAGCAAATCAAATCCAGTAGTTTTTGCGCAGCAGGCAGCGTGCCTATCCGCAGAATCGCGTTGTACCATTCGTGCCGCTCGGCGATCCTCGGGTCACGTTCCGCCAGAGCCCCTAGCGTTACCAAGCATGCTTCACTCGGGCCGTGCTCAAGTGCGGAGAGTAATTGGTCGAGCTGCCACGGCTGCCGGTGCTCGGCAGGCACCAGGTCGAGGGCCTCGATAACGCTCAATGGCCGCTCCGAAAACGGGAACAGCTCGATCCATCCCATAAGTTCGCCGCGATTCTCACTGAGCCGCCATGTGTCGGTTTTCGCCGCTTCCTGCAGCTCGCGCAAAGCGGCGAGCAGCGAACCGGCTGGGAGCTCTTCTCCGGCCGTGGCCGCCGCTCGGAAAAGCCCTTGCTTGGCCGCATAGGGTTGGGGGAGAGCCAACAGCTCGTCGATTTCCTGTCGCTTTGATCCGTGCGGGATGCCGAGAGCCACGTACGCAAGCCCGATGGCGTGCCGTTGTGTTGCGTCGTCTTTATCCCTTTTGCCAAGGTCCCTGACCACGGAGAAGATCGCTTCTGCCTCGTCGCAGGTGGCGAGAGGACTTGCGCCAGCTCGTCGCTGTTCTCGGCGCGCATTTACTTCCGAAAAATCGACCCGCAACGGGAACCTCGGCTCCTTTCCGGTCGGATGCGCGCGTCTCCAGCTGTTAGCCAGAACCCATGCGGCGTCGTTTCCGAAACGTGCATCGGCGAGATAGGACCTCATCATCCCCATCACCGCTTCGCCGTCGATCGCGTCGAAGGCTCTCCGGTATTCGAGCATATGGCTGTACGTCACATCCGGCGTCAGCGGGCCTCCGCGGCGCCCCGGCTTAAAATGCTCTTCCCGGGCCTTCGCCCAATCGGCGAGATCACGTTCGAGCATGCGGCGGAGGCCGTCCGCCAATCGCGGATCGCCGAGCCGCTCCACAACGCGCGCCACGTTTGACATTTGATGCCGGTTCGCCGTGGGCGATGTCAGCAATGTTTCCATCCATTGGACCACGATGGGGGACAGGCGGTCGCGATCCGATTGGCTCAGCCTGCGATCCCGTTCACCATCGTCTCGTCCGTGCCGGGCAAAAAGGTCCGACAGCCGGTCGATCACGATAGGTTCATTTGAACCGGCCCGCGCGATGAACGTCGCAATAAAAGAAGCCTGACGCGAAGCTCTGATCGCGTCCATTAATCGATAGTATTCCTCGCGGTCCTCTTCGGAGGGCTGCCGTGTTCTCAATGTCGCTTCCAGCGCGATGAACCGGTCGATAAGGGTGCCGACGGTCTTCGGCCCGATCACACTGGCCGCCGCCATCGCCGCGCGTTGGGGCGTTGCCGGATCAATCGCAGCGGCAGCCACAGGCCCGTCGTCGATAGCATCGACGCGGGCAAGGTACTCTTCGGCTCCGTAGGGCAGGTCCAGCCCGGCTGCGATGCGTGCGACCATCGCATTGGCGACCGGCTCAGGATAGCGCTGAAAGGCCCGCTGCACCGACCATCGCCCCTGGTCCATGTTGATCGGGAATTCCGGCAACCTGATCAGCGCCGCGAGCTGTTCGGCGATGTCCACGTTAGCTTGGCCATGTTCCAATAAATATCCAAATCTGCGGCCGGGGTCGGCCTGATGCCCGGCTTGTTCCGCCAAGCGCAGGGCCGCGAGGCGTGCGTCCTGCGCGGGGTCGGCGAGTTTGTCCGGATAGCCCTCGCGCGCGAGGAGTTGCCAGACTTGCTCTGACGCGTCCTTTAGAATCTCAGCAACATGGCGGTCGCCACGACGAAACTGCAAGGACTGTATTACGTCCATGACGACATCAGGGCTCGGGTCTGTCTTGGCAAGTCGCGCCGCAAGCTCCATGCCTTCGAATCCGCTATGGCTTGCGATTTCACCCAACACATCCTTGCGAACGTCGTCCGGCAATGCCGCCAGTCTCGCTTCTGCATCCTTGCCAAGGACCGCCGGTCGAAACCGTTCGGCGGCGCGCATTGCGTCGACGTGAATCTGGTTGTCCCGGTTTGCAATGAGCGGCCAGATCAACTCGGCGAATTCCGGTTTCCCCGTCGTGATCATAAAGCGGATGGCACGATCAACCTTTCCGGGGCGGTGCCAGCGTTTCGCGAATGCGACAATCTCGCTTCCAACCTCCGCCCAGACTTCCTCCGCCGCCCGGAATATCATCTCCGCCGCCAGCACAGGGTCGATCCCAACCGCCTCCCGCACTGCGGCGCTTACGGCCCGGACGCCCTCCGGGCCCTTCCGCGACAGGCGTTCGGATGCAAAGAGCACTGACTCTTCCCACGCGATCCAGTTCAGTATGTCATTGCGGAGTTTTAGGCGCGCCGCTGCATCTCCCCGCGCCGCATCTAACATTAGACGCTCGACCTCAAACGAGGCGTACCATTCCTGAAATAGCTGGTGCTGAAACGAGATCGCGCCCCCTGACGGGGAGCGAACAAGCACATGGTTACTCGTGAGAACGGTAATGACGCGTGCCGGTTGTGGCTGGGTGGTCATTTGCCCCTTTTGTACAAGACCGGCCTCAACCTCGCTGATCGCGCGGTGCGCATTGCTGTCAGAAATCGCCGTGTTCCCGGTTCGATTGGCCTCGATCGCGAGGCCAATCAGTATGTTGGTGTGAAAGCCGAACAACTCCTTGCGCAAAATCGCGGCCTGCTCGGGCGCAACCTCATGCTGCGTGACGAACATACGCAGCACTTCCTCTTTCGTCTGCGGGAACGAGGTGCCGGGCGTGGACATCAGCAGCGCATGCAAATACAGAGGGATGCCCATGAGCTCGCGAATGCCCGGCGTCCGCCACGCCTGATCAACAAGAGCTTCTCCCTCGCTACCGCGCAGCGTCCTTGCCAGCTCGCGTTGCTGATCGTGGGAAAGCGGCTCGATCTCCACTACTGCCCCAGCCATAGGAGCCGCGTGCCGCCGCGTACCGACCACGATGTTCAACACCGGATAGTCTCGCCGTAACGCCTTCAAATCGCGAATTGCCCGCGTTTGGGATACGGGGTCCAGTTCGTTCCAGCCGTCAAGGAGCAAAACAAGGCGCCCGTGATAGGCAACTTGCATGAAGTGCTCGCGGCGAAAGGCCCGGTACGCATAGCGACGTTTGGCGAAATCGAAGAAATCGTCTTCGCGGTCTGACCACTCTCCCAGCGGTATCACGACGGGAACAAAGGAGTCTGCCGACAGAATCTGCCCCGCCAATTGCACGAGCGTCGTAGTTTTTCCCGTGCCGGGATCTGACACGATGCTTAGCCCGTCGGGCACACCTATCGCCGCCGCGATCCCAGGCAGTGTAACAGCCGAGGGCCCACGCGCGTCATCAAGCGTCAGGCTGAGATCAATAGCGTGGGCTGGCCATTCGCGAGTGTTGCGAAAGGCCGCCGCATCATCTGCGGCCGCCGCCTGCATTCTCGCGATCACCGCATCGACATTATAATCCGCAGCGGGGAGGGCAAGGGATCGGAGAAACTCCCGGTCTGCGTCGTCTAGCCGAATGACAATGGGTGCCGGGACGGGACCGTGCGATGTTGCAATTGCCTTGAACGCTCCCTCGACTGCATCTTTCTTCCACTTGCGGATGACATCTGTCTTGAACAGCTCCTCATCCGAGTCGATCAACTTTGCACATTTTTGGCAGAGCCAAATGCCGTTTGATGCGCCTTTGCGTTCTTCAACTGTCAGGGAAGCATCGTAGCGCGGTCCGCCTTCGGCGGCTGCTGTGATATGCGCTGCCACGCCGACATTGATCGCTTCGTCCTCATCCGAGGCGGGGCCAATAGTCGCGCACTGGCAACTCGGGTTTGAACAGTGATAGCAAACCCGGCTGGCAAGTATCCTTTTCACTTTTGCCGAAAACTCGTCCCTTGCCGCCATCGCTAAAACTCATCATCGTCATGCCCATCACCACCGTCGATATTAAGCCCGAAGTATCCTCTCTCAATTGCGGCAGTAGATGTAGCAAGGAGCTCGGTCAGTTCTTGCATCGTGAAGGTCGCTGTGGAGGAATCGTTTATGGGCGACCCTATGGCGGCCATTAGCCTAATCGGACGGGTTATAGCGTTCGCGAATAATGTCGGCGAGTCTTTTTACGGCACCAATGGTCGACGATCGAATGTAGCGGTCATACGTCACCCGTGAATCACTGTGATTGAGCAGCGCGCTCGCAAGGTGAGGGTTTTCGCCGCCATATAGCGCCGCGGTCGTCGCAGCTGCCGTTCGAAAGAGATGGGGTGAGACATCAACACCGAGAGTCTCGAAGGTAATCTTTGAGATTAGCGTACCTAGATTCTTTGTCGTATATCGTTGGCCGGTTCTCGACGAGATCCAAAGTGAGTTGCTCGCCGGTCGGGAACCAATCAGTGCCGGTCGTGCATGCTTTAAATATAGATCGATTGCCCGGTATAAATAGTCAGGAACGGGTCGTTCTTCGCCGCCGCCCATCTTTGTGCTCTTGGGCGGCAGCGTAATCCACCAGTCGCCGTGCTCTTCCTTAAACGTGTTGCCGATTTCGAGTGACGCGTAGTTCTTGATCCGGACGGGACAAGTGGCTAGCAGAGCGATCAGAAGGCCGTTGCGGATACCCTTTGATTGCTCAAATGGTGTCTTTCCCAAAAGGTCAGCTTCGGTAACCAGGATAAGGCCCGCTTCGACCAAGCGCTCGGCCAGCACCACCCGGTCAAATTTGGACCTCGGCTCCATGACGAGGGCGAGGTCTTTCTCGATTTCGGCCAGCCAGGAGAAGTCTGCCTTCGGGTCCAAAATTTGGGCGGCCATGCGCACCTTGTATATGCAATTCCAGGTCGTCACCGAGCGCACCCTGGCATTCAATTCCGCGAGGTAGAGTTCAACGTTGGCCGGCGTGACCAGGGCGGCGACAGCAGCGTTCTGATCGAAACGTCCGGCCCGCTGCAGAAAGCCGAAGTAGGCCCCAATTCGCCTTGCGAAGTCGTCGCGACTGACCTGAGCGAAGCGGCTGGCGCTGCCGCCGCGCTTCAGCCTAGTACCCGCACGGCAGGCCTGCTCCCATGCTCTCTGGTAAGCGATCGGCCATTCGGCGATCGGCAGCGAGCGCGGCGGAGCGTCGACAGTCTGCGCGTTGCAAGGTTTGCGTTTCTTGTCAGTCATTCTGCCGCATCCAGGTTAATGTTGAGACGGTCGCGAATAAGATTGCCGTAGATTCGAGTGGCTTGGACTTCCTTAAGCCCAATGTAACACTTGATCGTTGTTTGGACGTTGCGATGACCAAGTATCAGTCGCACCAGTTCATAGTTGCCAGGGTGCTTTTCCAAGATAAGAGCGGCTGCCGCATGCCGGAACTGGTGCGCCGTTATTCGCAGCCCAGTGTGTTTGAGGATACGGTCCGTAAGCTGGGTGCCGAATGTGATTTTTCCCTTCGCCCCGGCGCGTAGGCCGGGGAACAGAACATCTTCGTCCCTGCCCCTAAGAAGGGCCGGACGGAACTCATGAACGTATTTATCGATTAGAGGCGTGATGTGGTTCTCCAGCGGGAATTCCAATTTTATTCGGTTCTTCACGTCGTAGTTGGGAAAGTGAAGCCAGTACTGCGATTGCGGTCCGCCCGGCTTGTTCAAGTTGAGTCCGAGGCGGATTTCAGTCAGGTTTTTGATGCGGACTGGGGCGATCGTCAGGATGGCGATCGCCACCGCGAGCTGGGCCGTCACCGCAGATTGAACTGGTCTGTGATTGTGCAGCCGCGATGCCTCGTTGATGAGAGCGAACGGTAGATTGACGACACGGTCCCAGACGCCCGGCGTGAGCACATGCTGGATCAGCTCGGTGTTCTTGGGCGTAAATCCGTCCGGACGGTCGTCCTCTAATGCCGACCACATCTCCTTGAGCTGTTCGCAGTCGGCCTCGTTCAGGCACTTGGTTTCTTGAGCGATTGCCAGGAAGCGTCCGGCTAGGTTGATGGCATAGACCGTCGGATTGCCTCCATTTTTCTCGCAGTAGGCGTTCAACACCTTCTCGGCAACGTCCGGTGACAGCAATGCCGCGAGCGAATCGAGTTTCTCGATCGGCACGCCGACCCTCACAGCCATGCGAGCTGCCGCCTGAAGCTCGGCCCGGCGAGCCCGAATAGTGACGGCTTTGAGGGGGCGTATGCGTTGCCCGGTCCGGCTTTTGCGGATTTTCGTCAGTCCGGCGAGATAGGCATCAACGCCGTGCCGGAGCCCATCGGCAAAGTCGAGCCACGGAACGTCGACGGCCGATTTCACGGGTGGCTCGAAAAGCCGCATGGTAGGCCAGCCGGCGATCTTGCCGACGTTGTCATTCCAGGCTCGTGCCATCAGGCGGCGAAAGGCGGCATCGGCAGGTTTGCCACACAGGGCGCGATAGGCCAGGAAACGCTCGACGATCTCTTCCTCTCCATCCACCTCCGATGGTTTGATGTTGTTCGCGGAGCAGTACCGCCAGAAAGACGACAGTCGCCAACGGTGCAGAGGGTCTGCAATCTCGTCTTTGAGTGCCGTCCACTCAGGGCTCAACGGCGCGCCGTGTTCGGGGATGCCTTTCTCCCGTGTCAGCCACAGGAGTGCGGCTTTCACATTGCTCTTGTGGTTCTGAAGCGTCTTGGCGGTCAGTCCGGCGGGCACCCCGTGGAGGTTAAGAAGGTCGGCCCGCACCGCGCTGTAGCGCGCCGGGATCACCTCAGGCGGCCTATCCAGCGCTTTGGCAATCTGCCGCAGTGACGTCGCCCAGTGGCGTCGCGTCTGTTCCGGCAACTCCCAAGACGCCGCAATGATCACAATGGCGTCGGCGAACGACGTCCCAATTAAGCGAGCATTTTCAAGCATTAGGATCGACTCCTCTTTCCCATGAATGGATGGGGATTGCCCCAAGTAGAAGTTAGTTCAATTTAGGAATACGCTATAATATTACAGCGCGCATATACTTGTATATTTGTTCCTAATCTGATGATAAGCGAATTAATTCAGTGTATTCATTCGCCATAGTCTGTATTCATTCGGCGTTGTTCTTGGATGAACTTAAGAAGGCTTGGTTGGCTGTACCGGACGGTGCGTCCAAATTTGACGAATTCTGGTCCGGTCCCGTCCATGCGCGCTTTGGCCAGCCAGGACAGGGACAGGTTCAGAATTTTTGCTGCCTCTTCCGGCAGCAGGAGGCGCTCAAGCACCTCAGCGCCGGCTGCTGGCCTGCTGGCAGACATTCTTCCCTCCGGTGCGCTTTTAGTGGCTCTCGCGCAGCTTGCTGAGCAGCGCCGCGAGGTCGACGGCGTACACCAGGCTCTTGCGTCCGAGTTTGGTGATTTTCAGATCTTCACGTTCGACTAGCTCATAGAAGGTCGTGCGCCCGATCGAAAGCAGTTCGAGCGTCTCGTTAACAGAGTACGCCACCTTGACGAGTCCGAACGCACGCGGATCGACCCAGGGCTGGACGACGTCGGTGAGGTTATTGTCTTGATGCATGACCATCGCATTTTTCTCGATGGTCTTGCATTATCCACATCCGCAAAAAACCAAGTGGTGCACTCGCGAGGCTTTTTGCGGTTTGAGTGCGCCACCTCACCATAATCGCCTTGTATTGCTAAGGTTTTTGGCGCAATTTTTTTTGCTTACCAGGCGAACGTGTGCCTCGCGTGGTCGGTCTTCGAGCAGAACGAGCCTGAAAGGGACTTGTTGGCTCTGCAGTATCGAAAGCGATGTCATTTAGTGTAGCAACTTCAGAATCCAGGAATCTGCCACACAGGTCGCGAAGACGTTTGCCGACGAGCTCCATAAAAGCTCGTTGTCTGCGCGAGCCACTCTTGTTCACTCGACTGACCAAAAATGGCTTGGTCCCTATCGGCTTCAATGCAAGCCTTCGCCAAACTTGCGCTTCTTCCTCATATAATTTTGCCCGATCCAGTGCCAGAACTGCCTTCGGATGGTCGATTGCGGCGTTATCCCTCCAAATCTTTGCAAGCGCGTCCAGTTGAACGGCACGCTCAAGGTGTCTGGCGCGACGTTTCTTCTCGCGTTCGACTAACTCATCGAAGAATTCAGCGGACTCAGCAAGTCGCCTTGCAGCTAATGCAATTACGACAAATCCATCCAATGGCTCATATGATCCGACAGGACCCCAAGCTAGTTTCTGAACCTTTTGCCAAATTCTTTCGGCACGATCATCATCGGCCCAGCGCGCAAGATGCGCACGGTCGGCAGCATCGAGCTCGCCAACTTTCGGCGCGATCTCGGAGCATTCGGCCGCAAAGCGCGCTAGCGCTGATTTAAAGCTTATCGGCACTCGCGATGGCACGAGGCTTTCCCGTGAAATAGGCGTTTATACCTACCAGCCTATAAAGGCCGATTCGCACCACACAGAAAAGAGTGGCCGTAGCTCAATCATGAATTCAGAGCGGTCCGTCGTCGCCGGGCGCTTTGTGGGTTGCTTTGCGGATAATTTGCAGCGGGCCTGGAATGTCGATGGGAATCAAAATGATTCGACGGAGGACCGCTCCGACAAACTCCACATAACTGTGAAGTATGGATCTGATCTCATCCGTAGGAAAGCGGACATGAACACACAGCCTAGGGCTCCTCAAGTTGGGCGGGCTATCTTCTGCAGAAGGAACTGATAAGGAAAGACGCATTACCTTATCAGTTAGTCCGTGGCGATCATTCTTAATCGTAACGTCTCGAGATTGGGATTCGCATAATACCCATTACGAAATATCGGCCATGCAGTTGATAGTGGGCCCCAATCGCCTGAAAGAGCGCCGTTTAAACCGCCGCCTGCGCCGGAAACGTTTGGTAGTTACTTTCCCTCCATGGCGGAGCGGGAACGCGGCGCAGCTTCCAGGCTCTGCAGCGACGTATTTACCCTGAGCAGCGAGCGGGACAGTGTTGCGACCAAAGTCACATCCTGCATCAAGCACGGGGTGCTGGTGGTCGACCCGACTCGCCATAGCCTGCATACCGAGCGGAGGAGGGCCGCTTTACCTATTCTTCCAGCTGAATATCGTTCGCTGCTGGTTATCAGTCGCCGTGCGCCCCGCCGCGATCGCGGGGATGCGCAGTGGCGGGCGGCGCGATGTTGCAGTCAATGCCAGGATGATAGTTGGAGTCGAGCCATCCAGAGCTCTCAGAACCGTAATAGGGACGATCGCCGAGACATCGACCCTCTTGCGCCAATGAAGCGGAGGTTGCGCTCAACAGCAGCACCATTGCCATGACAAGTTTTGTTGCACTCACGGTTAGATCTCCTCGAGGTTGGGTTCAATTGCCCCGCATAGCTGCCATCGCTCGACGGCACGGCTTATTCGTTCGGCTCATTCACAAGTTCTCGCTTAAGCGGCCTGCCGTCATCAGGATAGATGGTTCCGCGGCGCTGACCTGTAAAACTAAATTCGACTTTATGCGAACAGGTCTGGCGTGCCTCGCATATCGGCGTGAAAGGAAAGGCGATTTCAATTTTGGCGCGACGCATCGGGATTAGGCACACAGAAGCCGCGATAATCCACAGTCTGTTCGCATTGCTCGCGCGTCACGTAGTAGCAGTGCAGTAGGCTGCCTTGGGTACACCAGGGATATGATTCTTCCGCCGTCCCTGGCGTGGGCCGCTCGACAGCGAGTGCGGCACAAACAATTCCAATTGCCACGAGCTTTAATCGCATGAGATCTTTCAGCAACAGTGTTGTCGCATCTGTGTCGACAGACTGGATACGGGTTGCAGGTCGGCCATCGTCTATTGGCCGCTACATCCCTGGACGGCGGCCGTGAACACGGCCCGGTACATAGGCGTAGAGGCCGCTTCCGTATCCATAGGGGGAACCGTAACCGGCGGCGGCATTGCTTGCTGCCGAGCCTGTCGTGTAGGCGCTCTGCGCCAGTGCGGCCGTGGGCAGGGCGAGGCTCGAGGCCGTAATGGCGGCGATCAGTGCGAGTGTGGCTTTGTTGATCATGATCTATCTCCTGAGTTTGGCAGCTAACAAGGGCAAGACGCAGTGTTTTTCTGGACTAGATATTTCCTGTGAGATAATAGATCTAGTGAAAGTGTGCTTGATGAAGCTTGCCATCTTCAATTCGAAATTGCGCATATTGTGAGTTGAGTGGCGGAAGACGGGACGGACCCCAAACGATACCGCTTGCGGCAGCTGAAACATCAACGCGCTTGCTCTGAGTACTTTGCGTCCCGCCCTTTCGCGTCAAGAAAAACTGCGGTACCTCGGGTCGTTCAAACATCCCATAGTCGCAAACAATACGGGTCTTCCGATGCCCCAAGGCCTAAAGTTTTTCCGTCTTGTCGGCGTCCAGTCTTTGGCGAAGCAATTCTTCAAGAGACAAGAAGTGCCAACTCGCCGGATTATAGATGCTTGTGAAAATGATTGACGACCCCGCTACGTTTTAAATCAAGGCCAAGGCAGGGCGCCAACTTAGTAAAAGGCGTAGTGACTCCTTATCGCGACAGGGCTCCGGTCAAAAGTTACGAGCTTTCCCACGCCAATCTCGGTTTCGTCGAATCGCTTCTCACTGATTGGAGCTTCGTTAGGCGTAGGAGGGCCGGCGGCTCATCACCGCCGGCCCCTGGTATCTACGTCCACCGAAACCTGCGGGGGAGGAACCCAGGTTTCATTGGCGCCACGCCACAAGGGGGGGACGAGTTGCGTGGTCAAGACGTAGACGAAATTCTCATAGGCACTCCAACAGTTCCAACGTCGCGTGGATAATAGGCGCACAAAACAGAAAGTGCTTTCGATCGATTGCCATCTTTGGTTTCCTCTTGCTGCCAACGCTGAGAACTTAGAACAACGGAGAAGCGGTCACTCAGCCGAACAGAGGTATCGTGCAATATTGCTCGCCACTCCGTCCTTACGTCGATTATGAGCAAGGGCGAGTCAATTTCGGCAATACTGCGAAAGCGCGATGCCTAGAAATTGCTATCAGTGTTTAAGGCTGCGGCTTGGATGTTTACTTCACCCGGGCCGGCACGGTAGGGCGAAATATGTTTTCACTTCGTTATGGATGCGGCCGGCCGGCCAATCGCCGATGTAGAATGTTTGCGTGTTAGTTGAAATGCAGTGCTCGAGTTCCTCCGAGGAAGCCGCTGTGGATTTCGAAAACTCCATCCGTACTTATGAGGATCAAAAACTGCGGCCTCTTTTGAATGCCGAACTGCAACACCGGATTCGCAATCTCCTGACGCTGGTTCAATATTTGATAAATCAGACACAATCCGTCACCATAGAAGGATATCGAGAAGCGCTAACCGAGAGGATCGGCAATTTGGCGGCAGCGCATGAACTGATTGAGTGCGCATACGGGCATCCTATTTCATTGGCTGAGGTAGTAGCGCAGACGCTCAAGCCATATGTTGGAATTGTGCAGGACCGAATCCGAATAAAAGGGCCTGACATCGAGCTCCGGCCGCAACTATGTCTCGCCCTTCATATGATCTTCCATGAGTTGGCGACTAACGCTTGCAAGCACGGGGCCCTCTCATCTGCATCAGGTCGGGTGCAGATCCTATGGGCTCAGCATCTTGACGGCTCAGGGCGGAAGCTCGCCATTCATTGGAGCGAACTAAACGGACCGGAAGTTTGCGAGCCTAGACGCAAGGGCTTCGGCCTCAGTCTGGTGACAAAGGCATTGGCAAATGCGCAAGTTGATTTGAATTTCGAGCGCACGGGATTAATTTGCCGCTTGCTAGTAGAAATCGATGAGTTGCCACGGCACAAGTGAAAGAACCGTGGCCTATTTGAGCGTGTGAGGCTCTGGCCCGGATGTCGTGAATTCACCCTTCACGAGAAGTTTCGGCGAAATTGGTTTGGTGTTTGCCCAGTAATCTTGCGAAACGCGACCGTGAATGAGCTCGTTTGTGAGTAGCCGAGAGCCAATCCCACGTCTGTGACCGAATTAACGCGGTCTGCCAACAAAACCTTGGCCCATTGGATGCGCCGCTGAAGTTGATATTGATGGGGCGGGATTCCGTAAGAATGCTTGAATGCACGGCAGAAATGGAACTGGCTAAGCCGGGCGAGCCGAGCAAGCGTGGCAAGAGATATCTGTTCGTCCAGATGTTCTTCGACATAAGTGGTGACGGCACGCATTTGCCAGCCAGCAAGACCACCGCGGCTCAATTGTGAGACTTGAGTGGGTTCCGGGCTGGCGCGTGAAAGTTCGTGTGCAAGTACAGTGGCGAGGGCTTCCAAGTAGTCTACGGTTTCAGGATGGCCGCGTTCGATTAAGTGCTTCAACTTGGTGGCTGTGGACGAAAGCACCGCATCCTCGAAAAATATTCGCGGTACGTAAGTGGCGTTTGCGTCGGATAGTTTTTCGAGTATGGCAGGTGCTAAGTAAAGATACGTTACATGCGTAGGCGTGCTGGTTTCATGCCATTCGTAGTAAGCATGCCCAGCAGGCACAAACGTCATCTTGTTAGCGAAATTTCGGAGCTTGGAGGGTGGTAGTCCATTGATCGATGTCTCGCCGTCGTGACGAGCGCCGTCGTCGTACATCACCAAAAGGTGGGTTGGAGCATCAAACCGCAAACTGATTCGGACCTGAGCTTGTGCATAGATATTTTCTATGACAATCCCGTGCAATTCCGTGATGTGGCGTTTGACAGAATCCGATGGAGAAATCTGAACAGTAGTTGCCAAGAGATCGGATTTGGCTAAATGCCAAGGTACGAAATCCGAGCGTAGAAGATGCCGTTCTTGCTGCGAACCTTGGTTCGCAACCTGCTTGAATATTTGCGCTTTATCAGTGGTTTGATCGGGCGTGCTTCTTAACGAAAGGGGCGTCGTCATCATGGCATCACCTCGTGAATCATTCGACATGGGTGCGCCTCACCATTTCCGAGCGTAACCTCTAAGGTCAGGGCATTTCTATCCCACGGAGGTGTCTCCGATTCTCCTCTTGGTTCTATCGGGTCAAACGAAGGTGGTAGGCGGGTTCCAGCTGGGAACGATTGAAGCCTTTGAGCGGCGACGTGTCGGACCGGATACGATTAGTCCCGTTTACTCAGGCCGCAACAACCAAATTAAATGGGCTAATTGCGCATTTGTTTTCAGCGACCCAGGCAGTCGACAGTTGCTGATCTTGCCGAAGTCAGCTTGGTGGTATTTCTTGAACCGCTGTCCCCGGTGGAGCTAGAACCTTAAGAGGCGTGCGCCTGCCATTTCAAACCAGCGCCCACGTGGAGTATAGACCGACCTCATGACAATGCTTTCGCAATGAGTACACCTTAAAACCATCCCCATAGGGGCAGCATACAGATGCAACGCACCTATGGCGGCCATTGAGTTGCATGCGGCGCACTGAATCTGAGCGATTGTTATTTCCGGAACAAAAAGCTCTTGAAGAGATCCTGCAGCTGCATTGCCATCCAACATGATCTCTGAGCCGTTTTCTTTCATAGTCCTTGTCCTCCTGTGGGTCCGAAACGCTCTGTCTTAACAGTTAGAGGATCATGTCCAAGCTCCACGAGAAGCCTTGAGGCACTTTCTACCAATGGAGTTGGCCCGCAGATAAAGATCTTAGGATTCTGCTCAGGAGTGAACGACGCCTCGGAAAGCATCGCTTTATCAATTCTTCGCCGATATCCCGCCCAATCCTTGGGCTGGTTGCGGGTCAGCGTATGGACGACACGCAAATTGGGATCACGCCGCGCCATCGCGTCAAGTTCTTCTCGATAGATAACGTCTTCCTGGCTTCTGGATGAGTAAAGGAGCAAGCATGGAATTCGGGCGTTCTGCCTGTCGCGATGACGGAGCATTGCCATCAGGGGCGCAACGCCCGATCCCCCTGCTATGAGATATAGAGGGCCGCCCATGCTAATAGTCCAAGCGAAATAGCCGCCGATGGGCCCCCTCACTTGGAATTGGTCACCATCGCGCAGGTCGTCGACGAGATACGGCGAAACCTCGCCATCGTCCACTCGCTCCACGGTCAAACTCAGGAGGCCATCTTCGGGAGGCGAAGCGATCGAGTAGCTGCGCTGCGCTTGGTACCCGTTTTCGGCGGTGAGCCTGATATCGACATGTTGACCGGGTCGATGTCCCTGCCAGCCGGTCATATCCAGCAGAAGACTCTTTACACGGAGCGTTTCAGCCACGATTTTACACACCTTAGCCAGTTGCCACTCGAGCCGGCGCTCCGGCACGGCGACTGCCTCAGTCGCCGTCATATCTCTGCTCCTTCCAGGGGTCGCCATAATTGTGATAGCCGAGCGACTCCCAGAAGCCTCGTTCGTCTTTTTTCATGAAACGCAATTTCCTCACCCACTTTGCGCTTTTCCAAAAGTAAAGGTGCGGCACGAGCAGACGGGCTGGGCCGCCATGCGCCGGCAGAATCGGCAAGCCCCCATAGCGGGTCGCGACCATTCCCTGACCGTTCACGAGATCGGCGAGCGGAAGGTTTGTGGTGTAGCCTCCGTCGCAATGGGCCATGATGTAGGACGCGGGTGGCTCCGCGATGCCGGCGGCCTTCAATAAATTGTCAAATGTCACGCCTTGCCAGGTCGTCTCGAACTTCGACCACTTGGTGACGCAGTGAATGTCCGTCTTGATTGTTGTTTGAGGAAGCGCCTCGAACTCCGCCCAACTCCATTCGCCGAGTAGGGGGCCGTCAAATTGAAGAGAAAAATTCCAGTTCTCGACCTTTATTTGCGGTGTCGGTCCCGCCGAAAGAACCGGAAAATCCGTCGTCACATATTGTCCAGGTGGTAGCCGATCCTTTGGGACTTGTTCCTGCCGCCGGGATCTGAAGCCGCGAGAAATTGGTGTTTCGCTCATGAGTTGATTTCCTTTGCTTTCGTCGATTCTGGCCGCGGGCAAAAAACTTGCGTCCTTGCGCGCGTCTATCTCATCGTCAAATAGGAGCTCTTCCATAATTATTGATGCATGGCCTACCGGGTGTCGATGAGACTTGGCCCAAATCCAGCAAGACTGAAAAATTCAGAGCAAGCGGCGCGGCGCCCGCGTGCAACAACTCTGCTATCCCCTGCATTGCTAGACAGCTGCTGGCGCGTTCCCACGCTCAGCAAAGTCACGGAGAACAGAGATGCGCGCAAAAGTTCTGGCCCTGGCGACGCTCATTACGGGCGGTGTGATCGTAACAGCCGTGCTCGCACAGTCGCCCTCTGGTAACGGTGCACCAACGAGAGCGCGCTATTTGCCAGAATACACCCCTGCAGGAGACCTGATCCTCCCCAAGGGCTTTGAACAATGGGTCTATGTCGGCTCGCCCCTTACCCCCAATGCGCTGAACGGTGGCCATGCAAATTTTCCGGAGTTCCACAACGTCTACATCGAGCCAGGCTCATACGAAATATATCAAAAGACGAATGCTTTTCCCGAAGGGACAATCCTATTCAAAGAGCTGCAGCTCACTCTGCCACAACAGAATCCTGATGGCTCGCGGACAGAGCCTTCCGGAAGAGGATACTTCCCCGGAGCTTTGAACGGCGCCGACGTCACGGTCAAGGACACCAAACGCTATGCCGAATCCGGCGGGTGGGGCTACTACAATTTCAACCATCATGAGCCGAAAGCGCCAACAGCCAAACTGAAGCCGCAGACGGAATGTGCCTATTGCCACCAAGCTAGCGCCAAGAAGGATGAGGTCTGGACTCAGTTCTATCCGCGATTGGACAAGTAATCGATAGCGGTGTTGCCGATGACAAAAATGTCAAAGACGAAAGTGACGACTGCCGCCGGGGTCGTATTGGCGGGAATATTGGGAATGATCGCCATCGCTGCGAACGGACAGATGAGCGCCGCGGTGAAGGAGCAAACAGTGGCCGATGCGGCTGGGAATTTGCACGTGCCCACTGCCTACCGCACCACCTACGAGTCGTTGGGAAGTTGGGCGGTGGGAGCTGAGCAGGGCCAAGGGTTGAAGGAACTTCACGCCGTCTATGCCTCGCCCGGAACAATCGATGCTTATCGCAAAGATGGTCGTTTTCCCGACGGCACAGTGCTTGTGAAAGAGGTGTTTCAGACAGCCATTGGCCAAATGACGACAGGCACCGTCAGCCATGCGGACGCATTGAAGGGCTGGTTCGTCATGGTCAAGGACAGCAAAGGCAGTCACCCCGACAACAAGTTATGGGGCAACGGCTGGGGTTGGTCATGGTTCGACGCGGACAATCCCGCGAAAACGACATCGACTGATTACAAAGTGAATTGTCTGGCCTGCCACATACCAGCGCAGGCGACCGACTGGGTTTATGTCCGTGGCTATCCGCCGCTTAAGCAATAGGAGCGGCACGCATGATGAAGACCGTGACTAGAAATCGATCGCGAACAGACACCCGATTTCCGCCTGCGGTCCCTGCGAGAAATTTCAATTCAACGCAACGGGATAAAGGAGAGACATAACGGCTTTGGAAATTAGCCGCGCGAGTTCGAGAGTTGCCGGCGGAAGCTGGGCGAGAGGCAAGCAATCCAACGCAACAGCACCTTGATTCGGTGCAGCACAATACAGGAGAGACGACGATGGCCAGCATGAGCATGTCGAGAGAAATGAAGATGTCGAAGCCGGACGGTGGACATCTTTATATGCAGACGAACGAACCCGAGAACTGCATCATACATTACCGTCGGGCCGCGAACGGAACGCTTGCCGAGATGGAGCGTGTGCCGACCGGCGGCGCTGGATCCGGTGTTTTTAAGCCGATCAGCGGTCAGGACAGCTCGCCAAACGCTTTCGAGGGCGCGGGCAGCATCGCAATAACGCCTGATCGGCGATTTTTATTCACGACCAACGGCGGAGACAACTCCGTTTCGAGCTTCAGTATCGGTGAAGAGGGGCGGCTGACTTTGTTAGACGTCAAGCCGACTGGGAATCCAGTGGAGGGAAGGAGCGGCACAGCAAAATCGCTGGCGTACAGTCCCGCGAGTGGCACGTTGTATGTGTTGCACTCGTTCGGCCCGGATCATGTTCGGCTGATGACCGTGCACGCCGAAGGCAAGCTAGCGCCGCGCCCGGAGTGTTACACAATCAACACCCACGACAAGCCGAACCGGGTGTCTACCATGGTTGTGGTCTCGCCCAATGAGAAATTCCTCTTTGTCGGCACCACGTTCGACGAGCCAATCGTTTCCACAGGCTTGTATCCGGATGGCTCACCTATTCTCTGGGTTCAGCGGGGTGGTGGTGCATTCCACTCGATCGCCTCGAATGCGCCGGATCCCGATGGGCTCGCCGTCTTTCCCTTGCGCGACGACGGCTCCCTCGGTACAGCCAGGTTCTATGATGGGGGAGGCGGCTCTCCGTTCTACATCACCTTCCTACACGGTCGGCCGAATACCTTTATCATCGGATATGCCGTCGGCGACGGCGTCAGCATGGGCACCATCGAAGAAGACGGTAAGGTCACAATCGGTCCGCTCGTCAAAGTCGACACCAGCGCAGGAGTGCCGTCCGAGCTGTGTTGGGCATCGATCTCACCGGATGACAAAACGGTGTACGCCACGAACTTCGGCTACAGCTACATCAGCACCTACCACATCAACGGCCGCGGCCTGGAAATCGCGTGCGATCCGGCGTGCCCGAAGATCCCGGGAGATGGCACCGCCAGGGCGCTCAACGGAACGGTGACGAGCGGCCCGAGCGATAACTGGATTAGCCCGGATGGCGCGCATCTCTACCAGATTTACGGCAACGCCTCGAAGTTGGTGGGCTACGCCACTCAGCCAGACGGTTCGCTGAACGAAGTGACCAGCGTCAAGATTCCCTACAACAGCCCGCAGGGCTTGGCGGGATTCTGATTCCACTCACCGGGGCGCGTCCCAACTCGGACGCGCTCCCAGCTGTTTCCGCGACCCAACTTAGCTTCGGTCGCGGCAAGGTTGAACTGTACCTTGGCGCGAACCTGCAAATTGGTGGAGCCCGATGTTCAACATGATATCGCAGCCTGACGGCACCGAGGACTTAGGCTCATTGGGGTCCTCGGAAGTGCGCGCAGAAGTTCCGTCCGACAAAGATATGCAGCGCGCCGATGGATCGGGTCGGGTCGTTCTGACCGGCTCCAAAAAGGGCGCTCGCATCGTTGACCTTTTTCAACGGTCGCCTATTCGCATCATGTTCCCAAGAACCAGCAGTGACGCGATAGAAGAGGCCGTTTTCTTAAATACTGCAGGAGGTGTTGCGGGTGGAGACCGCCTCGAATCTGCCGTCACAGCCCTGACCAATGCTTCCATCGCGGTATCATCGCAGGCGGCTGAAAAGGTCTATCGGGCGCTGAACGAACCTGCGCGCATTGCGACAAAGCTGAAGGCCTGCGAGTCAGCGAGACTCGCGTGGCTTCCACAGGAAACGATCGTCTTCAACTGGGGGTGCCTCAGCCGGGAGACAGAGATCGAACTATCCTCCGGTGCGGAGCTTCTTGCCCTTGAGTGGCTTGTGTTGGGTCGTGCCGCGCATGGCGAGGAGATGATCGGCGGATACATACTCGATAGCTGGCGCGTCAAGAAAGATGGTCGACTTATTTGGGCGGATAGCTTTCGCGTCGCGAATGAGGTGTTCCCGCATCTTCACAGGAAGGCGCTCCTTTCAGATTGTAAAGCGATCGGGACGCTAATCTATTTCGGACCCGACCTCGAAACGCGGCTGGAGTTTTTGCGCGATATCGCGCCTTCCCTCGAATGCCACTGCGCCGCGACTTCGGTTGGCGGGCTTATTATCGTTCGCTTTGCTGCGACGGTATCCTATGAGCTAAGGCTCGCCTTGCGCAGCTTTCTCCATCAATTCTGCGGAGAGCTTAGACCCGGTCCGTTTTGCGTACCAAAAATGTGGACGTGCTGAAGGCGACAGAACGGAGAAATTCATGAACCTCACACCGCGTGAAAAAGACAAGCTCATGATCGCGATTGCGGCGTCGGTCGCTCGAGGTCGGCTCGCAAGAGGCGTCAAGCTCAATTATCCCGAAAGTGTGGCGCTTATAACGGATTTCGTCATGGAGGGTGCGCGCGACGGTAAATCTGTTGCGGCACTCATGTCCGATGGCGGCAAGGTCGTGACCCGCGATCAGGTTTTGGAAGGCATTCCTGAGATGATTCCTGAAGTCGAAATAGAAGCAACATTTCCCGACGGCACCAAGCTCGTTACGGTTCACGATCCAATTCGCTAGGGAGCCCTTGAAGCGGAGTGTCACACATGATCCCTGGCGAAATTTTTCCAGCTGTCGGCGAGATTGTCCTGAACCAGGGCAGGCCGGCCATATCACTCAGAGTCGCCAACACAGGAGACAGACCGATCCAGGTCGGCAGCCATTATCATTTTGCCGAAACAAATTCGGCTCTCGCATTCGATCGGCGGGCTGCTCTCGGCTATCGCCTGGACATTCCAGCGGGAACGGCTGTCCGGTTCGAGCCGGGGCAGTCTCGTGACGTGACGCTGATCCCCTATCAGGGGGCGCGCCTGGTTTATGGTTTCAACCAGGCAGTCATGGGCGCCTTGTCCCAGGTGCATGCGCCATGACCCGTCCCGCAGATCGCCGGAGGTAATCGAAATGCCTCACGCAATGAGCCGAGCCGCCTATGCACAAATGTTCGGCCCAACGGTGGGCGACAAGGTGCGCCTCGCAGATACAGACCTCATCATCGAGGTAGAGAAGGATTTCACGATCTATGGCGAGGAGGTGAAATTCGGCGGCGGGAAAGTCATCCGCGACGGCATGGGTCAGTCGCAGCGTCCCCGCAGCGAGGGCGCGATCGATACGGTCATCACCAACGCACTAATTCTCGATCACTGGGGAATTGTGAAAGCCGATATCGGCATCAAGGACGGGCGAATTGCCGCGATAGGCAAGGCCGGCAATCCCGATGTGCAGCCGAACATCTGCATAATTATCGGACCGGGAACCGAGGTAATCGCGGGCGAAGGTAAGATTGTCACTGCCGGTGGCATCGACGTGCATGTGCATTTCATTTGCCCGCAGCAGATCGAGGAGGCACTTTATTCGGGGCTCACCACAATGCTGGGCGGCGGAACAGGGCCGGCGACCGGTACGAATGCCACCACTTGCACGCCAGGGCCCTGGCACATTCGGCGGATGCTGCAGGCTGCTGACGCCTTTCCCATGAATCTCGGCTTTTTCGGCAAGGGCAATGCCAGCTTGGCGGCGGGTCTTATCGAGCAGATCGAGGCTGGGGTTTGCGGCCTGAAGCTTCACGAAGACTGGGGTACGACCCCTGCCGCCATCGATTGCTGCCTATCTGTCGCCGATGAAATGGATGTGCAGGTGGCCATCCACACCGACACGCTAAATGAGAGTGGCTTCGTCGAAAATACCATCGCTGCTTTCAAGGGTAGGACCATTCACTCCTTCCACACCGAGGGTGCCGGCGGCGGACATGCCCCTGACATCATCAAGGTGTGCGGCGAGGTCAATGTCATCCCTTCTTCGACAAGTCCTACACGGCCCTACACGGTGAATACCCTCGATGAGGCCCTCGATATGGTGATGGTGACGCATCATCTTGAGCGCCGTATTCCTGAGGATGTTGCGTTCGCCGAGAGCCGCGTCCGCAAGGAGACAATCGCGGCCGAAGATATTTTACATGATCTGGGCGCGTGCTCGATCATTTCATCGGACAGTCAGGCCATGGGCCGTGTTGGTGAAGTGATAATTCGCACGTGGCAGACTGCAGATAAAATGAAAAAACAATTCGGGCGGCTGGCCGAGGAGAAAGGTAACAACGACAATTTCAGAGCGCGGCGCTATGTCTCGAAATACACCATCAATCCCGCGATAGCCCAAGGCATTTCCTCGTATGTCGGCTCGATTGAGATTGGCAAGCTTGCAGATCTCTGCATATGGGATCCGGCCTTTTTCGGCGTGAAACCCGACCTGGTGCTGAAAAGCGGCATGATCGCCGCCGCACTCATGGGAGATCCCAACGCCTCCATACCCACCCCCCAGCCGGAATATTTCCGGCCGATGTTCGCCGCGTTCGGTCGCTCCTTAGCTGAAAGCTCCGTTACTTTTGTCAGCCAAGCGGGACTGAGTCAGTGCGCGACGTTCGGACTTGCGAAGCAGCTTCTTCCCGTGAGGAACACGCGCAATATCGACAAGCGCTCCATGGTGTTGAATGGAGTGACCCCCCGCATGGAGGTCGATCCGGAGACCTATGAGGTGCGTGCGGATGGCAAGCTTCTCACCTGTGAGCCCGCAAAAGTGCTGCCAATGGCGCAACGCTACTTCATGTACTGACACAAGTGGAAAATAGGAGCTCTACGATGGGATTCGTAGGAAACAAACAAAGTTGGCCCGTTACGCGACGATATCTCCTGAAGACAACTGGCGCCATTGCCGGGGCCGTCAGCTTGGCGCCGGCCCTCTCGGCGCCGTTCGTGTCGAAAGTACTTGCTAAAACCAAGACGTTGACGCGGGATGGCGGACATCTCTACATGCAAACCAACGAGACCCGTAACGCCGTCATCCATTATCTTCGATCTGCGAGCGGCACGATTACCGAGGTAGGACGTATCCCCACGGGTGGCTCCGGTTCCGGGGTTTTTAGGCCGATCTACGAGGCCAACGGGCCGAACGCGTTCGAGGGCGCGGGTAGCGTCATCCTCACGCCGGATCGACGTTTTCTGTTTATGACCAATGGCGGCGACAATTCGGTCTCCAGCTTCAGTGTAGGCAAAGCCGGCCGCCTCACACTGCTGGACGTCAAGCCGACGGGGAACGCCGTGAAGGGAAAGAGCGGCACCGCCAAATCGCTGGCCTATTGCTCCTCGAAGGGCACGCTTTACGTGCTGCACTCGTTCGGTCCCGATCATGTCCGGCTGATGTCGGTCAACGGCGAAGGCAAGCTCACGGCGCGTCCGGAGCGATATTCGGTGAATACGCAACACAAGACCGATCGTGTGTCCACCATGGCCGTGCTCTCGCCTGACGAGAAATTCCTTCTCGTCGACGTCAACTTCGACGAGCGACCCTCGGCGAATCCAGACGGCACAACAAAGTTTGTCCTTGCGAATGAGCGAGATCCCGACGGCCTCGTCATATTCCCCGTGGGCGGGGACGGCACGCTCGGCGCACCCTCGTTCCACGACGCGGGAGGCGCTGCGCCTTTCTACATAGCCTTCCTGCACAGCCGGCCGAATACCTTCATCAATGCAGCGGCCGCTGGCAATGGGGTCGTCATGAGCAGCATCGATGCAGACGGCCGGATCGGCATCGGACCGCTTGTGCCGATCGACACGAGGGCAGGCAAGCCATCTGAACTGTGCTGGCTGGCCATCTCCCCGGATGACCGGTCAGTGTTCGCTACGAGCTTCGGTTACAGCAACGTCAGCAGCTACCATATCGACGGCGCCGAGGTCAGCGTTGCGAAGGATCCTGCGTGCCCGAAGGTTCTGGGAGATGGCACCTTCAGGGCGATCAATGGAACCGTTAGCAGCGGCCCGAGCGATAACTGGCTTACGCCAGATGGCGCGTATCTCTACCAGATCTACGGCAATGCCGCAAAGCTGGTGGGCTATGCCACTCAGCCAGACGGTTCGCTGAACGAAGTAACCAGCGTCAAGATTCCGTACAACAGCCCGCAGGGCTTGGCGGGATTCTGATTGCGCAACGCATTTCATGCGGTGAAACGGTATGACAATGCATTCCGCCTTCATTCATCGTCCCGCCGGGCATTGGCCACAGGAACAGGCGGCAGGTGCTCTCACCCTCGACTTTGACGGACGCCATCGCCGTCGAATTCGTTTGACCACGGACCAAGGCGAAGATGTGCTTCTGGACCTTCCAAAAGCTGTTGCGATCGCCGAAGGAGATGCCTTGCAACTCGACGATGGCAGACTATTGAAGGTGTACGCTGCCGCGGAAGCAATTGTCGAAGTCCGCCATAAAGAACCCGATCAGCTGATGCGCCTCGCCTGGCATCTAGGAAATCGACATTTGCCGACGGAAATTCGAGACCAAATGCTTCGCATTCGGCCTGACTCTGTGATCGAGGCAATGCTCCATGGTTTCGGCGCCGAGCTCGTAAGGGTGCGCGCGCCCTTTCAGCCTGAAGGCGGCGCTTATGGCGGTCATGGCCATCATCACGACCACATTGGGCATCATCATGAGTGACGAACGGTGCGATTTCTCACCGCTGGCGTTTCTGCGATTGCAAAGTTGGCTTTCGGCTGCATTCCCCACCGGCGCCTATAGCTATTCACATGGTCTCGAATGGGCTGTCGAAGCGGGGCATGTGCACGACCGCGAAAGTCTGGTGGACTGGCTGGACGCAGATCTTCGATACGGCTCGGGACGAAATGAAGCGATTTTCTTCATCGAGGCTTGGCGTTGCGCCATTGATGATAATCGCGAGAAATTATTTCAAATTGCGGAATTAGCAGCTGCGTTTAGGGGGACGTCGGAATTTGCTCTTGAAACAGCGCAGCAGGCGACGGCCGGCCTAGCTACGCTGCGCCAAGTTTGGCCCGATCGTGTTCTGGACTGGCTTTCAAGCTCACTAAGAGAAGGTCAAGTTCAGCCGACACCGGCCGTCGTTCTTGGTGTCCGCTCGGCAAGGCAGGGCATACCGGTCGTCCTGGCCTTAGCCACCTACCTGCAAAATTACATTGCCAATTTGGTGATCGCCGGCGTTCGGCTGATCCCTCTCGGTCAGATCGGTGGACAGCTTAGCATTGCTGCACTCGAGGACGCGATATTGGCTATAAGCGCGCAAGTTGAAGAGGCTACGATCGATGATCTTGGCTCCGCTGCGTTCATGGTCGACCTCGCCTCGATGGCCCATGAAACGCAATATACGAGGCTGTTTCGCTCATGACTGCTGTTGCTAGGCCAGATCGGCAACTCCGAACAACGACGAGAACGCATCACGGCCCGTTGCGTGTCGGCATTGGCGGCCCGGTTGGCTCGGGCAAAACAGCACTTGTTGAAGCGTTATGTAAGCGGCTCCGGGATCGCTACGACATCTACGTGATTACCAATGACATTTACACGAAGGAAGATCAGCTCATTCTGATGCGCGCACAGGCCCTTCCAACGGAACGCATCATGGGCGTCGAGACCGGAGGCTGTCCGCACACGGCAATTCGGGAAGATGCGTCCATGAACCTTGTCGCCATCGACCACATGAACCAAAAATTCCCGGACGCGGAATTATGCTTTATCGAATCCGGCGGCGACAACCTCGCGGCGACCTTCAGCCCCGAACTTGCCGATTTGACGATCTATGTCATCGACGTTGCCGCAGGAGAAAAAATACCTCGCAAGGGCGGCCCCGGTATCACCCGCTCGGATCTTCTTGTCATTAACAAAATCGACTTAGCCACTCTGGTAGGTGCAAATCTCGAGGTAATGGAATCGGACGCACGGAGAATGCGTGCACAGCGACCCTTTGTTTTTTCCAATCTGAAAAATGGCGACGGCGTCGACCAGATCGCGAACTTTGTGATCGTCTCCGGTGGACTAGCGCACTCGGCCGCTTAGCGGAGCCAAAGTCATGCGCATTTGGCAATCGTTGATGGCGTGCGGAGCTGCACTGATTGTCTCGATACCGGTCAGTTACGCCGGCCCATGTTCGCAGCGTATCGTCCGTTTCCGGTCCGCGATCGACGCCAAGCAGCACTCGAACGCCGCTGCCGGGTTGTCCGCGCCAGAGAGCACCGCAGCGACGACGCACCAACAGCCGACGCAGCAGTCGATCGGAGCCGCTGAGAGCCAGTTGGGTGAGGTATCGCCAGAGAAGTTGCGCGCGGTCATGGCCGCCGTGGAGCGTGCGAGCGAGGCCGACCGCACTGGCGATCAGATCGCCTGCGAGGAGGCCCTAGCCGACGCGTGGCGAGCTTTTAGCCATTAGCTAGCCAGCCATTAGCATTGTTCTTTGACCAAGTTCGAAATGTTCCGAGCACGCCTATGCGGGGAAAGAATTGCGAAAAATTCGAATAGCTCCAGCTATGAGCACTGTATCGACGAACATCAACGCAATACGAACAAAATCATAGCAGGCGCGGCAAAGACATTATGGGCTAGCAGCTATATCCACTCACGACAGAATTCACCAGAAGGAGACTTGGCAAAATGCACGAAAAAATCACAAGGCACGGCGCCACGATTGCACTTGCTGCAGCGACATTTGCCGCTCTGGGAGGGGCGTCACGCGCGCAAACGTTTCAGCCGTGGCACGAGTACCGGAGCTACTATGACTACGCGCCGGGTTACCAACGTTACATGCCCAATCCATCCCTCGGGGTGCCTGGCGCATTCTACGACATGGTTCCGACATTTGGACCGCCCGACCCAGCGAGCTGCGGCGGTTTTCGCTGCTGAAGGTGTCGAACCTTGGATGGTTGAGTCGCGCGTAGCATTTTGGAACGGTTGAGTGTGAGCAACGTGGCATTGCTATGAAAGGAGCAAGGCGATGAGTAAGGCCAAATACCACATAGACCAGAACGATGAAGAAGGCTTTGCCGCTGAATTTTCAGATGAGGCATTGGAAGCTGCGGCCGCCGAGTGGAGAGGGGCAGTTTTCACACTGGCTGCCTGCACTGGTTTGTCGGCTTGCCCTGCATAATTTAGTCAACCCGGTCATGACACTTACCGTGGAGGCTCGAAATAGTCTCCACGGTTGATTGGGAGTGGCAATGGACTACGAATCCTATTTCAGCGGTCGTCTTGAGCAGCTGCGTAAGGAAGGACGCTATCGGGTTTTTGCTGACCTGGAACGTAAGGCAGGAAAGTTCCCGTGCGCGACTTATCACTCGGGCCGCGGATCGAAGGAAGTAACCGTCTGGTGTTCCAACGACTATCTTGGAATGGGACAGCATCCAGACGTGCTCGCGGCCATGCACATAGCGCTCGACGGCTGCGGAGCGGGGGCGGGAGGCACGCGCAATATCTCGGGTACCAATCACTGTCACGTTCTGCTCGAGCGTGAGCTCGCAGATCTTCACGGTAAGAAGGACGCGCTCTTGTTCACGTCCGGCTACGTCTCGAATTGGGCGGCGCTCGGCACGCTCGCGGCATGCATGCCCGGCTGCATCGTGTTCTCCGACGCATTGAATCACGCGTCGATGATTGAAGGCATTCGGCACAGTCGTGCTCCAATCCGCATATTCGCCCACAACGATCCGGCTGATCTGGCTCGCAAGCTTGCCGACGTCGATCCCCACGCGCCAAAGCTGGTCGCGTTCGAGTCCGTCTATTCGATGGATGGCGACATCGCGCCGATCGCGGAGCTGTGTGATGTCGCGGATGTATACGGTGCCTTGACCTATCTCGACGAAGTTCACGCAGTGGGGCTATACGGCCCACACGGTGGAGGCATTTCCGAGCGCGAGGGATTGAGTGATCGGCTCACCGTGATCGAGGGCACCCTGGCCAAGGCCTTTGGCGTGATTGGCGGCTATATCGCGGCATCTGTGGCGCTTTGTGACTTTGTACGCAGTTTTTCATCCGGCTTCATCTTCACGAGTGCTCTCCCACCGCATGTCGCGGCGGGGGCGCTGGCGAGCGTTCGCTATCTCAAGTCGAGCTCAGCAGAACGTGAGCGTTTGCAAGATCGCGTTGCCTTGCTCAGGCGGCGACTAGACGATATCGGCGTGCCTCATTTGCAAAATCCCAGTCACATCGTGCCGGTCATGGTGGGAGATGCCGTTCTGTGCAAGCACATCAGTGATCTGCTGCTGAATCAGCATAGCATCTACGTCCAACCGATAAATTATCCGACCGTTCCCCGCGGCACCGAGCGACTTCGAATTACGGCGTCGCCCTTTCACACCGACACTGACGTTGAACACTTAATAGACGCACTTGTAGTGATCCGGGCGCAGCTTGGAATTGCGCGTGCGGCTTGATCTCCAGCGTTAGCCTTTGGTGCCGTCCGATCGAGTCAGAGGATTAAAATAATGGCTCTGTGGCTAGTGATCGCCTCGTGGGTCGCGGTCATTCTCGGCCTGTTGACCGCGCTCGCGATCACGTTCGATGTCACAGTCCATCCTCAGCACATGAAGATCATGAACGTCGTATGGCCTATTACCGGGCTCTATCTTCCGGTCCTCGGCTGGTTGCTTTATGTCGACATGGCGCGGCGAACGCCGATGAGCATGTCAATGGACATGCATGCTGCGCACGGCGGGCGTCCGTTCTGGAAAAGCGTGTTTGTCTCGACGACACACTGCGCCGCGGGCTGCGTTATTGGCGACATCATCGGTGCGCCGATCGTGTTTTGGGCTGGATGGATGCTCTTCGGCGAGCGGCTCTATGCCGAGTATTTGGTTCTGTTTGTTCTCGCCTATATTTTTGGTATCGCGTTTCAATACCTTCCCATCCGCGCCACGCGGCGGATCTCGCGGCGCCTGGCGCTCCTGGAAGCAATCAAGGCCGACACGCTCGCACTGACAGCCTTCGAAATTGGTTTGTTCGCCTGGATGGCCGTGGTTTATTTTCAGTTCGTGCCCAGGCCGGAGCTAATGTCACCAACTTATTGGTTCATGATGCAGATCGGTATGGTGCTCGGCTTCATCGCCAGCTTTCCGCCCAACTGGCTTCTTGTTAGGTTGGGTGTGAAAGGCGGCATGTGAGTTAAGGCAATTGGAGAGCTAATCGCGGCTGCTTCACAAGTTTGCGTGACGGAGGTACCAGTTATGCCGTCGTTGGTCACCGCAACTGTATTGTTCGTCGGTTTGATCGCCGCCGCCCTAGCGGCAATTCCCGCGGCGAGTCGACCGCTCATGGTGGCTCAGGCAATGGTGCCGCCCACCGGCATGATGGATGCCCAGCACCCGATGCCGCTGAACGAGCGCTATCTGAAACGCTTTCCGCAACCGGCGCGAGTTGGTGATCTGATCGGTCTGCCCGTGCTTGATCTTAACTCTTCGACGCTTGGGCATGTCCGGCAGGTCGTCCGCACTCCTCTCGGTGAGATAGAGTTTATTATAGAGTACAGTCGATGGTGGGGCTGGTTCGGGCGTCCAGTTGCAGTGCCGCTGGAAGTGCTCGGTCTCGAAGGCCGGCAGTTGAGGTCGCTTGATTGGTCACCCCGCGAATACGCCGTTACACCGACCTGGCATGAGAGCGGCGCCACACCCTTGCCGCCCGGCGCATCTGTGCGTGTCGCGCTCGGCCGCCAATAGCGGGCTTTCAGATCTTGGCGAAGCGTGCGTCGATAGTCGCAAGATCAGTAAAATGAGGCAAATTATACAAAGACGCGGCGATGCAAACGCTGTCTAGTTGTGCCGGGCTCCCGTTACGGTGATGGTCGATCCGACAAAACGCTCAACGCCATTTCGGATTGGGTCATACGATTTGGTCGGCCGGCAAGGAGTAATCGATGAATATTCAGGATACCAAAACGCACAGAGTTGCTCGGCTTAGTACCCCGACCGGGTTGGAAGCCAATGCCGTACGGGATATTTCCGCCGCGCTCAACCTTGTCCTTGCCGATATCTTTGCGATTTTTTTGAAAACGAAGAACTTTCACTGGCACATTTCTGGCCCACACTTTCGCGACTATCATCTGCTTTTGGATGAACAAGCCGATCAAATCTTCGAAGCGACCGACTTGGTCGCCGAGCGAATTCGAAAGATCGGTGGTACGACGTTGCGGTCCATCGGCCACATCAGTCGAATGCAGCGCGTGTTGGACAACGAAGCCGAATTCGTTACGCCACATGCAATGCTCGCCGAGCTGCGTGACGACAACAAGCAGCTTGCGATGAGTCTGCGCGAGGCACACGGCCTTTGTGACGAGTTCGAAGACGTAGCAAGCGCTGGCTTGCTCGAGAACTTGATCGATCAAGCCGAGCGCCGTACTTGGTTCCTCTTCGAAGCCACTCGTTTCGAATAAACTCGGATCTTGACCATGAGCGTAATAACTTGATGAGCGGCACCAAAGGTGATTTCGATCGGATTGATGACGCGGTCTTGACCTACGATACTTTGGACGATGTGCTGGAGGCGGCTGCCTTCATTATTCCCTCGGTAGCCAACCCGACGCTTCTTCATGGGCCTTATTGTTTCACCTGTCTCTATTCTGATTAAATTGTGCCGCGCTTCTAGGCGTCGTGAAAGTATTGGGGCGCTTCAAGTCCACCAAACGTCTCGTAGCCGAGTCTCGTCATTGTAGTTATAGCGCAACTTCTGAGCATGGAACCGCGAACAGGGATGCCGGACTTCAATGCCACTCCTTGTTACAAGCGCGTCCGGTGTCAATGGCAATGGGTTTGGCGCGCTGCTTGCGTTCGGTCGCCATGGTGCGCCGCTGGGGGTGTTCTGCAATGATCCACGCATCGCCGATCCGCGAGGCCTGGTCGTCGATCGAGATGAGGGGTTGCTGTACCTCAACAGCGGCCAAAATCGAGTGTTGGCGCTGGACGCCGATGGCACCGTCGTCCGCGACACGGGCCAGATCGAAGGCCTGAACCCAGGTGGTGGGAATTTCGGCCCGGACGGTCGCTATTACGTCGGCTTGCGCAGCGCGCGCACAGTCACGGCATTTGCGCGCACGCTTGATGCGCCCAGCGAACATTTTCTCGCACCGGGAATCGTGCCGTTTCCACGCGGATTTGCTTTCGGTCGCGATGGAAGACTTTATCTGGGCTCTGGGATTGGCCCGACGGGCGAGGGGGACAACGCTATTTTCGCATTCGCTCCAAACAGCAAGGTGCAGGCCTCGCGCCTCGTGAGCGACCCGGAACTTAGTCCTCTCGACTTAGCCATCGCGCACAATGGTAACATTGTCGTGTCCAGCGAGCATCCATTTGGAGCGTCCGATGCAGTGACGACGGTTCGTGAATATGACGCCGCGGACGGACATCTCGTGCGCATCTTTCATCCCAAAGGGTTGACCGAATTTCGCCGGCCACGCGGTCTTCGCTTTGGTCCCGATGGCAATCTCTATTGCGTCGCCCAGGACGAAGTTATCGCCTTTGATTTTGGGAATGGCGAATGGCTCGGGACGACAGTGCGATTTCGTCGGTTGCATGGCCAGGCTCTGGCGTTTTTTCCATAGGAATGCACTGCTTTCATCCACTCATATTGTGAAGCCAGAATCGCTGTCAGGATGAGGTATTTTGCTGTGATCCGTTCAATCTTGCTAAATTTCCAGTCGGCCTGCTCGACGAGCGACGGCTTTTAGACCAACTACAAAAGTCTTCAACTTCGGGAACGTGACAGCAAGCGTGCTGGTCACGTTCCCTGGACCGCCCCACTCCTGGCTGCCACAGCCGAAAGGAGCCGAGCCATGAATCGCTTTGAAGCGTATCGCGACATTTTCTCCAATGCGCGCCTGACCCGTTCCAAAACGGGCGTGCTGGAAGTGGCGCTTCACACCGATGGCGGCACGCTCGTGTTCAACGGCCATACCCACGAGCAATTCGTCGATCTGTTCCACGCGGTCGGCTCCGACCCCGACAACCGCGTGGTCATCCTGACCGGCAGCGGCAACGCCTTCATGGAGACGATCAGTCCCGACGGCTTCGACTTCTTCACGCCCCAAGGGTACGACAAGATCTACCGCGAGGGCAAAAAGGTCCTCATGAATATCCTTGACATCGAGGTGCCGCTCATTGCTGCCGTAAACGGTCCGGCACGGCTGCACTCCGAGTATGTCCTGCTCGCCGATATTGTGCTGGCCAGTCCTTCGACAGTCTTTCAGGATAAGCCACACTTCGAATTCGGCGTCGCTCCCGGCGATGGCGTCCAACTGCTATGGCAGGAAGTGATCGGCACGGTGCGCGGCCGCTACTTCATCCTCACCCGCCAGGAACTCGATGTTCAGACAGCCAAGAAGTGGGGTGCGGTCAACGAAATTGTGCCGGCCGACAAGTTGCTGACGCGCGCCCACGAGATCGCGGAAGAGCTCGCCAAGCTGCCGCCGCTCACCACGCGATACGCTCGCATTGCGCTGACGCAGAAGCTGCGCCGCATCATCGACGAGGGCGTTGGCTATGGGCTCGCATTGGAGGGCATTAGCGCCGCCGATGTCGCACGAGCGAGGACGTCGTGAGCGAAACGTCAAAAGGTGGCTTAGTCGCGATAAAATGCCTATCGACACTATCGGTGATTCAAGGACCAAGCTCGTACGCGTGAACCTACCCGTCAACGATCAGCCTCGCATGATTGCGGTCGAGTCGCGCACAACAACGCTCCTAGATGCCTTGCGCGCGCATTACCTCAAAGTTCGCGATCGTGGCCGCATACGTTGCTGGCCGCACTCGCCGCCAAGGCGCTGATCCGACCAGTCCGCCTGTAGCTGAGCCGCGCGCGGATGTATTCCACGGTCGGGCACCAGGCCGCGACCGTCCAGAGGATCGCGCTCGGCGCCGACCGTGACGGTCGGTTGATCCGCATCCGCCACGACAGCGTCAACTCGACGTCGTCGTTCGACGATTATGTCGAATTAGGTAGAGCTGAGCTTAGCGCGCTGCCTATCGACAGGTTCGAATCAAAAGACCGCAAGATTGACAAACTTACGACAAAGGGCACGCAGCGTTCCTTTGAAACCTTTGTTACCGTCTATTTTGTAAAAAAGGAAAAAGCCATGTCGAGCCAAAGCCCAGCCTCTCTTTCCGACGAACTCGCTTACCTTCCCGCCGCTGACTTGGCAGCTCGCATCCGACGTCGCGATCTGTCGCCAGTTGAGGTCGTTGACGCATTCATTGAGCGCATCGAGGCGCGCAATCCGAGCCTGAATGCTTTCGTCTTCACCGATTTCGACGGCGCGCGCAAAAGGGCCAAAGAGGCCGAGAGCGCCGTCATGACCGGAGAGCAATTGGGACAGTTGCACGGCGTACCGTCGGCGCTCAAGGACTTGTTTGACTTCAAGCCCGGGTGGCCCGCAAGCCTGGGCGGCATTCGCACACTCAAGAACCACGTGGTCAATGCTTACTGTGTTTTTTGCGAGCGTATGGAGGCTCGCGGTGGGGCGATACTCTTGGGCAAAACCAACAGCGCCCTCTTGGGATTCCGCGCCACCTGTGACAACTACCTATACGGGCCTACGCGCAACCCATTCAATCTAGCCAAGAATAGCGGCGGATCCTCAGGCGGGAGTGCGGCGGCGGTGGCCGACGGTCTGCTGCCGATCGCAGAGGGCACCGACGCGGGCGCCTCTATCCGGGTTCCTGCTGCGTGGTGTGGCGTCTACGGGCTCAAAGCTTCATTCGGCAGGGTACCGTTCGTGATACATGGCCATTCTTTCGGCGCAGCCGACTCGCCGTTCCTTTTTGAAGGACCGATCACCCGAACCGTGGAGGATGCGGCGATAGCGCTCAATGTGCTCTCCGGTCCCGATCCGCGCGATCCTTTCAGCCTGACCGAGACGCCAACCGACTTCACCGCGGCGACCCGGCGTTCCATCCGCGGCCTCAAGATCGCTTATAGCCCGAACTTGGATATCTTTCCCGTCGATAAGGCAGTGAGGGAAACGGTCAACCGGGCGGTGCGCGTATTCGAGGAAGCCGGTGCACATGTCGAAGAGGTCAAGCTCGGCATTACGCATTCGCACAAGGAGCTGACCGACGCTTGGTCCGGGCTGTATATCCTGCTCAACCTGCACGCATTCGAGAACATGAAGAAACAGGATGGCATTGATCTTCTCGGCAAACACCGCGAAGACTTCCCGCCTCAGTTCTTGGAATGGGTCGAGAAAGGCAAGCGTCTTTCGGGCGTCGACTTCCATCGGAACCAGGCTGTCCGATCGGAGGTCTTTAATGCCTTACAGGGCGTACTGGGTAATTTTGATCTGCTTGTCACGCCGACTTCGGCTTGCCCGCCGGTCGATAATGCAGACGATGGCAACACCGTGGGACCGAGCTCGATCAACGGTGTGGAGATTGATCCTCTTGTCGGCTGGGCCATGACCTACTTTCTCAACTTCAGCGGCCACCCCGCGGCGTCGGTACCAGCCGGGCTTTCAAACGGCCTGCCGGTCGGGATGCAAATCATCGGCCGCCGCAACGCCGATGTTGACGTACTGGCGGCGAGTGCGGCGTTCGAGCGGTTACGGCCGTGGCACGAAAATTACCGGATCTGCCGAGAACGATCGCTGCGGGTGTGACGGAACAGGAATTTGTAACGGGCGAGTCTCGCTTGGTCGGCCGCTTGCTGGTCATCATCCTCGCGCTGACCCGACTTAAACAGAATGTGGACATATACGCTGATCGCCGGATTCGGCGTACTTGGATGCTGGGCCCGTTATGGCATGACGAATCTAGTGCTGTCCATCTACGGGAGAGATTTTCCGTACGCGACCTTAAGCATCAATGTCGGCGGCAGTTTGATGATGGGTTTCCTGTTTGTTGAAACCCTCGAACGCCTCACCGTGCCGCCGGCATTGCGCGCCGGGATTCTCACCGGTTTTATCGGCGGCTACACGACGTTCTCGACGTTCGAAATGGAAATCTTGCTGCTCGTCGAGCAAGGTGCTCCCTTCAAGGCGCTGTTCTATACCTTGCTGTCGGTTATTCTCGGCTTTGCCGCTGCGTTCGGCGGAGCCTATATCGCGCGTAGCCTTTAAGAGGCGGCCATGGACGATGAAATCACAGTCGTGAGAATCTATATCAAAGAAACCGATCGGGGCCGCAAGAAGCCGCTCATGGAGGAAATCCTCAATATCCTTCACGATCAGCACGGCCCGCATCGCGCCGTTGTGTTTCGTGCAATTGCAGGCTTTGACAGCGAAGGCGAGGTGCACTGTGCCGACATATTGCGGCTGATGGTCGATCTGCCACTCGTCATCGAATTCTTTGACAAGCCCGCGGTCGTTGAGGCCGCCATCGGACTGCTGAGCGGCCTCGTGCCGGCGGGCCATATCGTACATTGGCGGGCGAGATGCCCGAATTTTTCCGCGCAATGAATACTCCGGGGGGCAGGCGCATCGCTCGTGATGTCGCATTGGGGCCGACTGACACAAAGACGTCTGAATCGTCATCCGCAATCGCGCGAGACAAATTCGGGGGTCAGTATTTGGTTCAAGTCACGCGCTCGGCAAAGGCGAGTCACCCAACCACATTACCGCAAGACTCATTCGAACGCGGCAAGACAGCGAAAGCTAATCTTCCCTGAATTGCTAATGTTATAGCAAGTGTGACGGGAGCGCGGATGGTGGCCAATGCCGCCGGCGAAGGCGAACAACACCGCAAGGAACACAATCGACGGAATAATTTTGTTTTCAGCGCATCGATTGTCGGCAACGGCAAGTATTTCCCTGACGGCTGCAAGGTCGTGAAGATCGAGAACCAAGGAAAGGACCGTGATGGAGATGAGGAAAGAGATGGACAGCCTCGGCATTGTTGAAGTCCCGGCCGACAAGCTCTGGGGTGCTCAAACACAGCGCTCACTTGAACATTTCAGCATTGGAAAAGATTTAATTCCAAGAGAAATGGTCACGGCATACGCAATTTTGAAAAAGGCTGCCGCGATCGCCAACCATGATGGCAAACGGCTCGATGGAAAGCGCCACAAGCTGATCGTCCATACCTGCGACGAGATCCTAGCCGGCCAGCATCAAGATATGTTCCCCCTCCATGTCTGGATGACGGGCAGCGGCACGCAGTTCAACATGAACGTCAACGAAGTGATCTCGAACAGGTGTTGCCAGCTCGCCGGAACACCGCTTGGCAGCCATGCGCCGGTTCATCCGAATGATCATGTCAACATGGCACAGTCGTCGAATGACTCATTCCCCTCGGCCATGTGCATCGCCGCGGCGGTTAACGTGAAGGAGCGGCTCATTCCTGCGGTGAAGGCACTGCGGGATGCCATCGCCGCGAAATCGAAGGAATGGAGCGACGTCGTCAAGATTGGCCGCACACACATGCAAGATGCCACACCGCTGACCCTGGGCCAGGAGTGGTCCGGATATGCGGGCATGTTGTCGGACGACCTAGAGCGACTCGAAAGTGCTCTGGGAGGTGTATACCGCTTAGCTCTCGGCGGTACGGCAGTCGGAACGGGGATCAACTCGGCGCCCGGCTTTGCCGAAGCGGCCGCCGCTCAAATTGGCAAGCTCACTGGCTTGCCCTTTGTCACTGCGCCCAACAAATTCGCGGTGCAGGGCGCGCATGATGCGCTGGTCCAGCTTTCTGGAACCCTCCGCACGCTCTCGGTGTCACTGTACAAGATCGCTAACGACATTCGGCTGATGTCTTGCGGTCCGCGCGCCGGATTCGCGGAGTTGAAGATTCCGGAGAACGAGCCGGGCTCTTCGATTATGCCCGGCAAAGTCAATCCGACACAATGCGAGGCCCTGGCGATGATTGCAGTGCAGGTCATGGCCAACGACGTTGCGGTGGGCTTCGGCGGGGCCGGCGGCTATCTGGAGATGAACGTCTATAAGCCGCTGATCATCTTCAACATCACGCACTCCACCACGATTATGGCAGACGGGTGCGTCAACTTCCGCAAATTCCTCGTTGAGGGCACCGAACCAAATCTGCAGAAGATCAACGAATACGTCGAGCGCTCCTTGATGCTGGTGACAGCGTTGTCACCCGTCATCGGTTACGACAAGGCGTCGAAGATCGCTCACTACGCCGCGGACAACGATCTCACCTTGAAGGAGGCCGCTCTGAAACTCGGCTTTGTTAGCGAGGCCGAGTTCGATCACGTCGTCGATCCGAAAAAGATGGTGAAACCCTATGTCGCCTCTGCGGCGGCCGCGAACGCGGCCTGATCGTTCGTCAAGCGCGGATCCGTCCCGGTCAGGGGGGCCAATTCTGCAACAAGCAATGAATCGTCTTGACTTGAAAAGGAGTGTGCCATGATGACCGACAAACGGGGAATGGAGTTGCTTTTCGACCCTTCGCTCAACCATTCGACCGCCTACAGCGAAGCCGAAAAGCAAGCACTCGGCATCGTCGGCCTAGTACCCGATGTTACCGAAACACTGAAAATCCAATTGAGTCGAGTGATGATGCAACTAGGTCACAAGAGTACCGACCTTGACCGCTATATCTATCTAGTTAATTTGCTCGACCACGACGAGCCTCTGTTCTACCGGACAGTCATGTCGGATCCGGCGCGCTTTTTGCCGATCATATACGATCCTACGATCGGGGAAGCCTGTCTCAAATTCGGCCACATCTATCGCCAGACGCGCGGCATGTATTTGTCGATCACGCGTCGCGGCAAGGTGAAGGAGATCTTGCGCAATTGGCCTCGCAAGGATATCCGCTTCATCTGCGTCACTGACGGCGGGCGAATTCTCGGCCTCGGCGATCTCGGGGCAAATGGCGCGGGCATCCCCATTGGCAAACTGCAGCTGTACACCGCCTGCGCGGGAGTGCCGCCGCAATACTTGCTCCCCATGTATCTCGACGCTGGTACGAACAACGAGCAGTATCTGCGCGATCCCCTTTATTTGGGCAGCCGCAAAACGCGGCCACCTACTGACGCGCTCTATTCTTTTGTCGATGAGTTTGTCGAGGCGGTGCAGGAGGTATTTCCCAAGTGCTGTATCCATTTCGAGGATTGGACAGGGGTTGACGCCATCCACCTGCTTGAGCGCTACCGCGACAAATACTGTGTCTACAATGATGACGTGCAAGGCACAGCAGGAATCACACTCGCTGGCATGGTCAACGCGGCAAAGATCAAAGGAACCAAACTGAAGGACGAGAAATATCTATTCCTCGGTGCTGGTTCGGCCGGTATCGGGCTCGCCAATTTGCTGTGTTCGGCTCTTGTTGCGCAGGGAATGAGTTTGAAGGACGCCCAGTCGCGGATTCACATGTTTGACCTCAACGGGTTGTTGGAATCGACGCGCACGGACCTCGTGGATTTTCAGAAACCCTATGCTCACAAGCACGCGCCCACGCGGGATTTTGTTGCTGCGATCGAGAGCATCAAGCCGACGACTATTATCGGTGTAAGCACCGTTGGCGGGACGTTCACCCAAAAGGTTATCGAGGCCATGTCCCGCGTAAACGAGCGCCCGGTTATCCTCGCTCTTTCGAATCCGACTGAACACGCGGAGTGCACGCCCGAGCAAGCGTACACCTGGTCGAAGGGCAAGGCGATTTATGCGGCCGGCGTCCAGTTTCCGCCAGTCCACCTGAATGGCCAAACATTCGTGCCGGGGCAAGCGAATAACTTTTACATATTCCCGGCTGTTGGAATGGCGATCTTTGCCACCCAGGCTTCTCGGGTCACCGATGAGATGTTCATCGAAGCGGCGTATGGAGTGGCGGACCAGGTTCAGCCAGCCTTGCTGAGGCAAGGCCTCCTATATCCGCTGCAGTCGAACATCCTGGAGACCGAGATTCAGACCGCCGCGCGCGTGGCGAAATTGGTGTTCGATTCCGGGCTGGCTCGTGTGCAGCGTCCTTCCGACATGATCGCGTTCATTCGCAATCATGTTTACAAACCTGAATATCCGGAGCTTGAGCCGGCGAAAGCGGTCCATGCGGCTTAGCTAAGATAATGGTTTTCTGCGTCGCGGAGCCCCGGCTGATCGTGAAAACAGCGCCTGATTGCCGCGCGTATGATGGCAGCCAGGTGCGGTTCGGTGCGTGCTCAAACCGAAGCGAAATCATGAAAAGGCTCACGCCCTGGGATCTCTCATATGGAATAAACATGATGATCGCGTGTGCGATCTCCTATGCCGCCATCACGGAGCTGCTCGTTCGGTTCGTTGACGAGCCCACTAAACTACTGGGCGGGATGTGGGCGGTGGTTGCCACGGTTTTCGTGTTTAGAGAGAGCCGCGCTACCGCTTTATCTGCCGGATTGGCTCGCCTCATCGCGACATGTGTCAGCTTTGCGCTGTGCCTTGTTTATATTTTGATTTTTCCTGTTACCGGCCCGGGAATAGGGCTTGTCATCGGACTGGGTACAATCGCGATGACGCTGCTCAATCGACGCGAGGATATCGTCACGACCGGAATTACGACGGCGGTAGTACTGGTCGTCGCAGCGATGAATCCGGAGCAAGCTTGGCAACAGCCATTTTTGCGATTTCTCGATACCGCGGTCGGCATTGCGGTGGGTGTTTCGTACAAGTGGTGTGCTTCTTACGCGTTCTACTTAAGTGTAGGAATGTCTGTTCGATGAGGGATCCAAAGGCTCGCTTTATGGACGCACCGCTGGAGACTGACCAGTCACTACGGTGGTCGAGCTCACCGCGTTGATGGATCGGCAATGAGCCAAATGCCCGCGACTTTGGTGACAGCGGTAGAGCGTACCGGAGTGCCGATTCCGTCCGTCGATCAGTCGTTGCCTTTGAAGTTGTTGCCGTTCGTGCTCAGTTTGGTTGCGGGAAGCGTCGACGTTATCGGCTTCCTGGGCCTCGACCAACTGTTCACGGCGCATATCACGGGTAACCTCGTCGTCCTAGCCGCGCATATCGTGGCGGGCAAGAGTGCGGCGCCGGCTCTGGTGATCTCCGTTCCGCTTTTCATTGTGATGCTCGCCGTAACGCGGCTTTTCGCCAGCGGGCTCGAGCGGTACGGAATCGCGCCGCTGCGCCCACTGCTATTCTTGCAGTTCATGTTGCTTTTCGGTTTCCTCGGTATTTGCCTCGTCGTCGCTCCCAATGCTAGCGCCGAGGCACCGGCCCTGCTCGTCGCCGGCATGCTCGGCGTATCGGCGATGGCTGTGCAAAACGCGCTGGGACGGATCGCGCTCGTGGGCGCACCTTCGACGGCTGTACTGACGACGGACATCACCCTCCTGACGACCGACGTCGGTGAGATATTACTTGGGCGGGACGCCGGTCGCATTGCCAAGGCCCGCCACCGGGCCAAGCAAACTTGGCCGGCAGTCCTCGGTTTTCTTCTCGGCTGCGCCGTCGGCGCCTGGCTCGAGAGCAGAATCGGTCTGCGCGCGCTCGTCCTTCCGGTTGGATTTGCGTTCATCGCACTTGCGCTGGCAATGGGCTGCAAGTGGGACACCGATTAAACGTAGGTCTTCGAAAGGACATGCCGCGATGCTCGCAGCGGCTACGTCAAATCCCGCAAGGTTGCACAAATCATGTCAAAAATGCACAACAGAGGAGCACGTCTGCTAAAGAATTTTCATGTGCAAAAGGCTAAATGGAGGGTGTTGCAATGAAATGCGCGGAGCTGCGGTGCCTTCTAGATCGATTGTGAAGTCAACGCGTCATGATCGGCTGCTGCATCCACTGCCGGTGCGCGTGATGCATTGGATCAACGCCGTCGCCATTTTCATCATGATCGGCAGCGGCTGGAAGATCTATAACGACGACGTGATTTTGGGCTGGCTGCATTTTCCCGACAGCATCGTGATCGGCAAGTGGGCGCAATACGGCTTGCAGTGGCATTTCTTCGGCATGTGGATTTTCGTCCTCAATGGGCTCGCTTATCTGAGCTACGGCATCGCCACCGGGCGATTTCGGCAGAAGCTGTTTCCGGTCTCGATCCGCGACATCCTGGCGACCGTGAACGACGCGCTGCACTTTCGCCTCGCCCACGACGATCTGACCCACTACAACGCCGTGCAGAAAATTCTCTATCTCGGCGTCATGGCAGTCGGTGTTCTGATCGTCATTTCCGGCCTTGCGCTGTGGAAGCCGGTGCAGTTCTCCGAGCTCGCCGCCCTGTTCGGCAGTTTTCAGGCGACCCGAGTGGTGCATTTCCTGTGCATGGCCGCGATCGTCGGCTTCCTGCTGGTGCACATTTCGCTTGCGCTTCTCGTGCCGCAAAGCCTCGTCGCCATGGTCACCGGCGGACCCGCGGTCGATGACGGCGCGGCACCCGAGATCAAACGCTGACGCGGGGCCCAAATGTCCATAAGAACGCGCACGCCATCTCTTTTCCGCCCGCGCAAAAGCATCGACCAGGGCGTGCTGACTGGGAACCGGGCACTCGTCGACGACATCAACCGCCGCAACGTGCTGCGCGGCGCCGTCAGCCTCGGCGCGCTGTCGCTATTGACCGGTTGCGATGTCAGCGAAGACGATTCGGTGCAAAAGGTGCTGCGTGCGGTGTCGGCGTGGAACGATCGGGTGCAAGCGGCGATCTTCCGGCCGCACCACCTGGCGCCGACCTATAGCGCGTCGCAAGTGGTCAAGCCGCCGCGCTTCAACGCCTATTACGACATCGAAGAGGTCAAGCCGATCGACGGCGCGACCTGGAAACTCGAGCTCGCCGGCCGCATCGACAACAAACAGCCCTGGACCGCGCAGCAGATCTATCAGTTGCCCGAGCAGGAGATCATCATCAAGCACATCTGCGTCGAAGGCTGGGATTACATCGGGCAATGGTCCGGCCCCAACCTGCGCGATTTCCTGCAACGCGTCGGCGCCGACCTCACCGCGAAATACGTCTATTTCATCTGCAACGACGATTACACCGAAAGCATCGACATGGCGACGGCGCTGCACCCGCAGACCATCCTCGCCACCAAATATGCCGGCGCCGTGCTGGCCGATCCGTTCGGTTATCCGCTGCGACTGCGCACCTCGACCAAGCTCGGCTACAAGAACGCCAAGTGGATCAAGGCGATCGAGGTGACAAACGACTTCCGCGAGACGTTCTGGAGCAAGCAGGGCGAGAATTGGTTCGCAGGCATCTGATTTGCCGTATCGGCCGCTGTGCCAAACAGAGCCGGGTGGTGATGCAGCAATCGCTGAGCGCAAAATTCATCCCGGTCGTTCTTTGTCTTCGAATCGCTCGTTGTCCATAAGGCCATCGGCTTTTTTTCCAAAATCGGCTTCGAATATTCGGCGAGCGCAAGTTGAAGCGCTCACGCTTGGGAAGAACCTCAAAGATTGCCGAGAATACGGGGTTGCGTCTTTTTTGCGCCCGTTACAGACCTGAGACGTGCAAAAAGGACCGGCGACAATTTATGCCGCCGGCCCAGCTATCTACGTCTAACGGAAACCTTCCGGGGAGGATCTGAGGTTTCATAGATGCCCTTGCGTCGGGGTGAGGGGCGAGGCAGCAAGGGTTAGACGTAGACGACTCCTGCTTTGACGTTGTTTCCAATTTATACGCAGGCGGTGGAAAGCGCTTTGGAGCCCTTGCCGCCTTTGACGAGAGATTGCCACTAACAACAAGAATCTTGGCGGCTTTCGGCTCGCAAGATTGCGGCGCCCCTGATCACATGTTGCGCGGCATAATGACCGGCCGGTAGCAGGCGAGGCGTTGAATTCCGCCGCAACTTCCTCAGGTTAGGACTGGTGCGACTGAATCTCTCCAAGCGTATGACGAGGGGTTCCTAGCACTCAGGTACTATTCCCAGTACTCAGGTACTATGTCCCGGATAGCCGTTCCGTGGCACCATCGCTTTGAGCTTCTAGAGAAACATCAAAGCCGATAGTTTGTAACCGGGAATGGACGTGCCGTTGACAGAAATCGCGCTTATTTCGGTCGTCGATGACCACTCTTTGACCCGGGCGGCCATTGAAGATCTCGTAAGATCGCTCGGATTTTCAGTCCGCACCTTCGAATCAGCCGAGTCGTTTCTGCATTCATCATCGATCGCGGAAACGGGGTGTTTGATATTGGACGTGCAAATGCCAAAAATGAACGGGTTAGATCTGCAGGATCACTTGTCTCAAAACGGCATTGACATTCCGATTATTTTCATCACGGCTTATCTCAACGAGGCGATTAAGACACGCGCGCTAAACGCCGGAGCTGTCTTCTTTTTGCAAAAGCCATTAGAGCTGGTTCGCCTTGCCGACTGTCTTCGCGCGGCACTCGGCAGAGGCAGGGGGCCTGCACCGACGACGTAGCCCTCAGTTGTTCAGGCGAGCAGCTCCCACGCGCTCGGCTGTGGAGGAACAAGCCTTTATAAACATCTTACGCGCCAACCCTAGTATCGCTTTGGTGTAGCAGGGAAGCTTTTGTCTTCTGCTTGTCTGTTCAGGTCTCAACCGTATTGAGACCGCATCGAGTTAAGAGGGCGTGGTGCGCGGCCTGCACTTTCGCTGCAATAGCCTGGGATTGCAGCGGACGAGGTGCTTGTTCGAACAGCGCCACCAACTGCTCCATGCCCCGATACGCTAACGGACTCCAATGCTTGACCCATTGGTTGAGCAATTCTGTATTGGCGGGACGCCGCGCCATGGCATATTGGACCAGGGCCGCGCTCCAGTCGCGACTCCGCTCACTGTCAAGCTCAAAATCGTCAAGCATCAAGGCGAGCAGAGCGTCTCCATGAGCACGTGCCAGCTCAGCGAGCTGTACGTTAAAGACGGCATCAAAGATTGGCTTCAGTGTCAGATTGAGCACCGCGAAAGCTTCACCCCAGTCGTAGGCGATAAGCATTTTTTCCACGGCTTCGCGCAGCGGCTGCCAAGCCAGATCCTCCTCCCAGCACTGCCGGGCGTTTGCGCCTGAGGCTAAGCCCGCGTCATGCTCGAGTGAGAGCGACTTGGCACGGTAAGCCACCCATTGAATACGGCGTAGCTCATCAGCGGCCTGAAAGTAAACCGCGTTAGCGATGAATGATGATGGCGCCAACTGGCCCACGTAGAGGCCGGTCATTTGCAAGGCATGCATGGGGAAGCGGGCAGGCAGATAAAGTCGCTTCAATAAACGGACCCACTCTGTTTGAAGACTGGCATCGTGCTTGCGGCGTTCAAATTCGTCCACCAAGCCGTCTACATAGCTCTCACGTGCGGCTTGTCGTTGCACGTAACGCTGGTAGGTGAGCTGGTGCGGATCACGGAAACCTTCCCATTCATCGGTTTGCAAGGGAGAACCTTCCCGATACTTTAGATACCAGGTGTTGATGGGTGTGTTTGGGTCGAGTTCAAAGGGAGCAGGCTGGCGACCATAATGGTAGTGCAATCTGGCCGTGACAGCCTCGTACTCAGTGGGCTTTCGGCGCACCTCGCCGAATAGACTCCATGTTTTGGCGGGCTCGCGCCTACGAGCATTCGCCATAGCTAATCCTCCCGTTCGAGATACCACTCAAGTGCCTCATCGCCCACATAGCGCATCCGCCCGGCAAACCCGGACAGGGAAGGTTCCAGATCGGCTAGTTGGAAGCGACGCCCCAAGACGGTTTCCAGGCTCTTACGGGTCACCCGACAAAGCCACGGAGTGTGGATACGCACGTACGCGCCGCGGTCCTCATATAAGAGTTCGGCGTCAGGATTGTCGTTCTCAATAGCCGTCAGGATTGCCTCGATGATATCCTGGTCGATGCCACGTAGCACTGGACCTACGAACTTTTGTGGCTGAATTGTTTCCATCGCCTTTCTCCTCATCTGCTGCCCTGAGGAATACCCACGGAGATGCTCGAATCCTCAACTTTGACAGGGTAGCGCTGCAGCTGACAGCGTTTTGGATTCACACCTTCCCCTGTAGACAGATCGAACTGCCAGGAGTGGGCTGCACAGGTAAGAATGTGCCCGTCGACCTTTCCATCGGCGAGCGGTGTCTTTTGGTGGGGACAATACCCCTGATAGGCACGAATATGGCCACCGACCAAGTGGACGAGGAGGATGAGCTCATCTCCCACCTGGACATCAGTTATGTCACCTTCCCAAAGATCGCCCAGAGTAGCTACGGGGATCCATTGCAGCGTTGTTGTGTCCTGAGGCATCGTAAAACACTTCCACAAAACTCATCGGCGGGATTACTGCTTGAGCGACTGTTTGGTTGGGCGGCAAGACTAAGCCGTTATATCGCAGGCGCATGGGGGCATCGATCGGCGGCAAGCGTCGGTTAATCACATGATAGGCTACCTTCTGAGCGACGACCTCCATCGTGTCCTCATCATCTACAAACACTAGCAACGTCACAAAATCGCCGCGAAAAGCCGCCTGAAGCGGAACTGTGGCCATACGCTTCGCTCCTTGCTAGCCGACGGAAGCGGCTGCAGTTTCCGGCTGTTCAAAAGCCCAGGCATAGTTCATCGCATCGTCGCCTTGCTCGGCAGGGGAAAGGCCCATATAGGCCAGTACGCCCGCCATGTTAGCTGGCTGAATATGACCGGCCAGAAAGCGATCTATAATTGACAGATGACCTGCGTAGCGTGCTGGATTTTGCTCGAAGATCCACTTGCAGGGGTCGGAACAGAAGGTATGTGTCCGACCGTTGCGCGTAACCAGCCGAGGGGGTTCACCGACCGTCGGGCTACACAAGGGAATTTGGCAAACGTTGCACACAACAAAGAGCGTTTCCTGGTGAGTGAGGCCGATGTTCCGCCGGCGCACATTCTCGGTGATGGTTTGCCAATACGTGCCAAATCGGTCGTGCCAGCCGGGGTACTTGGCTTCCAGCCACTCGCGCTCCGCCACACTCACACCTGCATCCGGATTCCACCAGACGGTTGGTCGCTTGTACCAGACCCCCAAGTGGAATGCGTGATGGAGCCAGTCTAATTCCTGTAAGAAAAGTTCCCAATACCACGGACGCTCCAGCCCGAGGTCACGGAACTGATCAGTGAATTGTTTGACGATCCAATCAAGCATGAACTCTTTGAAGGACATCCTGCGATGCGCAAGGGGCGTGTAGTAGTCCATCGACATGCCTGTCAACAATGCGAAGATCCGCCACGAGCGCCAGAACGCCACATCGATCAACCGTTGAGCCTCCGCCTTCTTACCGTTCTCGACCAGCACGCGCAGCGTTGGCTCACCTATCTGAGCATGACGGGCTTCGTCGGTTTGGATGCTGGAGATCAGAGCGCCGAATGTTACATCACCCGTTTCCATGGCGTCCGCAGCCAAGCCCAAAAATTGGAGGTTCGTGAATCCGGTTTCTACGGTAAAGGTGAGTTGTAGTGCTGTGGAGACAGCGTCGTTCGAGGTAAACACGTCATCAAAAAAGTGGCGAATGGCAATCACTCCCCACTGATTGGTGTGATGGCTTTTGTGCGCCCAGTCGAAGCGCGGCTCCTTGTTGAGCAGGGCGTGAGGAAAGGAGAACTGAATTTGGCCGTGGCGGACTTCGTCCAACGTGCCGTACAATGCCATGTTACGCCAAGCCGCGGCGCGCCCAAATCGGCCCATGCGAGCCTCGCCGATGGAGGCCAGGTATTCGGGCATTGCGATCGCTCCGTAGTGCGCGACGACTGCCGCTTTCCAGCCCGGGTCCAGGTTCTCAAAAAGCTTGGAGCGGGCCATAGCTGACCGGACGGAGTACACTCCGGCGTCCTTTTCTGCTTGATTGCGGACGTACTCCCCGTAACTGAGCTTGTAAGGCTCATCCCAACTCCACCAAGCGGCAGCGGGTATCCCATTGCTTTGCGAGAGCGCTTCAGGAAAAACTTCTGCCTCCGACACATATTTGAAGCGCCAATTCATGTCACGGCACAGATCGTACCACTCTGAGCGTTCAAGTTTCGGCATTGTTACCGCTCCTTGTGCAGACTTTGCGCCACGACCTGCACGATGAAGCACGACAACTGCTCTACGGAAGAAACTCGTCGATTGCCCTGAGTCGACCTCCCCGACTTCCACCAGATACACCTGCGTCGCCGCTTCTCGAGTCGATTAGCTGATAGCCAAATGATTGATTTAGCAGACGCTTGGAGAGGCGGGACGATTGCCGGGCTCATGAGTCACCTTCTCGGCGTGCAGGCAGCGTGAACTGAAAGCTTGCACCTGGGCCATCGTGCGAGTCGGCCCACAAGCGGCCGCCATGCGCTTCAACGATCGACCGGCAGATTGACAGCCCCATTCCCATGCCGCTGGGCTTTGTAGTGTAGAATGCGTCGAACAAGTGGTCTAAATTCCCCGGGTTCAATCCAGGGCCGGAATCTCGCACGGTGACGAGGACCCCGTCCGAAGCATCTTTCTTCGTTTCGATCAGCAACCGTCGCGAACCCTCGCTTATGTCAGTCATCGCTTCGAGGCCATTGATTATCAAATTGAGCATCACTTGTTGTAGTTGCACGCGGTCTCCTTGGATGAGCGGTAAACCGTCGCCGAAACGCGTTTCTAGCGAGACCACGTTGTTTTCCAGTTCTTTATGGGTTAGGGCGATGACCTCAAGTATCGCTTCGTTGATTTCGAATGGATCTTTTCGAGGGGGCGCTTTCTTGAAGAGGTTTCGAACCCGCTCGATGAACTCAGTAGCTTGAGTGCCGGCCTCGACGATGCGACTGAGCGCCTGCCGTACTTCCTCTAGTTTCGGCGGCCGGTTGCCAAGCCAATTGAACGCGGCCTCGGCACTGCCTACTGCCACCGCGATTGGCTGCTTGATTTCATGAGCAATGGACGCCGCTAGCTGCCCCATTGTGGTGACGCGATTGGCATGCGCTAGCTCCATCTGCGCCTCGCGCAATGATTCCGAAGTCTGCCTTAGTTGGGTGGTCCGTTCCTCCACACGTTGTTCAAGTTCCTCATTGAGCTGTGTAATTTCTTCCTTCGCTCGCTTCAGCGTAGCGGTTTCGATGATGTCCCAACCGCCAGATCGCCTTGCGATGGCAAAGTCGTGTGTACGCACTGTATCCAGGATTTCACAAGGTCCGCACTCTGCAAGGGGGTACGTGCACAGCACGGAGAGGCGCTGATCGCCGATTAGCTCGTTGATATTCTCTTCGAGCTTACAAAAATGGGCCCAATCCTTGTTGGTGAGCCAGCTTGTATCGCCAGTCACTCGCACACCCGGGTAGCCCTTGGCCGATACCTGAGAGAGTTTCTCATGCATGGCGGCTGCCACTCTTTTGCCGTCAAAGGTGCCGCCCTGGAGAAACAAGTCGTGCGACGTTATAATTTCTATGTTGGACTCTGCTAAATATTGATCAAAGTTAGGTACTGCCTTTTGCAGTGCCTTCTTTGCCTGTTCGATTGTCAGGGGCTCGGCGACAACCCATAGACAGTACTCCTTCCGCTCCAAGCCCAACTTGCAGTATGAGACCAACGCGTCGAGGAGATCCTCTTTCGTCTCATAGAAAAGACAAAAGTGGCCGCCCCACGACACCATGTCGCCAACGGCGTCGATTCCGGCTTTCTCCATTTCGATTGCCATCGGGTCGTCCTCCGCTCTTCAGTTTGAAAATCGTGCCGTGAGGGAACAGAACGTGCATGGGCATGCAAGCCGAGGCCGAATTCCCTCCCCGGCACGCTGGCAATGAGCGCGCCAGCCGGGCAGCGAAGGACACCGTGATCCGTAGGAAAAAATCTGTTCTCAAGAGGTGCGCCCGGAGCCTTACAGGGCTCCCAACGGCGCAGGCAGCTTCCAGTTCCCTTGGGTTCTGGCATGCTACGACCATGCTACGACGGACTACTGGTCCTTCCCGCAGCAAAGCAACAACCGTGCGACCGAAGTATGACACTTCCTCGCGGTCGCGCGTAGACCAATTGCTTTCGCTGCGCCCTAGCGCACTTACCAATGCCCAGGTCGCGCCCCGCGACCCTCAAAAAACAGCCTAAATTTGCTCTATCAACTGACGACGCTGGTGTCCAGCGACAATGCTCCAGTCGCAACCCGATCCGATGCCTTCAACAGGTTGAAGGAGATCGTTTCCTCAACGTAAACACTCTGCCGCCTGAGTCCATTGGTGCAGGAGCAAGCCGTCAATCGCGCATCCAGTATCGACTTTCCGGTGGACGGATGTAGGCTATCGGCAGATTGGGATCGGAACCCTCCAATTCGTTGGTTGGGTGATTCTGTCATGATCAAGCGCTCTCGTTCACAGTCCCACGCCCCACCTAGTTGGGAGCCCATCGTCTACGTCGTCGACGATGATCGTCTCGTTCGTGAGACGATCAGCAGCTTGCTCCGATCGGTTGGGTTGCAAGTTCGGTTATTTGAGTCCGCTCAGGAATTGTTGCAAGCTGAACTAAAAGATGCTCCCAGCTGTCTGGTTCTCGATATCAGATTGCCACGCCTGGGTGGCTTGGATCTTCAAGCGGAATTGGCGAAGTCCAATATTAAAATCCCAATCATCTTTCTGACCGGGCATGGTGATATCTCAACCTCGGTAAGGGCGATGAAGGCTGGCGCGGTCGACTTTCTGACCAAGCCCTTCCGCGAGCAGGAGTTGCTTGATGCAGTCACTGCGGCACTCGAGCGCGATCGAAAACGGCGCTGTGAAGATAGTTCGTACTCGAACCTCCAAGTCCTGTTCACCTCGCTAACCGCCCGCGAGCGCCAGATTATGGCATTGGTGACTGGCGGCCTAATGAACAAGCAGGTCGCGGACAAGGTCGGTATAAGCGAGCAGACAGTGAAGATCCATCGAGGCAGTCTCATGCGAAAAATGCGTGCCAAAACGCTGGTCGATCTAGTTATGATGGCAGAAAATCTCGGGATCCGTGGACAGGCGAAAGAGGAGAACTAATCGGTAGCAGATGTCCCGCGGCGGTCTGCCGAAGTGACGACAACATGACATGGCGCGGGCAGCAAGGACATCGTTGTCATTCGAGAGCAACACCTGTGCGGTGCGCAGGTATCCGGGTGCCAGTCACAGAGCGGCATCGCAACACGCGGAAGTCTTTCTAGAGTATGTTTCTGCCTACAGCGTGTTTCAGCGCGGACACTGGACACGAGGTCAGTTGCAAATGATGCGTTTGAAGCCCAAGTCGAAGAAAACAGCGCGGACGGCAATCGGACGCTCAAGTCGAACGCGCCAAAAGGGACGGTATTCCAAGAGTAAGATTGCGGTCGATGATCGCCGCGACGATTCCCCTAACCTGAGTGGAACTCAGCAGAGTCGGGGAGAGCCCTTGGGCCGAAGCAGCCTCACCCCTGAGCGGATTCGCAGCGTAAAGAAAAAGATCATGGCTCAACGACGAACCCAGCGTCATCGCATAGCCGAGCTCAGAACCGCTTCAGAAGCTCTTTCACAGGAAATTGGCCAGTACAAACAAGTCCTGGACCGATCGCGGCTGCAACTCGAGATACTGCATAAATTACCCGCGGTCGCATGGACGATAACCCCTGATGGCAACTGTGACTTTATCAATCAATTCTATCTGGATGCGACCGGCTTATCGGCGGATTATTGCACGGCGCCACTCGAAACGTGGAGAAAGAATCCCGGCGATCTTCCGCCCTTCCTTTCCGTTTTGCATCCGGACCATGAGGAACGTGTGTCTCATATATTCTGGGACGGCGTCCGATCAGGTGGGGGCTGGTCGTTCGAGGCACCATTTCTTCATGCAGACGGTTCCTATCATTGGCACTTTGACCGTGCGGTCCCGGCGCGAGACGCCCAGGGCAAGGTTCTCCGGTTCGTCGGCTCCAGTTCCGATATCCAGGAGCTGAGGTCGGCGAGGGACTCGCTGATGGACATGGAGAGACGCCTTCTCGCAATCATCGATGGCAGTCCCAACCTAATCTTTCTTAAGGATTCCGATGGTCGTTTTTTGCTGGTCAACAGAGAATTTGAAAGGCTCACCGGCATCTCTCGCGATCAGATCATTGGCAAAACTGACGATGACTTATCTAAATTGCGCGAAGCAGGCGCGCTTCGGACGAACGACCGAGAAGTGCCCCGGTCGGGCGAGGTGATGGCACTTGAGGAGCTCGCTACAATAGATAGAGGTCCACGCTGGAGCGCTGTTCAGAAGTTTCCCATCGTCGACAGGGACGGTCAAATCTATGCGACCGCTCACATCACGACGGACGTCACAGCACGTAAAAGGGCAGAGGAACAGCTCCGCCTGGCCGAGGACCGATCGCGGTTGATCTTGGATTCCTCCCTCGACGCTGTCGTCACGATTGACGCGAGTGATGCAATTACCGGCTGGAGCAAAAGCGCCGGAGAGATATTTGGATGGTCCTGCGAGGAAGCGGTCGGCAAGCGTATGGTGGATACGATCATCCCCATGCAGTATCGCGAGGCTCATTTGCGAGGGTTTGAGCATTTTCTCGCTACGGGTGAAGGCCGGATACTAAACAGGCGGATCGAAATAGCCGCGCTCCATAGAGCCGGACATGAATTTCCCGTCGAGCTGACCGTCACTGCTATTCGGTTTGAGTCGACCTGGCACTTCACTGCCTTTCTACGCGACTTGACAGATAAGCGACGAGTAGAGGAAGCGCTACGCGAGGCGCGGGACGAGCTGACCCGGGTGACCCGTCTCACCGCGATGGGGCAGCTGTCTGCCTCGATCGCTCACGAGATTAACCAACCTCTGACAGCCATTGCGGCGAATAGCGATACGTGCCTCTACTGGTTGAGTAGGGAGGAGCCGGATCTCGCCAAGGCGAGAGCAGCTGCCCATCGGCTGGCAAAGGACGCGCGACGCGCGAGCGAGATAATCGCCCGTATTAAGGCGTTGATGAACAAAGCTCCGGTTCAAAGGGCCCCGCTCGATATTAACGACGCGATTCGTGATGTTATGAAGCTGACACAAGGGGAATTGCGCAAGCATCGCATTACGACGCTTGCGGACCTGCACGAGTCGGTTCCGTGGATCAATGGCGACCGTGTCCAATTGCAGCAAGTCATTCTGAATCTCGTATTGAACAGTATCGAATCAATGACGCACGTGGAGGATCGTCCAAGAACCCTTTCGATAACGTCTCGGGTGCTGGATGACAAAATGGTTGAGGTCTCTTTCCACGACACTGGCATTGGACTCGGTTCAACCGTGGTCGATCGACTTTTCGATGCATTCTTCACGACGAAACACAATGGAACGGGCATGGGCTTGGCAATTTGTCGTTCGATAATCGAAGCCCACGAAGGACAGATTTCGGCAATTCCAGGTGCTCCATTTGGAGCAGTTTTCCAATTCAGCTTGCCACCGCACCATGAATGACAGCGACCAGCCCATCGTTGCCGTCATAGACGATGACGAATCCGTGCGCGAAAGCTTGCGTGGGCTTCTGGAAACGATCTCCTTGAAGGTCGCGCTCTTCAGGTCAGTTGAAGCGTTCTTGGGCGCTAATCCCCCGGTGCTACCGAGCTGTATAGTTCTGGACGTGAGACTTCCAGGAGCAAGCGGCTTCGAGCTGCAAAAACAGCTAGTCGCAGCTGAGGTCGATACGCCGATAGTATTCATTACCGGCCATGGTGATATCCCGATGTCGGTGCGTGCCATGAAAGCAGGCGCCATAGAGTTCTTGTCAAAGCCTTTCCGGGAGCAAGAGCTGCTCGACGCGGTGCGCCAAGGGGTCGAACGCAACCGTGCGAGCGAAGTGCGACGGCGCGCTTCGGTACAAATCCGCGAGCGATTTGCGGGCTTGACCGATCGCGAAAAAGAAATCATGACCTTGCTTGCGCGGGGACGCGTGAGCAAGCAGATTGCCGGCCAACTCGCCGTCAGCGAAGTCACAGTCCGCCTTCATCGTAGCCAAATCATGAAAAAAATGGACGCGCGCTCGCTGGCGGATTTGGTACGAATGGCGGACCGGCTCAAGGCGGATGACGAAAACGCGTTGGAGCCGGTCGTCGCTGAAGGCACCTACGATGGGCTGCCTCGCACGAGCCGCGCCGCGAAGCGTGTCGCCTATGCTGCAAGAAAACAGAAAGGTCGCGGCAATCGCGCGAAGTAACTCTCTTACCCTCCTCGGGACATTGCTGTGACGGCGGTGCGTTCCTCTCCTACCCCTCGTCACAAGGCTCCGATGGATGTCCATCTGGCGACGCACTTTGCCCGGATTGCCTCGCCGCCGCATTGCCTTCCGATTAAGTCCGCTGCCAGGCCCCATACGTTCGCGCCACCTGTGCACGAACCGCGCCCGACGTTTTTCTTATCGCGGATAAGCGAAGAGCCTCAGCTTTGCAACTCGATCGTGGTCCGACTAAACGATACGAAAGTACTTCGATTTCATTGTTTATTTGCGATTACAAACCGTACGTAACGAAATTCGGCTCTGTAAGTTAAGCCAATGAACGTGAAAAGATGGAGAGCGAAGTCAATGACCGTGAAAACATGGAGGGCGCTGTTGGATGCACCGGAACTGATAGCAATCGTAGACGACGACGAGGGCGTTTTGACAGCAATGGAGGGACTCGTAGAAACGTTTGGTTACCGAACTGCTGCCTTCACTTCGGCGAGCGAATTTCTGAGGTCGGATGCGATAAATCAAGCCCGCTGTCTGATCGTCGATGTGCAAATGCCTCAAGTGGGCGGGATCGAGCTTTTTCATGCGCTCATCGCGACTCGCGATCCGATGCCTGCGATTTTCATGGCGGCCAATCCCAATCCCAAGGTGGAAAGGCAACTGCTCGAAGAAGGAGCGATCGCCTATTTCGCTAAACCTGTTCAAACAGAGGCCCTGCGCGCAAGCCTCCATATGACCTTGCATCCAATGCCAGGGAGTAACAGTCATGACCACGGTCGGCGAAACTGCTCAATCCGCAAGCCGCATCAGCACCGCTGAAGTCGTTGAGCCCATCGTCTACGTTGTCGACGATGATCGTCTCATGCGTGAGATGCTCAGTAGTTTGTTTCGATCGGTTGGCCTGCAGGCCCAGCTATTTGGGTCCGCGCAGGAACTATTGCAATCAGAATTGGAAGACAGTCCCAGCTGTCTGGTTCTTGATATTAGACTGCCAGGTCTGGGCGGCTTTGATCTTCAAGCGGAATTGGCGAAATCCAATACTAATATCCCCATTATCTTTCTGACCGGGCATGGTGATATTTCGATGTCGGTAAGAGCGATGAAAGCTGGCGCGGTCGATTTTCTGACCAAGCCCTTCCGCGAGCAGGAGTTGCTTGATGCAGTCACTGCGGCGCTCGAACGCGATCGAAAACGGCGCTGTGAGGCTAGCTCTGACCCGGATCTCCAAGACCGGTTCGTCTCATTAACCGCCCGCGAGCGCGAGATTATGGCATTGGTGACGGGCGGCCTAATGAACAAGCAGGTCGCGGGCAAGATCGGTATAAGTGAGCAGACAGTGAAGATCCATCGGGGTAATCTCATGCGAAAAATGCGTGCCAAAACTCTGGTCGATCTAGTTATGATGGCTGAAAATCTCGGGATCCGTGGAGGGGAGAAAGAAGAGAACTAAGTGGTAGCTGATGATCCGTGCGGACAGCTCGAGCACGTTCGATTGGCGACTGTTGTGCCCACAGTCTCTCGCTCAGGCAACCCGCGCCCGAAATGACGTGAATGCGGGCATAAGCCCGGCTGAAATCCCGCAGCGCAACAGTCTCCCGGCGGCGTGGCCGCTCACAGCGGAAGCGCAGCAGCCGGGGAACCTACCGACCATATCAGTTGCGCGGATCTATTGGAGCGGGCGGCGTTCCTCGAGCCTCGATTGCCTCACCAGCGCGCAGGCACAGATCCTCCCGATAGCGGCCGGCAACGATTTGCACGCCCACCGGAGTTTGACCTACGAGCCCCGTGGAGACCGTCATTGCCGGCAAACCCAGCGTAGGGGTCGCTCGTAACAGAAACTGTGACTCCCATACCCGTTGAAACGCAGTGTTATCTTGCAGATCGAGTTGGTCCGGAAAGGGCAACTCGGCTGAAACCGGAATCAACAGGACCGCATACTTGTTCAGAAATAGCTGCCACTGTCGCAATACAGTAGCGCGCTGAACGAGCGCTCGGGCCACGACGTCGGCGGGATACGTTTTGGTCCGGGGTCTCACGGCCGCCACCACCGCCCGAGCGCCTGGATCGCCATCGCGCTCTGCCTCGTCCGCGAGCTGTGCGAAACCGTCGCCGAGCCACAGCCATTCGTTAACTTCAGCCGCCTCATTCAACGGCGGCGTATCGTCAATTTCCTCCACCGTCCATCCTGCATCTGCGAGGCGCCGCCCTGCATCCAGAATAGCCGCCTCGACCTCGCGCGCGACCTGCCTCCCTGCTGGTCGAAGGCACAGTGCGGCATGGAGTGGCACGGGCGGCCCTTCCAAGGGCGCGGGAACGGACCAAGGGTCTCGTGGATCGGTAGCCGACATCGCAGTCAGACTGAGGCGAAGATCCTCGACGGTACGTGCCAGGGGGCCCACCACGTGCATCAGCTGAGCGCCGATGTTGGGCTCGGGCGAAGGCACGTTGTAGGGGCCCCAATTGTTAGGGACTCGCCCGAGGCCAGGACGTAATCCATGAACGCCGCAAGCATACGCGGGATAGCGCACTGAGCCACCGATGTCCGTCCCCAAGGCAATGTGTCCGATGCCCGCTGCGACGGCAGCAGCTCCACCACCGGTGGATCCGCCGGGAGTTAGTCGCGGATCGCGTGGGTTGCGTGTGTGTGTGCCGCCATAGAGCAGGTTGCTCGTAAACCAACGTATGGCAAACGTTGGCGCGTTGCTGCGCCCAAGCAGCACTGCACCTGCTCGCACCACATTGTCTACGGCAGGGCTGTTAAATTCGGCGATGCGGTTTTCGTACAGCCTGCTGCCATCGGTCGTGGCGAACCCTGCCTGGTCGATGTTTATCTTGACAGTGACCGGCACGCCGGCCAGGGGACCCGGGTCGTTTCCGCGGACAAACAGACTGTCCACCCGGTCTGCCTGCTCTCGCACCAGATCCGGTCGGCAGTCAACGATCGCGGTGATCCGCGGGTTGACGGAGTCGAGGCGTTGGAGCGCTGCGTCTGCTACCTCACGGGCCGACACCTTGCGCGTCCTTACGAGGCGTGCGACTTCGCTTGCTGAGAGGCGCCAGAGTTCACTAGACATTGTGATGCTCCACTCCGGGCGCACGCGGCGTCTCCAATCTCGAGGAGCGCGGGCTCGCGAAAGATTGGATGATGACCGAAACGCGCCTCATGCGACTGGCCTTCCGATGTAGTCCAGCTTTACAATCGACAATTCCACCAAAGCATACAGATCCTTCTCGCGCTTTCCCGAAAGTTGCCGATTTTTTGCGGAATTGCTGTAGAACTTGCCGTTCAAGCCGCTCCCGAGCGAGCGCACCGATTGGTGCAAGGCCTACCGTGTGGCGATAAGACTTGCCGCAAACCCAGCAAGACTGAAAAAATCAGAGCAAGTGGCGTGGCGCCCGCGTGCAACAACTCTGCTATTTCCTGCATTGCTAATCTTCAGCTGACGCGACCCCTAAGCGCCATGTGGCGCGCCGGGACCGTCCGCCATCGGCTACCTCGCCATCCCAGGGATTGATCGACGGCGTCGATAGGAGGAAACGAACAATGGCCAAGACCGTCATCCAACACGTTCTCTCTCGCCTGCATGACATTGGCATAAGGGACGTCTTCGGTGTTGCCGGGGACTTCGCGTTTCCGATCGACGATGCCGTCTCCTCGAACCGAAACCTTCGATGGGTTGGATGTTGCAATGAACTCAACGCTGCCTACGCTGCCGATGGCTACGCTCGTAACCACGGCGTAGCGGCTCTGTGCACCACCTACGGCGTCGGCGAACTCAGCGCGATTTGCGGCGTTGGGGGGGCCTATGCGGAACACCTCCCTGTCATCCATCTCGTCGGAATGCCGTCCAGCGGGGTGCAAAGCCGGCGCCGCCTGGTGCATCACACCCTTGGCAACGGCGAATTCGGACTGTTTTCCCGGATGGCGGAGCCGGTGGTCTGCGCCCAGGCCATTATGACACCTGAAAACTGCGTTGCCGAAACCGAACGCCTGATCGCCGCGGCTCTCTATCATCGTCGGCCCGTGTACATGGCATTCCCCACGGACTACGCCATTACGCCGGTTATCGGGAAAAGCGTTTCCGCGATTACGCACGCCAGCGATCCGGCGGCTTTGCAAGCCGCGGTGAATGCGATCGTCAGCGCCCTTTCGGCAAGCAAATCCGCTTGCATCCTGCCCGGCATCATCATCGCGCGCTGCGGACTGCGCAAGGAGGCGACCGCCGTGGTCGACGCGTCGGGCCTGCCCTTCGCGACCATGATGATGGACAAATGCGTGCTCGATGAGGAGCATCCCAGTTATATCGGCATGTACGACGGCAAGCTGATGGAGGAGCAAATTCGCGCCTTCGTCGAGGGTTGCGACTGCGTGCTCGGCATCGGGGCAATGCTAACTGACTTCAGTTCGGGCGCCTTTACCGCCCAAATTGATCAATCGAAAAGCATCAACATCATGCACCACAGCGTGCGCGTAGGCAGCGCGGTTTATAATAACATCGCGATGAAGGACGTATTGGTCGCGCTTGCTAAGAAACTTCAACGTAAGAAGATGCAGGCTCCCAAGGTCCACGGCCTAGGCGACCCGGTCGGCAAGCCAAGTGACGAGATCACCGTCGAATATCTCTATCCACGCTGGCAGCAGATGCTCAGACCGGGCGATCTGCTCGTCACCGAGACCGGAACGTCCTCCATGGGCCTCGCCTTCGCCAAGATGCCGAAGGGATCGACGTTCATGAACCAAACGCTCTGGGGGGCGATCGGTTGGGCCACGCCGGCGGCCTTCGGCGTGGCCTTGTCAGCGCCGGGCCGTCGAACAATTCTTGTCACGGGCGAGGGCTCGCATCAGTTGACGGCACAAGAAGTGAGTCAGTTTCACCGATTTGGGCTTAAGCCGATCATCTTCGTTCTTAACAATGATGGTTATCTGATCGAACGGCTTCTCACCAAAGATCGGGAATCCTATTACAACGATCTTGCTCAATGGCACTATCATAAGCTTCCCGAAGCGCTTGGTTGCGACGGCTGGTTCACCGCCCGAGTGACCACGTGCGGCGAGCTTGACGAAGCGATTAAAACGGCCGAGGCCCGCGGCACCGGTGCCTATATCGAAGTGGTCACCGACAAATATGCCGCCTCACCCTTAGCAAAGAAATATCACGAATCGCTTGAGACCCTCTACGCCGCTTGACCCCCACAACGCACAGGCCCGTCGACACAAAGGTCAATGGGCCGTCGTTTAAGTGAGATGGCGGGTGAACAATGAAGCTGCGCTCAGTTTCTCGAAGATTTTGATCGCCGGACCATACATTGAGGTCACGGTGATTGCGAATGCTGAACGGATCGGACGCAAGCTACTCTATACCTAGGGGAACCACATGATGGCCCAATTGAACCAGTTTATTCTTCAAGTTTCGAAGACTATCCCGTTCCGGAGCAATCTTGACCGTCATCTAATTCGTGCCGCGATGGTCTTCGAGTTCTTCGCGTTCAGCATCCAGAAGTGGAACCACTACACCGTCGAGATGCTGGTCCCGATGATCAGCCATAGCCCCGTCGTCTTCTGGTTGCTGCCGGTCTTCGGTCTTCGCGGTACGGGCTACTTTCTGGCGACGACCGAAACGATCTTCGGCGTTCTCATTTTTCTTGGCTATTGGAGCCCGAGGCTTGGCATCCTGGGCGCGCTGGGGTCGATCGTGACCTACATCGGCACCACGACCATTATGCCATTCCTGCCCGGCGCCTGGGCCCAGGAGGCGGGTGGATTTCCAATTTTCACGTTGCCGATGGGCTTCCTGATGAAGGACGTCCTGTTCCTCGTCGCGTCATGCTATCTGCTCAAGCAGGATCTGATGCGCGCGGCGCTTGAGATAATACGGAAGGCAGTCGCTGTGACGGCCTAAGCCGCGCGTGTTGCGATACGAAGCAGCAGGGGCTGCCGCGATGGCCTGTCCTCGCGTTAGCATTTTTGGCAAATGCGCTCGATCGCCTTCAGAGTTTCACCCTCCGGTTGGGCCTTCATTTTCGATCTTGAGGCCGGGTTCGACCCCTATTCCTTGGACCTCGCCAATGGACCGCGGTCGGTCGCTCAAAACGTCGGCGTGCCGCTGACCAGCCAAAACTCGAATGCCGATTCGCCGGCGATCATTGGAGGTATAATTGATAGGGCCACTCCCCGCGTGTTCACGACTGACTTGGCAAAACGCTCCAGATTGGGAGGGTGTTTTTGACCTCCGTCCGACGTTCGATGGGACTGCCGTTCACATGGCGCTTGCTTCCAGCGCGTCGGGAGGCGGCTGTGGGGCGTCAGGCTATCGAACGGCGACTTGACCGATATGGTTCGCAGGCAATCGAATCCAAAGCGTTTTGCCTTTCCTCGGCAACGCGCTCCAGGTCTGCGCGGAGCGACCGCACGCCAGCAAGGCGGACGCTTCCGCGCAAGTTGGCCGAGAGAGAAAGTCGTATGGAAGACGAGGCCTGTCGGACGAAATAGGACCAACCGAAGATCATACGGTTTGCGCAAAGGTGAGTTAATGGCCGCAATGTGGAATAAGCATTTCTAGAGGTCGAATGGCATCTACATATACTGAGCTCGCCTATTAACGACGGAGAGATGACGTGAAAAAGCAAACAACCGTGATCGCGCTGGGTGCGCTTTTGAGCCTCGCTATGACCGCTTCCTCTTTCGCGCAGGGCAACGGGCACCCGCGCCACGCCCGCAGCCGCGCAGCGAGTACATATTCGGGCTATTACAATTCGGCCGCGCCCGAGGGCAGTTACACTAGGGACCCCTACAGCTACACCACCGGAGGTCTTTCCGGCGCGATCGGCGGCATTGGCCATTGATTGAGACCGTTCGGCGTCTTTCGCTTGGTCATTACCGCGCTTGTCCCGGCAATCTCTGATCCGGGGCGGCGCGAACATCCCCGAGCTCCCGGATTTGCTGCGCCGATCGCCCTCATGCGCTTAGCCCCGCGCCGTTGCGGGCATAGCCGACATCGACTGAGGCAACGTCGCGGCAAGGAAGGGAAATCGTACTGGTGCGAGGCTACCGCCGTCCTATCCGCGTGTTCCATGACGTTCTCGCGGATGCCGGAGGCCAAGGTCTGGTCACCACAGCCACCGCTGAAAGCATGACAAACGCCCAAATGTCCGATGGCACGAGGCATCGGACGCGCGATGGGAAGCAGCGCCAGGCCCAGCATAGCCCCTTCCTCTTCTTCCCCGGGATCTGCTTTCACGTTTACGCTTGTGATTTGCGCCGGGGAGGGATCACATGGAGCCGAATGAGTTCCCTGTTCTGGGTAATAGCTTCCCTGTTTCTTGCCCAAAATTCCCTGTTCGATTGCTTAGGGAAACTCGGCCAAAGAGGCCGGAATACCGAGACAACTAAGCAATGCAGACGCTGCGAGGGCCCAAGTTTCGCAAATTTCCCTGTATTTTTCCCTGTTAGCAGGGAATTTGGGGCGGAGACCGGTTCGCATTGGACTGCGTCGTCAGGCTGGGAGTCTGGTTCGAACCAGCGCCACGTCTGTAGGAACCGCCGCAGCGCGTGCGCACATGGTTCGGCCAACGAATAACGAATGCATCCAAACGGGAACCTGCCGCTCAAAACAAGGTAGCGCTACGAAGCAACTGATAAGGAAAGTAGTATTTCCTTATCAGCGCGTCTGCTGTTTGTGGGTAAGATTGTGGGTAAGGAAGATCGCTTCACCGTAATTATTTGATACTTCAAATGAATTGTCTCTCGTCGGCGGACATCCTCTCCGCCAAGATCCTCCTAGCCCCTAGCTCGCATACGCGTAACCTTGCTGGCGTCTATAATGCCGAGCTTAGGGAATTGAGCTCTGATCGTATCTGCGACATACGACGGGGCTAAATGCGCATAATGTTTTTCCGTCATTCGTGTATCCGCGTGGCCGAGTTGCGTGGCGATAACGCCAAGAGGAACTCCACGCATGGCTAGTGTCGATCCGTATGTGTGCCGAAGAACATGAAATGAAACTGCAGGCCGAATTCTCGCGCGGTTGCAGGAATCGAGCATCGGTCGGAGTTGATGGGATTGCCTCCAACGACCGCCGTCGGAGCGCCCGAAGATCGGCTCTCCACCACCCTTGCCATCTGTTAGTGAAGAAAAGATCGCTTGCCCCTCGTCCGTGAGAACCACATGGCGGGGTTTGCCCGCCTTTGATGTGGTGACGGTGACGATGCCGGCATCCGGGTCAAAATCCGATACGTTCATCGAGGTCAGTTCCGAATAGCGGCAGCCCGTGAGCAGAGCGCCCCGAACGAGATTGCGAAACGCAGGCTCACAGGCATTGACCAAGCGAATACATTCATCCCCTGTAAGGTAACGGATGCGAGCCGTATCGACCGCTTTGAACGACCTCACGTGGCGCCACGCTGAATCGCTAGCAGCGTGATGACTCTTGCACGCGTAATTGAGAGCAGCCTTTAGCACCGTCAGGATACGGTTTGCCGTGGCCCGCCGTCGACGAATGCCTTCCGGGCTCTTGTCCAATTTGCGTTCATTTTGCTTACGGCCCGGTTTCGTTCGGAGACGTGCCGGTTTTTCAGCAAGACTCTGGTGCCAGTCTTCAAGCCGCTTTGCCGTCAGTTTGGACACTGGTACGTTCCCTAGAGCGGGTATCACATGAACTTCGGCGATGCGCCGAGCGTGATAAAGAGAGCGGCCGCCCTTGCGCTCGTATGCTTTCAAGTAGTCCTTAATTGCATGTTCGATCGTATAAGGGCCCTGATGGGGTGCTAGCTCTCCAGCAACTTCGCGGCCTTTCTGCGCGAAGAATGTACGTGCCAGTTCCTGTGCTTGCGAGAACGAATAGACGGTCAGACCATCAGGTTCGCGAACATCATCCGCGGCACCCAGCGACTCATAGTGTTGGCGACCAGTGTCGTCGCGGAAGCGCGCGATCCAGGTTCCGCCCTTGGAGCCTCTCCGATAGCCAAGCGCGCATCCTCCCGAAATTACTGTCCAGTAGGGCTCACGCCGTGATGTTAGACGTGAGCGGGCAGAGCGGGTGTCGATCTTGGCATTGCGCACCGTACGGGCCACCTATCCCTCCAGGAAAAACGTACGGAAAATATACGGAAATGATGTAGCCGAACGGAGGCGAACGCGCAAGCACCTAATTTCCATAAGTTATTGAATTTAAACAGTTCGTGCTCATTCGCTTCCGTTCGCCAACGTTGAGTTTGCGCTCTCTCAAGGCTGAAACAGGGGTTCGATTCCCCTAGGGAGCGCCATGCGGCTAAGTATGCTCGCAATATCGACATCATTTTCTTGGTTTGCCACTTCTGCTTTCTGATTGTCTTTTGATCGCCTGCCTCGCTGATCGCTCTTGCTCCAAAGCAGGAGCATCGAGAGTTCTAGCGCGCGGTAGAGTTCGCAGGAAACAGGTCGTGCTTTTTGAGAAATTCGATCATGTAGCGGTCGAAGTCCCACGGTTGTTCGATTTGGCAGGCGTGGCCGGCGCCATAAAGGACTTTCATCTCGCAGCCTGGAATGCGTGCTTTGAGCGCTGAGGCGCTCGGGTGAGTACCATCCTCGCTGCCGCTCAGGAGAATCGTCGGGCAGGAAATCCGCGCGTGGTGGTCGTCCGCGTCTGGTTTGGCTAGGGCCTGGAATTGAAGAATGATCGACTCCAAGTCGGCGTGATCGTTACGCTCGGCAAACATATCTGCAAAAAAGTGTGCGAGCGGGGTAGCGCGGAATGCTGGGCTGAGGTCTTCGAAGGTATAGCCCCAACGATAAGCAATGCCTTGGTCCCTATAAGCCGCGATGCGGCGCGCGGTAAATTCCTTGCCTGGATTGTAGCCGGTGCCCGAAAGGACTAACGCGGCAGTGCGCGAGGGCTGCTGGTGATGCATGTACGGCAAGATCGCCGAGCCGACAGAGCAGCCGACCAGAATTGCGCGTTCGCCAGGCGCGACATCGTCGACCGCTTCCCAGCACGCTTGCGCCATGTCGTCCATGGTCAGGCCAGGCTTGGCTCTGGGCGAACGGCCGTAGCCCGGAATATCGATAGCGATGCAACGGTACCAGGTGGACATATGCGCCATCTGAAAAATCCAACATGACTGATCCATCGGGTTTGGATGCACGAAGGCCATTACCGGCCCACTTCGTCCCATTCGCTCGTAGTGTAAGGATCCCTCGATGTGCTCGGCCATGGTGCAACTCGCTCCTCGCGCAATCTTCATTGCAATGAGTTCGGCGAGTTTATCGTCGACTATACGGAGAACGGGAGCAAGGTGACCCGGACGCCAAAAAAAGCAGGAATGATCCGCCGCCGTATTGCAACATTTAATAAGTGGGTCAACATGAAGCTTCCCCAAAACAAAATGAGACCAGGCTCGGCGCCACAGCAACCGGGCGTCAGTGCAAGGGCAGGCTAGGTACATATATGCGCAGCGGGACTTGGTTCGCTGCTTATGGCGGCAATAGCGGGTTGGAATGCAAGCCGCGCCCAGTGTGGAGAGCAGCGCGTAAGATCAGCTCAGTCTGCTTCTTTGCCTCTGATAGTCGCGATCAGCCGGCCGCGCGCACGAGCCAGCCGCGACATCACGGTGCCGATCGGCACTTCGGTCGCCTCGGCGATCTCGCGGTAATCGAGGCCCTCGATGTCGCGCAACACCAGCGTCTCGCGGAACGGCGTCGGCAATGCTGCGATTGCCGCGCGGAGGCACTCTGCGTCGGTCTTGGCGATGAGTGCTGCCTCCGGTGTTTCGCCATCCGGGTCGGCCGCCTTGGTGTAGGCTGCCTCCACCGCTTCGAGATCCTCAACCATGACGACCGCTGTCGGACGGTTCTTGCGGAGCCAGGAATTGGCGGTGTTGCGGACGATGCTCAGCACCCAGGCGCGGGCACTGCCGCCGGCGAAGTCACGGATGGCCCGGAAGGCGCGTAGCGAAGCATCCTGCACCACGTCTTCGGCATCAGTGCGATTGCCCGTCAGCCAATGCGCTAAATTGTAAGCGGCATCGAGATGGGGCAAGACCACGCTGGTGAAGCGCGCATAGTCTTCGCGCGCGCTGCTTTTCGTGTCGGTATCTCGCAGGGCGCGAGCTGAGCTTGGTCCACTGCCAGTCGAATGAACACCCACGAACTGCATTTGAAGCCCCTGCGAGAGATGCTGCATTGCGCCCTTGGGCGGCTTGTGATGCAGTTCGCGGACAGCCTCAATGGAGCGGAACTCCTGATTTTCTGGAATCGAGGTCCCCAGCTAAGCGTAATGAAAACAATGGCTTATCAGGAACCCTCCCCTGGTTCGAGAGGTTTGAGGTAGCATCGGGCGCACGGTATGCCATGCACGCCAACCAGCCAGCAGATACGCTTTTGCGTTTCGGCGCCTTCGAAGCCGACGTTCAAACCGGCGAACTGAGGAAACAGGGCAAACGTATCAGGCTTCAGGACCAGCCATTTCAATTGCTGGTCATGCTGCTGGAAGCGCCGGGCCAGGTGGTGACCCGCGATGAGTTGCGCGGCAAACTTTGGCCGCAGACGACCGTGGATTTCGATCACGGCCTCAACAAAGCCATCAGCAAGATCCGAGAAGCGTTAGGTGATTCACCCGAGCATCCCCGTTTCGTCGAGACCGTCGCGCGCCGCGGCTACCGGTTTCTCGCCGATGTCGCGGTCGTCGGTGGCGGGCGCGCAAAAACCGTGCCCGACGATCCTGCATACGAGGGCTCCCCGGCCTTCTCGCCCGCGCCGACGACAACACGTCAAAAAGCAAGGCCCGCCTATCTTGCTCGGCTGCTTTTCGGTCTTGGCTTGGCGCTCGTCGTTGCATCCGCCATATCATGGGTGTTCTACCATGATATCTATTCTTCACCTGCGATTCGCTCCTTGGCGGTGCTGCCGCTGGAAAATATTTCCAAGGATAGTTCGCAGGATTATTTCGCCGATGGCATGACCGACGCGTTGATTACGCGCCTCGCGCAGATCCGCACATTACGCGTGATCTCGCGTACGTCGGTGATGACCTACAAAAACGTCCACAGGCCAATGGCCGAGATTGCGCGCGATTTGAATGTGGACGCCGTGATCGAAGGCAGCGTTTCGCGCGCCGGGGAACGAATTCGGGTCACTGCCCAGTTGATCGACGCGCGTAACGACAAACGACTCTGGAGTGGGAGCTACGACGAAGATATCCGGGACACGCTCGTGCTCCAAAGCAGGGTAACCCGCGCCATCGCCAGGCAGATTCGCGCCACCTTAAATCCACAAGAACAGCTGACGCTCGCCAAGTCGAGGACGGTGGATCCGGACGCCTATGAAGCTTATTTGAAAGGCCGTTTCTTCTGGAACAAGCGGACCGGAGAGGGGCTGAGAACTGCCATCGATTATTTCAAGCGCGCGATCACCATCGATCCGAGTTATGCGGAAGCATATGCCGGCTTGGCTGACTCCTACGCCGTAGCGGGCGACTGGAAGTATGGCGTGCTTCCTCCGCTGGATGCTTTCCCGAAGGCCACGGCAGCTGCCGCCAAGGCATTGGTATTGGACGCCAGCCTCGGCGAGGCTCACGCCTCCTTGGCCTACGCGCTGGATCTTTATGGCTGGGACTGGGTCGCTGCCGAGACGGAATACAAGCAGGCCATTCAACTCAACCCTGGTTATGCGACGGCGCATCAGTGGTATTCTTGGCATCTCTTCATGGTCGGCAGGGATGGCGATGCCCTGATCGAGTTGCGAAGAGCTGAGAGTCTCGATCCGCTTTCCCTTATCATCAATGCCGACATCGCGGACGCATTGTGCGTCGCTCACCGGTATGACGAAGCAGTGGAGCAAAGCGAGAAAACGCTGAAGATGGATGCGAATTTTGCCGTCGGCCACTATGAATTGGGCCAAGCGTTGGTGCAGAAGCACATGTACGATCGGGCAATCGCAGAGCTCCAGAAAGCAATCGAACTTTCCGGACACAGCGGGGCGTTCGACTCAAATCTGGGTTATGCCTATGCGGTTTCAGGACGAAAGGAAGAAGCACTAAAAATAGTCGATGAGCTGGAATCACGGCATCCTACGAACTATTCCGTCCAGGCCGATATCGCTTTGATCTATGTGGGACTTGACGATCGAGACGAGGCGATCAACCGGCTGAACAAAGCTTTTGACGCGCGATTCAAGGCGTCCATCCTGCGGCGACCGGCGTTCGATCCGCTGCGGTCAGATCCTCGATTCCAGGATCTTTTGCGCCGAATGGGCCTTCCGACTTCAAAAAGCTGACAACGCCGTCTCGAGCTCGCCGCGTACAGCATCAAATGCCTCGCTCTGCGGATCATGACCGCTTAAGCGGGAATGAACCAATGGTGCTTTGCTTCGTTGAGAGCCTTGACGCACGCAGCGGGATTATCGTCGGTGTCGGCTTGTCGCGCGTTTTGCAGTGCGGCGGCGGCATCCGCATTGGCCTTGCGCTCGGCGTTGCGCACGGTCTCGGGCGTCGGCTGATGATGAAGCTGTGCCTCGATGGACTGGGGAGCCGTTGGGCCGCTTTTCGCGCTGGATGACACGTGCCCGATCTGTTGCTCAAGCTCTTCGATTTGCGATGTGCATGGCCCGCTATGGGCAGCGCCGCTGCCGCCAAGCAGAGTGGCGGCGGTCGTCGCGACAAGGAGGCCGACAGAGGCGGACCGTCCGCCGGACCGAAGGGATGAATTCGACATCCTGAAAGCTGCGCCTATCCAACGGCGTGGCATGCTCATGTCGGCCTCCACGAAAAGCGCGATTTTTGTTTGCCGAACATTGGAATCTCCAGCCTGAGCCGCTCCGGCTCGGGATAATTCGGCGCCGACTCGTTGCGCCGATCGACCACATACCGCGGGAGTGCGCCGACGCCTGGTCTATTCCCGGCGGTCGAACGCCGGCGCCGCATTTCAGATCACGTTTTGATGAACATAGATTGAGAAGCCTGCTCAGGAATAAGTCTCGCTGGTGGCCGGTCTCGTCCTGCGAGGCGGCAATGGCTTGACGGAGACCGGTGATGAGAAAATTCGATTCGGGGCGCTCCACGTACAAAGCGATAATCGTCGTAGTTACATCGCTTGCCCTCGGCACGGCGATGATGGCGACCGCCACCATTGCGTTTGCGCGCGGAGGTGGCGGAGGCGGAGGACATTTTGGCGGCGGCAGGCATTTTGGTGGCAACTTTGGCGGCGCGCGATTTGGCGGCTCTGGGGGTGGACATTTTGGTGGCGGCTTCGGCGGTGGCCGTTTTGCCGCTCGTCACTTCGGCAGGGGTTTTGGCGACGGTTTTGGCGGCCTGTATGGGCTCGGCGGCGAAGGGCTCTATTACGGCGACGGCGGCTGCTACGTCCCTACGCCTGATGGCTACGCCTGGGCCTGCTACTGATATGTCGCTGCCAAAGACGATCTACTTGTTTCGCTGCGGCGAAAGCGGGCTTTACGCGTTCACGGCCGATCCCAGCGGCCAAATCCTTCCGTCGCGGATTTATCCTCAGATCCGTTGGCGGTTTGAACGACGCGTGACGCTGCATCCGGACAGGAACTCGCCGAAGCGAAAAATCGTAAGGGCAATTCTCGATGCCATCGCAGAGCACGGCTTCCACCTGACTCACGCGGCGGTCAACGCAGAGCACTGCGCGACATTGTAATAAGGGCGTTGATCCGGCGGTGACGCGCTGATCCGTCCGGTTTGCCGCGACGACCGCAAGAGTCCAATTCAAAATAACAAATCCCAATCGGTACCGGTCGAGGCAGCGCTGTCGCGAACTTGCGACGGCTCGGTCGGACAGCGCGCAGGCGCGGCGGAATCTTTTTATAAAATAAATTCGCTATCCGGGAATTAATGGCTGCCGTCCTCGGTCTAGTGCGTGAAGGCGATCAAATTCGACAACCGAACTCTTCCATGGAGAATGTCAGTGGCTTCCGATCATAACGAAAATGGCGAAGGTTCAACGCGGCGCAAGGTGCTGGAATGCATGACCTGGGCTGGGACCGGTATTCTATGGACGGTTTCAGGCGGTGTGCCTAAGTCGTTGAGCCTGCTCGGCAGCGCCGAAGCGGCAACGGCGGCGACACAATCATTCACATTCGCGCAGATCTCCGACAGTCACGTCGGGTTCCACGTCAAGCCGGTGAACCCGGACGCGCTCGGCACCCTCAAGGAAGCCATCGCCAAGGTCGGTGCGCTCCCCACCAAGCCGGCGTTCATGATCCACACCGGCGATATCACCCACCTTTCAACGCCGGAACAGTTCGACAATGCCGCTCAGGTCATCGGCACCTCCGGGCTCGACGTGCACTACGTGCCGGGCGAGCACGACCTCATCGACGAGACGCCGGGCAAGTTCTACCTCGAGCGCTACGGCAAGAACACCAAGGGCGCTGGTTGGTATTCGTTCGACCACAACGGCGTCCATTTCATCGCGCTCGTCAACGTGGTGAACCTCCAGGCCGGCAGTATGGGTGTTCTGGGCGCCGAGCAGCTCGCCTGGCTCGCCGACGATGTGAAAGGCCTTTCCGCATCCACGCCTATCGTCGTCTTCGCTCATATTCCGCTGTGGACCATTTACAAGGACTGGGGCTGGGGCACCGACGATGCGGAGCAAGCGTTGTCGACCCTCAAGCGCTTCGGTTCGGTGACGGTGCTCAACGGTCATATTCATCAAGTCATCCAGAAAGTGGAGGGCAACATCGCATTCCACACCGCGCTGTCGATCGGCTTTCCGCAGCCGGCGCCAGGAGCGGCTGCTGCGCCGGGGCCGATGGCTGTTCCGGCTGAAAAACTGCGCTCCATGCTTGGCATCAGGAGCGTCTCCTTCGTCCAAGGCAAAGATGTGCTCGCCACTATCGATCAGACGTTGGCTGCGAGCCCCGCCAACGCAGGACCCGGTTGAGATCACACATTTCGTGGCGAGCCGGCGAGCCGCTGGCTCGCCACTGTGAGAGGACAATCATGACAAGATTTGTGATAGCTGCCGGTATTGTGGCCGGCCTGGGTTTCGCGGCGCTGGCCGCGCCGGCCATGGCGCAAACCAAGCCGACGATTGCGATCATCGTGAAGGACACGACATCGGCCTACTGGCAGACGGTGCTGGCGGGCGCGCGCAAGGCCGGTCAAGATCTCGGTGTGAACGTTACTGAGCTCGGCGCCCAATCCGAATCCGATGTCTCCGGCCAGATCGGCATTCTCGAGAAGGCTGTGGCCTCGAATCCGGCGGCGATCGTCATTGCGCCTGCGCAGTTTACACCGCTTGGCAAGCCGATCGATGCAGCTGCCAAGAAAGTCAAAATCATCGGCATCGATTCCGCCGCCGATACCAAGGCCTGGACCTCATTCTTGGCGACCGACGACGTGCAGGCTGGCCGCATGGCTGCCGATGCTCTCGCCAACGCGATGACCAGGACTTACGCCGATACCGAAGGCGACGTAGCTATCATCACCGCCTCACCCGATCAGAGCGTCACGGGTTTCAAGGAGCAAGTGGCGAAGAAATATCGGGCCCTGAATGTACTGCCCGACAAGGTCGCCGATGCTCAGGCGGCGACCGGGCTTAGCATCATGAAGGACCTCGTTAACGCCGATCGGGACCTGCGCGGCGTGTTCGTCTCGAACGTCATCATCGCGGAGGGGGCGAGCCAAGTGGTCTACAACAAGGAGTCAGGAGACAGGATCAATTACGTCGTCTTCGGCTCGGACGACAAACTCGTCAAATCTCTGCAGGGCGGGACGATCGACGCGCTCATTGTGAAGGACCCGTTCCGCATGGGTTATGACGCCGTCAAGACAGCGCTTGCTGCCTCGAAGGGCGAGAATGTGCCGGCCACTATCGATACCGGCGCCAATGTCATCACCAAGGCCAACATCAATTCGGCGCGGTCGCAGGAACTCCTCAATCCGAAGATCGATTGAGTGGGATGACCGTGAATTCAAGTCGTACGCGTAGCCGATGAGTACTCGAACACAGTAGCTATCTCGAGCCCGCCCACGGGGAATAAGTGCCAGTCTCCCACCCCGTGCACGCCGCGCGAGACGGTGCGGGAGCCCCGGCGCAATGCGCCGGGGCTTTCGGCTTTGCTGAAGCCGAGACCAGGCGGGAATAAACGCGCGCGTCATTGCGTCTTGTTGCCCGTCGGGTTCGTAATCGCAGGAGAAGCGTGATGCAGGACTATTGTTTGGATGGCCGGCCAATCGCGAAGATGTTTGATTGCCGCCGTCAACACATGACAAATGTCACTGCCAGGGCCTCGCGGCGGGCCGCGGCGGCGATCGCGCAATTGACAACGGCGCGCTTGATCCGTGCGGGAGCACCGCGATGAGCGCCGCCAAACCTGCGAACGCCGACAGGACGCCGATTGGCACGCGGCGCCCACCTTTCGATGCCGTCACCATCGGCTTTCACTGGGCGACAGTTCTCATCGTGCTGGCGATGTTCGCCACCGCGTGGCTGCACGCGATGTCGCATGACGACGCCGTCAAGGCGATTCTGCTCCAGACTCATAGATCATTGGGCGTGACGATTTGGATGGCGACGGTGCTGCGGCTCGCCTGGCGGCTGACCAACGCGAAGCTGCCGCCGTTTCCAAGCCACATGACCAAGATGCATCGCGCTATCGTCAAAGGCGGCGAATATTGCCTGTATGGCTTGCTTCTCATCCAGCCGGCAACCGGCCTCGCTCACACGCTGTTCAGAGGACACCAGTTCACTCTGTTCTTTTGGTGGATTCCACCCCTGGTGCCCACGGACGCAGCGCTGCGGGACGCCTTTATGCTGGCGCATCAGCTCGGTGCCTACGCATTCGGCGCCCTGGTCATTGGCCATGCCGGGGCCGCGCTCTTTCACCACTTTGTGCTTCGCGATGATGTCCTTCAGTGCATGGCGCCCGTGATGCCGCCGGAGCGGCCAAACCGGGACTATTTGTCCGGCACCGTCATTCGCAGCCAACATTCGTGAGAGGGTGAGACAATGTTCACCCTGGCGCGGAAGGCTATCACGCTCGTCGTTTCCTTTGGACTGTCCGCATGGTTCGACGCGAAAAAGGCCGAGGTGCCGTTTTCCGTCCGGAGAACGGTGCCTGCAAGCTTCGCGCCCGTGTTTGGGTCGACGAATAGTCCAGCATCGCGGTGGCGGCGCAGCCGGCCGGGCAATTTGCGGTCGCGCAAGTTCTGATAACCTGACCGGCAGTGCAAAAGGCTCGCTAGGAAAGGCCCTCATGGATTCAAATCCGCTGCCACATCCGCCATCGTATGATAAAAAGATTGGCTTGGTTCTGCAGGGCGGCGGCGCGCTTGGCAGCTATCAGGCCGGGGTTTACCAGGCCCTGGCGTCGGCTGAATACCTGCCCGACTGGGTGGCGGGAATTTCGATCGGCGCAATCAATGCCGCCATCATTGCCGGTAATGCGCCGGAGAATCGACTGAAATGCCTGCGCAGTTTTTGGGAAGGGATCACCGCCCATAGCGGCCTTTGGCCGTCAGCGTTTGTTGGATCGCCGGCGCTGTGGCAACAAAAGGCAAGCGCGTTGACGGCACTGCTCTTCGGCCAGCCCGGATTTTTCACTCCACGTACACTGCAGTACTGGTTGTCATCGGATAAATTCATCAGTTACTACGACACGTCCGCCCTCAAGAAGACGCTGGAGCGGCTGGTTGATTTCGACCGCATCAACAATGCCAAGGACATGCGCTTGAGCGTTGGTGCGGTCAATGTGCGGACCGGGCAATTTGCCTATTTCGACAGTGCGCATATCGTAATCCGCCCCGAGCATATTATGGCGAGCGGTGCGCTGCCTCCGGGCTTTCCGCCTGTTGAAATCGACGGCGAGTACTATTGGGACGGCGGACTCTTTTCCAATACGCCGCTTGGATACGTGCTGGACTATTCACCGCGCCGTAGTCGCCTGACCTTTCAGGTCGACGTCTTCCAGTCTCAAGGCCGGCTGCCGACTAATCTCGATGAGGTCGCCGAACGCGACAAGGATATCCGCTATTCCAGCCGGACCCAGATCTCCTCGAACGCCTTTCGCGACAGGCACGACGTGCGGCACGCCATCAATGAGCTGCATAAACTGCTGCCGCCAGATTTATTGGCCACGGAACAAGCCAAGCGGCTCTACGAGCTGGGCTGTGTTACCGAGATGGATATCGTGCAGCTGGTCTATTGCCCGACCGAACCCCAGGGCGCGTCAAAAGACTATGAGTTCAACCGCGCGTCGATGGAAAAGCGGTGGCAGCAGGGCACCACCGACGCGCGTACGGTCTTGCATGCCGCGCCATGGCTTGCGCCGATGCCAAAGGAATTGGGTGTGCGAGTATTCGACGTGCCCTCCGTTGTCGCCGCGTGCTGAGGTTTCAGCAAGTAATACCTCAGGCACGCCGCGCGTGATGTTTTGCACCGTCACCAGCCATCCGGTTCTGTCTTGCAAGGAGGCCCAGACGGCAGACAAGCGTCGCTGCAAGACGGGCCGCCGGACGCCGGACAAGTGTTGTAGTTAGGGACAACGTTGTAGATCGCCGAACGCTTAACGTGCGTGGCGCGAGGCTTGGTTGCAGCGGATGCCGAAACGACAGTGCTGAGCACAATTCCAATGATAAGAGCAATTTTTGTGTTGGTGAACACTGTCGTATCTCCTCTCGCTAGCTTTGCGGCTACACACAGGAGGAGACTGTAAATCTGGTCAATTATTCCCGGTTCTTCGCAGTCGCCGCGCCTCCCAAAATCACATTTTCATGAGCGAGGCTGAAAGAGCGGCCCTACGATGATTCGGGAATAAACGCCGTCGCCGTCGATTCTCATATTTGAAAGCCGCGGCGCATTGGTTTCAAGGAGAGAGGCAATGAGCGGATTCCAAGAATGCGGGGATGAGCCATGAACAACATTGCCCTTCACCCGCCGCTCGAAGATGAATCTCCTCTGCAGCACACTCCCGGAGAATCATCGCGCCTTGATGGTCTTTTCGTACCGGCAATCGTTGCCGGAAGATCCGTCGCGAATATACCGCCGACAAATGACATGCATCCAATTGCGATTGCCATGCCATTGATTGCTTCAGCTGCTATGATTGCCACATTCTGGTTAGCTCTTGCGGGCAGCGAACTTTCCTTCATCCCGGCTGTCACCACTTTGACTGTCGTGATGATCGCGGCCTGCGGTGCCTTTGCACATAAGGTCGAGCCGAATGGCACCCGCACTCGGACCTTTCGGGAGTTCCTCGACGGCGAAGTTGACGTTGAAACCGGTCGAATTAGCGGTCGCGTCGCTTTTCGCCAGGTTGCGACAATCCCCGTCGTGGTGGCGATCGGCAGTACCTTGATCTTGGTGTGTGCGGTGTCGACCCACGGCTGATGAAATTTGTGAGTGCGGATTGATAAAGCCGTAGCATCAAACCATGGCCGAATTTGAGCTTGAAAATCCTGTTGCTTGATCGATCCGGCGAGTCCGCATCGCCGCGTCGGCTGCGGGCTTTTCAATGCGGGCGATGTTTTTCTTCACCGCCTTCTGCACCTTCTCGAAAGCGCACACCTCGATCTGGCGGATGCGCTCGCGCGACACGCCGAATTCGTCTGCGAGCTCTTCCAAGGTGATCGGGTCGTCGGCCAGCCGCCGCGCCTCGAAGATGCGGCGCTCGCGATCGTTGAGCACCGTGAGCGCTTCGCCCAACGCCTTGTGCCGGTTGTCCGACTGCTCGGACTCGGCGAGCCGGCTCTCCTGGCTGGCGCTGTCGTCGACCAGCCAATCCATCCACTCGCCGGAATCGCCGTCCTCGCGGATCGGCGCGTTCAGCGACGCGTCGCCGCCGAGCCGGCGGTTCATGTCGATGACGTCCTGCTCGGTGACGCCGAGCTGCTTGGCGATCAGCTTGACCTGATCCGGCCGCATGTCGCCCTCGTTAAGCGCCGAGATGCGGCTCTTGGTCTTGCGCAGATTGAAGAACAGCTTCTTCTGATTGGCCGTGGTGCCCATCTTAACGAGCGACCACGAGCGCAGAATGTATTCCTGGATCGCGGCCCTGATCCACCACATGGCGTAGGTCGTAAGGCGGAAGCCCTTGTCGGGCTCGAAGCGCTTGACCGCCAGCATCAGACCGACGTTGCCTTCCGAGATCACCTCGGCAATGGGCAGGCCGTAGCCGCGATAGCTCATGGCGACCTTGGCGACCAGGCGAAGATGGCTGGTGACGAGCTTATGCGCCGCGTCGCGGTCGCCGTGCTCGCGCCAGCGCTTGGCCAGCATGAATTCTTCCTGCGGTTCCAGCATCGGGAACCGCCTGATTTGTTCCGGATACCGGGTGAGGCCGACGTCGCCCGACAAGGTGAGTGCGGCTGCAGTTCGGGCCAATGATAGACCCTCCATATTCATAACGAATCCGAGTGCAAATTTCCGACGTGGAAAAAAGAGCGAGCTAAAATCCTCGCTGGTTTCCGTCGACTCAGTCGATGAGGAGCATTTGATTATAACCGAGGCTTCCACCGCCCGTGGATCGCGGATCGTTTGTGTTGGAGTAAGTTTGCGAATTGTAACCAGGCGCCATGTTATAGATCGCCGACCGATGAACGTGGGCGGGACGGTGTGCGGTTGCAGCCGACGCCGAGCAGGCGGTGCTGAGAACAATCGCAACGGAAAGCGCTATATTTGTCTTGCTGAACATGTTCGTACCCTTTGGTTGAGCTGGGTGCTCAGTCGTACTTCGAGGCCAGTTGCCGCGCGGGTCTCGAGCGAAAGCTGCCAGCGGTCACACACAGAGGGGAGACCGCAAAAAGCCTGGAATATTCCCCGCATTCGATGGTTAAGCCGTCACTCCAGACGGTGTCTTCATGGCTGTATTGAGCAAGCCGCCCGGGAATAAATTATGCTGGGCCCCGGTCTCATCCTTAAAAGACAGTTCCGCCTTGGAAACCCTGCATGATCGTTGCGTTGCCGAGCGTGACGATATGAGCTTCGGACAAACGAAATTCCGGGATCGGCTCGAAGGAGATCGCAATGCATAAGAGGAGATTGGCGCAGATGACTTTGGCGGCACTTTCTCTGGCCGCATGCGTGACTTTCTTTGGTGCGTGCGTAGCAATAGTGCACGCGCACGCGCAGGGGGGCTCTTCAGCTGGCCAGATCAATCGGCAGGTCTCTCCGTACCATAAGTGATACGTGCAGTGCTGGGCGTGCGCTCGGTCGATCAGTGCCGACTGTCGAGCCGGAATGAGTAACCCATCCCCAAAATATACGCCGGTGCATTGTTGTTGAGGCCGATACCGACGTGGAAATCGATTTGCTGCGTGGGTGTGATGCGGTAACCGCCGCCGGAATTGAAGAGGTAGCCAGGTCCGCCATGGACGCGGTAATCGCCGACGTATTCGATGAAGAGAAACGCGCGCTCGGCGAACTCGCGTTCGAGTACCAAGGTCGTTTCGGTAGAGACCTTGTTGGCAGGGTCCGCTGGTGTGAAGAAATTTGTGACCATGCCGTTGACGCGCCAACGGCTAGCCAATTGCCACGACCACGGAAATTGCAAGTAGGGCTGCACGCCGGGGCCTGCGATGGCCTTGGTGCCGGTCGGCAGTCCGGCCCCGAACGTCGCGGAGAGATCGATCTTTCCCGGTAACGGGCTGATCTGCCATTTGATTGCCGGCACCACATCGGTGAATCCCGAATTGAGTGGCCCCCGCAGCGCGGCAAAATAGGTCGGGATGTCGACCAAAACCTCCAAACAGGGTGCAACGCCCCAGCGCAGCCGGCTGTCGGTCCCATCGAACGCGCGGCCGCCGTCGCGCTGGCTGAAATTTATGCCGTTCTCGCTTTGGAAGCTGCCCTGCGGCACTACCACACTCGAGTTGGTTACGTCCGGCCGATCCGTATCAATCGGGCTTTCCTTCTGCGGGCACTGATCGGCCGAGGCCGCCGTCGCGCCAACCGCAGAAAGAGACAGGCCGATCAATGCCGCAATGCTTGGGATCGCATTCAACAAAATCTCCAACTAGCCAACTTCGCTTTCCTGAACAGGGTCGTGATCGGGCAAACAGTTCTGTCATTTTGCATCGGATGTGCCGCCGTGTCACCGCCGGTGCGCCGAACAATGCGGTGCTTTAGAACTGGAAGCGCAAGCCGGCGGTCGGATCGATGGTGTTACTGTGCAGAAAACCACTGGCGAGACCGTTCGCGACCTTCGAATACATGGCGCCGACGTAGGCATCGAAGCGCTTGGCGAACCTGTAATCGACCACGAGAGAAAAGGCATTTAGCTGTCCGCTGCATGTCGCAAGCGAGGCATTTGAACAACCGACCGCACCAAAGCTGTTTTGCTGTTCGTGGTAATAGGCCCCGATCAGATCGACATCCGACCTGACAGCGTATTTCGCGCCGGTCCAGAAGACTTGCAGATCCTTGGCATTGGGAAAGCCAACGTTGCTGACCGTGCCGAGCGTATAGCCACCGATAATGGTCGAGCCGACCGGCAACGGCACCGTCGGATTGACGAACCGGATGGTCTCGTAACCGGCGTAGAGCTTCACCGGCCCGATACCGTAGCGGGCGAGCAGCATCAAGCTGGTATTGTCGGAGACCGTTCCCGCGACAAGTCCGGAACCGGCCTGTGCCAGCTGGGTGGCGGTGGGCACAAAGCCGACGGCGAGCGGAGCCGAGGAAATCGCGTCTTTGACGTGACCGACGATCGCATCGAGCGACAGGCCGAGATAGTCGACGCCGACTTGACCCTGGACGACATTGCGCGAGCCGTCGCCGTTCTGGCTCAGCTGCGCGGCGGCGCCGGCGCGGAACGGGCCGAGATTGACGGTATATTTGAGCGAATTGTCGAGGCGGGCATTCTCGGTGTTGCCGCCGCCGGCCGTCGCGCCTTGGAAGCCGACGAGAGAGAACGCGCCCGACGCACTCATCGGGTCATAGGCAATGACGCCGTCCAAAGTCAGCGTGTTTTGCCGGCCGTAAGTCAACGTCCCATACACCGGCGAGCTGAGACCGGCATAGGCTGCGGTATTCAATGCCTCGCCGTCCTTGCTGGAATCGGCAAATGTCGTCTGCGCGGTCAGCGGCAGACCGTTGTTTTGCACGATGGAACCGAGACCGTCGGCAAGCCGTCCCGAGGTCGGCAGAAACGACGTTTGCAGATTGAAGACCGCCGATAGTCCGGGGAAAAGCTCCTCATTTCCCTTGAGCCCGATATTCGAAGCGGACAGCGCGTTGGGAGCCGCGCCGAAATACGGCTTGTTGCTGTTCTTCGAGATCAGATAATCCAAACCGAATCCCGCAACGTTGCTCAAGGGAGCGCCGTGAGTCTGATAGGCCACACCCATGTCGATGCCACCGTACAAGGTTATGCCGTGCCAGGTCAGGCTGCCGTCGTCGGCAACAATTGAAGGGGCCTTGTTGTAATTGCCGGCCGGTGGCGCTCCCGGATTCGCCGGTGGCGCCGGTCGGGCCGCAACAATGGGCGGCTTTGCGGGCTGCGTCTCGAGCTTATGCAGCCGCTTTTCCAGCTCCACGACTTGCTTCGCCAAGACCTGGTTTTGTGCGCGGATCTGCTCGGATTGCGTCTTGATGTCCGACAATTCGTCGGCATGCGCTGCGGTGGCAATACTTAATACGGCTGCCGCGGACATAAGGGCCTTTTTCCACGGCGGCTTCCTATGAAGTCCGATCGCTGCCGGAAACGCCTTCGTTGTCTCGCGATTGTAGATACCCTTCTCGTCGCCGCTGCGCGCTTTACGGCCGTCCTCGTGATCGAATTTGCTCATGACCCATCCCCCTTAGAAGCCAACACACCCCTGCGGCTTCAAGTCACGAGACTGGGCAAGGGGACCGTTTATTCCCGAGACCAAGAAAAAATTCGAACAAATTATTTTTGTGAGGCTCTCCAGGTGAATCACGCGCCCGTGATGGAATTCCGGCACCGGAATTCGATCTCCTCGGCAGCGGGAGACAGGGCAATGGGCCCTTGTTCGCTTCGCGACCAGGGAAAGACCATGATCACCATTTCAAGAATGGCCCTCATCGCCGCGATTGCGGCCGCGGGTATCGCGTCGCCGGCATCGGCTCAATCGTTCGATCCGGAAGCCGGCAGCGGCAATGTGGCGGGGTTCAGTTATGCGCCGAGCCCAGCTCAGAATGACGAATTCGCCGTTCGGCAGAGCAGCCATGCCAGAACTGCCGCGCGTCGGAACGGGCTGCATGCCTTCGCCAGGGTTCCGGGCACCTCGTCGAATTCCAATTCCAACAACCCCGCTTTCACCGGCGGTGGCAGTGCCGGCTACGATCAAATGCTCCAGCAATACTGAGCCAACGAAGGGAGGGGGCGGGCTTCGGCTCGCCCCTTTCCTTGCTCGTCCTCCGTTCCCGCCAGAGCGAGCCCCAAATAGTTCTCTGCATTGGGAATAAGCCGCGCCGCCGATCAGTCTGGTCCTTAGAAGCCCCAATGACCGCCTCGGTTTTGGGCCTGTCCGCTTCATGGGAGAGTGCAATGAGAGATTTCGACCGAGACGATGGCGTCAACCGACGCAAAGTCCTCGAATGCATGACCTGGGTCGGCACCGGCGTGCTCTGGACCATTGCCGGCGGCGTGCCGCAGTCGCTGGGCATCATGGGCGAGGCGCAAGCGCAGGACGTAAAGGGCCTGACGTTCCTGCAAATCAGCGACAGCCATATGGGCTTCGACAAGCCGGCCAATCCCAACGCGCTCGGCACGCTTCAAGCGGCAGTGAGCAAGATCATCGCGCTGCCGCAGAAACCCGCTTTCATGATCCATACCGGCGACATCAGCCACTTGTCTCTCGAATCGCAGTTCGATGACGCCGACCGGATCATCTCGCAGACCAAGCTCGACGTGCATTACGTTCCCGGCGAGCATGATTTCCTCGACCCGGAGCAGAAATTCTATCGCGAGCGCTACGGCCGCGGCACCAAGGGTGCCGGTTGGTACAGCTTTGACGCCAACGGCGTGCACTTCATCGGCTTGGTCAATGTCGTCGATCTTAAAGCTGGCGGCCTCGGCAATCTCGGCCACGAGCAGCTCGAATGGCTCGAAGCCGACGTGAAAGGCAGATCCGCCTCGACGCCGATCGTCGTGTTCGCCCACATCCCGCTCTGGACTGTTTATCCGGAATGGGGCTGGGGCACTGAAGACGGCGCGCAGGCGCTATCCTACCTCAAAAAGTTCGGCTCGGTGACGGTGCTCAACGGTCATATCCACCAGGTGATGCAAAAAGTCGAAGGCAACGTCACCTTCCACACTGCCCGCTCGACGGCATTTCCGCAGCCGGCGCCCGGCGCCGCTCCGTCGCCCGGACCGATGAAGGTCGCCGACGACAAACTTCGCACCATGCTCGGCACTGCCAGCATCACTTTCAAGCAGAACGAGCAGCGTCTCGCCATCATCGACACGCCGCTGCAGGCCTGAGGAGAATGAAGATGATGAGATCCATATTTGCTGCGGCCTTGCTTGGCGCGGTCGTGGGTTCGGGCCTGGCCGGCGGCGTCTTGGCCGCCAGCGCGGCGAGCCCGGCGACCGCCGTGTCGATCGACAATTTTACCTTCACGCCGCAAACGATGACCGTGAAGGCCGGCACCACGGTGACCTGGACCAACAAGGACGATATCCCGCATGGCATCGCCGCAACCAACAACGCCTTTACCCGATCGAAGGCGCTCGACACCGACGACAGCTTTTCGTTCACGTTCACCACGCCGGGTACCTTTCAATACTTCTGCTACGTTCACCCGCATATGACGGGCACGATCGTTGTAGAAGCCGCAACGGGCAGCAACGCTTCAAACTGACGCTTACTTAGCCGCAGTACTAAGCGTGGACGGCCGGGCGAGACACGATGACAGGAGAAGGCAATGGCGAGCACGACAGAGCGCGACGTTTTCGCGACGCCGCACTACCTTATCTCGACGACGTCTACTCGCTGGCGCGCTATCTCATGCGTAACCCCGCGGACGCCGAAGATGCAGCTCAGGAGTGTTACGTGAGAGCCTTACGCCATTTCGACAGCTATCGTGGTCCAGAGATGAAGCCTTGGCTGCTGACCATCCTGCGGAACGTTTGCAACGCCGAGTTCGCGCGCCGGCGCAAACAAGAAACACCGACCGATTTCTCCGAGCATGAGACGGCTGCCGAAGAGCTGCCGATATGGCAGGAGCCGACCTCCTCGCCGGAGACGACGATGGTGCGTCGGCAGGATGACGATACGATCCGCCGTCTGGTCGCCGCGCTTCCGCAGCCGTTCCGCGAGGCCATCGTACTGCGAGAGATCAACGACTTGTCATATCAGGAGATTGCCGAGGTCGCCGGCGTGCCGGTGGGAACGGTGATGTCGCGACTTGCTCGCGCGCGATCGATGCTGCGCACAGCATGGAACGGCGCGGAAGGAGCGATGCCATGAACTCCAGAGACTCCGAGGTCCTGACCATGAACTGCAGTGACTCCGAGATCCTGCTCAATGCGCTGATCGACGGTGAGCTCGACGCCGGCCATGCCCGCGACGTGGAGAAGCATGTTGCGGCTTGCTCCGCCTGCGCGGCGAAGCTCACGGAATTTCGTGAGATGCATGACGCAGTCAGCGGCGCGGGTCTGAAGATGACTGCGCCCGCACATCTGCGCAGCCGTATCGAGAAGGCCCTGCCGTTGCCCTCCGGACGCGTCATCGCCCTACGGAAATTCTTTCAACCTTCGCGGCGAACGTTCTTCGGCGGGTTTGCGGTGGGTACGGCGCTTTCCGCAGCGCTGGCCGCAAGTCTTGTCCTCACCGTGGTGGGCACCGATCAGCAACAGACCATCGCCAACGAAGTCGTGTCGGCCCATATACGCTCGCTCCAGGCTGGGCATCTGATAGACGTGGAAACGAGCGACCAGCACACGGTCAAGCCATGGTTCAACGGTAAGCTCGACGTCGCGCCGCCTGTCGTCGACCTCACGGCGCAAGGCTTCAGGCTCCTCGGCGGCCGCCTCGATTATATCGACGGCGAGTCGGTGGCTTCGGTTGTCTATCAACGCCGCAAACACATTATCAATCTGTTCGTCGCGCAACGATTGGGCGCATCGCACGCCAGCACCAGGATCGAGGCGATCCAAGGTTACAATGTTCGGCATTGGTCGGAAGCCGGTCTCGATTTTTGGGCCGTGAGCGATATCGCTCCGGACGAGCTCAACGAGTTCGGTCAAATGATGGTTGCTGTACTGCACCCTGCCGGATCGTCCTAACCGGTCTATGCGGTCATTGCTGCCGGCTTGAACCGCTGTAATTCGGGAATTTCTTGATGGTTGCACCGATCCTGGAGACAGATTGTTACTTTTGCGGCTTTCGGACTGGAATGCGCGATGCCACACCACGTCCAGCAGTCTTGCATCGAAGAAGGAGCCGTCGGAAGACGGCTTGCCTCCGTAGCGCTACTGAGCGCGCTTGACGAGCCCACTCTCGCCGCGCTCGATGCTGAGCTCAAGTGGGTGCGCGTTCCAGGCGGCCAGACTCTTTTCCGTGAGAATGACGTCGCCGATGCACTCTACGTCGTGATGTCGGGATGTCTGGGTGTCTCCGTTTCTGATGGCCATGGCGGCGATACCTTAATCTCGCGTATCGTTGCCGGGGAGACGGTTGGAGAGATGGGGATCCTCGACGGCGGCTTTCGGTCGGCGACCGTCGAGGCACTTCGCGACACCGAGCTGTTGAGGCTCGATAAATCTTCCTGTGAGCGCCTCGTTGACCGGTATCCAAGGTCGATGCTGTCCCTCATGTCGCTCCTAGTAAGGCGACTACGCAATACGACACGCCACCTCGATGACCAGGCTCAGGTTCGGACAGTGGCCTTGGTCTCTACGGACCACGATGTGGATCATCGTCGCGTCGCGCATGACCTCGTCAATAGATTGGTGGCTGACGGCCAACGAGCGTTATTGCTCGATTGTGAATCGGCAAATCGCTCGACCGAATGGCTCAGTGCCACGGAGGCTGACAACGATCTGGTTGTCTACTGCGCTGAACCGACAAATCCAGACTGGACGAAGCTCTGCCTGCGCCAGGCCGACCGCGTGCTGCTCGTCGCGTCCTCCGGCGCGCCGTTCACGATGCCCACATGGCTGGCGGAAGAAGGTAAGGAGTGCCGCCGGCCGTTTGACCTCGTGGTGATCCGACAGGGGCGGGGGAATATCAGGCGAACCGTTGAGTGCTGGCGCGCGCGCCTGCCGATCGACGTCGTTTGCCAAGTCCGCCACGGCAATCCAAACGACATCGCCCGCCTCTTGCGACTCCTGCGAGGAACTGCGGTCGGGCTCGTCCTGAGTGCTGGCGGGGCGCGTGGTTTTGCCCACCTCGGCGTCGTTCGGGCACTGCGCGAGGCGCATGTGCCGATCGACCGAGTCGGGGGCTGCAGCATGGGAGCGATTGTAGGTGCGGCTGTTGCCATGGAATGGGATGACGCCGAGATAAGAGAGCGGTTGCGCAGCGCGTTTGTGGAGTCGAACCCGATCAATGACTACACGCTGCCGTTCCTGTCGTTGGTCAAGGGCAACAAGGTAACGCGCCGACTTGAAGAGCACTTCGGCAGCATAGGTATCGAGGATCTCTGGCGGCCATTCTTCTGCGTATCGACGAACCTGTCGGCGGGTGTCCTCGTGGTGCATCGTGATGGACCGTTAACCCGCGCCTTGCGCGCGAGCGTCGCCATTCCCGGCTTATTGCCTCCGGTCATGATAGATCGAGAGGCGCATGTTGACGGCGGCGTCATGAATTGGTTGCCGGTCGACGTGATGGGCGCCAAGCGCGGCCCTGTCATCGCTGTCGACGCGGCCAGTGACCCAGCGCTTACTTCTTTCGAAGGCGGCAACGGGGCGCAATCGGATTGGCGGTTTTGGCGTCGGTGGGGAAAAATGCCGCCGATTGTCGATCTGCTTTTCCGCGCCGCCACCGTCAGCAGCGATGCCCTGGGGCGGGCAGCGCGCGGCCAAGCGGACATCTTGTTCAAGCCCGCGCTGGAGACCGTTGATCTGCTGGATTGGAAGGCATGCGACCGTGCGATCGATGCCGGCTATCGACATGCGATCGAATTACTTGAGCAACGGGACAAGGCGACGGCGCGTCGGCCATGGTGATCGACCCGACGCGCCGTAGCTTGCAGACCGAGCGAAGGAGGGTCGCTCTACCCATTCCATCATCTGAATATCGATCGCTGCTGGCTATCAGCCGCTGCGTGTCGGCCGCGTCCGCGGGGATGCGCACTGGCGGGTGGCGCGATGTTGCAGTCGATGCCAAGGTGCAACTCGGAGTCGAGCCATCCGGCGCCGTAAAAATCGTAATAGGGACGATCACCGTAACATTGCGGACCTTGCGCCAATGCGGCCGAAGTTGCGCTCAACAGCAGCGCCACTGCCGCGACAAGTTTTGTTGCACTCATGGTTCAATCTCCTCGAGGTCGCGTTTATCTGCCTCGCAAGACTGCTATCGCTTGATGGCGCTGTTTATTCGTTCGGCTCGTTCACAAGATTTTGTGCAGTCGGCCGGACAGGGCGGCTTTAGCCCGCTTTGTTGTTTCTTGCCTGCAGGTCGATGCCGCACCGACGGTTTTGACCGACGCACTCAAGGCGATTGAAACCGGCGTAAGGAATTATGTCATGGCAGTCGCGTTCGATTGCCTCGGGGCTGCCGTCGTCGTGCGGCGTTCGCTGTTACCAGCTCGACCTTTGCTTAATGCGCCTTTCTGTGACGCTCGTCACTTTTGCACCCGGAATAATCCAGGCATTTTTCAATCTCCTCCTGTGTGCGGCCGCTACGGCCGTCACGTTCGCCGCTGCAAGTTGGCGCCGAATGATCCCCAACCCCGAAAGAGTTTAGGTCTCAATCACAGGAGAAATAACATGAAGAAGTTTCTGACCACATTGGCTGTGCTGGCCGCGTTCGCTACGCCGGCATTTGCCCAGTATGCTCCCCAGGACTACCAACCGGCTGCTCCTTCGAGCGTTCAGCACAAAAGCGCTGCTCGCCAGAACGGCCTCCACGCCTTCGCCATGGTTCCGCGCGCCCCGGCGGGCTCCAGCCTGGACGATCCGTCCCTCACGGGCGGCGGCAGCACCGGCTACAATGAGATGAACCGTTCCTACTGAGGTGAATAGCAAAACAGGGCGGGTCAGCCCGCCCTGTTTTCTTCTGCTGTTTCCGTCCGGAAGAAGCGCAAGGCCTGATGTTGCCTAGAAAGCCACTATAGAGACACAAGACCAGTTGCGCGTCCTTAAACGCGCGCGAGCGCCGATAGGTCGCGTCAAAATAATCCGGTGCCGGCGGATAGTCGCACCATGGCGCGTCAAAATTCAACACCCGATAGTAAAGCGGCACATGTTGCCCGCGATTGCGTATCGCATCGAACGCCGCACCCAGGCCAACACAAGGATACTCGCCGGTGGCTTGCGTCGGGCGTGCGCGCGTATTATACTTTACAGTCGTAAAGTAAAGGCGCCAAGGTTTCCAGCCGGGCGCCGTGGTTTTCGAATTGTCCGCCGCGAGGAAATGCGAGACGATGATCGAGGAGCGCGACATTCCTGTTGTGATGCGCGATGGCACGCGCCTTGTGCTGGACGTGTATCGCCCGGACGCGGCGGGCAGATATCCGGTGCTCTATGCGTGTTCGCTGCACAACAAAGACATTCAAGGTCCCGATATCGCCGACGTGCTGCCGCCGCAGCCGGCACACGCGCCGCTTTGGTTCGGTCCCATCGAGGCAGGCAACACCCGGCACTTCATCGCAAACGGATATGTGCATGTCATCGCACAGCCGCGCGGCTCGGCGAAATCCGAGGGTCAGTATGGGCACGAGGACACAGATCACTACGACATAATCGAATGGATCACGCGCCAACCCTGGTGTGACGGCAATGTCGGAATGGTCGGCATCTCAGGATACGCCGGCGAGCAATGGCGCGCCGCTGCTCAGGGCCATCCGGCTCTGAAGGCGATCTTTCCATACGACGCCTGCAGCGCCTATGGGGGGATGTTCGGCTTTCGCGATTTCGTCCCTGGCGGCGTGCTGCACACGTTTCCTTACCTGCTTGACGTCTTCAGCACCGTTCATGAGTCGCGAGACCGGCCTACAGAGCTTCCGCCCGAGCAAGAGGCCCTTTGGCACGAAGCGATGCACAACGCGGACTTCAAGCAATACATCAATCTCTACAACATCCTGACTCAGAAGGGGCAGCGCACCTTCCTGATGTACCATTTGCTGACAAGCCCGTGGGAAGCGGACGGAACGATCGAGCGATCCGAAGAGACATTCAAGAAGATCAAAATTCCATTTTATACGGGCTCGGGCGCATACGCCTACACCTACAAACTCCATTGGCTCGGTGCGCAGCACTATTTTCAAAATATCGAACAGCCGAAAAAGCTGATCTTCACTGGGCCGGCTCACCTTGAGCGTCCTTTTCATCAGTATCACGACGAGATCATCCGTTGGTACGACCATTGGCTGAAGGGCAGGGACACCGGCATCATGGATGAGCCGCCGGTCCGCTATTGGCTCATGGGTGCCAACGCGTGGCGCACGGCGAGCGATTGGCCGCTGCCGGAGACCGAATGGACGAAATTCTATCTGTCACAATGGGAAGGGCTCACAACGGACGGTCCGCTCGGATCAGAAGCCGGCGCCGCCGTGCGCGAGCCTGACGTCTTCACCCAAATGCCGCTCACACGAACTGTGAAGGTCGAGCGGTTGCGATACATGACCGACCCGCTGCCGCGGGATGTCGATGTCGTCGGACCGATTGCGCTTACGCTGTACGCGGCGATCGATCAGAGCGACACCAATTGGATTGTCGTGCTCAAGGACGTGGGGCCGGACGTCTCGGTGCGAACGGCGCGAGAAGGCGAACGTGCCGTGCCGCAAAACCTGCCAGAGCGGGAACTGACGCGCGGCTGGCTCAAGGCATCCCATCGCGCAGTGGATGAGACGCGGTCCAAGCCTTGGGAGCCGTTCCACAAGCTTACGCGCGCGGCCGTGGCTCCGGTGGTCCCCGGAGAAGTCGTCGAGTACAGAATTCAAATTCTGGGCACGGCCAATCGGTTCAAAGCCGGCCACCGGATCTGTCTCGACATCACATCGATGGATGTGCCCACCGGCACGGGTGCGATGACCAACGTCGAATACATTCCCTATCACGTGTGCAGCAGCCAGACGGTAACCCACCGAATCTATCGGGACGCGGAAAGGCCATCCCATCTGCTGTTGCCGATCATTCCTGACTGAGGCTGAGGGATTGTAGCTGCGCGATGGCGTTTACGGCAGACCGAAGCGCGAGAGAGGAGGACTTACATGGATACGATCAGGTTTGAACAAAAAGGCACGATCGGCAGCATCGTCCTCGCCAACCCGCCGTTCAATCGGCTCGATCTTCGCTTTTCGAAGGCGCTGCGGGAAGCGGTGCACAGCGCCGGCGAGAGCTCCATTCGGGTCCTGGTCATTCGCGCCGAGGGACCGAACTTCAGTTTTGGCGGCGAAGTCAGAGAGTGGCCGGGCAAGGACGTCAATTGGTTTCGTACCTTCGTTGCCGAGGTGAACGCGTCCTATCGCGCGATCGAAACCTTACGTGTTCCGACCATGGCGGTCGTGCGGGGGGTGGCTTTCGGCGGCGGGTTTGAGCTCGCGCTGGCATGCGATTTCCTGGTTGCGGCAAAATCCACGGTCTTCCGCTGCGTCGAAGTCACGACCGCGATGCTGCCGATCGCCGGAGCATTGCAGCGGCTGGCTGAACGCGTGGGCCGCGCCCGGGCGTCCCGCTTTGCCATGCTGGGAGAGCCGATTTCGGGTGTCGAGGCCGGCGCTCTTGGGATAGCGACCCACGTGGTCGATGAAAACAAACTCGAGGAAACCGCCGACGCGCTGGCTCAGCACCTCGGCAGCGGTCCCACACGTTCTTACGCGGCAACGCGCACTCTTCTCAAAGCTTGGTCGAGCGGCGGTGTCGCCGCGGCCGACCTCGTCATGCTCGACGTGTCGATGGAGCTATACAACGGCGCCGATGCGCAGCGCGGCTTTGCCAACACTGCAAAGGCTTTCGACGCCGATATCGAGCCGCCGGCCATGACGTTCGAAGGCAAATGACCTGAGCGCTGGGCGAGATACCATGCGCCGTGATAACCAAAGCGTATGGCGCGAGGATCCAGAAAAAGCCAAAGGGTAGGGGGCGCTTCCCGCACCAGAAAGCGTGCCGAGCAGAGTCGTTCCCGCGCGACGCGCCTGTCGATTTTGCAGGCCGCATTATCCGAGTTTGCCGATAAGGGCTTCGAGGCCGCAAGCATCCGCTCGATCGCGGAACGAACAGGGCTTCAGCACCCCCTCATCACCTACCATTATCCAACTAAGGATGCGTTATGGCGTGCAACAGCCGAATACGCCTTCGAGCAAATACGGGAGAAGTGGGACAAATCCGAACCTGAGCTCTCAGACGCCGCGCCAATCGATCATTTGCGAGCGGAATACCGGGCGGTTTTTTATTACACCGCCGCATTTCCGGAATTTCACCGCTTCATGCGCCAGGAGGCGATGTACGACAGCCCGCGGCTGAGATGGGTCGCCGAAACCGTACTGGCTCCTCTGATCGATCGCCTGCTGCCCCAAATCAGAGCTGCGCAGAGGGACGGCGATCTCCCCGCAATCGAGCCGATCGTGTTTCACTATATGATGATTAGCCTCACAGCCATGCTGGCAGGGTTCGGTCCCGAGATGCGCGTTACCAGCCGGGTAAAGCCGCAAGCCCCAGCTGTTATCGATTCCTATTGGGCGCAGGTCGAAAATATGGTTTTCGGCAGGCTTGCGAACGCCAGCGGTTCTCGCGATCGCAAACTAGCGCAAAAGCGCGGCACTCGCTCCAAGTGAGGTAATTGTCGGTCTCTTCATGCCACGCAAAATGCTGCGCGAGCTTATAGAATCAACGCACGTTGCTTTGTCGGCTGCCTCGGCGATAATTTATAGGCTACCGCGGCCGCAACGTAAAGAGCTTTGATGATCATCCAGTCCAGTATCGACTTTCCGTCATCGCCGAAGGTTATGGAAATGCGGGTTGTCCCGGTGGCGGGTCACGACGACATGCTGCTCAATCTTTCGGGGGCGCACGCGCCGTTTTTTACACGAAACGTGGTAATTCTTAGAGATAATGCCGGCCACACCGGCGTTGGCGAGGTACCGGGCGGCGAGCAGATTCGGCAGACGTTGGAAGATGCGCGGCAATTGGTGGTCGGTCAGCCGATCGGGCGGCACAACAACATTCTCGGCGCGGTGCGCCAACGCTTTGCCGACCGGGATGCCGGCGGACGCGGATTGCAGACTTTCGACCAGCGTGTGACCATTCATGCCGTGACGGCGATAGAAGTATCGCTGCTTGACCTTTTGGGTCAATTCCTCGGCATTCCAGTGGCGGCTCTCCTGGGAGAAGGACAGCAGCGCGATACAGTAGAGATGCTTGGCTACCTTTTCTTTATTGGCGACCGCACCAGAACAGATTTGCCGTACCGCTCTGAACCGAAGGCCAAGATCGATTGGTTCCGTCTCCGGCACGATGCGGCGCTGACGACGCAAGCGGTAGTCCGCCTCGCTGAAGCCGCCCACGCCCACTATGGCTTTAACGACTTCAAATTGAAGGGCGGAGTTCTGTCGGGCGACCAGGAGATCGAAGTGGTGACGGCGCTCGCCGAGCGTTTCCCCAAAGCCCGGATCACATTGGACCCCAACGGGGCTTGGTCGCTCGAGGAGGCTATCCGTCTATGCAGCGGCAAGAGCGACGTGCTCGCTTACGCGGAAGACCCTTGCGGTGCCGAGCACGGCTATTCGGGTCGCGAAGTAATGGCCGAATTTCGCCGCGCCACCGGCCTGCCCACCGCGACCAACATGATTGCGACCGATTGGCGCCAAATGGGACACGCGATCACCTTGCAGTCGGTGGACATCCCGTTGGCCGATCCGCATTTCTGGACCATGCAGGGCGCAGTACGCGTGGCGCAGATGTGCCGCGATTGGGGTCTTACGTGGGGGTCGCATAGCAACAATCATTTCGACATTTCGCTGGCGATGTTCACGCACGCGGCAGCGGCCGCACCGGGCAAGATTACCGCAATCGACACGCATTGGATCTGGCAGGACGGGCAACGGCTAACTCAGGAGCCGCTCCGGATCAGAGACGGAAAAGTGGTGCTCTCCGGCGAACCGGGCCTTGGCATCGCGATCGATCTCGACCAGGTGGAGAAGGCACACGAACTCTACAAATCGCACGGCCTCGGCGCCCGCGACGACGCGGTGGCGATGCAATACCTGAAGCCCGGCTGGACGTTCGACAGCAGGCGCCCCTGCCTCGTGCGTTGACCCCGGATGTTGCCGGCTGGATCTCCGACGTCGAGGAACGCCCATCGCGTCACACGCGTGCTTGACTGACAGAAGCCTAAGAATTTGCTGCTCTGAATTGCAGCTGCGAAGCCCCGCCACTCACGTGAGCGGGGCTTTGCTATTAAGACACGCCGCTTTCCCAACCGAAAACTAAAATACCGACGCACCACTGTATCTAGAGAAGATACTACCTATATGCGCATTGGCAGGCAGAGCTTTGCCAATGGGCGTCATTGCTTTAAGAACAGTTGCGGCGGTCGCTCGATTAGAGTGCCCCGACAGGAAAGGAACCCGATGTCTTTCAAGTTTCTTGTTGGGCAAGCAGTTGAGTACACACCCATCGGCGAGAAAACAGCCGGCCTTTATAAGATTACAAGGCAGATGCCGCGGGAAGAGCGGGCGTTCGACTTGAAATATCGCATTAAGAGCAAGGCCGAAGCGTACGAGCGTAATGTGCTCGAATGCCAGTTAAGTTCTGATGTGCGTCCTGAATGCGAATATGCCACGATTAAGCCTCGTCTCTCGCAGGGCTCACACCGAACATAGAGGCGGTAACCATCCCCCCTCGTCACCGTCCGTCGTGCGAGCGCCGGAGCTCGATCCAGAGACGGCCGAAGCTCTTCGCGTAGCAATAGTCAATGCACCCGAAATTCCCGAGCGCCGGACCTACTTCGCCCAGTCGTAAAGCGGCCTGTTGCGGTCGACGACATAGACCGAGAATGCCTTCAAAGAGGTGTCCCCGACAACCTTGAAGCCGCCGTGAACGACGTCTGGCATGTTCGACAGCAGCGTGCCGGTCGGAAACATGATCGGATCCTTGCCCGGCTGCTGCACCAGAGCGCCCTGAATGACATAGCCCTGCTCGATCCCCGGATGGGAATGACGATCCAGCCCATCGCCCGGCTTGAACTCGTTCAGTTCGACAACGATCTGCTTGTCGGGCGCGCCCGGCACATCGAGCCGTCGGATTTCGTGCCGCCAGGGCGGATCTTGCGCGAAGGTCGCCGTCGACACCATGACGGCGCAGATCCCGACCATAAGGGCCACTGTGCATTGATTTGCTTTCATCAAACGTCTCCTCTGTTTCGAAATGGTCGTACCGGCGCTCGGCTTCTCTCTCGCACCGTCTCGGGGCGGTTCGATCGGGTGGAAGAAGAGCCGAACCACGCAGGCACGTCCAGCGGCGATTGCTGCTCGGTCCTCTCCGATGCCTGTTGTTGGCCCATCGCGTCACCGTATTGCGGCGCAGCGATCCGGTCGCTGTTGGGGGGACAAGCGGACATTGCGTGGACACAGCAAATTGGTCGCTACTGACCCATGGCCGACATCAGAGCTTCGCGAGCCCAAGGCTTCCCAACCCGAAGGGCTTCCCCAACCCCAAGGGCTTCCCAACCCCCTCCGCACCGACACCCTGAACCGCTACCATGCCCTGTCCTGACCCAAGGGCGGATAATGCGGCGACGGGATTCTGTTGGTGTTCTGAGCGGCGTATCAGCGTTGTGGCGACGGGCCAAACGAGCGGTTGCGTCGGTTGGCGACAAAAGTGTCTAGGGTTTCGGCCCAACCTCATCAATCGCAGTCGTCAGCTCGAACCAACCAATGAATACTCACGGCGAAGTCCCTGCCTCTTGAAGGTGCAGTCATGCCGCGGTCGATCCACTTTGGTGTCTTTCTGCTCGGAACTGGCAATCACACCGCCGGTTGGCGCTATCCCGGCGCCGACCGGACCTTTCTCGACATCAAGGTGCAACAGCGTGTGGCTGCCATCGCCGAACGGGGGCTGTTCGACTTCTTGTTTCTGGGCGACGGCCTGGCCGCCAATCTGCGCAGCCACCCGTCCTATGCCTGCCGCCTGGAGCCGCTGACGCTGCTCTCGGCGCTGTCGATGACGACGACGCACATTGGTCTCGCCGCGACGATGTCGACGACATACAGCGATCCCTACACCGTTGCCCGCATTTTCGCTTCGCTCGATCACATCAGCGGCGGCCGGGCGGCCTGGAACGCGGTCACGACGTCGGCATCCGGCGCCGGCGGCAACTTCGGTCGCACGCACCCTGACCACGAGCGGCGTTACGAGATCGCGGAAGAATTCATCAATGTGGTACGCGGCTTGTGGGATTGCTGGAGCGACAAGGCCGTCATTGCCGATCTCAAGACCGGCAAATTCTTTGACGAGCGCGAGGTCAAGCCGCTCAACCATGAAGGTCCGCGCTTTTCCGTGCAGGGTCCCATCAATATGGGCCGCTGTCCGCAGGGACACCCTCTGGTGCTCCAGGCAGGCGGCTCCGAGCGAGGCCAGAACCTCGCGGCCCGCACCGCCGATGTCGTGTTCTCGGTCGTGCAAGGTTTTGAGGAGGCGAGAGTCGCTTATTCCGACCTCAAGGAGCGCATTCGCCGCTTCGGCCGCGATCCCGATAGCGTGACGATTTTGCCGGGCGTCATGCCGATCATCGGCAAGACCGACACCCAGGCGCGCGACGTGCTCAACACGCTGCAAAGCTATGTCGATTCGACAGAGGGGCTGGCGATGCTGTCGTCGCGGTTGGGCGTCGACATTTCGCAATACCCTCTCGACGGGCCGATTCCGGATGTCCCGGTCCCCGACACATCACATGGGTTCGCTCGCGCTCTGCTGGCCAAGGGCAAGCGCGAGAACATGTCATTGCGCGATCTCTACAACCTGACCGCCGCAGCGCGCGGACACTGGGTGCTTTGCGGTTCTGTCCAGACGATCGCGGATACTTTGGAAAAGTGGTTCCTGCAAGGCGCAGCGGACGGATTCTGTGTGATGCCGGCCTATTTCCCGGGCGCGTTCGACGAATTTGTCGATCTCGTCGTTCCGGAACTGCAACGGCGGGGCCTCTACCGCAATGCCTATGCGGGCACGACGCTGCGCGATCACCTCGGGCTGTCTCGTCCCGTGATTGGAGAATACGCGGCCATGGTGCGACAATCGAAAGCGGCCGCGACCTGAATGACCGTCACATCCCGCATTGCGCTGTGCCTCGCTGCGGCGGCTACCGTCGCTTGCGCCACCTCGCTATCGTCGTTCGCGCTCGATTATCCGACCGAGCCTGTTCGTCTGATCGTCGGCGTCGCTGCCGGCGGCGCCAACGACACCGTCGCCCGGCTGGTGGCACAGGCGCTTTCCGAGCGACTTGGCCAGCCGGTCGTTGTCGAGAATCGCCCAGGCGCCGGCGGAAACATTGGCCTTGAAGCCGTCATCAATGCGCCGCCGGATGGCCATACGCTTCTCTTTGCCACGTCGGCGAACGCGCTCAGCGCGTCGTTCTACGACAAGGCGAACGTCAATTTTGCTCGCGACATTGCCCCGGTCGCGAGCCTCGTGCGCGGGCCGCTCGTCATGGAGGTCAACCCGTCGTTTCCGGCCAAGACGATTCCCGAATTCATTGCCTATGCCAAAGCCAATCCTGGCAAGATCAACATGGCATCGGCCGGCATTGGCAACACCACCCATGTCGCCGGCGAGCTTTTCATGATGTTGACCGGCACCAAGTTCACCCACGTGCCCTATCGCGGCGGGGCTCCCGCGGTGGCGGATCTCATCGGCGGGCAGGTGCAAGTATACTTCGACGGAATATCGGGCTCGCTTGAGCAAATCAGGTCGGGGAAACTGCGCGCATTGGGCGTGACCACCGCGCAGCGCGCAGCTGTGCTGCCGGACGTCCCCAGCATCGCCGAGTTCGTACCGGGCTACGAGGCGGGTGGCTGGTATGGGATCGGTGTCCCTAAGGATGTACCTGCCGAGATCGTCGACAGGCTCAACAGGGAAATTAATGCCAGTCTCGCCGATCCGAAATTAAAGACACGACTCGCCGACCTCGGCTACGTGACGATCGGGGGCTCATCGGCCGAGTTTGGCAACATGATTGCGGAGGAAATCGATAAATGGGCCAAGGTGCTGAAGTTTGCGGGCGTAAAGCCTGATTGATCCGGCTCCGCCTGGTCTTACCGTGCCATCCACGCTTCTCGCCTGCGCCGACGAGCGAGCGAATAGTTTTGTCGCACTTTGGCCGCTGCTGGCCCAAAGCGTCACTTAGTGCGACGCAGCGATCTGGTCGCTAACGGAGCAAAAGCGGACATGACGCGAATGCGGTAATGCGGTCGCTTGAGACCCAAGGTTGACATTAACCGGCAGGAGAGGCTTGGAGATTGAGGCTACTCCGGCTTGATTCCCGCGGCTGCCATGACCGATCGCCAAAGCTTGGCTTCTGACCGCCCCCTGGCGGACAATTCCGCCGGAGTTGATCCGCCACTTAGCACGCCAAGCTGCTCGTACTTGGCTTTCACAGCGGGCTCACTCAGTATCCCGGCCGCGTCATGACTCAATTTTTGCACGATTGACGCCGGGGTGTTTGCAGGCATGTAAAGCGCGTACCACGACGTCACGTCATAATCGGGCACTCCGGATTCGGCAATTGTCGGCAGCTCGGGTGCGGTAGCGAAGCGTTGGCCCGATGTGACCGCGAGGCCGCGCACCTGGCCCGCTCTGACTGCTGCCAGCAGCGTGCCGGTGGTGTTGAACATGCAATCGACACGTCCGGCGATTAGGTCCGTCAACGCCGGCGCTCCGCCACGGTAAGGCACGTGCCGAATGTCGATGCCGGCCATGCGTGCGAACAGCACGCCCGACAGATGCGGCGACGTCCCGACGCCGGGCGAGGAGAACGTGACGCGGCCCGGATTGGCTTTGGCCGCCGCGATCAGATCCCGAACGGATGTCCATGGCGAGGCGTTCGGGACCGCCAACACGTTCGGGTACGTGCCGACCAGCGTTACCGGCGTGAGATCGGCTTCCGGATCGTAATGGATGGACGCGATCATCAAGCCGTAGAGCGGAATGGAGCCCCCGACCAGCACCATCGTGTAGCCGTCGGGATTGGCGTGAGCGGCAACTTCGATGGCGAGATGACCGCCTGCTCCAGGCTTATTTTCTACCGCGACCTGCTGTCCCCAAACCTCCGACAACCGATTGGCAACGATACGCCCGGCGACATCCGACCCGCCGCCCGGCGGGAATCCGACCAGGAGTCGCACCGGTCGCGTCGGATAGGCTTGCGCCCTCGCGATGCGTGAGACGACCGCGGCCGAGGCCGCGCCCGCTGCCAGCTGCAAAAGAGTTCGGCGGGGAGGTTTCATGATGATGCTCCACGAGCCGAGCACCTTCCCGGCACACGATCAATCATATCCAACAGCCGCCTTGATGTCTGTCGCCAGCACCGAACCGACCTGGTGGCGAGGTCCGCCAATCGTTTGCTATCTTGTGTGCGGGAGACCCTGCGGTCCGCGGCGGCAATGATAATGATAAGGTTCGCGGGGAACTCAAATGCTCAGGGAGGAGCACATGCGCATTCAATCCTCTTGTCTTGGTCATGGTCTTGGCCTCGTCCTCTTCGCCGCGCTCGGCCTCTTCTGCGCCGTCACGCCGGTATCCGCCCAGCTACCGCTGCCGCCCGGTGCGACGCCGTCGCCGCCGACGCCCAACATGCCGACGTCGCCGGAAGCGCAAAAACTGAAGGGCATCGCCGCTCCGCCCTTCGCGGCGGCGCCCGACAATCTTCCATTGGCGCAGCTCAAGCTGCCGAAGGGTTTTAAAATCGAGGTCTATGCCAGCGGCATCCCAAACGCGCGTTCGCTGCGCCTCGGCGACAAGGGAACCGTATTCGTCGGCAATCTCCTGCGCGACAAGGTCTATGCCATCGTCGACCGCAACGGCAAGCGCGAGATCAAAGTCATCGCCTCCGGCCTCGACCGGCCGAATGGGCTGGCCTTCAAGGACGGCACGCTCTACATCGCCGAAGGCACGAGGATCTCGAAGCTCGAGAAGATCGAGGACAATCTCGACAATCCGCCGAATCCAGTCGTCATCTACAGCGACTTGCCGAACCATCAGTCGCACGGCTGGAAATTCCTGGCGCTCGGTCCCGACAACAAGCTCTACGTCAATGTCGGAGCGCCGTGTAACATCTGTGAGCCGCCGCCGGGCAATGCCCAGCTTCGCCGCCTGACGCTCGACGGCAGCGGCGTCGAGATCGTCGCCCATGGCATCCGGCAAGTCGTCGGCATGGATTTTCATCCGCTGTCCAAGGTGCTCTATTTCACCGAGAACCAACGGGACTGGCTCTCCGAGGACGCGCCGCAGGACAAGCTGAACCGCCTCCTCAACCCGGGAACGGACAATTTCGGCTTTCCGTACTGCGACGGCGGCGACATCGAGGATCCGATATTCGGTTGGGGCCACAGCTGCAGCGAGTTCACCAAGCCGATTGCGCAGCTCGGGCCGCATTCGGCGCCGCTGGGCATGCGCTTCTATACCGGGACTATGTTCCCGGCGAAGTATCACGACGCCATCTTTCTGGCGCGGCACGGCTCCTGGAACAAGACCAACAAGATCGGCGGCGACATTTACGTCGTCTACCTCAACAAGGACGGCACGGTGCGAGCGCAGGAACCGTTCATGACCGGTTTTTTGCAAAACAACCAATACGTCGGGCGGCCGGTCGACGTGCAACCGATGAAGGACGGCTCGCTACTCGTTTCGGACGACTATGACGGCGCGGTTTACCGCATCACTTACGGCAACGATAAAGTCACCAGCCGCTGAAGTTTCTAACTTGCAGTGCATGAGTCCCAAAGTAGCCCATTGCGTCATCTCGTGCGACGCAGCGAGGCGTCCGGCAGGCGCTGAATTAGGTGGCTCGGATACGAGCAAAAAACTCTTTGACCTTGCTTTCGAGATCGTTGGCCCGATCCGAGAGCCGGGCCGTCCAACCGGTAATTTCATTGACGGCGGTCACGCTCTGCGTCGTTGCATTCTGCACCGATTGCATTTCACCCGAAGCGCGAGCGGTGTTGCGCATCGCGGTCTGAATGTTGGCCGCGATCTCGCCCGTGGCGGCAGCCTGTACCTCCACGGCCGAGGCAATCTCCCTTGCAACGTTGGTGAGATTGGTAATGCTGCGGGCAATCGACGAAATCTCGTTGACTGAACTCTTGGTCGCGTTCTGAATAGCAGTGATCTGTTGTGAGATATCCTCGGTGGCCCGCGAGGTCTGGTTGGCGAGCGCCTTCACTTCTGCCGCAACCACTGCGAATCCCTTGCCCGCGTCACCGGCGCGCGCTGCCTCGATCGTAGCATTGAGTGCCAGCAAATTCGTTTGTGCGGCTATTTGGGAAATGAGGCTGACGACGGAACCGATCCGCTCCGCCGCCTCATACAGCGATTGGATGGTCCGATTGGTACGCTCGGCGTCGCTGACTGCGGACCGCGCCATGTCGAGTCCGCGATCTGCGTTTTCGCTGATGGCGGCAATCGAGGAGGACAGTTCCTCGGTAGAAGCGACAACGACGTCGGCCGTACGCGTTGTTTCTATCGAGACAGAGGTCGCGGACTCCATGCGCGTGAGAGTGTCATCGGCAACCCGTCGCATGGTGGATGTAGCGTCCGAAAGCGAGCCGGAGGATTCCTTGATGGCGTCGATCACTTCCCCGATCGTATCGTTGAACTCGGCGATCGCAGTGTCGACGGTCTTCTGCCGCATTTGCCGCTCGGAGCGGGCCTCGTCGAGGTAGATTGTCAGCGTCATGGCGATGTCGAACATAATCGCGCGACAGATGACGTTTGATCGTTCGACCGCTGCGGTCGTCAATAGGCGATGTTTTCGCATAAGCGCAGCTAGAATAGCTGTCAGCACCACGGTTCCCGCGCTGATGCGCGCTCGGCCTTCGATACCGAAAGTCCGATAGACTTGCGCCGTTCGATTGCAGGTTTCGATGTAATGGGCATCGAATTTCCCAGTAAACAGCACTTGGAACTGCGCCAATTCGGTCCGCTTGAAGTCCTCGTTATGTTGCACGTAAATCGGCCCAAGGGTCGGCAGCTTTGTTGCACTGGCGATGAATTGGTCGATTGCGGAGGGCAGCACACACTGAGCCAATTGCCCCATGGCTCGCAAAGCTTCGCACGACCGCTCATCAAGCTCATAGAGCGCGAGGCGGGCTGCAAAATTAGATGGCAAGAGAGGCGCCACGAGGAGGAAAACCCACGATTGGCAGGCACAACATGGTAACGACATTCTGAATATAAGGCGCGGCAGTTTAGGAAATATTAACGTTCGACCGTTGCGCGCGCCGCTGGTGGCCATGCGACAGCGGTGGCGCCGAGCGCCCGCGCTGCGGAAACGCTCCGCGCCAGACCGCCGAGGTTAGATCGTCTTCGTGTTCGTCATCGGAGGTCTGGTTGCCGTGCCGGCCGGGCTGTCGGCGAGGCGGTTCATGATCCGAGCGGAAATCGCGTAGGCAAGCTCACTCCGCCTTGATCTTTGCCTCGGCCATGACGCGACCGTAGTCGTCGTATTGTTTGCGAATGAAAGCTGCGAAATCCGCACCGCACGGCCCGCCTGGATAGATTCCTTGGACGAGGAGTTTCTCCCTGACCTCGGGAGCCTGCATCGCCGTCGCGAACCATCCCGCGAGACGGCTGACCATATCCTTTGGTGTGTTCGCCGGCGCGAAGGCGCCGAACCAAACGTCGACGTCGAAGTCCTTGTAACCGGATTCAGCGACCGTCGGGACATTGGGGAGCGGTTCGGCGCGTGTCGGCGTAGCAACGGCAAGGGCGCGCAGGGTGCCTGCCTTCAGATACCCCGCCACATTCGAATACGTGCCGAACATGGCCGTCACCTGCTGACTCAGCACCGCGTTAAGTGCGGGAGCATTGCCGGGATAGGGCACGAAGGTCATATCGACCTTTGCCGCGCGCCTGAGCATCTCGAAGCCGAGATGGAAGACACCGCCGGGACCGATACTCGCCAATGTCAATTCGCCCGGCTTGGCGCGCGCCGCGTCGAGCAGCTCCGCGAGCGTGCGATAGGGTGATGCACTGTTGACGACGATAATTGTCGGCGCATTCGCCAGGTGGCAGATCGGCTCAAAGCTGTTCAGCGGATCGTAGTCGACCTTTCGCATCCGTGGCGTGATGACAAAGTTGGTGCCAACGACGAGAAGCGTATTGCCATCCGGCGCGGCGCGAGCCACAGCCTCGGTGCCAATGACGTCGCCCGCCCCTGGGCGGCTCTCGACCACCACCGCCGTGCCTTGCGTCGAGGTGATCTGCGTCGCCAGCAGTCGGGCCAGAATATCGGCGACGGCGCCCGGCGACGCCGGAACGACGATCTTCATCGTTCGCATTGTCTGCGACCAGGCGCCATGAATGACCAAAAGGATGCAGAGCGCTGCCGTTACCAGACCCACAAATTGTCGGCATAAAAATATCATGGCACATCCGGCGCACGTCGTTGTCGGATTAGATTACACCTGTTGCCCGCGCGCTAAAAAGAGGGGGAGCAAGCCTCTTTTGGCTCAAGCACCGGCAAGACTGCGCAACAATCGCAGAGAAGATCGTTCCGGATGGCGCACGCGGCGTTGGTTTTGCCGCACCGCGCTTGACATGCTATCTAACGACCGGTGTCAACATTGCATGACGCACCGCTGGCCTCCCGATGCGTCCCAAAACGCGTTCGAAAAGGCGACACATAATGCAATGTCCAAAATCCATGACGAGGCGCTCGCTCATTCCCGCGCTCTGTGCCGCCGGGCTAGCCGTCTCGGCATCGACGGGGTCGCCTTATCCGGGCGCGGCACAGGAGGGCACGTCATTTGCCAGAAAAACGATCACCATGATCATTGGATTTGCGGCGGGTGGCGGGACAGATCTTTATGGCCGCATGCTCGGGCGATATCTGGTGCGCAATTTGCCCGGACAACCGAACTTGATTGTCCTCAATCAACTCGGTGCGGGCGGCGTGGTCGCGCTCAACGATTGGAGCAACAAAGCCGAGCCCAATGGTCTATTCGTGACCGTCGGAGCTCAGTCGCAGACCGATCCCGATGCGCTGAATCGCACGCACGCCAAGTTCGACCCGACGACGTTCGAATACATTGGCGGAATAGCGGCATCGAGCCAGGGACTCTTCGTCAATAAGGACGCCGTCGCCCGTCTTTACGATAAATCGGCAAAGCCCGCGGTTATGGGCATGGTCGGTTCCAATCTTCGCAGCGGCAACTATCAGGTGCTCTGGGGTGCGGCATTCCTCGGATGGAACGTGAAATGGGTGCGCGGCTATCCGAGCACTGCCGAGCTTCGCCAGGCAATCGAGCGCGGCGAAATCGACATGAGCACGTTCGGATCGAGCGCCGACATCAAATATCTGCTCGAAACCGGCAAGTTTGTCGTGGTCAGCCAGTCGGGCGCCGTGCCACGTTCGGTCCTCGGCAATGCACCTATCATTTCCGATCTGGTCAAGGGCAAGATCAATAATGCGCTGGCGCAAAGAGCGTTTGACTACGGCGAGGATATCAATCGGGTGGGGATGTGGCTCGCGCTACCGCCGCGAACGCCGGACGCGGTTGTCTCCGCCTATTTCAATGCCTTCGAAGCTACGCTCAAAAATCCCGGATATCAGACCGAATTGGCACAGATCGATCCGGACTCGCCCGTGGCACACCGGCCAGACTTGGAAAAGCTCGTCCACGAACTTGCGAAGGTCTCGCCAGAGACGCTCGAATATATCCAGGCCGAGTTGACCCGGCAGGGCATCGGTTCGACGAATTGAGCCGTTTGCTCGCGGATCGCGCCTGCATCCAGGCTGCGGCGCGCGTCATCGAACGAAAAAGCGATCCATTTTTGAGATCAATCCGTGTTTTGCGATCTCATCAAGCCACATCGGATGAATTCTCGGATCCTGGTCTTCGTACTCGATCTGATCGCCGCCTTCCTTGGTGCTTGTCGCGAAGGCGACCTTCTCGCCGAGAATCTCCTGGCGGCGCGCCAGCGTGAACGGGTAGCGCAGGCTGCCGAAACCGGTCGCGAGATAGCGGGCGGGCTTCGCGCTCGTCGTGAAGTGCTGATGAAACTGCTGATCGGCCGGCGGAAAAACGATGCCGTGCGTCCAGTCGATGCGCACGAAGTCCCGATCGCCCTCGTACCACATCAGCGAATAGCCGCTGCCGCCGACGCACATGATGTGGTATCCGGCGATGTGACGATGCGCCTTCTTGTAGGTGCCGGCCGGCATTTCGGACACGTGAGCGTGCATTGAGCTGTCGGCGAGGAGAAATATCAGGCAGCCGCCACCGCCGCCGCGGTCGGAGAAATCAGGCAGCTCGATCGCCTCGAGATCGGGTACGAAGTTTGTTTCCCACGTATGGTTGCCCTGGCGGACGAGATTTAATTTCCCATCGCCGGCAAAAAATTCCTTTTTTCCGATGCGATCGTCAAAGTCGAAGTCATTGTCGAAGACAAAGCGCTCGTTGTGAAAAAGATTCAGCATCATCGGCAGGTTCGTCGTACTGACGAGAAGCGCGCGCTCGGAGCCGCTGCCGTTGAAGTGACGACATTTGGCATTCAGCGGGATCGCAAAGAGGCTGGTGGCGCCCCACTCAAAGCTCCGCCGCTCGCCCGAAGGCAGCTCGAGTTGGGTATTTCCGGTTCCCTCGACGACATAGATCACCTCTTCGAAGAGGTGGCGCTGCGGCAGCGTGGATTTTCCCGGGGCTAATTCGTAGAGCAGCATATTGCAAAAATCGCCGCGCCCATCGAGATGCAGCGCCGCCGCGCGCGCGCCCAGGCGCGGCCATTCGGCGGTCTCCACTTTGGTGCAATCGATCGCCAAACCCTCGACGACCGGTAGCCTTTCGGCTTTGATCCACTCCTTATAAGAGTCGACCCCGTAACGGGCTTTTTCGAGTGCGTTCATCGGCGAAACCTTCGATGCCGGATTTTCCGTGTGTCGCAGTTTAGGCCGTCGAATGCGTCCCGCAAGAGACGCTTTGCGGCACCGAACTTACCTCCAAGCTAGCATCTGTACCTCATTGGCGAAATCTGATTCACTTTGCGCACGTGGCGGCAAGTGGTGCCAGTTCGAGGGAGATACCGATGAGGGTCTTTGTTACCGGGGTGTCCGGATATGCGGGCTTTTATGCCGCCCTTCGGCTGGCCGCGACCGGACACAGCGTCACCGGTCTTGTCAGGAATCCAGAACAGCCTCGTTTGAACGTCCTGCGCGTACAACAGGTCACGCTGCTGCACGGCGATGTCTGCCAGATCGAGACATATCGCGCCGAGCTGGAGCGCAGCGACGTGGTCATCCACACGATGCTGGACAAAAAACGCCCGTTTGAGGCAGACCGCGCGCTGTTCGCCGCTTTAGAGCAACTTCCGGCGCGGACGCCGCGACGGCGGTTCATTTACACCACCGGATGCTCGATTTTCGGCAAGGTACCGGTTGCCGTCATGGACGAGCGTACCGAGCCGAATCCGGATCATCCGCTCGCCTTCCGCCGCGGGCTTGAACGCGAAGCGCTGGCGCTGACCAATGTCGGCACCGTTGTTCTGCGACCCGGCTTCATGTTCGGCAACGACGGTTACAACAGCGTCAGCGCGGACTGGTTCGCGATGGCGGAGGAAGGCGATGCGGTCTTTCGCGGCGATCGTGAAAGAGGCTGGTCTTGGATTCACATCGCCGATCTGGCCGAAGCGTACCGGCTCGCCGTCGAGGCGGACGATGGCGCCGTCAGCGGCGAAATTTTCCATCTTGGCGATCAACACAGGCCGCTTAGTCTCGATGTCATGCGCGCCTGTCTCGATGCGGCGGGCCACAAAGGCGACATTCGCTTCGAGGGGCCGGTAAAAGGCGACAACATCAGCACCTGGTTCAACCAAAACGAGTTCATCACGGCACAGAAGGCGCGTGAACGCCTGGGTTGGAACGTACGCCACGACGGAATTATTGAAACCGCCGAGTCGGTCTACCAAGCATGGAAGGCGGCGCAGTTGACTCAGTAGGGTGCGAATCTAGTGTCCCGAATCTAAACTTCGCCATATTGCAGCTTCACGCCGCCATGTCAGGCTTCTGCGGGCATGGAGTGGATCATGGCGGGGCGACAATTGGCGGCTTTGGTACTCAGTGATGCGGAACGTACGGAGCTGACGTCGCTTGCGGCGCGGCGCAACACCGCACAGGCGCTGGCCTTGCGGGCGCGGATCGTGCTGCGTTGCGCGACT